>Ga0209295_1000004_pt1 | contig 877748 bp, 895 predicted proteins | sample Porto_5metaG_FD_187428 | JGI IMG/M metagenome (GOLD analysis project Ga0209295, IMG submission 187428) | Marine algal microbial communities from Porto, Portugal - Porto_5 metaG (SPAdes) (version 2) | ecosystem: Host-associated > Algae > Red algae > Unclassified | place: Portugal: Porto... | reverse complement strand
TCCGCCGCTGACTGATGGGAGCAAGCTCCCATCAGTCCGCTCGACTTGCATGTATTAGGCACGCCGCCAGCGTTCGTCCTGAGCCAGGATCAAACTCTCCGATAAAAGTTTGAATAGCTCTTTAAAAATAAATCTAGAATTAACGTTGACGTATTGTCTTGTTTTGTTCAGTTTTCAAGGTTCAATGTGCAATCGCTTCGTTTAAGCGACTTTTTTATCTTACCAAGTTATGGAGTTAATGTCAACAACTTTTTAAGACTTTTAAGTCGCCACTGACCGCTCGTTGTCGTCGTTCAGCAGCGACATTTACTAATATAACAAGGTTTCATATTGAAGTCAACGAATAATTAATATTTCACTATAATTATTTTACTGCTCGATAATAACGGTGATAAATCCCCTGCCCCTTTGTCTCTACATTTACAATTTCAACGAATCCTTTATCTGTCAGATATTCAATGAGCATGCTTAAATCCACTGAATAATGTTTGGCCTCTGAATGATTGAGGAGGTCCTGGAATGTCCAATGTTCTTTCTGGTCCAGTACGCTTAATAGATGTTCCGTTGAAACCTTCGTTCTTGAGTGAATGAGAAACTCGCTTGCCAGAAACAGCAGTTCAAGTCGTTTATCGATCTCTTCATCACTTGTAACGAGTTCTTCATACAACTTGTAGATTTCAGGCTCTATTTGTTTTACCTGGTTCCATACTGTAACCTCAGGATGAAATCCGTTTTCGATAACTGCAAGCCTGGCGAGATGGTGTAAGGAATGGACGATGTGATTATAGGCATCTAAATAATGCTTACTTTCAAAGAACTCTTTACCGTCCATGTAACGACGAATCAGCTTGGCAAATTCCATCCCCATCTTTATCTTTCTACCATAGAACGGGAAATCTCTTAACTCTGTTTTAAGATTATGAATATATTCGTTGCGATCGAACAGTACCTTACCATTAAATAGCCAATCGATCACTTTGCGGTTGGACCCGAGTAATATCCACTCATTCAACTTAGCTTCCGTTACGATATGTAAGGCTGCCTTCTGTTCTTTATAAGAATAGTGTTTAATGAATACTGGCTCTTCAGCTTCTTTCACCACTAGAAAAAGGACAATATCAAAAGTATCCGTCAACGGACTGGATTTCTTGCTTTGTTCTATTAAAAGCGCTCCTAAAGTATTGGGGTGACTTGTACGCTCTTGGTATAACGGTCGTAAAATGTCTTCCATTTCATACTCCTCCACATCACTCATTGGTTGGTTACTATTTCGACATTCAAAGGCGATTTCCTTCTCTGAATATAGTCATTTTTCGACAAAACGGTTTCGTATCCCTCTTCTTACAACAATTATGGTATAGTATTTTTTTAGGAGGGACAAACAAATGGCTAAGTATTCGAGTAAAATTAATAAAATCCGTACGTTTGCCTTAAGTTTGGTTTTCATCGGATTTATCATTATGTACGTAGGTATATATTTTAGAGAACATCCATGGGTTATGACAACATTCATGCTGCTGGGTTTTCTGGCGATCATTGGAAGCACGGTTGTCTATTTCTGGATCGGGATGCTATCCACTAAGGCTGTTCAAGTCACATGTCCTAATTGCGGGAAGGTCACAAAAGTCCTTGGACGGGTAGATATGTGTATGTATTGTAATGAACCATTGACTCTTGATCCGAATTTGGAAGGCGAAGAGTTTGATGAGGACTATAATAAAAAGAAAAGATAACCCAAACGAGAAAAGACCTTCTACTGAAGGTCTTTTTTTAGCATCAAAAATAGGATGGCCCTGATATTAGGACCATCCTTACCTAGTGGGTTTCCTTTATTGAGCAGTCAGAACATGTTCCGTAGATTTCCATTCGGTGGTTATTCACCTTGAAACCTGTCACATGGGAAGCCAATTGTTCAACTTCATCCAATCCAGGATAATGGAAGTCAACGATTTTCCCGCAGCCATCACAGATGACATGGTAATGATCGGTTGTCACAAAATCGAAGCGACTGGAAGCATCACCGTAGGTCAACTCTTTCACTAAGCCTACTTCACGGAATACACGTAAGTTGTTATAAACAGTAGCTACACTCATGTTCGGGAATTTTCCTTCGAGTGCTTTATATATGTCATCAGCAGTTGGATGAGCCATTGAATCAATGAGATACTCTAATATCGCATGACGTTGAGGAGTAATACGGACTCCCGTTTCCTTCAATGTCGAAATCGCTTCCTTTAATTGTCCTTCTTCAGACATCGTCATGCACCTCTTTTCATAAGAATTATTATTTTATAATCTTTATAAATAGTGTACTAATCTACGGTCCCTTTTGTCAATCTTTCTCCCTAGTTACTCATGTAAGTTTTTCTCTTGTTCCCCGAGCTGCTGGTTTATATAGCGTCCTGCCACGAATAGATAGTCAGAAAGTCTGTTCAGATAAGAAAGGACCATCGGATTAATGTCTTCATCAATTCCAACCGCTTCTCTTTCGGCTCTTCTCACGATTGTTCTTGCCGTATGCAGTGCAGCTCCAGCAGGCTGACCTCCTGGAAGGATGAAATTGCTAAGGGGCGTAAGGGCACCATCAAGAAAGTCGATTTGCTCTTCCAGTTCTTTGATATGTGATTGTTCAAGCTTCCACTTCACTTCTTTTCCTGCAGGCGTAGCCAGTTCCGCTCCAACATGAAAGAGAATCGTTTGCACCTTATGAAAGAACTCCTCAAACTTTTCTTTTCCATCAAAGTATTCAGATTTAATGTAGCTTAGACCTAAACCAATCATCGAATTCGCTTCATCGCATGTCCCGTATGCCTCAACCCGCTGATCTTTTTTTGACACTCTCGTTCCATATACCAATGACGTTGTTCCCTTATCTCCGGTTTTCGTATAAATTTTCATCCTAATATCCCCTCTCTGCATCGATTACGTTGATATAGTTTTCACTATTCTTACGATATGTAGTTAAATTCTTTTTAAATATTTCAAGTGCTCTTGGCATGTATTTTTTTGTGATACTTGAAAGATGAGGCGTCACCGTTATGCCTTCATTCTTCCAGAACGGGTGATCTTCTGGTAATGGTTCCTTTTCAAATACATCAAGGTACATATGTTGGATTAACTTCTTGTCACTTACTTCAAGGAGAACGGATTCCTCCACGAGATCCCCACGACCAATATTGATGAAAACAGCCGTGTCCTTCATTTGTTCAAAGTGCTCAACCTGCAGGAGATGCTTCGTTTTCTCAGTACTGGGCAGAACGGATAGGATGTAATCGGCATTTGCCAGCTCCTTCTGAAATGTCTTCAGGGTGAACATACTGTCAAAATGTTCTACCGGAGACCCGGAAGAGTTCACACCCGTCACTTTCATTTGAAACGCTTTAGCCAATCGCGCGATTTCTCCTCCAATGGCTCCTGCCCCCAGAATAAGGAGTGAGGCTTCATGGAGTTCTGAGGTTGGAAGTCTTCTGCTCCACACGCTATCCTCTTCCTGCTTCCATACTGCTTGAAGCTGTTTTGCATGCTGAAGCATCAATCCGATTGTAAACTCAGCCATAGGAATTCTATGGATTCCCCTTGCATTGGTCACCAGGATGCCTCTTTTTTTGATAGCTTTAAATGGCATCTTCTCAAGGCCTGCCGAGGTGACCATGATCCATTTGCATTTCGTACTCTTTTCAATGTGATAGTCGGTTAAATCTTCCCCCATGGTGACAATCACTTCTGCTTCTGGAAGTTCATTTTCCGCTTCTTTGATTTTTTTATAAAAAAGAAATTCAACCTCATGGAAGCTATTCCTTAAATCTGAGACAAACTCTTCCTTCGGTTGAAATGTGAAGATAATTTTCATGTAGCTGCCTCCCATCCCTATTGCCCACTATTTTACCATATTTGTACCGCATCACCCTATATTCAGCATCCTTAAAAGCATAAAAAAAGAGGATCGACCTGGTCGATCCTTACACGGATGAGACTGACTTATTTGAGGAGGTTGCCCTACTCTTACTATATGTCTTTACCTCTCTTGTGAATGGACAAAAGCCTCAAGCTTCTTAAAATAGGCTAAAAAATAGGTTCAGGAAAGGTTCTCTTGAATGTATTGAAGAGCTTCCACCACATGTCCCTTCACTTTCACCTTCCTCCATTCCTTGGACAGGTTTCCTTCTTTATCGATAATAAAGGTAGAACGTTCAATTCCCATATATTCTTTCCCGAAGTTCTTCTTCAGCTTCCACACACCGTATTCCTCTGCCACCTTATGATCTTCATCCACAAGCAGAAGGAAAGGAAGTCCATGTTTGTCTACAAACTTTTCGTGCTTATCAACGGGATCCGGACTCACCCCTAAGATAACGGCATTGAGATTCTCAAAGTTTTCATGCTGATCCCTGAAATCACATGCTTCTGTCGTACAACCTGGGGTCATGTCCTTTGGATAGAAATAAAGGACCACGTTTTTCCCCTGGTAATCTGAAAGCTTCACCTTTTCTCCATTACTTGCAAGTAATTCAAATTCCGGTGCTTTTTGACCCACTGTCATGTATGTTCCCCTCCATTGAATATTTTCTAACTTTAGCGTACCCAATAGGAGGGAAAAACTCAAACCATATGCTACTTGTTTTCGTAGTTTAAAAATGATTTCACGACAAACGCGGCAGGTATGGTGTAACCGAGCCATGACTCAATGAGTGCAATCCCCCTCCCGATACCAACAGGGGTTACATCCCCGTATCCTACCGAGAAAAGGGTGATACCACTGAAATACATCGTAGTGAAAAAATGATCTAGAAAGTTCCCGGTTAAGGGTTCCCCTCCTTCAACGAGAATCGGAATCCCTTCAAGCTCAAAGAGTGTGAACAGAAGACCGAATCCAATCATGATCGTGATATAGCTCATTCCTAAAAAGAGAAAATGATGAAGTGAAACGTGATGCTCTTTCCACCTTGAAGGATAAAATAAGGCCCGTAAACTCATCACCATGCAGAACAAAATGAAAAAACCAATGATATAAAGCATGTACATACCTTCTTTTTTCTGCTTGTCTTCCTATATGTACGCTTAATGCTTCAGATTCATTCTAGTTACCTGCACCTCTGTATCGTTTCACTCCTTCATTCCATAACACGATTGAGAAGATGAAAAATCCGATGCCCACAAATGGAGTCAGAAACGAATATGGGTACCATTCCGTCTTTTCCAGGAAAAAGGCAGATGGATAGACTCCAACGAACGCGAATGGAAGAATCCAGGTTAACACGAAACGAATCACATTATTATAGATATCCACGGGGTATCTTCCATAGTTACCGATATTGTACATCATCGGCATGATCGACGTTTTCGCATCCGACCAGAATCCGATACTTGCAAGGGCGATGAAGATTCCTGCATACACTAGAGCTCCCCCGATTACAAAGAGGATAAATAAAACGGGTTCGTACCATTCAAAGGTAATATCCAGTCTTCCCCCGGCGTAGAACATAACCGAGAGACCCGTTATCACTCCGAAAAGCGACTCCAGTTCCATTCGCTCTAAGATAATTTGAAACAAGCTGTGTATGGGACGGGTCAGGATCCGGTCGAACTCACCTTTCACCACATACCGGTCGTTAAAGTCCCAAATGTTGAAGAACGAACTGAATAGTGCAAACGGGACCAGGAAGAAACCATATATGAAAATAATTTCGTCTCTTGTCCATCCGCTCAGAAGCTGAGTATGGCCAAACACGACCAGGATAAATACGAGGTTAACTGCCTGAAACAGTAAATCAGAAAGAATCTCTACTACCAGGTCGGCCCTATATTGCAGCCTGATTTTCATATATTGGGCGACATATTGGAAAAACATCTTTACATAAAACATCAGTCACCCTCCTTGAATAATCATTTGTTTTTTTGCCATGACCCAGAGTATCTTAATTGGTATGAGAAGAATCAATGACCATACGCCCTGCATAAGAATTGCGTTGAATGATTCAGAAGTCGTAAAGCCATTGGTAAAAATCATGCTGGGAACATAACTTATACTCTGGAACGGTAAGTATCCCATCACATTTTGCGCCCAAAGGGGGAAAAAATGAATCGGCAGCAATAAGCCGGAAAACAAATCAATGACCACCCGTTTCGCCCGGATGAGGCCATCATTATTAAATAAGAAAAAGGTCGTGATACCCGTCAGTAAATTGATTTGTGTATTGATAATGAAGCTAAACACGATTGAAATCGCAAATAAGCCCAGTGTATCAAACCCTGTCCCGAATTGCAGCGGGAAGATGAGGCTGACAATAATCATTCCCGGGAACGAGAAAAACAACAGTCTGAAGACTCCCTCTCCGAGTCCCTGCATCGTCTTCATCCCCAGATAGTTATAGGGTCTGATAAATTCAACCGCCACTTTCCCCTCCTTGATTTCCTGAGCGATTTCACGGTCGATATTATTAAAGTAAAATGCCCTCGCCATCCATGAAACGGCCACATAGGTCGTCATTTGAATGATCGATAATCCTTCAATATCACTTTTTCCTCCGTAGATGGCCTGCCATAAGAAATAGTAAGCTCCAATATTGATACTGTATATTAATATTCCACTATAATAATTAGTTCGGTACGCCAGCATCATGAGGAAGCGGATGCGAATCATTTCTATATACTTATCCATGATACCCTCCCAGACACACTGGAGCTGAACCGGTAGCTTCTAATCCCACACTCATCTCGTCACAGCCCCTTTTTCATAGATGTTCCGTATGATCTCCTCCGTAGTCGTTTCTTCAATCTTCATGTCTTTCACTTTGAAACTCGCAACGATTTTCGTTATCAGTTGTGAGATGACTTCATCATCCGCTTCAATTAATGCTGAATAGCTCTGCTTTTTCTCATCAAAGGACCAGGAGATGTTTTGATTCTTAGTAATTTCGGATAAAGCGGACATAGACGTTTCGTCCAGAAATTGAAACACGACTTCCTTTTGATCTCCCCAATTTTCCTTGAGCTGACTCAGAGCCCCGTCATAAATGATTTTCCCTTCATCCAACATCACGACCCGTTCACAAAGAGCTTCGATGTCGGTTAAATCATGGGTGGTTAGAAGAATCGTAGTATTGTACTTCTCGTTTATTTCTTTTAAAAATTGGCGGATTTTCAGTTTCACCAGAACATCCAATCCAATTGTCGGTTCATCCAAGAACAGTAAAGGAGGATTATGGACAAGAGCCGCTGCCAATTCACATCTCATTCGCTGCCCCAATGATAATTTACGGACCGGCTTGTCCAGTAGCGGCGCGATATCCAGTGTTTCAATCACATGATCCATATGTGCTTTATATTGTTGATCGGGGACTTTGTACACTTTCTTTAAGAGCTGGAAGGATTCCTGAACCGCAATGTCCCACCAGAGCTGGGAGCGCTGTCCAAACACGACCCCGATCGTCTGAACGAATTTTTCCCGATCACGATGAGGATTCATTCCATTGACGTGCAACTCTCCCCCGGTCGGTGTCAAGATCCCCGTCAGCATCTTGATGGTAGTGGATTTTCCGGCTCCATTTTCACCGATGTACCCGACCATCTCACCCTGCTTCACATTGAATGAAATATCGTTCACCGCAGGAACGATTTTATAATTACGCGTAAACAAATCCCTGAATGCCCCTTTTAATCCGGAACGACTGGAAAAAGCCTTGAATTCCTTACGCAAGTGATGTACTTCGATTGCATTCATATTGCGTCCTCCTAATGTCAAAAAAAGTTTCGGTCCCTCTTTTACAAACAAAGAATAGTGTACCACAGAGATCTGTTTCCCTTAGAACAGTCTGCTTGAAAATTAGTGTGCCCAATGATTCCCTATTTGCTAAAGTGGAAATGACCGTACTACAATAGAAGAGTAGTAGATAGCTAAATACACATATATAGGAGGAAAACATGAAATATACAGAATCAGAAACTTTACATACAGAAGCATTGGAACATATCGTAGGAGGAGTGAATAGCCCGTCACGTTCATACAAAGCAGTGGGCGGAGGCTCCCCGGTTGCAATGGAAAGAGGTCAAGGCGCATACTTCTGGGATGTAGACGGAAATAAATACATCGATTATCTGGCAGCATATGGACCTATCATTACCGGTCACGCCCACCCACATATTACAGAAGCGATCAAAACAGCGGCGGAGAACGGAGTCCTTTACGGAACCCCTACCCGTCATGAAGTGAAGTTTGCCAAAATGATCAAAGAAGCAATGCCTTACATGGACAAGGTTCGATTTGTAAACTCCGGTACTGAAGCGGTTATGACAACGATTCGTGTTGCAAGAGCTTACACTGGGAAAGACAAAGTCATTAAATTCGCAGGCTGCTATCACGGCCACTCAGATCTGGTCCTGGTTGCAGCTGGATCTGGACCATCCACTTTAGGAACTCCTGATTCAGCCGGTGTTCCTAAAAGTATCGCCCAGGAAGTCATCACGGTTCCATTCAACGACATCGAGCCCTTTAAAGCAGCAATGGAAAAATGGGGAGATCAAATTGCAGCAGTCCTCGTGGAACCTATCGTAGGGAACTTCGGAATTGTAGAACCTAAAGAAGGGTTTCTTGAGCAAGTGAATGAGATTGCTCATAATGCCGATTCCCTTGTTATTTATGATGAAGTCATCACGGCATTCCGATTCATGTACGGCGGGGCTCAGGATATGCTAAAGGTAAAGCCTGACTTAACGGCGCTGGGGAAAATCATCGGCGGCGGTCTTCCAATCGGAGCTTACGGCGGCAAGAAAGAAATCATGGAACAGGTAGCCCCGTTAGGACCTGCCTATCAAGCAGGTACAATGGCAGGAAATCCTGCTTCCATCCTTTCAGGAATTGCCTGCCTTGAAGTATTAAAAGAAGAAGGCGTATATGAGAAGCTTGATAAACTCGGTGAAATGCTTGAAAAAGGGATCCTTACTGCAGCTGAAAAACATAACACACCGATCTCCATTAACAGATTGAAAGGAGCTCTCACTCTTTACTTCACTACAGAAAAAGTGGAGAACTATGATCAAGCGGAAGCAACAGATGGGGAAATGTTTGCCAGGTTCTTTAAGCTGATGCTGAATCAAGGAATCAATCTTGCTCCTTCTAAATATGAGGCATGGTTCCTTACAACTGCGCATACTGAACAAGATATACAGGAAACGATCGAAGCTGTCGATCGTGCATTTGCACAATTATAATCGAATAAGAATCAGTCAAAGACTGCTCCACCGGAATTTCATCCTGGCGGAGCAGTCTTTTTGGTTCACTTGGTATGAATAACTCTTCCTTTCCTGGCATATCTATTCATTTGGCAGAAGAATTCCGTTTCCCTCTCTGTTTATTCCCTTCATCAAAAAGGTACATATTTTGTAGAAACATATTTAAATTTCCCTATTGATATTGCTTGTAAGTACATGTATAGTACAGTATTGTTTATAAAAAAGTTACACAAGAAAGGATCCTAATTCCATGAAACTTGGTGCTCGCATCCTTAAAACGGGAATTGCGATTGTATTAGCTTTACTTGTATCTCAGCTATTGAATATACCGTCTCCAGTGTTTGCTGGAATCGCGGCAGTGTTTGCCGTCCAGCCCACCATTTATCGGTCTTATCTATCGATTATCGAACAAATTCAAGCGAACCTCATAGGTGCCGGGATTGCCGTTATTTTTGTTCTTTTATTCGGCAGCAATCCTCTTATTGTGGGTCTCGCTGCTGTCATAGCGATTGCCATCATTCTTAAATTAAAGCTGCAAAACACGATCGGCCTTGCCCTCGTAACGTTGATCGCGATTATGGAAGTGACGGATCAGGATTTTATTCAATTTGCATTCATACGTTTCTCAACCATCATGATCGGGGTATTTTCATCGTTCATTATTAACTTGATCTTCCTGCCGCCAAAATACGAAACGAAGCTTTACCATAAAATATCTGATTCTACAGAAGAAATCTTAAAGTGGATTCGATTAAGTTCAAGGCACGCAACAGAGTTCCACCTCTTGAAAAAAGACTTGGAGCGCATTAAAGAAAAGCTTATAAAGGTTGACCAATTGTATCTTCTTTATAAAGAAGAACGGGATTATTTCAAGAAAAATTCGATTGTCAAAAGTCGTAAGCTTGTCATTTTCCGTCAGATGATTTCATCAACGAATCGAAGCTTTGACATCTTGAAGCGATTGAACCGGTATGAAAATGAAATTTTCCAGTTACCTGATGAATTACGTGGAGTCATCAAGGGACAGCTTGATTGTCTCCTTACTTACCACGAACAGCTTCTATTGAAGTTCCTGGGTAAAATGCATCCCCATACTGAGTCAGAAGCCCAGCAGGATGTGTGCATGCATCGAAAAGAACTGATGAATATCATGATCCAGGAAGTAAAACAGCACAGTAAAGATGATAATATTCATAATTTCCATCTGCTTCATATTTTCTCGGCTATCTTTGAATACGATGAGCATTTAGAGCATCTGGAAAAACTCATCACAAGCTTCCAATCTTATCATAAAGAAGACAATGAAGTGATGATCGGGGAAGAAGAAGAATAAAAACGGAGCAAAGGATGTGATTTCCTTTGCTCCGTTTTTATGTTCTATTTAGTTTTTCATTTTAGGATCAAGGGCATCCCGAAGTCCGTCCCCCATCAAGTTGAATCCCAGTACCGTCAGCATGATGGCAAGTCCCGGGAAGATCATTGTCCACGGGGCTTGCAGCATGAACGTACGTGCATCAGCCAGCATTTTCCCCCATTCGGGTTGCGGGGCTTGTGCTCCTAAACCAAGGAAACCAAGTGCCGCGGCTTCGATTATAGCAGTCGCAATGGCAAGAGTTCCTTGTACAATGATCGGCGCCATACTGTTAGGAAGGATATGACTCAATAAAATACGGCTATCTTTCATCCCAATGGCTTTCGCAGCCATCACATACTCTTCCTGTTTTACACTCAACACCCGTGACCGAATGAGTCGCCCAAAGTTAGGGATATTGATAATCGCAATGGCAATTAAAGCATTTCTCAGGGATGGCCCAAGAGCAGCTACAACAGCTATCGCTAACAGGATACTTGGAAATGCAAGCATGATATCAAAGATTCGCGAGATAATCGTATCCACCCATCTTCCATAATAACCTGCCACGATTCCCAGAAGACTTCCTACTACTGCTGAACCTATTACTGCAAAGAAACCTACCCATAATGAAATTCGAGCCCCATAAATAATTCTGGACAATATATCCCGTCCAAAGTCATCTGTCCCGAGCCAATGTTCAGAAGATGGAGCCTGCAGTCTTTTAGATAAATCTTGTTCATTGATGCCTTGTGGGGCAATGACTGGTGCGGCGATAGCTAAGACGACAAAGAATAGCACGATAAAAAATCCAACTAAAGCGATTTTGTTTTTTCGAAAGCTTTTCCACGCTTCCTTCCAGGGAGAAACCGTTTCCTCCTGCAGGGAAGGATGAAGCTCCTTTTGCGGTTCTGCTAATTCTGCCATGAGAGTTCACCTCTTTCTTCTATTGATGTTAGTTGTATTTAATGCGCGGATCGACAGCAGCATATAGTAAATCGACGATTAAGTTGATTGTGACAAAGATAGTGGCCACTACGAGAATGCCTGACTGTACAACAGGATAATCACGGAAGCCGATCGCTTCATAAATATAGCGACCAATTCCAGGCCATCCAAAAATCGTCTCTGTCAATATCGCTCCACCCAATAGGAGCCCCATTTGCAAACCGATTACCGTCAATACTGGAATGATGGCATTTTTAAGAGAATGCTTGTACACAACCCAGAACATTTTCAGACCCTTCGCACGAGCAGTTCGAATGTAATCCGAACGCATGACCTCAAGCATACTTGAACGAGTCATTCGGGCAATGATCGCCATAGGAATCGTGGCAAGTGCAATACCCGGAAGGATCAGATGCCTCATCACTTCACCTAATTGATCGAAACGTCCTTGTATGATGGTATCTATAATATAGAGATTCGTAATGGCATCGATCGGATTACGAATGTTTTCCCTTCCTGTGGTTGGAAGCCAGTCAAGTTGAATACCAAAGATCCACTGCTCCATCAAACCAAGCCAGAAGATCGGCATAGACACCCCGACCAAAGCCAGTATCATGGCCGTATAATCAAACCATGAGTTCTGGAACCAGGCACTGATGATACCCGCATTCACCCCAATGACCACGGCAATGATGATAGCTACAATCGCCAATTCGGCTGTTGCAGCCAAGTATGGCCATATTTCACTTGAAACTTCTGTTTTTGTACGAATAGAGCTGCCTAAATCACCTGTTAAAAGGCCTTTTAGGTACTCGAAATATTGAACATACCAGGCATTATCAAGACCTAACTGTGTTCTTAGCTGTTCAATGGCTTCTTTTGAAGCCTGTTGACCCAGGATCACTTGGGCAGGGTCTCCAGGTATCGCCCGAATGATAAAGAATACAATAAAAGTCATCCCTAATAATACGGGTATTAATTGAAGTAATCTTCGAATGGTGTATTGAAACATTTTGTTCACCTCTCTGAAAGGAGATTCTAGTATTCATGGAAGCTTGCTTAAATCATTTTCATATCATGCTTGTTTCCTCTGACCAAGCCGCCTCCGCTTTTCTTCTTGTCGAGCTACGGCGGCTAGCCCCTCGAGGTCATAAGTCCATCTTGCCCCAAAGGCATAAAGCGCCTTTTGTGCAAGCTCGCCATATGCTTGTCGGGGCTGACCAAGCCGCCTCCGCTTTTCTTCTTGTCCAGCTGCGGTGGCTAGAGGCTCGAGGTCATTTCAGATCGATCAGCTGAAGGCAAAGTACGCCTTCTTCTGATCGTCCTGAAATGCTTGTCGCCTCTGACCAAGCCGCCTCCGCTTTTCTATGTACAAAGGGGAGACTTAAAGTCATCTCCCCTAGGTTGAATCTTATTAGGACTATTCCATGTCTACTGCACCTAAGAAGTCAGATCCTGTTGGATGCGGTTGGAAGTTCTTCACAGCCGCACTACCAGCTAATAATGGTGTGGAGTGAGCCAAAGGTACCCAAGGAGCATCTTCATGGATGATTTCCTGAGCCTGTTTGTACATCTCTTCACGTTTTGCTTGATCTGTTTCAGATTGAGCAGCAATTAATAAATCATGAAGCTCGTCATTGCTGTAGTACGTGTAGTTATTACTTCCGATATTGTCTTTATCAAGTAATACATATAGGAAGTTATCTGCATCACCGTTGTCACCAGTCCATCCAAGTAAGAACGCATCCGCTTCTCCGTTACGGGCTTTCTCTAGGTAGGTTGCCCATTCGTAAGACACGATTTTAGCTTTTACCCCTACTTCTTCAAGGTCCGCCTGAATCGCTTCAGCTACTTTTTGACCATCCGGCATGTACGGACGCGGAACAGGCATTGCCCATAATTCCATTTCAAATCCATCTTCAAGTCCTGCTTCAGCAAGAAGTTCTTTTGCTTTTTCAGGATTGTATTCATATCCTTCAAGTGCATCATTGTAGCCGCCAATAACTGGAGGCATTGGGTTTTTCGCTACTTCTGCTCTTCCTTCGAAGAATGCATCAATGATTTCCTGCTTGTTGATTGCATAGTTAATTGCCTGGCGTACTTTTGGATTATCAAAAGGTTTACGAGTCGAAGTTAACCCTAAGTATCCAACGTTCATAGAAGGACGTTCGAATAATTGTAATTGGTCGTTCCCTTCAACTTGTGCAGCATCACTTGGATTGATACCATCTGCAAGATCGATTTCACCAGAAACCAGCGCGTTAAGGCGTGCAGAGTTTTCAGGAATTGATTTGAAGACAACTTGATCTAATTTCGGTAGATCTTTATTCCAGTAGTCTTCATTCTTAACTAAAACGATTTTGTCATTACGCTTCCATTCTTTGAACTTGAAAGGACCTGTACCTGCATCAGTCGGTGCTTCGCCTAACTTATCACCTAACTCATCAAGAGCTTTAGGACTTACAATCGCAAAAGGACTCATCGCAATGTTCTTTAAGAACGGAGCTTGAGGGCGCTTAAGAACGAACTCAACTGTATTCTCATCAACCGCTTTTACTTCATTGATAACGTGACCTTCATCACCTTTAAATCCACCAAACATAGATTTATAGTAGTAGAATGCTTCTTCATTACCATTCATCCAACGCTCGAAGTTCTTCACTACTGCGTCAGCATTGAAATCTGTACCATCTTGGAATTTAACACCTTCACGAAGTGTGAACGTATACGTTAAACCGTCTTCAGATACCTTCCACTCTTCAGCTAATCCTGGATTTGGTTCTGTATCCTGTTCACCAAATTCAACTAAAGTTTCGAAGATATTCTTTGTTACTTTAAATGATTCTCCATCTGTAACCGCAGCAGGATCAAGTGCTACCGAGTCCCCCCCGCGACCAAAGATCAATACTTTTGGATCGCCACTATCTTTACTGTCGCTGCCTTCGCCTGAAGAGCTTTCATTCCCTCCACATCCGTAAAGAACAGATGATACGAGTAGGATGAGCAGCATTAAAATTGACCAGCTTTTTTTTCTCAACTAAATCCCCTCCTGAATAATGTTTATATACTTATGAGACTTGTCTTCTAGTAAAGATGACAAGCTACATAATGCCCTGGTTGGTGTTCCTTGAATTCCGGTACTTTCTGTTTGCAGATCTCCGTTGCATGTGGACATCTGGTGTGAAATGTACAGCCACTTGGTGGGTTGGACGGACTGGGAATGTCACCTTGCAAGAGAATCGTTTCCCTTTTGAAATCCGGATCCGGTACCGGTACCGCTGATAGAAGTGCCTGGGTGTATGGATGAAGCGGTTTTTCATAGAGTGTTTCACTATTACTCAGCTCTACCATTTTTCCGAGGTACATCACGCCTACCCGGTCACTTATATGTCTAACTACACCTAAATCATGCGCAATGAAGATATAGGTGAGTCCGAACTCTTTTTGCAAATCCTGCATCAGGTTCAGGACCTGGGATTGAATGGATACGTCAAGAGCTGAAACAGGCTCATCGGCTATGATAAGCTTCGGCTTCGTCATGAGAGCCCTTGCAATCCCGATACGTTGTCTTTGTCCACCGCTGAATTGATGTGGATAACGTTTCGCATGATAGCTGCTCAACCCGACAATATTAAGTAGTTCATGAACCCTCTTTTTTCTTTCCTTTGCTGAACCCATTCCATGGACCTTCAATGGTTCTTCGAGAATCTGTTCAACAGTATGCCTTGGATTTAAGGAAGCAAAAGGATCCTGAAAGACCATTTGCATCTCCCGGCGAATCTTCCTCATTTCTGAGTTTGATAGACTCGTAAGCTCTCGATCTTCGAATGTCACTTTTCCTTCGGATGGATCGATGAGTCTCATAAGCATTCTGCCAGTCGTAGATTTGCCACATCCACTTTCACCTACGATTCCCAGGGTCTCTCCTTTATTCACTGTAAAAGATACCCCGTCTACTGCTTTTACCGAACTGACGGGTCGTCCAAGAATTCCTCCTGTAATTGGAAAGTGTTTCTTAAGATTCTCAACCTTTAGCAACGGTTCCGTCATAAACTCCCTCCTCCACTTCATCGAACAGGAAGCATCGTGTGCAATGTCCTTGTGATGTTTCATATAATTCCGGTGTTTCAACTAAACAGCGATCGAAGGCATATTCACAGCGGGCTGCAAATCGGCATCCTGTCTTAATGGACCCCGGTTTCGGAACATTCCCCTGAATCGAGTGCAGTCGCTGCTGCTTGATTCTCATATCCGGTACGGATTGAATCAGGCCTTTCGTGTAAGGATGCTGAGGGTTTTTAAAGATTTCTTCTACTTTCCCCTCTTCCACCACTTTACCTGAGTACATAACGACCACCCGTTCACATGTTTCAGCAACTACTCCTAAATCATGAGTAATCAAGAGGACCGCTGTATTCAATTCTTTATTTAATCGTTTCATCAATTTTAAAATTTGGGCCTGAATCGTCACATCAAGAGCGGTTGTCGGCTCGTCTGCTATCAACACACGTGGATCACAAACCATGGCCATGGCAATCATGACCCTTTGTCTCATACCGCCTGATAGCTGATGGGGGTATTCCTTGATAAGCTCTTCAGACCTCGGTAAACCGACCATCTTCATAATTTCAATCGCTTTATCTCTTGCTTGTTTCTTTCCAACCTTAGTATGTATTCTTATTGCTTCCGTTAATTGGTCACCTATAGTAAAAACAGGGTTTAAAGATGTCATTGGCTCTTGGAAGATCATCGCTATATCATTGCCCCGGATATCTCTCATTCGCTTTTCAGATGCTTGTGTCAGATCTTCATCTTTATACAGAATCTTTCCACCTACTATTTTCCCCGGTGGTTTCGGTACCAGGCCCATTATGGATAGGGATGTAACACTTTTACCACATCCACTCTCCCCAACGATCCCGAGCACCTCCCCTTCATTTACATGAAAGCTAACTCCATCGACTGCAGGAACTTCTCCGTCATCAGTAAAAAAGGAGGTCCTCAAATCTTCCACTTTTAGTAAAGGACGCGCTTCGCTCATTCAAATCCTCCTCTTGAAACTTTCTCTCTTTTCTTAATAGTCCTTATTTTCTAAATTTTATATGTTTCTTATTATACAAGATGTTACAAATGTTGCAATCTATTTTCAGAATTTTTCTACACAAAACCCATTTACTCTTTCATTCCTAATTCAATTCAATATATGTCCAATTATTCTTTTCATTCCTTCCAGATAAAGTTATTTAGCCCTACTTCTTTCACCGAACACCTGAAATAAGTTTGATATTTTTTTTAGGAAAACAAAAAAAGTCATGACTTTTATCACGTATATCGTGATAAGTCATGACTTTCTTAGTTTATTGATCGAGCTGCTGTACTTGGAAGAGTTTATAGTAATGACCCTGTTTTGCCATCAGCTCTTCATGTGTGCCCATTTCGACAACTTCTCCGTGCTCCATATGAATGATTCTATCAGCATGAGTGATCGTTGATAATCGATGAGCCACTATGAAGGTCGTTCGATCTTTTGCCAGGATTTCAAGAGATTCCTGGATCAGGTGTTCGCTTTCCAGATCAAGGGCTGACGTTGCTTCATCCAGTATGAGAATCGGTGGATTTTTAAGGAACACCCTGGCAATCGCGACACGCTGCTTCTGTCCTCCGGATAGTTTCACACCTCTTTCTCCTACTTTGGTGTCATAGCCTTGAGGTAATTTCATGATGAAATCATGTGCATTTGCCGCCTTGGCAGCTTCTATTACTTCTTCATCCGTTGCATCAGGATTACCGAATTTAATATTCATCTTGACCGATTCACTAAAGAGAATATTATCCTGAAGCACCATTCCGATATTGTCCCGCAAAGACCTTACCTGAAATCTTCTGATGTCTGTTCCATCTAAAAGAATTTCACCAGCTGTGACATCATAAAAACGGGGAATAAGACTGACGAAGGATGATTTTCCTCCACCGCTCATGCCGACCAGAGCGACGGTTTCACCCGTTTTAATATCAAGGTTGAGATTACGCAGAACGTCTTCCTCTTCAGATTCATAACGAAAGGAAACATTTTTAAAATGAATATCTCCGCGTACATTTTCACAAGGAATCGCCCCTCGCTCATCATCAATATCATACTTCTCATCCATGAACTCAAATACACGGTCCATGGAAGCGATCGATTGAGTCAAGGTTGTAGAAGAATTCACCAGTCGTCTAAGCGGACCATAGAGACGATCGATATATGCGATAAAGGCAGCCATTGTCCCAATGGTCAGATCTCCATTAATAACTTGCAGCCCCGCATATCCGATGATGATTAACGGAGATATATCCGTAATGGTATTCACAACAGCGAACGCTTTCGCATTCCAGCTTGTTTGCTTTAAGGCTTTCGTTAAGAAATTGCTATTTTGATCTTGAAACTGTTTTTGTTCATAGTCTTCTACGGCAAAACTCTTGATGACAGCCATCCCTTGAACTCTCTCGTGCAAATGGCTTTGTACCTCCGCAAGTGCCTGAGAACGGTCTCTCGTCAACCCTCTAAGTCTGCCAAAGAAATAACGGACAGAAAAAGCATAGAAAGGAAATGCTATTAAAGAAACAAGTGTTAACGAAACATCCATCGTAAACATGATGGATAGAGCAATGACAATGGTAGCGGCATCCAGCCAGAGGTTCATCAGACCGGTGATTACGAAATTCTTCGTTTGTTCTACATCATTGATGACCCTGGAAATGACTTCCCCTGCTCTTGTATTCGAGTAATATTTAAAGCTGAGTCGTTGTATATGTGAAAACAAATGGTCCCTTAAGTCATACAAGATCTTGTTTCCCGTCCACTGAGCAAAGTACTGTCGATAATACTCTACAGGCGGTCTTACCAGTAAGAATAGGCCAAGCATGATCCCCATGATCATCAGTAATTGATTTGTCTTTTCTTCCGAAGACAGGCCCGAAGCCCCTACTATATCATCAATGACATACTTGATTAAAATCGGGATTAATAAGGGAATCGTAAATTTAATAATACCTATAATTAATGTACCAATAATTTGCCACCGATAAGGTTTTACAAATTGAAGGTAGCGTTTGATACTATCCAAGTGATTACTCCTTTCTAAGATGTGAGTATTTATTTTGCCCCAATAAAAAGGGATGACCCTGTATGGAACGCAGCAATGTTCCTCTTCAAGTCCTTTCAGGAAATGAAAAGGGTTGCTCCTTACTGGGTCAGCCCTTCAATGCCTATACAGTTTTCCAGCTGTGTTACCCCCTGTGAGTAAGATAACGCTCGTACCAAATGTCAATAAAGTCAGGAGCAAATGGCCCTTTTCTTTGTCGGATCCAGCGAACAAGCTTGTCGACATTTCGCTTCAGGATGTGGTCGATCACATCCGGGTAACCATACAGCTTGCGATGAGCTTCATACTCATCCTCATCCAGCAATGTATATGTCATATCAGGAAACACTTTAATATCCAAGTCGTAATCAATATACTTGATCGCTTCATGGTCATATACAAATGGTGAGCTTAAATTACAATAATAATAAATACCGTCCTCACGAATCATACAAATAATGTTAAACCATAGCTCTGAATGAAAATAGCATATTGCCGGTTCACGGGTCATCCACGTTCTTCCGTCTGATTCCGTCACCATCGTTCGATCATTTCCACCGATTATCTGATTGCTTGTTCCTTTAAGAACCGTCGTCTCATTCCATATCCGGTGAATGTTGCCATCATGCTTAAAGCTATGTATTTGTACTGATTTTCCTTCAGTGGGAACCGCCATCGTATCCCCTTCTTTCATTTCAAAATTACCCTTATATATACTTATCTATTCTATCATTATAACGTTTCCTCAGAAAATTTAAAACAAAAGGGCTATCCTTAAAGAAAAAATCCTTTAAGAATCGCCCGGTTTCTTTTCAAAAATGGGATTTATCATTCATATCTTTTTATGTTGTAACGCTGTTTTGTTCCTTTTGATAGGAGCGAATCACTTCATCGGTTTGTTTTTGAAACATGTTTTGAATCTCTTTAAGTTCCATCTTCTTTGAAGCAATCTCTCTCTTTATAGACTCAACCTTCGTCATCTCTTGAAGCTGAAGCAGCTCCTCTTCAAGCTCTTGACAACGTTCGATCTCAGACTGAAGATATAACAACTTATCCATGGTCTCCAACTGCTCTGTTACCAACTCATTAAACCGTTGCTGCATCACTTCCACCACTCCCCTAAACAAGCTCTCCTAAACTTTCTCCTTTCACCCTCCAAACCCTTTGACAACTTCTGTCACAATCCCACCAGTTTTGTCGATGGAGGGACGGACCTCCACTTTTCAAAGGATGATGATTGATTGGCGTTGACATGATAGGATTCATGGGAGGTCCGTCCCTTTATATGTAGCGATTTGGGAGGTCCGTCCCTCAAAAACGAAAAAGCACCCAAGTTAATGGGTGCTTTTTCCGTCAAGTACAATTTTCAATTATTGTTGTTGTTGACCGTATTTACCAGAAGCTTTCGCTTTGTTAGCTTCTGCTTGTTGGTTTTGTTGCTTCACGTGTTGTGCTGCTGTTGTTTCTGAAGCGAACTCAGTACCGTATTGTTGTTGTTGAGCTTGACCAGCTTGAGCGTTTTGTTGTTTCACATGTTGAACGCTTGTACCAGCTTGAGTTTTGTTTGGTTGTTTTGCCATTGTAATCACCTCCACGCTTATTAAGATAACCAAGCGTGGATTTCACTATTCGATATTTTTCAGGAAATACATTCCACTAAACGAGTAGAGAGCGACCGCCATCGACGATGATCGTTTGACCTCTGATCATGGAAGAATCGTCTGAAACGAGGAACATCACTGACTTCACAAGATCATCAATTTCCACCATCCGTCCTGCAGGTGTTTTACTGCGTGCATCTTCCAGAAGCTCTTCACGATTAGGGAAATGCTTGAGTGCATCTGTATCGATCGCACCACCGGAAACTGCATTTACGATTATGTCACGCGGTGCAAGCTCAACTGCAAGATAACGCGTTAATGCTTCAACTGCAGCTTTGGATACTCCCACAGTTGTATAATTGTCTAAATAACGGATGGATCCCAATGAGCTTATGCTTACAATGCGTCCACCCTTATCCATTAATTTTGCTGCTTCCTGGGCACAGAATAGTAGTGCCTTGCTGTTAATGTTCATCGTCCAATCCCAATGAGATTCCTCAAGTTCCATGACCGGGCGAAGAACCCCGGATGCTGCGTTACTTACCAACACATCCAAGCGGCCGAACTCTTCTTTGATCTGTTCGAACATCGATTTGATTTTATCGACGTCTCCTACATTTGCCCTTACGACAAATGCTTTTCGTCCCAACTTTTCGACCTGTTCAGCCGTTTCGAGTGCACCTTTTTTGCTTCGTGCGTAATTAACGACGATATCGTATCCTTTTTCTGCTAGTTGAATCGCAATTTCCCGCCCAAGTCCGCGGCTGCTTCCTGTGACTAATGCTACTTTTTGACTCATGTTGATCATCCTTTCAATTTCATTTTCCATTCGGTGTAAAGCATAATCAGGCCTTGAACATGCACACTAATAAGAGCACGTCAGTTAAATGGAGGAATGAGTTATGTATGTAGGTAGAGATATGACAGAGCTTTCAATGATTCCTAAAAATGAATGGGAGAAAAGCGAGCTTGCCTTCTTTCATCATTCACTACAACAAATAGTACCCTATTTGAACGCAGAAGGACAATCGATTCACAGAGAAATTGTTGAAGAAATTGAAAACCGAGGCGGATTGAAGCGTGGCGAAGCCGATTATACACATGGCACAAAGGTTAGTTACGATTGAAATGGCAATAGACAAAGAGCAACCTTCCCGGCTGCTCTTTTTTTATTTCTGTAGTATCCCTTCACCTGTCTCCTTCCAGATTTTCTGGTGGGAAACAGGAAAGGCATACTTCTCTAATTCTTCAGTCGTTACGGCAATCAGACCGCTGGCATCAAGAGTAGTACTGTCGATAGAACCAACATATACTTCAATATCCCAAACAATGTGTGAGAATATATGTTGGATTTTCGTGACAACCCCTGCTTTCAATGAGCAATCTACCTTGTATTCTTCCTCCATTTGATCAAGCAATTGCTTTCGGCCGCCGCTTTTACTTCCCACTTCAAAATTAGGGAATTCCCATAAGTTAGCAAGCAGTCCTTTACTCGGGCGTTTGTGGATAACCACTCGATCATCTTCCGTAAACAGAACGGCTGCCGCCATATTCAGCTTACGTGCAGATTTCTTTTTCGATTTAATTGGAAGTTCTGTTTGCACTCCTTCCTCAAATGCCTGACAGTGCTCCCGGACAGGACATAGTAAGCAGGATGGTGATGTCGGTGTGCAAATCAGTGCCCCAAGCTCCATCAATGCTTGATTGAAATACGATGGATTCTCTTCAGAAATCAAATTTCTGACTGCTTGTTCAAACACCTTGCGTGAAGCAGGTTTGGCAATATCCAGCCAGATAGATAGGATCCTTGAAAATACCCGCATGACATTTCCGTCGACAGCAGGCTCCGGTTTGCTGTAGGCAATACTCAAAATCGCCCCCGCAGTGTATGGTCCCACACCTTTTAATGACGATATTTCTTTCGGTGTATCCGGGACGATTCCTTCATACTTTTCACTCACTTCTTTTACAGCAGATTGAAGGTTTCTGACTCTCGAATAGTAGCCGAGACCTTCCCATGCTTTCAGCACATCTTCTTCGTCTGCTGTAGCAAGAGCATCTATGGTAGGAAATTTCTCGATGAATCGGTTAAAATAAGGTATGACCGTATCCACTCTTGTTTGTTGAAGCATGATTTCTGATACCCACACTTTATATGGATCTTGATCCTTCCTCCATGGAAGATCGCGCTGTTCCCTTGAAAACCATGATAGTAAATCTTTCTGAAATTCCTCACGGTTGATGGTTTGTAAATGTTTCAATGATTCTTCAGTCAATTTTGTACCTCCAGGATGTTAAATGTTACATTGAATAGGGAATAAATAATTAAGGCTATGTTTTTAAGCCAACAAGGTTTATTTCTTTTAACCCTCCACAAATACATTCGTCCAATAATCCAAATAATAAATGACGACGGGAAGTTCGTAAACGCTTCAAAACATGGAAATGGGATTCCGTTGGCACAATAAACCGTTCGATGTAACGATTAGAGCCGGCATCAGACTTTTCCCATTGGATATTACAGGCGTCGTATTGTGGTAATGTCTCGACGATGTTATTCATAATTTGCTTATATTGAGGTTTGAAGTTTTGTTTTATTTCATATTCTAAGTAAATGTGTAAAGTGTTTTTCATTGAAATAAACTCCTTTTAACCATATCATGTTCAAAAATGAATACAAGTCATAAAGAAAACAAAGAAATGCGAGCCAAGGGAGGACTTTTTTTGGATACAGGCACTCATATCGTCATGGGTTTCGCTCTTGGGGGCTTAGCCACCCTGGATCCCGTTGTTGCTGAAAGTGCAGCCACTTCTCAAAGTGTGCTCGTTGCAGCAGTCATCGGCTCTCAAATACCAGACATTGATACCGTTTTGAAATTACGCAATAATGCCGTTTATATACGTCATCACCGAGGCATCACCCACAGCATTCCAGCTGTATTTCTGTGGCCGCTATTAATTGTCGCTTGTCTTTATCCTTTTTTCCCGGGGGCAGATTTGCTTCATTTATGGATTTGGACATTTGTGGCCGTTTTCCTCCATGTATTTGTCGACATTTTCAACGCCTATGGGACACAAGCCATCAGGCCGATATCGTCGAAATGGGTCGCTTTAGGGGTCATTAACACGTTTGACCCGATTATTTTCGGGATTCATATTGGAGGATTGATTCTTTGGGGCATCGGATTACCGCCCGGAAAAACCTTTTTGGTCATGTACATTGTGATTTTTGCTTATTATGTATTAAGATTCCAGGTTCAGAAAGCCGTAAAAAATGCTGTTAAGCGAAGAATCCCTAAAGCGGAGAAAATAATCGTTTCTCCGACGATCCGGTTTTTCCAATGGCGACTTGCGATCGTAACAAAGGACCATTACTATGTCGCCCGGGCATTCAGACGGTCGATTACGATTTTTGATAAATTTGAACGGATACCGATACCAGAGAATTCAGTAATCAATGCCGCTAAAAAAGATAAAAATCTGGCCGCTTTTCTTTCCTTTTCGCCTGTTTTCCGCTGGGAAGTGGACGAATACGATGATCACTTTGAAGTACGATTCATCGATCTTCGCTACAGAAATAACGGACACTATCCATTTGTCGCACTGGTTCAGCTCGACAAAGACCTGACCATCGTCAGCTCCTACACAGGGTGGGTCTTCAGCGAAGAAAAACTACGCTCAAAAGTCGACATCGACATTTTAATCGATTAAAGCAGTGAGGGACGGACCTTTTCAAGGTCCGTCCCTCATCACTTTAATGCACTAAATCATCATCTTCTGTATCGTCGATCAGGTGTTTGTATTTAGGGTTTTGTGCAGCAAATTCGTGGATTTGTTCTCCGTATGTATTTACCCATTGGCGAACGACTTTTTCCGTTACTGCTTTCCCTTTATAATCGTATCCTGCTTTTGCGTATGTAGCTTCGAAATCCTCCCATACAAGTTCGATCCAGGTTCTCGCTTTTTCATACGAAAGTTTATTATTTTTTTCAATTAACAATTGTGTTAATTCGTGGAATGTTGACTCCATTTTGTCTCCTCCTTTTCCATATATTTAGTTCCCGCTTTTATGATAATGTACACCATTTCACCCATACTATTAGTACGTGGTTAAGCTTAGTTGTGAATCTTTGCTTCTTCACGGTATGAGTCAGAAAATTCACCTTTTAGGAGGCACTTTATGCGAAATAAAACGACAGGGTTCCCTAACATGAATAACAATAAATTCGAAGGTGAACCAAGAGCTAAAGCGGAATTTGCATCTAAAAGGGCTAACGGCACCATCAATACCCATCCTCAAGAACGTATGAAAGCTTCTGGAGAAAGAGATCACGACTCACTTTAATGAAGTGAAATTTGTTTAGGGGGTAGTTACGATGGCAAACATGAAAAACAACTTCTACCGAAATAAGTACAGTAGTCCATTTAACAAGGCATTCTACAATCCAAAGCATGCCCATTCCCAAGCTAATGGACAAACCACACAAACTCAAGACTTAATCATTCTAGAGAACCAGACACGCAAGCGTTCCTAGACTGTTTCCGAGGTCCGTCCCCATGACGGACCTCTTCATTATTTCTTTTCCCCTGCTAACAGCGAAATCGGCAGTGCTTCTTCTTTTCCGTCTCCTCCCAGGCGATATCCCCAGGCAAATACCCCGTTTAGATAGTCCACTTTGAAATATGTACCGGGATCCCCTTCTATCGCGTAGATGCCACCTGGCTTGTAGCTATCGGGATCCATTAAATAAGCCTGTGCCATAAGAGCCTTCCGCTCCAAAACGGCGAACTCATTCACAATCCCCAACTGTTCAGCTTTTCTTGCCTTTTCTTTCAACGAAGCAATTTCCTGCTTCAACTCATGCTCCGTCATCTCACTATATCTTCTCTCTTGTTCCATTCTTCATCACCTCTACTAATAGTAGTATAGAGAAAATGATACAATAAGAAAAGCGGAAGCGGCTTGGTCAGCCCCGACAAGCATAAGACGGCCCCTTATTCCAAGACAATCATCTAACCAAATTCACCAGAAAGGATGACACCATCATGAAAACAGCCATCATCACAGGCGGAGGCTCCGGCCTTGGAAAAGAATTAGGAAAACTGCTTAGCCAGCAAGGATATCATATCTTGCTTCTTGGCCGAACGGAAGACCGCTTAAAAGAAGCTGCAACTGAAATTGAAAGCTTAGGCGGACAGGTTTCATTTGACACGTTGGATATCCGTTCAACTCATGACATTCAACAATTCGGCAAAAATCATCTTCATGATCATAGTGTTGAATTACTCATACATAACGCAGGAGTAGGCTATTTCGGTCCCTTCAAGGATTCAGGCGATGAGGAATTAGTAAGCATGTTTGAAACAAATGCACTGGGTCCCATCCGACTTACCAAGGCACTTGTAAATCAACTGGAACAAAATAGCACCATCATTAACATCATTTCAACAGCCGGCCTTAGAGGTAAAATGAACGAATCATTGTATGTAGCGAGTAAGTTTGCCCTCAGAGGATTTGGTGAAAGTTTACAGAAGGAGTACGAGGACTCGAATCTTCGCATCGTGAATGCATATATGGGTGGAATGGATACCCCATTTTGGGAGAACAGTGACCATATCAGTGATCCATCAAGACTTCGCTCTCCTAAAGAAGTTGCGGAATTGATTGTGAATGAATACAAAGAAAAAGACGAAATCGTCATTGAATCAAAAAAATAAACCTAAATAGGCAGCCTTCCCTAAAGGAAGACTGCCTTCTCAATTATGGAGCAAACGGGAAGAACATAAAGGCCACCACAAATAATAGAACAGGCACCAAAAATACAGCGAAGGCATCAATAACAACGACAAATGCCATCCACACCCAGCGGATACCGTCTTTTCTTTTGAGAAACTGCTGGATTATCCGGATGTTCACGAGAATGAGGAAGATTGCCATCCCTAAGAGAAAAAATGGCATCACCCATTTCCCCATGGTTTCGGCGTACCCTTGGTTATACCATTCTTGTTTCCCCAGTGTATAGAATCCGGTTTGGACTTTAATGATGATTTCACCAATGATAAATAGTGCTGCCGCCCCAACGACAATTCCACCTGTGTAAAGCTTGAATTTTTTAGTCGTACCGATGAGCAGCAGAAGTGTTAACCCCGCAAACAGAAGCGTGGAAATCTCCACACGATCTCCCCCTTGTCATACCCCTATAGTTCAATCTATCTTGAAAACCTCAAATCATTCTTCATTTTCTTTTAATTCTTCCAAAAGTCTATCGATGTCCTCCATAGAGAAACCTTTTCGATACAAGGTCTGTTTCATTTTCTGGACATACTCGTATCCCTCATACTTTGAACTCAGCTTTCTATGAGCCTTTAACCCTTGGTGATAGACGGCATCCCATTTTTCATCGTCATCCCGATCAGATTCTACTGTCTCCCAGACAATTTTCATGACAGAACCCGGATATCCTTTTCGCATCAAATTCTGCTCAATTTTTTGCTTGGCGATCATCTTTGAATCTTTCCGGTATTTTTGAAGAAGTTTTTCGGTGAGACCGACCGCTTTATCGACCTGCTTCTCTTCTGTGAATACAGCAAGAGCCTCTTCGATATAAGGGTCATCCACCCCTTTTCTTCTTAATTCCCCCCGAATCCAGGTCGGGCCCTTATCGGAGGTATTCATGTGAGTCCCGACAAATGCTTGAGCGAATTCTAAATCATTGATGTATTTAATATCATTTAATTTATGGATCACTTCCTGTATGACGCCATCTTCAGGATCACCTTCTTGTAAATGGTCCCTGATTTCTTTTTCCGTACGCATTCGATAGGCTAAATACTGAATGGCTTTATTGAATGCTTTTTTCACATCGTCTTCGTACTGAAGCTCGGAAATCTCAAGCTCATCGACTTCCAAGCCTTTTCTGAGCTGGAACTTCGCCAATACTGCTTCATCGACACTGAAAGAATATTTTCCATCTATAAATAGATTGTAACGCTCATCGTTCTTTACTTGCTTCGTTATTTTCGTAATCTTACCCATTTTTTCCACCTCATAGTAATCCTAACACATTCAGCATATGTTTTTTATTCTGTAGATAGGTAAAATAATAAGTATATTGGAGGGATGATGATGAAGATCGCTATAACAGGTGGTACGGGTTTTGTCGGTCAGGCTTTGACGGAGGAACTTCTTGAACACCATCACGAAGTAATGATACTTACCCGAAATCCGGATAAATACGACAATCGTTCAGGTGTTACCTATGTAAAATGGCTAACTGACGGTGCGAAACCCGAAGAGGAGCTCGAAGGAATCCAAGCCTTCATTAACCTTGCAGGGGAATCCATCAACAGCGGCCGCTGGACGGATGAGCGTAAGAAACGAATCATCAATAGCCGAATCAACTCAACCCAAGAGGTAATGAATATTATTAAAGCATTGAAAGAAAAACCCGCGTGTCTTATTAACGCAAGTGCAATCGGCTACTATCCTTCTTCCAAAACGAATACGTATACGGAAGCCTCAACGGAAACGGCGGACAACTTTTTAGGAGAAACCGTTCAAATATGGGAAAAAGAAGCGAGCAAAGCGTATCAGCTGGGCATCCGGGTTGCATATGCACGCTTTGGAATTATTCTCGGGAAAGACGAAGGCGCCCTCCCCCGAATCGCTCTTCCATATAAAATGTTCGTGGGAGGAACGGTTGGGTCCGGGGACCAATGGATGTCGTGGGTCCATATAAAAGACATCGCAAGAGCTGTGCATTTCATTGCTGAAACAGAATCCATCTCGGGACCGGTAAATGTGACAGCACCTTCTCCCGTTTCCATGAAAGATTTTGGGAAAACCCTCGGGGCCGTGCTTGGCAGGCCACACTGGATCCCTGTCCCATCCCTTGCTTTAAAAGTAGCAATGGGTGAAATGAGCGCCTTAGTGCTAGAAGGCCAAAAAGTACTTCCGAGTGTCCTTTCAGAAAACGGTTTTCAATTTGAATACCCTGAATTAAAAAGTGCACTGATTGACATTTATCATTAAATCACAGGTATGCCCCTTTCTTTTCAAGGCAAAAATAGTATTAATCTTGAAAAGAAGGGATGTACATACGAATGGATAATAAGAAAAAGAAAGACAAAAACAAATCGGTTCTATCCAGTGCGCAGGAAGTAACGTATTCACGAGAATTCAAAGCAGCCGATCGTGCAGGCGGCTTCAGTTCCAAAGCCCATAGATAGACAATTATTACCTAACTAAAACCCCTTACTTTGAAGAAGAATAAAGGTACAGACTCCTTAGTCTGTACCTTTATTTTTTAACCAACTGAAAAGGGGATGTTCATATTGGGCAGATCACGCGGAAATAGTAAACGAGGAAACAAAAACAGCTTGCCTCAAACACCCGCTCAGCTCAAATCTGACGGTGTTGACGAAGAGTTCTCACGTGAACTTGCCGACCAGGCTGATATGGAAGCACAAGCTCGCGCCAATGCTGCCAACCAGCGTGCACGAGTGAAGAAAAACCAATAGAGCAATCCCGGTAGGTAAAAAAGCTAGGCCAAGAGGAATTCATTAAGAAACCACCCATGAGAGACCAGCATGGGTGGTTTAAATTATACGTACTATCACACCACGATCGGCTTTTTATGTTGTTTGCCTTTAGGAAGAACCATATGTTTCATGTATGGTATCATCCAACGGTCGGCTCCCCAACAGAAAGCCCCTCTGCCGGCAAAAAGAAGGATGATGGCAACTGTATAGAGAACTGGATTCGTGCTCACTGTTCCCGCTAATAAGAAGTTTAAGTTCATGAATGCACCTGCGAGTAGTGCCGGTATAGTCATGAATCCGCCAATCAAGCCAACTCCCACCAGCACTTCTCCCCAGGGTATCAAAATATTGAATAAATCTACATTCGGTATTGCGAACCCTTTAAGGAACTCTGCGTACCACACTTGAACGGCCGGATGATCTCCTGACGCCTTAGCCAATGCTCCTTGTAAGAATCCGCTTGCATCAAAACCATCGTTCACCTTATGCCACCCTGCTTCCAGCCACTGAACGCCCAACCAAATTCTAATCACTGTCCAAACCATGCTCACCTTTTGATTTTCCCACCATCTCATGATGGATCATCTCCTTTTAGATTTGTATTGTGAAATATTTCACAATTGTGATTAAAAAAACAGTTGTTCAAAGTTTGTGATGGTTTTGATATGATAGCTGTTTTATTTGTGAAATGTTTCACATGTTCTTTACACTTATAATATACCTCTTCTCCATCCTTATTGCAATAGGCTTTTAAGCAGTTCACAAAGGTGTCAAAAACGGTAAAAAAACATTTTATAATTTCATTTACTTCTTTGTGATTTAGCTTTTTGGGATGAATTCCACTCAGCTACTAACTGGTTACTTCTTTCACGATGAATTGTTTTAAATCCCGCTTATTCTGTGATTCACATCCTTTGGTATCGTTAGAAACTTTTTACTGATATTATTCAATATATTGAATTGTGTATATATTACCATGAAAATCCAACGGAAAATGAATTTTTTTGATGATAAGGCAGAGAAACTTTCTTCTTCTTTATACGTATTACATAATAGAACTAGACAGTCCAGTTACGGGGGATGAAACGATGAAATCAGAGAAGAAGCTTTGGAGAATGTGGAAGGTATTATCACTGGCGCTTTCCATCGTGGTGAGAGTCTATTGGTACCGTATCCGCGGTAAGTCCCAATGGGAGAAAGAGAAGCTCTGGGAACGCATTGGAAAAGAGTTTAAAGAAACTTTATTTGAGTTAAATGGCGTTTTGATCAAGGTTGGACAGCTCCTTAGTATACGTGAGGATTTGCTTCCGAGAGGATTTATCAATCAAATACAGGATTTGGTCGATCACGTTCCTCCTTCACCATGGAAGGAGATTGAAAAGGTTCTGGAACGTGAATGGAACAGCTCTGTGACTACTAAGGTACAGGTCATCGACCATGAAGCTGTTGCTTCAGCTTCAATAGGAGAAGTTTACAAAGCGACCTTGTTAGATGGTACCCAAGCGGCTATAAAGGTGCAGCGCCCTGAGATTCCTTCCCTGGTGAAGACGGATTTCCGTTCCCTTGCCATCATTATTTGGTTCGCTCGACGATTCGCTCCAGTTCCCAAAGGGTTCATTGATTTCAAGATGCTTTATCAGGAATTAAAGCAAGTCATCGAACAAGAGCTCGACTTTTCAAAAGAAATGAACACCGCTATTTCGTTCAAACAACGGTTCAAGGACCATGCTAACGTGAAGATTCCTGCTATGCATCCTGAACTTTGCACAGATAAAGTATTGGTGATGGAGTGGGTGGATGGCGTTCGATTAAATGACAAAAAAGCATTTGAGTCGTATGGATTGGACGGGCAGAAGCTAGCTCAGGAATTGTTTCGCCTCTTCCTTCCCCAATGGCTCGAGCCGGGAATTTTCCATGCCGACCCACATGCAGGGAATATACTTCTTCAGCCGGATGGTACCTTCGTTCTCCTGGATTACGGAATGATCGGGGAAATTTCCAAGAGAGATTCCACTCACTTTCAAGATCTTCTGGAAGGAATCCTTCTAAAGAACTTCCGGAAAGCAGCAGAAGCGCTGGCTCAATTAGGTTTCTTGCTTCCTGATGCAAGTCCGAAAACGATCGAACCCGTGCTGAAGGAATTTGTCACACTCGATATGGAGCAGTTCAAACAGATGGATCTGCTAACCGTGAAGAAAGAAATAAATGATATGGTGAAATCATTACCTGTACAAGTGCCTACCCGTTTCATCTTTTTAGGCAGGTCTTTTGCAACTATAGAAGGACTTGTTCATACATTGAGTCCCGATGAAGAAATCCTCGATGTCGTCAAACCCGCTTTCATGGATTGGGTAAAGGACAGTAACACAAACAAGTGGGAGCTCCTTATGAAATGGGTCAGTGCCCAGCCACTCTTTCAGACTGTTCAGAAAGTCCGGCAGTTGTTGGATGTACCAGAAAAAGCGCTTGAACAAAAGGACCATCATCTGCAAAATGAGTTTCAGTTCGTGGTATTTGAAAACCAAAAGAAGCAGGCTTTCATCCTTTTGCTCTTCGGTGGCGTTGGGGCCTTCACAGGATTTGGGTTGGATGTGAACCTCATTTGGCAAGGTAGTTTAGTGGTAACTGGATTAAGTCTAGTTGGTTACTTGCTTATCAGCTCCCGACAAAAACGTTGGCTGAAGAGATTTAGGAATGGACAGCTGAATTAACAAAAAAAGGTAACCTTGAATTTAGGTTACCTTTTTTATGGTAAAATATAGAACGGAGGGATACCATGTCAAATCTTAAAAAACCGTTTAATGATGTGACTGACCATTTGTCAAAAATCGAAGGAGCCCCCATGAGTAAACCCAAAAATGGGAGTCTGCCATTGGGAATCCGGCTCATCGGATACGTGATCATTGGATTCACAGCCCTTACATCTTTATTTGTCATTGTTTTCGGCTTTCTTGATTGAAACCTGGTTAAGATTTAGACATAGAGATCCCATAATGGAATCGGCCGGTACCGTTAACCTGAACCAATAAAAATTAACTTTTTAGCTATCCAATTTTGAGGTGAGGAGTAATTTATGAGTCATTTTGAAATTATTGGAATTGAACACCATTATCATTAAATGTCCCACTCCGGTTCGGGCTCATACCGAAACTCCTCTAACCTAATCCGATTCTTCCCTATGAAATGAACTCCTTCTGCTTCCAAACATAGCCTTTGGTTCATCGCTTGCTCTTCATCCCCGAATCCAATTTCCCCCTTGCTATTCAAAACCCGGTGCCAGGGAAGTTTATACTTTTCACTCATGGAATGAAGAATCCGCACGACCTGCCTGGCAGCTCTTGGACTGCCTGCAAATGAAGCGATTTGACCGTACGTCATCACTTTTCCAGAAGGGATGCTCTGTATGATTCTCACAACTCGTTCAGTAAAAGGTTTCATGTTAATTCACTTCCCGCATCAGGATGCTCCCCTATCCTTAACTGCTGTCTCGCAAAGTCGCGGTATAAAGCATGGGATGTAAACAATTCCTCATGTGTCCCGACTCCAGTCACCTTTCCTTTTTCTAAAAAGACAATTTGATCGGCATCCACGATGGTGGATAAGCGATGGGCAATCACAAGGGTGGTTCGTCCCTTCATTAAGTTCTTTAGGGCTTCCTGAACGACAATTTCTGATTGACTATCCAGGCTTGAAGTGGCTTCATCCAGCATGAGGATATCAGGGTCCCTCAATAGGGCTCTTGCAATGGCAAGTCGTTGTCGCTGTCCTCCTGAAAGCTTGATTCCTCTTTCTCCTACTTCTGTTTGATAACCGTTAGGGAGTTCCTTAATAAATTCATGGGCATACGCCATTTTTGAAGCGGCAATCATCTTTTCCTCTGATATATCCCCATCGAGCCCGTAAGAGATATTGTCCCCTATCGTGCCTGAATAGATCGGACTCTCCTGGGAGACGTAGCCAAGAAGTTCCCTCCATGATTTTAGCGAGTATGAGCTGATTGTATCTTCTCCCAAGAGAATGGCTCCTTGCTGGGGCTTATAGAACTGCTCTATCAATGAAAAAAGTGTCGTTTTCCCACTTCCACTCGGACCAACGATGGCCGTCACTTTCCCTTTTTCAGCCCTTATCGTCACATCCATTAACACCTTCTCCCCCTCTTCATACCCAAACGTCACGCCATCAAGGACCATAGCACGATCTGTTTGAGGGACGGACCTTCCATCCTCAAGGTTTTCTTCCTCTAAATTGAGAATCGATAACACTTTCTCTGTTGCTCCCACAGTTTTCTGGAATTGAGTTACAAACACGATGATCTGTGTGATCGGCATGATAATCTGAAAGAGGTAGATAAAGAAAGCAACAAGCTCCCCGGCCGTCATGGCTCCAGAGGTCACTCGAATACCGCCGAACCCAATGATTAGGACAAGAACGATGATAATTAAAGAAGAAACGACCGGCGACATTAACGCTTGTATGATTCCTTCCTTTAATCCGAGGACATAAAGCTTCTTGATTCCTGTTTGACCTTTTTGAAATTCAATCTCCTCCGCATTGGATGACTTCACGAGACGGATTTCCGAAAGGACTCTCGTTAAGATAGCCGAGAAACTTGCAGTCTCGGTTTGCAATCCCCTTGAGATATCAGCCATCTTTTTGCCAATCGGGATAAGAAATAATAGTGATAGTGGAATGATTGAAAACATCACCAAGGTAAGAGGCCAATCTAAATAAAACAGCACGATGATGGCACCTATTACAGAAATGATCCCTGTAATAAAGCCTGTCAGATGCTCGGTGATCAAGTTTTTGATCACTCCCGTATCACTGGTCATACGGCTGACCGAGTCACCCGTTTCATGCGAATCATAATAAGGAACGGGCAGAACCAGCAATTTTCTCCAAAGCTTCTCTCTCAATGAAGCGATCACGTGCTGCCCGACCCTCGCCAATATGTAAACAGACACTCCTCCCGCAATCGCTTGAACAAAAAAGGCAGCGATCATGCCTATGATGACCCCTTTGCTTAACGAATCTAAACTGAAGTCATCGATCAACTTACTTGTTAATAAAGGTATAGCAAGTCCCGCAATCGTTGTAAGCAGGCTCAAGAATAAAGAAATGCCAAACAGGGTTTTCGGTGGATCGGTTTCCTTTATTAAAGTAATAAGCTGCTTCCACTTACCCTTTTCATATGTAGACTCCATTGTTCTCTTCCTCTCAAATAGATACTCTTTTCTATTGTAATATGAAGTACAGTACTTAGGAAATAATACCTTCATCAAGTCGGCTTCCTAGAAGATTAGCTCAAATTATATTACACTGGATATGAATGAATAGAAGGACGTGATAGGTATAATGGATATAAGATTAATTGCCTTGGATATGGATGGAACACTGGTCAATCACGAAGGAGAAGTATCTCCTGAAAACGCACAAGCCATTCAGCGTGCAAAGGAGAAAGGTATTCATGTGGTGTTAAGTACTGGCCGCTCCCTTCTCACATGCCGCGACATTTCAGATGAGCTTGAGCGGTCATCTTATCTGGTGACCGTGAATGGCGGGGAAATTTACGATCATGAATACAATCTGGTAGACAGCATCCCACTTGATCTTGATCTTGTGAAACAGCTTTGGAAATTAAAAGAAGAGCATGATGTATACTTCTGGTCTTCCACTTCCCAAGGACTTTTCAATACGAATAAGCCTTTTGATCAGGAAATCGATACCTATAACTGGCTGAAGTTTGGATTCGATATTCAGGATGATGACGTCCGCAAAGTCATGATGGACGAGCTGGTGAAAAATGAAGCACTGGAAATCACAAATTCTTCGCTGACGAATATCGAAATCAATCCTGCAGGGGTCAATAAGGCAGCGGCTTTGGTGAAGGTTTGCAAATGGCTTGACCTGTCCATGGAACAAGTCATGGCGGTCGGGGACAGTATGAATGATATAGCCATGATTCGTGAAGCCGGTTTCGGAGTTGCGATGGGGAACGCACAGGAAGCAGTGAAAGAAGCCGCTGACTGGGTCACTGGCATCAATACAGATCATGGTGTTGCCCAGGCGATTGATAGAGTACTGTCAGAAATGTAATAAATACTTCAATTAAAGTGCCTGATTCAATGTGAATCAGGCACTTTATTCTGTCCAGAATGTCTATTCTATTTACGTTACGTCCATACTGAGTAACAAAAACAAGGATTGTACTTAATATGTATCTAATTCTGGTAGTGGTTGTTTATCTGATTTTCGCCAAGCTCTTTATTGATTGGAAACGCTGGAGGGAGTATTATCCAACAGTTCAATATTATATTATTTGCAATCTCTCCTATAACGTGATCTTTTATAACCACACACTTTGGGAATATAAAGCTGTGACAGTAGATTGGCTAAATCATACGTTTATTGATCTCGTTTTCACTTTTTTTATCATTCCTGTCGTCATCATGATCTTTCTTCGTTATTTTCCATATAGAAGAAAGAAATGGCTGTATCTTGCCTGCTGGATTGCTTACTTCACGTTATTGGAATACCTTTTTCATAAAAAAGGACTGTTCCTTTATGAAAATGGCTGGAATTTAGGATGGTCTGCAATTTTCAATGTCATCATGTTTTCAATATTAGGATTGCACCATAAAAGGCCATTACTTGCCATCATATTATCCATTCCAATTATCGCTATCCTATTATTGATATTCCATCCATCGTACCATGATTTAAAGTGAGGGTGTTTCTATGATTTCTTATTCTACACCTGTTTTTATTGTCTTGGTTTTGGGTGTATATTTCGCTATGGCAGCATATATCGCTTTTTTAAAAAGGAAAGAATAGAAAAAAGAAGCACCCATCAAAGGATGCTTCTTTTCCTATTTAACAATGATCTCGTCGTTTTCGAGTGAAATGACTACGTTCGTTATGCCATCTTCATCAAGAAGGAAATCAGCAATTTTATCTTCCACTCTTTCCTGGATCACACGACGTAATGGGCGTGCACCGAATTCAGGGTGATATCCCAGTTCAACGAGTTTACTCTTCGCATCTTCGTCGATGGTTACAGTAATCCCCTGTTCTTTAAGTTCAACCTTCAACTCGTCGAGCATAAGGTCAAGGATTTGAAGAAGCTCTCCTTTGTCAAGAGATTCAAATTCAATGATGCTGTCAAAACGGTTCAGGAACTCAGGCTTAAAGTAGGCACCTAATGATTGAAGAATATTCGTTTCTTTAATCGCATCTGTGCCACCTGTGTTAAAACCGACCACTGCTTCCTTCTTGTCCGTCACACCTGCGTTACTTGTCATAATGATCACAGTCTCTTTAAAGCTGACCGTTCTACCTTGACTGTCGGTGAGACGTCCATCTTCAAGAATTTGCAGGAACATATGCTGAACATCCGGATGGGCTTTCTCGATTTCATCCAGGAGAATGATTGAATAAGGGTTTCTTCTTACCTTTTCAGTTAATTGACCGGATTCCTCATGGCCTACATAGCCTGGAGGTGAACCGATCAATTTTGAAACAGAGTGTTTTTCCATATACTCACTCATGTCTAATCGAAGCATAGAATCCTTAGATCCGAATAACTCTTCTGCCAGTGTTTTCGTTAATTCTGTTTTACCTACACCTGTTGGTCCTACAAAGAGGAAAGTGCCGATTGGACGATGCTTCGCTTTCAATCCTGCACGGCTGCGGCGGATCGCTTTCGCTACTTTTCTCACTGCTTCTTCCTGTCCGATTACTTTACCCGCCAGGTTTTCTTCCAGTGCTTTCATTCGTTTCAGATCATCACTTTGCAGCTTCCCAACAGGAATACCCGTTTTCGATTCAACGATCTTCTGGATCAGTTCTCTTTCTACAAGTGCTTTAGAGTCTGATCCACCTTCACTAATTTGTCTTTCTAATTCTGCTTCTTGATCGCGAAGGATGGCAGCTTGTTCATAGTTCTCTTCTTTTGTTGCCAGATCCTTCTTCTCTCTTACATCGTTCAATTTTTTAAGAAGGGCAGTCTTGTCTTTACCCTCTGACTGCAGATTGACTTTAGAACCTGCTTCATCCATTAAATCAATGGCCTTATCCGGTAAGAATCGATCCTGAATATATCGATGGGATAGTTTCACACAAGCCTCAATAGCCTCGTCTGTAAACTTGACTCCATGATAGTTTTCATATTTGTCTTTTAATCCTCTAAGGATCTCAATAGCTTCTTCAGTTGTCGGCTCATTGACCAAGACCGGCTGGAAACGACGCTCAAGTGCTGCGTCCTTTTCAATTTGGCGGTACTCCTTCAATGTCGTTGCCCCGATTACTTGCAAATCACCCCGGGCTAAAGCAGGTTTTAGAATGTTTCCTGCGTCCATGGAGCCTTCTGCGGAACCCGCCCCAACTAATTGATGAATCTCATCAATAAATAACATCACGTTCTTTCTATTCTGAAGTTCGCTGATGATGGCTTTTAAACGTTCTTCAAAAGAACCGCGAACCCCTGTACCGGCAGTTAGTGAAGCAACATCCATTACATACACTTCTTTATTTAATAATTTGGATGGAACATCACCTGCTACGATTTTAAGGGCCAACCCTTCAGCGATAGCCGTTTTACCCACCCCGGGCTCACCGATGAGTACCGGGTTATTCTTATTACGGCGATTTAAAATTTCAATGACGCGGTCCACTTCTTTGTCCCGGCCGATAACAGGATCAATCAATCCAGCTTTGGCTGCCCCTGTCACATTGCGTCCAAACTGATCGAGAACGCCATTTCCTCCAATTCCACCTTGGGTTTGTGGAGATGATTGCTGATTGTGGAAGCCATGATTTGAGTTTCCACCCATACTCATCCCTTTAAACAACTCATCAAGGGGAAATCCTTCATGTATTCCAGAAGGTGTTTGCTGCTTTTGAAAGCAAGCTGAACACATCTTCATACTGGACTTGTGACCATTCACTTGCTTATACACTTCAACTGTTGCTTGGTTGTGTTGACATACTTGGCATTTCATTAAACATGACCTCCTGTAGTAGAGTTTTATATAAATTTTTTGATTGTATTGTGGATAAGGTCAATGTGTTTAACATTCGATTAAACTTAGTTTGACTTTCTTTGACCTTATACAGATAGTATACTTTGACCTTTTTTGACTTTCAAGATTTTTGCTTATGGGAATTTTTTCATTTTCAAATGCTGATTTGCCTGTTGATTGAAGAGTATAGTAGGTACAACGATGAGAATCAAGTGATTGATATTGACGATGAAAAAGTGGGATTTTACTTGAAGTATATATAAAAAAGACCAGACCTGAACAACAGATCTGGCCATTCTCATATAGAAGAGAGAGTATTACTCATCAGTCTTACTATTAAATCTTATACTAATTCGCGATCCCAATGACGATGTTCTGCAATGGCTACTGTGTACTCTTTTGCAAATGACTTCATGCCTTCCCCAGTTACCACACCAGAGCCGCTGACACCCGCTTGTTCCAACCAGTGTATCCCTTCATGCGTTGCACCGATCGGTTTGAAGTGAGAATACGCTTCTTTGACAAAATAGGTTGTATCTTGAGAGAATTTATTATCTACATTCTCTCCGCCTACTACGTAAAGGCTATCAAATAATACAGATTCCCCGGTTAAGAAGGTATGGTCCACTTCAAGCTCCGTACCATCATCCCCTTTTCTCATCCCCAGCTTGTCACTGATGATTTCCGGCTGGATGCCATCTTCTTTAAGAGCGGATAGTACCATTTTCACCTCTTCCCCTTTAAAGCCGTTTCCTACGATGACCCCTACTTTACGGGTAGCAGGTTTCTTGATCGTATTTTCTTGGCTTAAGGCTGGAGAGGATTTGGTTACTTTTGAGCCTTCTCCGCTAGGAACTTTCGCACTTATCGCTTCTGCAAAGCCTTTTGCCAGATCCAGACTTACATTGGCAAACATGTCGACTACCTGCTGTTGAACCGATTTGCTCTTCACTTTTCCAAGCTCGAAACTGAAGGCTTGAATGATATGCTCTTTCTCAGGATCACTCATGCTATTCCAGAAAAGAGTAGCCTGTGAGAAGTGATCTTTGAAGCTTTCACTCCTTGCCCGGACTTTACGCCCTTCCATCTTTTCCTGGTAATGAGTGTAACCTCCTTCTTCCTGACTCGCAGGGGCTGGTGTATTTTTAGCAAGTGAGTTGTTATGGTAGCTCACCTGACCCTTGTTAATCGTTTGACGGCCATATCCATCACGCTGATTATTGTGGAATGGACACACAGGTCGGTTAATAGGAAGCTCGTGGAAGTTTGGCCCACCGAGTCGGATCAATTGTGTATCAGTATAGGAGAATAAGCGTCCTTGTAATAATGGATCATTAGAGAAATCAATCCCGGGAACAACTGAACCAGGATGGAACGCTGCTTGCTCCGTTTCTGCAAACACATTGTCCACATTCCGATTAAGGGTCATTTTCCCAACGATTTTCACAGGAACTTCTTCTTCAGGCCATAGCTTGGTAGGATCAAGAACATCAAAGTCAAAGTTAAACTCATCTTCTTCCTTAATGAGCTGAACTCCCAGCTCGTACTCTGGATAATCACCATTTTCGATGGATTCATACAAATCACGGCGGTGGAAATCCGGGTCTTTCCCGTTGATCTTCTGAGCCTCATCCCAAACGAGAGAGTGAGTTCCCAGTGCCGGCTTCCAGTGGAACTTCACAAAATGGGCCTTCCCTTCGTCATTCACAAGGCGGAATGTATGGACACCGAAGCCTTCCATCATACGCAGACTGCGTGGAATGGCCCGATCGGACATCGCCCACATGACCATATGAGCGGACTCCTGGTTATTCGCTACAAAGTCCCAGAACGTATCGTGGGCAGAAGCTGCTTGGGGCATTTCATTATGTGGTTCCGGTTTAAGTGCATGAACAAGATCCGGGAATTTAATCGCATCTTGAATGAAGAACACAGGAATATTGTTTCCGACGAGATCATAATTGCCTTCTTCCGTATAAAATTTCGTAGCAAATCCACGTGCATCACGCACTGTTTCTGCAGAACCCTTGGATCCGGCAACAGTTGAAAAACGTACAAAGACAGGGGTTTTCGTTGAAGTGTCCTGAAGAAATTTAGCCCTGGTGTATTCTTTCATAGAGTCGTAAAGTTCGAATTCTCCGTGTGCAGCGAAGCCTCGTGCATGAACAATCCGTTCTGGTATGCGCTCATGGTCGAAGTGAGTCATCTTCTCACGGAAGTGGAAATCCTCCATTAAGGTAGGTCCCCGTTCTCCTGCCTTCAATGAAAACTCATCTTCTGATACCTTCAATCCTTGATTGGTTGTAAGATGCTTACCTTCGTCCTCCACGCGATACTGTTCAAGCTGTTCATCCTTGCTCTTTTCATTCACTTTCGTACGACGATCGTCTCCCATTTTTTCATCCCTCTCAACGGTTATTAATGTTTACTATGTAAAACATTTCTGTTTGTTTTGTACCCTAGATGCTCATAATTAAACATTTATTGGATAGTTTGGAGTGAGATCTTTTTTGAAAATTTCACAAATTCATCTTTACGAACGTAACATTGTTCTGTTAAACTAATCATCAAGTAACGTAACAATGTTTTGTTACAGAGAAGAGGTGATCCCTCATTGGAGGCAGATCTTATATCTAAGAAGGAAGTATTAGAACTGACCGGAATTTCGTATGGCCAGCTTTACCGTTGGAAGCGAAAGAACATTATTCCGGAGAGTTGGTTTATTAAGAAATCCAGTTTCACTGGTCAGGAAACGTTCTTTCCCAGGGAAAAAATGCTCTCACGTATCGATACAATCAAAGAGATGAAAGATGACTATTCACTGGATGAACTATCCGATTTCTTTTCACCAAATCCAACTAAGATTGAAATTAGTGCAGATGAATTACCTTCGTATAACATTCTGTCGGAACATACCTTATCCTTCTGCATAGCACTTCTACCGGTAAGAAAGGGATTTGAGTTTCCTGATTTATTAAATATGTTGATCATTGAGAAGGCGAAAAGGATACAAGTCCCAAGTGAAGAACTGCAAACCTTATTTCTTTTTCTTCATGAGAAGTTCACTCCACTAAAAGATTCTTCCCTTGAACTTGTTGGTCTTCGTAAAGAAGAGGAGTATGTATGGATGCTCCTTCCGCTACATTCCGATTTGCTTGTTGACCATTTAACACGGACCGTATTGAGATTCGATCTACAACAGATGATGGAAGAATTGAAAATCACGTTGACGAATACAAAAGGGATCTAACGTCCCTGAATTGGAGGAAATTAGAATGAATACAGTGGAAAAGAAAGAACTGCATGACTTGAAGATCAGTGGATCCGGTACGTCCGGGGGAGGAAAATTTGATGCAGTAAAGATAAGTGGAAGCGGAAAAATCGCTGGCGATATCGACTGCCACGAGCTTAAAATTTCAGGTTCCGGGACAATTTCAGGTGACGTAAAAGCTGGATACATTAAAACGAGCGGTTCTTCTACCATTAAAGGTGATACAAAAGCAGAAACGATTACAACAAGTGGAAGCTCCAAATATGATGGCTCGGTGATGGCTGCTGAAATGAACACAAGTGGTTCAAGCAAAGTATTGAAAGACCTTATCTTTAAGACTTTCAAAGTGAGCGGTTCATGTAAGGTTGGAGGAAAGATTCAAGGGGGATCGATTAAAGCAAGCGGCTCTTTAAGAGTTGAAAAGGATTGTGAAGTCGAAACCTTCTCATCTTCCGGCTCGGTCCATATCGAGGGGCTGCTCAACGCTGACCGGATTCAAATCGAAATCAATCACGAATCCTCCATCAAAGAAATCGGTGGCGAAACGATTTCAGTGAAACACCATAACTCGAACGGACTGATCAAACAAGTGGTGAACTTCTTTCTCCAAAAGGAAGATTACTTATTTTCAGAACTGATCGAAGGTGACGAGGTATACCTTGAGAACACAAAGGCGAAACTGGTTCGCGGTAAAAATGTTGTAATCGGGGAGAATTGTGACATCGATACGGTTGAATATTCAGGTAGCCTGGATGTGAAGCAAGATAGTCGAATCGGAGAAAAAGTGAAGATTTAAATGATAGTTTAACTAAAGGCAGGGAGGTTTTTACCATCTCTGTTTTTTTATGTAAATATCCGTCTTTACGATTCATTAACAAGCATAATCGAAAATTCATATTTTTATTCTGAATGTTCTGCTATATTAATAGGTATATAGTACAATCCTACGCGAAAGCTGGAGGCCATTATGACTCGTCTTACAGATCACCTGATTGTCATTTCTTTCGATTGCTTGTCTGCTTTGGACTACCCGATTCTAAAAGGTCTTCCCCACTTTCAAGAATTACTTTCTCACGGGTCCTTCTGCAAAAATGTCGAGACCATTTACCCTTCTGTGACATATCCTTGTCATGCAACAATCGTCACAGGTAAGTACCCTAATCACCATGGTGTTGTAAACAATACTCTCCTTCAGCCTGGTCGTGTTTCTCCTGATTGGCATTGGCATCGAAGCGCTATTAAAGGTACCACCTTATATGACGAAGCAAAGAAAGCCCGGATGACCACAGCCGCTCTTCTGTGGCCTGTTACAGCCAAAGGGGATATTGATTATAATATGCCGGAGATTTTCGCCAATCGCTCGTGGCATAACCAAATTCTTGTTTCCCTTTTCAATGGCAGTCCTCTCTATCAATTACACATGAACCATCTCTTTGGTCACATCCGTAATGGTCTTAATCAACCGGAGCTTGATGACTTCGTTCTCCAATCGACGGTAGAAACAATCAAAAAAAAAACCAGCCTATTGCTTGTCCACTTTACCGACCTTGATACACAACGTCATTACCATGGTTTTTCTTCAGAAGAAGCACATGCTGCCATTCGTCGTCATGATTCCCGTTTAGGGAAAATCATCCGGGCATTAAAGGAAAACGGCATCTATGATAAGTCAACCATTGTCGCTCTTGGAGATCATAGTGCATTGGATGAATCGAAGGCTATTCAATTGAACGTCCTTTTCAAGGAAAATGGGTTAATCACAGTGAATGCCAGGGGAAAGGTAACCGACTGGAAAGCATATTGCAAAGGATGTGATGGATCGGCTTACGTGTACACAAAGGATGAGAAAACGATGGAGGTTGTCAGATCCCTTGTTTACGAGCTCCAAAGTAACCCTTCTAACGGAATTGAAGACATACTCACTGGCGAAGAAGCCGGGAGAAAAGGAGCAGATGAACACTGTTCGTTTATGCTTGAAGCACGACACGGTTTTTACTTTAAAGATACGTTAGAAGGATCCTTCATTCACACCATCAACCCGGAGGATGTGAAGGAAAAGCGTTATACGTATGGATCTCATGGATACTCTCCTGAAAAAGAAGACTACTCCACTATCTTCATGGCTTCAGGGAAAGGGATCCGTTCACATGTTGAAATTCCTTTTATGCATTTAGTAGATGAAGGCCCAACACTGGCACGCCTTCTCGGCCTTAGCCTGGGTGCAACAGATGGAAAAGTGATTGATGATTTGCTGGATATATAAAGAAGAGATTTTGTTTCCTTAGGGGGAAAAACAATGAAGCGTTTTTCAAAAGAAGAAAGCAGCTGGATCTTTTATGATTGGGCAAACTCAGCGTATTCCATTATCATTTCGACAGCCGTATTTCCGCTTTTTTATAAGGCTGCCGCTACTAATGCAGGGGTCAGTGCCGCCAATTCCACTGCTTATTTAGGGTACACCATTGCGATTGCCACCTTTATCCTCGCTATGATCGGTCCGATTCTGGGAACGATTGCCGATTATGAAGGCTACAAGAAGAAATTTTTCACCTTCTTCTTTGCCCTCGGTGTTACATTTACTGCCCTGCTTGCTTTCGTTCCAAGTGATCAATGGCTGCTTCTGTTAATTTTTTATACAGTGGCAGCGGTCGGTTCAGCTGGTTCCAATGTTTTCTATGATGCTTTTTTAACCGACGTAACGACAGAAGAGCGAATGAACAGGGTGTCATCCCGTGGATTTGGATTCGGGTACATCGGGAGCACGATTCCGTTTATCATAAGTATCGCCATCATCATATTATCTCAAAATGGGGTACTCCCTTTCTCCGTTACCATCGCCAGTAAAATCGCGTTCATCATTACTGCTTTATGGTGGGGACTCTTTGCCATCCCCTTAATAAAAAATGTCCATCAGCGCTTCTTTATCGAGCGTGAAGAGAACCCCGTTGCCAATAGCTTTAAACGTCTCGGTAAAACGATGAAAGAAATCAGGAAATATCGTGCACTATTTTTGTTTCTTCTTGCTTATTTCTTTTATATCGACGGAGTCGGAACCATCATTACGATGTCCACTGCCTATGGAACGGATCTCGGGATCACATCCACTAATCTCTTGATCATCCTGTTTGTTACTCAGGTGGTGGCTGGACCTTTTGCTATTCTTTACGGGAGGCTGGCAGAGAAATTCACGGGGAAAAAGATGTTGTATGTAGGGATTTTCGTTTATATCATCGTTTGCATTTATGCATACTTCTTAGAGACCACAATGGACTTCTGGATCCTTGCTATGCTCGTCGCTTCTTCCCAAGGTGGCATCCAGGCATTGAGCCGGGCATACTTTGCAAAATTAATTCCGAAGAAAAATGCCAATGAATTCTTTGGCTTCTATAATATCTTTGGTAAATTCGCCTCGATCCTCGGACCATTGTTAGTGGCCGTCACAGCCCAAGTGACAGGTGAATCCAATAGCGGCGTATTCAGTCTCGTCGTCCTCTTTATCATAGGACTTGTGATTCTTGCCTTCGTCCCTGATCCGAAAGGAAATGAGATTGAGAAGCCTACAATTGTATAATAAGAGAGCCTGAACGCATATGTTCAGGCTCTTCCCTTTGTTTAAAATGTATGAGCGGCATCCTTCGCTCTTGCAATGGCATTCTCTTTGATCTCTTGGGCTTTATCAGGCATCGCCGCATGCCCCTCCACAAATACCCCCTCGAAGGAAGGGACGCCGAAAAATTGCATGATGATGTCCAGATAACGATGCCCCATTTCCATACCGGCTGCAGGTCCCTCTGAGTAAATGCCACCTCGTGCCTGGATATGAATAGCTTTTTTATCTGTCAGTAATCCGACCGGTCCCTGTTCCGTATACTTAAACGATTTACCGGCAACCGCTACAGAGTCAATATACGCTTTCATCACCGGCGGAAAGGAGAAATTCCATAATGGTGTAACGAACACATATTTATCTGCAGAAATAAATTGTTCTGATAACTCATTCAGACGATTCACTTTCGACTTTTCTTCTGATGAAAGCTCCTCAAATCCTTTTCCAGTTTGCAGTTTCCCCCATCCACTAAACACATCAGCATCAATATGGGGAATATGTTCACGGTACAAATCAATGTGAAGCACTTGATCGTCAGGATTCACTTCTTTGTATGTATCCATAAATGCTTTCGCTACCGCCATGCTGTACGATTGGGTATCATCATGGGGATGTGCCGTAATATATAGTACTTTTGCCATTCTTCATCCATCCTTCACTCATATTTTTCACTCTATTATCTTGTGAGAAAAAGAAGGAATTATCCCATGTTTGATCATTTCAAAAAAAAAAGAATGCTGTCTGATAGACAACATCCCGTTTTTAGCAGGCAAGTGATTATTCACTCATCTTCTCCTGCTGCTTCAAAAGGGTTTCCCCCGATATTTTTTCTCATCTCATCTGTTAATTCAAATGGAGTGTTTTCTTGTGCTTCCCCTGTTGCGAAATGGTGAGTGCCATCATAGTGAAATGGTTTACCTTCCAATGTCGACACCTCCGTTTTCACTGTAGTATTACCTTTATGTATGATTCTAACCGGTTCGCCCTGAATTTCACCTAGACCAACCTTTTACCTAGTAGTATTTACTTATTATACTATTTATTTTTTCCATAATATATTCTTTTTTCCAATTTGATATTGATATTTTTTATTTTCCATCACAACTACCTGCTCATGAGAAGCTTTGGAAACTTGTTTCGTTTCCTCAACGAGATGATAGATGAGATCGTGGCATTGCTGTGCCCCTTTCACGAGAAGGGGAACGCCTATCGAATCAATTCCCAGCTCCCTTGATAGGAAGCCCCCGGCTGTCATGAGGGGAGGAACAGTCGGCGAGGTGTTTGAAATGATTACTTTCTCCTTTTCTCCATATCTTCTAAGCAGGATTGTACATAAATCAATTAGTGCAGGAACGACATACTTTGAAGATCTCCTTCCAATCGTATACACGGGATTATTCTCTTCATCCATCCCGCGATAGAGGATTTGTCCCGCTTCTTTTTTTGTTAGCTGGTTGAAATAAGGAACAGAAAGAATGTCATTTTTTGTCAGGACTGAAAGTTCTAAGAGACGCAGATGATAGGCAGCTGCCAGGGAAGTTGTATGAGTTCCACCAAAGTCATTATAAATATATATCATTGGTAACCACCCTTAAAAATCGTTTATTACAGTATGAGCTTAACAAGCGAAGGATATGCTGAGCATGTGCATTAATTAAGCTGAAAAGATTCACAAAAAAAACAGAGCCATCTACATCAGATGTCTCTGTTTTCCTTCAAGGAATCTCTTTTGCTTTCTTCTAATGACGATCTCTTCAAGTGTACCGGATCCACACACTACTCCAAGCACGATGAACACCAATCCGATCAGGTGATAAAACGTCACGGTTTCATTAAGAAAAATGGCAGCTCCTACGAGGGAGAAAAAGGTATTGAGATTCAGGAAAATCGATGTTTCGGCGGCTCCAATTTTTCCAATTGAATGGTTGTAAATCATGTGCCCTACTGCCGTTGCTAAAATGGCAGAAGCAAAGAATAAAAGCCATATGGAGCTTGGGGCACTCCCCAGTTCTTTTAATGCCCCCGGCTCTGTGACCAGACTGATCGCAAACAAGACAATGGAACCAAACACCAGCATATACCCCGTAAGTAATCGGGGGTCCAACGTTTTGGCTGCCCGGCTGATGATAATGAAGCTTAATGCCTGTGAAAAAATCGAGATAAAGATAAACAGATCCCCGGTCTTTAGTCCGGCTAATCCCTCTCCGCCTGATAACACAATGATCGCAACCCCGACACTACCAGACAGAAACCCGAGGATTTTAATCACTGTAGGCCGGTTTCGCAGGATAATGGTTGCCATTAAAGCAGTCAACAGCGGACCGGTTCCCAATATGAGACCACCGTTTGTCGATGAGGTGCCTGTTAAACCAACCGATAAAAAATAATGATGACTGACTACATTCAACAAGCCACCCGAGATAATGAACAATAACTCTTTAGCCGTTGGTTTTCTTATTTTCCTCATGATACCAAGAATGATAAATACGCTAATCCCTGCCGTGAAGATGCGGAGTGATGTAATCGTTACAGGCTTAAATTCACTCACTAAAACCTTTAGTGCAGGAACATTAAAGCCCCAAATCAACATGATGAACACAAGTATCAAATACGTTTGCCACTTTTTCACTTCTACCTGAGGCCTTCTTTCTGTATTTAGTATTCACCCATCATAGCACCCCATGAAGTTCCCTGCCAGGAAATAACTTCGAATCGTGAAACAATTTTTGTAATCGACCATCTTCCTGAACCCGGACTATGCTATAGTTAAAGGTCGAAAGGGGTTTTGTAAAATGACAAATCAACAACTACCGCCAAAAACGTGTACGATCGACCGTCTGGTAACTAAAGCTGAGGACGTTGAGAAAGTGATTAAGGGTGAGAAAACGGCGACCCGCAGAAACGGACGATACGCTGATATTGGAGAAATCATGGAGCTTCAAGGAAAAAAATACATAGTAGAAAGCGTCTACTCCCAATCACTTGGTGAGCTGACAGATGATCATGCCAAGCAGGAAGGGTTTAATACTGTTGAGGAATATAAAGAAGCCATCCTCTCTTATCACCCAGGCATGCCATGGCACCCGAGCATGAAAGTCTGGGTGCACGAATTCACATTAGTGAACGAATAGAGTACAACGGATGGAGTATTTATTATACAGAACGCTCATCTACCTGCATGTGATCAGCGTCGTGGCTTCCATCGGCCCATTTTTCATTCTATTACCGATGATGAAAAAACTACGGACCGCTTCTGATTCCGTGTTACCTTCGTACTTGGACACGTTCCGCTTCACGGTCCAACTTTCCAAGCATTCGGGACATGTGCTCGTCGGAACGGGAATCCTCCTGGTGCTACTCGGACCTTGGACGTGGAGTACACCATGGATCATCATGACCCTTGTCATTATGTTCTGCTCCCTGTTTTTTCTCGCAAGAGCGTTCTCACCGACACTACGGAAATTTGGAGAAGATGACGCTGACCGGGAATGGCTGGTGGGGAAATTGAATCGGACCGTTTGGATTTATCTAATCCTTCTACTGGCTATGCTATGGTTTATGGTCGTGAAGCCGAATTTGTGGATGTAATGGAGTTGACTCATAGCGTGTACCAGGTACAATGGATGTCATTTGTACCTGGTACACGCTATTTTTTGGAGATAAATTAACTAGTCTCCATGACCACATCACTGTCCATCCCCCCGAACTGCTACAGTCCTTATCATAAAAATGAAATAATAATACTTATACACAATGATCAAACTCAGGATTACTTTCACTATCAGACTATCCGATAAAATCAACGGTATGAGAATCATGATGTCTGAAAAAATCAGCAGCGTAACCTTCTGGCGCAGTGTCATGGATTTATGACGAATAAAACCTTCTAAATGCTTCTTATATACACTGGTACTTTTAAACCAAACCTCAAATCGTTCGGATCCCCTTACAAAGAAAAAGGATGCTAACAACAAAAGTGGAGTTGTTGGTATTAGTGGCAGTACGATGCCTACAATCCCGATTCCCATAAATAACAATCCTAATAATATATAAATCATTTTCTTCATTTTCTTTATTACGGCCACTCCTTTTTAACCCTTCATTTCCTCTCTATTCTATTCATGATGAAAGAAGCTGGCAAGGAACAAAAAGAACCTGACATTTGTGAAGTATACGCCCACACCAAAGTCAGATCCTCTCTTCTATTCATTCTCCTTATTCTCTTTTCCCTTCGACTCCAAAACCTTCATGAAATAGGCTGTCGGAAGCAGCAATCCTATGGCTGCCTCAAGCAGGGCAAAGAATCGGATATGTCCTGTCGGGATATAATCTCCGTACCCGACAGACAGGATCGTCACCCCGCTATAATAGAGGTAATTGAGAAACGTATGCTCTACCGGCTTGCCGCTGGGTGAACTGACACGCAGCATCGGATTCTCAAATGACAGGGCATAATAGAGTACAGCAAATGCGATCATTATACTGAGAAGTACGAAAAACAGCTTATAAAAAAGCGTTGTACTAAAATAACTGTATTTGAAATGCTTATCCTTAAAGAAATAGATTAAGTTTACCAGGATGAAAATGATGGCTCCGATTGTAACGATGCTTGCCAAAACGTTTGAATCCTCCTCTTTCATGTACTATGTTTCATATACCACGTGTTGTATGTTTAAAACTCAACTATAGTAGATTCTCATCTCCCCTTGTACAAACCCATCAACTCTTTTATTCTAGTAATAATAGAATTTTCCGAAAAGAAGGAACCTGCAATGAAAAAGTTCTCACTTCAATCCAAGATTATCGTTATTGTATTAGCACTTCTTTCATTATTGATTTTATCCTTATCAATCATCTTTTTCAGGATGCTATCCGATACATTAACGGACTTGAAAGGGAAACAAGCACTGGCGGTGGCACAATCTGTATCAAAGATGCCGGCTGTCATCGAGGCCTTTAATGCAAATCAGCCGGAAGACATCATCCAACCCCTGGTAGAAGATATTCGAAAAGAAACAGGGGCCACCTTTATTGTTGTCGGCAATAGAGACTCTGTTCGCTACTCTCATCCCATGCCTGAACGGCTCGGGAAAAAGATGGTCGGTGGAGACAACGAAAGAGCCTTAATAAGGGGTGAATCTTATGTTTCTCATGCAAAGGGATCATTAGGACCATCTGTTAGAGGAAAGGTTCCCATAAGAAATTCCAAAAATGAAATCATTGGGGTAGTGTCAGTCGGGTTTCTTGAAGACAGTATCCGTGATATTGTCATTCCCTATCGTACTAAGGTACTGATACTCGTCACCGTCATCCTATTAATTGGAATCATAGGTTCATTTTTCATTGGGAAAGGAATCAAAAAGGCGATCTTCGGTTTGGAACCTGCTGAAATTGCCATGCAGTTCAAGGAAAAGCGGGCCATCATCGAATCGGTCCGGGAAGGAATCATTGCAATCGATCAACATGGATCGATTACGGAAATCAATGCTAAAGCCCACAGTATCCTGGCTCTTGAACATCAATCCTCCAATAGGGGGAGACATATTCTAGAAGTCATTCCAGATACGAAAATGATGGATGTCCTGGAAACTCGAGAAAGCCAGCTCGATGATGAGATTTCATTAAATCATCATGACCTCATCGTCAACAGGCTCCCTATTTTTGAAGAGGAAAAAATCGTCGGGGTGGTAGCCAGTTTCAGGAGGAAAGATGAAATCGATCAGCTCACTAAAGAACTTTCTCAGGTTCAAGAATATGCAGGCATATTGCGCTCACAGACACATGAATACAGAAACAAACTGAATACGATTGCAGGTCTCATTCAACTTCACCATCATGAAGAGGCATTAGCCCTCATACAGGAGGAATCCTCTGGGTATGAAGACTTGATTCAATTTTTATTGAAAGCGGTTCCTGATCCTGTCTTGGCAGGCCTGATCATTGGAAAGTATAATCGGTCTCAAGAGTTGAAGGTCTCGTTCTCGATTCATCCTGATAGCTCAATTACAACGCCACTTATAGATGTGCAGCAGGAAAAATTGATTACCATCATTGGGAACGTTCTTGATAATGCCTTTGAAGAAGTCTTGTCCCAGCCATTTCACAACAGGCGGGTTCAATTGTTTATGACTGATTTAGGTGATGATTTCATTTTTGAAATAGAAGACAGCGGTGCAGGAATCCAGGATATAGACTCAATATTTGAAAGGGGCTATTCCACAAAAGCCGGCAAAGACAGGGGCATCGGTCTTCACCTGGTGCAACGAAGTTTGGAGCATCTGAACGGCTACATGACAGTGGACCATAGTGAGCTTGGGGGCACGTGGTTTACGATTAGTATTCCAAAGCAACATTAGGGGGAGAAAGTATTGCGTAAGTGGAACGTATTCATTATAGAAGATGACATTCAAACAGCTGAGATCAACAGTCAATACATCGCACAAATGGAAAGATTTCAGGTGGGCGGGATCGCCACTACCATCGCAGAAGCCAAGAAAGTCTTACCTGTTGTAAATCCTGATTTGATCTTACTTGACGTGTACTTTCCTGATGGAACCGGCAGTGAATTTCTCTGGGAGATCAGAAAGCATTATCGCAGTACGGATGTCATCCTGGTCACAGCAGCAAAAGAAACCGAACATATTTCCAATGCCATCCGTGGCGGGGCATTCGATTATATCCTGAAGCCCATTATCTTTAACCGATTTCAGGATACTCTATTAAAATATCAACACTATAAAGAGAGAATGAATGATTCTCAAGTCGAAAATCAACATGAAGTGGACAACTTGTTTAATAGAAAGAAAAGCACTAGTAACATTCAAACGGTCCAACCCCCCCCGAAAGGGATCGATACGATTACATTGAATTCCATACTCAAGCGGATAGAAACCGATCAAAGCCTGGGCTATACTGCTGAGGAAATGGCAGGGGAAGTCGGCGTTACCCGTACAACGGCCAGGCGCTATCTGGAGTATCTTGTTTCCCAAAAGAAAATCAAAGTGGAGCTTACCTATGGAGGTGTAGGGAGACCTCAGAGAAAATATTTCCTTCAAGCATAATAAAAAGCAGTGAGGCATTGGGGGCTTCACTGCTTTTCTATTGATTATGCTTCTTTCTTCAAATCCTGACTTTCCGTGGCCTTCCCTCTTCTCACAAACCCTAAAATAGTAGGGAGAACAAGTGAAAGGAATGAAACGATCAGTAATCCGATGGTGATATTACTTTGAAAAAACACACTGTAAGATCCATTTGAGATCGTCATCGCCTGTCTGAAGGATTGCTCCATCATCCCCCCCAATATAAACGCCAGAATAAATGGCGGTGCAGGGAATTTGAACATTTTCAACAAATAGCCTAACACGCCAAATCCTACAAGCAAGTAGAGATGGAACGTGTTGAAGCTGACTGCGTATACCCCTATTAAACAGAACACAATGATCAATGCGATCAACAGCTGCTTCGGAATATATAAGATTTTTGCCAGTACCGGAATGAGCGGTAAGTTAAGTATCAATAGAAAAAGATTCCCTATGTACATACTCGCGATGACTCCCCAGAAAACGTCCGGGTGATCCTGAAGCATCAATGGCCCCGGCTGCACCCCTACAACTAGTAAGGCACCAAGTAGGACAGCTGTGGTTCCAGACCCTGGTATCCCTAATGTTAACAAGGGAACGAATGCCCCGCTTGTCGCTGCATTATTGGACGTTTCCGGCGCGGCCAGTCCCTTGATATTCCCTTTTCCAAAAGAAGATGGATCTTTGGATAAACGTTTCTCTGAAATATAGGAAAGGAATGAAGCGATCGTTGCTCCGGCTCCAGGCAGGACTCCCAATATAAAACCAAGGACGGAGTGACGGCCAATCGGTCCTGCCATCTCCTTTAATTCCTTCTTTTCAAGCTTTAAACTGCCAACAGCCTTCTTCCCTTTCAACGTATTTTCATTCCGTGAGATAATTAACTGACAAACCTCGGATAATGCAAATAATCCTAACGCAATAATCAGAAAGTCGATCCCCTCTAATAAACCCGGGTTTCCGAATGTGAATCGTTGTGTGCCAGTTTGCTGATCAATCCCGACAGTTGCGATGATCAATCCAATCGTCGCCGAAATCAATGCTTTATTGGTGGACCCTTCAGATAAACTCGAAATCGCTGTCAGGCCCAGAAGCATTAGAGCGAAATACTCAGTTGGCCCAAACGTAATGGCAAGCTTAGCCATATAAGGTGCGACCAGCATAAGTGCCACTACACTTATCGTTCCACCTGCAAAAGACGATATGGCCGCTATGGCGAGTGCTTTGCCTGCCTTCCCCTGCTTTGCCATGGGATATCCGTCAAAAGCTGTTGCCACTGTCCCTGAAATACCAGGGGCATTTAATAGAATCGAAGAAGTCGAGCCGCCAAACACGGCACCGTAATAAACCCCTGCCATCAGGATCAAGGCGGAAGCCGGAGACATCCCATAACTCAGGGGAATCATGATCGCAATGGCGCTGATCGGACCCAATCCAGGCAGCATCCCGATAATCGTACCAGCCAACACCCCAATAAATGCGAAAAATAAGTTTTCCGGGGTGAATGCTACTTGAAATCCATATAATATACTTTCAATCATGCCCGTCACCTCCTAAAAGGGTAGAATCCCCTGTGGTAATGTAATGTTGAGTAAATAGTTAAATGAATAATACATGATGCCTGAAAATAGAAAGGCCACTAATACCGTAGTGAGTTTCTTTTTGAATCCCAATACAAACGGGATGACCAACAAAAATAGAATAGTAGATACTAAAAATCCGAGCGGTTCAAGTAAAAAAATATATATGAGCAGTGCTCCTAATACCGATAAAAGAATGGTGACATCTTCTTTTTTGACATATCGTCTTTTTTTATCTTCTTCTGTATCATCCTTCGCCTGGAAAAACAAAACAACCGCTAAAATAATGAGCAGGAATCCAAGCCCTTTCGGAAGGACGTCACTATCGATAATGGCGTATGGAAATGCAGGAAGCTGAAAGCTGAGAGCTAAATAGATCCCGGCAAAAACTAGTAAAAGTATTGAGATGATTCGATCTGGTTTTGTTCTCATGTGACTCACTCCTATTCAAAATGGGAGGAGCAGATGTTTCTGCTCCATACCCCATTATTTTTTCAAGCCGATTTCCTCCATTAATGCTTCAATTTCTTTGTACTCTTCATCCAGGAAGGAACTGAACTCTTCTGAAGACATGTAGTTGTCCGTCCAGCCAAACTTATCCCGCATTTCCTTCCACTGATCCGTTTCGATCATGTCTTTAAACGCTTTCTCATAATAAGCAACGGCATCGGGATCCATATCCTTTGGTCCTAAGAATCCACGCCACACAACAAATTCATCATCAATCCCCTGTTCTTTTAATGTCGGGAACTCTGAAACCGTATCTCCTTCCAAACGTTCGGGAGCTGTAATCGCCAGAACCTTCACCTTGCCTGCACGGGCTTGTTCAGAAGCTTCCGCAAGTCCCGTCGAGTACACATCCACTTTTCCCCCGAGGAGCATGCTCATCCCAGATCCGTCCTGAGCCGAAACATATTTCAGCTTTTTAACATCTACCCCTGCTGCCTTAACTGCTTTTACGAACTGCATGTGATCCATGCTTCCCGGTGAAGATACTCCTACAATGGATACTGATGTCGGATCCTTTTTTAATGCATCGACAAGATCATTCATCGTATCGTAAGGTGAATCGGCGTCTACAACAAAGGCTGCATAGTCAGCGATCACCCCCGCTATAGGTGTGAAGTCTTTGTGAGACAATGTCGACTGTCCATTTAGGGGAACAAAGAACATCGGTGGAGACGTGACGAACATCGTGTGGTTATCCCCTTTTTTACTATCAATATATGACCAGCCGACAGAGCCCCCGCCCCCTGGTTTATTGACTACAGCCATACGCTCTTCAATGATTTTCTGTTCTTCCATTACCTTTGAAACGGTCCTGGCCGTCGTATCCCAACCTCCGCCGGCACCAGCTGGAGCAACGACTTCAATTGGTTTAGACGGATTCCATTCCCCATCACTTTCAGAATTACTTGCAGTGTTAGATCCTCCGCATGCCGTGGTGACAACTAGTAAACTTGATAAAATGATAGCCATGATACCTGTTTTCATTTTCATCAACCATTTCCCCCTCTGAATATTATTGATAACGCTTTCATTATAGAAAATTCAGAAACTTAATGAAATAAATCGTAAATAAACGGCAAAAGGAACTTTGTGGGTATATTGTTTATAAAGTTCATGAATTTGGTTTTTTTCGTATTTACCAGCTAAAACTTATTAAACCCTTTTAAATAATCCACATATGATAAAGCAACTTCCTTGTAGTGAGAAAGGTGAGAGCGATGTTTGATCAACGATTCAGTATGTACAGACCCATACACGGAGGCGGAGGGCATGCGAGCTGGGGCAATGGACACGGGCACGCCACATGGGGACACGGAACAAGTTGGAACCAGGGAGGAAATTGGAATCACGGAGACAACTGGGGTTATCACGGTGGTGGCTACTATCCTGGATTTGCGGCAGGAACGGTGACTGGCTTAGCTGTGGGGGCTGCTGCTTCACCGGGTCCTTACCCTGTACCGATTCCAGCTTATCCATATCCGTACCCTTACCCATATCCACCTCCCTACCCGCAATCTTAATAAAAGAAAGTGCTCCATCTCCTAGAAAAAAGAGATGGAGCTTTTCTTTCATTATAGGTACTTATCCTTCATTGATTAAATAGTACAAGCACTAATTGGAAATATTTATCTTAAAAATAATAGCAGTTCAAATTTCCATCAATTGTGATACTATAGATTAGTTAGTGTTTCGTTCATAGATTAGTAGAATCAAGGAGGAACTGAATATGGATTTCTTATTTCCACTTGGACTTGCCATTTCATCGGGAGCCATCATTGCACTATTAAAAATCATTGCAATCGATATCATACTATCCGGGGATAACGCGATTGTCATCGCTATGGCAACGAGAGGGTTACCGAAAGAACATCAAAACAGAGCGATTTTCTGGGGAACAGCAGGAGCTGTCATCCTGCGCATTTTCTTTGCTGCCATTATTGTGTACTTATTAAAAATTCCTTATGTTCATCTGATCGGCGGGGTCCTTCTTTTATGGATCGCCTATAAAGTACTGGTTGAAGGGGAAGAAGAAGCCAATATTAAATCTCATACCGGACTTAGACAAGCGATCACGACCATTATTATCGCAGATGCCGTCATGAGCCTTGATAATGTGGTGGCCGTTGCCGGTGCAGCACACGGGCATATCGGTATGATCGCCCTGGGAGTATTCATCTCGATTCCGATTATGATATTCGGATCAAAGGCGATTGTTAGAGTACTTGAAAAATATCGATGGATAGCCTATCTAGGTGCAGGAATTCTAGCATTTACAGCAGGTGAAATGATTGTTAGAGACGAGAAATTCTTACATTTACTTAATATCCATCATGGTCCTGTTACGTATTTGATCACAATCGGTCTTACGGTTGGGGTTTTACTCATCGGTTACTTAGTAAATAAGAAATCTGTTTCACCCCACAATAAAAACGTTGAACAATATAATGCTTAAATCCAAAAGATGCTTACATTTGTAGGCATCTTTTTTGTTTTGTGGAGGAATCTTTAGGAGATACTAATTGGCAGTTGATCGAAGTGAGGACGTGTTCGTTTGGATTTCTTTATGAGTCAGGAATCGTTGACTAGCCTGGAATGGATTTTGCGCGCTATTTTCGGCTTCATCTTTCTAATTATCATAGCTAAATTAATGGGACAAAGATCGATTTCACAGTTAAGATTCCTTGATTTTGTTATGGCCCTCCTAATAGGGAACATCATGGCTCACCCATTGTCTGACGAAGGGCTGGGATTGAAAGGCTCTATGCTCACCATGGGCACATTGGTGGCACTCTATCTGATTGGGGTATACCTCAGTCTGCATTCAACTTTCATACGAAAAATACTCGATCCTTCCCCTATCCCATTGATCGATAACGGGGAAATCCTATATCAAAATCTCAAGAAAGCACGTGTACCCATAGACAGCCTTTTGTCTGAATTAAGAAAGCAGCAGACCGAAGAAGTTGAGAATGTGGCATTGGCCCTGTGGGAAACTGGCGGAGAAATCTCCATATTTCTCAAACCACAATACCAGCCTGTGACTCAAAAGGATCTGTCCCTGTCCCCAAAAGGATTCGATCTCCCCATGCCCGTTATTGAAGATCGGAAAATCAATCAATCTCTATTAATGAAAGTGGGAAAGGATGAACATTGGCTGCATGATCAGCTAAAAACCACCTACAATGTCACCGTGCACGATGTATTACTTGCCACGATCGATAAACAAGAGCACATTAAAATCTATTTGTATAAATAAAGCTCTCTCCGCATTTGGAGAGAGCTTTGTTCATTACTTCATCATCTGCCTGACCAGTTCTTTATTTCTCTTCTTGAATACTTCGTTATGGGAAGAAACCATGGCGAATTTATTCGCTTCAGGTTGAATGAATTGCTTCGCTCTATTGACTGCGTTGGCCGCGTCCTGGAATGCCCCTGCAATCAAGTTCACCTTTCCATCGTGTTTCAAGATGTCACCCGCTGCGTAAATGCCTTCTATCGATGATTCGCTGGTAGTCGTACCAGCTATGTAATACTGATCGATCATGTCGATATTCAATGAACTATTTTTAAGCAGGGAAGTATCTATTTCATACCCATGATTAATGATTACTTCATCAATGGGTAAATAGGAAACCTCTCCTGTCTGATGATTGGTCAGTTGCACCTTTTCAATGGTTTCGTGATCAGCGGCTGCAATCAGCTTGGTAATAGATGTGTTGAGCAGGCAGGAGGCCGAGCTGTTCATGAGCTGGGCACATTGAGCTTCGTGTCCGTTCAATGCTTCCTTTCGATAGGCAACATACACTTTCTTCGCTACTGGTTCTAATTCATTTGCCCAATCGATGGCTGAGTTCCCTCCACCTGAAATGATGGCCGTCTTATCTTTAAACCTTTTTAATGACTTGACTGTGTAATTTAAATTAGAAACTTCAAATCGTTCTGCCCCTTCGATATCAAGCTTCTGAGGATTGATGATTCCGCTTCCCACTGCGATGATGACCGTTTTTGAGTAGTGCTTTTCCCCGGAAGAACCTTCTAATATAAAGATACCTTCTTCATTGCGTGTAATGGATTCAACTTTTTCGTTCAAGACGACAGACGGATCGAAAGTCAATCCTTGTTGAACAAGCTGCTCAATTAATTTCGCCCCGGGAATGGGAGTGAGTCCCCCTACATCCCAAATCATTTTCTCAGGATACACATGTATCTTTCCACCCAATGTTGGTTGAAACTCGATGATCTTTGTTTTCATTTCTCTAAGTCCACTATAGAAAGCTGAGTAAAGTCCCGCGGGACCTCCCCCAATGACTGTCACATCAAATAGTTCGTGATTATCCATTTCCGTCCACTCCTTGAGTAACCAAGATATAATTGATTATCATTCTCAATTACATCCTACATCTTTTTTTATGCTTTGACAATACAAATTTCTATTGACATTAGTAAAAAAGGATTATAGTATTTAAATTGTTCGAGATTGAGAATCATTATCACTTTACTAATCTATAAACGGAGGTCTTAAAATGGTTCGCCTCTATACAAACGAATTAAACATTGGCTACGGTGAACGCCTCATCGTGAAAAACTTAAGCGTGGACATCCCTGATAAAAAAATCACAACAATCATTGGTTCAAATGGTTGTGGAAAATCGACTTTACTGAAAGCGATTACCCGTATCATCCCCCATCATTCCGGTAACGTCCTGTTAGATGGTGAAAACATTTTTAAAGGCAACACAAAGGAATTAGCGAAGAAGATGGCGATTCTTCCCCAAACCCCTGAGAGTGCCAGTGGACTGACGGTAGGGGAATTGGTTTCATATGGCCGTTTCCCTCATCAAAAAGGAATGGGCCGTCTATCGAAGAAAGATTATGACGTCATCAACTGGGCGCTTGAGGTGACAGGGACCCTGGAGTTTAAGTACAGGGAAGTCGATGCCCTATCAGGAGGTCAGCGACAACGCGTCTGGATTGCCATGGCTCTTGCCCAGGAAACAGATATCATCTTCCTCGATGAACCGACTACATATTTAGATATGGCTCACCAGCTGGAAGTACTGGAACTTCTACAGAAGCTGAATAGAGAACAGGAACGCACCATTGTGATGGTCCTCCATGATCTAAATCAAGCTGCACGATTTGCCGACTATATCGTTGCTTTAAAAGAAGGAGAAATCGTGAAAGCCGGAAATTGTGAGGAAGTCATCACCCATGAGGTCCTGAAAAAAGTATTTCAAATCGATGCTGAGATAGGAAGAGATCCTCGAACAAACAAGCCAATGTGTTACACATATAATCTACTAAAAGGAGAAGATCAACATGAAAAAATGGCTCATCCCGTTTACTCTGCTGTTAGTGCTGCTCGTTAGTGCCTGCGGCAACAGTTCTACGAAAGAAGAAAGCTCGGATTCAAAAGAAAAAGACACGAAGTCTTCTGATACCATCACCTATCAATCAGAAAATGGACCGGTTGAAGTACCGGCAGATCCACAGCGCGTAGTCGTACTATCCTCATTTGCCGGTAACGTCATGGCATTGGATGTGAATGTTGTAGGTGTGGACTCATGGTCAAAAATGAATCCCCGTTGGGATAAGGAATTAAAAGATGTGGAAGAAGTAACCGACGAAAGCCTTGAGAAAATCATTGAGCTTGACCCTGATCTAATCATCGGCCTATCCAATATTAAAAATGTCGATAAGTTAAATGAAATTGCCCCTACTGTTACATACACTTATGGAAAAGTAGACTATTTAACGCAGCACATCGAAATTGGCAAACTACTAAATAAAGAAAAAGAAGCGACAGAATGGGTGGATGACTTCAAGAAGCGTGCCCAGACTGCAGGAGAAGACATCAAAGCGAAAATTGGAGAAGATACAACCGTTTCCGTTATTGAAAGCTTCAATAAGCAATTATACGTTTATGGAAACAACTGGGGTCGCGGTACCGAGATCCTTTATCAGGAAATGGACCTGAAGATGCCTGAAAAAGTAAAAGAACAAGCGTTGGAACCTGGATATTTCGCTCTTTCAACAGAGGTTATGCCTGAGTATGCCGGAGATTATCTGATTATAAGCAAAGACCCGAAAGCAGATAACTCATTCATGGATACAGAAACATACAAAAACATTCCTGCAGTAAAGAACAACCAAGTATATGAAGTGAACATGATGGAATTCTACTTTAATGATCCATTAACACTTGATTACCAGTTGGATATCTTCAAAGAGAAATTTCTAGGCAATTAATTCGTAAAGGGGATTCTTATCACAAGAATTCCCTTTCTTTCTACTCCAATAAAGAAAAGATGATTGATTATGAAAACTCAAAATCAGCGAATTCCATTTTTTTATAAATTAATCGGGGCCACCTTCTTATTTGTTGCTGCATTTCTTATATCTGTGGTGTATGGGGCTGCAGAGACAACGGTGAAGGACGTATGGCTTGCACTGACTCCTGCCGGTGATGGGGATAAGGTAACCATCCTGCGGGAGATCCGCTTCCCCAGGGAAGTTGCAGCCATTGTTGTTGGAGCTTCTTTAGCCGTATCGGGAGCCATCATGCAGGGCATGACGCGAAATCCCCTTGCAGACCCGGGGTTACTTGGATTGACAGCAGGAGCAAACGCAGCATTAGCCGTTGCTCTTGCCTTTTCTTCTTCCATCAGCTACTACGGCATTATGATTGCTTGCTTCATCGGCTCTGCTGTAGGGGCATTGTTGGTATTCGGCATCAGCTCAATGAAACGGGGCGGCTTCTCTCCCTTTAGAATTGTATTGGCCGGTGCTGCCGTTTCCGCCTTTTTATTTGCCATTTCTGAAGGAATCGGTCTCTATTTTAAGCTTTCCAAAGATGTGTCAATGTGGACGGCCGGTGGAATGATCGGGACAACGTGGAATCAGCTTCAAGTGATTGTTCCATTTATTTTAATCGGTATCGTGGTTTCAATCTTTTTATCCAGACAACTAACCATACTAAGTTTAAACGAGGAAGTTGCCGTCGGATTGGGTCAACGTACGGCTTTTGTGAAAACGATCCTGTTTATCGTGATAGTTCTACTTGCAGGCGCTGCCGTTGCCCTTGTCGGGAATATGGTATTCATCGGCTTGATGATCCCCCATATTGTACGGGCTGTGGTGGGGACAGATTACCGCTTGATCATCCCTATCTCCACCCTGTTTGGAGCAACATTCATGCTGCTCGCAGATACGCTCGGCCGTACAATCAACGCCCCTTACGAAACACCTGTGGCAGCGATCGTCGCGATGATGGGCTTACCTTTCTTCCTGTTTATCGTGCATAAAGGAGGGAAAGGCTTCTGATGATACATCCGGATTTGATCAAAAAACAACGATTACTTCTTATTGGACTACTGATCCTTATCGCAGCAACAACATTTATTAGTATTGGAATGGGCTATTCTTCTGTTTCATATGATCGTCTACTGCCTACTATTTTAGGTGAAGGGTCATTTAAAGAAGAATTCATCCTATTTTCCATTCGTTTACCCAGAATCATCATTACGATTTTGGCAGGTATGGCCCTGGCCCTTTCCGGTTGCATCTTACAAAGTATCACACGTAATGACTTAGCGGATCCCGGAATTATCGGTATCAATTCGGGGGCAGGGGTTTCCATTGCCATCTTCTTTTTATTTTTTCCGATAGATGCCGGTTCATTTGCATATCTCTTGCCTATTGTTGCATTTGCGGGAGCACTGATTACAGCTTGCTTGATCTACTTATTTTCGTATAGTAAGCGTAATGGGATTCAGCCTGTCAGATTAGTCTTAGTAGGGGTCGGATTCTCCATGGCACTGTCGGGGCTCATGATCATTCTCATCTCCAGTGCCGAACGGGCAAAAGTGGATTTCATTGCCATGTGGCTGGCGGGGAATATCTGGGGGTCAGACTGGCCGTTCATATGGGCGCTTCTACCATGGCTCGTGATTCTGATTCCATTTGCACTCTATAAATCTCAGATGTTGAATCTTCTGGGATTAAGTGAACCTGTCTCTGTAGGTGTAGGAGTTTCTATCAATCGTGAACGTTTCATCATGCTGATGGTAGCTGTGGCTTTAGCCGCATCGGCTGTTTCGGTCACAGGAGGAATCGCCTTTATCGGATTAATGGCACCCCATATCGCCAAAGCTTTGGTCGGACCACGCAATCAAATGTTCATCCCGATAGCCATACTGCTTGGCGGATGGCTATTATTACTTGCTGACACAGTCGGTCGTAATATCCTGGAACCCGATGGCATTCCAGCAGGGATCATGATCGCTTTGATCGGGGCACCTTATTTCATGTATTTGTTATTGAAAAAATAAGAACGAAATAAAGAAAGGTACCGGACTCTCCGGTACCTTTCTCCATTTCATTACCTCACAGTGGGATTAACTTCACCTGTTACAAATTCCTCCTCTTTCCCTTCCTTCACAGGTTTCTTACTCCAAAACGTCGCAAGGATCGGCCCAGAAATATTATGCCACACGGCTGCTATCACACTTGGGAGCGCGGCAAGTGGTCCAAAGTGAGCAGTTGCAAGTGCGACTCCAAGTCCAGAGTTTTGCATCCCGACTTCAATTGAAATCGCTCTCCGCTTACTTTCATCTAGTTTCATAAGGACTCCTGTGCCATATCCCAGTCCAAGTCCAAATAGATTATGCAGGATCACAGCTGTGAAAATGATCATTCCCGAGGTTGCGATATTTTCAACATTTGCTGAAACAACGGCGGATACAATGATTATGATTGCCAATACTGAAATCAACGGAATGACATTTAAACTTTTTTCCACTGTGCTCGGGAATAACTTTCGAATGACTAACCCAAGAGTGATGGGTACGATGATCACTTGAACGATGGAAAGAAACATGGCGATTGGATCGACAGGAAGCCATTGACCCGCTAATGCTAACAAAATCAGTGGAGTCGCAATCGGTGCCAATAATGTTGACAGTGATGTCATGGCCACGGATAATGCCAGATTTCCTTTTGCCAGATACACCATCACATTGGATGCCGTCCCACCGGGAACCGATCCCAGTAATACCAATCCGGCAGCTAATTCACTCGGTAGATTCAGCATGTATGCTATCAATAGGGCACCCAATGGCATAATGATGAATTGCGCCAGTACTCCGGTGATGACCGGCAACGGCTTCTTCAGAACAAGCTGAAAGTCGACGGGCTTTAATGTAAGTCCCATACCAAACATCACGACACCTAATAGAATCGTTATATAGCCGCCCAATGGCAGAAAAGGAGCAGGAACAAAATAGGCTACCGCAGCTACGAGGATGACCCAAAAAGCAAAATATTTACCTGCCAGATTGCTGATCGTTTCGAGTAGTTTCATTTCTATTCCTCCTTCTTTTTATGTACTAGTTTGTGAGGATTAAAGATTCCATTTGGATCTATGGCCATCTTGATTTTTTCCATGACCTTCAAAGCACCACCGTGTTCCCTCTGTTGATACTTCATCTTTCCGACCCCTACACCATGTTCACCTGTACATGTACCATTTCGTTCAAGGGCATACTCCACAATTTGTTCGTTATATATTTCCGCTCTCTTCACCTCTTCATAGTCGTTTAAATCAATCATGAGTGATGTATGGTAATTCCCATCTCCCACATGTCCGAGGATTCCCCCTATCAACTCTAATTCTTCCAGCCTTTTTCGTGCATGCTGCACGGCACCGGACAATTCTGAAATCGGCACACACACGTCTGTCACCATAAGCTTCCTTCCTGGATTTCCATGTACATAAGCATAGGCAAGATTATGTCTCGCTTCCCACAATCTATTCCTACCTGCAGTGTCTTCTTCAAACACAATCTCTTCACAATTATGATCAGACATTATCTCTTTGGTGAATTCTACATCTTGTTGGAGACCTGCTTCATTACCATGAAACTCAAGAAAAAGAGTAGGTTTTTCTTTATAATCCGTCTCACTGAATCGATTCACTTGTATCATCGATGGTTCATCCACCAGCTCCACTCTCGCAATTGGAATGCCGGCTTGTAAAATGGACACGACCGCTTCCACTGCATCATTTATATGATTAAACGACGCGCGTGCCGCCACAATATGCTCAGGTATGCCATATACGCGCAGGGTCAGCTCCGTAATACATCCCAACGTGCCCTCTGAACCTACGAATAGACTGTTTAAGTGATAGCCGGACGATGATTTCTGAGCCATGTTTCCTGTGTGAATCACTTCTCCATTCGGAAGCACTACTTCTAAATCCCGGACCTGATCCCGCATGACTCCATATTTTACAGAAGTCGTCCCACTCGCATTCGTGGCAGCCATGCCTCCCAGGGTCGCATCAGCACCGGGATCAACTGAAAAAAAGAGACCATACTTCTTCAATTCTTTATTTAACTGTGAACGTGTAACCCCGGGCTGAACCTTTACGAGGAAATCCTTCTCCCTCACTTCGAGTATTTTATTCATCCGGGAAAAATCAATGGTAATTCCTTTATCATATGGAATCACATGACCTTCAAGGCTTGTACCCAGACCAAACGGGATAATTGGTGTGTGATGAGCAGCTGCCACCTTCACAATCCCGCTCACCTCCCCGGCACTCTCAGGGAATACCACTATATCCGGAGAGCTCGGCCTATGATAGGATTCATCCTTCCCATGCTGCTCTAAAATCGTCTCATTCACCGTCACCCGATGACTATCTACGACTTCCCCCAGTTCATCCACCAATCGAATATCCTTCACACTCATATGCCCTCTCCCCTTCTGAAAAATGTATAATGTATCGAATTATACCTAATAATCAGAATATTTCAATAGTAAAAAAGATATTTCTTTCTCGGGAGAGGGACGGACCTCTATTTATGTTAGAAGAATGTGATAGGGACGGGATTCTATGTTGAATAAAGGGAAAAAGAGAAGGTCCGTCCCTCAAAAAAGTGGCACCGGAATTATCCGGTACCACAATACAATCGTTTATTTCTCTATCAACGTTTTCAATTTCTCATCCAACACCACAAATAGTTTACTCAAATCTTGTTTCGAAACGTTCTCATATTGATCTCCTACGCTTACTTCATATGCACACTCATTTTCAGTCACTTCTTTTACATATCCTGTTAAACCAATACCTGTCTCGTCATACACATCCATCAAAATCGTTTCTATTTCTTTTTGTGGATATTGAAAGAAGACATGAAACATATTGGAAACAGGCTGTTCAGGAAGAGTCGATACACCCTGGCAGGCGTTAAAAAGACCGGCAAGTTCTTTTGCTCCTTCATAATACTGTTCCATTTTGTTGATTCGTTGATCAAAGTAATGGTCTGCACTCAGTATGTATGGATAGAGGCTGATGAGATCTCCCCCATGGCGTCTTTTCCATACCTTTGATTCTTTCGTAAACTCCCCGCTCCCTGCCAGGATCGCACCTGCAATTCCACCGATCCCTTTATAGAATGAAATATAGACACTATCGAAAAGAGCACAGACTTCCTCTGCTGTTTTCCCGTAATGGGGCAGAATTTCATAAAGCCTGGCACCGTCTAAATGAAGCTTGATTCCCTTATCCCGGCAGTATTCTGATATGGCTTCGAGAGTCTCGAAGTCTGGTAGTTGACCACCGATTTCCCTTTGAGGCAGCTCTAACAGTAAGCATGCGATGTCCGTTTCAAGTCCCATCACGTCTTCCAGTCCAATCACACGCTCCTTGTCAGACAAAAGAATCGGTTCAATTCCATGTAATTTCCTCAACCCATCTTCTTCATGAATCTCTAAATGACATAAAGGATGGTACGCCACTCTGTGCAAATCTTTTTGATCACACCAAATGCGCAGGGCGATCTGCTGAGCCATCGTTCCGCTCGGGAAGAAAACGGCACTTTCTTTTCCCAGGAAGTTTGCCATCTTCTTTTGGAAGTCCTCTATTATCCTACCCGATCCGTAAATATCACTATCCTGTTCACCATTGAGTTCTTCTAAAGCTTCTTTAAGAACATCCAGATTTCGTTTCCCATGTCCCTGAAGTTGATTAGCAGTCTGTTTATACGCTTCCAATAATGTCTTTTCTCCCATCGATTTGCCCCCTTTTATCAGTTCATCACTTCCTCAATGAACCCCTTCACTCGTTTCTTATATTCCTCTTCTTCTACCGTAAAGCCCTCAGTGTGACCGGCACCTGGTACTATCCATAATTCTTTCATGCTATTTGATGCTTCGTAAAGACGATTGGCCATTTCGGTTGGAACGAGCTCGTCCTGATCTCCATGAATGATGAATAGAGGTAATTTGTTTTTCTTCACCTGGTCGAGTGCCGAGGCTTCACTGAACAAATAGCCTGCCCTCACCTTCGTCACCACACTCGTTATTTCCATAATCGGAAATGCCGGCAAACGGTAAAGATAGTTTAATTGGTGAGTCAGTTCTTCTTTCAATGAGGTATAACCACTGTCGGCAATGATTCCTTTCACCTCTTCCGGAAGGTCCTCACCACTTGTCATCAATACGGTTGCTGCCCCCATGGAAAAACCGTGCAAAAAAATGGATTTTTCATCTTTTTCATTGATTAAGAGATTGATCCATTCTATATAATCCAATCGATCGTCCCAGCCATACCCGATATAATCCCCTTCACTTTTCCCATGCCCTCTCGCATCAGGTTTGAGAATATTGTATCCTTCCTCGTAATAGAATCTAGTGATTTCAGGCATCTGCTCGCTGTTCCCTTTATATCCATGGGCCAGGATAACGACTTTCCCATTCGGTGACTCATTTTCAAGGTATTGAGCTCTAAGGGTCAAACCGTCCTCTGTTTCAACCTCCACCGATTCAAAGTTCCGCTTACGTGTCCAGTTCCTTAATTCTTCTAATCTTTTCTGTTCTTCCTCCAACGCGCTGACGGCTTCAACCGCTTCTTCCGTTCCGCCATATAATTCTATTGCCTCATTACTTCTATTGATTGCAACATCATAAAAATAGTTTCCGGCTACAATTAGACCTACCATCAATAACAACAACAAACTGCTCATGATCCATGCGATACGTTTTTTCATGACACGGCCCCTTCGTACAAGTAGTTAAGTCTATTTTACTTGAAGCCGGTGTGAGTTTCATAGAATAAGGCATATCCATATGTGCTATTTCGCCACATTTAAAAGCACCCAGACACCCTTGCGCCTCGTGTGAACTCTAAACCATGACGTCACTACTTTCCTTCCACCTGGTCAAATAAGCTTTCTCGATAAAATCCTTCCGATCCCCGTACATCCGGATCACATCGCGGATTTCTTCCGCCATGTATTTTTCATTCCGGTTTTGGGCGAGAGATTCATAGCCGGATCCTCTTTGCAAATAATCAGAGGATGCAACGGAATACCACTTCTCATCTTCGAGAGGAACATTCCCAATGTGGATTTCCGATACTCTTTTTCCATCATGAGTAATCTCTGCCCCTGAAACATGGAGCCTTCCAACGAATTTCCCCCGGAATCCTGGACCTTTTCCATCAGCTAAACAAACTCCAGCATCCAGAGACTGCTGGATGGCCGTACGAATATGCTTTCCTTGAATGTCAAAAGACGTTGGGTTCAGGGGCGATGGACAGATTTCGATCAATTTTTTATTGCTGATAAAATCAAATGCACCAGCGTTCACTATTCCACTATTGATCAAGCCAAGATCGCATTTCAACATGTCCAGCAGCCCGTCGGCGATTAAATTCGTGATTGGATTCTCTTCAATCACATCATGCCAAAGGGACTGGTCTAGTTTATATAATGACCTGCTTAATACGTCAATCGCTTTCTCTTTACTTTCTTTTAATATGGCAACGACCTCTTGATCGATAGGAGAAGACCCGGATGCAATCGTTTCCCCCCGGAGTAATTTGACACCATCCTTTGTTACATCCACTTCCACAATACCAACGTATTCCCCATAACAACCGGCACTATTCATCACTGTCCCGTTTATTACTTTTGCTTGTGGATAAAGCTTGTGGTCATGAGCAGACAGGATGATATCTACTCCATCAAGTTCATTCGCCAGCACATCATCAGCTAGTGTCCCTACATGATTGAGAAGAATGCAAACATCATAGTTTCCACGATTACGTTCTATTTCCTCTACGATTGCATTTTTAAAATCGGTAATATGCACACCCAGACCGTCATTGAAACCTCCTAAGTCCGGAGACGAGCCTGTAATCAAGATACGTAAACCGTTTTTTTTAAGGATGACGCTTGGTTTTACCCCATTGGCCACCGTTTTATCTTTCCTATAAAGATTATTACTAATAAACGGTACGGAAGTATTACTTGCCATATGCTCAAGGGTATCGAATCCATTGAACATTTCATTGTTTCCAATTGTTAACGCATCATAGCCGACAGATTCCAACAGTTCGATAGCCGCCATTCCTCTCGTTCCTTGAAGCTCGACGCTTCTGAAATCAGCAAAGTCCCCCCCATCAAGAATAAGTGAGTTCTCGTCTTTATGCGCCTTTATCAAGGATGCTGCTCTCGAGAACTCTTCAAAATGGCTATGTAGATCATTGGTATGAATAATTTTTAATTTCATCTTAACCTCCAAAATGTTTTTCAGAAAACTCTCTCTATTAATAGTAAAGGAAATCGAGTTTCTGTAAAGGATTTTTATGGAAATAAAAGAGCTTATCTTCCACGCAATGGGAGATAAGCTCTTCAAATTCCTTTATTCTCTTCGACCAGTTCCGTATACACAACCAATCGTTCTACGTAATTATGGATTTCCCTGTCAAAATAACCCGTGCACGTAATCAGATTAAGCATGCGTTTTTCACTGGGACCAAAAATGGTTCTAAGAGGCGCGTCATCTTTTTGATAAGCGACTTTTTCCCTCACCACAAATGTCAGGATAGCTCCATCTTCATCTTGTAAATGGATTTCATCCCCAGGCTCAAGTTCATTTAATTCAAAAAAAACAGCAGGTTTTTTCTCATCATCTACATGTCCCGCAAGGACGGCATTCCCTTTTTCCCCCGGTTGAAAACCCGGTTCAAACCACGCAACGTCCCTTCCGTTATCCGGAAGCCCCATATTTCCTTTCTTATCAAGGCCGAATTCCTTTATTGGTGCTTCAAGATCAAGCTTAGGAATTGATAAAGAGGATGGCTTGATACTGATTAATTCCTCATTTGATGCATGATTAACAGGGCTAACTGGTTGAACAGGTTGTTCAATGGTGGATGATTGAACCTCACTTTCCGTAACCGATTGAGGCTCTTCGGCAGCACATGCTGCCAGAAGAGCCATCAAAGGGATTGACAATAGTAGTCTTTTCATTATTTTTGCAGTTTTCTGCGTGTAACAAATAGTAGAGCCGCTCCACCCAATACCGTTGCCGCTAGCACTATAGGAAGAGTAGATGATTGTTCGGCTGCCGCTCCACCCATACCTGTTTCAGGCATGCTGCCAGGCATCAGCGTATAATCTTTCAGTACAAGTACTTCCAATTGATCTGCTGTATTGATTGCAAACACGCTATATACTGTGTTTTCCTCAAGCATCGTACCTGAAAGATCCAACACTTGATCTCCTGCTGGTGTTCTGATCTCCAGGTCATATGTTCCTGCATCTAATTCCTGATAATCAGTAATCGCTTTGAATTCAGCTCCACTGAATAACGCATCTCCACCTACAAGACCAACATCCACAGTAGGTGCATCCGGGGAAAGATGCCCAACGCGCACCTTAGTCATACCTTCTGTTACTTCCATTGAATCTTGTGCTACGACTAATTCAAGGTTCTCAACTGTATTAGCAGCTGCTACTGTATAAGCCATTCCGGCTTCGACCGTTAAATCTTGAGAAATGACAGGATCTTCACTTCCCATTGTTCCCGCTGCATAAATTTCAACTTTATGATCCCCTGCAGGAAGATTCATATAATCTGTTGCTGCTCTAAATTCTGCACCTTCAACCACTGCATTTCCATCCACATACACATCGACAGCAGGAGCATCGGGAGAAGCATGGACAATACGCACCATCGCATCATTCTCAGCCGCAAACGCACCTCCAGCCAGTGATAACATTAACATGACAGTTGCCAAAATCGAGAAAATCTTTTTCATTTTTTCCACTCCTTTTGTGTTTTGTACAAGTTTTGTAGTTTACTTGTATATAAAATGTATAATTAACAGAGAAATAAATCAATTAATAAACTGTCCTGTTAGCACATTCAACTCTCTGAAGACATTTTCACTCACAAAAGGAAGACTATTTTCAATAAAGCACTTAAACTGATTACCATTGACACATTCCATCCGATGCAGATAAAATGTGAAATAATTATTTCAACAAATAATCTTATCCACATACTCGTATAATATTGGAAATATGGTCCAAAAGTTTCTACCAAACTACCGTAAATGGTTTGACTACGAGAGGGAGCAGGGGCAGGAGTCCCTTCTCTTCTCTCTCTATGTCAAACCCTGGGTGAATCCCGGGGTTTTTTATTTAGATAAGGAGAGGATTTCATGGGTACAAATAAAGATATATTGAAAAAAAGGATTGCAGCTGCGAATAAGGAAAGCCTCGCAGACATCGTTATAAAAAATGGGAAAATAATAGATGTGTTTAATCTTGAAATCATGGATGGAGATATCGCAATTATTGATGGAATGTTCGTTGGAATTGGAGAATTTGATGGGAAACAGGTAATCGACGCCAAAGGGAGATATATTAGTCCATCCTTTATCGATGCCCATGTCCACATTGAATCCTCCATGGTCACACCATCCGAATTTGCAAAAGTCGTCCTTCCTCATGGGGTCACGACCGTTATTACAGACCCTCATGAAATCGGGAATGTAGCTGGAGAAGAAGGTATTGGATTCATGCTCGATGATGCAGGGAACATTCCATTAGATGTGTTTACCATGCTTCCATCCTGCGTGCCGGCAACTCCATTTGAAAATGCAGGAGCAACGCTGACAGCAAAAGAGCTGAAACCTTTCTATAAGCATGAGCGTGTCCTTGGACTCGCAGAGGTAATGGACTACCCTTCCCTCCAAAAAGGCGATGATTCCATTGTTGATAAAATCACTGTTACTTCAGAGTATAGTCACAATATGGACGGACATTTAGCAGGGCTTGATACAAATGCGGTCAATGTTTATAAATCTGCAGGTATTCGAACCGACCATGAATGCACCACAGTCCCTGAAGCATTGGAACGAATACGCCGGGGGATGTACCTTCTCATCCGTGAAGGATCCGTGGCCAAAGATTTAAAATCACTTATTGGGGTTGTTAACGAAAGAAATGCCCGTCGCTGTCTATTCTGTACAGATGATAAGCACTTGGATGACTTAATCGAGGAAGGCAGCATCGATCACAATATCCGCTTAGCAATCAATGAAGGAATCGACCCTCTATTGGCGATTAGCATCGCCTCTTTGAATGCTGCTGAATGTTATGGGTTACACACTAAAGGCGCAATTGCACCTGGATACGATGCGGATTTTGTCTTACTCGATGATATTAAAACGGTCTCTATATCAGAGGTTTACAAGGAAGGTAAAAAAGTAGCTGCACATGGTCAGTTTGTCGGCGACTCAATCGTAAAACCGGCGCCAAAACCATCTCTGACTTCAACTGTTCATATTCCTGAGCTCACTGAAGAGCATCTCCAAATTGAAATGGGCGTTACAAAAAAAGCACATATTATCGAAATCATCCCTAACTACCTTAGAACCAATAAACAGATAGAAAGGGTCCAAGTAGAAAATGGATTCTTTATCCCTTCTATTCAACAAGATCAACTTAAAATGGCTGTCGTTGAAAGACATAACGGGACAGGAAATATTGGGTTGGGGATTGTAAAAGGCTTCGGATTGAAAAAGGGAGCCATTGCTACCACCATTGCTCATGATTCCCATAATATTGTCGCAACTGGTACAAATGATCGTGATATCCTGCAAGCGATTGAGGCGCTTTACAAAATGAATGGCGGCCTGGTGATGGTGAGAGACGGAAATATCATAGCCTCTCTTCCATTACCGATTGCAGGGTTGATGTCCGATCAGGGATTTGAAGAAGTGGTACCAGGGCTCCACGAGTTGGAAAATGCGTTTGTAGAGTTAGGATTCTCCGGGGACTTTAATCCATTTCTGACTCTCTCTTTTCTCACTTTGCCTGTGATCCCTGAGTTGAAGCTGACAGATTTAGGGCTGTTTGATGTTAAAAGTTCCCGGCATATTGAGGTTGGGGTAGATTAAGAACTTCAAAGAAATCGATTTTCTATAACATTAAGAAAGGAGATGTCTCCACACACCCGAGACATCTCCTCCTCTTTATTTACTTCGACTCTCTTCTTTTATATCTGCTTCTTCCTTTTCGCTCGTCACAGCAACTTCCTTGTCAGCCGTCTCTGAAATTGCTGGCTGGTAAGGTCTTTCATGGGATCTGTTTGCATATGACTTCAGTAATTCACCTACATCGATACCAGTCATTTCCCGTAACGGTTCCTGCATGTCAAGCATCGTTCTGGTGATGCTTTTTCCAAAGGAAGGAACTCCCTGGCCATTACCGGAATCAATGATTTTAACAGAGTCAATATTGTTCAGAGGCTGGGCAATCTTCTCGGCGAAAACTGGCAGCATTTCAATTAATTTCTCGGTAATGATGACATCGCCATGTTTCTCCATTGCTTCTGCCAGCAGTTTACGGGATTCGGCTTCCGCCTTACCACGTTCTCTGATAACATCGGCCTCGGCAGAACCTTCTTCTCTTCGGATCTTGGCTTTCGCTTCCCCGTCAATTTCAGCCTTGCGCGCTTCGGCTTCCGCTTTACGAGTGGTTTCGTAGTATTCGGCATCTGCTTTCGTTTTACGAACTTTTGATTCTTCTGCTTCAAGTTTAACGGCACGTTCACGCTCAAGGAATTGAAGGGTTAACTCTTCTTCTTTCACTTCCTTGGTAAGTTTGGCTTTTTCCAACTCATAGGACTGTTCGGACTTTGCTCTCGCCCGCTCTGTTTCTTCTTTGAAGGCTGCGTCTTTGATGTCCTTCTCTTTTTTCGATTGGGCAATGGTAATTTGACGCTTATATTCTTCCTCTTTCGCTTCCTGATCGGTTTGGGCCCGGTGAATACGGGTTTCACGCTCGGTGTTTGCTTCTGCAATTTCAGCTTGCTTGCGAACCTCGGCGATACGTGGGCGACCAAGATTTTTTAAGTATCCATTTTCTTCGTCTGCATCCCTTATGTCAGTTAACCCGAGTGACGTAATTTTGAAGCCCATGAGATCCAGCTGTTTCTGGGCGATTTCTGATACGTCAGCGTTAAATTTTTCACGGTTGCTGTTAATGTCTTCAACAGTCATTTTTGAAAGAATCGCACGAAGATTACTTCCCAGTACCTCGATGATTTCATCTTCAATTTCTTTTTGATCCTTACCAAGGAACTGCTCGGCATAGTTCGCAATCCCGTTTAATGTGTCGGCCACCTTCACCATCGCCACTGCGTCTGCAACGATCGGTACTCCGCCATTTGTATATACTCTCGGTGTCGATAGCTTCAATTGGAAGGATGTAAGATTAACAGGTGTGGATGTTTGGAAACGCCTTAATCTGTACCCTCCACCCCTGATGATTTTCATGGAACGCCCTTCCTGGTCGGTGAAAATATTCGTTTCCTTCTCAGGATCCCCCAGTTTAGGTCCGGTAATGATCAGTGCCTGGTTGGATCTCGCTGTACGATAACGAAACCTCATCCAGAAATAGTAGGCAATTCCTGCAATAGCTGCAATAACCAGAACAGGAATCAGGAACATGAAAAATCCGATAATACTTAATGATCCTAGCATTCTGACAACCCCTCTCGACATTTTGTTTAAACCAGCATGAAATCTGATTTAATTTTAAATAAAAGTGCTAGCTACAATACTATCTACGGAAGAGTGTTAGAAAAGTTTCAATAATTTAGGTGAATCTCCTAATTTTATATAAAAAAAGCTCGACCCTTTAAAAGGTTCGAGCTTACAATCTACAACAACCAGCCGTGTATGGCCCCTAACAGGGTAAATATGATGAGATGATCTCCAATCGCGATAAGAAACATCCGTTTTGTCATAAGACCAAATAAAGCATTTTTCAAGTAAACAATAGAAATAAGAATTCCAATGAGTACACCTGTTAAAGCTCCTTCGACTATTCCATTGGAACCGGTGGCTTGAACGAAAATCCCCACAAGAAGTGAGCTGATAAATGCAACAATAACAGCCACTGCATATTTAATCGGTCCAGTACTATCCTGTTCCTTCTTTCCTAGTAAAATAGAATAATAAATTCCGCCGTATACCATATACACCACAGCCCCCGCCAATATCGCGAGCGAATTTACATTTAATTCCATCTATATTCCTCCATTAATTCGGCTCAATGGCTAAAGCGATCGCTTTAATGCTACATCCAATATCGAGTGTTCCTTTTAGACTGACCATTTCCACGAGTTCAATCGGATTCCCCAGGTATCTGTATCCGCTTTTCGGCAACCAATAGCTGTAAAGTTCAGAATAGCATTCGATTAACTTCCCTCTTTCGGTAGTCGACAGGTTCATCGAATTCATAAACCACATGCTTACTGCCTCGAAATAGATAGAGTTCCTCACCTTCCGCGTCATTTTGATTTTCGACAGCCAAGCGACACTCATACCTGCTTTTTTCAGGTGGGGTAATATAAGGGTTGCTCTTTGGAACTCCGAATATCAAAGGACTCTTCTCTATGAGGTTTCTCGCATTTCCCCATCTGTATAGCTCTTGCCATGCTTCTGGAATACCTTCGATATATGACCCGATATGGAATCTATTGAGGGTTGAACACTCTGGAAAATGAGCGATCTTCACTTTCGATAAATCCAGCCATTTAAACTCATTATAGGATTCTTCACCCTGGGATGCTTTCGCTTTTGTGCTGAAGAGTTTAGATTTCTTGCTATTTAGATATTCTCGCGGAAAACGCTCTAAATAGGCACCTTCCCGCCAGCTTTTGGGGTTAGCTTTAAAGTAAGTATTAAAAGAATAGGTGAAATAGGATAACGATGAAAAACCACATATGAACGCAATTTGTGTGATAGGAAGCTGTGGCTCGTAAATGAGCATATGCGCTGCATTTTCCAAGCGCATCCTTTTCACATAACCTGCCGGTGTTTCACCGATCAGCCCTTTAAACAACCGCTGAAAGTGATAAGGGGAATAGGTTGATACTTTGGCTAACTGTTCTAAGGATAAATCTTCGCTTAGATGTTGATCGATATACTCTACTACTTTATCGATTTGGTTTCTTTGTATTTTGTCTTGTGGCATTTTTCAGACCTCACTACCTTTTTGAAAAGCACTTGTTTATAAATTTTACCATAATCCTTCTCCTCACTCACTAAGGGTTATGATAAAATAAAAGCGTTCACAATTTAATCATTGCTCATTGGTGAAGATGACCTTTAATTCATTTTCTTAAAAGGGAAGTTGGTGAAAGTCCAACGCGGTCCCGCCACTGTAAGGCTGAGAATTCGTATGGATCCACTGTTTCGGATTGAAATGGGAAGGAATACGAAATCGTTGACGCTGAGCCAGGAGACCTGCCAAATGGGAAGAACACAGAAGTTCCTACGGGAGATAGGAGGGTGTTGCGCTAATGAGACGTCACAAGAGGAATCGTTGTACTCTGAACGTTCGCCTGGAATAGCCGCATCTTCTTTTTCAAAAGGAGATGCTTTTTTGTTTCATAATACAAACAGGGAGATGAGAAAATGGAACAAGCCTATTCAGTCGAACGTTCACGAACCATACAAACAAAATTGGTATTGCCGCCTGACACCAATCATATGCAGACCATCTTTGGAGGAAAGGTTTTATCCTATATTGATGAGATTGCGGCCCTATCTGCCATGAAACATTCCAGTTCAGTCGTCGTCACGGCATCGATTGACTCCGTCGACTTCTTATCATCCGCCACGGTCGGCGATGCTCTAAGCCTTGAGGCATACGTCACTTCCACCGGCAGAACATCAATGGAAGTGTATGTAAAGGTGTACTCTACGAATCTCGTAACGAGTGTCAAAACCTTGACGACGGAATCATTCCTGACAATGGTCGCCGTTGATGAAGATGGAAAACCGAAGCCGGTACCAAAGGTCATTCCTCAAACGGAAGAAGAAACGAGACTATTCAAAACGGCTCCTTTGCGAAAAGAGCATAGAAAGAATCGCGCGCTTATCTTATAAACAATCCCTGATTCACTGACTAACTAATATAACAAAAACACTCAGAGTTTTCTAAGCTCTGAGTGTAACTTTGGAGATTATTATCCCGTGATCCTTTCTTCCGTTCCAGGAATCATCTATCCAGTTTATCGTTTGTCGAAATAAAAAAATAAATACATTATTCCCCCAATTGGTGAAAGAAGTCCTGAATGAGCTGGATGCAGAAGAGAGAAAATCAGTATAGTAAAGCAGATTCCATTGGATTTGGATGTTTTTGCCTTCAGACCTCCGTCTTGTCCCCCATCTATAGAACAAACAAAGATATTTCCCTATAATGATAAATAAACTGTTCACTCGGGGTGTACTATGATCGAAGGTAAATTAATTAAATTTCATCGTGAAGATTCAGGATTGACTCAGGAACAGCTTGCTCAGGGTATCTGTTCCACCACACATCTTAGTAAAATCGAAAGAGGCATCACAGAGTATTCCAGTGAAATTACTGATTTACTTGCAAGGAAGCTTGGAATCAATATGGATGTTGAACGTTCCCGCTACCATTCCTTACAGGCTAAACTATCAGAATGGAACGATGCGATTATTATGATTCGAACCAATGACATCCATCAACTTAAAGGTGAAATTGAAAAGGAACCTTTAAGGTTTTTATCTGACTTCATCATTCAATACAACCTTTTTCTGGCAAGATATTATTTATTTTTGAACAATCATGGAAAAACCAAGGAAATCCTGGGCATGTTCGAAAATAAAAACTATTCTCTATCCCCTTTCGAACAAAATTTATTGCTTCATGTCAAAGGGATCTACTATCATTCAACAAGACAATTTAACACTTGCATAAATGTATTGAAACAGATTGACGATGAATATCCCAACTCCGAATATTATTTTCATTTGGCATTAGCATATCATTCCATTCATTCAAACACCTTTGCCTATTATTATGGGCAAAAAGCTTTGCAATTTTTCCAGAAAACATTGAATATCCTTAGGGTCATCGATTCGGAAACCTTAATTTTAATCCAATTGAATGCCAAGGAACCCTTTGATATGGAAGAAACAAAACAACAGTACGATAAGCTCCTCAGAGTCTGTGAATCAGTCAATTCAAACGATCGGGCGCATAAGATACATAATAACCTTGGATTCGAATATTTTAGGAGAAAACGATATTCTGAATCAAAGGCATCCTATGAAGAAGCATTAAATCTTATCAATGACGAAACGCCGGCATCAAATTATTTAGTTACGCTCAGCGGATATATACTTGCTTGCATGAAAGGGAATCTACTATCTTCACGGGAACTCAATCACTTAGCGACAAAAGGACTGAATATGGCCACTCAGCACCGGGATCCAAGTCATGTATTCTTTGAGATTTACTTACTTACCATAAGTGAGGATGAAAAAGAACTATATGAATATATTGAAAGTACAGCTCTCCCCCACTTCAAAAAAACGGGGAGTCAGTTGATGTATCAGCATTATGAAAGACAACTATTTTTATATTATGTGAAAACTGGGCAAACAGAGAAAGGATTCAGACTTGCATCCGATAAGATGTCAAATGAAATAAGTTATTATGAATTAGAGTAACCCTCCTATTGAAATGATAAAAGGACTGGTCAGTCTTTTTATCATTTTTCTTTTTTCACATCGATCGTTGGCATTGCTCACAACCCCCATTCCCCATCATTTTTTCACATCTTTCCTCCTGAAACACCATTCAAAATCAGACAAAAATTAATGAAACTACACTAATTAATAGTCAAATGGTCCCTAAATAAACCCCCATACAAACATGATAAATTTGTATTTACAATAAGAATTGTACTAATCTTTTGAATAATCTAACCAAAAACAGAAAAGAGGTAGAAATGATGAATGGATCTTCCATCACAAAGAAATCGGCTGTGATTGCACTATCCACTGGATTACTGTTATCCCCAGTGTCGAACTACTCCACGCCAACAGCTACAGCTGAGGATTGGAAAGCAGAAACAGTTTTATCTTCCTTGACTGAAACACAAAGACAAGCCTTGCATCAACTGGAGGTAAATAACGCAGAGGGCCTCCAAGGATTTCAGTCGGGTGAATTGGCATCTGACGAAGAGATCTCCGTTATCGTTCAATTTGAATCCAAACCTGGACATGTGGCAGTATTGGAAGCGGCAGTACAAGGTAAATCAATAAAGAAAGCAGACGCCAAAGCCCAAGTGGAGAAAGAACATAAGATTTTTAAAGAAGATGTAGCAAAGCACCTATCTACAAGCCACTTAAAAGGGAAAAAGGTAGCGCCTAAAATCACCCAAACCTATAAAGAAGCGTATAACGGTGTTGCCATGACCCTTCCAGCTAATCAGGTAGAACAACTGCTTAAATCCGAAGCCGTTAAAGCTGTGTTTAAAAATCAGGCCTTTACGGTCGATCCCGTTAAAGAAGACCATCCAAATGATGTTGAGAGAGAAATCACAACATCTGTTGAAAGCATCCCCTATTTAAATGTAGATGAACTACATAAGGAAGGAATAACAGGAGAGGGAATCAAAGTCGGTGTCATCGACACAGGTATTGACTATAACCATCCTGACCTTAAAGATGCTTACAAAGGTGGATATGACTTTGTTGACGATGATGCTGACCCAATGGAAGCAACGTATGAAGATTGGGAGAGTACAAGTGAACCGGAGTTCAGTTATACTGGCAGTTCCTATTATACTTCTCATGGTACTCATGTATCCGGAACCATCGTAGGACAAAACGAGAATGATAGTGAAGTATCCGTAGAGGGAGTTGCCCCAGATGCAGATCTTTATGTGTATCGCGTCCTAGGTCCATACGGAAGTGGTTACACAGAAGACGTCCTTGCCGGAATTGAAAAATCTGTGCAGGATGGAATGGATGTCATCAACCTTTCATTGGGTGCCAGTGTCAATGATCCATATTATCCTACAAGTACAGCCCTTAACTATGCCGTATTAAACGGTGTGACAGCCGTTGTTTCAGCAGGGAATGCAGGACCAAATGACTTTACCCTCGGCTCTCCGGGTACAGCTGCTTTAGCGCTAACAGTGGGAGCAAGTGATGTTCCTGTCTCGCAAACCACTTTTACCGGTGAAACGTCAGATGGATGGTCAGCGGAAATTGTGAGTATGGCAAGAGGGTTCGCACATTCATTTGCCAGTTTAGAAGATCAAACATTAGAGTTGGTAGATGTGGGCCTTGGTTATGAAGAAGACTATGAGAATAAAAATGTTGAAGGAAAGATTGCCTTTGTTCAGCGAGGAAATTTCGCACTGAATGACAAAGTGAAATTGGCTAAGGAACATGGTGCCAAAGCTGTGATCATGTATAACAATGCTGAAGGTCATGTAGGATATAATCTTGGTGAATCAACAAGTTATGTCCCAGCCTTCTCTATGACAATGGCTGCCGGGGAAGAATTAAAAGCTGCGATCACCAGTGGAGCATCAAACTTCTCCTTTACAAACTTAGAAGAAAACGTGACTGAGGGTGACCATTTAGCGGATTTCAGTTCACGGGGCCCTGTTAATAAAAGCTATGATATGAAACCAGAAGTCGTAGCACCAGGAGTCAGCGTTCTGTCGACCTTCCCTTCCTATATGATCGATCCAGAAAAAACGGATGACTATCAGTATGCTTACTCGAGATTATCAGGTACCTCTATGGCTTCTCCTTTCACTGCGGGAGTTGCAGCTTTACTGTTAGGTGAGAATCCTGATCTTGAGCCTGCTGATATTAAGACCATTCTCATGAACACTGCTGATTCATTAAATGGGGATTATAGCGTATTTGAAGTAGGTGCAGGAAGAGTGGATCCGTATCAAGCCCTTCACAGTCAGACGAAGATTCAAATCAAAGATGAGACGTTGCTTCCTAGCGGGGAAGAACTGATCCCGATCGATAATCCGACAGGCGGACTGATTTTCGGTAATCAGGTAGTGGCTGAAGGAGCTCACCTCCGCGTTCAAAAAAGCTTTGAAATCACCAACAATAGTGATGAAAAGAAAACGTTTGACATTCGTGTTATAGAAAATGTACAGGAAGGCACCCTTAGCCTTAAAGAAAATGGAGTTCAAGTAACGACTGATAAGTCCATCAAGGTAAATGGAGGTAAGAAAAAGACCTCAAACCTGTTCCTGACGATGCCGAAAACCGCTGCGAAAGGGATATATGAAGGGTATGTGGTAGTTACAAACAGTCATGATCCATCAGAAAGTTATCGAGTGCCATTTAGTGTGAAGAGGACGGAAGAAGGCTTTAATACACTTGAATTATTATCACCTGCCTTTGCCCCTTCTCATTATACACATGGATATGATCCTTTCCGCTACCCATGGGCAATGGCTGAATTCAATCTGAGTTCACCGATGAAAAGTATGGACATTATCCTACAGGATGGGGAAACAGGGGAAGATTTGGGGCTGATCGGTACACTTGATCTGGGGAATGCCCTGATCGATAACAACTATTTACTAAGAGTATTCCAAGGAAGCTATTTCGCATTTACAGGTGATCAGAAGAATCCGGTTTCAGAAGAAATGACCATCGCAAAACCTGGACACTATAAAATCAAATACGCGATGACAGATCCAAAAGGCAAGGTAAAAACAAAAACAGAGCATTTCTATATCGATATTGAGGGTCCTACATTCAAGAGTTCCCTGGATGGTGAATCCCCGTTCCTTGAATATCAACCAGGTCAGGAAACGTATCCATTTGAGATTGAAATTACAGATCCACTTATTGAAGATATGCAAGCAGCAGGAGTCGACGCAGATCAATCCAAAAACTTTATGATTTATTATTGGAATTCACCGTTCCCATCTTCCCCGCTTTATATGGATGAAAACGGTAAGTTTGTAGAAGAAATTGCGATGAATGAGAACGTGGAAGCTCTTAACTTTAGAATGAAGGGCTATGATATGGCAGGAAACAATAGTGCGATGAAGAACTATTTCTTCATTAAAGAAGGTACACCGAATGCGTATCTGAAAACTGGTGCGAAAACTGTTAAAACTGGTGAAGTCGTAACAGCAACTTTAGCACTGGATAATGTTCAAGATGTAAAAGAAGCCACTTGGACATTTGAAGATCATTACGGACTTCAAACAGAAGTGATCGATGCCAAGTTATCTGAGGAATATTCAGATATAGCCTCGTTGACACTTGATGGCAACCAGATCAACGTTACGTTCAATGAACCTAATCAATCATTCGATCATAGCAAGATTGTTGATGTGCAAGTAAAGGTCCAAGATGAACGGTTCACCAAACAAGATGGGTTAGATCCAACTGTAACCATTACGAATTCAAACAATGAAACCATTGATCTCCTGCATGCGGGTGCTGAATTCGCTGTCAATCCGGGCTTTAACTCAATTACAGGTTATGTGAGCCCGGAAGGATTTGATGGTGGATCAGGCTTCAATGCCAAGAAAGATTGGACTAAAGCCGGCGCAACAATAGAATTCAAGAAATCAACCGGGGACGTCTTTACTCCATCCTCCATCAATGAACATGGGGAGTACTCCATTGGGAAACTTCCATTAAGCGAAGATCCATATGAAGTAAAAGTTCAGGTACCAGGCCACTTCTTGACCAAAAACACAGAAAGAATCGGTTATGAGTACAATGGGGAGCTTTATGGAAAGTATCAAAGAGCTACGAACCTTAAGCCTGTCGGGGGAGATGTCAACCAGGACAACGTCATCGATATCTATGACGCCATTGCCATTCAGGATGCTTGGAATACAGATCATCGTGCAGCAGATATCAATTTTGATGGAACGGTCAACGCCAACGATATCAAATTTGTGAAGAAGAACTATTTATTACAGAATGAACATGTTGAGGACGTACCTGCTCCAGTAGAGTCAGCAGATGGTAAAACACTTGATTCTATTTTGGAAGAACTGGGATTATAATACATTGATGAAATAAAAGGAATGAACCTATCCGATAGGCTCATTCCTTTTTTCTTTATGAACTTTGACATAAGAATGGGTTCAACTTCCTCTCACCTCGAACATATAATACCTCGAAAGGAGGGGAACAGAATGGATCGTTTTATTCTTTTGTTAGTAGCGGGTATTCTATCCGGTTTCGCATTGTTGAAGGTTCCTTTAGCAGGTACTTTCTTAGCAAGTGTATCCCCAGTAACGGACATCATAGGCGTTTTAGCTATTCTCATATTCTCACTTTTCCTTATCTATAAAGGCATCATGTCCATACTAGGGAAGTGATAATCAGACCCGGATTTATTCCGGGTCTTTTTTAGTATGCTGGAAACCAAACCAGTAATTCAGCAGTTCTATATAACTTTCAAGGTCTATCTCCTTTTTTGTTAACTCTCCGGCCTTCCAGTGTGTAAAGGACGTATCCGTTAAGGTCACATTCCCGTCATTCGTCCGTTTTGTCAGTAATGGATGTTTGTTAAAAGGGGAATCTGAATGGGTGGAAATAATTGTTTGAATGTCATTCAATTGAGTGACATCCTTTATGGGATTCCCCGAATCAAAAGCATATCCTGTTCTCCAATCCGAATGCTTATGCTTTAATTTCATTTCAAAGATATAATCTCCATGTGGGCTGTCGAGCTCTTTAACTCTAAACTCCCCATTTGAAGAGACGACCGCTTCTCCCGATAATGGTACTGGTTTTAACGGGAGATTTCCCCCAAAACCTGTATCGACCACATATGTTGTATCTTTATGAGAGACTAAAATGACCACATGGGTCCTTCCTATCTTCTCGTACTGCTCTTTATCATGATTGTAAACAACTCCACGAACAAGAACCGCATCGAATTGATTTTCGATCAAAAATAAATAAAACAATGAATTCAGTTCATAACATAGACCACCTTCGTTCTTTACAAGCATCTTATTCACTAGATTTCTTTTGGTAAGATTTGTGAATGTATTTCCAATAACGCATAGATTTTCGAATGGGATGCTTTTAGCTGTCTCTTCTAAAATCGTATCCAGTTGGTGAAATGATATTTTCCCGGTGGTTGGATAATGTATTCTTTTGCGAAATAATGTATTTAGATCGGTGATGGTGAGCCCTCCATTTCTTAAGCGTCATTCTGCATTATGCTATATCTATATATTATTTACTCTATAAGAAAAACAACCTGTATGCCACTGTCACAGTTGAATTCTCAACTTACCAGACTGGGCACGGGATACACAAGACAGAATCGAGCGATGGTCATTCCGTTCTTCCTCATTCAGAAAGGAATCAGCATGATCGACTTTTCCCTCTAACACTTTTAATTCACACGTCCCGCACCGGCCGGCCCGGCAGGAATAGGGTGCCTTGATCCCAGACTCGAGAAGTGCCTCTAATAAAGTCTCTTTTTCTGAAACATGAACGATTTGACCATTCGTTAATTCCACTTTAAATCTTCTCCGTGTTAATGACTGTGGAGGGGTGAACCGTTCGTAATGAACACTCGATGAAGGATATCCGATTTCCAGGGCGCTTCTGGTAAACTTTTCGATAAATGAAGGGGGACCACAGAAGTAAACGTGGGTTCCCACTCTGTGTTCCCAAAGACTTGTATCCGTTAATCTCTTTTCTTGTGAAAAATAAAAGTGAGTCTGCTCAGGATAAGTTTCCGATAGAAAAGAGTAGAAAGGGCAAGCCTCTCTCGATTTCGCTGCATAATGGAGTTCGAAGGTCCGTCCCTCTTCCTTAAGTTCTGCCATCATGGACATGAAGGGGGTAATGCCGATTCCAGCGGCATAGAATACATGATGTTTTGCTTTGAAACTCAGTGGGAAATGGTTTTGTGGAAATCCCACCCGCAACGTGTCCCCCTCCTTCATCCGTTCATGCCAGTAATAAGACCCTCCCTGTGACGATTTATTAAACGGATGGCGATTTGATAGGCTGCCGATTGACCAGGTGGATTCGTTAAGGAATACGATCTGGCAATGGTCTGCCCATCCAGCTCAACATATGTAGTGATATGGGATCCCCCGCTAAAATAAGGAAGGGCTTCGTGATGTTCATGGAAAAGCGTAAACCTCTTGATGTGAGGGGTTTCCTGATGAATGGACCTGACTTGGACGGGGATCGTTTTATTAATATTCACTTTCCATCACTCCCCGTTTCAAAGGTAGCATAACCGAGGTATGACCCCCGTAATGGAGAGTAATGGTCGGAAACGGACAGCATTAAGTGACAATGGGAACAGGTCGTCGGGAGTTCACCCAATTTTCCCCTGTCAATCTTTGTTTTCTGATGGCATTTGCAACAGAAAACATCAATCATTCTGACACCGTGACCAATAAACTGCGTTTCCTCTTCAGAAAAACCACATTCCAGAGCCAGATGCTTGAAATCTTCCAGTTTACTCCAATCCATTGCTATGTAAAGTAAAGTGCCCATCTTCTGATCTCGCAACCATAGTGTGATATCTGTTTCTTCCTTTTCACCAAGATACACCACTTCAAAAGAGACATTTTCCTTCATCACTTTTTTAATGATGGGAGTCAGTCGTTCCAATCCCTTATTATCACCACAAAATAAATACTTTCGTTTGCCCGTGACGAACGCTGGCTGCGTCCCGGTCTTCATTTCATCACCCGCTTCTTGTTCAAATACTCTATGACCACATCTTGAAATAAGGAAATCCCTTTGTAATCAGAGATATGTGAAGGAAGCTCCTGCAGGATCTGATAAAACTCTTCAGTCCATTCCGGGTTTCGATTGAACTTTTCCAGTGAGAGGAGGTGGGTATGAATCGTGAACAGTAATCCATTCGAACCCGGTAAACGGAACAGTTTCTGTACCTCTACCCGCAAATGAACGAATTCACCCGCATTTTCTCCCGTTACCAGACTTCTGTTCTTCCCCCACTGATCGAAGGTTTCAAGTGAAGTATCCAAGCGATTTCCCGCCATTAACGACCAATTCCTCCTGACCCATGGGTCTCCTGCTTCCATACGCATTAAAAACGTCAGAATCCGCTGATCCAAGCCTTCTTCTTTAAAACCCGGAATCGGCTTATGAATCTCCTTAAAACTCATTCCTGTATTAAACGCAAGGGACCAATTAGCAGGAAAACAAAGCTGTCCCGCATCCAAATATAAATCCCCATCCCGCTGCATCATGAAAATCAGGTCTTCTTGCACATGTCGACCGATAAAATCGAGTGGTTCCATGGATAAAGTGGATGCATCCCCGAGTATAAAGGTTGTTTGTTCATTTAAAATGTGATTGTGGAACGTCCATTCCCCCTCATTTTTGTCAAGGGAAAACTGTTGAGGATAGTACGTAGTGAGATGTTGAATGACCAGCTCTGTTATCTCCCATTGAGCTTTCAAGGTATGCCGCTGGGACTGAAAGCACCGCTCAGGATGATGCATAAGCAGTTCCCTTTTAAGTTTGATTTCTTTTTGATAAGAGGATGTAACCTCGACACTACTCGGTTCATCCAAAGGAACCGAATTATTCGAATACCGATACACCTCCCCCTTAAAGGGATAAGGAAACGAATCCACATTCACCATACAATCACCCTTTTTCACAGAAAATTCTTACTTTTATTTTATCGCATGGAGGGACGGACCTCAGCTATACTTTTCTTTGTACCTGCTCAGAGTGATCAATGGCCATATCCATTGATAGCTATGGTAATGGATATAAAAGTTCCCTGGCAGTCCTACTCCCGTGGGGTACGTTTTGGATGAGTCATCTGCTTCTCCGTTCATGAATTCGAGAAGCGCCATGATGCCCAGGTCAATGGCGGGAGTGGGTTTGTCTTCGATACAGATGAGAGATTCAAGTGCCCATGCGGTTTGTGAGGGGGTACTGTAGGAAAGAGGCACGTATGTCTTCTCCTGATCACTGTAACAGGATTCTCCCCAGCCCCCGTCTTTATGTTGAATGCTTTCCAGCCAAGCTTTTGCTTTTTGGATATGTTTATCAGAAGAAGGTACTCCCGTTGCTTTCATTCCCGTGATGGCCGCCCATGTTCCATAGATATAGCAGACACCCCAGCGCCCGTACCACGATCCATCGTCCTTTTGCATCAGCTTCAGCCATTGTACCCCTCTTTTGACCTGAGGATGGTCCATGGTCAACCCTGCCCGGTTTCCTAGAAACTCCAGGGCTCTTCCTGTTAGATCAGGGGTTGATGGATCGATTGCCGCTGCCTCTGCCCCGTCCATAGGAAATGAAGTAAGGATACCTTTTGTCTTGTTTTTTTCAAAAGCCGGCCAGCCTCCCTCACGGTTCTGCATACCAAGTGTCCATTCGATCCCACGGTCCCACGATTGCCGCACAAGTGGTTTCTCAGCAGCTGAATAGGTAATGGCCCTGAGTGCAGCCGTCGTATCATCCACATCAGGGTGAATGCTGTTGCTCTTTGAAAAGCCCCAGCCCCCAGGCTTCGCTCTGCTCTCCATCGCCCAATCCCCATACCGGAAATGTTGTTTCTTAAGAAGGTACTCCACCGCTTTCTCTATGGAGTGTTCTCGTGCATCCACTCCTGCCTCCTGAAGGGAATAGCTGATCAAGGCTGTGTCCCACACGGTTGAGGGAGAATTTTGAATATGAATGCCTTTCTTCGTTTCGCTGGCCATCTCTTTTAATCCACTCATTGCCTTTACGATTATAGGGTCACTCTTTTTGTATCCCAAAGCCAGCAGGGAATAAATCATATAAAACGTTGTGCTGAAATAACTAAGATACGTCCCATCGGGTTCTATTCTTTGCAGCATATACTGCTGGGCGAATTGCCGGGCCTGTTGATGAAGATGGGTTGGAATACTTATTAAGGACTGTAAGCCCTCATTGATTTTCGAGAATAATTTCAGCTCCCTTGCACTGTATCTTACTTCATGTGGTGTCCGGGACAGATGTTGTATTTGTGGAATGCTGTTTGATTTTAACGAGAACCCCTGATCCTTCAGCAACAGCAGTGGTGCCAAGTGAGCTCGTGCATAGCTGCTGAAATCCCAGAAATTCAAGGGGAATTGCTTCGGAATCATTAAAAACTCGATGGGAACCGGAAGCAAATGCCTCCAATCATATTGTCCATGAATGGCAAGCATGAATTTCGTAATCGAGTGCGCCCCGTGAATGCCACCCTTTTTCTCTATGAAACGCTGGGCTTTCTCCAGTCTCTTGTCCTCCTTCTCCACCAATCCACTAAATAAGAGGGCAAAGTATGCCTCGATCGTTGAAGACAGATTCCCTTCCTTCTCATCATCAAAAAGCTTCCATGTCCCTTCCCTGGATTGTACTTTCCAAAGTCGGTTCACCAGCCGTCCCACAAGCTCTTCCTCATCCACCTCAAGGGAACGCAGAAGAATGATCATATATGCATCGGTCATCACGCTATTTTCAAAGCAGAAGGACCAGCTTCCTTCTGCATTCTGTTTATGCTGAAGATCACTCACCATTTTATGAATCGTGTTCTCAATCTTCTTTTTCATACATGTATCCTTCCTCCCGATATCTGCTCTGATGTAATGTATATGTGAAGAATGCGGGTACTAGTAGTGAGATACAAAGAAGAGCCTGCTCTCCGGTTGCGGGGCAGGCTCTTTCTATTGTTCTTCTTCTATTTTCTTAAAGTAGTAGCTTACAAGCTCGGGATAATTCTCAAGCTCTTTTTTTCCTTGCTCCGTTATCTGGTAAACTCCCCTTTTTACCCGCTCAAACCAGCGGTAATAATTCTTCTGAAGAATGGATGGAGTTTTCGCACCAGTCCCCAACTTGGCTAAGTTCCTCGGTGACATGGGACCGTGTTTTTCAAGGTAACAGGCAATCTGAATACAGTTTTCCTTGTAAGCCGTCATGATTTTCGTTTTATTGCTGCCGCCTACATTGTAATCTGCACTGCGCCCTTCGATTTCTTTTACAAGAGCTGCCCGTTTCCGCTTACTGTTCTTCATACTCTTATTCCGGTCAAAGGTTTCCGGATGTATGACAAAATCAAGCTTAGGCGTTTTCGTTGTAAACGATACGGTAATCAGACCGAGCTCTAATCTGCGCACCAAGTGACAGACATCGTTCCACCGCTTTGACCGGGGACGCTTTGGTTTCGGGATTGCAATGTATACAAGGTCTGTGAGTCTCTGCCGCTTTGTCGCTTGAATAAGAAGTTCGACATTCAATGAAAGCTTCAATTCTACAATCACAAGTTCATCTTCCTTAAAGGCAGTCACATCACAATCGTTCACTTCACCGTTCACCTGGTAACCCTGTTTGTGAAAATGTTTTTGGATCGGTTGATAAAGATCCGATTCTTTAAGTTTCTTCATGGTAAAAACCTTTCTGGGAAAGAATTCTATAGGGTAAAGTATAGACTATTCGAGAGATTTTTGCAGTTTGGAAGAAAAAGAGACCCCAACTCCTGGTTCGGAAGTTGGGGGAAGCTATTGGAAATGGTTTATCTACCGTTTTTGGGATATACCAGCCGTTTGAGAAATATACCTGCCAAAATCAGCTTTTATCTGCCATTCTACAAAAAACGACAGGTCCCCTTTCCTTATCCTATCCTCGAATCCTCTCAATTTCATCAGCCACAAACTGCACCGACGTGCCGACAATCACTTGAATGCTATTTTCCCCAACTACATGAATGCCCGGCACCCCTGTCGCTTTGATCCTAGCTTGATCCACGGCATCCATGTCCTTCACTTCCACTCTCAATCTGGTAATGCAGTTATCTACGGAGGTTACATTTTCATCCCCACCGAGTCCGGCATAGATTTCCTTGGCCATCACAGCAAACTTTTCGTCTTGAGTGAGCACCGCTGCACTCTCCCCTGCTGCTTCTTCGCTGTCTTCTTCACGCCCCGGAGTCATAAGATTGAATTTCGCGATCATGAAACGGAACAAGAAATAGTAGAGAAGGGCAAATACGACACCTTGTATGAGCAGCATGTACGGAAGATTCGCTAACGGAAGTCTTGAGCTTAGGACAAAATCGACGAACCCTGCGCTGAAGCCGAACCCTGCCGTCCATTGAAAGAAGGAGGCAATGGCCAGGGATAATCCTGTCAACACCGCATGTGCTACATAAAGGGCAGGTGCAACAAACATGAAGGCAAACTCCAGAGGCTCAGTCACTCCTGTGAAAAAGGAAGCAAAACCTGCTGCCAGCATCAGTGAAGCCACCTGCTTCTTCTTACTTGGCTTTGCAGCATGATAGATGGCGAGCCCCGCTGCAGGAAGACCAAACATCATAACCGGGAAGAACCCAGCCTGATACATACCCGTCACACCTTTTTCACCCTTACCTGACCAGAAGTTTCCGATATCATTGATACCGGCAACGTCGAACCAGAACACAGAATTTAAGGCATGATGCAAACCTGTAGGAATTAATAATCGATTAAAGAATCCATATAAACCTGCACCCGTGAAGCTTAATCCACTGATTTCCTTCCCGAATGAAACAAGAGCAGTGTAGATGACCGGCCAAACAAACAGCATCACACCTGATACAACCAGCATGGCAACCGCCGACATGATCGGAACTAATCGTTTTCCGCTAAAAAAGGCAAGGGCATCCGGAAGCTTCACGTGACTGAAGCGATTGTACATAGCTGCAGCAACGATCCCTGACAAAATCCCGACAAACTGATTACCGATTTTCTCAAATGCCGGATTGACGGCTGCGGCATCCACACCTTGAAGCAGTGCAACTGAGTCCGTTGAAAGGAGTGTCGTAATCACGAGATAAGCGACCAAGCCGCTCAGTGCTGCAGAACCATCCTTTGTTTTGGCCATACCCAGTGCTACACCGACTGCAAACAGAATCGACATATTATCAATGATCGATGCGCCAGCTTTGATTAAGAAGGCTGCAATCGGACTATCCGCGCCCCAGCCAGTCGGATCGATCCAATACCCAATCCCCATCAGAATCGCAGCAGCCGGCAATACGGCAACCGGAAGCATCAACGAACGACCAATGCGCTGAAGATATTTCATCATTTTGTTTTCCCCCTCTCAGTCCATTTTTCACTTTAAGATGTTTTGTCTAGTAAATAGGACAAAACCTCTCCCATAAAAAATATTCTTGTTCCACCCTGTTTAGAAGTGAATATGTGAATATTCAACCCTAAGCAACCATCCCTACCATAATTCACTACATACAATCCATAAAACAAAGAAAAACCCCCGTCAGGCATCAAGCCTGACGGAGGTCCGTCCCTCAATTAAGGTAATTCAGTTGTACCCATGAGGTAGCGGTCGCATTCGCGGGCTGCTTCACGGCCTTCGTTGATTGCCCAGACGATAAGGCTTTGGCCTCGGCGCATGTCTCCTGCAGCGAAGACACCATCGACGTTGGTCAGGTATTTGCCGTACTCTGCTTTCACCGTTGAATTGGTGTTTGTTTCGACATCAAGCTCTTTGATCAGGTCTTGTTCCGGACCACTGAATCCGATTGCCAGAAGGACAAGATCAGCTGGCCATACTTTTTCCGTTCCGGGAATTTCATCACGGATTTTGTTTCCATCTTCGTCATAACGAAGCTTTACATTAATCGTATGAACTTCCTTGATATGACCATGCTCGTCACCGACAAACTTCTTGGTCATGACAGCATACGCGCGTGGATCTTCTCCAAGTACTTCTGCTGCTTCTTTTTGACCGTACTCCACCCGGTGAATGACCGGGTATTGCGGCCAAGGGTTGCCGACTTCATCACGCATGGCGCCCTTTTTATCATAGATATCAAACTGAGTGAGGCTTTTACAGTTATGTCTTACCGAAGTGGCCAAACAGTCTGTTCCTGTGTCCCCGCCACCGATGACGATGACGTTTTTCCCTTCAGCAGAAATATAATTTCCGTCTTCCAGGTTGGAATCCAATAAGCTTTTTGTATTCGCATGAAGGAATTCCATTGCGTAGTGAACGCCTTTCAAATCCCGCCCATCCACTTGTATGTCACGATGAACGGCGGCTCCTCCGCAAAGTATTACCGCATCAAAGTTTTCACGCAAGTTTTCGACTGTGTAGTCTTTCCCGACCTCCGTATTCGTAACGAATTCAATGCCCTCTTCTTCTAGAATATCGACGCGGCGCTTAACGACTGAATAAGGCAATTTCATTTCTGGAATGCCATACGTTAATAATCCGCCTACACGATCATTCTTTTCAAAAACGGTCACAAGATGACCTGCTTTATTCAATTGAGCAGCTGAGGCCAATCCTGCAGGACCTGATCCCACGACCGCCACCCTTTTACCGGTGCGGTATTCGGGTGGTTCCGGAATGACCCAGCCTTCTTCAAACCCCTTTTCGATGATCGAGCGTTCCACGGTTCTAATCGCAACAGGCGGCTCGTTGATTCCGAGTACGCATGCTCCCTCACATGGTGCAGGACAAGCAAAACCGGTGAATTCGGGAAAGTTGTTCATCTGATGCTCGCGCTTAAGGGCTTCTTTCCATTGTCCCTGGTACACAAGATCGTTCCATTCCGGTATTAAGTGATAAACAGGGCAACCCGTTGTTGCTCCGTTGATTTCCATTCCAGACTGACAGGTAGGAACGCCGCAATCCATACAGCGCGCCCCCTGTTTTTTGACTTCTTCTTCCGAAAGAGGAGAGGTGTAGTCGTTCCAATCCTTCGTTCGTTCAGCTGGATTTCTTTCATCCAATGTTTGTCTTTTATATTCCATGAATCCAGTTGGTTTTCCCATAATATCCCCCTCCCTCTTTATTTCGCTGGTTCTAACACTTTTTTCTCTGCTTTTGTACCTTCTTCAAATGCTGCCATTTCGGCATCGAATTTCTCTAATCCACTATTTTCAAGCTCACTGATCCGTTCTCTCATCTTGAGGTACGATTTCGGAATCACGCGTACAAATTTTGACACATAGGAATCCCAGTTCGCTAAAATCTTCTTACCGTTGTTACTGTTTGTATAATGAACGTATTTCTCGATCATGTCGTATACATCTTTCATTTCTTCCGGATCAAATAATGGTTGAACAAGTACCAGTTCCTGATTACATCTTGATCGGAAGTTTTCATCCTCATCCAGTACATAGGCGACTCCACCTGACATACCGGCTGCAAAGTTTCTGCCTGTAAGACCGAGTACAACCACTTTTCCACCTGTCATATATTCACATCCGTGATCGCCAACACTTTCAACGACTACCTCCGCTCCACTGTTTCGGACACAGAAGCGCTCGCCTGCCACTCCGTAAATATATGCTTCTCCACCTGATGCCCCGTAGAAGGAAACGTTACCGATGATCGTGTTTCGTTCAGGAATGAACGTAGCAGTCGGATCAGGATGTACGATGATTTTCCCGCCTGATAAACCTTTTCCTACGAAGTCATTTGAATCACCGACAAGTCTCAGCGTCAGACCTTTTGGAATAAAGGCACCGAAGCTTTGTCCTGCAGATCCTTTAAACGTCAGGCGGATAGTATCTTCGGGTAATCCTTCTGCGCCGTAACGTTTTGTAATTTCGCTACCAAGCATCGTGCCGGTTACACGGTGAATATTCCGGATTGCTGTCGTCCATTCAACCGGTTCCCCCTTTTCAATCGCTTGGCGGCAGCGGGGAATCAGCTCTTGATAATCCAGTGTTTTCTCTAGTTCGTGATCCTGTTTTCTTGTCGCATAGCGGCCCACCTTCTCAGGCACATCCGGCTGATGCAGAAGAGCAGAGAGGTCGATTCCTTTCCCTTTCCAGTGATCGATTGCTTCGTTTGCTTCAAGGATATCGGTTCTACCGATCATTTCATTGATCGTTCTGAAACCTAGTTGTGCCATAAGCTCTCTTGTTTCCTGGGCAACAAAACGCATGAAATTCGCTACATGCTCAGGGTCACCTGTGTATTTTTTACGTAACTCAGGATCTTGAGTAGCAATACCGACTGGACATGTATTCATATGACAAACACGCATCATGACACATCCAAGGACAACAAGTGGTGCAGTCGAGAATCCATACTCTTCCGCTCCTAGAAGCGATGCAACAACAACATCCCGGCCTGTCATCATTTTCCCATCAGTCTCGACGACAATCCGGTCACGAAGACGATTCAGTAACAGGGTCTGATGAGCTTCGGCAAGACCGATTTCCCATGGCAATCCTGTATGTTTCAGACTAGTTCTCGGGGCAGCACCTGTTCCTCCGTCATATCCACTGATTAACACAACATCCGCGCGGCCTTTTGCCACACCTGCAGCAATGGTTCCAACACCCACAGCTGATACCAGCTTCACGCTGATGCGGGCTTGCGGATTTGCATTCTTCAGGTTATAAATCAGCTCGGCAAGGTCTTCAATCGAATAAATATCATGATGAGGCGGTGGTGAAATCAATTCCACTCCAGGAGTAGATCCCCGCACTTCAGCAACCCAAGGATATACTTTTTTGCCTGGGAGATGTCCACCTTCACCAGGTTTTGCTCCTTGTGCAACCTTGATTTGTATTTCGTCCGCATTTACCAGGTAATGGCTTGTTACACCGAAGCGTCCTGACGCTACTTGCTTGATTGAGCTGCGCCTTGAATCCCCATTTTCGTCCGGGGTGAAGCGGCTTGGATGTTCCCCACCTTCTCCTGAGTTGCTCCGTCCGCCTATTTTATTCATGGCAATCGCTAATGCTTCATGGGCTTCCTGACTGATGGAGCCGAATGACATGGCACCGGTCTTAAAACGGCGACAGATTTCTTCCACTGACTCTACCTCTTCAATCGGGATAGGCTTCGTTTCTTTAAACGAAAGAAGTCCGCGCAGAGATTGCAGGTTCTGCTTTTCATCTGTCAGCATATTGGAATATTTTTTGAACAACTCATAATTATTCGTACGGCATGCATGTTGAAGAGTGTGAATCGTACTAGGATTGTACGCATGATCCTCTCCATTTTTACGATATTGGAATTCGTCTCCGGATTCTAATGTACTTTGATTGTCTTTCCGGTCATTGAATGCTTTTCTATGTCTCAAGAGCACTTCTTTTTCGATGATATCCATTCCGATTCCGCCGAGTCTTGACGCTGTACGGGTAAAATATTTATCAATCACATCTTTATGAATGCCTACCGCTTCAAATATTTGCGCTCCACGGTAGCTTTGAATCGTCGAGATTCCCATTTTAGATAAAACCTTGATGACACCGTCAGTCCCTGATTTCACTAAGCTTTGCACAGCTTTCTCGTAAGTGGTGTCCTGCAGCTCGCCTTTATCGATCAGATCACGCAAGGTTTCATAGGCTAAATACGGATTGATCGCTTCTGCACCATATCCAAGCAGCGTTGCAAAATGGTGAACCTCCCTTGGTTCCCCTGACTCTAAAAGAATGCTGACGGTCGTACGGGTTCCTTGGCGAATTAAGTGATGATGCAGTCCTGAAACGGCAAGGAGTGCTGGAATGGCTGCCTTATCCTTCACAACTCCACGGTCAGATAAAATAAGGAGTGTCGCACCGTCTCCAACAGCCTGGTCAGCTCTTTCATACAGAGCATCCAGGGTGCTTTCAAGCTGATTTCCATCATCGGTTACATCAAATAAAATCGATAAAGTAACAGCTTTGAAGCCCTCTTCGTTTTGATGACGAAGCTTTTCAAGCTCTTCCCCGGTTAGAATCGGTGTCTTTAAATGGATATGCCTGCAGCTTTCAGGACCCGGGTTAACCAGGTTACCTTCTGCTCCAATGGTTGTTCCCACAGATGTAATGATCTGTTCTCGAATCGCATCGATCGGCGGGTTTGTCACTTGAGCAAATAGTTGTTTGAAGTAGTTATAAAGAAGTTGCGGCTTTTTCGATAATACAGCAAGAGGTGAATCATATCCCATGGAACCAACCGGGTCTTTCCCATCTGAAACCATCGGCTTGATGATTTTGTTTAATTCCTCTGTTGTGTAGCCAAATGCCTGTTGCTGCAGGAGAACTTCTTCTGAATCCAATTGAACCACTTCCTGGGTCGTTTCAGGCAAATCTTCAAGCTCAAACTTATTGTTATCCAACCAATGTCTGTATGGTTGTTCGGAAGCAACCCGCAACTTGATCTCTTCGTCCGGAATGATTCTACCTTTTTCAAGGTCCACCAACAGCATTTTCCCCGGTTGTAATCGGTCTTTGTACACAATATCATCGGCAAAAATATCAAGGGCCCCAACTTCAGAGCCAAGAACGATCATGCCGCCCTTTGTCACATAGTAGCGGGCAGGTCGAAGTCCATTTCGGTCCAGGCAAGCGCCAATCTGATTTCCATCTGTAAACACCAGGGCTGCAGGTCCGTCCCATGGCTCCATCAAACAGCTATGATATTCGTAGAAGTCCTTTTTCTTAGGGTGGATCGTGTCATCATTTTCCCATGGCTCCGGTACCATCATCATAGCCGTATGGGCAAGGGATCTACCTGATAAATGAAGGAATTCAAAGCAGTTATCAAACATGGAGGAGTCACTGCCTGTCTCATCAATGACGGGTAGTATTTTTTTCAGGTCCTCTTCTTTGAAAGCACTTGAATGACAAAGCTTCTCACGGGCGCGCATCCAGTTCACATTTCCTCGGAGCGTATTGAATTCTCCATTATGAATCGTATAACGGTTTGGGTGAGACCGTTGCCAGCTTGGGAAAGTGTTTGTACTAAAGCGGGAATGTACAAGGGCTAAAGCTGACCGGAACTCAGGATGGTTGAGGTCAATATAGAAAGAATCGAGTTGTTCCGGAATGAGCATCCCTTTGTATACTATGGTCGTGGAAGACAAACTGCAAAGGTAAACATCCTCTTGTCCCTCGACGGTTGCGACTTCCTGTTCAATCCGCTTCCGGATCACATATAGCTTTCGCTCGAAATCCATCCGGGATTGTATGTCTTCCGATACGCCAATGAAGACCTGGCGGATGAACGGTTTTGACTTCGATGCAACTTTCCCTACAAAGGAATCATTGAGTGGAACAGGTCTCCAGCCAAGTGTCTTCTGACCTTCTTCTTCAATGATGCGTTCGAAGATTTCTTTACTCTTCATGCGCTTCTCATAATTTTCAGGAAGGAATACCATCCCGATCCCATATTCTCCTTTTCGGGGAAGGATGATGTCTTCTTTCTCACATTGCTTTTTGAAGAAATGATGAGGGATTTGAGTAAGGATACCTGCACCGTCCCCAGTACTTGTATCTGCAGATTGTCCTCCGCGGTGCTCTAAGTTACATAAAATATTAATGGCATTTTGAACGATGTTGTGACTCTTCGTCCCATCAATATTTGCAATCATTCCAATTCCACATGCTTCATGTTCTTGCGCAGGATCATACATTCCTTGCGCTACAGGAAGATTCGTTTTCATCCAATGTCCTCCTCTACCAAACTTGTATATTTTTTGAATAATTAACCGGTTAATTAAATTTTCTTAATTTTCGTTAGTATATCATGAAATTTAGAAAAAACGAAAAATTAAGTTAATGGAAAAAGAGGTTATTTTCCAAATATATATGTAATATAATGAATAAACGTTGATATATAAATGTTTGTTTTGACTTAATATTCAGAATCTTTAAAAGCTTGATGTAATCACAAAGAAATCGCTTACAAAAAATCACTAACTGTAACATATTTCATCAAAATCCAACATGAATTTTCATGCAGAATGTTAACTAAAAAAATTTTTTTGCACCTGGAATTTCAGCTGTTTAAACTCTTCTTCTTTTCCCTTCAATACCAAAATCCAAACCACAAGAAGAGGGACGGACCTCCGAAAATCCCGGAGGTCCGTCCCTCTTCTTCACTACTTATTCGCTTCTTTCAATGCTTCGCTTTCAACCAGGTCCATGAAATCAATGACGACTTTGTTGTTGTTTTTTTCTCCGCCCAGTTTTAATAAGACTTTTCCCAGGAAGTTCACTCCTCTGTTTTCGCCTTTATAGATGAATCTGGTTTGGCTGTCGTCTATTTTGTGAAGGGTGAATTCGGCTTCGATTTCGAATGCTTTGGCGAGTGTGAAACCGATTTTATTGTGTTTCTTCTCAGGGGTGTTCTCATACTCGAGGTCTTCTACAATATACGTCTCGATTCGTTTCCCCTCTTTGTATTTCTGTTGGTAAGTGGATCCTACTACGCCTTCCTTTTGTTCCAGTATCTTGTTTTCAACGACGTTCGGCATAATTCGTTGAATGTTCTCAATCTCAAACAAATGCCAAATCGTTTCTATATTGACTGGAATGATCCGTTCTTCATGCCATTTAATCATTCTTATCCTCTCCTATTCCCATCTCGAAGAAATCATCCATTTCTTCGATCACTGTTTGTATTCGCTGAATTTCCGCTTCTAAATCCCGTTTCTTCGCAAGTATCAATTGTTCCAAATTCTCAAAGGACTCGTCATTTACAACGGTTAACATTTCTTGAATGGAAAAGTTAAATCTCCTTAAGTAGACCAATAATCGTCCCACTAGGTAGGATCCATTATCATAATAGCGATAGTTGTTTGCAGGATCGATATACACAGGTTCCAGCAATTTGATCTCAGCGTAATAACGCAGTGTTTCCTTACTCAGTCCTGTCATCTTGGAAAACTCGCTCACCTTGTACATTCTTTCCACCTCACACCTAAATCATAAACCATGTGGTGCACCACACGGTCAATCCCTTTCTATCAAATGATTTCCCGACCCTATCTTTGTAAACTGAGGTTTTCATGAACTGATATGCTTCCTTTGATAAATTCCTTCACTTCTTCGCATGCCTCTTCAATAGAAGACGCTTTTATCGTCACCTTTTTATCTCCAGGATACTGACTCGCCGTATGGTAGTATCTTGGATCATAATAGTATTCCAATAAAAGCTCTAAAATCCGCTTATAGTTCTTCTCTTTCAGCTCGTCCTCTATTTGATTGGCAATCGGGCTATGTATTCGTCTCTTGATACACCTAAACGCTTCTGCAAATTCATCATGATGCTCATGTAAACGGTATTCATTTAAAATATGATTGACTCTCTCTTCCATTGGCATCTCAATAAAGATATGGAAACCGCTCTCTTTTTTCTTTACTAAAAAGTCAGGGAGAAGCAGCTTTCCGATCCGTTTGCTTTCTGCTTCAAATAATATTATGGGAGATTCCTGAAGCTCCATCAGGTCTTTAAGCAGAAGGGAATCAAAGATTTTCTGATTGCGTGGTGTCAATCCGATTTGTCCAAAAATGGAGCCTCGATGGTTGGCTAACGTTTCAATATCCAAGACCGGGTACCCTTCATTTTGAAGCTGTTTCAGAATGGCTGTTTTGCCAATTCCGGTTCCACCGTTTAACACAAAGGCTTGAGGTTTCACCTCGAATGTCACCAGTTCATTCAACACCCAGTGACGATACGCCCTGACTCCTCCTTGAATACGGGATGTTTTCACACCCATCAAATCCAGGAAGGTGGCAGCCGCTTTGCTTCGCATACCACCCCGCCAGCAGAAAACCACAATCTCACCACCCAGTTTCTTAAACTCTTGTATAAACTCCGGGAGTTTTCGTGAGAAGATTTCCAGCCCCCGTTCCGTTGCCCTCTCTTTGCTTACTTGCTTATATAGAGTCCCGACTTCTGCTCTCTCTTTATCATTGAAGACCGGTATGTTTATACTGCCTGGAATCGTCATTTCCCTGTATTCAGAAGGAGATCTCACATCTACGAATGTATAGTTATTGACATCACATCGATCTATCGTTATATCCTTGAACATTTCATCAACTCTCCTCTTCACTTCTAACTTCTATTTTACCACCACTCCAACCCGATTGTTCGCAACATTCTGTAATCATTCTTTCCCTTTCTTTTCTTTTTAGAACTATTTATCTAGTCAAATCCTCCCTCTTATCGATAGAATATTCAGTTTTTTTACCTCGTTGGTACTATATACCATATTAACGCAACACTTTATAATGAAAATAGAAATATTATTTCACGTTTTTTTATAATTTCGTGAAGTATTATTTCAGTAAAATGAAAACGGTTTCTTTTATAAGAAATCAGTTAATGAAAGCGGGGGATTTGTTGATGAAAGCAGTAAAGTACATGATCATGGCCGTCTTGTTGTTCTCGCTTGCTCTTCCTTTTTCTACAGGAAAAGCAAAAGCTTCGGAAACTCAGGCGCCCAAACATGAAATGCGTGCAGCATGGATTGCAACGGTTCAAAACATCGATGTGAAAGCCGGAATGGACAAGCAGGAGTATACGGATTGGGTGGAAGAGACCCTTGATGAACTGAAAGAGTTGAAGTTTAATACGGTCATCTATCAGGTGAAACCTACTGTTGATGCCTTTTATCCTTCTGAACTGGCTCCCTGGTCTCAGTACATTACAGGTGACAAACAAGGAACGGATCCGGGATATGATCCACTTCAGGTTATGATCGATGAATCTCATAAGCGCGGAATCGAGGTTCATGCATGGGTGAACCCTTATCGAATCACGATGCCAAATCAAACGATCGAGTCACTTGCAGATAATAACGTAGCCAAGCTTCATCCTGAATGGGTAGTGAAATATGGCAAACAATATTATTTGGACCCGGGTATACCTGAAGTACAGGAATACTTGATTGATACAGTTGAAGAATTAGTGAGTCATTATAATATCGAAGCCGTTCACATGGACGATTACTTTTATCCTTACCGAATTGCAGGAGAAACCTTCCCAGATCAAGATACATACGAGAAATATGGTAACTCTTTTGACGATATTGAAGATTGGAGACGAAATAACGTTGATGTACTAGTAGCTGACATCAATTCAGCCATTAAAGACATTAAAGAATGGGTACAATTCGGGATTTCCCCATTTGGAGTATGGAGAAACATTGCTGATGACCCGACTGGAAGCGATACACAAGCGGGACAAACGAATTATGACGATCTGTATGCAGACACGCGTCAATGGATCAAGGATGGAAGCATTGACTATATTACCCCTCAAATCTATTGGTCCAGGAATCTGGCTGTTGCCAACTACTCCGTTCTATTAGATTGGTGGAGTCAGGAAGTGAATGAGTATGCGTATAATCATCCTGTTAATCTTTATATAGGGATGGCTGACTATAAAGTAGGGGACAATTTTGACCAGGAATGGTTCAATCCATACGAGCTTCCAGAACAAATAATGGACAACCGTGAAAATGGAACGCCACTTGGGCAAATGCATTTCTCTCTCAAACAAATATTTGAAAACCCGCTTGGTTACGCCGATATTATACGTAACGAGGTTTACACCGAGCATGCTTTAACCCCTGCCACTCCTTGGAACAATGAAACACTTCCAAAGAAACCGAACAAGGTGAAAGCAGATAAACATAAAGAAGGTATCACGATAAAGATAGATGATAAGAAGCATACCGATGCAAGGAAATATGTCATCTATCGCTTTGATGGCGTAAAAGAAGGAGATTACGAGAATCCAGCTAACATTGTGGATGTCGTGTATTCTCAAGAAGGGCTTACAACATATGAAGATACTTCAGCTGAAGAAGCTGGAATGTACACATATGGAGTTACCTCCGTTTCTCCCACAGGTGTGGAAAGTAAGGATGCCAAAACAGTACGGGTAAGAGTACGATAATGATAGAAAGAGAGTTTCTCCGCTATGGAGAAACTCTCTTTTTTACTTCAACTGCATTTCCTTTACCTTTTGCCTGATATGGTCCGGCCACCATGCCCCACATTCTTCCGAAACCACACAGGCAGCACATTTTTCCAAGTCGTACACCATCATACCCTGAATGGGCGGAGAATAGAGATGGAGGGTCACCAGGTCTTCGCCTCTCCCTTTCTTCATTTTGTGAACACCTTTTTTCGGTGCAAAAAAGAAAGAACCTTCCCTATATTCGCGATCAAATATCTCCTGTGGAAGCTGGTTCTCTTTTACTTCAAAGATTGTATTGACTGAAGTCCCGCTCAGAACTTGGATCCATCCCCTTGAGTCCCCATGATCATGTGGAGCACATTCCATGTCGGACCAATTCATCACCAGAAGCTCTGCTACTTCATTTTGATAAAGGAGCTTTCGATAATATGGCTTACCCCCAGGAGACTGTAAGTATGGCTGTAAATCATCGAGACTTATTTGAAGAGACTGCAAGACTTCTTTAAGGTCTTTCGTGGAAGGGGTGGTCAATTCATCCAATCTATCCATTATCCGTTCCCTTAAGGTCACCGCGATTCCTCCCTGTGTTATCGTTTCCTCCATAGAAACCGATGGAAAACAGAAATCAACTGGCCGTTTACAATCACGACCCCTATTATAATTATGACTCCACCCAGTATCGTTATGAAAAAAATCTTCTCGTGCAGGAGAAGGATTGCCGCAATGAGTGTGGTAACGGGCTCTAAATAGAGAAACATCGACACCTTTGACGCATCTAATACCTCAAGTGCTCTTCCCCAGTACCAGTACGCAATACCTGATACAAATACACCGAGGAACATCAAGTGGGCCCATTCCACATTGGATAGAAGAGAAATGCCTTCCCAGCCCCGGTTTCGGATAAGAAAAGGGATGGTTAAGCTGAAACCCAGTAGACTCATATAAAAGGTGATGACGAGGGATGGCAGCTCGATACGTAGTTTTTTCAGCAACACTGAGTAAATGGCCCAATTTAAGGTACTGAGGATCATCAGGATATAACCGATGTTAACGGCAAATCCGATAGACTGCCCGCTCCTCGCTGTGGTCACCATCAGAACGCCAGTAATTGCTATAATCATTCCTAGCGCTTTTGGTACCGTCATTTTTTCATGTAAAAAAATCATGGAGAGGATTACGGTGAATACGGGAGAAAATGAAATCATCCAGCCTGCGGATGATGCATCAATTGAAAGGAGGGCCGTCGCCTGGATCACCTGATGAACGAAGACGCCAAGTACCCCCAACACTATCAGGTGAGGGATATATCTGATCGGAATGGTGAGTCGATAACTTTTTAAAAGTAAGAGCAAGAGCAGAAACAGAGCTCCGATCGCAAACCGGAGAACGAGCAGTGTATACGGGTCGAGGGTGTCCAACACTGCTTTCGTTGATACAAATGATATGCCCCAAAAGCTGATTGACATCGTGGCATATAATGAGGCGGCAATCTTTGTTTTAACTGGAATCATAGGCGTGGTATCCTTTCGGAAAAGGGTCTTTGTATCATGGTATGCTCGTCCAGGGGAAAGATGTGGGGATTGGGGTGGAATTTGGTGTGGGTTGGATGAGTTAGGCGGTCTTGAAAATAAATTTGGGAAGTTGAAAATAAACTGGATCCTGCCCCGCTTGAGTATCGCTTATCGATCGAAAGTCGATAATATCTCTACACAAACCACTTCCAACACCCATTCCCCTCGCCAATCCATACAAAAAAAGTGTCCCAAATCACCATATGAGACACTCTCCTTCCTTAACTATGGCTAAATCGCTCACGAAACTGCGGTAAATACTCTTTATGTACCTCTAGCATTTCATCCAGCAGTAGCTTCGCCTTCACATCACTCGTCACCAACGGATTGATCGTCATGGCAAGCATCGCTTTCTCATAGGACCCTGTTACCGATGCTTCCGCAGCAACCCGTTCAAATGATTTAATTTGATGAACAAGTCCACTCACAGCCACCGGCAGCTCACCGACTGCAATCGGCTTAGGACCAGACTTTGTAACGACGCAGTTCACTTCCACAGCAGATCCACGTGGTAGATCACTGATCGCTCCGTCATTACGGACATTCAGGGTTTGAATGTCACAGCGATCATTATAAATGGATGAGATGAGATTACAAGCCGCATCGCTGTAATAAGCCCCTCCCCTTTGTTCAAGCTGTGGAGGCTTGATATCAAGGTTTTCATCCTTGTAAAGTTCAAAAAGTTCATTTTCTAATTGCTGAACCACTTCTGCCCTGGTGGTCCCCGTCTTGAATTCTTCTAGTTGCTTTTCTAAAATATCACTTGTTTTATAAAAATAACGGTGATAAGGACATGGGATGACCCCGAGACTCTTGATGAACTCCGGTTCCCATGGAAGCGGCGCAATATTCCTCATGCTGACCTGCTTGTCAGGGTTACTCATGATTTCCAGAACGTCCTCTAAAACTGACTCACCGTCCACCAAAACGTCCAATCCGTACACCATATGATTCAATCCTGCGAAATCGATATGGAGTCGTTCTACCTCCACATCTAGAAGCTTGGCCAGTGTCATTCTCGTATTAATGGGAAGATTACATACGCCTATGACCTTAGGATGTGACCCGTAACGCAATAAAGCCTCGGTCACCATACCTGCGGGATTCGTAAAATTGATCAACCAGGCATCCGGGCAAAGCTCCTGCATTTCATCTGCTATTTCAAGCAGAACAGGAATCGTCCTCATTCCCTTGAACAATCCCCCGGCTCCATTCGTTTCCTGGCCAATCATCCCGTACTTGATTGGAAGCCTCTCATCTTGAATTCTCGCCTTTAGTTGTCCGACTCTCATTTGAGTCGTGACAAAATCAGCATCTGCGAGCGCTTCTTTCCGGTCCAGTGTAAGGTGAATCTCCATGGGAACCCCAGCTTTTTCTACCATTCTCTTCGCTAAATTCCCGACTATAGTAAGTTTTTCTTTCCCTGCTTCAATATCCACCAGCCACAGCTCACTCACTGGAAGCTCATCATAACGCTTGATCAGTCCTTCAACAAACTCGGGAGTATAGCTTGAGCCCCCGCCGATCGTAACAACCTTGATTCCTTTTTTCATTGTGAATGCCTCCCCGAGATTACTTTGCAACAAAGGCCAAAATAAAGCTTATTAAGAAACTTACAACTACTGCTAATAAAACGCGCTTCCTTTTAACAGAAGCATCTTCAACGGGACCTTCAATTTTCAAAAGAACAAATGAGAGTCCAATCGAAGCCGAAATCCCCGTTGCTAAAAAAACGCTCCAATCCTTTGCGAGTCCCGCACTCATCAATGGTTTGGAAAGAAGTAAAAGTCCGATGGATACGGAGATTAGAAGAACAAATACACTTCTAAAACCGATTCGCTTCGGGACAACCGTTTCTGTCATTTGAATCACTCCTAATGCTAATGAAGAAGTGGGAATCCTAGGACCCCCACTTCTGCTTTTTGATATGATCGTATTTTGCTAGGGGCAAAGCCCCTCCGCTTTTCTATGCCGCTTGTTGCTCGTTTTCTTCCATTTTTAACATTTTTTTATCGTACATCTTTAAGAATGGGAAGTAGATTGCGAAGGAAATTCCGATATTGATCAGAACCATAACGATCGCTCTCCAGTCACCACCCGTTGCCAGGTAAGCTCCTATCGGTGCAGGAAGAGTCCATGGCGGCATGATGTAAGTTGGTGACACTAATCCGACTGTCGTTGCCACATACGAAATTGTTGCCGTTATTAAAGGAACCGTGATGAAAGGTATGATTAGAATCGGATTCAATACGATTGGAGCTCCAAAGATGATAGGCTCATTAATATTGAATAGACCCGGTACTAGACATGTTTTCCCCAGTGCTTTCAAGTATTTCGAACGTGCAAAGAAGACCATAGCAAGAACCAATCCAAGAGTTGCTCCTGAGCCACCGATCCAAATGAACCACTGATAGAACGTTTCTGGAGCGATATGTGGAATCGGATTGCCACTGGCAACAGCATCGGCATTGTTCACAAGGAATACTTCCCAAAGCGGACGTGCTACCGTTCCTACAACTGATACACCATGAATTCCGAATGACCAGAAGAAATCTATAAGGAATACTGGAACCAATACTCCGAAAATACTGTCACCTGCTGTAACCAATGGAGCAACAGCGACACCAACTATATGATGAAGGTCGATTCCAGCTAAGACTGTGATGGATGAAACTAAAATGATAACAATCGCTACAGGAATAAGTGCTTCAAAGCTTCGTGATACAGATGCCGGTACTTGTTCAGGCATTTTGATCGTAATGTTTTTCGTTTTACAGAAACGTAAAATTTCAACTGCCAGAATCGAGACGACCATGGCGACGAATAATCCGTGCCCCCCGAGGTTGGTCATTGGCAGGACCCATCCTTCTCCGTCCATTACTTTAGGTGTGATCGTTAATAGAAGTGCAGCTACTGAAATTTGTGCACCGGATAATGGATCCAGGTTATAGCTTTTCGAGAGGTTGTATCCGATCCCGAAGGCTATATAGAGTGACATGATAAACATGGTCAGTCGGTAGGGAATCAGGATTTCGACGATGTTGTCAGCGGCCCACTGCTTAATGTCTCCAAACACCCCTGCGTCTGGAAGTGGCGGGAACGCTAAGATCAGGAAAAATGAACCGACGATAATAAATGGCAGTGCTGAAATAACCCCATCCCGGATTGCTTGCAAATGCCTTTGTTCAGAGAGTCGGGCCATTGGACCTGACAAGTTGTTCTCTAGAAAATTCACAAACTTTTGCATGTTTGTACCCCCTTGTTTCCTATTAAATTAGTTGGTTAATTCTTTTACTGTTTTCAGTAAAGTAGGACCGCCAAGTGGCGTGTACGCTTGTGGAGGAATCGGACCACAAGGCACATTCGCTTCATCAGCGGCTTTCTTCACTTGATCAAAACGGTGACGGATCTGCGGTGCTACCATACAAACATCCCATCCCTTGGATATCTCCTCAGATACTTCACCGGTCCCGATTGCATGGACTTCCATCACAATCCCTGCTTTGTCCCCTTCTTTTTTCAGTGCATTCACGACAATTGCGCTGGACATTCCACCTGAACATACGAATAATACTCTCATTTCTACTCTTCCTCCTCTTTCATCCTTTGAACTACTTCATGTGTATGAATAATTTGCTCGTAAACGCCATGTCCTTTTTTCATGCATAAAGCGACGAATAAAGCATCAATTACAACGAGTTGAGCAATTCTTGCCGTCATGGTCCCGATTCTGATATTGTGTTCTTCCTCGGAAATCGTCAAGACGATATCAGCGAGCTTTCTTGCCGGGGATTTCCCATGCTGTGTCAATAGAACGATTGTGGCCCCTTTTTCCTGAGCGACGTTCATCAGCTTCAGTATTTCCTTTGTCTGACCCGATGTGGAGACGACGAAGAGAACGTCTCTCTCTGTTAAGTTTGCGGCCATCATCATTTGCACATGGATATCACTTGCTTGAAATGCGAGATAGTTCAGTCGTAACAGCTTTTGCGTAAAGTCCTCCGCTACTACAGCAGAACCGCCTACTCCATACAGGTATACCCTTTCAGCTTTATGGAACGCGTTCACAGCCCGATCCAGTTCATCTATGGAAAAAAGCTTTTCCGTGTTCTTGATTGCTTGATAGGTGTTCACCAGTACTTTGTTGAATACGGTTTCAATATTATCTTCAAAATGCAGGAGTGTATTGATGTCATGACTCTTTGTTTCTTCACTATTCGTGCTTTTGGCCAGTTCGATCTTCAGACCGCTGAAACTATTGATTCCGATTCGTTTGCAGAACCGGATGATGGCCGCTTCACTGCTGCCGCATGATTGTGAGAGTTGCTTTGTCGTCATTTCCATTACTTTCTCAGGAAACTCCAACACATATTGAGCAACCGCAATTTCAGACGGTGTGTAGTTTTCCATCTGACTTTTGATGTGTTTTAATACTTGAAATTCCGTCATAGTCACCTCCAAAAAAATGATTGTCTTGAAAAGGCTTTCAGTTTAATATGATTATATGCGATAATGAAATTAAATTTCAATATTATTTTAAAATATTTAAACTTTTATTTTACTATTCTAGTAGAAACCAGTTCTAAACAGGAATGAGGAGGAATACACAATGGCAGAGGTACGCAACGTAGAAATGGAGATTTTTGAAATTATATCAAACGGCGGGAATGCTAAAAGCACCGCATATGAGGCACTGGCAAAGGCACATGAAGGTAAGTTCGATGAAGCTGAAGAGATGCTGAAAACAGCCCATGAAGAACTGAACAAAGCTCACAAAACGCAAACGAGTCTCATTCAGGCTGAAATCAATGGGGAGAATTTCGAAAAATCACTTCTGATGATTCATGCCCAGGACCACTTGATGACCTCTATCAGTGAAATCTCGTTGATCGAACAAATGATACCCTTGTTAAAAAGAATAGATAAACTTGAAAACAACTAATTTAAAGGAGGCATATCAATGAGTAAAAAACTGGGGGTTTCAATATACCCGAACCATTCCACGACTGAAAAGGATAAAGAATATCTGGCACTGGCTGCGTCTTACGGTTTTAAGCGTGTGTTCACCTGTTTATTATCAGTAGAGGGTGACAAGGATGGGATCATCTCGAATTTTAAAGAAACGATTAAGTTTGCCCGTGAAAAAAACATGGAAGTCATCGCTGACATCAGTCCACGCATTTTCAAAGAACTGAACATCTCGTATGATAATTTATCCTTTTTTGCGGATCTCGGGGCTCACGGTATCCGCCTGGATCTCGGGTATACAGGGCATGAAGAATCGATGATGTCGTATAACCCTTATGACCTGAAAATTGAACTTAATATGAGTAATGCTACGAAATATATCGACAACATCATGACGTATCAACCGAATAAGGATCAATTGCTTGGATGTCATAACTTCTATCCACACCGCTACTCCGGATTATCCTATCCATTCTTTATTGAATGCAGTAAAAAGTTTAAAGACTTCGGGATGAGAACGGCTGCGTTTGTCTCTTCTTCCGATGCAACATTCGGTCCCTGGCCGGTCACGGAAGGTTTGCCTACGTTAGAAATGCACCGGAACCTTCCGATCGATGTTCAGGCGAAGCATCTTTTTGCCACAGGGTTAATTGATGATGTCATTATCAGTAACGCTTATGCATCAGAACGTGAAATGCAACTGCTTAGCGAACTGAACACATCGAAGCTTACCTTTACAGTCGAAACCCATGAAACGACAACAGACTTAGAAAAGACGATTATTTTTGAAGAACCGCACTTCTATCGTGGTGACGTATCTGATTATATGATCCGCTCGACTCAAAGCCGCGTGAAGTATCGTGGAAGAGAATTTGCTCCACATAATACGGCAGACATTAAACGGGGCGATATTGTGATTGAAAACGACCTATATGCCCAGTATGCAGGAGAACTTCAGGTAGCGCTTCAAGATATGGACAATTCAGGAAAAACCAATGTGGTGGGACGGATTCGCGAAGAAGAAATCTTCTTATTGGATTACCTGAAGCCTTGGGGTAAATTTGCCTTTCAAACCAAGTAAAAAAGTGGAGGTTTCTTTAGATGACTAGAGTAATAGGGATCGATGCAGGCGGAACGAAAATACAAGGACTCGTTCTTGACTTAGAGAAGAACATCCTGTTTCAAAGCTTATCCGGACACGGTAATCCCACGGTTTCCATTGAAGAGGCATTAACCAATCTCTCATCCGTTATTCAACAATGCTTGGATCATACTTCTTCTGAAGAGGTGTCCCATATTGTGATCGGGATGGCAGGTGCCGAGTCCGGTAATCTGGCTCATCGAATCAAGACGGAGTTACAAAGGATGACTTCACTGCCTATTATCCTTTTGAATGATGCCACCCTCGCCTATTTCAGTTTAATCGGGAATCAGAACGGTGTGATGACCATTGCGGGAACGGGCTCGATTTGTTATGGACGAAATGGGAAACAGGAAGGAACAACCGGAGGCTGGGGGCATCTTCTTGGTGACGAAGGCAGTGCTTATCATATTGCAATTGAAGCCTGTAAACAGATTTCCATGGAGATGGATTCCGGTAAACCACATTCCCCTCTCTCACGTGACATATTAAACGAAATCGGTGCTAGTGATGGGAAGGGTTTAAAAGGGTTTATCTATTCTTCTGCCAAAGGTGAAATTGCAAAGCTTGCGAAAGTGGTTCACAAGCAAGCTGAGGATGGTAATGACGCTGCCATTCTTTTACTTAAAATAGCCGGTGAACAGCTTGCCCGACAGACGATTTCCTTATTGGAGAAACTACAGATTGGTACGAAACCGGTTATCGCCTTAAAAGGAAGTGTCCTTGAACATAATGTGGTGGTGCAATCCGTTTTTAAAGAAAGAATTTCAGAGCGTTTTCCAAACGTATCCTATATCGTCGACTCAACATCCCCTGCCACCGGGGCAGTCGATGTGACAAAAGCCATCAGGGAAGGAAGGTTGTCAAATGAGTAAACGTTTAGCTGTCGGGTTAATGTCCGGTACGTCTGTGGATGGGGTGGATGCTGCCCTTGTTTCAATTGAAGGCAGCGGCACGGATACAAAAGTGGAGCTCGCCCATTATTCAACGGCTCCCTTCCCTCCAAAGGTAAAAAAGAAAATCTTTGAAGTGATGAGTATAACAGAATCGTCCACTCCCCTCTTTTCCAGCTTGCATTTTGAGCTTGGAGACGTTTATGCCGATGCAGTTTTGAAGGTATGTTCAGAGGCTGGCGTTTCAGTAGAGAAGTTAGACTTTATCGGATCTCACGGGCAAACGGTTTATCACCAGCCCTTTCATACGGAAGATTCGGTTCCTTCCACTCTCCAAATCGGTGAGCCGAGCGTGATTGCGTACCGTACAAACACTAGAGTCGTCTCCAATTTCCGCTCCATGGATATGGCTGCCGGCGGTGAAGGGGCACCCCTTGTACCTTATACTGAATTCCTTCTCTATCGAAAAAAAGACCAGGGAAGACTTCTCCAGAATATTGGCGGTATCGGGAATGTGACCGTACTTCCTAAAGATTGCGCTCTTCACGAAGTATTCGCGTTTGATACCGGTCCCGGAAATATGGTCATAGATGGATTATGCGAGCGACTATTCGGTCTATCTTTTGATGAGAATGGAGCGATTGCTGAGAGTGGAATGGTCCACACAGACGCAGCACAGAAATGGATGGAATGGGAGAAGGATTTCTTCCTTAAAGAGCCTCCAAAGTCAACGGGGCGTGAGCTGTTTGGAGAGGTATTCGTAAATCGGATCCTTGACGAGTTTGGTAGTCTTTCAAAAGAAGACCTCATTGCAACGGCAACCTACTTTACAGCTCTAACGATTGCGGATGCCTATGAGAATTTCGTTCTTCCTGAACATTCGATAAATGAAGTGATCATCAGCGGGGGAGGAAGCTATAATGGGACGCTTCTCCATATGATGAGGGAACTTCTTCCAGAGTTGAAAATTCTTATTCAGGAAGATATCGGTTATTCCTCCGATGCGAAAGAAGCGATTGCCTTTGCCCTATTGGCAAACGAAACGCTGCATGGCAATCCAAGCAACGTACCAGGAGCAACAGGGGCAAGTAAATCTGTTTTATTAGGCACCATCACACCACGGCCCATACTTTGAAAGGCAGGTAACAATACAAATGGACCTTCATAAGATCCTAACGGAAACAAGAAATCCTAATACATTGAACATAGATACAATAAGCACGGAGAAGATTTTAGAAAAAATAAACGGAGAAGATCAAACCGTTGCCTACGCCGTGGAAAAGACCATCCCAGTTGTTTCACTTGTGGTCGATTCCATCGTAGCAAGGCTAGAAAATGGCGGCCGTCTTCTTTATGTAGGTGCAGGTACAAGCGGACGCCTGGGCATCCTTGACGCATCAGAGTGCCCGCCTACCTTTAGCACAGACCCCGGCCAGGTGATCGGGATCATCGCTGGTGGTGAAAGAGCCATCCAGTTTCCCTTAGAAGGCGCAGAGGATGATGAAGAAGGCGGCCGCAACGAAATCGCCAGTCATGAAGTCGGTGCAAATGATGTCGTTGTTGGTATTGCCGCAAGCGGACGTACTCCTTATACGATCGGAGCCTTAAAGGAAGCAAAATCAAGAGGTGCTGTAACGGCGTCTATTGTATGCTCACCTAAATCCCCGATGTGTGAAGTGGCCGATCACTCAATCGTCGCTGAAGTCGGTCCGGAAGTCGTCACAGGCTCGACACGCATGAAAGCAGGGACAGCCCAAAAACTGATCCTGAATATGCTAACAACGGCAGCCATGATCAAACTTGGCAAAGTATACAGCAATCTCATGGTCGACGTGATGCCTTCAAACGCAAAACTGAAAGTCAGAGCGCGCAACATCATCATGGAAGCAGCGGACGTCACCGAACAGGAAGCAACCGAAGCCCTTGAAACATACGGCAGCGTCAAACCTGCCATCCTATCGCTTCTGACTGGCCTTGAAGAAAAAGAAGTCTACAACCTTCTCAACCTTCACAAAGGCCACCTGCGCTCAGCCATCAAAGCCGCAATTAAATAACCTTTTAGGAGGGACGGACCTTGACCCATCGTCAGGTATCGTCTCTTTACTCTTTTTATACCAGATTTGAAAAACATGTTAAAAAAGGTGGAAATTAGTATGATCACTCTTGACATCAAAAAACGGTTCATCGAAATCGTCGGCGAAGAAAATTACAGGGATTCTCCCGCAGAAAAGCTTGTCTATTCCTATGACGCAACTCCTAATTACCAATCCATGCCGGACGGGGTCATCGTTCCCCGCTCGACAGAGGAAGTATCAGAAATCGTGAAAATCTGCAATGAGCATCGCATTCCGATCGTCCCTAGAGGGTCCGGAACGAATCTCTGCGCAGGCACATGCCCTACAGAAGGCGGCCTTGTTCTCTTATTTACCCATATGAATAAGATTCTGGAGGTGGATGAAGAGAATCTAACCGTTACCGTCCAGCCTGGTGTTGTGACCCTGGATCTCATTCATACTGTTGAATCAAAGGGGCTTTTCTATCCTCCTGATCCGAGTTCCATGAAAATATCAACGATCGGTGGGAACATCAATGAGAACTCCGGTGGTTTGAGAGGGCTGAAATATGGCGTAACCCGAGATTATGTGCTGGCATTGGAAGCCGTCCTCCCCAATGGGGACATCATCCGTACCGGGGGGAAACTCGCGAAAGACGTAGCTGGCTATGATTTGACCCGTCTTTTTGTAGGCTCGGAAGGAACGCTATGTGTCATTACCGAAGCGACATTAAAGCTCGTTCCCATGCCTGAAACAAAGCAGACGATGCTCGCCCTATATCAGGATATTGAAGCAGCGGCCCAAAGTGTTTCCAGTATCATAGCCAATCGCATCATTCCGACTACTCTTGAATTTTTAGATCAGCCTACACTTGAGGTGGTCGAGGATTTCGCCAAAATCGGGTTGCCAACCGATGTAAAAGCGGTGCTCTTGATCGAACAGGATGGTCCTCCTGAAGTGGTTGCACGTGATATGAAACGAATGGAAGAAGTGTGTTCACAGAACAACGCTGTATCCGTTCAATTAGCCAAAACAGAAGTAGAAGCAGATGCCCTTCGTACCGCCCGCCGTTCTGCCCTATCTGCACTCGCCCGTCTCAAACCGACGACGATTTTAGAGGACGCGACTGTTCCACGCTCGGAAATCGCCAAGATGGTGAAAGCAATCAATGATATCGCTGAATGCTATGAGTTGAAGATTTGTACCTTTGGTCATGCCGGGGACGGAAACCTTCACCCGACGGTTGCGACTGATGCCAGGGACCACGATGAAATGGAACGTGTCGAAGCGGCATTCGAAGAAATCTTTGCTCATGCCATCGAATTGGGCGGCACCATCACCGGAGAACATGGTGTCGGCATGATGAAAGCCCCTTATCTCGAATGGAAACTGGGACCTGAAGGCATTGGGGCCATGAAAATGATCAAACAATCATTCGATCCGAACAACATAATGAATCCGAATAAAGTATTCGCGAAAGAATCAAGAAAACGTGTGGTGATTTCAAGATGACAACCCTTATAGAAAAACAAAAGATACAACAGGAATTCAAAGACCGCATGGATGAAGATGAACTATTGAATTGTATGAGATGCGGCTTCTGTCTCCCTTCCTGCCCTACGTATATTGAGTCAGGATTTAAGGAATCCCACTCTCCCCGAGGTCGGATCGCATTAATGAAGGCGGTGGTGGATGGTGTCATCGAACCCGACGAAGAAGTCGAACGAACATTGGATTTATGCTTAGGGTGCAGAGCCTGTGAACCCGTTTGTCCATCCGGTGTGAACTACGGACACTTATTAGAAGAGGCACGCGATATCATCAATCAAAATAAAAAACACTCCCTTCCTGTACGGGTGCTTAGAAAAACCGTTTTTGAAGGATTATTCCCGCACCCTGACAGAATGAGAATGGTCACGAACCTTCTTGGAATCTACCAACGCTCAGGGTTGCAGAAAGCAGTCCATACGACGGGGGTTATGAAACTATTTCCGGGAAGCATGGCGACAATGGAACGCGTACTTCCTCAAGTTCCAAAACTGAAAGACATGAAGGGGCGCCCAACGTCTCTTTCCTCGATTGGTGACGTTCGTAAAAAAGTCGCTTTCTTCTCTGGCTGTTTAATGGATACGATGTTTCTGGAAACAAATAATGCCACTACGAAACTATTGCAGCTGGCAGGCTGTGACATCGTGATTCCGAAAACGCAAACCTGTTGCGGAGCCTTGCATGGTCATAGCGGTGAAAAGGACTTGGCAAAGGATTTGGCAAAGCGAAACATTGCGGCATTTGAAGCGGATGGGGTCGATTACATCATCACCAATGCCGGGGGATGCGGAGCCTTTCTCGTCGATTATGATCACTTACTGAAAGATGATCCCGATTGGAAAGATCGTGCGGTTCAGTTTAAAAATAAAATCAAAGACATTTCGTCCATTCTTGTAGAATTACAGTTTCATAAAAAGAAATTGAACGTTTCCTCTCAACGAATCACATATCAAGATTCGTGTCACTTGCGAAACGTGCAGCGTACATTTTTGGAACCAAGGCTCCTCCTTCAATCAGTGGAAGGTGCTGATTACGTTGAGATGAAGCAAGCCGATCACTGCTGTGGGTCAGCCGGAATCTACAATATCATTGAATCCGAAATGTCCATGAAAATCCTCGATCACAAAATGGACAACGTCGAACAAACCCAGGCAACCACCATCATCACATCAAACCCGGGCTGCCTCCTCCAAATGAAACTCGGCATCGAACGAGAAGGCCTATCCAATAAAATGCGTGCAATCCACATCGTAGACTTTTTATTGGAAGCAATTCAGTGAGAGGGACGGACCTCTTCATTTACTCAAATCCCGTTAAATCAATGTTTTGGTTTTGGGTGGGGTGATTGGAGGTCCGTCCCTTCTTTTTTCACTTTTTGATTTTGTAAAATGAAAAGTAGACGAGGAAGGATAGGATGATACCATAGGCAGCTAATAGAGTGAGGGCATTAGTCGCGTTTGATGTAAGCCAGATAAATATGGCAGCGATAAGGACTAATGGTGCGCTCATCCAGATTGTTTTGTTCATTTTTGACCTCCTTTTAATACAAAGTGATGGATATTGATATATACGTTTTGACGGGGGAATGGTTTCCTTTTTTGTTTTTAAGAGGTGGTTGTTTTGGTGTCTACCTTGTACAATTCAGGGGGGGTTGTACCAGGTACATTCTCACTCTTTTGCACCCCTTACAAATCACATTATTTTGCCTGTAGAATTCCGTCTATATTTCTCCTGTTATTTCCATCGTTCTTTCACCTGTTAAACTATCACCATATCAAACAAAAAAAGACGAACCCACTCAAGGTCCGTCCCTCTCTCTACTCTCTCTACTCTCTCTACCGTTTTGATTAGCTGCGCAGGTGGTTGAAGGTCCGTCCCTAAACCCCAACTGCTTCCTTCGTTGTGATTTCTATTGCTTCTTCCATGATCCGTATCATTTTCTCAAGCTCTTCTTCGGTTGTGGAGAGTGGCGGCATGAAGACGATGGTGTCTCCGATCGGCCTGGTCAGCATACCAAGTTCACGCATCTTGATGGTGGTACGGTAGCCGACTCTGTCTTCCCATAGGAACGGCTTTTTACTGGCTTTATCCTGTACCAACTCAATGCCGCATATCATCCCAAGCTGTCTAATGCTGCTTACATGGGGATGTTCCTTTAATGGAGCTAACAATGATTCAATGATCCCCGCTTTCTCTTGAACTTTCCCAATCAGATTTTCTCTTTCATAGATTTCCAGATTCGCCAATGCAGCAGCACAACCAAGCTGGTTCCCTGTATAGGAATGACCGTGGAAGAAGGTTTTCAGTGATGTGTAATCATCATAGAAAGCTTCATAGATTTCTTCGGTGGTGAGGGTTGCTGCAATCGGGAGGTATCCTCCGGTGATCCCTTTTGCCACTGTCATGATGTCCGGCTGGACCTGTTCATGCTCGACAGCGAACATTTTTCCTGTACGGCCGAAGCCTGTAGCCACTTCATCGACAATCAGGAGTACCTCATATTTTCGGCAAAGCTTTTCGAGCCCTTTAAAGTAGCCCTTTGGCATAATATTCATGCCGCCAGCACCCTGTATCAATGACTCCACTGTCATCCCGGCAATCTCATGGTGATTCTCTTTCAAAATCCCTTCCAATTCTTCAAGTGCACGATCTCGAATCTCTTTCTCATCTACTAAATCAGGATGATGAACCACGTCCGGGAACGGAGCAACGAGTGATTCGAACATAAGAGATTTGTAGACTCTGTGAAAAATGTCCACTTTACCGACGCTGATCGCTCCGACTGTATCTCCGTGGTACGCATTTTGGAGAGTGATAAACTTCTGTTTTTCCGGTTTACCTTTATTTTGCCAGTATTGATAAGCCATTTTAATGGCAATTTCAACAGAGGTTGCACCGCTGTCTGAGTAGAAGACTCTCACTAATCTCTCTGGGGAAAGTCGGACCAGCTTTTCAGCTAACAAAATTGATGGAACATTGGTAGCACCGAGCAAAGTAGAGTGCGCGATTTTATCGAGCTGATCCTTGATCGCTTGATTGATTTCCTCATTGCGATGACCATGGACATTTAGCCAAAGGGAAGAATAGCCATCAAGATATTCGTTCCCATAGATGTCCCGAAGATAAACGCCTTCCCCGCTTTCAATCACCAGCGGGTTCTCATCATAATCCTTCATCTGTGTAAACGGAAGCCACATGTAATGACTGCTTTTTTCAATAAGCTGTTGTTGATTCACTCTGAATATCCTCCTCTGACTCTTCTAGTTTCCAATTCTTAAATAACTCACCTACATCGACAGTTGCAAAAGAATTCTGCGATATGTTAGGCAGTACACCGATTACCTTTTCACCGGTCAATGTTTCGATCATTCGTTTGTTGTCCCGCTCGATCTCCGGCATTTCATCTCTGGATGTCTGATTCAGGATGATGCCTGCGATTTCTATACTCCATTGTTTCAATGCCATCACAGACAGGACCGTATGATTAATTGTGCCAAGACCTGCCCGCGCGACAAGAATGACAGGCAATGACACTCGTTCGATTAAATCAAGAATGGTTGCTTCTTCGTTTAACGGGACAATCAGTCCTCCCGCTCCTTCAATCAGTAAAAGTTCGTGAATGCCTTGTAACTTCTCCACTTGTTCTAAAATTGGCTTCAATTCAATCGAAACACCGTCTAATGCAGCTGCCAGATGAGGAGAGCTTGGCGTTTTTAATAAATATGTATTCGCATCTTTTCCAAAAGAACGGTTAGTGACCTCTTCATAAAATTCAGTATCGGGGGCTACTAGTCTATCTTTTTTCAAGACAGCTCCACTTTGCACTGGCTTATAAGGGAATGCATCAATGCCCTTTTCCAAGAAGTACTTTGTTAACAATCCAGTTGTTATCGTTTTTCCGATATCCGTATCTGTGCCGGTAATGAAAAACCCTTTCATCATTTCCCTCCTTTTTATGTTAACCTTATTTACAAATAGGTTAACATTTAAGATAATAACAATCATACCACAGTTTTAAGGAGGAGAAAATGGAAATGGGAAAAACTAGAGAGATGGTCTTATGTGGTCTTTTTGCTGCTTTAATGGCAGTGGGAGCGAATGTGGCTCCGTTTCTAATGATCGGAGGAGTTCCGGTCACCCTTCAGTTGATGTTTGCCATCATTGCCGGTGGGATGCTCGGAAGCCGGGTGGGAGCGAAGGCGATGACGGTTTATTTAGCTCTCGGATTAGTAGGGGCACCTGTGTTTGCACAATTTAAAGGAGGACCGTCAAGCCTGCTCAGTCCTACCTTTGGATTTATTCTATCCTTTATCGCAGTTGCGTTCGCCGTGGGAATCATTTTGGAAAGGAATCGCACATTTGGAGGATATCTCACTGCAGGAATCCTCGCCTTATTGTTAAATTACATAATCGGAACGAATTTCATGTACCTTGCCCTAACATTTTGGGCGGAAGCACCAGGCGGATTCAGCTACACGGTTGCATGGGGATGGATGGTTGCGTATCTGCCGCTGGATATAGTCGTGACCACTGTTTCTCTTGTGGTCCTGCAACGGTTGTATAAGGTGGCTCCTTCAAGGAATTTGAGCTCCTCTTTTAATAAGTAAGTATAAGAGGAATGGAAATGTGTTTGGGATGGGCAGCTGGGTGATGTGGTATTCAACTGCCCATCCAACCTCCAATTCAACAGCTGGAACCATAAAAAAACATCCGACACCATTTTAAAGTATCGGATATTCTCATTCCTTAGTTATTCACTCTTTCATATATCTTCAGATTTCCATAAATCAATCGCAACTCACGGGCTTCAATTCCCTGAGTTTCAGCAGCCTTCAATAAATACCCGTATAAATGCTCTGCTTCCACGGAGAGGTTTTTTTCCATATCCCTCTGTAAGGATGATTTCATACTGTAGCCCATTTGATTGATTTTGTCATATTGAGCATCTTCTATTTTCTCAGCAAGTGGAGCTTTCAAGCCTCTCATAATCATAGCCGCTTCATAAAGGACTCCTTTGATCATATCTGCACCCTCACCTATTTCCCGAATCGGTCCAATCGGTGCTCGGAATAAGGATGTTACGCCTGAAAGAGTGGTGATAAATAAATACTTATGCCACATTTCCTGTTCGATGGTGTCAGATAATCGAAAGTTTGCCTTCGTCCCTGAAAAGGCCCCTTCAAGCTTCACAATTCTATCCGTCCGCTCACCACTTCTTTCTCCAAAAACGAGATCATGAATGGGACTTGATTGAATGATCTTCCCTGTTTCGTCAAGCGTCGACTCCACAAAGCATAAACCGCCTATCACTCTTTCTTCCCCGAATGCTTCTATAAGATCGTCGACGTGAGACATTCCGTTTAAAAGTGGAAGTATCATCGTATTTTCACCTACGAATGAGTGAAGGCTTTCGATTGCTCCCTTAAGATGATAAGCCTTGGTTGAGAGGATAATGGCGTCAAAGGGCTCTGCATTTTCTACTGATCTCAGCGTTTTCGGCTCGCAGTGAAAATCACCATGAACACTTTCAATATGCAATCCATGCTTTTTCAGCTGCTGCTCTCTTCGCTCACGAACGAGAAACGTAACATCCTCGCCTTTCTCTATCAATCTACCTCCGAAGTAGCCACCAACGGCACCTGCACCAACAACTAGTATTCTCATTCCATCCGCCTCCTTTTACTTTTCACATGCATTGTAACTATTCTCCGATATGAAAGCGCATAAATCAAAAATATTGGCTTTGCAGAAAAAAGAAAAATAAGGTGCCCTCCCAAAGCTAGTCAGGAGACACCCCATTCAATACATCAAACCGTACACCAAAAATCGCTCATACTCATTCTTTTCATAATCCCCTGACAAATTCACCTCTTTCCGCAAAACGAAAAGGGGGTGATTTTCTAAATAATGCACATAATCATCCGAGCTATAATACAACACGAGCTCGATATCACGAGGTGATTGTTCCACTGAAAAGAGGATGTTATTGATAATCCTCATGAAAATTTGAACAGAGAACGGATTGAAAAAGTAAAAACGGTTATCCTTTGGATGGATCGTATACTCTTCTGCCAAGCAGTGATAAAAGTAGAGATTATCTCTGGCTTTCGCTTTTTTTAAATAGCTTTCCCGGTTCGCCACGGCTTCTCTATAAAATTCTTCATTCATTTCAATGCCAACAACGGTGGATTGAAATAGGTGGTGAATTAAGAAATTCAATCGTCCTTTTCCACAACCGAAATCGACCACACGATCACTGCCATTCAATGTATAATGTCGGAATAATTCAACCAATGCTTGATACGGAGTCGGCTCGTACCGATGATAATGAAAAGACCGGTGAAACCCCATCTGCAACTCACTCGTACGAACACCTAATAATTCATCATAATACTCTTCCTTCATACATACTCCTTTTTGAAGGTCCGTCCCTCTTGGACCTCAAAGTTTAGTAGAGGTAACCAAGCATGTCCAGTTGGCCGCTTGACCATTTTTTGGTACCTACTCGTTTGATCATGAGTTCGTTTATGGTTTCGGTGCCGATGCCCCGGGTGGTCTGGTTTTGGTCGTTGATCTTCATCCACGTGCATTGGTTGGACACCGATTGGAAGCCATTTTTTTCATATAAGGATGGATCATCGGCAAATAAAAGAAGGAAATCGATGTTTCGGCCATCACAGAACCTTTCTAATTCGAAGAGAAGCTGTGATCCGATTCCCAGGGAGCGACTATCCTTTGAAACGCACAAATCGATTATCCCCAATACATTTATAGGCTCACCTTCCAATTTCATGACTCGGTAATCCACCCCGACATGTCCCACTAAACGTTGATCTTCGTTATGGACGAGATACCTGAAATGAGGAATCTGTTTAAAGTAAATTCTATCATCAGGATAGCCATCTCCAAAACATTCAGTTAATAATTCTTGTATTTCAGCTTTCATTTTTCCTTTGATATCATAATCAACTATTTGTTTCACTTGATATTCCCTTTCCACTTTCACACGTTCGCCTCCTCATAAATAATATAAGCACTTTCGTTGACAAACCTTCAAAATCCTAATACATTAATAGTAACAAGGGGAGTAGCGACCGGTAATCGGCTGATGAATCGTCATCCCGGTATGAAAATACCTGGTTCATCAGGCTTTAGCTCATTCTTCAGCACGCAAGACCTTGGTACAAAAATTTGTGCCGGGGTCTTTTTTGTATGCGCTGGCTTGGAGGAGATTATATGGTTTACATTGTTTTTTTACTAGCTGCAGCCATCGTGGTTGCGGCCGCTATTTACCTGAATCAGTTCGGAGATGTCATCAGTAAGAAGTCTTCATTAAGTGGGGCTGTCGTAGGGACATTCCTCATTGCAGGGGCAACGTCACTCCCTGAATTAACAACGAGCTTAACGGCGGTCTATATCGATAACCCTGATATTGCCGTAGGGAACATGCTCGGTAGTAATGTGTTCAATCTTTTTATCCTGGCAGTGGTCGATCTGATTTATCGTAAAAGAAGATTGTTCCAAAAGGTGAACAGGAAGGCAAATATTCCTTCTGCCCTATTTGGATTCCTGTTTCTCACGATCATTATTTTCGCCCTTTTCATGCCGGGTTCCATTGAATTTTTTGGTGTTGGGCTTGAGATGTTCATCATCATTATCCTATACTTCGTTGCGATGAAATTCGTTTCCAGCGATGATACTGAAGGAGAATCCGTACCTACAAAGGATTATTCCCTCAAAACAGCTGTCATCGGTTTTATCATTGCTGCACTTGTCGTATTTGCATCAGGAAGTGTGTTATCGATTGCAGGTGACCAATTGGCAAAGGCAACGGGCATGAACGCAAGCTTTGTTGGGAGCTTTCTCATCGCTGCCTCCACTTCCCTGCCTGAACTCGTGACGGTCCTTTCTGCTTTTAAACTGGCAAACTACAATATGGCGATCGGCTCTATTCTAGGAAGCAATCTGTTTAACATACAATTGCTCGTCCTGACCGATGTGCTTTACCGAAAAGGTGCCATACTTGAAGCAGTCGACGCTTCCCATATCTTTATCGCAGGACTGGGATTATTGATGACACTCGTCATCGTATACTTGCTTTTGCGGCCAGCCAATGTTCTGAATAAGTGGAGATACATGGCTCCATCCTTTATTATAACCGTTTTGTATATTGTCGTATCGTATGTATTATTTTAAACATCAAAAGGCGTGCCCAGGCACGCCTTTACCTAATAATAAGCCTCTCTATCGTTCTCTTCCCTCATCTACGCGACCGATAGGCAATATGTTTCAATTTTCCCAAAATTCCAACCAAAACAATGTTGTTCAGGCACATCACATGATTCCCCTCTTCACTTATGATAAATTAAACATGATTGAATCAATGGATAAGGAGTGAATGTTCAATGGCCGGTAAAGAACAAGTAAAGCAAGACATTTTAGATGCTTACCATTTCAGACATGCAACAAAGGAATTCGACCCAAACAAGAAAGTATCCGATGAGGATTTCCAATTCATTATGGAAACAGGTCGTTTGTCGCCAAGCTCATTTGGCTTCGAGCCTTGGAGATTCGTCGTGATTCAAAATCCTGAACTTAGGGAAAAAATTAAAAACACAGCTTGGGGAGCATACGGAAAACTGCCTGAAGCCAGTCATTTCGTCGTGATCCTGGCCAGAACGAAAAAAGATACGAAATACGATTCACAATACTTACAAGATCATTTTAAAAACGTGAAAAACCTGCCGGAAGATCATATGGCAAAATACTTAGAAAAGATCGAGCAGTTCCAAAAGGTTGATTTCGATTTACTCGACGGCAATCGTCCCCTATACGATTGGGCCGGTAAGCAAACCTATTTAGCCCTTGGGAATATGATGACAGCAGCCGCTCAAATCGGTGTCGACTCGTGTCCAATCGAAGGCTTTGACATCGAAAAGATGAATAAGCTTTTAGATGAGGAAGAATTGTTGGAAGATGGTCGTTTCAGCATTTCCGTCATGGTTGCATTCGGTTACCGGGTGAAGGATCCGGCACCGAAAACGCGTCGGCCTTATGAGGATATCGTAAAGTTTGTTTAATGAAAAAAAGGAATCCGGATTATCTGCCGGATTCCTTTTCTTCACATTTACCCAGCATCTAGATTTAACGATTTATGCAATTCTATATAAACCGTCGTCCCTCTATTCAATTCACTTTTCACTTGAATATTACCCTTCATAGAATGAACAATAATGTTTGCCGCCATTACCCCTAAACCAGTTCCTTCGTCTTTCGTCGTAAAAAATGGTTCTCCGAAACGTTGGATCTGCTCCTTGGTCATCCCCAATCCTGAATCAGTTACGGCAATAATAAGGTTTTCATTCACGATCATCTCTACAGAAAGCTTCCCGCCTTGTGGCATGGATTCTATAGCGTTATTCATAATATTCCCGATACATTTCCGAAAACTATGGGCCTGGCCTTCTACATATATATCATCAATGAGTTGATGGCTAAATGAAACATGTTGAGCCAATGGTTCTACCATCTCTATTAGTTCCACAATCGAATGTTTTACATTGATACGCTCTATTTTATCAGGTGTTGAGTTGGTAAAAGTCAGATAGTCTTCTATGACGTGAGTAGCCTGATCAATTCCTTTCAAGGATAAATCAATAAACTGCTTTTGAAGTTCTTCATCTTTTTCCTCACGCACCAGCTGCAAGAATCCTTTGGAGGAAGTTAAAGGATTTCGCACCTCATGGGAAATACTTGCCGCTAATTGACTTACAACCTGAAGCTTTTCGTGTTGAGACAATGTTCTTCTCATTATGATAAGCTTTCGGATCATCTCAGCAATCATAACTGAGATAATGGTTGCGACTAGAGGAATGAGCACAAGATATATGTATTCGTTCCTCGAGATTTCAGCTTCATAAACATATCCAAACACCAGATTGAATATAGTCATGATAAAACAGATCACTACAGTGAAAAGCATTTTCACTTTTTTCTTAGCACATAGAAACCCATTAGAAAACGCTGCCAAAATTAAAAACGTAATAAAATAATTCAGAATGACAAGGTGGATAAGTACACTACCGATGAACAAATATCGTAATAAAATGATGACCACCATTAAAACGAAGGAAACTTGTGGACCAAAATACAAACTTGCCAAGAAAAAAGGAATCCTTCTTAAATCCACATAAACACCGGCCGTAAGCTTATAACTAAACAACACACATAACAGTATCGTAAAGGTTGAAAGAATTATGACGATACCTTTTGAAGGGGTCTTCTTTTTGAAATCAAAATACAATGCAAAGGCTAGTAATCCTACGATAATAAATAAAAAGTTTAATAATAAGTTCGTTAAAGCAGAATCAATCATATGAAAACACCCCCTATCTCATTTCTATCAAAATTACCGGTCAGGAGTGAATTTTTTGACTACAATTCGTTACCCCTTCCTTTAATAATTGAGTGGAGGCAGAGCTTCCCCCAATCAATTCACCCTTCTCATTAAATAATGGATGACAGGTAACATCATACTCATAAGTACTATCTGATAGGGGAAAGGAGATTTTTTTTCTAATCGATTTACGTTGTTTGATGACCTCTTGTTTTATTCTCATTAGCTCTCTGGTTCCATCATTATCTTCTAGCTCCACATCGCTTCTGCCAATCACGAAAACAGGATCGAAATCCGGGTGGGGATTAAAAATCCAAGTATACCTGAGCTCTAGATCAAAATGGGCAACAATCATCGGGGAATCTTGCAGGGCAAAATAAAATGGACTTACCTCCAATTCGAAGATGGAAACATGAAAGTTCAGTAGATTGGCCAAGTCCTCTGCCAGCTTCCTACTTGGTACTCTCACACCATTTTCAATCTTTGAATAATAGGATCTGTCGATGTGAACTAGTTGTGCAATCTCTTCTTGGCTATATCCTTTGATTTTTCTTAATCTTTCAAGCCAATTTCTTTTCTGCTGACTCACTCGCATCCCTCCTGCAAAGCAACCTTTCTAGTTCTATTATACTGATTCTAATTTCAAAAACTATGTGACTATTTTGTCACTATTGCAAAAATACGTAAAACCGACTAAAAGACCCATAATTAAGGAAAAATCAGAAAATATTTTCTAGTAAAATGGAAGAATACCTTAGCACTCTTTCTATCAAAAAAAGAACCTCGGGAATACTCCCCAGGTTCTACTATTATTTACTAAACCAATCCGCTCCCTCATCCATATGAACAAACGGAATATCTGTATCAATTTCTCCCTTAATCTGATTAAGAGAAACATTTTCTCCCCCAAGCCACTGGGAAAAATCAAACACAACCGGTTTCCGATCTCCCCCCAGGGCAAACCATGCTTTCATTTCTTTCGGAAAATAAGCCGATGTATGAATGGTGCCGGCCCAACTTCCATATAAATCAGAGAATACGCCTTTATCCGTGTCATTCATTAAGCGGAAAGCTTCATGGGCATCCGTAGCCTGCTTATCTTGAATGATACTCAATCGACGTTTCGAATCGACCAGATGATTTCGATTTTCATGAGTCATCACCTCAAAATGATTCGTACACGCATTTGACTGGCGAATCTCCACGCCACGAGGAGACGTTTCAACAATAAACGTTTCACCACTTCTGTCATACACCACATAACTAAACGAGTGCCGGTGAGGAATTTCTTTTAGCATCTCAACGGCTTCCGATACATCTCCACATGACTCCAGAATCAATCGCCCGATCATACAACAAATAAAGCCATCCCCTGGGTTTTTCCGATGCATGAAGTTATATCCAATTGCCAACCCTTTTTCATTCATGCCATCCATCCGTCCTGTTACCCGCTGACTCGGTCCGATGATACTATACCCGCCATCCGTCGGTTGGAAAAACGTATACCTTCCCTCATACGTCTTCGGATGATAATCGTAATTTCTGATCAAATAATTTTCACCTGTCATAATCGAGCAGCCCGACTTCGTATATTCAACGCGATATCCGCCAAACTCCTGCAGCACTCTGTCCATCGGCCACCCTAGCGCTTCCTGTAATCCGATAAGCTCATCCCAAACACCCGGAGCAAATCTCAGGATAGCGCGCTTCGCTTCCTCTATGTTTATCGAGAAACGGGGCTTTCTCACTTTCCATTGGTTCTCTCGATTTCTCACCGTGATCGAATCCTTTATCCTTAACCCTTGCATATAACCAAAATCGTAATGAGATCCACGGAATTGAATCACATCGCTATGTATTGTTTTCATGATTGTCCCTCTTTTTTGTCAGACTGTTTTCTCTAAGGATAATTGAAAGGAAGGGAAAAATAAAGAATAGGAATCCTGGTAAGTCCGTCTTTCAACTTGTGAAATACCATACCCCTAAATAAGCTGGAAACGCACATCGGTTAAGGTTTGGTTTGTACCTGGTACAATCACCCTTCAATGTACCAGGTACGACTATAGCCTCATTTACCTGGCACTGCCCCACCTCCCAAAAACACAAAAAGGAACGGTCCCAACGACCGTTCCTCCTTCCATCACTTCTTCTCAATAATCTCATCAATAATCCCATATTCCTTCGCCTCATACGCACTCATGAAATAATCACGATCCGTATCAAGTGCAACTTTTTCAACAGGCCGGCCCGTTTTTTCAGCAATGATTTCGTTGATGTGCTGTCTTAATTTCAGGATCCGTTTCGCTGAAATTTCCAGGTCTGTCGCCTGCCCACGGGCACCACCTAAAGGCTGATGTATCATAATTTCACTGTTTGGAAGGGCAAAGCGCTTCCCTTTTGTTCCTGCAAGCAGCAGCATTGCACCGAATGATGCCGCCATTCCGGTGCAGATCGTTCGAACGTCGGGACTGATATAGTTCATCGTATCAAAGATGGCGAACCCTGCTGAAGTAGAGCCACCCGGGCTATTGATATATAGGGAAATGTCTTTCTCCGGATCGTCTGCAGCAAGGAATAACAATTGTGCGACAATGCTGTTGGCCATCTGGTCATTCACTTCATCACTCACCATGATGATCCGGTCTTTTAACAATCGTGAGTAAATATCGTAGGATCGTTCCCCTTTGCTTGACTGTTCAATGACATAAGGTATGGTATTCATCCTTACTTCCTCCTTCATTCGTTATGCAGCTAGTGAGAGGACGCTTGAAGGAGAGCCAGACGTTCTAACAAGTCGGCCTTGGGCAGGAGCGTGTGCAAGCAGGATCGGAATGTATGCCAAAAGGAGTCCGGGATCCTGTGCCATTAGGCTGCGGTATAAAATCGCGTTCAACTCCTCCTGAAGAGTTTCACTCCAGTAGGTTTGAACCCCGCTCCCGTCTCCATCATCGGAGAATTTTTTCAGCTTTTCCCTCGATCGATTCAGCAAGGCTTTCACAGCGGTTTCCGTCATTCCCAGAGCATCTGCCACTTCAGAAATCCTGTACTGAAACGCCTCTTTCAAAACAAAGGTGACTAACTGTTTTGGGGTCATCTTTCTCGAAAGCTTCTCCATGATTTCAAGACTGAATCCCTCTTTAGGAAGGTCTTCAGCCTTCACTTCCGGGACTCCGCCAATCGATTCCTTACTCTGTTTGCGGACTTTATCCACCCATAGATGATAAGCGATTTTATTAAGTAAAGATGACCTCCACTGTTGAGCAGGATAATGACTCAGTGCTTTACAGATGGACTCTTGAGCCAAGTCTTCACCGTCCCATTTGCTCTTCGTCAGAAAATAGCAGTATCGATAGAGCTTGGGAACAAGCTCTTCCATAACTTCATCATTTGGCTGTCCTTCATTCTTTTTTAAGCCAGACCTCGTTTGCATCGTCCTCACTCCTTTGAATCCTCTCATACTTATAACGGATGAATTGGTGAAAAAGATATGGGTAAAAGATATTTTTATCTATATTATATCCAACAAGACTGAAATGGGTCATAAATTGGTTTATGCAGCGTGAGTTGTGCTAAAGTTGATTCATAAAAACAGGTAACGGAAAAGAGGATTAGTGATGATTTCAATACTTGTCGTGGATGACGATCCCCATTTACGTAAGCTTATACGTGTTCATTTAGAGCAGAATGGCTATTTGGTTACTGAAGCACAAGACGGGGACGCAGCTTCTGTCATTCTTGAAGCACAGTCGATCGATTTGGCGATTGTCGATTTGATGATGCCGAATAAGGATGGGTTTCAATTGGCGAAGGAAATCAGGGAAAAATACGACATCCCGATTATTATTTTGACCGCCAAGGACAGTCTTACTGATAAAGCAAAAGGCTATGAAGCAGGAACCGATGATTATATGGTAAAGCCCTTTGAAAAGGAAGAGCTCCTCTTTCGAGTACAAGCGATCCTGAGGAGATTTCACCGTGCCGCTCCCCAGAAAATCCGCCTCAATGAAATGATTCTTGATAAACGCTCGTACGAAGTGAAGGACGGATCAAAAACAATCATTCTTCCTCTTAAGGAATTTGAATTATTATATTATTTAGCGAGCTTCCCTAACAGAACCTTTTCACGGGAAGAGATCATTCAACATGTATGGGGAATGGATTTTGAAGGGGATGACCGAACGATTGATGTCCATATTAAAAGGCTTCGTGAACGTTTCCGTCATTCCGATGATTTCTTGATCACTACTGTCCGTGGAATCGGCTATAAATTGGAGGTGACCTGAATGCGCTCGCTGTATGTCCGGATTGTTGTCGTCACCCTTCTTATCATGATGGCGAGCAGTGTCATGGCTTTCATCGGTTCGAATCTTTACTATCAGCATATTTTAAAGCCTGCCAATGATGAAAAAAATACTGAAATCGCAAAAGACATCGTTGATCTATATAATGCAGCTTCAATGGATGCTCCTGCTTTTTTTCAAAAAACGGCGAAGCTCAGCTATCAATTTTATGTAACCGATGGCAAATCTTCCGGAACATTCTACGGAGAGGACTTTCGCGATCGTAACCTTTCTCCAGAAATTGTAGAAAGTGTTGTGAACGGATCCACTTACCATGGAATTGCGAATTATCCCTCTACCACATTTGTGACTGGATTCTTCTCCAATGAATTAACCAATAGCATCGGTGTTTCCATTGAAATCGACGGAAAACCCCATGCTCTGTTCATGAGACCCAATGTGAAACAACAATTTAATGAAATTCATATTCTTTTATCTGTCCTGCTTCTTTTCACGATACTACTCAGTATGCTGATTGTGTTCTTCAGTACCCGCTATCTTGTGAAACCGATTCGTGAACTGACAAATGCCACGAAGAAAATTGCCGGTGGTGAGTATTCGCTTCAATTGAATGAAAGTCGCAAGGACGAAATCGGCACCCTTGCCCGTTCCTTTACATCCATGAGCAGACAACTGATGCAGGTGGAGAATATGCGACAGGAGTTCGTTTCAAATGTATCCCATGAAATCCAAACGCCACTATCCTCCATGAAGGGCTATGCCAATCTGCTTCTCTCCCCTTCCTTGACAGAAGCGGATCGGGAACACTATTTAAAGGTGATAGAATCAGAAAGCAACCGGCTGTCAAAGCTGAGTAAGCAGCTGCTGACCCTCGCTTCTCTCGATAAGGATAATGGATTGATTCAACATGAACCCATTAACGTGACTCAATTGCTCCATGGTCTCATGAAACAGACACGATGGCTGTGGGAAAGAAAAGACCTCGCTGTGTCCATCGTAGCCGATGATGTAACCTATAACGGACACGAAGAGTTGCTCTATCAGGCATTTGAGAACCTGTTGGCAAATAGTATCAAATACACTCCCCCAGGGGGCGAAATCAACCTGTTCCTTTACAAACATCAGAGGGGGTTCAGGTTTATTATTCAAGACAGCGGAATCGGAATTCCTCCTGAGCACCAGGTAAAGATATTTGAACGTTTTTACAAAGCGGATCCCTCACGGAGTAAAGAAAAGGATAGCAGCGGCCTTGGCCTTTCCATTGTCAAAAAGATCATTACCCTTCACCATGGTGAAATCCATGTTGAGAGCAGGACCAATAAAGGAACCACCTTTACGGTGACTCTTCCTTAATCCTATGTTCATCTTCCGTTCATACTTCTCTTTTATCATGAAGGAGAAGTAATGAAAGGGAAGGTGATTTTTTTGTTTCTAGCTTGGAAAGAGATGCGTTATGGCAAGGTGAAATTTTTATTGATTATTGGAATCATCACTTTAATCACGAGCTTGGTCCTATCAATCTCAGGACTTGCAAATGGATTATCGGTGGATAACGCTTCGGCTATAAAGAATATGCCTGCTGATACCTATGTTGTGGAAGCGGGCGACACTCATCGGCTTGAACGATCACAGTTAACAAAACAAGATATTTCTTCTATAAAAGGGGGATCTCCCCTTGGTCTGAAAATGGTGGAGATCAACAAGGAAGGCAGTACCGTAAATGTAAGCCTGTTTGCCGCTGACCCCGATAGTGCTTTCATGCCAATTTCAGCAAATCTCCCGAAGCTCGCACCCTATGAAGTTCTTGCTGATCCGGGCTTGAAGGAAGAAGGGTTGGAGATCGGGGATTCATTCACCTACGACGACAAAAAGTGGATGATCAAGGGATTTACTGAAAAACGATTCAGCTACGGCCACACGCCGGCCATTTTTACATCTTTAGAAACATGGGAAGATCTTTTTGTAGATTCGCCCACTTACCAAGCCATTCTATTTACTAATGAAGGAACGATAAACACGCCTTCAGAAATGGATACCGTGTCTAAAGAAGAGATTCTATCCAATGTGCCTGGCTATTCTGCAGAGCAAGGATCACTGAATATGATGGTGATCTTTCTGCTCATCATATCAGCTATCGTCCTAGCCACCTTCTTCTATGTCATGACCTTGCAAAAGCTTCACCAATACGGTGTTCTAAAAGCGATCGGGACGAAAGCGGGCATTCTTCTCCGTGCACTATTCGCGCAAATTTCCACCCTTACCATCACAGGGATCGTTGCAGGGAATGTCGTTACCTTTGGACTTACATTAGTGATTCCGGCAGGCATACCTTTTGAATTATCGTTCACCATGATTCTATTCAACAGTGCATTAATTCTTCTGATGGCGTGGATCGGTTCCCTTCTATCCTTTAGAAGCATTGTGACTGTGGATCCATTACAAGCAATCGGGAGTGTGAAATAAGATGACAGCCATTTTAGAGTTACATGATGTGAGCAAAACATATGTACAGGGAAATGAAAAGCTGACGGTATTGGACCATGTATCCATGAGGGTAAATCCAGGTGAGTTCGGTGCCATATTAGGACCTTCCGGATCAGGAAAAAGTACGCTTCTCTCCATCATAGGAGCCTTAACCAGTCCATCCAGTGGTGAAGTGAAAATGAACGGGCGAAACGTCCACAATTTAAGTGAGAAAGAACAAACATCCCTCCGACTCAAAGAAATCGGCTTTATCTTTCAACAATCAAACCTGGTTCCTTTTTTAACGGTGGAAGAGCAATTAGTATTTGTAGGAAAGCTGAACAAACAGGGGGACGTTCTTCGGAAACGGGCAGGGGAATTATTGTCTCATCTCGGATTGGCTGAACGCAGGTCCCATTATCCTGAACAGCTGTCAGGCGGGGAGCAGCAGCGGGTTGCCATCGCCCGTGCCCTCATGAATGAACCCAGATTGATCCTTGCAGATGAACCTACTGCAAGCCTGGACCAAGCTCGCGGCAAATCCGTAGTGGAGCTTCTAGCCACGGAAACAAAGGAAAGAAATATCGCCACCATCATGGTGACACATGATGAAATGATGATCGGGCATTGTGATTGGGTGTATCGGATGACGTGACCGATGCGGAGTGCCTGGCTTTATTAAAAGTCAGGCACTTTTTTTCATGAATTCCTTACCTCCAACAATTCCTTCAACCTCTCCGGCTCATCCACCCTTAGAGCAATCTCAGAGACCTTTTGCTTTCTCCCCATAAACATCGTTGCTTCCACTGGTTCTTTCAAAAATAGAACGACTTGTGGCTGAATCTCTTCAAAATCTTTTTGCATGAAAACGAGTGCTTCTTTGCCAGGTTCCCTACCCCATTCGATTTTTTCAATTTGATTAAGAGGTAAGCCTATTCGTTGCATCAATCCTTGCGTCACATAAAGATGACCAGTTTTCACTTCCAGTGGATGCAGTCTGGTAATCTGAATTTCAGCTATAAACAATAGAACGGTATAAACGTTCAGAATCAAAAGAATGAAAGACAGAATCGGCAGCTTGGAATGAAGCCACCAGTGGATACCTATCGTCTCGATCACGACGGCATGGATGAGCATGATGTTCATGGCAACGGCACTGGTCTTATGATGCATTGTTACAACACCGGCATGGACAGGCGGTTTTCGGCGCCAGCACAATAGGGCATAGTAAGCCATTAACACTTCTGAGGAAAGGATCCGAATCAGAATGTGCCTGGTCGCTTTCTTCTCTACTGCCGGCAGGAAAGAAAAGATCGGTCCTACTCCGGATGATCTCATGGCCGATCGAATCTCGGGATATTTTCGAATTGCGAGGAAGATAAGTCCCAACTCTGCTGCCAGGAATAATACTTCCAAACCTATCCCGGAATATAGAAGGATAGTGAACGGTTCAAATAATTCTTCAGGAATGATGAATCTGGCTAACACAAGGCCGAATACCATCAATCCAACGACATGTTTCTTCGACAGTTTAAATGCGGCATAGGCCAGGGCCGGGAATACAATCATTAAATCCAGCAGAGATCCTATGACTACTCCCCTCTCCAATTCTATCGATAGAAATCGTTGAACTATCGGTTGGTACAATAAAAGATTACTAAGGAGAACGACACCTAACAGGGCGATTGCCCATTTGGCTAATTTCGTTTTGCGCAGTACCATAGAAAATCCTCTCCCTGCAATAAATTCCATATACTTACATTATAGCTCTTTCAGCTTTTTTCTGAAATCATCATCTCTCAAAATTTTCAAATTAAAACCGTTTAAATTGTTTAAGATCTTTTGACGTTCCACTTCCTCGAGATCATTGGCAAAAAAGACAATCTCCGTCGAGTTTCCATCTCTATCGGTTGCGTACGCAGCATTTGTGGCAACGAATAAAGTAGATCCGCCTTTTTGCCCAGCATGCTTTAACCATTCCTGGTTCTTAGAGTTCTCCATCATTCCTTCCATCACCGCATCCAATCTTTCCTGTGTTCCTTCTGAAAAATACGTCTTTGAATTCAGTTTCCTCATGATCTCCGCATATTCGGCCGTCGAACTTTTCGTCAGTCTGTCTGACCACATTTTCTGAAGTTTCTTATCAGTATTAAGGTTCTCAATGTATTTATGCTTTTCTCCATTTGTCAATGAAGTGAAAATCATATGGGAAAGCTCGATGTATTCTTCTTTAGACATGTCTCTCAGTTTGCTTTCTATCTGTTTTTCTGAATAAGCAGGAAACTTATTTTTTATATAAGTAAGGATCAGCATGGATGAACTGATGGGGAACAAAGGATCATGCTGTTCCATTTCCATCTCTTCCCGCACTTTATTGATGTTGTCAATTCCCAGAAGGTTCATCATATATTCTGTGTTAGCATTGGAGCTGAATAAAATCATCCCTTTCACGACGTTTTCCAGGGTTGATGACCCGTCTAGAATCACTCCTTCTTCTTTGGAGTAATCAATCCAGGTTTCATGTGCTCCACCGTCTGTATCAGGAATATAATACTGATCTAATTCTTTTAATGATACCTTTTTTGACGGATCTAATTTTCCTTCATCACACTGTTTGGCGTACTCAATTGCGATTATGATTTTCACCGTACTTGCTAACGGGAACATTTCATTTTCCCTGATAGCGGTTAGGGTCTGTCCGTTCCTTGATACAGTTAGGCTGCTATTATTGTGGTTCTTTAGGTATTTTAATAGATATCCTGGATCTTCTTTGGTTAAATAGTGTCTCCCTGCAACGATTACACCGATTCCAATGACAAAACAGACACCAACGATAATGAAAACAATCTTCATCCCATTCACTCCTGTCACAAACTTTATAGTTTATCTACGAATAAAAAATGGAAAATGTTTCATTTTATCTCCATAAAAAAATACCCATCCACATATTGATGGATGGGTGCTTTTCGATTATGCTTCCTGCCTTTTGGCTGCTTGATTATTTTTCAAAAACATATAAAACGAAGCAGCAAAGATTATGACGTATCCGATGATGCTTAATACGTCTGGAATCTGCCCGAATAAGAAGATGCTGATCATGGCAGAATACACGACGGTTGAATAGAAGAAAATTGATATTTCCCTTGCAGGTGCGAACTTGTAGGCCATCGTAATTCCGAACTGACCAACTGTCGCGAATACGCCGGCGGATAATAGATAAATCCACTGCTGAGCGCTCATCGGTTCATAAAAAGCGATCACGAACGGAATAAGTACGACAGTCGTAAAGAATGAAAAGTAAAAGACTACCGTATAGAATTTCTCCCTGCTTCCCAACACACGAAGGACCGTATATGCCCCTGCTGCGAAAATAGCGGAAAATACTCCTGCCAAATATGGAATAACATCAAAGGAGAACGCCGGTTTGATGATGAACAGTGTTCCGATGAATGCAATGATGATCGCCACCACTTGAAACACCTTCGTTCGTTCCTTCAGGAAAATAGCCGAGAAGATGATGGTCAGAAACGGACTGAGCTTGTTTAACATATCGGCATCGGATAACACCAGATGATCAATCGCATAGAAGAACAAGACAATCCCGACAGCACCTAAACTGGAGCGCAGCATCAGCAGCTTCTGATTTTCTTTCTTCCCGAATAAGCGCTCCTTATGATAACGGACAAAACCGAATGCGATAAATGCAGAAACGATGTTCCTGAAAAATGTTTTTTGAATCGTCGGCACATCTCCTGACAGCTTCACGAACGCCGCCATAAGGGAGAAACCAAACGCTGATAGAAGTAATAGGAGTATTCCTTTATTTCGATTTGACATGACTTCCTCCAATGATTGAACGATTTAGCAACTTAAATAGTGTAACAAATTCACTGTGATTGTTGGAGGAATTCAGCTTGAGTTTTTTATATCCCTATACATAAGAAAATACACTCATCCCTAAATAGAGAGAGTGTCTATTGTTCGATCAATGAATTTTTTTAGCTCTTTTCGTAAAATTTGTTGCTATTGTAGACACGAAAGTAATAGTTGATTTCCGCTACAGGATGCTCGCTTTCCGCGGGGCTGGCGGTGAGCCTCCTCGGCTGCGCCTCCGGGGTCTCACCTGTCCAGCTATTCCCGCAGGAGTCAATCATCCTGCAGCGAGGATCAACTTTCTGAGCATGAATCCTTAATCAAAAACAATTTAAACAAGCTTTTTAGCAAACAATCTCATAAAAGGTAAGTAGAGATTCATTGTCTTAATGAAGCAGAATTATTTTTTCTTGTTATTTTGTTTTCTGGTACACCTTGAAGCTCTGTCACAAAGATCTTATTAAAGATGGTGAGGGGAACTGCGCAGACTCCGGCGGATTTTGGGCGTGCCGAGACCCCGTTCGGCTAAGCTGAGGAGGCTCGGCCGAACGCTAGCTGCAAGCGGAGCAGTTCCCCTCACCATCCAGCACACACTAATTGACAGAGCCTTGCAGAACTAATGTTAAAAACAACAATCTTTACGAAAAGAGCGATTTTTTTCCTTCTCTTAATTCTCCAGTATCTCCTTAATTCTCTCTAAATCCTTCTTATTCGCTTTTTTCATCATGGTGGACATAAGTGGAGTCATCCATTTTGAGAAACCAGTGGGATTCCCTTTGTTTTGAAGGGTCATCCTTGTCAGCTGGTCATCAATCGCTTCCCACGTATAGGTCGTTTCCATAGGGAACGGGCCGTTCGCTGTTTTCATGACAAGCTTTTCCCCTGGTGAGTACTCTTTTACTTCATATACATAGGATAGTTCCCGGCCTAAAAACTTTGCTTTAAATGCGATTTGGGAATGAATGGACAAGGGCTGATTCGTTAACCATTCGGCTGAATCAATATTGACGTACCACTCTGGTGCGTTATCAGGGTCAGCTGCATATTCTGATACCTTTTGATGTGGACAGCGAATCGTGATATCTGTAAAAACATCTACCATTTTCTTTATCTCCTTTAACTTCATAAAGCATAAGATGCCACTGTATTTAATCCCTAATTATTATTTCGATTCAACATAATTTTTCAGAAGTGTGCCAAGCAGATATTTCCATCCTTCAGAATGTTTTTCTTCCCAATCGTCTTCGATGACTCCTGAAGCAGCATGGGATAATTGAAGTAAAGTGGATTCACCTTTTTCAACGAGCCTATACGTATAAGCACTATTGACTGCGCCTTGCATGCCAAGATGCCCGTGAAGACGGATTTCTTCCGGAGCGTTTACGTAATACACCGTTCCCCACAGAGCCCCTTCATTTTCACGCCATTTCTCAATAAATTGCCCACCAGGTACAGGAGCGAATGTGAATTGTGAACTTACTCCCTCAGGAGCCAACTTAAATTCCCACCAATCCCCCGCTTGCTCGGTTAACGCTTTAAATACCTGATCCCTTGGTGCATCTATCATCACTTCTTGCTCAATACGAAAAACATTACTTTGTTCCATTCCTTCTTCTCCTCCTTTGTTTTCTGCCAATGCCCGTAACTTTAACAGCGAATTGGCGGTGGACTCCATATACTTTCCTACCCACCGATTGTGCATTTCCTGCAGTGGAACCGCGTTAAGATAATTCCGTCTATACTTGCCTTCCCGCTTCACCACCACCAAATTTCCTTCCTCCAAGATCGTCAAATGTTTCATAATTGCATATCTTGTCACCTCGGGAAAATGCTCATTCAGTTCACCGGTTGTTCTTGCTGACTGTTTCAACAGGTCCAGGATCTCCCTTCTTATCGGGTGGCCCAGCGCCTTAAATAATGTGGAAAGTTCGTCCTTCATATTAACGATCCCTTCATTGTGTTTTACATGTGAATAATTGGTCACATGTAATATGTGACTTTATAGTAACATGATAAGCGATAGTGGGTCAAGAGCGAATAAAAACTATCCAGCTTATTCATACGAAAAGCCCCTTTACGTCATCCGCAAAGGGGCTGTCTAACCTTATTTCTTCATTATCGGAATCCAAATCTCACAGCGATAATTCTCGTCATTCGGGTTTCCAGGAGGGTACAATTCAAACTCCGGCCCTCCGCCATGTTCATACCCGGTAGAGGGAAACCATTCAGAGTAGATTCGCTTCCATACTCCTTGGATTGCATGTGGCATCGGACCGACAGATTCAAAGACAGCCCAGGTCGCAGCCGGAATCTCTTTTACCTCCAAAGAACGGTCTTCCTCACTTTTTTTCTCCGCCCCGATAAAATAGGTGAGCTCTTCATTAGGATGGTCAAACTCCATACAGATCCCCAGCATCTCGTTATTTCCTGCTGCTTCACAAATCAACCTGTCTAAGTCAGTCGTGTTCACTTCATCCCAAAATGCAGGGATGTCTTTCAAATTCTCACCGTTACAGGTAGAAACTCTTTTTCCTTTTCCAATCACTTGAAATGCTTCTTTATCTACAATTTTATAATCCATTTCGACTTCTCCTTTAAGCTGTATTTGGAAGGATATTCGCGGAAATGCCTTCAATGATGTCCCGGCTTCCCTTACTTGGGATGGCGAAACTCCATGGGCCTTCCGAAAGGCTTTCGAGAAGGATTCCGGTGTTTCATATCCGTACTTGAAAGCAACGTCAATGACCTTTGCATTCTGGTTGATCAGTTCCTGGGCGGCTAATGTGAGCCTTCTCTTCCGGACATAATCAGCCACTGTATACCCGGTTACAAGAGAAAACAGCCTTTGAAAGTGAAACTTCGAACTGAGTGACAACCGGGCAAGCTCTTCCATCTCCACTGCCCCATCCAGGTTGTCCTCTATATACTGAATGCAATCATTCATCCTGTGCAGCATTTCCACTCGAGTTTCTCCTTCCCGCTATCTAAATGTATCATTCTCAATTTGAGTCATCCTGTCATTCTGTGCTTTTGTGTGACCGGTGGCTATATGATGATAGGACCACCGTGTTTATCGATTAAATTTCACCTGCAAAACATATACTACAGACTACTCTAATTTTATATGCCGAGACTCTATTTCTACAAACGTCCATCTATATCCTTCTTTTTTGATTTAAACACATTGACATGAAACCATATGGTGTTATATCATAAAAAAACGAAACCAATTGGTGTTACTTATTCCTAAAGAAAGCAGGAGACATTCATGAAATCAAATCAATTAGAAGATATTAAACAAACCGTTCTATTCAACGCTCCCATCCAAAAAGTATGGGACGCGGTTTCTACTTCAGATGGGATTTCCTCTTGGTTCATGCCCAATGATTTTGAACCTGAGGTTGGACATGAATTCCATATTCAATCCCCTTTTGGACCTTCTCCTTGCAAGGTATTGGAGCTAGATCCCCCTCATAAGCTGTCTTTTTCATGGGATACAGATGGATGGGTGGTTTCTTTTCTTTTAAAAGAGGTAGGAGATCAAACAGAATTTACGCTTATCCATGGCGGTTGGAAGCATGATGATGCCGTTGTTTCAAAAGCTCATGAAAAAAGCTCTGTCATCCGCGACAGGATGTCCAACGGTTGGGTTGGCATTGTGGGTGAGAAGCTGAAAAAGGTTGTAGAAAGTTAAATGTCTGCTGTTAAACATGATGTGTTTCAAGCGATTGCTGACCCGACCCGCCGGGAAGTCCTTCGACTACTCTCTGAAAAAGAAATGCCCATTTCGGCTCTGACCTCTCACTTTCCTATGAGCCGTACCGCCATAGCGAAACATCTCACCATTCTTTCTGAAGCCGAATTGGTATATGGAAAAAAAGTCGGCAGGGAGAAGATCTATCGCCTGCAGCCTGAGCCGTTGGCAGAATTAAAGGACTGGTTAGCGTATTACGAACAGTTCTGGACCAACAAGTTGTCCAAGCTTAAAAATATAGTGGAAGATAGTGAAGATAATTCCCCATTGAAATTGGTGGGTGTGGAAAAGGATTGATGATGAGGGACGGACATTTACAAGGTCCGTCCCTCTGTTCTTTAGTAGATTCTCGCCACAATCACCATGGAGATGAATACGGCCATGATGGTGAGGCTGGTGAGGACATTTAATAGATTCATTGCTGTTAGGTGGATCACGTCAAATTGCAGAAGTGTCATGAAAATGACGTGAAACACCAAGATGGCAAAGTACGAGTAAAAGATCCCCTTCTCCCTGATCACCTTCATCCGCTCATCCTTTTGCTTGAACTGTGGATATAGATAATGCATGCAAAAACTCAAAACAGTCAAGGACATGGGAGTAAGAGCGAAATATGGAAATTCTTCTGCCGTTATGCCGACAAAGAACAAGAAAGCAGTCTGTAAGGCAAGAACCCAACCTAAAATCAGATATCCTTTTGTTAGCACTATTTCTTATCCCCTTTCTCTTCATACACAAAAATCTCTTCAATTGACGCTTCAAATACATTTGCCAGCTGAAAAGCCAGATTCAAAGAAGGGTCATACTTCCCTTTTTCAATTGAAATGATGGTTTGCCTTGATACCCCTAACTTATCCGCCAATCTTTCCTGTGAGTATCCAAACGTTTTCCGGTATTCTACTAGTTTATTTTTCAAGAAGGATACCTCCTTATATTTCCATATCATAATGTAAAAGAAACTTTACGTCAAGTTTCCTTTACATTTTCTAACGAAACTTTTTTACCATTCAAACGTATATCCTACTAACTAACAAAATAAGGGATGTGAACTGGATGGAAGATGTAATGAGTAAAGTGAAGGAATATAGGGAAATTTATTCACAATTAAAGAAGCGATTGCGCTGGAAGGTATCAGATTCCCGTTCTTTAATGATGGTCGCTTCATTGTACGTAACAAATGAACGAGCTTTTGACCTCGACCGTTTTGTAGAGATCAGTGATTATATTAAAAATGAAGTAGGTGCATTTTCGACGTTAAAGCATGAAATCCGATTTACTTTTGCGGCGATGCTTGATACACGTTGTGAAACGCCGGAAGCAAAATTCCATGAATTCCTTGTCTTATATGATTCTTTAGTAGAAGCTGGTTTTTCAAGAGGAACGTTCACCTATATAGCAGCCATGACACTGCTTTCAAATGATGATTACAGTACAGACCTGCCCTATCATGCAATGAAGGTTTATAAAGAAATGAGAGCGCAACATTTCTTTTTAACCGGGCATAGTGATTATCCCTTTGCCACTCTGCTTGCTCAAAGAGAAGGTGACCAGAGTGAGTTGATCTATAAGATTGAAGGTTTCTATACGAAATTGAACGATTCCGGATTCAGGAAAGGGAATGATCTGCAAAGCATGAGTCACATTCTTTCCCTACACGATGAAGCGTCTCAAGATGAGCTTGTCAACCGCTGCATCCATTTGTTTGATACCATGAAGCAAGCAGGCATCAAGATGAAGGCGATGTTCTATCCCCAAATCGCTCTACTATCTTTTGTAAATGCCGACTCGAACCTGGTGAATCAAGTAAAGGATGTCTGGGAAGAACTTAACTCTGAAAAGCACTTCAAATGGCACAAAGATCTTAATTTGATGATGGCCGTGAACCTTTTGATCAGTGATAAGATTGAGAACTCTACTGTGATGCAGGCGAGTTTATCGACAGCCATTGAGACACTCATACAAGCGCAGCAAGCAACGATGATTGCAACCATTTCGACTGTTTCCGTGACAACCGCGGGTGGAGATTCATGATATGGATCCGCTCAATCTTTTGGTTGTAGGTTTCCCAACAGCGGTAACCATATTGGTGCTGATCGGTTTTTATAAGGTGTTTGTAAAAAAGAAAAGCGTCTCCCTTTTACACACCGTTTGATCAAGTGACTGGACAGACGGAAGGGGAATTTCATGAGGAGCAAGAAGTGATTGCGGAAGATGAAGACCAAGGTGAAGGGAAAAAAGTAGTGAAACCTCTCGTTCCCCTCCATATAAGCCTAAATTCATGTTACCATTTAAAAGCAATTTTAATTGGGAGTGGATACATTGAGGTTTTTATTTATTTTACTTGGGTTTATTTTAGGGGGCATCTTCGCTTTCATTGGTCCTGAAATCGCCACCTGTGCTCTTTTAGGAGCAATACTATTCTTACTTATTTATGATGGAATCGATCTTAACCATTTGATGCAGAAAGTAAAAGATTCACAAATGAAATGAGATAAAATGAGGGACGGACCTCCAAAGGTCCGTCCCTCATCCTCTATCTAACACGTATCACAATCTTCCCCTGAGCATGATGAGTCTCACTCAATGTGTGGGCATCCTTGAGCCCTTGCTCACTCAGATTGAACGTCTCACCAATTACAGGTTTCAATTGATTCGATTCATATAATTCAGCCAGCTTCTCGAGCTGCGCACCCTTGGGATCGAGCCATAGGAATTCAGCTTTGACGCCATACTTCTCTGCCTCCTCTTCAGACGGAGGCTGTGCGATGGATACGAGTTTTCCGTTCTTCTTAAGCACCTTGTAACTGTTGGATTGAACTTCCCCACCCATGGAATCTAGTACTAAGTCAAAGTCGTGAAGCACTTCACTGAAATCTTCTTCTTTATAATTGATGAATTGATCAGCTCCCAATGATTTCACAAACTCTTCATTTTTGCCGCTTGCTGTAGTCGCGACGTGTGCCCCGAAGCTTTTTGCAATTTGAATCGCGAAATTCCCTACTCCACCGGATCCAGCATGGATGAGCACCCTATCCCCTTCTTTGATTTGTCCGAAATCAACTAAGCATTGCCAAGCCGTCAAACCGGCAAGGGGAATGGCCGCCGCTTCTTCAAAGCTCATGCTATCCGGCATATTGGCTAGTAGCTCATCGTCCACTGCCACATACTCCGCATATGTACCTTCCCTTGTTGTCGCAGGTCTCGCAAATACTCTGTCACCTACTTCAAACCCCTGAACATTCTTGCCTTTTTCTGCAATCACCCCAGCTGCATCCCATCCTAAAATAATCGGGAATTCAAAGTCCAGCATATCTTTTAAGTATCCTGCCCGTACCTTCCAATCAATCGGATTAATGGATGTTGCATGATTTTCCAATAAGATTTGATTGTCTCCGATTCCTGGTTTGTCGATTTCTTTTTCCAGTAATACGTTTTTGTCTCCATATTGATCAATAATGATGGCTTTCATATGGATACCTCCTAGATTTTAGTGATACGGTTTATGTTCCCTCTCTATAAGGGTATTTAAACAAGGGTATGTCCATAGACATATAAGACAGGGGGTATTACTGGATTGTTCCCTCTCACTATTGTAAATTTAATACAAACGTACATAGTCATCAGGATATGGAATCTATCTTTCTAAAGGAGGAATACTATGCAACACTACAATATGATCATCAACGGAGAACAATTAGGATCGGATCTTTCGAAAAGGGATGTGACCAACCCAGCCACCTCAGAAGTCATTGCCACCATCCCGAACGGAGGCAAAAAAGAAGCTGCAAGTGCTGTTGACGCGGCTTATGGTGCATTCAAGGACTGGTCCCGATACTCTGCATACGAACGAAGTGAACTCATTCGAAAATGGTATGATTTAATTGATGAGAATAAAGAGGACCTTGCCCGGACCATGACCATGGAGCAAGGGAAACCACTAAAGGAAGCGCTTGGTGAAATCCAGTATGCCAACGGCTTCATCTCCTGGTACGCTGAGGAAGGAAAGCGTGTATACGGTGAACAGATCCCCGCCACTCAACGAAACAAACGTCTATTTGTTCATAAGCAGCCTGTCGGGGTCGTAGCTGTCATCACACCATGGAACTTCCCTGCCGCCATGATCACTCGTAAGGTTGCACCGGCACTCGCCACCGGCTGTACGGTCGTGATTAAACCAGCAAACCAAACCCCTTTGACCGCTTTAAAGATGGCGATACTTGCAGAGAAAGCCGGCATCCCTAAAGGAGTCATCAATGTGGTGACTGGTGATTCAAAATCCATTGGCGAAGCCTGGATGGAAGACACACGCGTACGGAAGCTGACATTCACGGGATCAACGGAAGTCGGGAAGGTCCTGATGAAAGGTTCGGCTGACACCGTCAAGAAAATATCATTGGAACTTGGCGGTCACGCGCCAGTGATCGTGATGGCTGACTCTGATCTGGAAAAAGCAGTCGATGGCGTCATTGCCTCCAAATTCAGAAATGCAGGTCAAACCTGTGTCTGCTCGAACCGCATCTATGTTCATGAGTCCATTGTAGATTCATTTACCGAAAAACTAGTCGAGAAAGTGAAGGATCTCAAAGTCGGTAACGGCCTTGATGAAGGTGTCGACATTGGTCCATTAATCGATGAGAATGCAGTTGAAAAAGTCCAGAAACATGTGGAGGACGCTGTGAGTAAAGGAGCATCCGTGGTTTACGGAGGTAAAGGTAAAAACGGATTATACTTTGAGCCTACCGTCATCACCAACGTACATGATGACATGCTTTGCATGAAAGACGAAACATTCGGTCCTGTCGCTCCAATCACTACGTTTAAAACAGAAGAAGAAGCCATCGACCGGGCAAATGATTCCATCTACGGTCTTGCTGCTTATGTATTCACTGAAAATATCACAAATGGCATACGAATCAGCGAGCAACTGGAATATGGAATTGTAGGATTGAACGATGGATTACCTTCCACGCCGCAGGCCCCATTTGGTGGATTCAAGCAAAGTGGCCTTGGTCGTGAAGGCGGACATCATGGCATTGAAGAGTATCTGGAAGTTAAATATATTTCATTAGGGTTGTAAACCTTGAACGCACACAATTACATGTGTGCCTTTTTTAGATTTACCTTGATAAAAGTTCCATTTAATACAATTTTTACCGATTGAAATAATCACACAAATCTAGAAGAATAGAAATTGATATTATATTAGGAAAACTTATTGACTGCGCTTTCTTCCTATGCTAGATTGTGATTATTAATTAAATTCCACGACGAGAAAATATAACTCGTCCCTGGTCAGGGGCGGGTTTTTTTATGTGAAATAATCAGAATAATCAATAGAAGCTATCATGGTTTGGTAAGGATTTGGAGGGTTTTATTTGAGAAAGAAAGATGTGCTGGTTTCAGGTTTTATGCTATTTTCTCTATTTTTCGGAGCAGGGAATTTAATATTCCCGCCTTATCTTGGAATGGAATCTGGAGGCTACTTTGCCGCCGCAATTGCCGGGTTTATTTTAACAGCAGTGTTCCTGCCTTTTTTAACGATCATTTCCGTTTCGTTATCTACTAACGGATTATTGTCAATTGGCCAACGGGTCCATCCCGTCTTTGGACTTGTGTTCGCCATCGTGATTTATATGTCGATTGGAGCACTATACGGTATTCCAAGGGCGTCGAATGTTGCCTATGAATTAGGATTTATGCAAGTGATCAGTGTGGATGGACGGTTACCCTTATTCTTATTCTCTCTTGTCTTTTTCGGATTGACCTACTTACTCAGTATCAATCCAAAAAAGGTGATTGATCTTGTCGGACAGTTTTTAACGCCTGCCTTGCTCATTGTATTAGCGATATTATGTGTACGTGCCTTTATGATCTTTGATTATACGGACGCACAAGCAACAGAAAACTTCCAAACCGATCCGTTTCTCAAAGGGTTTCTGGAAGGATACTTCACCATGGATGCCGTGGCAGCCCTTGCCTTTGGGATTGTCATCATCAATGGATTGAAAGATAAAGGAGCGACGGATAAAAGGGATCTGATACGAGGAACAATCAGTTCAGGTATGATTGCAGCAGTCGGCTTAATCATGGTATACCTTTCACTCGGATGGATCGGTCGTGTTGTTCCCCATGAAGAGCCACTTCAAAATGGGGCGGAAATATTGGTTCTTGCTTCTCATCAATTATTTGGATACAGCGGGAATGTGTTATTTGGTGCCATAGTGATGATTGCTTGTTTAACGACTTGTATCGGCCTCATCAATGCATGCGGACGTTTTTTTAATGAAAATTTTCCGAGGTATTCATATAAGACTTACGTAATGATTTTCATCCTCATCGGGTTGGCCGTTACCAATCTTGGACTGAACTTGATATTGAAAGTCGCTACACCGTTACTAGTTCTGATTTACCCTGTAGCTATAGTGCTTGTAGTCCTCTCTCTCTTTCAGCATTTCTTTGGAGAAAGTAAGAGAATGTATGTTTATGGGGTTGGAGTCGCCACATTATTTGCCTTTTACGAAATGCTTATGACGCTAGAAATTAAAATGGAAGAAATTCATGCTATCCTGGAATTCCTTCCCCTAAGTGAAAATGGCCTGGCCTGGACCCTGCCTACCCTCGTGGCTGTCATAATTGGGTATGCCATAGACCTCTCCCAAGGGAAGATCACCTTTCCCTTCAAGAGAGGGACGGACCTCTAAAAAAAGCAGCAAGACATGAGTGAATTTCCCACTCTTGCCTTACTGCTTTTTTTTCAGGAAGTTTGATCTGTTGCTTTTTGATAGACATTCATGGAACCACCACTCAGTCCAATGGCTTCTGTTGTGTGAGTCCATCCATATTTTTCATAATAACCTTCCAGATCCGTTGTTAGGTATAGATGTTTGTAGCCTTTTTCATGGGCTTCCTGTAAAGCATGCTCCAGGAGATTCGAACCAAGTCCTTTCCCTCTGTGATCCGGGTCGATGTAGAGGCAAGCAAACCATGGAAACAGGTCTTGCCTACTATTCAGGTCGTTCCTGAGAAGCGCGTACGTCCCAATGATTTGTTCTTCCTCTAAAGCGATATAAAATCGCGGTAAGTTCTCTTCGGTTCGGCAGGAATGGAACATACAATCGTAATAGAACCTGTAATTCTCCTCGCTTCCCCACTGTTCCCAGAAAGCTTTCACTGCTTCCTCAAAAATACTTGAATTCTTTTGTAGCTCCAATATTTTCATTGTTGCTTTCCTCTCTTCACTGAAATAGAAGTATCTTTATAGGATTCTTCATTTGGAAAGGAAAACCTCTATTTCAGTAAAAAAGAAAAGACACGCTCTCAATTGAACGTGCTCTTATTAATTGATCAGTAAGCCCCATCTGAATACGTTAATTCGTAGCTGTGGGAGTATATCTCAAAGATATTCCCGAATGGATCTTCAACATACACCATGCGATAAGGCTTTTCACCAGGATAATATTCACGGATCGGCATGCGCTGTTTACCGCCGTGCTGTTTGATTTTTTGAACCATGCCTTCTACATCGGGGTCCTGGATACAGAAATGGAATAGTCCTGTTTTCCAATACTCAAAGTTATTCTCCGGCTTTTCGTTGTGCGGGAACTCAAACAACTCCACTCCGATTTTATCACCTGTAGCAAGATGAGCAATTCTGAATTTTCCCCAATCATTCCCGAATACATCACGGCACATCTGCCCGATTGCTGTATCATCATTTTCCACATCGGAAGGCTCCATGATGGTATACCATCCGAACACCTCTGTGTAGAATGCAATGGCCTCTTCGAGATTTGGGACAGATAGTCCAATATGAGAAAACGATCTTGGATATGGTAACATCGTAATAAATTCCTCCTCTTTTTGATTAGTTTCATCTAACACGTCTTCATTATAAGGAGCTGAGCTTCTTAATGTAAGAATGCACTTTTTTGTGAGAAACTAACCTTATGGTAAGAAAGGACTGAAAAGAATATGGATACGCCTATAGATCAAGAAGGAAAATTGAACTGCTCTATCGAGTACACACTGAAGAAAATCGGAGGAAAATGGAAAACGGTCATCCTATGGCATTTAGGGACAGACGGTACTCTCAGGTATAACGAATTGCGCAGATTACTACCTGGTGTGGCCCATAAAGTACTGAGCCAGCAACTAAAAGAACTAGAAGAAGACGGCTTCATCAATCGAACCCAGTACGATACCATCCCCCCAAAAGTAGAATACTCCATGACAGAATTAGGTATGACCCTAATGCCGATTCTCAAGCAGATGCATGTCTGGGGTAAGGAGCATGGTGAGTTTTAGGAGAGGGACGGACCTCTAATTCATTATATAATTGGAATTCGGGGTTCATTGGAGGATTGGAGGTCCGTCCCTCCACACACTACTTAACAAAATCAGAATTTAAATCAAGTCAATGAGAATATACGAGCTGAATATTGTAATGATGATTCCCGCCACCCGATTGATCATTGTTAAAGAGTCTGATTCAATCCGACTGCTTAACCATCCGCCTACTATGGCAACCGTCCCCCACCATAAAGCGGATCCGCAAAACACGCCCAAAACGACGAACAATGCGGATACTACACTGCCATCAGAACCTGTTACCCGAAAGACACCAAAGATGGCGATAAATGCAATGATAGTCATTGGATTCGTAAGCGTCAAAAGAAAGACTGAGAAGAACCCCTTCAATGAAGAAGTGGTTTGCGGTTCACCAGTCTTCAATGGTTCCGTCTGTGAAGTGAATGTCTTCCACCCCAATAAGAATAGAAACACCCCTCCCCATAATTGAATCCAGAATTGGTGATCAAGAAGGAAGTCGGAAACAATCGTAAGCCCCATGACAGCGATCAAACCGTATAGTGCATCTGCAGTGGCAGCTCCCAACCCCGATACAAAACCTGTCCTTCTCCCATATGTCAATGTCCGCTGAATGCAAAGGATACCGACCGGACCAACAGGAGCAGCAATGGTGACTCCTATGATGAGACTCTTTAAAAATAAAGTGGTATCAATCATGGTCCTGCCGCTATTCTAAAGGAAAATCATGGGTTTGTAGTGGCAGTTCCGAACTCACTTTGAACGAATCCATTGCAATCGTCGTTATTGACGGCAGGCTCTTGATTTCATGATTGATGCCACGATCCAGATCATTTATTTTTCTACTCCTTATTTTCAAAAGATGATCATCCTTCCCGGCGATGTGTTACCATGCAGGTTATTTTTCGTAAAAGAGGGACGGACCTTCAATTCGGATTCCCTCTTGAATACCTCGGTCAAGCTATAAAGTAGGTCATTTAATATATGCGGAGTTTCTAATCCTTTATGTACTTTTTTCCGAGAAACTAAAGATAAAAGATCTTTGCTTCATCCTTCGATTCAATTTATCCTTAAAGTAAGTGAACAAGGATTGGAGGATGAGCAATGTCTATCGTTCTAAAGAGAATTTATGATGAACCTCCCCAATTAGGCGGTCATCGCATTTTGATTGACCGGATTTGGCCGCGTGGAATTTCAAAAGAGGATGTCAACTTGGATGAGTGGATGAAGGAAATTACGCCAAGTCCACATTTAAGAAAATGGTTTAATCATGAGCAGGAAAAGTTCGAGGAATTTAAAAAAGCCTACAAAGAAGAACTCAATCAAGATGATGAAAAACAAAAGAAGCTACGGGAACTGAAGAAAATGTCTGCTAACGAACGCTTAGTACTTCTCTACGGTGCAAAAGATAAGCAGTACAACCATGCTGTTGTGTTAAAAGAAGTATTAGACGATATGTAAGAGGGACGGACCTCTGAATCAGCAGAAAACCATTAGGTTAATCGCTCCTCACTCATTGGAGGTCCGTCCCTCTAAATTACCTCTAAATTAGTCCCTCTAAGTTAAATGCTTTCTATCAGCAGATAGATTCCCGTAAACAACAGGAGTACATAGGTAACGATTTGAAAGATTTTTTGATTGATTTTGTTGAATAATGCTTGTCCCAACACTAGACCTATAGCTACTACCGGTAATGCTTGCAAACTTGATTTCCAAACTGTTAAAGTAGTACCCGCCACTTTCACCTGGATCCCTAGGCTGACGAGATAGATGAACAAATAAAAGGCAAGGGTTGTTCCCCGAAGCTTCCCCTTTCCTGTCTTGGTGCCTGAAAAATATAGAAGCAGTGGTGGTCCTGGCATACCGATACTCGTGGTCAGTGCTCCCGACCATCCCCCTGCCAGAAAGTCCCGCATTTTGGACTGCCTGATGCGGAAGTTCATGATAAGTAAAACCGTCAGCACTATGATGATCAGGCTGATTAATACCTTTAAGAGACTCATATCAATAAGAGTGAAAATCAATATACCCAGGGGTAAACCAGGTATGCTCCCGACCACAAACCTTTTTACAAGAGGAAAATCAATGTCCCTTCTAATTTTCACTATAAGTGCCAGTGAGATCACAAGGGATAAGATCAAATTAATCTGTATCGCTTCTCTAGGTGGAAACAAGAGTAATAAAAATGGTGTTGCCATTATAGAAAATCCGAAACCGGTACTAGTTTGCAATATCGATGCAAATAAAATGATAACCATAAACAAGATAAACGTACTCAAGAAACATTCCCCCTGGTGATTCTTTCGAAATGATAACCATTCGATCCCGCCCATAGACCAATTTCGGTTATTAGAAATAGGAACACAATCCATGCCCAAAAATGCAAAAAGCCTCTATGAAAATCGTAAAACGCATTCAAATAATGAGGATTTTTATGCATGGTGATGGTAAAGGCATAAAACATTCCAAAGGTGAAATTACGCGACCATTGACTTATATGATAAGTAAAAACCCCTTTTTTCCATCCCAGCTTCTGAATCCGTTTAACAGCTCTCACCATCTCCATCAATTCAACACTTATCAGGAGGACAAACACAATTAGCCAAAAAATCATTATAAACATTCCAGACATCAGCTGTGAAGAAACGATTGCCAGGCCTGTAATGGATAAAGCCCCGTGAATGATACAGTTTGTGCTCGTCCAATCTTCTATCATCGTCCAAGGATTTCCTCTCGCATATCGAAGCACAATCAATGTCATACCGATCAAGTAAAAAAAGATTCCAAGTGACATCACTGCAATCAGCAGTCCCGCCGGAAGAGAAGGAAAAACCTTCACCCAAAATATCACCAATGATTGGGTAGCAACGGTAGAAAGTAACACAACCCCATGAGTAGAATGCGCTGTCGGTCGTTTCATGATCTCGTTAAAGTGGTAGAAGCAGTTTACCAAAAAACATAGCCACAAAAGAGTATTAATAAGCATCATGCCCTGTACACCCACGCTCATATCCGGGAAATATTTGACGATCACATTACTCAAAACCGAAATGCCGGCAACCCACGATCCAATCACGAAAGAATGAACAGGATTACCTAAAATAGCAAATATATATGGTTTATTTAACAACTGTGTGAAAAGGGATTTATAAATAATCGCAGCCAACACAATCAGGGACACAGTCAGTATTTTTCCAGTGGTGTGGTTGATCCATGTAAAAGCATCAATAGCAGCATAAAGAAAGATTCCAAGAGCCATAATGACGGCACCTGAAGCCGGATTGATGATTTCTTCATTTTCTTTAGATTTCATCCTGTTGCTCAGATACCTCCCTTCTATCTTTCGAATCGCTAAGCCATCCAAGAAGATCATCATGAGGAAAATGAACCTTTGTTTCAAAAATAAGCTTTGGAAGGAACCCCCCAAGGCTATCCACTAATAATTGCAATTCCTCCAGAACATACCCGTTCTCAAACTCCTCCATGGAAACGGGTAGCTCCTCTTCATCCAGAACGGAAGCTTTTCCATCGGCAAATACGAGGACATCTATGATAAGATCTTCGAAAGATACTACTTCATTGTTTATGTTAGTATTTCTGACAATATTAAAATAGGAACCTAAATACTCACCCTATGATTTCTCCAAATATACACATTATAAGCGCGGTCCTTCCAATAGTGCGCCAGGGTGTAGCTTCCCTCTGGGATGGTTAAGCTTGATTGGTTTGTTGTCATGGTAAAGGCATCTTTTATTCTATGAAAAAGGACCACATCTTCAACTCCCGCCTTCAAGAGCCGGCAGTGATGTTCCACCAATTTACCGTCATAACCTATCTTTCTCTCTATAATCGGGGCACCAACCTGAAGGGGACTGCCCATTGCATTCTCATTCACCATTCATCCCTCCAAAACTCTGAGTACCTGCTATATAAGTTTATCATTTCCGTAAATCTGAAAGAGGGACGGACCTTTGATCAGCAAACCATCAGGTTAATGGCTCATCAGAGGTCCGTCCCTCTCACATTACTCACGCATTATATCTTTTTCACAAATTCGGATTTTAGTTTCATGGCTCCGAAGCCGTCGATTTTGCAGTCGATGTCGTGGTCTCCTTCGACGAGTCTGATGTTTTTGACTTTGGTTCCCATCTTGAGGACGGATGAGCTTCCTTTTACTTTCAGGTCTTTAATGACCGAAACGGAGTCACCATCGGCTAAGAGATTTCCGTTTGAGTCTCTGACCACATTTTCTTCTTCTGCCGTTTCTGTTGCTGCATTTGTTGTCCATTCATGAGCGCACTCGGGACAGACGAACAGACTTCCATCTTCATACGTGTATTCTGAGTTGCACTTTGGGCAATTTGGCCATTCTGACATCGTGTTCATTTCCTCCAATGATTGTTTATTCATGTTCAATGTAAAAGACATCGCATTCCATTATACCTGACCCACTGCGAGTTATATATTATTTTCGTTCATCCTTTTAGTCAAAGCGTTTTCGTCACAGCCAAACACGTTCAGAATGTTCCCTTCCCCACTCCACCAGAAACTTTTCTAATAATGGTCCAGGCAATGGACGGCTAAAGTGGTATCCCTGACCTACCTGACAGGCATTCCGTTTCAGGAACAAGACTTGATTTTCTGTTTCAATTCCCTCAGCAATAGTAGTAAAGTTCATATTTTGACTCATATCAATAATCGCTTTTACGATTGAAACTTGATTTGAATCTTCCATGATATCATCTACGAACGATTTATCTATTTTAATACTATCAATCGGTAAATGCCTTAAATTATTCAAAGAAGAGTAACCTGTTCCAAAGTCATCCATGGAAATGATGACGCCAAGCTTTTTCAGCTTATTGAGAACTTTCGTTGATTTTTCGAAGTCCTGCATGATACTTTCAGTTATTTCAAGCTCAAGTCGATCTGGGTCAAACTGGAGGTATGATAAGGTTTCTTTTACCATGTCAACAAATCCATCATCCTTTATCTGTCTGACAGATATATTAACTGCAACAGGAATGATGCCTAATCCGCTCATTTCCCACTCCTGACTTTGTCGACAAGCCTCTCGAAGAACCCACTCCCCGATCGGAATGATCAATCCCGTCTCTTCTGCCAAAGGAATAAATTCACTCGGAGGGATCATTCCAAGTTCCGGATGTTCCCAGCGTATCAAGGCTTCTACACCAATTATTTCAAGCGTTTCCAAGTCCACTTTGGGCTGATAATGGAGAGTTAATTGTTTGAGCTCTAATACCTTTCTTAATCCATTTTCAATCTCCATATTCCTTGAAGAGGCATTTTCAAGCTCCGGAAAATAGAATTGATAGTTATTCTTACCGCGTTCCTTCGCTAAATACATGGCTGTATCCGCATGTTTGATTAAACTTTCCTGGTCCGCTCCATCCTTTGGGTAGATACTGATACCGATACTGGGTGTCACAAAGAACTCCTGTTCATGAATGACGATTGGACTGTTGAAACTATGTAATACTTCACCCGTCGTTTCTTCGACCTCTTGCTCATTCAAATTGGAGAGTAAGATAATAAATTCATCTCCTCCTTGCCTAAACACAATCCCTTTGTCTTTCACCACATTCTTCAATTGGAGGGCAACCTTCTCAAGTATGATATCGCCAGTAGAGTGCCCTTTCGTATCGTTGATGACTTTAAATCGATCTAGATCCAGAAATAAGATGGCAATCGATTGATCAGGAGCTTCACGAATTGACTCATTTAAGTATTGTTTAAATTTGTTTCGATTTGGAAGCCCTGTCAGTGAATCATAATAGGCCATGGTACGGATGGTTTTCTCAGTCTCTTTACGATTCGTTATGTCTCGTCCAACCAACTGTATTGCCATCCTACCTCCATATAAAATGGGCATCGCGGAAATCTCCAACTCTATTGAATCTCCGTTTAGGCGATAAACGGTCAGTTCAAATCGTTCCCCTGAGGTCGAATCTTTTGTCTGCTCCCTTATTTTCTCGATGTTCTCAAGACTGGTAAAATGGGAAACATCCATGTTCATGATATCCTCGGGGCATTTGGCACCAATCAATCTGCTGCCAGCTTCATTGATATAAACAAACCTTTGGTTACTAATGACCGCAATGATATCTGGAGACATTTCTACTAAACTACGGTATTGATCTTCACTTTCTTTCCGATTGGTGATATCAAACAGCACACTGGTAAAAGAAATCATTTCTCCGTTTTCATCCAAAGAGGGAATGCCTCTATCCTGAATCCAGCGAACCTTACCATCCGGCTTGATGATGCGGTATACACTCACACATGCCTGACCGGCACCCAGTTTTTCTTCCCTCTCATTTAATACCGGCATATCCTCTGGATGTATCACTTTTTTCCAAAGAAGTGTATCCTGATAAAAATCGTTCAAAGGATATCCATACAAATTCTCAATTCCAGGTGTGATTAAGAGAACATCGGATTTCATATCATGAGACCAAATGGCAACATCCAGCGTCTCAAAAATGTTGTTTAAATTCTTATTACTCTTCGTTAATTCCTTTGAAGCATTCCAATTCCCTTTGAATAATAGGAATAACAAAGAAAGCATACAGAGCACTAAACCAATATGGAGAAATAGCGACACTCCCACATTGGATTGATCAATTGTTTTCCATGAAAAATCTGCAATCTCCAATAAGATCATTATGATAAAAAGCATGAATACTGTTTTCTTATTTTGTGTAAAATCCATTCACTACTCTCCTGAATATAAGAATTCTTTCATTAATCAAGTGTACTATTTATGGCTTTCATTCACAATATAGCTAATTATTACCTCTAATTTATAAAAAAAGAACCACCTCCATCGACTGGAGCCGGTCCCTTTATATGATTCATTTCTAATACGACACACCTGTCCGTGTATGCGTCTTCTTAAATTCATTCATATCCGGATCAAAATAATCCTCATTGAAAGCCGGTACAAACCTACCGTCCTTTAAATAGCCTGATCCCCATGTCGGATCCAAAGTGACCCATTCCCCATCAAGATTCGCTTCCACCCAAGCATGCCTTCCAGGGAAAATCCCCCCTGCTCTTCCTTCAACGAATCGCGCCTCGATGTCACTGGCACGAAGCAGGGCAATCGCCAGGTAAGCATAGTCCTGACACACACCCGTTCTGGTTTCCAGTGTTTTTAATGCACTATCATCCCAGTTAAAGTCGTCATTTTCATATTTCTCAACGTCATAGGAAACATATTTTGCGACATAATCATAGATCGCTTTCGCCTTATCCCTGTCGCTAGTTTGCCCGGCTGTGACGGTTTTCGCCTGCTCCTTGATTTCCTGCGCATCTGACTGTACCCCACGGGAAGGCAGCAGGTCCCGCTTGTCTTCACCTGTCGATTTCACTTCAAACTTCGCAAAACCGAAAAATCTGAAATAATCGCTATTCTCCTCCTTGATTTCAGGTACGCTGAGGGTCACCTCATAAGTACCTGGTCCAAACCGGAGATAAAAGGAATCCTCAAAGGTAAAATCATCTACAGGTATAACATCCAGAGCTTCGTCCTCCCCTTTTTTCGTGGTGATATAAATATGCGTCGTTTCCGGACCGAATTCAGCTTTTGGATCGATGCTCCCTTTGATAGAGTAAACACCATCCGACTTCTCCCCGCCAAAATGAGGAGATTCCAGAGTTACGCCACGCTCACGATATTTATCAGCGTACTCAATCGGACTCATCACCCGACCAGATTCATTATCAATGATTAGAGTGGTGGCCGTCTGGTAGTAGTTTTCACGGTCTTCATCCGGTACCAGTACCTCAAGCTCGTGTATTCCTTTCCCGAAAAATAAAGGAACTTCATAACTGAATTCTCCGTTTTTAACGGGAATGACATGGGTCCAGTTTTTAGAATCCTTCTTTAACCTGAGCATGATGGTGTCTTCATCCGTCAGGTTAGCAGCTTCTCCTTTCAATGGAAAAATTTCATTGCCTTTAATATAGCTTGATTCAGAACTCAAGGACAAGGCGGCCTCCTGGCCAAATGGTGTGAGCGTCACATCCCTCATTATGTCAGGATTCACATTATGAACCGTGAAGGAAGCTGTATCATAGAAATAATTCTCTCGATCCTTGCTTGGCAGCTGCACAGACACACTATACTCTCCTTCTCCATTGAAAAAATGGATCTCCTGTTTGAACTTGCCGTCTTTGATGGGAGTGTAGTATTCGAGCTGATTCCCCGCAGGGCCTTCTTCGCTTGCCCTAACCTTGATCCAAGCGTAGTCCGACTTCAACTCTGAATGCTGTTCAATTTCCCCATCAACGGTTACTTGCCCATTCGCCGCAAATTCCTTGTATGACGGCTCATTCATTGTGACACCGATTTCCTCGCTGTAGGAAGTTAATTGAAGTGGCTCCATTTCACCTATTTCATCTTCCATCTCTTTCTTTTCTTTTTCATACAAATCTTCTTCTTTTTTACCCGCCATCGTTTCCTCGCTCTTGGCATTCGAATCACTGCATGCCGTCAACAACAAGAAACTTGCAAACAAACTCAAAAATAGAATCAAAAAGGGATATTTTTTCTCCATGTTTTCCTCCTAAAATAAATGTGCTTACTACTCATACGACCTATTTGGAGGGACGGACCTCTAATCGTTAAAAATCACCTGAATATGGAGTGATTTGAGGATTTGAGGTCCGTCCCTCTAATTATTTTATTCTCACAAACTTCTAAATCTGTTTGTAGTAGATAATGGTTGCCTCTAATTCCCCAAAAGGTGAAGCTGCATAGTCGGGAATCCGGCCTCCCTGAACGAATCCAAGGGACGTATACAAATGATTAGAAGGTGCCCCTTCGACCGTATCCAGGATGAGCAAGGTCCGTCCCTCTTCTTTCGCTCTTTTCTCCGCTATTTCCATGAGGGACCGGGCAATTCCTTTTTGGCGGAATTTCGGATGGACCATCATTTTTGCGATTTCGGCTCTGTTGGTACCGTTTTGTTTGGTGCATAGGTGAAGCTGCACGGTTCCTGCAATACTACCATCCACACAGGCTATATATAGAATCACATGAGGACTCAGTGCATGTCGCCAGAAGTCCCTCGCTGCTGAACGAGCCATTGGGGATAAAAAACCAATTGAAGCCCCGTCATCCACTACTTTCATCAAAAGATCAGAAAGTTCCTCAATGTGCTGCTCTATCGATGTCAATTCTACGATTTTTAGTCCTTGATTCTTCATGAACATTTCACTCCTTAGCATAACTTCCCGTCTTTATTAAAGTGGTCCAATTTAGTTTTTGCAATCTATTTGTCAGTTGTGATGACAAGGTTTGGGTGTTGATTGCTTCCGTTCACTGAATTTTCTTTTTTATAATCAAATTATAACGAGCGTTCCTTCAATAATCTAACTTTTTCTGGAAAAATAGTTTTGTTCTACATAAACTAGAACAATTCTGTTATACTAAACATATAACAAACTAGGAGGTGAATCCTTGTTTATCCAAATAGAACCTCAATCAGATATACCGATATATTCTCAGGTCAAGAATGGGATCATGGAGGGAATTGTCCGCGGGGAATTAGTGCCAGGTGATATCCTCCCGTCCGTTCGCAGTCTTGCCGGTGACCTGGGTGTAAACATGCACACGGTGAATAAAAGCTATCATGAATTGGAAAGCAAGGGTGTGATCCTCATTGTTCCAAAGTCTGGGGCTGTTATTTGTCCGCCATCTGAGGGAGAAATCCCGCCATCCCGACTGGATCAGATATCAGAAGAATTGCGGCCGATTGTAGTGGAATCCATGGTATTCGGCATGAGTGAAAAAGAAATTCAAGAATTAGTTTCATCTATTATCCTAAAGGTTAAGGGGGAGTAATAAATGGAAATGGCGCTTTTATTCGTCACGGTGGGATTTTTGATGGTTCTGCAAATTACCATTCCTTTTATCGTAAAACGAACGGTGGTTTTTGGTGTAACGATACCTGTTGATGAAATACGGAACGAACAGTTGCTACATTACAAAAAACTCTACGCAATCTTAACATTTTTCATTTCAATTTTGGCATTGGCTCTCTATTTTACCTGGTCAAAAAACATTCCATCCACTGAAAATCACCTCATTTTAGCAGGCTTATTACTGCCTTTTGTCATCCTATTTATTTCGATGTCCCTTTATTTCTATTTTCATATGAAAGTGACAACACTGAAACGGGAAAAGCAATGGTTCAAGGATCGCAAACAGGTGAAAGTTTCAGAATTGAACTTAAGAACGAAAGATGAAATGCTACCCTGGATAGTATATGTAGTCCCCATGGTGATCACCGTTGGTTTAATGGTGTTTACATTAGTGAATTACAATAATTTGCCGGACCAGATCCCTACTCACTGGGGACCAGATGGCAAACCGGATTCATTTACGACCAAAACCTATCTGTCTGCTTTGACCCTGCCACTTGTATTATTGGTGATGAATGCAATGTTCCTCGGGATCAATGAACTCACAAGGAATTCCGGGATCAAGCTGAGTGCAGGGAATATAAAAGCATCACGTGTCCGACAGCTCCGTCTGCGCAAGTACACAAGCTGGCTGTTATTCTTCATCTCCATTCTGATAAGCATGCTCTTTACATTCCTGCAATTCAACACCCTGTATGAAAATAGCGTCAGCGACCTGCTGATCATCACCATGCCACTGGCCTTCTCTGCACTCGTCTTTATAGGGACGGTCCTTATGGCCATCAAGGTGGGGAAAAAGGATTCAGACTTGGACGTAGAAGTCATCGATGAAGGCACCGGCGATGTGATCAATGCAGATGACGATCAATACTGGAAAGGAGGGCTTTTCTATTTCAACCCTGAAGACCCCTCCATCTTCGTTGAAAAACGCTTCGGAGTAGGCTGGACCCTGAACTTCGCCAGACCTCTTGGATACCTCATTTTGGTAGGACCGCTGCTCGTGATAGTAATCATTACACTGATATAACTTTGAGGGACGGACCTCTCAAACTGAGCGATAAGGAAAAATCATCGTTCAGCTGAAGAGGGTCCGTCCCTTTTGTTACGCGATTTCCACCCTTCAATAATACTTGGGACGCACTTCCCTTATGATCGTATCCGAGGTCCGTCCCTCCAACTACGCCTACTACTAAAAAAGGCTCAATCTCTGGAAATTCGACTTTTATTATGGACAGATTGTTCGGAATACTATATAAATAGTAGATGGAAACTCACAAAGAAAACGTTTACAACATGAGATGACAAGGAGGATTCTATGTTAGATGTGCTAGACAAGATTAATTCATTTTTATGGGGGACACCAAGTTTAGTACTGTTATTTGGGACAGGCCTTTTCTTGACGTTTATGCTTAGAGGGCTGCAGTTCCGAAAGCTATTGTATGCATTTAAACTTGCTTTTACAAAAGAAGAACCCTCTTCTTCTGCTGACAAATCTGAAGGAGATATCAGTAACTTCAAAACGTTGATGACTGCTTTGTCAGCGACAATCGGTAACGGAAACATTGCCGGGGTTGCAACGGCATTGACGATTGGTGGACCTGGAGCCATCTTCTGGATGTGGGTTGTCGGCCTTCTCGGAATGGCGACGAAATACGCAGAAGCGCTGCTTGCGATGAAGTACCGTGTGAAAAATAAAAACGGTGAATACTCCGGAGGACCAATGTATTACGTTGAAAAAGGTCTCGGAAGCAAGTGGAAATGGCTTGCTGTTGCCTTCGCTTTATTTGGTGCATTTGCTGCCCTTGGAATCGGAAACAGCGTACAGTCCAATACGATTGCAGACGTTATGACATCAAGCTTTCAAATTAACAATGTCGTAACAGGAATCGTTTTAGCAGTCCTGACAGGTTTGATCATCTTTGGAGGGATTCAGCGGATCAGTACCGTGGCGTCCTTCTTTGTACCGATCATGGCATTCCTGTACATTGGCGGTTCATTGATCATCATCGTACTGAATTATGACATGATCATTCCGGCATTTGAAATGATTTTCTATTATGCGTTCAATCCTGTAGCTGCCGCTGGAGGTTTCACAGGAATCATTATCAGTGAAGCAATCCGCAGCGGGGTTTCACGTGGGATTTTCTCCAATGAAGCTGGCCTTGGTACGGCTGCATTGATTGCAGGTAATGCGAAAACCGATCATCCGGTTAAACAGGCACTTGTCGCTATGACGGGTACGTTCATTGTAACAATCGTCGTTTGTACGATGACTGGTCTGGTCCTGCTGATCACAGGCTTCTGGGATCCGACAGGCGGAGCAATATCGGGTGTCGAGCATGCGCCAAGTCTTGACGGTGGGGCACTGACGAGTGCTGCATTTGGACACGCCCTCGGTACTGTCGGGGAATACATCGTATCGTTCTCCGTCATCTTCTTCGGATTCTCGACGATCGTCGGCTGGTATATGTATGGAGAGAAATGCTTCGAGTATTTGACGAATTATCGCTTTGCAAACTCCTACAGACTCATTTACATTTTAGCAACCGGACTTGGTGCCGTAGCGAACCTGGAGCTCGTTTGGGCATTCGCTGATATGTCTAACGCCTTGATGATGATTCCAAACCTGATTGCCCTTATTTTACTTTATAAGGTCATCGTTCGTGAAACGAATCATTACTTCAATGAGTACATGCCCATGATGAAAGCCCAACCAAGGAAGAAAGCCAGTTAAAAAGTAACCCGGTGTGATTTATGATCATGCCGGGTTTTATATTTATAGTATGATTTCGTATTTACTGGAAGGCCGTGGATATGGGGAATTTCTTTTAAGGGATTAGGTCCAAATCCTTTCCACTTGGTTTTTTTCAAGGGTTAGAGGGAAAATGGGTTGACCTTCTTTTTCACCAAAATAGGTCTCCCCGTTTTCGTTTAAATGGAGGACCTCTTCTTCGTTTCCATCTAAATCAGTCAGATAGTATAGTATCTCAAATTGCTTCGTCCTTTTTGTCTTTAACCAGGTGGCTGCATTCACTAACAGATCCAAAACCTTTTTTAGATCCTCATTTTTTGCCTGCGTGAATTCATTTTCTTTTCTCCTTTCCAATTTTGAAATAGTAATTTGGACAAAAGCTTTGCCCATACCTTCATTTCAAAGAAAAAACATCTTCCCCATTTACACACTAAATCGTTCTGTTTTGAGGTAAGACTTTCTGAAAAGCTCCTATCTTTGAATTCTGAATTTAGAACATACTCAAATTCATTTGAGATTAAAGGAGATACAATAGATGATGTCCTACTTACTCCGTTATTGTACCCCGATTGTTGGTAACTCAAAATTAAGGGGTTTAAATAAGGAAAACTAAAGGAATTACCATTAATACCTTTATTAATCAACATATGTTTGTTCAAGAGCGTATAGAGGGTTGTTTGGCATTAAATTTAAGTTATTAAGGTCACGCTAGGTTTGCTCAAAAATTCGCACCATAACTTATCTTTAGGAGGCACACGATGAAATTTGCAGGTATAGGCTTAGTTATGCTGGCCGCTATATGCTGGGGTATTAGTGGGGGGATTGCCGATGTTTTAATGAACAAGGGCTGGAATCCTATTGTGATTTCACTTTACAGGGGGGGTGTTGGATTTATATGTTTTTTGGTGTGGTTTCTTCTTCGCTTTAGACAAAATCGGGGCATTTCTACCCGTTTATATATATGGTCTTTATTTGCAGGTGTTGGTGTTGCTGGAAACTTCACTTTTTATTTTCTAAGTATCGAAGCCTCAAGCGTTGCAATTGCCGCTACTTTAATGTACACCGCACCTGTGTTCGTCCTGTTAATCTCTTTCTTTTTACGAATAGAACATTCTACATGGTTTAAATGGGGGTGTATTACCGGAGTTCTTTTGGGGATCATCCTGCTTACAGGTGCCTACAATACTGAATCGATTTCAGTGAGTTTTTTTGGGGTGGCAGCGGGACTTGCTGCTGGCCTTTCTTATGCTTTGTTTATATTCGGGTTTAAAAATGCCTCTTCTATCGGAAACCCACACACTACGCTAACCATTGCTTTTTTTTCATTTTGTCTTATCCTTTTTCTGTTTACGGACAAGGGTGAAGCAGCTGCTGTGTTGGCGTCAAGGGATATAGGATGGTTTTTACTGTTAGGGATCCTCGGGGCTGGACTGTCATTTATATTGTATGTGACTGGAATTCGATTGACTACTCCGACAAATGCTTCGATGGTCGCTATGGTAGAGCCCGTGACAGCCTCCTTATTTGGCGTTTTGGTTATCGGGGATCACTTGACCCGCATTCAAATTCTTGGCATGGTGGTCATCCTTGTTACGATCACCGTCCTTAGTGTGAAGCAGTCCGACTGAGAAAGATTATCTCCTTTAAACGAATTAATTTGATCCAAATTATTTTTGTGAAACGGAATTTTCTCAGTAAAAAAACAGTTCATAGGTATAAAATAAAAAGTGGAATGACCCATGATATAGAAATAAAACGTCCTGTGCCAATTCACAGGACGTTTTTTATGTCATTTATAGGTTATGCACTCCAAAAAAGAACGGATTATTTACACACAAGGATGATTCCACCTATCAAGCATACCACTTATGCCACATATGATCGTTTCTGCCTCTTACAAAGGCATCCACCCGGTTACGGCCCCAGGACACGGCTCCCGGTGAAGAACGAACGCCTCCTCTTGGTGCTCCAAGGTCTTCCCAATTACTCCAGCGGGAACCATTCCACCATTTGTGCCACATATTGTTGTTGTCTCCACGAACAAAGGTATCGATCCGGTTCGGAGCCCATGATGATGCTGCGGGAGCGCCTTCGAATCCTCTAGGCGGTGAGCCCAGGTCCTCCCAGTTACTCCAGCGGGAACCATTCCACCACTTATGCCACATCCGGTCATTGTTTCCTCTTACAAAGCAATCGATTCGATTCGGCCCCCAGGATACAGCACCTGGTGAATCCCTCAAACCGCCTCTTGGAGCTCCGAGGTTTTCCCATTGTCTCCATCGGCTTCCGTCCCACCATTTATGCCAGAGATTGTTGTCATTCCCTTGCACGAAAACATCGAGGCGATTTGCTTGCCATGATGCAACCGTAGGATCTCCCTTGAACCCACGTGGCGGTCCTCCAAGGTCTTCCCATTCATTCCATCTCGATCCATCCCACCACTTATGCCAAAGTGTATCCCGATTCCCTCTGACAAACGTATCAATACGGTTCGGTCCCCATGACACGGCAGCCGGGGAACTCCTTAAACCTCTCCTTGGTGCACCGAGATCCTCCCAATTACTCCAGCGGGAACCGTTCCACCATTTGTGATACATTCTGTCATTCTCACCTCGAACAAATGTATCCAGCCTATTAGCCTGCCAGGAAGAAACGGCAGGTGAACCCTTCATTCCCCGTGGCGGTGCCCCAAGGTCCTCCCATTCCCTCCAGTTTGCCCGCCAATCAAATGGATCTTCGTAGACAGGTTGTTCATAGAATCCTTGATAAGGATCATAATAGTTCAGCTGTTGTGGATAATAATTTAAATCACGTTGCTGCTCGTATGGTGGATAGAACTGTTGATAAGTATGTGGCAACAGACCATCTTCATAATGGTTTCTGACTTCTGGCCAATACGGATAGCATTCTTGTTGAACATCACACGGTATCACAGGATATCGTCGCGGCAAAAACATATGCATCCCTCCTCTGCATTTACTTTATGCAGGAGCCCAGATGAAGGAGCATGTACAATTCTTGTCAATGAATAACCTCTTCTTAAACTTCGAAAAGAATATAAAGCCTTTAGAACTCAGTTACTGGAATAGATTCTAACGAAAGAAATATCCATTCTTTCCCATAAAAAAATAGCACCTATAACATAGGTGCTAATAATCAAACTCTTTATAATCGGAAGTGGGTTTTCAAACATCCTTCTTTTTGTCTGCGATTGATACTCCGTCCGTTTTATAATGCATTTTAATATTTGTGAAAACCTCGGTTGCTCCGTGTTGTATCCCTACTTCCTGGGTCTCTTTAATGACGCTCATAATTTTATCATAATCACCTTCGACCACCGTTTCCATCGGCCCCACTTCGTATGTTAAGCCTGATTCTTTTACCACTTCGATCATTTTTGGGATAACGCCATGTGTATCCACGTCTTTTCCGTTTGGCATGGTTTGAAATCCTACAGTTAATGTTGGCATCTGCATGCTCCTTTCTCTACATTTCTATATATTTACCTCCCTCCAGAAGCAGATAAACATGTAGAGATTTATCGAGGCGTACTAGAACCCCTCCGCGTCCCCATAAAATTCTTACTGCCTTTACTTTTCCTTGTATTAGCTCTCGGCCGGGCTGCCTTATACCACTGGTAACAGAAGATAATGATCAGGATCAAATCGATCATATCTCCGCCATAGTACATAATCATCCCACCACTCTCTGCCTGTTCACGCGGGACACCGGCTGGAGGATAGGCGTATATGTATTTCGACAAAATGCCATGACCGGTCAAGGCAAGGATCAATACAGTTCCTCTGTAAATATAACTGGTTCTATGTGGAGCGGGATCAATATATATCATGGAAATTGTGAATAGATATCCAGACAGAAAAACATGGATATGTATGAACAAATAAAGGAGAATGTATTGATGCATCTCTTCGTACACACTGGTTGAGTAAAGAACCCACAGGCCTCCAATATTGAGGATGACAGCGACAATGGGGTCACTGATAATGCCCATCATACGGCTTTTCAGTATTCGTGAAAGCCTCCTGGCCAAAGTGACAGGCAGGGTCCGCAGTACAAGTGTCACCGGTGCAGCGAGTACCATGAGTAGAGGGGCCAACATTCCAAGGAGCAAATGACCAAGCATATGGGAAGTAAACTCCATATGTGCCCGCTGAACCAAGGGTCCTGATACTGCGCTTAAAGCACAGCAGACACCGACGATCCATAAGATTGTACGGGAAATTGGCCATTGTTTATGTTTGCGATTGGAAACGACCACAGCAAGCAGATACAGGACAAATATCACTGTAAATGGAATGGTTAGAAGAATCTGAGAAACCGAACCGATGCCTTGAGATGCTTGTGTAATAGAATGATCAGCGTGCATTGGCAACAGTCTCATTCTTTTTATATCCAGTATTTACAACCAATAAGAAACCTGCAAGAATCATAGCAGCCGCAATCACATTCCAGACAATATCATACACAATGACATTCTCTACATAGCGTATCTGATGAATACCCATCAACTTATGCTGCACTGTCCCGTCATACAATTGAAATCCTCCTGCACCAAGCAAAATGCCTCCCCACCATCTCTTCATCCACAATACTTTTTTCCGGCGTAAATCAGCATACATAAATAACCCGCCGATTGTAGCAAACCAGCTAAATGCATGAAAAAAACCATCAGATACTAGCCCTATCGCTGTTGTGGACTTGTCATAAAAATGATGCCAATGAAGCAACTGATGGAATACTGTTTCATCAATAAATGCAACGATTCCCATCCCAAATAAGATACCGGACCATAGATTCCTTGTTGAAGACGTCTTTGTATAGGTGGCTTTCATAGTTACAGGACCCTCCTTTGTAAATTATTAGCCATTCTACCCCTTCCTTTATGGGGATAAACTTTTCTTAAATAGGTCTAAATGGTTCATGAGCCATTGAAAAACTCGCCTTCCCCCTTAGTTCCGAAAGACTTATCGGAAGGTACTTACTATAATATCAAAAATAAAAACAGGACCTTTCGACTAAAAAAGGTCCTGTTTTCCTATTTATTCTTGAATGACATACTGTTGATATTTTTCAAAATCACTTACCTTACACTCGATTGTCAATTTTGTCCCAGCTTCTTCATAATCTGTTTCCACTACATTCGCTTGTTCATTGAAATAAGAAATCAAATGGCCTTTATCGTAAGGAATAACCATCTGACACTTTTTGTAGTTTTTAAAAATATAACTCTTCACGACGTCCAGTAATTCGTCCATCCCGATTCTCTTTTTAGCCGATAAATAGATTCGATCCTTTTCGACTCTAGGAACCTCTCCTTCTACTAACTCTGATTTATTAAAGGCATAGATGACTGGAATGTCGCCCACTCCAATGCCTTCAAGGGTTTTATCAGTCACCTTCATCAATTTCTCGTAGTGGGGATCGGAATAATCAACCACGTGAATGATGAGATCAGCCTCCACCACTTCTTCAAGTGTTGAACGGAACGCTTTGACCAACTGATGGGGCAGTTTGTTAACGAATCCAACCGTGTCTGTCAGGAGAAATGCCTTTTTGTCCGGTAAGGTGATATTTCTCACCGATGTTTCAAGAGTCGCAAACAACATATCCTTTTCAAATACTTGTTTATTCTCGTTTGGATGGAATTTCTCTACGAAAGCATTCATAGTCGTAGACTTCCCTGCATTTGTGTATCCGACAAGGGATACGACCGGTATCTCACTCTTTCGACGCTGCTTACGCTGGGTACTTCGCAAGTCGACGAGGGAATCCAGCTCTTTATTCAACGCTGTGATTTTCTCTTCAATCTTACGTCGATCAAGCTCGAGCTTCGTTTCACCCGCACCACGGTTCGCGAGTCCTGAGCCGCCGCCTTGACGGCCCAGTGACTCACGGCGTCCTATAAGACGCGGGAGCATGTATTGCAATTGAGCTACCTCTACTTGAAGTTGCGCTTCCCGGGTTTTCGCACGTTCTGCGAAGATATCGAGAATCAACATCGTCCGGTCCATTACCCGAATATCGAGCTTCTCTTCCAGTACACGAATTTGCGAAGGAGACAGCTCATCATTTGAAATGAGCACCTCTGCTTCCCACTCTTCAATAAGTGGCAGGAGCTCCTCGATCTTCCCCTTACCAATATAATGAACATGATTCGGACGGGGCAGATTTTGAGTCAGTTCACCGACAACATCAATATGCCTCGCTTCTGCCAATCCATTTAACTCAAGCATCGAATATTCGAAGTCATTATTCTTATCCTTTGTATTAACGCCTATGGCGATTGCTTTTAAACGTTCTTCCATTACTTCGTCACTTCCTATCTTTTAGTGTGTACAGAAAAAAACACAGGCCTCTGCCTGTGCTTTTCGTAAATGGATTTGAATAAACCGGTGGCGCATGAAGAAGACCGCATTTTCCCCTGGCGTTTTCCCAAGAAAACACACAAAATGGCACCACTCGGTAAGTATTCAGTTCTATTTTTTCAAGAAGAAAAGAAAGAGGAGCCATTCAGCCGCTCTTTCCTTCATTCAACGTCAAATGAAGAATTCCTTTAAAAATAGTCAGACCGATCCCATTTACCCTGCACACAGGCAGAGCCTTTGAACATATTCAATTAAGCGTTCAAATTGCGGATGCGTAGTCTGATTAAAATCAAAAGGAAAACCTCCATTTCTCATAAATTATAATCATCTTACCACAAACAGCTGAGGATGGGAAGATATGGTTTGAGGGACGGACCTTCCATTAGCCAAATCCATATCGGAATTGCCTATTTAGAGGTCCGTCCCTCGCTTCATATACCTGAGAAGCCGCAGGTTCAGACAGGACAGAAGGAGGATGAGCGCAAATTGGGCAATGGAAAGTGAGATGTTCCAGTTGGTGGTGTGAAAGAGATCGAGCGCTGCTGTGCATTGTTGAATCACACTCAAGACCGCAATCCAAACAAGGTATCTCCATAGAGTGGGATCATTCGCTTGCCTGCTCAAAAAAATCAAAAGTGGGACACTTAATAATATCAACCGATAAAAGAAATCAAACGGATGTACGTCTTTCACAACATAATAATAAAGCTCATATCTCCCTTTCAATACCGCGTCTATAAACAAATTCATATATAAGATAAAGAATAGGCTTCCATACCATTCCAGAGCCGTCAAATGAAAGAACGTCTTCTTTATACCAAGTAATTTATCAACGAATCGAAAGTTATATAACAAGGTCATATATAAGATTGGATAAATAGGAACAGAGTATATCAGTCTCCAGCCACTGTACTGAAAGAAGGTAGAATAGTGAGCGGCCACAAACTCATAACATAATGCAAATAGTGTCCACCCCAGTATGTACATCCCCTTGATGATTAAATTCTTCTTTGCGGGAAAAAAAGCTAAAAACAGGATATTAATCGCTGGGTAAATCCCAACCGCACCTACAAAATCAATCCAGTCCACCCCTGCTTCAAAATAGGAATATAACTTGAACATTCCACCCAATATGGAATCTGCAAATAAAGCTAAATATATGGAAAACAAAGAAGTAACGTACATCTCGATGATCAGGAGCCTTTTTCTTACCATATAGACGAAACCATTCAGGACAAAAATTGTTATCCACATCAATAGCATATACATCATCCTAGCCATTCTTTAGATGTATTCATTATTCACTTAAATCATGGGAATACACTCTAAAAAACCATAAATATAAGTCTCGATAAATAAATCTTTTAAGAAAAATCCATACTAATGATACATTTTTTGAACAGAAGGAGACCTATCCATGTCACATCATCCCAAAACAAATTTAACCTCAGCCGAATTGGCCGCTCTTTGGTCTACATATCAAAGTGACACTTTGGCTCTGTGTGTATTTGAATATTTCCTTGCAAAAAATCAGGACCCTGATACGGCATCCATTCTCCGTTTAGCTCAAGAAAAATCTGAGCAGCATATTGACTTCATCTCGTCCATTTTCAAAGAGGAACAAATCCCTATCCCTTTTGGATTTTCAAAGGAAAAGGACGTGTTCCCAGATGCCCCTGCCATTTATGGCGATACCTTTTTCTTAATGTATCTCCGGCAAATGGCGAAGGTTGGGATGATTACCTATAGCGGGGCCGTATCCCTTACTGTACGAGAAGACATCCTTGAGTTCTTCCAACAGGCCCTTCGATTTTCCAGTGACCTCTACAAAAAAGCAACGGAGACAGGAAAGGAAAAAGGAATTTTAATAAGGCCCCCATATATTGATTATCCTGAAAAAGTGGAATTTATTGAGGAAAAATCATATATGAGTTCCGGCCTGAATCCCTTCGTCAATAGACGGCCACTGAATGCCATTGAAATATCACATTTATTCCTTAACACGGAAACCAATTTACTCGGAAGCATGATTGCGACAAGCTTCGCACAAATGGCGCAATCAAAGGAAGTAAGAAAATTCATGACCAGGACGCAGGAAATTGCACAAAAGCACCTCAATATATTTAGTGACGCTCTCATCAATAATGATATGCAGGCTCCCATGTCTTGGGATACCAATGTAAAAGCTTCAACTGTCCCTGCTTTCTCCGATAAACTGATGATGTTCCACACCACTCTGATAAGCAATGCCGGGATGGGGAACTATGGTACGGCTGCAGCGGCAAGTATGAGAGCTGACCTTGTATCAAATTATTTTAGACTGATACTGGAGGTGGCGGAATTAGGCAAAAGTGGTGCGGACATCTTGATCAATAACGGCTGGTTGGAAGAACCACCTCAATCTGCTGATCGAAAGAAGTTGGCGGAAGATAAGTGATGAGGTGAGGTCCGTCCCTCATCACGTTAACCTACTAAAGAAAAAAACTCCAAATCAACTCTATTCCACTTGTTTTACAAGCGGAATGATGGAAGATTTGGAGGTCCGTCCCTCAGTTCTTGATCGATACATTTACTTGATCGGAATGGGAAATGGTGATGGGATGTTGTCCGCTTCCTAGTTTGAGGGTGGCGGATTTGTTCGGGATTCCTTCTTCGATTACGTCTTTATCGGATGCACTCGCAGGTTCTGTCATTTGCCATTCTACTTCCTCCCCTTGGATGTCTCCGACGTTATCGGCATTGATGGTCAGGTCTTCATTTGAGGCGAGAATCAGGTTGACCCGCGCTGAGCTTGATACTTCCCAGGAGCTCGAAAGGGTTCTAGGTTTTAATGTGACTTCACTGTAGTCACTCGAGATTTCGAGGGACTTGGATGCCGGGATAACGAGTGTCGCATCCATCTCCTGCCCTGATTGCATCCAGCCATTGTAGTCAGGAAGACTTTTTAATGTGATATAAAGTGTATCACCTTTCCTTGTCGTCATCAGATAATCTTCCGGATTCCCAAGTAATGGTTTCCCTTCTGTAAAGGAAGAACGATACGTACCAAACACACTCACTTCTTTATCCGTAACTGTTTCAACCGTTAACGGATGATGGCTTGAATCAACGACGATCCGTTTCACCTCATCACCTACCTGATAGTTAAACGAAGGAAGGTCCGCTGTTGTCATTTCAGAATCAAAGAACGTTTGCAACTCCTCTGTCAATCCTGTCGCCTGCAGAACCGTAAATCCGATTCCCACCGTTCCTATGACAGCCACAAATATTATACTAAGGAAATCATATTTTAATATTGGCTTCTCCTGCTTTGATAAGAATAAGTACACTAGGATTTCTGCCCCTAACACAATCAGCAGCACCGGCCACCAACCTGCCAGCACATAGGCTGAATCCCATTTTAAAAGTTGTGATAGGAGTAAAAAGACCCCTAAAAACAGCAGGGATGCCCCCATTGATATGGATCCGACTCTCCAAGTTCTCATTCTGATACCTCCTCTTTTGAATGGGCTTTTTTACTTCCGGACACCAATTTAATTCCTCCCCCTATAAGAAGAAGGCAAACAATTCCCGGCTGGATATAGCTATTCATCACATGATACGGATCAATGCCATACTTCTCTAAAAATGGTAGAGATAACGGCATCATTATGTTCGTTGCCAGGTAATACACACCAAGAAGCATCAACCCGATCCCCACCCATTTTTGCTGATTGATGAGGTAGGATACAATTGGTGTGTCCTCAAAGGGTTCCTTTCCGTGCTTCGTCGCCCGTTGCAGACCATCGAAGAAGCTATAGAACCAGATGATCGGTACCAGAAAAAGAAAGATTCCCAATCGAAGAACATCTAATATATAGATTGAGAACAAGAATGCAGCCATGAGCTGTATCCCCCTGTTTTGATAGCCAAGGTACAAATGCCCCGCCCCCGGAAACATCGATAAAAATGTGGCGAATGCCTTACTCTTTCTACCGCCTTCATGCTGGGCTTCCAGGTCTTCCAATACTGACCGATCCGTCAACACTTCCCCAGCCTGTTTTTTATTCAGCAGTTGCATCGTATCGAAGAAATTGTATACCCATACGACAGGTAGAACGATCAAGAACACCATAAACTCCCCTCTCCCTGTCATCGCTGTTACAAAGAGAATCATCGCAGCTACTCCGAGGAACGTTGCCAAAAATGTGACACCACGGTTCATCAATCCCAGTTGAAAATGACCGAGCCCTGGTACCATGGATAGAATGATGGTATAGAAGCGTTCGGTGCTCAGCTGTCCAGAATCACTTTCTACCACAGGTTCTCTTGAAGCTTCATTCGCTTTCAACATTCTTGATGCCACAAGTGCCGTATTAACGATACTGATGAGATATAATAAGAACGCAAACCCAATGGTGATAAAAGCAAAGCCATCCCAGTTCAACACTTGCGCTCCCACGAATGCAACGGGAAATGACGCCATCAATACGAGAATAAACAGGACCCCTCTTAATACCTTACCTAAGTACATCAATCCCACACCGGGTATAAAAGCCAACAAAAACGCAATGATTGGATTCTTCTTTTTATCCATCTTACTCTGCCTCCTGTTCTTCAATTTTTTCTACTTCATCAAGTAAAGCCGTTGTTTTATTTAAGATATTTTCTGTAAAGGATGCCGACTGCTGACCTCTTTCAAATTCCGTCGTGATCTTCATAAGTTCACCAAAAATTCCAGTCGCCATCAAAATCAACGTCATGGCCGTAGCCAGCACGTAATGAAACACCTTTTCCTCATACCAGAGTTTCTTCAATGGCTTCTTCACTGAGTCCGGCTTAAACGGAATTCGCTTCATCACCTCATCTGTATAGAGGGACGGACCTTCAATGGAAGGAAGCTCGTCTTGAACCGATTCGATTGCTTCCATATAAAGACTCATGCATTGATCGCAGCTGTATAAATGCTCCTCGTATTCGGTTCGCTTATTATCTTTCATTTCATCTCTGGCGTAGTTCTTCCACTCTTCCAATGCAATATGACTCATATGAAATCCTCCTCCTTCCAGTGCTTCCGCATCCAAAGCCTTGCCCGGTACAGCTTTGTTTCAATCGTCTTCACCTGCACATGCTGTTCATTTGCAAGCTGCTGATAGGACTTTTCTTTTATGTAGAATCCTTCAATCACTTCTCTGTAAGATTCGGGAACTTCTTCTAAATGCCTCAACACGAGCTGCTTTTGTTCTTTTTTTAATAATCGTCTTTCTACAGCATCCCGGGACTCTCTCTCAGGGAGGTCGTCGACCAGGTCCTCCTTCTGTCTTGCCTGTCTTCGCTTACAATCAATGGCATGGTTCACAGCGATTCTCGTCATCCATGTCTTGAACCCTTGATGCTCATACTGGGGGAGAGAGGAATAAATCTTCATCCATGCTTCCTGTGATGCATCTTCCGCATCTTTCTGATTTCTCAGAACGCCGTAAATGCATTTAAAAATATATTGCTTATGCATTTCGATCAACATCCGAAACGCATGCTCACTGCCATTCATCGCCTTTTCAATTAGCGGATCCACCAACCTCTCTCCCCCTCTCTTGTGGTCTCATATTAATAGACGAAAGAAAATGATGATTCCCTACAGTTTTTTCGAATTTTTTTGTTGGAGATGGTGCCCGTTACATTTGATTGGATTCTTAGCTGGTCATGGCTCGTAACTTCACGATTTGAGAGATTTCATCTTTAAATTCTGGATTTCCCCGTTAAACATCGACTCAACAGGAGATATATTAACCGGGGAGAACCGGGTAGCAGATCGATATCTCCTCTTGAATGCACGCTCGCTGATATATTTGAATTTTCGCTGATAAAATTCGGATTTCGCTGATATATTGAAAATTCCGCTGATAAACTGGTCGATTTCGCTGATATAATGACAAGTTCCGGAAATTCGCTCCCTCTTGCTAATTGAAACAATACGAATTTTGTAGGTTATTCGATGGTTCGCGATAAAAAGATCCAGCAACGCAACTTCATCCAATTTATCTCGATTAAAATTGAAAAAATCGCAATTTATATCAATCTTCACATCCCCCTGCCACACCCATCCAAAAAATCACCCTTATTTACCACCTAACAAGAAATCCCCATTCCTGATATACTCGTAAAGTACTTACCTTCATAAAAAAGTGAGTGGATATGATGAAAGAAGGAATTACCTTAATAGTGGAGATCATTAACAACCTCCACGACATGTTAATAAGAATAACGAGTGAGCTCGGTTTCACCCTTACGGATAAAGATCTGCACTTTTGGATTATGGGGATCATCGGTATCTCCGTGTTCTTTTTTGTATATATTGTGTCTAAGATTCTATCGAAGCTTAAGTTCGGGATCACGGCTCTTGCTTTCTTCTATACATTGACCTTCATGTTTGTGTTGGTCTTCGCAATCGAGATTCAGCAGGCAATCACAAACAGGGGGCAGATGGAGTTCATTGATGCCATTGTTGGTTTGTGGGGATACATTGTGTTTTTCCTCATTTACATTGGATTCGCAGCCATTATTCTCCTGATTAAGTATATCTATCAAAAGCTTTCCCGGAACAAAAAAGAGACCCTGGGAAGCGATTAGGGTCTTGCTTTCACCAGAGTCACTTTTTTCAAAAGCCCGCTTAATAAAAAAGAGCAAACGCCATATGCGCTTGCTCCCCAACTATTTCATCTTACATAAACACTTCAATTCCATTGGATTCCTCACTCAAAAGACCCTCAAGAACCTCTCGCTTAATCCTCATACCACCTGTACGGTATCGATTAGAAATCTCTTCTGTCTCCACTTCTTCACCATTAACCACAATGCGGCTACTCTCTTCTCCCATGTGGTAAGTAAATGTCACTGGACGATTCATAAATTTAAAATCAAAGGTCAATCCGTCAAATTTCTCAGGTAAAACGGCATCTATGATCAAATCTTCTGCTTCTTGGCGGATACCCAGGCAGTTGGATATTAATTGATTCATGTAGATTCCAGGTCCGCTTGAGTAGATTCTCCAGCCGCCTTTTACCGGTACGGTCCCTGCGCGCAGCTCGTTAAAGCGTTCTTGCGCATCGTATCGAGTATTGAATTTACCGTCGGAGCTGCTGAAGTATGCGTTGCTTTGTCTTCTTTCAGCGTTTGGAACGACTTCTGTCAACCCGACCGGATTGATGATTTCAAGTCCCTTCCACACTTCCTCCGTATTTCCGAGCTTCGCCATCGCTTCAACAAAGCGAATATGTGCGTGAACGTATTGCAGGCCGATTTCCCGGCCGAAATTGGCTGCTTGTTCTGCTCGTTTGAAATGTGTGCTTACTCCACCTTCGTAGTTTGCAGGGCGGTTCATCAATCGGACTCCATCTGGACAGTAGAGGTGTTCCTTCACCAATTTGTAGTGGGAATCTGCTTGTTCCCTTGTGAATAATTCAGAAATGATACTGCGGTTCATCGGCAGCAGTCGATACTCGATGCCCGTTTTCGTGTCCGTCGGGTGAAGCATTAATTCTGCATGTGACGGGTCTTCCAAGTACACGAAACCTGGTATCACATCATTTTGTAAAATATAGCGATTGTAATCATTCTGTATTCCTGAAGCAAGTGCCTTGAATTCCGAAGCTTCTTCATCCCGTACTCCCTCAAGTACGTTAGATAATTGATTCAATACCTGATAGGTAAGGGCTACTGTCCAGCTGCTCGCCATGAATTTTTTCAGCTGGGAGTTTGCCGGTTGAAGCGTATCATCCCAGTCCCCATCGCCGTATGATGAAAGGAATGTGTCATGCAAGAAATGCTCTTTAATATAGGCGATTTCTTTATGAATATGATCTAATAGCGTCGCCTTTTCTTCCGATAAATCAAAGCCATCCCGGGTCGTATAAGGGATTTCTTCCTCCAGAATACTGTAATCATTGGTTGCAGCGATATAGTCACCGACAACTTTTAACGGCCAAACGATGATATCTCCATGACTATCATCCTGCTGGATCTTGAAGTAACGGTCAAACATGAACCATTGCGGCCAATTACCGTTGTCTTCATATTGATGGGAATAGACGGTTTTGATGATACCTTTCACACTTTGGTAGTTGTGAGTGGCCATGAAGTACTCCGTCGGGCCCTGGCACACATCCCGGGTTCCCCATGCCGCTCCACCGTATTGCTCCAATCCATGTGGTACGGAGAAATGGACAAGCATATTGTGAGTGTACCACCACGATAAGGAGTTGACTTTGGCCAATTCACTTGGAACCTCCCCATGTTGAGAAAGCTTGAACCCATTCATCACTTGATGATAGTACTCTCTATAGCGCTCAATTTCAACGTTCATATCAGACTCTTCGAATTCTCTATCTTCCCCGTGAATAAGCCCTTGAATGGTCATGGTCCACTCTGATGTCGCGGTTAAATCGAGTACACAAAGTGATGCACTTCCGGCTGGGACGTTCTTACCCAATCTTTCTTCGTTCTCCACACTCATGTCAGCCCCATCGACCTTCATCTTGTAACACAGGTAAGGGTACGTTTGGCTGCTTTCAGATTGAGAATCAGCAGAAACGGAGAGAATATCACCATTTTTTTCAAGCTTATAAGGGACTTCATATTCATTGTTGTTCATTGTAAGCTGATTCGAAACAAGATAACGGTACTGTTTTCCGTTCACAGATCGTACGTTCAGTCGGACTTCAGGCGTATCGACCGTCGTATAATTTGTAATGATGATCGTGTCATCCTGCGTCTTGTAATACCAGCGTGCATAGTTGAAGCCTAATTCAAACATGGAAGGCATGGTTAATAAACGATACACTCCCTCAACCTCAACATAAATGCGCTGACCGGACGTTTTCATGACGTTCAAATGATTCCGGGTATTCGTTATCATCTTGTTAAACGATGTATTTCCAATCACGAGTTGGGAGTTGAATACTCCGTACATGAAGGATGTGGATGTGATGGTCCCTTCCTTCAGCTCATGATTTCCTCCAGACATGAGGATGTGTCCATGAGGGCGCTCAACCACCAATTCTTTTTCTTTTAACACGACATGTTCGTGAGTGTCTGTGAAGAAGGAAAGCAAACGGTCGCCATCCCATTCTTCCGTATGACGCTCAGTAAATAGACCATCAATTTCTTCTTTGGACATTTCTTCCGTGTGAAGGGGTTCGCCAATTTCAGGTGATAGAATCACCTTTTCGAGAGGAGCACTGAAACTCTGATTAAGCTGCTGTACTTCATACCATGCATGTTCCACCTCTTGGTGATATTCTAATGTTGTGATTGCCTCAGAATGATTTTCTCTGAATAGACCGTAGAAGACAAAATGTTCTTGTCCTGATAATTGGACCTTCTCTGATTGCAGTGCCGTATAGGCAAATTCATATTGATAGACTTCGTTTGCCAATGAAGGCTTGGTCAAGATTTCCGGTTGGTTTGTTTCCTTGTAAGATAAGCCGAAAAATTGGAACCCGTCCGTCGAGTAGCCGACCGTCTTTCCGATAGATCCTTGCTGAATATACGGAAAGCCATTCGATTGTGGTTGATTTTGACGAGAGCAGACGACAAATCCTTTATCATCTTCAAATACTTTGTGATCCACGTATTGGGACATATAAGCTTCATTTGAGCGGACGCCGCCTTTATCTGCCAATCCTAAGTCCTGTCCATAAATGACATCGACCTCCGCGTCCTGCCCATCTACCATCACATCCCAGAACCAAACTCCTGTTTGTGTCAAAGAAAAGGTTACTTCGTATTGAAGAGTCTTATGGTTCCCTGACCACTTCACCTGTGTTTCTGAAAATCGCACATCACTCGTTGATTGAACACCGATTAATGGGACAATCTCGATTTGGGATGATTCATAGATTCGTAAATAAAGATTGTTTAACGAGCCATCGATGGAATTCGTCAATAATTGATTGATCATGGTAGATGCATGGTTTATTTCAAAAAGATCACCGCTATTTAAAAAGGTGAATTGAAGATCACCGGATGTAAGCTTATGTGTAGTATTCATTCTGTTCCCCTCATTTCGTCTATTTTACTAATGTAAAGGATTGCTCCATTGCTTCTTTGCTATTTGGGCCTGCATAGGCAATAAATGTACCCGGGTCACTGTCAAACTGTAAATCTGAATGATGATAACGTAGCTGTGGTTCTGATAGGGTAAAGGTAACCAGCTTCTGCTCTCCCGGTTCCAGGACGATTTTTTGGAAGTCCTTAAGTTCCTTTAGTGGTCGGATCACTTCCCCGCTTACATCCCGCACATAAAGCTGAACGACTTCCTCGCCTCTCATAGATCCGCTGTTTGTTACGGTAACCGAAACGGTAATCGGCTGATTTGGTGTCATAACAGATTCAGTAATCGTCATGTCGCTATACGAAAATGAGGTATAACTTAAACCGAAACCAAACGGTAGAAGCGGATCATTCGGAATATCCAGGTATTGTGAAACATAACGGACCTGGGCATCCGGTGCTCCCTTTGGTCTTCCGGTATTGAAGTGATTATAGTAAACCGGTACCTGTCCTACACTATATGGGAAGGACATGGTCAGTCGTCCGGACGGATTTTCATCTCCGTATAAGAGGTCGGCCACCGCTGCCCCGCCTTCCGTTCCGGGGTACCAGGCTTCGAGGACCGCATCTACCTGGTCGATGACCCCATGTAAATCCAGTGGTCTACCATTAAATAGAATAGCCACCATCGGTTTATTTAATTTCTTCAATCGCGAAACAAGTTCCAGCTGGGCATCAGGTAGTTTAATATTCGCTCTACACCCTGCCTCCCCACTCATTTCAGAATCCTCCCCAAGTGCCAGAACGATGATATCTGCTCCTTCCGCCACTCTCTCTGCCTCAAGCAATTGCTCTTCAGAAACCGTTTCAATTTCAGATCCTTTAGCAATCGTTAGGTGAGAAGATTCCACTTTCATCTTCATTCCATCCATTAATGTCACGGCATCTTCTTTTGATCCTAACCATGACCAAGGTCCAAGGATGTCATTGTTTTGAGCGAAAGGTCCAATAAGTGAAATTTTCTGGTTCCGTTTTAAAGGTAAAACGCTCTCATTTTTAAGTAGAACGCAAGACTTTGCTGCTAGTTTACGAGCTGCCACGCGGTGTTCAGAGCTTAACACCACTTCTTGTTCAAGCTTTTCATCTGCACCGCGGTAAGGATTCTCGAATAATCCTAACTTTTGTTTAAGCTCTAAAATACGTAAAACGCCTTCGTCGATGATGGATTCATCTACTGCTTTTTCTTCGACCAGCGTTTTTAAATATTTCACATACGTCGAAGTCATCATTTCGATATCAACACCGGCTGTAATTGCTTTAAGGGCAGCTTCCTTCTCATCCTCTGCCACACCATGGGGAATCATTTCTTTCACTGCTCCCCAATCCGATATAAGAACTCCCTTGAATTCCATTTCTTCTCGAAGTATGGATCGCATAAGCTTTTTATTTCCTGTAGCCGGTATCCCAAACACCGTATTAAAAGCGGTCATGACCATTTCACAGCCTTCATCAAGAGCCGCTTTGTATGCCGGTAAATAGGTTTCTCTGAGTTCCCGCTCCGACATATCAACCGTGTTATAATCACGTCCGCCTTCAGCTGCACCATAGGCGGCAAAGTGTTTGACACAAGCTGCCACACGGTTATGGTCGTGAGTTAGATCCTTCCCTTGAAACCCTCTCACAAATGCTCTGGCAAATTGACTGTTTAAAAAGGAATCTTCACCTGTAGACTCCATCACTCTTCCCCAGCGAGGATCGCGAACGAGATCCACCATCGGGGCAAACGTCACATGGACTCCGGATACTGATGCTTCTTTTGCAGCAATTTCCGCACTCTTTTCCGCTAACTCCAGGTCCCATGAGCATCCGATCCCAAGAGGTACCGGGAAAATCGTTTTGAAACCGTGTACAATATCAGACATGACTAATAAAGGAATGCCCAGTCTGTTTTCTTCCATATGAGTGCGTTGAATGTTAATAACGTTCCTTGCACCAGAAGCTCCCAATACAGATCCACTATTTCGGACAACTTCCTCGTCGATCCCCATTTCGACCATCGGGCCGGTAATTTCACCTTGATCGCTTGCCCCTTTAAAAAAAGGAGTAGCAAGCTGGGTAAGCTGTGCAATTTTTTCATCCAGCGTCATTTGGTCAAGTAATGCAGTCAGTTTATTTTCATTCATAAGTAGAACCTCCAATTAGGTTTTTCATTTTGGTTCTTTCAGTTATTGAAACGTTTCGATTAACAATTGAAGAAAAGTATAAAGGTAAATGATTCGTCAGTCAACTATAGAATAAAACTCTGTTACTCTTCTCAAAACCTTGTTATTACAACAAATAACATAAGATATATATAGGTATAATATGGAATGAAACTTAAAATTCTAGTATTTTTCAGAAAAGTGTTGAAAGCGGATACACCTTTGATTATAATATAGTCATCGAAACGTTTCAATAACACTTGGTAAGATATTTTCCATTACAAGAAAATAACTCTTACCACCTCTGATTCAATTTTTTTAATAGGGTTTCAAACTAATAGAAATGGAGATGAAGGTATGAATAAGAAAATTTGGTCTTTCTTTATGATTTGTGTACTGGCGCTATCTACTGTATTAGCAGGCTGCGGCGGTGGAAGCGAGTCTGAAGATGGGAAGAAAACCATCACTGTCTGGGCAATGGGTGAAGAAGGTAAGAAGCTGAGTAAACTTGCTGAAGAATTTGAAAAAGAAAACACAGATATCAATGTAAAGGTACAAGCAATTCCTTGGGAAACAGCTCATGACAAACTATTAACAGCTGTTGCTTCAAAAAATGGACCTGACGTTCTTCAACTGGGTACAACCTGGGTTCCGGAGTTTGCAGACGCAGGAGCGTTGCTTGATTTAACTCCATATTTAGAAGATTACCCGGATTTCAAACCTGAGAACTATTTCGCAGGTTCTGCGGACTCTATGACCTATGATGATCAAGTGGTCGGGATTCCTTGGTATATCGATACTCGTGTCTTATACTACCGAACTGACCTGTTAAAAGAAGCAGGATACGATCAAGCACCTGCTACTTGGGATGAAATGAAAGATGCAGCGACGAAGTTAAACGACAGAGGCGATGATGTTTACGGTCTTGATATCGACCGCAACGACCAAATCACACCGTTTATCTTTGCTTGGCAAAATGGGTATGAATTTGAAGGGAAAGATAAGATGAATTTCGATAGTCCTGAATTTAAAGAAGCGATAGAATACTATACAAGCTACTTTAAGGAAGGAATCAGCCCTACTACTGAAGGAATGGATATCGTCCAAGCCTTTAAAGATGGCGTAAAACCGATGTTCTTCAGTGGTCCATGGATGATCAATATCATTAATGACCAGGCTCCTGATCTTAAGGATAAATGGTCAGTGGCCGTTATGCCGAAGAAAGAAAGAAATACATCAAGCATGGGTGGAGCAAACTTCTCTATCTTCCATAATTCAGAGAATGTAGACGAGTCCCTTAAATTCATCTCCTATGTGAATGAAGTGGATACACAAATGGAATGGCTGGAAATGTCCAATACTCTTCCATCAAGAAAAGAAGCATGGGAAGAGCCTAAATTAAAAGACGATCCACTATTATCCGTGTTCGGGGAACAGCTGAAATCTACTAAAGCCTCTCCACAAATCAAAGAGTTTGAAAAGATCGCACAAGAATTCCTTTCAACAATTGAGAGAGTAACCGTTGGCGACGCTGACTTAGACAAAGAATTAGAACAGTTTAATAAAAAAGCACAGGAAATGGTAGAAGAGTAAATCGAGTCATTCAAGACGAAAATAAATGAAACAAACGCTTCAATTATGAAGTTATAGTAAGGTACATTTGGAGTTACAGGCATAAGGATCACACCTTTGCCTGAGCTCCATTTTTAGCAGGCTTACCTTTACGAAGCGTAGTTTTAGTTAGGTGGGATATCATGGGCAATGGATTCAAATTCAGTAAAAACAATAAACATCCATATGTGTTTATAGCTCCTGCGGTTATCATATTGACTGTCTTTAGTATCATTCCGATCATTGTAGCGTTCTTTATTAGCTTTACAGACCTTGACTTAAAGGGCTTAGCTGATTGGTCCAACATCAGTTTCATCGGACTTGAGAATTATTCAAAGTTGATAACGGATGATTTATTTCATAAGTCGATCATTAATACGTTGTTTTATGTTGTCATCGGCGTTCCCCTTGTCATTATATTCTCATTGGGAATCGCCTTATTGCTGAACTACGGAACAAGCTCGTTGTTCAAAGTATTTCGGGGCGTATACTACATGCCTTCCATCACAAATATCATTGCCGTCGCAGTTATTTGGGGATTTCTTTACAATACAGAGTACGGGTTGTTCAACTACCTATTATCACTATTAGATGTGGATAAAATTCCTTGGTTAGGAGAGCCAACGATTGCGAAACTATCGTTGATTGTTTTAGCCGTATGGAAGGGAATCGGAATCAACATGATCATCTTCCTCGCTGCCTTGCAAGGAATACCGAAGTCCTATTACGAGGCTGCTGAAATGGATGGTGCCAATCGATTACAGGTACTATTCAATGTCACGATTCCATTACTCCGGTATGCTACTTTCTTCGTGACGATCACCACCCTGATTGGCTGGTTGCAATTCTTCGAAGAACCATTTGTCATGACCAATGGCGGTCCATTGGACGGTACGATATCAATGGCATTATTCATCTACAAAAAAGGCTTCCAATTCAGTGAATTTGGTTATGCCGCAGCAGGTTCGTTTATTCTATTTATCTTTATCATTTTGATTACGCTATTCCAATTCAAGCTTAGAAAATCTGATACAGAATATTAAGTCTGAAAATTTATTAGTATCGGGGCTGAAACAATGAAAGCAAATACAATGAAACGAAAAACCGAAAAAACGCTGGTTGCCTTACTCATGATTCTTGGTGGAGTCCTTGTATCCATCCCTTTCATCTGGATGATTTCAAGCTCATTCAAACCTGAAAGTGAAGTTCTGCAAATCCCACCTACCCTGTTCCCAGAGAATCCTACAATGGAGAACTACCTTAACTTATTTGAAAGCATGAACTTTGGTGTGTATTTGAGAAATACCCTTGTCATCGTCTTATTTTCCATTTTAGGATTATTCTTTAATGCCATGGCCGGTTATGGATTTGCAAAGTTTCATTTTAAAGGGAAAGAAAAGATCTTTTATATAGTGCTTGCAACCATGATGATTCCTGCACAAGTCACGATGATTCCCGTTTACTTAATCTTGAACGAGATGGGATTGACCAATACGATGGCCGGAATCATCCTGCCGGGGCTTGCAGCAGCATTCAGTATCTTCCTATTCAGACAGTTTATGACCACGATTCCAACTGATCTGCTTGAAGCAGCCCGCCTTGATGGGGCAGGAGAATTCTATATCTTCTTTAAATTAATCGTTCCCATCGCGAAGCCGATCTTTGCTGTACAGGGAATCCTGACGTTTATCGGAGCATGGAACAGCTTCCTATGGCCGTTGATCATCGCGAATGATGAGAGTCTCTACACCCTTTCAGTAGGACTATCCCTCCTTCAAGGGCAGTATGCGAATAACTTTGGTCTTCAAATGGCTGGAGCAGCCTTCATGGTCGTACCGATTATCATCATCTTCTCTTTCTTCCAAAAATATATCGTCGAAGGGTTTACGATGTCGGGGATTAAATAGTAAGGGGAAAACATCACCTCTACTAGTCGAGAGTGTGAATGACTATACTATAAAGGTATAATGGATTTAACAATTTAGATGGAACAACCGCTATTCATATAGCAATCAAGGATGTGAATAAATGGCAACAATCAAAGATGTGGCAAAGCTTTCAGGTGTAGCCGTTTCAACGGCCTCCTACGCTTTAAATAACAGTACCAAAGTAAGCGAAGAAACAAGAAAGAAAGTATTGGATGCAGCAAAACAATTGAACTATCAAAAGAACGGACTCGCATCCGATTTAAAACGTACCAACACGAATACCATCGCCTTGATTCTGAGTGATTTATCGGGTCCGTATTATTCTGAATTAATTAAAGGTGTCCAGGATGTGACATCTACTAACGGGTACGACCTCATAGCCTGCAGTTCAATTGGCGGTGCCCAATCTACAGCCATTAAATTTTTGAAAGAAAAACGAGTCGACGGTGTGATTATCTTAGCCCATAACATCACAGACGAAACGATATTGGAATCCACCCGCGAAGGATTCCCTATCGTCGTGTTGGACCGGGATATTAAACATGACTATGTTCTCCAGGTGGAAGTCGATAATGTCGAGGGTGGATTTCAGGCTACGGAACATCTGATTAGGAAAGGTCACCGAAACATTGCTTATATTAGCGGACCATATAACTCCCATGACAATGAACTCCGCTTCCAGGGCTTTAAGCAAGCCTTGGAGAAACATGATATTCCTTATCGTTCTAAATGGAAAACATCAGGTGGATTTACACGTGAAGGTGGATATAAAGCAACGAAAATGCTCATTGCCCAACAGGATATTCCCGAAGCCATCTTTTATGCCAATGATGAAATGGCCATTGGCGGGTTACAAGCTCTAACAGAGAAAAATATCCGGGTGCCCGAAGACATCTCCATTATCGGGTTTGATGACATCCAACTTGCAGAGTACGTATCTCCCCCATTGACCACGATGAGGCAGCCGAAATACGAAGCCGGCGCACTTGCTGTTCATCTTATCTTTCAGAAGCTTGCTAAAGAGGAAGTCGATCCCTATTATAAGTTGACGACTGAATTAGTGGAGCGGAAATCAGTTAAGGACAATAAGTAGACTTGAAGAGAAGCGAATCCGTGAAGATGGGTTTGCTTTTTCTTTATCTTCGTGAAACACCTCTAAAAGCTAATGTATCCTTCTTATTGCAAATAACACTTCAATGTCACCTGTACAAAAACACATTCCAACTCCTCTCTTAAAGTGACTCTTACTAGAACCTCCTCCACATACGTTAACAAAACCTTCACAAATATTGGGTACATTGTGTGATTGAGATGGTATTTTACTGGGTATACAATGAGGAGGAATGAATATTCATTCCGTATTTAACCGATGAAAGGCTGAATCCTTATGGCAACCGCAGTAAATAAACGAGACAGCATTATATCAAGCGCTTTGGTTCTTTTTGCTGAGCGTGGATATGACGCGACTACGATTCCAATGATTGCGACATCGGCAGGAGTTGGAGCCGGTACCATCTATCGTTACTTTGATAACAAAGAAGTGCTTGGCAACAAGCTTTTTCAAGAGTATGTAAGGATATTTACAGAAACTCTTGAAAATGAATTCCCTTATGATGAAACCATTCGGGATCAATTTCATCATATATTTCAAGCCATGATTCAATTTACAACAAAGCAAAGCCAAGCACTTTATTTTATTAAAACACATAGCAGTGCCCATTTTTTAGATAAAGCAAGTCATGATAGCTTTCAAGGACTCCTGGATATCCTAAAGGATTTCTTTGATTCAGGAAAAGAGAAAAAAGAAATTAAGGAGCTTCCTTCCTCCGCTCTGATTGCCATCGTTTACGGAGCGTTTCTAGAGCTTCAACGATTGGTTCGTATTGGGGAGCTAGAACCGGAAGCAAAACTATTAAAAGATGTAGAAGAAAGTATGTGGGACGCTGTACGGTTACATGTATGAGAAATGATTTGTTTCTCATACACCAAACGGAATGAACGTTCATTCCGTTATAATTCTTATTAAAGAGGTGCTATTAAATGACAAACTCAAACCAACTTCCGCAGCCAAAGACGTATGGACCCCTTGGCAGTTTGCCGGTCATCGATAAAGACAAACCTCTTCAATCCTATATGAAGCTTGCAAGAGAGCTCGGCCCGATCTTTCAGTTTCAATTTCCGGGACGTATCAGTACATTTGTATCGAGTGCCTCCCTTGCTGAAGAAATTTGCGACGAAACACGATTTGATAAGAAGGTCGGCCCTGCCTTACAAAAAGTAAGAGCATTTGGCGGCGACGGTCTTTTCACAAGTGAAACGACGGAAAACAATTGGAAAAAGGCGCATAATATCCTGCTTCCAAGCTTTAGCCAGCAGGCAATGAAGGGCTATCATGCTAAAATGGTCGATCTCGCCACCCAACTTATTCAGAAGTGGGCCCGCTTAAATCCGGCTGATGAAATCGATGTTCCTGAAGATATGACTCGCTTAACCTTGGATACGATCGGTCTCTGCGGTTTTAATTACCGCTTTAACAGCTTTTACCGGGAAAACGCCCACCCATTTGTCGACAGTATGGTCCGGGCAATGGACGAAGCCATGAGTCAAACGCAGCGACTTGGTGTTCAAGATAAATTGATGGTTAAATCTAAAAAACAATTCAAGGAAGACATTCAATACATGTTCAATCTGGTAGATGAATTGATTGCGGAACGGAAACAAAATGGTGATCAGGGTGAGGATGACCTGCTCTCTCATATGTTAAAAGGAACCGATCCGGAAACGGGTGAAGTGCTGGATGTTGAAAACATCCGTTATCAAATCATCACTTTTTTAATTGCAGGACACGAAACAACGAGTGGGCTTCTATCGTTTACCCTTTACTTTCTCATGAATAATCCGGAAAAATTGAAGAAAGCGCAGCAAGAAGTGGATGAAGTGCTGGGTGACGACGTTCCTGATTATAAACAAGTGAAGAAATTGAAATATATTCGCATGGTGCTTAATGAAGCACTTCGTCTATGGCCGACCGCACCGGCATTTTCCGTTTATGCAAAAGAAGACACAACTTTAAACGGGCAATACAAAGTTAATAAAGATGATGTATTCACCCTTATTATTCCTGAGCTTCACCGTGATCCATCCGTTTGGGGAGATGACGCGGAATCGTTTATACCAGAGCGTTTTAAGGACCCGTCTTCGATTCCATATCATGCTTACAAACCTTTCGGAAACGGACAGCGCGCCTGCATCGGACAGCAGTTTGCCCTTCACGAAGCGACCCTTGTTCTCGGAATGGTTTTGCAACACTTTGACCTGATAGATCATAAAGAATATCAATTGGAAGTAAAAGAAACCTTGACCCTCAAGCCAGATGGTTTGACGATGCGCGTTTCACCAAGGAAACCGGTCATGTCCTTTACCGCTGCTTCTTCGGAAGAAGTGAAATCTGAGAAAAAAGCAGCACAAGCTTCTCTAGAGTCGTCTCATGGTACACCACTCTATATTCTGTTTGGATCAAATATGGGAACAGCTGAAGGAATCGCCCGTGATCTTGCTGAAACAGGTCGTCAACAAGGTTTTATAGCCGAGGTTGCTCCTTTAAATGATTATACGGGCGGGCTTCCGACAGAAGGAGCGGTTCTCATCGTTTCTGCTTCCTATAACGGAAATCCTCCGGACAATGCGGACGCATTCGTTTCTTGGCTAAATGAAACGGAGGAAGGAACACTAAACGATGTTCGCTATGCGGTATTCGGATGTGGCGACCACAACTGGGCGACTACGTACCAACGCATTCCTACCTTCATTGATGAGCAGATGGAACAAAAAGGAGCTCATCGTCTGTCGAACACAGGCCATGGTGATGCAAGCGACGATTTTGAAGGAGATTACGAGAAATGGTCGGAAGCACTTTGGCAGAATCTAGCAAAAGAATTGAACATTGAGCTTCATCCAAACGGGGAAGAAAGCAGCTCGATCACAATGAATTTTGTCAGTGATGTCAGTGACACACCACTTGCCCGCACCCATCATGCCTTTACATCGGTGGTAAGTAGAAATATTGAATTGCAGCATGTGGAAAGTGGAAGGAATACAAGACATATTGAGTTGACTCTTCCAGAGGGTGTAGATTATCAGGAAGGAGACCATATCGGGGTGCTTCCCCGCAATCCAAGCGCTCTTGTTGAGCGAGTGCTCAGTCGATTCAACCTGAACGGCCAAGACTATGTCCAACTCACTGGAGATCCGGGAAAAGCAGTCCATCTTCCAACAGAGAATCCAGTAAATCTTAAAGAATTACTCTCTAATTATGTGGAATTCCAAGAACCCGCTACCCGTTCGCAAATCCGGGCACTTGCGTCTCATACTGTATGTCCTCCCCATGTATTAGAGCTTGAAGAGCTATTGGAGGATGGAACGTACAAAAGGGAGATACTCGGTAAACGGATCACCATGCTGGATCTGGTGGAAAAGTACCTTGCCTGTGAAATTCCGTTTGAAGGGTTCCTGCTTTTACTCCCAGCACTAAAAGCAAGATACTACTCGATTTCAAGCTCTCCCCTCTACAAGGAAGGAGAAGCGAGCATCACGGTCAGCGTCGTTCGCGGAGAAGCATGGAGTGGAAATGGAGAATACAAAGGAATAGCATCAAACTATCTGGCAGAACGTTCCGAAGGCGATAAGATAGCGTGCTTTATCTCTACACCTCAATCGAACTTCCAGCTTCCGGACGCAACCGAAACACCAATCGTCATGATCGGCCCTGGTACTGGAATTGCACCATTCAGGGGATTTATCCAGGCACGCCGCATTCTTAAAGAAAAAGGAGAAACGCTGGGAGCAGCCCACCTTTACTTCGGCTGCCGCAATCCTGAACACGATTTCTTATATCAAGCGGAATTAGAGAAGGCCGAACAAGATGGAATCGTAACTCTTCACACGTCTTTCTCAAGATGCCCTGGTAAAGAAAAGACTTACGTCCAGCACCGTTTGTCGGAAAGCGCTGAAGACATCCTACCTTTATTGAAAGATGGAGGCCGCTTATACATCTGTGGAGACGGTGGTAAAATGGCACCGGATGTGGAACGCACATTAGTAGAATGCTATATGAATTTCTATCAAACAAGGCAAGAAGAAGCAGCCGCATGGCTGGGATCACTTGAAGAAGATGGTCGATATGCCAAGGATGTTTGGGCAGGAGCGTAATGAAAAGGAGAGCAGCGGATCATGGGTTCGCTGCTTTGTTTTGTGAGGCTGCAGGAAATCCCGAGATCATTTAGAGATGCTATTGAATCCTTAGGTGCCTGGCACTAATTTTTTTTAGAACCTAGTACTTCCCCTCTTATACCTCATTCAGTGACACGTTCGCCGTTATAATTGATATTTCGCCGTTAACTCCTGGATTTCGCCGTTATATTGAAAATTTCGCCGATATAATCATAATTTCGCCGATAAATGGATTTCTGCTCCAATAGCGAGGCAGGGACAAGCAACAATTTCCGCTTGGAGCCACCTCTTGACTACTATCATTCGCTGATATATTTGAGATTTCGCTGATAAAATCCGAATTTCGCTGATATATTGAAAATATCGCTGATAAAATCAATATTTCGCTGATAATTCTATCTCTGACGACAAAATGCCCCCGCACACCCCACCAATCTGACTCGCATCACCATAAATTACAACCAAATCAGCAAAAATTCGCAGCAAACCCATAAAGATTCCTGCTTCCCCTCTATTTTCACATGCCTTTCACTACTTTACTCCAAAAAAAGAGAGCTCCCAAAATGAGAAGCCCTCCTGTTCCTATTTCCCGCCTGTGAATGAAATTCCTTTAATAAAGTAGCGATTAAAGAATGCATACAGAAGGAGTACCGGCAGTGTAAAGACCATGGATGCCGCCATGATGTAGTTCCAGTAGCTGACGTATTGGCCTTTAAAGGTGTTCAATCCTAATGGGAGTGTATACATTTCTGTATCGGTCATGACAATCAATGGGGTCATGAAGTTGTTCCAGAATCCCATGAAGACAAAGATTGCTTGTGCGGCCAAGGCTGGTTTTGCTAATGGTAAAACCACCTTGAAGAAGATTCCGAAACGGCTTAGACCATCGATTTGAGCAGCCTCTTCCAGTTCCTTCGGGAAGTTGATGAAGAACTGTCTCATCATGAAAATGAAGGTTGCATTGATCATGGCCGGTACGATCATCCCTTGATACGAGTTAAGCCAGCCGATTTCTTTTAAAATTAAATAGTTCGGGATCATCGTGACTTGAGCCGGAATCATCAGGACTGCGAGAATCATGATGAATAATGCCTTTTTTCCTGGAAAGCTTAAGCGCGCCAAGGCATATCCAGACATGGAATTAAAGATGATATTCAATGCTGTCCCGACCACTGCGATGAATAAACTATTGAATAACCATCGTGGAAATAGCTCCTGTTCAATGAAAATCTGTTTATAATTATCCAATGTGAAATTCTTCGGTATGAAATTCATCGTTCCGCTAATGATTTCTTCTAATGTTTTAAAAGAAGAGGAGAGTGCCCATAAGAATGGAATCAGAGTTGTGATCGCATAGCCTATCAGGACAATGTATAGAAGACGCTTACTGAACGTCTTTTTCTTCGAATTCATGCTTCCATCCTCCTTAATAGAGTGATTCTTCTTTAGAGAATTTACGTTGAATCAAGGTCGCCACCAGGATGATTATGGCGAGCGCGAAGGCAAGTGCTGCAGCATACCCCATGGTTCCCAATGATTTAAAGGCATATTGATAGATGAGGAGGACAACCGTTAACGTCGAGTTATTCGGTCCACCGGATCCACCTGAGAAAATATACGATTGATCAAACAGCTGGAAAGTTCCGATAACCCCCATGATCACGACAAATGACGTAACTGGTCGCAGAAACGGAACGGTCACATAGAAGAACTTCTGGATCGCATTCGCTCCGTCCAGTTCAGCCGCTTCGTATAACGAGTCTGGAATATCCTGAAGAGCTGCAAGATAGATGACCATGAAAAACGGTGCCGTTGCCCAGATGTTCATCAACATAATCGCATTCAGGGCAATGTCAGGATCACCTAAGAAGTTATAAGTCGGCAAGCCCACTTTTTCTAAAAGGTTGTTGATCAGCCCTTCTTTGTTATACATCCACATAAAGATCAGCGTTAATACGGCTGAAGACGTTAGGGTTGGTAAGAAATAGACAATCCTGAAAAGCTTCTCACCCTTTAATCCTGCGTTTAACGTTGCAGCCAGAACCAATGCCAGAAAGGTCTGTGTCGGCACCACAATCAGTACGTACTTTGCCGTGTTTTTCAATGCGATAATAGCCCGGTTGTCTTCCATGATCCTTGCAAAGTTTTCAAAAGCAACAAATTCAAAACTCATATCTCCCAGGAGTTGAACCTTATGAAAGGATAAAAAGATGGCATAAAGAATCGGTCCAATAATAAACACCGCTAATACAAATAGCGTGGGAGACATAAATAAGTATCCTTGTCCTGCATCCTGTAATCTCTTCTTAGAAGATTGTTTGTTCATTCTCATCCCTACCTTCTATCTGTCTAAAATCTTCAGCTATTACCTGTATTCTTTCCGCCCAGGTCCGCATCCAAGACCTCAAAAGAAAGAATACAGTCAATGGTAAAGCTGTACCTGACACAATCATGAGTGTCAGGTACCATTAAAAAGATTATTGAATTTCGCTATTCGCTTGTTCTTCTGCTTCTTTCAGTGCTTCATCCAGAGGTCTGTCACCCAGGAAGGCAGCGATAAATTGGTTGTTAAAGTTGTTCATGATGATCGGCAGGTTCTTTCCTTCTGCCCAAACCGTCGCATATGGTGCTCCGGCTACAAGTGCTCCGCGTAATTCATCCTTGTCATACCCTAATTTTTCCGCTACTGACTTACGTGTCGGAAGGGCAAACCCTTTGGACGTCCATGTTTCCATCCCTTCTTTACCAGTAAGATACGAGATCAGCTCCCATGAAGCTTCCTTCTTTTCCGATGCCGCATTCATCACATATCCAACCGTGTAGGCCATTGTCCCTTTTTCTCCATTAATTGTCGGTAATTCAGCCGTTCCGTATTCAACATCCGGGAACGTATCCGCTAAGAATGGAATCGCCCAGTTTCCTTCGATGACCATGGCTGCTTTCCCTTGACCGAACATTTCCCCTCCCCAGTTCGCTCCAACTTCTGAAGCCTGTGCAGAGGTTTTGTCTTCGTTATGCTGGTCGATGATCGGCTGAAGGGCATTGACCACTTTATCTGAAGCAAAGTTCGCTTGATCGTCCTTCACGACTTTTCCACCTGTAGCCTGAGCAACGTGATAAAGGCGGGCGAGTTCCGGAGCCACTCCAAATCCATAAACGCCATCTTTTGTAAGTGCCTTTGAAACTTCACGAAGCTCATCCCATGTTTTCGGAACTTCCACTCCTGCTTCTTCAAACATTTTCTTATTATAGAATAAGGCTAGAGTCGAATAGTCTTTCGGAAAGCCATAAGTCTTTCCATCAACCTGGAACGCTTCAAGCAGCGGTTTCTCGAAATCTTTCACATCGAAATCTTCTGTTACGTAATCATCCAGCGGCTCAACAACCCCTGTTTCAATGAGGGCAGGAGCTTCCAGAGCATCCAAATAGAAAACGTCAGGACCTTCTCCACCAATCAAACGTGTTTTCAATACATCCATATACTGCTCAGAAATGACTTCGTGCTTTACATCAATATTCGGATGTTTTTCTTCAAAGTCAGAGATCGTTTGAGTCAAAAGCTTCTGTTCAGAAGGATTTCCTCCCCAGCCCGCAAGAGTGATTTCGACTTTCTCACCATCATCTCCATTTGAACTCGTCTTCTCATCTGATCCACTGCACCCTGCCAGAACCGTCCCCACTAACATCGTCGTAATACCTAGACTCGCGATCCATTTCTTCTTCGCCATTTTCATAACCCCTTTTTTGATTTATTTAAAATAGGATTGTTATTATTCCTGGATGTGTTACACTGTCTGCTTTTCTTTCACAATGTCGTAGCCTGTTGAATTTTCTAAAATGGTGGTTTCTACTTTGTCTCCTTTTCGCGTTAAGGATAGAGACAGCACTCCATCACCAATCGTAATATCGTGAACCGTCAATATGTTCATTTCATCAAGTAAAACCGGATTGAGATGTATTGCTTTTGTTAAGCTGTTTGGAAACAACCCTAATAGTGATTGAATAAATACAAGTGGTGTCCCCGCTGCCCACGCTTGTGGAGAACAAGCAACCGGATACTTTACAGCCTTCCCAAATGCAGATTCATATCCGCAGAACAACTCTGGCAGTCGATCATATTCGAAGTGGCGGGATGCATCAATCAGTCCACTCATCACCTTCTTCGATTCGTCAGTAAATCCTAATTTACTTAATCCCAGCAAAGTCATGCTGTTATCATGGGGCCAAATGCTTCCATCGTGATAGCTCATCGGGTTATATCCAGCTTCGCCTTTCCCCATGGTACGAATTCCGTACCCTGAAAACATTTTGTCATTCGTTAACGTTTGACTTACTTTTTCAGCGCGGTTCCCTGACATCATTTCAGAATATAAAACATGTCCTGGATTGGAAGTGATCGTACCTACCTTTTCTTTGTTTTGATCAAGGGCGATGGCGTAGAATTCCTGGTCATCCATCCAAAACTCCTGTTCAAATCGTTCTTGCAGGTTTTTCGCTTCTGCTTTTAATCTAGAAGCCGTTTCATTATTCTCAAGTGCTTCATAAACAGCAGCCAATCCCCGTTTCGCCTGGTACACATAACCTTGAACCTCTACTAAGGCAATAGGCGTATCAGCGTATTCCCCGTTTCGATGAACGATGGAGTCCCCGGAATCCTTCCAGCCTTGGTTGGCGATTCCCTTGGATGATTCCTGATGGTACTCTACGAATAAATCTTCATCACGATCTCCATATTGATCGATCCACTCAAGTGCTCTCTTCACGTTTTCTGAAAGCTTATGGAATGTATCGAAGTCACCCGTCCATTTCACATACTCTGTTAAAAGAACAAGGAATAACGGTGTTGCATCAATTGTTCCGTAATAAGGCGTGAAAGGAATTTGGTTCGTATTCGCAAGCTCTCCGTATCGAATTTCATGCATGATCTTTCCTGGCTGTTCGTCTCTCCAAGGATCCACCTTCGTTCCTTGCTCACTGGCCATAGTGAACAGGGTGCCTTTTGCAACCTGGGGTTGGAACGCGATCATTTGAAGGGCCGCAATCAGACTGTCTCTTCCGAATGGAACCCCGAACCAAGGCAGGCCAGCTACAGGAAACTTTCCGTATCCAGTGTCAGTCAATAACACTCTAAGATCAGATAATCCTCTGTCCACAAGGCGTTGAAGCGGCCGGTAATCCGTTTCTACTTTCGTTAACTGAGCAGACCATTCTTTATAAGAGACTTTTAATTTTTGAAGAGCCTCTTCGACAGGTAAAATGTCATCTCTGGTTTCTACATTTTCCAGTGGAACGATCCTAAATGTAATGGACTGTTCTTCCTCATGCTGAAGCTCTAGCTGGAAGGTAATCTCCCCATTTTCCTTCACGTTTTTCGCTTTGGCATCCCACTGAATTTTCGTGGCACGATTGATATCGTCTGCTCCTTCATATTGGAAGGTGAGGGATTGATCCTCAACGTTCTGACCTGTCCTCTTTCCTACGTTTCCAGTTTGAAATCCGCGTACGATAAACATATCGTTGAAGTCCACGTCTACTTCCACATTCAACTCAAACGATACGGGCTTTGGAAAATAGTTTTTCATCGTAATCGTTTCATATAACACATCATCATAAATAAAGCGCTTACGTTCGATTTCTACTGATTCCCTCCAGAGAATAAGATTTCCATCCTCCTCTTGGTGGGGGTTCGTCGATAGAATCGTAGACATATAGTTTTCGGATCCATCCGAGTGTAATAGAATCGGTTTTTCATTATTTATTTTCACATTCAACTTGCTAAGGTACCTCGTGTCATTCTTGTATAAACCAAGTCCATAACTATGATCTGGAACGATATCTCCCTGCTCATCTGTAAGAAGAAATAGGTTGTTTTCTTTAATCACTCTGTAGTTCATATTGGTTCCTCCTACTTTCAAAACGCTATTGTTTTGAATTTAATCTGCTGTGTCCCGAAACGTTTTGGAAATAAGGTAAAAAAATATCCCAAAACGTTTCGGATTACCCCCTAAATAAAAGTTGGCATTTAGATTTTCACCAACATTTATTCATTACTATGATTCGTACTTTCTCTTTTGATTAACTTTGTTTCCAACACCATTCGATGAGTCTTGGACTGATTTGATAACAAATCCAGCAATAATCTTGCCCCTTCATACCCGAGCTGAAACTTATTTTGTTGGATGGTTGTCAGCTTTGGACTAACATAGGAAGCTAACAAAATATCATCATATCCGACAATCGAAAGTTTTTCCGGCACCTGTAACTTCAAGTCTTTCGCTGCACCCATCGCACCGATGGCCATTAAATCACTTGCACAAAATAATGCTGTTATTTCAGGATGTGAGGTTAATAATGCGTTAGCCGCTTTCTTTCCACTTTCTTCGGTGAACTCTCCATTTACAACGTAATTGGTATTGAGTTCCACCTGTGCTCCTTGTAAAGCATTTTTATACCCTTCCAATCTCTGCTGACTAACAAACGCGAACTCATGTCCATTAATCATCCCAATGTTCTTGTGTCCATTGTCGAGTAAATGCTGAACGGCTTTTTCAGCCCCTAATACATTATCCGTTGTCACATGACTCACATTCCCAGACTCAAGGGGAATATCAATTAATACGCAAGGAATATCACTTTCGACGACTTCATGTAAATAAGGATCATCGGTTCGAATCCCCTGGATAATGACCCCGTCCACTCTTCTTTCTCTGCAAAGTTGAGTATACGTCTTTTCACGCTGCTTCGAAGAATTGGTGTTGAATAAAACAAGATCGTAGTCAGCACCTGAAACAAACTCATTAATCCCCGCCAGCACTTCCACAATGAAATTATCCTTTACACTTTCCTTCGTAAATCCGGAAACGAGTAATCCAATCGTTTTCGACTTCTTCATGACCAGACTTCGGGCAATCGAATTCGGACTATAATTTAACTCCTTGGCAACTTCTGTAATCTTCCTTCTCGTGTCTTCGTTGACATCAGAATATCCATTTAAGGCTCTTGACACCGTCGTAACGGATACCCCAGCTACTCTGGCAATATCTTTAATTGTAGTCACTTGCACATCTCCCAAAACGTTTCGGATTTCCTTTAACTGAATAATACAACATCTTGAAAACGATTACAACATTATTTTTCAATAACGTTGCTTGGTGGGACATGGGGACAGGCACCGTGTCTCACCTATAGCTTGTTGATCCTAGGTATTCGTTCCTCTTTAATGCTTCATTCGCCGTTATATTTTGGATTTCGCCGTTAAAATCAGGATATCGCCGTTAAATAGACCTCAGATCAAATCGGAACGTGGTCACCGAAAACAGGACCATGCTTATGCCTATCTGTGAATGTCTGGGTTCGCTGATAAATTTAGGATTTCGCTGATATAATCCGAATTTCGCTGATAAATTGAAAATATCGCTGATAAAATCAGTATTTCGCTGATAATCCACTCATTCCTTTAAGAATCCTTACCTTTTCAACCATCCATCCATTCTTTTTCTAAAATTCCCCCTCTTTATGAATCCTACATTCTAAAAAAAACAGCGAATCCAAATGAATTCGCTGCTTTTCCCTTACTTTTTCCTAACCGGTATCCATATTTCACTTCTAAACGCATTCGATCCAACGTCCTTACTCTCATTCCACAACATCTCCGGTCCCTCTGCTTGTTCATAGCTTGAAGACGGGAACCATTCAGAGTAGATCCGCCCCCACACTTGTTGCAAAGTGTCCGGAAATGGTCCGACCGCTTCGAATACAGCCCATGTCAGATCGGGTACTTCAAGTTTCGATAAACCATCTGGACACTCCTCTGTTGTTGCAGCCCCTATATAATGATCGAGCTCCCCCTTTTCCTCCATCCTGCCTTCAGAAAAATTGACGGATGCACTAATCAATCCTTGTGGTTCTACATTTGACATGCTCTTAAATCTCTTGATCATGTCCTCGTCCAAGCTTTGCCACATGTCTGCAATTTCAGGATTCACCCCATTAAAGATGATTGGCACCCGTTTCATGATACCTACAATGGAAAACGGTTCTTTCTTTACGATTCGATAATTCATTTCATTGCCTCCTCTGATGGATAACTGGAAGGTCATAGGTGGAAATGCTTTGAGTGAATGGCCGCTCACTTGTGACGGAGTGACGCCATGCATTTTTTGGAACACTCTCGTAAAGGAATCGGGTGAAGAATATCCATATTTCATGGCAATATCGATTACCTTTACGTCGCTGTTTTGCAGTTCAAGAGCTGCAAGGGTCAAACGGCGGCGCCTGATGTATTCCGATAAGGGAATCCCCGCAAGGAACGAAAACATCCGTTTAAAGTGATACTCTGAGCAATACGCATGCTGAGCCACTTTTTCAAAATTGATTTCTTCAGTCAAGTTCTCTTCGATGTACCGTAAAGCGTCATTCATATTCTTCAATGAATCCATTTCCACTACCCCCTTCATCAATAGAATAGCAAGATAGAATTAAAGCAACCCGACTTATCGTGCACCAATTTGCAGGATTTGATCTTTATAAAAGTGGCCTCCTCTTTAGAGAAGGCCCACCAACTTCATTATTTTCTCGCTTCATGAACCTTCAGCATCTTACCCTTGACTGTGGTTTTCTTCATCGCATGCAATACCAGTGGTCCTTTACCGTTCAAAATCTCCACGTAGGAAAGGTTTTCCTGAATGGTGATGATGCCGATGTCATCTGCGCTTACTCCTTCGATTTTCGCAATTGTTCCGACGAAATCGACTGCCCTGATTTTCTTTTTCTTGCCGCCATTGAAGTAGAGTTTCATGATATCTCTATTCAATTGCTCACTCTTGTCTGATTTAAAATCAGGTTCCGTCTCTAATTTCCGTTCAAAATCCGCCTTCGCTTTCGCCACTGTGTCCTGTGACGGCGGCTCCAGCTTTGGAATCGTAAATCCGATATAGCCTTCAATCTCGGCAAGGAATTTATCTTCATATGGTGTGCAGAAGGTGATCGCCTTTCCTGCAGAACCGGCGCGCCCCGTTCTTCCTGTTCGGTGAACATAACTTTCTTTCTCCATAGGGATATCATAATTGATGACGTGGGTAATATTTTCGATATCAATCCCACGCGCCGCCACATCGGTTGCGATGAGATACCTGAATTCCCCTCTTTTAAAATCGTCCATCACTTCAAAGCGCGCTTCCTGAATCATACCGCCATGTATTTTATCAACAGGATACCCTGATCGGTCCAACTCATCACATAATGTATCCACATTTTCTTTTGTTCGGCAAAAAATGATGCAGCTATCGGGATTCTCAACGGTTGTCACGTTTTTCAGAAGAGTCAGCTTGTCATCCTCTTTCACTTCGATCATGGAATGGTCAATCTTATCTGTTGTAATGCCCGTTGCCTTAATTTCAATATGAACAGGTTTCTTCATATATTTATGGCAGAGTGCTTCGACATCCTCAGGTAATGTAGCAGAGAATGTCAACGTAACCCGGGCTGCTGGCAACTCCTGAATAATCGCTTCCACCTGTTCAATGAACCCCATGTTCAGCATCTCATCGGCTTCATCGATCACAAGGTACGCAAGCTTATCCAGTGGAAATGTTCCTTTTTCAATATGATCGAGAACACGACCGGGAGTGCCGACTACGACATGGTTTTTCTGCTTAAGCTCAAGCTTTTGTCGGTGAAAAGGAGACTTCCCATACACTGCAGCCGCTTTGATTCGCTTATAACGTCCGATGTTCGTGATATCTTCTTTCACTTGAACCGCGAGTTCACGGGTTGGTGTCAGCACAAGTGCCTGAGGCTTATTTTCTTCCCATGCTACCAACTCACAAATCGGAATCCCGAAAGAGGCTGTCTTACCGCTTCCTGTTTGGGAACGCACAACAAGATCCTCCTTCTCCAGAGCCAATGGGAGCACTTTGGACTGAACCTCGGTTGGAGCCTGATAGCCTAAATCGGATAGAGCCCTTACAATTTCATCACTAAGCTTATAATCCTTAAATTGCTTTATACTCATTTCAATACCTCATTTATTCCTTCATTTAGTCTTATTCTCATAGGAAAGCGTCGATTCTATTCAATGGAAAAATACCCTCTGCAAATTCTTTTCAAATATCTTTAGGTATTCCACCAATAGTGTGTTATGCTTTACCTAACCATTTTTAACTTGTAACATGTTGTCTCCGGGACCGACGAACGCTGTCGGTCCCTTTTTATATCCAAAAGCGGAGGCGGCTTGACCAGAGGCGACAAGCATAAGGCGAACATGCCGGAAAGGCGCTCTTTGCCTTTTTGGCATGTTTGACTTATGACCTCGAGCCTCTAGCCGCCGGAGCTGGATGTCACCTAAAGCGGAGGCGGATCGTTCAGCCCCGACAAGCATAAGATGAATTGGCCGGGAAGGCGCACTTTGCCTTCTTGGCCAATTTAGCTTATGACCTCGAGGGGCTAGCCGCCGGAGCTGGATGTCACCTAAAGCGGAGGCGGATCGACAAGAGGCGACAAGCATAAGGCGAACATGCCGGAAAGGCGCTCTTTGCCTTTTTGGCATGTTTGACTTATGACCTCGAGCCTCTAGCCGCCGGAGCTGGATGTCACCTAAAGCGAAGGCGGATCGTTCAGCCTCCCTAATAATCCACACTAATATCTATTCCCCAACAATAAAAAAAGGACCCTCCGAGAGAGTCCTTCATCAAAAGCTATTACGCTTTGTTTACGTTAGTCGCTTGAAGTCCACGTTGACCTTGCTCAGTGTCAAATGTAACTTTTTGACCTTCGTCTAAAGATTTAAATCCTTCGCCTTGGATAGCTGAGAAATGTACGAATACATCTTCTCCACCTTCGATTTCGATGAAACCGAAACCTTTTTCTGCGTTAAACCATTTTACTGTACCTTGTTGCATAATTGTTTCCTCCTGTGTGGACTTTAATCCACGATTTATTACTATCGTTGCTCAATTAGATATCAAAGGCGAAAAGTTTAAATACTTTCTTTCCTTACAGACCGAACAAAAATAATTCTTTCTTAGAATAACAGATAACCTGAGAAAAAGCAAATCTATTCCTATATTCTTCACAAACCAGTGATCTTCCCACTTCCTTAATCATTTAACTCAGGCGGCTCATTTTAAAATAACCTTTGAATATTTACCCTTAAACTCTCCATCAGTAAAGGAGAAAACCATCCTTGTGTCGAAAGTAAGAGATAAAGGGGATGACCCAATGAATAAAATTGGATTATTAAAAAGTTTAAATCAAGCCAGCCGTGGAAACTTCTTTTCAATTGACATTCCTATGACATCAAAAGAAGAAGCGCAAACCATTGAAAATCTGGCAAATGAGTTAGAAAAAGAAGGGAAAATCAAAATCAGGGAATGTGCTCAGAATGAAACATCTGTTTACATTCAAGGAATCATCAAGTATGCGTTAACATAATTGTGGAGGGCTGCCTGCTACTTGTTCGACAGGCACCTCCTTTTTTTTGACAAATAAAAAAGGACCCTCCGAGAGAGTCCTTCATCATAAAGCTATTACGCTTTGTTTACGTTAGTCGCTTGAAGTCCACGTTGACCTTGCTCAGTGTCAAATGTAACTTTTTGACCTTCGTCTAAAGATTTAAATCCTTCGCCTTGGATAGCTGAGAAATGTACGAATACATCTTCTCCACCTTCGATTTCGATGAAACCGAAACCTTTTTCTGCGTTAAACCATTTTACTGTACCTTCTTGCATGTGTGTTTCCTCCTGTGTGGACTCGAATCCACGATTTATTACTATTATTGCTCAATTAGATATCAAAGGCGAAAAGTTTAAATACTTTCATTCCTTACAGACCGAACAAAAATAATTCTTTCTTAGAATAACAGGAAATCGTAAAAATAGCAAATGCTTTTTATAAGTTTGTTTAAGACGCACTCATAAACTCCTTCAACCTCCTATAAAAAAAGTCCACTTCCCCAAAAGGAAATGGACTTACATATGACTACTTATCTTCCTGCTTACTCCCATGCTTCACGCCTTTACTTGTATAAGGCTTGTTGCTCTTTTTCTTATTCGCTCCGGCCTGCCAGCGATTCCAGCCTTTCTTTCCAGTGCCTTGGCCCGTTCCGCTCTTTTTCTTTGGTTTACTCATATTTTCACTCCGTTATGATAAGGTTCGTTCTTTCACGTTCGTCTCCATATCATAACACTTATCGGCGGATGAGAGAACTTCTTGTTTATTCCACTTCTTTTTCCTGTCCTGTATAGATGTGAATCGCATCCCGCAAGAACTCGGCTACACCGTCTTGCTCAGCGTCATAATAAGCCTTGAACCGATCATCATCCACATACATCTGAGCAAGGCCTGCATGGGCTTCTTTACTGTAATGCCCCCAGTAGAACGAGATCCACTGCCTATGGAGGTCAGCCGCTTTCTGGGCAGCGTCGCTTGCGGGATTACCGGTTTGAAATGCTTCCCCTAAGGTTTGTTTAATTTCCTGCTCAAGTGCAGTGATCTTTTCATGGTCTTCCTGAGACATGTTCATGACTCTGGCGTTGGATTCGTCCACTGCCTTGTCGCCGTATTTCCCCCGCACTTCTTCCCCATACTTTTTCTCATTTTCTTCCACCATTTTCTCCTTGAACCCTTCAAACTTTTCTTTATCCGACATGGTGATTCTCCCTTCCTTTACACGTAATGTTTTATCTACATTTGCAATCAATTGATCAAGCTGCGCGCGTCTGGCCATTAAGGTTTCCCGGTGTTCCCGTAAGGCATGGGTTGCGTCAAAGGCAGGATCATCAAGAATATCCTTGATCTCGTCAAGTCCTACACCCAGTTCTTTGTAAAAGAGGATCTGCTGCAGGCGATCGACTTCCTTCTGCCCGTATATCCGGTATCCTGACGAATTGGTCCTGGCCGGCTTCAGAAGCTCAATTTCATCATAATAGCGCAGGGTCCTCGTGCTCACCCCAGCAATCTCTCCAAGTTTCTTGACGGTATATTCCATGATGTCACCTCCTGACAATTCTTACTTTACAGGTTGACGCTGCGTAAATGTAAAGGGGGAATTTGAAAAAAAGTTCGCGTTATTTATCTTTCATAGGATAGCCCGCCTGCACGGGATCTATTTAGGGGAATCCCTTGAAAATAAAGTGTCAGTCCGATATTCTTAGATTATTAATTATCAGTTTAAGGTTGTGTTGAGCATGCGTATCAATAAGTATATAAGCGAGGCTGGAAAGGCATCCAGACGCGGTGCAGATAAATTGATTACCGAAGGAAGAGTGACCATCAACGGGAAGATCGCGAAGATTGGCGATCAAGTGAATCCCGGGGATGATGTGAAAGTTAGCGGAGCTCCTGTCCGGGTAGCAAGAAATAATGTGTATATTGCACTAAATAAACCTGTTGGGATTACAAGTACAACTGAAAAGGGTGTCAAGGGGAATATTGTGGATCTCGTCAATCATCCCCTGCGAATTTTCAATATTGGACGACTGGACAAAGATTCAGATGGCTTGATTCTTCTGACGAACGACGGGGATATCGTCAATGAAATCCTCCGTGCGGAAAATCAGCACGAGAAAGAATACATTGTCACTGTTGACCGTCCGATTTCAGAGGATTTCTTAAAGCAGATGTCAGAGGGAGTTAAGATTCTTGGAACGAAAACCCTGCCTTGTAAAGTGGAGCAGGTGTCAAAATACGTTTTCCAAATCACGTTGACTCAAGGGTTGAATCGACAGATCCGCCGTATGTGTGAGGCCCTTGGATATGAGGTCTACAGACTGCAGCGCACGCGCATCATGAATATTCAACTGGGGAATCTGCCTATGGGACAATGGCGCGACCTTTCTAAGAAAGAGAAGACCCGATTGTTTCAGGATTTGGATTATGAACCGAAGGAATGGTAATCATTCAACCGGACCCACCATACGTTACGTATGGTGGGTCCGGTTTTTACTTGTGTAAACCTATCTCCATACCCCTAATATGAAACCCATCAACGTAAAGGTCACAACATGGTACCCGGCATTAATGAAGAAAAGTTTAGTTGATTTCCTTTCAAATAAATACGTGATACCCATCGCGGTCGCCACCCAGAAAAGCCCTGCTGTGAACCCTGCAGAAGCTCCGATCATCCCGTTTCTGTCCGGACCTAAAAACAGCACCAATACAATCGAAATAATAAGTGAGAGGATAAATGCACCACCGAAGATTTTCACCATGTGACCGTTCTTCATGTCTTCTTCGTCAAAATTGTTTTCCACCATCCAAGCTTTCCCGAATAGGAGGGAATACCATAAACCTCCTATTACAAACGAAGATAGTGCTGCCACAAATACCGCTAAGTAATTTATGGATTCAGCTGATTGAGCTAGCATATTCTTTTTCCTCTTCCTTTCTGCACATAATGTATTACCTTCACCCATTATAGGTACACGGCGAGGAAATGTATTGTAAAAAATGGACTTGTTTTTATGAAAGAAAATTCTCAGAACCGGATGCCCTTCTTTTATACTCTCCAGGTGTCATACCGGAAAATCGTTTAAACTCTTTATTGAAGTGAGACTGATCATAATACCCCAATTGAGAAATCAAATCTGCCACTTCGTTATGAGAATGGAAATAGAGTGATGAATAGGCTCTCTCAAACCTGTATACCTGAGCCAGCAGCTTCGGATTCACACCTGTGTGATCATGAAAGATCCTCGTAAGGTGTCTTTGAGTAAAACCTAAGGAAGCTGCCAATGTTGGAATCGATTGATTGGGATTCATTTTCAGCTGATTTACTATATCTGTGATGACTTTATATTGTTTTGTTTTCTTTTCGGATATTTTTCTAATCAAGAACTGATTTAAAAGGGGATATATCTCTGCGTTTTCTTTTACCATGCAAAGGGCTTCATACATTTCCTCCTGAAAAAATCCCCAAATGGAATGGAGGGAATCTACCTGGTTGACCGTTTCACCAATGGGGATCTCTAAAAAAGGAAAGATCCCGTGTGGATAAAAACGTATGCCAATTAAGTTTGATTTCCCCCGGTAATTGATTTCTAAAGGTTCATAGTGACACCCCGACAACCAAGAGTGGTTTACGCTGCGTGTTCTCCGGTTCATCACTTTATAGTTTCCTTCAAGTGCAAAAATCATTTCAATCTTTCCGTTGGGCAGGATTAATTCAGTCTTGTCTTCCGTCCCCGTGTGCAACTCTACATTCCAGTAGCATTCAATCCACGGTCTCAAATTCTTATCAGGCTTTCTAACCTCAAATTTCATAACACAGATCTCACCTTTTATGTACAGGATTACCTCTTGCTTTAGTAGAAACGTATGGCTCTCCTCTTCTTTAACAAAGAGAGCCCTATTGCTCACACCAATTATTTCAAAAGCTGTGATTTAACTCAAGCATGTAAATTGAAAAAGGGGTCTGTCCCCCACTGCGTAAACCGCATGGGAGACAGACCCCTCAAACTCACCCTGCTGGTGACTTCATCTTATCCATAATCATAGTAAAATAGTTCTTCACCGGACCTGGCGGGTGGGGAATGTGGAATGAACCAGACTCCTGAGACTCCTCATCCTCTTCGGTTAACATAGGAGAATAAACCCGCTTCCCCTCCACTATGCTGCGAATCGAGGAAGTCAGCTCTTCACTTGGACTGTCCTTTAGTAAGTATCCGCCTGCATCGAATTGTTGAGCCCGCTCTAAATATCCCTTTTTCGGAAATGTCGTCAAAACGAGCAGATGGCATCCCACTGTCTTCACAGCTTCCAGAGGTCCGTCCCTCTCAAGCATTTCAATATCCATGATAAAGAGGTCTGGTTTCAATTGGTGGACAAGGGCGAGTGCTTCTTGCCCATCCTTTATCTGGCCGACTACTTCCATGTCTTCTTCCAGGTTGAGGATGGAGGTCAGGGTTCCACGCAATAATTCCTGATCCTCTGCAATGACGATTCGAATCATGTAGGTTCACTCCTTTTAAAGGCCTTATCAAGTAAAGACTCCCCTTATATGAAGCGTTGATAAGGAGAGTCGGTCAGGATTATAATTCAGGTTTGGCTTCAGTTGAAATTCTTGATTTTGACTTATCCAGGGACTTAATGCCTCTAAAGCTCACAAACGTTTTGTTTTCTTCATCCCAAAGCTTGAATCGCAATGATTTTAAGCTTGTCAGAAGTGAGATTGTTGGTACTTTTTGTAATGGCTCTGAGTTTTTATGTGCTTCTTCCAGTTTGTAGTTCGGTACTCTCGGACTTAGATGGTGAATATGGTGATAACCGATGTTACCTGTCAGGAACTGCATGATTTTTGGAAGCTTATAGAAGGAGCTTCCTTCAACAGCCGCCAACACATATTGCCATTCTTTGTCTTCTTCGAAATACGAGTCTTCAAACGTATGCTGAACGTAGAACAACCAAATACCGATCGATCCTGAAACCATAAAGATAGATCCCTGTACAAGGAGGAATTCCTGCCAGCCCAGTGTTACACATAGAAGTGCGATAAGGGCCACGATGATCACGTTCACTAAATACGTGTTATTACGTTCTTTCTTACGTGCATTTTTACGGTTAAATCTATTTTTAAGAAGGAATACATAAATCGGTCCTAAAACAAACATAACGAACGGATTGCGATAAAAGCGATACGCTAAACGAATCTTAAGAGGTGCTGCTAAATATTCATCAATCGTCAGCGTCCAGATGTCACCTGTGCCACGCTTATCCAGGTTCCCGCTTGTCGCGTGATGGACGGCATGATCATGTCCCCACTGATCGAACGGGAATAGCGTCAACACACCCATGGCTGTTCCGACGATTCGGTTTACACGACGGCTTTTAAAGAAAGAGAAATGGGTACAATCATGAAAGATAATGAAGATTCGTGTTAAGAATCCTGCAGCGATCACGATTGGAACGAGTGCCAGCCAGTAAGATACTGAAAGGCTTTGATACGCAAGAAACCATAATAGAAAGAATGGACCCAGCGTGTTGATGATCTGCCATACACTTTCCTTTGTTGTAGACTTTTCATAAGGAGCAACTTCTTTTTTCAACGTTTTTATATTTGTCATGTCATAATTCCCTTCATTTAAGGCGTTGGATTCATTATAGGATAAGCGATATCATCGTGTTAGTAGTAGGTGTCATATGCTGGGTATGACAAATGTCATAAGGGAGAATTTGTCATGAGCCCATAATTGCTCAAACCGTTGATATTGCTGGATTCACAATATTTCTTCCACGTTTCCAATTGGTTATATTATTTTTTTTGATTAGAAAAATATTCTTGTTTGGGGGATTTTTTAGAGAGGTTTTATAAAAAAGGTCTTCAATACTCTTGTATCAGCTACAGATAAAATAAAGAGGAAGGCCCAAAGTTTTTCTTCAGGTCTTCCTCTTTTGGACAATTCACTCATTAAAAATCGAACTCATCAGGATCCGGGCCACTGCGGAAGTCTTCATTTAATGCATCTAATTGGTTCATTTGCTCAGAAGTTAATTCAAAATCATATATAGAAATGTTTTCTTGAATTCTGGACTCCGTCATAGACTTCGGAATTGTGATGACTCCGTGTTGGAGGTCCCAGCGTAGTATCACTTGAGCGGGTGATTTACCATAGGACCGAGCAATCCCTTTAATGGTTTCATTGTTTAGAAGCTCTGCATTCATAAGCGGAGACCACGCTTCAACTTGAATATTGTGCTTGCGGCAGTAATCTCTCACTTCCGTTTGAATCAGCTTGGGATGGAATTCAATCTGGTTAATAACCGGCGTGATTTCAGCACCTTCGAGTAAGTGTTCCAAGTGATGCACTTGGAAGTTACTTACACCGATCGCTTTGATCCTTCCATTTTTATAAAGGGATTCAAGAGCTTTCCAGGACTCCATGTACTTCTCTTTTCCAGGCCAGTGAATCAGATAAAGATCCAGATAGTCGAGCCCCATTTTCTCTAAGCTTTCTTCGTAACCCGCTATCGTTTCATCTTATGATAGGCCGTCATTCCAAACTTTTGAAGTGACAAACAGTTCCTCCCGGGTCACAAGTCCAGCTTCAATCGCTTTATTGATGCCCTTGCCGACACTCTCTTCATTTCCATAAATCGCTGCTGTATCGATACTGCGATACCCCATTTTGATCGCTGTCTGTATTGCCCGTGCAAGCTTCGGTCCGTCATCCACACGGAAAACCCCATATCCCATTTCCGGCATTTTTATATTATTATTTAAAGTGATAGATTTGACGCTCATACCTACACTCTCCTTTTTCATAAAATGAATTGTCCTCATGAGAAGAACATGGATATAGTATGGACGATGGAAGAGAGCTTGAAAAGTAGGTACTTTTTTGTGGGATAGGCACTTCAAAGTACCTGAATAGAGGCTTCTTAGAGCTCCCATAAAAAAAGAGCATGGAAACAACTCTCCACACTCTCTCCATTCTCTATCATTTGCAGACCAGGATCTGCCGGACAAATCTTCCTTTACTCACTTCACAGCGATCCACAATTTCAAAACCCGCTTTTTCAATGTTGGCGTCCACATCTTCCAAGGTGACAATCACGGCCTTTTCCGCAAAACGCCTTGCACTGCGGAGCATTTCAAGCTGTTCTTCATCTGTTATCACCGAACATAGATTGTAGGGAAGGTCGATTACAGCTACATCATAGTGACCAGTTACGTCGTTAATATCCTTTAATGAGACATCCCCTTTGTATCCAAAATGAGCGATATTCTCTTTCACTCCATCGAGGATCAAAGGATTGCGGTCACTCCCGACGATATGGATTCCCATGGATAGTGCCTCCACAAGGACCGTCCCTATTCCGCAGCAAGGGTCGATCATTTTGATTCCTTCAGGATTCGGTGCTGCGATATTCGCGACGGCTCTAGCCACACGAGTGCTGAGGGCCGTCGAATAGCTGTGTGGCTTTTTCACATGGTGCAGCCAAACCGCTTCGTTTCTCACATACTTGCCAAACACCCAACGATCATTGGTTTTCATCACCCCGAACCAAATCTCTGGATCGACTAACTCCGCTTCACCTTTCAGATGCATTCCAACTTCTTTTTCAATCCTGCGAAGCTTTTTAAAGCCTACTCTTTCCGCATCCAGATTTTGAACAAAAACGACTTTGAATCCATCAAGTGCTTCTAATTTTTCTATTTCTTCAAGCAATTCTTCAAATCCATTACCTTCGCAGATAATTTCGATTCTCTCTCGAATAAAAGGACTTCTGCTGGGATCTATTTTCACTGAACTTTCCAGAATGCTAGATTCAGGGCTTTTTCCAAAGAATACTCTTCTTTCCAAGGCACATAGGGATTCTTCGTTCGGTTCCCATGAATAATGGTAGATATATTTTTTCATTTCTATTGTGATCAACTCCGTGTGATGATAAAAATGTTGTGTTGCATTAGACCATTGTAACATAAAAAAAAGACCTGACCCCGGGCATGCCATCGCATTCATGCACCTAAGGTCGGGTCCCGCAATATTATTTATCTTCCATCACGGAAATATATTCTTTCACTACTTCATAGACATACTCCTGATTCGCTGATGCGGTTTCCGGGTTGTATGCTCCACCATTAGTCTTGTTATTCGACAATACACGGATTCCCAGGAACGCTACATCATATGCACCTGCAATCTGTGCTGCTGCAGCCCCTTCCATTTCCTCTACAGAAGTACCGTATTTCTCATGGAACCATTGAATGCGGTCCACTTCATTATTCCACACGTCGGCAGAACCGATGGTACCTTCGACGATCTTTCCTTCGGTGTAAGTATCCTTTACTGCTTTGGCAGCTTCAAGTAAGTCCTCGTCTCCATCGTAGTATCGGATTTTCTCAGCATTTGGGTCTTCACCAGCACTGCCTTCAGAAGCCATTAAGTCCATCGGCTTCCAGACGGTTGGATCGATTCCTTCGCTATCGGCTTTGTCAGCTGTTTTCAATGAACCCAGGTTAACGGTTCTTTCTCCTAATACGATATCAAATACATTTAGTTCAGGGTCATGTCCACCTGATGTTCCTTGGTTGATGATGGCGATCGGATCGTACTTCTCAATGGCTACCGCAGTAGCCGCTGCCGTGTTTTCCATCCCTTTACCTGTTTTGGCAACAATGACAGGATAATCATCAAGCGTTCCTATGTAAAAAACAAATGATCCCGATTTTTCTTCTTTCACATTTTCTAATTTCCCTGCAAACTTTTCTGCTTCAATCGGCATTGGACCTTGAATCATAATGGGTCTCTCTGCCCTTTCTTCCTTAGCTGCAGTCTGTGAAGTGGAACTGCATCCAGTTAATAAGGATAATGCGAGTACGGATAATGATACAAATAAAGCCAGTTTCTTTTTCATCAAAATCTCTCCTTTTTCGTTTTTTCTTGATGGTGATATCTCGCTGTTTTGCCCAAAAGAAAAAGATCTAGAACATGTAGAGTGGTTTCTACTTTCCAGACCTTCGAAGTTAAAGTATACGTGATATGACGTGAATGCCCATCACAAAATGGCAACGGCAAAAAACCGAAAAACCGAATACTTCAACTCGTAGTCCAGTTCTTATAATGGGAACCAGGTAGAAACACTCAGACCATATTACCGAGGATATACGAGTAACGATATGTAATTAGTACAGTGTTAATATAACAAACTCCATTTAAATAATCAACCTAAAATACGAATTTTATTCAATCAATTAGATTTAATGTTCGTGTTTTAGTGATTCCCTCCCAACATAACCAGCATCTTGATCACTCTTAGATTTGATATATAAATAGAGAATAATATAATGAAGGAATGTTACTCAAAAAAAACAATGGGGTGAAAAACATGAAGATCGGACTTATCGGACTGGGGGATATCGCCAAGAAAGCCTACCTGCCAGTTCTCTCTGAAAAAGAAGGAATCGAACTCGTGCTTTGCACAAGGAATGCCGAAACTCTAAATGCTCTTGCAACTAAATATCGGATCCAGGAAAAGGTTCATAGTCTGGAAGAACTGATTGCTACCAATATTGACGCAGCATTTGTAAGTACGGCTACCGAAGCCCACTTTGAAATAACGGAAAAATTACTACAGAATGGCATCAACGTTTACATAGATAAGCCGATTTCCTTGAGTATTCACGAAACCGAAAGAATCGTCCAGCTCGCAAAAGAAAGGGGCAAAATCGCCATGGTCGGTTTTAACAGACGATTCATACCAAAAGTGAGAGAACTTAAAGAACAAGGCAAACCGAGCTTCCTTCTTATGCAAAAAAACAGATACGCTTTACCTGATTACGCCAGAAGGTTTGTCGTAGAAGATTTCATCCATGTTGTAGATACGCTGCGATTCTTAATGGATACAGTGGTCCAGGATGTAAAGGTTCAGTATTTAATAAAAGATGACATGCTCCATCACTTAGTCGTCCAGCTCATCGGCGAGGAGTGCACCTCAGTCGGAATCATGAACCGGGACGGCGGTGTGACGGAAGAAATCATCGAGTACTCGGCTGGCCATCATAAATATGTCGTCAACAGTCTCGTTGAAACGACTCATTATCATAATAAAGAAGTCAACCTTTCTTCATTTGGAGATTGGGAGCCTACTTTATATAAGCGTGGGTTTTATGATTTAGTGGATCATTTCATAGGCTGTGTGGAAAACGGTACAACCCCTGACCCATCGATTGAGGATTCACTGGTTACCCATGAGATTTGTGAGAGGATTGTCGGGATGATTGAATAGTAGGACAGACAGAGGGGGGAGGGGACATGGAATGCCCCTGTCCCCCTCCCCCTTTTTAAAACAAAGGGTTTTTCTCTATTTTCAACCAATGCTCAGACTTCTCAATCTCTCCAGCCAATTGCAACAGCAAATCCTCTCTGCCTTTTGCCGCCATGACCTGGACTCCGACCGGCAGCCCTCCAGAGGTTTGATGTATCGGGAGTGACATGGCCGGCTGTCCTGTTAAATTGGCCAACTGTGTAAAAGGGGTACGCATCAGATTCTTCTGCGCTATCTGATCAACGATCCCAATCTTTTTCAATAGTCTCCTGAGTCCCAATTTCCCTATTGAACTGATCAAGAATTTCTCTGAGGAGGTCGGTTCCAGTTCTCCTATCTTGGCTGGGGGAAAAGCCGTTGTAGGAGTAAGGTAGAAATCATACGTTTCATGAAATGTTTCCATTTGATAAGCTGCTTTATCCCACTCCCTAATACTCAGAATGAATTCTTCAGCGGGGGTGGCCTTTCCAATCAAACCCAGGAGCCAGGTGGAGGGTTCCACATCAGTGTAAGTAGCTTTTCGTCCCAGCACTTCTTCTAACGAAGTTAACAATGCAGCTGTTTCACCAAAATACATGGTTAAAAAACTTCTTGCCATCTTATGTCCATCCACCGGCACCTCTCTTTCTTCCACATAGTGACCCATGGAATCTAGTAATTTAGCAGCCTTCACAACAGCCTTTTCGCACTCAGGATGAACTTCAGTACCTATGGGAGAAGCTTTGGAATAGGCAATCCTTAATTTCTTGCCTATCGGAGTTTGCGATGCTTCCATGTAGCTCCCTTCAAATGGCGGGGCATAGAAAGCCGCAGACTTTTCATATGTTGTTAATTCATCCAGCATGGCAGCGCTATCCCTGACCGACCGGGTTAAAACATGCTCAACAGAGGCCCCTTGCCATGTTCTTCCGTAGGTTGGACCAACAGGTGTTCTTCCCCTGGTTGGTTTCAAACCAAATAACCCGCAATAAGCAGCCGGGATTCTGATAGATCCCCCACCATCGTTGGCACCCGCGATCGGAACAATGCCGGATGCTACCGCAGCGGCTGAACCGCCACTTGAACCTCCAGGCGTATAATCCAAATTCCACGGATTTCTTGTCGCACCGTGATGTGAAGGCTCTGTAACAGCCACTAAAGCAAATTCAGGCACATTCGTTTGCCCCAGAATGACCACACCTGTTTCACGCAATCTCCTGGTGTACTCTGCATCTGTCTTCGCTCGGTAGGTTCGAAGTGATCTTGAACCTGCTGTCATAGGCTCCCCTTCTATTTCCTGAGTGATATTTTTCAATAGCATCGGTACACCGGCGAATGCTCCAGTAAGCTCTTTGTCTGCAACCTCCCTCGCCTGTTCATACATTTTGTGAATCACTGCGTTCAACTTCGGATTGTGGGCTTCTATTATTTTAATGGCTTCTTCAACCAATTCTTTAGGATGAACTTCTTTTTTCTTCACTAATTCTGCGAGCCCTAAACCGTCGTAGTTTTTATAATCAAAACCCTGCATCATGCTCACCCCCTATTGACTATGTTTCTATGACTTTCTACATAATGGGAAAATATCCTTTTTTTAATAGGAATCAATAACACTGTAGACAAAAAAAAGAAGGTAGTCACCCAATACAGTAGCACATTAGATTTGGTGGCAGAGTCTGTATTTAGAGTTTACCTGCCGATGGATACTGGTATATAAGACTCAAAAAAGAGGTCATATACCGACGTGTTATTTTCAGATAATTGTTACTATTGAGTGATATACGTCTATTGATCACTCTTGTATACTTTTAATCGAAACGTTTCACCAAAATGAAAGGAAGTGACTAATGTGAAGAATTATTTTTCATTGCTTTTAGCTTTATTGCTTATCGTCAGCGCCACGCTCCCTGCTGCGGCTTCTGCAAAGCACACAAACAAAGGAAAAGAGATTGCTTTATCCAAACAATTGAAAGCGATTTCAAAGAATACCTATCGATACTTCGAGGATTTTACAGATGAAAAAACGGGACTCACTTATGATGCCGTCCGTATGGATAACGGGGAGATCAATGCCCAGAAATTCACCTCTCCTACGAACATTGCGATGTATATGATGAGTACGATTTCAGCTGAGGAAGTCGGCCTGATCTCACGTGAAGAAGCCGTGACAAACATCGGAAAGACGTTGAGTTCATTAAAAGACATGGAAAAATGGAACGGGTTATTTTACAACTGGTACTATACAGAAGATGCAACGCTTATGACGGATTGGGGTCAATTCATCTCAACGGTAGATAATGGATGGCTGTCTGCTGGTCTCATTGTAGTTGGACAAGCGTATCCGGAACTCTATGAAGAAACTCACGCATTAGTAGAGGACATGGATTATTCCACTCTTTACACCCCGGAAGTAGGACAAATGCGTGGCGGATATGATGTAGCAACCGAGAGCTATACTTCTCACCATTACGGTGCCTTTTATACGGAACCACGTGTGGCAAGCTACATCGCGATCGGGAAAGAGGACGTACCTGAAGAGCACTGGTGGAGAATGTTCCGCACCATGCCAGAAAGCTGGGATTGGCAGGCTCAAATTCCTGAAGGATATACAGAAACATATGACGGCGTAGATGTCTTCGAAGGACATTACAGCTACAAGGGCACTAAATATGTACCAAGCTGGGGAGGAAGCATGTTTGAAGCATTGATGCCACAGCTTGTACTGAAGGAAAAAGAACTCGGGAAGAACGCACTCGGCTTGAACAATAAGCGTCATGTAGACATCCAGATTCAATATGCTAAAGAGCAAGGGTATGCAGCCTGGGGCATGTCACCAGCAGCCACACCGGATAATTATTCAGAATTTGCCGCTACACCTCTGGGTATGGACGGCTATAAGTCAGATGGCACTGTCACTCCACATGCCACATTCCTGGCACTTGAATACGCACCGATGGAAGCATTCAAAAACATCCATGCGTTGAAACGTTTCGATATATATGGTAAATATGGCTTCCTTGATTCAGTCAATGTGGAAACGGGAGAAGTGACACAAGCCTACCTCGCTTTAGATCAAGGTATGACAATGGTCTCAATCGTCAACTATTTAAAGGATGGAGTCATCAGAGATTACTTCCACCAAGATCAGATCGGGGAATCACCTGAGGACTTGCTGATTAAAGAGACGTTTTCTATTAAATAATAGTAGCGATAATAATAGAAAAGCCCAAGTGGATGTATTACTTGGGCTTTTTGTATTTTAAGTGTTACTGCCTACCTCCACCTCTTCGCCAACGCCTCAATATGACCCGGATCCGTCCGACAGCAACCACCAATGATACGGGCACCTGCCTCGTACCAAATTACTGATTTCTCATCAAACGCGCAACACCCTTTCTCCCCATGCCACGTTTTGGTCCCGGCATTGTAAGTCTCACCTGAGTTCGGGTACGCGATGATTGGTTTGTCAGTGTTTCTGCTTAATACGCTTATCGCCTTCTCGGCCGCAGGTATCGGTGCACAATTCACACCAATTGCAGCGATTTGTTCATCGTCATTGAACACACGCGCGCACTCTTCAATCCCCGTTCCATCACTTATCGTCTCTCCATCCTTTAATGAAAAAGACAGCCAGGCGCAGGTATCGGGAAATTCTTTCAGAAGTGAAGCTAGTACCTTTGCTTCCTGCAAGGACGGGATGGTTTCGAATGCCAACAAATCAGCTCCCGCCTCCACTAATGCCTGGATTCTCGGAAAATGGAAATCTGCTAACTGTTGATCACTTACTCCATAGTTCCCCACGTATTCAGAGCCGTCGGCAAGGTATGCCCCGTAAGGTCCTACAGAACCTGCAACGATTGGCTTCGGCCGATTCGAATTTCCCTTCTCTTCCTTCCAGAAGTCATCCCGGGCTTCTTTGGCAAGAGTAACCGTTTTCTTGATTAATTCCAGCGCTTCAGGTTTCTCTATTCCTCGCTTCCGAAAACCATCCACCGTTGCCTGGTAGCTGGCTGTAATCGCACAATCGGCTCCTGCACGGAAATAATCAGCATGAACCTTCTCAATCGCTTCCGGTTTTTCGAGAAGTATACGGGCAGACCAAAGGGGATCGTTTAAATCAAAGCCATGGGATTCCAACTCTGTGGCTAATGCTCCATCTAAAATCAGTTGGGAATGTATTTGTAAAATAGCATCAATGGGATTTAGCTTCAGTTGATTCGACATAACCTCTTCCTCTTTTCTTTACGTATTGTGTTAGATAATAGCTTCCATAGCAAAGGGCGATAAATGGGATTCCGCAATAAAGGGCAATCCTCTGAGTGGGATCAAAGGCAATGCCGATACAAGAAGCTAGACAAAGCAGAAATGACGCAATGGGAACGAGTGGGTAGAGCGGCGTCCGATAAGTCAAGTCTTTCACATCGTTTCCCTCCCTTATGTACTGTCTTCGAAATAGAAATTGGGCAGCACTAATGCTCATCCACACGATTACTACCGCAAGGCCAGAGACCGACACCAATACGATGTAGACCGTCCCCGGTGCAATGATGCTTGAAAGCAATGCCAGCCCCCCTCCCAGCATGCTGCAAACTATCGCATTGAGAGGGACTCCCCGATCAGTCAATTTGGCAAAAACCGGTGAGATCATTTGCTTATCTGAGAGCGACCATAGCATTCTGGAGGAAGCATACAGACCGGAGTTTGCCGCTGATAAAATGGCCGTTATGATCACAAAATTCATGATATCGGCGGCATACGGGATTCCAATCCGACCAAGCACCGCTACGAAAGGACTTTCCAATACGCCGGCTGACTGGCTCGGTAATAAAGCGGATAATACGACAATCGTCCCTACATAAAAGATGATCAATCTCACAAGCGTGGTGCGGATGGCTTTAGGAATCGATTTGGATGGATTCTCTGTTTCTCCCGCCGCAACCCCGATCAATTCTGTTCCTGAAAAGGCAAAATTGACGGCAAGCATAGTCATCAAGATGGCAAATGCCCCATTCGGAAACAACCCTGAACTTGTGATATTCGAGAAAAACGGAGCGGGCTCTGAATGACTGAGAGAGATGAACCCGACGATCGCCCCTGCCCCGATCACAATAAACGCAACGATCGCAATCACTTTTACTAAAGAAAACCAAAATTCAGATTCAGCAAAAAACCGCACAGACAACGTATTAAGCACAAAAATCAACGCAGCAAAGACCGCGCTCCAGATCCATACACTAATCGAAGGAAACCAACGCTGCATCATCAAGCCAGCCGCCGTAAACTCCGACCCCAATGCCACTGTCCATGTCAGCCAATATAACCAGCCCACCGTGTACCCGGTCCCAGGTCCAATGAACTTTGCAGCATAACTATGAAAGGATCCTGTTTCCGGCATATGGACAGAAAGTTCACCTAAACAAAGCATAACAAGATACACCACCAGCGCCCCAACCAAATAAGCAAGGATCGTCCCAAATGGTCCTGCCTGATGAATCGTATACCCCGAACTTAAGAAAAGCCCGGTTCCGATCACCCCCCCAAGAGACAGCATCACTAAATGACGTGTCTTCATCGCTCTTTTAAAACTCTGTCCTGCGTTTTCCATCAAAAACACCCTTCCTTCTAAATATATTGTGGAATGGGTAGACAAACAAAAAACGCACCCTGAACGAGTGCGTCACCGACAAATAAAAGATTGCTCCTATCTATCAGGGTTTGAATCACCCGCTGGAATTAGCACAGTATCTTCACAGACCTGTTGCTGAGGCTTCAAAGGGCCAGTCCCTCCACCTCTCTGGATAAGAAATATGTAGATTTTTTAAAACTCTATCAATATATTGGAATAATGTCAAGACCATGAAATAGATGAGTAGCCCAGCCTATCTGTTATTTTGGGAAGAAAAAAGGGAACAACTATACTAAAAAAGGAGAAACCGCCATGCCAGAAGGTCCGGAAATCAGAAGAGCTGCAGATGAAGTAGAGCGTGCTCTAAAAAATAAAACCGTGGAAGATATTTATTTTGCCTTCCCTCATTTAGAAGACTACGGGGATCTGCTAATGGGGTCGATCGTGACAAGGGTCGATACGAAGGGAAAAGCCATGCTCATCCGCTTAGACAATGGGTACACCATCTACTCCCACAATCAGCTTTACGGGAAATGGTATATCAGAAACACATATAACTACCCGAAAACAAACCGCCAGCTCCGATTGGCCATACATAATGAGAATAAATCGGCACTTCTCTATAGTGCATCTGATATAGAGGTTCTTCGTGACGAAGAAGTGCCCCGGCACCCATTCGTCTCAAAAGTGGGACCCGATCTTTTAAGCGAAGAGGTATCAGTAGATGAGCTGATGGAACGGATGAAGGACAAACGATTCCGAAACCGCAAATGGTCGATTCTATTGCTGGATCAAGGTTTCGTAGCCGGAATCGGAAATTATTTGCGATCTGAAATCATGTTTGTCGCTTGCATACATCCTTCTTTCAGGCCAGTCGACTGCACAGAGAAGCAATTGAAGAAAGCTGCATATAGCATCAAGGATTTAGTGAGGCAATCGTATGAGACTGGTGGGATCACCAATGATCTCGACCTAGCACAGAAACTGAAAGGCCAAGGAGTGAAGCGTTCCCGCTATCGTCACTGGGTCTTTAACCGGGAAGGTGGATCTTGCTTCATCTGTGGAAGTGAAATCGAGAAGGTGGTGGCAGCTTCAAGAAGGCTATACTATTGTCCTGTTTGTCAGGGACTAGAATGATAACGATAAAAGGGTACGTGGCATTCTTAATGCCTCATACCCTTTTATCAGTTTAACGTCAACCCACAGTTTCTATTCCGTACTCCGGTTCATCGCTTCTTTCATAGAAATCCCTTTCAACTTCCGATGATTCAGCCATAGGGATACATAATATGATGCGATTATGATGATAAAACTGATGAGGACACTCATCCAATCCAGCTTTACGGGAATCGTCACATTCATCTCTGAGGTGATCGAATTCATAAAGGCTGAAATTGATAGGAGCGTCACGGGTATACCTATTACAAATCCAAGGATGATAAACCAAATATTGTAGCCGATCATCATGTTCATGATTGATTTCTCCCGATAACCGATGACTTTCATGAGTGAAATTTTGAATGAATTTTCCTCAATTAATAATGAAATCAGTATATAGATGATGATGACAGCAATGATGGCAGCAACAAAGGCAATCGCTGCTACTCCATAGTTCAACGGCTTGATCATTTCCTTGAATCCGTCAATCGTATCAGATGATTTGGTTGTAGAGACGATCTTTTCTTTCGGTAGCGTGAGTTCTTTGGTTGAATAAATCTCTGTATAACTTCCTGAAGGATAGTCATTTAATCGGTTGAATTCATCCAGTGGCATATAGATCATACTTCCGAGATACGATTCTGCGATGTGGTCAATGGTGAGGGTAAAGGATTTATCCGTTAGTTCATTTGTCACATGAATCGAATCACCTTCTTGAATCCCTAATTTGTCTGAGAGGGACTTATTCATGATGACTGAATTGAACTTAAGCTTTTCACCGCTTGAGTCCTCTAATCGAATGGCTGTATTATCCGGATTCAGGCCTGTAATCGACAAACTCTCCTTATCTGTGGTAAATGGTGCCACAGCTCCGATCTGTCCCGATTCAGGATGGTCAGTCTGGGGAGCTTTAAATAGATAGCTATACTCATAGGCGTACACTTGTTGAAAATTATCGGTCACCAGGTACTCCATCGAATTCTTGGTGACGAAGCCGAACAACAATAATAACGAAGCAAACATTACACCGATGATCAAAAAGAGCGCTCTTGGAAGGTTGCGCATGATTTCCCGAATCACGAACTTCCGGCGGAACGGCAGATTCTTCAGTTTAAATAACCGCTCCAACCTGCTTACTTTCACCTTTCTTTCTCCACCTTTTATTAAACTTACGGGTGGGATCATCAAGACACGTTGAACCAAATAATAGGTTAACGGGATGAACAGAACAAGTGGTAACAATAAGCTCGTAAGCAAATAACCCACATGTGGTTTCACTTCCAATACAGGCAGATTATAATAAGCCGCAAAAGTTGATAGCACTGGATGCAAGCATACCCAGCCAAGGATCGTACCCACGACACTTCCTGATATGGCAAGAATCCCGGCATAGGAGAGATAATGAAGGATAATTTCCCGCTTCCTGTAGCCAAAGGCATACAATGTACCGATTTGAACATATTCCTTTTTCATTAAACGCCATAATAATATGAGAATGATCACCATACTAATGAACAAAATGCCTATTGGAAGAAATTGTCCCATCTTTTTGACACCGGCAATATCCCCTTTGATGAAGGAAATGCGATTATTATCTTTTTTATCTGTCCATTTAATGATTTGATTCGTTTGATTGACTTGCTTCTTCAGTTCTTCTGGGGAGGCATCTGAAAGGCGTACACTATAGTAAACCTGATGTTCTTCCCATTTTAATAGAACAGATTGTTTCACGACCGCGACACCGAATGCATCAGGATTTTTCAGGAAGCCCGTTTCTTCCTTTAATGGATAGATGTAATCCGGGATCGCCATGTATCCTGCAACTCGGAACGTTTCCCCTCCAAGTTCAACCTCTTGCCCAATCGAAATGTCATGTGCTTTGGCAAAACCTTTATCCACTAATATATCCCGCTCCGAGGACAGGTTTTCACCTTCAACGACAGAATGGAGATTAACATCGTCAGTGGCATCCAACATCCTGAGTGTCGTATCTTTACTATATGGAACATCTGCTACATACCTCTGTTCAATTTCTGCCCCATTCTGTTTTTCAATCCCTTTGATATCTTTCAAAGGCTCTTGTGTAATGAATTGAGCTTCTTCAACCTTATTCTCCTTAAAAAACATCTGTAAATGATCAATGAGATTCGCTCCAGCTGCGGTAAACGAGTAAAACACAATGGAGCTGATCACAATCAGAAACCACGCAGAGAAAAACTGCGCCTTTTTTTCCATAATGGTCCGAAAGAGTTTTTTTCGAAGAGGCATCACCACTCAACCCCTTCAGCAGAGGTTGGATGTTCATTGACAAAGTCGGATTCGATTTTACCATCCTTAAGTGTGATGACCCGGTTCGCCATGCTTTTAATCGCCTGATTATGTGTAATGATGAGGACTGTCGTGTTAAACTCTTTATTCACTTTCTCAATCAGATGCAAAATTTCTTTCGATGTACCGGAATCCAAAGCCCCCGTCGGTTCGTCACATAATAATAGTTTCGGAGCTTTAACGACCGCACGTGCAATCGATACACGCTGCTGCTGTCCGCCGCTTAATTCCCGTGGAAAGCGATCCTCCATCCCCGACAATCCAACGGCGTCAATCACCTCTGGAATAGACAATGCCTCCCGACTGATATTCGCCGTCAATTCGATATTTTCATAGACCGTTAAATTAGGGATCAGATTATACATTTGAAAGACAAATCCAACGTCTTCCCTTCTATAATCCACGAGATGACGATCATTTAACTTGGTGATATCCTTCTCATTGACCTTGATACTCCCGGAATCAATCCCATCAATGCCGCCAATGGCATTCAACAAGGTGGATTTCCCCGAACCGGAAGGACCTAGAATGACGACAATTTCCCCTTTCTCCACTTGTATGTGAATATCCGTCAGGGCTTGAAAGGTCGTTTGGCCGCTCTGAAAGGTTTTATGAACTCCATTGATTCTCAAGATGCTCATCTTCATTCCTTCTTTCCCGATTTTATTTTCCCTTCAAATAAAAATCGTATATGCCTCGATAGTTGTTCCTTGTACTCTTCGTGATTCATGGATTCGTTATACATGTAAAACATCGTATCCGACATGGCTGCACTATAGATGGCATAGGCCGCTTCCTGTGGGTCAACCTTGACGAGAAAACAACCAGAATGGCTTTCGATCATAAACATGATCCATTTCATCATCTCTTCATCGATGCCGAATAACCCCTGTCTCAGTCGAATACTTTCCTCCACTTCCTCCGTCATCACGTGAAACAGCTCACGCCAAAACGCTTTCGGATAGTGCTGGAAAAACTCCGCAAACCCGTGCATGGCTCCAATCACACTCTGCACTAAATCACCTTCATCCTCGTAAGGATCATCGAGTGCTCCCTTCATCTCCTCGGCTTCTTCTGAAAAAATGCGGAGCAGCAATGATCCCTTAGAAGGAAAATAATTATAAATGGTTCCGGTTCCTACCCCTGCATCCTTTGCAATTTCAGCCATCGATGCCTGTTGGTATCCCTTCTCAGAAAAAATATGTTTCGCCGCTTCCATAATGTTCTGCTGTGTTTGCCGTTTTTTATCTTCTCGTAATCCTGCCATATTGTCGTTCCTCCCAAAAAGTGAACGTGTTCATTTATGAATCTATTCATATTTTAATTGGTATTTTATTGAATGTCAAATAAGGCCTGCCCCAACACGTTCATTGAGCTAACGCGTTGGGGCAGGCCTGGTTTCATATTTATCTGGCGGGACGAACGGCTCTCTTCAATTCTCTCGCCGCTTCTGTGATGTTTTCAGCACCTGATATGGCTGAGATTACCGATATTCCGTCCGCACCAGCATCAATGACGTCTTTGGCATTCATTGAACTGATGCCTCCAATCCCTACAATCGGGATAGGAATATTGTTTATTCGAAAGCTTTTAATGATGTCCAAACCGTGAATTTTGACAGTATCGTCTTTTGAAAGGGTGGGATAGATGGGACCAAGTCCTAAGTAATCCGCCCCATCTGCAATCGCCTGCTGCGCTTCGGCAAGTGTATGAGTGGAAACCCCAAGCCATTTATGACCGATTTTTTCCCGTACTATACTTGCCCTTTCATCTTCCTGACCGATATGAACCCCATCAGCCTCAATGGCTAAAGCTAATTCCACATCGTCATTGATGATAAAAGGGATCCCGGCGTCCTTACATACCTTCTGCAGTTTTTCAGCAAGTTTCATCTTTCCCTGTCCTTCTAAGGCACCCAAGCCTTTTTCCCGGAATTGAAAGAGGGTTATCCCACCTTCTATTGCCTGTTCTAACACACGGACCGGATCTTTCAGACAGTTTGTACTCCCCATAATAAAATAAAGAGAAAGAAAATCCTCTAATTGTTCTCGTTTATCCATCATTTACTTTCACCTATTGTCCTCTTATTGTAAGCCCAATGATTCGTCGGACCATGACCATTCCCAATACCGAGCGGGTTTTCAATGGCTGCCCGGATAAACGCTTTAGCCGTCTTGACCGCTTCCCGGATGTCCATTCCTTTAGCCAATTGAGCAGTGATCGCAGCGGAGAAGGTGCATCCTGTACCATGGGTATGAGATGTCTCGATTCTCGGAGATACCATTTCCTCGAACGTAGTTCCATCATAAAAGAGGTCGATCACCTGCTCGCCATCGGCATGTCCACCTTTTATGACGACTGATTTGGCACCCATTTCTACCAGCATCTTTGAGGCAACTTTTCGATCGTCAAGTGTTTCAATCTTTATCCTTGTGATGACTTCTGCTTCAGGTAAATTAGGAGTAATGACAGCAGAAAGCGGTATTAATTGTTCCTTTAATGCGCGAATGGCTTCATCTTGTAAAAGTTTAGCTCCACCTTTTGCGATCATGACAGGATCCACCACAACATTCTCCCAGCCATAATGATGGATTCGTTCACTTACCACCTCAATGACTTCTCCGGAATGCAGCATGCCCGTTTTTGACGCATGGGGTCCAAGGTCTTGGCCAATCGCATCCAATTGCTGAACGATTCCTTCCATGGAAACGGGATACACGCCTTGCACGCCTAATGTGTTTTGAGCGGTTACGGCAGTGATGACCGACATCCCATACGAACCAAGCTCCTGGAATGTTTTTAAATCTGCCTGAATGCCGGCTCCTCCGCCGCTATCTGAACCCGCTATCGTCAATGCCTTATATACAGTCATGATACTAACACCCTTCCCCTTTAGATTCTCTCTACTTTTGCATGTGCAGCATCTTCTTCACGAATAGAGGAAAGTTGATCGATGAATTCAATTTGAAAACTTCCCGGACCCTTTTCAGAAGTGACACGTGCTGCTTTTTCTGCAGCTATTCCATAAATGGCGACTGCCGTTACAGCAGCTTTTAATGGATCTTTCTCAATGGCTGCAAACGCACCGATGACCGAAGATAATAAACAGCCCGTCCCGGTGACCTTCGTTAAGATCGGATGACCATTCGCTACTGAATAAGTCCCTTGCAGGTTTGAGATGATGTCGATTTTCCCGGTTATGACAACGGTACAATCCAATTGCGCCGCCACCTTCTGGGCTAATTCCACCGTGTCTCCCTCATCCGAACCGGCGTCTACACCTTTGATTGACCATTGTTCTCCTGCAACATGAGCCACTTCGGCTGCATTCCCTCTTAAAATGGAGACGTTTACTTCATGTAGGATTTTCCTTGCCATCTCGGTGCGGAATAAAGTTGCCCCTGCCCCAACCGGATCCAAAATAACAGGTACCCCTTTTTCATTTGCCGCTTTTCCAGCGATGATCATGCTATCGATGATGTCTCTTGATAAGGTTCCAATGTTAAGAACAAGGGCCCCTGCCAACTTCGCCATATCCCCTACTTCTTCTTTTGCATAGGCCATCACCGGGGATGCCCCGATAGCCAGCAAACCATTGGCCGTAAAATTCGTAACCACTACATTCGTTATATTATGTACTAATGGATTTTCTTCTCGTACTTTCTGAACTAAATCATACATTCTCATTGTTCCTCCTTTGTCATTATGAAAGAAAGACGGGACCTGCCCTGATATGCTACAACTATAGCATATCAGGGTTGAATCCAAATGAGAAAAACGCTTCAATTCGGGAACAAAAAAAGCCCATTCAATCTGCTTTCTGCCAGACAAAATGGGCTTTTCTTATTCTACATTCCGTATTTCTCCCGATAAAAATCATGCTTAGGCTGAAACAACTCTTCATCAGATTGTCTGACGTCGGAGAAATGATCTACATTATAATGACCGTCCAAAGCATTGTTGTGATGCTTTATAATCTGTTCAGCCTTTAACACGGGTGAATCCTTTGTCGAGTGAGCATCTGCTACCAGGGTTACGTCAAATCCATTAACCGTTGCATACCGAACAGCGGTGTCGATACAATATTCCGTTTGGCATCCCATGATTACGACATGTTCGACCTTTTTGTCTTTAAAAAAGCTTAGTAATGGCGTACCATAAAACGAATTGGTTGCTAATTTATCATACATAGCGCTATTGTCCGGAACATGGATATCCCTGTGAACCTGGAATCCGTCACCTTCCCCGCCTCCGACATCCTTATCCCGTATAAAGACGAGATGAGCACCCGCTTCGGTTGCCTTTTGGATGACCCGATTAATGTTTTCAATCAGTCTTTCCTTTTGGAATACAGCTTGTTCCCCTTCATTCCCTTCGATTAAATCCTGCTGGGCATCAATCACGAGCAATGCTTGGTTCAATAGAAAAACCCCTTTTTCTCCATTTTCTCCTCATCTATCATTGAATAGTTTCGACTTATCAGTGAGAAAGTCCTCTTACACTCAAAAAAAAAAAAAAAAACAGGAAACCTTTTTAGGCTTCCTGTTACAGGTACATTCTTCATGTACCGCAATACGTTCGGTAAGGACGAGCAGATGGTTCCGGGAGTTTCGTGTACTCGCACTGTTCTGTCGATAACTGGTAAGGATTTTCAAGAACCACAAGTAAACGCTCCATAACCTTGTAATCATTGCTTTCCACTGCAGCTTCCAACGCTTCCTCCACACGGTGATTCCGGGGAATCACAGCTGGATTGTGTTTTCGCATTAACTGGTGGGTTGCTTCTTTCGATTCTTTTTGCCTGTTAAGTCTTTCTTCCCAGCGTTCTTTCCATTGAACAAATTCCGGATTTTTAAACAGATCGATTTCTTCTTCATTTGTTAATGAACGGAATGTATTTGTATAGTCCGCACGATTCTTTTTCATTAAACTTAAGAGATCTTGTGCAAGGGATTCGTCCCCATCTTCTTCATTGAAAATACCGAGTTTCCCTCTCATTCCGTCGAGCCAGTGAGCTTCATACAGCTTAGGAAATTCCATTACAGCATCCTGGGCAAGCTTCAGCGACTCTTCTTGTTCATTGTGAAGAATAGGCAAAAGGCTTTCGGCAAATCGGGCAAGGTTCCAACCGGCAATTTGAGGCTGATTTCCGTAGGCATAACGTCCCCCGGTATCAATGGAGCTGAATACCGTTGCCGGGTCATACGTATCCATAAACGCACATGGTCCATAATCAATGGTTTCTCCGCTGATCGTCATGTTATCTGTGTTCATCACACCATGAATGAACCCGACCATTTGCCACTTGGCGATGAGTGAAGCCTGGCGCTTGATTACTTCCTGAAGCAGGTAAAGATAACGGTTCGGTGCTTTCATACCATCCGGGTAGTGACGCTCCAAAGCATAATCAGCCAGTGCGCGGAGATCATCAACCGTTCCAAATTTCGAAGCAAACTGAAAGGTACCGACGCGAAGATGACTAGCCGCTACTCGGGTCAGGATCGCACCCTGCTGTTCTGTTTCCCGGTAAATCGGCTCACCCGTAGTCACCACTGCCAAGCTTCGGGTCGTCGGAATCCCAAGTCCGTGCATGGCTTCACTGATGATATGCTCCCTGAGCATCGGTCCAAGTCCCGCGCGACCGTCCCCACCTCGGGAATAAGGGGTTCGGCCACCCCCTTTGAGCTGGATGTCAAAACGCTCACCTGATGGGGTGATCTGTTCACCGATCAGGACTGCACGACCGTCTCCCAGCATATTAAAATAGCCAAACTGATGCCCGGCATAGCTTTGAGCAAGGGGTTCGGCACCTTCCGGGATTTCGTTGCCTGATAAGACCTCTTCCCCAAGTTTCTCAGCGTCCAGCCCCAGCGACTCAGCCACTCGTTCATTCAGTACGATCAGCTTTGGTGCTTGAACAGGAGTCGGATCCTGTCTAGTAAAAAAAGAACTTGGAAGTGTGGTATAGCTGTTCTCGAGATTCCAACCTGCTTGATTTCCCATTATCGTCATCTCCTCCTTTTCATTAATAAAACAAAAAACCATAGACCGTCTATGATTTTTGTGTAGTTCCCTTTTATGTCACCATCATTATAACGTTCTTCTCGGCTAATGTCCTTTATGGCACCTGCATATGTATCACTACTGATAGGATTTTCATCGGCATGAATTCCTATACAAAGAATAACATCCAGTAAATTAACATTATTGTAAAAATTAAAATTATTTTGAAATTTTTGTAATACAAAGATATAATGTTTCTAAAAGACTTAGGGGGTGTTTTTACTGAGAAAGGTCAATGTCATCGGTCTTCCCATTCAATTCTTGCTCACATGCATCGGATTATTCCTTTTCAGCGGGGCCGGTTCTCTGCTTGCATATGATACAGAATTGGTCATCATGCTGGGGAAATATCTTCAAACCTTGCATGTGATGGGACGTGAAATGCTCCAACCGGGCTCCATCATCATCAAAATCGGGGATCCAATGGACTACAAAAGCTACCCGATATATCCGTTATTTTTTCAGCTGTTCTGCTATTCGTTCTCGCTCTTGCTCCTTGCCTTTTTTCTTGCTGCCGTCACGTCTTCCCTTGTTAGCTACTTATTTATGTTTCTGCCTAAGAAAGTATATCAGATCTGCTTCCGCTTGCTGGATTCACTGGATTCCCTCCCGGATGTTCTGATTATCGTATTTATCCAACTTTTCATTGTCTGGTTCTTCAAAAAAACGGATATTTTGCTGTTTGACATCTACACCCTTGGGGATGAAAAAATCTATCTGCTCCCGATCATTTGTCTTGCCATCATGCCGATTGCTTTTTTAACAAAGCATTTCTTGTTCCAGCTTCGGGAAGAAGAGGAAAAACCATATGTCGAATATTCCTATTCGAAGGGTTTCTCAAAAGCCTATACAGTATGGGTTCACCTATTCCGAAATGTGTGGATTCACTTTTACTACCACATCAAACCGATTTTTCTGCTTATGCTTTCAAACCTGTTGATCATTGAGATTCTTTTTAATATCAACGGATTTATGAATGTGCTCCTCGATGTTTCCAGCAATACGCCAAGTGCCTTTTTCATCGGGATGCTGATGATTTACATACCATTCTTCATCGTGTTTACATTAGGTGCTATTTTACTTAAAAAATGGCTGTCCGGAGAGGAGGTCAGTTCATGAGGATTCTTAAATCATTCCGGTTCTGGCTGCCCGTTGGTATTCTCTTTGTCATGCTTTCAGCGAGCTTCATCATACCGGCCATATATCCAGAGCTGCTTGAACCTGGGCCGCCGTATTTAAAGGATGATTCTGGAAGAGTAATCGCGGATCCTCCATATACAATGGAGGAAATGCCCCCTTTGGGCAGTGATAAACTTGGACGGAATTTATTCTATTTGCTCCTTTCCGGTGCGAAATATACGCTGTTATCGGCTATCGTCATTGCGCTGCTCCGCATGGTCGGCGGGTTCGCGTTCGGTATTGTGTATGCTTTTCTTCCTGATTGGGCGAGACAGATGATCAAGGGGGTCGGGGATACGTTTAACTTCATCCCACTTGCAATCATTGCCTTTGTTCTTCTCACCCCACTCCAGCTTGCCTTCGAGGCAGGGGCAATGTATTCATTTCGATTTCTGATGATCGAAATAGTGGTGATCGCCATCATTGTGATCCCCTCGCTTGGGATGTATATCGGGGAAGAGATGAAGGAGTATCTAAAAAATGATTTCGTTACCGTATCCAAACAAATCGGGGCAAGCAGATTCTATATCATCAAGCGCCATTTACGCCCACAGTTCAGCCGCCATGCCCTTGTCATGTTTTCTGAGCAAATCTCCCAGACCCTGTACCTTCTCATTCAACTTGGGGTTCTCCATATCTGTTTGGGAGGTCTGAAAACAGAGGAGTTCGGGATCATGGAGCACATACCTGAATATTTTTCCTTTACAAATGAATGGGCGGCCACGATGAGCATCAATATTCAAATGGTCTTTCTGCATACGTGGCTGGTACTGACACCACTTGCTTTTTTTGCGATTTCGATCTTTTGCATCAATGAGATAAGCAGGTTTTTAAAAGAGGTTCTTCTTGAGGATACGCTTCCTTTCGGGAAAGACGAGAGCCCTTCCAACAAGCCGGTACCCTCGTCACGACTGGAAGATCCATTTACGTTCAATAATCGCTCAAAGGAGGAATTCCATTGAGGAATTGGCTGAAGTATATTCTGGCTGTCAGTCTGTTTTTACTGACAGGATGCAGGGTTGAAATGGCAACTGAACTTCCTCAAAAGCAGGCGGCACCGTCCGGAGTCAGGATCGATATAACCGGAACGGTCCTGCTTCAAGGAAAAGAACTCATTGTAGAAGGCCAATCGAACCTTCCTGAGGATAGCATCATGTTTGCCGGGCTCAAGGATTACGGTGAGTTCGAATCCTATGCAAGGGTCATCAACTGGCAGGGAGACGAAAGTGAGGAATACGTCACGGAAAGTACCGGGGTGGTGGACGAAGACGGGAATTTCCAGATCAAGGTGGAACGGGTCAATCCGGAATCGCGCTACAAGTTGGAGGTCATCTTTAACCCTGCCATCCAAAAATCCAAGGTTCAGGAAATCTATGGGCTCCGGGGGGAGGACATCGCCCCGAACATCGGCTACTTCGATTTCGAGTACAACGAAAACACCATCTCCGGGATGATCAAAGTCGCCCCGATCGTGAGCATCTCTGACCCAAACGGAGATGCCGCTAAATGGAACCTGACGAACATTCCAAAAAAATCCAGGGCTGTGAAATGAGGGACGGACCTCTATTCTGCAAATGAATTTTGCGTTGGGAGGCTGAGGAGAGGTCCGTCCCTCTTATTCATAAACAAAAAAATACCTGACCCTCACAGGGTCAGGTATTTCCTTTCATGTGGACAAGAATCCCTACATGCCGCTTATGAATTCAGTGTCAGTGTTGCTACACATTCCACATGCACCGTTTGAGGGAATAAGTCAACAGGTTGAACACCATCCAGAGTGTATCCGAATGGTTCAAGCTCCTTGATATCCGTCGCGAATGTATCCGGATTGCATGATACGTATACAATACGTTCCGGTTTGGCACGTCCGATTCGTCTCATGACTTTCCCGCCTGCACCAGAGCGTGGAGGGTCTAACATCAATAGCTGTGGATGACCGAAGCTCTCCAGCATTTGGTCAATTCCTTTTCGAGCATCCTTGGCAAGGAATGTCGTGTTCGAGATGCCATTATCTTCAGCATTACGTTTCGCCGACTCAATCGAACTTTCTACGATTTCAATGCCGGCAAGTTTTCCGACTCTGCTTGCAAAGGGAAGAGAGAATGTCCCTACTCCACAGAAAAGGTCTATCATCTTCTCTGTTTTCTTCGGTTGTCCCATTTCAATTGCCAGATCTACTAGCTTTTGAGCTTGTGTCGGATTCGTCTGGAAAAATGTATCGAACCAAAGACGGAAACGGTATCCATCCATTTCATCATAAATAAAGTCACGACCAGCTAAAAGATGAATTTCTTCTGCTTGCGTCCGATCTGCCCATGCTGTATTTTCAAGCCATAATAAGCTTTTGACTTGAGGGAATTTTTCACCTACGCGGGCAACTAAGTCGTCCACTGCCTCCTGATGATTTTCAGGCGCCTCCGTTGCAAACAGACCAAGCATCAGTTCACCCGTTACAAACGATTGACGGACCATTAAGTGACGAAGTAACCCTTCGTGCTCGTCCTTGTTATATCCTTTTAATCCATGGTCCTTCACCCAATCGGCGACTTCCATCGTCGCTTCCACCATTTCTTCACTTGCGATCAAACAGGTTTCAAGGGAAATGACCTTACGGAAATTCCCTTGCTCATGCAGTCCGAGGGCACCTTCAGGAGAAAACGTAAATTCCATTTTATTGCGGTAACGCCACGGATTATCCATCCCCATTGTATCCCGTACCAGGTCAGGATTAAAGCCTTGCTCTTCCAAAGCATGCTTCACATGATCCGTCTTCTGCTTTAACTGACCTTCATAATCCCAATGCTGCCACACACATCCGCCGCAGCGTTCAAAGTGCGGACACGGTGCAGGGATTCTCTCAGAGTGGGCTTCGAGGATTTCATCCGGCATTGCCTTTCGTCTACGGCGATCAGGCTGATCCACCGTCACCTCCACCTTTTCCCCAGGCAGGGTCTGAGGAATCGTCAGCCTTAACTTCTTCGGATTGCCGAGCTCATTCTCCCGCCAGACCACAGCCTGCCCTGAACCCTTTTGATCCAAATCTTCTATTGTAACAACCATGGTTTCTGGTTTAATATTCGTCAATTTCTGGTCCTCCTTGAAAACTTGTGTCTAACTTTATACTTTATTAAAAAAGGAGGATGAATGCAACAGGGACCTGTCCCTCCGTCTCTAAAACCAGGACTTAACCAGGATTGGTACGCCTATACCAGTTGTTTTTCTGTTAGACTCGCAAATCCCAATACCACGGTGGCATGATCGCTGCTTCCTTAGACAGGGTCTGGATATACATGTTGAATGGTGGAACACTCATTTTCCTGTCAGTCATCTTTCTGTCGCTCCCTACAAAGGAGGAAAAAACGTATGTATAAGAGAACATTGCATAGAGTGACAAAATATGAAAGAGAGATAGATTATGAATAAAAGAGAAGGATGTGAAGTCTTTGCTGGCATTTATTCTGATTGTATTCATGATGTTTCTGATCCCGGGTCCTGCCGTTTTTATTACGATTTCCCAAACAATGAAAGGTGGAATGAAAAGTGGACTCCTCACTGCCCTGGGAATCGCGGCTGGCGACTTGATCCATACCCTTGCAGCGGTGGTGGGATTATCCGCCATCTTGATGACATCGGCCCTTGCTTTCGAAATGGTGAAATACGTGGGTGCAGCATATTTAATATATTTGGGCATTAAGACGTTCTCTCATAATACAAGTAAGGCAGTAAAGCCAATTGAGAACCGGCGGATGGCCAACCTTTCCTTTCGCCAGGCATTGGTCATCGAACTGCTGAACCCAAAGACAGCCCTTTTCTTTCTGGCTTTTTTACCACATTTTATACAAAGTGATGGCCTTCCGGTCAATATGCAATTATTGATTCTCGGATTGACCTTTGTCCTGATGAGCATCCTGTATACTTCTTCTCTCGTATTTCTATCCACAGCTATTGGAGAAGCATTCTTCTTCAATAGAAAAAACAAAATAAATTGGCTGGGGAAAGGAATCGGAATTGTGTACATAAGCCTCGGATTGAAACTGGCCTTCCAATCACGCGGGTCTTAGGGACAAGACAAAAAATGGGCCTTATCCCTGTTATGTTGATATTTTTCAACATGTAAGGATCAAGGCACACTTTTTTCGGATCGTTAATGGGACAGTGAACCTGTCCCCCCGTCCAAATTGCTGACATGTTAATATGCTTTATAACGTCCGAATTCTCCGGTTATATAAGCTCTCCTGCCGTTGTAGATAACTTCCCAGTAGCCGGATCCGCTATTTCTCCCTTTAAGGGATCCTGTGACTGGAATCGTCCTGCCCTTTGCGATGGTACCTAAGTCCTTTGATGTCAACCGGTCAGGGCGGTCCTGTATGATGGCGACATTCGCCACCCCCACGACTGTGATTTCCCCGATGGCGACAGGTCCTGATGAAGGCGGCGGTGGTGATCCTCCGGTAGATTGACCTATTCCTTCCACCTTCACAAACTTCGGGGCTGCTGTTACATAATATACGTGTCCCCTTGAGTTTTTAACCTCATACATATAAGCACCTTCCACCTTAAGCTTCCGTATAATCTCAGGAAACCCATATCCGTACTTCAGAGTGCCTGCACGGTAGCTATCCCGGAAGGTTGGCTTACTGTAAAAGTCCAGTCCTTCAGCACCTCTATATATGCTCTCTACCCGTTTCCCGATTACATCCTTGCTTGTCCCAGCTTCAGGAGGTACCACAACGTTTCCTGCAGCCACGTAAGGAACGCCGAAAAAATCACATATCCCACGAGCCTGCTCCCTTGCCGATTCCCTTTGAAATTCTTCATTGATCATGAGCAAGGCTTCTCTCTCATTGTCCATAAATCCGTTCTCCACAAGCACCGCAGGCCCATTGAACTCCCTTGTCATATGAAGATTCTGCTCGATGATCCCGCGATATACCTGCCTGGTACCCTGTTTCAAGTACTTCGCAATGCTTTCAGCGAGCCTTCTATCCTGTACATCATTGAAATATATATGAAGGGAATGTCCTTCAGCATCTTTTCCTGAACCATCGAACTTTCCATCAAAGGCATTAAAGTGGTTGGAAACCAAGGCATTGGCCCTCATAGAATTGGCTAAGTCTGTACGGGACTTTAATGGTGTATCCTCATCAGTCGGAGCTGTCAGTATAGTCCTGAATCCACATCTCTCTAATTCAACTTTCAAAAAGAAAGTCACTTTCTCATTAAACTCATTTTCACGGATCTGTCTGCCAAGCGACTGGATATAAGGCGTACGTTTCCCGGCTGTCCCGATCCCATGACCATCATCTAAAGCTATCAAATAATCACTAGCTTTTACCATTTAATCTATCACCCCTTCTACTAGTAAAATATTCACAGCTGGTACAAATGGTCACGGTCGGATAAAAAAAAGCACCAGTACCTGATTCCAGAAGGCAATTTGTCGATATTCACTTGATCGAAAGGGAGATGTTTCTAGCATCATATAGCTGTTTATGCTAGAAACCTGGAATTCTTTCATTCCGGATACAACAAAAAAGGTGCGCTGACTCCAATGATGGAATCAGGCACCTTTTTTCATTTAAAACGAAACGGGACTTCTAAACTGTCCCAGTCCCACTTACTTAGCTTCCAATCGACTGATCCGATCATCCAGATCAGGGTGAGTCGAGAAGATTGCTGATTTTCGTCTTCCGTTGATTTTTAATGTGGAGATGGCTGTGTCATCTTCACCCTTCATACGACTTGAGTATGCTTTTAACATTTGCAGTGCGTGGACCATTTTATCTTTACCGGCAAGGTCCGCTCCACCACGGTCAGCATGATACTCACGGTGACGGGAATAAGCGAAGACAACTAAACTTCCCAAGATAGAGAATACGATCTGGAATACAATCACGGCAATGAAATGCACGATTGGTGCCATTTCTTCTCTTACAAATCGTGAAGCAATCCACGCGGCGATACGTGCCAGGAAAACGACGAAGGTGTTGACCACACCTTGCAGTAAGGTCATCGTCACCATGTCCCCGTTCGCAACGTGGGCCACCTCATGGGCTATGACACCTTCAACCGCGTCATCATCCATCTCACGAAGTAATCCTGTCGAAACGGCAACGAGTGAGCGTTTCTTCGAAGGACCCGTCGCGAAGGCATTCACTTCAGGAGAATGGTAGATTCCCACTTCAGGCATGTGAACTAATCCAGCCGCTCTTGATAAACGATGGACTTTCTCTACAACTGCCCGTTCCTCAGAAGATAAGGCACCATTCGGATCCAATACTTGAACGCCCATCATTTTCTTCGCCATCCAACGTGACATGGCCAATGAAATGAACGATCCGGAAAAACCGATGATCGCACTGAATATCAATAATGCGCCGAAATCAATTCCGCCTGAGGCAGTGATGTAGTTCCCTGCTCCCGTAACGGAAAAAATGATACTAATCGTCAGTAATACTAAAACGTTTGTTAAAAGGAAATAAAATATACGTTTCCCCATCTTGTCTCCTCACTCCTATTTCAAGTTCATATGAACCTGTATCTGAATTTATTATACGTCCTTTTCAGGAAAAATACAAGTGAAAGGTGAAATTGACGAGACCCGACCGAACCAGTAGTATAGAAGAAGATATTGTAAAAGAGACGGGGTAATCACGATGAAAACGTTTATACTGACACGTAAAAATATGGCCGACCTGCTGCTATCTCTGAGCGGCATAAACAGCAGGTCCCCGATTAAGGTGCTTCAGGATTCGTGGACGGATTTACATAAAGAAAAAGACCTTCCTCCCATCATTCAAAAACTCCTCAAGCCGGCCAAGGGAGAAACCGGTTTCTCACTCAATGAGATTGTTTCCCTGGGAAACCTGATCGAATTTACCAACTTCCCCCAAAGCACTGTCCAGAACTGGGTGAAGCGGGATGTGAAAGGGTTGATCGGTTCCCCGCAGCTCGGAAAAAAATATACCATCGAACAAGCCGCCATGCTATTCATCGTCGAAGACCTCAAAGCTACCCTGGATTTCGAATCCATCCGGAAGATCTTGACCCTGGTGTTCAACAACATAGAAGACCGCACGGATGACATCGTCAACCCCACAGATCTTTACCTTGCCTATGCGACGGTCTTTGACCAGATCCATCATCAAACCCTTCCTTCCATAAAGAAGGCGGATGGTTCAGTCAACGAGCATATCGATGGATTCATCAAGGAAGAATGCAAAACCATGTTATCGACCTTTGACGGGATCAAGGAAGAGAACCTCAACATTGTCCTTAATGTCCTGATCGTATCCGTACTGACAGTTCAGGCAGGGTTTTATCAGGCAACTACGAAGAAATATGTGACAGATTCATTATCTTAATATTATAGAGGGACGGACCTTCATTTTTTCAAATGAAGGTCCGTCCCTCTATTGAATCAGATAAAGAGAGTTCACTCTTCAGCTAGGATTTCTGCTCTACTCTCTTCCAATAAATAAAAAACACATATAGCATTCCTAACAAAAGATATGTATTGAAAAAGGAAAACATTTGATCAATGCCCCATACTTCTATCCCATTCGTGATGATGAATAGGAATGTTGTAACAATGAAGTAAATGACCACGTAACTGATGACCCCTTTTATCCCTTGTCCAATCCTTTTCTCAATCCATGTTCCAATCCAAATGGGCAGGAAGAAAATGCTTTCTAATTCTCTGTTCATTTATTGCTCCTTCTTTTTGTACAGTATCATGACTCCGTAATCAAATATCATCATTGAAAATTTAACATCTATTATTTCAATGGTCTGATCTTCCAAGAAATTATTCACTTTTTTATTCAAACCTGATTCTGTCATGCTTCTAAAGGTAGTTATTTTCAAAGAGACACCTCCTGTACTTACGAGAGATTTCCGGTTACAAAATCGATTCTTATACTTTACGAATCGATGCTGTAAAAAGTTTCAAAGATGGTTCTGAAAGATTCTCGTGTTCTCCGCATTTTCGCAAGTTCATACAGGAACGATAATCCTCACCTTGGTTCCTTTCCCAGGAGCACTGGTTACGTTGATGGAACCCCCATGCAATTCAATAAGTTGCTTGCTGATGGCCATACCCAGCCCTGATCCGCTAGTCGTTTTGGTTGTGCTTGTTCCCCTGTAGTAGCGTTGAAAAAGTTTATCAAGTGTTTCTGTATCCATACCTTTTCCATTATCCAGGATTGTGATCACTATTAGGTGATGTTCAATGGACTGAAGGGACACAGTGATCCTCGTTCCTGATGGATTATAGTGGGTGGCGTTGGCTAAAACATTATCCAGTATGCGCTGAAACCATTTTGAATCGACTTCAGCATACAAGGATCCATCATATGGTTCAAACAAAAGTTCCTTATCGCTGTTTGCCTGATCATTGATGTATTGTATGACCGTTCGACGCACAATCTCATTCATTTCGGTTCTTTCCTTCGATATTGGCAGTGCTTGATTTTTAAGCCGATACGTTAATGTTAAATCATCTAATAGCTCCCTCATAAATTCTGATTTTTCACTGATTATATCCGCAAACTCCATTGTCTCTTCTTTTGACCAAGTGTAAGCAGCTGATCCAAGCATATGTGCATATCCCGAAATCGATGAAAGTGGTGTTTTTAAATCATGGGAAAGCCCGCTGATCCATTCTTCACGGGTCATAATCATCTGTTTCTCATGACGCTTATTATGATGAAGTGTTTCGGTCAAATGAGACAGATTGGTGATAAGGTCTTTATAAAGTCGATACTTTCGCTTAAGCCTGCCATTTTTCTTCAACATAATCGGGTGTTCCTGGTCATCAAGTGGCTGCACATAAACGCCATCACTCAAATTCTTGATCCATTTCATCATTGTAAGTAAAGGCAGTCCGAACTTTCTCGCATGCCATAATGTGGCTAATACCAGAAGAGTAAATAGGACCAATAATAGGATGAATCCACCACTGGTGAAGGCTTTGAAAATATTTCGTTCCTGCGAGGGTGAGGTTTGGTACGAACGAATACCGACAAGGATTTTTTGCTTTGACTTTTCATCGATGAAGGTTGAGACATTTTCCTTACTCTTCAAATTGAGAAGTTCCCTGACTGAATAATATTCAGGTTCGTTTTCCGTGCCATAATCATCGACTACTTTTCCATTGGAATCAAGAAGCTGTACCCAAGCGTTTTCTTTTTTCATTCTTTGATTTGTACTCTCTGAGAGTGAAAGCCTCCCCTGACTCCATTCCATATCTTCTTTCACGTATTGAATCAGATTTCGATTCGGGTGCTTCTCACCATATATTAGTACATAGGTTTGAGAGTCCGGTAGATCAAGATTCCAATAGCGATAGTCTGTGCCAGTCCCCTCCTCTAAGAGTTCTTTCTCCGTACGTTTTGGAGTTAAATAGGATCCTATTGGAACCCCTTCATCTGTATAAACAATTAGCCAGCCATTTTGCTCACGCACTAGTGTCCTTAGCTCTTCTTTAAAATGAACTTTCCCTCGATCCACCTTTATATTACTGGAAAAATAGAGGCTGCCGGCTTCAGATAAATCCTCCTTCACTTCTTCTTCCATGACCCAAAAACCAATGATCGCAAATAATGCCAAAACAAGTGACCCTAAAAAGAGAACTGTTAGAATCAATTGTCCGAAAAAGTGAAACATGAATTGTTTATGAATGTTCATGATTAACTCCGTTAGCTACAAGCTTATACCCAAGTCCTCTTACAGTAACGAGGTGATCAGGCTTACTGGGATTGGCTTCTATTTTTTCTCGAATCTTTCGAATATGTACCATCACTGTGTTCTCTTCTCCTAAATAGTCACTTCCCCATACATTTTCATAGAGTTGTCCTTTACTGAATAATTGATTCGGATGTTTACAAAAGAATAATAGCAGCTGGTACACCTGAGCAGGTAAATCAACTTTGTTTCCACTAACCGTTACTTCAGCTGAACTTGTATTTATTACAATCGGTCCACATCGATAGATTAGGTGATTTGAAACAGTCGGCGTGCCGATTTGCCGTCGCAAATGGACTTTTACTCTAGCAACCACTTCCAGGGGATTAAAAGGCTTTGTTATATAATCATCTGCTCCAAGGGCGAAACCTGATAACTTGTCCAAGTCCGATGATCTGGCTGTAAGAAAGATGATGGCGGCATCCGTGTGCTCACGTATAAATGGACAAATGTCGAAGCCACTCCGATTGGGCAGCATTACATCTAATAGAATTAAATCGTATCTATTTTTCTTGCATAAATTCAATGCATCCTCCGCCGTTGCTGCTGTATCGATATTAGGGAAGTTCTCTCTTTTCAGAATGGTTTCAAGCATATGTATAAGAGCTGATTCATCATCAACAATTAATAGTCGGGCTTCTTTCATGGTCATTCTCCTATTCACTCTGATCTAACCCATATCATAACACCTCAATTCTCAATATTTAATAATTAAGGAAAAATTAAGGAGGACTTTCGTAGAGATTAAGAGTTGAACGTTATAATGACGTTAGACAGAAAAAAGACACATTATTTGAATTGAAAAGGATGGGGAAGCGAGTGTACGTTATAGCAAGAAAAGAATTTCTTCAATTATTTACAGGGGTTAAGTCACTGATAATAATCGGTATCCTATTGGTCACGTCTTATTATTCAGCGAAGTTTTCCACCCTTCTGGTGAATGATATAGAACTTTCACCCAAGGAAGCTGAAAACATTCATGTCTTTGGATTGTTAGTATTGGTCGTATTGTTTGGACAATTATTCATCATGGGGCTCTCCCACGATACGATGAACAGGGAGACACATGAAAGAACGATGAGATTTCTCGTTTCAAGAACATCCCGGGCTTCGATTGTTTTCGGGAAATTTTTAGGGATCTGGACATTTTGGTTTGCATGTATAGTGGTATCCCACGTGCTGATCGTGATTTTTTCTCATCGCTTTGATTTATTTATATTTTCACAGTTAATGAGTTTGCTAACTTATCAAATTGCTTTCACTCTTTTGGTATCCACGCTAATACCGAAACCGGCATTTACGATGTTTCTTGGGGTTATCGTCGGATTGATGTTTCCTGCATTGTCGTTTTGGCTGGTATTCACCTCCAACCCCTGGTTCAGCTGGATGAAGTACTTGAATCCTTATTATTATTTAAACCGGGAGGACTTTACATTTCTGGTGATACTGTTACTAGCGGGTATGATGATTGGATTGACACACTTATTGTTCAGAAGGAAGGAATGTTAAATGAACGTTATTGAAACACAGCAATTAACAAAGTCCTATGGAGCATCTCCCGTTGTCAAAGGAATCACGGTTACTGTGAAGAAAGGAGAGGTCTTTGGATTTTTAGGGAAGAACGGTGCAGGTAAGTCCACCTTCATTAACACATTGACTGGAATTATTCATCCTACATCAGGTTCGTACTCACTCCTTGGAGAGAAAGGTCCTAATGATAAAATAAAGCAAAAAATTGGCGTAATGCCTGATTATGTAACTTTTTACTCCTCTTTGACTCCTGTCAAACATCTGCGAATGCTGTCCGCTTTATCAGGAAAGCCCGTATCGAAGTCACAGTGTATAGACGTCTTGAATAAGGTCGGGCTTGAAAAACATGCCCATAAAAAAACATCCAAATTTTCATTTGGAATGAAAAAGAAACTTGGTATCGCAATGGCGATCATTCATGATCCTGAACTCATCTTCCTCGATGAACCTACTTCAGGATTAGATGCAGAATCGGTGATTGTAATTCAGAAGCTGATACAACAATTGCAATCAAATGGGAAAACCGTTTTTATGACGTCTCACAATTTGGATGAGGTAGAGAAGATTTGCACAAGAATGGCCATCATGAAAGAAGGTCAGATTGTCAAAATCGGTACCATCGATGAACTAAGGTCGTTTTACCGTTCTACCATTACGGTAAAAGTGAAACACTCCACCATTCCGATGAATGAAAAAGTGAATCTGTATCATTGGCTGGGGTCAAACGGCACTGATTTGGAAGCAACGGAAACTCACTTCGTCCTGAATGTAAATTCTGAAAATAAGATCGCTGAGGTTATCCGTGCCCTAAATCAATTAAAGGTGGACGTATTGCGGGTTGAAGTAGAAGAACCTTCGTTGGAGGAAATATTCTTGGAGGCATAAATCAACGATTTCTTAAAATTAATAGGAATAGAAGAAGAAGATGCCTTAAAATGAATGAGGCATCTTCTTCATATACTATTATCTCAACCCATAAGCCTTAATAATTTGCTGCGTGATCTTATTCCCCTCATCATCCCAAGCACTCGCCTTCAATGAAACATTCGTTGCGTTCTTAGGATTCTGAATGGTGACTTTAAACGTATCGCCATCCTGGTTCAGCTTCACTTTCTTCCATGACTTCCCTTCGTTGAAGGACACTTCCAAGGTAGCGCCTTCCACGTTTCCGTAGCCGATCGCATCTTCTACTTTGCCCACTGATAATTCAAGGTTAGTCGGACGGTTGGCTAAAGCATCTCCGTTGACGTCTGTATCCACTTTGTAGTCAAGTGTCAGGAATGGAAGGTTATATTGCCATTCTTCTGATGCTTCTGTCCAGAAAGTCCATTCTGTATGCGTGCGGGTAGATGTATTCCAGCGTTCTTCATCACGTTTGGCTTCTGTAACGAATCTGAACTGGGTGCGTTCCGCCGGAGCGATTCCGAAAGCGTACATCGCTTGGCCCTTTCCTTCTTTTACTAATGTATCCCCCTGGTACAATCGGGATGTCTGATTTTGGACAGATACATTATATTCCGTACCGCCGGTGTTCCCTTTACCTGCGTCAGCCCATGCAGGGACATTGATTTGGAGAGAATCCCCTTGTCTTTTAGGACCCCAGTAGCCTTGTCCAAGACTTGGTCGGACGACCGGTGAGAACCAGTTCTCTGTGATTTTTTGTCCTTTTGTATACGTAACGAGTGGTTGACGGATTTCCCACGTTGCATCAAGCACATTTGCCTGGTGATACCAGCCTGTACCTTCTACAGCTGATACATATTCAGTACGGGCACTCGGCATTGAAAGCTTTTGAAGGAAACCTACGGCACCCATTGTATGTGGGCGAAGGTCATATCTGAATTCTCCCCCATCCGTTTCAATATGTGAATTGTAGCGCGTATCTATTTTCGCTAAATCCTTGCCTTTTGGTGCATAAGTCAAGTCCTTCGGGATGGATCCTTCATGGACATCCATCAGGTCATACACGTATGGAGAATCTGTGCTTCCTTCCACCTTCAGCTTTATATTCCCTGAACGGACCGCCTTTACAAGCTTATCCCCTTCTTTTTTGCTGATGGCAGCAACAGCTAGTGGATTGTCTGTATATTCCGGAGTTCCTGCATATACGCTGAATTCTTTATCTTCATTATTCACAACGATAACCAGCTTCGCTCCTGCAGCTGCGGCATTTGTTGCTTGTTGTGAAACGCTCACCTCTGCATTTCGATCCACTACGACAGCCTTTCCTTTTGCCTTCAATCGATCAAAGTCTGCAGCACTTCCTTTTCCGGCATACAAGGTGGATAGATTGTACTTTCCATCCAATAAGGTGCTTCCGGCTAACGGGATATCATCCAATTCTTTTCCGTTAAAATTGATCGTCAATAGTGGCTTGGTCAGGCGCCAGCGTGTCAGCTGCTCGAAGTATCCACTTTTCACTTCCTTGGTCGGTACGGCATATAGTTTATCGATCCACACCGGCATTAAGTATAAACTTGTCATTGGCATATCACCGATGGTTTGATGGTACTCCATCCGTTGATAATTCGCTTCTGTTTTCTTCGGTACCTCTACTTTGATTTCCTTCGCTTTTCGTGCATCCAACTCGACGGTTTTTGGACCGTTCAGCTTCACTTCCGGATTTCCAACAAGGGCTACGCCGGCGTGATCCGTATCCACATCGACATCCATAAGTGACATGGCGGAATACGTACCAGGTGGCAAACGAAGCTCTAATGAACCATCGACAGCGAAAACTTCAGGCTCCATTTTTTCACTGAACAGTACGACATAAGCCTGTCCTTTCGATCCGTCACGATCGGTTGCATTCAATGTAAGAGGATATCTTTCCTCTTCCTTGACCATTGCCATCGTCGTGCGTACGAGTTCTGTTCCGTCCTTTTTGGCTGTCAGGAATCCTTGGTAGCGGGACCCTGTTTCACCAAGCGTGGAATCGAGTGTTACCTTCACGTCCACCGTTCCTCTTGCCGGTACCGTAACGGTTTGATCAGAGACCGTCAGCATACCTGTTGGTGCCTCTTCTCCCTCCGCATTTGTAAAGGTTGACTCCAGTTCAAGAGTGATTTCTTCCTCACTATCATTTGTATAGGTCACTACCTTTTCTACTGGAGCTGCTTGATCATGTGGCCATTTAAAGAATCCGAATGAGACCGACCCTGTTGCCCTAACCTGTGAATCGAGGGCAGCAGCTACGTCCACCCGTCCTGTTCCGACATGATATGGCTGGTAACCATCAAGCTTCTTTGTCGTATTCATCAGAGCTTGTTTCAATGTCGTTCCATCCCATTCAGGGTATTTTTCTGCTAAAATGGCAGCTGCACCCGCAACATGAGGAGTCGCCATTGATGTACCATCTAAACTTTTGTAATATCCTGTCCCACTGGAGTATTGGGAACGAGCCGCAACGATTCCCACACCTGGAGCTGAAAGATCCGGTTTAAGCCCCATATCCCCATAGCGAGGACCTTTGGAAGAGAAATACGCCAATTCATCCGCTTTATCCACTGCTCCAACCGTCAAGGCTGCATCTGCTGCTCCAGGTGAACCGATCGTACCTTCCCCGCCCCTGTTGCCGGCAGCGATGACGAATAAGGTTCCATTCTCATCTGTCAATCGATTCACCGCTTCTGCCATTGGGTCTGTCCCATCACTTGGCATATCGCTTCCGAGGCTCATATTGACGATTTTGGCATTTTCTGAGGCCCACTCCATTCCGTCGATGATCCAGGAATCCTGCCCGAATCCTTGATCACTCAATACCTTTCCAACTAGTAATCGGGCATCGGGAGCGACACCTTTATGTTTTCCATCGCCTGCACCGGTTCCAAGAACGGTAGAGGCAACATGGGTTCCGTGACCATTGACGTCCTTCACTTCTTCACCAGGTACGAAGCTTACAGCATCATCAATCTGACCTGCTATATCAGGATGCTCCGAGTCGATTCCAGTATCAAGTACGGCAACCTTGACTCCCTCTCCTGTAAAACCTTGCTCCCATGCGGAATCCGCTTCAATTTGCGTTACACTTTGATCAAGGGCTGCTTCTACGCGGCCATCCAGCCATATTTTATCGACGCCGTATTCAAATTGGGGTACTTTCTCCGTTTCATTCTCTTCACTTTGAACGGTGACGTCTTTCCAGAACGTATCTGCCTGCTTTTTCTCTGCAGAAAGGGCCGCTCCATTAATGCTTTCCAAGTCTCTCACTTTCTTCGATCCTTTTGGAGCTGGAGCTGCTGAGAAAGTCTTAGCCTTGGTTTCTTTGTATTCTACGATGACAGGTACAGACGCTTGATTCTTGTCATCATACCCATACTCGATCAATTTTGTAATATTAAATAAGTCTTCATCCATTTTTCCTGCGGCCATATAAGGCATGGCGGAGTTAGGGAATACGAATGTTTCCTCTTTAATGGTCATGACACGGACACCTTCACCATTCTTATCAGCAGGCTCCACATTGATGATCTGTTTGCCATTTTGGAGGGTCGACACCTTTACCACATCACCAGTGATGAGGGTGATAGTATGTTCCCCTTTAATTGCTTCATTCTTATCAATCTTAGACTCCTCGAGTTCCTTCCCCTTGGAAGAGATACCGAGTGCATCTACCTGGAACATCGAACCTGAAATCATCGTCGCAGCAATCGATCCAACAAGAAGTGGTTTCACGTTAAGCTTTTTCATGAACATTCTCCTATTCTATTCATTTCGTCAGTTGATTGATTCATATGAGTAGACTCTTGCTGAGGGAAAAATAAAGAAGGTATGTAGTCCTAAAAATATTTAAGTAGACTACCAGGATGAATTCGTCAGTGATCACCTCCCAGTTTACATGGTCGTATGCTAATACGGGGATGCAGGCTTGTTTCTCTAGGAGTCATTTTGTATGTCTGTGGTTAATTAAATTGTAAGTCTCAGCACAGGCAATACTCAATTGGGGTTATTTTTCGGGAGTAGAGAACTAGTCTCCATGTGAACACTGGATTACATTCAACTTTTATATGAAAATAGATACATAATTGTCACGTTTCCACACTAGATGTCGAGGGGTCAAATTGGATATACTGATACCATTACAATCTAAGGGAGCAGTCAACGTGAATGAGATTAACCTTAAAGAACTGAGAACGAACCTGAACCGCTTCATGCTTTCATATAAATTCGCCCTTGAAGAAGTCCGGACAAAGATCAATATCTTAAGGGAAGAATTCCAGGTCATCCATGAATACAATCCGATCGAACACATTTCGACCCGTCTAAAGTCCCCCGAAAGTATCCTGAAGAAAATGTCAAAGAAGGACATGAAACCTTCCTTTGATCAGATGAAAGAACAAATCCGGGATATTGCAGGCGTACGCATCACCTGCTCGTTCATCGAGGATATCTATAAGGTGTCGGACTTGATTCAATCCCAACATGACATTACAGTGGTGGAAGTGAAGGACTATATCAAGACTCCGAAGCCAAATGGGTATCAAAGCCTTCACCTCATCGTGCAAATTCCTATTTTTTTGACAGATCGCGTGGAAGTCGTGTATGTGGAGATTCAGATCCGCACAATCGCCATGGATTTCTGGGCAAGTCTCGAGCATAAAATTTACTACAAATATAACAAGCAGATTCCCTCCCATATCCAGGATGGGTTAAAGGAAGCCGCTACACAGGCGGCTTTACTTGATCGCAAGATGGAACAGCTCAATCATGAAATCAATATATTAAAAAAAGAGGATGGAGAGGATTCGAGTTTGATGACACCGAATGAGGTTCATCAATTTCTGGTGCAGCTCTCAAAAGAGGAAGATTGACAAAACAAAGAGGCTTGCATGCTTCAATGCAGCTTCTTTGTGGGTCGAACCTGGATCTTCAGACCAGGACAGAGGACCTATCCCTATGTCTCACCAGGTAGGTTCATCCATTACTTACAATACTTTCGGAAGAGGATTTATGAATAGATAAAAAAAGAAGGCTGCGTCTAATGAGACGCAGCCTTCTTTTTTATACAGATGAGTGTTTGAGTTGTGGACTTTCAGGGCAGGAACTAGTACCCATTCCGTTGTAGGTAGGGGAAAACCAACCCTATTTATCGGTCATTCCGAACTAAATCTGCATACGATTCACGTTCAATCACGACCCGTGATTCCCCATCATGCACAAACACAACGGCAGGGCGGGGGAGCCGGTTATAATTACTCGCCATCGAATACCCGTAAGCCCCTGTACTGAACACCGCCAGTATATCACCGTAATTCGTCGGAGGAAGCATCAGGTCCCAAATCAGCATGTCACCGGATTCGCAGCATTTCCCTGCAATGCTCACAAGCTCCGTGCATTCCTCTTGTGGACGGTTGGCCAGGACCGCATGGTATTTCGCCTGATATAGGGCGGGGCGGATATTATCCGTCATCCCTCCGTCAATCGCGACATACGTACGCACATCCGGGATGATTTTCTTTGATCCCACTTTGTACAACGTCGTACCCGCTTCTGCCACCATACTTCGGCCCGGCTCCACCCATACTTCAGGAAGAGGATATTCATTCTTTGCAAAATAGTTCTTCACACTATCGGTAATAGATTTCACATAAGTTGGAATCGGCAAGGGCTGGTCTTCTTCCGTATACCGGACACCAAATCCTCCGCCGATATTCAGGACCGGCATCGTCACATCATACTCGATCCGGATTTTTTGCAGGAAATCAGCCAGTACTTGAATCGCCTGATCAAAACCTTCCCGTTCGAAAATCTGGGATCCAATATGTGAATGCAGCCCGAGTAATGAGAAGTACGGCTTGCGGAGAGCTAACTGAATCGCCGTATTCGCCTGTCCGTTGGAAATGCTGAATCCGAATTTCGAATCCTCCTGTCCCGTCGTGATGTACTCATGGGTGTGGGCTTCCACACCTGGCGTGACCCTGATCAGGATCTGAACCTTTTGCTCACGCTCCTTTGCCAGGTCGTGCAGCAGTTCAAGTTCAAGGAAACTATCGACGACAAAGCAGCCGATCTCAGCTTCAAGAGCCATGATGAGCTCCTCTTCCGACTTGTTGTTCCCGTGGAAATGAATGCGTTCAGCGGGAAATCCCGCCTCCAATGCCGTATACAATTCCCCTCCGGACACGACATCGAGGGATAGTTCCTCCTGCTCTGCCAGGCGCACCATCTCTTTACATAGAAACGCTTTACTCGCATAAGCCACCTGGTACTCCAAACCACTTTCCAGGAATGCATTCCGGAACAATCGTGCATTTTCACGGATCATCCCTTCATCGTAGACCATTAAAGGCGTCCCATAGGTCTCCACCAACTCACCCGTGCTCATTCCCCCGATTTCAAGATCTCCACGAACATTCACATCAACTGTACTCATATCCTATACTCCTTTTGACTCTCTCTAAAAAAACACAAAAAAACCGTATGAAGCGATGCTCATACGGTTTATCATCAAAAGTTTTGGAAACATGATGAAGACTATGTATTAACATCTCTTCAATAGTTCTCCACAACTTCTTCATTGTGACAGTCCAGCATTTCTTCAATGCTGGCCCAACAAAAAATAGAATTGGCTATTTTCTGCTTCGGCGATCTGCCTTTCCCTTCTTTTCTCAGAATCCATTATTCTCAAAGAAGGTACTCATCATACTCGCGCCTCTATTATCAGAGAGTGACGTATTATTTTGTTTGAACTACTATACCATTCTCTTGAAATAGTTGTCAATGCTTTTTCGACTCAACATATTGGACGACTAGGTGGACATTTTTCCACAATTCTTTTAATACATATACAAGGAAACTATCTTAGGAGGATACCAGATGCCAAGTTATCAGGAAGCCGCTCGATTTGAACATGGTTTTTGGCTACAGGTGCTTGGAGATCATGCCCGGTTTATCCATGACTCCCTGGCTCCAAAAGAAAAAGAATCCATCACTGCCGCCAATGCTTTTAAAGAGGAGTGGGATCATCTGCTGGAACGTTCGAAGAAAAATCCCGATATTTCTTTAAGCAGACAGGCAGAAGAGGTCAGTCGCCGCTTCAGGAAATTCAAACTTGAACTGATTGCACGTCACTTAACAGGAGATATCAGCATGGGTCTCGGCCCCACATTCCTAAATCATATGGTGAATGAACTCGAAGAATACCTCCGCGTTTTAAAGTACTTAACCAAAGGTGAAAAGCCTCCCATCTTCCACGAACTCCACCATCATCTCTTGTGGCTGTTAGATGCGGCGGGACATGCCGGAGCCATCTCCGACAATATGGACCGGATAGAAAAACAAATCAAGAAACAAAGTGATCAATTCACAACGGATTTTGAAGCTTTTTACTTAAAGGCCGTTGAAATGGCAGGGTTCCTGCGGACAGAAGTGAACCACTTCCCTGCACTCGAACGATTCAATGATGATGTCAAACTTGAGATGAAGCTGTTTATGGGCTTCCTGGATGAAATTGAGGAAATGGAATTAAGCAAGGCAGCTCTCGGAATCTTCGCCGCTTTAATGGCCGATCATATGCTGAGGGAAGAATGCTATTACTTAACGAAACTCGCAGAAGCAACCAGCCAGCAAGGTCCGGAATGTAATCCCACAAAGCCGCGGCTTTAGTTACTCAACCCTTTTATTAAAAAATCCCCGGATTCAAATTCCGGGGATTTCTCTTAATCCAGTTTTATTTCGAGAGGTTTTAAGTTGATGGGTTTATCATTCATACTTAATGACTCGAATGGAACAATTAGAGAGTAGTCCTCAAGGTGGGCATCCAGAGGCAATGTAAACGTGGATTGATAACGGAGAGTATCCTTATCCACTGTTTTCGTTTTAGCACTTCTGATCATATGATTCAACATCTCATTATAATCCAGTTCATCCTTAGCATTCCTTTTAATATCTTTTGATGGAATCACCTGAACGAATTGAGCAAAATTCTCTAAAATATCATAATTGAATTGTTTTTCTTTGATGGCATCAATGGTGAAGTCCAGTGTCACCTTCCCTTTTACGTTTTGGATATCTTGTACCGTGACCTGATAGCCAAAACGAGGGCTCATCACCTGGAATGGAGGTGAATCCTTCAGTGAGATAATGCCGTCTTCATCTACTCGCTCCATATCAGCTTGGACTTTCAGCGACTGTGCCTTATCACTGAGTTTACTAGTGAACAGCTCCCTGACAGTCTTTTGATAATCACCGGCAACTTCTTTGATATTTAGTGTCTCTGCACTGGACTTTGATAACCGGTTCCCTAAGTCATCAAACACGACCAGATTTAACGTATCCTTCTCCGACTTCACCGAATATGTATACTCCAGTGTAGTCGTAGCTTTTCCTTTAGTGATGGATGTCACTTGCAGCTCAAATTCACCATGGGGCGATTCTGTCCTTACATCTGTGTGGATCGTTTCAGATGGAATCCTCTCAACCGGTACATCAAAGGTCCAAGTCCCGTTCACATCGGCCATATGGGTGAAAGTTAACGGAAGGGTGAAGTTTTCCGGCGGTTCTTTCCCGTCCCGGTAAAATTCGATCGAGCCTATGAACTCATCCCCGTCTTTTTTAAGACCCGAACTTCCCGACCCCCATTGATTCTGATCCTTCCCGTCGAAGAGGTGATAGCTGTAACCGCTCACCGGACGATTCCCTTCGTCCATATGTTCAATGGAAAGGTCATCACCCTTCGCCTTGAAGGTGACTCCGATGATGTTCCCGTCATAATACGTGCTTGTAATCGTTACATCGACACCGTTGGAAGTGGCGGCCTGATTAACTTCCGTCACTTTATCGCTGAAGTAGAGTTCTTTCCCCACATCGGAACCGACTTTTTCATAAATGCCACCTAGTACAGGCAGTTTGGCCAGTGCATTATTCACAGGTGCGAATAGGAAGCCCGATACGAGTACCATGGAGGCAGCAGCGGTGGTAAAAGTGGCACTTATTTTGGCCGTTTTTTTCCGGACCTTTTGTTTTCTACCTTTTTGAATTCCTGTTGAAATCGCCTCAAAAACCTCTTCTTTTGGCACCTCGATGCTGTTCATTTCTTCCTCAAACCATTTTTTGTCCATACTGATTCACTCCTTCCAACAGCATTCTTAATTCCAGTTTTGCCCGGTGAAGATACGTCTTGACCGTCCCTTCAGGCGTACCCATCGTATCGGATATCATCTTGATCGACTGACCCTGGAAATAGAATAAGATAATGACCGTTTGATAGTTTTGATTCAAAGAAGCCATAGCTGTAATCAAGTCAATCCGCCCTTCTACATCCTGTTCTTCTGAGACGATGGCGGTATCGAGAAACTCATCCCCTGTCAGCACGAGCCGGTTTTGTTTCTTTAGGATGCTGAATGCCGTATGTATCAGGATCTTGATCAGCCAGGTGCTGAAATACTCCGGATTTTTCAACCGGGATATCGAGGTGAATGCTTTACAAACCGTTTCCTGCACAACATCCAGAGCATCCTCTTTATTTCTTACATATAGAAATGCCGTCCGATACAACTTCTCACTTTCTGAGTGGATCAGCCTTTCGAATGCCTGTTCATTCCCCTTTATTGCTTCTTTTACAAGCTTTACATCCATTGATTAACCTCCTTTCATTCATTAGAGTCCGGTGGGGTGGGAAAAGTTTCAAGGAATTTTCTGTGTGGTGGAAAAGGGGGCGTCTACCATATATTTCAAAAATACGCATAAATGATGGAATGAGACGCATTTAATATAAAATCGACGCAATTATCTTTGATTATGACGCAATTCCCCTCGAAAATGACGCAATCATGGCCGATTTCGACGCAATTAAGTAAATCGGATGGGGTCAGCCGCCAAGAAGTTTGAATAAAAATGATCCCAAAGTCAAATAAAGATTGAATCAACCTTTTTTAACCTCCACCGTTAGGCTTTTTGCTAAAAAAAGAAGCTTATCCCATCGATAAGCTTCAATCTGTCCGTCCCGTGTAAATCATCACAAAATGCAGGACTGCTTCCGTTGATTCCATATTGATGTAGCTGTGTACTTTATCACCATGGAACTTGATCGAGTCATACTGACCTAGCTCGAATTCCTCATCCTGCACCTTCACACGCACTCTTCCTTCCATGACCGTGACAAATTCAATCACCCCGGGCTGGTGGGCATCGGCACTGTACTCACTGTCCGGTTTCAGGAAGGCCCTGTGGGTTTCCAATGAGCCATAGCCAGAGGAAGTAAACATCGGTTCCAAGGTCAAGGATTCATTGGCACTGATCACTTTGCTCCCTTCATTTTTCCGGGAGATCTGGACTTCCTGTTTTTCCACGAGGAGGGCGGATATCGGGATAGCTAAACCATTCGCTATTTTCCAGATGATCGTCAAAGACGGATTCGCTTCTCCCCTTTCGATCTTGCCCAGTGTCAAAGTACTGACATCGGTCATGGCGGCGAGCTCCTGCAGGTTGAGCCCGCGCTCATGTCGTATATGTCTCAGTGTCATCCCGACGTGTTGCGCCAATTTTTCCGGGTCCTGCCAAGTCAAACCGTCATTGTTCATATTCCTACCTCTTTCTATAGACAATGCATGTAAGTATATTATAATATATATAAAATAAACTATAGTATACGAAACAGAAAGGAGTGTTCCTCATCAAAGAGCTTGCTCTCGGTGTCATATCATCTATGTTCTTTGCCGTCACCTTTATTCTGAACCGTTCAATGGAGCTAGCGGGTGGAAGCTGGATGTGGAGTTCATCCCTGCGATTCCTGTTCATGCTCCCCTTCCTATTCCTTATTGTAGGTTTAAGGAAGAATGTAAATCAAGTATGGATTGAAATAAGGAAGCGACCATTTGAGTGGCTGACATGGAGTTTTGTCGGGTTTGTGCTCTTTTATGGCCCTATCACTTATGCGGCTGCGTACGGACCGGGCTGGCTCGTCGCGGGCACGTGGCAGTTTACCATCGTCGCTGGCATCTTGCTTGCTCCCTTGTTTTATACTTCGGGACCGGTGAAGCGCAGGCACTCCATTCAAATAAGAGCACTGGCCATTTCCTCGATCATTTTAATAGGGGTTCTTTTCATCCAGCAGGAAAATGCCAGTGGATTGTCACCTTCAGAAATGGTCGTAGGTGTCTTACCTGTGATCATCGCAGCCTTTGCTTATCCACTAGGGAACCGTAAGATGATGGAGGTGTGCGGCGGAAAGCTTGATACCTTCCAACGTGTGCTGGGGATGACGATCGCAAGTACTCCCTTCTGGTTGATCCTGGGGTGCTATGCGTTTTTCAAGGTGGGGGCACCAAGCACGTCGCAAGTGACACAATCTTTTATCGTCGCCATCTGCTCAGGAGTGATTGCGACATCCCTTTTCTTCATTGCGACAAATCAGTCCCGCCATCATCCTGGGAAGCTTGCGGCAGTGGAAGCGACCCAGTCCACCCAAATCCTGTTCGTCATCATGGGGGAAGCGGCGATCCTGTCCGTTCCATTCCCATCAGGATCCGCCCTGATCGGCATCCTTCTGATCATCACAGGCATGATCATCCACACGCTGAACGTAAAAAAAATGAACTCAGGAATTATTAAACCAATTAAATCGGCAAGCTAAAAAAAGAGGGGCATCCGGGATGCTCCTCTTTTACTTTATTTAAATACCTTTCTTCTCATCCACTGAGTCGCAGCCCATTTATCTCCGATGACAACCGGTGCCCCGCCATGAAGCGTCAAGTCGTTCAGCTCCTGATTATCATAGAAATATTCGAAGTAGACGGCCATCCCCTTTTGCGGAGAGACAGAGAAATTCAATTTCGGAAAGTACGTTTCCCCACCTTCCTCTACGTCATTCAAGTACATGACAAGGGTGCTGATTCTCGGATTCTTCACCGGCCGCGATGACGCCGAGAAGAAATCGAAGTGGGCCTTGTATTCCTGACCCGGTTTATAGTTAAGGATTTGAAGACCTTCCCCGTGCTCCACAGGTATATTCATAATTTGAGAGACTCTCTTTTCCACTCTAGTCACAACGTCATGTTCGCCTTCTTGAAGGAAAACGCTGCTGCTCGTTCTAAGTTCATCGACAGTACGGGTATTCCCTATCTTCGAACGCTGCACCCGATCCTTTGAAAGCTGGATGAGTTCATCACATTCTTCATGGCTCAGCACATTGCCAAGAACCACGACCAGTGGCTCTTCCATTTTCGCGATAATCTGAATATCCCGGTCTTCCGTCTTGATCTTATTTCCTGTATGGTGAAAAATCGTTTGTTCCTTTACAGCTATTTCAGTAGTATCCATTGTCAACTTTCATCAACCTCTTATCGTATTTTTAACATTCTGAATTTTTATGATAGTGGAAGCATTCTTGTATTCTTCCAATCTCGAAAAACGATCGCAACAATAGGCATAACTGTAGATTGTATTTGGCTGTTTCCTCCTGCATGTGTATTTTCATATATTTTACACCCGATATGTGGGGAAATCTATCTTTTTTTTGATAATAAATAAGGGAGATGATGGGATTGAAGTTGATTGAAGGATTGGCAGGGGCGCGGGGGTGTCACAGAAAAGACATGGATAGGTTTTATGCGTCAAACTCAGAAAAAAGACTGCCGAATCGAATTCGACAGCCCCTTGAATTTTATTTCTTCAACCCTTCATACTGCACCAATACTTCCTTCGTAATCTCACTATCTTCATCCAGTCCGCTCACTTCTTTCAACACATGAGCCGGACCGTGCTCTTTGATCATACCTTGAATTTCGATAGCTTGTTCATCCTCAGGATTGTCAAACAATAGCGCTGCTGCAATCGCCTTGGCTAGATAAGAATAAGAGAGCCCCGCTTTTTGAGCCTCTGTTGTAGGACGGATCAAACGGTCATCGGGACCAAGCTTGCGGATCGGTGCGCGTCCCACACGGGTCACATCATCATTCAGATAGGCATTTTTGAATCGCTCAATGTTCTTTTCAATATAAGCAAGATGCTCGTTTCCATCAAGTCCGTATTGTTTTACTAGATAAGCACCAGTTTCTTTCAACGTCTCTTTGACCTGATCGGCAATGGCATCATCCGCCAATGTTTGATCGATCGTTGATTTCCCTTGCAGGTAACCAAGGTAAGCAATGACCGCATGTCCTGTATTAACCGTGAACAGCTTACGCTCGATGAATGGTGCAAGGTCGTCTACAATCGTCATCCCTTCAACAGGTGGGATCGCTTCCTTCGTTTCCACCACCCACTCATAGTATGGTTCAACAAGGACATCCAATGAACCTTGATCCTGCATAGGAACAATGCGATCCACCGCTGAATTGAAGAAGAAAACCTTTCCTTCAAGCTTACTTACCGTTTCTTCATCAAGATTTTCTAAAATATGTTTTTTCAAAATGTTCGTCGCACCGATCTGATTTTCACACGCGATCACATATAACGGCTCATCTGTAGACGCCATACGCTTAGTAATCCCCTTTGCAATCAAGGGTGCGATTCTCGGAAGGATATTCGGTCCGATCGCCGTCGTCAGGTAGGTGGACTGGCCGATCGTGTCGATTACTTCCCCTTCTTGATGAAGGTTGTTCAGGCCGGACACATTCTCGATCGTTTCCGTTTCCTTCGTTTCCGTTGCAAGCTTCACCTCGTAGCGACCTTCTTCATTCAGCTTGTTGATCACCTGCTCGGCGATGTCCACAAAGGTCACGTGGTAACCTGATTGGGAAAATAATGCTCCGATAAACCCTCTGCCTATGTTTCCTGCTCCAAAATGTACGGTTTGTTTCAACATCATCATTCCTTTATCAAATTAGTTTGTAAGTAGTCCAGAAATATATCTTCTAATTTTTTCAGGATGATCGCTTCGTTCGTGGACGAATAAATCATCATGCTTATATGATCTTCGATTAAGCTTGTACTGATCAGGCTGAGGATTTCCTGTTCCCGCCTGCTCAACTCTTCAGGGGCAAGCATGAGGAGGAGACTTTTCATCTCCATATCCACGCCGTCCATTCCCTTGATTCTGCACGGTTCATCCAGATGGGCTACCTGGAAGATCAGCCTCTTCACGTTACGGTCCCGGCAATGGAAGAGACCCATATTCGTTTTCGGAATCCCTAGTCCTCCTTTTTTCTCCCTTTCCATCAGCTGGTGCATGACCACATGAGGCTGATGAAGAAGTTCGTCCCGTTCCGCTTGTTCCACCATTTCATTCAGGATACTGAGATGACTCCCCGCCGACTGCTTTCGGTACACCCGGAAATTGGTGAGTATGGCTTCCATGCTGGAATGGACATCCTTGATTTCCTTTAGGAGCATCCTGACTTCGGTTTTCTCACCCGATCGCGGCGCTGCCTTCAAATATTTCTTTCTGGTCAGCTTTTCGACGTTATTCTGCAGATAGCTTTGGATGAATCCGATGTCCTTCTCGCTCAATAACGGGCTTACCAGAATATACTCCACTTCCGTAAAGGGAAGCCTGACCGTGGAAATGACGATATCGTATTCATCAAGGTTCGCCGTCTGAAAATCCTTGATTGACAGGATTTCCACCTTATTGATCATCGTCAACTCCCGCTGAATGCGGCTGGCGAGCATCTTGGACGTACCGATCCCCGTGGGACAGACAACCACTGCTTGGATGTTCACCTTCTCTTCATTCATCAGCATGGCCGATCCGAAATGAAGGACGATGAACGCCACCTCGTCATCGGGGAAAGCAATATCCGTGAATTCCGTTTCAAGGCTCTTTTTCACCGCTAAAAATAACACGGGATACTTCTTCTTGATTTCATCCGTCAATGGATTGAAAAGATCCAGCTCCTGCTGCAGGCGGAAGATGGACGGTCCCATATGGGCAAGCAGGCCCTGGAAAAGGGAAAAGTCATCAGACAGATCCACATGGAGGTCTGCCGATACATCCTTGATGACATTCTTGATGAGATGCCCGAGGAGGATACTGTCATAGTAAACGACGTCGGGATCCTGAACCTTGGATCCTTTTAAAATGACCGTCAAAAATTGGACGTCCCGCTTGGTCATCGGAATTGAAAGCTTATCTTTCAGTTCCATGTAAATCATGTCCATCAGCTGATATTCAGTAGAATCATGATCCTCTGCTTGCTCATATTCCTGTAATTCGAAGCCCTTTTCGGATCGTTGTATCGTCAGGCAAGTATACACAACGAGACCGATATAATCACTGTCCGTCAAGGTGATCTGACCCTCTGCCAAGTGTTGGTTCACCACCCGGTCAACAGCTAGTAAATAGTCTGGTTTGAAATACCCCAGCACCGGCTCATCTAGGTGATGCCCCTTTTGCATCCCGTACAGTGTCTCGATGATGTCTTCATAAAAGTAGACGAGGAAGAAGCTTGCCAGGGCATGACGCTTGTCGGCTTCATCTGCGGCAAGCTCCACCCCCACCCCTCGTTTCCTTGTCAGGGTAATGCCGTATTTTTGCAGCCAATCGGCGAGCTCATCGAGATACGAAGTGAGGGTCGTGACGCTGATCCCCAGCTGCTGTGCAAGTACCTGTTTTTTAAAGGAAGGTCCTTCTTGGAGAAGGATGATCAGTAAATTCAACTTACGCTCTTCTGGTGTTTCATCGGTGGGATTTACTTCCGCAAGATTCTGGATCAAGCGATAGATGTGTTCATTCTTCCCGTCGATGAATAGGCCTTCATTGGCCGTTCGCTTCAGTTCTAAATGATACTTTTTTAAAATACTTTCGATGGATTTCAGGTTACGCTGAACGGTTCTGCCGCTCACATTCAGAAATGCAGAAAGAGAGTACACGGTATGTTTCCCCGATGTTTTTACGATCAATTCGATGATGGATTTTTCCCTTGATGTAATAAACATGCTTTCCCCTCTTTCCCTGAATTAGCTTTTATCGATACAAATGAGAACAGAAAGGCAGGGACCCCGCCTTTCTGAATGAATTTTTCTAGTTGCTGTTAATGATGTCTTTCAGTTCTTTGGCTGACTTGGCCTGAACCATCTTGTCGACGTTTTCCTGCTCGGAGCAGACAACGGCGATGCCTGATAGGATTTCCAGATGTGTGCCATCCTTACCTGCGATACCGAAGATCATCTTCGCCTTCTCTCCGTTGAAGTCGACGCCGTTCGGAACTTGAACGACCGTGAATCCGGACTTGATGACGGCTTTCTTCGCATCTTCCGTACCGTGTGGAATGGCTACATTATTACCCATATATGTAGATGTGATTCCTTCTCTGTCAATCATAGCATCTACATAGCTTTCTTCCACGTATCCTGCTTTGACGAGGGCTTCCCCTGCGAACCGGATCGCCTCTTCTTTTGTGGCAAATTCCTGGTTCATGAAGATGTTCTCTTCCAGGAGAAGATCATCATCATGATCTGCATTCGGTTCAGCGTTTACCGCTTCTTCCTCTGCATCCTCCACAACCTCTGCCTGCTCATCCGTAATCCCGTCCTGAAGACTCGCGATCAGCTTGTCGTACTCTGGACTGGATAGGAAATTATCCACGGAAATGTGATAGGCATTCGGAAGTTTATTTTTAGCCCGCGGCGTCAGTTCTTCCTGTGTGATGACGACTTGAGCGTCAGAAGGAAGGTTACTGATGGACGTGTTCGTCACGCTGACATCCAGACTTGCCGCTTTTACTTTCTTACGGAGTAGTGAAGCCCCCATGGCACTTGAGCCCATGCCTGCATCACAGGCAAAGACGATTTTGTTTACTTCTTCAGGCATTGTTCCTTGGCTCACTTGGCCTGCTACAGAACTCTTCTTGCCTTTCATTTCCTGCATTTTCTTCGTTGCGCCTTCGATGTCTTCATCTGTGGTCTTGCTTGATTTCAAGACGATGGCAGACACGATGAAGGAAACGGCTGCTGCCACAAGGACGGCTGCAAAGTTTGCGAGATACGCCAATCCTTCTGGAGGGGTAACCGCGGTAATCGCAAGGATACTACCAGGTGATGCCGGTGATACCAATCCTCCCCCTAATAGAACAAGGGTAAACACTCCGCTCATTCCACCAAGGATGACGGAAACGAACAGCATCGGTTTCATTAATACATACGGGAAGTAAATCTCATGAATCCCACCGAAAAAGTGAATGATTCCTGCTCCTGACGCCGATTGCTTCGCTGTTCCTTTTCCAAAGAACATGAACGCCAGTAGAATCCCAAGACCCGGTCCCGGGTTTGCTTCTAAGAGGAACAGGATCGATTTACCACCCTGTTGAACTTGCTCCAATCCGATCGGTGATAGTACACCGTGGTTGATGGCATTATTTAAGAATAGAATTTTTGCAGGTTCAATCAGGATACTTGTCAATGGCAGTAATCCTGCGGCTACTAGCCAGTCGACACCTGCAACCAGCAGATTCGTGAATGCATCCACTGCAGGTCCTACACCGAGGAATGCCAGAATGGCAAAGATTCCACCAAGAATACCTGCGGAGAAGTTATTGACGAGCATTTCAAATCCTGCTCTGATTTTCCCTTCGATCATCTGGTCAAACTTCTTGATGACGTAAGCACCCAATGGCCCCATGACCATGGCACCCAGGAACATCGGTGTATCTGGTGCACCGACAATGACACCCATTGTCGCGATTGCACCCACGACCCCACCTCGCTGGTCGTGTACGAGCTTACCTCCTGTATACCCGATTAAGAGCGGTAACAGGTACGTGACCATCGGCCCTACCAGTTTGGCAAGGCTTTCATTTGGAAAGAACCCAGTTGGTATGAACAACGCTGTAATTAAACCCCAAGCGATAAATGCGCCAATATTCGGCAGAACCATTGAACTGAGGAAGTTACCAAACTTTTGTACCGCGACTTTCATATTTGATTGAGCCACTTCTCTCATCCTTTCATGATTGCATAATAATTTCTCTTATATTCATCATAGGCTCCCGATGGTGACGGTTTCAACAACGATGAAAACTAACTTTGTCACCCTTGTCACGACAAACCTATTGTTTCTCTGGTGTGGGAAGTTATTCTCACTTAAGAGGGACGGACCTCCTGCTTTTAGAGCAGGAGGTCCGTCCCTCTTCTATATTCCTAATCCAACTTCACCTTTACCCGGTCGTCCACATATTTCGTTGTGCTGTATCCCCCTATTTCAAGCTTGGTCAAGTTAACATCTTCCCTGGAAGAATCGTTATAAAATTCAATGGTTTGCTCCGTCTCGAAGTAGCGGGGTTGATCCAATTTATCATACTCATATACATCGATTTCATGGATCTTGCCGTTTTTGTCCATCAATACCCCATCGCCATCACTTACTCCGATTGAAGTATTTTCATTCATCAAATAATCGCTGGAGAACCCGTAGTTCACTCTTTCATAGGCACGATCCTTCGTTACTTCATGCGTAACAAACACCTTCGCCGGATTTCCTGCCTGGACTTCATCAATGGTGATGGTATTCCCTTGATACTCAAATTTCCGGGGCAGGTTCTTGAGATCGTCAAGTGGGATGGTTTTCCTATCGTCTACTGATAAATGGATGGAATCAAACAGTATATCAACTTCTTTTGGATCTTCAAAATATAAGGTGTCAAAGCTTGATGTAAAGGCACTCCATCCTTCCTGGTCAAAGGATTCCACGTACATATTTCCTCCAAAGAGGTCTGCCTTTACATTCTTCTTGTCCGTTCCCAGGGAATCAAAGGTGATGACATCAATCCTTCTATCCCCACCCTGATTCTGAAAGCTGTACTGGAGTAGCGTCGTAGTCGGCGCGATCGTCAGCTTATCCAAGCGGACCGGAATCCCGTCAATGGCGATTTCCTTATCAAGCTTATGCACCCGGGATGACTGCTTTGTAAACGGAATGTCAAAGCTCCAGTCCCCTTCGGCAAATGTCATCTCCCTACTGAAATATTCACCTTTTTGAGTGTCCTGATCTACTTGCATGAGTCTTGCCACATTCAATTTAATGGTTCCGCTGTCAATCGAAACCGGCAGGAGACTCATGGTACCTTTATACACATTTTTCTCTTCATTTTGTATTTCGTCCTGATCGACAGGAGGAGAATAGAACATGTTTTGCCGATCACGTCTCATGACGTCATATTCATTTTCAATATGGACGCCTTCATGAGCATTCATCATATATCGATTGTCTTTCTCGGTATCCTCTATTTCATAAAAGACAAGAGTCTGTACATCATCGGCGACAACACTCTTGATGGTGATCTTCACCCCATTGCTTTCCGATTCGAGATTCAGCCGTTCCCCCAGGTCATGCTGAAGGATCGCACGCAATTGTTCATCCTCTTCCGTCCATGCATAGTAGAGACTGGAGAATCCACCTGTCACGAATCCGATCGATAGTACCATCGCCAAAACACCTGCGAAGGCAAGCCAGATCGATTTCCGTTTCTTTTTCTTCCTTTGCCTGCGCGCTTCTCTTTCCTCCACCTTGCTCTTGATCTTCTCCATGAATTCAGCAGGGATCTCTAAGGCATCTGTTATTCCTGCCAAGGTCAGAACCATTTCCTGAAAAGAAGCCAAATCCTCCTGACAGCCCTGACAATGGTAAATATGCATCTCAAACTTTACCTTTTCAGGCCGATCCATCGTTCTACCTAAGTACTCAAGATAATGCCCATGAAATTCCCGACAGCCCTCGAAAGAACCGTAACCCAACTCTTCCCTAAGTTTTCGTACACCTGAAAATACCCAGGATTTAATCTTCTCTATTGAATTATCAAGAATACGTCCACTTTCTGCAAAAGAGCATCCGTTGAAATACGTTAAAGCAATCGCCTCTTTCTCCTGATCCTCTAATTGATATAAGGCATGAAAGAGCGTTTGATCAGATTTCTTACCCTCTGAACCCCGGAAACTCTTATTTTTAGAAAGTTCCCGGCCATTATGTATAAAATGAGAAACAGCCCACGATTCAAATGAAGTTTCTTTTTTCAAACGGTGTAATTCATTATGTACCACGATGATCGAACGATAAAATATCTCTTCCAGATCCTCTTGCTTACTTACATAAATCCTTCCCAGGGCATAGAACGATTGTTTACGCTGCACAAACCAATCCATGACCGATTCCAGGTCCTTTTCCCTCATCCCACTGACCAAAAAGGGAGCTGTTTGCGGTGTGACCATATATGTATTCCCCTCCTTTAAAACGAAATATTCCAAAACTATAACATGTGATTTAATTTTACCATATTAAGGGTGTATTTGGGATTCTATATGAGGGCATAAAAAAAGGTCTGAACCCTATTCCATACAGGAATTGAGATTCAGACCTTTAACTTGAGTCGATTAAATCCGATCAATTACACCAAGCAGTTCATGAATATCCAGCACGATCAACTTTTCGCTGAGACACCCAGTGTTTATACAGTTTAGGAAGCATTCCACTGATATCTTGTCCCTTTGAATTCCGTATGCTATCCTCTATATCTCGCTACTCCCAGGGCATAATGTTCCCAAAGAATACCTTCTATCATTTCACCCTGATTTTCTTCACATGCGATAATCAAGATTACTTCTGAGGATTTCCCTTTTAACGATCTCCTTCTCGGTTTCAATACCACTTCTGTCAATATCCGAATCATGAATCCTATCATAAACCCCGCCGCCGCACCAATCAGACCCCAGTAAATGGGACCCCACGCCAGATCAAAACCGATACTCGCACCAATGACAGATAAGGCTGTTGCAAGAGCCATGCCGATATCAATGAGAGACGTTCCATCCGAACGATGAATGGAATCAAATACTTTTCGCTTTTCCGTTCGCTTATCCAACGGCATCGCAAATATATCTTCTTTCTTTATCCCTTGTTCCTCCACCATGGCAATGGCCATTTCTAAATACGCATTATGTTCAAACGTTGAGAATATCTTCATTCGATCACTTCGCTTTTTTTACTTTTCATAGGTTGAAAAGTGGGTGATTGATAATTTTTCTTAAGAAACGCCCGCTGTTCCTTTTCAAACAACTTATTATTCTCCACCGTATTCATATAGGAATCAAAAATGGAAAAACCATATAGTGAAGGGAAAAATAAGAGCCATTCAGGATTGATGACACTGGTTGCCTCCTTTATTTCTCCTAAGAATAATAGGGAAATGGCCTCAAGTCCGTGTGAATAGTAGAAAAAGACAACAGTCCATATGATCACGAAAAATGCTGTTACAATCCTATGGACATATAATTGTCCGAGACCAGGGATAAATAAGGACCACAATACGGACATAACCGGATTTCGTTTATCCAAATAATTGATTTCAAGTGCTCCTATGCTGAATGAATTAAAAGGGTGGGCTTCCCGGTCGGCTAATATGTATACTTTATTCATGTCAACCGTGGTCCTATAACTGTCCCATATCCCAAAAATATAAACAGGAATATAAATCAAAAGCCATCTCGTATCTAAAATCTCCTTCGCCATCTCGATCTCACCTTGAAACGAATAAATCATGGCCAGATTGACATTCGCTTGCAGATTCACTATGACTTCCCATATGAAGAGGACAAAACCACGCAAATATTTCGATAATAGTAAATGGCCAAATCCGGGAAAAGCTGCACTCCACCATGCGATGATATACGGATTCCGCACGTGGATCTGGGTGGTGCCAAGAATACTGACATGCGCTGTGTAACGCCTAGCTGTGTTGTCGCTTGTATGATTGTCCATGAGGAGGTCAGGTCACCTTTACAAAAAATGATATATATTGTTAGTGTGCCTATCTGGAATATGTTTATTCTTTACTGATACCCTGCCTAAGTGTGAGTATCACATCTAGCTATTAAAGCAAAAAAAGGCCTGGATCCCAATAGATCCAGACCTTTCGCATATCTATAAACGGTCGATTTCACCAAGCTGCTCGTGCATGTCCAGCTCGATCATCTTTTTTGCCTTGGAGAAGGTAAATACTTCGTTAGAGACCCAATGATTATATAACTTAGAAAGTGCGTTCCTGTGATAGACCGTGCCTTTGACCTCTGAGAAGAAATAGATGATCAACAGGTTGACCACGTCTACCGGAAGGGCCTTTTTTCGCTCGATTCCCTTTAACGACAAAGTATCCAATCCTCTTAATCGGTCTCCAATCACAGATTCTGCCATAAGAAATGGATCTGCCGTCCGGCATAATGTCACTAATTCTGGATTAATCTCTTCAAATTTCAAGTGAATTCCCCTTTTACATAGAAAGTGAACAAAATTCGTTACACTTCAACCTTCATTAGATTGTAAGATCAATTACTATGTATTATAACAAAAAGACGGGACATTCATGACTTTCAGTATGTTTAATTTTTACTCAACCAAAATTCCAAGATCTTTTCATTAGTAGAAGGATAGATCAGACGTTTCACTTGTTCCTCCATCAGGTAGCATTCCGTGATCCACTCAGGGAGGGAACCATACTCTTTTTTCCACAGATACGTTCGTTCCAGTGCATCCTCTATGCTCATTTTCACCCATGTATCCTTGATCATATTATCATCATTTGTCCCTTCTTCCACCAATGGATGAACGAAGCGATTGAAGTAGGGAATCCCGCCGCCGAGATGGCTCTTATTTCTCACCCAAATTACACTTTCTCTGGGGAGGAAGCCTATATGACGAGTTTCAGTAGCCACCTGAGTGAACTCCTCTAAATAACAGAAACATCCGGACCATTGGCGATCAGTGGATCGCGGCAGGATCATTTCGGACGTATAAATCGATTGACCTGTATGAAAAAGATTGTCGATCTCCCGATTGATAAAAATCGGCTCTCTCCTTTTATAGATAGATTCAGATTGAGGTGGACCGCAGGTAAATCCATTTCGGTCGAATCGGATCATTTTGACTAATTGCATGTTGCCCCTCCTTCTATCGTGAATTTCACAAGGGCATACCATACCAAATTCACTCTATAATGGGGGTAATTCCCTATATAGATTGGTGTTAAACAATTAGTTTCCATAGGATAAAAAGAAACGAGCGATTACAGAGTAACCGCTCGTTGAATGACTTCTTTCTACCGTTGCTGACTCAATGCTCGTTCAAGAGTCGAAGTGACAGAAATATTTTCAAATGATATACCAAGTTGAATGGCTGTTTGGGCAATTTCCGGACGAATGCCTGAAATCGAACTCTTCACACCAATCAAGTTCAGGCTTTCGATGATCTGGAATAATTGATGGGCGACCATCGTATCCACCATGATGACACCGGATAAATCAATGAATAAGTGCTCAACATTTTTATCGACGCATTCGGCCAGTGTATTCTCTAAGATATACCTCGCCCTTCCTGTATCGATATCACCGACAAGAGGCAGCACCCCTGTCTTCTTTTCAATTAATATGACAGGTGAACTCAATTCCCTGATCATTTCCTGCTGTGCCTTCAAGCGTCTCTGGGCATATTCGTAATTCTCTTCGGCAAACTTGGAAATGACAAGACCAAAGGTTTTAATGATCAATTCCCTAAATGACTCAATTCTTTCCGATGGAAACTCACTTCCATGCAGGCGGTAAAATTCCTGCAAGATCTCCAGGTACTGATCCTGGGTTCTGAAAAATTCCCTCAGTATATAGTGAGTTGGGGTTTTTAAGTGCTCTTCATCTTTTGCAATTTCCTCGATCCATTCGGCGAAATTACATAGTGCATCCTGTCCTACATCCTTAAATAGGACACAAAACCGTTCATGGAATTCGTGATTTTGACGCTTCAACGTTTGGATGACCTGAGGATCTGTTGACGCATACACACCTGACAGATCATTTTTATCAAGTGACTCATACCAATTGTCTGTCAGTTGCCATGTACGTTCATTCATAAATTCATAAAATTTTTCCGATACGTGCATATTCGACCTACTTTCTATAAGACAAGATATTGTGATCAGTTCATAAGCCATGATCCTGACCGCAGGAGTGTATAAGACTATCCCAATTGGTTTAAATCCTAAATGACTTATTCATATGCTTATAAGAGTAATGTACTATGTCCTTGCACAAAAAGAAAGAAAAAGTTGCACAAATGGTGTACATGGACCATTTTGATTTCTATATTTCACCAAAAGAATGATTGATTGGTCCTTGAAAGATTGCATATTTGCCAAAAAAAAAGAGAGAAGAATGTATGCTATAGAATAAACATCCCAATCTTTCCTCTTTATTAATAAGTTATTTACTTTATCATTTCTTGAATATTTATGAACTCTTAGAACCATTTCGGACTACATATTGAAAAAACCAATGTAGTGTTAGGAATGCCACTATATAAACGGGGATCGAGTACCATATTTTCCACTCTAAATGTTCCATATAACCGTTAAAACTTAGTAATACTTCTAATAAAAATGAGAAAACGGTCCAGATCATTGTATAGATCAAGGGCTTATCCGGTTTCATAAAATTCAAGAATAAAAGTGCAATGAACGAGGGAGCAAAGGCAACCAGTACAAAATCAGTAAATTCCACACTTTTGGTTGGTCCAAAATCTACAAGATCCACCATGATGCCTACCAGAATATGTGCCACTGCTGCAAAATATCCGACGAACGGAAACATGATAAGATTTTCCTTAACGGTCAACCTCTTTGGCATGACCAACAGAGCAACTACTAAAAAGAGAATGAGTCCCCATACTAACATCAAGCTGAAACAACCCCTTTATCGGTTAAAAAGAATACGTCTCCTTATTTTGCTGAAACACAAGAAAATTATGTGCTTAACCGGGGTTCTTTAAATTCCCGGAATTCCGGATATCGACATCAACTACAAAGTCTGTGGACAAGTTTTGATAATACTTCGATCTCCATTCCTTTAAGTCCATCCTCGGTATTTCTTTTCTGAAAAATTGGCCAAGTCCTAAAATATCCGCCTCGCTTTTCTGGAGCTTCGAGAACATCTTATTCAAACGGTCTGTTAGAAGCTTTTCCAATCCCTTTTCAATCATTTTCTCTGTAGGATCCCCTTTTGTTTCCAGTATCATGACATCTAACTTAATTTTGGTATATAAAAATGGTTCTTTCTGCACCTCACTTGTATGTTCAATCGTATTTCCTAAAATCAGGACACTCCCTTCATTCAGCACCTCTATTTTCCCTTGAGTGCTTTCTCCGTTAAATGCGTTGTAAAGAAGAGTCTCATTAGCATTGATTTCTTCAACCATTCTTCCGTTCTTTATCACTGCTGAACCCACATGGTCCACTAACGTCGTCTCTCCAAGACGGAGCATCGGAATGGCCACGTCCCGGGTATAAGAGTGGATACTTCTATATACCTCCCAGACTCTGGTCAATGCAATCTGAGGGTCCCATCCGGCATTCTTTTCGAAGAAATCCAAGAGAGTCGTCCCACCTGGCGAGGTGTTTTTTTCCATACTTTTGAAAAATTGATTAATATCGTCGTTACAAATGGCAACCAGCGCTTTTGAAGATACATCCCTCGACCTCATAATGCCTGATATTAGGTCTTTCACCCCTTCTTCTGCAAGATGCCGATCGATGACAATTACCTTTACGTGAAGCAAATCGACACTGCTTTCCATGTCAGCACTAATATTATCTACAACTTCATTAATCGTTTCACCAACACCAATGACCACCTTCGTTTGTATGACATCCTGTTGGGGGTGGGGTATCTGCAGAAAGACTTTATACTGATCACTATCCTTGGAGATGCCTAAAACAACCGGCATGACCCGATGATTAATATCCCTGGTATCCCAACAGCCGCTCATCATGAAAACTAATAATAAGAGAAAAAGCCAGATGACCGCTTTTTTACACCTCAACTTTAACCCTCCTTCCTTGCTTTGACACCAAGAATCCAAATTGAAATGGGGACTCCAAAGATGACATAGAATCTTAGGGAAGTATTCCATTTAAAGAGCTGTTCAACGTCACTCCAATTCGGAATCCACAAACAAATGAAGTAGATGATGAATGATACAGCCATTATTAAATAGGATGGGTTCATGGTTGGCAGCAAACATTTATTTATGATCCTTACACTCATCCATAATACGAGTGAGATAAACAACAATATAAAAATGACTATACTTAGTAAGAAAAACATGGTCAGTCGATCGAACATAAGCCATGTCAAATTGATGGCATCGACTGTCATGACGAAAGGGAACAAAAATGTAGATGCTGTTGCCTGACCAAATGTAAGGACAGGAATATATACGGATATGATAAAAATGGGAATGAGTGCAACGGCAGCAAGCAAAACTTTTTTCTTCTTATATGGAATGACCGGTCTTACAAACCCTATAAACAGGAATACACCACCAATGGCGAAGAAGCTTCTGAGATAAGAAGAGTCAGTCAAAAAAGAGAAGTCATCATTCCATAATGGGTATACATAATGCCAATCAACATTCTGAAACGCAACCACCAATATAAAGCAAATCAAAGGGAATAAAAATAAGAAGAGAAGAATCCCTGTACGAAAAATGGCTTCCACTCCCTTAATTGCTAAATAACTTGATAATATAAGCAGCAATGCCATGATCGCCCATAGGGGGGTGTTTGATAGAAATACAATGGTAACAACTTCTGAATACGCCCGGACCGTTATGATGTTAGCCATAAAAAAATAGAGGAAAGTGGGAAACAGAAAAATGAATGTCACCAACTTGCCTGCACGTAAATAAATGGTAATGATATCTTGGTGCGGGAATCGATCAAGTCCAGTCAAAAGCAAGAATAAAATGATGAAATGTACGATGACCCCGATAATGATCGGAATCCATTGTCCTTGAGATGAACTGTCAATAATATTGCCAGGATACAGAAATAAAATTAGGCCAATGTGGGTTAAAATGTACATGATGACAACATACAAGCTTTTATCCACTTTTACTAACTCCTTTAATCTTGAGATAAGGCACCCCGAAAGTGCTTATCCCAGCTACGTATGCACAAACTGCGAATAATCCTGCCAATATGCCGAATACCCCAAAAATCGAAGAAAGAATCAAGATCAGATATTTAAAGATTCGGATGGAGATGGAATTTTGAAATCCGATTATGGTAGAGTTGGCGATCGTAGTGGCCGCTAATATGATGATCAGTAGATTACTTACTAATCTCGCCTCGACAACGGCCTGACCCAGAATGATCCCTCCTACCATCGTAATGGTAGGACCGATGCTTTTCGGAAGCCTGATACTCGCCTCCAATATTAATTCAAGAATAAGAAGCATGAAAATGGTCTCAACAAATGCCGGGTAAGGGACACCTTCACGGGTCTGAGCAACGGATAATGCTAATTCAATACGGAGCATCTCAGGATTGACAGCGACTAACGCTACATACAGTCCTGGTAAGACAAGGGCAAGCAATGTACCTAAAATCCTGAGCAGCCTCATTGATACCATGATCGGGAAAGAGAAGTTCCGATCATTCTCAAGGAAGAACATATCCCAGAAATCACTTGGAAGAATAAGAGCAAAAGGTATTCGATCCAGAAATAATACAAGTTTTCCTTTTTGCAGGCTCCTGTATACTTCTTGTGGTGCCTCTGTTGTGTTGAAGGGAGAAATCAGGGTGCGGGTCGACAATCCTAACATCTTCGTCACATCTTGAATGTTATGAAGTGGTTGATCCATATTGGACTCAATTTGGTGGATGACCCGGCTAACATATTCCCTATCTGCGCTTTCTTTCCGGTACACTATAGAAAGCGTCCTTTTCTGGCCGCTCCCTCCTGAAAAGGATCTTACATTCAAGTCTTTTGAAACAATCTCTTTGCGTATAATCCCAATGTTTGTATCGATGTCCTCATTGAAAGAACTCAAAGGTCCTTGAAGGGTATTTTCATTGGTAGGAGGTTCAATTGAACGATTCAGCGTCTTTGCCACTGCGTCCATACTGAAGAAAGACCCATTTTCCCCGACACTGGAGATGATCAGCTTCCCTTTCAAAATCGCTTCAATGACTTCCTCTCCATCATGAAGCAGCTCCCCCATCGTCCCTGAAATGACTTGGTCCTCGATCGCTTGGATCGTTTTCTGCACATCTATAAGGCTTTTAAGCCCCATCAATAAAAAGGGGAATTCGCCAAAATCTTGATGAACTTGAAAAAAATCATCATTATCCCCTATCGCTGCATCGATTTCCACTAAAAAAGAATCCATAATAATAGGCTCCTTCTATACATATCTCTTGAATACTATCCCCGAATCAAAGGTGAATATGTAAAGGGAGGTTAGTATTATGTAAGGAATGCCTGTACAACCGATTAATTGACGATGTATATACGTTTATGATTATCAGAAATAGAACAAGATACAGGATGGAGAAGAAAACGGGAAAAAATCTCATTCCTTAGTACTGGTACCGTTAAGTTACCTTTCATAAAGAAAGGAAGAATCTTATGTCCTATAAAAAAATAATATATCTCCTTTTATCTCTAACTTTCATTTTGATTACTCTAAACTATTTTTTTATCGAAAAAAATAGGGATCCGAATCATTCATCCCAAGAAGATTCCGCTCACACCGAAGAAGATGAGTCTTCATCTGGGTCTTCAATAAAAGAAGTCCTATCCGCTGCTAAAGAGGGAAAAGTGCCGAATATCCCCATCACAGCAGGGATGACACAGATGGATGAAATAACAGATAAATGGGGGAAACCAGACAATTCCGTTCAAACAGAAGCCGGGATTTACCAAGATTTCTCCAATCATTCTACGACAGTCGGATCGAAAGATAACGTAATTTTTGATGTACGTTCCTTTGACCCTGTCCTGCAGCAGATTCGACTCAATGACATTAAAGAAGTCAGTGGCAATCCCAATGCGACGAAATATTACCAGGATGCTTCACATGATCAGATCATTTTCATCTATGATGTGAATTCCTTTTACCAATTAAAATGGATATTGCCGAAACCATCGATTGAAAATAAGAATCCCAAAGTAGATCACATTTCGGTTATCGCTCAAGAGAAAGGGGATACTGGAGATTCAGATATCCTTTCTACTATGAGCCTGGAGGAAAAGGTCGGCCAAATGATCATAGCCGGTGTGAATGGGACTCAGGATGGTGAAAATACGAAAACCCTAATCCAGCAGCACAAAGTAGGGGGATTTATCTTCTTCTCAGATAATTTGTCAGGACCCCGTCAAACGGTCCAATTCCTTAATAAAATGAAAGCAGACAACGTCAATAATCCATTACCACTCCTCTTAAGTGTCGACCAGGAAGGCGGTAAGGTCACAAGATTGCCAGGAGGGCTTGTGAACCTTCCTACAAATAAAAAGATAGGAGCCTTAAACGATCCGAATATTTCATTTGAAGTGGGGACGATACTCGGAAAGGAATTAAAAGAGTATGGGTTCAACCTGAACTTTGCTCCCGTTCTAGACGTTAACAGTAACCCTGATAACCCGGTGATCGGCAATCGATCCTTTGGTGATAACCCTGATGTCGTCAGCGAATTAGGGATCCAAACAATGAAAGGTATTCAATCCGAGGGAATCCTTTCAACCATCAAGCACTTCCCTGGCCACGGGGATACTTCCGTAGATTCACACCTGGAGCTTCCTGTTGTCAACAAAAGCATTCAAGAACTCGAATCCCTGGAACTGATTCCATTCAGGGAAGCCATCAACAGTGGAGCTGATCTCGTCATGGTTGCTCATATTCTGCTCCCCAAGATCGATGACACTTATCCATCGTCTTTATCCAAGAGCATCATCACAGACCTCTTACGCAAAAAGATGAACTACAACGGTACCGTGATCACTGATGATATGACCATGAAAGCCATTACGAACAACTACGGGATGGGCCAAGCGACCGTTCAAGCCGTAAAAGCGGGCAGCGACCTGATCCTAATAGCACATGACTATAATAAAGCACTCTCTGCAATTGAAGCACTTAAAAAGGCAGTCCAAAACGGGGAAATATCCGAAGGTCGAATTGACGCCAGCGTTAACCGAATCATTGAATTGAAAAGAGCATACAAGCTGGAGGATATCCAAACGGGAGAGGTTGACTTAACGAAGCTAAATCAATCGATTGAGTCCATCAATAAGAAGATCGAGCAATAAACAAAAATGTTCTGAATATGTAATGTCAATAAATAAAAATTAAAAACCCAAGAATGTTTACACCATCCTTGGGGTTTATTCACATGTCATTTTATCATTTTATCCATGTACAATACTTTTAGGACTCGACTATAAGCCTTCATAATTGAACGCGTTGCCTGTACCAAATATCAACCGATATTACGGTATTCCTCAGCAATCTTAACGCTCTTTTGCTGGGTGAAAGCACTGACCGCAATGACGATGACGATGTTGCAGATCAATCCAAGAATACCTGCATGGATGTCGAACGGTGTAGACTCTGCGACTAATTGATAATAGTAGTTGACGAATGTACCTACGACGAGTCCTGTGATGACAGCCGGTCCGGTTACTCTTTTCGAATAGAGAGCTCCGTATACGCCGGGGGCGAATTGAACGATGGAACCATAGGCTCCGAGCAATAAGGCGATGAGTCCCTGCCCCCCGAATACTGTGATAAAGTAAGCAAGTCCCCCGACCACAAACACACCGATTCTCATCAGAAGCAATGTGGTTTTATCAGAAATGTCTGGTTTTACATTCTTGATGACCCCGTCCGTAAATTCCAGTGAGGCACTGTGGGTGATGGCATCTGCCGTAGACATGGCAGCCGCTAACGCCCCTGCGCCTACAAGTCCGTAAACCCAGCCGGGAAGGCTAAGGACGGTGGTGATCAGGTAAGGAAGGATTTCATCCGGTGCCCCAATGTCAGCTGGATTGACTACATTCACTGCAGAAAAGCCAACAAATAATAGCGGGATAAGGAACAGGGCAAAAATCGGATACACTAATACGGTTTTCTTTATCGTTCGTGCATTGGAGGCATATGACTTTGAAAATAGGTGGGGCCACATTAAGAACCCTATGAGAGAGACGAGAATCGTGGTCGTATATGCCGTCCCTGAAATGGCAGACCCTTCATTCCCGATTTCAAAAAAGGCAGGATTGTCCTGAACGAGGTTGGTAAACATCCCACCCACGCTGTCGTGGAGCTTATTTACAATCGCAAGGCCGACTACCCAGGAGATGACGATCATTAAGATGCCCTGGAACACATCAGACCATGCCGCTGCCCGCAATCCACCTGTTGCAACATAGATGACTACGATTCCATACGCGAGCAGGGCTCCGAGCCAAAGAGGAATACGTCCTTCAGTCATGATATTGAAGATGTAGGCCATCCCTTTCATCTGCGTAGCAAGGTATTGAATCGAAGCAAGTAACGCAATCACCCCGATCAAGATGGGCAGCGTCTTTCCTCCGTACCGTTTTTTCATAAAGCCGGAAACCGTGTAAATATTGAATTTACGGCCGATTTTTCCGATTTTCGGACCGATGATGTACCATGGGAGGATCGCAAAAGCGGTATACGTTAAAATATATAGTGCGGGTGCTCCTTTGGAATAAGCCCACCCAGGTGCGCCAAGAAATGAAAAGGCACTGAACACAGCCCCTCCCATCAGGAACCACATTACAACCAGGCCGAGGCCTCCGCCAGCAACGGTAAACTCATCTAATGAATGTTTATCATGACCTCTTCCTGCCATCACACCAACTACAAGTGCAATCACAAGGTAGCCGATCATCATGATCATTGCAATCTGCCAATCTGCCATTAATGGACCTCCTCTTCATCTTTATCTGGATCTATTCGATAGAGTATAAGAACGATTAAAAAGGTAATGATAATCCATAAAATCACCCAGAATATCGAAAACGGCATCCCCATGATGATCGGAGTTGCCCTGTTTCCAATTGAAAACAAAGGGAAAATCAATAGAAGAAACGGTAAAATCAGAGACAGGCAATAGATTTTCGTAAACTTGCTTTTACTCATATGACACCCTCCTTTTTTGCTGCATATTCCACTTTTCCATCAAGGATCGTTAACTCTACTTTTAACTCTCTTAATCTTTCAGGTTCACAGTGTAAAATCGATTCATTCAACACAACCAGATCGGCAAGCTTCCCAGCTTCAATGCTGCCTTTAATGGTTTCTTCAAAACTCGCATATGCACCGTTCCAAGTATAGGCCTTAATTGCTTCCTCTATAGTGACTCGTTGCCGGGCACCTATCACTTCACCGGATTTACTCATGCGAGTGACAGCTGAGTATATCCCGTGGAGCGGATCCACGATGGTGATGGGACTGTCAGAGCCGATGGCAAAAGGAATCTGTGCTTCTGAAAAGCTCGTTAAGGGGAACATGACGTCGACCCGTTCTCCATAATCCTTCAAGTATCCGTCACCGAATTCATAGATGAAGGCTGGATTTGGTATCGGAACAATCTCCAACTCTTTTATCTGTTGAATGAGGTCCGGCGGGGTCATGCCGGAATGTTCAATGCGGTGACGATGATTTTCACGGGAATGTCGTTCAAGAGCATGGCGAATGGCTCCGATCATCATTTCAACCGCTTTGTCCCCGATGGCATGCGCGGTGATTTGCCATCCCGATTCATGCGCTTTTCCGAGGCACTCATTTATTTCTTCCTGGTTCAAATATAAAATGCCTGAGTCATCGGGATTGCTCAAGTATGGTTCCCTTGTCTTAGCAGTTGGTCCACTGCTGCTTCCATCGATGAACACTTTGGCAGGCCCGATTTTCATCCACTCATCTCCAAGGCCTGTCCCGATTCCGCTTTCCAGACCTTTCTCCACCATTTCTACAGAATCATGCAGCGAGCCGTATAGTGCATAGACCCTCTGCTTTACTCTCTTTGCTCCTACTGCTTTTTGAAGGAATCGAATATGTTCTGGCCCATATCCCCCGGCATCATGGACACTCGTAATTCCTTTTTCCAAATAGTCCTGGGAAGCGATGGCCAATCCCTGCTCCACTTCCTCTTCAGAATAATTGGCTGTAAGAAACATGTTCATATGCGCGGCTTCTAACAGCAGTCCGGTTAATTCGCCGTTTTCACGGCCGTATTTCCCTCCATTCGGGTCTTCTGTTTCGGGATAAATACCCGCAAGCTCCAGCGCTTTCGAATTCACGCAGGATATGTGCCCGCATGTCCGAACCACAATGATCGAGTGCTCGGTGGAAACCTGATCTAGATCCCACCGAGTTATGTGCCTTCCCTCTTTAAGAGTGTTTTGGTTATAACCCCAGCCCCGTATCCATTCCCCTTTTGGAGTCAATCGTGCTTTCTCCTTCAACTTCCCGAGGAGTTCTTTTATACTCCCTGCCTCCTTACCGTTCACCCCGAGCTTATTGGTTCCGTAAAGTTCGAGGTGGGCATGGGCGTCAATAAAGCCGGGCAGGAGACTTCTTCCCTCCAAGTTCACAATCGTCGTTCCTTCACCTGCATATCGCAAAATTTCTTCATTCGTGCCGACTGCGAGTATTTTATTATCCTGAATGGCAACCGCTTCTTTCACGGAAAATTCAGAATTCACAGTGACCACTTCTCCGTTTATGAAGAGCATCGTCGCTCTCAAACGATCACCTCCCAAACGGGACAGAGGGACAGGTCCCTCGTCCCAGTATTCTCTTACTTTTCACGAACAGCAGCCGAGCCGTCTTTTGGGTCAAGGTGCCTGTCCCCATCTCCTTGACAAATCCTCAATGCCGTTGCATATAGGAGCTCGACTCCTTTTTCAATATCATCCATTTCCGCAAACTCTAGGGGATTGTGGCTGATACCTTTTTCGCAGCGGACGAAGATCATCCCGTAATCGCTGATATAAGACATGAATAAGGCATCATGGAAAGGCCCGCTCATCAAGGTCGGTGAATCAAGTCCAAGCTTTTCATCTTCCTCTCTCATAATGTTCTTGATCCAGTCTGCACAATATCTTGGCTCGCTCCGGGTATCTTCTTTGATCTCATATTTAAGGTTGTAACCGATTGCCGTCTCTTCAATGATTTGATAGAGTTTTTCCTCGAGTTTCGTGCGCGCTTCTACGTCTATATCTCGAAGGTCTACGGTGAACTCCACCTTTTCGGCAATGATATTTCTTGAGTTCGGGAACACCTGCATGCTGCCAACCGTTCCGACCGTTGTTTCGGTACCTTCTTTTTTAACCAGTTCATCGAATTTCCGAATGGTTTCCGACGCCCCGACAAGGGCATCCTGCCTCATCGTCATCGGCACGGAACCCGCATGACCTGCGAATCCTTCGAGTGTAACCGTCAGCCAGATCGGTCCGGAGATGCCTGAAACAATTCCGACTGGTTTTCCCTTTTCCTCAAGGACCGGCCCCTGTTCAATATGTAACTCCAGAAACGCTGCGATATCACCTTTTTGGTATACAGGACTTGCAGTTACATCCGGCTCTACACCGAATTCCTTCAACGCCTCTCTTCTCGTAACGCCCTGCTTGTCTTTGCGGTCCAGTTCACCTTCCTCCAGCATCCCGGCTATAGCCCGCACTCCAAATACTCCTTTGTTAAACCTGCAGCCCTCTTCATCGGAAAAACAAATCACTTCAATGGTCCGGTCCGGGACGATTCCATTGTCCTTCATTGAGTGAACCACTTCGACCGCTCCCAGTGCCCCGGCTGTCCCGTCGAATCTCCCTCCATATGGCTGGGAATCAATGTGTGAGCCAAGCATAAGAATCGGCTTATCCTTGTCGGCACCTTCTATCCTTCCAATCAAATTCCCGAAGCCGTCAATCTTTGTCGTTAAACCTGCTTCTTCCATCCAGCCTTTCACCACTTCCACCGCCATGCGATCCTCCTTGGAATGGGCCAAACGGCAAACGCCTGTCTCCCCGATCTTCCCGATTTCTGCTAACTCCTCTAGATGACGCTTTAATCTTTCTCGATTAATTGACATAGAATCACCCTTTATTTCATTTTTTATTTGCTTATTTTAAGTTTATTTAGAAAAGGCTTGTTTATCATTAGACACGATGTCTATAAAAGAACTTGCGATTTGTACAGAATGTCAAATAGAATGAAATTTCAGAAAAATAATCAGAGACTTCTATTCCCTGAATACCGGACACTCTCCCCCCTTCGACACCCACTCCCCTATTTAGACTAGTTTCTAGAACATTTTCACTTAATCCTGCCAGTCTTTTGAAAATGAAGCGATTGACTCAGTGGTTTTCACAAAAACAGCTTCCCTTTTGAAAACAAGTTCCCTTTCCTGCTGTCAATTACTTGCGAAGGAGAACATAATCCGGCCAATTTACATAAATGGCAAAACACATCATTAACCGCACAAAAAAATAGAGAGGCCACTCGCTATGCGAATGATCTCTCTACTTCGATATGCATCTCATCGTCAAACCTACGAACATGCTTCAACCACTTGCTCAACCGACTTTCAGCTTTCAACCAGATCACTGATTCACTGCTCTCTTGGTTCGCTGCTGTGAATAAATCAGTATTCCAAAGAAAACGAGCACGGATGTCAAGATCAGTCCGAGTGAGACAGAGGAAATGGATAACATCTTGAAAATCACGCTAACCGCGACCACCATGTACAAAACAGCCAGCATCTTTTTTACAGACACACCTGAAAATCGTTTCAGCTGAATTGAGCCGATCGGGGTTCCGATCAAGGCTCCGATGATCAACATGATTCCATGACGAAAATCGAGTGCTTCCCCCGCATACAGGTACGAGCCGATTCCCGATAACACGATGATGGATGCTGCCGATATGCTGGTTCCGATCGCTTTGTTGAGATCAAGCTTCAGCCATTTCGAGAGGAGCGGGGTCATGACAAATCCACCGCTGACTCCCATAAGAGACGAGATGACACCAGTGAAAAGTCCGATCAATGGAGCCGCAGATACTCCTTTCGCTTTCGCTTCCTTTTGTCGTTTGCTTAAAAACTGATAAGAAAACCAGCTTAATATTCCAATATAGACAATGGAGATGACAGTAGAAGCTCCATTGATTGAATCGAGCCATTTTACAAATGGCACGGTGATGACTGACCCTATCACCCCGAACATCCCGAGGATAACCGCTAATTTCCCATTTACATTTTTTAACCGAATGTGTGACATTGTCCCAGTCACAGTCGATCCCAATGTCAGCATTAAGGATAGAACGATCGCCTGGCTCGGTTCGTAGCCAAGTACAAGTAAGGTTGGCGTCAGGACAATCCCGCCTCCAATACCAAAGAAACCGGAAATGATACCGATGACTGCACCACCTATGATAAATAAAAACCATTCCATTTTGTTGGTCACTTCCTTCGTCTAACATTATACATTTCCTTAAGTTATAATAGAAATGAATTATAATAATGTAGACTATTACGTTTTGTAATGGAGGGACCGTATGCAATTGGACTGGATTCGAACTTTTGTCACTCTCGCCCAGCTTCAGCATTTTACGAAAACAAGTGAATTCCTGAATATGTCCCAACCGACCGTCAGTGTCCATATCAAGAAATTGGAACATTCATTAGGAGTTGAACTCATCTACCGCTCCTCTACCAATCAGTCTTTTCAATTAACACCTGCAGGGCTTGAGATGTTTGAACAAGGAAAAAAGATGTTGGAACTGTGGAGGGAGATGGAACAGGTCACACAAAAGACTGAGAAAATTCTATTACGGATCGGGGCCACTCACACCGTCAGTGACGTACTTCTTCCCGACTTTGTCAAGAAAATAAAGGTCCTTTATCCACACGTCCGCCTTCAGTTGATGATCCACAATCATGAAACCATTGTGGAGGCACTGAATCACCATGACCTTGATCTCGCCCTTGTGGAGGGAACGCGTGGACTGGAACCCTTTCAATTGGAAGTAATCAGCCGGGACGAACTGCGTTTCTTCGCTAGTGTCCGCATGAAACTGCACACTTCTCCCCTCATCCTCAGGGAAATCGGATCTGGAACAAGGGAATATGCCGACGATTTTCTGAGATCCGAACGAATCGTGCCCATAGAAATCCTTGAAGCAAGCAGTCATTACTTAATCAAGCAGCTCGCAGTAAGGGGACTGGGGATTGCATTTCTATCAACCTCAATGGTCAAAGATGAAGTTTTTCAAGGAAAGCTTGTTCCAATTGATCCTTATGTGATTTACCGGCCATTTTATGCCGTATATCCCGAAAATACAAAATCCGGCTCAATCGTAAGGGAATTAGTCGGGTTGATTGAGAGTCCTTCTTAACATAGAGACGGACCTCCGCTAAGCTGAAGGTCCGTCCCTCTTTTTCACCTGTCACATCCCTTTCAACTCATGCTTGAATCCGTTGGTTTTGGGAACTCAAGCAATGCTTGATAGGTTTTCTCCATAATTAAAGCTACACTTAATTTATACTATTAAATGAGGTGGTTGTTTTGTTCGATATGAAAAAAGTAGGGAAACAAATCGCGCAGTTAAGGAAGGAAAAAAACATTACACAGATGGCGCTTGCAGATCTGTTAGGGACCAGTTTCCAAGCGATAAGTAACTGGGAGCGGGGGCAGACAATGCCCGATATCTCTAAACTACCTGAACTTGCAAAGATATTTCAAGTCAGCATAGACGATATTTTAGCGAATACTAAAGGCACACAATTAGTCAAAGAACTGGTTGAGAACGAGACACTGGCTGATTCCAGGCCCATACAAAAGGAAGAATTTATAAACGCGGCACCCATTCTTACATTAGACCAGGCAGACATGGTCTATCAAAACGTGCAGGGTGAATTATCTCCAGAGGAACTCTTTTTAATAGCACCTTATATTAATCAAGATTCGATTGATGCATTGGCTAAAAAGGAATTTGAATCAAGGCGTCTCGAGGGACTATCTTCAATAGCAACGTACATCAGCCAGGATATCATTGACGAATGTGCAAAGAGGGAATGTGAGTCCAATGGGTTGGGAGCCTTGACCTCCTTGGCACCTTTCATCAGTCAGGATATCATAGATTCATGTGCCAAATTGGAACTTGAATCAAATGGCCTGAAAGGTTTAACCTCCATGGCACCCTTTATCAGCAAAGAAGTCATAGATGATTGCGCAGCCAGGGAATTTGAGTCGAGGGGGATGGAAGCTTTGTCCTCCATGGCACCCTTTATCAGTGAGGAAATGCTCATTCATTGTGTGAAAGAAGGGTATAAGCATAACGGACTTAAATCCATTGTCGCAATCGCCCCATTCCTGAAGAAAGAGGACCTGAATGAACTTGCCTTAGACGCCATATCGGAAAAGGGAATAAGTGAAATCATTCCGATCATGCCCTATATTGACCAGAAATTCATTCAAGATATAATCCCCAAATAATTTTGAAAAGAGGGACGGACCTCAGCTTCCACACGAAGCAAAGGTCCGTCCCTCTAAACTATCACTCACTATAACGAAGCCACAGTTCCATCTCAGCATCCAGTTCTTTCACGACATCAAGCTTCCTGCTATACAGGTTATTCAGTTCATCGTATTCAATATGACCTGTCTCCATGGCTAGATCAATTTCTCTTAAATCGTTTTCTAGACGCTCGATTTTCTTCAACACTTTGGCCAGTATCATTTCCTCATTAATAACTTCAGATTTTCGAAATGGATTCTTGCTCTCATCATCCACAGACCCTTTCCTCTCCTTCAGGCTCTGTATCCTTTCTATTTCACTCTTATACTAATCGTAATTCCCATGATAGCTTCTCAAAGAATAATCCTCTACAGCAAGGATTCTCTCCGCCATCCGGTTGATAAAATAGCGATCGTGGGAAATGAAGAAAATCGTACCCCCAAAGTCTTCTAGGGCTTCCTCAAGGGTTTCGATTGAATCAATATCCAGATGATTCGTCGGCTCATCGAGTATCAGTAAATTGGTATCCTGAAATAACAGCATGGCAAGCTTCAACCTGATTCTTTCCCCACCTGACAGATGCTTCACTTTCTTGAAGACGGTGCCTTTGTAGAACATGAACTTCGCCAGGTATTCCCGGGCTTTTCCTTCATGTATGGAAAGATCCTCCCGGAAACAGTCCAGCACGGTGACTTCCTCATTATTAAAGGCAATATTTTGTGGCAAATAGGCTGCCTTTACATTGGCACCAAATTCTAACACCCCTTCATCCGGACGCTCTTCTCCCATAAGCATTTTTAAGAAAGTGGTTTTCCCGCTTCCATTCGGACCCAGCAAGCCTACCCTTTCTCCAAAACGAATCATGACGTCTGTGTTGTTAAAAATCTTTTTATTCTCATAGCGTTTAGAAAGCCCCACCGCCTTAATGGTTTCATTACCGGATCTCTCTGTAGCTCGCACATCCAGCCTCATATTCCTTCGATCAAACACTGGCTTATCGATGCGATCCATCTTATCCAGCTTCTTTTGAACGCTTGCGGCTCTTTTAAAGAACTTGGTATTATCAGCCCTCATCGCCCAGTCACGCAGACTCAATACGGTCTTTTCCATGCGGTGGATCTTCTTTTGCTGTTCCCTGAAATGCTCGTATTGAATGCGCATATTTTCTTCTTTCTGGCTGATAAAAGCCGAGTAGTTTCCCTTGTAGCTAATCGAACTCATATCCTCGATTTCCATGATCTTTGTCACGACGTTATCCAGAAAATAGCGGTCATGGGATACAATGATAACCATTCCTTTGTAGCTCTTCAGATACCCCTCCAGCCATTCAATCGATTCCATATCAAGGTGATTGGTTGGCTCATCAAGAAGCAGGATATCCGGCTCGTGAATCAGGAGCTTTCCGAGGATGACCGTTGTCTTCTCCCCTCCGCTCAATAAGTCGAATTCCCTTTCCAAGAAGCTCTCCGTCAGCTGCAGCCCTGTGCAAACCCTGCTCATTTTTTCCTCTCGTTCATACCCTCCCTTTACTTCAAACAGCTGAGTGAGATCACTGTATTTAGTAAGTGCCCACTGGAGCTCATCCTCCTGTAAAAAGGTCATCTGCTCTTCCAGTTCACGCATCTGTTTCTCGACTCTGTCAATCTCTTCAAAGGCCAGATTCAGGACATCACTGACTTTCACACCTTTTGGGTACACAGGAGACTGTTCCAGATACGCTGTTGTCGCTCCCCTCGACATATGAATGAGACCTTCGTCATATCCATGACTCGATGTCTGGGGATAACCAGGATAGTAATTCATCGGCTCGATTCCTGCAATCAACTTCAAGATTGTGCTCTTACCGCTTCCATTTGCCCCAACGATTCCGACCTTATCCCCTTCATACACTTCCAACGACACATCCTTCACGACCAGCGTCGCTTCCATATATTTTTTAATCCCATTTAATTTTAGTTCCAACATACACGTTCCTTCTCTCATCCATATTTGACGTTACACTTTTTATGGATGGCGTTAAGAAAGACCTTCACTTCTATTCATTTGTATAATAAAAAAGACCGTAAGAAGAGGGTTTCTTCTTACAGTCCTGTAGCATCCATGTATCATTATGTTCATAAAGCTGCCCAATCAGCAGGCATATGCAAAAAAATGCATGCATAGCCAGCCTAAGTTGAATGCTTCACGAAACATAACCATCTTGATATCAGTAAAGTAAGTTTCCTTCTAATTGCCCTGATTCCATAAAGAGCATAACAAATAAGCCTATCTTTCGTAGACCTGTTCACACTCAATACAAAAATCCTTATTAATTTAAAAAATAAATTAATTAGCAATTAGTTGGTTCCATAAACTTACTTTCCCTCCTCCGACATTTTCTTAATTATTGCACTTTTTGGTAAATTTGTAAATAGGCGGACTGGAGGTCCAGTGTCTGATTACATTCTCATATAGGCAATTGTTTCTGCAATCCCCTGTTCATAGGATGTGTGCTGCCGCTTGCCCAACAATCCATCCAGCTTTTCTCCAGATAGAATGGTAGGTTCCGAGTTAATATACTGCATCTCCAACGCCTCACGCATTCCCTTACCTGCGAACAGAGCGTACACAGCAAACATTGATTTCGAGATATAATAAAGCCCCTTATCTTTCCCAAGCTGCCTTTTTAGAATCTGCTCTACCTCGTTTCCTGTAATCGGTGCTACCCCAGGAATATTCCAATTATGCCCGAATGCTTCCTCATGGCACGCAAGCTCCACCATCGCTTTAGCCCCATCCTTGGTATAAATGAATTCCCGGGCGACATTCCGGGGACCTACGAACCCTGCTTTCTTCTTTGTCAACAATTGCTCTAGTGTAAAGTGAATATAAGTGTTGGTCGCGTTGGGTCCATAAAAGTCGGGCAAATGGCAGATAAGTGCCGGAACAGAAGATTGCTTGATCATCTGATCCATTTGTAAGCGCAGTTTTCCTTTACGTGTATGAGGGTGTTTTTCACTTTCTTCTGTCAGCTTTTCACCTCCGCTTCGTCCGTAGGCATAGATATTGTCTACAACGGCCAACCTGGCGTTGTTTTGTTCCGCTGCAAGGATGATATTTCCTGTAATGGTCATTAATGTATGTTTCCACTCTTCATAAGGCAGGTTCATGGCATGAAAGATAATATCACTGCCCTTTGAGGCATGAATAAGCTGGTCTTGATTTTCTGCGTCCCCAGGGTTGATGGTGACACGTTCCATACCTCCGAATAACCTGGTCAACTTCTCTTTTCCTCTGGCAAATGCAACGACCTCGACACCCCTGCTGATCAATTCCATTACAAGGGCATATCCCATTCCTCCAGAAGCACCTACCACCATTGCCTTTTTCATTAAAAGTCCCCCTTTTAATTAACCACTGGTCAAATACATCCAAAAAATTTTATCCTATTGATTTCAGGATAAAATTCACGTGCGATTGTGCTAGGTTCTCCACTTCTTCATATGTTTCATCACAACGGCAGTAATGACTGACAAACCCGTGTAGTGCCAGGAATATCGACCATGTCTGCTGGATGGTGATCTCATGGTCGCTTAGCTGGATAAGGGCTTGCGCGAATTTTTCATAGGATTCGTTCGGTCCTTTGTTCACGTAGCTTTTGACTTCCTCATCAGCAAGCAGAAACATCATTTCATACTGGCTTTTATGACTCAGGCCGAATCGAATGAAGGCGAGAAGAATCCCCCTCAATTTCCCTTCGTTATCCATATCCTGATCCAACACATCATCCAGCCACTGATCCAACAGCTTAAAATCGGTTTCAATCATGGCATAGAACAATTCTGCTTTATTTTTGAAATGGTAGTAGATGGAGCCGTGACTGTAACCAAGCTCAGACGCAATCTGCCTCATGGACACCTGCTGATAGCCCTTCTTTAGAAAAAGCTCCCGTGCCGCCGCCATCACCATTTCTTTCGTTAGCTCCTGTGCTACTGCTTTTCTCGGTGACATACAATTCTCATCCTTTTATTGACCAGTGTTTAATTAAATAGTACTTGGCTTACGAAGTTGATGTCAAGGATTTTTTTACCAATAAGAGGGACGGACCACCGGTAAGCCGGAGGTCCGTCCCTCTTAATTACTTACCCAAAAAACCACCCTCTGATTTGATCAGCTGCCCGGTAATCCATCCGGAGTCATCACTGGCTAAAAATCGGATCAACTTTGCTGCATCCTCGGGTTGACCCAGACGACCCATTGGAAACATCGGAAGCAAGTGATCCCTTAACTCTTCATTGATCCACCCTGAATCGGTCGGACCCGGATCAATCGAATTGACGGTGATGCCAATTGGCGCGAGGCCGACGGATAATGGCTCCGTGATGGCAATCAACATGCCTTTTGATGCAATATAGGCCAGGTTATTGGGATCCGGACCCTTTGACACCATGTTGATGATCCGACCGTCTTTTCTTTCAGGAAAGGCGATTTCATATCTCTTCGCAAACTCCATCGTCAGCATGAGGGTACCACTATTGTTCACTTGATAATGTTTATCCAGAATGTCTTTGTTCAAAGTCCTGAAATTAGCCGGTGACTCGAATGTGGCATTGTTTACTAGTATGCTTGGTGTTCCCAGAGTTTCCTCTACCCGATCCATTATTCGACGAGGCGACCCCTCTTCGCTCAGGTCAACCTCTATATGAAAAGCACGTACGCCCATTTGTTTTAATTCTTCACAAAAGGTTTCAGGAAACTCATTCTCTACTCCATTTTCACTCGCCTCATCAAACGCGGTCCAATGGGTAAAAAAGATATCTGCCCCGGCACCAGCAAGCGAACGGCAAATCGCTGCTCCTATTCCTTTTGAACGGCTTGCTCCTGTCACGATTGCCACTTTATCTTTTAGATTGGTCATTTCATATTCCTCCAAATTTTACAGGAAGCTAATAGATGTCACTAAGAGATGTATATATCCCTCCACACAAAAAAAGCGGATACACAAGTATCCACTCAGGGTGTCGGGTATTCAATCACACCAGGTGCTCCTTGTATATGATGGTCAAATAGACATACTTCTCCCGTCAGAATGATAGGTTCATAGTCTATTGATCTCGTTCATCATTACAAGATTGTCCACATGTCTGATTGAAGTCCCCTTTCGTCTACATCTCTCACTAAGAAGTATAATGGAATTTTTTTCAATAGACAATCTATGGTTTTCGAAAAAGCTTCCGTTGCTTCCTATACTACTGAGCCTTCAGATCAATGCCCCGAACCGCCACCGGAGTCACGGCCCCCTCCCATGGTGTAATTCCGGTCTTCCCCAGGTTTAGTAGAGGGGTGAATCCCCTGTACATGCCGGTCGTTCTGCCTTTTCTTTCTCCTGATATCGATGAGTAAAGCAAATAGTAAAGTTCCCCCTATCAGGATCACAAACCACCACATCATTCATCACCCCTTATACAGAGTATGAAGGCACATTGAATTTATCCCTTATTTCGATATCAAATTAATGGTAGATCCCCGTATCAAAAATCGATATAAAACGGGTGTTTCGTTTCATCCAAACAGTATTCGATTCTTTCCCTGAAGTTCTTCCAATTGACCATATCCATGGCTTCCTCAACCGGAAAGAACCCGACTTCCAGACTTTCCGAGGAAGTGGTTGGCTTCCCTCCTATCGCCCTGGCCAAAAACAGTGTGTTACAGATCGAACGGCTTACGTTCTGAAACACCCCGCAAAATTTGACTACTTCGATATCTATCCCTGATTCTTCCTTCGTTTCCCGGATGGCTGCTTCCTTCAGGGACTCGCCTTCTTCCACTTGTCCCCCCGGCATTTCCCATCCTCTTCTGGGACCTTTGATTAACAGGATTTCTCCTTTTTCATTCTGTACGATCGCTGCTGCTGAGATGATATGTTTGGGTGGTGAATAAATCGTTTGTGTACGTTGATCATTTGCAATCAAAAAACTTCTCCTCCTCTTCCTTACTACTACCAATTATTTCAAAAAATAATAAGGAACTCAATCCTTGTTTTAATAAAAACTGGAAAATCAAAATACTGATTCCCAGTTTTATTTTATAAGGTACAAGGAACAGCTTTCCATTATAGGCAAACTTAGTTAAGCTATCCAATCGCTATCAAGTCTTCAAAACAATATCAGCACTTTCCCATGGATGAAAGGTATTCAAATAATAATCTTCCGCCTTCCAATATCTATTCTCAAACTTGTCCCGTTTCTGTTTAGCAGTTTCTGCTTCCCGCATAAATCTCTTTTCCCGGGGACAATCTAAAAAGATGAGGTGGTGATAGAAGTCTGCCCATTCCTTCCTTTGGAGGAAGATACCTTCCACGATGATGAGACCTGACTGTGGAAGCGTAATCGTTCTACTGTCACGGGTATCCGTATGTGGATCATAAAACGGAAGGGTGATTTGATTGTCTTGCAACAGCTTGCTAAAAAAGTTTTCTCTTAACCAAACAACGTCCCATTGCAGGTGAAAATATTCATACCACTCTTCAAATCCAGTATGATATCGTCGGTTGCGTTCAACGATGTGGTCATCGATATGAAAGATATGATGATCAATCTTTTCTTTTTTCAGGCTTTCCCTCAGTTGCTCCACAAACGTTGTTTTTCCGGAACGGCTCAGGCCGTCTATTCCTAAGATGGTTCTGTCATTAGATTGAATGGTAGCCAGGAGTTCCTTTATATCAAATTGGATTTTCATTATGTTCTCCTTTTTTAGAATCCGTCGCTATGCAATGTCGCATCAATGGCTTCCATATTTCTTCGTTATCTCATATAAACCCAAATTTTTATACATGAAATAGCCTCTCTTAACAAAAAAAGCGGACTTAGAGGATGTATGAGTGTGCGAAAGAAGTTTGTAGGTCGTTTGAGTGCAGTTATGATCCAGATTGAGCAACTTTTGATCCGGATTCGAGATTTATGGTCCGGAATTAGGATTTATGAACCGGTTTTCAATGTTTATGTTCCACATTTTTAATATATGAACATCTTGTCGAATATTCTTTATCCAGGTTCAAGGTCCGTCCCTCTATTATTAAAAGTTGTCTTCATATATCATTGTGCCATCTTGATTGTAGATCGTTAGATGAAGTTCGTTGTGGATGGTGAGATCCCTTTTGTTTTTATCATAAAACAAGATCATTCCTCGTTTACCGTCTAATGGCTGAATGACCGTTGTGCCGTCATGAAACTCAACCTTCACTTCCTTTGCTTCGTCGAGGAGGCGCTCATCGTTTATGATCACATGGGCATGGGGCATTCCGGTATTGCTCATTCCCAGGTTCACTTTTTGATCGTCGTTCTCACTCCATCCGACATAGTCTTCTACCAACTTATCACTCTCGTTGTTTTTGGAAAGATAATAGATTCCATTTTGAAGTAATAGGATGGTGACGTCCTCTGTTTCTTCGATAGTTAAGGGATGGATGTTATGTTCGCTGATAAAGTCGTCCACTTCCTGCCTGGAAGGAGAAGTATAATTGATGTGCTTTTCTTGATTAGAACACCCGATGACGGGATAACCCACAAGTAAAAATGCTAGGAGCACTTTTCTCATAGAACGTTACCTGCAGTCACATAGTCCACTAATTCCTCAACGCTTCCGGTACATACTTCAACCTCTGGCAAATGATAGAATGTCGTTGTCAGAGCAAAGTCAGTTACTTCATTCTGAGGGGAGTATAAAATAACTCGTTTATTGAGGCCAAGTGCTATCCCAAGTTCTACATGACTTCCTTTTCCCCCGGGCAATAACACGAGGACCACATCGGATTCGATGATGGCCAGTTTTTCCATTTCACCAATCTTTTTCAGCTCCTCAACGGTGGAAGCCCTGCTATTCTGAGTCCAGTCATATGTATGGATATACCCTTTTCTTTTCAAACGTTCGCTGACGTCACGTACTTGCTTAATGTTATGAAAGCTTGATGCAACATAAAAGTTCATGTGGTGCTCCTTTCTTATTGAAATCACAACCTGATTTTACCATAATATCTCAATTAAAAAAGGGGAACACCTGCTAACCAGGAAGCTCCCATCAGAATTTTCCAGATGGAAAAAGGATGCTTACCCACCCGTATAAACACTTGCACATGATCCCGCTGCCGGTTCATAATAACAATGATTTTTAAATTGACCGGAAAAAGGTTGATCGTACCAGGTTGGAGGACATGGGGCATAGGGGTTGAAATACCAAAGAGCATATTTCGCCGGGTGCTGGGCCCAATAATCCAAATTCTTTTTGGCTAATTTTTTTTCAACCGACCTCGCCCTGTTATAAAAGAGGTTTCCTTTTTGGACGGCTTCAAAGGAATAATTTCCTCCCTGCACGTGAAATATGACTTGTCGTATACTTCTCACTTTTTTAAAGTCTAAACAATCCGCTTTCGCACGATTCACGATGACGTTTCCGACGTATAACATACCTTGTTTCCCTTCACCCTCGGCTTCCGCTCGCATCATCCTTGCCATCAAAGCAACATCTGCATCTGTGTATTTGACTCTTGGCATTTTTTTCACCTCAGAAACATTTTATGAAAAAAGCCCACATTGATGTCATTATTTATAAAATAGGAGCGGCTAGTTTTTAAGTACCTCTCTCTATTCAAACAATAAAAGCCCTGGATCCTTGCCACATTGCACCAGCATGGAGTGTAGTTGTCCTCTATGATGATACATATGAGCGACTATTTCTAAAAGCCATTCATATCTTGTGTATATCACTCCCCAATGGGAGGTTGTTTCCGTGAGAAGAGCTTTTTTTGATAAAGTTTGATAGTTAGAACAAAGTGATTCAAAATGTTCCAGCAATCCTTCTCGTATCGAGGTTAAATCTTGATATGAAACCGATAAATAATAAGCTTCCATATCGTCTTGAGAAGCTTCATTAGAGATGCGCCAATCCGCTTCACAAATGAGTGCAATATGCTCTAAAAGTTCTCCGACGGAAAGCTTGTCTGGAGCAGGTCTTACATATAGGTCTTTCTCTTCCAATTGGTCGATCATTTTCACCAGGGTTTCGATACAAACCTGAATTTGATGTAATGCTGATTTACAATAGGGATTCATCTTAACCTCCTTCAAGGAAAGTTTGTATTTGCAGTTGTAAATTGTATGTTGTTCAGGATGGATACTGATGCCATCTCCCCTATAATGAGCGCTTAACACTCACCTCTTCTTCCGTTCATTTCCCCTTTTAAAATTACCTGTTATCTTCGCCATGATCAGTTGGACGGCTTTGTCATTTTCAGCCGCGTTCACATTTTTAATAAACTTTTCGGCTTCCTTCCCTTTTAAAATTTTCACCCGTCTTCCTTCATATTCAATAAAAACAGATTGATCTTTATTGACGCGATACTGAAAAGGAGCTTCATCTAAACGGTTTCTCTTGTCGGTATTATCCATTGTTTATCCTCCATTATTTGTACCTTCTGGTTATTCTTCGTGCGCTGTAATTTCCACATAATCACTTCCAGCAATGATTTCCTGCTCATGTTCTCCCACCTTCCTGCTTAACATGCTCATCCCCTTGTTTAGAAAGCGATAAAACCCCATTTTACTTTTTCTATACGTAAACTAGTGGAAAAAGTTTCATTTCCCAATAAATATAGCAAAAACTGATTAATAATAGCATCTTTTCTTTTTAATTCAATCAAGGTCCGTCCCTCGATGCATCTCAATGTATTCCATAAAGTTTTACCGAAATAATAAAAGGGAAAAGAGAAGCTATGATCAATCACCTGAGAGGAGGAATTCCCATCTTTGGAGAATCTGGAGTTGCGTTATTTGTCATCATACCGATGGCCATTATCTTGGTCCTTATTATAGCTACGATCCTCTTTTTCAAAAGAAAATCAGAGAAGGATAAAAATTTTTAAGGTTCCAGTGGTCAGAATGGAATCGTTGGAAATTCATAAATAAAGGGTTGGCCAAATAGTCGTTAATGCAACTTTTCGGCCAGCCCCTTTTTAGACAGCATACACGTTTTCTAGCTTTTCATTTGAATAGGACCAGAATATATACCCATTCATTCCACCTGCTGCTCATATTGATCCTTTAGTTTCTCAATCGAAACCCCTGCCTCAATGTAGCTCCTTACCAGCTTCCACTCGCTATGTTTGTTCTTCTTAAATGTATTAAAAAAGATATTGGCTGTCTCCATTGATTTCCCTTGGATATGAATGGTTGCTGATAGGATGGCCATGATTTCATCTTCCCTTAACGGAATGATGGACATTTCATTTACATCCCACTTTGCATCGTTGACCTTCACAAAATGAAACCCTTGCTTCCACCCTTCAATCGATTCTTCATAACCAAAGTCTGCGATTTCTCCTCCCGTCACTTCTCTTGCTTGATACTCCTTTGAAATGAAATATGCCAGCTCCATTAAAGATGACCGATTCCAAGCATCCAAAAAAGCATCAATAAACGGTCTGAACGTATCGTCGCTCATAAAATACCCCCTAAAATGATTTGATCAATTATCAGTCTTATCTAAAGGAAACGTAAATCCTGTTTCAATTTCCCAATACCTTCAGCCTCCTGCTCTGAGTAACACATTTTATCCTGAAAATGCGGAAGCCGTATTTATTGGACGGAATTCGCTTTTTGATCATTTATTTTTTTCTGCGCCAGCCAGGTACGTATCATGCTTGGAACGCCAGCTGCCATACTGACCATAAAACTCCACATGACATAGCGCCAATCCCCTGTGAACAGCGCCACACAGATGAAAAATGCCAGTTGACCAACCAGTGCAAACCAGGAAGCAATCCATGCCAGTTTCATATTTTCTTTCACTCAGACTCCTCCTCATTAAAAAATCACACTATACAATCCCTTTCTTCCAATTATTTCAAAACACTCCTCCAAACTCAATCACTTTTATAAAAAAAGAAACGTTGTATAGAAAAGAGGGACGGACCTTGAACTTCTGATTTGAAGTACAAGGTCCGTCCCTTTGTATGAACATTTAAGCCGGTCCGCTACTATATAGGTCTGCTTCTATTTGTTCAAAGAACGGACTCGGTTCGCCTACGCTGAACAACTGCAGCTCGTGCATGGCTCTTGTGCAGGCTGTGTAGAACAAACGGCTGAGGCTTTCGTCACCATATGATTGGGCGGATGCGTCATAGAGGATGACGGCGTCAAATTCGATCCCTTTTGCCAGGTATGCCGGGATGACGATCACGCCCTGTTCGTATTCAAGAGAAGCGCTTTTCAATAGCTTGATGCCTTCCAAACCGGTTAAGGAGGCGTATGCGGCTTCACTTTCTTTCGCAGATTTACAAATGACGGCAATAGAATGATAGTCCCGGTCCTGCCATTCTTCAATTTTCGCTGCAATACGGCAGTGAAGTTCATCCTGATCAGCGACCTTGGTGAGCACCGGTTTATCTCCGTCCCGGTCAAATGGGGATATCTGCTCGCCACCAGGCACAAGCCGGCGTGTGAACTCGATGATCGGTTTGGTGGACCGGTAGCTCTGAGTCAGGTTGATCACGTTGGTTTCATCCTGTCCGTAAAGTCCTGTCAGTGTGCTGAAATCCACGTGCTTACGGGCATGGGCAAAGATCGCCTGATTAAAGTCTCCGAGGACGGTCATTTTGGCTGAAGGAAACAGACGCTTGATGAACTCGAATTGAAAAGGTGAGTAGTCCTGAGCTTCGTCGATGAGCACATGCTTAATCGACGTATTGGTCTGAAAGCCGAGAATCAGCTCTTTTAACAATAAAAAAGGAGTCGCATCCTCGTAGGACAGTTCCCCTTCCTCGAGCATGTTCACTGTAGAACGGCAAATATCCTCCCACTCTTCAGGGATCTCCCCACCCCATAATGTAGAAATGTCCGCCGGATCTGCAAAGAGCTGATGATACATTCCCTTCACGTCCACATATTGAAACCTCCCGATCACTTTACGCAGTCCCTTGAACCTCCTGCGAACGATCAATCGGGCCAGTGCCTCATACTCCATCTCATAATCATTCGAAGGATTTTTCTTCTGCAGGTGCTGATGCGCTTTGTGATAGTCCTCATTACTCATCAGTTCTATTTCTTCTTCGACCCAAGGCTTGCTCCGTTCAAGCTTCTCTGCTTCATCGATCTGTTTATGGATCCACTCGGTCAATTTTTCCAGCCTGTTATGAAAACGCAGTGACGTATCACTGGTATAAAATCGTTCATTAATTTGCCTGGCTGTGACGATCGGCTTTCCACGAAACTTAATTCCTTTGAATCGCATACCGGAGTCCTCCAGTGATGTTCTGTATAATTTAATGATGTCAAAGAAATCCGTCGATGCCTTGAAGGAGATACTCGCCGTCCTGGTCCGGTACGATGGGGCACCCGTTTCAGTCAGGACATATTCCAATTGACTGTATGGTCCCTCCAACTCGAACTCCGCACTCAATCGGTGGTCCAAATATTCCTGAAAGGTCACCTGCTCCATATTCTCTTCACCAAGCTCAGGTAATACGTTCGATACGTAGCTGTTGAACATGGCGTTCGGGGAGAACAGAATGATTTGATCAGCCTTGAGACTGCCCCGATATTTATAAAGTAAATACGCAATTCGCTGAAGGGCGGCCGATGTTTTCCCGCTGCCCGCTGCACCTTGAACAATGAGCAGCCGGCCGTGATCGTGCCTGATGATTTGATTCTGCTTCTGCTGGATGGTCGCCACGATGCTGTTCATATGGGTATCGGTCCGCTTCCCAAGCACCTCCTGCAAAATTTCATCCCCTATCGTCAGGCTGGTATCGAACATGGAGTCGATGACGCCGTCCCGGATGAGATACTGCCACTTTTTCTCCAACGTCCCTTCGATTGTCCCACCGGGTGTGGTGTATTCTGCGGGACCTGGCGGATAATCATAGTAAACGCTTGAAATCGGAGCACGCCAATCATAGATCAGGAAGTCCTCACCACTTTCATCCGTGAGAGTGGCAATTCCGATATAGACCTTTTCAGGCTCCTCTCCTCCTTCTTCGGTAAAATCAATGCGTCCGAAATAAGGCTTGCCCTTCATGCGTTGAAGAGCGGATAATTTTTTTACTGCCTGCCTGTGAGTGCTTTGACTGACGGTCAACATTTGTGCCTGCTGCCTCAAACTGAGGACGGTTTCCAGAAAGTCATCGAACGTATCCGTATTCACCTTGACCTCATCCCAGAAGTGTTTGCGGATCTCCACCACTTCATCCTGGCGCCGTCCGGTTTCATCCTCCAGGCGTCCGATTTGCTCCACAATTGTCTCAATGACACGTTCCACACGTTTCTGCTCCTGCCTAATTTCAAGATTCATTCAAGCACTCCTTTTCCTTAAAAAAATTGAGGGTTGACGAAAGAGTAAATTATGTTATATAATTATTATTGAGATAATATGTTTTAATTTACTCAATTTAAGGGTTTCTGTTCTAATTTATCACAAATATCTATTCTAATCAATATAAATATGAAGACTGTTGAACGATCGATTTTCGTTCGGCAGTCTTTTTTGTGTGAGAAAAAGAGGGACGGACCTCATGCCTTTATTTGAAAGCACAAGGTCCGTCCCTCTGCATTATAGTAAACCATTTCCCTTAGCAACATAACTTTCCATAATCGATGAAGGCACTAAATTCCCACCTGTCGCCCACACTAGATGAGTCGCATGATTTAATTGATTACTGGTTAACGAAAGTGATTCAAGATGCTTACGTATTGGCGGCAAGGTTGGACCTAACATCCCTGCAAGCGCGGAAGGTTCTAATGAAATGGACTCTGATTCATGTAAAAGAGCAAGCATTTTAAATAAGTTCTCATCGCTCACTGTGTACACACCGTTCACGATTTCCTGCACCATCCTTCCTGCTAATGCCGAAGGGCGCCCGACTGCGAGTCCATCGGCTTCTGTCCGATTGCTTAATCCTATATCCCGGACAGAAATATTTTCGTGTTTTCCAGTCGATAGTCCAAGAAGCATACATGGAGAATTGTTTGGTTCAGCAAAGTAACAATGAACATGATCACCAAAAACATGCTTCAATCCGTACGTCACCCCTCCAGGTCCACCCCCAACGCCGCATGGCAAATACACGATCAATGGATGATCCCCGTCGACAACAACCCCTTTTTCTTCAAACTGCTGACGCAACCGCAGCGCAGCGACTGCATAGCCCATGAAAAGATCCTTCGAATTTTCATCATCTATGAAGAAACAATTCGAGTCCTTCAAGCATTGCTTTCGCCCCTCTTCAACGGCATAGGAGAAATCATTCTGATGCTCAATCACCATCACACCTTTTTCTCTGAGAAGCTCCTTTTTCCACTCTTTCGCTTCACGGGACATATGAACCGTCACATTGAAACCAAGAGCTGCACCCATGGTTCCGATACTTAAGGCCAGGTTTCCCGTCGAGCCTACAGCAATGGAGTACTGTGAAAAGAACTCCTTAAACGAGGGATCGGCTAACACGGAATAGTCATCCGTCAATTGAATCATATCGTGTTTTAGCAAGAGTGTTTCTGCAAGTTTCAGAACTTCGTAGATGCCTCCCCTTGCTTTTATGGAACCGGCAATGGGCAGCTCATTGTCACATTTCAACAGTAGCTTTCCCGGTATAATGGATTGATAATACGTTTCCAATTCTCGCTGCATAACCGGGAGCCTTTGGATAGGTGACTCAATGATTCCATTCTTATCTACTGTTTCGGGAAAAGCTTGTTTTATGTATGGCGCAAATCGCAAAAGCCTCTTTTCTGCGTCAAAGATATCAGTTCCGTCGACAGTGTTTGTTTCAGAATGTCCGCAGGATTTTAGTGATGAGTTTGACCAGAAGGTCTCTTTCATTGCTTTTAGATCGGAAAGCAATGCCGGTTTCAAGCCGTATGTTTGTTCCATCATTCATCCCCCCTTAATTTACGTATCATTTTACAGAAGTTTCGGATCCTTTAGAAGTTTAATGTTGACTATTTCTTCGAGGTGATGGAACAGCATGACACTGTTTGTAGAATTCTATTATTTTTCAGCAATTTCCGGGGAAATAGTTGTAGAAATTTGGAGGACAAGGCAACTGCTCCCTCGTCCCATAAGAATATATCATAGTGTTTTTGAATTTGTTGGTACAAGGTACCTGTCCCCCTGTCCCATTCGATTGGAATGGAGAGCCATTGTGACGCTTAATAGTATAGTGATTGCCCCAATCATTTGCATAGGGCTTACCGATTCTTTCAATATAATGTATCCGACCACCATTGCCACAAATGGTTCTATATTCAGGAGCAGGGATGTATTCGTAGAGCCGATTTCTGATATGCAGTGATTCCAGATTAGCGGGCATATTCCATGCATGATGATCGCTGTGAGAAAAAGCAGCATCCATATGCTGAACGGAACGGCCTTCAGAATGGAGACTTCTGAGAATGGTAAAAACACGGTCATGAAGATCAACCCTACCATGGTCGAATAAAAGGTCAATAGAATAGAAGAAAGGTGCCTTGCATATCGTTCCACAAGGACCATGAAGACAGAAAATGTAAGCATCGTGAGGAAGATATATCCTTCTCCCATACCGATCACGATGGCCCCTTTCTTCATGATGACCAGAAGCACGCCGAAAAAGCTGAGGAGGCTCCACATCCAGAAAAACGGGCTTTTACGTTCCTTAAATACAACCGAATTGATAAGGGATGTACAAATGGGTGCCGTAGCCAGGATCAAGGCAGCCGTTACGGGTGATGCCGTGGTCAAGCTGGCATAGAAACTCCAGTGATTCAAAGTCACGCCAATGAAACCGATGAAGAGCAGTGGGACGATCAAGGATTTCAACGAACGAAATTGGCGAATTGGCTTGAAGAACACCATAAGCAGGAACAGAGTAATAAAAATAAGCCGTAGAAAAGCGATTTCCATCGGCTTGAAATATTGCACTAAAATCGCACCGAATATAAAATTACTTCCCCAGCATATCACACAAAAAAGGAGGCCCATGTATAGATACACGGGCTTTCCATTTACCTTTTCTTTCATTTTACCAGCTCATGAGTACTCCAGAGAGACCCATATACCACTTTCCCTTTGTTCATCACCGCCAGTCGTTTCGGTCTTCGGGCAACGACCTCTGCTGATGAAGCGGCGTCGACGAAGATAAAGCTTGCATCATCTTCCACTTTCGGCCACTTGTATTCACCTGTTTTCGTCAATGCTGTTGTTCCTCCAGTTATCCACTTCAGACTGTCCCTTAAGGATACTTCATCACTTCTTCTTGTCACCTGACCGTATTTATACACTTTCTCTAACACGTCACCGTGCCCCAGTGGACTCCAGGAGTCATAGAATCCATCACACCCAAGATGGACTTTCACGCCATGATCATCCAAGAGCTGTATTGGGGGAAGGGATTTTGTCAAAGGAATGGTCGACATAATCGAAACGCCATTTCCCCTCAAACGCTCTGCCAATTCAATTTGTTTCACTTCCGGGACCTCCCCGATACAGAAGGCATGGCTGATAGCTGTCCGGTTCTGCCAGTTGGACTCTTCCACCATATCCATCCACTTATCGATCGTGTAGGTTCCCACATGCCCGCTATCGTGTAGATGGATGTCTACATCCACATTAAACTCCGTTGCGATATTCATCGTTTCATAGAGTGATTTTTCAATAGACCGATCGATTCCTGCAGGGTCAAGGCCTCCTACCATGGTGGCACCATTTCTCATCGCTTCTCTCATCAATGTCGGCACGGAATCTCTTAATAATCCATGCTGAGGGAAGGCAATGATATCTGCGGTGACAGCATGTTTATAGTCGTCCAGTGCCTCGATGACACCTTCAAGGTTCTTCAACCCAATGTATGGATCAATGTTTACGTGAGTGCGGATATGCGTTGATCCGTTTGAAAGGATTTCGTCGATCATCCGTTTCGCTCTTTGTTTGGTGGTTGGTGCGAGTTCTGTCAGCTCCTCTGCTTCAAACTGCAGTCTTTCTTTCAGGTTTTTAACGGGCTTCGTTGCTTTCCATCCAAGGGTTAGATACGTTTTGTCCAAATGGTTATGCATTTCTTTAAAGGTTGGAATGGCCAAGTGACCTTTTACATCATAGATCTCATCAGCAGTCTCGGGTATGGACTGTGTATGAGACAGCTGTTGAACAATTTTCCCTTCCTTGACCCCGAGATGAAAAAGCTCTGTTTTCGTTTCGGTCATTCCTCCATTTTCCATGTTTCCTACTTCAAGCTTCACATTTTTCAGCCAGATCATCGAAACGTCTCCCATCTATTATTTATTGATCAGTACGGATTCAGATTGTGGCAGCACCACTTTTTCCCCGTTTTTATAAACAGAATCAATTTTTGCTCTCCTTGCCACTGCTTCCGCTGAACAGCTTGCTTCGACCAGGACAAAGTCTGCTGCGTCCCCTACTTGAGGCCAAACCTGTTTCCCTGCATCATCCAGCGGCGTGATTCCGCCAGAAGCATATTTCCATGTACGGTTGATGGAGTACTCATCGATCAATCGGAATCGTTCAGCAAGGATATTCAGCTTCTCGATCGTATCCCCGGTTCCAAAAGGTGACCAGTGATCGGTTAAGCTGTCATGACCGACGGATACCTGTAAACCGTATTGATCCAGAGTCGGAACCGGAATGGTTGGGCGGTTAATCGGGATCGTCGTGGTAATATCAATCTCTTGATCTTTCAGAATGGCCATCATGTCTGTAAGAGATTGCCCCTCAAGATCTCCAAGTGCAATGGCATGACTGATCGTGACACGCCCCTTCAAGTTCGCCTCTCTTGTAAAATCAGCAAGACGTTCAAAGGTGAAAGCCCCAAGTGTATCCGGGTCATGAAGGTGAATGTCGACACCGGCATTATGCTCAGTGGCAATGTCAAACGTCGTATAGAGCGATTGATCGATATGTCGGTCCACTGTCGCCGGATCGACTCCCCCAACAAGGGTGGCACCACTTTTCATAGCTTCCCGCATCAGTTCCACTGAATTGCTGCGCAGGAGCCCATGCTGAGGAAACGCTACAATGTCATAAGTGAGGTGATGTTTATATTTCTCTAATGCTTTAACGGTTACTTCCAAGTGCTTTAAACCGGAAGTCGGTTCTATGTTGCAATGCGTCCGGATGTGAGTGTGGCCATTTTGAAGCAGTAGCTCGATCATCTTTTCAGCTCTCTCCTGGGCGTATGGCAATTGCTTAGGCAGCAACTCCTGTTCTTCTTCTATTCTTGTAAAAATACCTTTTGTGATCGGACGGCATGCCTTCCAAGGACCGCTATAGTAGGTTTTATCGATATGGATATGCATTTCACGTAAGGAAGGCAGGATCAGCTTCCCTTTTGCATCCAACACGGCCGCTCCCGTTTCAATCTCTGACTCGTCATTTGAGATGGCCGTGATCTTTCCCCCTTCTATTTTCACATGGGCATATTCCGTAAGGGTTCCTGTCACAACTTCATTCTCTTTCTCAAATCCCGTTTCCATTCTCACATTTTTCATCCATACTGTTTTCATCAAATCAACCTCCACTTTTTATTTACAGGGATTTCGGATGGTGCCATCCCCTATTCGATCGTTGCGTCATTCACCATTAAGTAGTTGGCGGCACTCAACCAGAAATCTTTCACTTCATTGTTGTACACTGCTAAATGCTCGTAGTTTCGAATTGGAATGTATACCGCTTCTTCCATTTCAATGGTCATCGCTTCTTCATATAATGTCTTTCTTACTTCAGGGTCCACTTCTTTTCTTGCCTGCTCGATGAGATCATCAACTTTTTCATTTGTATAATAGAAATGGTTTCCTGGTGAACCGTGTGAAGCAGAGTGGAACAAGTTGTATTGGTTGTAGTCACCGTCACCGGTTGCATTTCCCCATCCACCGATGAACATATCTTGTTCTCCTGTGTCTACAGCTTCAATATATGCACCATATTCAAGCACCTGAATATTCACTTTGATCCCGATTCCTTTCAACTGGGACTGAATGACTTCTGCCATATTGATCCGTTCTTTACGGTCACTCGTAATCAATGTTAATTCGAGACCTTTTTCAAACCCTGCTTCTTTCAAAAGCTCCTTGGCAGAATTCGGATCATACTCATACGGCTTCACATTTTCACTATGACCGAATACTTGTGGACTCATGGCAGCATTTGCTAACGTTCCCACTCCGTTATACACACCTTTAATGATTGCTTCTCTTTCAATGGCCATGGAAATGGCCTGTCTTACCTTTACATTATCGAAGGGCTCTTTTTGTGTATTGAATCCGACATACTCGACGGCTAATCCTTCTGTTCGATACAGATTCAATGTGTCAGAGCTTTCAATACGCTCGATTTCAGTAACGGGCACTTGATCACTGATATGGGCTTCACCCGTTTCAATCATCGCTAATCGTGTCGCGTCCTCTGGTACAACCTGAAACTCGATTCCATCAATATTCGGAAGTTCTCCCCAATACTCTTCATTTTTTTCAAGGTTGATGGACTGACCTGACTTCCAGGATTCGAAGGCAAATGGCCCGGTTCCGATCGGGTGCTTAGCAAGACTATCAGGATTTTCTTTCACAGCTTTCGGGCTCATGATGCTTCCTTCGTTACTTGCAAGGATCGATAAGAGAGGTGCATAAGGAGCATCCAGCTTGAATTGCACTTTATATTCATCCAGTACGTTTATTTCTTTGATCATCCCGAGCTTATCCTTTTGAGGAGACCCGGTGTTAGGGTCCAGTAAGCGGTCGAACGTTACTTTGACAGCCTCAGCGTTAAATTCAGAACCGTCATGGAACGTGATTCCCTCATTTAATGTGAATTCCCATGTCGTATCGTCCGGCTGCTCCCAGCTCTTCGCGAGTGACGGAACTATGTTCATTTCTTTATCAAACGTCACAAGGCTCTCGTACACTTTTTGATAAAGGACATTAGCAGACGGAATATCTGTAATGAAGTGTGGGTCCAAATTGGTTGCATCGGATAATCGTACGACCTTCAGTACTCCGCCTTCTGATTCACCGCCTTGTTTGCTTGCGGTTTCACTTTCTACATTACTAGTCGAACACGCCTGGGTGATGAGCATGACCATCACGATCAATAATCCTGCGATCCCCCTGAAATACTTCTTCTTTTCTTTCAATTCCTCCACTCTCCCTTTTCCGTATTGTTGGTGCCTATCTGCATTATAAAAAAGAAAACAGTGTATGATTTTCAATATCTTTACCAACTTTTTAATTATTTTGACAATTCAAACTTATCACCTTCCCTTTCCACCCCTCTTCCTCTATCTTTGAATTACACAAACCATTTCAATGAGGAGGAAACGTCATGTCGACAGAACTTAAAGTTCAAGAAATTCAATCACCCATACTCAATTCAAAACCGAGCGTTTTTGAAAAAAGGATCAAACCCTTCTGGGACACCTTTTCGAAAAACAAGGCAGCAGTGGTTGGTGGAGGGATCATTCTCTTCTATATTCTCATTGCCCTATTTGCTCCTTTACTTGCTGTTTATGATCCTTATGACATTCAACTGGACAATAAACTCCAGCCACCGAGTACAGAACATTGGATGGGAACAGATGATAAAGGACGGGATATCCTTGCAAGGATCCTTTATGGCTCCCGTCTTTCAATGGGGGTAGGTTTTGCTGCAGTCGGCTTCGGTGCTTTCTTTGGCATCATCATGGGGTTGATTTCAGGGTTTTACGGAGGATGGATCGATACCTTCATCAGCAGAATCCTGGATGTCATGCTTGCTTTCCCTGGAATTCTATTGGCTCTTGCTATCATCTCTGCCCTGGGACCGAGCCTTGTGAATGTCATGATCGCAGTCGGGGTGTTCTCCATCCCATTATTTGCAAGGGTTGTCCGGGGATCGACGCTCGAAACGAAGAAGCTTGAATATATCGATGCCATTCGGTCGCTTGGAGCCAATGATTTCATCATCATCTTTAGGCACATCCTGCCGAACATTTTATCTCCCATCATCATTCAAGGTTCCTTGCGACTTGCCACCGCCATCCTTTCAGCAGCGGGATTATCCTTCCTTGGTTTAGGCGCACAGCCTCCTTCACCTGAATGGGGTACGATGCTGTCCAGTGGAAGGGACTTTTTATTCACGGCTCCCTACATCGCCCTCTTCCCGGGGTTGGCGATTTCCATTCTCGTACTCGGCTTTAATTTGTTCGGGGACGGCCTTCGGGACGCGCTTGATCCGAGACTGAAATCATAATAAGGAGGAATATGAAATGATATTGTACATTTTCAGAAGATTAATAGAAATCATCCCCGTCATATTCGGTGTGACCCTGGTTGTCTTTCTCATCATGCAGATGGTTCCCGGAGACCCGGCTATCATTCTTGCAGGGGAAGGGGCCTCGAAAGAAGCGATCAACCAATTACGGACAGAGCTCGGCTTGAACCGCCCCTTGTATGTTCAATATGGTGAATACATCATGAATGTCTTCCAGGGTGACCTTGGACAATCTCTGAAGAGTCAACAGCCTGTCATCCAGGAAATCATGACCCGCTTACCGATCACGATTGAACTGGCCTTCTACAGTATTCTCATTACGATTGTCCTTGGAATGACCGCTGGAATCATATCGGCAGTCAGACCATACTCTGCTACCGATATTTCCGTGATGATCGTCGCTTTATTAGGAATTTCACTGCCCAGCTTCTTTCTAGGCCTGCTTTCCATCTATTTATTCTCTGTAAAACTTCAGCTTTTACCTGTAGCAGGATGGGACAGCATGTTGCACATCATTTTACCAGCCTTTACGCTCGGGGTCGGAGGAGCTGCCATCGTTGCCCGGATGACCCGATCCAGCATGCTTGAGGTCGTGAGGCAGGATTATATCCGGACTGCTCAGGCAAAAGGTTTGAAAAGCTTTGCCATTATCTATAAGCATGCCCTTCGCAATGCTTTGATTCCCGTCATCACAGTTGTCGGCCTTCAGTTTGGGGCACTGCTCGGAGGGACGGTATTAATCGAATCCGTCTTTGCCATCAATGGACTCGGCCGTATGATCGTTGACTCGATCCGTACACGTGACTTACCGATGGTTCAGGGCGGAGTACTGGTCGCATCCTTGGTCTTCGTAATCGTCAATCTATTCGTAGATGTTTTATACCGATTCTTTAACAAACGAATTGAACTTAACTAGGAGTGGTTGTAATGAGTAAAAATGTGGTCTTGGAAGTAAAAAACTTAAAAACCCATTTCACTTCGAAAAAAGGAGTGACGAAAGCCGTGGATGGAATCGATTTTGTCCTTCACGAAGGAGAGACGCTTGGGATCGTAGGAGAATCGGGCTGTGGAAAAAGCATGACCTCCCTTTCGATTCTTCGTCTTGTCCCCTCCCCTCCCGGAAAGATTGTGGACGGAACCATTGAATTGAAAGGGAAGGACATCCTTAAAATGTCCGAATCCGAGCTTAGAAAAGTGCGCGGAAACCAAATTTCTATGATATTCCAAGAGCCTATGACGTCATTGAATCCTGTCATACCCGTCGGGGAGCAGATTGCAGAAGCTGTTCGCATCCACCAAAAGCTCGGTAAAAAGGAAGCATGGAAAAAAGCGGTCGAAATGCTCGAATTAGTAGGCATCCCTTCTCCTGAACATAGGGCGAAACAAGAGCCTTTTCAGCTGAGCGGCGGAATGAGGCAACGTGTCATGATTGCGATGGCTCTTGCCTGCAACCCGGAGGTCCTGATTGCAGATGAACCAACTACGGCACTTGATGTAACGATCCAGGCACAAATCCTTGAGCTGATGAAGGACCTTCAGAAAAAGCTGAATATGGGAATCATCTTCATCACACACGATTTAGGAGTGGTAGCCGAGCTATGTGACAAAGTTGCGGTTATGTATGCGGGACAGGTGGTGGAATATAGTTCGACGGAACAATTATTCTCCAATCCGAAGCATCCATACACAAATGGGCTGCTGTCTTCATTACCAAAATTGCATGAAGACCAGGCAGAGCTGGAAACGATGCCGGGAAGCGTCCCTTCCCCCTATGACATGCCAAAAGGCTGCCGTTTTTCTCCCCGTTGCGCATTGGCAACCGCACGATGTCACGAGGAAGAGCCACAGCTCAATTCTTCGAAGGATGGCAGTCAAATCAGATGTTTTCTATATAATGCCGAGAAAGAGGTGCAGATGACATGACCGCTGTGATGACTGAAAAAAAACCTATTTTGGAAGTGAAGGGCCTGAAACAGTACTTCCCTATCAAAAGGGAGTCCTTGTTCCAGCCGAAACAAGTGGTGAAAGCCGTGGATGATATCACCTTCACGCTGTACGAAGGGGAAACCCTCAGTATTGTAGGTGAGTCCGGCTGCGGTAAATCGACAACCGGCCGTGCCATCCTTCAGCTGGATAAGCCGACGGAAGGCAGTATCCAATACAATGGAATCGAATTGAACAGTCTATCCAAAAAGGGATTAAGAAATATGAGGGGCGATATCCAGGTCATCTTCCAGGATCCGTTTGCCTCGTTGAATCCGAGACAAACCGTCCGCAAGATCCTGAAAGAAGCCATGACCATACAAAAAGTACTGCCTCCTTCCAAACACGAAGATCGTATGAAGGAATTATTGGACTATGTGGGCCTTCCGATTACGTCACTGGACCGTCTCCCACACGAGTTCAGCGGTGGTCAGCGACAAAGGATCGGAATCGCACGGGCGTTGGCTGTCAATCCCAAAGTAATCATTTGTGATGAAGCCGTATCGGCACTCGATGTATCCATTCAGGCACAAATCTTGAACCTGTTAAAGAAACTTCAGAAGGAATTGAAATTAACGTACCTCTTCATTTCCCATGATTTAAGCGTTGTACGTCATATATCAGATCGGGTGATCGTGATGTATCTGGGGAAGGTGGTCGAGATCGGGACAAAGCATGAGCTGTTTGACAATCCTACCCACCCTTATACCAAAGCCTTGCTTTCAGCCATCCCCGTACCTGATTTTTCTCAGAAAAGAGAAAGAATCCTTTTAAAAGGGGATGTACCTTCCCCATTGAATCCGCCATCAGGATGTAAGTTTCACACCCGCTGCCCTCTGGCAACGGATTTGTGTAAAGCAGAACTGCCTCCTATGACCGGACATGGGGAGCATTTCACACGGTGCCATTATGTCTAAACATATTTTCAGAATCTTAGTTTTCTTATAAAATAGAAAGTATGACTCACCACTTTAGGAGTTCTTCACATGATTACACAAGAATCCTTTTCATTTTATATCATGCTGTCCGTATTAGCCCCAATCATTGGGGCTTTTAGCTTATTATTTCTCTTCCTATTTGAAAAACGTCTGGATCAACTGGAGAAAGAAAAGAACCAACTGCTTCTGAAACAGGAACTTCAGGAAGCTAAATACAACCAACTGAATCAGCAGATCCAGCCCCACTTTTTTTTCAATACGCTTAATGTCATCCTGAGCCTGGCACGTTTGAATCGCAAGGAAGAACTGGTTTCTGCCATCGAGGTCCTTTCCAAATACTTCAAGTTCAAATACAAACAGACTGACCCTTTGATCACCATGGAGGAGGAGATTCAATACACCCAATATTATCTCGACATTCAAAGGCTGAGATTCAGAGATCGTCTCCAAGTAGTATGGAACGTGGAAGAGAGCTGCAAGTCTTCACTAGTCCCTCCTTACCTCCTGCAGACCCTTGTTGAAAACGCATTTAAGCATGGTCTTGAAAAGCATCCCGGGCAAGGCAAGCTGATCATCATCCTGAATGAACAAAGGAAAAAAGTGTACTTAGAAGTATGGAACAGCTCATCATCTTCTTTGGACACGCTTGATTCTCAAAAGGAAGACCGTGGAATTGGATTACATAATATCCAGAAGCGATTACAGATGCTCTTTCCAAAGGAAGAAATCCTCATTCAGCTGAATGAAGAAGCCAAAGGAACAAGCGTCCAAATCTTTTGGCCTCGTATGACCAGAGAAGACAACATTACTTGATGAAGGAGGAAGCGTAATGCATATTTTACTCGTTGACGATGAGCCCCTTGAACTGGAGCAGCTCAACTACATGATTCACGAAAAATATCCTTATTGGACGATTCATACTGCCGCGGATGCGTCACAGGCTTTAAAGATTCTGACGGAACATCCGATTCGCCTTACGCTGCTCGACATTCAACTGCCTGGTAAATCAGGGATCGAACTCGGGATTGAAATGAAGAAATATGATCATATCGACATCATTATGGTCACCGCCTACCAATCATTCGATTATGCACAGGCCTCCCTGCGACTCGGCGCAAAGGATTATTTAACGAAACCGATTATTGAAGAAGAATTATTTCAAGTTCTCAACCAATATAAATACGCATCCATCCAATCCCATATCGTCCAGGAAGCATTAACGATCATCCATGAACAATACAGCGATAAGCTCTCCCTTTCATCATTGGCGAGCCAGATCCATATCAACGGTACGTATCTTAGCAGGAAGTTTCATGAAGAAATGGGGATCAGCTTCTCTGAATACCTGAATGATTTCAGAGTCCAGGCCGCACAGAGATTACTTCGGCAGGACACCGAAAAGTCCATCTCTTCTATTTCTGAAGAATGCGGATTCAGCAGCCAGCACTATTTCAGTTCATTATTCAAGAAGCAAACAGGATACACTCCAAGGGAATATCGGATAAGAGAGAAGGTATAAATCAATGAAGCCACGAACGTACCGTGAATATATACAAGGAACCATCACGTTTGGTGTGGCGTATGGAGTCGTTTCGCTCCTGGCAAGATGGGTGACCGGCAATACGATTTTGTCTTCTCCTGAAACACTCGTGAAATATGGACTGCTTGGTGGAATTGGCTACGCCATGATGGGAGCCACCGCTCTCTTTCTATTCGGGTGGATCACCCCCTATATCAGGGAACGATTCCCAAACTCCATGACTCTAGGGGATGTATTGAAAGAAAGACTCCGGGGCCGGTCATACTGGTTCGTCATGTGGATATTACTCCTGACAAGCCTGGACTCCCTGCTCATACAAGCACTGGGAGCAGGTGTGCTATTCCACTTTCTATTGAAAACACCGATTTATGTAGGATTACTCGTATTTTTTTTATATTGCTTCTTGTTGTCCATAGGAGGCATGAAGCAAATCCATCGATTTGAAGGGATTCATATCTCGTTTATTTTCGCAGCCATCATCCTGATTCCCGTTTATTTTTTTATCCAAAAAGGTATTTTTCCCGTTTACGATGGATTGCTTCTTTATCATCCCTACTTATTATTTCTGAAACATAATGAAATCACCTTGTTCATTCTTACCGCATTTCTGATTGGATTCGGACAAGTATTGATCGACCGGGCGAGCTGGCAGCGGATTTATATCATTGAAAAATCCAAGGTACGAACATCCTTTATGATGGCCGGGATCATATGGGCGACCATTCCCCTTGCCTTCACCGCGATTGTACTGATTGCGGTTTATGGGCAGGGCTTTGAAAACATTTACTCCATATTGAGTCAGCTGGTGGAGAAAATCGACTCATTGTTTCTGCTTCTATTATTTATCGGCTGCTGCTTCAGTGCCATCGCCTCCACCGTGGGGGCAGAGCTCCATGCCACATCGATCATGGTCATCCGGAATATGCTGAACCACAAGTTCGATTGGAGTGAAGACCAGCAATTGAAAAAGACCTATTTGGTCTCCGGTGTGCTTTCCCTTTCACTCTTTCTCATCAGCTCGATCCTGTCACCGAGTCTGATGGAGCTCATCTTCTTTTTTGCCCAGGTGTATGCATCCATCATCCCCACCATGATAGTGGTCATCTTTTATAAAAGAATGATCCCGATGCTCCTTCCTTATTGCTCATTGATAGGTTTAGGGACCGGGTTGCTGTCTCTACTAAGCTATAATTCAATTCAATCGACCTGGATCAGCTTTTTCGTGTCGAGTGGGTTAGTGGTGATATCGCTGGTAATCAATGAGATTCGGATTCATAGAAAATGAAAACACACTAGTATTGATTCTAGTAAGAGAGTCGTCAAATAGGCGACTCTTTGTCTTTATGGACTAAGGCATCCACTTATCACCGGCTGGTATAATGTTATCTATAAGCCCCATCGTGATAGAATGAAACCAGTTAGAAAAATATAAAAAACCATTAAGGAGGAAAGATAAGAATGACAGAATCAAAGGAATGGAAACATGGTGCTCGCGGGCATTCATTCATTACTTCGTTTAGCGGAGGAAAAGATAGTGTTTTAGCTCTATACAAAGCATCGAAGGATGGAGATGCGCTCGGGCTGATTGTAATGCTGGAGGAAGAAGGAAAGCGGTCCAGATCCCACGGGATGCCTCCGGAGCTTATCCGTGCACAAGCTGAATCAATCGGTTTGCCCGTATTCACTGCAGCCGCCAGTTGGACAGATTATGAAGAAGCCTTCATGACCCTTTTAGAAAAAGCAAAGGAACAAGGGGCCGAAGTGTTAGTAACGGGAGACCTCGATATGCCAGAACACGGCTGCTGGCATGAAAAAGTGGCGAAGAACGCAAGGCTGAAGCTTGGGATGCCTTTATGGGGAATGAACCATCGCGAAGCTGTCGAAGAGTTCATCAATCTGGGATTTGTATCCATCGTTGTAACGGTTAATTTATCCCTGGGCATGCGCACTGAAGATTTAGGTCGCACGTTAACCCATGAATACATAAAGGAACTAGAAGCCCGAGGGATCGATCCTTGCGGAGAAGGTGGAGAGTTCCATACTACAGTAGTGGATGGACCGATTTTCAAACATCCTGTTCCCGTTTTAAAACGTGAGATTTTGAATGACGGAGATTATGCTTTTTTGCCTTTGGAGCTGGATCGCGTTAGAACAAACCTGCATGATGATTGAATCAAGACAAAGCTGAAGATCAGATGATTGATCTTCAGCTTTTCGCCTCTATAAATTAAATTTGCACTCCCGATTCCAACACCAGATGTTCTTTGAGTGTTTGCTGTAATGTCCCCTTTGTCTCTATTTGACCGTCAAATGCGACTCCTGTATCAACTATTTTTCTGACAAGCTCTACCCGCAGTCCTGTAAGGATGGCTTTGCATCCCATCATATTAACTCCGTTTAAGATCTTCCCAAATTGAAAAATGACATCCAATTCCATTTCCGCAATACCCGATAAATCTATAATAAGGGTTTGAATTTTCATAGAACTGATTCCCATCAACACTTTTTCTTCCAGTGTATGAACCCGATAGGTATCTATCCTTCCAATTAAAGGCAATACCGCAATCGAGCTATTGATTGGAATGATAGGTACCGATAGATTTTCCACCAGCTTTTTCTGCGACAATATCAGTTCATCCTTGTAATTAGAATAACTGATAAAGAAATTATTCAGGAACTGATCAACGCTGTCATTAATTCTTTTTTCCAAATCAAAGAATTTCTTTCGTGGAGATTCATTATCCTCATTCTTATTATCATACTGATAAAGGAAATACCATAATGTTCTTCTAATTGCATGTACCCATTCCAGTTTGAATGCAAGTGTAAGAGAATGTTGCGCCCATGCAATACCCTCTACTTTTGCAAATTCAACCAGCTCTTCTTCCTTGTATTCAACGATGTAGTGAGCTAATACTTCTGCATTCTTTAATAGATCGATGTTTCCTCTTTCTAGAATATCATTGATTTTGCTACCAACGTTTACAGCTTCAGATAAGAGTTTTTGCTTAAAATCCTCTCTGTTAGCCGTAAGAAAAACCGCTATATCTACCTTATCATTAAATTCATTACTCATCATTTCACGCTCCTTTTTTTATTCCGGATATATTCCTTATTCGTGTCTATGAATAAAAATCCTTCAAAAACAAGGGGTTTTAAATGAAAATTGAATATTTTATACCTATGTTATTCATCTGCGCCCTTTCTTGAATGAAACAAGAATCTTTTTAGCTTGTATTGTCAAACATAAAAAGATTAGAAATAGAACACTTTCATGGTGTTTGATTGAATGGAGGGTTTATATTATTAAAGTCATATATCTTACTACTGAACTTATCATTGGATTTTTCCTTCTTTTTATAATTGTTAAGTTTGTCGGAAAGAAAATCATTAATCAAATAACCCCCTTCACTTTTATTGCCGCTATTGTATTGGGAGAATTACTTGGTAACGCATTATACGACCATGAAATCGGTGTACTTTATATTATATACTCAATGGCATTATGGGGCGGTTTACTTTTCTTGGTGGAATATCTTGGACAAAAGTATTTAGCGTTTCGTGGCATTTTTGAAGGAAAACCGTCTGTCCTTATTAAAAATGGAATAGTTGATCGAGAAGAATTGAAAAAAAACCGAATGAATATCAATCAGCTGCAAAGCCTACTTCGGCAAAGCGAAACCTTTTCTATCCGGGAGGTTGCTTTTTGTTATTTAGAATCGAATGGCTCCATTAGCATATTAAAAAAAACAAAGTATCAAAAAACTACTCAAGAAGATTTTAATATGCCTATAAAATCTGTTTATGTTCCGGTTACTTTAATTCGAGATGGGGAAGTTTTATGGGATGAACTAATTGATTTAGGATTTAATGAATCTTGGTTAAAAAAACAACTCAAGTCACAAGGTATTTCTGATAATAAAGATATATTTGTAGCCGAATGGCTAGAAGATGACGGATTATTTATACAAACTTATTAATCGGTCCCTTTTCTCATAAGGCGTCACCTTTTAGCAAAGAAACTCATAATAACTCATCCTCTCAAAATAAAGGTCAACAAAACAAAAAAAACAGTAAAGATATCTTAATTTTATATGTCTGAAAATTCTTATAATTAAATAAATACGGAGGGGAGGATGATTAAATGAAGACGAAGGTAAATTGTTTCAGGGGCAGGTTTTTCATGATTGCAATAATGGTACTGATGGTAGCGATTAGCGGTTGCTCCACCAATATGGGGGCAAGTTCAGGTGATCAGGCTGATGGACAGGCTTCCAAGAAGGAGAATAGCCTGGTCATTGCCCGTCTATCCGATGTGGAGAATCTCGATCATCATTTTATGTCAACCATCAATGCGGCAAGTGTAACACACGGTAAAATATATGAGGGGCTTGTCGGCAGAGATAAAAACGCCAAAATCAAGCCATTACTTGCAAAGGAATGGGAGCAGTTGGATGAAACAACGTGGGAATTCAAGCTAAGAGATGATGTCTCGTTTCATGATGGGTCAGCATTTAACGCCGAGGCTGTCAAGAAAACGTTCGATCGATTAACAGACCCAAAGGTGGCTTCTCCTCGAGCTGTTGTTTTCAAAATGGTCAAGGAAGTAAAAGTAGTCGATGATCATACCGTTCAATTTCTTTTATCTGAGCCTTTTTCACCCTTATTATCCATCCTGGCGAGCCATGAAGGCGGAATCATCAGTCCAAAGACCATTGAAAAATACGGGAAAGACATTATCCAAGAGCCGGTCGGCACAGGTCCATTTGTGTTCAAGTCCTGGGAAACAGGAAAAGAGATTGTGTTTAATAGAAACGACAAGTATTGGGGAGATCAACCAACTATAAGCGAAGTCGTATTCAAAGTCGTACCTGAAGAGACAACGAGAATTTCCATGCTTGAAACGGGCGAAGCCCATATTGCAGAGCCCCTTTCTGTCACGATGATGGATTCAGTGAAGGCATCCAATAATGTTGAAGTCTACCGAAGTGAAGGCTTTGGTACGGAGTATGTAGGTTTCAATGTGCAAAAAAAACCTTTCAACGATGTCCGTGTCCGAAAAGCTATATCCCATGCGGTTGAAATGGACTCCATCATGAAAGGTGTATTCAATAATATAGGAAAAAAAGCGAACTCCTTATTGGGATCTAAAGTGTTTGGCTATCATCCGGATATGAAATCATATGAATATAATGTAAACGAAGCCAAGAGGTTACTGGCCGAAGCAGGGTATCCTGATGGATTTAAGACCACATTGCTTACAATGGACAGTAAGGAAAGGATCAGCCTTGCTGAAGTCATGCAATCCCAGCTCAAAGGAATTGGAATCGACTTAGAAATACAGATTCAGGAGTATGGAAGCTTTGTAGAGCAAGCCACAAGTGGAAATTCGGAAATGTTCATCATCAGTTGGAGAAATGCCACAGGCGATGCGGATTATAATCAATACAATCTATTCCACAGCAATTCCCATGGACCTGCCGGAAATACATTTTTCTATAGTAATGATGAGGTAGATCAATTGATCGAACAGGCACGTTCTGAAATGGATCAAGAGAAACGATTGGAGCTTTATGCAAAATCTCAGGAACTGGAAATGGAAGACGCGGTCTACATCCCGGTTCGGGTGATTGAAAACATGGCGGCGATTCGAAACAACGTAAAAGATTTTTCGATCAGTCCTGCCGGTTATTTGGAAATCAATGATATTAGCATTCAATAATATTTCACTAAACGATTTAGTAAGATCAAAAATGAGAAGTTGCCTAACTTCTCATTTTTGATTTCTATTTACTTATTCTTTCTTTCCTGTGCTTTAATGGCCACCTTCTCAAGTCCATTTTGTGCAAATTCCACATCTGACTTCGGCATCGCTTTATTATTTTTAAGGTCCTTATTCTTCTGTTTAGACATTCTTTCACCACCCTTTTTGTTTTGTTTTTATAGTGCTCAAAGGTGGCAACAAATATGAAAACACTCGTCTTTATATGCCGATTGGGTGGCCCACAAAAAAATAAGCCGACTCCAGTAGGAATCGACGAAAGAAATTAAAATACTCCATTCTCATTAGGTGAATCCTCCGGGATGGCTTGTCCTACATCCCACAATTCTACAATCCTGTCATCCTGGAAACGGAAAATATGGACCACTGCCCCTCCAAGGTCCTCTGGATTCTGTCTCACATGTGAATGAACCGCAACCGTGTCACCTTCCTGGATGGCACGCTTGACTTCGAGTATCTTGTCCGGGTTCCCGGCTGCATTCTCTTCCATGGCAGACATAAGCGAATCTGCATCCCCGGGAAAATACGGATTGTGATGGCGAAAGTCAGGACCTGCATGACTTTCATATGCTTCCCGGACGTTCCCTGATGCGACTAGTTCCAGGAATGAGACTGCTCTTTCTTTAATGGTGAGTGATCCATTCATTTCAATCATCCTTTCATTTCAACTGTGATCCTTTCATTTTAAAGGAAAAGGATGGATTTGGCGAATGAGTGTCCTTGATGTAAAAAAGCATTGACCCATGCAGGTCAATGCTTTAAGATTATCGCTTATTAAACGCATTTAACATCCAAATATGCTGTTCCATGGATGTTTTAATTCCGATAAATAAATCAGCTGTAGGCTGGTCTTGAGAATCCTCTGCTGTCTCAATGATTTTCTTGGAATCCTTTACGATTTGTTCAAAATCGTTCACTAAGGCATCCACCATTTCAGTAGACGATTCTTTTCCGTTGGATTCTTCAATGGTAGCCGTTTCAAGGTATTCTTTTAATGTGGCGATCGGCTTCCCTTTAATCGTCAGAATTCTTTCTGCCACTTCATCAATATAATTCCCCGCTTCATTGTAGTATTCTTCAAATTTCTCATGCAGGGTGAAGAATTCCGGACCCGTTACATACCAATGATAATTGTGTAATTTTGTATAAAGGACGTTCCAATTTGCAAGTTGTTTGTTAAGTGCCACGACTAATTGTTGATTCATGTATGTTCTCTCCTTTGTCTTTGTTATAAATGTATTATACCCTTATTTATAATTATTATCAATTAATAAGAATTATCATAAATAGATTACATCATTATTTTTTCCACCGATTTTGATAAAATACGTTTTTCTCAAAAATAAAACCAACAGGAGCGCGACTCTTTCATGAGTCCATCACTCCTGTTGGTTTTATAGATCTTTTTGTTCCACATTAAGTTCAATCAGATTACCATCTGGATCGGTGCAGAAAATTTGGGCGAATCCGCTTTTTGAGTTAGGTTTTTCAAGGATTTCAACCTCGTTCTTTTTTAACCATGTTAGAGTATCATGGTAGTTTTTCACTCTTAGGGCAAAATGACCTTCCCTGCTGGATAGGCGTTTATCCTGACGAATGGTCTGGGACGAAGGATCGACGATTAGATGGAGCTGCTGGCCCTCAATTTCATACCAGGCACCTGGAAAACCAAAGTCAGGACGTGTGATTTCGTTTAAACATAATGTTTTCCCATAGAAATTTTTCGCTTTTTCCAGATCTGTCACCGTAAGACTTACGTGATGGAGACACGTATATTTAATCAAAATCCTCACTTCTTTCTTTTTTTGTATAGGACTTGCCCATTTACACCGTCATCTTCCAACTGGACAACGCCAGCCACCGCTCTTTCTCTTTATAATCCGGCACGATTTTCCCGACAAGTCGCCAGAAAGACCGGTCGTGATTGAGGTGGACCATGTGGCACATTTCATGGACGACCACGTAGTCGATGACATCCCAGGGAGCCATGGCAAGCTTCCAGTTGAACGTCAGCTGTCTTCTCCCATCACAAGTTCCCCAGGTCGTTTGACTGTCTGCGATGCGGATGGAACGGGGTTTGGTTTTAAAGTGACGTTGATGGACCGCAATGCTTTTCTCTACCATCGCTTTGCACTGCTTGTAGTAAAAACGTTTTAACGCCTGTTGGATCCGTTCATCTTCAAGCTCTTTTACTTGGATGTGAAGCGTCTTTCCGTCAAATATGACATGATCCTGTGTGATCGATGGATCGTGTTGAACCTTTATCGGAAATGAGTTCCCAAAAAACAAAAAAGGTTCCCCATGATGATACGTCTTCTCTTGTGGTCCAATCAGACGATCCTTCATCTCCTTCGATTTCTCCAGGATCACATCCCATTTATCCTCCAGCAGCCGGATCACCGATTCATCCGGGGTCCCTTTAGGTGCATGGACTTCAATGTTTCCGAATCTGTCCAAGTAGATGCCGATGGAAGTCCGATTCTTATATTTAATCTCAAACTGTATGGTCTCACCAGAATAAGTGTGGATCATCTTTTATCCCCTATATCGGATGGCTAACCCTTTTAAGAAATTCCGCGCATACCGGTCACCGCACACTCTGTAATTGTTATGGCCTTCTCTTCGCAGTATCGCTCCCAATTCGCCTTTTGTGATCACTACTCCAGCCAGATCCAATATTTCGATCATATCCTCACTTGTTAACGAGAGGGCGATTTTTACCTTCTTTAGAAGAAGATTATTCACATGCTCATACGTCAATTCCGGTCGATCCGTCTGTCCCGGTTTTGGTCCTCTTTTAAACGTAATGAAGCCATTCAAGAATGACTCGTACATTTCATCATCACATGGGATATGGTCTTCATCCTCAATGATCTCTTCCTCGAAATCATCACTGTACTGTGTTTTTGTAAGCACCTTCAGCACTTCTTCCTTTGAGAGCACAATGCCTCCAAGCTTGAAGATCTCTACCATTTCTGTGTTTTTGATATCGAGTGCATATCGTAATCGTATTAATATATCGTTATTATTTAGGTTCATGTGTCGACCTCCTGAGATTTTCCTATCACTAAAACAATAGCTTACCACTATAAGGACTTGTTTTATAGTATGACCTCAATGAAAAAGAAGCTTACCTGATGACAGATAAGCTTCTTGAGTCTACACCCGGATTAATGAACCGTTTCAGCCTGCCCCTTAACAAATTTAGCAAAGACAAACCGAATGAACGGTCCCATGATGACTAGCTGAAGAGGAAGAGCAAAGATGAAATTTTTAGAAGCAATCGAAAAGTAGTTTTCAACTAATGTACTCTCTCCCGGGCCATCAAAGAAATACGTCATTCCCAATCCAAAAAGCGACATCAAGCAAACCATCCCCACCACCATAAAAAGGGAAGTGAACAGAATCACATACAAACCCTTGGATTTGTCGAATGGCAAAGAAAACACCATCTTATGTGCCACCGGTCCGACAATAAATAATTCCAATAGTAAAGCTACAATAAAACCCAGGATCAGTTGAACCAGGATTCCTGTCAATGAAATCGTGTCAAGCAAGTCATTGATCACTATATTATAAAATGTCATGACCACTACCATCCCTATACACATCATCATTCCAAAATAAAGATTTTCCTTCTTCGTTGTTGACAATTTCCATCATCCCTTCTTTTGAACACCTAGTCATTATAGCGATTGAGGGATAGGCTGCATAAGTGAACATTTTGTGAACGATTGATGACCGCGGGAGAGTATAATTTTTCATATAAAAGAGGAAATATATTAGGGTAGAATGAACGATTTACATGCTATATAATGGAATTCAGGAGGTGATATATATGGAAAAGCAAATGGTAGAAATTTTATTAGATCTACAAAAAGAATTTAAAGAGTTTCGAGGTGAGCTACAAGAGACTAAATTGGATGTTAGAAACATCAGGAATGATTTAAGAGAGACTCAGTCTGATGTCAAAAATATCAGTAACGATTTAAAAGACACTCAGTCCGATGTCAAAGACATCAGCAACGATTTAAAAGAGACTCAGTCCGACGTCAAAGACATCAAGGAAACGGTAAAAAGAATTGAGACATCACAAGCAGATGATGTCGTTGCTTTGTTAAAAGTGACCAAACAGAACGCAGAATCTGAATTCCTCTATTTGAATAAAAGACTAACAGAAATCGATAAGCGGGTATTCAATCTTGAGAGTCGGGTTGAACGTTAATGGTCTTCGTAACGTAGCGAAAGCGACCAAGAACCCATCAATCATCCATATCCCATCCATCTACCTATCAACATGACCCCGCCTGCTATTTCTACATCTTTTCTATTCATGCCTATTAAGTCTATCTCACCTTCAAATATTCCTTTACCATTACTCCAGCATGCAATGCTTCGCCTTCTCAGTTTAATCCTGTTATACTTACATTACCTACCATAAATCTGAAATGAGTGATGTCATGTTAACCTCATATGAGAAAATAAATCTGTCAGGAAACAAACTTGCTGAAGTTTATCTCCATAAAACTCCGGATAATCGATTTATCGTATCGATACCAACAATCCATTGGTCTGCAGAATTCAATCAAAAGGATGACATTAGCATTCAAAGTACAAAACTTCAATCCTCACTTAATTTTCATATGTTCCAAGGAGATACAGACGAATTGGTCACAGCTATCGAAAAGTTGGTCCAAAGCCATTCTTAAATACAAGGCACAAAACAGCAAATGATATTTATTAGCTGTTTCTTCATGCTTATCAAGAAAGGTCCGTCCCTCACCACTTTAGTGCGGTGAGGGACGGACCTTCTTTTAGTTAGGAGCAAGGGGAAATTTCAGTGTGACCGTTGTTCCGTCTCCCGGATCGCTGACAAACTGTATGTTCCCGTTGTATTTCTCCACAATGTTGAAGCAAATCATGAGGCCCAGGCCGGTTCCTTTACTTTTTAAGGAGTAGAACGGAGTCCCGAGGTTCTTCACTTCCTCCTGACTCATTCCACGCCCATTGTCTATAATTTGAATGCAGACTTGGCCTTTTACTTTGACAGCCTTCACCTTAACGGAACCACTATGCGGAGAGGCTTCGATGGCATTTTTAATTAGGTTGATGAATAGTTGCTTTAATTCAATGGAATTGGCCGCCACATGACAATCCTTTTCCACGTTGAGATCAATGCCGTTATCGTTCAACAGACCGTACATGCTGAGTAGTTCCGTTACATCTTTGAGAACCATTTCAACATCGACGTTGTCTACCTTCTCCACATTGTCCGGCTTTGAAACGGTGAGGAACTGGGAGATAACATGCTCCGCCGTATCGAGTTCATTCATCATCAAGGCAAAATTCTGCTTCTGACTTTGGCTGAATGCCGGGTCCTCCACATAATATTGAAGAAATCCATTTACGACGGTCAAAGGATTCCGGATTTCATGGGCGACAGCCGCTGCCAGCTGACCCGTCGTCCTCATCCGCTCCGCCTGCTGCACCTGTTCATAGTAAAGCCGCTGCTTCTGAATCCGCAGATTCGTTAAATGGAAGATAAAATACAGGAGGATTTGACTGGCCAAGAAGTTCACAACATTCCCTACTAAATCTATGTAGATGTAAGGATAGTCCTGCCCCTTATCTACGAATCCGATATAACCGAATGTAAACGCAATGAACGCAGAATTGATTACAAGCGAAAAATAAAAAAGCCTCTTGTCAAAAAAGAGAATCGAAAAAGCAGGAATAAAACAAAGTAAAACAAACCCCGACCAGGTTTCAGGATACAAGTAAAACAACGCGTAAAAATAACCGGTAGAGGAAATGACCGTCATATATCTCATCCACGCATTCTCATACCAAGGATAAATCAATAAACAGCCAGAGATGATCACGATCATTCCCCCATGCACCGCGAATCGGGAATTCACCGGATTATCCACCAGTAGACCCGCTATCATCAGGACGATGATGAATGAAACAATCATATAATAGTATTTTTTATGTAATCGACCATGAAATTCCTTCATTAAAATGCTCCCACTAGATAACTCTATTTCTGTCATTCTATGACAGGACATAGTAACTATCTTACAAAAACCGGGAATAGTCAATAATGGAAATCAATTAAAATGGGAGGGACGGACCTTCACAAGGTCCGTCCCTCCTCCATATGATTAGAAAATATTCAACAGCTCATCAAATGAATCAACAGCTTGCGTATATTCTTCCGCTTCACCAAAACCATAGCGGGCATAGATAAATGGAATCCCCGCTTCCTTTGCCGCCTTTTGGTCCCCTTCTGTATCTCCAACGTATACAGGGTCATTTAAATGGTTGCGCTCGATGATGAGCTTAATATTTTCACCTTTTGAAAGTCCTGTCCTGCCAGGGTTCTCGTAATCGATGAAATGCTTATCCAGTCCGTGATATTCATAAAAGGCCTCAATGTATCCGTCCTGACAGTTGCTCACGATAAACAGCTTGTACTTCTTTGACAGCTCTACAATCACCTCTTCCACATGATGATAGAGACTCCCTCCATGCTTACTTAAGTGTGGGATTTCATGGCGGGACAGATTTTTCAGAAGCTTTTCCCGCTCCTCTTCGTTCAATTCAGGGAACAATCTCTTCCCGATTTCCTTCATTTGAAGCCCCATGGTTTCTTCAAGATGCTTCCTTGTTATGCCTTCTTTTAACTGGTTATGCTCGTTGATGACGCTGTTCCATGCTTCCAGAACGGATTCAATGGGATCCCATAGTGTGCCGTCCAAGTCGAAAATGATGCTGTCCATGCCTTATTCCTCCAGTTCGTTTAGTGTTTTGATACAGGTAAAAATTGTCATTATATGTAGTATAGCAGAAATTTTCAGTAGGAAGGAGGGGTTTCCTAAGTGATCTATGCTGGTCACATAGATCACACACCAAACAGGAAATTTATGTTAATATAATTAGTAGAGTCATAGACTATAACGGAGGAAAATTCAATGAGCAAACATACAGAGCTGCATAATCTAATACATGAAAGCTGCAAAGAACTCGACTTCTCAGGTGTCGTCCTCGTCAAACAAGGGACAGAAGTATTATCAGAAAGCGCACATGACTTTGCGAATCGATCGGACCAGATTCCTAACACCCCGGGTACACGATTCGGGATTGCCTCTGGGAGTAAGTTATTCACGAGCATAGGGATAGGTCAATTGGTTGAAAAAGGGTTACTCTCTTTTGACACTCGTCTGAAGGATTGTTTGGATATCGACTTTCCTCATTATGATGAACGTGTGAGCATCCATCATCTTTTGACACATACATCAGGCATTCCGGATTATTTCGATGAGGAAGTGATGTCTGATTTTGAAGATCTGTGGAAAGAAACACCTGTATATCATATGAGATCACTACAGGACTTTTTGCCATTCTTTCAATCCAGTCAGATGAAATTCACTCCCGGCGATCGATTTCATTATAATAATGCAGGGTTCATCCTATTGGGATTGATCATTGAACAGCAAACAGGGCAGTCTTTTACAGAATACATAGAATCTGAGATTTTCCATAAAGCAGGCATGGTCCATTCAGGCTATTTTTCATTGGACTGCCTTCCTCCAAATACGGCAGTGGGATATATAGAGGAAGAGAATACATGGAGAACCAACCTCTATTCAATTCCTGTAAAAGGCGGGGCTGACGGCGGGGCGTTTATTACAGCATCAGATATGATGAACCTTTGGGAAGCTTTATTTTCTTATAAACTAGTAAATGAAGAAACGACCGGGAAACTGCTGACCCCTCATGTCCATGTGAACGGAGAAGTGCACTATGGTTATGGAATCTGGATGAACCAAAGGAATGATGAAATCTACAAGTTTCATGTGATGGGATATGATCCCGGAGTCAGCTTTCGTGCCTCTTATTATCCTAAACTTGACTTGAAGCTGGCGATTCCGTCCAATAGAGAATCAGGACCGTTTGAAGTGACAAAAGCCCTTGAAGGACATTTCGGGATCTGAGCGTATTAACTAGGGTTCCATCGTCTGGACATTCAGTCATCGAAGAACGATGGAACCCCATTCTTTAAAATGTCATTTTCCATATACCTCAAGTTAAAATATTCATCCTTTTTTCCAACACCTTCAATTGAAATATCTCATAATTCCCCATTTTAAAACACCCAGCGCAACAAAGGTTAAAAGCAAGTCTAGTAAAGCCGTCTTCTTCCTTCCATTCTTCAGACTCATCACTGCGTCATATATGCCCTTAAACACCCAAAAAGCCATTAGAGACATCCAGCCGAAGGAGTCATTTTGAGGCTGGTCATCAAACATCATGATCCATGCCGCTATAATAAAGGAAAGCAGGAAAACATTGATTGCGATTTTCAGAGGTTTATTCATCTCATAAGGCTCCACTCTTCCACCCTCCTTTTCAGCATGCCGGCGTTAGATTCCCATCTTTTTTACCGCTTTTAATAAGCTTTTCACCCTGTTCCACTTCTCCCCCAGGCAAATCCCAGATTGGATAATCCTTGCGCTAAAACAGCCTGACGTGCTTGTCATATTCGTTATCCCCATTTCACCGAATCTACTCACACCGGAGTCAAGAATTCTTAATTTACACCATCTACAATAACATAAATTACCAAAAGTATTGCAGAATGAAGTTCTTTTCATTTTTCATATAAAAAAGAGCCTATCCTTTTAGAATAAGCTCTTGGTCAATGGTTTCATAAACTATCCTTTATTCAGCTGGTGACAACTCGCTCTCTGTCACCCATTTATGATTCTTTACTTCTTCTCCACCTGTCACGGGTGTGAAATCCACCATATACACCGTAGTTTCTTCAGCAGATTCCACTGTGGCAGTCGCATCTTTCATCCCTTCCATATGATCTGCGTCCAATACGACCTCATCACCGGAGGTATAAGGTTCCTCCCCATGACCGGCAATTTCTTCATGGATGACCCATTTATGGTCTTTCACTTTTTCTCCACCAGTGGTCGGTGTATAGGTAACAGTATAGACGACGGTCTCATAAGCACCTGAGATCGAGGCTTCTGCTCCCTTCATTCCTTTCATATGGTCATCTTGGATGATGGCTTTGCTTCCTACTGGATATGTCGGATTGGCAGCTTCCTTCAAGCCTTCCGGTACTTCTCCTGAACTGGAGTGGTTCATGTCATCATGATCCATTCCGTCCATTTCTTCCTTCATCTCCTGATCATTTCCGCCTTCATGTCCCGTATCCTCTCCATTGTTGGAGCAGGCTCCCAATAGGAGAAACAGTGCTGTAACGAGTAACAGGATCGTATTTTTACTATTTGTAGTCATGGTCATCCTCCTTTTTATCTTCTCAACCAAGTTTACCCAGTAAAATTGCAATTTATATGGAGAACGGAAATAGAATCATGAAGAATTTATGACAAGTGCTATCCGGATGTCAGGCATTGTGCATAGTTTTTTCATATTTTTTCGTTAAAATAAAGGAAATGACAAAATGAGGTTATACCATGAATAAAATTTCAACCAAGTTAGCCCTCTACTTTACGATCGCGGTTCTCGTGATGGAAGGATTGTTGATGCTCTATCTACATGACAATATCATTGATACACGGGTCGATGAGGAGTTTGAATCGATTCTATCCCGGGGAAACAGTCACCGTGATGTGCTAGAGGATCACTATTCAGAAACGACACTCCACCACATTGCCCTCATGGAATCGAAAACAGAAACGGAAGTCGTGATCACAGATCAAAGCCATAACGTCATCATTGGTTCAAGTGAATTAACAGATGGGATGCGTGAACTAATCCAAGTCACCCCTGAAACACTGACTCGTGAAGGAATGGTCATCGAATCAAATTGGAAGAATATGAATTATTTAGCTACCGTCACATCCTTCGAAAGTGAACAGAACGAAGGATATGTCTATATGTTCAAGAGCGCCGCACCGTTACGGAACCTGATCAGCCAATTGAACAGTCATTTCCTTCTCGCAGGAATACTGAGTCTCATCATCTTAACCGGGATTCATTTTCTCCTATCGAAAATCCTCACGCGCCCCTTATTAAAAATGAAGCAGGCGACGGAAAAATTGAGCAAAGGGAATTTCGAGGTGAAACTTCCGGAACTCGGTCAGGATGAACTTGGGGATCTCTCGAATTCCATTCAGAGGCTGGCGTCAGATTTAGAAACCATTCAACAGGAGCGCACTGAATTCTTAGCTAATATTTCCCATGAGCTCAGGACCCCGCTGACCTATGTACAAGGGTATGCCAATGTGGCTCTTCGAGAGGACATCCCTGAATCTGAACGAAAAGAATATCTGAACATTATCCAGGAAGAATCTAAAACCATCCTGACGTTAATAGAAAATTTATTTGAGCTGGCAAAAATTGATGAAAACAATTTCTCCATTCAAACTGAAGCCATTGATTCGGGCCCTTTTTTTCATAAAGTCATCAACAAGATAACTCCTGTTTTTAAAAGAAAGGGAGTCGATCTCATTTTGACTGTGAAGGAGGATTTCCCGTTCCATGCCGATCCAATACGGGTCGAGCAAATCGTTCTGAACCTGTTGGATAACGCCCTAAAACATTCGCCTCCTCATTCAACAACGGAGGTGACGGTTGAGCCAACCGAATCAGGAAATATGAGCCTCGAGATTAACGATCAGGGAATGGGCATCCCACCGGAGGAACTTCCACAAGTATTCAACAGGATGTACCGGGTGGAGAAATCACGTTCCAGGGAATTTGGCGGATCCGGTCTCGGGCTATCCATTGTGAAAGAACTGGTGGAAGCACATGGCGGTCAAATTTCCATCCAAAGTGAACGAAATAAGGGAACATCGATCAACATTATACTGTGAAGCTTGGAGGTCAGTCTGATGAATACCATTTTATTAATCGATGATGAAAGAAGGATGCTGAACCTGCTGGAGCTTTATCTGAAGCCTCACGGGTATATATGCAAAAAGAAAAATAACGGCTATGACGCGATTCAGGCCGTTAAGAAACATTCTGTAGACCTGGTCATATTAGATATCATGATGCCTGAGCTTAGTGGCTTTCAGACCTGTGAAAAAATCAGAGAGTTTTCAAATGTCCCCATCATCATGTTAACGGCCAGGGGGGATAAGGATGACGTCATAAAAGGCTTAAACGCCGGGGCTGATGACTATATCACGAAGCCCTTTGATGAAGGGGAACTGGTCGCACGCGTGAATGCTCAGTTCAGAAGGATCAAACAGTATGACCAAGTAGATGATCAACGCTTGACCAGAGGGGCTTTTACGTTGGATGGAGACTCCTACACGTTAAAATATGAGAATGAAATCAGTTCTCTGACGTTAAAAGAATATAAAATCCTGCACTCCTTGATGAAGAACACAGAACGGGTATACACCCGTGAACAACTCCTTCTCATGGTATGGGATATCCAATCCACGACCGATATCCGAACTGTGGATTCCCATATCAGGAATTTAAGGGAAAAGCTGAAGAAAGCAGGTTTCCCCATTGAACCTCATTTGAAAACAATATGGGGCATTGGCTACCAGTGGAAAATATAACAAAAGATCAAAGGAACCCTATCCTTTGATCTTTTGTTTGTTCACTCCATTAGGCGATTTTCTTACATTCTTCTGCACATTTGAAGCAAGCATCGGCACATGCCTGACAATGATCATGATCATGCTTCTTGCATTCTTCGCCACATGCTTCACAAATCGCAGCACATACTCCAGCGAGATCAGATGCAAATGGTGTCCCTCTTACTAAGGATTGTTCTAAGTATGCACACATATCCGCACATTCCCGATCGTACCTGATGCATTCTTTCATCATATTGAGATCTTCTTCCTTTAAACAAGAATCGTAACAATGGTTACAAGCTACCATACATTCATGTAATGCGTTGATGACCGATTGATATTTTTCGTGTGACAATGTGAACTCCTCCTTTAAGATTGTGTACTTCATATACTTAATACACGTTTACTATATCCCGTTCATTCTGTAATAAACGGATAAGTTGGATATATTTAATTAGAAAGAAGTTTCGTTTCATTTGCATATTTATTGCACAATTAGAGGGTAAACAAGGTCATCTTGGAAACACGCCCATAATATAAGCCTAGGCAGGTATAAAAAGGGACGGACCTCATGCTTTCTTATTGATGCACAAGGTCCGTCCCTTCTTTTGATTAACCTCACCTTTTATGGAATAATGAATAAATGCTCGTTCCATTAGTGCAAGTAACCAATGGAATACCGGATGGATGAGCTTTTTTAGTTCACCGCATATACATATTAGTTTTGATTTAAATCTTGGAGGTATGAATGGTTGTTTGCACAAATCACTGAACGCAAGTACATGAGTTCCAAACATCTTTTTATCTACATTATCCTCGCACTTTGCGTGGCCGCTTCCCTCTATTTCGTCTACCACAATCATGAATGGTATGATCGACCGATTGCCGAAGTGATCAGTACGAAGATTGTGGAAACGACGGAGATGGAGGATATGAATGGAAATAAGGATAAGCTCTACTCTCAGCAGATCATAGCTGAGCTGAAGAACGGGGATCAAAGGGGTGAGACGATCACTCTAACCAATGAGTATTCTTCCTCCGGGGCAACTGATCAGGAATATCGTCCCGGGAATGAATTATTCGTAAGTATCGATTCATCTCCATCAGGAAAAATAGAGCTGACAGGGAACATAGAAGACGTCAAACGGGATACATACATGATGATCATCGGCTGGGTTTTTATCCTTCTCTTATTGGTGGTCGGTAAGAAGCAGGGGCTGTTCTCCCTGATCACCCTTGGAGTCAATGCCGTCATCCTGTCCTATGCCCTGGATATTTACCTGAATTCAGAGGATATAAGCCTGTTGGTGGTATGCAGCATCGGGGTGATTTTGTTTACCGGCATATCCCTTTTATTCGTCAATGGCTTTAATGAAAAAACGTACGCAGCGGTTGTTGCGACCTTGATTGGAACGTTCATGACGCTCCTGATCGCCTATGTTGTGGTCGGATTCACCGCTGGAAACGGTCTTCGTTATGAGGAGATGCAGTTCCTGACCCGCCCATATGAAATGGTGTTCATGGCAGGGATACTTGTGGGGTGCTTAGGAGCGGTGATGGATGTCGCCATCACTCTATCGTCGTCCATCTTCGGACTTTATGAGAAGAATCCGGACATCTCCATCAAAGCGTTAAGGAAGTCGGGATTTGATATCGGCCAGGACATCATGGGAACGATGACGAATATTTTGTTCTTCGTCTATATAAGCGGAGCTATTCCCATGCTCATTTTGTTTTTCAAAAATGCTTCCCCACTTGGATTCACCCTTTCCATGAATCTTTCACTGGAAATGGCGAGGGCACTGACCGGGGGAATCGGCATTGTACTGGCGATCCCGATCGCCATCTTTATATCCATCTTTTTTGTCAGCAGAAAGAAGGCTAGACTATGACTGTACAACTCTATCTCGCAGCCATCCTTTTCATCTTAATGATCACGATTGGTGGAAAAAAAGGTGCCCGGTCCTTTGTAGCTCTATTTCTTAACTTCGGCGTGCTTCTTTTCACCATTATTTTAATGAATGATCCGAATCTGAATCCGATCATCCTGACGCTGATTGCCTGCACCCTGATCAGCTGCATATCCCTGTTTTTCATCAGTGAGATCAACATCAAGACGGTAACAGCCTTTCTTTCGACGATCATCGCCACCGGCTTACTGCTCTTCTTCATCCTGATGTTGACCGATCAGGCGATGATCCAGGGATTCAGTGAAGAGGAAACCGAGGAAATCGGGGCGTTTTCCTTATTTGTCGGAGTGGACTTTGTTAAAATCGGGGCTTCCATGATCATCATGAGTACGATCGGTGCCATCATTGACCTATCCATCTCGATTTCCTCGCCTATGCGTGAAATCGCCTATCACAATCCTGCTATCAGCAGAAAAGATCTATTCTCCTCGGGGCTGAGCATTGGCAGGGATATCCTTGGAACCAGCACGAATACGCTATTCTTTGCTTTCTTCGGAGGCTATATGGGACTGCTCATCTGGTTCAAGGACCTATCCTACTCGATCGGGGAAATCGTGAATTCCAAAGTATTCAGTTCCGAAATGATCTTCATCGGTTCAGCAGGGATCGGTGTCGCCCTCGCGATTCCGGTCACTTCCTGGATCACGGCTTACTATTTAGTGAGGCGGAGAAGCGAGTCGAGTGACAGGATTGAACGTTAAAAAATTTTTTCAGGATCGAAACTTTCAAAAAAGCAGAGGCAAACCGATTCTTTCACGTCATCAAAATGATATGGTAAGATAGCACCTACACTGATTCAGACTTTAGGAGAATGACCATGAAAAAAACAATCGACCATATTGGAGTAGCTGTCAGAAACATAGAAGATACCATCCGCTTTTACGAGAATGTTCTCGGGGCGAAGCTGATCGACCTCTATCGAAGCGATGCCAAGGGTGTCGAAAGCGAAATTGCGATCATGGAGGTGGACGGAGCCAGAACAGAATTACTTGCGCCGACGAATAATGATACATCACCCATCGCACGGTTCATCAAGCAAAAAGGCAAGGGCGTCCATCACATCGCCTATCGTGTGGATGACCTCGATGCCGCTCTGGAAGAACTGAAGCATCAGGGGATCCGCACATTGGAGGATAGCCTTCGGATCAACAAGCATGGCAGAAGATTGATCTATTTGAACCCTGCTGATACGGAAGGCACGATCATTGAGTACTGTGATTATCCCGATGGAGAAAAAATCTAGCCAAACAAAAACGCATTGGACTCAACTTGAGTTCAATGCGTTTTTTGTGCCCTCAACGACCACTCTTTCGTAATATTCCCGTCTTACGATCTGTTGGTTGCCAAATCATGCACGGCCATTTTAGCTCAACATGAATCCCTATTCCCTAAAATGATACCTACGACCTGTTTCTGCAGCCTCAGCAGCCTCTGCATCCGCCTTCGTCACATGAACCGTCCCACGTGGATGCTGAGGTGGGGCATAAATAGAATAGAGTTTAATCGGCGTATCACCCGTATTAATCAAATTATGCCACGTCCCAGCCGGAATCACGATCGCATAATCTTCCTTCACTTCTCTCTCAAAAGTTAAGTTATCCTGCCGGTCCCCCATCCGGACGATTCCCTGCCCTTGTTCAAGACGAAGGAATTGATCAAGGTCCGGGTGGATTTCCAACCCGATATCCTCTCCCGGATTAATACTCATTAAGGTCACCTGAAGATGGTCCCCCGTCCAAATGGCGGTGCGGAACGTGTCATTTTGAACCGTTGCCTCGTCGATATTCACGACAAAAGGGGCAGGACCATAATCCATCGATGCCATCCGACTGTCCTCATCCCCTCCCAGCATACTTAGCCGCCTCGCATGCTCCCATTCATCCTTACACGCATTCGCGAACACCTCATACACCGGCTGATGCTGCGCGTTTAGGCATCCTATCCGGAACTGTTCGTAATCCGCCAACTCCGCTTCATATCCCCTCTGCAGTCCATCCCGGTAAGAATGGAATGGAACACTCTCTACCTGGTAAACCGGCTGACTTCCCGTAAGCGAAGTATATAGATTGGTCAGTTGCCACCAGTGACGCTGTTCGTCTTCCATCAGTTGAAGAAGTTCGTGCTGGTGGTATTGATTCGGGGCTGCATGGGCTAATCGGCTGTACAGATCGGCTGTTGCCGCTTTTCTACTGATTCCGTCGAAAAGGAATTCAGCAATCGGCTGATTCGCTTCCTCCCCGGTTCTTGCCATAGGGTTTGGATTCGGATAAGGCTGATACGGATACGTCATCGGAACATTGTACATGCTGCTCATTCCCTTCAGATTTTTACCAAGATATCTTATGTCAGTACCAGAAAAATGTGCTTTCACCCATTAGAACGAATTTACGTTCAAGAGATTACCATTCTATCATCCGGGTATAGTAAACAAATGGATGCATTTGGAAAACAGGGTGAATGAGGTGATCTTTATGCAACGCTGGTATTTTCCTTTCATGGTCGGAATCTTCGTCTTTCTCGGACTTATTCTGATCAGAAAGCAGGATTTATCGTTTATCCTTACCTATAGTGCGGGGATATTTCTTGGCTTTTTGGTGATTTATTTGTTTAGGAGAAAGCGGGAGAACTAGCCCATTACAGTAAACGGATTCATTATCGATGGACTTCCTGTGTTAAAATAGAGAAAATTCAATCAACCGAATGAAAGGACTGAACTCATGTTACCGTCAGAATTAAGAAGCCGCATCCGAAACGGGGAACACCGATCCCATACATCAGGTGTGTGCCAGGATTATGTACAGACCAATTTAGTTGTCCTGCCTAAGGAATACGCCTTTGATTTTTTATTATTTACCACACGAAATCCCAAATCCTGCCCGATCGTCGAAGTGCTGGAAGCAGGTGAATTCGAATCAACATATGGGAAAGGTTCCGACATCAGAACGGATATCCCCCTTTATCACGTGTATGAGCATGGTCAATTGGTGGAAAAGAAAACGCGGATCGATGAAGTCTGGAGAGATGATTTCGTCACCTTCCTCATCGGGTGCAGCTTCACTTTTGAAAGTCAGCTGATCAAGGGGGATATCCCTTTGCGGCATATCGAGGAGAATAAGAATGTTGCCATGTATAAGACGAATATACAGACGGAAAAAGCCGGTGTGTTCCAAGGGCCAATGGTCGTCTCCATGAGACCGGTCCCGAATCATCTGGTACAAAAAGCAGCCGACATCACCTCATTATTCCCTAAAATGCACGGGGCTCCTGTCCATATCGGTGACCCTACTGAAATCGGCATCGGGGACATCACCCGCCCCGATTATGGCGATTTTGTCGGCATCAAGGAGGGAGAAACACCGATGTTCTGGGCTTGCGGAGTGACGCCTCAAGCAGTGGCCCTGCATGCAAAGATCCCCTTCATGATGACCCATGCCCCTGGTCATATGTTCGTGATGGATTGGAAGAATGAAGAGTACTTGAAGGAAGGAAAATGAGGGACGGACCTTTAAGAGGTCCGTCCCTCATCCCGTTACAACGGGGAATGATAGAGTGATCGTTGTGCCTTGATATACCTTACTTTGAACATTTACCGTACCACCCATGGCATCAACCAATTGAAAGACCGTCATCATCCCGAGACCTGTCCCTTTTGTTCCTTTCAGGGAAAAGTAGGGCTCGCCAAGGCGGGTGACTTGTTCCTGGGTCATCCCGATCCCCGTGTCGTTGATTGCAATCAACAACCGATCCTTTTCTTCATAGCTGACGACATTCAGTGCTCCTCCTGATTCCATGGCTTCAATGCCATTTTTCAGAACATTGATGAAGACTTGCTGAAGCTTATTGGAGTCTCCCATAATTGTATGGTTATGGGATAATTCGACATCCATCGTCACACCTTTTTTGAGGGCAAGGGGCATGATGATGTCTTTTGATCGCATAATTTCCATTGTGACATCCAGCTCTGTTTTTTCTTCCGGATGGGGTTTGGCAAAGGATAAATAATGATTGATCACTTCCGTCGCCCGATCGATTTCACTGACAGCCACTTTCGATAATTCGGTATTGGTCGAAGGATTTGTCGGATCTTCATTAATTAATTGCAGAAAGCCTTTGACCGTCGTCAATGGGTTTCGGATCTCATGACTGATGCTTGCTGCCAGATGGCTGACGACCTGCATCTTCTCATATTTAATCGATTCCATTTGAAGAATCACGGTGAGCCTGATCATCTCACAAAGGTACAAGACAAGGAAAGTGGATACCGTCAGGACACCTGAATAAATTACGAACGCCAGATAATCCTTAAAATCAAAGAACAGCGAAGGAATCAGAAGTCCCAAAATCGAGTAACAGAAGGAAAAGAGGGTAAACCAATACACTCTGATCCTCCACGGTTTCTCGGATAGTTTCGGAGACAGATAGTAAATGGCAATACTTGATAGAATCGTGAGGAGGATTGTGACAATCAACCCATGCCCCATAAACGGGACCCGAACGGCGATCATCGTGAAGGCCAATCCTATCAGTACCTTTCTTCCTCCATAAATCCCTCCAATTAAAAAAGGGATGAACCGCAAATCATAAAGGAAACCGCTATGTAATTGGTGCGACAGCAACACACTCAGAATGATCAGTACCATATTGGTGACAAAAAATTGAAAAGGCCCCATATGGGATTTATTCACGCTTTTCTTCGATAAATGATAGAAATTCACTAATAAGACAATGATCAGAATGACAAGGAGGTTGATCAGTAATCCGTTAAATAACGCTGAATGGTTCATCATGTATGCCTCCATAATTTCAGGTCGTTGGTCGAATGCAGATGAGGTCCGTCCCTCTTATGGATTCACCTTAAACATCCCTGTCATATTCGGTGAGTAATCCTTGAAATCATATTGTTCATAGAAAGCTTCCTTTCCTTGTGAAGCGAACAGCCCCACGAATGCCTTACTGGGGGCGTTTTCTTTGATGTAGCGCATTAATTCATCCATGATTTCCTTTCCGATTCCCTTACATTGATAGTCGGGATGGACCACCACGTCCTGAATGTAGAAATATATCGCACCGTCCCCTACGATCCTTCCCATCCCGATCACTTCATTCCGGTCCTTCACCATGACAGAGTACACCGAATGAGCCAATGAGGTCTCGGCAACGTCAAAATTCATATATTCTTTCCATCCGACACTTGAACATAAGGTTACGTATTCTTTCAGGGTCGGGGTTGTATTGGGCATGAGTTCATACTGTTTCATGGGGATCCTCCAATAATAGATATTTCTTACTATTCAATGTTTAATAGTTCGACAAAACGTCTCAAAAATCCTCCCAGGGGTGACCCAGTTGGCCCTTCTTTCGAGCTTTTAAAGTAAAAAACCGACTTCTGCTTCAACCAGAAATCGGGTACACTCTAAACCTTGGTTTAGGTCAAGGGTATTTTTTTCTAATAAAAAGGGACGGTTCCAAACAATAGAACCACCCCTTCACTTTCTCACGACACATAATCAATCGTCTTCCCGCCCATTTCAGCTTCCCTGCCAAACAGTCTCGAATACACTCCCGTTTGATTCAGAAGCAGATCCGCATGTTTTCCTTGTTCCACAATCCTTCCATCCTCCAGCACCACAATAGTATCAGCAGATAAAACCGTTGATAATCGATGGGAAACGATGATGATTGTTTGATTCTTCCCGGCTCTCATCACTGCTTCATTGATCTTGATTTCTGTGATCGGGTCCAGTGCCGAACTCGCTTCGTCAAGAATCAGGATCGGAGCGTCTTTTAAGAGTGCTCTAGCCAGAGATAACCGCTGTTTCTGCCCTCCTGAAAGCAGGCTTCCCCTCTCACCGACTGGGGTATTGAGTCCTTCAGGCAGGGTTTCGATGAGCTCGCTCAAGCCGCTATCCTCCAATGCTTTCAAGAGCTCTTCATCCGTTGCGTCACGCTTTCCTATGCGCAAGTTTTCTGCAAGTGTCCCGCTTCTGAGCATCACATCCTGGGTCACGATCGCCATTTGCGAACGGAGCCATGCTGTATCCCATTCCCGGATATCCCGGCCGTCGACTTCAATCCGTCCGACTCCCGTATCGTAGAGCTTAAATAGCAGATCGACTATCGTGGATTTCCCCGATCCACTCGGACCGACCAACGCCCATTTCTCCCCCGCACTGATGGAAAATGACACACCTTTTAACACATTTTCTTCTTTATCCGGGTAAGCAAACGCCACATCCTGGAGGCGGATGTTCCCGACTGCCCGTTCGCCACGCAAGCCTTCTGACACTTCAGCTTCAGAAGCTTCCTCAGAAAGCAGGATGTCAGAACGATCCAGTGCCGGCCCCGTCCGTCTGACTGAAAGCCAGTTCCGGAGCAGTTTCTGCATTTCATTCGCCGCGATGGTCACGAGTCCCCCGGCTGTCAGCATCTGTCCACTCGTCAGCCCCTGATTCCATATTAGTAACGTACTGATCAAATACACAAGACCTAAAGCAAATCCGTTATAGCTCGCAATCACCACCACCGACTGCATCCTTGCTTTCAGTTCCTTTACAGAGTGTTGCACGAAGGTGTCCCGGATGGAAATGACACTGTCCACTTCACTTTCAGAGACACCCATCACACGTGACAGGTGAATCCCCGTCACCGATTCTCTTAATCTCTCCAGGTATCTCGACGCTTCTTTTCTTGCATCAGCAGAAGCAGACCGGGTCCTTGCTCCAACATAATTGGAAGTCCAATAGAAAATCACTCCGAGGACAACACTAGTAATCATCAAGTATGGATGAATCCAGAACAGCACCAGGCTGTAAATGAAGACCCCCTGCACGCTCGCCATGAACGTCGAGCCTTCCCAAGCCAGGAAATTATGGAGCGTATCCGGATCATCCGACACCCTCGCAAGCATTTCCCCCGTGGGATTATGATGATAGAACGAATACGGGACGATCTGCAGATGACGGAACAATCTGAGCTTCTGCCAATTCGTCACAGTCTTCGCGGTCTGATGACAGAAATATTCGTCGATCACCATCATGACCAGGTCCAGTACGGCTGATAAAATCAAGAGCCACATGAGCCCCCATAGCCAGTTATAGTTTTCATTCGGGATGATCGTATCCACCAGCCAGCTGAGGGCAAGGGTCGGGATCAGGGCCGAAAACACCTGGCTGATCGCAATGACGATGGAGTCTGCGATGACCCACTTTTTATAGGGACGAAGGAAGCTGAGCACCCTTCTTCCGTCACGATTCTTCACTTGGGTGTCCGTCATCCGATCATCTCCTTTTCCAGCTCGCTGTATTGGGCTTTGTATAATTCATAATACTTTCCTCGCATGAGGAGCAGCTCTTCATGGGTTCCTTTTTCCGCCACCACTCCCTGATCGAGGAGGATGATCACATCGGCATTTCTCACCGTGACGAGGCGGTGGGCGATCGTGATCGTCGTCCGGCCCGGGATCAGCTTCTCTAAGGATGCCTGAACCCGTTCTTCCGTTTCCCCGTCCAGGGAGGATGTCGCTTCATCGAAGATCAGCACAGGCGGCTGTCTCAAGATCGCCCGGGCAAGGGCAACGCGCTGTCGTTGACCACCTGAGAGCTTCAAGCCCCGCTCCCCGACGACCGTTTCATACCGCTCCTCGAGGGAATCAACCAATTCTTTCAAGCCCGCCGCTTCCACAGCCTGTTCCAATTCCTCCATGGTTGCATCGGGTTTTCCGTACAATAGATTTTGCCGGAGTGTGCTATTTAGAAGAAACGTTTCTTGAGACACTACCCCGACCTGCTGTCTGAAGCTGTTCCGGTTGTATTCAAATAAGTTCTTATCATCAATAAGTATGGAACCCTGCTGAGGTTCATACAGTCCAAGTAAGAGTTGGACCAGAGTACTTTTTCCTCCTCCACTCGTTCCGACGATTCCAATGTGGTTCCCCTGACTCAGAGACAATGAAACTCCTTTCAAGACCTGCTTATCACTACCAGGATACGAGAACCATAGATTCTCCAAGTCAATCTTTCCTTTTACCTGGCCAAAAGAAGGAAGCTTCTCCCCATGTTCTTCTGGCAGATCAAAGTATTCGTAGATTCGTTGCAGGGCAGGAATCACCTGCTGAATCGTCAAGGCATGCTCCGCCATGGACCTGACCGGCAGAAACATGATGGGGATGAAGCTCAGGCACGCAACGAGGGTTCCGACCGTGATCGTCCCATCCCAGATCGCCCATCCACCGATCAGCATCACGACACCAGGAGCCGCGATATTGAACAGGTTCCCCAGTCGCCAATTCACCTTCCCTATGAGGGCAGCCCGAATTGAGAACTGCTTCCAATCAGAGAGCTTCTTCTCCTGGGTACCGACTTCTACATCCTGCGTCTGGTAAGTCCGCACCAACCTCACACTCTCAATGCTTTCCTGCAGATGCTGATACATATCCGCACTCATCTCCCGCTGGACCGCGCTCATCTTTCGCATCTTCTTCCCCAATGTAAAAGAGGGAACGATATATATCGCAAATACGGCAAACATCACGATGGCAGCTGGCCAAAATAAAACAAACACCGCGGAAAAAGCCGCAATTGCACCTACAACCTGCTGTAGGATACGTGGAACAACCGTATTGTTCAGATTCTGGATCGACTCCACATCATGAGTCAGCCGGAAGAGCATATCTCCCCTCGGCGTCTTTGAAAAGAACGACATCGGAGTCCGGTGCAACTTTCTGAAGGCCCGGATCTGCATGTCTGTAATCACATCGAGACCGATCTTCACCTGAACATATTCCTGCATCGTCTCAAACAGGGACTTTCCTAAGTACGCACCGAGAATCCCGGCTACGACCCAGACTAAGAAATCCAAGTCCCCTCCCACGATCACATCATCCACCAACCGCTTCACAAGAATCGATGGCACGATCGTAAAGAGACCGCCTATGATGGCAAACACAAGAGCCACTAATAGCTTCCGCCAATAAGGCTTAAAATGATTTAAAGTTGTTTTTAATAAGTTCATGATTGACCCCCTCACAAAATTTTATTTTATACCAATTTTTTATAATATTCACTATAATTCGAATAGAGTGAGGGGACCCTTCCATTATTATGTAGAGAACAGTTTCCCTTCCAAAGCATTCCTATATCGTTCTGCAGATCGTTGGACCGCTTGATTGGCATCTTTTGCTATCACCCGATGAAAGGCATTATAAAGCTTATGGAAAGATAAAGGCTTTACTTTCTCTGCCATTTCCTTCACTTTAGCTGCCGGCAGGGGGATGAGATTCGGATAGCTGTACATGAAGCTGACCCAATCCGAATCCGCCACGACCTGAATGATATCACCCGTCAACAGAATCCCTCCCTGCCCCCAGTGAAGGACTGCTCCCCCTTTGAAATGCCCTCCAAGACGGTGCAGTGAAACCCCTTCGTTCAAGGTCAACTCTTCCCCGTCCCAAAACCGGATCCGCTCCCCGGGTTCCATGACCCAGGTCTGGTCATCCACATGAAGATAAACGTCCGCATCAAACCGTTCAGCCCACTCCAGCTGGGCAGAGTAATAATGCGGATGGGAAACCGCGATCGCATCGATGCCGCCTAACTCCTCAATGGTTTGGATCGTCTCTTCATCCAGATACGTCACACAGTCCCATAAAACATTATAGCCGCCAGTTGTAATCAAATAGGCCGTCTGCCCGATGCCGAACTTTGGTGTGGTGGTGATGCTGTAAAGTCCCGGTTCTTCTTGTCGAATGGTATTTTGATAGACTCCGCTCTCTGTCATTTCATCGAGAGTCGTAAAGCTTTGACCATCCGGATTGACATACTGCCGTTCTTCCTCACAAATGGGGCATCTTTCAGGTTCTTCATGACTCTTAGGGTATTGGGTTCCACATGTTGTACACACATATTTGTTCATCGTAAATCTCCTCCTCTTGTCGTCTCTTTATCTGATTTCATTATATTCCATTTTCTAGTAGTTCTCTTCCACCAAATGGTCAAATGTATTCTACGACTTTAGGAGGAGAGGGTTAATCCCCTGAATGGTCAATCAACAATAAAAAAAGCTGAAGAATCACGCTCTTCAGCTCCTTTCATGATGTTCACTTTATCCCCTCTGCAAGCTCCCGCATGGAATTCAACTTCGCAGTCAGTTCCAAGAACCACTCTTCATCACCCGTTGCAAGCGCCAGGTCAATCAGGTACTGGATTTGTTCCTTATTTTTCACATTCGCAGCTGGTATCTTTTTCACCTGTTTGCTCAATAGGGGGATACTCTTGCCTTCAATGGTTTTATTATCACTGGTCACGACTTTAGCTTTTACGGTTTCGCCTTGGATATCAAGGTTTTCAATGTAACCGATGACTAATTCACCCGAATAGGATTTACCCTTGATCCAATCTCCCGTTTTTAAGATCGATTGATCGTTTGACATCATGCATATTCACCTTCTTATAAAAAATTCCAGCTTAACTGTAAAATTATTTATTACATTTAAATCAAAAGAAAGCTATTTTCCAGCCTTCCTCTATCTTTCTTTATTGATCATATCGACAATATCTTTGATGGTGTATTGCTTTAAATAGTCCCCCAGTTGTTCTTCCGCACCCAGGAAAATGTGAAAGAGAACACTCTTCATATTCGCCCCTACTACACACTCCTCGTTAGAGTCCGTGCATTTCGGCTGCAGTGAACCTTCAGAGGTGATTTTATAGATATCCCAAAGGTTGATTTCGCTTAACTCCCGGACAAAGATAAATCCCCCGCCCGTTCCTTCTTTTGATGTGATAAATCCCTGTTTCTTTAACAAACTCAGGACTTTACGAATGCGGACTGGATGGACCCCGGCGCTCTCTGAAATGGCATCGCTTGTCGACATGCGATCTGCCTTCAGTGCGAGGTACGTTAAACTGTGAATGGCTAAAGTAAAGTCACTATTCATTGCCTGCCTCCTAAATCAAAAGCTGCGTTGTGATCCTTACTGTAATTTTACACATTACAGTTTAGGCAGTCAAGAACACAGCTTAGGTTACTTCCTTCTAGTTGGCCATTTTTTGCAACTCTTTGTATGAAAAAGTACGAACCTTTCTCGGAAGGAAGCTGCGGATTTCTTCATCGTTATAACCAACCTGCAATCTCTTTTCATCCAGGATGATGGGTCTCTTCAGCATTTGCGGATTCTCTCTGATTAATGTATATAAATCCTGGAGCGGCAAGGAATCAATGTCTACGCTTAGTTCCTGGTAAGCCTTTGATTGAGTGGAAATAATATCTTCTGTTCCATTTTCCGTCAGGCGAAGAATCGATTTGATCTCGTCAGGTGTCAACGGCTCTGTCAGCATATTGCGTTCCACATATTCGATTGAATGTTCATCAAGCCATGCTCTTGCTTTACGACAGGATGTACAGCTTGGTGTCAGGTATAGATTGACCATTTAGTTTCTCACTCCTTCTTAATTGTAATAAAAAAAGTAACAGTTACCATAAAAAAATTCTTTTTATCTGGATACACTGTAATATTAATATTTACAGTTTGAATTGTCAACTATCATTTTTATCAAAACAAAGAAACTTCCCCACTTCTGGAGAAATTCCCTTTAAGGTTAAGGCATTGAACTCACAGCAAAATAAATTCCCACGGTCATGACCATTAAAAACACCATCCACCAATTGGATATAACCAATACCCTCCTTATTATCGTGGCTTTATCCAGCTGTCTTTGAATGATAAAACCTAAAGCTACCGACGCAATCCAGAGTATCATTCCAACCATTGAAAACAAGTACCCTGAGTTCATGATCCACAGAAAAAAGATGATGATATGGAGCAGGATGATAACGAATGACGATTTTTTCAAACCTATCTCTCCTGACTTCATTCGTAATGTCCGGTGGTAAGTTGATCCGATCCAACTTGAACCGAACCGTTCCCCTTTACCCGCTTCAACATCGCCACGATCAGAAAGCTGACAATCACCAATAAGAGCCATGAACTCACCTTCCCCAGATGAACGAGACTCCAGGCATCGGTTTGATTTGGATATTCCCAGGCACCAAAGAACGTGGCGATATTTTCGGCAATCCATATGAAAAATCCGATGAGGACAAATGAAAGGGCAAGTGGCATGCGGTAACGGATTCCGCCCACCTCGTACAGGACCCAGGTCTGCCAAAAAACGATCAGAACGAGTCCCGATAACCACCAGCGAACGTCGATCCAGTAATGGTGGGTGAAAAAATTCAAATATATCGCAGCTGCCAATGGAAAAACGACCAAAAACGGTGGCCACTTCACCAGTTCCACTTTAAGCCTCCTCCACGCCTGACAAAGATAACTCGCCACACTTGCGTACATGAATCCGCTGTACAAAGGCACCCCGAACACTTTGGAATACCCTTCCCCGGGATAAGACCACGAGCCCATATGGACCTTGAAAAGTTCCAGGGCAAGCCCGATCAGGTGAAACAAGGTGATTACCTTGAGTTCATCCCGTGTTTCAAGCCCGGCACGCAGCATTCCCCACTGCATCAGGAGGCAGATGATGAGCAGCCAGTCATACCGCGGTAGTAGTGGAAGCGGGATGATTTGTGTCAAAGCCAAAGAGGCAAAAATGACGACAGGGAACAAACAGGACAGGGCCTGCTCCCAACCAAAACGAACGAGTTGTTTTAATGTTCTCATGATTTTGCCTCCAAACCCTGTGTTTATTGAATGTCTTCCTCACTTTTGTATTCTAAAAGATCTCCAGGCTGACACTCCAATGCCTTACAGATCGCCTCTAAAGTGGATAATCGAACCGCTTTTGCCTTTCCATTTTTCAATATAGAAAGGTTCGCCATCGTGATTCCAACCCTCTCCGATAGCTCTGTCACACTCATTTTCCTTTTTGCCAACATCACATCAATATTAATAATAATCGCCATATTTTCACCTCAGACCGTTAAGTCATTTTCTGATTTTATATCAATGGCATTTTTTAATAGCTTTTGAAGAACTGCCGCAAACACCGCAATCACAAGTGGGGCGAAAATAAACATCATTCCAATCACGATGACCCCGGGGGCGTCGTCTATCTCTCCCATGAGAAAGAAGAGCGGCATCCCGGCCACATACAAGGTCGTGATGGTGGTTGCACAATATTTTATATTCTTTAAAGCCTTGACCGATAATTCCGAGAACGCGTTGTTCTTGTCAATATAGCTTAATAGCCTGATCGCCTGATACAAGGCAGCGAAAAACGGGATCGCAGATACATACATCACAACTAAGATACCATTTATCAAATATGCCAGCTCCGAACCAGCCGCATCCTTCGCTAGCCAGGGCAACCCGAATACACATAAAGCAAGAACCGGGGTTCCTATAAGAAAAACAGCTATTTTCAAAAAGAGTGTTTCTCGTTTCATCAAAAGCACCTCGCTTATTAAAATCCAATTTTATCTTAATACATAATTTATCGTTTTGCAATAAAAACTTATCGATATTAAGTTTACTATTAGTGTATTAGACAATATAAAAAGCATTCCTTATGAGAAAGAAATGCTTTAATGCAAGCTACTTCAAACGGTTAGATAAGATTTCCTTATGGCTATGTGACCATTTTATCAAGTCAAAGTTGCCCTTTCTTATGAGACCTTTTATGGTTTTCACTTCATTCCATACCAAATCGTAAAGAGGCTTATCAATGTTTCCTTTCAATAATGCATCTTCAAGCTCATCCGCATCCTTTTCAATGATTTCTCCCGTTGGTAATAAGACAATATCTAGGAATAAATCGTCCATCCAGGGAATATCATTATCTATTCCATTGCAAAGGCAAATATCGATATACGATTGAACGATATTACCACCTGCATCAAACATCGTCGTTACTGAATGATTCTTATTGTTTGGAAATTGCTGCAGCCACATATAACCATCATCCACAATACACACACTCTTTTCCCCATAACGAACAGATAATGGTTCCGTTACTTTTATTGTATTCAATAAAGTGATATAGCCCTTATATTCCCCGTTATCGAGATACGTCTGTACATATTTTCGTTTGATCACTCGTTTCCAATCCGCACGGTTTCCATATTTTCTTTTAAGCATCATGATCCCTCAAACCTTTTTCTATTTATGTCCTCGTGCAATCAGTCCCATGACCTATTCTTCCGATAACCTTTCCGCCAAATATGCAAAGGTATGAGATTCCCCGCAAAGCGCTTCTACACGTTGCTTCCAGGAATAAAGCTGGTTCGGCTCAATGAATTTCGTCAGAAGCTCATGAAAAACGTCCTTATTTCCGTAAGGGCTCTTGATCTTGAACTTGTGGCGAATCATGTCCCTCATGGCTAAGGCAATGTTATAATCCTGAAAAAAAGCAGGATTCTCCACATAGAACATCATGTTCGCCGGATGACCCGCTTCTCCCTCATAGCCAAAGACAAACGTATAGCAGTCATTTGCTATTTCTTGAAAGCTTCGATCAGGACGTTGATATAATTCATATTCCACTAAACTAAAATAGTGATTGATCCTCACCATCTTCAAGTCCATGAGTTGTTGGATTTCATTCATTTGTACATAGTCAACTTCATAAAGATCAAATTTTTTCATAAGAAAGGCCTGATCTGTGATGATCGTTTGAAAAAGTTCTGCCACCCCTTCGGCTGCGATACTTGAATAGAATCGATACAGCTCCGGATATTTGTAGGAGGCATAATGGCCGTCGATGGCATGTCCCAGCTCATGGATGCCCGACAGGAAAGCAGAATAGGAATTACGTTTACTGACGACCAGTTTCAGTTCATTAGGATTGATATTGAGGCAAAAGCCACCATATGGAATATCCAGGCTCTCGATGGAAATAGGCATTTCATCGATCGATTTTCCCAGACTGTCTACAACATCACCCAATACCTCCTTCATACGGTTTGAATGGAAAGAATCATTTTGGATCTGATGGAAATGGAATGTTGAAAAATATTGGTCGTAATAATGGAGGGTATCCCATCCGAATTTTTCTTTTATCCTCTTTTCCCATTGGGTTGATACTGTTTTCGTTCTTTCAAGCAGGGCATTCATTTCTCCCATATAAGAATCCATGTCCACTTCTTTCAGGCTGCATTTAAAGTGATAATAATCGGAGTAACCGAGACTTACCGCAAGCTCGTTCCGTTTGATGACTAACGATCGAAACAGATCCTCATTCTCTTCCCCAATCTTCTGAGCTTCAAGAAAAAGTTTCCTGCGAAACGCACGGTCAGGATTTTCCAGAATATTGGAATGGACCGAGCCGAGATTATATTCTTTTCCATCAACCATAAACGTACTATCCATAAGGCTTGCTTGCAGTCTTTGTTGAATCTTTGTAAGCTCCGGATGGCTTTCAAGTGCCTCCTGCCTCATCCTCAATAAGAAAACATGGAGTCTTCTGTGCCATATAGGGTCCTCACGGAGCGAATCTTTCCAGGATGACAACGTCTGTATGATTGCCAGGTCCGTCATCAACTCATGCTTGATTCGTTGGATTTCAGCGATTCGACCACTCTCTATCCCTTCCCCATACATCTTATAATATAAGCGTTCTTCCTCTTGATAAAGTTCGTCGAGTTTATGGATTTCTTCATCATAGGCTTGTTTCCATTCATCTGCGTTTGTTATGTGATTAAGACGGTTGAAGTTTAGCATCATGATCATCTCTTTCGAAAATTATTTCAGTCTCTTTATTAACTGGTATATCCAGCAAACTCCTTTGTTTATGCTTCTACATTTATGTGAAACATCCTGCTATTTTTTATCTCTATTAACTGGAAGAAGAGTAGATATAAAAACCTCTTACATGTGCTCAAGAGGTACTGTTAACAGAAAGATGATCATAAAAATTCAGAAGTTTCCTTCAAGCACGATAAAGACGGAATTAAAATTTTTATTAATATTTATAATACGAACAATCTTGCAAATGAAGGAGGCAATGCCGGAGTAGAACAAACCGCATCGGAAGGGTCGCAGAACCTGACTGGAAAAGATGGGGAGAATGCAAGCCAAGGCGGACAGATCGCAGATAAAGGTGGTCAAAATGCCAACCAGTTTGGACAGGTTGTTAGAGATGGCGGAGAGAATACAATAGAAGATGCAGATAATGAGCCTGGCTAGTTAGAAAGAACGTATCCAGCTTTCGATGTTTTATTGTGCCACTTTTCTAATAATTAAGCATCCGTGTCGAATTCCCGTTAGACCTTTACATGCTTTGCCCATCCAGGTGCCCCATGCAAGTGGCTGAATCGCTTCCCGTGAATAAAAAGAGACGGGGAATTTCACGCCCCGTCATCCCCACCATCTCCATCCCCATCGCTATCTCCATCATCAAAATAATCATTCACCTTTTCTATTAAGCTATTATCCTTCCCCTCGTCTTCACCCAGTTTAGACGAATGAAGAAAACTCTCTAATGTAAAGACTTGAACAGCCTGTTGCTTGTACCTGGTCATAAAGTAGAAACAGATAATAAAAATAAGGATAATAAGCACGATGAAAGCAGGTATCATTACATTATTCAAAATGGTCACACCCCCTTATGCTCCTTTCTTATGAGTATGAGAGGATTGGAGTTTACATGACAGGCCCAGCTGCTTGACTCATTATTTTATTTTCCCCCTTGCTATGAAACGCGTTTCATACATTAGGCTAAAAAGGAGGATCTGATTGGCGTAACGCAATTCCTGCGGCGTGACAATCGTAGATGCTTATCGGAAGTGTTCATATATCTTGAACACTTCCCCTTCCTCTCAACCTGACAATCTATGCTACGATAGGGATAATAAGAAGGGGGATGAATGCACATGTCCATGTTCAATAAAGTGATTGCGAGTATTGGGATTGGTTCCGCCACAGTTGATACAAAGGTGAAGCGGGCCTATATTCAGCAGGGTGAGCTGCTCGAGGGAGTCGTCGAGGTGAAAGGTGGGAATACGGATCAGCGAATCGAATCGATCGATTTGAAGCTGATGACGATGTTCGGTCATGAAGGCGGAGATCGACTGTCACCTGTCATCGTGGAAGTCCACCAGCTCAATGAGCCCTTCACTATTTCCAAGGGGGAAAAGAAGCACATTCCATTCTCATTCAAGGTCCCTCTGGATACGCCGATCACGATGATACACCCTGAAACGCAGAAGAATGTTCCACCGGTCTGGATTGATACGGGTATCGATATCAAGAATGCTGTTGACCCAAAGGACAGGGATTATGTATCCGTTGACCCGACAACCGTACATGAAAATATTATAGATGCCATCAAGGTCATCGGGTTTAAATTCAAGCAGATGGAAAGTCAGAATACCCCGGCATGGGTGAAAACGAATCGTCCTTTCGTGCAGCAATATGAATTCACTCCATCCTTCGGCAAGTATAGTCGGAAGCTCGACGAACTAGAAGTCTATATTCTTCAGGGCGATCATGAAACCACCATCTACTTCGAAATCGACAAACGCAGCAAAGGATCGATGGCTGTGTTGAAAGAAAAGTTCAACCTGGATGAACATAGAGGAAGCGTGACACTCGATAACCAGGAAATCCTGCTTAAGAGAAGCCGTGTGAGTGATGTGTTTGAAGAGATTATTGATGAGGTTCTTTAAATAAAAATTGGAGCATGCCCCTCACCTCGTTTCACCGGGAGGGGTATGCTCCTGACTATTCCCTCTATTTCTTCACTTTATAATGCAACCACACTGAACCCTCACCGACAGGTTTCATCGTTATCAATTCCAACTGGGTTGCGCCTCCCAAGTCTGTTAAATCCGGTGATTCGAAAAGGGATGGTGTAGCCGTTCCACCTATAGCTAACGGGGCAATGACGAGGCTCACTTCATCAATCAGTCCCTGTCTTAAAAACGCCCCATTGATCCCCCCGCCTCCACTAAGCCCCAATCGCCTGAAGCCTGATTCATAGAGTTTATGTAATGCGAGGGGTAGATCGATATAATCACCTTTGCCCGCTTGCAGGTAGGTAATTCCCTTACGTTCTAATTGTTCAATATAGTCACCCGAAACATCCTCCCTGGTGACGACCAATAGTCCTTCCGTCTGGAACCAGTCAATGCGTCCCTTCCCGTCAAACACAATATACGCCTTTGATCTCCGGGGCTCATAAATCGGTTTCTCCAGCTCCACCCAATCGTTCCCCCACACGATCAGGCTTTCACTTCCTGATACCAACCCATCGCAATCCAATTCATCATACAGCTGATGCGTGACGTCATTCGCCTCCCCGTCCACTCCTGCCGCTGTCCATTCCATTACATTACGGTTCGGAGCCGTTGTGATTTTCCCATCAATAGATGAAAAGACATTCAATATGACTTCTGGCTTCTTCAATTGAAATCCCCCTTTCACGTTCTATCTATCATGGTAAAAGAAATGGAAAAAGAATGTCAGTGTTTTTTCATTTATTAAAGAAATTTAACTTTTTCGTTTAAAATGTTTGAATATTGAGATAATGGTTAGTATAATAGAAAAAAGGTCAAGGAGTTGATTTTTCATGAAGAAGTATTTGCTAAATTCACCACAGTCCGAGGTACCAGGCATAGACTCTCTTTTTGCAGAAATGATTTTGGACAAGGCCCTTCTAACTTTCCGGAAAGAGCAACTCGAACAGAAAATCGACCAATCATTACGTGATCGAAACAAAGAAGAATTCCTGCGGTTGACTGAGGAATTGAATCAGATCCGTAAAGATCACGAGGAAAAGGATGTAACATTATAAACGATTGAATGGATATAAATGAGCCATTGGTTTCAATTGATAAGGAGACAATGCTCTTGCTGAGGATGGCAGGGGCATTGTTTTTTTCCTGATTAATTCTGCAGAGAAATTGGCATAGCCACTTTGCCGAGAGACTACCCTTCTTGAATAAAACCACTTATACTCCCCTCAAGAATGTCTTCTCCATTCACCCAATCCAGGAAGTTTATGTCCAGAACTTGTTCGCTTCGGGCAATGGTTGTGAGGATCCTTGAATGTTGATAGGAATATGAAAAAGTGTGAAGGGTTCCAAATAAATTCTCGTAATCTGTGAAAAAAATGGGTGATTCTACGCTTTTAAAATGGTAGAACATGTCATGATGGGAAAGTCTCTTATCCATTAACCATAGCAGATGCTTATTACGTTGGATCGATCCTTCGATGGAGTCCCGATTTTTACTAGTAAGCTGTTCATCCTGAAAATGGTTCACGCATGCTAAAGCGGATTCCCCGTACCTGACAATTACTTTCTCTGAGCTTGCTTCGACTTCTGCCATATTTCCTTTTTGATCACCAAGGGAAAAATTATAACAGGCAGAGTGAGGGATTTCCTTCAGCATGGCAACTGCGTCGTCAATAGATGAGCAGCCATCCAAAACCATCCTTATGGAAGCCCAGGGAGACACTCCTTTCGCATAGCCATCATGACTGACGAAGTGCAATCCTGCAACAAGCCCTTTTTCGTTCACACCATCGTGCCTTCCCAGAATTTGAAGATTGTACCCAGCTGCAGCAAAAGCTTTATCCGCTTGAACCAAACTGAATATCCCATCATAAAGAGCAGGGGAAAAATCGTAATTCCTCACGTAGTATTCCTTTGTCAGAAGTGTCGAGCATCCCATTGCTTCTGTCTTCGGTACATCATACCCACTAAACAAAGCAGCTGCCTTGTTCATCGGAATTTCCAATCCCTGTGCCAGACCCTCTAACTCTTCCAGCAAATGCGGGGCAAACGCAGAATAGATAGACTTCATGTTATGAAGATCAATCTCCTGCCTGGTGATGGATTCAAAGGTTTTTAGAATGGAAGTATTCCGGATCTTTTCACCTGTTTTCAAGCCAATTTGAAAAGAGCTGTCCCTGATTTGAAAGATACTTACATTGAAGTTAGACACATCCATTCCCCCTTGAAGACATCATACTCTTTCTGATCACATTGAACCTGTCATTCTGTGCTTGGTTTGGACTGATCACTGATTCCAATGAGTAGAGCTGCCCCCTTAAGGTATAGGTTATCCGCCGCTCATAAACGATCGGGTCAATGCCAGAATCTGTCCAGGCTGTTCCAAGATGGTCCAATGCCCGCTTTCTTTTACTTCCACGAGTTCTGCTCTTCTTAAGTATTGGGTTACATTTTCCCTAATATAGGCGGGGGCTAGAATATCATGCGATCCCTGAGCGATCAAAATAGGTATTGAATTGATTTGAGGCAGGGACGGGAATAGGTTGTAGTTCTGTTCAATATCTTTACCGATGTCCTCAAGGGCCTTCTTGTTGTAGCGGATTTCCTTTTTCTTTTTCAATGTATCGACTGAAAATACATAATAAGGGTCCATCAGGTTGTTTAGCTTGCGGGATGCATCCATGCGGAAAATGGAAGATAACGAGTAGTAACCGAGCAGCACTTTTTTATAGGGACCCAACTTTTGAAGGAAAAGTTTTTTGAAAGTTACATAGTCTTTAGAGGATAAACCGATGGCGGCTGTTAGAATGATTTTGTGGATATGGGATGGATATCTTGCTGCATAAGACAAAGCCAGGATACTCCCCCACGATTCGCCGAACAGGGTCACTCTCTCCAGCCTCAGTGACTTTCTTATGCCTTCAAGAGTGTTGATTTCCTCTTCTATGGAATAGGTATCGCCTCCCGATTTTCCGCACCCTGTTTGATCATAGAGAATGATGTGATACCCTTCAGCCAGAGGCTCCATTTGTGGCAGAAAATACTCATGATTCCCGCCCGGACCGCCGTGGAGAAAGATGATCGGCTCCCCTTTCCCTTTTACACAAACATAGATCGATTTCCCATTGATCGTTATATGCTTTCCTTCCATTACATCGCACCCTTCATTTAAGGAGTTTTCGATTAATAAGTAGATACACAACGGTAAGTAATACCAACATGACTGCCACAAAAGTGGTTCCCTCAAGGGCATAATCGAACAGACTGTTAACGATCCCAAGCAACCCCAAAGGAAGAAAGAATAGGAAGCCCGTTATTGTACCTAACTTCGACTTATCTTCAATCATTTTTTCATTGAATCCGGTCAGCAGCCACGTTTGTTTTTTCACACCGACGAGATACGAAATCAGTAATAGAGCGACTCCAATGGCAAGTAATCCGTAATCCATCATGACGCCTCCTTCATGCAATAAAAAACCTTTTTTACATATACGGATTCATGCAAAAATGGTTCCATAATATTCCTGTCTATTCATTTGACATTATACTTTTTCCAAAAACCGTTGAACTTCTCTTGGTGACTTCAACATGATGACTTGTTTATCTTTAGGCAATTGTTTAAGTCTATTTAAAATTTCCGGTCTCCTGGTTTTCGGATAATTCCATATCCATTTGAAAAATTTCAAGTCAAATCTTTCTTCGCAACCTTCCCCCATATCCGGTCTTGTTTTATTTCTGTACTTCAACAATCTTTTGGAAGCGCGGTATACACAGATTATTCTGGAAATATCGAGAAAGATGATCGTATCTGCTGCATTCAGTCTTATCTCCATGGTCCCGCCATAGTTCCCATCAATAATCCATTCTTCATTTCTGACTAAATCATTTTGAACTTCTTCCTGCTCATCCCTTGGAACTCCGACCCAATTCGGCTTCCAAAACAATGCATCAAGATGATAAACATCTATCTTTAGTTTTTCACCTAATTGCCTGGCCAGTGTAGATTTCCCTGATCCTCCTGAACCAATAAGTACAATTTTTTTCATGAGGGCCTCCTTTATTTCTTGCTTCAGAGCAGTAAACCCTCATGTTTCCATAAGTATGAATCCGCCATAAAAATACCATCACTCCCTGTTTTCATTCATCCACCCAACAGCATACTCAACCATCTCTCTCATGGGGATTAAATAACTCCTTGCTTCACCAACCGTGCCTTCTTTTACATAGTCAGTATCTTTACGAAAAGCATCAAATATCTTATCAAAATCATCCGAGTCATTGTTAATATCCTGATACGTCGTCCATACTTCTTTATGATTCTTTTCAACCTTTACATCCCAGATCTTTTCTTTAACAAAAGTGTTTTCTTGTCTGTATTCAGCCAGATGCAAAGAGGTATTCGAATCTGTCGGTGCTCCAAGTAATAGAATGCTGCCATTTAATTCGTAAATTCTCCCTAGTGGTGAATTTTCATTTAATGCAAAGTCAAAATCATGGTCTTCTGTTATGTATTTAGCTTGTTTACCCCAGGCTGCAAAGGAGGTGTGGGGATGTGAGCTTCGAATCACTCCCTTTTGCTTCCTGAACGTCTCAGGAATGAAGCCCATATAGCATGTAGGGGTTAAATCGGGGTGATAAGTCGGCATGTTCTCTCTGATTATTTTCATCTCTTCTTCTGTATAACCGCTTCCATATTCAGTCGGGTCACATAACTGCTCGGTCTGTGTCGGCATCACGATGTTTCCGTCTCCTCCGACGGTTTCTTCCAGTGCCAGGATAACAGAAACCGGGCCACCAATGACTCTTCCCAGTGATTTTAAGGAAGAATGGACGATGACGGTCATTCCTTGATGTACTCCTAATTCCCCTAAGTCATGAATCATCTTATTTTTAGTTACGAGTTTTCCCTCTCCCATGAATATTCACCCCCCTATACAAATTTGGATTATGGAAAATACCTTACCCCGCATTCAAATAGTAAATCATATTATCCGTCCATTCACCGAACTCATAGATAAATCCTTTCCTGATGCATTCAAATTCCATACCGACGCTTTCAGCAAGCTTTATGGAAGGAGTATTATCGAGGTTGATATGAGCTTCGATCCGGTGGAAATTCAAGTCATTAAAAGCTATGTTCAATGCCGCTTTCACTGCCTCTTTTCCGTACCCGTTCTTCCAATGCTGGTTATGTATGGTGTAACCGATCCTTCCCCATTGAAAATCATTCCTTGATAACGTAGAGAAATCCACCATTCCCACATGCTTATGATCCGCTTTTCTAAACACACCAAATATGTGGGCTTCATCATTACCAGCCAGTTCCTGATGCTTCGTCACCAACTGATCGAACCATTCTTCTGTGCATTCACTCATATCCATTCTTCCCAAATCATGCCTGCTGGAGGAAGCAGATCTACTTTCGAATTCCTTAAGCCAGTTTGGATAATCAGCAACCTTCAATGGTCGTATGATCAATCTTTCAGTTTCTGTACTAATCTTAAAATCTTTCAACTTAACACCTCTTCAATTGTTTTGATCAAAATCTATGAAAATACTCAGTTCTATGACCAACTATATGTTTTTAGAGATTGAAACCCTTCATGAGAATCCTCCCATTCTATAAATGAACCGGTTTTCACGACTTATGATCCACTTTTCAGATATATGATCCGGTTTCAGTCATTTATGAACCGGAATTTTAATATATGATCCACTTTTTTCATTTTATAATCCGTTTGTCGAAAGTTGTATCATGGGAAGGGTCCTATACATAAATAGGTAAGTAAATCGCTACTTCTTCCTCACCAGTTTCCAATGGATGATAGGTCTCCACAATATAAGAATCCGGTTTCCTTTTATATCCCTGGTCATCCATCCACTTTAAAAGATCGTTATGAAGCTTGCCAATATGTCGAACGTTCCCTTTCGTCGTAAAATACTCTTCGTCCAGTTCGATATATTCCATACCGACCGGAACGTTTGTAAGGGTTTCGTCCACCATGATCCCTACATAATAGATCCCTTCCAAATGGTCCGTATCCCTCTTCGGTTCATAAAGGGCGATTTCAGGACCATGATCGGCTTCGATTTCATGTAACCTCTCTAGAAATTGCCTGGCCATTTTTGGTACCTCTGTGTTAAATTCAGTGAAGGCTCCTTCTCCTTTTAACCCAACTATTCGGAATGACTTTTTCATTTTTTCAGCATTCATAACAATCTCTCCTTTTGATTAAGATAGTTTCCATGCCGGAATTAACGAATGGAAATCAAAGAAATAACTCATCGGGATATGGATGACGGTGTATATGGCAAGAGTGAGCAAATACGTCAAAAACCATTGAGGAACCGATACTTGAAGGAATAAGTAAAGTAAGAACATCCCCGCTGGAAATGGAACCAGTACTATCAACCACATCGGGCTTCCCAAAGCTTCAGTCAATGCCCCAAGTGATACGACAGAAAAGCCGATGATCAATGCCTGCCAAATGGGCAATCCATTTCTAAGAACGAAGCTTGCGATGTAATAAGAAAGACCATTCAAAGATACTGCCAGAAAAAAATCAAAAAGATATTTCATGCTTACCCCCTAGTATAGTATTACCCCTCAATATTTTAACATAATTTTCCTGATGTGATGATAAAAAAAGCTTCCCACCTATAAGTGAGAAGCTCCTTCTTTATCTGATCCGTTGATTAAATTTCTGACCAACCAAATACCCGCCTGCCAGCACGAAGAAAATCAGAAGCAGGCCCGCGAAACCGTCTGTAAACCCCGTACGTTCGATGGCAAATCCGAATAACGGAAAGCTGATCATGATGACGAAGCTCTCCATTAATCCGATGAGCGAAAGGAAAGTTGACCTGATATTGTTCTGCAGAAAGTTTTGCACAAATGAGCTGAAGATCGGTTCGAACAGACTCAAGAGCTGTGCAAGGATCAGAAACGATATCAGGATCGCCCAGTCCGTGGCGAAGATGAACAGGATGAAAAAGAAGAGGAAAAGACCTAAGCCATAATATAAAATATTGAAGAACTTAAATCGCGCCTCCACCCTGTAAGCGATCTTCGCCATCACGACTCCAAGGAGCCCTTCAATCGTAAAGACCGCTCCCACCACGACAGGCGAATAGCCTAATTGAATGAAGTATTCCTGTCCGTAGAACACCATGATCACCATGACTGCACTCGCTAAGATAAATAGCACAACAGGCTGGTGAATGACCGTGTTATTTCTCCAAACGGCAACCCCTAATTTAAATTGATGAACCCACTGGTTATACCATCGTCCGCCGATATCCTCCGTCTTTTCACGTTCCGGCTCCTTCATGAAAAACAGTGGAATCACAGCAAGGACATGGGTGACGATGGTTGCACCATATACCCATTCCCAGCTGATTTCTGCCATGAATCCCCCTAGGAATTTGGCAAGGCTCAATGATAAAAGGGAAATGGCCGTCATGCTTCCGATTACCCTCGTATAATCCATCTCACGCTTTTCATTCCTCAACGTGTCATAAGCAAACGCCTGCTCGGCACCGGAATGAAAGGTCACCATGAGACCCATGGATAGAAAGGCCAGCGTAAACATCGAAAACGTCCCGCTCATCAGCATGAACAAGGCATAAAGGAGACTGAACACATTCCCGATCACCAGGCTGATCTTCCTCCCATACAAATCTGCGATCATCCCTGTCGGAACCTCAAACAGGACAATGGCCAAATGGAGAAACGCCTCCAATATGCCTATTTCGCCGAATGTCATCCCCTTATCGCCAAGGTAGATGACCCACAACGCCCGGTCAAAAAACAACTGGGCAAAAAAGAGATAAAAATAAAGCAGATATATATTGTTTCTTGTCTTAATCATTTAATTTCGTCCTCTCATAAACATAAGGTTAATAGAAAAGCGGAGGCGGCTCGTTCAGAGGCGACAAGCATAAGGTGAACATGCCGGAAAGGCGCTTTTTTCCTTTTTTGGCATATTCATCTTATGACCTCTAGCCGCCGCAGCTAGATCAAAAAAGCCACAGGGAATCATTCCCCGTGGCTTTCGCTATTTTCAGGAAATCATACATACGTTCACATTATTGAAATTCAGCTAAAAAAGGACAGACTTGTCCCGAGGACAGCTGAAATTCCAAAAATAGACATCATGAAGACAAGATACTTTTTCTCAGCTTTGATGTCTACAGTTAACGAATGCATGAATTTTCCCTCCTTATTGTTTAAGATTCTTCTTTATTATATAGTTCTTTCCAGTTCTGGGCAAGCGATCCTTAAACCGAGGTTGACCCCGGGTTTATTACTGAATAAAATAAATACATACTAATTTGGAGGTTTTTGTTTGCATAACAACTGTTTATTACTGGGATGAAAACTTTCTTAATGACTCTATTCATTAAGAAAGTACCATTTATATTTGAACCCAACTACTTTTATTAAAGAATAGGAGACTATAAATGGGTATCTATATTAGACAAGAACGCCCTGAAGAATATAGTATGACGGAAGAAATGATTAAACAAGCATTTTTACATGAGGAGTATAGCGATAAGAAAGAACATCTGCTTGTAAATAAAATTAGAAAATCAGATGCATTTATTCCTGAACTTTCATTGGTTGCGATCCATCAAAGCCATGGAGTTGGTCGGTCACATCCTACTATCTAAAATCACCATTGTAGACCATGATATAGTGGAAGATTCTCTGGCACTTGCTCCCGTGTCTGTAGCACCCTCCTTTCAAAAAAAGGGAATCGGAAGCCAGTTGATACGTGCAGCCCTGCAAAAGGCTAAAGAGCTCGGATATCATTCTGTGATTGTATTAGGTCATAAAGACTATTATCCAAAGTTTGGCTTTAAGAAAGCTGCATTATGGAATATCAAGCCTCCGTTTGTAGTGCCTGATGAAGTATTTATGGCTATGGAATTGACGGAGCATTCTCTTGAAAATGTAGAAGGTGTCGTTCAATATTCGAAAGCTTTTTCGGAATAAAGTAATCAATATCTCAAAAGAGGCTGCCCCGGAGAAAACGCTGGGACAGCCTCTTTTTTTTGAAGTACAAGATCCTCCTTGTTATTTAACTTCACCTAAGTGTTTTGTATGGTGTTCCACACCGATGGATTTTGCTTGTGTCATCTATCCCCTTCAGCTCGAAAGAAAGACCCCGATATCCGCTTTGCCCTTGACTGATTTCACTTTGATCGTTTGGCGCGTCTCCTCCTGAATTTTCCGCAATACATCGGTTAAGCCGCCGGTCAGGGAGGATAAATAGGTTTCCATATTTTCTACTCTATGTTGAATTTCCTTGTGATCATAAAGAATTTCCTCCAAGGAAGAGAAATCCTCTGCATCCCTAATGTGGAAGACGAGATCCTGCCCTACAAGATAATGTAAATTAAACTCTTCCTGCCCGGGAAGATAATCAAGGATGAACACAGGGATTTTTTTATGAAGGACCTCACTGATCGTGACCCCACCCGGTTTAGTAATGATACCATCCACTGAGTCATATAGAGCATTCAGTTCTTCCTGGTCCTGAATATACATGTAGGGCGTAATATTCGGTTGATTGATAAGCGAACGATACAGCCTGTGATTATGACCGCATAATACGGAGAAATGGACATCCGGGTATCGGGAAAAGTCCTTAATGCCATTCTTCCACACACATAGTCCGCTATTCCCTCCCGCAACAAGGATATGTTTTCCCTTTTTGGAGCGGGGACTTTGAGACGAATCCTTACTCTTAAATACGTCCGAAACGGGGATCCCGGTTTGATAGACACGATCCGCAGAAACGTTGTGATGCATGATCAATGTCTCCTTCACCTCTGCAGTCGGGACAAGGTGATAATCAATCTTGCCTGTTTCCCAAACACCGTTCACAAAAAAATCAGTATAAGCATTCATCGTTTTACAGGGAATGGCCCCCTCCCTTGACTTCAGCCTTCCGATCATTCTCGATGGAAAGGAATGAGTGCAAATTACCAGTGAAGGTTTTTCTTCTTCCACTACCTTCAACACCTTCTTTTCAAAGTAGGTGGCAAATCGGGAAATGCTTCTCAAAAAGATGCTCTGTTCTTTATCCTTCATCATCACCTTTTGGTAAAAACCTTTATAGCTTTCCGGTGAAGTTCTGATCCATTTAAAATAAACGCCGGATATCATTTTTTCCAGAAGAGGATTCGAGAAAGACAGGAAATCAATGATCTTGATTTCAGCGTCCGGATAGTCTTGTCTTATGCTGTCTTGTAGAACCTCGGCTACTTTCGTATGTCCGGTTGGGACACTGAACATCGATAGAATCACAATCTTCATTCTAAATACCTCTCTTTTTTCTTTTTAACGGATCCCCACACCGTTGTGAGGATAAAGATCAATAGTAATCCGACCCCTACGTATGGAACATAGGCTGGATTAATGGAAAGAGTGTTGCCAAGCCAGTATCCAAGGAAAATATACGAAATCGTCCAAATCGCCGATCCCGCCATGGTAAGGAAGAAAAAGGGCATGTACCTTGTACCGAATATACCAGCGAGGTACGGGCTCAATTGGCGCAGTCCCGGCATAAACAGACCAAACAGTAAAGTCTGGGTTGAGTGCTTGGTAAAGAGTCGCTCATACTTAAGAACCTTTTCCTTAGACAACCCGATCCATCTTCCGTACCGATCAATAAGCGGCTGTCCAATGAATCTTCCACCATAGAACCCTGTAATCATTCCTGAATAGACACCTAGGAATGAACAGACCAATGCCAAAGAAAGCATTAACTGGCCTTTGGCTACCAAGAGCCCCACTAAGAACAAAAGGGACTCTTCCGGGGCAGGTATGCCGACGATCCCGAAGAATAGAAACAGGAAAATGATGAAATAACCGTAGCTTTGAATGTACTGGATAATCTCTTCACTGCCCATTTACTTCCTGCTCCTTCGTTACTGTGTTTGTTAGCAATGCGAATCGTATCTGTTTCTCTAACGCATCTTCAAGGAATGCATTCAATGACTCTATCATATAATGGGGAGCTTTCTCATCCGCCCCGAACGTCGTCCCGCTGTCATGAAGAACGAATATGGAACCGTCATGATCCGCCTCTTTCATTCGTTCAAGTAAGTCTCCACTGTTCTTCACCTTCCAATCCTGAAAGATGTGGGACCACAATACAACCTCATACTCCCTGGATAAAAACAGGGTCGATAGATTAAAATGTCCCCACGGTGGACGATAGTAGATCGGGTTCTCATGGGTGACCTTCTCGATCACCATTCGGGATTGCTCCAGCTGCTTTTTCAATTGAAAAGGAGTTAAGAACCAGCTGGACACATGGGTATAATGATGAATCCCGATCGTATGCCCCTCCCTTTTCATCCGTTTCAAAAACTCAGGATATTTCTCCACTTTGCTTCCGACCACGAAAAAAGTAGCCTTAACCCCGTGCTTACCGAGGACATCGAGTAGTTGACCGGTATACATGGGATCCGGTCCATCGTCAAACGTCAATGCAATCGCACCCGGAACATTCACCCTTCTCGTAATACGGTCATTCCTTTTTCGTATATAAACCGTGCTGATGACGGAATAGACCGAGTACATCAGCACGATCATTAATGTGATATAGATCCACTTCATCGTGTACAACTCCAACATAAATTTCATTAAAAGTGCATGCATAATGATTGATTGCTACTCTATTCCTAAAGTCTCCATTCATCATAAAGTGAACCGGTTTTTATATCAAGGCTTTCAAGTTAGATGACTTGATGAGGCAATATGGGACTAAGTACTTTATACTGTAATGGATGAATGAGTGAAAAAGGGGTCTCATGTGGAGGGTAAGTCCGGAAACTAAAAAAAGAGCAGCAGAAGCCACTCCCTTTTCACAAGACTATTCGTTTCTAGGATCTACATAATCCGGATAATCCGTAATGATCGCATCAACCTTCATGTCGAAAAGAAAGTCTGCCGCTTCCTGACTGCGTACCGTCCATGAGCCGATCTGCATCCCCTGGGAGTGGACTTCATTCACGACATCTTCTGTCACGATTCCATAGCTTGGGTTGAACCACTCCGCATAGGTTGAGATTTCTTTTAACGCTGCCTTTGTTGTAAGGGCACGGTTAGAAGTTAATACTCCGACCGGAACGTGAGGAAGCAGCTCGTCCATTTTTTTCATCGAGTCAAAGTTAAACGATTGAAGAATGATTTTTTCATTTTGGGGCTTATCGAGATTTCGTTCACTTAACGCTTCTGCCACTTGTTCCTCAATACCAGGGTAAAGTTCTGGAGCCTTTAACTCGATTAAAATTCCCACTTTTCCATGGTAACGATCCAGAATCTCTTCAAAGGTCGGAATCGGTTCTCCTGCAAACTCTTCTCCCTTCCAACTACCGGCATCAAGACTACGAAGCTGTTCAAGGGTTAAGTCCCCGACTTTCCCCTTTCCATCTGTTGTACGATCCACTGTTGTATCATGGATGACGACCAATTCACCATCTTTACTTCGTTGAACATCGATTTCAATGTAATCCGCCTTCATATCAACCGCCAGACCAAAACTGGCGATCGTATTTTCAGGTGCATAACCTGCTGCCCCCCGGTGTGCTACATTATCCACTTGCTTTCTTTCCCCTGTTGTCGGTTCTTCTGCAAACGCCTGACTGAACGGGCTGAATAATAGTGAAAATGCAACCCCTGTACCGATTAGTAATTTCTTATTCAACTTCTTCATCTCCAATCCTGAATATGTATTTCTACTTTATTTTAGGAAAGGGATGTTGAGTTGATATGTAGTTAAAGATAAGGCTTAATGAAGGTTGTGTTAACAAAATTCGACCTTTTTTCTTACGATTATTTACATAATCGAACGGACGGAGATGAGGTACTGATCCATTTTAATTATAACATGGAGGTGTGATGTCGGTAACAGCTGGATTCTAGGATGAATAGGCAGAAAAAATCGAGCTTCTTCCATAATTAATCCTGTATGAACCACTTTCAATCCTGAATGAGAATAATCAATCCAGTTTAAGTAATATTGATCCTTCCTGTCGAATTTTGAAACACACACCCCTGTGCCAGAAATGTTCAGATGATTTTCTGTATCGCCAACCATTCTTCAAATCTCTTCACACCAGTTTCATAGGTAAGATCATTTCCGCTGATAGAAAAAATTCTTGTTCCAAACCCCTCTAGTGATAACTCATTTACTTCGATTGTTTTTTCAAGTCCATATTGTTCAATGTCAAAGAAGATATCCCACACATCTTCCGATAACCTTTTATACGCAATAGACTCATAATCACAGTTATTTTCGTAATAACCTAAGTGCAGATGATATTTATCGTCATACTTCATGTCCATTAACTCCTACCACCGATCATATTTATTCTGTGAAATACAAGATTTGTAGATCTGATATAACTTCATCTTTTTGAAACGAAAGCATTGAATTAATTCCATTTATTTGAAATAATTGGAATTAATTGATTAATATATTTGCACATAAGGTAAAAGACCTTTATGCCAGGAAAGAGGATAACGTATGCTGAAAAAGATACCCTTTAGGCGGATACGCTGGCCGGGATGGGTTGTGTTGTTTGTAATAGGATTTTCTTTGGTTTATGGGATGGCTCAGTTGGTAGTTGGAATCGGATTCGACAAGGATTCAGGGCAGGCATCCCTATCGAGTATAAACTTTGAGACTGTGACTGAGAAGACGGATACATATACCATGTCCGTTAAGACTCCGGTTATCGGGGACTCAAACATTCATAAGCCCATACATGGATGGATCAAGCGAGAGAAAGAAGCATTTTTAGCAGCAGTAAAGGAAAACAAGGATGAGCTTGGAGAAGGTTACCGTGCTCACTTAATCATCCAAGCCGATGTAAAGAAAGCGACAGATGATACATATAGTATAATCTTTAACTCGTATCAGTTGGTGAACGATATACGTGGTCAACAACAGGTGAAAATCTATACTATTGATGCCTCTGAAAAGAGAATTTTACACCTATCTGACATCATGCAAACCAGTGGCAAGCCAATCCATATAATCCGAAACCAAATCCTGAAAAATGAATCTATCAATCTGGTGGATGACAAGATGGATAAGGTATTAAGTGACCCTGCATCGTGGAATTGGTCCATTTCCCCGACAGCACTCTCGTTGTACTTTGAGGAGTCGGAAATCGCTGCTAAAGGGGCTGGCCCAATCCAAGTAGAGGTTCCCATTAAACTTATCCGCCCTTATCTAAATAAAAAAACGGCAGATGCACTAGGTACATCAGAAGAAGCACCAGTATATGTATCCATCGAACCTGAAGGAAAATATGTGGCTCTTACGTTTGATGATGGCCCCAACGTGGAGGTAACTCCGCGAATTCTCAAGATACTCAAAGCCCATGACGTACAGGCCACATTTTTCATGCTGGGAAGTCAGGCTGAAAAATACCCTTCCCTTGCGAAACGAGTTGCCGAAGCCGGCCATGAAATCGGCAATCATACAGACCACCATCAAGACTTGACGAAAATCGGAAGGAATCAAGTGGCACAAGAGATCCAAATTTCCAGCCGAAAAATCGAGGAAGCGACTGGTCAAACCCCCTCTAGTTTGCGCCCGCCTTATGGAGCGATCAATCATGAGGTGGTGGAGGTGGCTGGTGATTATGGCTCACCAATCGTCCTATGGTCCGTCGATTCACTTGATTGGAAAAACAAGAATGCCGATAGCATCAACCGGGTTGTTCAGAAGGAAATTACCCCGGGATCGATCATCCTGTTACACGATGTTCATCCCACAACAGCTGACGCTTTGCCGACATTACTAACAACACTTGAAAAGGAAGGTTATCAATTTGTAACCGTCTCTCAGTTACAATCGATTAATGCGGAGGAGAGTGCCGGTCCTTACTATGGTAATATTTGAATGAGGCTGCGGTTCTATTGCTTTGAAAGCAGTAGAACCGTCCGGCATTCACAATAAGTGAATCAAAACTTCTTTATCACCTATCACCTTATTCATCGAACCGTCGTCTCCAAGGCCTCATTCCTCATTTCTATGATATATTCCTTAGCGACATATTCGCTCCCGCCATGCTCTTCGTACCAATCCCTGATTCGTTTCAGATGCTCTTGGTCATTCCTGATGCTGGTTTCAATCTTCATATAATCGTCGTGACTGTCGTATTCCCAAATGGCAAAGATCTCAACGGTCTCTTCATCATGATCCTTCATCCAGCGGCCAATCAGTCGCGAGCCGTGTTTAAGCTGGTTCGGCAGATTCGTGTGATTGAAGTGATCATTGAACGTTTCGACGAACTCTTTTTTGACTAGATAGAACTTTCTTCTATAGAACATGATGGTTCTCCTTTCCTTGCCTTGATCACCATCGTAGTAGGAAATTTCCTCGCCTTATATAATGAGTAATAGCGATCAGATACTTCCTCTTCCACTGAGTCAAAAGCTGCTGATACGTCGCTTTCAATAACCGATTCAATCGTAAATCCTGCTTTGATGACTTCATTGATATATGTACTCAGTTTTCGTTTTGGGATGACGACAGGTGAATCTTCGCCTTTGAAGTTGAGGTACGTAGTGATTCCCTCTTTCTGGTATGAACCATCCAGATAAATTTGGCCATCTTCACTTTTCATATGGGGGTATAAGGGATGATCCCAACTAAAGATCAGTGAACCGCCTGTTTTCAAATACGAGTGAATCAACCTTAAAGTAGATGGCAGGTCTGTGGTCCAGCCAATGGCATAAATCGAATAGACGATGTCAAAATAATCCTTCGGTAATCCGATGTCTTCTTCCATAGGAGAACAGGATAAGTTGGCATCCAAGCCCTTTAACGTTTCTTTTGCCGTCTCGATTTGAGTACCTGACAGGTCAACGCCCCATAATTCACTGGCACCCATTTCCTTCATATATAGTAAGGAGTGCCCGCTGCCACACCCGATATCAAGCACCTTTTTGCTGGTAATGTCATCTAACAGCCTCAATTCGTCTTCCGTCTGTGTATACGGCCCGTAACTTGGCAATGCATCCTTCCCGTTAAAATGGCGGGCGACTTTATCCCAGCTTTTTTTATTTTGTTTCAGAATATCCAGCATCTTAGCATCCCCTTTTCTTATTTCGTCTCATGTTTCATCATTTGTCGTTGCCCCACAGCATTTCCTCATTCGTTCAGCCCCACATTTCATTTAAATATTCTGTATATATAATCCGCACTCCCTATCGGATCCACCTCATGGACGTAATAATCTTCAGCTAACCAATATCTTCTTTTATACTTATCAAGCCTTACTTGATGGTCACCGAGATAGGTGTCACGGTCCAATACTCTTTCAGCTCTTAATTCATGTGAACAATCAATATAGATCATAAAATCAATATAACTTCGCCATTCTTTCCTTTGTAAGAAGACACCCTCAATAAGGATGATGGCAGACGGGGCAAGATTGAGGGGTTTCGTTATGACTGTATCCGTTGAAGAATGATAGAACGGGAGGGTAATAGAGCCGCTAGCATGCAGCTTTCTGAACAGCTCTGTTTCGATTAATCCAATGTCCCATTGGAGAAAATAATATTCGAACCATTCATCATTCCCGGTCCCATATCGCTTATGTGCTTCAACAATATGATCATCAAGATGCACGATGAAAACCTCATGATTTGAAAGCTCCAATGCATGTCGAAGCTCTTTTGCGACTGTAGTCTTACCTGCTCCTCCTAACCCATCGATACCTGCAATAAAACGACGATTTTCCGAGAACTCTTTTTGATATCGGGATAGCAACGTTTCTGTTATTTGAACAATTGACATCTTATTCCTCTCGTCATTTCTCCCCATTTGATTCAACAACATATTTATCCCCATTTCTAAAAATATAGGCAGGAGAAGAACCTATTACTTTAAGTGTACCCTCATTCATAACAATGCCCGTTTCCTCTGGTAACGCAAGAACAGAAACTCGATATTTGTTTACATATTCTTTGATTAAGCTATCATTACTAGTTTCGTAGTGACACCATACTGAATAGTTGTCTATGTAGTAAAATCCTTCAAAGGTCATCAAACTTGTATGGTTTGGGTCCATATGTGAGGAGGTTAAAATATCTCTGCCAAAAATAATAGCTCCGGCACTCCCACCATATACGATCCCCTTTTTGTCTATATACTCTTTTAAAATTTCATCAAAGCCTGTCGCACGGAAGGTGTTTAACAAATAGAAAGTGTTTCCTCCGCCGATGTAAATGGAGGAGAATTTCCTTAGATCCTCTGGAGACTTAGCTTCTACATCAGTCCACATTTCTATTTCAGTAATGCCTAGCGGGTTAAACACACTATGTATCCATTTGTAACAGTCTTCATAAGGAATTTCGCCTTGCATCGCGATTGGAATATATAGCAACGGCTTATCAAGATCTAATGCCTTAACAAATTCCTTATCAATTATGTCTGTCTGTTCCTTATCTCCACCGCCAGACAGGAATAAGTTAATCATGAATACCTGCCCCCTAATCGCCATTTTTTAACTATCCCACACTACCAATTATTTCAAATTACCCCTTTTAACTCAATGATTATTTTCTCAAAAAAGAAGCTTACCCAATTCACGATAAACCACCGTTCGTATGAAAGGTAAGCCGGATATTTCTTTCTTGTTACTAAATTAGCATAAATTGCTATTACTTTTTGACTACCTTTTAGTTTAATCTTACTCCCATCTGGATAATGAATAATAAGACAATAAATTATAGAAATGAGGTAATGAAAATGCGAGTAAATGATGATCAAATAAAAGGAAAGCGAAAGCAGACAAAGGGAGATTTAAAGAAAGGATTAGGCAAGCTTACAAACGACGATTCTAAAATTGCGGAAGGTGAACGGGATAAGGATAAAGGAAAGATGCAAGAGAAAGTCGGCGATATGAAGGAATCGTTTAAAAAGAATTGGTAATTGCAATCAGGCTTTCCCTTCTGTGAATGTAAGCCATACTGCACATAAATCATGAGAGGACGACCCTCTGCTTATTAGGAAAAGCAGAAGGATCGTCCTTTTTCTTCAGTTTTATTTACAGCTATCCAAATCAGCTTTTTCAAACCAGCCAAATGCCACTTCCGCCTGAATGCTCTCATAGTCTGGTGCTACTAAGAAAAGGATAAATGACCCGCCCGGAGGAAAAATGAATTTCCCATCTTCATCACTGGCTAACGTACTTTGCGGGGAGACAATCCGCCTAAAGGCCATAACCCCTTTTCTTGGAAACCCTTCTACTTCATCAGCATATGCGATTTTGACTTTGGGCTTTGGAAGTGGAGAAAGTGCCGTATTTGCGGGCGTCACATTCCTCGAAATCATTGGTTTACCAGGAGGAATGGGATTAAACCAAATTTCAGCTTCAAACGGTTGGTCGGAATGATTCGTGATGGTAAAGGCATTGACAAATAAATTGACATCGGATTTACCCGGATTCATCAAGCCTCCCCACGCATTTTTTCCTTTACCGAAACAAATGTGTTCCGTCTACCCTACAAAATATCTTCCCTCTAAGGATTGATACAAAGGGTTAGGGATATTGACGGTTTTACTAAATCGGTCATTATTCAACCACTGCATATGAAAAATCACTCCTTTCTAAAGTTTATGGGAGAAGTAAGAAAGTGCTTAAAAAAATTCAAAAAGTATTGTATGTAAGATATTACTTGAAGAGCGACAGGTGGCGGTTGCATCCATATCCCCCATCAAAGAAGGACAGAACTATTTACTTGATTTTAATCTCTTTCTTTTATTCTCAGGTTGCTTTAACCAATAACGGACTCCTTTTCCAGCCAAGGGTTCATCATTGTATCTCGGGATGACGTGTAAATGACAATGGAAGATAAACTGATTGGACACCTCTCCGACATTCCACCCAAGTGTATAGCCATCCGGGGAAAACGCTTCGTTTAAGTACTTCTTCGCTTTTTGTAATAGTTCGTATGTATCTTTCCACTCTTTTTCCGTTAATTCAAATGCGTCCGTATGATGGTTTTTCGGAATAATGACCCCGGATCCTTCTAATACATCCTGGTGCTTGTTATGCTGCAGGAAATAGCAGGATTCATTTTCAAATACGATGTTTTGGTCTTTGTCCTCATCAAGATTGCAGAATGGACAATTTTCTTCATAGCTCATAAAGCTTTCCCCTTTCTAATTTGGCATCCTCTCAATTCCAATTATTTCAAACCCCCACCCCTTTGACAATCCCAGCTTCCCACTCTGATGCCGGTTTCGGCTATCTGTTCATTTTTGCAAAATAAACCGGTACAAACTCTGTACACTGAAACCCCTTTCAAAACCTCTAAATAGCCCCTATACTAGATTCATAAGATGATCATCTAATTAACTAACAATATAAATATGCAAAAACGATAACAGAGGGGGATCCTCATGGTATTGGATAAAAGGCGTGCACACTTATTATCCATCATTCAACATTCTACTGATCCGATTCCGACGAAAGATCTGGTGACCAGGACGAATCTGTCTCAACGAACCATCTATTATGACCTTGATCAGATAAATAGTTGGCTACGGACTCAAGGATTAGAACCCATTGAAAGCCAGCATGGCAAGGGGTTGTTTTTGCCTGCTGCATCGAAATCGAAGTTGATGGTTTCTAAGGATCAAAGTTTCGAAGATTGGCAGTATCAATTGTCGAGGCAGGAACGCGAAGTCCTGATTAAAGCCAAAATATTATTAGAAGAACAAGATGCCTCGATGCAGCGGTTTATGGACCTGACAAGCATGAGCCGGGGGACGATCGCCAAGGAAATTAAAGAGATCAAGCAAGAGTTCAGCAAAGCCGGTTTGCGGTTGTATTACAAGAAAGGTTCAGGATACCGGTTGAGTGGCCCTGAGGATGCTAAAAGAACGATGCTTTCGAATATACTGGCGACCATCTTCTCACAACCGGATTGGCAGAACGTCAGGAACGAGGTCCATAAGATGATTCAGCCGGAAGCTGCCACGTGGTCCCATAAAACGGATCAAAGGCGCCTGGTGAGAGAGATACTTTATGAAGCTGAGAAAGAATTGGGATTGACGCTGACAGATGAGATGGTGGAGATCCTTTCCCTGCAGATCTTGATGATCATGAAGAGAATCGAGCTGGAAGAGTATATTCTTGTTCCAGAAGCAGAAAAGCAGGTCCTGCAGCAAACAGAAGCTTACAAGGCAGCCCTCCATATTACGAATAAACTTGGAAACGTAAAGGAAGTCTCTTTTCCAGATGATGAGGTTTGTTTCATTACGATGAATCTGTTGGGATCAAAAGTCCAGCATGATAACTTCAACCGTTATACGGAACAGGAATTATCAGGCCTGAAGGAAGTCGTGCAACAGATGATTGATGATTTTCAGCTTTACTCCTGTGTGGTGTTCGATGATAAAAATGGACTGGAAGAGAATCTGATCTCCCATATTAAGCCGACGTATTACCGGCTTAAGTACGGGCTCTCGATCGCGAATGACCTGGCTGAGAGCATTCAAAAGACTTACCATGACATCTTTCATTTGACTAAACGGGTGATGAGGCACCTGGAACGGTATGTCGGGAAGATCGTCCCGGACGAGGAAGTGGCCTACATTACCCTGCACTTCGGAGGCTGGTTGACGAAAGAGAAAAAGAAGGTCGAGACGAAATTCAAAGCACTCATCGTTTGTGAAAATGGGATTGGGACTTCCAATATGCTCCGCACCCAATTAGAGAACTTGATTGCCGGGCTGAATGTCATCACCACGATCTCGATGAGGGAATATCGAACGAACGAGTACGAGGCGGACGTCATCTTTTCCACCAATTATATCAAGGAGAAGGACATTCCCGTCATCCATCTTCCGGCCATCTTGACGAATCTCGAAAAAGAACGGGTCATCCAGCGTATGAATGAGCTTTTCGATTCGAATCCACCGGAAAAGAATGTGACCGATCACCTGATGGATGTCATCAAACGTCATGCAACCATCCATCAAGAAGACGACCTGAAAAAGGAATTGGTCCACCTTTTAGAACAAAATACTCCCAGAATAAAGGAGATCAGAAAGCCTATGCTCAATGAATTATTGACAGAACAAACGATACAACTCAAAGACCGGGTAAGCAGTTGGGAGGAAGCCATCAGGGTGGCCAGTCAACCACTGATCGACCTGCAATCGATTCGCCCGGATTATGTAGACGCCATGGTAACGAACGTGAAGGAGTTGGGTCCTTATATTGTCATCGCACCTAATATCGCCATCCCCCATGCACGTCCGGAGACGGGTGTCGAACAACTGGGAATGAGTTTCCTGCGACTCAAGGAACCCGTCCATTTTTCCGAAAAAGAAAAACATCGCGCTCAGCTGGTCATCGTGCTGGCAGCAATCGATAATCAAACCCATTTAAAAGCATTGGCACAGCTTACAGAACTGCTATCCAATGAAGACAATGTGGAACAATTAATCTCAGCAAGTGATCGTAAAACCGTAATTGAATTAATCAACCAAACGATTGAAGTATAAATCAGAGGAGGAAATAAAATGAAAAAAGTATTAGTCGTATGTGGAAATGGATTAGGAAGCAGCATGATCGTAGAAATGAATGTGAAAGCAGCACTGAAAGATATGGGAAAAGAAGCTGAGGTGTCCCACACGGACCTGACAACTGCCAAGACGGAGCAAGCGGATCTCTTCATCGGTTCGGAGGATATCGTGGAAAGCCTGGAAGATGGCCGTAAACATATCGTGAAATTGAAGAATCTGATGGATAAGAACGAACTCCGAGCTGCATTGGAACAAAATATCTAGTCCACTTTTTAATAGGAAGGAGCGATACAAATGGTTGATATCATAATGAAGGATATTCTCGGTACACCCGCGATCCTTGTCGGTCTATTCGCCTTAATCGGGCTCCTGATTCAACGAAAGAATTCAGGGGATGTCGTGTCCGGAACCCTTAAAACGGTCATGGGCTTCGTCATCCTCGGGGCGGGTGCGAATGTACTCGTCCAGTCCCTGGGGCAATTCAGCAGCATGTTCAATCATGCCTTTGAAGTCGACGGGGTGATCCCGAACAATGAAGCAGTCGTGGCACTTGCACAGGAAAGCTTCGGTACGGAGACAGCGATGATCATGCTGTTCGGTATGGTTGTCAATATTGTTATTGCGCGTTTCAGTCCTTTTAAATACATCTTTTTAACCGGACATCATACTATGTTCATGGCCTGCTTGATCGCTGTCATCTTAACCACTGGTGGATTCACCGGAGTACCATTGATCATTCTAGGCTCGATCATCCTTGGTGCATTGATGGTCCTGTCACCTGCGATGCTCCAACCATTCACACGCAAAGTCACCGGGTCGGATGACTTTGCCGTCGGCCACTTCGGATCGATCGGGTATTTGGTGTCCGCAATGGTCGGTAAAGCGGTCGGTAAAGGTTCTAAATCGACAGAAGAAATCAAAGTTCCAAAGTCACTCGGCTTTCTCCGGGACACTTCCGTCTCAGTATCGCTGACGATGGTCATCCTGTTCTTTATCGTTGCAGGTGCAGCAGGTCCAGCTTTCGTTGAAGGAGAATTGAGCGGCGGACAGAACTTCCTTGTGTTTGCCTTTATGCAGGGGATCACATTTGCGGTTGGTGTGTATATCATTTTAGCCGGGGTACGTATGCTCCTTGGTGAAATCGTTCCAGCCTTCAAAGGGATCGCAGACAAAATCGTCCCGAATGCGAAACCCGCTCTTGATTGCCCGGCCATCTTCCCTTTCGAAGGAAATGCCGTCATCATCGGCTTCTTATTCAGCTTTATTGCCGGTCTCGTCAGCATGCTTTTCTTGCCTTTACTAGGATTGAAAGTAATCGTTCCTGGTCTTGTCCCCCACTTCTTCACAGGTGCAGCTGCCGGAGTCTTCGGTAATGCAACCGGCGGTCGAAGAGGTGCAGTCATCGGCTCCATGGCGAACGGCGTCATGATCAGCTTCCTGCCAGCTCTCTTATTGCCGGTTTTAGGCAATTTAGGATTCCAGGGGACAACATTTGGAGATGCAGATTTCGGATTGGTCGGCATCGTGCTTGGTAATCTCGTCAGCTTGATTGAATCCAATGTGATTGTTTTCGCGTCAATCATCGTCCTTCTTGCCATCCTCTTCTTCATCAGCTTTAAGTCAAAGGGGACTGGGGAGAAGGAAGAAACAGAAGTTGCATAGATAAATTAAAACACTCGCTTCCTTATTTCAGGAAGCGAGTGTTTTACCATATAAACAGGAAATACCAGGACTGTTATCTTGCATCCGAATGCACCCCATTTTTCCAATCCTTTAACCTTTATAATAAAAACTGTAGCCTTTAAACACATGAAAACTTCTCAAAAACCCTACTCCCTGATAATCCCTTCTTCAACCCCAAAACGGATCAAACCTTCATAAGGATCTCCCAGAATATCAAAAAGCTCACAAAATGCCGGCTCTGTCTTGTATCCTTGATTTTTAAGATGAATTACTTTCTGTTTAAGACCAGGATATCTTTGCAATAGTTCATGTTCAATCATCATATGGAGATACGCATGTTGCTTATGTACCGGTTGGGCTTGTCCAAACAGCTCAAACTCAAAACCACTAAAGGTAAAATTCGCCTTCACGACTTCTTTCCCATTAATCGTTTTCCTTTTGATTGTAAAGCCATCTTTTTTGTTGTATAACGTATGGATCAATTCTTCAAATGGGGCTAATTCCTGTACTTCCATAATGATGTCCAGGTCTGAACCCGTAATGTCTATACCAATGGGCAGAGTTCCGCATAGAACAGGATTATAGGTTTTCATGTCATTCAAAATATCCAGTTCCATGATGACTGCATATGCCTTTTGTTGCCTGTCCGTCCCCTTTTCCATACTTGCGAATAAATCTATCATCGGTACACCATCCCTGCCTGACGATTTTTCAATGCAAATATACCAACTCTTATTATCTGAGAAAATTTTTATCTTAATAATGACATTTAATCTACATTTCTTCCTCCCATTTCAATGAAGAAAGAAAAGATATAATTTCAGCTTAGAGCTTCTTCAGGTTAACACACAAATACAAAGCTGCTGCCATTGTTTCATTTTCAAAAACACATACAGCCTCTTTAGCCAACACATTTAATCGGACGCACGTAAACCCATCACTAACTTAAATATTATTAATTATTTTGGACCAATACCCCTCCAAAAAAGATCAACCAAAGCTTGTGCTGTTTTTTGGGGACCACCTAGTTCCTCTATTAGATCTTTTTTGTTTCGAATCATTGCCACCGTAGAAAATGCATGTGCAAGCAATAATGGGTTTGTTACCACTATTTCACCTTTTTCCATAGCTTGCTTGAATATATCTTCCAGCGCTTTATGAACTTCCCTCTCGGCACCTCGAATGTCCTGAATATGATTCTCTGTTAGTGAGAAAGCAGCTTCTTTTAATAACGTTTCAAAATCAATGTGGGGTCTCATTAAATGATCCAGTGTGACTTCATATAATTTGTGCTTCAAGCCATTAGAACTATGTAAAAGTTTCTCTGTTTGTACTGTGATTCGTAGGAACATACTGGACACAGCGACTGCGAATAAGTTTGCTTTGTTTTTAAAATAATAGTAAACGCTGGCTTTGGTCACACTACACGCCTCAGCCACTTGCTCCATGGAAACACCCTCATATCCATATGTTAAAAATAGATGGGCAGATGTCTTTAAGATTTTCTCCCTCGTTAGATTGTTCTCAATTTTTATTTTTGGTCTTCCTGGTTTTTTAGGAAACTCGCTATCCATGGGTACCTCCTTGATGTTCAAAAAAAATATATTATTAATCATTTGATTAATTAACCTTCGAGTATATATAATTAATGAAGATATACTGACTGAATCTATTGTAATAAATTTAGTAAAAAAAACAAATGTAGAAATAATCCTTTTATACATGGTCACAACAGACGTATGAACCGTCTCAGATACTCTACACCCTCATAAATAAAGATGAAATCAACTATGAGAAAGATTGGATCATTTTCAACCAGACTGAAACGATTACGTTTGTGATGCTGACACTTAGTATAAAGTAAGGACGATCACAATAGAAACTAAAGTATTAATCCTGCTCAGAGATAACCTGACATTAAACGATGGTGTGAGTTAGCCTTTTACCTTTAAAATTGATTAATTTATAAGAAACAATTCGTATTATTTAAAAGAATACTAGAATGGAGGGAATCAAAATCGATACATTTCTTTTTAGCTTCTTCTCAATTGCTTACATAGGGGTTTTGATCATTGGAGTGATCTGCCTTAGAACTTACAAATTAAAAAGTATAGTTTTTCTATTGCCAGTTATTGTCGGCCTTATTTATGACAACGGGATCATAGCAATAGGTCAGTTAATAGGGGATGGGGAAATATTAAAACGATTAAACCTGGCACGATTCTGGATACATGCATTTTTCACGCCTCTTCTCGTGTTATTTTCTTGGAAAACATTGGAGCAAGGAGAAGTATTGTGGGCTAAGAAACCTTTAAGTAAGTTTTCTGCCTATGCATTGACTTTTTCATTGGTATTATTTGAAATTTTCACTGAGGTATCAGGACTTCATTTAGTGGCGAATATGGAAAATGGCGTCCTAAGCTATAGCTCTGACGAACCTTCAAGTGGCCCGCCCGTTATGGTACTAATAGTATCACTTGTATTGCTTGTGGCTTCAATCATCATCTGGAGTAAACAAAAATGGAAGTGGTTTTTTGCCGGTTCCCTTGCAATGATCATCGGAAGTGCTGTAAGTTTACCGATTGATAGCGGAGCCATCACAAATTTCTTTGAACTAGGTCTTATAACCTCCTTACTCGGTACGGCAATCTTCCAGAGTAAAAACATTACAAAAGACTCCCCCTAAGAAAACACGAGTTTAAAATGATAATAATTACCAATTTGATATCCTTAAATATATTCTAGAAATCTAAATACTTTATAAAAGGTGATTTTTGAATGATTACAATTCAGACATACATTTCAAAAAAAGACTGCAAAGAGATGACCTTAAAGGGTGCTATCTATCATGATTTTTCACCTCTTGGCGAACCTTTGTCAAGAGAGTATGGTAATAATCAATTAATCAAATCAGATGGAATTTCAATCTTTGGTGCTGTTGAGATTTCCATCTATCAAAAACCTCTTTCTACCTTTAATGATTGGGATGATGTTGATGAATTATGGCTTTCACTTCTAGAATCTTTGAAACACTGCTTGAAATATGGTCATGGTATTAGCGGCTTCTCGATGCGGACCTTGGATTGGGAAATGAAATTAATGAAAGAAGATAATAACGACTCTATATTATTCACTTGGAATCATTGGGATGCAGGTTGGAATACCGTTTATGAAATGATCACCGTTTGTCTTCCCAAAAAAAAATTGGTGGATAACTTATTGGCTGAAGGGGAATTTTATGTTGAATTTAGGAATTCTTTATCGGACAGTGGTCCGAGCAGTAAAATGAAGAGATTAATTGATGAAATTAAATCCTTTAACTAGCGTTAAATATCCATTAATCCGAATAGCTTTCATTAGAAGAATGATAGGTTTATGTTCTGAGAAAAGTTGATGATTGAAATGATGAATTCAGAGAGCAGCTACAAGAAATGAATGTAGCTGCTTTTCTTTAAGAAAAATGGTCATGTCCCCACCAAATCTTTTAATGGATGGAAAAATCCTATGGCAAGATAATAGTGTTTCCTAGATTTACATAAAGACAGGGCCCTTATTAAGCAGATGTGGACAGGAATCAGGATAAACATGAATAGGAGCTTTGCTAAATGATGCACTTAATACATATCCTTCTGAGTGAAATTCCAAAACGCAATTGCAAGGCAAGCGACAGTCCATACTCCAAGCACTGTTAATGAAAACGGCAGTGACATCCCTTCGATTGGAGGAGCTTGACCTTCTATGTAGTTGATGAGATCAAAATTCAAGTTCACCAAATACTTTGAGCTCGTCCAGCTTGAACCGATAGAAGATAAGAGGGTGCCTGCAATCAACACAGCCATCATCGCCCCGATACCAGTAGCTGTATTTTTCACAAGTACTGAAATCATCAGGCTTATGGTTCCAACAGTCGCTGTAACTACCCAGGCAAGACCCGCTGACATCAGCAAGTATTCCCACATCGGAAGGGTATGGATATATGTCGTCGAAAACTCACCTGATGGAGAAGCTTGAAAGCCCGTCAGAATAGGTGCCGTCCAGCCATCATATCCAAGTACAATCCCTGAAATCCCATAGCAGACAATCACCGTAGCTGCCATCAGCATCGATGTATACAGCAAAACCGTCAGCCATTTGGCCATCAGGATTTTCCATCGTTTTACCGGTCGGGACAATAATGTCTTGATGGTCCCATCATTGTATTCCCCACTCACAACATCAGCCATAATAATAATGATGAGTAAAGGCAGGACTAGTGTGAGTCCCTGTGAGAAGAAGATGCGGATGAATGTTGGTGCTCCCGGATAGTTCGGGTTGATGTCGTTGTCCAAGTAATACTGCTTTTGCTTCAAATCAAATTCAAGGAATTGTCTGACCTCATCTTGGATCCCACTTGATGCAAGCCGGTTTTGACGATCGACTATCTCCTGCTGCAGCTCCACCCGCCAGTCCAGAGTACCCTGCTTTTCCATCTTCTCTTGTATCTCCCGGTATTGTGCATATGTAAACATGGAGACTAGAATGATTAATATGGCGATAACAACCGCAAAGCGTTTTTTCGAAGCAATTTTCATTACTTCATTATGAATCAGACCAATCATATTTGGGTTAGACAATATGATCGCCCCCTGTCAAACTAATAAATAAGTCCTCCAATGTCTGGACCTTCCTTTCGATTGTCCATACCTCAATTCCCGCCTTTAGTAAAGATTCATTCAGGATCGAAGTTTTGCTTTCATCCATAAGAGTATGGACAGTATGATCATCGTACAGTTCTGCAGCTTGTACATAGGGAGATGCTTTAAAGATATCAAGTGCACGAAAAGCATCATTGACTCTCCAGTCCACACCTGATGACAATGCATCCACTAAATCACTTACCGTGCCTACCTTCACGATTCTCCCATGGCTCATTATAGCCACTCGATTGGCCAGCAACTCGATTTCACTTAATATATGACTGGATACAAGAACTGAAAGACCCGTTTCGTCGACCAGTTTCCTGATAAATGTACGAAGATCCTTTATTCCCATTGGATCCAATCCATTCGTAGGTTCATCCAATATAAGCACATCCGGCCGGCCTAACAATGCTTGTGCAATCCCGAGCCTCTGACGCATTCCCAGTGAATAGGTCTGTACTTGGTCATCTATTCGTGCAGTCAGATCAACCAGATCAATTACCTCTTGTATTCGTTCACTATCCACCTTAGGCAGCATCCGTGCAAATATTTGCAGATTTTCCCGACCGCTTAAATACTTATATAACTCTGGGTTTTCAACGATAGAACCAAGGCGCTGCATGGCCTGTACAAATTGCTTTCTTACATCAAAATCACAGATTTGAATTTTCCCTGACGTTGGCTTGATTAGACCAACGAGCATTCGAATAGTAGTCGTTTTTCCAGCACCATTTGGACCAAGGAATCCAAATACTTCTCCTGGATATATGTCAAATGATATATTATCTATAATCGTCTTTTTCCCTATTACTTTCGTTACATTTTTCAATTGAACTGTTGGCTTTATGCTCATATCATCACCCTATATCTATTCTAACGAACTTTTTTCTCAATTGCTCTTTTAAATACTCCGCATGAGTAAAAGTTGGTACAATCATAATAGAAGGAGAGATCAAGAGATGAAAAAATGGATGTGGCAACTATTTATCACCCTTTCCCTTGCACTGACAGTCCTATTTGGATATGGATTTGTGAGAGCCTATTGGGATGTCGCCAACCCTCCCCAAGAGAAGATATTAGCAGAATCAGAAGAAGCTCCTGTCACTCCTGGAGAAACGTATATTGCACTTGGCGATTCATTGACAAGGGGGGTAGGATCATCAAAGGGAGAAGGTTTTGTCCCGCTGGTTGGAAATCCACTTAAAGAAACTAATACTGTGGAGCGGTACCAAAACTTAGGCATACGGGGTGCAAGGATTGAAGATTTACTGGCACAGTTAGAACAAAAGGATGTCAAGAGATCTCTTAAGGACGCCAAGATCATTTCCATCACGATTGGGGGAAACAATCTCTTTAATTCCGGTGAGATTTTAAACAATTATTCAGAAGCTACCGCTCTTGGCATTCTGGAAACCGAAATTCCTAACTTGGAAAAAGCGTTTCAAACCATTCGTGAAATAAATAAGGATGCAGTCATCCTCTACATGGGACTATATAATCCCTTTAAGGAATTGCCGGACGGGGATTCCTTTGATTCTGTCATCCAAAAATGGAATGAATCCGCCCGCACATTAGGCTTAAAATACGAAGTTCACGTTGTGGATACCTTCAATTTGGTAACGGATGCCAAACGCGATCTTTCAAGTGACAACTTCCACCCTAATGATGCTACTTATCAGCAAATAGCTGACAGTCTATCACTTGTCATTGAAAAAAACATTATACAATAATCCCAAAAAGCCATGGGGACAGGTACCGTGGCTTTTTCTAAATCATGCCAAGAAACCTGTTCTTATGCCCTTGGCTTGACTCTCTTCATTCCCCCATAACCATATTTAAAGTGAATGAAGTCATCAATGATACACACCCTTACCTGACGAGATATTTAATAGAACCTTTCCGGCGCTTTGAAAAACAAATAGATAACCTCTTATCAACTAAATGCTAGGTACAAAAGATTGATCCCTTACCACCACTGTTTCAGGCACAAACTTTATTAAAATATTGCTATCGCCTAACCCTTGAAATCTTGGATCCCACTTCTCTTCTTCTGGTCCAAGATAACGATCGAGTAACCGTGTTGCAATCGTCTTATCAAAAGGCTCAACCGTAGCTTTTCCTCTGAACCCTGCATGTAATACTTTTCCTGTTGTATGATCGAGATCTACGATACCAATGGCGCACTCCGGGTGTTCTTTGATTCTCCCGGGGAAACTATCTGAAGATGGTGTGCCGATGATATAGATATGTTCATTTTCCCAGTAAAACCAAACAGGTGACTCTCTCGGACCTTCCATGGATAATGTAGAAAGGTGCGCAAATAGAGGTTTTTCAAGAAATTCATCCAGATCAAAGCTTTTATTACCATTTATAATTTCCAAGTCTATTTCATCCTCTCATTATATAAAACTTACAATGTATTATAACTTCGTCCCATTGTAGAAGGAGAAAATGTAATTCTGTATTTACCACCAAGCTCCTGCTTGGTTTGTTCCGTTAGTATTTCCCCTTGCCTATTATGTTCCTCTTCCATTTGGATTCCATTTGAAATGATTTTATCTAAATCCCAGTCAATCCATTTCCCGTACATACTCGCCCAATCTATCAATTCTTTCTTTAAATCATTTGATAACGGAGTGTCCTCTAAATCCAAATTACAACCGCACTCAACACACCAGATAGGATCTGCTCCAACATCCGCTTCCATTTTCAAGTCAAAGGTTTCTTTTTGCTCACAAAAACAACGCATATAATTGAGACACCCCTAGTCATTTAATGACACTACGCCAATATTTCAACTCGAACCCAAGTTGTTTATTTTTTTGTTGTCCACTCATACTGAATATCCGGTAAATTTTCTTCATTCTCATTTCCCCTGCCAATGATGATAAATCCATGCTTTTCATAAAATCGCTGCGCCTTTTGATTTATATCGAATGTATAGAGGGTCAGCCTTTCACTTGAATGTTCTTTTGCTTTATTAAGCAGTGCTTCACCGATTCCGATCCCCTGATATCCAACATGAATATACAGTTGGCTGATTTCGTTTTTATTATAGGCAATCATGCCAACTACTTTTTCATCCAATATCGCTATATCGATTCGGAACTGCCCGGGTAATCTATGATTAATAAAATCAACATGATCTTCAAAGCTGTGGATTTCTTTTTGTCCGATAGCCTGCTCCTTGCTTTCCCTCCACATTTTCACGGTCTCTGCTGCATATTTTGGATCATACGGGATGATCCTGTATGGGTGTTGGTTCACATTCTATTCCTCCATTGGGTTTATTCAAAAATACTGGATTAGGAGCCCCTTATTTACTGAATCTTGGTTTACTAAAGAAAGCCCCTAGTAACATTAATAACATCGCCGAAAGCATCCCGATTGCTTCTTGGTTAAATAACATAGAAACAGGCATGGATAACGCTGTAAGTATAAAGAAAATCTTCATCAACATGTTGACTCCTCCTAACAAAACATCACGATCGTTATTTCAGTTCCTTGTGATACGAACAATGTTCACATTCCAATTATTTCAAACCATTTATGTTTTAACAATCCTTATTCCTTTAATAGGAAATTATCCTCACTTTACCGTTATCCTTTGTGTTAACGGGTTGACTGTGATACTATATAAAGCATCTTGAAATTGACCTCAAGTTTCAATAAGAAAACCCACCTCTGTTTTAGAGGTGGGTTTTCTTTGTATGTGACGGGACGGTTTCAATGATTCTAATGTAATGCAAAAAGAAGCACGAGATCGGACGCCATTTAATAATAAAAATAGATTAGCAGTTTACTTTTTTCTGCCAATATAAAGCAAGTGAGAGGAAATACCAAGAATATAAGGATCTGTTGCACTTTCTATAATTAAATCGATTATTTTCCTTACTTCTTCGTCACCTTTTTCTCTCCAGTAATCCCAATTGCCATTATTCAAAACCGCTCCTGCATTGGATCCTATTAACTCGATTGTTTCAAATCCGTTTGCTTCCATAAAAGGATTAATGTCTTCTATATTAAAATAATAGGCGCCTGTTAAACGTCCTTCATCTGCGTGATTAAAGCAGCCTGATTGGGAAAATTGTAAGATGGTATCCATATCATTGTTTGGTTTCCAATTGTCAGGAGATAAGAGCGATGTAAGGATGTGTCTAATTCTAGGCATAAAGGCAACAAAGACCAGCCCACCCTTTTTAGTCACTCTGTTTAATTCTTTCACTGCCAGTACACGGTCATTTTCTTCCTGCAAATGGTACATGGGTCCGAGCATTAATGAGGAGTCAAACTGTTCATCTTCAAACAGATTTAGGTCTCTGGCATCAGCTGCATAAAACCCTTCAAATTGTTCAGCTAAATCCAGTTCTTTTGCTTTGTCTTTTGCAATATCAACTAATCTTGGGGTCAAATCGGTCAGCGTTACCCTATAACCAGCTTTGGCAAGTTCCATTGAATATTTCCCCGGTCCAGCACCATTATCAAGTACATAGCCTGTTTGAGACATATATTTTCTTATATAATGCCAATTCACCTGGAATTCAACTGGTTCACGTTCAAGTCTTCCCCACTCATCAAACTGATTGTAATACTGAATGATCTTACTCATGTTTTCACCTATATTCCACTTTTTACCTATATATTCGGTACAACTTTGGTCAAATCCTGCTCAAACTACATACCAATTAGCAAGAATCCATCCAGCAAAAAAGAACTTTTTTACTCACCTGCCTCTTAAACCCACTCTTTCCCATGTTCACGAATAAACTTTATATCATTTTGATAATGCTCATGGTGCCCTTCATCGATCATCTTTTGAAAAGCAAGGTCACCTTCACCGGCTTTTCTTCTCATGTAGATACACAATCCTTCCAAGCGCAGCAATACCATTTCCAAATAATCTTCTTCCATTCCCTCCATACCGTAGGATTCAAAGAACAATTTTACTCTTTGTTTTATACGGCCGGCATCACGTGTTTGATCGTAGTGAATAGCTTCACCCGCTTCGGTATGATAATGTCTGCTTAAAGGAACGCAGGTGTACAGAGTATAAGCGATATCCCAAAGTCTCGGACCGGGGCCGGCAACATCAAAATCAATGATACCTACTGGTTTTTCCTGGTTAAAAATAATATTGTATATGGCAAAATCATTGTGACATACAACCTCCATGTTAGCTGGTGTATTGTCCATGGGCTGCCATTCATCCGTTAATGGGAAGTCACTCACTGCATCATGATAATGCCGGAGCATCTTCGCTATTTCTTTTAAAGCATCATTAGACCACATGTATTCTTTTAAAGGATAATTGCCGGCTTCTCCTGCTATAAATGATAATATCTCTCTATCTTTTTCATCAATTCCTAAAAATTTCGGTGCATAATCAAAACCTTTACTTTCCAAATGCTGCAATAACGTATGAATTTTACCACTATCAGGCTTCAATTCCCGCCGGACCGTATCTCCCGAACGATATACGTCCGAGACATTCCCTCCTGTTAGCATTTCTTCGTTTTCATTCTGACTTTTCATTTAAATTCCCCCAATTTAGGGACGCTGTGATTGTGTCAATCGAATGTATTTTTACCCATAAATAAAAGCAGATATACAAAGGTATCTGCTTGGCAATGGGAATATAATTGTCCACACCATGTATCCCTTGAATGATTTCAGATAGACAAATAAACGCATCCTTAAGGATCAAGGACCGCCGCTGTCTCTATCCAATTAACTAATCATTTCAGATATTCCACATGTGTACTATAGATTCCCCTTCCTTTACATCTCTACATTATATAATAGCAAATATTGCTAACTAAACACAGGAAATGTCGAAGTTTTACGATAATTCCTCCGGTAAGCGTAGGGATTTTTCCGTAACTTCTAAACGAACATCAACAATATCGAGCTAAGAGAAACCAGGGAACAAATGGACAAAACGATAAAAGACTTTCCATGTCCGTTTTTATAAGACGCATAAGACATGACAGTAGTGGAGAAGAAATATATCATCTGCATCATTAAGGATTGTTCAAATGGGCCGATATAGAACAGTAACGAGATCAACAGTACTGATACTCCTAATATAATTGCAACCTGCTTTTTCAATTAAACACCTCATCCACAATTGAGAGAGCACTAGACATTGCTTACCCCACTTCCAATCCCTACTATAAAACTATTAACGATATGATTCTATTTGTAATCTCAGATTTAAACATTCTCCGTAATTCCCCCTTATGAAATGATGCGGCACACACAGTATATAGCTTGTCTACACTTTCACGATATCTTATAATGGAAAATATTACATTATGTGGAGATGATCATTATGACGTCCAATACTAAAAGCCCTACAGTTAAACTAGTTGAGTTTAATGAACAATACACACATCAATTGTCCAACTTTTCCTTGCCTGAAGATCAACTAGAGTTTACTAGCCTTCCTTTAGAAAAAATCAATCATCCCAAAGTCTCCAAAACTTCTATTCATGTATTAGTCATGAGTAATAATGAACCAGTGGGATATTTTGCATTAGAAGATGGGGAAAAGGTTCATAAGTATAGTGACAATCCAAAAGCCACTGGCAAAACAAGGACTAAAACTTCTTCCTTCTTTTGTGAAAAACGTGTTGCCTGAAATCAATGAAGTGGTTCTTGGGGTTAACAAAAGGAACACGGCAGCCATAAATCTCTACCTGAAATGTGGATTCGTAGATGAAAAACAAATGTATGAAGGACCTAAAGGACCTCAACATGTTTTACACTTGATTATTTAAGTTACCTGGGGGCTGCCTAAGCTCCTTTTTGCGCATTAATAATTATTCGCATCGTGTTTTTACATGATCACTGTGAAATGAAATATTTCTCACGGAAAACCGGACTAAGCTCACTCCACACATCAAACTTATTTCCATCTAAATCATAAAAAACAAAATTCCTTCCAGAATGTCCTCTGTTTTCAATAGTGCCAACCCGAATCCCATTATCTATAAAGTCCTTATGCAGTGTTTCCAACGCTTCTAAACCATTCACTTCAAAAGTTAATGAAAATCGTTCTTCACCATAAACATCTATGAAATTGGCACTTTGATTTTCTTTCGATTTAACAAGAAAAATACTTTGGTTTGCAAGATTCAGGATGGCTTTATCTTCATCTTTATAGCTTAATTCTGCATCTAGTTTATGTATGTACCATTCTGATGAAAGATCTACATTCGTTACTGGAATATAGGTTGTACCAACCCTTAATAATTTTTCGTTCATTTATAATTCCCTCCCACAATCAGATATAGTAAACATTCTCTTTTCACATGGGTTTCCCCTGCTGTAACTTCCATATTTTTCATAACCCTTTTCTCCCGATCTTCACTGATAGCGTTGATTCTTCTTTATATTCTCCAGATTCACAAATATCGAGCATGGCCTCCCTCACATCACGTTCAAATAGCGAGATGTCACTTCCAAGAAAACGCTTGGATCCATAGGATGTAGAATACAGATTCCCTAGTAACGACTCAATGTTCCAGGTGATTTCGTATGTTGGTAAGGTATGAACTTCAAGGTCAAATTGAGAATGGGATATGACTTCTTCATGACTGGTAACGGGATGAGTATAGGTTGAATTTCCAGCCTTTCGATCTTTTCCATACCATTTCGCGATCACTTCATTAAACCTAATTTGCCAAGGCTTCAACGTTTGATCGGGATCATAATTATCAATGATCGCCACCCCGCCACCAGGAGAAATCATATCAAATAATTCCTCTAATACCTTTGGTCTGTCCATCCAATGAAAAGCCTTGGCTATCGTCACGAGAGAAAAATGCTCATGATTCTCAAGGGTGTACTGTTCCAAGGTTCCATTGAACCACTGAATCTGACCCATCCTTACTTCCTGATGGATACGCGTAGCTTCTTCAATCATTTCCGGTTCAACATCTATACCCACTATTTTATGACACCAATCAGAAAACCTTATGGTGAGCTGTCCTGTGCCGCAGCCTAGATCAAGGAGGTTCTGCTCTCCATTTAAAGAGAACGTTTCAACCAGAAATCGTATCAAAGAAGAAGGATACATTGGTCTGTATTTCGAATAATACCCTGAAGTGCCTTTAAATAGGTCTTGCCCGTACTTGTTCAAGTTTGTGATCCTCCCATTCATCTATATATGCTTTCACTACCAATTATTTCAAAATGAAACCTCCAACTCAATAATTAATTGCATTAAAAATGAAGCTTATCCTTAGTGGTAAACTTCTTTTCCAAGAAAAAACATATTATTGATTACTATTTGTAAGATTTTACTGATAATAATTGTATCATTTTGAAAAGTGATTTATACATTTATCCAGTTCCAAGATAAAGGTGATTCAATTAGAATAAGAATATATAATGCACTTGTGTTTGGTTGAGGAGGATTATTATGAACTTTGAGAGATTACGCTTACACTCATTTGAACTATACTCTAAAAAATAATAATTAATGGAGGATTCAAATGAAAGAAGAAATACCAGACTATAATTTGTTTATGATATGTAACAGTTTAAATACCTCTGCTACAACTGAACTACCTGAAGGCTTTCACGTTCGGTTTTGTAGAAAAGATGAAGTAGATATATGGAAGAGAATGCCCTTTGATACGCCAGGATTAGCGACTCAATACCATCATTTCATGACGGAATTTTTCAATCAAGTGTATTTACCCTATGGTGACTTATTCTTTAAAAGGTGTTTGTTTGTATGTGATGAGAGTGACAAGCCTATAGGAACCTGCTTTTTATGGAAAGCATATAACAAGATATGGACCGTTCATTGGTTCAAGGTAAACATACATTATGAGGGAATGGGTATTGGGCGCAGTTTATTATCTTATGTCATGCAAACCTTACCTCAAGAAGAATACCCAGTGTTTTTACACACACATCCTACCAGTTATAGAGCGATAAAATTATATTCAGATTTAGGGTTCAAATTGTTGACCGATTCAGTAATTGGCCAAAGGACAAATGACCTGAATGAAAGTTTACCGATATTAAAAAAGGTTATGCCAGATGAGGAATTCAATGGCTTAGAGTTTCAATCAGCCCCTGAATTTTTCTTGGACGTTGTAAATTCTTCATTAAAAGATGAATTTTAAATAAGAGAAGTCCTTTTGGGCTTCTCTTATTTTTATTTTATTAAACTGCCGCCCTTTAACTTCATGACCATTAATCAAATACAGTTTCTTTACTAGGATCTCTCAAGAATTCAAACAGCATGTTAATCTGGGTTTCTGTATTTCTACCTATCGATAGCTCCGGTAAATTCTCTTCTTCAAAAAAATGAACTCCTTTTGTTTCGATTCCACTTCTTTCCTTCCCACCAGTCACCTCGCACTGAATAAATATTTTATAATAATGGTAGGGTTGCGAGGGATGCGGATGCTTGTTCATATCGAGCAGTGCTAGTAATTTTACAGGGGTTACATCATATCCTGATTCTTCTCTTATTTCTTTTACAATGTTTTCACTTGGAGACAGACCCACATCACAAAATCCACCTGGGAGAGACCATTTATCATCAACTTTCTCTCTTACCATCAGGATTTTGTTATCCTTGAATACGACACCGCGCACATCTACTTTCGGTGTCTGATAACCTGATTCGTTCGTAAATAATTCCCTTATTTTCATCATCTCTAAGTCCGTGTATTCCTGCATGATCTCCGCACTGATCGTTCGTAATTCTTCATATCTCTCAATATCGTAAACATCCTTTGAAAAGGACAGTCCTGATTGAGATAATGCCTGGATCCTTTTTGCCCATTCTAACCATTGATCACTCATCGTTTTTGCACCACCTTAAACTTTCATACACATAAGTAAGATAACAGACAATCGTGGTCACTTACTTCATGTTTTTCTTCCACTCTGAATTACTCAATCTTGCTCAATAAACGAAAAGACGCGTATTCGATTTTCGCGCCCTTTAATGGAGTAAAATTAATTTGAAATTGGGGTCATTTGATTAAACTTTTTGAGCAATAGTATAGTAATTTACATTACCAACCTAATCGATTTCGAAGAGAAGTAATATGCGCAACATGGTGTCTCCCGTGCCAAGCGTAGATCCCAATATTCATACCTAACTTAACAACACCTGATTCCGGGTGTTCGAAAGTCGTCTCTAGGTCATCTGATTTCATAGAACGTAACAGACAAACCCATCTACTGTGTAACGCTTCTATAAGTTTTAATGAAATGTCTATTGGTAACTTTGAATCAGGGAGCTCAGCCCATTTCCCTTCTTCATAAAGTTTAATGGTGGGATTGTTTTCTGTGAGGGCTAACTTAAAACGAGTGTAGCTATTTAAATGACTGTCGGCAATGTGATGGATTACTTGACGAATGGTCCACCCTTCAGAACGGTAAGGTGTATCTAACTGCTCACCTTTTAAACCCTTCACAGCTTCTGTTAATTGAAATGGAAGTTCTTCAATCTCTATTATCCACTTCTCTAATACTTCGGATGTAGGCTCACCTTCATAATTAAACTTTCCAATCGGATAACGTAAATCCATTTAAACGATTCCTTTCTACCTGGTTTTTAAGATTGGAGAAAGATGAAAACTGGGTTGTACCCTTTTGATTACATCTCTTTATTGAATTTAACTACTTATTAAACAACATACGCCTTAGATTTATGAAGATCTAATGTATTATAGATGAATGTAAAACTTGGTTTGCCTGTAGAGAGTATTATAAAGTGATTTTCCCACCATGATAGCAATAGTAATTTTCAGCTTTAAGATTTTTAATCTTGGTCAAAGACTGTTCTGCTTGCTCAACATGTAAACAAAAGTGTGGATTAGCAATGACTAATTCATGATTCTCCTTAACAGATGCATCGCCTGTAATGACACTTTTTAAACTGGGAAAATACAATGAGATATGACCTGAAGTATGTCCCGGAGTTGCTACTACTCTACATTGGTTATCTAAAATCATATCACCATCATGTACCTTTTCATCGATTGAAACATGCTTCAAATTCTTTAATTGCTGTATAAACCACTTACCAAATTCCATTTCTTCTTCTGGCATATTTTCTAACATTTCTTCGGCTTGAAGCAATCTCTCTGACTTCATTTCACCGCTAATGTATTTTGATTCAATTTCACTTGCTATAATCTTTATCCAAGGATACTTTTCTTTGAATTCATATAAGGAACCAATATGATCATCATCATAGTGAGTAATGATAATATTCTTTAAGCTCTTCATTTCATAGCCATTTTTCAAAATTTCATTTTCGATTAAAGTTAAGAAATTTGAGTACCCTGTATCGACTAAAGTTAGTTCATCATTCAATATAATTAAACTAGGATAAATATAATTTTTTTGTCCATTGAATTCAAATTCAATGGGTAATTCTATTATCTTCATTTTTTCTCCTTCCATTTTCTCTTCCACTCTGCCTTACTCAAACTATAATGATAATAACGTTCATTTTTGATCGTCTGTTAGCCGTGGTAGACAAAATCACATTTCTTAATCACTTTATTTGAAGAATAAGCCCATTGCGGTTGGTTTCACCATTAATGTCTCATAATGAACTCTATCATTTCACTAAATGCTTTTTGCGCTGATAATTCATTATAATTAGGAGAGTACGGGTTACTAAATCCGTGTTTTCCATTAAGTTTATGTACATCGATATTTTTTATATGCAAGGTTGAGATCAACTCGTCGACATTAAAAGATTGTTCTTCTCGCGGAAAAAATAGCTTTGTAGGACATTTTGGTGTTATTTCTACATAATTTCTAATACGGGAACCATAGTATCCAACTACTCCATTAATGTGTTCTCCCTCACTACACAACCAAGCAATAGTTGCCCCCACACTAAATCCAATGATAAATATTCGTTGATACTCATCTTTAACCTCAGAAAGAATATCTTTTATTTTGTATAAAGGATCAGTGAATCCAACGTTTTCCATAAAATGATGATAAGCTTCTTTTTCTTCTGAATAATTAAAAGGTGTATTTCGTTCTAAAAAGTTAGGACAAATCACGTCAAACCTTTGTCTTGATACTCGTTCACAAAAGCCCTGCATATGTTGGTTAATTCCATAAATTTCGTGTATGACCATCATTAGAGTATCTGATTGATTATGTATTTGGATCATATTATTCCTGCTCCGGTGTCTCAAATACTTGGCGCAATTCAATCTGACCTTCCCCATGTCCTTGTGGGTCCGGCATCCGCATGGCCCACTCGATGGCTTCTTCCCTCGACTTCACATCAAGCAGAAAGAACCCGGCAACTAAATCGTTCGAGTCCGTAAATGGTCCTTCCGTAACCACCGGCTTTCCCTCAGGTTCAGGATACGAAAGGCGAATCCCATTTGAACTTGGATGAAGTCCTTTAGCCATAACCCGCACGCCTGCCTTTACTAATTCCTCATTGTACTTTGTCATGGCTTCCATGAGCACAGGGCTCGGAAGATTTCCGGCTTCCGAATTCTTCGAGGCTTTGACAATTATCATAAACAGCATGAATATTTCCTCCTTCTTTTGTAGAGGCAACTATTTCTTACTAGAACGGACCGGTATCTTCAAGAACTATGCTTTTAAATATTCTCTAAAATCAAAGGATTTTCCTTCTAATACCCTTCTTCCACTAACCTGCCATTTTTGTAGAATAACGAAAAGATACATCAGCTGTGCGATTTTCAGCTAGCGTTCCGTTACTTGACTACCTTCATCAATAATTATTTTTCATAGGCATATAATAAAATTTCCATTCCACTATGTGTCTTACGCCAATCGTAAACCACGATTACTTCCTTACCATTTCTATCCTCAACATCAGTCTTAAAATTCTTTTTTGCCTCTTCAATGATGACTTTCTTATGTTCGTATTTGCCTGAATTTACTTCTTTTCTATCATCCTACACGATCGTATAATCAACTAATTTGTTAGTAATATTCATATTAATCATAACCTCTCCATCATCTTTAATGAAAAACTATACTCATAGTTTTCATTAAGCAAACGCCCCCGGTTAAATGAAAAAGATATTATAATGACGGAGGTCTATCAGACATCACATTAACAAGAATTATATATTACTGAAAAATTGAGATTGATTTTTACCGGTCCTAACATATTCAAATTTGCTCTAAAAGGGGCCGCAAAAGTCTGTTAAATAGGACAATACTGATTAACAATCTCCCAAAGACGCTCTGGTTTTTCTGAAGAAATACACTCAGACAATCTTGCCGCGGCGATAAGTGGCGCCCATTGAAAAATCTCATCTTTAGACAAACCGCTTTTCTCACTATAAAGACGCATATACATATCAGCCAATTCCACTGAAAACTGGGAATACAAGAGATACGTTCGATATACGTCAGCACGTATATCCCCTGCACTAGCATCAACCCAGTCGATAATGGTCACTTTATGATCCGACATAATTAAGTTGAAGAAATGAAAATCCCCATGACAGAGTTTTTCGTCGAAGGTCATTGAATCTAGTTTTTTAATTAAGGTAGATTTAAGTTTAATATCCAACCCTGGTGCATTTTCTATTTGTCTACTTAATTTTTCAGACATCGGTTCAATAGAATCCGCTTTGATTTTATGTATTTTCATTTGTATATCAACAGAGATGTTCATATAATACTCCGCTTTTTCCATGTTGTCTGTTAGAAAATCCCCTATAGTTCTCCCTTTTATGTGCTCCATGACAATTACCTGTTTACCATCTATTTTTGTTACATCAACTATTTCCGGCACAGAGAGTCCACACGAATAAGCAAAGCTTTGCTTGAAAGCTTCATTGGTAGACTCCATATCTGGTAATGAGTCATTAAAAACTTTGAAAATCTTGTTTTCATAGTGATACACTTTTGCTGTATTTCCGATGGCAATAGGAGTTCCTAAATTCATTGTTTTTCACTCCTTTTACTTGTTTTTTTAAAAAGGAAATGGATGTGTCTCACGCCTCCTTTTGCCCATAATCTGCTCCAAAGAATAGGGTCCAGATATTGGTATCTTGTTCTATGAAAGACATTACCCACAGAGATGATAAAAGAATCGAGAGACTCAGCTGATTCGATAGAATTTATTCTCCCTTTACTTTTTCATCAATCGATCGATTCAAACGTCACTCCACTAGGCAGTTGTTTCTCATGAGTATTCTCCACAATCGTCCCAATTCATGAAGCTGGTCTAATCTCACCAATGTACTTGAAGTTTATTACCATTTGGGTCATAAAAGTGGAAAAAGGCATGACCATTATCTTCTTTTATATCCTCGACCTTAACTTGATTATCCATTAAATGTTGATGAAATTCAGATAATTCCGGACTTGTAAAGCCAATACTAAATTCTGGTTCATTATCAATTGTAAAATGCGTAAATGTTTCATCTTCAGTAGGAACTAAGATAAGTAAGAAAGGTCCTTCATTTACTTTTATAACCGCAAGTTCCTCAGTAATGTTTACTAACTGGAGCCCTAATACATCCCTATACCATTGTGCAGACAATTCTAAATCTTTTACAGGAATTCTAATATAATGTACTTGTTCAATAAATGATTTACTCATACTCTTCTCTCCTTTATTTCATTTGGTAGATCAAAAAGTTTCCTTAATTCCCACCTATACTAAGTAACTTTCCAACTCATCTTTTTGACGTACATGATGACGAAAATGCATTCCGACCAAATCATACCATTCCTTTGCATTCAGCCAGCCGAATCCTCCATGTTCAACTTTATTTTCTGGGTGAATATATTCCACCTTCGTTTCCCAATGAGTCAATCGTTGAATTAATAGTTCCATCCTGCTAATGAGTTCTTCCTTGCTATCTGAATTATTTGGTGGAGCATTTAGTTCATCTGGTAATCTTATTTTAATAGGTGGAAAACCTCCGTTCTCAAATAATTGCTCACCAAATTTTGTTTTCCCAAGGGGTTGTTCCTCATTCAATGCAGCACACTCTTCCATACTATCAAGATACTCATGGGCAACAACAATTAAATGGTCATACATCTGTCCAATGGACCACACCCCTTCTTCCGAGATATACCTAAGCTGTTCTATTGAATAATTGTTAAGGTCACCTTTGAAAGTAATAAGTAGTTTAATGTTATTCATTTAAATACTTCCTTTCAATTTATGAAAAGTGATTTTTGACTATTGCTGTATATATTAGTGAAGACAAATACCAATAAGGCATATTAACTAAAATAATCAGTGTCTTTTATTTTCTCTTTCACTGTTCTCACCCTCAGGAACTATAATGGTTGTCGACGCTATTACTTTATTCCAATTATTTCAAATCACTGATAGAAACTCAATAACTATTTCCCATAAAAAAAGAAGCTTACCCTATTGCGGATAAACCCCTTATTCTGGAATAGCTTTTCGTAAGTTAGTAACATGATTAGGATTTGTCAACCATTTACTCATTAGTTCCATTTGCTTCTGTTTCAAGTCACCATAAGGTTCTTCAATAGCTTCAATTTCATGAAATTTCTTGTCAAATATTTTGGTATCGCTGATTTTTTTATAACCGCCAAAACCTAAATCATCGTTTAGTAGCCAAACTACTTTTTTTATATTGGCATAAATATTGATTTGCCGGCATTACGGATAGCGTCAATTTCAGCGTGGGCAGTCATATCTTCATGAGAATGTATTTCTATTACGCCTTCTTGAAATGATGTTCTGATTTTCATCCACAATTATAGCCCCAACTGGATATGTAGTCTCATTCAATGCTTTTTCTGCTTCTTCAAGAGCCAACTCTAAAAAATATCTATCTTTTTTCATGGTCATATTTCTCCCCCTAAGACACCTATTCCCATCTACTCCCTATATTAAAAAGAACAATGGCTAATTTCGGTTCAATTTCCACCCCACAACCTTCGAACATCCACCAATTCCTTCTCTTTAAATTCCATCCTATAAATATCAGGTTTGGACGTGCGATGTAAAAAATCCAAGTCATACGTACGATCGAAATATCCCATCATCAAGGTCATAACAGCCCCGTGAGATCCTATTACGATATGTTTATCTTTAAATGTTTCTAGTAGTTCTTTTAAAACGTTAATAGCCCTTTTTTGACAGTCAGCATTTGATTCTGCTCCTTTTAAAGCGAAATTTGGTTCCCCAAAAGACTTCTCCAACAGGGGGAGCAATTCCTTATCAGAAACTCGATTATCTTCAGAAGAAAACATCCTCTCTTTTAAATCTTCATATACGATAACTTCTTGCCCTATTAGTTCAGCTACCTTTTCGACAGTTAAAATTGAACGTATATATGGGCTTGAAACAACTGCGTCAATCTTCTCATCTTTCAATATGTCAGTTACCCGCTTAGCATCCAAATGACCTTTTGGAGTTAGCCCTCTTGTTCTTTCATTTCCTTCCTTTGGTGACTCACCGTGCCTCACCATATAAACAAACGTGCTCATCATGTATTTTCCTCCACTAAGGTTCGATTGATAACATGTTGCAATTTAATGGACTGAATCCTCGGGGTCAGGCAATAAAATTAGACTCTGTTAAAGGTAAATGTTGATATTTGATGCCTCCCTGAATTCTTAGTAAAATTAGTATAAGAACAAACATTCTGGAGGACGTAAGTTTGAGCAAGGCGCTCAGTAACCTTCTAAAGCATCAACAAATTACCACACACCAAGAAGGAACAATCAGAAAAACTGAATAAATGTATTAGATAAATGAAATTCCGAGGTGTTTTAAAAATGTCAAATCAAAAACTATTTACACCCATATATATAGCAGATACCCCTTTTGTAAACGGGCAACTAAAACCAAAGAAAGCCAAGAAATATGATTTCAAAATTCATAATAGCGAGCATTTAAATAATAGTGTTTATCACTATGTTTATAACAAAGCAGACAAATTGATTCATTGTTTCTATGTTGTTGAGGACTGGCAAGAGCCTGATAGACTATTATTCATCGAAAATAATGAATTATACGATGAATTCACTAAACAATTTGGAAGTGAAGGTGAAGGGGAACTTGGCGGTATGGATGTGTACTTGGATACCAATTCCTTGAAAGATGTGCCCATCAAACTAACTAAAGCTATAAAAGCTGGCACTTATTATGAAGAAACTCCGCTTTGTCATTTGTATGGACAAGGTATGTGGCACGACAATGCTTATGTTGTTGCCAACCGGATCGGTCTGGAAAAACTTCGAGAAGCAATTGATATTGCTTTGAATAATGATGAATTTAGAACGTGCTCTTCGACATCAGATAATGAAGGGTATGATTTATTTATATCTTGTGTTCCAGATAACTTCAATTGGGATTCCATTGATATGCCTTACAACGATACCGACTTTTTTGAGAAAACAAAACCTCCAGTAGTAGCTTTTAATAAATATAGGTTAAAACTAAAATAGTTTGATCTCACTTAACGAATGAGAAAATAGTTAAGAAAGATTGTGAAACCTTTATAGGTCGGTTTCACAATCTTTTTAATTTATCAACATTAACATTTAACACAGCCAATAATAAAAAAACATTCCCTACTCTACTGTTCTTCCACGATAAACTTTCAGAGTGATGACATTTAGTATGATCGTAACGGTGAGAAGAATCGCCGATACATAAGCCACGGCATAAATGGTACCCATTAGGGCACCCCAATCCTCAACCGTTACTTTATGGTAGGTATAAAATAGCTGGAAACATAGTGAAATACCACAAGCACAGATACTGATCATGGAAAGAACAACCCAATTTTTATTCTGTTTTTTATCCCTGGTTAGATTAAGAATAGGGAGTATCCAGGCAATGAGCCCAAGTAAGAGGCTTCCAATATTAAGTAAACCAAACATGTATGCAATCCCCTTTTTCTGTTTTTCTTACGGCATTACCGTACCTTTGTCGCTCTTAATTCCAATTATTTCAAATTAACGCACCTTACTCAAGAAGATTTTTCAAAAAAATAAGGCTATCCAGTTTTGAATAAGCCTTCTACTCTTTAAAGACCTCATGGTGGAATTCACACAATAAAAGCCGCTCAGCAGAAAATACTGAACAGCTTTTATGAATAGTTTATTTGACTTTTACTAGGCGCAACGCATTCAAAATGACGATGATTGCTGCTCCTGTATCACTTAGCACCGCTAACCATAGTGTTAACCATCCTGGGAAGATCAAAGCAAGGGCGACAAATTTTACGATTAAAGAGAACCAGATGTTCTGCTTGATGATACTCAGCGCTTTTCTGCTCAAGTTTATCGTATGCGGCAGTTTTTCAAGGTTATCCGCCATTAGGACAATGTCGGCCGTTTCCATCGCTGTGTCTGTTCCTGCACCGCCCATGGCAATCCCCAGATCCGCGGTGGCAAGTGCAGGAGCGTCGTTAATGCCGTCTCCGACCATTGCTACGTTATGGCCTTCTCTTTGTAATTGTTTGATCGCTTCCACTTTATCTTCCGGTAACAGTTCAGCAAAATAGCGGTTGACGCTTGTTTCCTTGGAGATCATCTTAGCCGTGCCTTCATTATCACCTGTCAGCATGACAACTTGATTGACTCCTGCTTTCTTTAATCCGTTCAAGGCATTAACGGTGGTTGTTCTGATGGTATCAGCAACAGAAATGACGCCGATGATTTCTTTCCTTGTACCGATAATGACAACGGTTTTTCCTTTACTTTGCAGATCTTCAACACTTGCTTTCGCTTCCCCGAGAGGAATCTCCATTTCATCAAAAAGCCTTGCATTTCCGGCATAATATACTTCCCCGTCAATGGTGGCTTGAACACCTTTACCTACTATACTTTTGAACAACTCGCCTTGTTTAGCTTGAATCCCCTTGTCATTCGTGTATCGAACAATGGTTTGTGCAATTGGATGAGTTGAATATTCTTCCAGCGTCAAGGCGATAGACAGCAACTCGTCTTCCGATGTACGTAAAGTCTTGATTTCAGAAACGTTCGGTTTTCCTTCAGTCAAGGTACCCGTTTTATCAAAGGCGATGGCATTGATGGCCCCTGCCTTTTCCAGGAATGTTCCCCCTTTGATTAACACACCGTTCTTTGCAGCGTTTCCAATGGCAGAAACGATTGCGACAGGGGTAGAAATAACCAATGCACAAGGGCAGGCAACGACTAATAATTCTAGTCCTTTATAGAACCATTCTCCCCATGTTCCAAAATATAATAAAGGAGGGATCACCATGACGGCTAGTGCCAGGACGAATACAATCGGTGTATAGATCCCCGCAAACTTATCGATAAACGCCTGGGTGGGAGCCTTCTGTTCCTGGGCTTCTTCAACGAGGTGAATGATCTTGGCGATAGTGGTGTCCTCGACTAACTTGGTGACTTTCACTTCAAGAGACCCGTTTTCATTGATGGTTCCTGCGTATACGGTATCACCGGCTTGTTTATCGACGGGAATGGATTCTCCTGTTATCGGAGCTTGATTGACACTGGATTCACCGGTCACGATCTCTCCGTCTAATGGGATTCTATCACCGGGTTTAACAACCAGAATGTCACCGACGGACACTTCTTCAACAGGTTTCTTCATCAATTGGGAGCCCACTTTAATCCATGCTTCCGACGGAGCCAGGTTCATTAAATTCCGAATAGAGTCCCTCGTTTTTTCAAGTGACATATTTTGTAGAGTCGTGCCGAGAGCGAATAACCAAACCACTGTTGCACCTTCCAGCCATTCCCCGATGAAGGCAGCACCAAGGGCCGCAGCTGACATGAGGACATTCATATCCAATGACCGGCTTTTTATAGAATAAAAGGCGCTTTTCACCGGCTTATAACCGCTGATCACCATTGCCATCGCGTACATAAGGGTGGTTATGAATGTGGAAACACCGGTAAAAGATCCGATAAAACCTAGTGCAATCAATATCCCTGATGTAATGATCAACCCTTTACCATCATTGTGCTTAGCTGGTTCAGCACCATTGTTCTTTGAGGACAATGACGCCCTAAAGCCGATTTTAGACACTTCAGAAATGATTTCTTCCACACTGTTTTCATGCTCTGCTTTCAATTTGCCCGTTGAAAAGTGGACACTTACACTGTTTACACCGGGGATAGTGTTTAAGTGGTTTTCAATACTTTTAGCACAGCTACTGCAATCCATGCCTTCTACATGGTAAATCCTCACGTTTTTATTTTGTTCTAAGGGCTCAACCTTAAATCCAAGCTTTTGCACCACATCCTCCACATGTTCAAGATTCGTTTCTTTATTCCCCATGAACCGAAGTTTACCTGTATTATAATTTACCTTTATATCTTCTATGTTTTTTAATTTTCCTAATCCTTTTTCAATGGATGCGGCGCAAGAAGGACAATCCATCCCGAATACTCTGTATTCAACCATCTCAGCACTTGCAATGCCAGCAGCTCCTACTGCGACCGCCTCGCTTCTGCAACATGACTGTTTCTTCTCAATTACTTCTTCACTGCTGCAACAGCTTTTTTCTTTAAGATCTTCCGCAGCTTCAGAACTGCAACATTTATCGGCCACTTCTTCACCCCCTAAATGATATGATTATGACAACGAGCTACATCGTTTTGTACTTCCTCCAGCACTACATCAAACATCGTTAACAAATCGCGGACTTTTTGATTGCTTAAACTATAATAGATATACTTCCCTTCCTGTCTGCCCACAATGAGCCCGCATCCCTTTAAACAGGAAATATGTTGAGAAATACTTGACTGACTGCCATCCAAGTCTTTAACAATCTGCGATACCGTTTTTTCTTCTTCTTTTATACACTCCAGAATTTGAATTCTTAATTTATGGGCAAAGCCTTGCAGAAACTTTATTTTTGTATCCATATCAATCTCTTTCAACACTATAAACCCCTTCCAATCATATTAGATATTTCTAATACGTCTTCATTACTAACATATTACCAATATCTAATATGTGTGTCAAAATTAGTATGAAAAAGATTTTTTCATACTAATAAGCCTATCCTGGTTTGGATAAGCTCACGATTTGCGGAACGCTGATCTTATTATAATAGTTGATTACGCTCAAGCTGGATAAATCAGCTTTCAAGAATAAGTTCTCTTTGTTGATATAATTTACTGATTTCTTTTATTTTGAAAGGAACATCCTCAATCCTTATGGAAGTAGATGCATGTTCTTTTATTGGATGCTCTCCAACACAGACGCTGTACTTTGCGTTTTGAAACAGTTCTAAATCATTCTGGTCATTTCCGAATGCAATAAACTCGCCTGGAAGTATGGCTAATTGTCTCAAACCCTCTACCTTATGTATTCCTACCGGGCTTATATCCATGAGTTCTTCATCCCCATGTTCGTAGACTTGTACAGATAACTTCTTGAGCTGTTGTTTGATTGCTTGGTCTCTAGTAAATAATACAATTTTTGTGATCTTTAATAATTGAGCCAATGGCTGATTTACAGCACGCTTTTCAGGGTCAAGATTACGGAATATAGGATGATGACGATCTCCTGTGTAGCTGTAATCCCAATCACTGTCTATCAGATAAGTCAGCTGGTTGGTTTCTATGATCTGTTTTATATGATTTACTGCTTCTATTGTGAAAGTACGGGTCTTAATCTCCTGATCTGCATACGTAAAGGCACCATTCCCACCAACCATCCGATATTGCCGGAATTCTTCAGGCAGAACAGGTAATAAATCACGAATGGGCCTTGCTGAAGCAAATACAATTTCGTGCCCCTGTTGCTTACAAACGTTTAACGCATCACAAATCTCTTGGCTTAAGGGTTTTCCTTTAAAACAAATCGTCCCATCTAAATCGAATACAAAAATCATCTTTTTTCACCTCAGGCGTGTTGGCATTAAATAATATAGCTTATTAATCTATCAAAAGAATCGATTTCGGCATATGGTTTGATATCGGTATCATTCTTGAGCCTTTGAGGATTGAACCATATGCCCTTAATATGTGCATGTTGACAGCCGCTAATATCCTTTTCTAAGTCATCTCCTACAAATAAGACATCTTCCGGCTGCACATTCAGCTTATGCAGTGCTAATTCAAATATGCGTTTGTCGGGTTTAGTCATTCCCACTTCTTCAGAAATAAGGATTGTGTCAAAACAACTATTTAAATGAGCGTTCAGTATTTTAGCATTTTGTCTCTGAGTTGAACCGTTTGTAATAATTCCAACTTTAACATGCTGCTTTATAGTATTTACGATAGTAAGAGTATGCTGATTGATAGAAAAACATCGCGGGAAATGATGATTCCAAAAATCTTGAATGTCATGGCGAGGCAATCTATACTGCGGTGGAAACTCATCAAATAATGATTCAAAAACGTTTATTTTATTGTTATCGCCATAGCTTCCTTTATCGTATTCTTTGAACCTATGCATCATTTCGTCTTTTGCTGCATGTTGAACATCTTCATAACACTTTTCTAAAATAACCGAAAACATTTTATCTACAGCGAGATCCCTGTCAAGTAAGGTATCATCCAGATCGAATAGGATTGCTTTATAATTACTCAAATATCTTCACGGCCTTTCTCTCATTAAATAATCCTCACATTTTCTTACCAATTCTAGAATGTCTTTTATCAGAGGCACTTAGTATCAATAAAAAAGCAAAAAAATAAGCAACACTTCCTATGATCATCTTTATCCCATTACCTAATGGGAATAGAAATGACAAGAAAAATATACATAATGGACTAAATAATATTAAAGCTAAGCCTATTGTAAATGCCACTTTCTCAGGTAGTGCTTTAATTTTACCTATCATTTATTTTCACCTTCTTTAATAAGATCTGTTTACTTATTAATCCAGGTTAGAATTAAGAATTTTCCAGAAACCATAGTACAATGAAGGTGATCATTAGAACACCCCACACAATAAATGAAAAAGTTCTTCTTTTACTAGTATATTTAATGAATTTCGTACCGATAAATTCAACTATTACACCTAGTAGAAGCAAGATACACATCAGTGCGAAATTATTCAAGTTATTAACTCCTTCACTAACTTTTCGTTTAATCGCCTGTTAACCTAAGTAAAAGGGATGGTTGCTAAACTCACCATTCCAGCAGATCACTGTTATGTAGTTTTCGCCCTCCTATCATCGCCACCCTTTTAATCAAAAAACTTCATATGCGTCTTCTCTTCTCTATAGTAATCCAATCTGTCTTGTAATGTCCCTGTATGAAATTCAAATTTATGGCCATCCGGGTCCGTAAAATAGATAGACTCTTTATCTCTTTTATCTCTCTGGCGACCTGACAAGATATTTACATTTAATTTCTTTAGTTTGTCGTACATACTGTCAAAATCCTTATCTTCAATGGAAAAGGCAACATGTGTGTAGGATTGATGTATTTCATTGCGGGGGATGTCGTTCTCTACATTAAGGGCAAACCACATTCCCTGTACATCCAAGTAAGCCGTTTTTCTTCCCTTTACTAATAATTTTGCATCGAATATTTTCTGATAAAACTCAATGGACGTTTCTAAATCGGTAACTGAAAATAGAAAATGATTAAGCCCTTTGATTGTCATTTATTCACCTCAAGGAAGCGTCAGGACAGTTCTGATCCCTCCTAATAACAAAAAAACAAAGTACCGTCCCTACGCATTATTAACATCTCTCTTTTTTTACTGTTCCATTTTCTCTAATAAACCATCATCATTCATATTTCGAATGGTTACAATCTTGCCATCGTCATTGAGGTTCATTCTTGCTGTGATCGTAGCAGTGTCGGTTTGGCCGTCTTTCCTGTATTCCACTTCGACTTCATAATCAAAAGCTTGGTCTTGATCCTTTTGTATATCAATATTCGTTGGTTTCAATTGGTACCCATTTTCATATGCAACTCTTTGAAATAACAAAATGTGATTGGTATTAATCATATCTTCCCAAGTCATAACCAGCGGCTTATAGTTTTCTTGTACATACTCTTCTAATTTAGGCGGAAATGCACCATCTTGTTCTAGAGCATACGCTAGTTTATCATTAGGTCCTGTGAATTCTTTCTCCAAAAAAGTTTGGATGGTCTTCACACTCTCATCACTTTCCTTTGGAGAGCTACAGCCTGCGGCCAGAACAATGACAGATGCTAAAATGGTAATGCCCATGATTTTTTTCATGACCCCAACCTCCTCCGTAATCATCTATACGTACAATAATGGTAAAAGTTTCAATTTTCTTAGCAATCGCTCTGACCATTAAAAAGAAGCTTACCCTTTTCTGGATAAGCCTCCGCATCTTGAGCCACTTACAGAATAACTAAAACATTGGTTCGTCCGTATTTGTGAATTACAAATATAACTATTCACTTGTTTGGATAAGTTCCCTCGTATTAGAATCATAGACTTTATAACTTATTTCAAACTCATGATCCTTTGTGACTGTGAGCTCACAGTAGTACGGTACTGCCCTTCCATAAGAATCCAAGTCAGGGATATCTCTGAAATAAAAGACATCGGACGAATCTTCCATTTTAAATGATGCTTCACTGGTTCTCCCAGATGAATCTATCTCGATCGTGCAACTCCCTTTTACAACATCATACTCTTGGAATAACATATATTTTAAGCTGGGGAGAGTTATAATTAGCAGCAGACCGCTGAATATTAATGAAAAAAGAGCTTTACATGTATTGGAAAGAGTAAATTCTTTTTCCTTGAACATATAAATAAACCAAAAAACACCAATCAATAATAATACTGCACCTATTATCAACATAGCATAATACATTTGCATCCTCATTCCCCAGGTGGAAGTAAATCCATTTTCATGTTATTGAATATACGTTTGTATCTTGAAAAAATTTCGTGAAATTCCCTGAATGCTGGATGGAAAATAACTCAATTTAACTCAACTGAGATTATAGAAAAAGTTGTTCTTCAGAAATGACTTGTATTCCGTTTCTTTTAAGTAATGCAGTCGTGACTCCATTTCCAATAATTTTCTTGCTTTTAAATTCACCATTATAAATCATTGCACTTCCACACGAGGGGCTATATTCTTTAAGAACAACTACCTCTGCATGAACCTCTTTGGCCTTTTTTAATGTAGCATATGCCCCTTTTAAGTACATCTCCGTAACGTCGCTACCTGATTTCTCGACTACTTTAGCTTTTCCATCTAATACATCATCCCCGTTACCACCTATTATTTCAGCAGGTTCTCTGGGAGTTGAAAATCCACCAAGCAACTCCGGGCATATAGGTATTGCCTTATTCCCTTCTATTAGTTTACTAATCTTATGATCTAGACAATGTGAACCGTTATATCTTACTTCCAAACCTGCTAAACACGAACTCACTAATATCATTGATGCCACCTCATTTTAATAGGGAAAGTTACAACTTAATTTCATACTCCATTCGTTTTGCTGTCTCTACAGCTACATCTTTTCCATGAAGTCGAGATATCAGGTGAAACGACATATTAATTCCTGCTGATATTCCTCCAGATGTTAGAATTGATCCTTCATCGACAAATTTAACATCACGCTGGACTGATACATTAGGAAATTCATGTTTTAATCGATCAATATCCATCCAATGCGTTGTCGCTTTTCTTCCATCAAGAATTCCTGCTTTTGCAAGAAGTAGCGCACCCGTACAGACTGAAGTCAGAAACTCTGTTCTTGATTGCTGGGCTTTAATCCATTCAATGATAGTAGGATTGTTTATTTCAATCTGTTCAGCACCATACCCTCCAGGAATAATCACGATATCTAATGAAGGATGGTTAGCTAAACTAAAATCAGGAACAACTTTCAAACCATTACTTGCCGTAACCAAATCTCCATTTTCAGATATTGTTTTAACAACAAACGGCTTTTCATTTGAAGTAGGTAAAGTCGCTACAGAAAAAACTTCAAATGGTCCTGCAAAATCCAAAACTTCTACATCGTTAAATAGTAAAATACCAACTGTACGCTGTTGCATGTTTTAAACCTCCTGAAAGAAAAATTTGTAAATGATTGAAAATAAGACTTAACTTTAGCTAGATAATCGATATTTCCTTTTTATGGGGCAGATGATCAAATTTGCAAGGCTCAATTTATCTTATTAATGAGTGACAATCAAATATAGGTGGTGGAATTGCTTGTATGCACAGCCATAGCACTTCACCGAATTCCAATATTTCCTTCTATTATACTATAATTGGGCCCGATAAACGAAAAGACGCGTCATTCGATAAACGCGCCCGATTGTTGAAGATCAAAGGCTGTTGAAGCTGGATCGTACTTATTTAACTCTCGCACTCGTTGTTGAACAAGAAAAGGTTATTATGAATCAATAATATTCTAGGCATTTATAAATCAACTATTCACAAAGTTTTCTTTTCTCCTTTTATCCAATCCAAACGAAATAGATGCAGTTAATAACGCTAGTAATACTGTTAATCCCGCAATCCACCCTAAATTCAAGACAGATGTATATTCAATTACCACTCCTCCTAAGCCAGCGCCTAATGTCATACCAATATTCATTAGAGCCGTATTGAAACTTAAAACAATTTCTGATGACTGCGGTTTCAAAGAAATTAAGTAAAATTGATTTGCAGGAGTGGTTAACCATGCAGATGTTCCCCAAATCATAATGGCAAGAAGAATACCTATCGTTGATGTAGGTATAGAAGTGAAAATCATTAAGATTATTGAGTGAACGATTAAACTGGCAGAGATAGTACGAACTGGTCCCCATCTATCAACGGCATATCCGCCGACACGTGAGCCTATGAAAGCAAACAAACCAAGCACTAAAAGAGCGGTACTAATTTCTTCTATAGAGAAGCCAGCTAAACTACTTAAAAGTGGTGCAATGTAAGTAAATACCATTGTATAGCCAAGAATCCAAAATACCGTTGTTAATAAACCGGTTATGATTTGTTTGTCTAGAATCAATGACAATTGCTGCTTTAACGAAGTCGGTTTATTTCCAGCTAATTTTGGAATGAACTTATTTAGAAGCACTAAATTGAACAGTGTAACGACAGCAATAAACAGAAAGATATAACGCCAATCCATATAAGCAGCAATTAATGTTCCAATTGGTACACCTAAGATTAAAGAAACGGTAAAACCGGTAATAACCGTTGCAATTGCACTACCCCGCTTTGTGGACTGAGCAAGTTGTGCTGCATAACTGGTTGCCACAACAAAATACAAACCTCCACTCATTGCCAAGACAATGCGTGAAAACATAAGTACACCGAAATTAATACTGAAAAAGGCAATGATATTTCCAATAACAAAAACAAGCATTGAAAACATTAACACTTTTTTTCTTTCGTATTTTGCAGTCAGCATAACAAGCACTAGTGCACCTATTGCATGGGATAAAGCATATATGGTAACTAATTGCCCAGTCATTGAGATCGAAACGCCTAAATCCCCTGAAATCATCTCTAAAATTCCAGAAACAACAAATTCTGCTGTTCCAACTCCAAAGGCTCCTAAAGCTAGCAAATATATTGCAAAACGATTCATTTCTTTCACCTTTTTCTTAAGTGTATTGTAAAGAACTACTTTGCATCATATCGACAATGTTCATTAGCAAGAAGTCCAAGGAAATGAATTTTTCAATATACAATCTTAGAATGAACAAAATGGTGAGCTAACGACTAGGGAAATACATAGACTAAAACAATCTTTAAAAGGCTTTGATGTTATTCAAACTCTTCTTCTGTTAAATCCATATTAACGGTCATAGCAATACGGCTCCCATCAGCTGCTGCAAAAACCACTTGAGATGGTTTTACATAGGAAGCATCTCCAGCAGAATACAAACCAGGTATTGAGGTTTTTCCTGATTCATCTGTTTTGATTCCACCCGACTTTGTCATTTCATACCCCAGCTGGTCTCTGAACGGTGCGCTTTGAACAAATTGTGGCATGACAAAGCCTCCAGCTCTCGCAGTGTGAGTTCCATCTGTAAAACGAATATGCTCCAATCTACCGTTCTGGCCGATAAAGGCTAGAATGGATTTCTCTATCACAGTAATCCCTTTTGATTGCAGTTGCTTTTTTTGCACTTCCGATAAAAGTGTAAGACCATTTGTACAAACCACCAAATCTTTACTCCAATTGTAGAGCAGCTTCGCCATATGGAAGATAGATGGATTTTCGGAAACAACGAAAATCGGCTGATCCTGCAGTTCCCATCCATCACAATAAGGACAATTAAACAAACTTTTTCCATAGAACGAATAAAAGCCCTCGATGTGAGGAAAAATCTCTTTTACCCCTGTTGCCACAATTAATTTTTTTGCCTGAATACGAATTCCTGATATATCAACTACTTCATATCCCATAGCTGTTTTGTTGACTGAAACGATCTCAGTTTGTAGATGATTGACAGAAGGGTAATTCAACACTTCTCTATAAGCAATACGACGGAATTCGGACGGTGTTATACCGTCTCTTGTAATGAAACCGTGAGAGGCATGTGTCACAGCATTTCTAGGCTGATTATTATCAATCAATGCTACACTTCGTCTTGCTCTCCCCAGTACAAGGGCTGCATTCAACCCTGCAGGGCCACCACCAATAATCGCACATTCATAAATCATACATTACACCACCTAAATAGATAATATAGATATTTTATGTCTGTAATTAAACATAAGATTCCTCTTTAAAGAAAAATTAAAAAATAACTTGTGTTAAACTCCCATTTGCTTTTGAGCGATGTCCACTAAGTTAATTTCTTTTAAATGTTGCTTCATCTTCTCTTCTGCTTCTTTCATTTCAGCTTGAATTAAACATTCATCTCCATGAACAAAATCACATTCAAATAAGGAAGCTGTCCCTTCTATGGCGTGAATGATATCTAAAAATGTAATCTCATCTTTTAGACGAGATAATCGATAACCTCCATGAGCTCCAGAAATTGATTCAATCATTCCTGCTTTTACGAGCTTGGTTAAAATCTTGGACAGATAAGTTGTTGAAACACCTTGGGATTCCGCCAGTTTCTGGACACCTATAGGCTCACTCGAAGAAGCAGTAACGAGAGCAAGCATGGTGTGTAAAGCATAATTAGTCGCTTTTGAAAATTTCATGTTAACACCTCTATTGTAGATTTATTATATCCACAATATCCTTAAATGGTTTTATTTGTCAAGACTACTGCTTTCTAAATAAGAATGTAGAACGAACAAATCTGCACCATTTGACCCTATATTTTAGTATAAATCTTGAATTATGGAATAAAACGCCGGCTGGACGGTTCTTTCTCTTCAGAAGGCAGAAGAACCGTCCCGATGATTCCCCCTATTCTAGAGACCTGGATTTAACAATCCGGTCACTAACCATTGCCACTACTATCCCGATAGCGATTGGTAGTAAGGCAATTTCAGTGTTTGAGAGTGAAATTTTGAACACAAGGAAATCTATATTTCCTATAAAACCAATTACATATAGCAATACCATGGTTCCAATTGCAGCAATTAACGGTAGCCAAAAGGATTTAGACACAACTCCACCTCAATTCAATGAATTCTTAACAACTGTCTTTCAACTTAATACCAATTATTTCAAAATATTTAAGATCACACAATCCTTTATTCATCACTTTAAATTCACACAACTAAGTGAAATAGAATTATTAAAATATTTATATCTCAACAAGAATCATAAAGATATCGTCCTATTCAGTGGGCATCACTCCCCATTAATAGAGAATTAGACCTAATCCAGATAATGGCATTTGTAGTATGATTGACTACACAATTACATTTATTAACAAAAGGGGATGGCGATCGTGTTAGGTTTCCTTCAATGTTCAGTAAAGTATGTGGTTGCGTGTTCACTGGTTCTTTCTGCAGGTGCTGCCGTAGGGGTGATGCAGACATTCGCAGCCGAGAATGACGGCACAAAGGTCATAGAAGATGGCGGTGGCCAAGGGGGAGTCACCTGGATAGAGTATTATTGGAGAGATTCAGGCAGTAATTTCATCATCATGTATCGAAGTGCAAACGGCGGGAATCAGTGGAAAGAAGTGACCTATAACAAGTACGGAAACATCGTTAAGGTTTTGTATGGAACATATTAAGGGGAAAGGATGATGGATCTTGAACCTGTCATCCTTTTCTTTGAGTGAAGCGCCGGGACGGGACTATAATCTGCCATCTTTCTACACTGAGAAATCAAATGTATAACCAACTGTTATAAAAATGATGAAGAATACAAGGCCTAAGAGTCTAATGACGTACTCTCTTTCAGCTTTATTCCTTCTCCATTGCATAAAGGCATCGAATCCCGAGAGTAAGATAATGATCCCCCCGACGAGTTCCGTTTGGAAGAACACAACACATATAAAAAAGAGCGTCCAACCGATTCTCATTACCCAAGTGTGAGTTGTACCAAGTCCTTCTAAGCCGGATTCTCTGTTATATGGGATGTTCCACCATCTCCTGGCAATTTTCTCAACGATAAAATATGCAGACAGGGCGATGATAATATAAACGATAAAACTGTACATGTGATGCACCTCCATAAATCCGTCTAAAGGGTAATGATGCACACCTAAGAATTTATCTAAACGACTCCGCCATCTTAATCATGTCTTTCTTGGATAAAGTAATGTCAGATCCCCCGGGCAAGTATTCCATTTCATATTTAATGGTATCCCCTTCAATCCATATCAGTCGGTTGACCTTTTCCGGACCTTCTGACTCGTAATAGCTTCCTTTGGATTGGCCGACTTTCACTTCTTCCTGGTATAGTGTTAGATTGGTTCCTGGTTCAATGGATTGAAACGTCAGTTTGATTATTTGTCTTTCCTTACCCGTCAAGGTCACCAATTCTATTTCCCCTGAAGGATCCGCACTTGTTTTGGTTGTGACCTCCGCTACTTCAAATGGGGCCTTTGTGAGAAACTTGAATTCTGCGCCAAGGGATTCAGGACGATCTTTGGCCTCGTATTGATAAAAAGGGGCACTGGCGTTATTTCCGTCAAAGAGTCCCAATTGTGTTCCACCGAAATAAACGAATAGAGAGAGGCATGCGGCAACAAATACAAAGGACATCAACGGAGCGAATATCGGTTTTATATTGAATGAAAAGGCTTTGGATGAAGGTTTCGAATGAACCTCATTCAGAATGTTCTCCCTCATCTTATTGGTAAAACCATGCTCTTTGAAGGTCTCTTCTTTCATCAGACCTCGCAATCGTTTAAGCTCATCCATTGTTATACACCTCGTTCCGTTTAATCGTTGAACCGAGCAGCGCTTTCCCTCTTGTTAATCTGGTCTTCACCGTATTGGTGTTCAAATCCATACAGGCCCCGATTTCAGATAGCTTCATTTCTTCAAAATAATATAGAAAGATGACCTCCCGATACTTGATGGGAAGGGACAACACGCTCTGGATGAGTTCAGAATTCTCTTCCTTCTCGATCACGGTTTGTTCCGGCGCGCCCATCTTCCCTTTGACCATGTCATTGATTTTATTCGATATACTGACCATACGTGTATCCCACCGTCTTAAATAATCTTTGCAATGATTGACGGCCACGCTGATGATCCATGTTTTAAGGGTGGAATCCTCGCGAAAGGTATCCATCTTTTGATAAAACTTGATGAAGATCTCTTGAGTCAGATCTTCCGCCAGGCTGTGTTCCTTCACATAGGAATAAACAATGTAATACACATCATTTCCGTATTCCGTCATGGCTTTCTCAAGTAGTCGATCCTTCTCGGCTTTAGAAACAGTTCCGGGTTTCAAACACTCACCTGCTTTGTATGTATCTTCACTAAATAAGACGTTTTCACTATTGAAAAAGTTTGGATTATTTCATAATTTGACAAAAAAACACACCTGGCGAGACCCCCTCGACAGGCGCAAACGCTAATTATATGTTCAACCTTTTTCCCTCTTCATGCCTGACTGACTCCCCTAAGCTTGCGAGGCTTCCCGCAATCAGGAACTGCGCCGAGTAGTAGGTTGTCATGATCAAAACATCCGAATAAGGAATGGCTGACACAAACATATTCCATGACAGAATCGAGTCAGAGATAACAAACAGGATGCTGCCTGCAGTTGCCCATAGGTTACCAGTCAGGATGGCGGTTAAAGCCATCAGGGAAATAACCAGCATGTAGGCAACGACGGGGATCACGAGTCCATCATTTCCTTCAGTTTGGAGCGCGGAAATCAGTTGTCGGCCGATGAAGAAGGAATACAATGCAATCGGCAGTAATGCGGCGAAGCGTGTCTTGTTCATACTGGACATTTTGATAAATCCCATCAAATAGAAGACATGTCCGATGAGGAAAGATCCAAGTCCGGCAACAAATGACACGGCAATAAACCCGTCGCCCAACATGCAGAAAAACAGGCCGATAACGATGAGGCGCATGGCCGGTGCTGGTTTTGCGGGCAGCTGACGGAATGCGTAGAAAATGATGAGTAGCATCGGGATCAGCTTAAAGACGATTTTCAATGCTAATGGCTCTGTCGGAATGATCCATATATAGAGGGCTGCCATGATTCCGATCAGGGTGGGGAGCATCCATTTATTCAACATCGTTCACATCCTGTTTATGCGATTTTTTTAGTTCTTTGACATTTAAATACTTGTTTTTGGGATGAGATTCCTTCTTTGGGCAGAGTTGAATCTTATTTTAGTATTTGAACCAGCTTTTCTTTTACTATAATCATTCCGGTTTGGGCTATAATCGTGCCGGGTTTGAAATAATCATGCCGGTTTCAGATTAATCGTGCCGGAATTTGATTTATTAAGCCCCTTTTTCAGATATTTGATCCTCCGTGTCGAATTTTCTTGATGAAGTCCGCCGTCCTCAAAAAGAACGCAAGAACCACTCAAAAGATGCTCGGTCCTTGCGTCTTTCATTTGAATGAAGTTGACTTTTTTATGATTTCTCCCCCAGGACCTACACTGTAATGAGCAATCGAATTGGATACTATGCCTTCACTATTAAGCCCATCCTTATAATTAAACGTGATTTCCCAAGCCTTTGAATCACTACTGAAATGGGTTTCTTTTGAAAGGAGTTCCACGTCATCCATACTGATTTTTTTAAAGCTTGAACCATTATGTTCCTCTACATCTTTTTCAAATTGTTCCATGGCAATGGCTTCAGCTTTCTCACTTTCAATGATTCCCGTTCCATCATCCGCACATCCTAACAATGAAAGGACTGTGATCAAGATTACAAGAGTAATCATGATTCTTTTCAAATGAAACTTCTCCTTAACCATTAGGACCTCCACCTGAATGGTGATTCGAATTCATGGCTTGTTGGGAATGCCGTGCGGACTTTTCGTATGCTTCATCCCTGGCATTTCGGGACGTATTCTTGATGCTATCTCCATAAAACTCCATCTTCCTGGAACCGATCCAAATCCTAATAGCAAAGTAAAGGACTAGAATTCCCATGAAAATAAAGAAATACATCATTTGATTTCCCCCTCCTTACTTTTTATGTTTTCTTAATGTCAATTATTTCAAATATTTTTGCGTTGGGCAACACCTATTCATATAAAGACTAAAGGGGCTTGGCTACATTTAAGGAGCACAGGTACAGTTTCTTTGCATATCCCCTCAATCTTATCGATATTTTAACTGTTTTAGCTGGGGAATTAATGTTTCATGTGTGCTCAGGCCGGTCTTGGGATTGATCATGGAACCTTCGCTTATGAATCATGCCGGTTTCGAGGATATTCATGCCGTATTTGAAGGAATCATGCCGGTTCTAGAAAAATCGTGCCGGTATTCCATTAATCATGCCAATTTCGATCATAATCACGCCAGGTTGTCGAATGTTCTTTATCTTGTCATTAAAAAAGACCCGTCTCATCGACGGGTCTTTAGGCTGTATCATTTCAATGGGATAAAATATTTCTCCATTTCCCTTTCTGAGATAATCAATCTCGTGGATAAGTCTATCGTTCGTAAAACATATTCCTTGATGCCGATATACTCCGATTCAGCAATCAAATAGAAGTGGGCCCCTTTTTTGAACCCTCTGAAATTGCTTTTTAATTGATATCTTTTCAGCATTGTCCCCAGTAACTCCTTGGTTCACTAAAAGCCCGTAATCACATAGATCACTGGCTTTTCTCCACTTGATACGACTCCGGATATATCGTTTCGATTTTTTTAATAAAATAATAATGCTTATATAAAGCGAGCCCGATTAAGATGATCCGAACAAACAGGATATCCACGAACACTACTGAGAGCAGAATAAAGAAATCAGCCGTCACGTTGATTCTGATTTTCTCTTTCCGGGTCATCCCCTTCTTTTGAAGGAGGGCAAGAACATATTTATCGTATATGACGGTGCTCTTAAACCAACGATCGATCCGCTTGGAGCTTTTAGCAAAGCAAAACGCGGCAAATAAGTAAAACGGGCCACCCGGCAGAACCGGAAGCACAGTGCCGGCAATCCCGAACACCAGGGATATCGAGCCAAGCAGCATAAACAGGATGCTCTTTATCTTTTTCAGTGTCATGATTGATTTCCCCTACCATCGCTAGATTAATATACATGTCTACTTCCATTCAACATTCATTGTACTATAACTATAACAGGAAGGTCCGGGTAGTGGATTAGGTGATTTATGTTAATTGTGTGGCGATTGGCGGGTGGATGAGGAAAAGGGTCTGACCCACAATTTAAAAAAGTGATTACTCACTTTTTTATTGACTTTCCGAAAAAAGGGAGTAATATTATTTGTGAGTGATTACTCACTCCTTTTTTTATTTTTCCTAAACGGAGGTTCAAACATATGAATATCTTCAAAAACAAACTGGTGCTGGCCTCACCCCTCATTGCATTGGCCATTATCTTTATTTTCTCCCTGACCCTGTTCCCATCGGTTCAGCCCCAACCGAAGAATTTACCGATTGCGATTGTGAATGAAGATCAGGGTGTACAGATCCCGGATCAACCAAAGATGAATATGGGCGAAACACTGCTTGAAAAGATCCAAACGATGTCAAAATCAAATACGGATGAAGACGCTGCCGTGAAATGGATTGAAGTAAAAAGCACAGAAGCTGTACAAAAAGGATTAGATAACCAAGAGTATTACGCAGCACTCGTCATTCCGGAAGATTTCAGTGCGAAGCAGGCTTCTTTACGAACATCGGAACCAACTTCCCCTGAAGTGGAGATTTACATTAATCAAGGGATGAATACGATGGCTGCAACTGCTGCAGGACAAATGGTGAATGGAATCGTCGACAATATGAACAACAGTGTTCGCGCCCAGCTCCTTGATGAATTTGAGAAGCAAGGTGTCACCTTGTCGCCAAAACAAGTCTCAAGCCTGGTCAACCCGATGACGAAAAACGTGACCAACGTGAATGAAATCGGCACGAATAGCGCAAATGGCAACGCTCCTGTGTCACTATTCCAGCCACTTTGGATGGCAAGCATGGCAAGTGCAGCAATCATCTATCTCGCTGTCAGCAAATTATCCGCCTCCAATCGAAAAGAAAAGCTTTCAGCAAAGTTCTTCCAAATCCTTATCGGTGCGGCAGTCGCCCTTGTCGTCGGATTTGGCTTAACCTGGATGGCTGAGGGGCTGATTGGATTCACTATCCCGGATATGACCGATACCGCCTTTTTCCTGAGTCTGACATCATTCAGCTTTTATCTCATGATCTCAAGCATCCTTTCACTGATCGGCCTTAAGGGCATGCCCCTATTTGTTTTGATGCTATTCTTCGGGGCACCACTGCTTGCCATGGCTCCTGAAATGATGTCGTCGTTTTATCGCGATTGGTTTTATTCATGGCTGCCAATGCGATTCATGGTAGAAGGTTTACGTGAATTGTTCTTCTTCGGAAAAGGATTGACGTGGAGTTCATCTGTGGCGACGCTTGTGTGGATTGGGTTGGGGAGTATGCTTGTGATACTGTCCACTGCTTTAAAACCTAGTGCTGGTGGAGAAGCGAAACCTCAAGCAAGTATAGAAGGTTAATTGGAAAATGGTCAGGGCTTTTAGCTGCTGACCATTTTTATTTGTATTTTTAATTTGAAGAGCCGGAGTTTTTGTTCATTTTGGAGATTTTATCTACTTCATCTATTTTCATAGCATGTTCAGATAAATCCGGCGGCGTCATTCCAGACTTTCTCTCGTAATAGATTGCAATACTTGCTACTAAAATAATAGGGGTAATGATAATAACCATATCATTAGAAACCTCTCCTTTTAGATATCTGCTTCATCAGAGAATGGGAACTGCCCTTCTTATTTGTGATAGATTTCCCTTTCAAGAACCTCCACCCGCTGTTTTAAATATTCAATTTCATTATTATTCAACTTGTTTAAACCTTTATATAAAGATAGTAAACTCCAAAATATGATTACAAAACATAACCCCAATATAAACAATACAATGATGATTCCAAAGATAGTCTCTAAAATAATTCGTCACCCTTTCCATTTTCCAAATGAGTTATTTCCGTTGGACTCAACCTGTCTCCTCCTTATTTAAATTAAAGAATCATTCACCCGTACATATGTTATAATTATCCAATAATCGAGAGGAGACCAATCCATGTCCAATGATGTTCTGTTTAGCATTTTCCCGCTATTGACCGTTATATTTTACCTGGCCCCCTTTATATTCATCATCTGGTTCTTGATGAAATTCCTGAAGATCCAGCAAGAGAAGAACCGGATCCTGAAAAGCATTTCTGACAAGCTGGATAAGAAACTGCAGGATTAGTTATGGGCGTGAAAGACCGCTCATTTTATTTAAGTTTCACACTATAAAACCTCATCGCTTTCGGGACCCCTTTGATCTCAAATACGCCATTCATGATTAAATGCCTTACTCGATACTCAAAATACCCGTCATCGATATATTGTTCCACATGTCCCAGCACTTCACCTATAAGTCGAGCTGATTTCATGAACCCATGATTCTCCAACTCTTTATGCAGTTTTTCCGCTGTATGGATGATGTACTCATCAAAATAATCTTCTCGGACTCTTTTTATTTCGCCATTCTCCCAGATTCTCAAGACTTCCTGTGTGGCAGACAGCTCTTGCCACTCCTCTTCGTAAGCTATTCTTTGTTCTTTATTCAATGGAGCAGAAACATGTTCATACATCATACCCATTTTTTCTGGTGAAAGTTCTCCAGTGTCCAAGGTATGAGAATGAGTTGTATTCATGATATACAGAACGTTTTGCTTCCCTTTTAATAGATATAGAACATATCGCAGGGCCGTTTGTTCGTGAGCATTTCCCCCGACCCAAATTGTAATGGGGATATGGTCAGGAATCGCCTCAATCTCCGAAATCGTTTCATTGAACCTTTCATGGCATTCCGCTAGTTCATCACCTTCAAAAAGAATATGATTTTCGAGCCATTCATACCGGTGATGAATCCCCCGTTCTTCATGCAGTTTCCATACAGGACCGATGGAGAACACATCCGAAAAAGCGAGCACCTTAGCGTCTCCCACATCCCTTTCTTTTAAGGTCATTTTCAAACTGCCGGATGCAGAATCTCCAAACAAGATATGGACCACTTCATAGGTCTTTTCCGTCACAGCCTGACTTCTTTTATACTCCACAAAATTCTGATAGGTGTTCTTCAGATCTTTCACCAGCTGGGAGTGCTCTGTTTCTTGCGCCATATTGATTCGTAATAGCATGTGGAATAGCAGGGATTTCACTTCGTCCTCCGTTGAATGCTCCACTAGTTTTTTTATTTGATCAATCAATTTATTTCACCGCCTTAACATAGAAAAACTATCCATATTTTGTAATGATATCAAAGAGCTCCACGTTAAACCAGATGTTTAAACCCATCATCCAAACCCAAACTTTAGAATCACTGTCAAATTACATTGACAATGATAATCATTCTCTGTATATTTAGAACTATAATGAGAATGATTATCACTATTAATTAGAAAGAAGGAAAACAAATTGAGAAAAATACTCATCCCCTTCCTGCTCTTGGCCATCTTCATTCTTCAGGCTTGTGGCAGCACCGAGACATCAAAGACTGAACAAAAGGAAGAGAATACTAATCAGAAATCAGCATCAGAAACCATTACATATCAATCAGAAACCGGTCCTGTTGAGGTTCCGGCGAATCCTACCCGCATTGTGGCGCTTTCCAACGCTCCAAACGTGCTTGCCTTGGAAGGTAAAATTGTCGGTGTCGATGAATGGACGAATATGAATCCCCTGTTTCAAGAGAAGCTGGAGGGAATTGAAGTAGTATCAGAGGAAAATATCGAGAAAATCGTTGAGCTTGAGCCAGACCTGATCATCGTCGGATCCCAATCGAAAAATATTGATAAGATGAGTGAAATCGCTCCTACGGTTGCCTACACGTGGGGGAAATTGGATTACTTGGAACAGCAGATCGAAATCGGAAAGCTCCTTAATAAAGAGCAGGAAGCCAAAGAGTGGGTTGAAGATTTCACTACCCGTGCAGAAGAAGCCGGGAAAGAGATCAAAGAAAAGATCGGTGAGGATGCCACTGTATCGGTCTTTGAATACGATACGAAGTCGGCTTATGTATTTGGGAACAACTGGGCTCGGGGCACCGAATTATTATATCAAACCATGAAACTGGAAATGCCTGAAAAAGTAAAAGATAATGCATTAGAACCAGGCTACTTTGCTCTAAGCACAGAAGTCCTTCCAGAGTTTGCGGGAGATTATATCGTCCTTAGTAAAAACCAGGACGGTGACGGTTCATTCCTGGAAACACAGACATGGAAGAACATCCCTGCCGTTCAAAACAATAGAGTCATAGAATTGGATACGAAAGCGATCACGTATAGTGATCCGATCACACTGGAATATCTTCTGGATGTATTTAAAAAAGCATTCCTTGAAGAACTGAACTAATTTTAAAACATATGAAACCCGCATTGATTGTTGGAATCCATGCGGGTTTTATAAGGTCAAAGGGACAGGTATTTCGGCTCCTATCCAAGACCGGTCCAAGGTACTGTCCCCTTGGACCCTTTCAAAGAGGCAGCCGAATCACAAACTTCGTACCCTTCCCTTTCTCACTGAACACATCAATCGTCCCCTCATGCATGAGCACCAATTGCTTCACGATCGATAGTCCGATGCCGAATTCACCGTATGGATTATTCGTCCGGGACAGGTCCGCTTTATAAAACCTGCGCCAAATCGATTGGATTTCTTCGGGGTCCATACCGATTCCGGTGTCTTCGATTTCGATGATGGATTCACTACCCGTAGAGGAGCCCCTTAACGTGATCGTTCCTCCAGAGGTGAATTGAATGCTGTTTTTCGTGATGTTGATCAGTATTTGAATGAGCCTGTCGTAGTCCGCATGTACCGTGGCACCAGAATCTGCAACCACCCTGATCTCGTTTCCTTTTTCTTCCGCCTGCAAGTCGAGTTGTTCCTTGATGACTTCAAAGATATCCAGTAAGGGTAAGGTTACTTTCGTGATGGCTACCTGGTTGGAGCGTATTTTTTCGTAGTCCAGGTTTTCGTTCACCAGTCTGATCAGGCGCCTCGTTTCCTCGCTGACGAGACCGAAGCTTTTTTCTTTCTGCTCTTCGGGGATCATGTCGTTTCGAATCCCCTCGATGACACCGCGAATCGTGGTCAGCGGTGTTCTCAGTTCGTGTGACACGTCCGCCATGAACTGCCGTCTCCGGTTCTCCAGGCTGTCGATTTCCTCTTTGGATGCCTGGAGTTTCGTGACCATTTCATTAAAGTCTTCGGCAAGATCGCCGATTTCATCAAAGTTGGAGCTTGGGACGCGAACATCGTAATGACCGGATGACACACGTGAAGTGGCATCCCTGATCCGCTGAATCCTTTTCACATGGAGCTTTGATAAGAACAAGCTGATCAAGAGTGAAATCGCCAGTGACAGGAGCACGATATACAGGAGATATCGATTGATCTCACTCAGCATTTCCCTCGAGCCGCTGATAGGGGAAATGAGGATCAGTCCTCCAGCCAGCTGATCATTGATGATCCGGGGCATGATGACGAGCGATACAGCCTGGTCAAACCGGCCGAAATCTTTCTTCAGGGGGACGGTTTCACCTCGTTCGATTTTTTGCCACTCTTCTTTGGAGAGCTCGATCCGCGGGTACACCCCTCCCCTGGAGAAGGATACCTCCCCTTGGCGATTGAACGTGATCACATCGATGTTCCGGGCATGGAGCAAGTTGCTGTATTCCTCAAGATACAGAGGTCTTCTCGGGCTTGGCCTTTCAAGGTCTGATAAAATTTTTTCCCCATACGACCTGAGTTCCGTGACCTTATTTTCGTAGACAAGATTTTCGACATATTGGGAAAACAGGAGGCCAAGGATCATGAAGGCGATGATGAGTACGCTTGTATGGCTGAGGAGCAGCTGATAAAGATATCTAAATTTCATCCCCGGCCGCCGTCTCGTCGAATTTGTACCCTACTCCCCAGACCGTATGCAGGTACGGCTTTTCCTTGCTGCCGATTTTGTTGCGGAGCCGCTTGATATGAACATCGACCGTCCGCTCATCCCCGTAGAAATCATACCCCCATACCCGTTCGAGTAGCTGCTCCCTCGAGAACACTTGACGCGGATGCCGCGATAGGTAATAGAGCAATTCAAATTCTTTCGGTGTCAGATTCGTAAGGGGAACGCCTTTCAGAAGGACTTCACGGGTTTCCTTACTGATTTGGAAGTCTGCCGTCGAGACATCCTGAGTTCCAGACCCACTGTTTTTTTCCCCTTGATATCGCCGCGTAACAGCCCGTATCCTTGCCATCAGGGCAAGGGGCGAGAAGGGCTTGGTCACATAATCGTCGGCACCGAGTTCGAGCCCGAGCACCTGATCCGATTCACTGTCTTTCGCCGTCAGCATGATGACCGGGACCTGGGACCCTTCCTCCCTGATTTTCCTGCATATGGTGACGCCGTCCATCCCCGGCAGCATCCAGTCCAGGATGACAAGATCCCAATCTCCTTCTTTATAACGCCGGTACCCATCAGCCCCGTCGTGGACAAATTCTCCTTGAATCCCTTCTTTTATAAAAAACATCTCAAGCATCGACGTGACGCTCTTATTGTCTTCTACTACCAGCACGTTCATCAACATCGCTCCTTTCCCGACTTTTTTCTATTTAGAACCATGGGGACAGGTACCGTGGCTCCTATCCAACACTGTGCCAAGGTACCTGTCCCCATGGCTCCCTATCTAAAGTATAGCCGTTTTGACTGATTCATTCTATTGTTTCATCCTAACGAAAAACCCCCGCTCACTTGGCGGGGATAACCATCCTTATAATGTGTCGCTTTGGGATTCGGCTGCCGGTTCCTCACTCTGTTCGGCCTCAGGCACAGATCCATGAGGACCTTTTCCTTGGCCTGGGCCACCATGATGGCCCTTACCGCCCTTTAGGAAAAAGAAGCCTTCTTCTTTATTAAAAGGGAAAAAATCCAGTTTCTTCGCTTCGTCGGCATGATTGGTCATGATTTCTTCCATCAGTTCCTTCGACGTTTTGCCCTCTGTTTCAATGCCCAGTTCTTTGGCAGCTTTTAAAATGGAAGCTTCGAATATCTCTTGTTTCAATTCATGGTGCTTTTTTCCTTCTGACTCAATTCCAAGGTCTTTTGCCTGCTTCAGAAGTGCTGCTTCCCTTACTTCATCTGCAAGTTCATCCAGTTCCTTGCCCTCGGTTTCCACTCCAAGTTCTTTCGCTTTCTGTTTAAGTAAAGCTTCCCTTACCTCTTGAGAGAGCTCTTCCTGGTCTTTTCCATCAGTGGCAATCCCCAGCTCTTTCGCTTTTTTGTTCAGTTCCGCCTGACGGATTTCATCCATGAGTGCACGGTGATCCTTTCCTTCTGTTTCAATACCCAAATCTTTTGCTCTTTTTTCGAGTTCAGCATCCATGATCTCTTTTGCGAGTTCCCGTGAATCCTTATCGGTGCTGTCGATCCCAAGTTCTTCTGCTTTTTCCTTCACCTGTTCCTCATTCAGATGGAACTTTCCATGCCCACCGCCACGATGTCCGCCAAATTCCTGCTCCGACTTTCCGCTAACAACCGCCGAGTCGTTTGTCTTCGCACTGTCCTCCTCGGCAGCAAAGGCTGGAATAGCCCCGAGGATCCCGACAGATAAGGCACCTGTCAGTACATACGTCAGTGTTTTCTTTTTCATATTCATTTCCTCCTTTATTGGTGTTGCAGGGATTGAACCCATCTATGTAGCTGACGTTGAAGTCAGGATTCAATCCCCTGCCCTGTCATTTTCTCCAGAAGTTATGACCAATGTATGAACAAATAGTTGCCGGTTCATTAACTTTTCAATAAATTTTCGATTTGGTACTCCTCTTTTTGTTCCTCAAGCCACGTCCCATACTCCGTTTGAAGTGCCTGATCAAACAAGATATCCTTTATTTCCTCTTTATGATCGTCAAGGACCGCTTCTTTCGCTTCTTTTTTATCCGTTACCTTGATGATATGATAGCCAAATTCCGTCTTCACGGGCTCACTGATTTCACCCTTTTTCATGGCAAACGCCTTATCATCAAATTCCGTCACCATTTCACCTTTTGCAAAAAACCCTAGCTCTCCGCCTGACTCGGCATTGGACGTATCAGTGGAATATTCTTTCGCAAGCTCCGCGAAATCCCCTCCGTCATCAAGCTTGTCCTTCACTTCCTTGGCTGTTTTCTCATCTTCAACAAGAATATGGCTTGCCTGTATCTGCTCATCTTGAGCAAACGAGTCTTTATTCGCTTCAAAATATTCCTTTATCTGATCGTCAGAAATCGAGACTCTGTCCTTCAGCAACTTTTCCGTTAACAAAAACGATTCGACATTCTTTTTAACACTATCCAGGCTCGCTCCGCTTGAAGCCAACGCCTCATTGAATGCCTCTTCTCCCCCATAGGACTCTTTGATTGACTCCAGTTCCTCCTCGATCTCACTGTCCTTGACTGAGAGATCCTTCTTGTCACTCTCAAGCTCCACTAACTTTTCGGCAATCAGTGTATCCAGGGCGGCATCCCCATACTGATCCACAAGCGTCGTATACAAGTCCTCTTTACTGATCGACTTGTCCCCCACCTTTGCAACCACTTCATCCTTCGAAAAGCCAAACATAACAAGCATCGTGCCGACGACGACAATGCCCCCTATGACACTCCATAATGTGATCGAACGTTTCTTTTTATCCACTCACCCGTACTCCTTTATTTTCTAATATTTGTATACTGTTCGGTTGTTTCTTGTGGTGCCAGGTACAGTTTGGTCGATTTGTACCTGGTACATTTGACCTGGATTGTGCCTGGTACATTTCACTTGGATTGTACCTGGTACATTCCACTCACTCTGTACCAGGCACCATCCAGACCACAACTTTATCCATTCATCATTGCATTACTAGTAAGAGTCAGACTGACCGTCATTTCTTCACCGTCCCGGAAGATGGTGAGGTTGATCTTATCCCCAACTTTCAGGTCACCGTACAACTGCCTTCTCAAGTCGGCCACATCCGCTACTGCTTTTCCATTCAGCTTCGTTATGACATCGCCCTCTTTGACACCGGCTTTTGCTGCCGCTGATGTTTCATCTACATTCGCGACGACTACACCTGCTTCTACTTCATTAGGCAGATCCGGCAGGTAATGTCGCGGAACATCGGCTAGATTCGTCATTCCGATTCCGATATACGGCCGCTCCACTTTCCCCGTTTCGATGATTTCACTTACGACCGGCAGAAAATCCTTACTTGGAATCGCAAACCCAAGTCCTTCTACACCGGAGTTCGAGATCTTCGCGCTGTTGATCCCGATCAATTCACCTTTTGAATTCAGCAGTGCGCCTCCGCTGTTTCCAGGATTGATGGCTGCGTCTGTTTGGATGACATTCAATTCAGATTCACCTGCAGAAGTCTGCACTGGAATGGTTCGATCAACGGCACTGACAATTCCTTGTGTAACCGTCCTTGATAAATCGAGGCCCAGTGGATTCCCGATCGCGATCACCTGTTCACCGGCGCGCAACGCACTGGAATCTCCCACTTCCAACAGGTTGTCTGCATACTTACCATCGATCTTCAATACGGCAAGATCCGTCAGTGGATCGGCTCCGATCAGCTCCGCATCGGTCTTTTCACCATCATAGAGGGACACTTCAATCTTGGACGCCCCTTCAATGACATGATTGTTGGTGATGATATAAGCACTGTCGCCCTCTTTCTTGAAGAGAACCCCTGAACCTGTCCCTGCTTGAGCAACTTGAGACGCACCCATGCCATTCTGCTGCTGATAATTGACGATTCCGACAATCGATTCAGAGGCATCTTCCACAATATTCGCCACATCTCCGCTACCCGTTGAAACCGTCGTAGGGTTGATTCTCGAATCACCCGAAGACTCCACATCGCCGTTGTCCCCTGCCGATTGTTCGATGCCAGGCTGAGCCAGGTTCTGATAATAATCGGTTTGAGGCAGTACCGTCAATGTCAGGACCGAACCGATGATCCCGGCACCTACAGTGTTTAGAAACCCACGTCCTTTAAAAGGCTTCTTCGGCTTCGGGCTTCGTTGCATTTCTTCTTTCTTCACGTCTTCCATATTTTCCGACTCTATATGCTTCATTTCTTCATTTTGATTGTTATGTTCTAGCATTTTGTTTCCTCCTCTATTTATTTTGCTCGGTTGATCTTTGCTGTTGATTTCATCTTAGAGGGAAAATATTACGAAACTATTAACAATGTGTGTACAGGGTGGGAAGTTTTTATTGATGGGAAAAGATTATTAAATAAAAAGATACAAAAAAGGGCTGATCCCGGTACGTTAACCCATTAACGTACCAAGACCAGCCCTAATATACTTTTTAAATCAGCCATGGGGGACAGGTACCTTGTCTCTAAATCATTTCAAAGACCGGGACAACGTACCTGTCCCCCAGTCCCACTCACTCTTAAAATCCTCAAGCGACTGCTGACGCTTCTCACGATCCTCGCTCACTGCTTTCAAGGCCACTCGATATAACTTCTCACTAAGTCGCCACTTCTCGATGGACCGGTCTTTTCCCCCGCCAAACAACGCAAAGGCGGTGGCTCCGATCAGATACACATTCGTGGTTTCATCGATCACAGCCCCTTGCTCGAATTCCTCCGGCGACATGAATCGGGAGGATCCCCACATCCTGCCCATTTTATTGATATAGGGACGTTTGGAATAAAGGTCGATATCGCAGATCAGGGTCTCATCTTTTGAAAAATCATACAGAATACTGCCGTCATAGAAATCGATGGCGACATACCCCTGTTCTATCACATGAATGTGAAAAGAGAGGATGTCATGGAATACGTCCATCTTTGTGCGATCCGGCATCTGCATGAATTTCTCCCTGGATAAGGGATACATTTTCCCCATGCACTCCCCGTCTGTCCATTCAAATATGGCGGCAAATCCACCGCCGATTTCTTCCGCACGAAGCAACCTGACTAAATGGGGATGTGCCAAATCTTCATAAACCCTTACGGCAGCCTTCAACTCTGCGACCGCATCTTCCAGTTTCCCTGCAAATCGCGCTGTAGGGGCCCCTGCGAATTTCATGAAAATTTTCTGGTCGTCGTCCGTTATCCCAAAGCAAATATTGCCGGAGTCCTGATCATCATACACCTTGAAGACCTCCCCATATCCCTCGATGAAAGAGAAGTCGAAAGGAGACTTTAATTTGTATGGGATTTCATCGATGTACTGAATATAAAAGTCTTCCACATACCACGTCGGCACTGGATTGTTCATACCGTCAAACCAGCCAAGAACTTCCGTTGCCTGCTTCTTCATGACGGCCACCTCCTCTTCCCCGAACGCCATGGCCCAGGGAACCGACGACAGCATATTGCTGCTTATATAAAAGAGCATGAGCCTGAAGAACTCCTCAGGCGGCCGGCCGTTGAAATAGCCGTTGAGCTGTCCTGTGGCAAAATGAGGACTGACTGAAGCGCTCCACACGATTCGGTTGAACTCTTCCCACGGATCACCGAAGTCATGCCGGTTGAAATCGATGATGGAAAGTTCCGCTTCTCGCGATATGACCATATTCCCGACATGATAATCGCCGTGATGAAATGATTGAGGCCGCCCTCTCAGGAGATGTCTATTCGACTCTATGTATTCAATGATTCGATCGCCATCTTCTATTTTCACCGGACAATCATAGTACTGCTTGATCTTGCTGTCCGCTTTGCGATTGAACTTCGTTTCCCATTTCTCTAGATCAGCAGGTGCAGGAATACAGTGGATTTCCCGGAGATAACGACCCGACTTCAGGCCGAGCTCGTATTGCTCTGTATCGGTCAACTTAGGCAGCATCTCTGCTGCGTCTTCTCCTTCACACCAGGTAAAGAGCGTATAAACACTTTTCCCATCGTCACTCATACCGAACTCCAACGGCTTCGACATCGATATGCCCGTTTCGGCCAACCGCTTCATCGCCTCAAACTCACTCTTTTTACTCTCATATTCGGAACGGTCCGCTGTCCGAAGCAACAGTCTTTCACCAGTCTCCGCTTCAACATAGTATTTCTTATCACTCGACCAACCCTTGTTAATAGAAGTGATCGTTTTAAAAATGTAATCGGTTTTTATATCAATCATTCGGCACCCCTCCAGTAAAGCGTGAATCCCTTGACTCAGTTATAAATCGTTTAGCGATAGGCCATAATAGTCTAATTTTACCAATGGTTGAATCGTAAAGATATGGGAGTCATAGTGTTTTTTATTCCCTTTTTTCCACCTATGCTATGAGATGAACGGACATTTCCGAAGCACGAAAACGGTTTGCCTTTTTCATATACAAAAAATGTAAAAAAGTACATACATACTTCCCTGTGATTAGTGAAAAAATAAACTTTGTGCTCAAACATTCACTTTGAAAGGCGGCACAATAATGACAATCAGGAGGATGATTATGGGTATTTTAAGCGGAAATCCACAAGAAGAACCATTGCATTATGGTGAAGTATTCGGGACGTGGAACTATTTGTTGACGGCTAAAGCCACTGTGGCAGGATATCAGATGCAGCTTAACCATGCCGGAGATGATGATCTGAAAAAGTTACTGAAGGACAGCATCGAAGGTGGGCAAGAAGAAATCAAGCAAGTAGAAAAACTTCTGAAGGAAAATGGGATTGGATTGCCTCCAACACCTCCAGAGCCCCCGCATGCCTGCCTTGATGATATTCCGACAGGTGCCCGCATGCCGGATCCTGCCGTTGCAGCAGGGTTATCCGCTAATATCGCTTCAGGCTTAGTTGCATGCAGCACAATCATGGGACAAAGCATACGTGAAGATGTGGCGATGATGTTCGGCCAATTTCATATGCAAAAAGCCCAAATGGGTGCTAAAGTACTTAAGTTAAACAAAGAAAAGGGATGGTTGATCCCTCCACCCCTTCACAAAAACAAAAATGAACATTGTGAATAACTACTGAATTGGAAAGATTCTCATGCTGCTGCGACATTCCAGTATCTTGAGAATCTTTTTAGTTATTTCATCATTGGAGGCATTGGAACGGTATCATGTACATATTTAGGAGCAGGAGCCAGTTTGGGTTTCGATCCGAATGGACCAGGCTCGCTGATATATTGGAAATTCGCTTTCCCGTCCATGCTATTTCCGCTCGCCCATCGTCCCTCGGCACTCGCTTCCCCTCTGGATAGATTATAAAGATCATAGGAAACAGCCTGCTTTTCAAGCTCCCTCGGGAACGTCGTCGGTACGACAATATCCCCTTCACGCTCTTCAAGTTCTGCAATGGCTGCCGCCCATTGATTCTGATGCGCCGTGTCACGGGCGATCAAGAAGGAAAGCGTATCACGGACACCCGGGTCATCACTCAGTTCATACAGTCTCACTGCCTGCAACCGGCCCATTGATTCTGCCGTTAAGTTGGCACGGAAATCTGCTAAGAGATTCCCGCTGGCACCGATATAAGAAGCTGTCCACCGATTACCCACACTATCCACCGGCATCGCACCTAACCCGCTCACAATCACATGCTGTGGATTCATTCCACCCATCGCTGCCGCGAGCACCGGATTACTCTTATACATCGCTTCCTGTTCAGATACGGGGGCACCATCGAGCAGGCGGGCAATGAGGGTGGCCAGTAATTCTACATGGGCGATTTCCTCCGTCCCGATGTCCAGGCACAAATCACGGAATTTTTTGTCCGCCCGTCCGTTGAAACCCTGGAATAAATATTGCATCATCACCGAAATTTCTCCGTATTGTCCACCAAGAATTTCTTGCAGCTGGTTCGCATACGCCGGGTTGGGCTTGCATGGTTTTGCCTCATACTGCAGTTCTTTAATATGGTAAAACACAGTCTCATCCCCTCTGTCTATCTCTCTTTTAGAACACCCTTCCACTTTATGTAAGTCCATAGTGTCCCGTGAACACAAAGAAGGAGGGATACTATATCCCTCCTTCTTACTGTTAGGGCTTCAAGATGACTTTGATGCAATCGTCTTCTTTTTTGTTAAATAGATGATACCCTTTTTCCGCCTCTTCAAGCTTAAGTATATGTGTGATGATGGATGTGGAGTCGATTTCCCCTTTGACGATTTGTTCATATAGGGGGGCCATATACGCTCTTGCAGGAGCCTGTCCCATCTTCAATGTAATATTACGGGCAAAGAATGCCCCAAGGGGGAACATATTGTATAGACCGCCATATACCCCGGTCAATTGAACGGTTCCGCACTTCCTGACTGCTTTGGTGGCGATCTGGATCGGACCGATCGTTCCTCCCTGAAGCTTCAATTTCTGTTCCATGAATTCAAGGGGGGATTTCTTCCCGTCCATGCCGACACAATCGATCACCACATCCGCTCCGCCTCCGGTCAATTCCTTCAACGTTTCCCCCATATCATCGTATTGGGTGAAATCAAAGGTTTCGGTATGGTTCATCTTCTTCGAGTGACGTAAGCGGTAATCGAAATAATCGACGGCGATGACTCTCTCAGCACCTTTTTTCCAGGCAAACTGCTGGGCCATCAATCCCACCGGCCCGCATCCGAGAACAATGACGGTGTCCCCTTTTTTCACACCGGCATTCTCCACACTCCAGTAGGCCGTGGGAAGTACATCAGATAATAAAAGGATTTGTTCATCCTCCAGTTCACAATTCTCCGGTACTAAAAAAGGGGTGTAGTTCCCGTATGGAACCCGGAGATATTCCGCTTGTCCCCCGGGATAATTACCGAACTTCTCAGAGTATCCGAACAGCCCACCAGAGTCATAATGGGGGTTCGAATGATCGCATTGACTTTCCAAGTGTTGCTCACAATAGGGACATGCCCCGCACGCCACGGTGAAAGGGATGATGACACGGTCTCCCTTTTTCACTTTGGTCACATCTTTCCCGACTTCCTCCACGATCCCCATCGGCTCATGTCCAATGACGTACCCGATCGGAAGTGGGAAATTCCCTTGATAAAGATGCAGATCCGATCCACAAATGGCTGTTGATGTAATGTTGACAATGACGTCTTGTGAATCCTCTATCCGAGGGTCGTCCACTTTCTTGACGGCTACGGAATTCTTTCCTTGATAGGTGACTGCTTTCATGAGCTTCCTCCATTCGAATATTCTTGTCTTGTGCTATTGAAGATGTTTAGGGGGTGGATTGGCGGAAGATTTCTGCTTGATCTCTTTAAATATATCTTCCCCGCCGACTTCCTGACTGACTGGCCTCTTTGTTGTGGGTGGAACATTGAGCATATTGATCAGTCTCTGTACTTCTGCCTGGAGTTGTTCGAAATCTTTCTTCGTCACCGGCTTCGCCTGGGGCATCAATTCCACCCCGACTTGTCCATTCGGTTCAAGCGTCGCCCATTTCACATCGGAAAGTTTACTGACTCCCTGTTGTCGCAGTTTCATTTCGAGTTGATCGACTGTCATTCGTAACTTTTTAAAGTTTTTTTCATTGATGCTGCCATTTTCCATAAGAATCTTGGATTTCCCCGTGATAAACTGTTCGACACGATCGGATTTCACCTGCAGATATTCCATGACCATCAAGGTTAAAACAAGAATAAGACCGACTCCGATCGTTGTCCATATATTCTTTCCGGCAACTGGTTGAATTAATAATGATCCGATACCGATCATAATGACTGTTTGTGCCAATGTCATCTGCGAAATGGACTTTCTCCCGGCGATTCTTAACAATAATGTACCAGCCACAACAATGAGAATGGCTTTCCAAATCCAATCTAGATCCATGAACTGTATCCCTACCTTTCAATTGCTAAAAACCCCCCTTCAGGTGAAGAGGGGAAAAGGTTTTCACAAGATTAATTTTCCCTGCTGGTATAAAATTATTCGAATCGAAGTTAATGACGTTTCCGATTAGCAGGTAATGCGATCACATCAAATTGTTCAACCAATTTTCTTAATGCTTCTTCCAACTCATCCCCCGCCATCGCCTCTCCATGTCCAGTGACAGCTACTTTGGGTTTCAGATTGGATAATGTGGCGACCGATTCTTTGGCCGCTTCCCAATCCATCGTGAAATACCTCGGGGGACCGCTGATTTCTTTCTTTTGAAGGACAACCCGGTACAAGGATTCCTGCTTCACTGTCACAAAGGCGTCCCCAGCGACCAATACACCATCAAACTCCCTATAAAGGGAAATGTGCCCTGGCGTATGGCCAGGTGTATGAACCCATCTCCATCCTTGCATAAAGGGGACTTCACCATTTTCCGGGAGTGCGTGAATCCGATCGGACACATCGATTCCATGATGGGGATAAAATGGGGACAACTCGCTGACCAAACCGCCATCCACAGTAGGGTCCCCTTTTGGATAGTTCCGTTCTCCATTAAGGTAAGGGATTTCCAGTTCATGGGCATAAATTGGAACGTCCCATTCCTCTAAGAGCGGCTCGAGGGACCCGACATGGTCAAAATGGCCATGAGTCAACACGATGGCTTGCGGTTTACCCCTATGGCCAAACCGCTCTTCCGCCGCTTCCATGATCTTCTGCTTAGAGTGAGGCATCCCACAATCAATCAACACCCACTCCCTGCTTCCCGGAATTCCGTAAAAACAGACATTCACAATCTGATTGGTCCAATAATAAAGATCTTTGCCTACTTCCCTCCCCTTCCCACTGTTCACACTAAAGAAAGGGAGATGTGTGTCAGAAAAATCACTGTCTAATGGTTTCATGTTGCACCTCCTTGATTTGTAGTAGAAGTGGGGGATTTTTCTGATTGAATAAAAAACAACACAAGCAGAAACATCCCGATACCTAATATACCTGCACCGATAAGACTTTCATTCAATAGAGAATTCATCACCAAGGCCATCAGAGGGGGACCGGCAGCCACCCCGATGAAACGGGATGAACTATAGAAAGAAGAAATCGTCCCCCTTTCCTCTTTCTCTATGTTTTCGGTAATCAAAGCATCCATGGTAGGCAGCAAAGCACCAATGGAGAGACCCATTAAGCTTGAGACAGACAGGAGAAGAATCAATCGCTCGTCGACAAATCCTATCAATGACACACTGACACTGATCAGAATCAAGCTCACCGTCATGATCACCTTCATGACCTTCAGCTCACCTTTTATCTTTCTACCTGTAATAAATGAAGCGATGCATAGAGCCAGTAAAGGAATGGCCAACACAAACCCTTTTTTCACCCCATACAAGCCGTGTGTTTTCTCCAGGGAATCAGAGAGGAAAAACAAGACGGCAAACAAGAGCAGCATGCTATAGATCCCCACGAGAAAAACAGTAAAGATCCATCTCCCTTCCTGTTTAAAAATCTTCTTTGTATTCTTGATGAATGTTTTCAGTGCGACGGGCTTCTCTTTCTTCTTAGGAACTTGAATGAAGAAGATGACGAGTACAATTGAAATGAGACTAAAAACAGAAATAGAGAAAAAAGGAAGATACCATAAATACGCGGCAAACAACGCCCCCAATATGGGACTTAACACCTTGCCGAAGGTGTTGGATGTTTCAATCAACCCAAGACAGGAACTCGTTTTCTCATCATCATCCTTATAGAGATCACCCACCAACGGTAAAATAATCGGGGCCGCTCCAGCCGCTCCAATTCCCTGCAGAATACGCCCGATGATGATCCAAGTAAACGGATCTGTCATTTTCCATGAAGCAAACCCTGCAACCAATCCTCCTAGTAAAGCAATGAAAAGACTCGGAAGGATAACCACCTTCCTTCCGAAGCGATCTGACAGATATCCAGCCACCGGAATCAGAAAGATCGAAGCAATGGAGTAACTCGTAATAATCATACTCGTTTGAAAAGAAGAGATCCCCACCTCTCTTTCAAAAATGGGCAGTACAGGGATCAGCATTGAATTCCCCAAGGTCATCACCAAAGGAATCGAGGCCATGCTTACCACGCACCAATTACTGATTTTCGTTGTATTCTTGCATTGTTCTTTCAATTGAACCACCCTTTAAGGATTGATCTACCATTACCTAAGTATTTGAATTTTCTATGGAGAACATTCGGAGATTATGACGAATTCCTGTAAAAAATGTTGAAAGTAAGCCTAATTCCCAACACCCATTTCGTGCACCTTTTGGAATTTCGAGACCATTCAAGCGGGAAGTTACTGCCCTTAATCGATTACCAGCAAACATAAGAACCGTCCCTGAGGACCACGAACGATCAAACACAAACAGGTTAGAAGATAATTCCCTTATATGTTAAAATAAACCAACATACAACCAACAAAGAATTGGAGCTGTAAAAATGAAAAAACCGAAAATGTTTATCGTGGCAGCCTTATTAACCCTGTTATTCGTCTTCATGTCTGCTTGTAGCGATTCACCTGAAGAGGATGCTTCTAATCAGACTGAATCTGAGACGATTCCAGCAAGTACAGATGGATCATCTACAGAAAGCACTGTAGAATCCGATAACAACAAGGAGAATCAATCGGATGAATCATCAATGGACGATAGCAACTCTCAGGAAGAAAGCAGTCAAGAGGAAGATCCTACTTCTGAAACAAAAGTAGCGGGAAAAACAGAATATCTGAATAAGCTGGACAACATCCAAAAGGAACTTGACGCCATGCCAGATAAGAAGGATTCAGATAAAGGTGTCACGAACGCTATGAAAAACTATTATGGAGTGTCCTATGAAAAATATGACGATGCATTAAATGAGATTTATTCACTTCTGAAAAAAGAGCTGTCTCCAGAAGTCATGAAGGAGTTAAAAGCGGAACAGGTAAAATGGATTGAACAGAAAGAAGCGAAAGCCGAGAAAGAAAGACTGAAGTATGAAGGCGGGACGTTTGAGAATGTGGCGTGGTACATCTCTTTATATGAGTCGACGAAGGATCGATGTTATGAGTTGGTGAATGAGTATATGACGGAATAGATGATGAGGCGAAAGGAGAGGAAGTTATCAGCACTTCCTCTCCTTTCGCCTTTGAACCACAGGGACAGATTTTTGCGTTTTTTTCAGAAAGAAAACCCCGTCATTCTAAACTAAGTCATAGCATTATCATTTATTAAAGTAAGATGTAAAACGGATTTACCCTCAATTCAGATAGGAACTATATTCAAATGCCGTTGTACCATATACATTTTTAAAGTGTTTATTTAAATGCGTTAAATCTACAAATCCGCAATCAGCTACTGCTGAATAAATATCTCCACTTTTCTCTATCATTTGCTTTGCATGTTCGATTTTGACGTTCAGATAGTACTGATACGGGGAAATTCCTGTATGAGCCTTGAATAGTCTGATGAACTGATATTTCGATAAGCCGAGCTCTTTAGATATATCATCCAGTTTAAGTCCGGTAGCCAAATGGGCATGAAGGATATCTTTCGCTTTTTTTATTAAGGTGTTATCTTTCTTCATTTCTGTAGAAAGATCGGTTTGAATGAGACGAGCCGTTAGAGATAAAAATAGTTCACTACAAATCGCATCGTCTTTATCGGCTAATATCCCATGGGCCAGATTCAAAATACTTTGCTTCAGTCTATCATCATATACAATCGGAGAAGGAAAACGTATCATGTCCTTCTTCTCAATGGCTTCTAAAAGCAATTGCGGCTTAATATATAACATCACGTAATCAAGGCCGGAATCATCATGGGCCATTCCGTCATGTGCCTGTTCCGGGTTAAAAAGCATGACCCCGTTCTGATAGGACAGTTGCAAGCTGCCATCCAGGTTGTAACGCTGGATGCCGCGAATGGTTACACCTATGGCATACTCTTCATGGGCGTGCTTTTTATATGAAAATTCATTGATACTTGCTGACAATGCGGTAATGTCTGCCCTTTTTTTATAAATGAATTTCTCCAATTCTTTCACCTCTTTACTCGCCTATATCCATAGCATGAAGGCAGAATAGGCTAAAAATAACGCCATGATTACATTAGCAGCCTTATTGTACCTCAGTAAGAATTTTTTGAAAATGGTACCGAAGAGCACCCAAGTCGTAAAGGCCATAAATCCAATAACCGTTATCACGATAACCCCTGCTGTCACCGCAGGTTTCGAGATATAGAATGGCAAAATGAAACTCGGAATGACCGTCATGGTAAACAGTACTACCTTTGGATTTAGAAATTGCATTAAGAAGCCGGACATAAAAGTACCCGATTGATGTACAGTAGGCTTCGATGTGTCCATCTTGTATATTTGATAAGCCAAATAGAACATATAACCACTTCCAAGTATCTTCATCACAATGAGGATTTTAGGGAGAATCGTCAGAAGGACAGTATTCAATACAGCTGAAATAACCAGCAACAGCCCGAACGCAATCGTAGCCCCATACGTAAATTGCATGGCCTTTTTCGTCCCTAAATTATGTGCGGTGGATAATATAACAATATTTGTGGGGCCGGGAGTAAAAGTAATAATTATGCAGTAAATGAAGAAAGATGTAAAATTCATAGAGAAACCCCTTTCCAAGTGTTCTCATGTAATCATACATCTGTCTTTGAGCTTTCTTATAGTATATTATTGCAGTAGCCCACTTCCTTACTTTCCTAGAACACTGTCTGCTGTATCAGCAAAGTCTAATTCTCAACAACCATTTCCCCCTCACCATCAGGAATTTCAAAACCCTTAAGATAGGAGTCTAACAATTCTTCTGTAATCGGGAACGCATTGGCATCAAAGCACTTGTTCCTTATTTTAAGGCGTTCACGCAAATCATCAGGAGAAACGTTTATATAAATCAGCTTCCATTTGCCACCGGACTTTTCGATGAGTTGTTTATATTGCTCCCTTCTTGCACGGTCCCAAAAACTGAAGTCAATGACCACTTGTTGTTTATCGTGAATGAGCTTCAATAAGTCATTGCGCAATTTACTTTCTGCCTCTTTCTTGTATTCCTCCATCTTTTCCATAGGGAAGTCAATCCCGTAACGACCATGAGTCGCCCATATTTCTTCATCAATGGAAAGACGCACAAATCCATTATTCTCAAGTTGCTGTGAGAATGTCGTTTTCCCGGAACCGGCCACACCACACATCATGACGACTAGTGGTGTGGAAACACTCCGTTCACGATAAATCGTTTCAAAATTAAAATCGTTGAACATGTGGGCACTCTCCCCATTTATATAAGTTGGCGTTTCTTTGTAGTTACCCCAAACTTGCCAGCAAAACCATTATCCCATTCGTCAACCCGTGGATCAAAACCGATGGCCAGATCGAATTGGTACGTTCATACGCTAGAGCAAAAAGGATCCCGCTAAAGAAATTTACCGGCATGACGTTGTATGTCGGGATGTGGATAATGGTAAAGATGAGCGAGCTAAGTAAGAGAGCTCCAGTCAATCCTATGCGTGTACGCAACCAGCGATATAAGAAACCCCGATAAAAAATCTCTTCGTATATCGGTGAGATGATTGCCGCAGAGATAAAGGCGATCAGTACAGTAAAGAACGTTGCATTTTGCTGCATGGCCTCTGTTTTGCTGTTCTCCCACGAATTGCCTATGAAACTGGTCAAAACGACGATGATTACGGCACCAACCAGTAAGATGACAGAATAGATGATTATGATTTTCCAATCTTTCACATTGAATGCCTTGACCCCTACTTCGCTCCAGGAAAGCTGTTTTGGACGTAGTGCAATCAGATAAACACCTAAAAGGAGAATTATGGCTATGGTTAACCCCATTAACGTTCCGGCATACAGTTCATTACCAAGCCAGTCAGAATATAGGGGCTTAACCACGAATTTAATACATCCGATCACCAAACCAAATTCAAGTAACATCAATAATACGAATTCTTTCCAACCCCACGGGTCCTGTTCTCTCCAGTTCATTTGACTCTTTTCCATTCATCTTCCCTCTTCCTATATATGGTATAATCCAACTATAGGAGATGACGTTACGTCACCTGCAAACATTTTTTTCAGGAGGGAATGGAATGAAAAGATGGACCACCGGGGAGGTAGCCAAAGAGCGGAATATATCGATTCGCACACTTCGCTATTACGATCAGATTGATCTCCTTACACCCAGTTTCAAGAATGCGAGCGGAAAACGTTATTATTCAGAAGATGACTTATTTACATTAGAGAAAATCATCATCCTAAAATCCCTTTCACTCCCCTTGGAGGATATTCGCTATATATTAGATAAACTATCTTTCAAACAAGTTCTAGTCTCACACTACAATTACCTGCAAGAACAACTCTCGACACTTCAAACAAGCATCTCCAATACGACTTCATTAATTAATATGATGGATCTGGAAGAATCTTTACCCTGGGAACGCGTCTCCGAACTGGTCCGCCGTTCACAACACAACTCAAAGAAGTGGATGGATTATTTCCAAGAAAATGAACAGGCCCTCTTACAAAAGTCTGTTCCAAACCTCAGTAACAACGACGAAACAACCCAGCAGTATATTTCATTAATCCGGAGAATGGAAAAGTGCATCAAACACAATGTGGAGCCTGAATCAGAAGAAGGCTTTCAAATCGGGACCAGGTTACTGGAACGATCAAATGATATGTTCCAAGGAGATAAAGAGTTGATGGATAAATTCTGGAAGGTACGAAAACAGCCTGCAGAGGATACCGGCTTATACCCGATTTCGGATGATGTATTGGAGTTTGCGGAACGTTGTATGGAGTATGTAATGAGTTAAGGTCATGGAGGTCCGTCCCCGAAAAAATAACTTCTACTATTATATTAATTTGCAATACCTCAAAGATTGTTCGGTTGGATAAATATTTTAATAAAAAAAAGGAGAATTCAATGGTAGACTTATTACTTTGGATGAGTGTTAGTTTCTTCATAATCGGATTTGCAGTACTCGCTTTTATTAAAAGAAAGCTAGAAGGTAAGAATAATCCAACTATCCAATCGATCATTTGGTTGGTCGCTGGAACGACAGCTTGGGGAGTAACCAGTATCATTCTTATAGTGTGGTAGTTTAACAGAATTTGGTAAGTTTCTTATACAACAAAGATTATCGACAAAGTAGGAATACAGTGTAATATATAACCAGCATGTATGTTGTGATGGTACTAATGGTATTTGTAAATTTGATAAGTGAGTATCTTTTAAACGGGGAATATTTTTCTTTGGCACTTTGTTTTTCATTAATGCAAGATCTGTTTTTTCTAATACTAAGGATGGGCGGTAAGTCCCTCCTTGAGGAAGATAAAAACCTTCTCCGTGCTTCCGCCATAAGCATGGCCACTCCCTTATATCCTGTTCTTTATGTTTGTAAAAATGATATAGACAAAAAAGCTTACGATATAAATCCCTGATATTAAACATAGATATGAAATCGGGTTTGTCTGTAAGGCTATTAACAAGACATCAATTGCGTAGATGTCACTGCAATATTGAACATCTTGTGGGGTAAAAATAAATTCAGGCTTAAATTCTGTTTGCGGTAAGTAAGCGATTTTACTTGAGATAAAAAAAGAATAAACATATGAGACAAAAAATATCGGTAAACTAATAATGAATAAAATCCAACGCTTTTTAATTTGACTCCCCCCTTTGTTGCAGCCACAAAACTAGCAACCCTTTCCATTAAAGGATGAAAGAAAATACCAAGAAATAGATTTCCAGATCAAATCGGTTTATTAATAGCTTATTAGTTTTGTTTGAATTCTATCTCCTCAATTTTCATATGACTAACTTAATACCAATTATTTCAAAGTGAAGCGTCTTACTCAAGATACTTTTTTTAAAAAAAGGAACCTGTCTCCGGTGTCCCATTAACGTTTAGATTAAAAATTTCTATCAATTTCTTTACATAGGTTTCATCTACAGGAAAATGTGTTAAAGTCCTCCATATTCTCCTATATAAAAAGGTGTGTGAGGCAATGAAAAAGTTATCTCTGCTATTTGCAGCTGGATTACTTATTTTGGGAGGTTGTGCTGATCCTTCGACCACAGAGGAGAGTAAGGAGAAAGCACCGTCTTCCAATCAGAACGAATCCAAAAAGGAAAAAACGGAAAACGAAAAACCAGAGAAAGACGCACAACCCTTCAAGCCGCTGGAACCGTCTGAAGATGCTGTTTCCTTGGATAAAACCCTAACAGAAAAGGAACAGCAGAACATCCCTGAAATGCAGGCCGCACTGGTCGAAAACCCCGAGCGTACGGTTCCTGTCGGTGAGACGCTTGCCGACGGAGTGAAAGACCCATCTGACGGACCATTGAAGGATCATCGGTTAGTTGCCTATTACGGAACGCCCGATTCTGAAAATATGGGGATTCTTGGTGAGTTGGAGCCTGAGGAGTACATGAAGAAGCTGAAGGAACAGACGCAAGCCTATTCAGACGCTGACCCCGACCGTCCGGCGGTCCCGACGATCGAGTTGATTACGACAATGGCCCAAAGCGAGCCTGGTCCCGATGGAGATTATGTACGAATGACATCAGAGGAGAATATTGAAAGGTATGTGGAGCTTGCGGAGAAGCATGACGCACTGGTACTGCTCGATATTCAGCTCGGGACGGACACGGTCATGGAGCAGGTGAAAATGGTCGAGAAGTGGCTTAAGCATTCGCATGTTCACCTGGCGATTGATACGGAATTCCACGTAGCTGAGGGGGAGAAACCCGGAGAGGATCTCGGACAAGTGGATGGTAAGGAAATCCAGAAGGCTATCGAGTATGTCTCAGATCTCACTGAAAAGAATGACCTACCGGATAAATTCGTCCTCGTCCACCAATTCACCGGTGCCGTATTGACGAATAAAGAGGCAATCCAACCGACAGACAACGTCGAAGTCGCCATAAACTTTGACGGCTGGGGAGCATCCGCGGACAAGCAGGCTTTATACGGAAAATACATACGTAATGAACCGAATCAGTATGGGGCATTCAAGATCTTTTATGATAAAGATGTACCGGTCTTGGAGCCGGAAGATGTGTTGAAGATGGAGCCTAGTCCTGCGATTATTAACTATCAATGATACGAATAAAGCACAGGAACGACTCCCAAGCATAAACCTAAATCCAAAGCTCATACTGAAAGCCGGTAATCGTTATGATTACCGGCTTTCTTATTGAAGCATCTGTACACCTTAGTCCTCGATTTTAATACCTAAACCCCCGAATAAGACATAAACCCACCATCAACAGGAACCGTAATACCTGTTACAAACCCAGCCGTATCCTCGTCTACAAGCCATAATAACGTGCCCAGTAAGTCCTCGGGTGTACCGAATCTGCGCATCGGGGTTTGAGAAAGGATTTTGGTTGATCTCTCTGTTAAACTGCCGTCTTCCTAAATCGGTTTAGTTGTTGATTGTTTTCAATTATAAGAAAATTGAAAGCGTTTTAGAAAGTTTTTAAAATACTTTTATAATTAGATTTGGTTAAGGTAAAGGTCGCACCTTTGAAAAACAGAGGATAGGCGAATTGGGGTGTGGCCGTTACAGGATATAACACTCACTATCACCCCGATTAAGTCTCATGAGATGTAGGCACACCATAAAAAAGAAGAGTTGACGAATCAACTCTTCTTCCAATCACCGGTTATTTCTTGGAGTTAATATATAATTTTCCTTCTGCACGATTTGTGGTTACATTTCCATAATCATCGGACACCTTCACTTCAATGACTGCTCCAGGTGCTTTTACATTTGAAGTGGCGGTATAGTATCCGACATAATGTCCTTCTGAGATTTCCATCATCGGCAGCTCATTTGCGTTTGACACTTGGGATCTTGCATTTGTCAGAGGCATTTGAATGACGAATGTTGCATCCAGCCCTGGTTCACTGTCAAACTCAATTTTTACCGATTCACCTTTTTTCAATTCCTTATCTTTTGAAGGCTGGAGGTTGTCAATTGTAATGTCACCAAATTTGGCATCGACCATGACACTTTGTTTTTTCTTGTTACCTGCTTTGTCATTTGCGACCACTTGGATGACATTTTCTCCCTCATTCAATAATAATCTGTGGGTGAACTGTCCGTCGCTTACAGTGGCTTTTTCACCGTTTACTTTCACCCAGGCGAGGTTTTCATCTGAAATCGTTCCTTCTACAGTAATGGCCTCACGATTTGTCTTTACCCCCTCTTTAGGCGAGGTGATTGCCAATTCAGGTTTTACTTGGTCAAGGGTTATGGTAACAGGCTCTGATGGACCGGTTATGCCTGCTTCTGTGGATGCCTTGGCTGTGATCGTATTTTCACCCGTTTGTAAGGAAAGATCTGCAGAGAAAGTACCATCTTCTGTGGTTTCAGCCGTTGCCACTTCATCATTACCATTGAACAGATGAACGGTTATGTTCGGAGCTGATGTACCTTCTACTGTAACGGTTTCATGTTTCGTGAATGAGTTGTCTTTTGGTGAGGTAATGACCGGAGCATTCACTTCATAATTGACGACGGCACGGATCATGAAGTTACCGAGCTCTTCACGTGACGGAGTCCAGGCCCCATCTACCATTTGCCAGCCGCGGGCAGCATACTGTCCATTATTATCCGTAGCCAATCCAGGCGAGTCTGGATAAGGGTCAGCTTGGATATATACCAAATAGAAGTCTTTCTCAACAACTATTCCGTACTTAGAAAGGTCGACATTCGTCCATTCACCATTTCTTAATGCGGTAGCGTCGAATGGCCCTGCTATTTTTTGACCAGGAGCCCCGTCCTCACCAGAAGCATCATAGACAGCTACCTTGAAATCAGTACCACCAGGATAAGGCCAATCCGTTTCCCAGAATCGGAACAAACCTCCAGTGACTAATGCTATTTCCTTTCCTTCAGGCAAGGACATTTTTACAGCCCAGCCATCGCCTGCTTCATAGAATGCACGTGCATCTTCAGCTGTACCATCATCATAACCGATTTCCCCAGGGTAGCCTATGAATGGACGCAGCTCCAAATTGAACTCCGTATCTGTATTGCCTTCGATATTAACTTTCACATTTTCACTATAGTAGGATGGACCCAGCACTCTTAGTGTATAATCTCCTTCGTATGCAGTAATCGAGAAGTTACCATTTCCATCTGTTGTAACAGGTGCCACGGAAGCATCTTCCATAAGGAGTAACGTAGCATTTGCTACAGGTTCTCCATTGGAACTGTTGGAAATTGTCCCAGAAAGAGTACCATAATCCTTTTCTTCGAGGGTGAAGTTTGCTACCACTTCTCCATCCTCTGGAATTTCGACTTTCTGTTCACTTGAATGATAACCATAGCTTTCCGCTTTGGCTGTATAGGTTCCGGCAGCGTGGGTTAATTCGTATTGTCCGTCAAGAAGTGTGTTGACGGTTCTGCCAGTTTCTACAACTGTAACTTGTGCGTTAAGTGGAAGTGCATTTGGATTGATGCCCGCTTCCTTTGTTTCTTCTTTTACAGGAGTGCTGACAGGTTGAATCTTGTCTGGATCCACTTTTTTATCTTTTACTGCCCCTTTTTCCGGTTTATCAGGCTGAACTCCTAGTTGGGCTTTGTTAGATCCTTCCTCTTCTATAGACTCTGCCGATAGTGCAACATCATCTAAATACCATCCGTTTCGTTGGAGGGCATCATTCGTAGTGACGTTGAAGCCGATGTAAATCCGCTCACCAGCGTATTCGGATAAATCGATTTCTTCTGCTTCCCATGTTAAATTGCTATTACTGAAACGCAGCAACTGTGTCCAGTTTTCCTCGTCTGTGGACACAAACACAGTACCAAAATCCTGATTAGTGTATAACCAATGCCAGCTCATAAACTGTAAGTAAGCCGGACTATCTTCAGGTAAATCGATAGGAGGCATAGCTAATGTCATGTTTGCATCATTATCATAATTTCCCCAAAGATTTGTACCATACACATTCGCACCTGAGAACGGGGGTACTCCAACGCGTGGCTTACCCCATTCCCATGAGTCGTTTACACCGTATGAATACCAGTCGACAGGCTCAGACTCAAAGTCCTGGAAATAGCCCAAGGTAATCCCAGGCTTCACACTTACTTCATACGTTTCTGTCGTCACCTCGTTACCACCGAAGTCTACGATTTGAAAGCGATAAGATGCTGATGGTTCTGCAATCTCCTCACCAGGAATGGAGGCTGTATACGTACCGTCATTCAATGAGCCGGAAGTACGTTCTGCCTCTGTATCTGCCCAGTCCCCGGACTGATTGACATATTGCAGAGTAACGGAAGAGATACTGATATTGTCTTGAACATCAATGGTTAAAGGCAGTTTCCTATTTGCATAGGTATCTTCTTGAGCAGTATGATCGAACGTCGGGGCTTCTTCGTCCTCCCCACCCTTTAAAACCTGTCCTTTGATTTTGCCTAATCCTGAAGTGATCGAGGAAACAGCATCAAAGGCATTGACCAATCCATGTCCATATCCATTATTTGGCGATTCAGGGAATGAATCATCTGTTAACGGGACAGCAGTGTCAATTAAAATTTCTTCTATTTCTTCCACTGTTAAGCTCGCATTCGCTTGCTTCATTAATGCGACTACTGCGGATACGTGCGGCCCTGCCATGGAGGTGCCATTCCATCCGCCTTCATAATTGCTTCCAGGTACTGATGAACGAATATTCACTCCTGGTGCAGAGATTTCAGGCTTTACTTCTTCGTATGGAGAAGGACCTTGAAGAGAGAAGCTGCCTAGCTTGTCATTAATATCGGTTGCCCCTGTAGCAAATGACTCCGGATAGTTAGCAGGAGTTGCTATGGAACCGGGACCACCCGAGTTGTATTGAGTGGTGTTTCCCGCAGAAAATTCCGGGAATATTTCAGCGGCTCTCCAGGCTGCAACCATTTCACGGTACCAATCATCGAGACCAGGTCCGCCGCCCCATGAGTTGTTGACAACGTCGGGAGCCATTTCAGGGTGCGGATTTCCTTCAGCGTCTTTTGGAGCGAGAATCCATTCTCCTGCCTCCAGTAGATCAACATCGGTTCCTCCGTCGGCAGTAAAGGCTTTTACCGCAATCCACTTGGCTCCCGGAGCTACACCGATTTGATTGCTGCCATCAGGCTCAGACCCAACCATGGTCCCGGTTACGTGTGTACCGTGACCTTGATCATCGTAAGGGGCACCTTGCCCTGCAGTCGCATCAAACCAGTTGAATTCATGGGCAGGGGATTCAGGATTTTGTGGGTCAAATCCCCGGTATTTTTCTTTCAATGCTGGATGATTCCATTGAACACCGGTATCGATGGAAGCTACAACAGTCCCTGCTCCGTCGATTCCCATTCCCCAGACAGCAGGAGCACCGATATGGTCGATGTTCCATCCAATGCTGGACGTATTATTTCCAGCTTCTTTTCTTTTTGGCATAACGCCTACAGAAGAAGTATCCGCTTTAGCCGGCTGAATAAGCTGACGTGTTTCATTTGGAAGTATTTTTTCGACTTCAGAGAAATCAGCGATCTTTTCCATTACTTCTTTTGTACTTGTAACAGCCATGCCGTTGACCACATAGAAATCGTTAAATTCTTTGACATCACCGGATTTTTTATTTTTATTTAAGTATTTTTTCACTTCTGCCTGGGTTTCAAGTGCGGTAGAACGCAACTCAGAAATGACCATGTTTCGTTTTAACAGTTTCTTACTATTTGTCGATAACTTCTGCTTCTGAGCTTTCTCAGTCGCTTTCTTTGCAACAGACTCAGTGTCTACCTGCTCCTTGAACTTCACTAAGTATGTGACGTGCTTTTCCTTCTTGAATTGATCTTGTAATTTAGATGTAATTTTTGATTGCGGGCTGACTTTTACGCTGTCTTTTACTGAAGTATACGGCTTATCGCTTGATAGTGCCGGTTGAGTGGAATTTGCTGCTCCTGCTGTTGGTGGAAATATTAATGGAACACACATGACCAGGGTAAGAACAATAGACAACCATTTTGCTTTGCTTTTTCTTCCTCTCATAATTCCCCTCCATTAATTCAAGAATTGTAAGTCTTGTTCCTCCAGTCAGAAAATGGCATCAGGATGATACTGGATGATTAACCAAAGCTGTCCCATTTCAATAGACTTCACCTCCTTTCAAAATTCACATAAATAGCCAAAAGCACGTCATGTACGATGAATCAGAGAAATATAAAAACATCAAGATAAAAACTGAGACCCATTATCATTTTTTCTACTTATCTCTTAATCTGCATTTGATTTACTTCCAGCCTTTCTATTGAATGTTACAATTCAGAGTTTTATTTGCTATTTCCTTTATTTTTCTAATTTTCCCAACATTTACCCGAAAGGAGCTTGGATTTTCAATGGTTATTATGAAAGCAGGATAAATAGCCCCTATGATTCCCCCAAATTTATAATTATTGATAAATTTGAATACGATACAAATAGAAAAAGCTGTCGTGGAGACAGCTTTTTCTATTCAATATAATGGAACCAGTCAACATTCGACTGAAAGTTCTGGTTGAATAAATATGATATTTCTAATAGAAAATGAGCAAGACTTTGTGACTATTCTAATTTATGGGACTTCTAAACATATAATTGCTTTCACTTTAAAACACTCCAAGACAAACTTTTCAAAAGAATCTTTCAGGAACCGTCATGATACGTTTGTCGCATGAGCAATCTCAATGGACTAGTGAAATACAACAATTAAAAAAATTCCTTCATTTAATCTTGTGGAGCAATCATTGAATAGATAAATCAATCCTTCTATACATAATAAGTGACGATTAGAAAGGATTCATTTTTTTAAGTGCTACACTTTTGTGTAAAACATCTTTGCTTATCACTATTGATTGCTCTTTCATATTAATTGCCTTTTATATCATTTCTGATACTAGTTTTGCCATAATAGCATTTGATAATATTACAGGTACGCCTGCAGCTCTTGAAACCTGTTTGCGCGCATCTTCGGTGTATGCCATGCAATCCAGTAATATGACATCTACTTTACTTTTAAGTTCTTTTGCAGCCTTTTCATAGATTTCTCGTTCATTTTTATAAGGTGAAACAACAGCAAAATGCGGTTCAAGCCCAAATGGTATAAACTTTGGATACAGGATCTCCTTTTGCTCACTTAGTGGAACGACCACCCCAATTCGTCGGTTTGCAACCAAGGCTTTTACCGTTGGAGGTATAATATGATCGGGCTCTATCAAATAAGATGCTTTTGTTTTAAGTCCTGGAAACACCCCGGTACAAAGAAGCAGTATTTGTTCAATCCCTTGACTTTCAAGCTGATTTATCTTTTCTTGTAAAATGGGTGTGATTTTCTCGCGAGACATGATAACAGATTCACCCTCAACTAATCGAGATGTTAGTACGTAATCCCCCGACTCTGGGTAAAGGTTTTGTTCGATATAATCCTTAGTCATTCCATCTAAAACACCAACCTGTACAAGTTCAGCACGACCATCCAAATATTTCTCAATAATTGGAGCTACATCCGTTCTTGGTGCCTTTCCAATGGTGATTATCCCCAGTCTCTTCATATCAAATACCTCCAATGATAAATGAATTAAGGAGGGCTGATACCCTCCATGCGCTTATCGATGAGGAGTAATTCCCCCCATGGTTTGTAACATTTTCATTGAACCATACAACTCTGTGATTCTATTAAACTCATCTTTACTATATAACTGACAATCTTCATTGGTTGTTTCTTTTGCAACTTCTACCGCGAAACGAACAGCATCAGCTATATCTACTTCATGACTTGCCCCTGTGCTGCAACCTGGAACAACAGATTGAGCTGTGATCGCTACGCCTACAACAGGGGAATCGGTTGCCACAGCAGGCTGCAGGATGGAATTAATATGATATAAGTCGTTTCCGTAAGGCGTAATATCTTGAGTCGTAATTGGGAAGGTAACAGCAAACCGACCTGTTGTTCTCTCCATAATTCGCAGCAAATCATCGCTAACACGAAGGATATAACCTTCCTTTACAGTCGGTGAAATGGCAATTCCTTTATGATTAATGACACTATTCCCCTTGGTTGTATCGATTGATAAGATAGCTTCCATTTCAGGCACTACTTCGTACTTATTCATGGTTAAAATATCGATTGGAGAATCCATAAAATCAACCGGCTTATGCGGGCGTATTGGAGAATCAGGGCAAATATGAGTGGAAATAATTACGTCACCAAGAAGTAAATCTCCACTTTCTTGCATATCTGCAAGCTTTAATGCAGAAGCAACGGCTGCTACAGCTCCATCGGCATCAGATACCATTCCAATACGGGTTGGACGAGCTCCAATTCCTCCTAGGCGGCCAACAATTCCAAATGTAGGCGCATTTCCTCCGTTGATTTTCCCATTTGAACCTGGCAGAACTACCTTAATGAAATCAGTGCTACCTTTTTCACCAGTAACTGTCTGTACAGTCACAGAAACGTTTGAATACTGGCTAAATAAAGCTTTCACCTTTTCTCCCGAAACATTGGCGCTATCTAGCGTCTCTATAGCCGTTAAAGTTTGCTTAAGGACCACTTAAATTCCTCCAATTCCTTAAAAGTTATAATCAAGAATTGATTTTTTTATAATTTCCTCGACTGGTTTCATCAATTGTTCATTTCTCATCGTACTCCCTAGGATTAAATGTTCTTTTGGAACAGTAATCACAGCGACTTGTTGTCCCTTCTCTATGGCTGCTGATACAACCGGCATGGCCGTCCTTGCATCCAAAGTCATAATTAAATCTGGGAAGGTAGCAAATCTATGGCCACTCTTCTCAATGGTCATGTATTCATTCCAGAATGTTATATCATAGGAATTATCGATGGTCACCATCCCAACATCAAAACCACCTGTGGTCTCAAGACAAAAATCCGTAACAGTGCCTTCAGTCACGACCTTCCCCCCAAGTTTCCTTACAACGGCATCAATTGCAGCTTCACCGGTATGGCTTAACAAGGCTTCCCCTACTTCAATGGCTTGTTGGATGGCACCTGCAGCACCATTTTCCTTGGCATAAGCAACAGTGACAGGATTTCTAGCAACTGCTAATAAACCGCCAGCTTCTATGGACGCTTTTCGAATAATCGTGGATGCCTTGTCCAGCGAACCTGAAACACTTAATTCTGTATAATTAGATCCTTTTCCTCCTACAGCAGCTTGATAGGAAATATAATCCGATAGTTCCGATAGATTCATTGATCCCATTGAACCAGTAGGATGCGCTCGGCCATTACAAGGGATGTCCACGATAGGAATACCTGTTATAGCAGATTGAAACCAGCCATTTACAGTGGTCTCTGCTCCATTTTCATTCGTAATAATACCTTGGATTGGTTTACCAATTTGTTTAGCCAGCATGTCCAATGCTTTCGAGTGATAAATCGGTTTCACATATTTACCCTTGGCTGCAGGAGCACCAACCAATGATACAGTGGCTAACAAGTCCTCTACCTGAAGTTCATCGACTGTCCACAGTTCAGGATGGGCAGTGTCAATGGCAAGCCGACCCATTTCAAGGCCATCTTCGATCCAGCCGCCCCCTCCTCCGCCAAGAACGGCTCCACCATATACCGCGTGTTCTACCATCATTTTGTCTAAAGTAATCCTTGTCATCTAAACACCTCATTTACCCATTTTAAAAATAGAATTGAAAAAGCTAAATAGTGCATCACCAGCAATAAATCCTGCAGCTAAGATACTCATTGGCGTATCTGCTTCTTGCCCTTGTAGTTTTCTCCAAATGATCCGAATTAGAATACCTGCTAAGACTGCAAAACCAGCATAAGGTGTCAAGATAAGTAAACCAGTTGCAAACAATACCCCCAATTGTCTGTTTGGCCCCCCTATTAATTGAACTATCGCTCCTGGTATTGCCCATAATAATAGCTTTAGAGCAACATCTGGTGATGTACCAGCTTTAATAGTAGAGACATACACCGCATCAATTGGTGGAACTAAATTTTGAGCAAAATACCCTTTATACGTTACAACTACTGTTAAAAGCGCAACCCCAAAAGCAATCATTGCTGTAATATATTGTTGTTTCCTTCCATAAATTTCATATTCCCTGTCCACTCCTTTGCCTCTCAGGATATAACCTGTTTTAAAGTCATAACCCATATCGGCAAAGGCCGGGCCAGTTGCAGCACTAAAACCAGCAAGTAAAGCAAGTGCTAACGGCGGGAAACCAATCATCATTCCAATAAGCAGAGTAATAAATGCTACCGCAAAGGCTGGGAACCACCCTGAATGCATGGCTGCTATACCGACAATTAATTCATGAACGAAAGCGGCAAAAGCAGCAAATACCAAGAATCCTACTAACATTCCAGGTGACATGTCAGTAATAATTCCACCTGTAAGAGCAATGACAAGTGCAACTGCAAGGTAAGCAATAAAACCCAGCCCAATAGCCTTTCTTGCCTCTTTTAAAGGACGAGTGAAACTTGCTTCATCTGCCATTACTTCTGATGTAACTGACACTTCGGGCTTTTCTGTGTTTCCATTCGATTTTTGTTTTGCAAAGATCAGAATCGACACTTGTATTAACGCTACAATACCTGCACCGATCATTAGTCCATGAGGAATATACAAAGTATTTACATCGAATCCAAATAGTGGAACAGAATACTGCCGAACCAATAATCCAAGTCCGAACATGGATAATGCCCAAATATTTCCGATAAAGGCAACTCCGAATGCTGACATAGGAATTTTGAAGATTGCACCAATTACACCAATAACGATACCTGCCCCAAGGAGACCTGCACGTTTACCGCCCTTATCCCCTGCTATTATTGATTCAGCTGTGGCAACTCCCGGCGCCCAAGTTTCAGAGGCAGGGAAGAGTTTTGAATCAAAAAGCTTGTACAGGATGGCAGCATCAACAAACATGGCTAATGCTGCACCAATTAACATAGGAACAATTAATTCTGGTGCTCCCATAAGAAAGGGAATACCAATAGGAATTAACAAACTATTCGCTGCACCAAACGTTGCTGCTGAAATAGATGTTTGAACAAGGTTTTGCCTTTGAATGGATTTAAACCTTTTAAGAATTGTTACCGGGATCCTTGCGATGAGCATGGCAATTAAAGCACCAATGATGGAAGTATTTGGTGTCACCCCAAGACTGGTAATAATCTGCATCCCGATGATGGCTCCAAACACCGCTGTAACAATAGTTAGAATCAGAGTTACTGGTTCGAAAATACGTGGATGATTTTTCTTCTCTGTTTCTCTTTTCTTATGTTGCATAAAAGCACCTCCATTTTAGAAATTTCCTACTTCTTGCATTAATCAAGATCCTACTTGTTATTATTTAATTTTTTATTGAAAAATTATGTTATTTCAAAACCACAAGTATCTTTAATTTCCATCTCATTCATTACTTAAAAAACACTCAAGTAGTTTTGCGAAATAAGTCAATAATTTTACTATCACCCCATAAATTGGTTCATATAAAGAAACACCGTTTCTATATATGATTAATTTTAGTTATTATATAATTAAAAAATAAAATTATCAATAATTTTCTGATTATTTTTAGTGTTATTTCTACTTTCAAAAAATCAGAATAACAAGAACCTGTTTAAAGAGCATCACTTCTAAGTTTAGATGGTACCCAAAAAGCCTCGCGGGTTCACAAGGGTGAACCCCACGAGGCTTTTTTTATACAGAAAGTAGAAAATTTGAAGTTGCTAGCATCAGCGATAAAGTTTAAGGTGATATTTCTCCATAATATCCATCAGATTCAGACTTGCTTCTTTCAGCAGCGGTAAAACATGTTCAGTGGCTGTGTTATTTATACGATATATAGGACCAGATACTGTAAGGGATCCTGCAATTTGCTTATTGTAGAATAAAGGAACAGCAATAGCTATCACATCAGGCGTATATTCTCCGATGCTTTTTGCCCATCCTTGTTTCTTTACGATCTCTAATTCCTTACGTAACTCGTGAGGATCAACTATCGTGTCTTTAGTATAAGGACGCAACCCTAATTCGATTACTTGATTGATTGTATTTTCGGGTAAATAAGCAAGAATAGCCTGGTAAGTAGCACCAACATATAAGGGTGATCGACTTCCGATCGAAGCGGTAAACTTTACCTTATTATCCGGTTCAACCGCATCAAGTGTAATAGCTTCCAGGCCATCAAATGTTGTTAAAAAGACAGATTCGCCCGTTTTTTCCATCAAATCTGTTAAAAGAGGGGTGAACAGTTCCCTCACTTTAAAATTGTTGTACATCGCTAATCCGAGTTCCCAAACAGCAAATCCTAATGAATATTTTTTCGTATCCGGATCTTTTACTAAAAAACGATGTTTCTCAAATGTATCCAGTATCCGGTAAATATTCGTGTGATTGATATTCAGCTCCTGTGCAAGCTCTCTTACTCCCCAGGAAGGCTTTTCTTTTGTAAACATCTGTAAGACCTTTAATGATTGATCGAGTGTTTTTAACATTTCATACTCCTTAACATGCGAAATCATTTTCATCCATTTCTACTCAGGTTATATTGAACTTTTTTACTTGTAAAGTACTAATCAATGATAAAAAAATTGTCCGCCTATGGATAAATAAACGACCTATATCATCTCATACACATATTTTAACTTTTTTTTTCGTAAAGTACTAATCATACTGGAAAACATCTACTCCTAGAACTGCATATACTTTTGCACACCTTACCTCATCATCAACTATTATCTTTTATTAAAAATACGGGGTTCTGGTACAAAAATAATTTGATGAAGACATTACAACGAATTTTATCCATTGTAAAGGATTCTATGTTTTCGGTTTCTTCAGTATCTTGTTAGATTGATATTAGGTGAAGTATTATGCAAACTATTATTAAATATAATGACCTGATTTTTCAGCGCATCCAATAAGCTATAACATCAGAGGATAGTCTCATAGTCCCCCACTTCTTTCACCTTCACATGCTTCATATAGACAAGATCATTAACACCACTTTTTTCACTGTGCTTTTGAGGTATACGCATAAACTCTGCAAAACCCAGTTTTTCATAAAGCTTGATGGCACTTGTGTTGGTATCTGCTACCTCTAAGACATATTCGTCGTATGAAGTTGAATGAATGATCGATATTAGCAGTTCAGTTGCCACACCTTGTCCTCTATAATCTACCGACGTTGCCACAAACTCGATTGCACCCATCTTTTCAGAAAGTTGAAAAGGATATTGCTTTTTCTCAAATTCTTTATTGAGAATGACATAAGTAATACTCCCCATGAATAAGCCGAGGTGCTTTCTAAATTCACTATATTTCAGTCTTACAGAAGGTATATTGTTTGTAGTGCAGGCGGCTATAGCCGCAATACGATCGTCAACTACTGCCGTATAAAAGACCTCTTCATTAAACATATGGGCAAATGTCTTGTAAAGTTTAGCCTTATCTTTTGAAAAATAATTCAACCATTGATAGAAGCCGTCTACAAAGATTGTACTCATCTCATTTCTTCTATTACTTTCTGATTCACTCGCACGAATAATATTCATAGGTTATCCCTCTATTCTTTGTGAATGTATCCTGCATATTCATTAAGTTACTACTATTTCTATTTTTTTAGAACATATCCTTCATGTACCTAGGCAAACAGTTCCCAAAGCACGCATTAAACCAAAGATCGGCACCATGAAAATGAAAGGAAAAGAAGAATCGTCAAAACGAGTGCTGTTTTTTTAGTCATGTACCATCATGCCTTTCATTCAGTTCGTTCGTCTCATTCCGCATCAGGAAACACTGTCACAATCACACCATCGATATTGTTACCTGAAATCTCATAACGAAGATCACGAGGCACATGGATGGTCGTACGTTGAGTAACAGGATAATAAGAAATCTCATATTTTTCCCCATTTACACGAGCAGAAAATGTTCTTTCTTCTTTTAGGTATTCCAGATATTCTTCTAATACGAAATTCTTTGATTTCATAATGGCGCTATGAGGGAAACCAACATAGCGGATGTGCCAAGGTTCATATTCAATTCCTGTTATGTCCGTTTTATTTTCTGGATAACGTAAGTTGAAACCGTATTTCCAAGCGTTTTTTTCTATCCATTTTCCTTCTGGTGCATTAGCCATCTTCATTTGAGTAGATCCTACATCAAGGGATAAGCCCAGATTATGTTCACTGTAGCCTGCTGGCAAGGCATAGTCAGAACCCATATCTTGATAAAGCACACTTTGCTCATCAAAGTCCCGAAAGCCGCTGGTAATGGCGAAGTGTCGAAGACCATCTTTTTTAGCAGCAGCAACCATCTCTGAGAATGTATGTGCAATATCCTCTGATAAATAAATGTCACTGTCTAACAACACGTACCCTTGTGCCAGTTCATTGTTTGCAGATAAATTGACAATATCCGATCGAATGCTTTCCTGGTGAACAGGATATTCACTGTTGACCAAAAGCAGGTCTCCTTGATAGATTTGATCCTCTGTGATTTCGATTTCTTGGGTATCGGCACCCTCTGCGATACCATTTTCAGATTGAACATGATTTTGTATTTTTACTTCTGGTTCAGACAAAGGTCCCATATAGACGGAAGTTAACCCTAGGCAGGATAATAATAAAAATCCCCACTTCTTCATTTATCAGTTTCCTCCTTACTCTTAGTTGCTTATAAGTGTAGGGAAAACTCTTTAAATAAAGAGTGGGATAAATTTTAAATTTTTCTTAAATCATTCATTCGGACTTTCACTATCCTGCGGCAAGCGCACTTCAAAAATGGTACGTATGATACTACTTTCGGCCGTAATGGTCCCCTCATGCTGCTCCACGATATTCTTGGCAATGAAGAGGCCAATTCCGGTGCCGCCTCCTTGATGAGTTCGTGCTTTGTCACCGGTATAAAACATATCAAAGAGATGGGGCAGCTCATTCTGAGGAATGGGATCTCCATAATTCACAATCTGAATAACCACTTTCCCGGAATCAATAAAGCCATTAATATCCACAAACTGGCCATCGTTACCATAGCGATTCGAATTGGTAAGAAGATTTTCAAACACGCGTGCCAAGAGCTCTCCATCACCCAAAACAGGTAAATGCGGAGTCACATTCACTCTAGCGATCAAATCATTCTTCTCGAAGACAGGATACAATTCCTCCTTTAATTGATTAAGGAGATCACTTACATTTATATGATTTTTTTTAATTGGCATTATGCCATAGTTCATTCGCGTGATTTCGAATAATTCATCAATTAGTCTTTCTAAACGCTGGGATTTCGTAAAGGCAATCGTTAAAAAGTGTCTGACTTGTTCTTTCGTCAAATTCTCATCCTTAAGGATCAAATCCAAATAACCTAAAACGGAAGTGAGGGGTGTACGAAGATCATGAGCTAAATTGACAACTAACTGCTCTTTACTACTTTCCGAAAAGTCCCCTCTTTCGATGGCTTGTTCCAATTTTTCACTGGCGAGATTTATGCTCTCGGCAAGATCACTAAACTCATCATTCGACACGATTTGAACCCGATGCTTGAAGTCACCCTGGGCGAGATAATGAATTCCTTTTGAAATCTCATTGAAATAGGCAGAATAGGGTTTTGTAAGTAGAAAGAAGAAGAAAATCGAAAGCAGGATGAATATTAGTAAAAAGACGTTAAAGTCTCCAATATTTCGTATGATAATGCGAAAATAACCTAGCGTATCTCCATAATTCACATTTGAATAATAATATATTTGGAGTGCTTTAAAAAGTAGATATGTTATAGCAGCAGACAACAACATGCTTAGACCCAGCAATAAGATCATTTTTGAACGGAAGCCTCGCAGTATTTTACCCATTGAATGTATACCCTACGCCCCAAACGGTTTTGATAAATTTATTCTTCCGTTTATCCTCTTCAAGCTTTTTTCGTAATGTACGAATATGGACCATTACGGTATTCCCACCTTCAAAGTATGCATCCCCCCACACCTGCTGAAAAATATTTTCCACACCAAATACTTTCCCCGGGTGACTGGCTAGTAAGTACAAAATATCAAACTCTTTAGGCGTTAGTTCGATGCTTTCACCATATAGAGTCACTTTACGCTGATCGTGAGAAATAACCAATCCGCCACTTTCCACGGATGCTTTCCTTTCTGTAGCCGCCTTAGGTTGATTAAGCTTCAAAAAACGTCGTAGCTGAGCATTTACACGAGCAACCAATTCTATCGGGGTGAATGGTTTCGTCATATAATCATCTGCCCCAATGACCAGGCCCTGAACTTTATCGAAATCAGATGTCTTGGCACTCAAAAAGATGATTGGCATATTATGCTGATCCCGAATGCGCCTGGTGACTTCATATCCATCCATTTTCGGCATCATGATATCCAAAATCAGCAAATCAATGTCCTGAGTCTCGACCACACGAACAGCCTCTTCTCCATCCGATGCTTTCGTCACGCGGTACCCTTCTTTTTCTAAATGGATAGCAATCAGATCCGCAATTTCCTCCTCATCATCAGCTACTAAAATTGATAAAGGTTTCATTATTTCACTCCTACTAAAGTGATAGTCGCTAAATCTCCATCGTTGCGTTACTGGCTGCCCCCTAAAACTACTTGTTGTTTTTGGTAATCTTCGTGGCAGCTTATGGAATCATTTAGGGCTTTCATTTTTATTTTCTATTATTTTTTCTTATTAAAGAATAGGGCCGATGGTGTTGAAATTATTATGTATTAATTCTCATAACAATACCCTCTGGACATATTATTTCCAAAGGGATATAGAGTCATATTTCCTTTCATCACCCTCTACAAGTATGGTTTCATTACTCATAAGAAATCCTCCAAGTGTCAAATTCCTTACACCTTCACATGTAAGTTTAATAGAGATTTCTTAAAAATATAGAGGGCGAATTCTTAACTTTTTCTTAAGTTACTATATATTGTACTTTAAATACATATTTTTAATTTATTTTTCTTCCACAATAGGTTCCATTAATGGACTATTTCCTTTTCCAATAAAAAGCAGATAATTCGAAGCTCATGATGTCTAAAAACAAGTTATTGTAAACCTCCTTCTAATAATATTCTTCCTTTATGTTAAGAATATATTTACTTACCCATTCCCAACGGAGGATTACCATGAAATCAGACAAAATCAAATTAACTTCAGCTGAAATTGCCACCCTTTGGTCTGCTTATATGAACGACACGATGGCTCACTGCATCTTAGAATATTTTTGGGTCCATGCAAGGGATAGTGAAATACGTCCGCTTGTTGGATATGTAAGAACCCTTACAAAAACACATATTGAGAAAATGACTCATATTTTTAACGATGAAGGATTGGTCAAACCTATTGGATTTACTATTGAAAAGGACGTTAAGTTACATGCACCAAGGTTATATTCGGATGAATTTATGCTAACTTTTTTAGAACTTATGTCAAAATCAGGGTTACTTGCCTATAGTGGATTTATTGCCATGAGTTCTCGCAAAGACATTAGAACTTATTTTATTGAAAGATTACATGAGACGACAAAATTGTTTGATGCATGCACGGATGCTGCTCTCATTAAAGGTCTAATTGTTAAAGCACCTTATATTGAATATCCAACTAGAAATGATTTTGTCGACAATAAATCCTATTTCAATGGTTTTTCCTTTTTTAATAAGGAACGCTCTTTAAATGCTATTGAGATATCATATTTATTTATGAACATTAAAACCAACGTACTTGGTTCAAAACTCGCATTAAGTTTTGCTCAAACCTCGCCTCGTGAGGATGTTCAAAAATGGATGTTGCGAGGAAGCGATATTTCCAAAAAGCATATTGAAGTTTTTTCAAAAAAACTACTGGATAATAATATTCAATCTCCTATGTCTTCAGATGTAGCTATTACAAATGAGACGACTCCTCCTTTTTCAGATAAATTAGCACTATTTCTTATGACTTTTTTAAGCGCTTTTGGAATGGGGAATTATTCCACTGCAGCTGCTGCAAGTCAGAGAAGTGATTTAGTCTTTAATTATGAGAGACTATCGGTAGAAATAGGACAATATGCAAAAGATGGTGCAAATTTAATGATCAAGAATGAATGGTTAGAAGAACCACCAGGCACGATTGATAAAGAAAAGTTGTCTAAATCGAAAGATCCTGAGTAAGGGTATAAATCTTTTGCTTCGAGATCGATTCCTTAGCGCAGGAAAAATCGACTTTCTTCGTTAAATTTTGCTTAACTTATGTTTTGATCTTTTTTTGATAGGACGTGTAACGTATAAAAGAACGAAAAACGCCAGGGCTCCTTCCATATCAAGGATCCCTGGCATTTTTCAATTATTTAGTTGGTTGGGTGTATGTGTGGTTCACCCATAGATTGAGGAAATCACGTCAGTTAGTTATATGCTGACATCTAATAAGCAATAGGTTATTAAAGAACCCATTTAAATGTTGAAAGCATTGATTGAATAAAACAATCTGATCCCCTAATTAAGTTCCCCGCAGCCGATAATCTCAACCCACCTCATTGACTTGCACTGGGTTCATCACCTCTTTTAAAACGCTCCATTAATTTGTCTGCTGAAATATTTACTTCAATTGCTGCGATATTTTACTATCTACTGTTACCTATAAATCGTAATAATTACTGTTTACAAATCGTAATAGTTACGATATATTATTTTAAGAAATCATAAGGAGGATATATATGAGGAAAAAATGGATGGCTTTATTTAGTTTATTATTGGTCCTTTCCCTTGCTGCATGTGGAGAAGGAAATAAGAGTAATAGTGAGGAACAGGAAGCGTCTTCAACTGATCCGGTTAAAATTTTTACTACGGTATATCCCCTGCAGTTTTTTGCAGAACGGATTGCTGGTGAAGAAGCTGAAGTTGAATCACTGTTACCTCCGGGATCGGACTCACATACATATGAGCCCACTTCTAAAGACGTAATGGCAATTGCTGAAGCAGATGCATTTATTATGAATGGCGCGGGGCTTGAGGCGTATGCTGAAAAAATCGCTGAGGCTGTAGAGGTTGAAGATGTGACGGTTGTTGAAGCAGCTGAAGGGATTGAGCTTAATGAAGGAGCCCATGACCACGATCATGAAGAGGATCATGACCACGGAGATCAAGATCCTCACGTATGGCTGGATCCAATCCGCTCCATTGAATTGGCAGAGAACATTAAGAATGTATTAGTAGAATTGAAGCCTGAAGAAGAGGCACTATTTAATGAAAACTTTGAAACACTCAAGGCTGACCTTGAAGCTCTTGATCAGGAGTTTGCCACTGAACTCGAAGCAACATCTGGCAATCACTTTATCGTCTCTCATGCCGCCTATGGCTATTGGGAAGAAGCTTATGGTGTACAACAGATTGCTGTTTCTGGATTGAGCCCGACACAGGAACCGTCTCAGAAAGAACTCAAGACAATTGTAGAGACAGCTAAAGAGTATGGATTAAAGCATGTCTTTTTTGAACAGAACATCACGACGAAAATAGCTGGAGTCGTAAGGGAGGAAATAGGTGCAGAAACACTCAGACTTCATAACCTGTCTGTACTGACAGATGAAGATATTGAAAAGGGTGAAGACTATTTTTCACTGATGAGACATAATCTGAAACAGTTGCATACAGCATTGGAAGAAGCGCCGGCTATAGAACCGGAAGAAGACGACCATGACCACAGCCATGAATTAGATGAAGAAGCACAGAAGATTTATGATGGTTACTTTGAAGATGATCAAGTGAAAGACCGTAAGTTATCTGACTGGGAAGGTGACTGGCAGTCCGTTTACCCTTATTTACTGGATGGTACCCTCGATGAAGTATTTGCTCACAAAGCAGAAGACGGAGATAAGACTGCCGAAGAATATAAAGATTACTATACAATCGGATACAAAACAGGCGTCGAGCGCATCATGATTGATGGGGATACGTTCACCTTCTATGAAGATGGAAAAAAATCGTCAGGAAGCTATACCTATGACGGGTACGAAATTCTAACCTATGAGAAGGGAAACCGTGGAGTGCGCTATATCTTCAAGCTTGCTGACGAGAAGGAAGGAAAGATGCCAAACTACATCCAGTTTAGTGATCACAGCATTGCCCCAACCGATTCACATCACTATCACTTGTATTGGGGAGATGACCGGGAAGCGTTGCTGGAGGAAGTCGTTAACTGGCCAACCTATTACCCTTCTGACTTGAGAGGCGAGGATATCGCTCATGAAATGATGATACATTGATTCTCCCTTCCTGAGACAAGTACAATTCAATATCTATTCTGATAGGATCATATCCGGTGACCCCATATTTGGGCGCCGGATATTTTTATAGAGAGATTCATTTTCACACATTCAAAATAGGTATACATTCTTATGGATTCCCAGGCAAAAAAATCCGAAACGTCGTCCCCACACCCCGCTCGCTTTCCACCACTACTTCCCCCTTCATCCGTTTGACAAGTTGATAGCAAACCGTCAAACCAAGTCCCGTCCCTTTTTCCTTGGTCGAGTAATAAGGTCTGCCCAATACTTTGAGTTGGTCCGGAGGCATGCCGACTCCATTATCTTGGATGACGATCATAATCCGGCCGTCGTTTTGTAAAGTGGCTTCCGCCGTGATTTCTCCATCTTCTTTTACCGCCTCGATGGCATTTTTCAGTAGGTTGAGCAGCACTTGCTTCACCTCAATCTTTATTCCTTTGATCATCAGGCCGGCTTCAATGTTTTTCTTGATTTCTATGCTGCTCATCACAGCATACGTAGACATTACATCAACGGATTCATTCATGGTGTCGGTCAAACTGAACACCTCGTATTCCTCCGTTTGCGGCTTGGCAAGGGAAAGGTATTGATTAATGACGTCTTGGGCGTGATCTAATTCTTGTATGGATATGTCGATAAAGCTCTTCTGTTCATTCGTTAACGTTTCTCTCTGCAGAAGCTGCATAAATCCTCTTACGGTCGTCATGGGGTTTCGGATTTCATGGGCAACGGAGGCCGCCAATTGGCTGACGATATTAAACTTTTCAGCCTTCATAAGCTCTTTTTTAATCCTGTTTTGTTCCAGTCGGTTTTCAATCAGATACAAGGTCAGGATCAGCGTAGTCCATATGATCAAGGTAGAGCTTGCCACAAGCGGGAGCTGCCCTACTTCTTTGTTTTGGAGTAAATAAACGGATCTTGTAACCGGGATGAAGAAGTAAAAGACGGAAATCAGGAGCATCTTGTTCTTCCAAGTCAACCTTTTATACCATTTCGATAAAGGGATCAGCAACACACCATAGATCGCATAATTCACGATCAAAAAGGTCATTACATGGGTGGTAAATAAACCAATCAACAGCATGGCGGTGAACGTACTGAACCCCATTCTCTTACCACCATAGAGAAAGGCAAGGATGAAGGGAATCACTTTGAAATCGTACACATAACCGCTGGAGTATTCAACGGGGAAGATCATTGTAAACAGTAACATAGCAAGATTCATGAGAAAGAACTTAAAGGGAAACCCTTTTGTATTGCTGTCCGATCCATTCGTAACCATTTGAAAAGCAAGAATCGTAAATAGGATAAATACCACATGTAAAATTAAATGATGGACAGTCTCAAACATATCAGGTCTCCTTTAAGAAAAAGAATCTTCTTTAATTCTTCGACATCCTTATCGGAAATCCTTTCATCACGAACATTCGACAAGCTTTAAATACAAAAAAGCCCCCTATGGATTGGACGGACTACCACCTAAACCATTTATAAAGGACTTTTCTTTGGAATAAACATTGTTTAATTTGAATGAATACAACACTAGTAGACAAAACTAATTTTTATTTTCATCAAGATGTGTATTCAATTCTTCTATCAATTGGTAGAAAGATACACCTTTCATAGAGTTTAATCTTAGTTTCACACTTGGGAACTCCAGATGCCTGGTCGTATGATTGGGGACGATGATACATGTCAAACCAGCCTCAACTGCAGCCAATGCACCATTTGCAGAATCTTCAAACGCAAGGCACTCTGAAGGCAAAACACCCAAGTCTTCTATAGCTAATTTGTATAAAGCTGGATCCGGCTTAACAAACTCCACATCATCTGCCGTTCTGATGGTTTCAAAATAGTCGATTAGATTAAGGTTCGATAAATGATTCCTCACCCACTTGCTGGTAGAACTTGATGCCAGTCCGATCCTGAGCCCTTCGGCTTTCACGGCATTCAAGTATTCAATGACACCTGGCCGTGCCTCGAGAGCGGTTACCCGTTCTGAAAATTTTTGCTGGTTTTTGACTTTCCACAGTTCACGGTCTACCTTCACTGAGACAAGTTTATTTTCTAATAAATCGAATATAGTGAAGTTGCTTTTTGTACCGATATTTTTAATCCAATCTTTATAAGGAAATTCAATATCATGGTCATTAAACATCTCTTCAAATATCTCTACATGAAGGGTTTCCGTATCTAAGATCAGCCCATCAAAATCAAAAATAACTGCTTTATACATCCCTTACATCCTCTTTAATTAATTTTGGTCAATGATATGTTCCAATCTTAATTTCACCCGATCAGCAATTAGATAGTATTTTGAATAATGGACAGGTGCATCATGTTCACCATAAATCACTTTATCCACCAAAACGAGCAAGTTTAAGCTATTCACCTTTAAATGTCCTTGTAGTTCTTCATCAGGATGAACAAACTCCAAGTTCTTATTTACTTTTTTAAACTCTACTCCATAATCATCATGAATAATGGTGAAGGTGGAACTTTCAGGAGTGATTCTTTCTTCGATGCCTGGATAAAGTTCAGTCGGTAAATAGGCAAAGTCCAGGCTTAACGCCTGATCATTACGATAAACTTTTCTTACCAGTTCTATAAATTCATCGTATTGATTTTCGAAGATCCGGTCTAAATTCTTATTACTTTTCACTCTCTTGATTGAAATGATATCTTTCGTGATGGTATCATTATCGGTTGTTAATCCTTCCGAAAAACCTTGTAAATCCAACAAATGAATTTCTTTTCTTGGAGCGCTTACAAACGTGCCTTTACCTCTGACAATATTTAGCGTACCTTCCTCCACTAATTCCTTGATTGCACGTCTAATGGATATACGGCTGGCCTTAAACAAATCCCCCAGCTCTTTTTCAGTAGGGATTCGATCTCCTTCTTTTAATCCATGGCTATCAATATATTGTTTAAGGCCCGTCATGATTTCTTCATATAAGTAAAGCTGATCTCGATTAAGATTGTCTTTTTCCATTGTCAACGCCTCAATATCTCAATTTTACAATAATTATACATGAACTGCGGCTGAAATAAAATGAATTACATCTTTGCAGGGTAGCCAAATCCTCCATACTCTTGACATGTCTTTTCAGCAGAAACAGTTCCTTTTTCCATTGCCTTTTCAATATCATAATTCTTCACATATTCGGTCAGAAAGCCCGCAATCAAACTGTCTCCTGCACCCATTGTATCCACCACTTCAATGCTTCGTAATGTCTGTTTGTAGATGTTTTGGTTATGAACAAACACCGCAGGCTCTCCTCCCCTTGTTAAACCAATAATATCAAAGTTAAACGAGGCAAGGCTTTCAATAAACTCATTCAGTTCTGCTTCTGATAGTTCTGCTGCAGAGAAGAAAGCATAAGAAACAAATGGAGCAATGGATGAGATATATTCCAGATCTTTTCGATTTGAAAAGTCATACGAAACCTTAATCTCTTTAGCAATCTTAGCCAGCTCACTTTCCATTGATGAATAGCAGCTCACATGACAGATATCGAATTGCTTGAGGTATTCCAGCTCCTCCTGAATAAGTTGAATTTTAAATCGATGTTGAACAGTGTCTTTAGGACCGCCAACAAACACCCTGTCGTTATCTTCTGTGAGCGCAACTTTCGGCTGGCCGGTAATGCCAATAGCCTCCCGTGAGAAATGGAAGTCTACTCCTTCTTCCCGCATTGCCGCCTTTATATGGTCAGCAGGTCCATCTGTAGCAAAGATACCAATGTAGCCAACACTGCTCGCGCCATTACGTTTAGCATTCACAGCGACATTCACACAATTCCCACCAGGAAAATATTCATTGCGATCCAAGTAGCAGTCTACAACATTGTCACCAATCGTAATTAGTTTCATAGTTTTCTATCCTTTCACCGAGCCTTCTGATAGGCCTCGTACTAAATATTTTTGTAGAACAATCAATAAGATAACCATCGGAACTGATGCAATAACCATCCCAGATAATAAGACACCCCAATCGGTTCTTAACGCATCCCTGAACACCATTAACCCGGATGGAATCGTTTTCAATTCACTGGAATTGATAAAAACTGTCGCAAATAAGAACTCATTCCATGCATAAAATGCGTTAATAATGACTGAAGTAATGACGATTGGAATAGATAAAGGCAAGTAAATTCTCCAATAGATCCCAAACTCACTGCATCCATCAATTAAAGCAGATTCTGATAGCTCTTTTGGTACAGTGATGAAAAAAGCGCGGATTAGGATAATTGTAAGTGGAAGTCTATAAGCGACATACGTTAAAATTAACGCCCATCTCGTATCGATCAAGTTAAAGAATGTTAAGATCTCAAACAAAGGAATGAGAGCTACCTCTGGATTCATCATTAAACCACCGATGATAAATAGAAGAGCCGCATCAATCCAGCGATTCCGATATCGGGCCAAAACAAAGGCAGCCATCGTACCGGTCATTACCGTAAGGAAGATTGAAAAGCCAGTAACATAAGCACTATTCACAAAGTAGTTTTGAATCCCTTTTTCCCAGGCCAATTTGTAATTTTCAAAGTGCCATTCACTGGGAAGTGCCCAAACGTTTGAATAAATTTCTTGATAACTTTTAAAAGAAGAGATAAACATCCAAAAAAGCGGGTATAAGATCATCAAGGCGAAAATCAATAACCCAAGAAAAACTACATTTCTGGATATACGCGTTTTGAGCGGCATGTACTGTCTTTTAGCAGCCGGGAAAATTGATTTTTCATTTTTAATCGTTTCTAATTTCATCATCAATCTTCCTTTCCTGTTTTAGACACTTTGATTTGGACTAATGCAAATATAGCCGACAACAAAAACATGAATGTGGCAATCGAAGAAGCATAGCCCATATTGTCCTTAAAGAATCCATTTTGGTACATATGGACGGCTAATGTCATCGAGCTGTTTCCAGGACCCCCATTGGTTAAAATATAGGGTTCATTAAAGACCAGGATCGAACCAGTGACTGTAATCAACAGATTAACAAACATTGTTTCTTTTACTTGAGGAAGTGTAATGTGAAAGAACTGACGTATTTTCCCTGCACCATCTATGTGGGAAGCTTCATACAATTCATGAGGAATCTTTTGGATAGCGACAATGAACAGCATGGTGATTAAGCCAATACTCTGCCATTGTGACATGGCAATGACACTATAGATAGAAGTCGTCGAATTACCAAGCCAAGGTTTTGCTAGATCACCGAGTCCAATTAACTCCAGAAAGCTGTTTAATAAACCGATTTGCGGATTATATACAAAGCCAAACAAAAGTGCGATGACTGAAATGGAGATCATAACAGGGATAAAATAAATGACCCGGAGTGCTGGAGCGACTCTGCGAAACAACTTATCTTCTAGAATACTTGCGAGTATCAGGGCAAAGAATATCTGAAAGATCACCGATATCGCTCCATATTTCAGATTGTTTAAGAATGCGATACCTATAACGTCATCCCGGAATAATTCTTTTATATTGCTTAGACCCACAAACTTTTTTGAATCTGAAAACACATTGAAATCAAAGAAGCTATTATAAAAGTTCTGAATTAGTGGTATGTAAATGAATATGCCTAAAAATAGAACGGTTGGTAAAAGGAATAAAATTGGCGTCAAAGACATTTTTTTCAAATTCATACGTATCACCCACTTTCGATAATAAGAAAGCCCCGACACCCGAATGTCAGGGCCCTCCCTTTTACTCACTTATTTTCGCTGCTTCTTTCTGAACCTCTTTCATAATATCTTCTGGTGTTTTTTGTTTCGTAGCCAGTTCCTGACCACCACGCATGAAAATATCGGCAATCGTGATATCAACGGCGTTATCAAACCATGGTGCTGTATTGGAGGCATCTAACACAATTTGATACGCTTCATAGCTGGTAGGACTCGTATTCTCTTCCGTGACACCATTCTTCACAGCATTTAATTGACCATCTGCTTTCGTAAATTCCTGAGCTGTTTCCTCAGAAGTTAAGAATTTCAGGAATTCAACCGCTTCTTTTGGAGCATCTTTGCTAAGCATCCACCCTTCAGGAGCACCCGTCAGGGAATCCGCTCGTCCTTCTCCACCCGCTACTTCAGGGAAGTTGAAGAAACCAATTTCGACATCCCCAATTTCTTGAACCAAACCTACTTCAGCAAATTGCATATATAGTATTGGCACTTCTCCAGCGGCAAACATATTTCTTGCTGCTTCATGATCAATGGCGGTAGAGACTTCTCCCATATAAGCAGTCAGCTCTTGGAACATTTCTAAACCTTGAATATATCCTTCATCTGTATATGGTGAAGCACTTTCCAGTTTATAGTCTGCCTCGCGCACTTCAGGATTCACAACACGATCAAAGATCGTTCCCATATAGTGAGAAATAGCCCATGCATTTGTTAATCCTTCTACAAGAGGGGTTTCATAACCAGCCGACTTTAATTGATCCAATGCATCAATCATCTCATCGTATGTCTTTGGAACTTCAATATCATTTTCCTCAAAAATTTGTTTGTTATAGAAGAAGGCTTTTCCATCTACTGTGAAAGGAATACCATATGTTGCGTCATCAAATGTAAACCCTTCATACTGTGATTCAAGAATATTTCCACTCCATTCTTGATCTTCACTGATGACGTCATTTAGGTCTTTTATCCGACCTGAGCTGACTAGATTTTCAGCGAAAGAGTCTGACCATGAAGAGAAAATATCAGGCAGGCCATCATTGGATACTAAAACTCTCACCTTTTCTTTATAAGAATCATTTAAAACAGAATCGACATTAATGGTGACTCCAGGGTGAGATTCTTCAAACTCTTTGATCTTCTCATCATAGAATGATTTTCTGGGTTCATTTGGCCAGCGGTGAAAGAAATCAATAACGACCTCACCCTCTTTAGATTCGGAACTTGAGTCAACAGATGAGTTACAACCTGCCAGAATACCGGCCGCGGTTAAGCCTACTAGAAGAAAGCTGAACATTTTTTTCACATTATCGCCTCATCCATACCGTTATTTTTAATAATAGATTTTACACCAATTAATTAATAATTAATACTCCATTTTCCACATGTATCTTCTTACAGATAGCGGGTGACCTGTATGTTCTGCTAACCCATCTGCATAAAGTCGCATGACAGGACCTGCCAAGGCTGGACCAAAATACTCTTTCAAATCCTCATCCACACCACTGTAATCGAATTTACTAACGTCTACTACTTCGACTTTCTCACTGTATTTTGTTACGAAATCCAGCGCCCGCTGATCTAAAGGCTTACTTGGACCTTCTCCGACAATTAATAGGAAAGGCACATCATAATCCGTGATTTCAAACGGACCGTGGAAATATTCCCCTGAATGAATAGCATTTGAGTTGATCCATAACATTTCCATTAGAAGGCAGCTAGTGAAGGAGTATGCATGATGGATATAAGCGCCGCTTGCCATTGTATAAATGGTTTTCTCTCTCTTATTCCTCTTACCGAATTCAACAGCTGCTTCTTTATGCTTCTCCTGATTCGTTTCGATTAATTCTTCAAGATTGTTTAACTGATTAATTCCTCTATCATACTTTTCGTCACCTGTAAGGGTTTTTAACAAGTTAAAAATGAATGTGTAATAAATTCCGATTTCACCATCAATGGCATTGGATCCATCTTTGTAATTATAGTGAAGGACATATTCTGCTTCTTTGCAGAGTGGAGATTCTACATCCATAGAGATGGCTACAGTGAGAGCACCTATATTCCGGGCATATGTAGCTGCTTTAACTGTTTCAGGGGTTGTTCCAGAATGAGAACGTAAAATAACTAAACTGTTTTCACTCAAAGCTTTAGGTTCCGAATGGACAAATTCGTTAGAAGTATAAACAAAGCTCGGTTTTCCGGTATCTTTTGTGATGAAATAGTCACCAAAAGACAAGGATGCCATTGATCCGCCGCAAGCTACGAAAAATACATTTTGTACATTTTTCTTCTCAATCGCGTTAATTGCATTTTGGATTTGATTAACATGTTCTTGTTTCATTAAAGCCTCCTCCTTTCCATTTTTTTTAATTGCTGATTGGGATAATGAATGTGTCATAAAAGCACCTCCGAGTTTTTATGATGTCTGGTAACATCATATTGATAATTATAATACGTCATATGACGTTATAGGTCAACTGTATATTTAAAATTTTCTTACTATTTTAAATATACAAATTTCGACACCCTTCTCAGTAATTTTTGAAAAAGCAATATCATGTACATAAAAAAGGTGTGTATGAGTGCTTATTCCTAATACATCAAAAAAACGTCCCATGACAAACCAAGGGACGTTTACTATACGGTTTATGATCTAAATAGCATTTTTTAATCGTTCAATCCATACCGTGGAAAAGGGATATTCCAATGATTCATGCGAAAAAAAATAATCGTCCTAGTTTTGGAATAATCATGAGAAAATTCGATAATTATGCCCGCGTTTCAAAGAAGCTAACATTTTCCGATAACAGTCCGTCCCTTCGTTTCGCTCAACAGGACCGATCTCATAGTTTCTAGATAAGCAGCAAAGAACCTCCGCCTATCGCTTAGGCGGAGGTTCTTTGCACCCTTCAATCTTATTTAAGCATCTTCCGTTTAAGGTTTAATTAATGGCTGATTTTTCCCTTAAAAAGGTCTCAAATGGTCCTCTTATAGACCGTTGATCCATATAATGAGCAATTATTACGGTAAAAATCCAAACCAATACGGCAATCACATCACTCCATAATTGATTGATGTGTCCACCAAGACCTCCAGCATAAGGGGCCAAAATCAAAACAAACAGAACGGACTGAAATAGATAAAAACTCAGTGAACGTTGTCCAAGTGCAGCAATAGACTTTGTAAAGCGCCCGCTTTTCCCTTCTACCTTAATGACAAAGAGTCCAATCAGTGCGGTCCATCCTACTCCACCCGCATAACCAGTGATGGTATGAAGTGACTTTGCCATTACTTCCAATCCATCACTGTAACTTGTCCAAAACAATGATGACATCAACGCCATCGGGATACCGCCGGCCGTCGATAGGAAAAGTCCCCATATACCAACCGTGAGTAGTGCCTTCTTATGTCTTATAGGATGATCGATTACCTGAAAACGAGCAACTAAAATACCCATTAGCACTCCTGGGATCACTTGATAACTCAGAACAGGCGTGTAGAACATCCATTCAAACATTCGGATAGTCGATGCCTCGATAGGATCTTCAATCGTAGTAGAATTCGTGACTTCCATATTTAATGCATCAAAACCCCTTGGCATGGACGGAGCAAACAGGCCCACTAAGACTAGAAAAAAAATCGTTAAAATGATGCTTTTTCTAGTTGATAAACGAAGAAAAAAGCTTGCAAAAAGGAGAGCGATACATCCATACACCCCTATAATGTCTGCAAAGAATAGAGTGGCGTGGAAAAAGCCTATCACTAACATCCAAGCTCCCCTACGCCTGAAAATTTTTTTCGTATCTTTCCAACTGGTCCCTTTTCTCTCTTGCCCTTTATACACTTGATGGAGCCCGTATCCAAAAAGGATGGCAAACAAAGGGAAGGCACGTCCATCAATGAAAACCTGCCTGAAAAATACAGTGAACTGATCGGTTAACGTAACTCCCAGGTCAGTTGAAAAGATAAATTGATTCGCGTGAGCCAATGCAATAAACAACAACATAAAACCTCGTGCTAAGTCTGGTGTTAATTTTCTTTTTTTAACATGTGAGATTGGATTCATAATATTCCCTTATCATTAATTATTTTGGTTTATTTTCATTCGGAAGCAGGGGGCGGAAGCAGGGGGACGGTTCTTATGCTTCTATACTTTTGGAAGCTACAGACCCATTCATGTCCTATTGGTGCCGGGCTTTCAAATAAGCCCTTCTACGCCATGTAAAAATAAAATATGTAGTCAAGAATAAGATAACTCCAACCTTATTAAAAAGGAAAAATACGTTCACTGCATCTCTGAAAGAATCAAGCGGATAAAAACCGCTCAGAAGTAAAGTTGGAAAAACAGTCATCAGCATGGACAAGTAATGAACAATAATTTGTTTTAAGAACCCCCATTGTTCAATTTCATATATGACACTTGCCAGCCCTAAGAAAAAAGCGATCTGACCAAAAAAGAAGAATGTGTTTGAAATTGCCCATGACCCTTGAAATTGATTCCACAGCAGTGAAATGATGATCAAGAAACTAAATGGGATGACTCCTCTAATCAATCCTTTTTTCAATAAATGCATTTTATGTTCCTTTCTTTTCATTCCATTTTTCATCGTTGCCGCCCAGAATAAATGGGGTCAATCAAATTTCCATCTATACAAATTATACGTTTTACTTGTCATTTGGTTTCAACAACGAAAAAAACGGACCCTCTTCTAAAAGAAAGCCCATTTCCCTATTCTTAACTCAATTTAAATGGTGAATGTATATCATCAGCATCCCGGTAGGATCGATATGAAACCAATTCCTTCCCATTTAATGAACCATCCAGTTGTAAAATACGTCCCTTGGTTGTTTCTAAGTAGAATCGATAGTTGTTCACGTTCAATCTAAAAAAGGTATAGGTGTTGCCAAGAAGATGCTTCTTGATTTCATGTGTGTCGGGGTGTATCTGAATGAAATCCGCCAGCTCCTGAACGGAAGCTGTGGGAATATCAGCGATAGAATAGTACGTCCCCTTCATATTGTGTTTGAACTTATTCATTGCGGCCATTGCCCTGTCTTTTAGTTTTCTGCCAGCTAACTCCATGCGTCCACTCCTCTTTCGTTACTATTAAGAAGAATCCCCAATATCTCATAGAATAAACCGATATTTTTCCAACTGTCCTATCCCTATTTAATGAAAAAGGACCATTCCTCTACGTGCTGTTTACAGCACGTAGAGGAATGGCCACGGGGGTTAAGACTCTGAATTACTTCCAAATATCCATATACTTTTTTTTGTACTTTTTGTCGTCAACCGTATCAATCAGATCTAATGCGGTTTGTTTGATAGACTCATCATTAAAATGCTCATATAAATTCCTCATGTTTTGAAGGATGTCATTCCGAATTAAAGTAAAGTTTTTTTCATCTGTTCCTTTTTTAAAACGTTCAACCATATAATCCATAACCATTTCTTTTTGAGGTGTACCAGCAATTCCGACCTTCCAGATTGATTGGAGAGAATGCCTGGCCGTCACAAACTTTTCATCTTTTGTTACCTCCCACAATCTAGGGAAATCTTTCATCATCCTCATCTCTGGATCGCTTATGGCTAGGTTAGCTAAATATTGTGCTGCACGAGAGCGTTGATGGTTATCTTTATGAGTTAAGTCCTCTAGTAGTTGATCCCATACTTCATATGCCCAATCAACTTTTTGGTCAGTTACCTTTAATATATATTGGTAGGCTTCATAACGCTCTTCTTTATCGCCTGACTTAGAATGTTCAAATTCCAACTTTACTTGACTGTCCACTTTTATCCCACCTAATTTTCAATGCTCCGATTTATTTTATACATCGTCATAAAAAATTACTGCTGTATCATCTGAATAAGGTTTCCACATGTATCGTCAAAGACAGCTATCGTGATATCTCCCATGGCGGTTGGCTCCATCGTAAACGTTACACCTTTTTCCACTAACCGCTCGTGCTCCTTGCGAATATCCGAAACCCCAAACATCGTTACGGGGATGCCGTCAGCGAATAATTTCTCTTGATACTCTTTCGCAGCCGGGTGCTCATTTGGTTCAAGTAAAAGCTCGGTCCCGTCCTGTTCATCAGGTGAAACAAGCGTAATCCACCGGTGTGCTCCTGTAGGAACGTCATGCTTTTTCACAAAGTCCAGGGTGTCCGTATAAAACGCTAATGCTTTGTCTTGATCTTGAACGAATATACTGGTGATTATAATTTTCATCCTCATTTGGCCTCCTTTAATCGTTGCGGTGGCAGTTTATCTTCTGCCGATTTGTGATAAATTAGTCTACCCATCCTTTCAATAAGTTTTCAAGTGGTTCTTTGTTAAACATAAGTACTCGATACTTTCCCTTCCGTTCTGAAATGACGAGTCCTGCATCTTCCAATAGATTAAGATGTTTCGTGATCGCCTGTCGCGAAATGGAAAGGTTGTGCTTCATAACGAGGCGTGCCGTAAGTTCATACAACGTCAGCTCGTTGCGGTCGGAAAGCTCATCCAGGATAAGCCGCCGAGTCGAGTCGCCAAGTGCTTTGAATATAGTGTCTTTGTCCCAAGTCATATATTGATTATATGCAACTCATTGGTTGCCTGTCAAGTATAAGCAACTATTTAGTTGCTCAACAGTAGGAACATTATGATTCAGCTATATTCCCATTTAAAGATTTAGAGAGTCATTAGGGAACTTATGGTTCTGGTGTTCTCATCTTTTTCAAGTACCCGATCATTCAAGAATAAAGGTGGAGATCTAAATCATTTAAAGTCCCATTCACTATTTAACTGATTTTCTCCGCCAACTCTAAAATAATCCCTTCTGGACCACGAACGTAGCATAACTTATAACTTTCTTCGTACTGCTGTATCTCACTAAAGATTCCCGTGCCCTTCTTTTTCAAATTGGCAACAATCGTTTCAATATCTTCAACAGCAAAGCAAATATGTCGGATACCCAGCGTATTGGCAAAAGGTTGCTGAATACCTTTTTCATCTGACGGTGTATAAAATTTGACCAGCTCTATCCATGCCTGACCATCTGGCATCCCCAATCCTACACATGCCGTTTTAACACCTTTAAGCCCCACTATTCTGTCCAACTGTTCACCATCCAATTCCCATTCCGCTTGCACTTCAAGTCCTAAATCAAGAAAAAATGCCTTAGCCTCTGAAAGATCCTGTACGTTTATACTCACATGATCGATTCTATTGATCTTCATATCTCATACCTCCTTAGTTCCTGGTATTTTCAATACCTGTGTTACTGTTAGGATTGTTTTAAATTATAATTCCCTTAAAACAGAAAATATCCTTCTTGAACAAAACTGCCCCATAATTGAAGAAGGGCAAAAGCCTGATCCATTAGCCCATCTTCAGTTAGTGCCTCCTTTACTTTAAGTACAGGAGGCACAATCTTTTTTACACCTCATTAAACTAAATCCCTAACTATTGTACATGCAAAAAGACGCCTTCTTATTTAAGAAAAGCGCCCGACTGTTGAATAATGAAATATGCCAATACGTTCTAATTTATTGACTAACCGTTTAGCCATCCATAGAGACGGAAAATGGCTGCACACCGCCAATACTGCTTCTGGGAAGGTCGCTGAATGATGGTGCTTTAGGACCAATCAACGCCCCCCCAAGTGGATTGCAGCTTTCGCAACAGAACAATTTGGCCGAGATGATACGTATCGTGCATCATGATATTGCTGAGTAAACGCTCAATAGAGTACCTGTTAGCTGCATACGGAGCTTTTAACTTTTCATCGTCAAGGTCCGCTATGACCGTTTTTAATTTATTCATGACTTCATTGAGGCGCTGCACTGTCTGGGTCCACCCAATTTCGTCTTCAGGATTCCCCGGATTTCCAAAGGTTTCTTCATTGTCTTCTGCCTTACGCGGATTCTCAGTGCCCTTAATTCGATGGATTACGTCTTCATTCCAAAATATCAAGTGGTTGACAATCTGCCAAATCGAATTGCTGACTTCCGAGCTTGTCCACGCTGCCTCAGCTGCGATGACTCCATGAAGCGCCTGATCCATGGATGCAAACCAATCATTCTCATGGCAATGCATGTCGAGTTGTTCTAAAAACATCTTGGTTACAACTTGCATACAATCAATCTCCTCACTGTTTAGTGTAATCTTACAAAGTTAAAAGACAAGAAAAAATCTGACAATAGTATAAATTAACCGGTCCTAAAAAGGTAAAAACCAAGTGGTCCCTTCCATATTGGACATACCTTTCTCTCCAGCATGACAGGGTAAACAGAAATTTCCGGGTGATGATAATAATAATCCTCAATCAATTTCGAAAAAAGTCATTCATGCGCATAAAATAGCTTTCATTTTCGACGATAGGACATATAACGAAAAATACTCTCAATGAAATACTCCATTCTATTATTTTGAGAATACAACCAAACCATGATCCCTATGACTTATTCGGCTTATCCTGCTTATATTCCTTCACGTGAGTAATATGCCTAAGGTTTTTATATCCCTACATTAAAGCATTAGTGAAAAAACATTAACTCAACCTATTTAGCAATTGTTCCGTTGAAAGAATGGTGGCAAATTCATCATTCAATGTAGCTAAAGACACGTTATGTATCATTTCCGGATCATAATAATGGCCATCTTGATCTTCCATTCCAAATGCCGCTGTGGCATCGGATATCAGGTAAGTGTCAAAGCCTAAATTCCCGCTCATTCTCGTAGTTGTTGAGACGCAATGAGGAGTGGTTAATCCTGTTATTATCACCGTATTAATATGATTGGCCTTTAACAGTTCTTCTAAATTGGTGCCAATAAAACTACTATTCACATTCTTGGTAATAACCACTTCTTCTTCAAGAGGACTAACCAATTCCTTTATGGTGAAACCTTTATTGCCGGGATGAAATACAGAATCCGGATGATCTGACTTGTGTTGAATATGAATGACTTGCCCACCTTTCGCTCTCCAAACCTTTAGTATTTTACTAATATTCTCTTCTGCATTTACATTATTTCGTTCTCCCCACTTTGGGTCATCAAATGCTTTCTGAACATCCACTATAATCAATGCACTGTTTTGATTCATGATACTTCCTCCTCTATATAATTCGGTTAGTCTTTTTAATTATATGAATTCAACAAAAAGAGAGTTAAACCTTCAATATACGCATACTACCGTTCCCTCTTTTCAACAAATAGCAAAATTAACGTCGCCAAAGGACCCAATACAAGTGAAAGCAGGAACCAGTTTAATCCCTTCCTGTTCTTCCCTTGTGCAAGTCCGGCATTTATCAACGCCAGTGTGCCCCAACCTACAAAATATTGATTATCCATCATCTATCCTCCATATGTTCTTAAAATCAATACCAATTATTTCAAATTCATTATCCTACCCAAGTCAAATTTTCACAATAAAAAAGCTTACCGTGTTCTCGGGTAAGATCTCTTTAATGGATAAATATAAGTTCAGACATGTGGTATTAATTGAATATATTAATTTACTGCGAATACAGTTCCAGTAATTTTTTTATGGGTAATTTATTTGTATCACTCAGATCAACAAAATAGGGTAACTGCCATTTTTGAGTTTTTATCGCTTGTTTGCTGGTTGGGGTATCCCAACTTGGGTAAACTCTAATGGCCATTTTCCCTTTTGTAGCACTCGTTTTAAGAATATTTTGTTTGGCAAGAATGTCTTTCGGGAAAATAAATTGCCCCATTTCATCATTACTCAAAAAGGTATTGATGACCAACAAATCCGGTGCCTTTTCATATGTATATGGTTGATTGTTATCATTTTCATCTTTTTCCCAAAATGCAACGAACTGCCCCACCTTATTAGGTGTTTTTTTTGCGACTCTAAATCGAACTGAACAAGAAGCTAATTGAAATGTACCAGCTCCGTAATTTGAATTTTGTTTTTCTTCTTGAATCGATTTTAAGGTTAATTGATTAGGTTCATAGACTAATTTGTTTACATGATTTAACGCTTTAATAAAATTGTTCACATCTTCACTCCTAATCTTTTAATTTTTTCAAATATAATCATCATACTCAAATCAAGATTTCACAATAAAAAAGCTTACCGTGTTCTTGATAAGCCTTCTTTAATGGCATAAAGGATGTGTTATTTTTTAATCTTTGGCAAGAAGTATGAGCTACCACCCATCATGAAACCTCCAATGATTGCAAGTGACGTGCCAACTACAACCCAATGAGTGGATAATAAAGTAGATAAATATACTCCTGACATAAACATGAATAAGCCGGTCAACATAAAGATTGTCACTTTTCTCATTTAACTCTCTCCCCAATCTCTCACAATCACATGAGTGAATTTAACTCTCTGTATTCACTTTACCAATCAACCCCTCACCCGCACCAACCGAAAGTTGCTCCGTATCCTCTACAATCCCCTTGGTATAATCTTCCATTGCCCCCTCTATCTGCTCACTACATTTCCGAGCCATCCAATACTCTTTGAATAAATGCTGCTTTCCCTTCCGAATACGCTTCCCGGTCGTCGGGAAATTGATGGGCCAGATGCTTTTTTAGCTCGGCGTATTCTTCTCTTAATGAAGGATTTACGTTCAAACGATCCCGGAATGACCGCTGTTGTGCCCATCTTGGTTCACCTGCCAGCATGAGGTGTAGATGTGCGACACGTCTTTCATTTTCTACTTTTATGAAAAACCTTCTCCACGGCCGGATGTCAAGCTCAACAGGTACAAAATGCCATTGATCTTCTCCTAGCCTACCTGCAATCTCGTCAAGATCGTCGAAGGATGGGACCATCGCCATCACGTCAATAATGGGTTTGGCAGGAAGGTCGCGGATCGCGGTACTTCCAACATGCTCTACTTCCTTTACACCAAAGGGACTCAAAGAGTGTAAGAGCTCCTTCACTTCAGCTCTTCCCATCTCGGTCCAGTCCGGGTTTGGAGGTTCAATCTCGATTGCTTCCACAGCCCATTTTGGCCACTTACGATTTTCCATCCGTCAGAATCACACCCTTCTCCAGTTCAATTTCATCTCTAATAGGAATCCCGTCATTCCCGATCAAGGGGATCTCAGGCTTTACCTTTCTCGCCTTCTCCACCGCGAACCGGTGAATAGTTGAAATCATGAAGCCCCTCTTTTGGTAAAATTTCAGTGCCTGCAGATTGTCATTGGTCGTAATCAGCGTGATGCGTTTACATCGATTCCCGGCAGCCACCTTTTCTACTTCTTTCATCAGTGCGGTGCCGACTCCCTTCTTTTCTTCCAAACTATCAAGGGAAATAATCTCGCATTCTTCTTCTTTTACCACATATGTAATCAAACCTGAGATTACGGTTTCTTCATTCAGGTAGGCAAATCCGTCTAAAGCAGCACAGTCATAAATCCCACTGGAAATGACCATCTCCGGACTGCCCCAATTCCGATTGAAGAATTCAACCAGGTTTTCTTTCGGCATCTCTTTAAGTGATACGATCCTCATTCGTCTTCTCCCCCTTATCCAGCTACTCTACTGAAAGATACCATAGATTTAATTGTAAAAAAAGGAAAATACAAGAAACCATATGGTAAAATGGAATAAAATTCTCCATGTCTTATAAACTTCAAAAATACATGTATACAAGGAGCAACGGACATTTTGATAAAGGTACGAGTTTTACTTTTACTAATGGCAGTGGTCGTATTTACCGGGTGTAACGGGAAAGAACTGAATCTGATCGACGGAGATAAACAGATAAGCCAACAGATCGATGACGCGATTTCCCAATATATCATCCAGAACTACTCTACCTCCTACTTCGGCACAGAAAAGCAGTTCGAAGTCCATAAAGTCTATGGAACGAGCGAAACGGATGGGATCCTGAGTGTATATATGTGGTCCTATTATGGAGGATTTAATAAAGCGACCGGAATAGAGGCCCAGTCCGGGCATTCCTTACCCGCCGTGATCCGGTTAAGCAAAAAAGATGGGACGTATTCTGTGATTGAATACATAGAACCAAAGGACGGCAGCATGTACCAGTCCTCCGTGGAAAAAATGTTCCCGGCGAAATACGTTAAATCCGCTCAGCGTGACAGTGGAAATATTGGGGGATTGCAAAAAAAGATGGAGAGAAAAGTGGAAAAATGGATCGAGAAACAAGACAAAGAATCCTAAGGTGGATGACAAGCATGGAACTGACCATTAGAAGAAGGACCGAAGAAGATATCAAAAAATTCATTACCTGGACCTATGATGGAATCTATTCGTTTTATGACTAACAATAGTCAGGCAGAAAAAATCGAAGGATTGAAAGAGAGTGTTCATCTGGAAAGAGCCTTTTCAGTCGTTGATGAAAAAGAGAATCTGATCGGGAATTGTGAGTTTTATGATATAGAAGAAGACGGGAAAGACATCCTGGTCCTTGGGGTGCAAATGAAGCCTTCCATGACAGGAAAGGGATATGGTTCGACCTTTGTGAAGGCCATCATCGATCAAGGACGGGAACGGCTGAAGTTCACTCATTTGGAATTGGCCGTCGCAGATTTTAATGAACGGGCCATTCGAACGTATGAGAAAGAAGGATTCAGGAAAAGAGGGGAATTCGACAATGAGATAAGGGGTCAGGTGTATCAGTTTGTTATCATGTCTAAGGATTGGGAGTAGTTTTTAATAAAAGCTATCTTAACCTTTAATGTTAAAAATAAATTAACATTCAGGGAAACCCTATTTCAATTGGGTTTCCCATTCGTATTAAGATTAAAGTGGCGGATTTTCCACACCTAAGTGAATCCAATCTTCCTTTGGTGGTCCATAAACCCCAAAAGGTTTGATGCCAGCTTGACGCATAAGAATTGTAACTTGTCCACGATGATGAACAATGTGCTTAATTAGCCCCATCAAAATTTGAGCATTTGTTTCTTCTCTGCCAAATGCGGTTTGCACTTCCTTCAAGGATTCGTCTGTCCATTGTTCTTCAATGACTTTGATTGCATAAGAACTTATCTGTTTAAATGTTTGAGCAATTTCTTTAGCTGAGTCAGGGACATTTTTTGCATTTTCTACTTCGTTTATTTCCAGCCCGAAATGAGCTAGATACTCTGGGATATTTGTTGTAAAATGCCAAACAATTCTTCCCAATGTACGACCTTCTGGGTAAACTTTTTGATTCAATGAATGATCGGTTAATCCTTCCAAAACCTTTTGAGTTAGCGTTGCCTCCCAATTCCATTCTCTTATAAAGTCTGCAATCGTTACATACATATACAATACCTCCATAACCACTTTTCAATGAATTTTTTATTTTTGAAAACAGATTTCAAAACATTCGTTCGTATTATTCATTCGAATGAACACCAGCAGAGGGAGAAGGTTCAACATAGTGTTTAACTCATTAAATTACTTGCTCATTTTTGGTATGCGGTAATATGTCGCTATACTTAAAAGCGTTGCTAAACGTTTTGCTTACCTTGATAACCCCCACCAGAACAATTGTTCTCATTCTAATACTATCAAGAATTCGGACAGGTATCAAATAACGTCATTTACCTTAAACAGAGCCTATATTAATAGAGCACAGGGACGGTTCTGATGCTTCCTTTTCATTTAATAGGAAGCACCAGAACCGTCCCCATGCTTCCCGCTTTCAAACTCCAACGTCACTCCATCCCCATTCTGTTCATCAGCCTTCATGATGTTGACGGTTTGGATATATCCCTTCACCGGGTCATCGCCATGGACCATGGAATCTTCAGGATCCGCTTCCTTTATCACCTGCAGCCCCGACAGTTCATCCAGACTCCCCGCTTGTTCGATTAATTGCTGCTTGATTTTTTCCTCTTGTCCTTCCGGCTCAAAGATCAATTCAAATCGGTAGCGGGTTGACGTGTCCGGTCTGACAAATGTCTTTGTCGAAATGGTCCCGTCCTCTTGAACAGATGTACCAATTCCCACAATACTGGCAGGAACTTCATTCAAGGTCACGGCACTATTTTCCTCGATTTCCTCAACCGTTGCATTTCCTTTATAAGGCTTCAGGCTTATCTTTAAAAATGTGTCAGGCGGAAGATCCGTGTCACCTGATATCACCATATTTTCCCCATCTAGTGTGAGAGAGGCATGGATTGTGAATGCAGGTTCTTCTTCAGCCCCTTCTTGTGCAACTTCTTCCTGTTCCTGCACTTTGACTTTTTGGCGATGCTCTTTTTGGACTTCCTTTTGCTCCGCATTTTGAGCGGTCGGATCAAACACAATCCTGCAGGCTGAGAGGAACAAGCATGATGAAAGGATGAGTAGGACAATTCCAAATCTATGACTATACATTCATATCACCTTCGACAATATTTTCAGAATAGTGTTTACTATTGAATTTCTTTATTGTACCATTTAACTAGTAAAAATTGTAATTTTCTGAGAGTAAGGCAGGGGAACTTCTATGAATAAAGCATTGCGCACGCCCTTTCATTTTGTGATCGTGTTAATAGGTTTGTTTTTACTCAGCGGTATTAGCGCTTTATTGGATTATGATACAGAGCTTGTCATCAATGTCGGTGCTTACGGGTTAAGGTTATGGCAGACGATTCTTGAACTCGCTTCCCCCTCTTCCATCATCGTCCTGTGGGGAGCAGACGATAAACAATACCACATGTTCGACATCTTTCTCAGTACCTATCCGTATTCATTCACCATCCTGTTCATCTCATTTTTGGTATCCATCCTGATTTCGGTTGTGATGAGTTATTTGATGATGCTGATGCCAAGAAAACTATACAGAGCTTCAGAAAAAGGGATCGATATCCTTGACGGAATACCGGATGTATTTCTCGTTGTGTTATTCCAACTGTTTATCATTTGGCTTTTCAAAAAAACAGACTTCCTCTTATTCGACATTTATACCACCGGTGAAGAACGGATCTATATGCTTCCGGTCATTTGCCTCTCGTTTCTGCCTGTGGTGTTTTTAGTGAAACAGTTCTTATTTCAACTGAAGGAAGAAGAAAGTAAGCCATATGTAGAATTTTCATATTCAAAAGGCTTCAAAAAGGCTTACACCATCTGGTTTCATGTGTTCCGGAATGTCTGGATTCATTTTTTCCTGCATTTGAAGCCTATTTTCCTGCTCATGCTTTCCAACCTGCTCGTCATTGAGATTCTATTCAACATTAAAGGCTTCATGACGGTCTTGCTCAGGACGGCTACCTCGTCATCGCCGGCCTTTTTCTTTGGGATGCTTCTGATCTTCGTGCCATTCTACATCGTGTTTACGATCGGTTCCTCGCTATTGAAAAAATGGCTGAAAGGGGGAGAATACAATGTCTAGTACGATCATCAGACGATTGGCTTTCCCAGTGTTGATCATCACTGGTCTGCTTGTGGCGAGTTTCATTGTTCCAGTCCTTTATCCTGATTATGAGGAAATCACACCCTATTTAACGGATGAAAATAATAAAGTCATTGCCGCGCCGCCTTTTACGGCTGAAGAAATGCCGCTGCTCGGCAGTGACAGATTGGGAAGGAACTTTTTGCTGCTCCTGATTGCCGGTGCTAAATTCACGATCTTTGCGGCCCTTGTCATAGCAGCCCTCAGGATGATCTTTGGATTTGGATTTGCCGTCCTTTATACGTTTCTGCCCGGTTCATTCACCCGGACATTAAAAGGATTGGGGGAATCCTTCCAATACCTCCCCCTTGCCATTGTTGTGTTTGGACTGCTGGCACCACTAGAGGGGGCATTCCAGGGAGATGCCCTTCCTTCTGGCCGCTACTTTTTCATCCAGCTTGCAGGGATTGCGGCCATCACCATTCCTTCTCTCGGAATCTATCTCGGGGAAGAAATGAAGCTCTTTATGAAGCAGGAATTTGTCGATGTCTCTAAGACGATGGGTGCGAGCCGTTTTCATCTCGTACGGAAACATCTCCTGCCCCAATTTCTGCGCCACTCGATCGTGTTATTTTCCGAGCAGGTATCACAGGCTCTTTCCCTGCTGATTCAACTTGGGATCATCTTAATGGCCCTTGGAGGTATGAAGGTGGCGGAATTTGCAATAGGTCCCTATGAACCAAGCAACCCTGTTTACTTTTCAGAAACGAATGAATGGGCTGCGACCATCAGCATGAACATCCAGCAAGTGTTCTCCACTCCCTTGCTCGTTGTCGTTCCATTAATACTTTTCTCCATCCTGATCCTTTCCACCAATTCCATCAGCTCCACGTTAAAGAAGATGTTGATTGACAGTGATTTACCTGTTCAACAAAAGGAGAAAGTAGAAAAGGCAGCAAAAGAAAAAATGGTTGGTGCGGAAGAGTTGTTTACTTTTAAAGGTTGAATTGAAGGAAGCACGGGGGAAGCACGGGGACGGTTCCCGTGCTTCCTTTTTGTTTAAGAGGAAGCATCAGAACCGTCCCCATGCTTCCGTCCCCATGCTTCCCCATTTTATGATATGATAATTAAATTGTTTGCCCATACTAATACTGATGTATTTCCATCCTAGAAAAGAGGTACTTATGCAAGAGACTGTATTAACCAAACAGCATTGGTTTCTTATCTTCACACTTAGTTTACTAACTTTTGTTCTCGGGACAAGCGAATTTGTCATCGTTGGGATCTTAACGGAGATTTCCTCGAGCCTTCATATAACGAACGCAAAGGCAGGTACGCTGGTGTCGGCGTTTGCGATTACTTTCGCCATCGCCACCCCGATCGTGATGTCCGCAACAAGTCATTTTCCTAAGCGAAAATGGATGTTGTTTTTGATAGGGTCGTTTATCATTCTGAATGCCTTGTGTGTGATTTCGACCAGTTACATCATGCTGCTTGTCCTTCGAATGCTGACAGCCATTGTCACAGGCGTATCGATTTCCCTTGCCATGACGATTGCGAGCGAAGCGATTCCAGTGACTAAACGGGGAGTGGCCATTTCATTCGTTTTCGGCGGGTTCACTCTGGCAAACGTGATCGGAGTGCCCATCGGTACCGTCATCGCTGAGTGGTACGACTGGCATGCCACGTTCCTGTTGACGACGATCCTTGGTGTGGTTGCCTTTTTGGCATCGTTCATGAACTTGCCCAGTAAGCTCAGTCAATACCGCAGTTCCATGCGTGATCAGTTTTCTTTATTGACCCACCCGCGGATCTTGATGGCTTTCTTCATCCCGGCTCTTGGATTCGGCGCAACCTATGCGGTATTTACGTATCTTGTCCCGATTCTCGACATGATGGGAGCACCGGGCAGTTCCATCAGCTTGATCCTGTTCGCCTACGGATTCATCTCGATCTTCAGTAACATACTGGCCGGAAAGATTGCCAGTCACAATGCCATCGGTCGCCTCCGATTCGTTTTCCTTATCCAGGCCTTTGTCCTGATCGGATTATACTTTACGACCGGTCATTTTATCATCGGCTTGATCAACATTGGCTTGATGTCCTTGATGGCGATCCTGCTAACCACCTCAACCCAGCTTTACTTGATTGACCTTGCCGGTGTGTATCAACCGAAAGCGACAGGACTCGCCGCTTCCTTGATGCCCGTTGCAAGCAATGTCGGTATCGCCATGGGGTCGGCACTCGGGGGCCTTGTCTACCATCAAGGGCCATTGATGAATGTGTCACTTGTCGGTGGAGTGGTTGCGCTTTGTGCGAGTCTGTTGACCTTCTTGAGTCATCGATTGGACCGGAAGCATGAGACATTAGCGTAGATATAAAAACTTGGCCGGACCCTCTACGTGTAGAGGGTCCGGCCATAAAAATCCCCTAAATGTCATGTGATGAATCAATAAAAACGTCCATGATCTTATCACAAATATCATGATGAATAGTCCCGTCAAAGTTCAATAAGACCACCACTCCCAGATTAAGCTCAGGCACCATGGTCATCAAGGATCTTACACCTAACTGGCCCCCACCATGTTCGACGATTTTATATCCCCTATACGTATCTGTAAACCATGCAAGTCCATAGCTCCTGACATCACATCCAGGCGCCCTCCATTCTTCGCTTACAAGATGGATGGGCTTTTGCATTTCTTCTATCAATTCTGATTGTAAAACAGTCGATTCTTTATTCAAATGGAATGTTACATAGTTGCCTAAGTCATTGGCGGTGGAATACAAATACCCGATTGGAGCCGAGATTGGATTGATGGGAAAAGGAGTTTCTATTTTATCCTCGCCTACATAATATCTGGCACTGTTCTGATCTTCCTCAACCACATATGAGTCACTCGTAGTCCGCTTCATATCAAGAGGTGTGAGGATGTCATCGTGAAGGGAGGCTTCCCATTTGCTGCCTGTCACCTTTTCAAACAGATCGGCAAGAATCACATACGCATCTGTGCAATAATTCCATCCCTCTCCAGGTGGGTATTCCAACTCTACTTTTTCAAACCATTTCGTGATATCTTCGCGATTTTTTATACTTGCAATCTCTTCTTCTGTCAGCTGATAATGATCCAATGCTTCCTGAAATTCCGTCGGTGTATCTGAGAATATTTCCCTTACATTCGGAGCAATCATATTGGCGATTCCCACTTCTGAAGGAAAACCTGCCGTGTGAGACAGCACATGCCTGATCGTGATTGCGTCACTCTGTTCTTTATTCTTCGTTCGGAAGTATGGCAAATAGGTAACAACCGCATCGTCCAAATCAATTAAATTCTTCTCTACAAGCTGCATAATGGAAAGGGCCATAAAGTTCTTGGAAATACTTTGAATGCTCATCCTAGTATCCCCGTCAATCGGGCGTTCTGCGTTACCGATCCGGGCGTTCCCAAAACCTTTAGAATAGATCGTCTCTGAGTCTTTCACAATGGCAACGCTTACTCCGACTCCATGGTGATTATGAAGCAAGTCATTTATGTAGTCTGTTATTTGGTTGTATGGTTTATTTAGTGATTTCATATGAACCTCCATATATGTATTTCTAAGTGGCTGCTAATCGTGAAGACATTCAATCCGTTTTCCTACTAAAATATGGACCACAATACCCGGTTTCGTGTGTTTGTATGTAAGTCCAGTTGAATCCCTTATCTACTATATAAATATCTTGTTCATCCATTAAATCGTCTATATGAAGCATAGAGGCTTTTTCTAGAAGAAGAGCATAATCTAAATGTTGATAAAATACATAGCAATTATTCTTAGATTGTATTGTAAAAGCTGCTTCCGCTTTGTCTCTTTCCAGACAATCTTTTTTCTTATAACTGAACAAGTGCCATAGATAGCCACAAGATCCACCAGTATCATGTAGGTAAATCGATTCCTTATCTTCATCGCTTAAATGAGCCGCAAATTGAGCTTCCCATTTCTTTCGTAAGTATTGGCCCCACTTGGGCATTTCAATGATCTTTATATTCTGAGCTTTAAGTCTGTCGTATAGGTCGTTCATCTTTGCTCCTCCAACCATTAACTAGAAATTCTAATCTGAGACTCTTCTTCTAGCCTTGTTCATCTTAGTACCAATTATTTCAAATCAACTTCAATAATACCACCCTTTTTATCTCTTAATTTTTATGTGAATAAAAAATGATGATCACCCTCTATAGGTGTAATGACTCACGAAAAGCCGAACCGTGATGATCAACTGATCCTGAAGGAATAGGAAGAAGGATTCAACCTTCGGAAAGGGTGGGGATTTACAAAATATTAACTTGTTAGAAGGTTATTCCATCCTCTATCATTTCAAGTAGAGGCGAACTAACGCTATAGTCAATCTTCTATGAAAATCACTTCAACATGAAACCGATCCACTCCCTTTTCTCAATGTACTACATTTGCTGCAGGCTCACTATTAATATCCCATTCTCTCAGAATGAGATGTTGATATAAAAAAATACATACAGGAGGCATTCCCATGCTAAAGAAATCGATGTTGTTTGTTGTTGCACTACTTCTCTCGTTCGCTTTATTCCTGCCGTCAGCACTAGCATTCCCGCCTGGCACACCGTCCAAGTCCACGGCCCAATCACAACTGAACTCACTGACTGTGAAATCCGAAAGCTCCATGACCGGCTACTCCCGGGACAAGTTTCCCCACTGGATCGGGCAAGGCAGCGGCTGCGATACCCGCCAGCTGGTGCTCCAGCGTGACGCCGACTACTACAGCGGCAGCTGCCCTGTTACATCCGGCAAATGGTACAGCTACTACGATGGCGTCACGTTCTATGATCCGTCCGATCTTGATATCGACCACGTTGTCCCCCTTGCTGAAGCGTGGCGCTCCGGTGCCAGCAGCTGGACGACAGAGAAGCGCGAAGACTTCGCCAACGACCTGAGCGGCCCTCAACTGATCGCGGTCAGCGCCAGCTCAAATCGCTCCAAAGGTGACCAGGATCCATCGACTTGGCAGCCACCGCGTTCCGGCGCAGACTGTGGGTACTCTAAGTGGTGGATCAGCACCAAGTACAAATGGGGGTTAAGCCTCCAGTCTTCAGAAAAGACCGCGCTTCAGGGCATGCTGAACAGCTGCGTTTACTGATTTGAATACCAGCAATGCCCGTACGATCGGCTCGTACGGGCATTGTTCATACCACACACAAGAATGGAGGAATACATATGGATAAGAAATCAACGATCTTTACCGCAACCCATGGTGTCATGACCTCTGAGGTCGGCGTGATCAGCGGCGAGCTTGAACTTGTCACCACCTGCGATGATGATGGTATGCTGACTCTTGCTATTACATATGTGGGAGCTGAGGAGTGGTATTCGCTTCCAGGTGAGGAGTACCGTCTGCATGATGTGCGTGATCATGAGGTTGTGCATGGGATGCTTGCCGCTGTACTGGAACGTCCTTAACGAAAATCAAATCAACCGAAAGAAAAGAAAAAATGCCAGACAAACTGATTAGTCTGTCTGGCAACTTCATTGGCTTAACAATCGTTTATCAGTCTCATCTATAGCCTGACGAAAAGGACCTCCATTACTTTTGCAAAATCATATCAATGTGAGGGATACCATCATCCAGATAGGTTTCCGTTATCGCCCTGAATCCAAATGACCCATAGAACTCCCGCAAATATTCCTGAGCCTGAATCTTCACCGTTCTTTCCCCTAATTCATCATGAATGAAATCCAATCCTCTTTTTACCAATTCGCTTGCCAGTCCTTTACCACGATAGTCTTCCTTCACAAGAACCCTGCCAATGGACGCTTCTTTATACGAAACACCTGCCGGTAAAAGTCTCGAATAAGCAACCACTTCCCCGTTCTCTTCTTTATAAAGATGATACGCGTGCAGATCCTTCCCATCCACTTCCAGATAGGGACATTCCTGTTCCACCACAAAGACCTGGGTCCTCACTAGTAAAATCCCGTACAACTCGTGAGTGGATAGTTCATTAAAGCTCTTTAATTTCCAGTTCATGATATTGGACACCTCTTATGTACTGTATTTTGTGGGGAAGCGCGGGGACGGTTCTCGTGCTTCCTTTTGGTAAAGGCGAAGCAGCAGAACCGTCCCCATGCTTCCCCCATGCTTCCCATGCTTACTTTCGATTCTAGTCCAAGAAGGCCTTAAAGTCTTGTCGGGACCATCGCCAGTAAGCGTTAATGATTGAATTTCAGAAACAAACACTTTGCCAACTAATATCGAAATACAGTCATCTTCTTTCTGATAGAATAATGATAACCCTTTATTTGTCACATCTTTTCTGACTCCCTCCACAATCCCCATTGGCGGACCTAAAACTTGGATCTGGTCCTAGAAGACAGCAAAAAGGGACCAAAATATAAATATTCACAAAATTTCAGGAATTGTATTGTCAAATGAATATGAGTGCAGTATTATATTATTTGTGAGCGGAAACATATCCCGTAACCCATTCCTTCCTTTTCAGATTGAATATCGTACGGAATACTTGGTTTCGCAGGAGGAAATAAAGTGTACAGTAAGGATACTATTTATATTATTGGGGACTCAAAGACCACATCTAACAATCCGATTATGCAGCAGTATAATGCTTTTTATATCGGATTGGTCATCGATAGGACGACTCATTTGATCGTTGATACCGATTGTTCAAGCACCCTTTCTTTGACTTCATCCTTTGTGAAGCAATTATTCTTTGGACAATCAATGATGAATATGGATAGAGTCCTACATGAAATTGAGACGCGTTATTTTGGTGCATCCCAGAAAGCTTTGGCCGTAGCCTTCAAAAACGCGCATATTAAATACATGAAAATCATTGAAACTTAATGCTGCTTTTTCTATTTTTGTAGATTAAATCCAGCTATTAGAAAGGTATTCCCTTTCTAATAGCTGGATTTTTTATTTTTAACATTTTAAAAAGGGGGAAACAAAATGATTCAAGATGGCGTGATTTATATTAGCTTGTTAATAGCATTTGTTGCCATTATTGCACTTGCAGAAAAACAGATTGGGGGAAAATTTTTCAAATATGTACCTGGAATTGTGCTGATTTACATTGGTTGTGCGCTCTTAAAAACGTTTGATGTCTTTTCGACAAGTGACTCTGTCGAAACAACATACAGTACGGTCAGGGGATTGCTCTTACCTGCAATGCTGATGTTAATGCTTCTGCAATGTGATTTGCGGAAAATCATACGCTTAGGGCCGAAAATGATCTTAACTTTCTTAGCAGCTTCACTAAGTATCGTGGCAGGATTCACGATTACGTATGCTCTATTTAAAGGTTTCTACGCAGAAGGAACATGGAAAGCTTTTGCGGCTTTGACGGCAAGCTGGACAGGCGGATCTGCGAATATGGTGATTTTGCAAGGGATCCTCGATGTTCCGGAAAATATTTTCGGCTATGCACTCATTATGGATACCGTGAATTACTCGTTCTGGGTCATGTTCATGTTCTGGCTCGTTCCATTTTCAGCCGCCTTCAATAAGTGGACGAAAACAGATACGAGCTACATGAAGGGGATTACAACTGAACTAGCAGCTACCTCAGAAGAAACGGAAGCAAAAAGCTTTGGATTTGTAGAATTACTCTCTTTCATAGGTTTGGGATTATTCATTTCCGCTTTGTCAACAAAGATAGGCGGCATGTTACCTGTGTTAGGTGCTGCTGTTAATGCGACCACGTGGACGATCATCATCGCGTCAGCTGTTGGGTTAATATTAGCGATGACAAAAATCGGACGTGTTCCCGGCTCTTTTGAGCTTTCAAAAGTGATGCTCTATATTGTCATAGCACTGATCGCCTCTCATGCCGATTTCTCACAGTTATTCCAAGCACCTATTTATATCATTTCTGGCTTTATGATTCTGTTCTTCCATGGCTTGATCATGGTCATTTTGGCTAAATTATTCAAGCTTGACCTTTTTACAATGGGAATTGCCTCTTTAGCGAATATCGGAGGCGTCGCATCTGCTCCCATCCTAGCAGGCACCTACCATCGTTCACTCATCCCTGTTGGCATTTTGATGGGTGTATTTGGAAGTTTACTAGGGACGTATTTCGGTATTTTGGCAAGCAGTATTTTATCTGCCTTATAAGAAAGGAGCATAACGATGAATATTCAATCCATTCAAGTACGATCAGAATCATTGCCTTTAAAAAAGCCATTTAAAACAGCGCTTAGGACCGCCACGGAAGTTGAGAACGTCTTTGTCTATGTCCGATTGGAAGATGGACTCATTGGAGTTGGAGCTGCTGCACCGACACTCGCCATAACGGGAGAATCAAAAGAAAGCATTGAAACAATCTTGAAGAAGGTGCTTACCCCGCTATTATTGGGACAGGACATCAGAAATATCCATCAGCTTTCACTCATGATCGAACGCTCTTGTGTGGCGAATACGAGCGCAAAAGCCGCATTGGAAATTGCACTGTATGATGCCTTATGCCAGCATCTTCATCTTCCACTCTACCAATATCTTGGCGGAAGAACGAATAAGTTAACAAACGATATGACCGTTAGTGTTGGAACGGTGGAAGAAATGCGTGAGGATGCGCGCCAAATCATCAAGGATGGTTTTTCTACCTTGAAAATTAAAGTCGGAAAAGACTGGATTAAGGACGTAGAACGAATCAAGGCCATCCGAGAAGAAGTGGGAAAAGGCGTTTCGATTCGTGTGGATGCCAACCAAGGCTGGACGCCACGGCAGGCTGTCTCGATTATTCAAGCTTTAGAACAGGCTGATACGAGATTGGAATTAATTGAACAGCCGGTTCATGCCAGTGATATTGATGGATTGAAATTTATCAGACAGCATGTCAATACACCGATCATGGCAGATGAAAGTCTATTTTCTCCACAGGATGCCTTGCGCCTGATAAAAGAAGATGCGGTGGACTTCCTGAATATTAAGCTAATGAAAACGGGCGGAATCAGAAGAGCGATGCAAATTGCCGATATGGCGGAAAGAGCGAATATCCCTTGCATGATCGGCAGTATGATGGAATCTTCTATTTCTGTACTTGCAGCCGCCCATATTGCGACAGCTCATCCAAACATTCAAAAAATCGACTTGGATGCACCGCTCTGGTTAGCTAACCAGGATTTTGATGGGATCGAATTTATCGGGGATGAGGTCCATTTAACATCCCTGCCGGGTCTCGGGCTTCACCGAAGATCACTTAATGTGTCTTCGTGAAAATAAAAATATGAGAGGAGTTTTATCATGAAAAAGACAAAAAGGTGGGTGCTGGGTTTTATTGCGGCCACGCTACTATTAACAACATTGGCATTCCAAGTATCCGCAAAAGCCCCTGAAACATTTAAACCAGGTAAGACCGCCTATGTCGATGTATCCGTATCGACCCAATGGACAACGAATGGAAGGCACCTTGTCAGGGATATTGATGCCCCTTCTTTAAGCAATCCGGTTGATCCGTGGCAATGGTCAGCCAATATGGAGGACAGCGAGGTTCGGCGCTGGCTGACAGGGAAGCTTGAAACACAAGCCGTCTATGGAACGAAAGTCACAATCTTACAAGAGGACGGTGACTGGGTGCAAGTGGCGATAGACGGTCAGCCTACTCCACGCAATCCTTTAGGTTATCCAGGCTGGATGCCGAAGGAACAATTGACATTGGAAAAGCGCTTGGACCATTTCACCAATTCTCCGTTTATGATGGTAACCAGTCCTACAGCCTGGTTATATGACGGCAAAGAGCTAAAAAATTCATTTATGGAAATTAGCTTTAATACCCGCCTGCCTGTGCTGAAAGAGCATGGAGATGTCGTCATGGTCGCAACTCCTAATGATGGAAACAAATTTATGAAGAAAGAGGATGTTGCGATTTATCAATCAGAAGCCGATATCCCAAAGGCAACACAAGAAGGTTTACTTGAAACAGCGAAGAAATTCCTTGGACTACGCTATTTGTGGGCCGGTGTATCCGGTTTCGGGTTCGATTGCTCAGGATTCACCTACTCGATTCACAAGGCATTTGGCATCACGCTTCCACGGGACTCTTCTCCCCAATCTCAGAATGGTAAAGAAGTCAACAAGGATGAAATTCAACCCGGCGACCTATTATTCTTTGCAAGCAACAACGGAACTGGATCCGTTCATCACGTCTCCATGTATATCGGTGACGGCCTGATGATTCATGCTCCTAACGCATCTAAGAACGTCGAAATTATCCCATTGGACACTCCCGGATATATTGAAGAATTCTCAGGTGCCCGTCGCTACTGGGAAGAATAATAGAGAAAACTAGAGATTCCAGCCAACAAAACTCGGAAAACATATTATAATGCGAGATTGATAAAAAGGATACAAAACCTTTTAAACTGTTTTTTGCAGAATCGAAAGCATCTTCATTCCACTGATCCTGCCCTTGTAGCATCAGGATTAATAACCCAGTATTACAAAAACGATTGTTCAAGCAGGCTGGATTGTAGCAGATTCATCATTAGCTATTATATAAACTGTTATACGATCTGGTCTGTTTTCTTATCTTGGAATCTTAGTCGGAATGAACGCACCAAAAAAAATTTAGAGGATCACCTCTTAGCTCCTAAAGCTTACACTGCCTGGTCAACAAATTGGTTGTTTAATTTAATAAGCTATAAAAATATGATTTTAAAGGAGACATATGATGAAAAAATGGACAAGCTGTGCACTAATTTCTGTTCTGGCTATCTCACTACTTGCACCTTCTGCTTCTTTTGCAGAACCGAATGAAAAAGCATCGCCTCAGGCACACGTTGAGTATCCTGTTTTAACAAAAGCAAAAAAGCCGGAGGAAGTCGGATTTTCCTCTAAAAAACTTGAAAAAGTGGATCAGTTGATTGAAAAAGAAGTGGCCGCCGGTTTTCCTGGAGCAGCCCTGATTGTCATAAAAGACGGGAAAATCGTGAAGAATGAAAGTTACGGCTATAAGCAAAAGTTTGACGGACATACACCGCTTAAGAAGTTTTTGAAAATGGAAAACGACACCCTGTTTGATCTTGCATCAAATACTAAGATGTATGCAGTGAATTTTGCCCTTCAGAAACTTGCGAGCGAGGGAAAGCTTGATATTCATGCAAAAGTTCAGGATTACCTACCTGATTTCAAAGATACAGAAGCAGACGTGATTAAAGGCAAAGATACGATGCGGATCATTGATGTGCTTCATCACACTGCTGGATTTACACCAGACCCGCAATACCATAACCCTGCCGTGTCAAAAGAGCTTTATTCCCAGGATCGCGAAAAAACGATTGAAAACATAAATAAAACCCCTCTTTCATATGAGCCTGGGACAAAAAATGTCTACAGTGATGTTGACTATATGCTGCTTGGCACCATTGTGGAAAAAATCACTGGCCAAAAACTTGATGAATACGTTGAAAATGAATTGTACAAGCCTTTGAAGTTAAAAGATACGGTCTTTAATCCGCTGAAAAAAGGCTTCAAGTCAAAAGACATTGCGGCAACCGAGCTATTAGGTAACACACGTGATGGAGTTATTAACTTCCCGAACATCCGAACGTACACACTTCAAGGAGAAGTGCATGATGAGAAAGCATTTTATTCAATGGAAGGTGTTTCAGGACATGCCGGCTTGTTCTCGACAACTAGAGATCTCGCTGTTCTATTGCAGGTCATGCTGAACGGTGGCGGTTATGGTAATGAATCACTCTTTGATAATGAAACGATAGAAGAATTCGTTGCGCCTTCTGAGATGAACTCAACATATGGTCTCGGCTGGAGATTAAACGGCGATGACAGCATGGACTGGATGTTCAGCAAATATGCAAGCGAAAGTGCATACGGCCATACAGGCTGGACAGGAACGGTGACCATTATTGACCCTGAACAGGACTTAGGAATCGTCCTGCTCACTAATAAAAAGCATTCGCCGCTTGTGAATCCTGCTGATAACTCTAATCAATTTTTCGGTGACCTTTTCGAAACAGGAAGATACGGAAGTGTGGTAACTGCTATTTATGAAGCGTTAGAATCAAATAAATAATAAGACAAGAATCCCATTCATTACATCGGAAGGTTTTCGGAATTCTCACTCGAGAGATGATTGTGCACGGATCTCATTGCCGACACTTCTCTAAAGCATTATTAGTCGCTATCGTGGCGGTTACAATGTTAAGGATATAAAAAGCCAAATTTCTCATCATCAGAATTGAGAATTTGGCTTTTTATTACTCAAGAGTCGCGCCCGATTACAGTATAAATTTCCTGAAAGTGAAGCTCCAACGCATCAATAATTATCCATCATTCCCGTATCTAATAACACAAAAAATGAACAGCTGTATTACGCCCAATGATCCTCGCTTTCTCTCATTCTCTCCATATCATCCGTTCCGAGCTCCTGATAAGCTCTGTACGCTAACACTAAGAAAAAGGCCGTTACTCCAAAACTGATTACGATCGCAGTTAAAATCAAAGCCTGAGGGAGAGGATCTATATATCCTTTAGCAGAATGCTCACCCAGTAAAGGAGGTGCTTCTTCTCCCTTTGGTAATCCTCCCATTGTTATAAGCAAAAGGTGAACCCCGTGACTGAGAAGTCCTGTGCCAATAATTATTCTAAGCAGACTTTTAGAAAGAATTAAATAAACCGCACACATCATAATAATTCCGACTACTATGGACATTAATATTTCCAATAAAAATCCCCCTGACCTCATGTTATCCTGCCCTCTACTTGAAGAAACTAGAGGTAGCCCCTTGTTCAGTAAACGGATCTGTTAGTTTATTAAGAGATTGACAATTTTTCTCGTTTGTTTCTTATTTTAGTATATTAAACAACCCTGCCCCTTTAATTTAATACCAATTATTTCAAATTCAATCAGCATACTCAAGAGAAATATTTCTAATAAAAGAGCTTACCCTGTTCTGGATAAGTCCCCGATGATAGAAGAAAATCTGAATTACTTAACTAGTATCATTAATATTTTTCTTGCTTCTTCATGCTTACTATATTCATCATAAAAGTCTTTATAGACATGTATGTTTTGCTCAAAAAACTGATATTGCGTAAATAAATCAAAGAATGACTTTTGTAAAAGATCAATTTGACCTTTGGGAATCTCCTTTGTATTACCTGCTAAAACATAACTTAGAGTTCCATCAATATTCATGGAGTAACTGTTAAAGTCTCCTGTCAAACTATTTTCATTATCTGATAGACTTATAAATTCTCTTTGAAAGTCATCTTGAATCTTTTGGATGTCCTTATATGGAAAAGGCTTTTCTAATTCGACTTTCATTTCAGTAAGTATTTTTATCATATTATTCATATTTCCACCTATTTGAGTATATCTGTATATATTTTCTACTAGCCCACGCTTTAATTTAATATCTTCTCCCAGAGCAATCCATCTTCCTTAGAAAAAACCTTTCCAAGGATACCTAGAGTTCTATAAGTGACTTGTTCACCACTTTCATATTCGTAATCTACTTCATAAGAGGCAAATATCGCTACATTTTTAAAGTGTGAAGAGCTAAACCTTATTTCCCAATCATCTTTCATACACTTTAAACCCCAATCGACTTTCTGACATACAATTTCATTTTCATTCAATGTCCATTGTTGAATCTCTTTTTTAGTTGGGGTAGTAAACACCATAATAGTTATTAGAAGTATGATCATACTAAATCCTAGAAATAAAACCTTTTTTTTCGTTATCAAATTTAACAACCACCTGCTGATATTTTTACTTGTGTGACAATACAATCCCTATTGTTGAAGTTGAAAATAGCCGGAGATCAATAAGCTGATATTCAGTTACTGCACCCTTATGTGGAAAGCTCGAAACCAAAATAAACTTTAATGAAGCTCTGGGACGCTGTGCTTTCTTTTCGTAAAGACGAAGCAGCAGAACCATCCCCGTGCTTCCCCCGTGCTTCCTTGAACAAGAAAAATCACTCTAAATACTCATCACTTAGACTGGGATTTATATACCTTGCCATTCCAGTTTTCAGCTTTTTAAATCTAAATTTCCGATAAAATCCTTCATTACCAGTTGTTGATATTAAATGGACACAAGAAACATTACTTAGCTTATCAAGTAAAAACTCCATAATTTTTTTGGCAATTCCTTGCCTTTGAAAATCTCGATGAACCACTACATCATAAATGGCAGCATTAAAAACGCCATCTGTCATCCCTCTACCAATCCCGATAATTCTACCATTGACCTTAACTAAAGCTACGACATTACTTGCTTCAAAAACTTGTCTGATTATCTCGTTTGTATGTTTCATCCACCCAACAGAAACATAAACATCCTTAATTTCATCAATATTTGCATTAGCAAAATCACTATGAATTTCTATATCCATTTATACTCCCCCTATAATCGCATATCTAATTTTTATGAAATTTTTCCAGTGTTTCTTCTTAATCTAATCCTCCCTTCGTGAATAAGCGTTAATTTTTATTGAACACTCCCCAATTTCTTGAGTACTTAAATTAAAGATCAGATAGATTGCTATTTACTCAAATACACAAAAACATATGAAGGGAACATGATAAAATGAATAGGAGATAATATTAACCATCGAAGAAGTGACTTCTATGCACGACCTATCAGGATAAAAATACGTAATAATCTTAAAGGTTTACACGAAAAAGTTCGTACCATAAGGAGGAAAAACTTATGTCGCATAATTATTTCGAGGATTCAAAAACGTCGGGACTGAAACTTCTGCTAACGTCCGCGGGCGTCAATAACCCGACGATCCACAACGCGCTGGTTGACATGCTCGACAAGCCGATCGCCGATTCCAATGCGTTGTGCATCCCCACCGCGATGTACGGACACCCCTGGGTCGGTCCCGGCGACAAAGCCTGGCAGTTCATCAGCGGGAATTCCGAGAACCCCATGGTCGACCTGGGCTGGAAGTCTGTCGGCGTTCTAGAGCTCACAGCACTGCCCAGCATCGACGAAGACCGCTGGGTGCCCCTTGTCCGGGAGACGGACGTCCTTCTTGTGTCTGGAGGCGACGCCCTCTACCTGTACCACTGGATGCAGCAATCGGGGCTTGCAGACCTTTTACCATCACTGGATGCAGTCTATGTGGGAATGAGCGCTGGAAGCATGGTGATGGCCCCGAATATCGGCGAAGAATTCGTAGGCTGGCGTTCGCCCACAGGGGGAGATCAAGCACTGGGTCTGGTAGATTTTGCCTTATTTCCTCACCTGGGTCACGAGATGTTACCGGACAATACCCTGGCCAATGCAGAAAAGTGGGCCGCCGGCGTCTCAGTGCCAGGGTACGCGATTGACGATCAGACTGCCATCAAAGTGACCGATGGGGCCGTTGAAGTTGTTTCCGAGGGGCAATGGAAGCTATTCACCACTTAATATCGAGACGGTCAGCTCAGATTTAGGCAAGGTACGGTAATGGATTATTGAAAAAAGCCTGATTTCTTTACTTGATTTGAGGGATTAGGCTTTTTCATTTTGAGTTTCCATAAACGTTGTAAATTCGCATTCTCCTGACGTTATCCATTTTTCATTCTACAAACATCCCCGTTAATTGAATACAAAAAATTAACCAACGTAATGGAGAATCAACTGATATAATGCTACGCAAAGTCCTAAAATACTGGCTTTCATTTTGGATGGATGGTTTCCTTTACTAAAAAGCAAGTAAATGAAAACTACTATAAATCCTAAAGGAACCCACAGCTCGAAAACCCCTTCTTTTGTACCTAGAGAAAAAATTGGACCAACGCTTGTGCTAATCAAAAAGTAAATAAAAACCGTAAAACGACGTGTTTCTAATTGCTTACTCCACCTTATTAATAAGTAGATAATAATTAGTGCAATGATTGTAATGTGGAAGGGCGGTAGAACAATAGAAAAGTCACTCTTGAATTCCATCCTGAATAGCCCTCCTTATTTATATGAGTCATACCTTACCCACTACTTACTTTTTTTAATTGTATTGCTTTTAAGCATACCTGGTTCTCCCTTAACTATCATTATTAGGATATATTGCATAATTAAAAAGAACATGACTAAAAATACAATAGAATTACTATTTCTGAGTTAAATCGACCAAATGACATTCCAGGAAAAAGAGAGGATTTACATTGCTAACGGAAATAAAGGATATGGATCATTTCAAAGAATTATCAGGAAGATCTTATGATTTTAAAACGACAACTATTTCTCTCTCCAATCAAGATATTACTATTTCCTATTTCAATACTCTAATTGACGAAAAAGTTCTTCAGCAACAAGTCATTCACGCAATACAAAACCGTGCTTTGGATTCTGAGCTAAAAAGCATGGAGGACTTGTTAACCTGGATTCCGGTTGACGATATAGAGATTACTGATAAGTTCCAGGATGTACAATCAAAAGTCCTTAAAGGATATGCAGCCATCCATTTCAATCATAATCAGATAGACAAGTATGCTTTAGTGAGCATGTCTACCAATAAAGGGATGCGCGAAAATAATGATACGGAAAATGAGTTTAGTGTGGTTGGTCCAAAGGTGGGGTTCGTTGAAGACATCAGCACTAACATACGTTTACTGAGAGCTCAAATAAACATTCCGAATTTGGTTGTAAAGGACTTTACTATTGGCACAGTGTCCAAAACCAAAGTCGCCATTGTTTATATAGAAGGAGTAACAAATAAGAAATACATTGAGACTGTAGAACAACGGCTGTGCGATATGGATTTTGATGTTGTGTTTGATTCATCTCAGCTGGAGCAAATTATTTCAGACAACTCTAAATCTCCATTCCCCATATTCCTCTCAACGGAACGGAGGGATCGTGTAGTATATGGACTGATCAGTGGACAGGTAGCCATAACATGTGATGGTTCTCCCTATTTTGTTACTGGGCCTTCTAGTATTTTTGATTCTTTCATCTCCCCTGAGGACTATTATTTACCCTGGGTTTTAGGATCCTTTTTTCGAATAATTCGTATTCTCGGAGTGCTTTTCTCTCTATTTGCATCATCAATGTATTTAGTTTTAACTACTTATCATTACGAAGTCATTCCAATGGATTTGCTTGGTCCCCTTATCTTTTCAAGGCAGGACGTTCCTTTTCCGCCTGTAGTTGAAGTTCTATTTTTAGAGGTAACCATCGAGTTCCTTCGAGAAGCAGGTGCAAGATTACCTACTAAAATCAGCCAAACATTGGGTATTGTAGGGGGCGTTATACTTGGTCAAGCAGCAGTTGAAGCTGGATTAACAAGTAATATTCTAATTATTATTACGGCTCTTTCTGCGTTAGCTTCATTTACGACTCCCTTATTTAAGATGTCTAACACCATTCGGTATCTGCGATTCCCTATTATTTTTCTTTCGTCACTATGGGGAGGAATTGGGATGTTTATTGGCATAACCTTCATTCTCATCCATCTTACTCAATTAAAATCATTGGGTGCTCCCTACACCGTTCCTTTATTTCCACTAAGAGTGAATGATTGGGGAGATAGTTTTATACGTTCTTCTTATAAAAATCTCAATAAAAGACCCGGGTATTTAAGACCAACTTCTATATTAAGATACGTTATTCGTACAGATAAATTTAAAAAAGACTTTACTAATGAATAGAAGGAGTAAGCCAACTATGGCTAAGACTACATTGATTACCATGATGATCGTATTGAGCACATGTTTACCTGGTTGTATTCCCAAGCAAAAAGTGATTGATGATATTGAACTGCCCCAAATCCTTAGTATTGATAGTGATGGGAAAAGCTATAAGGGGGCGATTCTTATTCCTCGCTATAAGGCCATGGGGGATACGGAATTCAAGCTAATCGATACTGTTTCCAGTTCTAATTATGATCTCATTCCAAGAATCAACCGCAGGACAAAACATCAAATTGAAAAAGGTCAATTGGGTATGGTGTTATTAGGGAATGACTATTCAGAAAAGGGAATTGGAGATCAATTACAAAGTTTGACTCGGGATCCAAAAATCCCTTCAATGCTTCAACTCGGAGTAGCAGAGGGTAACGCAGCAGAATTATTGGATATAATACAAAAATCAGGAGAGCCTTTTTTTTTAACCTATATGGTCGAACAAAATATTAATAACGGTAATCTACCCATGATGAATCTACATGAAGCATTATTCAATTATTATGGAGAAGGACGTGATATGTTCCTTCCATTTTTCAAGAAGGAACAAGGAGAAGTAAAGATTGATGGGTTAGCTTTATTTAGAAAGGATAAGAAGATCATTAATATTAACAATGAAGAAGCTTTCTTACTAAATTTGCTTCTTAATCACGCTAAAGTTGGGAGGTATATGGTTCCAGGTACAAAAGAAGCCTTAAATGAAGACCCTGAGAAGCAAATTTTAATTCATATTAACAAATCAAAGGTGTCTAAGCACGTAAAGATAGAAGAATCCGCCCCCTCGATTTCCATCCGTTTAGAGATGAACGTCAAAGTGGAGGAAATCCCCGATTTAGCCGTATTGAAGTCAAAGGCTAAGGTAACAAAACTCGAAAAAAAAATGGGAAACCATTTTGAGAAAGAAATTCAAACATTACTATCTTTTTTCCAGGAAAACAATGTGGATCCTGTCGGTTTCGGAGACTTAGTTAGACATAAATCTAAGGATTTGAACTCTAAAGAACTAAGTGAAATGTATCCAGAAATCAATACACATGTACGTGTGGACGTCACGATAAATCAATCAGGAACTACAGAATAAATCAGTTGATATGAAAAGGGAGATCGATTATTTATGCAGAATCCGATTGATGAAAAATATCAAATATCACCCTTCTTCATTGTATTTTTGATATATGTCAGCATGGTCGGTGTAGGTATATTGAACTTCCAGCACAGCCTTGTCAAAAGAATGGGAAATGACTCATGGATGACTGTCCTTCTGTTGGGAATAAGTATTCACTTGATTATCTGGATGATCTACAAGATTCTACTCCTAAAACAAGAAGGGATTGATATTACCCATATTAATACTTTATGTTTTGGAAAAATATTTGGGAGTACAATAAATGTAGCAATTATTCTTTATTTTTACATAGGGGCTTTTATTGAATTTCGTGCCTATAATGACGTTGTTCAAGTTTGGGTCTTTCCAGAAATGAATACGTTTCCCATGGGGATCGTACTATTACTTCTTATATATTATACGGTATCTGGAGGGTTTCGAAGCGTAACCGGGCTTAGCTTCTGGGGAATGTTGATTTCATATTTAATAGTCATTCCGTTCATACTTTTGCTACTCCCCCATCTCCATCCTCAGAACCTCATGTCATTCAATGACCATTCAATGCCTGAAGTCCTTTCCTCGTTTAAGAGCACACTTTATATATTCATGGGGTTCGAAGCAATCCTTGTCTATTACCCCTTTATCAAAACACCAGAAAAATCGCAAAAATGGGCGCATGTCACTGTGCTATTTGTAACCTCTTTCTATTTGTTAACAACGCTCATAACGTTGATGTTTTTCAATGTAGACTATATTCGTCATCTTCTATGGCCGACGCTCACTATGCTTAAGATCATTCAAGTACCTATTTTGCAAAGATTAGAATATTTAGCCATATCGGTTTGGTTGATCAAAATTTTGGCGAATATTTCTCTCGGCCTTTGGGTAGCGAGCCGAGGAATGCTGAACACCTTCAATGCTAAGAGGCGTTCGAGTCTCCTGATTTTTCTCATTGGAATGCTTATTGCAAGTCTATTCATAAAGGATTACAAGAGTATTCGTCTGTTAACAGATTATCATTCAACTATGGGGATGTATTTTCTTTATATCTATATTCCGATCATGTTTTTCATTACACGACTAAAGAAATTATAGCTCCCAACATAATGATTCGCTGTTTCTGATTTGTTCTTACCTGCGAACGCATACACCATGTCTCCAAGATATCTTGAAAGATGTACATATTCCAGCTTTATAATTTAGATTAACATCGGTCTCAGGCACCTCCACTGTGAGGAGATCATCCGAGCAAGAAGATTACATGTTAATTCGTATTGATGGATTGACTCGACAAACTATGCTTTTGCTGAGTCAATCATCAATACTTGAACAGCTCTTACTACATTACTGCTTCAATAAATGGTTAATACCATTTGAAGCATTTAAGAAAGTATAAATGACAAGTTATCTGTTTGACCTTGTTCAATATTGTTAACGAATAGTAGATATATTAAAAAATTTTGGTTACGAATAAGTTTTACCACAGAAGTATTAATTCTGTATGGATAGGTGCACCGCCTTTAATTATCTTTACCAGCTGTATTTCCCATTGCAATTGAAATTCTGTTCCAACTATTGATCTGATTTATAATCATTACTAGGTCAACATATTGTTTCTCATCAAAATGTTCCCGGACACGCATGTACAGGTTATTAGGTACTCTTTGGGTTGGAATTAGAGTGATGTGTTCGGTAAGTTCCAGGGCTACTTTTTCTTCCGGCGAATAAAATTCGCATTCTTCCCATGCGTTCAGGCAATAAATTCGCTGTTCAGTTTCTCCCATTTTCCTAGCATCGGATGTATGCATGTTAATGCAGAATGCACACCCATTAATTTGAGAAGCACGAATCTTTATAAGTTCTCGAAGTTTGCGGTCAATCTTTGTTTTTTTTGTATATTTCTCCATATCCATCATAATTTTCATAGCATCAGCAGCAACTTCATAATAGGCAACTCTTTGAGTCATAAGGCATCTCTCCTAGGAAATTTTTTACTGTTATTCTCCCCAATGTACGGAAGTAATAAATATGAATGTTAATTTATTGAGACACTTAATTGGATTTATCATTTATCGATCCTTCAGTTATAGATGTTTCCAAAAACCACTTAATCTAGACAATTTTGCTCTATGACTAGCAACATTTCTTTCTGGCAGAAATGATTTGTTTTTACATTCATCTGTTTACTATTGTGGGTTTTTGATTTTTCATAGGTTTTGTTGAACCACCTAAATGTGAGTAGTGACGAGAAAAGACTTCAGAATATTTCAAAACATAGATGGCGATAAGTGTAACGAAGATGTTAAGAATAATGAGAGAAAAATGCAAATCAAGAAATAGAGTGAGCAATCCGACACCAACTACAGGGAAAATAAAGCCTGAGTAAGCAAACAAATAAAAGACCGAAATTACTCTTGGGCGCTCTACCGGATTAGGTAACTGCCCTGCAAATGTTAAAGCTATTTGAAAGGTCCACCCACCACCAATGGCCTGCAGGATAATACCTATCCAAAGCAATGGTAAATTCGAGGCAATACCAGAAGCAACAATGATCCAAGCCCCGGTTAACAGAAGCAGGATTCCAATTCGTATTCGTTTGACTGGTTGACTTAACCATGGAATAAACTGAGCCAAAACTGCCCCAATGAGGAGAACAAAGATAATCATCCCTGAAACTGCGAGATTGGTTGTTTGAATGACACTTTTGACGAAAGTAGGGATTAAAGAAAAGACAATCCCTTGTATAGTAAAAACTGTGAAAATCGGCAATCCTGCCATCGAAACAAAAGGAGATCGAATTTTCCTGGGTAACCCTAAAGAAACCTTTGTATTACTTTTCCTCTCCTCACTGGTAACAACATCTTTAGGAAGAGTTTCCAATAGGATGAGTGAAATGATGAGAAGAGCGAGTAAGATTCCATATGGAAACCGAAGTGGTTGCAGATTACTGTATTCAATAATTAACCCTGCAATTCCAGGACCAAATCCAAATCCTGAAAGTATAGCTACTCCTGATAGTTTAATCGCTTTTTGGGCCCTCTCCGAAGAAGTCTGTAGGATTAAATAAGCAGCAGCTGATCCTGTAAATGCCCCATATGCAATGCCTTCCAGTAATCTCGCTAAATATAGCATCCAGTCATTAGAGCTTACGAGAAAAATAAGTGCAGATAAAATGGAAAGCCATATGCTGATACGCACAATCCTCTTCAATCCCCATCTAGTCGAATTTACACCGATTACAAGTAAACTCGGTAATAAGAATGTTGCATAAATGGCAAATAGTATTGTGATTTCCAAACTGTTCATCTCATACGTCTCACTGTACAAAGGAAATAATGGAGTGACAAAGGTAGCCCCTACCGACATTAAAAATGATACTAATAGCATACGTTTCACTATAGAAACACCTCCTTTTTTTCATTCTTTTACTCAGATTTCATTTCCTGGGATGTCTCAGTTAATTTAGTGACAATCATCCCATTCCTTAATACTCTTTATTAAGGTCCTTAACTGCACTAAGTTCAGACTAAAAGAGACTGAACGGTCTCTTTTTTTATAAAAAAATATTGGATGTCTATCGGAAAAGAGTGGACCTTATTTGTTTAATAACCGACTCTAAATAAGACTTATCTTGAAACAAACGGCTCAATGCTAGAGATCCTTCTAAAGAAGAGAGAATGAATATAGCGAATTGTTTATTATCTAATTCATTGTCGATTTCTTTATGCTTTTGCCCATATTCAATAATTCTCTGAATTAAATTTAATAATCCGGAGAAGCCATCTCTTATGGAATCCTCAAAATCCACTTGCGAATCATCTGCTTCTATGGCAGCATTCATTAGTGGACATCCTCCAACTACTATATTATTTTCGTACAATGAACAAAAGATGGAAATAAAAGCGTCAAGCTGTTCGTAGGATGTATTTTTTGATGCGACTGCTTCATAGTACTTTTCTTTTAATAAGTTTTTTGAATGCAAAAAAGATTCTTTTGCCAATGTATCTTTGTTTTCAAAATGATTATATATTCCACCTTTTTTAAGGCCAGTCGCATTCATAATATCTGAAATTGAGGTCATTTTATAACCCGTTTTATTAAACAATACAGATGACTTTTCTATGATGTGTGTTCTAGTTTTTTTTCCTTTATTCAAAATTTCACCTCCTTAAAAAAGAACAATCGGTCTTTTTTATGATATTACTTGGACATACTTGTGTCAAGTATCAGCTGTGTGCAACATCGGAGAATAGAAAAATGGTTCACCTGACTTCATTCCTGTATTTCCCATAAATACGATGGTGATTAAAGTAGTTCTATATTACCTGTATAGTCAGATTTTGACTTTTCCACTCAACCTCTCAATTAGAAAGGAAAGATCCCCTTATTTATTTAGGTGAAGGGGATCTTCGTATAAATTCCAAAAAACTGTACTTATTTCATTTTGCTTATAGGAACTTTGAATATCCATAACAACCCTATAGTTATCAATACTGCCAATAAATAGGTGAGTAATGGTCTTTTATAATGAAGTCTTAATATGGGCAACGAATATAGATAAAAAAATATAGACCACATTATATTCCAACCATTATGGAAGGTTATGAGGCCCGCTTTGTTGTTGATAAACTCAATTAGAGATAAAAATGATGCCCAAAAAATAATCCAGGCACCTTGCTTCACCTTGCCAGATGGATATCGTCCTAGATAGATAAGTACAATGCAAGGATAAAAAATAAACATCACTATCATATTGTTCAAAGTATGATTGGGTATAAGAGGTGTAGGCTCGTATTGCCATAACGTGTGATTATATGTTAGAAAATTATATAATAAATCAAGTAAGATGAAAAACAAGATGGTAGATTGGTACTTCTTCCAATGCCGCCAATCCCCCCATCGCCATGCAGCAAATATCCACAGGATTACTCGTATAATCATGAACATATAATCCCCTCCTAATTAAAAAAATCACCTCTTTATTGTCTCCATATTTCCGGTCTATAATACATTTAACGGGATAAGCCCAAAATCAATTTCTACTCTCTTTGTACAATTAACGAATTTCAAAAGAATGACTCTTATCATATTAGAATATGAACGGCTCCAACAATATACATATATAAACCTATGAGAGAAAGAATCGATCCCAACATAAATGTCCACGGATTGTCTTCTTTTTCTTTATCAAAAGTTCCAATGGTAAGTATGGCAATAATCAAAGTTGCGACAGGCAGAATGACATATTGTGGTCCAAATGTGAATGAAACTCCACCAAAGATTAACACCAAAAGCCCATACGGATTTGTTTTCTTGATATTATCTATATATTCTTTCTCAGAGGGAGAAAAATCTTCATCGTCATAATAATAAAACACTTGCTTGAATCTATTTAAGAGTGTCACTATCCTTTTATATACGCCCATGTGTGCCGGTTTCATTTCCCTTCTTTGTTCAGTAATCCTGCGGGTTTATGTAATAAAGATGAAGAATCAGCTTGCAAATCTTAATCTATAGCCCCTTTAGCTCACACTACCCCCTTATACTTAACAAAAAATGGTGTTAGTAATGAACCACCCAAGAGAATGAATATCCCTATAAAAAAAGTTAAAATGAAATTATCAAAAGGGGATAGGAAATTCAAAAAAATCAGAGCAGGAACAATTGTGCAAAGAACAAAAGATAACCTCCCCAAAATGGTTATTCTATGTTCCGTTCCACAGTTATTACACTCTATTGGTTTGTATGTCCATACAAAAAATTTATAGATTTTACTCCAGCTAAATGGAGTATTACAATGATCGCATTTCTGCAAAATTAAACACCTCGATAATAGAGTTTCATAGATAATGTACTTCTCCCCGCTTATAATGGTTTCCAATTTGGGTCTTTAATGTCAGACTTATTCGGCGTTCTTACATACTTCAAACTTTTTTCGCCTTTAGCACCAAATTTTATAAAATTTTGTTGAGCTGCTCTAAAGGAAACATAATTGGCCCCTGTTTCATCCGGATATTTATATTGGTAGCCATCATCTTCCCAAAAACAGATTTCACATATCTCATAAGTGTAAGGCGATTGTTCATCTAATGTTTTGTAACCACAACAAGGACAAGTGAATTTCATGCTTTCACCTCAGTACTTTATGCATTCTACTATGTGTTTTTACTGAACTGCTCAATTGTTAAGAAGGCAGGAGCCGTACATCCATCGTCCATTTTGGAAGTCCCTTTGTTCTGAATATTGTCCTAAACCTTTAGTTCATTAGAAACGTACTTCATAAAGATCCGCTCCATTTTGAATGATACGAACTAAGCAATCCAAAATTGAAAAGCAATTAAGACGGCTGATAACACCAAGAACATTTCAGCTATCGTTAAAATAGCTTGTTTAGGATATTCGCTGGATTTCCATTCAAAGAATACCCTTACAGCATAGTCCAATGCCAATGAGATAATAAATCCAATTATGTATAAGTAGGTTAAATCTTCATAGTTTAACATTAGAATCGCTAAAACCATTAGAGTTGTTGCAGTAAGAATCCTCACCCATTTGTCAACATTACGATGTGACTCATTGATATGATTATTGGAAAAGAATTTCCTTTTCACTTTCTCTATTCTAAAAATCTTTCTTAAAAGAAACTTAACTATTGAGATAAGGCCGAAAACAATTATCGCCATTAAACTAAATTTTACCCACAACACAAAACCACTCCCAGTAAAAAAATCTGGAGAAGCACTGGGGAGAAGCACTGGGACGGTTCTCGTGCTTCCTTTTCGTAAAGACGAAGCAGCAGAACCGTCCCCATGCTTCTTCCCCCGTCAGTTGAATAACACTCTTTATTTACTTAGCCCTTTATTATTAATCGATAATTGATCGCGATGATCTTTTTTAAGTGCCAAAAATAAAGCGGCGAACCAACCGAACAAACTCCATCCTAAAAAGAAATTAATAATATAAATTAGAATTTTGTTATGCTTATTTTTTTACTAGCTATGTAGCTTGGGATAAAATAAATGAAACCTATTAGAATTAAAGGTAAAATGACCATGATAACTTCCATAAAAATTTCTCTCCCTTCATTTTTTGTACTATTGATATCGGTATTTACGTCAACGAATGTAATCATTTTGTTTTATCATTCGTTAATCTGCTTATTCATTCTCCTGTCGTTAATGGAAAGCACCAAGTTTCTAAAGATATTTTAACATAAATTACCTATTTATTTTTACAATTTCTAACACATCTCGATATTCTGGGTTGCTAATTTCGATCGTTTCTCCCTGTGATATGAACTACATATTTTCATTCACTATCTTTTTATCAAAATCACCCTCAAATACCTTTTCACCTAAGAAAAAAAGGCTCCGATCTCCTGATCAGAACCTTACTCCATTCACAGAACCCTATGCGTCCCATTCATTTATAAGCTTTCTTAAACCCATCATAGCTATTAATCACCGCCGTGACCAATAATCCAACCGATACGGTCAGGTACAGCCACTGAAAATTGAAAGAGGCGTCGAACAGTTCCTGTACCCTATCTATGAAATCTGTATTCAGCACATCCATGTTCCTGAAAACAAACATAAAGGCTAGAACAGGAATGAACTGATATACTGCATTCACGATCGCAAGCTTCCTGGTCCAGACCCCCGCTTTCCATTTTCTTAGCAAGAGGAGAAGTTCCAACCCGATCAGGATCACGACCAACGGCCAATACCCGATGAGCACTTCCTGATCAAAGAAGGGGGTGAACGTTCTTTCATTGTCACTCTTTTCATACAAGCCAACGATACTTGACGCCTTAAAGTAACAGGTTGACCAGATGACCGTCCAAATCAGACCTCCGAAAATCTCCAGCTTGGAAATTCGTTTTTCTTTCGGGATATACGGGATGTCATTCAAGTCATCAGGCGTCCACTCTTTTCCTGTCATGGTGATTGGAAGCTGACTGTCCGAGGAAACGGTCCGCTCGATGATGGCGAATGTGAGGGTCAGCCAAAAGAAGACCTGCATCCCTGTTCCGATGGCCTCGAGCACACCATTTCCTGCGATGGACAGAAATATCTCAATCGGACTTGATTCCCCTGAATAGCTCAATACAGATGATACGGCTAACACGATGAACGTGACAGCAGCAGAAATCGGGAGAATGATCTTCAAGAGCGTCATATACAGATCATAATATCTTGGCCCGATCAGGTGCATCGGCCTGTCTTGATAATTCGAGGCAAGCACGGCAGGATTCCCGAGTGAAGTCAGTACCTCTTTCAGATCATCCTCTGTATACTCCTCCGGCAGCATGTCTTCAATCGTTGATTTCAATTCAAGGGCAATATCCTCCCGATTCTTCTCCGGCAGCCTTCTCATCACTTCTTGAATATAGAGTTCAACAAGTTTCATCCTTCCTCATCCCCCTTTAATAAAATAGACAATTCCCCAGACATCTTTTCCCATTCGGCCTGTAACTGTCCCAGGATCTCAGTGCCGTATTCGCTCAGCACATAATATCTCCTCGGCCTGCTTTCCGACCGGTCCCAGCTGCTTGTGACCAGTTCTTGCTTCTCCAAACGGCGCAGCAGCGGATAGAGTGTACTCTGCTCCATCGAAATTCCGCTTTTCTCCAGTAATTGGACAAGTGAATATCCATACTGCGGTGTCCGCAATTGACTTAATACCGCCAGGGTCAATGTCCCCCTCCGCAGTTCCGTCGTCAGAGATGTCAGCAGTGACTTATCCATATGTTCACCTCTTTGATTGAATTATACTGTGTATCGTACACTATACGGTTTATACTATGTATCATACACTATGGACGTGCGTAAATGAAAGATTTTTTTAAAAAAAGTAAAAAAGAAGGATCAAAGAACGTTAGGTTGTTCTTTGATCCTTCTTTTTTCAACCACAGGGACAGGCACCGTGGCTCTCATACAAAACGGGGCCAAGGAACCTGTCCCCATGGCTCACAACACATACTTCTTCAAACCTTCCTTCACCTCATCACTCGCAAAACAAGCTTCCACACTATTCATATAAATCTCCCTATAATCCTCATCACTCATCGCAAATTCATTCCAGACCAACTCACATTCCTTCGCCATTGTTGTATCGGATACGGTTCTGTTGTCTGTATTGATGGTGATTTTGATCCCATCCCTGTGAAAATCGTAAAGCGGGTGATCACGGAATTGGTTAACGGCTTTCGTTTGAACATTACTCGTTGGGCAGATTTCAAGCACGATCTGTTTTTCTTTTACAACCTGATACGCTTCCGGACAGTCTGTAATATATACACCGTGTCCGATTCTTTCTGCTCCTAACCATTCAACAGCCTCGAGCACATTTTTCCCAACCCCAGTTTCACCGGCGTGGATCGTGACTCTGTAGCCATATTCTCTCGCCAGAGCGATGGGTTCAATGAATTTCCCACAGAACCCTTCTTCTTCGGAAGCACATAAATCAATCGCGACGACTCCTTTTCCAAGGAAGCTCTTCCCCTGTTCGACGACCTCAAAGGCACGTTCCGCCGACATCATTCTCATACAGGACAAAATGATATTCCCTTTAATATCATTTTGTTCTTCTGCTTCTTGCATTCCCTCAATTACACTTCCAATGATTTCTTTTACAGATAACCCCTTCTGGGTATGAAGTAATGGGGCGAACCGGACCTCCATATATTTCACGTTTTCCTTGGCTGCATCTTCATAAAGCTCAAAAGTGATTCTTTTTAAATTCTCTTTTGACTGCATAACGGCATTAGGGATCGAGAATTTCTCTAAGTATTCATCCAATGATTCGCAGTCTAATGGGGCAATGAGCTCTTCTTTCATCTCTTCTATATCAAAGGAAGGGATATGGATGCCCTCTCTCTTTGCGATATCAATAATAGTCTCGGGTCGGACACTTCCATCCAAATGGCAGTGCAGTTCAATTTTAGGCATTGTAGAATAATTCATTGTTGTACCTCCTCAATTTTTCAACAAAAAAATCCTGATTACGAAGAAAATACAACTAAATGTATCTTCTTCGTAATCAGGATTTATTGGTTCCTGGTAGAGACCTCCAAACCATATTATTGGAGTTATACGAATGTGAGAAACGTATTAGGTTTTTTATTACGATAATAAAATTTTCATTCATTGTCAAGGGGAAGCACGGGGACGGTTCTCGTGCTTCCTCTTAGATCAAAACGAAGCAGCAGAACCGTCCCCATGCTTACTTCTTTATAAATCCATTCTTAAATATATCATACCATCTATCTAGTTCTTCACCCTCTAACACACCCAACTTACGTAAGATATCTCTTGAAAACTCCACTGCTCCACTTCCATTCGCGGTGATCAGACAGCCATCACTAACGGATTGTTCGGCTATATAGTTCTCTTCACCCCTGTAATCAGGTGCCCCCTCTTTTAAATAGGGTAATGAATTACCCGTATGTTTCAGCTGGTCAAGATACCCGTGAATTCCTAGAAATGTCGTCGCATCACAAATCGCGGCTACCGGTATATCATGCTCAAAGCAATAATCCACAAGCTGCTTCGCCTGCTGATTCTTTTCCTCTCTCCACCCGGTACCACCAGGAATGATGAGCATCTCAAATTCCAGAGGAGCGCCTTGTAAACTAAAGTCGGGAAGAACCGTCAATCCACCCATTGACACCTTAGGATCCTTGTCGATCGCAATGGTCTTAACTTGATAACCCGTTTCTGGTTTATTGATCTCCGCCGTCACGTAACTTGCTTCCCAATCAGCAAAACCATCCGTAACAAATACCAACACTTTTTTCATGTGTACATCCCCCTTATTTGTTCATTACTTATGTACCTAAGAAAGGAGCTGTCCTTCGTTCTCAAACAGACCCTTATCTTTGCTATTTCCCTCTAATAAAACTCCCTCGGACTTCCTTATGACTCAATCACCAACGTTTCCCATCCATCATACTCCCCGGCATATGTTTCAGAGATTTCGACAAGCAGGTCCGTTACTTCATTAATGGAGGGAAGATCGACTAAATCCACCCGGGAAATCGTCAGCACATATTTCCCTTCTTCATCGGGATGACCCGTTTCACTTTCGATGGAGAAGCCTTCTTTCTTGATGGCTTTCCCGAAACGTTTCATACTCTTAGAATTGTCAAAATACACCCAGTGCTCAACCTTGCGCGGAATCTGTAGTGTGTCCCCCGACTCTTCCAGGCGTTCCACTACATGACGATTCCCCATATGCTGTTGTTGATACTGATTAGGATATAAGAAATCATAATAGAAGTCCCAAGGTTCATCCTCTTCAATACGAAAGACTTCCACCTCATAGCCAGCCGGTTGACTGAATCGTTCAGCTGCATGGACTAAAGCATCCTGCCCTTTTTGATTTGAATAAAAGATCAGATCCCTGATTCCGTCAGTTGTCACCCGCCCCACATGTACAAAGTGGCGAGTGTCCAGAGAGTCGATGAGCGAATCCTCTATATCTCCTAATCTATCGGCTTCAGCTCCTATAGGAAATCCATCTTCATTCGGCTTTTTCACTTTGAAACTGATACAGTAAGGATGATGGTATTCTTCAGTGTTCACTTCCTCCGTGATATCCATATCCAGAACAACTGAAGCCATCCGATCCTCAATATAACCAAAATAAACATCCCAATTCTCTGACATTCAACAAACCTCCACCCTTAGGATCATATTGAACTTACAACAGACTGTATAACCTCCTATATTTTAACACGTAGTTTCGCTTTTCTATTGAAATAGTTTAAATAATCTAAAAAAAACCTGACCCCCATGCCGGCTGGAGGTCAGGTCCCACTATCTATTGAATGCCAAGCACAACCACAAACCGGCATCCCTCATCATATCCTCTATCCAATTCAATGGATCCATCATGTTGTTCGATAATTTTCTTCGCAATCGCAAGTCCCAGGCCCGTTCCCCCGGTCTCACCATTTCGCGATTCGTCCATCCGCACGAACGGTTCGAATATTTTGTCATGGTAGGAGGCGGGTATCCCTATTCCCCGATCCTCAATGATCATCACAGCCTGTTTCTGTTTCTGCTTGAGTGAAATGGACAGATACCCATCACTGTACGCCATCCCATTATGGAGAATATTCGTAATCGCCCTTTCAAGCTTGGAAGGATCGAACTTCACCATCAGGGGATCCTCGATAATATCCAGGTGATACTCCATCCCTTTTTCCTCGAACTCTTCTACAAAGGAAGACAGCATGGTACGGAGCCATTCGGCCATATCCTTTACCTTAAGCGAAACCGAACCGCAGTCTATATCCATATGGGACAGGTCGAACAGGTCATGGATGAGCCGGTTTGCTCTCTTGCTGTTGGACACGATGATGTCGGTATATTTCTTCTGATCCGCACGACTCAGATTCGTCAGGCTGGTCAACGTTTCCGCGTAACCCTGTATATTGGTCAATGGGGTTTTCAAATCGTGGGAAATGTCCAGGATCAGCTGTTTCCTCAAGTTCTCGGATCTTTCCTTCAATGCGATTTCTGTGCCGATCGTCTCGGCCATTTGGTTAATGTTATTCTTCAACTGGTTCAGTTCCTGATTCGCCTCGAACTCGATTTTCTCTCCGTAGTTTCCTGATGAAATCGAATCGATTCCCTTCAGAAGCTTCTGGATCGGCTGAATGAGCTGGACGGATGTTCTCTTCACGTACCAGTACAGGATGACGATCAAGCACACCATGAAAAAGATGATGGTGAAGAAGAACACATCATCCAATTGGAAGTAGTCCTCTGCGGGGAAATAGAGTAATAGATACTCTTTACTATTCTCAGGTATATATAAATCCGTATCATACGTATCGGTGTTTTTCAGAAATTCATTCAACCCATAGTCAAATCCGATCTTGTGAGGACTATTGAACTGATCGATCACCTTATAATCGGGACTGACGATTTCAAGATAGGCATGATCCGGCAGCTCATTCTTCTTGAATGCCGCTTTCATCCCCAATTTCTTCGCATCTTCATACGTCCCTTTCAGGAAGTCCTGATCCAAATCCTCATACACGGTCTCGACATACACAAAGTTTGCCACCAGCGTGAACGTCCCTACTCCGAGTAGAATGATAAACAATAAAGCATAATTGATAAAAAACTGCTTGGTGATGGAAATGGGCTTTTTAAGGAGGATCGGATTAGTTTTCATGATTCTCCATCCGATAACCGAGTCCTTTCACCGTCGTAATGTACGTCGGGGATTTGGGATCGGATTCAATTTGTTCCCTGATTCGACTGATGTGGACCATGATCGTATTGCTGTCACCGATGTAGTCCGTATTCCATACAAGCTCATACAACTGGGCCTTCGTATACAACCGGTTCACATTCTTCATGAAAATCGAAAGCAGCTTCGTCTCCTTCGGGGTTAGTAAGAGCCGCTCCCCATCCTTCGTCACCGTCTGATTGATCGGATCATACTCCAAGGATCCGTTGCGAATGACAGGTTCCTCATCCACCACACTATAATCCGTATACCTTCGAATCTGGGCATTCACTCTCGACACAAGCTCAACCATACTGAAAGGCTTCACCACATAGTCATCTGCCCCCAGCCCGAATCCCAACACTTTATCTGCATCATCCGCCCTCGCTGTCAGCAGCATGATCGGAACCTTACAGCTTTTCCGAACTTCCTTGATCACCTGAAACCCGTCCACTTTCGGCATCATCAAGTCCAGGATGAGAAGACTCGGTCGCTTCTCCCTGCACTTACGGATCACTTCATCTCCATCATAACTCTGCTCCACCCGATACCCTTCATTCCGCAAATGAAGGCTGATCAAGTGGTTAATTTCCACATCATCTTCTGCTATATAAATCAACTCTGCCATACCCTTACTCCCAGTCTTGTAAAATCAAATTTTCATCCTATTTTACCATGAAATTGTCAGCGTTTTTTGAGATTTATGGTTAATTTAAGGTTGCTTTAAGGTTGGGGTTAAGGAAGTCGTGTACAATGAACTAGTTAATGGCTTTGAAATATAAGGCTCATTTTTTTAAAAAAGTAGTAATTGGTGGGTAATGAACATGACAAACAAACTAAATGAGTTCATCATAAAAGGACATTTTGAAAAGGCAAAAGAAATGACGAATGAGCTTTCCTATTCAGAACTTGATGGAAAGCTCATGGAAACGGCCTTCAAGGATTCTAGTATAACGAATTACGCCTTCATTATGAGTTTACTAGTCGAAGAGGAACACGTTGCGTTACATGAGATGGCGTTTCGATTGATGGTGGTTCCACTAAGTTACCTGGACGGTGCTTATTACGCTGCCCTTTATCATGCAAGGCGCTGTGTGGAATTAACAGACCGACAAGATATCAAGTACTTATCCAATCTATTATTCTTGCATCAAATCCCCGATAAAGTTGTCAGTGAAGAAGAAGCCTATGATACGGCGAAAAGGATGCTTGCATTAGATCCTGATCATGTACTTGCTAAAGAGTTTTTGAATAAGTGAAAGAGGGACGGACCTCGCTAAAGTAGGAGGTCCGTCCCTAAGAAAGGGATGAATTCCATGAAACCACTACATGAAGTATTCCATAACTGGCAGGAGAAACTCGATCAGGATGAATGGTATTTCGGCCATTTCTTTGAGGAGATCACTACTAGCATGACTTCAGAGGAAGCTTTTCAGTATATACCTGTCGTCATCCAGGAATTAGTGAAATTGCGAAATGGGTTTTTAATAGGGGAAATAGTCGATTTTCTTCATGCCGTCTATGAAGTGGCCAATACAACGGAAATCAATCCAGTCTTAATTCAGGAAAAAGAAAACCTTGAAGGAAACATTCGGAAATTTGGGGATGAGTACTCTCAGCAGGCGTTTAGTGAGTTTAAGAAATCGTTGCGATGGAAATAAAAGAGGGACGGACCTCTCTAAAGGTGGAGGTCCGTCCCTAACTTCATTATTTCATCTTCTGAAGGGCTTCCTCCAAGCGGTCCCACGTTTCGGAGATGCCTTCTATCACACCCATGTCAGTAACGGTCTTGAGAGACTCTGCCGAATCATATTCAGCATGGTTGATCAGCTTCGTCCTGCCACCCAAATCGATGAATTCCAATGTATTGGTTGTCGACGGCATGTCTTCATTCGTATGGCCTTCAGGATCTGAGAAGGAATCGACGTAGACGATCTTCTCCGGCTCGATGATCTCCTTGTAAATCCCTTTTCCCCAAGATTCCATTCCGAAGAATTCTCCTTGATTCTTATCAGTGCACTTCATGCAGAAGTGCCACACACCTCCCGGGCGGAAATCCACGTTACACACGGGAAGCTCCCAGCCCCTTGGTCCCCACCACTGTTTGAGATGTTCAGAGTCTTTAAACATAGTAAACACTAGCTCACGGGGCGCATCAAATTCTCGCTCAAGCACAAGTACCCGATCATTCTCCACCCTTGAAGTCAACGTATTGCTGGTCATTTTCATTTCCTCCCGAACATAAGAGTATTTTGATTCGAATCACATCATAAAACGGTATTTCGTTTTTATCGTGAAAAACTTAGACACTGCAATCGCCTATGATGAAAAGTACCCAAGGATCACCCATTGCAATAGAGAATACATGACATCCGTCAAATCAATAGCCGACATGATTTCTGGAAAAGAACCTAGAAGTATGAATGGGATCAACAGCCTGTAAGAAACCAGTATCCGCTATTACTATTCTTCAAAGATTCCTTATTTCCTTCTTTGGTTTTGAGATTCTTGGTGAGTTCTGATTTTCAACAGGAATCACAAAGCTCCGGAAGCACCAGAACCGTCCCCATGCTTCGTTCATTTTGTCACAGAATCATTCCCTCATCCGTTATATCAGTAACTACACGAAAAGGATGATGAAAATGGTTAAATATGAAGTGGCTATTGTAGGTGGAGGAATCGCTGGATTAACGGCTGCCATCTATGCAGCAAAAGCAGGAAAACGAACCATTGTATTGGAACAGCGAAAGCGATTTGGAGGCAGAGCCATCACCAATAAAAAGCAGGGGGTATATTTTAACCTGGGCAGTCATGCACTGTATAAAGGGGAAGCGTATGTAGCTTTCCGCGAACTCGGGTTACGACTTGAGGGAAGCTCACCCTCTATTCATGCTCACGGGATGTGGAAAGAACAAATCGTACCTTTACCAACGAGCACCACTTCACTCTTTCAAACGCCTCTCTTAAGCTTTGCAGGAAAGTTCGAACTGGCAAAATGGTTCATTAAATTAAGAAAAATTGATACAAGTGTCTGGGACCAAATCAGTATCCGGGATTGGATTGAAACTCAGTTGCATGATCCCATGTTGCGCAACGTGTTCTATTCACTGCTACGGACATCCACTTATGTTCTAGCACCTGAATTACACGCTGCTGGTCCTGCATTAAAGCAACTACAGCGTTCTCTTCAAGGGGTCCTGTATCTCGATAAGGGATGGGGGACACTTGTAGAAGAACTGCGTGAACGTGCTGGCCAACTGGGAGTGGAACTGGTCAGTGATTGTAAGGTGGGGGTAATCGTACATCAAGATCAAAAAGTACACTCGATTTTATGTCAAGATGGTACTAGAATAGAAGCATTGAATGTCATACTAACTACTCCACCCTCTATTTCTCACAAGCTAGTTCCTCATGCAGATCAAACCGCCCTTCACACGTGGAATAATCAATCGATTCCTGTTACGGTTGCCTGTCTGGATGTTGGTTTGCGTCAGTTGCCTAAACCAAGGCACCAATTCATCTATGGATTGGATCAGTCCATTTTCCTTACCAACCAATCACGGGAGGGTAAACCAAGGCCGGCTATCTTGAGTGATGATGGGACACAACTGATATCCCTTTTTAAATACCAAGGGCCTCAACCAGATGCAGCAAAGGATGAGGCTGAGTTGGAACAAATGTTAGATGTGGTTCAACCCGGCTGGCGGAATGAATTAGTGATAAGACAGTTCCTACCGAAAATGACGGTAGTCCACGATTTTCCTCATATGAAAAGAACGGAAGATCCTGGCCCTGCTGTCCCTGAAATTGAGGGGCTATATGTGGCTGGTGACTGGGCTTCACATGGCGAGCTTCTTGTTGATGCATCCGTAGCTAGCGCCAAGCGAGCCATATCACGTCTACTAAACACTAGAGAGGAATTCAAATGATGAGTATGGAAGGACTTTATCAAACCTATCAACCTTTGCTTTTTTCATTAGCCTACCGTATGTTAGGCAGCGTAATGGATTCAGAGGATATTGTCCAAGAAGCGTTTATAACCTTTGATCAGCTTCCCAACCGCGAACATATTGAAAACAAAAAAGCGTATTTATGTAAGATCGTGACCAATCGCTGTCTGGATCTCATACGGTCATCCGCCAAGAAACGTGAGGTATATGTCGGACCGTGGCTTCCGGAACCATTGCTTGAAGGAGGGCATTCACCTAACGATCCTACCCATGCCTTTCTTCAACAAGAATCCATCTCTACAGCCTATTTACTATTATTACAACAGCTAAATGCGATAGAACGAGCCGTCTTTTTGCTTCGAGAAGTGTTTCAATACTCTTATGATGATATCGCTGAGATTCTTGGAAAAAGCAATGCGAACTGCCGGCAAATTTTCCACCGTGCGAAAAAAAGCATGAAGTACGACCTTAAGAAACAGCCTTCGATTTCCATAGCCGAATCTACAGTCAAAGAGTTTGTACAGTCCATCTTAAATGGAAACGTCAATCAATTATTGGACCTTATCAGCGAAGATGTCACAATGTACTCGGATGGCGGTGGCAAAGTAAAAGCTGCACAAGTTCCTATTTTCGGTGCGAACAGAGTCGTTCAATTGCTCCAAAACCTAATGAAAATGTATGCAGGCAAGTTCACTATCAACTATACATCTGTCAACAGTCTACCAGGACTGATATTAACAATTGATGGCCACTTACACTATGTGTACTCCTTTAGCTTCAGCGGCAATCAAATTCAGACGATCTATACGGTTGCTAATCCGGATAAACTGCGACATTTGCAATAGAAGAATATTAGATTGCATCTTTCATTCTATTAATCAACCATAAAAAAACAGCTGGCCTTGCCCGTATAAGCCAGCTGTTTTATACAATTTATTGATCATTCAGTTTGGAAGCACCAGAACCGTCCCCATGCTTCCATGCTTCCAGGCACCAATCTAGCTATCACCAAGAAGAGGTCCGTCCCTCTAATTCCCTAATCGCGCTGATCGCCCCTATTTTTGTACAAACAGTTGCCCCCACGCGATTGCTGGTTGAAATGACGTTTTTTAATTCTTTGAAATCCTCCAGGAGGGCTTTCGGCTCCTGATAGTGATTGAATTGATGCAGTGTCGCCCCAACAAATGCATCGCCTGCCCCCGTTGAATCAATGGAATGAACGGGAATGCTTGGGACGATACACGATTCTTTTCCATTTGAAACCAGTGTTCCATCCTTCCCAAGGGTGACGGCTACGGTATTTGCTCCCAGTCTATGAAAATGTTCGACTCCATCTGATAGATGGGCGAATCCAGAAATGATCTTACATTCCTCTTCGCTTACTTTGACAAAGTCTGCTTGACTGATGCACTGCTCCGCCACCCCAATGAAATCCCCCTCTCTCCCCTTCCATAAATCGCTTCGGAAGTTCGGGTCAAAGGAGACGAATTTCCCTGCTTCTTTGACCGTTTGGATGAAGGATACGTACGCGGATTTAAAGGGATCATCCAGTAAGGCGGTGGCAGATCCAAAGTGAATGATGGAAGATTCCCTCCAGCTGCTTTGATGAAGGTCTTCCTTGTTCAGATGGGCATCCGCTCCTCGATTAAACACGAAATCTCTTTCCCCATCATCTTTCAATGATACAAACGCCAGAGTTGTAGGATGATGCTCATCAAGAAGAATGGAAGAATCATCAATGGTAAGACCTTTCATGGTCTTTTTCAGGAAATGGCCGAACGGGTCATTTCCTACCTTGCTCAGGAATCTGGCGCGCCCTCCAAGTGTGGTAATGGTGGCACACACATTCGCAGGAGCCCCTCCTGCTTGCTTTGAGAAATGTTGGCCAAGAGCCAGGTCTTTATTGATATCGGTACAAAAGAAATCGATGAGCAGTTCACCGATGCATAAAATCGATGGGTCATTCATGCTCTCGTACTTCCTTTCCCCAGATAGAGGAAAGCTCGGTAACCAAGAGCTCTTCTACCTTGGCACCACCTCCAAGGGCAGTGAGGGAAAGGGTTGGATTCGTTCCCTTTGGATAGATAAGATTGGTTAATACTCCCCGTCCTCCCTGTGCGAATACCTCTAAGGAAGATGAGTCCAGGAATATATGAAGGTTGAGCGTATCGTCCATTAATTCCACAGGACATTCGGAAATTCCCGGAAATGAATCCGAAAACTCGTGTTCTCCTGACTGAGTCCTGTCGATCGATAACATGTGGGTGATTCGATTGTACCGGATACTCGTTTTCTCATCGGATGAATGGTGGATAGTCAGCCTGAACTCCTTTGCCTCTTCCAACGTTACAGCCAGATTCACTTCCACTAATTCATGATTTACATCCATTGAGTACGCTTCATCCGTTAGCCCTATTGCCTTGATGACCTTTGATTCTTTTCTGATTCGATTCATTTCAGATACAGGTTTTTGTAAAAGCTGAACCCCATCTGGAGTAGATATCAAGGTCATTTCTCTAGGCAATGTCATGGCTCCTCTCCACGTTTCAGTCGGAACCTGGTTTGCATATCTCCAGTTGTTCATCCATCCAAGATAGATTCGTCTTCCGTCCTTTTCAGGGATATCGGACCAGCTCACTCCGGCGTAATTGTCCCTCCCGTGATCAAGCCAGAGGATGGTGTCTGCATTATGATGGTTGCTAAACGTCTTGCCGTCAAAGTCCCCAACAAAGTACTGGGTCCTTGAACCTTCTTTGAAATCAGGGTTGTCCCCAATGCTCACCAGCATCACCCACTTCACATGATCGGGATTTCCGTCAACCATGAGTGGAAACAGATCCGGGCATTCCCATACTCCGGAATGGGAGCCTTCGTCCTGACCGAATTCACTGGCAAACTCCCAGTCGATCAAGTTAGGGGACGTATATATGGTAATCGTCTGACCCGTCGCCAGCACCATGACCCAACGTTCAGATTCCTCATGCCAAAACACTTTGGGATCCCGGTAATCGGTAATATCTTCATCTGACAGGACAGGATTTCCCTCGTATTTCTCCCACGTCCTGCCATGATCAAGACTATAGGCTAGACTTTGCCTCTGCCTTGGACGATCGGAATCCGGATATGAGTCCGCACTTGTATAAATGGCGACCAGCCCGCCATTCCCCTTTTCAATGAAACCCGATGTATTCTTCCAATCCACCACGGCGCTTCCAGAGAAAATAGCACCGTGCTTGTCGGGATAAAGGGCGATCGGCAGCTCCTCCCAATGGATCAAATCCCGACTAACCGCATGCCCCCAGTGCATTGGTCCCCACGTGGTTCCTTGTGGATGATATTGAAAGAAGAGATGATATTCCCCTTCGAAATAGACCATCCCATTCGGATCATTCAGCCACTTTTCCTTCGGGGAAAAGTGAAATTGCGGACGATAGGTTTCTGAATAAATGCTCATTTTTTCTTGATAATGATTCGTCATAAGGATTCTCCTTTGCATTCGAAAGGCTGCACGATTGCCAGGGCAAGGTACAGCCTGAATTTAATTATGATTGGTTACGGTCATATCCATCCTGCTTTATTTTCAGCCACTCCTGTAACCCGAGGCGATCGAGTTCTTTCAAGTAATCCGCCCATTCTTCATCGGCTTTCCCATTGGTGATCCATTCCGCCTTTTTACGCTTCACATAAGCAAGCAGATCGGTCTCGATCTTCGAAAGCTTATCTAACTCCTCAAGGGAGAAGAATACTTTTGGATAGATGTTATCCGCCTTCATATCCGGTACCATGACATCCTTCATGAGCCCCAGTCTCCAGGCAGCATCATCCGGTTTCGTCGTCACGGCTCCATAGTATTCGTCCAAGATTGCCAGTGGACCGCCGACGGATGTCTTTTCCCTGAGCTCAACAGGAGCGGTTCCTTCTAATGGAAGGTGTTTTAATGAATGACTTGCACTATCCATTTCGAAGATGTTTTGCTGTTTGTCATCCCCATATGTTCCCCAGTTATTTTGAACCGATTGAAGCGGGTTATAGAATTGATCGATCCACTTCGCCGTCAGTTCAAGGTTCTCGTTCGCACTCGTGATGACCATTTTGTTCCGGTCAAATCCCATACCGTTCGTTCTCGCCACATTCTTCGTTCCATCGGGGCCTCCAAGGGCCGGCATGAGATCGTATTGATCGTTCATACCCGTGATGTTGGCTTTATCCCATGTGAAGTACATGCCGTAACGTCCTTCTTTCCCTTTCGACAGGTAGGTATTCCAATCCTGTTCAAAGGCTTCTACGTCAATCAAATCTTCTTTATATAATTCATTCAAATAATTGATGGCATCCTTATACCCTTCGTCGGCTGCCGTCAGCTTCACTTCACCGTCATTGGTGACGACCGTGTGATCCCAGTTCTCACCGAGTCCGAATGAACCGAACAAGAAGGACACATCTTCACCTCCATGATTGATGATGAAGGACATCGGGATTTCATCTGCCTCACCATTCCCGTTTGGATCCTGAGTCTTGAATGCTTTCAGGACTTCTTTAAGTTCATCGGTTGTTTTCGGCATTTCAAGCCCCAGTTTATTCAGCCATTCGACATTGATCCAAGGGAAGTCATCGACGGAGTGGATGCTTTCCTTTCCTGAACCAAGCTCTTCAATCCAAGGGAAGGAATAAATATGCCCATCCGGTGCCGTCATCATCGAGCGATATTCAGGCGCATCTTCCAACACCTTTTTCAGGTTGGGCATATGCTCATCAATCAGATCCTCAACAGGAACGATCGCTCCATCCTTCGCAAGCTTCAATAGCTCATAGTCACTGTATCCCGCATTCATGATCGCGTCTGGAAGCTCGCCGCTCGCGACAGCCAGATTCCGCTTTTCATTGAAGGTTTCCCCCGCTGTATAATTGGTCCAGTCGATCTTCACTCCCGTTTCTTCCTGGAGCCTTTTGAAGATCAGCTTTTCATTTGGATCATCCGGAGCAAGTGGTGAGCTGGATGTCATCATCTTAAGCGTCACCTGTTCCTCTAACGGAAACTTTACATTTTCCAGTTCATAATTCTCAGAAGAAGCACTTTCACTGTTGTTGCTGCACCCGGCTGCAAGCAGCATGCCTGACATCAGAAGTACCGACATTGTCTTCGTCTTTTTCCCCATTGTTAAACCCCCATTGATAAAATATAGATTATTTTAAAGATCCCACCATAACACCTTTTTCAAAGTATTTCTGGAAGAATGGATACATAATGATCAGCGGCAAGCTTGCTAATACGATGGATGAATACTTGATCATCTCTGAAATTCTTTGGAGTTCCGCAGCCGCCTGCTGGTCAGCGATCATGCCCGGCTGCACCTCATTCTGGATGAGGATCGATCGCAGGACGAGCTGTAACGGGTACAAATCCCGGTCTTCAAGGTAGATCATCGCATCGAAATATGAATTCCATTGTGCGATGAACGCATAGAGTGCGATGACAAAGATGATCGGCTTTGACAACGGAAACACGATGTTCAAGAAGATTTTGAACTCCGATGCCCCGTCGATCCTTGCTGCTTCCTTCAACTCATTCGGAATCGATTTGAAATACGTTCTTGCCAGGATAATGAACCAAACGTTGATGGCATTGGGAAGGATGATCGCCCAAATCGTGTTCAGCATCCCTAAGTCCTTCACCACCATATATGTCGGGATCAACCCTCCGTTGAAGAACATCGTGATGAGAAAGAACACCATGATGAACTTTCGTCCGACAAGCCCTTCAGCCGAGAGGGAATAGCCGGCAAAGATGCAGACACTCACGGTGATGAGCGTGAATCCGACAGAATAGAGAATCGAGTTGATGAATCCTTTGACGATTGTACCGTCCTCGAAGATCCGTTTATATCCCTCGAGCGTCCAATCCGAACCGCTGATGAGGAATCCTTTTTTCACCAGAACATTCGGCTCAAGAACCGAGGATAGTAGAACGTATATCAAAGGGAACAGAACAATGATCACGATTCCCCCAAGCAGGATTTTGTTAATGAAAAGAATGAGTTTATCACTCCTGGTGTATTGGTACACCTCGTTTCCCCCTTTCTATAAAAGACCTTCGCCTTCGTTTAATTTCTTGACCACACGGTTTACGAAAACTAATAAGATGACATTGATGACGGCATTGAACAACCCTACTGCCGTGGCGAATGAATAGTCACCTGCCTGCAGCCCTCGCTTGTATACATAGGTTGAAATGATTTCCGAGGTTGGAAGGTTCATAGACGTCTGTAACAGATAGGCTTTCTCAAATCCAATCGCCATGATGCCTCCTGCAGCCAGGATGAACAGGACCGCCATTACAGGCTTCAGCGTCGGAAGATCGATATGCCGGATGCGTTGCAGAAGGGATGCCCCATCTACGGTTGCTGCATCGTGAAGCTGGGGATCCACATTGGCGAGTGCCGCCACATAAATGATCGATGCCCACCCCGCACCCTGCCAAACTCCTGACCAGATATAGATGCTTCTGAAGGCATCAGGATCAGACATGAATGAAATCGGCTTATCCGTAAAAACCGACAGCATCGCATTAATCGGTCCAGTAGGTGATAGGAAGAGAAAGATCATCCCGGAGATGACGACGACTGAGATAAAGTGTGGTGCATAAAGGATGAGTTGAATATTCTTCTTCACCCCTGCTTTCCGGAGCTGATTCAGCATCAGTGCAAGGATGATCGGGATCGGAAACCCGATAAGAAGCTCGAAGGAACTTAATTTCAGAGTATTGACCAGGATATCCATGAAATTCGGAGACGATAAAAAGTCCGTAAAGTGCTTGAACCCCACCCATTCACTTCCATTGATCCCCCTGATGGGACTGAAATCCTTAAATGCGATGGATGCCCCATACATGGGAACATACTTGAAAATGATCGTAAGAATGATGGCAGGTGCAAGAAACAAATAGAGAATATAGTTTTTCTTCATATAATGGAGCTTGGTTTTGAGCTTCGAATTTTTCTTTGTTTCCGTTATGACTGGTGTATCTGCCTTGGCAAGTTCTTGCAATCTTTTGACCCCCTTTATATAAATCACTTTGTTCAGAAACAATGACCCTCCCCATTTAGGTGAGGATGTCTGTTGAGTTCACTTTACTAGAATCCTGGAATGAAAACGTTTACTATTTTCGGATGAAACAGTTTAAATTTTTTGGAAGTTTACTGCACACAAAAAAACCTCTGGCAGCTGCCAAAGGTTTTATTCCAAATCATTCAGTTCTTCATTGATCTTTTTGACCGCTTCTTCTGCCGAAGTTTTGACATCCTTCCCTCCGATTCCCACGTCTTCAAATAGCGCTTTGACTGCTTCGCTCACGACAGGATAGGCTGGGGTGATCGGTCGATTCCTTGAGTACTTTTGTGCCTGTTCCACGAAAATATTCTTCGGATACTCATTGAACTCGGGAAAGGCTTCTGCAACAGAATAACGAGCCGGAACATCCCCGGTGATCTCCACATACTTCTTTGCACCTTCAAAGCTGGTGACATACTGGATAAACTCCCATGCTTCATCGGGATAGTCAGTTTCAGATGAAATTCCGAGGGACCACCCTCCGTTTGGAACCGCCTGTTCGCTCCCTTTCGGCAGGGCGGTAATCCCGAAATCCTCACCCAGCCGGAAATCAGGGTTCATCATACTGAGACTCTCCACCATCCAGGAACCGAGGACCGTCATACCGAGCTTATCGGTCTCCAATGCTTCCTCGGGGAGTTCGACCTTGGCTACCCGGTGTTTCTGATAGAGATCCTGATAAAACTGTAGGGCTCTTAATGAAGCCGGGGAGTTCAAATAACCACTCGCTGTCTGATTGCCCGGATCCAGTACATCTCCGCCAAATTGCCAAAGGATAGGCATCTTGAAGTAGGATGGCGACTCCCCATCCGGAAATCCCTGGCCCGGGTCTATTCCCGTGATGTCAGGTGCTAAAGCAGAGATTTTCTTAGCAGCCTCGAGAACCTCATCCCAAGTCAGCGGGTCATGTGGATTTTTGGAAGGGAGGGGAACCCCTGCTTTTTCAAACAAATGGATGTTATAAAAGAGAGCCACACTTGATTCTGCAATCGGTGATAAATAGATTTCATCCTCGTATGTGATCCCCTTCAACGTAGGGGTTGCGAGATCCTCAATATGACCATCTTGTCTCATATAATCATCCAAAGACAGAAGACCACCCGCACTTGCATAAAGGGCAAGAGTCGGCGTATCGATTGTCAAAATATCAGGTGGGTCACCTGCTGCCATCTCAGTTCTAAGCTTCAACTCATAATCCCCATAAGGGATGGGGACCATCTCCACTTCGATCGTGGGATGCTCCTTATTAAAGTCTGCCACCAGCTCTTCATACGCCTGATTCTCAAGTTCTGTCCCCTTGTTTCTCCAGAATGTCAGTTGGATCTGGGCTTGTTCATCCAGCTTTTCTCCGTCCTTATCTCTGCTAGTTTCCTGGAATGAGGTAAAAGTGAAGATGCTGTAAATCCCTGCTGTCAACATTAGTAGCGCAGCCAGTACATAGATGGCAGTTAACTTATACTTCATCGTGCCTCCCCCTTATCCACTGTCATGGATTTCCGGTAATCAAGTGGCTTTAGCCCAAATCGCTTCTTGAATACAGTGCTGAAATAGCCGGAATTGGAATAGCCGACAAGATGTGCAATCTCGATGATCTTTAACTGTTCATCCATCAACAGGGAACGGGCTTTGTCCATTCGGAGGTTGACGAGATAATCACTGAAATTCTGTCCTACCAGTTCTTTGAACATCTCCGATAAATAGGCCGAGTTGATATGGAATTGATCAGCAAGGGAGGAGAGTGAAATTTCATTGGTGTAATGCTTGTCCATATACCGCCTTACATTTTCCACGATGGCAATTCCATTAGAGGAATGCCGGGTTTCACTCACCTTATCCGCAATCATTCTTGAAAGGTCCAGCAGTTGTCCTTTAACCCGGTACCGGGAAGTCAGTTCCCATATACCCAATTGACAATTCCACATCTTCTTCTCTAAATCACCGGTGTACAGATCATATTTCCTTGCCATGGATCCAAGCATAAAGAGCACCCGGCTGGCTGCAAAGGAATAAGACATCACCGATTGCCGGTCGCATTCAGCAAGGGTAGTCAGTAGATGCTTCTTGAAAGTCTCATAATCGCCCTGCTCCATGCTGTTTGACAACTTCCATTCCACATCGTCAGTGAATTCCACCGTCTGTTTACTCGTTGTCCCGTCAATGAATTGGGACGTGGCATCAGCGGAACTTTGACTCCAGGAGAGAAGGGAGGATATGTATCCGTTCTTTAATTGAGATAAACCCATGACTACTTTCCCCACCCCAATGACCGTTTCAACATTCAGATAGCTGTTGACATTCCGTTGCAGTTCCTGAACAAAAGTATGGATTGAATTCCCTCCCGAGTGTTGTAGACATAAGAAATGAATCATATTCTGATAGCTCGTGTCGTAGAAGGACATGATTCCTTCATGCTCATAGGATAATTCCCGGCACAACATCCTGAAGGGCAGAAACAAATCCCTAACCTGTTCAGGGTCACTACTCCGAATCTCTACGGTGATGAACTGAACAACCGTGTCCTCACCTGCCAGCACATCAAGCTTCAGCTGACTCAGTCTCTCCCCGGAAATATTCTTCCCTGCCCATTCATCCTTCACCAAATGAAGCAGGTACTGCTCTCTCATTTCCTCGGCGTGGAATTGGTTCATTCTGACCGTTTCCATTCTTCTCTGCTTCTCCGCTTCAATCTCACCCCTGCTCTTCCTGAGGGCAGCCGTCAATTCCTCGGGATCGACGGGCTTAAGCAGATAATCCTTCACTCCTTCGACCAAAGAGGAACGTACATATTCGAAATCTGCGTATCCCGACAAGACGATCACCTTGATATCAGGATACTTACCCGATAACGCTTTCACAAGCTGCATACCATCCAAGACCGGCATCCTGACATCGGTCAGGACAACATCAGGCATCACTTCTTCGATAACCTGTAACGCTTCCTTGCCATTGGAGGCTTCGCCGGCAATCACAAAGCCTTCTTCTTCCCAGTCCACTTTCCACTTCAACCCTCTTCGGATTTGAATTTCATCATCGACCAGAATCACCTTCAGCATGAAGATCCCCCTCTCCACTTTTTATGCGTAAGACAATGGTTGTGCCTTGATACTCTTTTGATGAAATATGATAGGTGAAATTTTCTCCATAATACAGCTTTAAACGCCCCAGGACATTTTTAAGTCCGATGCTTCGCCCTTTGCTTTCCAGTACATGACTGGATTCATGAGGACCGTGGTCACGTTTCAATTCTTCTACAATAGACTCAGGAATCCCGATTCCATTATCCTCAATCACAATCTCCACCCAATCATTCACTTTTTTCGTCGAAATACGAAGAACGGCCTCCGTTTTCTCTATGAAACTATATTTAACCGAATTCTCCACGAGTGGCTGGATAACGAACTTAATGATCGGGAGCGGAGAGGCTGCAGGATCCTCCTGAATGGAAACTGAGAGCGCCTCTTCATATCGCAGCTTCAGAATTTCCATAAACCTCCGTATATAGGTCATTTCTTCCCCAAGGGTCACCATGTCAGATTCCGTATTGAGGGAATATCTCATGATCCTCCCTAAATGGATCGTGACATCGATCACCTCTTTGTTCTTCCCTTGAGCTGCGAGACCACCGATGGTTTCCAAGGTATTATTTAAGAAATGGGGATTGATTTGCAGTAGCAATGCCTTGTATTCCGCATCCCTCCTGCGTATGTTGGCTTCATATTCTGTTTCAATCAGGGTATCGAGGCGGTTGGCCGTCTGGCCGAACACATCCACTACATAACCAATCTCATCATTCGCTGTCTTAATGGAAGGAATCAATTGCTTCGCTTTCTTAAATTCTCCCTTTTCAACAAGCTTCATGGCACCGGTCAATTTCCCCAAAGGCTTTACGATGGTAGAAGAAAAGAGATAAGACGCCATGATCGTCAATAAGAATATCCATCCACTCGTCAAAAGGAGATTCCTCTGAAGCTCATTAACCTGAGAGAACAGTTCGGACTTGGTAATTTCACGGACCAGCACCCATTCTCCTACCTTTGCCTTCTGATAGAAAATCATATACTCTTCTTTCTCGAAAGGGACCTCTATTAACCCCGAGCTGTTCGTCTCTGTCTTAATAGTCTTTAAGCTTTCCTTTACTACATTCTCCGGTGTATCGACGTTGCCCGTCAGCACATTTCTTCCGAGGCTGTCCAGGAGATAGACTCTCCCGTTCTCACCCAGCTTGATCTTGCTTAAGGCATTCTCAAGAAGGGACGATGGAAAATTCACCTTGATCACCCCGGATAAATCAAGGGTATTGATATCAAAGAGTGGCAGAAGGTAACTGTTCACCTGATCCGCCATCAGATCATTATGAGATCGAAGCCAGCGTTGATCGTCTTTATAGAATTCATCGAACCAAATGGTTTTCTCCAGAGGAGGAAGATTCCCGGCTGTCCCGGTTCCATCGTTCAGGTAAACGGATACGGACATCGCCTTGGAATTGTTGATCATCATCGAAGATAATTCCGCCTTTAACTGGTTCTTCATCAGAAGGCGTTCGGCATCGGATACCTCCCTATCATTCTCCTCGGACTTGATCCATTCTTGAGTCGTAGGGTTAACCAGTACCTGTTTTCCTAAATCCTCTGCCTGTGACGTGATCGAATCAATATACAGGGAATACTGCTCCATCATTTCAATCGTCGAACTCTTGGTACGTTCTTCCATGATGGACGTAAACCAGTTGGGAATGAGAATCGATAGAACTAGAAAAGGAAAGGTCAGCAGCAAGGTGAAAATCATAAATAATCGGTTGCGAAGTGAGAAAAACATAGTGCCTCCAAGGTCGATGCTTATTATTTGAAAAGTAAAACTATTATTCTTTTAAATTTACCATAGAATAAGGATGGGAAAAAGACAGAAAGATATGGGGAGGTTGGAATATGATTATAGATATTTAGAGGTTGCCCGCTTTTGCTAAGACACCTAAATATAAAGGAGAAATAAGGGTGAGTATCTGAAATATTAAATGTTAATAAAAGGTTTGATAGATTTTGCCTACTGGCATTCTATCAAACCTATATTTCTACACACGTCCCAAAACTATTACATTGTAATGAACCTTAAAATGGCCCCCAGTTCATCAAAACCCCTATTGTAAGAAAGATAGAACCAAGTACAATCCAGATCAACAATAAAGGCATCATAAAACGAATCCACTTAGTCCAGGAGATCCCGGCTATCGCCAAATTTGCCATAAGTATCCCAGATGTTGGAGTTATGGTATTTGTAAACCCATCGCCCATTTTGTATGCTTGAACAGCCACTTGACGAGGGATTTCCATTAAGTCTGCAAGAGGTGTCATGATAGGCATAACTATCACTGCTTGTCCACTCCCTGAGGAAACAAGAATATTGAAGATTAAATTGGCTACGAACATAACCAATGCACCTACCACGCTGGTGAAAGGGGTCATCATGGTGGCCATCCCTTCGACAACAGTATCGAGAATCCTACCATCTTCTAGAATGACAACGATGGAGCGGGCCATACCGATAATTAATGCACCGTATACTAATCCTTTCGCCCCTTCAAAGAATTCGGATACGAGTTTATTCGGACTCATTCTCACAATAATGGCTGTACCTGCAGCGATGATCAAGAAGATAGCGGCCATTTCATTCAATGACCATTTATATTGAAATACACCGAAAACATAAATACCAATTCCTACAACCAACCATGCCAGGACAAGCTTGTGCAGTCCTGTTATTTCCTGTTTCCCCGAAACTTCTTCCTTTTGTTCAATTTTTGGAAATGGAGTTTTTCCCAGTACACTTTTGGAAGGATCATTCTTAATTTTCTTTGCATAATAAGCCACATAAGTAATAGTTGAAATCAATACCGCGAGATAAATAATAATTCGATATCCGATTCCAGAAAACAATGGAAGTTGTGCGATTTGCTGAGCAGTTCCTGTAGTCAGAGGATCTAAAAATGCAGTATTAAAACCTGCATATGCGCCTAAATAGATAATGGCTACTCCGACGATGGCATCAAGCTTCATGGAGCGAGCAAGGATGATACCAATGGGTATAAAAGCAATGACGGCATTGACAATGATACCTAGCGCTCCAAAAACTGAGAATAAAATACTGACACCTGCAATCAATAGCAATTCTTTATTCCTAGTCTTTTCAATTGTTTTGAGGATTAGTGCATCTATTGCTCCCGTCGATTCAATGACTGCAAATGCTCCTCCAATTATCAACACTAAGAAAATCAGTGGTGCAGAGCTGATCATTCCTTCTTGAATTGCCAAGAACACATCCATTAAGGTAGCAGGAGATGACTCCACATTCTGATAGCTGTCTGGAACGACCATTGTAATGCCATCCACTTCTTCTCTCGAAAACTCTCCAGCAGGGATTATGTATGTCATGATAGCAATTAATACGAGTATCCCAAATAAGATGACATAAGCATCGGGTATACCCCACTTCCGCTTCTTTTCTTTTGACGTGATTGTTTGAACTTCCATCGTTTTTACCCTCCCTCTTCTTAATCTTCTGAATATTCTGTTGACTAACACCATATTAAATCATACAATTTAATTTAACAACAATAAATTAAAAACTTTATTTCAATGGAGATTTGATTATGGCTTATTTAGAAAACACCCAGCAAAACTATCATCACTTAACAAAAGGTCTTAAAAAGGTGGCAGAATCCTTACGTGCAAATCCTGTTCTGTTCGCAACACACCCTGCGAAAAAGACTGCTGAAATCATTGATGTCAGTGAGACAATGGTTATACGTTTTTGCAAAGCAATCGGCTACGCAGGCTATGGGGAGTTACAAAAGGATGTTCAACAAAGTCTATTATCCTTAAAGCCTCCCAAAAGGGATAACGATCACGAACAAGTGAATTCTTTCGAACGAATCATGCAATCTGATGAAGAGAACATTCATCAGGCATCCCTCAACATTGATTGGGAAATTGCCAAACAAATCGTTGATTGTCTCGTTCAATCCGAGTCCACCAACATAGTCGGATATTACCACTCGTTTTCCTATGCTCACTGGTTTTATTTCCTGTTGCATCATTTAATTGATAACACCTCCCTTTATCGACCAGAAACGGATATCGGTTTCACGAAAAAAGGAAGCGATCATACGGTTATCATCTTTTCCTACTACCGTTATGCCTTAGAGGGCATCCGACTTGCAAAGGAGGCTAAAGAAAACGGGAACACGATTGTAATCATCACGGATTCCCAGCTCTCCCCCATTGCTGAATATGGTGATTACGTTCTTACCATTCACTCAGCAAAGAAATCGATACTTGAAAAAGGACCCATAACGTTTTCAGTGTTAAACGCTTTGCTACTGCACGTTGCTCAGAAAACGGGAAAAATGGACTTTGTTAATCCGGCCAACACTTATTATATAAAGTGAGAGGAGAACTTATAATGAACGCTCCCTTTAAAGAGAAGATACGGAATACCTTTGATTTCCTCCATGCCAACCCTGAAATAAGCTGGGAGGAAAAGAACACCACCACCTATATCGAAAACACGCTTAAACAAGCCGGTTGTCATGTAGAAACGTTCGAAGACTGTACTGGGGTAATTGGCGATTATGGGAACTTCAGTGGAGATGTTCCCATAATTGGAATACGGGCAGATATCGATGCACTATGGCAGAAGGTCGACGGGGAACTACAGGCTAATCATTCCTGTGGTCATGATGCTCATATGACCATGGTCCTTGGGGTTATGTGGAAAATTCAGGAGGATGAGCATCTAAAAGACAATATTGGTATTCGCTTTATCTTTCAACCTGCAGAGGAAGTCGGGGCGGGTGCATTAAAGATGGTCGAAAAGGGCATTGTGGATGAAATCGACTATCTATATGGTATTCATCTACGTCCCATTCAGGAGACGGCGAATGGCTTCGCCTCACCTTCGATTCTTCACGGAGCGACAGGCTCATTAGCATTTGAGATAAAAGGGGACGATGCCCACGGAGCCCGTCCCCACTTGACTCACAATGCCATTGAAATTGGGAATCATATCCTTAATGCATTAAATACGATTCATTTAAATCCAAGCATTGCCCATTCTATCAAAGTAACTAAATTTCAAGCTGGAGGAAAGAGCCTTAACATTATTCCAGGCAGTGCAGCTATCGGTCTTGACCTCCGTTCCCAAACCAATGAACTCATGAAAGAATTGCATGAGAGAGTAAACGAAATTCTTCATACAACAAGTGAATTGTATGGAGTACCGATAGAAGTGACGAAAGATTACGGTATAGCTGCGTCAGAAGTGAGTGAAGAAGCACAAGAATATGCACACAGAGCAATCGTGAATGTGTTGGGAGAAGAGAAAGTGAACCCTCCACTTGTGACACCCGGCGGGGATGATTTCCACTTTTACACCATTAAAAAGCCTCACCTTAAAGCCACTATGGTAGGCCTTGGCTGTGATTTAAAACCCGGCCTTCATCATCCTGATATGGCTTTTGAAAAGGACTCCTTGTTTAATGGCATCGAGATTTTGACAGAAATTGTGAAACTCCATTCCAGGAAGGATGGGTAAGAATGAAACCAATTTTCATTAAAGAAGTGATTCTTCACACGATTAACGTTTCTCTGAAATCTCCTTTCACTACAAGTTTCGGAACTATTCAGACAAAAGAGGTCTGCCTAGTAGAAGTAATTGATGAATCTGGTTTATCTGGATGGGGAGAAACCGTCACAAGCGACGAGCCTTACTACAATGAAGAAACGACCCAAACGGCGTTATATATTCTAAAAGACTTCCTCATTCCAAAATTGATTAAGAAAGAAATCAGCCATCCGAAGGAAGTCCACCAAATGCTTTCCTTCGTACGGAGGCATCAAATCGCTAAAGCTGCAATTGAAACGGCCATTTGGGACGTCTTTAGTAAAAAGAACCATAAACCTTTATGTGAAGTCCTCGGGGGACACCAGAAAAAGGTGGCTGTTGGAAAAAGCATTGGAATACAGAATTCCCCTGAAGAACTTGTCTCTAAAGTCTCTCAATACGTGCATGAAGGCTTTCAAAAGATCAAAATAAAAACCGCACCCGGTGCAGACATAGAGTATATCAGGAAAGTCAGAGAAGCATTTCCTGACATCAATTTAATGGCTGATGCCAATTCAGCCTATTCACTTGAAGACATAGAGCACTTAAAGCAACTAGATCAATATAATCTACTTATGATCGAACAACCCCTCGCCCATGATGACATCATTGATCACAGTGCTCTTCAGGGAGAAATGTCCACCCCGATCTGCCTTGATGAAAGCATCCACAGCTATGAAGACGCGCGAAAGGCCATTGAACTGGGCAGCTGTAAAATCATCAATATTAAAATTGGACGCGTAGGAGGATTACAGGAATCAATTCGAATTCATGACTTATGCAAACACCACAACATCCCCGTATGGTGCGGCGGTATGCTTGAAACAGGTATCGGGAGGTCCCATAACCTTCACATGACAACCCTTTCTAACTTTACCATTCCTGGTGACACCGCCCCTTCTTCCCACTACTGGAAAGAAGACATCATAACGGAAGATATCGTCATGGAGAACGGCTATATTCAGGTACCATCAGGAACCGGAATAGGTGCAGAGATAAGCAGAGCTGCTCTGCAAGAAAGATTGATCCGCTCTGAATCTGTAGTCAGTGATTATTCGGTGCACCCGATACCAAGCTAGAATTTAAAGGGAAAAGGACAGATAGCTGCTTTATAGATACATCTGTCCTTGGTTTCTAAAATCAACAAAGATTCTTAATGGTGGCACCATTTTTAGCACTAATGAATAACGTGGCTTTGACGAGGAGCTTATTATTCCATAGAGACCGTACTCTGTCTCAGGAAATAAAGCTGGGGAGGCGGACAAGACCCTGCCCTACCCCTGCTTACCAATTGCACCCTGCTCTTCGTTTAATAACATCACACCGATCAAGCCAACCATTGAGAAAATCATCGGGGTGAAGAAACCGTAGAAGTATCCATCACTGATACTGCCTGATGTGGACTGAACACTTTCCAATATAGAGCCAAAAACGCCGGGCAGCAATACGGCACTAAGAAATCCACCCGTATTCGCAAACCCTGAAACGCTGCCGGATTCCGTTACAGGAAAAGATTTACGAACAGCGGCAAACGTCAATGAATTTGCCCCGAATCCAAATCCTATGATAAAGAATAGGATTATCACCAGGAAAAGTGGCGGTTGCCCTTTAAATAAAAGAAAGGCAGTCCAACACATTAAAACCGTGATATGAAAAACAACATAGGGCCGTTTAATTTTTCCTAAATAGCTTGAAACCCATCCTATAAGCGGTGCTCCCACTAGTGCTCCAATTAGACTGATCATAATGACCTGACTTGCTTCTATACGTGTCATTCCATATACATCCATTGCATAGGGAACCGCCCATGAACCGATAAACCCTATATATCCTCCTACAATCCCAAAGTGACACAAGAATAATGCCCAGGCCTGTCGATTTAAGAATATTCTTCGCAGTAACACTGGTATTTTTTCATGTTGTAATGTCCTTTTCACAAGTAACGGCTGTTTTGGTTTATTGACAAGTATCAAAAAAAGAAAAAAACTCCATACACACAAAAGAATCCCCGTTGATAGAAATGATCCCCTCCATCCAAACGAGACGATCACTGCAGAGAAAGGAACGGTCGCCAATAGGAAGCCCAGGCTTCCTGTCATCCCGGCAAAACCAATTAATCGTGGGAATTCCCCCTTGCCAAACCACAGACTCAGTATTAACACCATACTTACCCAGATGGTCGCATCCCCGATTCCCGTTAGGATTCGGGCAAAAAACAGGATAAAGGCATGTGTGCCCAAACTATAAAGGATTGTACCTATACCAGTAAGTGCCGCACCGGAAATAAGAAAAAGATTCGGTCCATATCGATCAACCAAAATACCCATTGGAATTTGTAAGCCAGTGTATACAAAAAACTGAATACTTGCCACCAATCCGATCGTGGAAGCCTTCACACTAAAATCAGCCATTAATTTGTCTGTAATCAAACCCGGAGCGGTCCGCTGACTCGATATGATTAAGTAAGTAAACAATACGGAAGCAAAGATTACCCATCTGAATCTGTTAGTGTGTATGTCCAATGCTATCTACCCCTGTTTGCTTTTATTCCTAAATATATGGGGGACTTTATAAAGTAGTAACATAATTTACTAAGAGTTCTTTGGCTGAAGATTTTAAATATGCTCTTCATATCTAGGCTAAGTCGTTCCTTTTTTACTATCACTAATCCACCATACAAAATGGATAACACCTATTAACATTGCAAAGGAAAGAATTACATTAAAAATACTTGGTGTAAAGGATAGATATAGGGCAAAATCCTTTTCACCCCAGGTCCCACTATCGGCACCTGTGATTACTGCTGTGATGTATTTGTACCATAAATGACCATATGGAGTGGTCTAATGTATTTTCCTTCGAAACGGATAATTGAATGGCTATTTATTAAATCAGTCAATCACAAACCCGATTTTACCCAACTGATCTGAGGACTCGATTCTACTGAAGGCTCCTTTGAAATCATCCAAAGAATAAACTCGATCAACTATAGGCTTAATTCCATGAACGTTAATAAATTTCACCATTTCTAAAAATTCTTCATTGCTTCCCATTGTCGATCCCAGGAGGCTAAGCTGTCCATAGAAAAAATCACGCAAGTTAATTTGAGCAACATCCCCAGCAGAAGCACCGAATGTAACCACAGTACCACCTTGAGTTACCTGATGAAGCGACTTGTTAATCGTAGCCGCACCAACTGAGTCAATGACCAGATCCACTTTTTCACCAGAAAGCAATTGATCCCAATCCTCATTACTATCAATTGCCTTATCTGCACCAAGTTCAATCGCTTTCCGGCACTTTTCAGCTGAACGTGAAGTGACATAAACGATCGCTCCAGCAGCCTTCGCAAATTGCAATAAAAAAGTGGCTACACCACTCCCGATTCCAGGTATCAGAACTTTCATGCCTGACTGAACTTTTCCTTTTGTAAACATTGCACGGTATGCTGTAAGAGCTGAAAGTGACAATACACCTGCTTCTTCCCAGGATAAATGTTCAGGTTTAGGCGCTACATTAACAGCAGGAACCGCAACCTTCTCGGCAAACGTGCCGTGAAGTGGATGTCCAAGAATGGAAAAACCTTCAGGAGGGGCATCCGTGTTCTCCTTCCAGCCGATCCCCGGATTTATTATCACTTCATCTCCGACTCGAACATTCTGTACCTCTGTACCAACAGCCTCTATCACTCCAGCGCCATCTGATCCGATGATTAATGGTGGTTCTGTAGATTTGTGTCGATCAAGAATAAATAAATCACGATGATTCAGCCCTGCAGCTCTCAACTTTACTATTACTTCTCTTGCTTTTGGCTGAGGGTTCTGCATCTGATGTAATGAGAGTCCATTTACACCTGTGCTCCCTTCATGAACTAATGCTTTCATCATTACGTACCACTCCAATTCCGTTATGATTTTACATTTACAATAACATGATTAACTCTCACATCAATAAGCAAACGAACTCTCACTACTTCCTTCGTCTCTTTGAAGCGTGGGGACGGTTCTCGTGAAGCGTGGGGACGGTTCTCGTGCTTCCATCAGCACCCTTATACTATCGTCCATTTGTGGACTCAGGTACCTGTCACTTGGCTTGCAAGTTCACAAAATATCAGGGTTTTATCATCGATTCATTTCCATTATAATTGTATGAGGGAGGTGATAAAATGGAAAAGCAAATCATAAACATGTTATCTGATATTCAACGGAACATGAAGGTGTTCGACCAAAACTTGAAAGAGCTTGACCGTAATATGAAAGCGCTCGATGGAAGAATGCAAGGAATCGAAGGTAATATGCAAGGACTTGAAAGTAATTTGCAAGGACTCGGCCAAAAAATGCAAGGACTCGAAAGTAATGTGCAAGGACTCGGCCAAAAAATGCAAGGACTCGAAAGTAATGTGCAAGGGGTCGAAGGAAATATGAAGGAGTTCAGAAGTGACTTGAAAGAGATAAAGGAAACGGTTAACAGAATCGAAGTATCACAAAGAGAAGATGTCATTGCTATATTAAAAGTAGGCAACCAATGTTCTGAAACGGACTTCAATTATCTGAACACAAGAATCACAGATATTGATAAACGGGTTTTCACCCTCGAGAATCGAGCTGAAGGGTAATCGTCATATCTCGATATAATAGTAATGACGGTTCCCCTATACCTACTCTTCATTTCCTCTCACCATGATCCACACTCCATTTCTTCGATTTTTCTTTTGTTAGACTTTCCATAATGAAAACCCTAAAATCCTTGATCCTCTAAAAGTAAAGCTTCATGATGCACCGGGACCGGCTAAGACGATTCTGTAAGCCAAGGGATCAACCATAGTCTCAGTATGAATAAAGCCATTCTCACTATTCCATGAGAATGGCTTTATTGTGATGTTCATTGATAGATGCGCTCTGTGTTTCTGTGATTCTCTACACCCCTGTAAAATCTTGTTCTCCCATCATCCGTTTATTAGGGTAGATCTTCAATGAGTGAAGCAAGCGCCGTCGTTTGTTAGCATGATGAAACGTGTGGTTATTTGCAATGGATTCAGTCCTCCAATATTAACTGGTGAAAATCCTTCCTTTCCTTCCCCCCAAAAAAGAAAGGGACCAAGAAGCAGTCCCTCTCTAAACAAATTCACTCAACAATAACCAATAACAAGGATTTAGCGGCAGATTAGGCGGTACTGGAATAACGGCTGAATTATATCCGACGATAAAGCTTGCCGGATCAGTCGCAGATGCCCATCCCGCAGTGAAAGATTCATTTACAATGGTATTACCCGTACTGAAAACATCTGCGCTGCCCAAATAGTTGTTATCGATTCCAGCGAGTCCTTTCCCTGCAGTATTTTGAACGGTATTTCCATAAAAAGCTAAAAATTTAAAAATATTCAGGTTGGGCCCAAACAGTAAGACAGGAACATTTCCTTCACTGATGGTCGTATTATCGATGATATACAATCCAAAATTCTCACCTGTAAATTCTTCCATGAGAAGAAGGTGACGCAGCGTAAAGGGGGAGGTCAATTGTGTATTATTCCTTATGACCAAATCTCCCTTGAGTGTACCTGAACTGACTGCTATATTCGTGATAATGATGAAGCTGCACCTGACAGCCCCTGAATCAGAGACAAACGTATTGGTGTCAATGATACTCTGCCCTGAAGTAGAAGAAATAATGATATACCGATAATTATTGTTAAGCGCCGCAGCCGGTGCATAATTAAAGTCACAATTGGTGATCTGAAATTCAGAGGCAATCAGTGAAATACCGAACTCACATACAGAGAGTTCACAATCATCGACATAAATTCCGGTAGCTGATACATTCCCCACTCGAATGATCGATTCAGTGGATACGATGGATGGGAAATTTTGAACGAGGGACATGTTTTGGAAAACCACATTCGATACCGTTACATTGAACATGAACGTTACAGCATTATTCGCAGTAATGACGGTCGTTGCGCCTTTACCTTGTCCCTCTATTGTGACCGACTTGTTCACATTCAAGGTGGAGTTAATGATAAAGGTTTCAGCGTCGAGTAATAATCGATCCCCATTTACTGCGGCAGTTAAAGCAGCTTGGATCGTGGTAAATGGTCGAGTGGAGCCTACCAGCAGGGTATTCCCTGTTGGAGGAGGTATCGTCCTTGTTGTGGGAGGAACAGGTTGTTGTTGCTTATAAAAAGTATTACCTGTGGATATATCAATATATAGATCTCCATCATTACCAATATCGCAGGTTGGTGATCCCACTCCTGTTAAAACGGGAGTACCAGCCGGTCCTTGAGGTCCCTCAGGCCCTTCTGGTCCAGCTGGTCCTTGTGGTCCCTCAGGCCCTTCTGATCCAGCTGGTCCCTGTGGCCCCTCAGGCCCTTCTGATCCAGCTGGTCCCTGTGGCCCCTCAGGCCCTTCTGATCCAGCTGGTCCCTGTGGCCCCTCAGGCCCTTGGGGTCCAGCTGGTCCTTGTGGTCCTGGTGGTCCTTGTGGTCCTGGTGGTCCCGGCGGTCCTGGTGGAGGTGGGTAAAAGTCACACCCCTCAGGAGGAAGTATACGATTAGGATCACACTGGATTCGTTTTTTTTTATACAATTCATCACCCCTAAAAACAATATTTAATATAATAGTATGATGAGTTTAATGTAATGCTTGGACAAAAAATGAACCAAAGGGACAAGTACCATGGCTTATATACAAAAGGGGCTATGGTACCTGTACCCTTGACCTAATAAGTGTACAAAAAAAGAGCGAGTCACCCTGGTTATCCCCTCGCTCTGCACTCCCACTTCAATATGAGTTTAATATCCTTGATTAATTAAGGACGGTTTTCGTGCTTCCTTTTCATCAAGCCGAACCGCCAGAACCGCCCGTATGCTTCACCCAAAAGACCCATTAACACCCCTTACACCTTCAAACTATCAATCTGAAACTCTGACACGTTCTTCGCGTACTCCGTCACCAACATCCCAATCCCTCCCCCTTTTCATCATTTAACCCTTAGCCAAGGGACCTGTCCCCATGGCGCAAAAATTTGTTGGATTGTTGGTTAGGGCATAAGAAAAAACGCGTGGGGACGCGTTTTTTCTAGTTTGCAATTTTGTTTTTCGAGAAGCGCGGAGACCATTCCATTGGTCCGCCCGTTCAGGTAGAAAAGAGCTCTACGCCTTTCACACCTTTATCTTACGCCCCTTCCATTTCACCGAATGAAAAACATTCACCCGAACAAAAGAATAAAGGAAAATCACTGCGAAGAAGGCAAACAGCAACGGATAAAAAAGGAAATACACCCATCTGAAATCCCCGACCCTGCGGGCAAACCATGCTGTTTGAACGGAATAGAGGATATACAATGCCCCATTGACGATCATAGCGGCGGTTCTTTCCTCCATAATCGAAGAGATCAATGAAGACGCGGTGGTTAAACTTCCGGTAATCCAGAGGATGACCATCAACATGACGACAGGATGAGTGGACTTGGAACCAACGGCAAAACTTTTGCACCAGCCTTCGATAAGGCTTCCCAAACCTTCCGGATACATGCGGAACGAAATGATCCCCCTGCCGCCCAGGCAGCGAACGGGAAGGTTCTGATCAAGAAAGGCCTCTCCCAGTGCCAGATCATCCATGATGGCCCCCTCTATCTTTTCATGTCCTCCGGATAAAAAGTAATCGTCGCGATTACATAGAATACAAGGACCGAACGAGCCAGCGGCTTTGAACCGGGATCCCCAGACGGTAAATAGATTCATCCCCACCACGACGATGATGTTAAATACAATAGAGAGATGCTCATACACACGCTCCACTGTGTGATAGGGCTGCAAGGCGAGGATACCCCTGGCTCCTTTCCTCTTGTAGAAATGCAAAAGATTACGTAATCCATCCACACTGGTGAATCGGGTATCGGCATCCAGGAACAGCAGCCAGCTCCCTTTCGCCTCCTTGGCACCGCGCCAGCAGGCAGACGATTTTCCTGCCCCTTTATTCTGCAGGACCGTGACACCGTAGCTTTCTGCGATCTCAACGGTCCGGTCCGAAGAATCGTCATCCACCAACAGAATTTCAAATGATTTGAATCGCTGCTCCTGCAACGACTGCAATAACGGGGAGAGCCTGCCTTCTTCATTCCTGGCAGGGATTATAATGGACAGAAACGGCAAACCATCCGTATGTCTGGAGGTGAATCTTGGAATCGGCAAGGACCAAAACATGGTGATGCCAATGATCCCCCCCAGGAAACCCAGGATGAGATTAATCACTTCTGAAATTGTCATTTCACCTGCCTCCTTCCTCTAGAACTTGCCAATCCCCGTTCAACCTTTATGTAGCTGCATTTACTTACAATAGTCTGCTTCACTTCTTCCCATGGCCTGACGTAATGGCCGAAATCCTCCCGCGATTGTAACGTTGCACAACGATAATCGGAAGGTTGAAGAAGGCGGCATACAGAATCATCACCCATCCTGCCCATACTGGATTCCATATGAAGAATAGCGGAGCAGGGAGAATGGACAGCCAATGTGTTAATTCCGCTCGTTTCGTTTCTGCCGCAAATACGATCAAGTCCCTCGACTTCGTTCCATGCAACCCCTTTTTACTGTATCCCTTTTTGAAAAAAATCGTACCGTCCAGAATAAGTCCCTTCCACTTCTTTACCCGGAATAAACGCTGCCACAATGCACCGGACTGTTCAAAAGAGAACGTCCGAAACCAGAAATGGTCTTTCAGAAACCATGTCAAAGGCAGTTTCAAGCAAACACTTGAAATGAAGAGATGAAAGAACGTCCAGGCAAGCACATCAATGAGTATGATCCAATGGACAGGCAGTGATACGATCATGACATCACCCCTTTTTTATACAGAATCCCTCTCCATAATCTTCTCGCCTACGAGCTGGCCGCTTAAGGTAACCATCGGCATTCCGCCGCCGGGATTCACCGTCCCCCCGACAAAGTAGAGGTTGTCGTAGCGTTCACTCTGTTTCGGATGCTTCAACCCTTTATTCTTCTTACTGTCTGAAACGGTCCCATAAATCGCACCGCGGTCGGAACCATACGTGCGCCTGATATCTTCCGGTGTCCACATATCCCTGGTGACAAGATGCTCCCGCAAGCCATCAAGGCCCATCTTCTCCAACTTGATCAGGACCCGCTCAGCGAATTGTTCATAGTCCGCTTGTGTATATGGATTCTCATCCCGGATAAAAGGAATATGAGGCAGCACCTTGATATTTTCATGTCCAGGAGGGGCCTGTGTCGGGTCGGTCTTATTGACATTCACGAGATAAATGACCGGATCCTCCGGCAGTTCATGGCGGTGAAAGATCGATTCCATTTGCTCCTTCATATTTTCGGCAAAAAAGAAATTATGATGGCACAACTGCGGATAACTCTTCTTCACACCCAGATGCATGACAAGGCCGGAGCTTGCCGGTTCGAATTTCTTTTTTAATTTATTAATATAATCGCTGTCTTCCTCCAGTAATCGCTCGTAAACCGGTATGACTTCCATATTGGAAACATAATGATCGGCCGCCACCCGCGTCCCGTCTTCCAAAACGGCTCCGGTAATGTCGCCATCTTTCTTGTCTAGTTTGACGATCTGCCTTCCAAGATGAAAGGTTACCCCCACTTCTTCTGCCAGCTTTACAAGACCGTCCGCGAGCTTGTGCAACCCGCCGGGAACGTACCATGCTCCCTGATCATGCTGCATGTAGATCATCATATTCATCACGGCCGGCGCATCGTAAGGAGACGAACCCACATACTTGATAAAATAGGAGAGCATATCGCGAAATTGCTTATGACTGATCCGCTTATCGAGGGATTTATACACCGTGGACATCAGGTCAATGTTCTTCAAGACACTGAACAGTCCCGCTTGCTTGACGATTCCTTTTGCCGTATCCGCACCTTTAAATAAGGTTTTATCCGTCATATCGTAATGGGTCTTCGAATGCTCCAGCAGACGTTGATATTCACGAATGTCCTTTTCACTGAGAGAGGCGTTCTTCTCTCGCATGTCGTCCACATCTTCATACAAGTCTATGACATTTCCATCGGGGAAGAAGGAACGCCATTGATGATCCAGCCTTTCAATCTGGACATAATCCTTCATCGATTTACCGCTGGCCGCAAACAATTTCTCAAAGATCTGGGGCATCGTCAAAATGGACGGGCCGAGATCGAACCCAAAGCCGTCTTGCTCGAGCCGGTTTAACTTCCCTCCAATATGATCGTTTTTTTCATATAAGGAAACTTCGTATCCCGCCTGTGCGAGTGTAATGGCAGCCGACACCCCGCCGAGTCCGCCTCCAATGATAAGTACCGTTTTATTTTTCAATGGTTACCGTTCCTCCTGTTCCGAAATCTTGTTTGGAGTATGTATGTTTATCTAAAACACTTTCAACATCTGCCTGGCCTTGTGCCAGTTCCATACCAAGCTCCTCCTGACCCATCTCTGGATCATGGAACTAGACCCGGTTTGGCCTGCTTTTTCCAATACATCAAGTCTGTATCCTTTGCACTTATCTTATACCCTCAATGCCTCTAAGAAAAAACGTTGAATGTGTTTGGGTCATGGTTCAATATGGAGGGGCTTCAGCCACAGCTTTGATTTTCCCTGCGATCAATCGCCAGGCATCTTCTGCCCTTTCTTTTGGTCCCAGATGGGTAAACGCATGGGCACAGCCCCTGAATATCGCCTCTTGAACGTTCACCCCTGCTGCTTTTAATTTCTCCACATAACATTCGGCTTCCGGCCTGAATGCATCGGACTCAGCTATGAGAATCAGGGCTGAGGCTAAGCGGCCGCTAACCTCGGCACGGACAGGGGAAGCGAGAAGATGCCCCGCTTGTCCCTTCCCTGGGACGTAACACATATGGATAAAATGGGCTGCTTTTGGAAAAAGGGAACGCCACTTGTCTGGTTCCGGCTTCTCAGCATGAGGGGTGACAAAATCCAGCATAGGGCACGATAGCACTTGGAGCAGGGGCTGCTCGTCCCCCTTCTCTTCAAGATAGAGGCAAAGGGCAGCAGCAATATTTCCACCTGAGCTTTGTCCGCCAACCATGACCTTTTCTGCCTCAATGCCCAACTCCTCCGCTCTTCCCTTCACCCATTGAATGATGTCATAGCCCTGTTCAATGGCTTTCGGAAAAGGATACTCGGGTGCCTTGCCATATTCGACATTCAGAACCACACATTCGGCCTGATTCGCCAGGTAACGGCAATAGGGATCATCCATCTCCTTATCATTCATAATGAACGCCCCACCATGGAAGTTGATATAGACAGGGAGTTTTTTCTGATTTGCTGCGAAAGGATAATAGAAGGAAACGTAAGTGGGCCCAACAGATGTTTCAACTAACACATCTTTTTTCATTTGTACATCCTGCCGGGGGATCATAGGTGTTTTGTTGGATGGATGAGAAAAGAGACGCAGTAATTTTGCCATCATGACACGGAACATAAACGTTACCTCCCTTGGTAGTATAGTAGCTGCCATTCTTCGACACGTGCTGCTCCGGTAAGGATCGGTTTGCCTTCTACTATTCTAGTATTCCCCCGAAAAAGTGGCATTACACTTCTTAATAGATGAAACGGGGATAGTTCCTGAAGCACAGGGACGGTTCTCATGCTTCCTTTTTTCATCTACCAGAAACAATCCTCACCCCCCACTAACCCTCTCCCTTCCAATCAATCCCCCAGACTCTATCACACCCAGTAACATAACAAAAAGCTTGGTACTCCCCAAGCTTTTTTAGTGGTAATATAAATATCGACCTAAGTATATCTTTCACCGTCTTTCCTTTAACTTTTGTCAGATTTTCGCTTTTTTGATAGTCTGTAAAGATCGAATGGCAGCCAAAAGATTAATGGCAAAATCCCTATCGCCACAAATTTATAATTATTTTCTGGAAAAACAAAGTAAATAAGCGCTAGACTTAAAGCAAATAATAAATAGGTTAACCAAAATAATTGGGGCTTCTCAAATAACATTAATAACACTCCCTTTGTACTTAAAGTTAAAAACCACCTGTAAAAAAGTGGTTTTTAACCATTATATACCTATCCAGATCTTTTTTTCACTAGTCGAATAGTCCAGCAACATCATATGATGTTTGTCACCGTATGTTTTTAGATTCTGCCTTTCCATCATATAACTTCCGCTAAGAATCTTGTAATCGCGTCGGGAACTGAAGAAACCTGTACTCATACCATAAGCCACACAAATTGCAGCACCAGCTCCTGCAAATCTACCAACATAAGGAATCCAACTTACAATCAAACTGGCGATTGCAGCAGTCGCAGTTTTGTCAGCAAACGATACTTCATAATCTTTCCATACTCCGTAGTACCATTCTCCAACCGGGACAGGTACCTCGGTCTACTTTCAAAATTCGAAAAATGGCTCCTTGTTTTCACCCATGAACCCAACTCCCCCACTAACCCTCTCCCTCCCCATCAATCCCCCATCCTCCACCACACCCAACATATCCATCATCACCGCAAACGGCACTTCATACCCCGACAAAATCCCAGCTTCCTGACACCCCTCCCACAACTCCCTATAACTAATAAGCGTATACCCGTCCTCACGCCTCACCCGGTCGCCACCCAACAACCCCATCACCACCCCATACACCTTCAAACTATCAATCTGAAACTCTGACACGTTCTCCGCATACTCCGTCACAAACATCCCATTCCCTCCCCTTTATCATTATCTATCTCTGAGCCAAGGGACCTGTCCCCATGGCGCACCTTTGGCTCACTCAAACCGAAGCACCAGAACCCTCCCCCTGCATCCATCCACCCCGAAACCTTCCAAACTCCCTCACAAACTCCAACTTCACCGTCCCCACCGGCCCATTCCGGTTCTTCGCAATCTTCACTTCTACTTCCTGCCCGTTTTTCGAGTCCGGATAGTAGTAATCATCCCGGTACAAAAACAACACCACATCCGCATCCTGCTCAATATTCCCTGAGTCACGCAGATCCGACAGCCTTGGCCGCTTGTCATCCCTGGACTCCACTCCCCTCGATAACTGCGACAACAGAATAATCGGAATCCCAAACTCCTTCGCCATCCCCTTCAGCTGCTTGGTAATATGCCCAATGGCAAGATCATGCCGGTCAAACCGCTCCTTCACATTGATCAGCTGCAAGTAATCAATCACCACTAGAAACGGCTCCGTCGGGTACTCCCGCTTCAGATTCATGATCCGCTGTCTGATCTCTGGCAGTGTGATCATCCCATTTTGCGAGAGTTCGAGCTTCGCTTTGTACACGGCGTTCATCGCCCCATGCATCCTCGGCATCTCATCCTTGGTCAGATACTTATAGGGATTCTGCCATTTCATCATGTTAATATCCGTCAAACTTGAAAGAAGTCGCTGCATGATCTGCCTCGAGCTCATCTCAAGGGAAAAGACCATGCTCACTCCCTGCTCCCTCGTACATTCCCAGGCAAGCTGGATCGCAAAGGCGGTCTTCCCCATGGAGGGTCTCGCAGCAAGGATGATGAGCTCACCTTCCTTCCACCCTCCCGTCAGCGCATTCAGACTCTCGAATCCCGTCGAGACACCGGGAAGTCCGTCCCTCTCCATGTAAAGAGATTCATAGAGGTCCATGATGATCTCGTCCTTCGTTTCTTCGTCAGTGATCGTGTTGGTATGCATGTCGATGAGTGCTTTGTAAAGGCCCTGTGCAGATTCCGGGGTGTAGGCGTTCAGGAAGTGATGGGCCGAATTCTTGATGAGGCTCAGTTCGTAATACTTCAGGACGATCTGTTCATACTGCTCGATGTTCACCGTCGTCGGGCAGTAGTTGGCAAGGGCCAGGAGAAACTGAACCCCTCCGACATTCTCAATATCATCGCCGAGCTCCTCCACCACCATGACCAGATTGATCTCGAGCCTCTTCTTCTGAAGCCCCTTCATCGCTTTAAAAATAAGGCGGTTCTTCACAAGAGTGAAATGCTTCTCCTCCAAGGTCAGTTCATCCAGGACACCAGGCTCCATAAGAACCGCTCCAATGATCATGCTTTCCGCTTCATGCAGCTCGCGAAGCAGCTGTTCATCGTGCCCAGGGTGGTGCAGGTCGTGTCCTTTGATTTCGTCGTTCATCCTCAATGCGTTCCGCTCCTTCTTTTTCCCAAATGTGAATGGTTTCTAGTATCGTCGTTTCCTCCACCGGCTGTTCATACAGCTCGGCAATCGTCGGCATATAGTGGCTCACTTTGATATGGGCTTCGATACGCCTCTTCACCCCATGATAATCACAATTCTGCAGGTGCTGAAACCAGATCGCCGCCGTGTCCTGGGTGAACTGTCTGTGGGGGAAAGCCCCCTGGATCACCTTGACCAGCTCCCTGAACTCCCCGAACGTCATGCTCCCGTCACACTCTCCTCCAGCCCGTCCAGCATCTTGTCCAGATTCCGCATCTGAGCCTCAGGGGGCAGATACGACTCAAGGGCCTTCTCCAAATACCTGGGGCTGTTGATCGTCAGCTTCGGGTTGATGCTCTCCTGCTTATCAAACTGCTCGTCCATAAACCTAATCAACTCGGCTGTCGACATCTCGTTCAAGCTGATCCGCTCCATCGCCATCTGGTCCATCGGTGTCAAGAAGAACCCTCTCCCCCTCCTGCCGACGAAATGTCCGATCAGTGCCCGAAGCCTTTCCTCATCAGCAGCTCCTTTGTTGTTGTTCTCTAAGATCTCTTCTTTCTCTAAGTTCTTAAGTCTGTTTTCACAACTCATTCGCTCCTCCTTCATATCTGATTCACGTGCAGAGAACAAAGGGGTACCAGCCCCCTCATCAGGCTGGTCACCAGCGGATTCATTATCCCCTTTTCCTTCCATAGGGATTCCCATCCACTTCAAATACTCCCCACACAACGGATCCTTCACCGGTCGAACCGTAAAGATAAACCCGTGCTGAAACTTCTCCGCCTTCAACCAGTCATACTTCTCCAACCGCTTAATCGAACGCTGGATCCTCGACGCCGTATACGCATCCTTCTTCTTCCCATTGTAAAACCACAGATCCTCCTGCAGCTTCCCGATCGACCGGATATACTGCCTCTCCCCAAGAACCACATCCCCAACCTGAACCCCGCCTGTGTGAGTTGCATGTAACAGAATCCATACATACAACCTGATATCCTCCGGGTGATGAAAAATTTCCGTATCCACCATGACTTTTTCTAGTTTTCTCCATCCACTCATTTGAATCACTCCTGTTTCAGTTTGTATTCATCTTTTATATAGGGGGATGTGGTGGGAAAGGACACCCTTTAAATAAATTTTTTTAAAAAAACATTCGGATGGGGGGCCGAATGTTTAAAGGAGGGTTCATGATTGTATTAAGACGGTCGCTAAGCCCCAATCAGTATGATCTTTCTTTTTCATGTCAAAATTCAAAGGTATCAAAACACTTGAACTTTCATTTAATTAAATTAGACTTCTAGAAATTCGTTATTTTCCAATAATGCAAAGAGTATAATTGAAATTTCTTTATAAGACCTTTTTATTTTTTATGTATTTAAACTAAGCAGCAACCATAAATATATTTTTAGATAAATTTGGTATCTAGCAAACTCCAAAATTTAACTTTATAATGAAAATCAGGAAATAATCTTACAATGGAGGGAAAAAATGATTAAGAAAGTCAGCTTTTTAACTTTATTATTCACATTAGTATTTGGCTCAATCGCATTTGCACATAGTGGTAGAACGGACTCAAGTGGAGGTCATAATTGTAGTGATAAATCCAAAGCCAAAGGATTGTGTACTGGATACCATTCTCATAATGGAGGAGGAACTTCTTCAAGCACCTCTTCTCCAACAAGTCAGCCAGCTGCTACTCGTAGTGATAAAGACTGTAAAGATTTTGGTAGTTATGATGAGGTTGTGAATTACTGGAATGCTAAAGGATATTCTGCCACTTATGACCCAGAAAACCTTGATGGTTGGGGAAATGGGGCAGTCGATGACGGAATACCCTGTGAAGCACCGAGCGGATACGATAAAACAAAGATAAATAATAGTCCAGAGCAACTTCAGCACCAACAAGATGAAGCGGATATGGCTAACGGAGAGGAACAAGGCTACGCTCAAGGAGTAAAAGACGGTTATCAGGAGGCTACTTCTAACAACTCGACCACTAAAGGATCTGATGCATTCAATGAGGGATATACTGCAGGGTATGACAAAGGATATGCTGAGGGCAAATCAAAAATAGATTCTGAAAAGAAACAAGCTACAGATGACGGTTACTCACTTGGACAGAAACAAGATAAGCTAACTTTACCTGATAAATACGCTAACCATTCAGGATTAAAAATGGCATTTGAAAATGGTTTTAATAAAGCCTTGCAAGAACGTCTTGAAGCAAAAAAGCAGGAGTTTACCAAACAAGGCTACAATGATGGAAAAAAGGATAAACATTCCCCGCCAAACGGGCAGGGTGATGAACTAGTCGCTGCTTATGAAACTGGCTATAAAAAGGCACAAGAGGAATTAAGACAAGAATATTACGATAACGGATATAAAGCTGCCTTTTCTTTGATTGAATACAAAGATCCAGGTTACGAGAATGATAAATTCAACTCATGGTTCAAAGATGGCTTTGATTCCAACAATGAAGTCAAAGACATTGAAAAAGCTGGATTTTCCTTAGGACAGCAAGGCGAAAAAATATCTATTCCAACTGAATATGCTAAAGGGGAGAAAATATTTAAGCATTATTATGAACTGGGGTATAAAGAACATGAGGAAGAACAAAAAAAGACAAGATCAGCTGCTGCCGGCGGATTTGGATTGGCGGCATTAGGATGGTTCGGTAGAAGGCTATATGTTGCTAAAAAAATGATTAGCTAAGAGGTGAAAAAAATGGGCGTATATCAAAAGTTATGCTATAAAGTTGAAGACTTCTTCGTCAAGACACTTACAAAAAATCAAGATAAAACCATCATTAGAGAAAAAGTAACTAATTATCGAACTAAAAGTGAGAATCAACTTCTTCAGCTAAAAGTGGAAAAAAAGAAAAATGCAGAAGAACAACAACGCATTCGTATTCAACAGCAGCAAGAAAGAGAAAGAGTTAATCGTGAAAAAGAAGCCGCGGAAAAAAGGGAAATAGAAAATCTAATCTCTCAAGTGATGGATACCAGCAATCATTCTTATACTGGTTATGAATTTAATGAGATTAAGAGAAATAAAGCTTTCTTTCAATCCCTTCTGACTAACGTACTTGAACAAAATGAGAAGGTATTGACCTTTATTCATTGCGAATATGACAAAACGAAAAAACAAGAAATAAAGGGTTACTTAATACCCACCACCAAAAGGATTCTTTTTCTGAATAAAAATCTTACATTTATGGATAAATTCAGATACCAGACCGTCATAAACGTCAATTGGTTCAAAGACGGATTGCTTGAAAAGGGCCTTAAGATACAATATGGGAAAAGAAGATTAGAATTTGATGAAATCTTTGCTCAAGATCAAATGCAGAGAGTTGGCGACATAATATTAAATAAGTCTAATAAAAGGTTAATTAAAAATTGATGATTTTTAAGTATTAAATATATGAAAAAACAGAGCTGAATGTACAATATACTCAACAGCTCTGTTTTTTACTAGGTTAGCAGGGGACGGGGCCCATCCTACTTTCGCATCTCCTGAAAAGGTAATGGTGGTTAGGTTAGAGCGAGATCCATTTCCATCCACTCGTTCAAAGGGGTTAGGCTCTCAACGCGCATGAGTTTTAAAACGCTAAGATTCTAACCCCCATTCTCTTAAAATGTTAGTCTGAATATTATCTTTTACAGTTCTATTACTCTAAATCGATTCACGCGTAAATATTCTTTAACTCCTTGAATATCAATTTCATGAGCAGTGTGCATTTCATATTTAAGAGACTCTGGTATTACTTCAGAGTATTTGGAAACAAATATTTCTGGTTGCTTGGTATGCTCAATTAGTTCTTCGGGATTCCAATTCTTTTCACCAATTCCCCTCAATACTTGTTCAATTCTACAATCAGTAGGCAATTCGATTCTACCTAATCCATCTCTATCTTTAATTTTCACACCCATGCTTCTTAGCATCCACACCAAGGTGTTAGTGATTACTGTGCCTGTATATGTTTCGAACAATTGACCCGTTCTTGTCTTCCAAATGATTCTTTCATTCTGTGATACCTTGTGAGAATGATAAGGTCTACGCATATCTTCTATAGCTGCACTTCCTTTGTCGTCTACATATCCAAAGTTTTGAGCCGTACAAAGTACCTCCAGTATCTTCTCACCGATTCTTTTGTGAATTTTGACCCCACCACTTGTATACTTAGGAGGTTTCCCATCCACGGCTTTATTTACATATATTTTATTCCGTTTGGGATCAATTATTTTTATGGTCCATAACTTGCCAGACAAAATGATATTATCTCCTTCATTTAGAAACATCACCTTATCCAGCGTGCCAATCCGTTTCACACCCTCAAGTACATCATATTGTTCAGTACTCATAAAAACGGAATAAAATTCTTTTCCTCGAACCAAGCGCTCTCCTTCAAAACCCACGATTAACTCATTTATCCCTTTGATGAGCTCAAGATGCTCATTCTTCAGCATATGGTCAATCAATTGACGAATCTTTTGGTAGTTTAATTCATAAAACATATCATTCAATTTGATTTTATCTATCAATTCACTAAGTGTAATTCCGTTAGTTTCTTCACATAAAGAAAGAATTTGTTGAAAAAGAATATCATAAGGTAACAAATACCCTCTGGCAGGCTCAACCCACTTCTCACGAACAAGCTCCATTACAGCTAGAGATTGGATTAAACTGTCTTCATCAGTTGAATACAGTTGTAACATTTGGTTGGAGTCCTTCTTTCTACCCGATCGCCCCAATCGTTGCTTGAGAGCGGAAACGGTAAAGGTACTGTCAATCTGAATAACAATATCTATACTACCAATATCTATACCAAGCTCTAAGGAACTTGTTGCAACCACACTCTTAGGAATGGTGGTTTCAGACATAGTTTTTTCCACAAATTCTCTTTCTTTTTTATCAATAGAAGAATGGTGGGGATAATACATTTCACCGTTACCTTCCCTAACTGCTAATCGATTCAACATGACCGTTGTTTCTTCTACCTCTCCTCGACTATTACAAAAAATCAATGCTTTATGATCACGCGTTAATACTCGGATATCTTCGTATAATTCAAGTTTTTTCTTATTGCTTTCTCCTTTTTCAAAGTACATTAAGCTATAAAGCAAGTTCTTATCACTGTCAGGAGATTCAATGATAGATACAGACTCCAAATGTTTATGATTCACCCATTTCTTTACGAAAGAGAAATTATCGATAGTAGCGGATAACCCAATCACGCGAGGGCGCATTTCTGTATAGCTTTCCATACGTGATAACAAAGATCTTAGATGAACTCCTCGCTCATCATCTAAAAAAGAATGAATTTCATCTATAACAATGAATTCAACACTTTTGAATACATCTTTTAATTGTTCAGTCCGATTGATAAACAAACTTTCAATTGATTCAGGAGTTATCTGCAGGATTCCTGCAGGGTCTTTTATAAACTTTTTCTTTTTCAACTGTGAAATATCTCCATGCCAACGATGAATGGGGATATTAGTTTCTTGGCAAAGTGATTCAATACGCTCAAATTGATTGTTTATCAGTGCCTTTAATGGAGAAATATAAACTACTTTAAGAACTTCTTCTGCTTCTTTCTCAACAAGAGATAAAATAGGCAAAAAAGCAGCTTCTGTTTTACCAGAAGCTGTACCAGAGGATAAGATAATATCATTTTTCGTCTCAATAATTTCTGGTATGGACATATCTTGAATAGGGGTGAAGGATTCCCATTTCATCCTCCAAACCATTTTCTGAATAGTCTTTGATAAGAAATCAAATGAACTCATTGTTCATCCTCCATGCTCGCAAACCGAGAGGAAATATTACTAGAAGAAACTACTTCTTTTTCAATCTTACCGAAAACCTTTTCCCTACCATAATCAGGATTTTGATGAAGAATACTTAAAGCCCCTAAGAAATTGCGAATGATATCCCCAACCGTTAGATTCTCGTCTGCACCTGGACGGCTATATTCCATTTTCAGAAATGAAGCAATCTCCTCTTTTGACACCGCCGAATCATATCCATAATGAGCGGCGTGTATTTCAGTTAATTTTGATAAAAGAAGAAATGTATCATTATGATTTAAGGGCGTTATCTTAATAACAGGCTGAGATAAATCCCTAAATTCATTGGTTTCGAATTTGTTACTTTCTAACCTTCTCTTTAAAGCCCCATAGCTAAACAGTCCTTTACGTTCATCCTCCAAGAACTCCGGTGTACCTCCAAATGTTATATAGAGTCCCTGTACGTTACCTTGAAGAGCATCATTGTATATCTTCAAAATGGACTCATAGTTCTTCTCTCTCGTTTGAGGATGTGTAATTTTATATAGGTTAATGGCCTCGTCCAAGTTAATAACCAACCCTGCATAGCCTATTTGTGATACAAACTTAGCCATCACCTTAATATAGTCATAGTAGTTGTTATCCCCAATGATATCACGGACTCCTAGGTCTACACGAGCTTCTGTCTTCGTCCCATATTCCCCACGTAGCCAACGTAAAGCACAACGTTGAATATCACTGTTATCTGTTATAAACCCCTTAAAATATGCTGTGAGAATGCGCGAAAAATCATAACCACCAGTCAATTCGTCCATTTGTGACACAACTAAGGAAATTTCCTTTTCAACATCTTTTACAAACTCAGGATTATTAAATTCTACGGAACCATATTCTTTTTCACGAACAACCTTTGATTGAATATCACTTATCCACTTATCTAAAATGGTTCCTAGTGCATTTCCTTCAGGCTTTGTAGCGATTGCAAGGTTTTTCATTAGCTCTGTATAAATAGCGACAGCCTTTCCTTCACTTCCATAAAGCCTTCTCTCTGGTGAGAAATCAGCTTTTGCAACAACAAACTTCTCATTAAAGGCTATTTGTTGTATCAAAGCTTGTATAAAACTCTTTCCGCTCCCAAATGGACCAATGAAGAATTTCACTATAGAAGAGCCCTTTTTTACATTTTCTAAATCCTTTAAGATTTGATTAGCTTCTTCCGCTCTACCAACCATAATGTGATGCAAACCCCTTGCAGGGACCACACCTCCTGATAAAGAGTTTAATACCGCTGTTGAATCTCTCTTTTTAATTTTCAATCAAAACACTCCTAACCATATCGATAACTTCCTCATAATCTTCTATGATAATTACTTTGTCATCTTCCTCTTCTAAAAGCGTGTCATCTATATGTTCCATTGCTATCTCATTTATCTCTGAGAGGAAAACCCCTAACATCTTTCCATCCTGTTTCGCAAATTCACTTGCTTTAGCTTTGCGTATTTCTCCGTCTTTTATTAAAGAAAGGAACTCCTGTTGAGAGGAAGAAAGCGCTTCAACTAAGCCATCATAATCTTCTCCAACTTCTATCAAATCAGCTGAAAAAGATTTTTTTTTCTCTTGTTGATTATCAACTTTAGGGGATTGAGCATTACTTGCATCTGCGATCTTCTTATTCTGGTCATCTTCGGCACCTGAAATTGGGGAAACCGAAATATCTTCTCCAATAATCTGATCATTAGCTTCTTTCTCCTCTATTTTATCTTTAATGCGGTTTAGTTCCTTATCCTTCTGACTTATTTCATCCCAATCAAACTGTATCTCACTTCTTTTTACTTCTTTTTCTGCTGTTTGTTCTTCTTTCGGTGGTACAGGTATCTTACTTCCCTTAATACTCTTATCACTCTTTTTAACTGTTTTAAAGCGTGATTTTACCATAACTTCTTTCATGTCCTCAGACAACATACTTTCATCCACCTTGATATTCCGTTTTTCATTATTTTCTGAACGGACGACATTTTCCGCAAGACGAAATAGATTTGAAATAACTTTCGTTAAATCCTCCGTCGCATACACTTTCTCAACATGCACATGGGTATTATGATATTCTCTACCCAAGACAGCCCCACTGTATAGGTAACGTACTTCACGTTCGTTTTTAATTTCGAACCACTCCGCAAGTAAGCTCTTTCCCTCTTTTTCATATAATTTCTTTAATGAAGGGATACTTTCTTTAAATCTTTTATAAATTTTATTTTTGTTTTTGCTAAAGAATTCAGTCTCCCGATAATTCTTAATATAAGGTTTCCAATACGTAATGGATATAGACTCCAAAGAATCTTGATTTTCTTGAATGAGGTTATATAGCCTTGGTATTGATGTATTGTAGCTCTCCTCTACAAATTCATTCGCAAGTTCTCGTTCATCTATTTCAAATAGCATATCAGCAATCCATCTATTCAAATATTTTTTCAACTTAGGATGGCGTTCTATATAAGCTTCATTTAGGCGGACTAGCATACTTACATTAAAAGCGGCATTTATATTAAAAGAGTAATTAATAAGTTCATAGACAAATATGAATATATAACTTAAATCCACATCCAAATAGTTGCCTTTAAGGGCTTGTTCTCTCCAATAGAAATACCATTTTCTTTGTTTCTTATCCAGCTGTTCAAATGTTGGCCAATACGATTGAAACGGAACTTCTTTCGTCTCAATTCCTCTGGTTTGCGAATGTTTTAAAGAATCCCTAATAAAGGATTGATGAGAGCTCGATATCGATACCTCGAATACAATCCCACTTTTTTCGTATCGGTTATTTTTCGGCTTCTTCAATTCATCAATGGAAGCTTTAATGTCTATAGGTGTATCTAAATGGATGTATTTAGGTAATACAATGTCTTTTTCTGAGTAAAATGTAAAAACATCTTTTATCATAGAAAGGCTATTAGGTTTTTCAGTAGGCATTTCAATAGTTTCAGTGTCACCTTGATTTTTAAAAGATGCTATGTCTTCTGCTTCCGGTCTTTGAGTGACCAAATTTTTCTCATTTACATCAACAGGATTTTTTGGGGATGTTTTGGAGCGTTGTCCAATTACATTATTGTTTAATTCATTTGTCCACCTATTGATAAAAAACATATCTATCCATCCCAATACCATTGGGACGTAGGTCCAGGAAAATAATAAATATAATGCTCCTCTTATGTATTTTCGATAATAAAATAAATGAATACCTAAGATACCTAGAAAAAATGCCAAAATGTAGCCAACGGTTGGAGATTTCTGCTTTTTCAATCTATATCCCTCCTAACTTGCTCATTGCTTTTGTAGTCTTCTAAAAAGAGGTTATTATTCACTATATGAATACACACCCTTATTTTACCACTTACTTATCTCGTGTTTAATAAATATCTCACAAACTACTTAATTATCCGACAATGATTGCACCACTGCTTTCCATTTCTTTGGACCAGATACCGACACTTTCGAAACGCAGTATCTGGAGCTTATAATAGGCGTAGTTATTTTTAGTAATACTATAAAAGACAGCACGAACAACAGTCTGTTAAACATCTGATTAACCCCCCCCTTTTTTATCTCCTATTAGTTATGAAGATAATTGTGATATTATGTTAGTCATCAATCAGATAATGATACAAAGAACTCTCCACCTCATGCTCCAACAACATATACATCCGAGCTACCGGCAACTCCTTACCGTTCTTGTCCAACATAGACTTCTGTTCCTCACTATTCTCTTCAGGTACAGCTTTTCCAATATATTAAAAATCGGTTCCATCCTTTTTGATAAAGAGGTGTAAATCTGGGTTAACCGGGGACGGATCACACCTTATTTTCGCATCTCCTGAAAAACTAATGTTGGTAATGGTAGAGCGGAATCCGTCTCCGTTTACTACCACGGCTCATCGGTCAAGGTGCCTCTTCCATGGTCTTAGACCGTCGCAGTTTTACTAAGTATCATCTTTCACGTTATTAACAATCGAAAATAACTTTTGATGCATTTCCTTATTTCCCTCTCCAGGAACCATCTGCAATGCACCCATTTTATATTGATCATGGTACACTTCCTGAAAATACCTCATCGCTTCCACAGAATCATCACCCGTCGGTGTCAGAATATACACTTCACGGACAGCCCTTTCCCCTGTTTCCCTATGAACGATTCCATCCCGGTACTTGTGCATTTCACCAAGGGCGGTACCAAGGTTCCCCGGCACCCGGTATTTTGGATCGAATACGATAATTTCTTTTTCACATTCCAACACAATATCCGGAATCATCCTTTGGGTATAAGTGTAGAATTCTTTTGAGTTGTACTGATAGTTTCGTTGAAAATAGAGAGACATTCCACCTCGAAGGTTGATCCTGCTTTCTTTGTTTTGCGCCAAGTCGAAAAAGATTCCAGTTTCCGTCGTCTTGTATAACCCCTTGGTTTCCTCAACTAGATTAAGCTCCCTCAATATCCTGACGATTCCCATGAAGCACCACATCTCATATAATTGAAACGTGTCCTTCATGGCAATGGGATAATCAAAACCGATTCCTTCCCTATCATGCTTGTATAGTTGTTCAAACCATTTATACCATTGTCGGTAAATGGGATGTTTCCTGAATTTCTGGGTTATGGAGTATGGCCCTTGATGCATGGAAACTTCCTGTAGAAAAGGAGAGTTGATCCACCTTCTTATCAATGAATGAAACGTTGCCGCTTTCTTGGAAACGTCCACTCTTTCCACTTTCATGTATGTCCTAAGGAGAGTAGTCAGGTCAAACAGCTGCTTCTTTAAAACCTGATTTTCATACACGTCCACTGTCTCAAACGTTTTGGTCGTCTCGACATTGAGGGGAATAGTTTCACCGTACCCTCTCTTATCCAGCCAGTTCAACGTCGTATGTTCAACACGTTGTACCCTCTCCCTTTTTTGAACAATCGGAAGTTTGACGAGCCTGCTGAATGGCTGTTTCTCGATACGGTCAAAAATCTGACGTAGAGGTAGCATGGACCTTTCAATGTAAATCCACTGCGTCCAGGAGGCTCCCCTGCTCTTACCGGATACGGAGACCTCCCTCTCCAATCCGCTCAATTGAAAACAGCTGTTGCTTTCCTCTAATATCTCTTCAATCATCACATCAAATTGCTGTTCTGATAGTTTACGGGAATCAGGATAAATGAATGTTTCATATTCCTTACCATTGAGGAATACTTGCACCGATCCGCTCTGGAAGGGAGTCACGAGTGTCGTAAAGAACAGGTCCCCCTCCTTGTGAAAAAGTATCGGTATCCCCTGTATCCTTAATTCGATTTTGGTCCCCTCATACCGCAATTTATATTCCGTTGCCTCCGATAAAAAGGCTTCCTCAAAGGGAATCCATCCCTCCGGAGACATCCATATTTCCAGCGATCTATCTCCAGAATTGAGTGGCGCCATAGTACTCCAACTCCTCTTGCATCCGGTTCACATGCTGCAAGGAGACAGTACTGCCTTCCAGATTGGCAGTCAACCAGCGATTCAGTTCAATAAGCATTTCCGATATTCGTTCGTCTCCCCGAATCTTCGTCAACACTTTTTCAGCAATCACGCCATCGAGCGCTTCCATAGGATCCATTGCATGATCCGCTCCCATCTGGTGATTCGCATAGAGTTTCTGAAGCATCTCACCCATGGTCCTGTAGCCAAAATGAAGTTCGTATGCAGACAATTTAGTATGGAACTCTTTCAAAAGAAAGAATTCCCGGAACAATGAATCTTTCAAATCCTGGTCTACCCTCTCCCAGAAAGAAGTGAAGTCCACATCCGATAATGTCATGACAAAAGCACGGTCCAATACTTTATCCGATATGGAATGAGTGGTCTCATCGATGTTTATTGTCCCTAATATGTAAACATTAGGCGGTATGCTCAATTTTTGAGGGACATCCGTTATATGCTCATCCTGATGAAGTGGGATTTCCTTTCTTGACTCAACCGCACTTAGATAATCACTCAAATAGTACTCCACCCTGGCCAGGTTCATTTCATCCAGTAGAATGAAATGTGGCTTTTCCCGTTCCTTCAATGCATTCAGTATCACTTTCAAGAATTCCGTTTTCACATAACGTTTCTCGAATGAACTGTAGTATCCGAACAAGGAACTGGCATCAGTCCAGTCGGGTCGGACGGGTATAATGCTGAAATATGGATTTTCACTTTCATACTCCAGCCCATATACAGCATTGGCGTATAAACGGCAAAGTTGTGTTTTCCCAGTCCCGGAAATTCCGCTTAGGATAACGAAATGCTTGTCATCAAGCGCCGTCAGATTCAAGTGCAGATCCCTCACAATCGATTTGGAAAAAGTAAATTGACTGTTATCGATCATGTCATGGATCTCTGCGAATCTGAAATTAGGCTCAAGTGTTTCTGTGTCGGAAAGCTCACTTTCACCTTCCATTTCCACTTCATTATCTACACTATCAGAGGGAAGCTCCACTGTTTTTCGTGCATGGGCAAACAGAAGAGCTGCATCAATAAAGTTCTTCTTGACTTGATGAGCCCCTTCGACGAAGGTCTCGGACTCATTGTCGTAGGTGCCTACGCAATAAGAAGCATCATCCACTTTTATCACATGATCTTGAAGCAAACGCATGGCTTCCGCCTTGATTTGGTGGTTATCCATGCTCTGAGTGGCAAATAGCTTCTTGATCCACCACTCTTTTGTGCCATTAGCTAAGATTTCACGTACATTGGTGAAAATCTGATTGCCTCCTGCCACCCTAACGACAATTGTTTGAAATGGTGAGTTTTTGTCATGATAATCAAGATAGTCAATATTGCCTTTAGTGATCATTTGATCTCCATCATTGATTTGAAAAGATTGTCTCTTCCCTTGATATTTAAGGTTTTCAACAGAAGAAATCTCTACAGAATAAGGTCGTCCAAGCAGTTGGGTTTCTTCAATATCACGTATGGAAGACAATTGTTTTAATGCAGTCCAAGCCCTCTGTCCTGTTTGTATTTCCATATTGATGAATTCCCTGAATTCGCTCAACCCGTCCCAGACTTCCTGTAAATGCCCACTCAGTTCTTCCTCATCCATCTGTCCTTCAAGATCCATACTCTTCCCTACTTGGAACCATGGCCTCTTTCTTGGTTTGATACAACTTTTCACAAAATCTTCAAATTCTTCTTTAGGCACTCTTGACTTTTCCTTCCATCCAGTGAAAATCGAGTACTCATCAGGAATCGAGGACAACACATCCCGGATGACACCACTCCTGGACCAGGACCAAAAAGGTATGAGGCTTATTTCCGTATGCATCAATAACGATTGATCAATTCCATTAAATTCTAGTGTCAAAAGGTTGTATTCCTTCTCATCGGATTTCATATATAGACCCACAAAGTATTTCCTGCCCATATCAGAGTTCTTTTTCTTTTCTGCATATGTTGGATTCCGCGCATCATGATAAGTTGTCGTCAAAGTAGTATCGTAGTTACGGATGTATAACTTATCCCCCAAAGGGATTTCCTTGGAAGTAATGAATCGTTCAAATACCCTGTTTACTTGAGGAGCCACTTCATCAAGGACCCTGCGGCACCTTATCTCGGTATTGTCTTCATTGAATAATGATTGATAGTATGTAAGATTCAGAATTGTGTTCACCCACTTATTGTTAGTTATGATTCTAGACTAGCATATTATTGGGAGGAAAAGGGAAAGTATTCTTCTTGCTCCCTTAAACCCAGTTCATATACATAATTTTACTTTTCTAGTAATATTAAAAATAGGAATCTAGAAATTCTTTCAAATGAGGAGTAAATAAATGATATACGAAACGATAGAAGAATTGATGATCAAAGCACAAGCTGCAGAAGGGAAAACCTTTGGAGAAATAGATACCACTGGCCGAATAAAAAACTTACGATCTAAAGGGACATTAGGTAACATCATCGAGGAAAGCTACTTTGGATACGAAATCAACTCGGTCTCCAAACCAGACTTTGAAAACCTTGGCGTCGAACTCAAAGTCACACCCTTTAAGAAAAATAAAAATGGTACATATTCTGCAAAAGAGCGATTGGTGCTGAATATCATCGATTATATGAATGAATTCAAATTGACATTCGAGACATCCTCATTCATGAGTAAGGCAGCCAAAATGTTGATTATGTTATATCAATACAAGCCGGATGTAGAGATTAATGATTATCAAATTTTCAAAGCCTTCCTGAATGAATTCTCAGAAGAAGACTTGGCAGTGATGCGACGGGACTGGGAAACCGTCGTCACCAAAATCAGTAATGGCGAGGCTCATTTGATATCGGAAGCAGATACCATGTATTTATCGGCATCTACCAAAGGTGCTAACAAATTGAGCGTCCGCCCTCAACCTTATTCATCTTTGATGGCAAAACAACGTGCCTTTTCACTTAAAGCTTCTTACATGACAGGTTTAATCCGCAAATATCTTACACCAGAACACATGGAATCCTTTTCAAAAAAAGGTGAGCTTCAAGCAAAATCACTGGAGGAAATCTTGAATGAGAGGTTCAAGCCTCATTACGGGAAAAGAGTGGATCGATTATGTACTGAAGTAGGAATTAAGTATAACCCTAGCAACAAATCCATGATACCTCATTTGATGGCCCGACTACTCGGTGTTAAGAAAAACGATATCAACGACATTGAGGAATTTTCAAAAGCAAACATCAAGTTCAAGACTGTTGGTCGTGAACCCAACGATAGCATCCGTGAACACATGTCATTCAAAAAAGTGGATTTTGAGACGGTGTTAGACGAAGATTGGGAAGAGAGTGAACTATTTCAGCTGTTTGCTGAGCAAAAATACCTGTTCCTTGTATTTAGATACACCGAAAGCTATAAACCAAAAGTAAAAGGAATACCTTATTTTGAAGGAATAAAACTTTGGAATATGCCGCAGCAGACCATCGAAGGTGAACTGTACGATTTATGGATGCAATTAAGAAAAGTTGTAGGTGAGGGAGTCGAATTGATTCCAAAAGGAAAACGGGTCTTCAACAATTTGCCTGGACCTTCGTTTAACGGCGTCAGCCACGTCCGTCCCAAAGCGAGTAATGGTAAAGATAAAACATTACTTCCCGATGGCCAATGGATCACTAAACAAAGCTACTGGTTGGATAGGGAATATATACAAAAAATTTTAGGTGATGAATAATATGAAAGCCACAGGAGATTCTTCTTGTGGCTTTCATGTTGATTAAAATCCTCTCCTTTGATATCTAATTGCTTCCTATGTTTATCCCTGCCAGAAGCCAGGTAGTATAAACATATACCATAAAAAGGAGAAAAGGAGTTCGTTAAAATGAAGAACCCTAAAACAACGGAGGAAAGAAGCAGAATCATGGGATCCATCAAAGCTGTCTCGAAATTGGAAAACATGGTGACCGAAGAATTGTGGAGCCGTGGTTACAGGATTCGGAGAAATGTAAGGTCATTAAAAGGAACACCCGACATCGCCATAAAGAAGTATAAAGTAGTGGTTTTCATCGACTCTTGCTTTTGGCACCTTTGCCCGATTCATGGCAAGATACCTAAATCAAACGTCGAGTTCTGGACTGAAAAGCTGACCAGGAACCAAGAACGTGACAAGGAGGTGACTCAATACTACGAGGAAAAGGAATGGTATATTTTGCGCCTTTGGGAACATGAAATTCGCGGGGAATTTGAAACCGCAATCCAGAAAATCAGTGACTTCATTAATGAAGCGAAAATGGATTATAAATAAAGAACTCTCCTAATCAAGTCAGGAGAGTTCTTTTGCTTATTTTGCATCCGGTTCCGAAAACACCAAATCAAGTTCAACTTGATTCCCATCTATGTTTTCTTTCTCGATTTCCGATATCCGGTTACCCATGCGCGCTATCAAACCGACGACCAAGGCATTCCCCATACAAAAGTATCGCATCCTGTCCGTCATACCTTCCGTCCACTCATCGGGGAAGCCATTCAGGCGTTCACATTCTACCGGTGTGAGAATACGCAGCCTTTTTGTCTGTGGATCTTCCACCACATGGGAACTCCGATTGACAGTACCTTCACTCGTCAACATCGTTCTTCCAGGCTTGTCCAGAGACTCAGGGAATGCCATTCCCCCTTCGGAAAAGACATATTTATGTCCTGTGGCTGATGTTCTTTCAATCTTTTTAGGACCTTTTAAGTAAGTGAACTTTTCAATCGCCGCTTCAGATAAATAATATCTTTCATTCACATCAGACTGAAGGATTTCCTTCAAGGGAATCGGTGATTCTTCTACCGGCGTGACTTCTTCCGTATAGACCAAGTCGTCCCTCATGATTCCCGCGTTATAGTAATTCATCGAGAATTCATCTGAAATCTCCACAAGATCTTTCTTCATGATGAATGATTGAGGCTTTTTCTTTTCAGAAATACCTTCTTTCACTGGAAATGGTTTTGCAAAGAAGCCTTCCTCGTGTAACATCTGGGATTCATCGAAACTTCTTCTGTTGATTACATAAGGAGTTTCATTCTTAGTGGCAAAAATGAAGACCCTCCTTCTTCTCTGGGCTTGTCCATATTCAGCCGCATTGATGACTCTCCACTCCACTGAATATCCCAAGTCCCTGAAGCTCGCCAACATGATGGAGAAGTCCCTGCCCCGTTGTTTCGAAGGGGACTTCAGCAACCGATCGACATTCTCAAGCAAAACATATCTAGGACTAGTCTCCCTGATTATCCGGGTGATTTCCCAAAAGAGGACACCTTTCTTACCTTGCAGTCCCTTTTCCCCGTTCAAACTCCTCGCAACGGAATAATCCTGGCAAGGGAATCCACCAACAATCATATCGATATCTTGATTCTTGAAAGTTTCTCCATCAACCGTACTTATATCTTCATTGGAGTGAATTCCTTGATTCTCAAAACGACGCGCATAACAGTCGAATGCATGTTGCGCCTTCTTGGAAGGTTCCCATTGGTTTCCCCATACTACATCGAAACCGCCAGCAGCTTCCAACCCGATTCGGAATCCGCCTACGCCAGCAAATAATTCTATAACATTTATCAAAACCGAACATCCTTTCGGTATATATTTAAGTTAATTATAATAAATATTGACTAAAAGATCAACTATTTAGGCTAAATAATTTAATATTAATCAAAAGTTAATTATAACAGATAGTGCATCACTCAATATATAGGCAGATTTTGATAACTTCATTGCTGAATCTGTAAAGTAACTGTTAGTTACAAAAAACCTTCATTAGCATTAGTGTCAATTAAAGCACTATGAAATTTCTTAATATGCGGTCTCGACACTTTATTATTTTCGTTGTACCTCTTACACTCAACAATTGCCAATGTATTATTTTTTCTTAATATTATATCCTTATCTCCATCTCCTGTTAATGGAGTAAGTTTGCTTCATATCCTAAAGCGGTAAATAAATCCGCCACATATTTTTCGAATTCAGCTGGCTTCATATTTAAAAGTTTTTCATATTCATTCTTTTTAGAAATTCTATACTTTATTTCTTCTTGTAAAATCCTCTTTTTATTAAGGTTAATATTATCAATATAAATATAGAAAAGAACAACTAACACTGTAATAAAGACAATAATTAATCTCCATTCCATAGGTGAGATAATTTCAAACTTGTTTGAAACCCTTGGATCTTATTTATGCTATTTCCCCAAATATGTATAAAGCTTTAACCCCCCTCTTTTATAAAGCATGGTAGGTTATTTTTCTAAGCCTATTTTGTAAAAACAATCAAAAACAAAAAACACCAACTCAAATCTTTGAGTTGGTATCTTTATCTATAGCTGTTGAGAATGTGCTAGAGAATTAAAAAAATTGTTGCTTCTCAGTCATAGAAATATAATCCCTTAAATCATCACTAGAGTTGTAAAAGTCCTCAAGTAAAAACTCTTCAACCTTTTCTCTTAAACATATTACCTTAATCTTTTTGATTCCATCATGATGAACAAGATAGTCTTTATCTTCTGTTAAATTATATTTACCATCATCTGCATCGAAGTCAGTAAATCCTTCTTCTTCAAAATCCCAACATATTAAATGTGAAACAAGGACCATTGAGTGTCCTAAATTGTCTTTCTCACCTAGTTTATACTTTAATTCCACATAGGAATATGCACCTTCATTATTATCTAATAACTCAGTCCATTCACGATTCCATCTGCTCTCAAAGCGGACCTTCATATTAAGTGCATTATACAATGAATATTTTTTAATCTTAGCAACACAATCTATTCCTTTAGATTCATTGTAATCTAATAAAATAAAGTCAAATTTTTCTGGGAAAAGATTTAAAAACATGTATAAAACGCCATATGTTTGCACTTCATTTAAAGGCTCAAGTAAGGTGCCAGTGAATGGATTTTCCAGAGTAGAAATATTTGATCTAATTAATCTTCTATCTGCACTTTTGGCATTATTCAAACGATTAACTAATTCATTTGATGGCTCAATTAATTGTTTTGTCTTTGCGCTAATTATACTTTTAAGTTGTGCCAGTTTCTGCGAAGCATCTTTAACTGCATTCTCAATATTACTATATAATTTTTCAGCCATTTTTGTTTCAGCATCACTTAAGTTATTTTCGTCAACTGTATTAGTAATAAATTGGGATATATAATTATTTTGTTTATTCAATTCTGCAACAGCATCCTTAACAGGGATTAAATCAAATTGGGTACCTATAGATCGAGCTTTAGCAATATTATTCTCAATTTCAACCTCATAATAATTTGCTTCTTCAGACTTACTTTTAAGACGTGAAACTAGTGGAGTATTAAGTTTTGGTTCTTTTTTTGGCCTCGCTTTACTTCTATACTCTTTAGTATAACTTGACAGTGTGGTTTTAACCTTCTCGTTGATTCTATCTTTTATCAGTGATGCTAATGAATGTTTTAAGTCGTATCTATTTTTGTTAACTTGAATTCCCAAAAAGTCATCGAATATAGGTGAAAAAGCCATTTCAAACCTTAAATAGTTCAAAGATGGATGATCAACCCCTAATATTTTCGCTGCCCTACCTATATAACGATGGTTTCTTTTAATATAAAAACCTGAATCTTCAATAGATGGTAACATGCAACCTGGTAATTCTGTATTCACTTTACTTTTGAAACTTGCTATTAAGAAGGCAGCATTTAAATGATACATGTTTATTATAATTTTTTGACTTAAAAAAGTCTCTTCTGTTTCAAAGAAGGCTCTATATTTTCTAGTTATACTTTCCTTCACATAGGAGTCTTCCATTTTTAATATATCCCCTAAGGTAATTTCAATTTTGTCTATTAATTTTGAACCGATACCATACTTTTGATATATTTCTTTTCTTAAAAATGGATCAATGGCTTCTACTTTTTCGTCATTGATAGATATATTAGTACCCATTTCTAGATAATCACTATATGTAATCCCTAACTGCTTCAGCAGACTATTAACTATACCAGGTATATCATCTGCTTCAACCTCCGATTTCCTCACTCCCTGAACATGTACGACAGTTCTTACATTGAATTCAGGATCATCTAGATTTAGTTCTTTATCTCCAATAGTTATTTCAGGATGAAGTTCCGCTTGATAAGTGAAAATTTTGTTTGAAATATCACTACCTTCCAAGCAATTCATCCTCCATTCAGATTCTTTGGTTCTAGAATAAAAATATAATCTTGTTCCTACGTTCAAATGTGAAGACATCCCATAATGAAATAAGCCATTTAACGAATTTAAAGCTTTTAAATCACGAAACCTTTTGGTTTTTTCTTTTCCAAAATCGAATACTGTATCAACTATAGTGCCAGGTCCATTATCTAATATTAGATAGGAATACCTTTTAGAATTATCATCTAGCTCCTTCATTTCACCAGCGTTCTCCTTGTCACCATTACTAAATTCCTTTGTCTCATGATAAATTTCTTCAAACACATAAATCTTTAATTTCCTCTCAGAGTAAGTTATATCCGTAAAGTAAAAAGCATCACAAGAGTCATCTATTGATTCCATCAGCGCTTCAGAAAATTTAAAACCGGACTTTCGTTTGCTTATATCTATTGTTACTTCTTGTTTTTGTTCTTTCAGTATTTGTTTTGATTTGCTTACAATTATACTTAATCCGTTCATCGCTCTATCTCTCCTTATAAACTGTAATGATTAATCATTTAAAATTTTCAGTTATATTTAATAATTATAATTCAGTTATTGCGGGTACTGACTCCAAATATCCGGGAGACACAACCATCCTACGCACAGGAGCCAAAGTGAGCATCCCCTATCAAAATAGCTTATGATTCAAAGAACACAAAGCTATCCCGTTTTCTTCTAAATCAGACCACCGGCTTGATGCTACTTGATATGGTCTGCTTCGACTCCTAAGAGTCTGTGGGCTGTTCTTATACCAAAGCCACAAACTGGACAACTGTATCACTATGCCCCGAGAATCTCCCCCCTGAATTTCGGATACCTCTTCTTTTCATATAACGTTGAAATCCAGTCCTACCCCTCGAGTATATCCTGGTGGATGGTTGGAAAATGACTTTTCAATATAATAGGGGCAATCTCCTGGTAAGCTAGAAGCTGTCCCAAAGAAAACAAGATCAACAATGGTTTATGGGGAGCTCTCTGATCCCCTTTCTTCCATATGGACAGGTTATTAATTCTTTCTTTTAATTCAAATCTGTTCATCGTTTCCCACCACTCATAGACATTTATTTCTTCCTATATAATAGATAAGTTGAAACTTCCAAGACATCAATTTTCTACCTCAATCAGGAACACCTTCTTCTGAAATCCCCCACGCTTTACAGCCTTATCTTTCCGCATTGCTTCTACATCTTCAATAGTAGATCCATGCTGCTTAGCCAAAGCCCTAATAACCTCCAGCAAATCTGCAAGCTCTTCCACAGCTTCTCCATCCGATGCAGCCGCACAGTATTCATCAAGTTCCTCATAAGCTTTTTCTTTCAAATACTTTATGTAGTCTTCATCGTTAAGGATCTTTGTTGAAAACTCCTTACCTTTACTTTCAATGATTTGTGGGATTTTGTCCCGGACTAACTTGTTGTAGGTCGGCATGTTGGTGACCTCCTATAGAATGTATTATCTATATTTTAACATTTTATTAGGGAGTCCATAGAGCAAAGATGGACACAACAGTTACTTTTTTCCCATTTTCCTAACCCTATTAGTCGTCTGCATGTAGGAATTCCTTCAGAAAAAGAACAGTGACAAAAATAAATTTAGTGTTTATTTACATAATTTGTAATAATCCTACCTATTGTTCGTGGTGCGTGGTTTTCCCCGATTTGATAATGGTTCTAAAAAGGGGAGAATCCTTTGGTAAAAGAAGAAAATAAACCCTTTGCGGAATTACTGGGGAAACTACTGAGAAGAAGACTCGAAATGGGAATGACCCAAGCCGAGTTTGCCTGGATTACTAAAATGTCAGAAGAAGGATATGGAAGGATAGAGCGAGGAGAAAGTATTCCAACCTCACTAACACTAAGCAGAATACATAATAATACAGGAATTAGTATGGACCGCATTTTTCAAGAAATTGATAGAATAGAAAAAGAGAATAAGCCAGAAGAAGAATGACTTGGTAGTTAATTGGGGGGATTACCATGAAAAAACAAGAATTGATCCTATTAAAAGGGAAGAAAACATACAATTTTATGATTTTTGGATTTAGGCATAAACATGAATATGGCGAGGTTTATTTTACAGAGGATAATAGAAGGACTTCTGTTTATAGGGGTTCGGATGTGAAGGAAGTTATAAGGTTAGCTAAAAGAGAGAGCAGCAGCTTGTGATAGAAATAAGCTATGGCTTTATTTAAATGACTACTAGTTTAAGCAATAGGAGCTATCCATTAATACGCCTGTCTTTCAAGTACCAAATCTATAAAGTGCATGCCCTCAAATACGTGTAATAGCGCATTTGAGGACAGGCACCAAAATAACCATTCCCATAACAAAGATTTGTTTTTCTACGATTAATATATTTTCTCAACCCTGTTCTCCTCAGAAACCAAAAAAGTCCTCATCACCTGCTCAGCCCTCTTACTCAACAGCTCCGAAGCCCTTCCAATTGCCTCATCCAATGTCATAGGTCCATCCACAATACTATGGACGCTCTTGATACCATACTCGTATAAAGAATCAATTCCTTCTCCCACACTACCTGCAAAAACAATCGTTGGAACTCCTTTTCCCTTCGCTGCCTGTGCAACGCCCATAGGTGTTTTCCCTGAAGCCGTTTGATAATCGACTTGCCCTTCTCCGGTTATTACTAGAGTGGCAGATTCGAGGGAATCATTGAATTGAGTCGCTTCAATAACGACATCGATTCCTCTTTCCATCTTTGCTGGGAAGAAGGCAAGGAATGCTCCTCCAATGCCGCCAGCCGCTCCTGCTCCGGGGTGATCATGAAGGTGAAATCCGGTCTGTTGAGAAACTCGATCTGCCCAGTTTTCCATTCCCTTTTCGAGCTCTTTTACCATAACCGAAGTGGCTCCTTTTTGTGGCCCGAATATATGGGTTGCCCCAGTTGGACCAAGGAGCGGATTTTGAACATCAGAAGCAATCAGGAAGGTGGATTCTTGTATTCTAGGATCGAAATCAGAAACCTCAATTTCTTTGATATCAATCAGCTTTTTTCCAGCTGGAGTGATTTCACTTCCAATAGAATCATAGAATCTCATCCCTAATGCATGGAGCATCCCGGTGCCGCCATCATTTGTCGCACTTCCTCCAATCGCGAGAATGAAGTGTCTGTATCCCTGATCTAAAGCCTCTTTTATCAACTGGCCTGTTCCGTATGTGGAAGCTTCCATTGGATTCAGATTGTTCTTGTCTACTAAGGCTATGCCGGATGCTTCTGCCGTTTCAATGACGCATGTGTTTGAATGTCCTAGACAGCCAAATGTTGCGTTCACCGTGCTACCCAACGGTCCACTCACAAGAACTTTTTCATAGTGTCCACCGGTTGCTTGCACGAGACATGTCATGGTGCCTTCCCCGCCGTCGGCCATTGGCATCAATACCGTCTTAATCCCTGGATGGGCTCTATTGACTCCCTCTTCTATGGCCGTTGCGGCTTCCATTGCGGTTATACTGCCTTTAAAGGAATCCGGGGCTATGACGACTTTCATTTCCATTCGGTTCCACCTCCTTCTTTAATCCAGTCCTGAAACGAGTGTTCTTGTATCAGGGTGTAAGTTCATTTCTTCTTCTTTTAAGAATCGTGAATGGTTGATGTTCATGATTCCTTCTTTAAAGATTCTCTGGTCCATTTCTTTTAACGTGTCAGCGATCATCGGTTTGAATTCCATCAGATCGAGAACATCTTTTTGCAGGTCGAGTCCAGGGGCTAGTTCGGTAAGAAGTAGTCCTTCTTTCGTTAGAACAAACACCGCCAGCTCAGTCACATACATCACTTCTTGATTGTGTTTCGCTGCATATTCACCGCTGAATGTGATTTGGTTCACCCGTTTCGTGAATTTTTTGATCGTCCCTTGTTGAAGGATTTTCACTTCCCCATGTTGGATCAATGATTTGGCTCCTCCTGTAAAGGTTGTGCAGAAGACCACTTTCTTGGCGGATTGTGTAATATCAATGAATCCTCCGCATCCGACCGCACGATTTCCGAATTTCGAAACATTCACATTCCCTAGTTCATCCACTTCGGCTGCACCCATGAAGGTGACATCTACCCCCGCTCCATGATAATAGTCAAACAGATATTCATGATCCAAGATGGCCGATGCATTCCGTGCCACTCCGAATTCGTTCGCTCCGATGGGAACTCCACCAATGATTCCTGATTCGAGTGTGAGGATTAATTCCTGACCAATCCCTTCTTCATTCGTAATCGGTCCGATCACATCACCGGGAATACCAATCCCCAGGTTCACGACGGATTTCTCACCTAATTCCATAATCGCCCTTCTACCTATTACTTTTCTGGAATCGAGGGGAATGGAAGGCAGGCTTCTTGTAGGTGTTTTCAGGTCACCGGAGAACACTGGAGAAAATACCGTACTCGGAAGTTGGCGATGCTCCGTTTCCGGATGATCTGCTACCACAAAACCGTCTACCAGATAACCCGGAACCACGACCTCTTTCGGATGCATGGAATCCTTTTTCGCCATATATTTCACCTGGCTGATGACTTTCCCCCCGTACGCTTTAGCAGCCTGCGCAGCAGATAGGATCTCCAGTTTCAGAGGTTCCTCTTCCGTCGTGATATTTCCATCTTCATCTATACTCGTTCCTCTGATAAAGACATAATCAAACGGGATGGAAGCATACATCAGGAATTCCTGACCTTCAATCTCAAGAAGGGTAACCAAATCTTTCTTAGACTGTGTCTTTTCATTAAATTTCCCACCATCGATTCTCGGATCGACAAACGTACCGATGCCGACAGGGGAAATCTGTCCAGGCAGCTTATTCGCCATCGCCCTCAATAAATGTGTCAATTGTCCCTGAGGCCAGCAATAGCATTCTACCTTGTTTTCTTCTATTAACCTTCTTAATTTAGGCGCCAGTCCCCAGTGACCTCCTATGACACGGGAGATCAGTCCTTCTTCGGCGATATATTCTATTCCGTTCTGGCGGTCTGACTGGCCAGCAGTATGGAATACGGTCAGGTTATTTGGTGTTCCGGTTTCTTTAAATCGTCGGCCGATGGCTTTCAGGATTTTGTCGCATTGTCCCATTCCTCCAAATCCCACCAGTGCAATGGTGCTTCCGTTAGGGATACTTGCTGCGAGTTCCTCTGCTTTCATCATAAGACTCATACGTTGTCACTCCTTGAAATCAATTTCTTCTATTTACCAGACTTTATACGATGGATGGGAGCCAGGTTGAGAAGAATGGGATAAGACTTATAATCAACACATCAACGAACAAGATAATCACAAACGGAACGATAGCTTTCGAGATTTGTTCGATTCGTATCTTGGAAATCTGTGTAGCCACAAACAGGTTTATCCCCACTGGAGGTGTGATTAATCCGATAGCCAGATTCACTACAACAATAATGCCAAAATGGATTGGATCCATTCCTAATGCCGTTGCAATCGGGAGTAATATCGGGACGAAAATCAGGATTGCCGCAGCTGCTTCCATAAACATCCCTACAATTAATAGAAATACATTGACCAAGATGATAAAAACGTAAATATTTGTTGTCATTCCCAAAAAGGTTTCAGATACCAAGTCTGGGATTTTCAATCCGTTGAGTACAAAACTGAACAAACCTGCTGAAGAAATAATGATCATAACAATGGCAGTCGTGACGGATGATTCTTTGAAGATTTTTGGTAAATCCTTGAGCTTAATCTCTCTATAAACAAACACACCAATGATAAAGGAATACGCAACCGCTATAACCGCTGCTTCTGTCGGCGTAAAAACACCGCCATAAATACCGCCAAGAACAATGATAGGCATTAATAAGGATAGAATAGCTTGATAGAATGCTTTAGCCGTATCTTTCACACTGGACTTTTCCACGCCGATATACCCTTTCCGCTTCGAAACAAAGTACGCAGAAATCAAGAGGGAAGCCGTAATGATCACACCTGGAATGACTCCTGCCATAAACATATCTCCCACTGATTGTTTTGCTGAAATCCCGTAGAGGATCAATGGAATACTAGGCGGGATGACCACCCCCAATGCACCTGAAACTGCCTGGTTGGCACTGGCGAAATTGACGTGATAGCCTTTGGCAATCATTGCCGGGATTAAAATGGACCCGATGGCAGCTGTAGTGGCTGCTCCTGAACCGGAAATGGCTGCAAAAAACATGGACGTAATGATGACAACCATGGCAAGGCCACCTGTTATATGTCCGACCAGACTGCTTGCGAAATTCACGAGCCTGTGCGAAATACCACCCGTTTGCATGAGGTATCCCGCCAGGATAAAGAATGGGATCGCCATTAACGGAAAGGAATTGATTGCGTTAAACATTTGCTGTGGCACAAGTTGGAGTGGTGCCAGACCTCCAAAGACCGCAACCAATGCTGAAGACAAGCCTAATGCAATGGCAATTGGAACCCCAATGGCAAAGAGAATAGCAAGTGAGATAAAAAGTAATGCGATCATGCCGTTTCTTCCCCCTTACTTACGTTTTCAATTAATGCAGCAACAGTGTTCAATAACATCAGAGCCCCTCCAACCGGTAAAGCCAACATCGGCCAAAACATCGAGATTCCAGTTGTTGGTGCCACCTGAAAGGAAATGGCCTGGGCCATAGAAAATCCATACACAATCAGGACGATATAAAATGAACATGCAATGACAGACATGAGTGATTGTAGAATCTTTCCTGGGATCCCACTTAGTTTGCTCTGTAATAGATCAATGGAGATAAGAGCCCCTTCTTTGATGGCATACCCAGCTCCTAATAACGTGAGCCAAATCATAAGAAAACGTGAAGCTTCTTCTGAAAACGTCAGTGAATTCCCAACCACAAACCTTGCAAACACCTGCCAGAAAATCAGTATGCTCATCACAGCGAGCATGATAAACAACAACCAGCCAACCACTTTATTTATATAATGTGTGAGTTGCATAAACCCCTTGGTAACAGTCCCCATCTTAACCCTCCTTTAGCAAAAGAGGGGGAAATCATCCCCCTCTTTACACTTAGTAATCGAAATTGCGAACTTTATCAATTAACTCTTCATTGATCTTTGGTGCCCATTTATCGTATACCGGCTTGACCGCTTCTCTGAATGGTTCCAGGTCAGGCTTTGTTACAGTCATTCCTTCTTCTTCAAGCTTCTTTAGTGATTCTTCCTCTAGCTTCTTACTTGCATCACGCTGTACAGGTGTCGCCAGTTCTGCAGCTTTCATGATTGCCTCTTGATCTTCTTTAGGAAGAGACTCATATAATTGTTTACTCATCATGAACGGAAGAGGAGAATAAACATGACCGGTCAAATTAAGATACTCCTGTACTTCATAAAAACGCACATCTAGTATCGTGGCTAAAGGGTTTTCTTGACTATCCATGACCCCCTGTTGCAATGCGGTATACACTTCAGGCCAGGCCATTGGTGTAGCATCTGCGCCCATTGTTCTCCAGGTATCGACCTGAACTTCACTTTCTTGGGTTCTATGCTTAATTCCCTTTAAATCTTCTGGCTGTTCAATTGGGCGTACGTCATTTGTTTCATGACGAACCCCATTCTCCCACCATCCTAATACTTTCACATTTGCCTTTTCCTCTATCTTCGATGCCAATTCGTCACCAATTTCACTATCCAGGACTGCATAAGCATGTTCTGTATCTTTGAAGAGATACGGGAGGTCAAACATATAAATATCATTTACAAAGCTTCCAAGCGGACCGGTAGAAGATACGCCCATGTCTATTGTATTGATTCCCATTCCTTCCACTACTTCTCTTTCTCCGCCTAATTCATTGTTGTAATGGAGTTTGATTGATAACCTGCCATCCGTTGACTTTTCAAGTTCTTCTTTAAACTTTTTTAACCCAATATCGTGATGAGACCCTTCACCTAATGGAAGACTTACATCAAAAACGTGTTTCTCCCCGCTTGCACTTCCCGTTTTTGTTCCGTTGCAGCCCGATAAGATAATTGATAATGCCAGAACAGTCAACAAAGATACGATTTTCCATTTTTTCATGAATGATTCCTCCTCGTTTCTAAGTTCATGCATGGATAAGTAACCCTGTGTTGAAACCTGAGTCAAAGAACTCTTCCTCAAATCCCATTCTGTCTGTCAGGAAAATGTCTCTATCCATCTCCTTTAAATCCGGTGAAAGAATGGGTTCGAATTCCATTTGAGATAAGATATCTCTTTCCAAATCAATACCCGGTGCAATTTCAGTCAGCATCAAACCCTGTTTGGTTAATTGAAATACTGCTCTCTCCGTCACGAACAATACTTCCTGATTGTTGCCTTTCGAAAATTCTCCACTAAAAGTAATTTGGGTGATCTCGTTCTTAAACTTTTTGAATTTTCCGTCTTTTAAAATTAAAAGTTTGCCTTCCTCGACCTTAATATCAAAACCGCCTGCAGTGAATGTGGAGCAAAACACTACTTTCTTGGCATTTTGGGTGATATCGATGAAACCTCCACAGCCAACGGTTTTGAATCCGAATTTGCTTACATTCACATTACCTGAACTGTCAGCTTCAGCAATGCCCATAAACGTGATGTCCACACCTCTGCCCGTATAATAATCAAACTGGTATGGATGCTCAATAATGGCTTCAGCGTTTCTCGCAATTCCAAAGTCGGTGCCCCCTAACGGCTGTCCTCCTATCACGCCTGATTCGATCGTCAAATTCAACTGACCGAGGATCCCTTCCTCCGAAGAGACAGGTCCGATCGTGTCACCAGGTATGCCGGTTCCCAAATTGACGATGGCATCCGGATATAGCTCTTTCACGGCCCGTCTTCCTATAATCTTTCTGACATCCAATGGCAGTGGCGGAGCGTCCTGAAGAGGTTCTCTCAACCTACCATTATAGACGGGATTATAGTAAGCGGAAGCGGTTTGACGATGTTCCCTTAATGGATCTCCGGTTTGGATTATATGGTCGACATAAATGCCGGGGATCACCACTTCTTTTGGAGGGAGTGTTCCTTTTTCAACATAATTCTTTACTTGAACGATCACTTTCCCACCGAATCTCTTTGTCGCCTGGGCGACAGAAATCGCTTCCAATTTTAGCGCTTCTTCTTCCATTGTGATGTTACCTGCCTCATCCGCTGTCGTGCCACGAATGATACATACGTCGATCGGAACCTCTTTATAGAAGGGGTACTCTTCTCCAAGGATGTTCACTACTTCAACAATGCCTTCATTTGCCTTGGCTTTGTCATTCATCTTTCCGCCTTCGACCCTCGGATCAACAAAAGTCCCCATTCCCACTTTGGAGAAATTCCCGGGCTTGCCTCCTGCCATCGCCCGGAAGAGATGTGTCAACTGCCCCTGCGGGAGGCAATGGGCTTCAACTTGATTCGTTTGAATCAACTCTCCCCATTTAGGTGCAAGCCCCCAATGTGATCCTATGATTCTAGTAACAAGACCTTTATGAGCTAAATGCTCCAGCCCATTCACCCGGTCACTGTGGCCTGCAGCATGCAGTAGTGTTAGGTTATTTGGCATTCCTTCACTCAGGAATCTATTTTCAATCTCCTTCAAAACCGATTCGCAGGCTCCCTTTAATGTGAACCCGCATAGGGCAAGAGTGCTTCCATTATTAATAGAAGAAACTAGGCTATGTAGCTCCGTTTTTTTTGTCATGATACACTTGCCCCCTTTTTTTGAACAGATTGACGATCCTCGTTGTACTCATAAAACCCCTTACCAGTCTTCCTTCCCAGGTTTCCTGATTCGACTAATTTCTTCAATAATGGTGCTGGGCGATATTTAGAGTCTCCGAACCCTTCATACAATCCTTCCATCGTGGCAAGCAATACATCCAGCCCAACATAATCTGCCAACGTAATGGGTCCCATCCGGTGATTTGCTCCATATTTCATCGAAGCATCAACATCCTCTGGAGTGGCTCCTTCCATCACACAAAAGATCGCTTCATTGATCATAGGGACGAGCATTCGATTCACCAGGAATCCAGGATAATCCTTGCAGGTCACTGCATTCTTATTTAGTTCAGAAACTAGTAATTTGGCTGTTTCATATGTTTCGTCAGAAGTCACAATCGAAGGGATCACTTCAACCAGATTCATTAATGGTGCTGGATAGAAGAAGTGCATGCCTATGACTTTTTCAGGTCTTGAAGTAGATGCTCCAATGGCTGCGATGGATAACCCTGACGTATTGGAAGCAAGGATCGCTTCCTTATTCACGATGTCATCCAGCTGCTTGAATACCTTTTTCTTGAGTTCAATGTCCTCTGGTACGGCTTCAATGACAAAGTATGAATCCTTAAGGTCATCCAGGTTACCTGTTGTAGTGATTCTGTCCATGATAGAGGGAAGTTCTTCAAGTGCTATGATCCCCTTTACCGCTTTTCGCTCTAAGCTTGATTGAATGCGTTCCATCGCTTGCTCAAGTACTTCATTACTGAGGTCGACAAGGGTCACTCGTTTGCCGGATTCAGCCAGTACTTGAGCGATTCCGGAACCCATCAATCCCCCTCCGATCACCGATACATTTTCAAGACTCTTCAATATGCTCCCTCCTCTTCTTATAAAACCATTCCGCCTCCGACATTGATGACTTCCCCATTAATATAGGAAGCTTGTTCAGATGCTAAAAAGGCAATGCAGTTCGCGACATCTTCAGGAGTCCCTGCTCTTCCTGCCGGAATCTTTGAAACCATGAGGTCCCATACTTTCTCAGGCACGCCCCTCGTCATATCTGTGTCGATGAATCCTGGACAGATGGCATTCGCCGTAATTCCTTTCTTTGCAAGCTCCCTGGCAGCTGTTTTCGTCAAACCAACGACACCTGCTTTGGCTGCTGCATAGTTCGCCTGCCCAACATTACCGAGCCAGCTGGCAGATGAAATATTGATGATGCGTCCACTTTGCTGTTCGCGCATGATCGTACTCGCCGGCTGCATCGTATTAAACACTCCTGTAAGATTCACGTTGAGGACCGCATCCCATTGCTCATGATCCATTTTGTGTAGCATCCCGTCCCGATTAATGCCTGCATTGTTAACCAAGATGTCCAGCTTGCCGTGCTTCTCAACGGTGTCCTCGATCAACTTCCTGGCCTGTTCCTTATCGGCAACGTTGCAGAGAAAGCTTTCCGCTTTTCCACCAAGCTCGATGATTTCATTGACCGTACTTTCCGTTCCTTCTTTATTTAGATCACTCACGATCACCAATGCTCCAAGTGAAGCTAACTTCATCGCAATCCCTCGACCTAACCCTCTTGCACTACCCGTCACAATCGATACCTTACCCGTCAAATCAATCATTCTATGCTCCTCCCATCATCCTGAATGTATTAAACTAACTCGAATAATGTGGCAATTCCCTGGCCTCCACCGATACACATCGTCGAGATCCCTCTCTTTGCCTTCCTTCTCTTCAACTCTTCTAATAATTTCACCGTGATGATGCTTCCTGAAGCACCGATCGGATGTCCAAGAGCAATCGCACCACCATTCACATTCACTTTCTCCTTCTCTATCCCTAACTCGTTCATGACTGCTATTGCTTGAGCAGCGAATGCCTCATTCAATTCCATTAAATCAATGTCATCCAGTGACAGACCTGATTTTTTCAATAATTTATCAACGGCAGGAGCTGGTGCATATCCCATGATTTCAGGTTCCACTCCTGCAAGAGCCTGCTCTCTAACAAATGCTATCGGCTTAAGTCCTAGCTCATTTGCCTTATCTAATGTCATCAGGACGAGTGCAGCAGCCCCATTATTTATACCCGAAGAATTCCCCGGTGTGACTGTACCATTTTCTTTAAATGCCGGTTTCAATGTAGAAAGTTTCTCGACCGTGGTTCCTTTTCTCGGATGTTCGTCCGTATCAAAGATAGTGACGTCTCCCTTTCTTCCTTTTAGTTCAATCGGAACAATCTGATCTTTGAAGTACCCTTTCTCAATCGCTTCTACCGCTTTCATTTGACTTTCATAAGCGAATTGGTCCTGCTCTTCCCGGGAAACATTAAATTTCTCGGCTACTTTCTCGGCCGTCACTCCCATTGGATAGTTTCCAAACGGATCTGTCAGTGCAGTCGCCAATCCATCCTCCAACTGTGTATGACCGAAGCGATTTCCGTATCTCCCCTTGCGTACGTAGTAAGGAAGTTGATCCATATTCTCCGTACCTCCTGCTACAATCACGTCCGCATTCCCCGTTTGGAGTTGTTGAACAGCGTTGTTAATAGCCTGAAGGCCCGATCCGCATAGTCTATTGACGGTTAACGCATTACTCGTTGCAGGGAGTCCTGCACGAATGGCACACATCCTTGCAATGAAGGCGCTTTCAGCAACCTGCCCAACACAGCCCATGATGACTTCATCAATGCTATCCTTGCTAATACCGGAACGCTTGACCGCTTCTTTAATCGCCGTCGCACCTAAATCTGCAGCATGGACATCTTTTATCGCTCCACCCATCGTTCCAACAGCCGTTCTTGCATAACTTACGATTACAACTTCCTTCATCATTCATCACTCTTCCTTTCTATTTTTCTACAACTTTTACGTTCAATCATTTTTGGTTCCAGAAACAATTGATTGTTGCTTACCTTGTTTTTACTCTTCAATTTTTCTACCATCATTTCGCTTCCGAGTCTTCCGACATCGTAGGTTTGCGCTTCGATCGTCGTAAGCGGGATGAGAAAATCCTCCGAAAACGAAATATTGTCCGATCCGATGACCGAGATATCTTCGGGTACTTTTAAACCTGAATCCAAAATCGCCTTGATCGCACCAAATGCCATCACATCACTTGCGGCAAACATCGCAGTTGGGAGATCTCCCTTTTGAATGAATGTGCGAACATCCTTATATGCTTCCTCAATACTGTAACCGCTTCTTATAAGACGTCTATCATCCATCTGTATCCCGTTGACACTCAACACATCGGTAAAGCCTTTCTCTCTTTCCCAGCTGTTTAATCGATCACCGCCGATAAAACAAATATCATGATGACCCGATTCCAACAGGTACTCAGCAGCCATTTCCCCTACCTTGCAACTATTGATCCTTACCATCGTCCCTTCATAGTTCATCGGTGACCTGTTGATAAGGACATACGGGATATTCAATTGATTAAGTAATGTAATCGATTCCGATTTTTCATCATCGACTGTCGCTAGAATGACCCCATCCACACCTTGATCAATCATGGATTGCAGCAGGAAATTTTCCTTCTTCGGATCATCTCCTGTCGTACACAACATCACACTGTAACCGCTGTCAATCGCAACATCTTCAACCCCTTTAAACATCAAGGGATAAAAGGGGTTTGTTATCTCTGTGACCACCACCCCAATGATATTGGTCTCCTTTTTCTTTAAACTTCTTGCTACTTTGTTTGGGCGGTACCCTAAATCTTTAATCGCCTGATCCACTCTCGTTATTAAATCATCACTAACAAACTTATTTTTGTTAATGACTGCAGAGACAGTAGCAATAGAAACATTTGCTTTCTTAGCAACTTCTTTGATTGTAACCATCATTTCATCCTCCAAAAAAACGTTTAGCTAAACGTTTCGCTAACTAGAATGGTAAGGGATTTCGAAATTTGCGTCAAGAGTAATTTTCTTAGTTTTTTTTTGAATATTATTAAAATAACCTTCACTTTATCTTCTGATTCGTTTTTTGAAAATAATTTAATAGATAATTCTTTGCTATATTGATTAGTATATAGTCATACTAATTCAAGATTTTAATATATAGATATAATGAATAATCTTTTTCTATTTTTTTATCATTTTCAGACTATCACCCCTTATTTGGACCATACTAAGTCATTACATAAGAATCTCCCCAAAAAAACACTAAACTCAGAGCATAACAAAAAGGACAAGGTCTCTCCTTGTCCTCTATCCGATACTTCCACTTAATATTAATCGAAGTAAAACTTTCTTACACTTCCTTCTGACTTCCTCACCCCAACTTCTCCAAACACTCTACAATAATCCCCGGCCGATCCTTTTGCACCTCATGATCACTCCCTTCCGCAATCACCAGCTCGCCGATATTCGATAACCCTGTCAACTCCACCTGCAGCTCCCTCCAAACTCTCTCATGCAGAACTGCTTCCGCCTCTGGTATGCCATGTTCAATATAGGGTTTAGCAGAAATTTCTTCATCTCTTGCTATCACAATCAGTGGAATGTCCGGAAATGCTTCACCTGATTTTATTTCTTCACTGCTGGTGGACCAATTCGCAAATTCTTCCGCAACCGTTCTGAAGAAATGAGGAGTCGTCATAAACTTTTCATAATCAGCCACTTCCTTTCCCGGAAGGTGACTCTTCATTTCTTCTAAACTCTCTTTGAGTTGCTCCTTCAACTCATCCTTGGATTTCTCTGAAGTTTCCTTATTCACTTCTATCAATTTTTCTAATGAAATCATTGAATACATGACTGGGAGGTCCAGGTCATAGAGACGCTGGAAATCATGTGAAGTAGCGTCAACCAAGAGCACACCTTCCAGTTTTTCAGGATACAACCGTGCATACTGTTGAGCACAGAGTCCCCCAAAGGAATGTCCCACTAATAGAAACCGATCAACCTGCAATTTTTCAATAAGTGTATGCAGCTCCCTAGCTATATTACCAGTGGTCCTTGGATGCAGGGAGGTCTCGCTTTTTCCGTAACCGGCCCGATGGTACAGGATGATTGTATAGTTTTTCTTGATTGTTTCGATGAATGGTAGCCAGCTGTAGAAGGAATTCCCGATACCGGTTTCCAAGACGAGGACCTGTTTTCCTTCTCCTAAGATTAAATATTCAAGATCGATTTTGAACATTTTACTCCTCCTGATTTTTCATGCAGACTTATGTAATATTATGGTAACATAAAAGGAGTATTTTACTAGTATCGAATGAAACGAGGAACCACTTATGCCTATAGCAGAAAGAGACTACTGGAATGATGACCGGTATCGACCTAAGAACAAGAAAGCTCCCAAATGGTCATGGGGCATCATCGGTTTGATTACGCTTGCCCTCTTTGCCAGCGGTTTGCCGATGAAGATCTACAACGAAATCACCATCCACCAGGAACAGAATATACGGGGGTACCTCCAAGAGCGGGAGCAATACTTCAGCTCCAGTGACCAAAGCTTCAAACAGCTGCTGACCAAGATCAACGCTGTTAACGGAAACCTTTCATCCCTGACACTCGACATCAACGAAACCGATATGATGCTTACTCAAAATTATCAGAAGCTCATCGATCTGGATCCTCCCCATGATTTCAAGGAGCTACACGACAAAACCATCGAGCTGTACGTCATCAAACAGGCTGCGTCGACTATCTGGTGTCATCAGCCACTGCCAACACCTATCATTCTGAAATACTATCTACTTATATAGAAGAAAGTAATCGAAAGATGAGCGAGTTACGACCTCTTATGATTGAAGGATTGCAGAAAGCAGATCTGCGTTATCGTATCGAGCAGGACGGGACGTTGACGTATTGGGTGAAGGAGCATTATTCGGGGAGTTTGGAGTAAGATTAACAAAAAAGGTCCGCCTTTTAGCCAATGATCATGCTAAGGGACGGACCTTCATCAATATTAAGAATTCGTATAATAGCCATGGCCGTTCTTAAAAGAATGAGCTGTCTCGTCCTGACCCCTGCCACTCAAATCTTCGCAAATAAGTACGATAATAACTATATCAAACCACCAAGGAGAAACTCATGCTATTATTCCTAAACTTTCTAACAAGAAAAAGTGAACCCAAACCAAAACAATCTGCTAGTACCCCACCATCAAAACCTAAAAGAACCAATGAACAAATCGCTACTAGAAAAGGAGAACTAGGAGAATACAAAATTGATATCCAACTAGATCAATTGCCAAACACGTATCACCATCTAAGCGATCTCCTTATTCCCAATCCGAAAGCTAAGTCAGGTTATTCACAAATTGACCATGTGGTGATCACTCCATACGCAATCTTTGTCATTGAGACAAAAAACTATCAAGGTACCATCTATGGCGGGAAGGACCGAAACACATGGCTGGTCAACGGGAAGTTCAAAATGATGAATCCTTTTGTACAAAACTATGGACATATAAAAGCAATCGCTTCATTGATAGATGAGAAGTACCACAACCTATTTGTTTCCATGGTTTCTTTTACAAAACGCTCTACATTTAAAGTGGATTCAGATTATCGTAAAATCGCATCTAACGAACTGATTGTGTATGACATCGAGTTGTCAGAGTTTATTCATCGGAAAGTATCGGTGTTGAAAATCCAGCATAAAGAATCTCTTTTGAGTGAGAGTGATATTTCGTCTATTCATCAAACCTTCCTTAATGCCAATATCCCTGACCCCGAGGTTAGAAAAGAGCATAAACAGACTTTGAATGAAATCTGATAAAAAGACCAGTTCCTTTTCGATATGTGAGATTTGTGATAAATCTGTTTCTGATAAGGTTAGGTCTTATTGTTTATCGAATCCTACTTTTAAAGGCAATGTTTATTGTTATGAACATCAGAGGAGTGTTGGAAAATAGAACAGTCTTTTTATCCAGAGAGGGCTCACATGTACCTTAGAGACAAAGCCAAGTGACATCCCCCTCTCCCTCATAAGCCTTAAGACCTACAAAAAAGTCCACCTCAGGCTCATTCTCAACCATGCCTTTACTCTATAAACTTAGTACATACGGTATATATGAATGAGGAGAGTGGAGAGAGTGGCGATGAATGTTTATTTGATTCATGGTTTAATGGGAACAGGAGAAATGCATTTCAAGGAGCAATTAGGTCCTTTACGTGAGGAATTCACTGTTATTCCAATTGATTTGCCGGGACACGGTCAGAATAGCAGGGATGTTGATGACCCCTTTTTCGAGCATACACTCGAATGGCTTATAAATGAACTCAGGAAAAGAGAGCCTGGTATCTTGATTGGACTTTCAATGGGAGCAAGTTTTGCCCTGCACGCAGCAATCAGATATCCCGAATTGACAAAAGGCATTGTCCTGACAGGCTATGTTCCAAAGATCCCCGAAGACATGCACGCCATCATGGAAAAACAATATCATTTTTTACATAACATCAAAGCAGAAGCGCCTGAAGTAGCGAAAGACTATCTTCTTCTCCATGGCCCACGTTGGGATACCACGTTACACAGGGTGGTGAAGTGCTTCACTTATCATTATCCCGCAGTGTCTGATGACCAAATAAAGAAGTTAACCATTCCTACATTACTTATAAATGGCGGAAACGAAAATCATGAAGTGGATTCGGTCCACCATCTATCATCGTTGAACAACCTTATCACACCAGGAATCATTCCAGACTGCGGGCACTTAGCCAATATGGAAAACCCTTTGATGTTTAATCGAATGACACTGGAGTTTATTAGTGGTATTGCGTAGGTGAGCCAGAGGGGCAGGTCCCTTGGCCATATAGGATACTTAAAACTTTAAAAATAAAAAACACCTGCTGCCATAAGACAAGCAAGTGTTTTGTTAAACTAAATCAGAATATGGGACCCTTTACTGAACTGGTCCCCTAAACTCAGTAATAACAAGAATATGTTCCTTCAATTTCACTTTTCTTAAGTTTTCTACTTTTTCATTCCCACCTAACCCTAATAAAGGAGTGTATCCAAAACACTCATCATAGTCAGGGGCACTGCATGTTCTAATCGCATCGGGATAAGGATGCCACATTAATTCATCGTTCATAAAGTCTGAATCTTTTAAGTCATCAAAAAAGAATTCAAACCCGGATGAAACAACATTAACATATCCTTTTCGATAGTTTATTAGGTTTGCATACTTATCCTTTTCCCATACTAAAAGATCACCCATCGCTGTTGCAAAAATGGGAATCGCCTGCTCATACCTTAAATAACTTCTCTCTAAAATATCCATATAATCGTCTGGATTAATAATTTTTATAAAGCCATTTAGGAAAGTACCATAACCATACCTTTTCCAAGTTTCTATTAATTCTCCAGGAAGTTTATCCTTGTATTTTATAATAACATCTTCACCAATTGTTTCATTTTTTATAAAATCGCTAAATATAGTTCCCAATAAATACCCCCTTAGACTATTTAGTTAATTTCTCATTTACATGATTATTCTTTAAGAGCAGACATCATTGCGGTTTAGGAGATAAAAGAGTAAATTCCTAAATGGTCACAAATGGATATATAGAATTGATGTTTTTGATGAAGAAATTTACTTTGTCAATTCCTTATGACAGATGAAAACCAAGATCACTCACGTAAAACAAAACACCTGTTACCTAGTAGGCAATCAAGTGCTTTATAGTAAGCTACATAAGATATTTTGTTTCTATTTTCAATCTCAAAAATCTTCTTCCCATGCTTCTTTTGCGTTCAGTAACCTTTGTGATAAAAACTCATAAAAATTCTTTGCCGTTTTGAAATCATCAAGCCCCCCTGTCCTATTCCACACTATTACCGGGCACTCATTATTTTCCATTTCACTCGTATTAAGACAATAAACATATTCTCCAGCATCTTCAATAACTACTAGTTCCTTTCCCATTCCTAACTCTCTATATCTCTTAGTACTCACAACCACAGGAGTTCTATTTGACATAGCCACTCCTAAAATATCAACACCAAATAGCCCACCAGAACCATAAGTAGTTAAAAACCACTTGAAACTATTTGGTAATTCCACCCCTAGCTCATTTTCAATAGAATGGATTTGAATTTCATCTACTCCGCCTGTAAAGTCATCTGGTTCCTTATGCTCGTTAACAAAGTTTGTTAATTCCTCTTTATTCATTCCAGGCTCCTCCTTTACAATTCACTTTAATCTATCTGCTTAGCTCTCCATCTCCAATATTTACTTCTAAAATTGTCGTATTGCTTTCTTAATATGGGGTCAACTCCCACCAAGGTGGACCCATATTCTCCCTATTCATTTTAAAAAGCACGAAATATATGGCCGTGCCTCCATTCTTCTATGTTTTTCAATTATCTATAAGACTTCAATATCTCCACATCATACACCAAGTCTAATATCTTCAGCCTATTTTTTTACAAAAAAGCACCTGTTGCCTATTAAGGACAATCAAGTGCTTTAGATAATTCTGATTTAAGAGTATTCAATTCAAGTTTATATTTATAAAACTTGAATCTATTCTGTTAACATATTTAGAAATCCTTCGAAGCTACTATTAATCATATATGTTACGGGATTCAAATCTGAAGACTCTTCATGATTCCACACGCAAACTGTAGGCTCTTCACCATTTTTACTGTAGTCTAAGCATACAAAATCACCTGCAAATAATACAGCTATCGGTAAGAGTTCAGTACCTACTAAATCTTCATCAAACACAATTCTTTCTTCCAATTGCGTTCGAACTACTCCTATATCGTAATACTCATCTTCTCTTTCCCCAGTTACTTGCAAAGTACATAAAAACCTATCAATCGCATACATATGGTTATTACACTTAAAACTATCCTTTATAGGAATACCACCATTGTATTTCTTTATAAATTCTTTATATGAATCTGGTAATTTTATTCTCCACTTGCTTTCTTTTTCAAATAATAATGTATCATCCGGCAAGGGATATATAATTGATCCATCCTTGAATTCCATATTTCAATACCTCCTCAAAGTTGTTACCTAGGAGCGTCTGCCCACATTCCTTTTGTTCTTCCTCCATTATGAGGTGTAATATTGTGAATACCAAAGGGAACTAACTCCATTCTACTAGGAACTTCTGTATGATGCCATGTCATTCCTTTTCTTGTACCGCCTATTTGTTCATCCAACCACTTAAACTGTTCTTTGTCCGATAACTTCCAAAACACTTCTGGTAGTTGTACAGTTTCTTCTACAACTCCTGCTCTTGCGAAGTCAGCAAATCCGTATCTCATTCCAGCTACTTTTGTAACCTTTATTTCAGGAATGTGCCCTTTTTCTATAGCCATTTCTTTAATCTTTCGTTTTTGAGCAGAAGATAAACTATCTCCACCGGGAATGGTGTCGTCCCATGACCAAGGTTTGTTTAAGTCTACATGTTTTTTATATACTTTTGCGTAGTCTTCAATTACTTCATCAAATTTCTTATTACCACTAATAAAATCATCAATATTTCTTAAATTTGTTTCTTTGACTTCCTTACTTTTAACTATACCCTCATTTCCAACCCTTCGACCCTTCTCCTTCCCATATAACACCACATGCCCATCCTCATTCAACAACACCTTCCCCATCCGGGAGAAAGCCTCAGACTGCGTAACCCTCGAAACCGGACCGGCAACCACCTTTTGATACGTCTTCTCCATCACCGATTTTACTTTCTTCGGATTCAAGACGTTTTTAGTTTTCCTGAACAGCTCTTGAAGATGTCCAGAAAAAGCGTTCAGTCCCAGTGCCCTTTTTCCGGTTCGGGAAGAAAGCAGCTGACGCGCGGTGTCTTCCACTTTTCCGAAGGTGCTTTTGACTCCGTTGTGGATGAAGGATTTGATTTTGGCTGTCGTCATGACGTTGTAGGGAACGTCGGTCTTGGAGCTCATTTTGCCGACTTTGCCCATCTTGCTGACTTTGTCTACGCCTTTCGTTCCAAAAATGGTCGCGGCGATGTAGGTTCCCGCGTAGGAAAAGTACCTTGCCCTGCTTCGCACGTCTCCGTTGACGACTTCTTCTTCAAAGGATTGTTTCAGGTCCTTCCATATGTACTTTGCCGTGTCGATAGGGTGAAGGACGGTATGAATGATGCCTTTGAAGAATCCAATGGGATCGGTGAACAGCGCGATGAGCGTGTCGACGAGATCGCTGACGATATCCACAATCGCAAACAGGGCTCCTTCCACGGTCCCAAGAAACTCGGATAATTTATTTTTAGCCATGACCGATGTAAACTCGGATAGTTTGGATAGAAACGATGAGTCTTCCTGATGATCCTTCTTCTCTATTATACCAAGCTTTCCTTTTTGAAAAACAGTTTCAAGCCGAGCGATTTGCTGCGTCATGGAGTGGACCTGTTCTTCAAGGGAAGATAGTGAAGCGGTTTGAGTATGGTCGAACTCATGCAGCTTTTGGAGGCTGCGTTCTTTTTCCTCCTGGGCATGGGTCACCTGCTGTAAAAACGACCAGTCCTGGATTCTTGGCACCGATACGATGTCAGATACACTTCTGATTGTGGCATTGGCTTCCCCCGTCAGTTCCACCGTTATCTGCCGTGCACGGTGAAGACCTTCTTCCACTTCGTTGTCCAGGAAGCTCTGCCTCATGAACCCGTCAGGTGAAGGCTCCACGTGATCAAGAGCCTCCTTCATCTCCCGAATGACGGATTGATAGTCGGATAAAAACCCCTGATACTGTTCCAGCATGGGGAGGTGGTGACTCCGGTAGAAATCCCGGATCGCATTCCCGCCCTCCCCCTTAAACGCATCGTCCAAATTGACCACGTCCTGAACGGCTCTTTCAATCTGTTGTACCTGATCTTTCTGGGAAGACAGGGTTTCCTCTATCTCCTTCATTCCATTTTGAAAGCCGTCAACATCCAGTATTTTCATAGAGTGCCTCCCTTACCGGCTCAAGGTCATGGTAGAAGAAAGAGTACGATCGGTTTCTTCCATGCCTTCTACGGAAAGTTGAGTGGCCGACTGGTTTTCCATCAAAAGCTGTTGATAGCTCTCAAGCATCTTCTGGCATTGCTCATTGAGTTCATTCAGCTTGGTGATAACTTCCAGTTCGTTCGCCCCGCCAACCTGCTTTGGATAAGTCGTATTCCAAGCGTCAATCGTCTGGCGTAGCTTTGAGAGCGACCTCTCCGTCTCTGTGTACTGAATCTGGATTTCAGTGTGCATATGATCGATCCTTTCTATTTATCTTTCAACATCCTATAAAATTCCAATTCATAGAATATCGTACCATCGTTTTTGTGGTCATTCTATTATGAACCAAGGTTTTTTCAATAAATGGGAAATTTCACACAGCCCTTAAGTAACAGAAAGCTCATGAGAGACCTTTTCTTGTAAAAAGAAGCGGGAGAACCGTCCCCATGCTTCCCCCGTGCTTTCTTGGGTGTTAAAGGGTGAACTCAGCTTTTAGGAGAATGGTTTGGCAGTCAGTCTACCATTATGTTCGAATGAGGAAGGAAAAGGGATGAACAGACGTCTGCTCTTTTTCATACATTTCCCCCACAGACCCAAGTTAGACATACAGGTCTTAGTAGAATCAATATTGATGGTGAATCTGAAGTAAGGTATGATATGGGTTTGGTACATGGAGAAGGTGGTTTCACAAGCCTTAGTTACTGCACCAAATACATCTGGTGAATACGGCCACTTAGAATGGAAATCTAAAAATAATACTCTTGGATTTAGTATATATAAGTGCTGGCTTGGAACTAACGTAGAAATTGCTTCTCCCGCTTACAATACTTTTGATTAGTAACATTTAATAAGGGAGAGATATCAATTGACTAAAGATTTCTTATCAGGTGCATTCGTGTTTATCCTTGGACTATTCATTGTGATAGTGGTAAGTACAGCATCTTCAACTCCTGAACAATCTTATCAGATGGGTATGGTAGCAGCGATTTTATATCTTTCATCTGTCCTTTATGTTTCCTTGAGACAAAGGAAATAATTTCATATGAATAAGCTCATTCAAAAATGGGTGCCTGGCCTTCGTGGCGAAAGTCTATAACGCAAAGAGTATCAGGCACCCTATGGTTAACCATCCCTTTTCCCCTCCTCTCCTTATACCTTCCTCTTATTCGCCATCACCACAATCCCAAGAGAAAGCAGAAATATCGCCCCATAATTAACCGCAATGGGAACAATCGGCTCCTCCATGAACATCCCAGCCATCCCGAGACTTGAGAAAATCACCAGCAGCAAACATAAGAAACGAATCATTTTCATAGAATACCTCCTTTTACCTCTCTAACTTTCCCAAAGCTCTTCTCCAATTCCATTCAAACTCACTTTCTAACAAGGTGCATAGGGCGAGGGCAAATGTTTCCTCTTATAAGTCCCAACAGGAAATGTCAATTCATTTCATACTTCTTCACCTTTGTTAAACAAAGATACAACAGCAACTCCAATGAATGAAATGGATAGAATCCTTGTAAAACCCGAGTACTCACCCTCAAAGAACTCTCCTATTCCAAACGCTATGAAAGCCATAGCTAAATAGGTTAAAAAGTTAATAACCTTCGTTTTTCTTATCTTCATAACGTGTAAGGGTAACTCCACAATTAGGATGATACCTAAAAGAATTAGTAAAGTTATCATCATATCTCCCACTCTATTAATTCCCCTTCCTAAAGTAATCTTCCGGTAGCTCCTAACCACTCATTTCCATAAAAGAACATTGTTCCTGCCTCACCATTTGCACTATCTGTATACTTCACCAACATTTTCTCAAATCATCAATCCTATACCGGTGCTTATACTTCCTTTTAATGCAAAAGAAGAACGAGAAACTATCTTCGCGCTGCCTTTAAACCGACGCCCCAGACGAAGCAGCCGCTTCATCCGCCTTCACACAATCAATCGCAATAACAAGAGCAATCATCATCGTTTCCATCTCTTCATTTATTACTTTCACCCTGTAACTGTCGCCCCAAGTGAACCACTCCTTGCCCACTTCGCCTACAACCTTTCCATGCTGCAATATTTGAAAATCCATATCCCACCAATTCCCCTGCACTTCAATGCCTGCCGCATCAATCGTATAGCGTGCTTTCAGAATGGAGAATTCCTTCTTGATCGTCAATACTTCTTGACCATTCACCTCAACAAAAAACTTCGGTAAAAAGCTGAACGTCTTCTTCGTAATAAGGGCCACTTCATCCCCGCTTGTATTCATTATGGAGAAAGTCTTTGGAACCTTCATAAAGCTTCCCTCTACATAATATCGGTCCTTCTCCTCTTGATCCTTTACCGTGAATTTCCCGCTAAGGCTGAATACATTTTGCTTTATATAAAGCTGCCTCATGATTTTGCCTCTCACTCTTAAGACTTTATTTTATTTACGTTTGAGATGGGATTTGGTCCCAAATTGAAGCATTCGTTTTTATCACTCAGCAAACGGCATCGGTTCTCTCCGCTATGAAGCTCCCTTACTATATTGGAATGGTTCGAGGACCTGTTTTCCTTCTCCTACGATTAAATACTCAAGATCGATTTCGTACATTCTACTCCTCCTGACTGTTCGGTTTTTCACGTAGATTTATGTAATATTATGGTAACACATAAGGAGTATTTTACTAGCATCGAATGAAACGAGGAATAACATATGCCCATAGCTGAAAGAGACTACTGGAATGATGATCGTTACCGGCCGAAGAACAAGAAAGCTCCCAAATGGTCATGGGGCGTCATCGGCTTCATCCTTCTTGCCTTGTTTGCCAGCGGCTTACCAATGAAGCTCTACAACGAGAGCACCATCCACCAGGAACAGAAAATCCGGGGGTACCTTCAAGAGCGAGAGCAATACTTCAGCTCCAGCGACCAAAGCTTCAAACAGCTGATGACCAAGATCAACACCGCTAACGGAAACCTTTCGTCCCTGACACTCGACATCAACGAAACCGAAATGATGCTCACTCAAAATTATCAGAAGCTCATCGCTCTGGATCCTCCCAACGATTTCAAAGAGCTCCACGACCAAACCATCGAACTGTACGTCATCAAACAGGCAGCCGTCGATTATCTCGCATCATCAGCAAGTTCCAATACCTATCAATCTGAAATACTATCTACTTATATAGAAGAAAGTAATCGAAAGATGAGTGTGCTACGTCCACTGATGATTGAAGGATTGCAGAAAGCAGATCTGCGTTATCGTATAGAGCAGGATGGGACGTTGACGTATTGGGTGAAGGATCATTATTCGCGGAGTTTAGAGTAAAGCGCGATCCATTAGCTTACCGGGACGGTTCTGATTCTTGTTAATGATGTAAAAAGAAGCACGAGAACCGTCCCCGTGCTTCTTCATTTGATTTACTCTCTTCTTGATCCTTCTTCGCTTCCAGCACTCGTTCCTCAATTTCTTTCAAAGCTTCATCATAGTTGCTTTGGCCGGATATCTTTTTTATCGTTTCTTTGTTTTCATCTGAGATTTCGAAATGATCAATTTCGATTATTTTTCCGTCGTTTATTATGTTTCCGTCATCGTCGAATGAAATCCGGACATTGAAATCAGAGCTGTTGGAGAAATCAGGATTAAGTGTTTCAGGCACAAAGGATGAGCCTGCACCGTTGTCTTGACGAATGTAAATGACATAATACTTGTTCTCCTGAACAGGCACAGGATCACTTGACTCTTCAGGAGGAACGGGGGTGGAATTGGCCGATTGATGTACCGGAGACGTTGTGCTCTCCTTCACACTCGTATGTTCCTCCTTATCCATTGTAAAGTAGTAGTACACACTGCCAGAAGCTAAGAATAAAAGTGATGCCGTTAAGATGAATATCATGGATTTTCTATTAACCATTTCGTCTCTCCCTTTCTCTCGTTATTGATCAATCAGTACATCCTTTGCTGCGTTCCTTTCTTTTATCATGATTACGATCGTCATCAGCACTACATCTATACAAGCAAGGGAACACGCGATTCCCGTAATGAATGAAGCTGTATGGGCGGCAAAGAATGAAATCATAAGAGATACATTCCAAAACACCAGTATGGATAAATAAACTAGATAATGCTTTTCAAAAAAGGAATATCCAAATATCCATTGGATCGCCAGTGTCTGTTTGTTTATTTCTAAATAATAAATAGAAGAAAAAAACAACAGAACAAAAGCCAAGATTAATAGGAGGAAAGAATAGAGCGATGTTAGTTGAATCTCCTCTGTCATTTTCGCCATTTTTAACTCTACAGTGGAATAGGCTACAGATACTGGTTGAAGGATGTCATGAAACTCATACTTCTTTAACGTGTTTTGAGTCCCTTTGAACGGGTCCTCTTGTTCCTGTATTTTCGTATAGTATCCATACCCGCGGGCCACAGTATTAGCCAAAATCATTGGATCGAAATCGACGTTTACGATGACAGCAATTGGGTCATCAATCTCATAATTCTGGTTGGATGCCATTTGCGTAGAATATGTAAAGTAGGATTGCTCATTCTTTACATAGATGATTTTCGCTTCTACAGGTGCGGGAGCTATCAGATTATAGACGCCTTGATAGTCTTGTTCGATAGACTGTTCAATATCCTTTTGATATGGTTTAAATTTTTCGGGCACAAGTACCTGAATTTCATTCTTAGTCGGGGAAGGGATTGTTATAGGATTGCCGTTCGTATCCTTTATTGGATTAACATCTAGATAGTTTCTGTTTATTTCTACTTTTTTCCCTTCCATACCCCATGGATTAGGATTTAACGGGGGATCCGATAAGTCGTCCAGATAGTAATTGGAAGGAGAAATATAAAAAGCTCCCTGAGACTCTAATTCTTTATACAGTGCACGAAATTTCCTGCCCTTTTCAATATCTTGTTCAAAGTTAAAGACTTCCGTACCTGGATTCGCCACAACCCCCATGTAGGTGTAATCTTTGAGTACAGACCATTTTTGTTGTGATGCATTGGTACTTTTCAACTCGAGAAAAGTGCTCAATCCTTGCTGTAGTCCTAAAATAAGAAAGACAGATAATACTAACCTGACAAGAATATTGATATAGAATACTATTTTTATTGGCTTTTTATTTTTTATCATGTGCGAGATGTTAATAGATTTTGTCCCTATCCAAGTCCCAATGAACATTAAAATCAAAATCAGCACCATTTTTAATATGTTTTCCATCCAGAAAGATAAAAAGGAAACAAATTGTTGAAGTTGATTGTAAAAATATAAAAAGAATGTAAACCCTAAAATGGAGGAAACCAATGAACTTAAAAAGATCTTGCTATATTTCCTTACCAGGAACACTCCGACATGGAAGAAGTTATCTCCGAATAAAAGCCGCACAGCCACAGCTTTAAAATGATTTATCACATCATAGACCAGAGCAAGCATGATTAATAAGGAAAGAACCAAAGCGCATATATACATCATCTTCTGATAAGGGTATTCAGTGAAAATACCTTGTGATTGCTCTTTGGAGATCTCGACCGGTAATCCGTATTCACCAGCTATTCGTTTAAACTCTTGAGCTTTTCGGTCTCCAGTGATGGTGTAAGTTCCGGTTAGATTCCGGGCTTTCTTAGCAGCTGCTAGTGGCCTGATTTCAATCGGATCAAAACTATGGAAGATTTCCATTTGACCGATCTGGTTTCGATCACCGGTCTGTATGGTGGACAGAAATGCATCAGGATTGCTGCCTTTGGTTAAATAATCTCCCTCTGTTAAAGGAATGGATTCAAAATATTTCTCTTCATCATAAAGATAGACGTAGTATACTACTTTATCCTCGTTTTTTTCACTCTTTTCATACGAAACTCTTTGCAGGTTCACCTTTGATTTGAGTGCAATCTCCTCAAGCATTTGGAAATTTTCATCTTTGTCTTTCTGAGGATCCCCCTCTTTGATCATGACATTCCAAGCTTCGTCGTTAGTATTGTGTTGATTGAACGACTGGAATTGCAGAAACTCGAATTGTTTCATAGACAGAAAGCTTACTAATAGAAAAGTGATCGTCAGGAGGAAATAGAGTAATCGTTTCATGGTGCTCCCCCTTTACAGCTGTATCTTTCTTGAAAACACTTGGGACAAATCTTCATCATGCGTGACCATGATGATGGTTTTTCCCCGGTTATGTAGTTGTTGGAATAGAGAAACGATCATATCTCGATTCTCCACATCCAAAGATCCAGTCGGTTCATCCGCTAATATTATGTCCGGGTCCTTCAGAAGTAACCGAGCCAATGCCACCCTTTGTTGTTCACCACCACTTAAGGTATGGATCTTTTCTTTCTCATAGTCTTTAAGACCAACTTCCATTAAAGCATTTGTCATGGCCTCTCGTTTCTGTAGTTTCGTCATTTTCTTATGTTTAAGGGCGATTTCTAAATTTTCATTTACGGTTGCATTATCGATTAATGCATAGTTCTGAAAGATAAAACCTATATGATGCCGTAACAGGAATCTCTGCGTCTTTTTATGATCCAAACGATGCCCCATGATTTCGATCATCCCTGAATCCGGTTTTTCGAGAGTGCCCATCATATTTAAGAGCGTTGTTTTCCCTTGCCCGCTTTTTCCCATGATCCCGATAAATTCTCCTGATTCCACTTTCAGATTAAAATCTTTGAATAACGTTTTTCTTTGAAAAGACTTATTCATACCCTCAATCTTGATCATTTCTACTCTCCTTTTCATAGGGAAGGGGAATTATATTCAAACAATATAATTCCCCTTCGCCGCTTACTTAATATATTTGTTAAATTTCCCAAGAAAGTTAGAAAGTAGAGTAAATACTAACAATCCTATTACAGTACCTAACGTATTGGTCATTAAATCGTCGACATCAAAGCTTCTATAATTGTAGCCTAGGAAAAAGCCAGCCATTAATTGTATTAATTCAATACTTAGACTTATGACAAAACCTATGACTATAACCTTACCTTTTTTAATAGCAGGGAAAAGAATGGGTAACGCCACTCCCAAGGGGATAAACAATACGATATTGCCTCCAATTTGTTTCAAAGCAATGAGAGGATCACCAAAGTGCATCGCATCTGCTATTGCTTTAAAAGGCATAAAGTTATGCTCTACCCCCAGATGATCCTCTATCATGATTTCAATTAATTCTTTCTGATATGGAAAAGGAAATAATGTTAAAACCACTAGATTGGCAGCATACACAGAAAAAATGAACCAATAAAAAGAATGGAGAAAGGATATATACCCCTTTAAATACTTGTAACCAAAAAAAAGAGTAAAGAAAGTAATGATTATTATAGTAGGATATAACCCATTAAACATATTAAAATTCCAACCCTTCGAAATCTAAAACACTCCGAAAACCTTTGTTAATTTCTTTTTATCTTCCAACCATCCTCTTAAAACATAACATTCACTATTTGCGCAAATAGCAAACTTATTATCCTACTAAAACATTTAATTATCAACATTTTTATACATTTTAGTAAAAAATTACTATTTTTTGTAATTATTCCGGCCAGTCTACCCTTACAAGACATGATCTGTTTTCCTTTATTATATCTTCCCGGTATTCGAAACCCCTTCTCCACGAGTACCGTCCCGATGCTTGCACGTACAAACATATGATAAAAAAGCATGCCCCCGGTGCGTAAATACAACTAACGCACCAGGGCCACGCCCAATATGAAAATTCAATCCCTCAACCCAACTCACTCAACCCCTCATCAACCAACATCGGCGTTAGCCAAGAAGGGACGGAGGGACGGGTTCACTGTCCTAGTTGCAAGTTAGACATTATTAGGAAGCGCCCGAACCGTCACCGTGCTTCCTTCTAGCCACGATCGATAAAATCGACGATCTTAAGCTATGGGAACGCTGTCAGGCCCTTTCTTCCCCCAAGCCTTCAACAACCACCAATGAAATTTAAGGATTATTTAAGATTGTTTACAAAGGATAAAAATGTATATTGTGTTAAAATCATTCTCGTTGAAAAAAATTTAATAGGGGGAACTGAAAAAATTGTATGGTGAATATAAACTTATTAAATATTAATAAGTTTAAGAAAAGGGATAACTGTCTATGAAATCTAATTTCAAAGACTGGGCATAAATATTAATTACATAGCCATGAAATCGAATAATAAAGGAAAAGGTGTTATTCTTGATATGATTTGGGCTTTGACATATAAATGAAAGTTTAGATAAATAAAAATTTAAAAATCGGCGGTGAGAGTATGTCGGATAATATATATCTATTAATTTTTATAGTTTTAACAGTTATCTATATATATTTATTTTATTCAAATAAAATTAAATTTAGAATGGTATATGCTCTACTATACCTAGTTGTATTATTAGGGTTTTTTCGCCTTTACATGAATTGATATCCTATAAAAGGTTGGCAGTCTTATTATTTACTTTATTATTGAAGGAACACTTACTATTTATCTGGGATTAGTGAAGTTAGTCTATCAATTATATGGGGGACGTATTCGATGCTTCATCTTATGAAGCGTCATCGTCCCCATACTTCAATTTTACACTCTCAGTTAACCGAAGAAGCAGCCGCTTCATCCGCCTTCACACAATCAATCGCAATAACAAGAGCAATCATCATCGTTTCCATCTCTTCATTTATTACTTTCACCCTGTAACTGTCGCCCCAAGTGAACCACTCCTTGCCCACTTCGCCTACAACCTCGCCATGCTGCAACACTTGAAAATCCATATCCCACCAATTACCCTGCACTTCAATGCCTGCCGCATCAATCGTATAGCGTGCTTTCAGAATGGAGAATTCCTTCTTGATCGTCAATACCTCTTGACCATTCACCTCAACAAAAAACTTCGGTAAAAAGCTGAACGTCTTCTTCGTAATAAGGGCCACTTCATCCCTGCTTGTATTCATTATGGAGAAAGTCTTCGGAACCTTCATAAAGCTTCCCTCCACATAATATCGGTCCTTCTCCTCTTGATCCTTTACCGTGAATTTCCCGCTTAGGCTAAATACCTTTTGCTTTATATAGAGTTGCCTCATGATTTTGCCTCCCACTCTTGAGTCTTTATTTTATTTACGTTTCAGATCGGCATTGGTTCCAAGATTTCGCACATGCATCATCACTCAGCTATCGCCACCACTCCCCCGTTCTTGATCTTCCATAGCTGAAACATCTGGAAAACATCGGGACATCTTTGAAGCTGCCTCATAAAAAAATTGAAGCGCGAGATTGTCCTCGTGCTACGATTAAACCATATTTAGCTCTACTTAATTAATATAATGACATTCTATCAAACCAGACTAAGGAGCAAGAGAACCGCCCCTTATTCCTGGATAAAAATACCTATATCCTATTATTGCCCCAAGAATTATAATATTCTAGAAATATTAAAGAGAACCTAGGGGGACAAGGAATGAAGCAGTTAGTTTCTATACTTTTGGCTCTAGTCATCGGCTTTGGAGTCTTACCTGTTATGACTTATGCCATTGAGCCGAATGAACCAGAGTTTGAAACGTTTTTAAAGGATATTGGCTGGAAAAAGCAAGATTATATCGATTATATTGAAAGTAAAGAATGGTATTTAGAAGATGTTGAGTCTATTGATGATCTTGGTACCCCTCTGTCGGAAGAAGCCGTTGGGGTGGTATTAGAAGAATTCGGCCTTAGCCGAGAGGAGTTAAATGCACTTCTTGTTGAATATGGTGACCTAGAAGAAGGACAAGACGTATTAGAAGGAACATGGATCATTTTTTCTGAAGATCTTCATGAATATGTTGACTTCTATTTAAACGGTTGGGAAGGTACTCCGATTGATAAAGAAAATCTTCAGAAGCTTCTGACTGATTATGGACTTGATTCAGAAGAAGAATTGGAGATGTTATTAAATGAAAACGATGATTCTATCGAAAACTATGAATATATTGAAGATCTTGAGCTTGCCGTTGATTTCTATGTGAACGGGGATGACAATTCAGACGAACTATTTGATTTGTTCACAGAGATTGGACTGACGGATGAAGAATTCGAGAAACTGTTTACACATCTTGAGACACTTGATTTTGATGATCCTGCTTTAATCGATCAGATGATTGAGCTAAGTGAAAGAATGATGGCATTTGAAAATTTTGAAACGGCGGAAGAACTGTCAGTTCAACAAACGGCAGAGCTCTTTGATATTTTGAATGACATGCTTAATTTATTTGAATTGAAGACGAATTATTACCTTGTAAAAGACGGTGATAAACAACCCGTATCGATTGAATCTTTAATGACGATGGACACCACAGATGGGTATGATTTGTTGATTGAACTATACAACCATCAAGGAGCGTTTCTTGCCGATATCTTATTGACCGCTGACATGTTTGACTCCGGACTTATCCAGGAAACCGCTAAAGACATGATGCAGGCAGAGGAAATCGTGACAGAAAATCCAAAAGCATTAGAAAGCAAGACAGCCAAACCTCTGGCGAAAACCGTCAAAGGCGGTGAGCTTCCAACGACAGCTTCCAACTATGCCGGCAAAACATTCGTTGGGATTGCCTTCATCATAGCCGGTGTATTCTTATTCCGCCGCATCGGAGTTAAAGGAATGAATCAATGAGAAAGCCCAACAAGAGAAGAAGCATGCGCTTGCTTCTTCTTTCCCTTTCTGTCTTGTTTATTGTATTTGGTCTATGGTTTGGAGGGACGAATGCCTATACGTTTCTGAAGGGGTATTGGCTCTCTCAAACAGGTCAAGTCGACGCAAGGGACTATAAGGCAGAATCGGGTGTGAAGGAACAACCTAAAGAACGACAACAAAAGTCCCTTTACTCCAAACGTCCGGAAAAAGGAGAAAATATAGGTGAGCTTATTATTCCAAAATTGGAGGCAAAGCTGCCAATCTATCACGGAACAGATGAAGATGAACTGGAAAAAGGCGTGGGTCATTTTGCAGGAAGTGTGTTGCCTGGTGAAAAGGACAATTCTATTTTGTCAGGGCATCGCGATACAGTCTTTCGTAAGCTTGGAGATGTTGGTATAGGCGATCTGCTTATCGTTCACACCACAGCGGGGGAATTTACGTATAAAGTAAAGAAAGTACGTATTGTGGACAAGGACGATCCAACCGTCATTGTACCAAAACCTAAAGCAACATTAACGGTTTCCACATGCTATCCCTTTCATTTTATCGGGGCATCGCCTGAGCGTTATATTCTTGTAGCTGATCTAATTACTTCTAAGTAAAAGGAAGCATGGGGACGGTTCTGATGCTTCTCTCTCATAAAAAAAGAAGCAAGGGAACCGTCCCCTTGCTTTCCCCCCTTGCTTCATTAGCTTTCTAGCTTTCTAATTCCTTTTTCACTGATTCCAGTGTTTTGCTTTTGTATTTCGTTTTTGCTTTCGGTGCACCTGGATCGGTAGGATTTTGTTGGCCATAGTTCGTTTCGATGAATTTGAAATCGTTCATATCAACTATACCGTCAAAGTTGATATCCGCATCACGGTGATCCGTTCCCCAGTATGTTTGCATATAGATGGCGTCCATGATATCAATGACCTGGTCACCGTTGACATCGCCTGCTATCATCTGAGGAAAGCCCTCGGTGTCAAATTCGCCTCGTACCTTATCCCCAATTTGCTTAAAGACCGTGAATGGATTGCTATATTTAAAATGCCCCGGGACATGAATGGAGTAAGTAAATTCTTCAGTAGAAATCGGTAATTTAATATAGAGTCTTGGATAATCAGCAATCCCGTTATTCTCCATCACAATCGTTCCGTCGTATTGATGATTGGAAGCATCTGTTGCATACCCATCAATCCCTGCTTTGGTAAAATCATTTCCAAACGGAATTCCCTCCGCGAAAATAGGGACTTTCACTTGTGAAAAGGACGGGTCAACATAAGATTCCACAGCTACACTAGGAAGAGAGACTTCAGTGCCTTCCCCATTCGTATAGGTAGACGTTATATTTTGTAATTGTAGGACACCCTCATAGTATTTTTCATCTTTCACTTTCACTTTTACATTCACAGCAGGGGTGGTACCGGTTAGACTCTCTGGATTGTTTATGTCCAAATGAATCGTTTGTTTTCTCGTTCCCGCTCCATTTGCAGTATCCTCATGATTCATCTGAACGCTTGCCTTTTTCTCCAATTCCGGATGGACGGTTACACTTTCTATCTCAAAATGGTCACTCAAATAATCAAAGGTAAAGGTTTGATCTTTGATTCCTGAGGTATTATTCATTTTGATCGTATAGGTGACAGTCTCTCCCATTGTCGGGTTAATTTTATCCGGTGTCGCATCCACATATGGTGTTCCTTTCTTGACGAAGTAGGTGGCATGTGCGTTTGGATAATTCACCGCACTCGATATTCCGACACCGAAGAATCGAACCGGAAGAATCGGAAGGGAATCATCAAGCGGCAGATTAGCTGCAAATGTTCCATCCGGATTAAGTGGAACGTCTCCATTTGGCGCATATTTAGCAGTAGTGATGTATTGGTTGTACTTTGGAACCTCTTTATTGTAGTATAGTACAACTTCGTTGGAAGCCTGGTTAACATCGAACCCATACTTCTTCATGTGGTCGATGTTTTCTTCATGGATGCTCCCCTCTACCTGAACGGATTTCTGTCCTTCTTCATATTCATAGACACCATGTGGCAGGGAGGTGATAGAGAATTCAGGGGCAGAATTATCAACAAACACATATTGATCTTTGGTAAATGTGTTCCCCTGATCGTCTGTAGCAACGGCCCTTAGTGTATAATTTCCATGTTTAACGAACTGAGCCACCACATTCGAGAATTGAGATTGCAAGTATTCAGGATCCGTTGAAAACGGCTCTTTCTGATCACCAATGAATGGTAAGTAAAACCCCGTATTCAATACCAAATTACCGTTATTTGGTTTTACATTCAATCCACTGACGAACCCACCATGACCGACTATATCATCTGTTTCAGGATCTACGTACAAGAAATCCACACGTTTAATATGACCTTTTACCTGATAATTCATCATAAGATAATTCTTCATAAAGGGATTGACATCTGAATACCCCACTGACGCCATCGTTTGGCCGGATACAATGTCAAACTTCTCAAATTTATTTTCTTCATATGTTACACCGAAAGGGATCTGGTACGTTTCAGAAGGATCTTCTATGTTTGTATAAGTTACATAACCTTCGTATGTCCCCTTTTCTGCTGTCTTTGGAATAGAGAGAAAAACAGACGTTTTTTTACTTTTGTTCCCTTTTACAGTGATGGTATCGGTGGTTGTCACGTTTACTCCATTTTTTTCTGCGTCTTTGGATTCACTCAATCCTGTTTGGAATTGTACCGTCACATCAAATGTTTTATCCTTTTTCCCATTGTTGGTAAGCTTTACAGAACGTTTATCCAAAATGTGATCCCCATTGTAAACCACTCGACCGAAACTAAGACCTCCTGTTTCTTCATCGATCGTCTCGGTTTCCCCGTTTTCAATCAGTTGAGTTTCATCTCTGACTGTGATTTCCATTGTTGAATGAATGGCTTCATACGGATCTACACGCCCTGCCCCCTGCTCAAATACGCTATAAGGCTTGCTTAATGGATCTGCTGTGTTCATAAGGATCGTTTTAATATCGGACGGACTCAAATCAGGATTGGATCCAATTAACAGTGCCGATATACCTGCTACTACCGGAGCCGACATGGAGGTACCGGAGAATCGTTGATACGCGTATTGATAATCGTCCCCATTATCCCCGTTCACTACATCTGATGGAACGGTGGACATCATTGAAACCCCAGGTGCTGTCACTTCCGGCTTTATATCGTAATTTGTACGGGATGGTCCCCGCGAACTGAATTCTGCCAGCGTATCACCTTGTGTTTTCTCTTCTTTCATTTCTCCAAATGTAAAGTCATTCTCACCAGACTCAAGCTTTTCTTTTAGAGCCAATCCTTCTTCATTATTTAGTGAAAAAGTGGGAATGTATTCCCGTCCTTCAGCAAAATACGCAGGGATATGGCCTTCTTCCGGATTATCATTGAATAGGAGCACGGCAGCTGCACCAAGTTCCTTTGCAGCCAGGATCTTATTCACTAGTGGAATGCTTTGCCCTCTGCTTATAAGGGCAATCTTGCCTTCCAGATCCTTGCCTGTGAAATCCGCTTCTGTTCCCATCCCTGCGTAAACAATTGGAAGGGTCTCTTTCTCTAGCTGGTCAAGATCGTCCCCGTATCCTATCGCCATGAGACGCAAGTCTACAGACAATGCATCCAATGATCCCGTTGATGTAGAGAGAGTCACTGGTACATCGTTTGCCCCTACCGTGAGCGCCAGTGCAGCTGCACTCGGAGTACCCAGCGTATACATGGCATTCCCTGAATTCCCGGCAGAAAGCACCATCGTTACCCCGCTTAATACGGCATGGTTCACAGCCATACTCACAGGGTTCATTGGATCATTCAGGGCACCGCTGAGTGACAGGTTCATCACATCCATGCCATCCTCAATCCCTTGTTCAATCCCTGCCATGACATTTTCAAACGTTCCAGATCCATATGGTCCTAAAACACGGTACGCATGCAATTCAGCATCGGGTGCAATCCCTTTTGTGGCGAATTTACTCTGATTCGTCCCTTGACCGGCAACCGTCCCTGACACATGCGTCCCATGACTTGTATAATAGACTCTGCCACCCGAAACTTCCGGCCTTCCTGAATCCTTCCAGTCCTCATAGGTGGTTTCCATTGGATCTTTATCATTATCGACAAAGTCATATCCACCTTTATAAGCGGCTTTCAAATCAGGATGGTTATAGTCGATACCTGTATCAAGCACGCCTACTTTTATGCCTTTCCCTGTGAAGCCTTCTTCATGGAGCTTGTCCACTTGTAAGTAGGAACGTTCATCTGACATGCCGATTCCACTGTGTTCAGCATCGATATCTTTCGTTTGAACAAGTGGTTCTACTTGAACGTCAGCATCACTGTACACAGCATTAACGGCATTGGATTGTAATAATGCTTTCGCTTGATTGGCTGGGAGTTTCATAGATACACCGTTAAAGGCTGTTTTATACGATCGTTTTACTATGTATCCAGCGTTTTTGCCCTTCCCTTTTCCATCTAATATCTTTTCCAGGTCTTTATTAAATGCATCATGTTCCTTCTCGACTTGAGCTTTGGCTTGTGCTTCAGACAAGTCTTTTCCTTCTGCTTTGGCTTTTATGACTGCCACTTTGGACGGACTCTGTTTAAACTCAACGATAACAGAAATTTCTTCCGTACTATCCGGATCAATCTCCGGTGCCAGATGCAAACCTGTTTGATTGATCGATTGCAGCTTTACAAGGGCTTCCCTTTGTTCTGGAGACAATTCTTGAAGTGCCTGTTCAGTGGGTGAAGAACCTGATTGAGCCTCTACCTCCACCGAGTCTTTGATTAAAACGTCCGGTATCTTAGAAGAAGCCTGTGCTTCTGAAGGCAGACCAAAATACGATACTGGTAGACTTCCAGAAATGAGCCCTGCCCCTAACGCAATGATGGTCGCTTTTTGCAGCTTTTTTTTCATTCCGTGTTTTCTCTCCCCTATCAAACTATATTTTTACTAACCGTTCATCTTAAATTATTTCCGTTATTCTGTCATAAAGCAATTGGGTTATTGCAGGCACCTTGGATATAGGCACAATCGTTTATATGTGCAAAAAACGACACAAATCAACATAAACTCCATGCCTGATTAACCCAATAATTTTAATTCAAAAGACTTAAAAGTATTGAAAAACATTATTGCTACTTCCAACGCACAAAAAAAAGAAGCAAGAGGACCGTCCCCTTGCTTCCTTCCATTTTTACTTCAAACTCCCCGAAAGCTCCGTAAAGATCACCCCCAGCGCATAGGCACCGGCATCCGGATGACCGAGGCTTCTTTCTCCTACGGTACCGGCACGTCCCATCCGGGCAACGATTTCCTTGGTTTTCTCGGCTCCTTCTACAGCAGCCGCTGCTCCTTTTTCAAAAGCGGTCTTGAAGTGATCACCGTTTGCGGCGCTTTCTGACCAGGACTCCGCACAAGGGACGAGTGCATCCACGAGTGTTTTGTCGCCGACCTCTGCCCCTCTGCCGAAGGATCTTTCGCCTGTATCCTGGATTCCCTTTACGGCAGCCTGCAGCATATCAGCGAATTCTTCCACGGTCAGCTCCATTCGATCTTGGGCCGCTTTCCCTGCAGTCCGGAATGCAGATCCCCATATCGGACCGGAAGCACCACCGCAGTATTCCATGATGACCATGGAACTTGCGTCTAAAAAGCTGCCGATTGTGAGATTATCCTGACTCAGGATATCTTTCCACTCCCGTTTCAATTGCTTGAAGCCTTTGGAGACGCTCATTCCGAAATCTCCGTCCCCTGCATGTGAATCCAATTCACAGAAAGGTACTTCATTCTTGATGATGATGTCGCTCATTTTATCCACGAGGTATATGATGTTCTCAAGTGAGGCTATATTATTCTTGATTACAGCGTTCTCTTCCGGTGTTTCCACCTCGAATGATACCGGCTTCGTTTCATCATCCTCCTCGAGGTCGATGTACTCGACACCCGGAACCGGTCCGTCCACTCTGAACGCAGGTGCAGTACTTTCACTGGATAGCAATGTTTTCAACTCTTCGTCGAGCTTCATAACGGTCAGGGAAACGCCTGCCATATCGATGCTGGTCATGTAATTGCCGACAAACGCACGGTTAATCGCGATCTTTTTACCCGATAAGATTCTGGTAACGGCATTGTTGAAAAGGTAGAGTTCATGTAGCGGCGTACCCCCAAAGCCGTTGACTAGGATCGCGATTTCGGAAGAATCCCCCTCTTCCATTTTCAGATCCTTCAGAAGGTCGTTCACCATACGCTGTGCCAATTCATCAGCGGACGCGATTTTTTCCCGCTTTATCCCCGGCTCACCGTGAATCCCGACACCATATTCGATTTCATCGTCACCCAATTTGAACGTCGGAGATCCACTGGCTGGGACGGTGCAGGATGTCAGTGCGAAGCCAATACTGCGGACATTTTCAGCCGCCTTCTCCGCCACGGTTTTGACTTCCATCAAGTCCCTGCCCTCTTCAGCAGCCGCTCCGGCTATTTTATGTACCAACACAGTTCCCGCAACACCGCGGCGTCCCACTGTATAAAGGCTGTCTTCCACGGCAATATCATCATCGACTTTGACGTATTCCACCGGGATGCCATCTTCTGATGCCAAGTGAGCCGCATTTTTAAAATTCATGATATCCCCGCTGTAATTCTTAATGACGAGCAAGGCTCCCTTTTTACCGGCCGTTGCTTTAATCGCCTGATAGACCTGGATCTGCGAAGGTGACGCAAACACATCACCGCACACAGCAGCATCGAGCATCCCTTTCCCCACAAGCCCCGCATGTGCAGGCTCATGTCCGCTTCCCCCGCCGCTGATCAAGGTTACCTTATTTTCATCCAAATCCTTCTTTTTCATGACCTTATACTTTTTCATAAACTCGAGCTCCGGATGAGCCATGGCCATCCCATTGCACATTTCCACGACCAGATCTTCAGGTTTGTTCATGACTTTCTTCATTTATAATTCCTCCTCCAGTTTATCGTTGCTCAAATTATCTCATTGACCACGTTAAAACGAAAGTAAGAAGCATGGGGACGGTTCTGATGCATCTTCATAATAAAAAAAGAAGCAAGAGAACCGTCCCCTTGCTTCTTTCCTTCACTCAGGAATCGCCTTCACGACTTTCGCGGGTACTCCTGCAACTACCACATTTTTCGGAACGTCCTTTGTGACAACTGCTCCTGCAGCAATGACGGAATTGTCCCCGACTGTGACACCAGGCAGGATCGTGGCATTGGATCCGATCCAAACGTTCTTCCCTAACGTCACCGGTGACGCGAATGTGGTGTTCCTTGTCTCCAGAGGCAACCCGTGATTCAGTGTTGCAATCGTGACATTCATGCCGATCAGTGAACCGTCTCCAATATGAATGCCGCCCCTGTCCTGGAACGAACACCCTGTATTGAAGAACACATTTTTCCCGATATTAATGTTTTTCCCGAAGTCCGTATAAAATGGCGGGAAGCACATGAAAGAAGAATCCACTTCGGTGCCGGTCAGCTCGCTGAATATCTCGACGATTTCTTCCTTGGAATGATAAGAAGTATTCAATTCCATCGTGATCCGTTGGGCTTCGTAGCTGCATTGAGTCAGCAGGCCGTGCAGTTCTTTATCCTCACCCGAAATGGGGTTTCCTTCTCTGCAAAACTCGAGGAACTTCTCCATATCCATGATCTTGTCACCTGCCTTGTCTGTAATTAAATCGTGCTTGTATCAATGACAAATCGATACTTCACATCAGAACCCAATACTCGTTCGTACGCTTCATCAATATAATCAGCCGAAATTACTTCAATCTTAGGGACGATTCCATGCTCCCCACAGAAATCGAGCATTTCCTGTGTCTCGCGAATTCCTCCGATCATGGAACCGGCAAATGAACGGCGGTGACCAATCAATGAGAACACATTGACTTCTAATGGCTCTGCAGGTGCTCCCACATTGACCATCGCTCCATCAAGCGTCAAAAGCGATAGGTACGCACTGATATCAATCTTGGCACTTACCGTGTTAATGATCAGATCAAATGTGCCGGCAAGTTTCTCGAACGTATCTGTCTCGGTGGTGGCATAATAGGCTTCTGCCCCGAATTCCAAGCCATCCTCTTTTTTATTTAACGTACGGGAAAGGACGGTCACTTCGGCTCCCATGGCGTGTGCGATCTTGACTGCCATATGACCGAGTCCACCCATGCCGACCACTGCTACTTTCTTTCCTGGGCCTGCATTCCAATGGTTCAATGGAGAATACGTCGTAATCCCGGCACATAATAGAGGTGCCGCAGCGTCAAGCTCGATGTTATCAGGGATGCGGAGTACGAAATCTTCCGTTACCACGATATGGGTGGAATAACCGCCTTGAGTAGGCTCGCCATACTTGTCCACACCTGCGTATGTCGGTACGTTTCCTTTGAGGCAGTATTGCTCTTCCCCTTCACGGCAGTTCTTACATTCGCCGCAGGAATCAACCATACAGCCTACCCCTACCCGGTCGCCGGCTTTGTATTTCGTAACCTCGGAACCGACCTCCGTGACGATTCCCGCGATCTCGTGTCCGGGTACGAGTGGATACTTCACTTCTCCCCATTCACCATGTGCGGTATGGATATCGGAATGGCAGATCCCTGCATACTTGATTTCAATCAGAACATCATGCACATCCAGATCGCGCCGCTCGATTTCAGCCTCTCTGAAAGATTTGTCAGGACCGTCAACAGCTCGTGCTTTAGCCATTACCATAATAAAAAACCTCCTGTAATAGTAGCTTTCAAGAGACAGGTCAACAAACCTGATGAACTCTTGTTCAATCAATGGTAATACCTATAGTTAACTCTAGGTCAAGAGATAACTCTCATCTAATCTGCCATCCTATGTTTCTATCTGGTTTGCTTTGACATCAGGTTATAAACCGTGCTACTATTTCTCAACAAACATAGAGTTAACTCGAAATCTAGATTACTGGAAAGGGAGAGTGAAGATGAAAACCTATTCGATTGGCGAAGTGGCAAAAGAATTGAATCTCTCGGTATATACCCTGAGATACTACGACAAGGAAGGTCTCATGCCTTTTGTAGAACGGACAGAAAGTGGCACACGATTATTTAAAGAATCCGATATCGCCGCTTTAAATATTATTGAATGCCTTAAATCCACTGGAATGCCGATCAAGGAGATCAAGCATTTCATCGATTGGTGCTCGGAAGGCGATGCCACCCTGCAAAATCGGTATAATATGTTTTTAGAAAGAAAAGCCACCGTCGAAGCAAAGATCAAAGAACTCCAGCAAACAATGGAAGTCATCGACCATAAATGCAGTTACTACAAGACCGCATTGGAAGCAGGTACGGAAGATGTTCATAAGGATAATAAAATCGAGATTATCAATCCATGAGGCTGCACCCGCTGCCATAGAATCCTGGGGAAGGGTTCTATGGTTTTTTGATAGAAGGATGGGGCATGTCTCTGTCAATTTCCCCACGGGATCACGTGGAACGTTTCTGCTGCTCCCATATTAATAAATAAGTAAGAGAACTTTTCCTGTGCTCTTTGGTGCCTCCACCCATACTTGCTTAGAGATCCTTGGCGAATTCTTTACTAAAGTAGAGTCGGAACCGTCCCTATATCCCCCTCAGACCCCGAAAATCCATTTTTCCCTTTACCATGCTATTTATTTTATTATGTAGTTTTCTTTTCACCCATGTTAAGAAAATTGGGGCTGACCTCCTACTAAAAATTGGTGAAATCTGCTGAATCTTCCCCACTTATTGAAATATTCAATTAATAAACATCCTTTTGTCCCGGGAATGACGACCCTCCTGTTCTATCCTCTGTTTACATTCATTTACAGTACATTAAAAATGGTCTCCTATACTATGAACTGTTCGATTCAATAGATTCATGAAGGGAGACATCCGCATGACAAATGATAGATCGATAGAAAATTGGATTCAAAAACTGAATGAAGAAACCTTACATAAAGGGGTCGACCGTCGCAGCTTCCTCCAAGGGGCGGGGAAAGTCGCCGGCATTTCTTTAGGGATGGTGATGGCTCAATCGATGGGTGGTTTCTCTGTCTCTGCAGAAGAAGCCGGGTTAGAGGATTATCCGTTTTTACTTGGGGTAGCTTCTGGTGACCCTCTCCCGGATAGCGTCGTATTATGGACACGTTTAGCCACCGACCCCCTCAATGGCGGCGGCATGCCAGATCGGAACATTCCAGTGAAGTGGGAAATAGCAAAAGATGAACATTTCAGGCATATTGTTCAGCGCGGTACGGAAGTGACAAGTCCTGCCCTCGCACATTCCGTTCATGCAGAAGTTGGGAACCTTGAAGCAGGTACGGTGTACTATTACCGGTTCAAAGTCGGGAAGGATGTCAGTCCGATCGGAAAAACGAAAACCCTTCCTTCCCTGAATGCAGACGTCGCAAGCCTGACTTTTGCCTTTGCTTCCTGCCAGCAATATGAGCATGGCTATTATACTGCCTATAAGCACATGGCCAAAGAAGACCTTGATCTCGTTTTCCATCTTGGCGACTACATTTATGAATACGGTCCTGATGAGTATGTAGCAAGTACAGGAAACGTACGACACCATAAAGGTCCTGAAATCCGTTCGTTGGAGGACTACCGGAACCGTCATGCTCAATACCGTTCAGACGCGGACCTGCAGGCTGCTCATGCGGCATTTCCATGGGTTGTCACATGGGATGACCATGAAGTGGAAAACAACTATGCCGACATGATTCCTGAAAAGGGCCAGTCTGTGGAAGAGTTCGTGCAACGGCGTGTGGCTGCCTATCAAGCCTACTATGAACATATGCCATTAAGAAGATCTTCGATGCCTCATGGTGTGGACATGCAGCTCTACCGTCAGTTCTCATATGGAAACTTAGCGAATTTCATGGTTCTCGATTCCCGTCAATATCGTTCTGATCAAGCGAATGGAGATAAAAGCTCTCCCCAGACGGAAGAATCCCTGCATCCTTCACGCACCTTGCTGGGCGGTGAACAGGAACAATGGGTCCTTGATCATCTCGGCACATCAAACAGCTCCTGGAATGTACTTGCCCAGCAGATCTTTTTTGCCAAGAGAAATTATGGGCCAAGCCCTGATCAACCACGTTACAGCATGGATGGCTGGGATGGCTACACACCTGCGAGGGAGCGCATCACGGAATTTGCCCGTAACGAAAACATGGATAACTTGATTGTCCTGACAGGTGATGTACACGCGAACTGGGCTTCCAATATCCTGGCAGACTTTGATGATCCGTCTTCCCACATGCTTGGAGCTGAGTTCGTCGGCACGTCGATCACATCAGGTGGAAACGGGGCAGACAAGCGCGCTGACACGGATCGTATTCTTGCCCAGAACGAACATATTAAATTTTTCAACGATTATCGCGGGTATGTCCGCTGTCATGTCACGCCGAACGAGTGGAGAGCAGATTATCGGGTGGTTCCATTTGTCTCGAGTCCCGGGGCAGATATTTCTACCAGAGCTTCATTTGTTTACGGTAAAGATTCAGATGGGCTGAAGGAAGTCTCGACGGCAACCGTTCCCCAAGGGAAACAGACGTCTTCTGAGGTGGAAGATGATCGTCATGAAGCGCACAACCGGGCCCATAAAAAGCAGGCCCAAAAAGGGAAACACATGCAAATGAATTAGCACCAAGGAGGCTGATGCCATGAAAGATCGCAACCAGCAGCTGATTGGACATTTGGAAGAGCTCAGGAGCCGGGCCATTAAAACCGTACTCGCTTTCATTGGTTTCCTTATCGTGGGGATGGCTTGTATGAAACCGATCTACGGGTGGCTGATCAGGGATTTAGATATGAAGCTTGCGATTCTCGGACCGAGTGAGATTCTTTGGGTGTACGTGATGATTGCAGCCGTCTTTTCACTGGCTGCAACCATTCCTGTCGCTGCCTACCAAATATGGCGGTTTGTCTCACCTGGCCTGAGCCCGACAGAACGAAAAGTCACCTTACGCTTCATACCCGCCCTGTTCTTTTTGTTTATTTCCGGCATTGGGTTCGGTTACTTTTTACTTTTTCCCATCGTCCTGAATTTTTTGACCACCCTGTCAGCCGGCCAATTTGAAACGATGTTCACGGCGGAAAAATACTTCCGATTTATGCTGCACCTTACATTACCTTTTGGATTGTTATTTGAAATGCCTTTAGTCATCGTTTTTCTGACGGTACTTGGCATTTTGGACCCGGCCAAATTAAAAAAATCAAGAAGAGTAGCCTATTTTTTGCTGATTGTGATATCCGTGCTGATCACGCCGCCGGATTTCCTGTCGGATGTACTCGTCATCCTGCCGCTTCTCCTTTTATATGAAATCAGCATTACATGCTCAACGATTGCGTATAAGAAACGCGCTTCTCAATCGACGGAGTCACATGCAGGCCAAGAAAATTTAGTTCTAAGGAGTGAAAAGACGTGAATAAACACGATATGAACAGAAGAGACTTTCTGAAAGCAAGCGGGATCAGTACAGCTGCCCTTGCCCTCGGCAGCACTGGATTGATGTCTTTCGGTGGAAATAAAGCATTTGCCGGTACACCCCAAAACAGGAAAACGACCGGCGGCTATGGTCCCCTTGTCAAGGACCCGGGAGGCGTGATGGACCTTCCCCGCGGTTTCCAATACCGGATCATTTCTGAGGAAGGCAAATCATTATCCGATGGAAGGCCCGTCCCTGCCAAGTTCGACGGGATGGCCGCCTATAGTGGCCCCCATAACTCCACCATCCTTGTGAGAAACCACGAATTGAGCGGAAATAGTCCCTATCCCGTGATCGGGAAAAATCCATACCGTCGTGAAGAATCTGGCGGGACAACCTCATTGGTCGTGGGCCCTGACCGCCAAGTCATGAAGGAATATGTCTCTTCTTCCGGGACCATCCGTAACTGCGCAGGCGGAGCGACTCCTTGGGGCACCTGGCTTACATGTGAAGAAACGCTGGAAGAGGGTCATGGCTATGTGTTCGAAGTGGATCCAAACAACCCAGAAAACAACATCTCGAAAACCCCGATCCGCGACATGGGTGCCTTTTCCCATGAAGCCACGGCCATTGACCCGGCAACAGGGATCGTCTATTTAACCGAGGACGCCGGGCCGAGTTATTTATATCGCTTCCTTCCGAACGACCGCAGTCAAAGGGTCGGTGCCCTGCAAAAAGGCGGCAAGCTCCAAGCGGCAGCCATCGAAGAGATGAGCAAGGACGAAACCAGCCAATTCCATTCCGGTCAGAAATTCGGGGTTGTATGGAAAGATGTCAATCCGGAAAGACCGACCCTTGATGCAGGCAGACAAGGCTGCATTGCCTTCAGCCGTCTCGAGGGGGCTTATTTTGAAGGCGGCGTGTTCTGGTTTGATGATACATCCGCCGGGGATAAGGATCTGGGCCGTGTGTACCGCTATATCCCGGCCACCAACACACTGGAGCTCTTCTATGAATCTACTGCCCAGAATGATCTGGAAATGCCTGATAATATTTGCATCACTCCATGGGGAGACCTGTGGATCGCCGAAGACGGCGACGGTGTCGATCGTATTATCGGAATGACACCAGAAGGCGAAACGTACGTGTTCGCAGAAAATAAAGTGAACAATTCCGAACTTGCAGGACCAACGTTCTCGACAGACGGCCGAACCTTCTTCATCAATATTCAATCACCCGGGATGACCTTTGCCATCTGGGGACCATTCGCCAGAAAAAATGCATCCCGCAGAAGGCTCATGGGCCATGCTGCACCACCGGCTGCCTACGCACCGAGAATCTCAGACACACTATCGGCCTTTGCCGAAGTCCAGGGAATGTCAGACCTAGAAGCAGCCGCGTTCGCACGCCACGGCATGCCCATACTATAAACCTAACAGGAGGCGGAAATTATGCTAACGAATATCGGAATCCCAGGATTAATTCTTGTACTGGTCATCGCTTTGATCATCTTTGGACCTTCCAAACTCCCAGAAATCGGACGTGCTTTCGGAAGCACATTAAAAGAATTCAAAAGTGCTACCAGTGATTTGATGAACGGAAACGATCAAGAGAAGAGTACTTCTGCAGACGAAGGTCAACGACTGAAAGCTGTGGAGAAAGACAAGCAGCAGACAGGCAGCTGATATTTATCACACAAAACGTCCAGAGGTTTTTCACTCTGGACGTTTTTGATGATGGGAATCCATTTCTTGAAGCATGGGGACGGTTCTGATGCTTCCTTTTAATGTAAAGAAAAGCACGAGAACCGTCCCCGTGCATTCTTAGTTTTATATGTTTCCACATATGGATTAAAGGGAAATGGTAGATATTAACTTTCGAGGAGGATTTACTTGAAATTAATTTATTTAATGCTTCTTGCAGTTACAATTTGTTTATTAATGTTACCATCGCTTCCTTTTACCGAGTGGGTTTATTTTTCTCTATTATTTTTTATACTTGTAATTCTATTGGTCTTTTATCTTTTAATGTTAAACGTTTTTGGATATCATTCCCTCTGTCATTTGTTCTAGCCTTAGGAATAACCTATCTAATAAACCAATCTACATCTATAGGCATTCCATATTCACTTGTTATTATTATGGGTTTGCTTAATCTTGCAGTTGGAATCTACACACTAAATAAAAGGAGAGTGGGGAAGCATAGGGACGGTTCTGATGCTTCCTCTTAAAGTAAAAAGAAGCAACTAAGTTTACTATTTGTTTCTTTCAGAGGTAGTTATCTTAGCTTCTTATACTCATCATATAACTCTAATAATTGTTTTCCAAGTTCGCTATTAAAATCCCAGGAGTCAGCAATAGCTCTTGGATATGATGGGACATGACTTTTGCTTTCAATCATTAATTCGATATCTTTATAGAAATTTTCAAGTTGACTTATCGTCCCATCTTTACCTTGACCTAATTTGTGGGCTTTAATTTCAAACTCTAGCCTCGTTTTCACTTTTTCAGCTTCCTTAATAAAGTTTAGGGTTTTATTAAGCTGTCTAGGTTCGTTATATACCATTGTTCTACGCCTCCAATATATTGAATTTCTGTTTAAAGCTACTATCTATAGCCCGTGGAAGGTTCTGATGCTTCCCCAGAGTATAAAAATAAGCACGAGAACTGTTCCCGTGCTTTTTCTTCCTTTAATGCCTTAAGTGTTTTTGTTTAAGTATTGTAACCTTTTTTCTATTCATCTAAGTACCTACTTTAAGTTTTATTAATAAAGATTTTCAAGTTAAGAATACACTAATGTCTTCATCGGTAATATCATTTCCCTCTCCATGTTCTATCAGTAGATCTGTAACTTCTTTATTAAACAGATGAAATAGAAATAGTTTCTTAAAAGCAAAGAAAAGGGCTCTTTTCTTACTGACAGGTAAAGTAGAGCTGATTGTCTTTCCATCTTCCCCTCTATACTTAACTATAAATTTTTCATCTTCTGCCTCTACTATTATTCTATTGGCTTTTGAGATTGTTTCATTTAAAGAAAATAGAGTTGGGGGAATCCCTACTAGATAAATGGCTTCATGAAATTTTCTTTCATTAAATTCCGGACCACCAATGTCAAATCCCTCAAGTTTCATCATCAACGGACGGATTCTTTTATCAAAGTAGAAGGCAGATAACCTATTCATTAAAAAATACATTGCTGCCTCTTCTTCTGATTTGAACAGTTTTATCACTTTTTCACTAGGGACTTCTTGTCTTTCAACCAACAATAAGCCGAATTCCCACTCTTCCCCTACTTTTTTTAGGTAGTGATAGTTTTCGTAAGGAGGATTTATTTCAACTAACTTTTCAGGTTCTATTTTTATCTGTTTTCCTGCTTTGTTCATGATTTTTGCTGCAATGCTAATGTACATTTCGAGCCCTCCCTTTATTTAATGAAATTATAAAAATTACATCTAAATCTTCGAAGGGAACATAGGGAATATACTAGTGCTTCCTCTTAATGTAAAAAAGAAGCACGAGATCCTTCCCCGCGCTCTTTACAAACTTTTATATTTCACTTTACTTAACAATCTCTTTATCAATTATTTTACCACTATTAATATCTACATATAGTTTTCTTCCATAAAAATCAACAACTGCCATGCATTTCTCCGTTAAACTTATGCCAACATAGGTATACCGATTATTCCCTATGATACCTTTATCTGGCTCTTTTATCCTCCAAAGTAAGCCACCACTTGAATCGACGCAATATACATTATCTAATGAACCATCCAATTCCAATAAAACAATTATTCTTCCATTAAAACCTTTGACTTCTAATATCTTTTTATCAAATGGTACAACCTTATTACCTATAACTAAAGTATTCTCATTTATTTTTATCTTATCCATATTAACCTCCTCTTAACCTTTCATTTCCGAATTCTCCAATGAACTGTCCCATTAAATCAAATTGAGTACCTCTCCTTTATCCTACTTTGATGGCATAACTCTTATATCTATTATCCATTCCAACCGCCTACTTTCCATTTCGACCAATAAAGCACGGGAATGGTTCTAATGCATCTTCTTAACGTAAAAAGAAGCACGCCCGGTGCTTCTTTTTTCTATCCTTAAAACTTTCAACCCAAAATCACTTGTTGCCCATTAAACAATCAAGTCCTAAACTTATATTAAAGATAAAGCAAATCAACCTAATGTTGTTAATCTAAGTATTCTGCTTCCCATTTATCTTGTTTTTCTACTGGACTGAGTTCTGAAATATCCTCATAATCATAGTTTATTTTCATTTTCCCTGTGCTATCTAACATAAAAGTCAAATTGGTCCATTGTTCTTGTTCTTGCTCTCTAAATTCTTCCCACAATCTCGCAAAAGAATTATATAGCTCATTTTCCAAATCATCAAAATCATCTTCGGAAATATTAAATATCTCCGGTATATCAAGGCAATATACTGGTTTTTTTCTTGATTGAGGATAATAATAAAAAAACATTTTTCTATAACCTTCTCTAAATTCAGCATATAAAAAAATCTTTTCCCACTCTTCCGGAACTATATTAACTAGTGTATTTGCAATTTGTTGATATATCTGTTCCATCATCTTAGTTTCCATCTCACTAACCTCCTTCATTCATAATTGGTTAATCTATCTGAGTATTTTTTTCCATCTATTGTATAACTAAGTTTAAACTCAGTTGGTCTAGTTGATTTCCCCTCGTAAATAGGTCTCACCTTAACTGAAACTTCTTTTCCTGCCTCTAAAGCCTTTTTCCAAGAAGTCTCTATTGCTTTGTATTCTTTCCTATTAAGTGTAGCATCCATTGGTACTAAGTTGTCAATTTCACCCGAGCCATTAAAAATGCTAGCTATCAAATGACCTCCATCATCGTTAGGTAATCTATCCTTTCCACCAACGGTCCTTTGCGCATATTGATTGCGTTCTGCTTTTCCAAGTTCTAAATTCGCCTCTACATTTGAAATTCTTCCACTATCGTCGGTTTTATACTGGTACCCTTTTTTGGTTGTATACTCAATATTAGATTTTAATGCTTTCTTTCCATCGACTTTGGTGAAATGTTCTCCATTATTTACTTTTTCAGAAAGATTACCGTTCCCTCTTCCTCTCTCCTTAACCGACCTCTCCACAGAAAACCGACTCCACCCAGGCCCTCCACCAACCAACATCCCATTATCAGTAACCATCATAGGCCGGTTATAAAGATCATTAATCCCCAACCGGATCTGATCCCACCTATGATTCAATGAAACTTTCGGAACGGTCTTAGGTGCAGGAGTTGATATATTCGTGCCACCTTTGACTCTTAACCCAGGCTTCACCCCGCCGACAAGGAGTGCTGCTAGGCCAAAGCTGTCCAACCAGTGTTCTTTAGAGTACGTGTCATCTGGATTGACTGCTCCGTTAAAGAGATCCACTCCACCCATCGTCAAATAGTTGATAAAGTCAGAGCCAGAGTCAGTTGCTACTTCAGCTCGCTCATTCAGACCACTCGCGAAGCCCTTGACTAAGTCCGGTGCCCCAGCCGTAATATAGTTTCCAAAATCATAGACGGAGTCAAACTTGTCTTCATTTCTCTTCTCCATCCCGGCCCATAGATCCTGTCCAATCTCTTTAAAACTGTTGAGGGATTCGGTGAGAGGGTTTTCGTTGACATCCTCTTCAGGAATCGGTTTAGGCTCTCTTGCCTGTTCTTGTGATTCTTTGAATTTCAAGTAAGAGTCGGTCTGTGCTGTAATGTCGTCTGTCAGCTGATAGGCATCACTGGAGTAATAGGCTGCCGCGTTGAAATAGAGCGGTGAGATGTGATTCCCTTGACTGGACGATTCCATTAACTGCCTCATGAGCCCTGCGAGTATCTGTTCGCTGACCTCTAAGTGTCGGTATTCCCTTTTTAAGTCTTCATCAAATCGATTGACGGAGTCAAGTGTATCCTCACGCTGCCTCCTTGCCTCTTCCATATGGGTATCGAATCGATCCCTCGAAAAGACATTCAGTGGATGGATGTCGCTTATGCGATTGAGGATGCCTTGGAGTTCCTGCTGCTGTGCAGCGATCATTTCACCTGCACGCCTTTCGCTTTGATGAAGATCTTCCTCGAGGAAGGAGAGCTCCACCGTTTCCCTGCCAAGGTTTCGCCCTTCTGCGTCACCCTGAATGCCATTGAAAAAAGCGATGTTACTTTCAGCAAGTTGTATCCAAATCTCAACGACATCGATTTGGGCGCCGTAGAAGCCTTTAATGGCATCGGCTCCCTTTCCCTGGAATTCATCGTCAAGTTCCACAATGGCTTGAAAAGCGTTTTTAAGTGTTACAAGTTGATCTCTTAATGTCTCGTATTCCTGTCGACGTGATGACATTGCGTCGAGTAGAGTGGGGGCTTCATATACGTTCAATGGTCGCGTCTACCTTTCTATCAGGATCTTGTGATGGCTTCATCCTGTTTCTTTAAAGCTTCTACATTTGCTTTGGTATCTTCAATATTTTTTTCAACTGTGGCGATGTATTCCTTCAATAACAGTTGAATGTTCTGTTCACGCTGAATCCATGCATCGGTATAATTCAGCTTGTTCCGTCCCAACTGCTCCTGTGCAGGCGGATTCAACTGAAGCCGTTCCAGGTTGTGCATCACTTCATTCAGTTTCGCCATGACCGCACTGTGATTGAGCTTTATTTGCTGCGCCGATCCGCCGCCAGACCCCGGGCTCACATTCATCTAAAATAACCTCCCTTTCAAGTCACTGAGTTTATGGGAGACCTGCTCATAAAAATCTTCACCTTTGGAAAGTAAATATTCTGCGTCATTCGCCAAATTTCCATAGAAGCTAATCACTCCTTGCTGCGCTTCCAAGGAATGAATCTTTGATTCTATGGAACTGACGTATTCGTCATAGTTTTCATGTCCGATTTGCCTCATGGCCTGAAGGGCAGAATCCCGTTCCGCAAGATACTCCCCAGACCTCGGCCCCATCCAATTCGTATGTAATTCCGGCTGCTGGATTTGCTTAATTTCATTTAGTAGTTGACTTTGTTCACTCAGAATGGCGTTCTTTGCTTCCCTCAACCGCGTAATCTTTTCCTGAATATCGCTCGATCGGGAATGGATCACACTCTGAATATAGTTCAAGTCATTGTAGAGTCCCATATCGGCATCTCCCTTACATATTGATCCGTAAAATACCTGATAAATCCCAATAGCTACTGATATCGTACCACCCTTTTCTTCCTCATTCTATTTCGAAATGAGTTCATGACAAAAAAAGGAAAATATTCATCGTTCTTTTTTACCACTATTGACAACAAACAAAACCTCTCACCATACTAAATGTGACTTTATGACCAATCCCCTTGGCACACAGGCTCAAAAAGGGAACCACGGTACTTGTTCCCGTGGTCCCCTTTTTTGAAGCAAGAGAACCGTCATGCGTTCCCCTTGCTTCCTCAATCTATTTTCCTAAGGCAGTGAACGCCTCATCAACCAAACTTACCGCACACCACAGCTCCTCCTCCGTCACAACTAGCGGAGGATGCCACGTCAGACAATTCCCGCCTGAAACCTTAAACGACAAACCTCTTTCCAGGCAGTAGTATAAAACGCGCTCGGCTAAATCATCATGTCTTTCTTTTGTTCCCTTGTCTTTCACCAGTTCAATCGAAATCAAGAGTCCCGCGCTCCGGATGTCTCCAATGCATTCATGGCGTTCTGCAAGCTTGTTCAGTTCGTCACGCATAAACGCAGAAAGTACCTGACAGCGTTCCCCAAGCTTATGATCATCGATATAGTCGATTGTAGCTAAGATGGCCGCGCTTCCGAGTGCCGGTTTTTCGTGTGTATAGTGTCCGAGGGAGATATCCCCGGCACAATCGTACTCCGTCTTGACAAGGACCGCAGCCTGGGGAATAATTCCTCCTCCCAGGCCTTTTCCCAATACAAGGATGTCCGGTTCGACGCCAAACTGCTGATGGACGTAGAACGTACCGCTCCGGTACAGGGCGGTCGGGATTTCATCAAAAATCAGCAGAATCCCGTATTGATCGCAGATCCTCCGCAGTCCTTCGAAATAGGAGCGCGGAGGAATATGCGTATCCGTGGCACGGATCGGCTCGAGTAAGATCGCACCGATGTCCCCTTCGTTTTCAATCATGTATTCCAGATACTGAAGGCAAAAGGACGCGATCTCTTCAGGATCTTCACTGTTGATGAGATTCCGGTATCCATTATACGGAATCCCCTTCAGTACTCCCGGCATGAGCGGGCCCATGTCTTTTTTGAACACATACTCGCCTCCGACGGAAATCGTATCAAGTCCTGCCCCGTGGAACGATTCCCACATGGAGATGACCTTGTGCCGTCCGGTGGCCTTACGGGCAATTTTAAGAGAGAGTCCAACAGCGGCACTGCCTGATGGCGTAAATAGAACCCGATAATCCTTTGACGTCGTCTTGTTCACGAGAGCCTGAGCAGCTCGGATCGTGATGTCCGCAGTAAATCGCCTCGGAATGAACGGCAGCTCCTCTACCTGCTTTTTCACCGCCTCCACGACATACGGGTTTTTGTAGCCGACCTGATGAAGGCTGTTTCCATGGAAGTCCAGATACTTCTTCCCGTTTACATCCGTGATATAGCAGCCCTCCGCATCAGTCACCGCCTCGAGGGAGGGAGTCGACATGGATTGCTTTAAGAATGAGCGCTCATCCGCCTTCAGAAGGGCCGTGCTCTCCCGGGATAATTTCTGATTCCACTGTGAACGAAATGAACTCTTGTTTATATCACCCTCACGCTTCAATTCGTTTAAGCTCATACGGCCTCTTTCCTTGTGCGATCTTTTCGTTGATTCTTTCAATCAGCTCAGGCAGCTCCTTCATCGTCCGGATGGTAAAGTCCGCGCCGTTCGTATAAAAGACCTGTTCCACTTTTGTCCGGACCTTATCCTTCTCTGTCTCGGAAAGACTTTCAAACTCCGCCTGGGTCAGCCCCATTTCCGAGCTCCCCTCGATCACGCCGACGGTCCAGACTCCTGCATTGACGCCTTCCTTCATATCAGATGCTGTGTCTCCGACTTTTACGACCTCAGACGGCGTTGTCAGTTGTAGTGCCTCCATATTCCGGAAAATCATATAAGGGAACGGTCGGCCAAGCGAGTTGGTATCATCCGCCGTGATATAGAAATCCGGGCGGTAGCCCTTTCTCTCTGCATGAGGTACGACAATCTCCATCATGGAGTTTGTATAACCTGTCGTTGAGCCAATCTTCAAGCCCCTGTCCCGAAGGTTCTCTACTGCGTCAATGACATGGGGAATCGGGTCCGTATAGTCGGCCAGATTGGCTAACAGCGTGGTTTCGAAGGTTGCATAAAGAGCTTCTACATCCTCTTCCCCAAAAGGTCTGCCGTACTCTTCTTCCCACAGACCGGAAATTCTCGGCATGGACAACATCGTGCGGATATGGTCAATCTTCAGCATTCCCATAGGGGCTCTAGCTTCCTCCATGGTCACCTCGATGCCGGCCAGTTTGAAGATATCCATAAACACCTTTACAGGGGCAAAACATCCATAGTCTACAGTCGTTCCTGCCCAGTCAAAAATGACAGCTTCTATTCTATTCATTTCGTCTCATCTCCCATGTATTCTGCTATAACGTCGCAAAGATTTTCAATATCGCCTTCATAGATTTCCCCGATGTTGCCGATACGGAAGGTATTTACTTCCGTCAGCTTCCCGGGATAGATCACATAGCCTCTTTCTTTTACGTACGTGTAGAAGTCCTCGAAATTAAATGCGTCCGTCGGGTATATAAACGATGTGATGATCGGCGACTGAAGCTCGTCTGCAATATAGGATTCAAAGCCGATCCCGTTTAGTTTTTCTCTTAAAACTCTATTATTCGTTTGGTACCGATCGAACCTCGCGGAAACACCGCCTTCCTCCAGCAGTTCATCGATCGCTTGTGAAAAGGCTGCAACGACGTGGGTCGGTGATGTGAATCTCCATTTGCCGTCCACGTCCATCCCTTTCCACTGATCGTATAAATCGAGTGACAGACTTTTGCTGTTTCCTGCGCAGGCCATCAGCTTATCCCGTCTCGCAATGATGAAACCGAAGCCGGGAACACCTTGGATGCATTTATTCGCCGAGCTGATTAAGTAGTCAATCTCAAGCTCCGGTACGTTGATCGGAATCCCCCCGAAGCTGCTCATGGCATCAATGATGAGGGTTTTCCCATATTGCTTGGATACATCAGATATCATCTCTAATGGATTCAGGATCCCGGTCGTCGTTTCACAATGGACCATCACGATATGGGTAATCTCCCGGTCTGACTCTAGTATTCTCCGGATTTCTTCTTCTTTCGGAACTTCATCATATTCCACACTGTACTGGCTGAATAGCATTCCGATTGCCTCAGCCATTTTGACAATCCGCTCGCCGTAAGCACCATTCGTGATCAGTAGCGGCTTATCCTTTTCAGAGATTGCGCTCATCATGACGGACTCCACCGCAAATGTGCCGCTTCCCTGCATGAGGACAACCGTATAGTCTTCGTTCGAACACCCTGCCAGTTCAGGGAGCTGAGACCGTATTTTTTGAGTGATTACCTTATAGTCTTGATCCCAAGTACAGCGGTCAATGAGCATCTTTTCTTTGACCGTGCTTGAGGTTGTTAAGGGACCTGGTGTTAATAGTTTATACGTATTCATTCCTACCCTCTCCCTACTTTTATTTTGCAGAATTAAAGAATTCCTGATGTTCTTTCAATAGATCCACGGTCAATGGCTCGGAGAATGTCTTCGAATGAGCCGGTTTATTGCTGTCAGACACGGTTTCCCCTTCATAAAGCGCAACAGGATAGGACTCGATTAACTCTTCTCGGCCGTCTTCAATGATGACCTTCGCCATTTCCTGTGCAAGCTTCGTGGTCGCTTCATCCTTTTTCACGACCGCTACCGATTCAGTTAACGAGAAGTTCCCTTCTGTCGGGTCAACAAAGTCGATCGGCTCTCCATTTTCCTTAGCGGCCACTGCCTGGTGACGGAGTCCGAATCCAACGGCGACCTCGCCTGCCTGCACCTTCTTGATCGGACCGGAGCCTGAGCTTTCAAGATGCGGCCCGACATTCGAAATCAATTGTTTTAGAATCTCTTTCCCTTCCTCTTCACCATATTCACTCATGATTGATTGAACGAGGAGCCAGCCTGTAGAAGAATCCATAATGTTCGGGATCGATACGAGATCTTGATATTCCGGCTTCACTAAATCCTTGATGGACGTTGGCATCTCTAAGCCCTTTTGTTTCAGGATTTCCGTGTTCACGAAAATGGAACCTGTATTTGATAGAATCGGAGTATAGTAGGCTGGATTCTGATCCAATGCCTTCGGTTCGAACGTTAAATCAGCAAACATGTCATACTTTTTCTGAGCACTTTCAATATAGTAGGAACTCATCGTAATCAAATCAGCATCCGTTTTATCTCCCTCTACTAAAAGCTTTCCGCCTAATTCAGATGTTCCGAGGGATTGAAGGACATATTTCCCTTCATAGCCTGCGCCCTTCAATGCGGTTTCCATCGCTTCCACCGCTTCATCATCGCCATTCGTTGCGATCACCACTTTTTCTTCTTCTCCTGATGCTGAACTGCCGCATGCTGCCAGCGTTGCAACACATAATACCACCATTAAATGTAGAAACCCTTTTTTCATATTGCTTAGCATGTTCATTTCTCCCTTTGAGTTGATTTTTTTATTTTCAAGGCTTGCGACCGGCATGGGCCACAAGCTATCAAAACATATGAAGTGATGCTCGTTTTTGCCAAAAGCCCAAAAGCAGCTTGACGATCAGGTTGGTCCCGAAAATAAGCAGGGACAGGACAAAGATCTCGTTGAACTTCGCAAAATGCTGAAGCTGCTGGATTTCACTCGAAACTAACGACGTTTCGGCCGTAATCAAAAAGATAATTCCGCTGATGGTGACCATCGAGTTGATGAAATAGTAGCCTGCCATCTCAAGAATGGTCGTGGCTGAGTTCGGAATGATGACCCGGCGCACGGTTTTGAACCAGCTGTCCCCGAGGAGCTCTCCCGTCGTTTCCCAGCCTGGATTCATCTTCGACAGAGAATGCTTCGCCATTAAATAAGGGGTCGTGAAAAAGTGAATCAAATTACAGAATATCAAGATGGCAAAGGTGCCTTTAAAGCTCGTCCCATTGAATAGAAGCAAATAAGACAGTCCCAGCACCATCCCGGGAACCGTATTCGTCACCATCGCAATCCCGTCCATGACGGATTTCCCTTTCACGGCTGTCCTTCCATTGATCAGGGCCGCTCCATAGGCGACAATGGTTCCTAAGATCGCCGTCAATACGGAAACGTAAAGAGAATTCTTATAGACTCCCGTTAAATCATTGGAGCTGAACGTATCGATGATATGCTCCAAGGTAAACGTATTATTGAACGGATACTGCTTCAGGAACGGAGCAATGAACATAATCGCAAACGTCGCGACCATTCCTGATAAAATAAGAAAGGACAGTGATCCAAGTAACGTGTCCCTCCACCGGTTTCGCATCAGTTCCGTGTCCGTTACCTTGTCATAATGAAAATTCAATTTCTCCAAATAGTGAAGGAGCGATATCCCCAGGACAGCCGGCAGCAGCATCAGTACGGCGATCACGGCCCCCTGATTGAAATCCGGTATCGCTCCGAGCATCACCTGATACAACAGGGTCGCGACCACCGTATACGTTCCGCCGATGGAGGCGGGAATCCCGAAGTCTGTAAAGCTGAGAATGAACGAAAGGACAAAGGCCCCTCCTAGCGTCCCCCAAAGCGGGCGGATAATCGTGTTCATAAAGCTTCGAAGTGTACTGTCCCCCATCAGCTTGGAGACGATGATGAATTTCTTGTCAATGTACTGAAATGAATTATGAATGACGAGAAACGCCGGCGGTAAAGTGTAGATCACATAACCGATAAGCAGCCCGTTAAAGCCATACATATTAAAGAGCGGTGAGCCAAAAAGCTTCGAAAACAGCCCCTGATTTCCGAAGGAGTACATAATGGCAAACCCGTATGTAATCGTAGGAAGCAGCATGGGCAGGAGTATACCTGTCTTCAATACACCCTTGAAGGTTGGATGTATTCTCGTTGCATTGATTGAGTAGGCCATTACAAATGCCAGGACCGTTGTGATCAATGCGGTTACAGCCGATACTTTAAAGCTGTTCCCGATCGCGGTTAATATGTCCTTATTTGATAAGGCATCGAGATACGTCGAGAACGTGAAACCCTGACCACTTTCCAGGGACTTCATCAGTAAGACCATGAGAGGCAGCACCAAAAAGATCAGAAACAGTCCTACTGCCGCGTAAAAGATGATCCTCATTTCCGGTTTCACTTTAATCATGGCTATCACCAAACAGGGCATAAATATTGTTTCGCTTAATTTGTAATTGCTTTAAAATGAACTCCCGGACGAACTCATCCTCTGGCTGTTGGATAATTTCCTTAGGCGTTCCAAACTGGGCGACCTTTCCTTCATTAATAATGAGAATTTTATCGGAAAGCGTCAGTGCTTCCTCGGGATCATGGGTGACGATGATCGTCGTGAGCCCCAATTCTTTCGCGATCGACTTGATCCGGTCCTTGATGGACTCCTTGATCACGCCATCCAGTGCACTGAGGGGTTCATCCAGTAACAGCACTTTCGGCCTGGTCACCAATGTCCGTGCAAGTGAGACTCGTTGTTTCTGACCGCCTGACAACTCTCCGATCCGTTTTTCCAGATGAGGCTTCAGCTCCAGGAAGTCAATGTATTCCTCCAATTCTGCCTCTGATATTTTCGTTTTCTGATTTTTAAGGCCGTACACGATATTTTGATACGCGTTCAAATTAGGAAATAACGCATAATCCTGAAAGACGATATTGAATCCGCGCTTTTTCATGGAAACATGTGAAACGTCCTGCCCGTTGAAGAGAATTCGTCCACCATCCATATTGGTCAGTCCGAGGATGATGTTTAGCAGCGTCGTTTTCCCACTCCCGCTCGGACCCAGAAGCGAAACGATTTCCCCTTGGTTAATGTCAATCGTGATATCCTCTAACACGACTTTTTTATCGAATTGTTTGCGAACTCCATGTAATGTAAGCAAACGCGTCACCTCCTTAATCACACCCTCAGTATAAAAACTCTCTGTAAACAGGCGTCACTTTTTGTGTAAACGTTATGTAAAAGTTGCATATATCTTACGTAACTTTTAATTAACTTTTGCATATATTAACAGAGATGTTTTCATATTTTTACAAGATCATCATTGAAAGATTCCACCAGTACCCTTAGACTACAAGTAACAATAATGAATGGGTGAGGTTATGTTTCCACTGGAAAGACGTCAAAGAATCATTGACTTATTAAAAGAGAAGAAGGTACTAAAGCACGCAGAACTTACGGAAGAGTTAGGCATATCCATTGATACACTTAGGAGAGACTTAAACATCCTTTCTGAAAACAATGAGATTGAGAAGATTTATGGAGGGATCAAAATAGTTGAAGCTGACGCAGGGGAATCCGCGATGGCTGATCGAATGGTGAGCCACCTGGAAGAAAAGGAAAACATCGCGCGACTATGCAATGAACAGATTCAAGAGGGAGATTGCATATACATCGACAGCGGCTCCACGACCTACCAACTGGCGAAAGCCATCAAGAACAGAAAAAATCTGACCGTCGTGACCAATTCTCTGCCTGTCATCACAGAACTCATCAACAGCGAAGTCGAACTCATCATCATCGGGGGCAAAATCAGAAGACACGAAAGCTCCGTCGTCGCCTACGACTACATATTCAATTTTGATGAGTTGAACATTGTGAAAGCCTTTATTTGTGCGAGCGGAATCACCACCGAGCGAGGCATATCGGATTATAACCTTGAAGAAGCCGTCACAAGGAAAAAAATCATCGAGATCTCCAAAAAAGTCTATGTGGCAGCTGACCACACCAAGTTCGGCAAGGAGGTCACCGTCCGGATCGCCCCGCTTGAAAAGATCGAGTATATTGTCACCGATCAGCATGTCAGCCCTCAGTGGATTGGGGAATTCAGCACTTGTGAGACGAAGTTACTCATTGCTGAGTGACTTAAAAACCGCGATTGGCCAGGCCGTCGCGGTTTGTCATTAAGGAAGAACGTCAGCCCTTAAAAGAAGCGCAATGATCACTCCACATGCTACAATGAAGGTGAATTACATTAAGGAGGGAATTGCCATGTTCACAACAGTAAGTAGTTTCGTACAAGAATGGAAACAAGAAGCCGCCGTAACCCAAAAGGTCCTCGATGCACTGACGGATGAGTCATTGAAACATGAAGTTGCACCTGACTTGTACAGCATCGGAAGCGTCGCCTGGCATATCACGGGATCCGTTTATTACTTCCCGGCCCAGCTTGGCATCACCTTTGAAGTGCCGGATCTTCGAAAAGAAGCACCTGCATCTGCCTCAGAAATCAGTGAAACGTATAGAACGGTAAGTACTCGTCTTGCTGAAGCCGTTTCTGAACAGGTTTCAGATGAGAAAATGAACGAAGTGGTGAACCTGTTCGGGATGGATATGCCGGTGCAAGCCGTATTCCGTCTGCTTATTCAGCACCAGGCTCATCACCGTGGTCAATTGACGACTCTTATGAGACAGGCTGATTTGAATGTTCCCGGCGTGTATGGTCCGAGTAAGGAAGAATGGGAAGCGATGAATGCACAGAAGAGTTAATTTGAGTGAGGACAACCGGCGGTGGCCGGTTGTTTTTTTGTTTAATAGAAAGACATAGCATCTTCCAGCGCAATAACCGTATTCTCCTTGTTTTTAAGTAGCGATAAATGTGTGGAAATCGTCCTTCCATTTTAATGATTAATAAGTGCCGCCGGTGTTCTCTGATCCCGTAAGCCACCGGTTCATCTGTGACTTTAAAGTCGTTTGGAATATAGCGATCCACCTTTTAACAATATTATAAGAGTGTTTTGGTCATGATCAGGTCCGTTTGCTCTTCATCCCCCATATAAAAAGAGTGCGCTCCCGTTTGAACAAATCCCATTTTCTTATAAAAGGCAATGGCGTTTTCATTCTTTTCCCAGACGCCAAGCCAGATTTTCTTTAGGTGATGTTCCCTGGCCATTTCAATCGCTTTATGCAGAAGATATTTGCCAAGACCATGTTTTTGAAAAGTATTCTTTATATAAATCCTCTCGATTTCGAGTGATTCATCCCCCATTTCTTCAGTCTGTGCCTCATCGGTATTCACTTTTAAATAACCGGCGACTTCATGATGAATGTACACAAAAAAGAAGTGTGAGGAATGAGTGGATAATTCCTTTTCCACTTGTTTTAAGTTAAAAGCCTTATCCAGATAGCTCTCCATATTTTCCGGTGTATTTTGATGCTTAAAGGTCTCATTAAATGTGTCATAACTAATTTCTTGCGTGCATCTTCAAGGGTACATTTTTTTAACATGATCGTCATAAGCGGCTCCTCTCTTCAATACTGTCTCTTATTTCCTTTTTTAACATATTCCCAGTCCTTTTCGACGTTTGCCCTTACTCTTTGAAGAAGGTTTAAAATCATTTCCTCTTCACTATCTGAAAACCCTTCTAATGCCATGAGATCGGAATGATCATTTTCCCTTTTTATAAAGGGATAGACCGCCTCCCCTTTGTCTGTTGGAAAAAGCTTTTTAATTTTTTTGTTCTGATTGTCTTCTTTCTTTTCAATAAAACCATTGATTTCAAGTTTTTTTATGGCACGAGATGCTGTTGTCCGGTCCACTTTTATCATCTCAGCTACCTTTTCTTGAATGATCCCCGGGTTTTCACATATACGCACAAGGTACAAATACTGCCCTTTTGTCAGGTCATATTCCTTAAATTCTATATTACTGATCGAATCCAGTGCCCTTGCAATCATTCCAATTTCACGAAGAATCCCTTTCATAATGAACTCCTTATTTTTAGTAAATAATATATTTTAAATCTATCCCAACTTTATTGCATTTGCAACAAAAAAAATCAAAAACAGTGCTTCCTCATGAAGTTTCCCTGTGCTATAGTATCCTAGTATTCAAATAGAACGGAGTGATGAAATGAATACGACTGTGAAGGAAATTACGTTGATTATTATAGGGTCCCTTTTCTTTGCCCTCGGCGTGAACTTATTCGCGATCCCGAATGAGCTTGGGGAAGGCGGCGTGACAGGTATATCCATGACCCTCTATTATGTATTGGGATGGTCACCGGGTATCACGAACTTCGTCATGAACGGGGTCCTCTTAGCGATCGGTTATAAAGTATTAAATAAACGCGTGACCTGGTACACCATGCTTGCGATTTTCTTTTCCTCTCTCTTCATTCATTTGACTGAAGGCATGGGGAAGTCCGTCGATATCATGCTCGGCACGGTCTTCGCCGGTGTGTTCATCGGGTTAGGCCTCGGGATTGTCCTGCGTTCAGGGGGGACGACTGGAGGTTCCACCATCATTGCCCGCATGCTCAATCAGCATTTCGGCTGGGCCGTCAGTACAACGATGTTCGTGTTCGATATTGTGGTCGTTCTCGGTTCCTCATTTGTCATCGGGGTAGAGAATACGATGTACACGGGAATTTCCATCTATATCAGTACGAAGATCCTGGATTACTTGATTGATGGTTTCGATACCCGAAAGGCCGTCACGATCATTTCTGCTCATACCGACGCCATCGCTGAAAAAGTGAGCGCCGAAATGGACCGCGGGGTGACCGTCATTAATGCAAGAGGTCACTATTCGAAAGAATCCAAGGATATCTTGTATGTGGTCATCAATAAGCAGGAGCTCTTCCTCTTAAAGAAGATGATCCAGCACATTGATGAGAAAGCATTTGTGGTGGTCCATGATGTGAGGGATGTGTTCGGGGAAGGATTTACGTTTCCGAAGACATAAGAAAGAGTGTCTGGCCCGTGGCGGTTGCCCCGGGCCAGTTTACTTGGTCATAAGTATCTGCCCTACTGCCATACTCTTCAGCCTTTTTCCTTATCCTGCGTCACACCTCTTCTATTTTATATTCATATTCAACGAAGATATTTGGACATCTACTTGATAATCGATTTTCGCCTGACTGAAAGTATTTTCCCAGTCATCTTTATGACTTTTCCAATAGTCCGGGTGTTGAATTCTAACGTAATCGTGAAATTCTAACACATCCACTTTCAAGTCCTGTTGGATTTTCTCCAGACTCTTTTTTATTTGTTCGTTTATTTTTTCTTCTATTTGTCTTTCTAGATCCTTTATATTTTCCTTCTTTGTGAGTTCATCCGTTTCTGCGATCAGTTCCGATATGTGCCCGCTTACTTTAGTATCAACTTGGAAGGAAATTCGTCCATTCTTTAGTAGAGGCTTGACTTTGCTATTGACGGTTTCAAGCTCATATGTAACCGGTTTGTTACTGCCTTCTTCCTTTATCTTTACGATTCCCCCATCTGTTAAAGCCGTCAACCAATTCATTCCTACCAATTCTTCTTCACTTAGAAATCCTACTTGAGTGAGAGTGTCCCCTTTAATCACTGCTGCCCCGGTAAGGATGATTTCATTATTTCTCTTCTCAATATTTTGCAGAAGAAAACTTGATTTCGCCTCCATCGTTGCGTTGATTTTCGAAAAAGTCATGGGTTCGATTAGCTTATTCGATTTATTAAGATGATCTGAAATCTCTTTTATATGCACCGAAGGAATTTCATTTGTTTCCGTGTTCATGATGTCCCTGGACAATCCATCCGTAACCATGATCAAGCAACTCATCCTTGCCTCGGGATCACGAATGAAGAAATCCAATAATTCTCTGATATTTCTTTTTTGGGCTATTTTACTGCTTAATACAACCAGTCTTTGATGTTGCCCGTTCAGAGTGTTTTTTCGTTTTAGTAAAACTTCCCGTGCGGCCTCAAGTAATGATTCACCTGTTTCATTCACATTAACAAAAGGCTTTGCATTGCCTGAATACGTGTTAGAAGATTGATTGCCGGACACATTCACAAGTTGAAAGGTCACATTCATTACATCCTCTTCTGAATACTCATGACTATTCCTTTGCCCTTCATCGATCCCCACGCCCAATAGAAGGTCCAATTTTTCAATATCCTTAGAACTCCAACATCCTGTCAACAGTAGAACAGTGAGTAAGAAGAAAAGATATGCAGCATGCTTCAATTGAATTTCCTCCTTAAGAAAGAGACTCCTAATAAAAGGATTGGCAGTATACCAAATAAAAGGATCGCAGCATTTCCAAGCAAATCTCCTAATGCGAATAATTGGTGGATATCATTCGGGACCATGGAGATGATCAATACGATGGGAAGAAAGAGTAGCAGAAACACCTTTATGTCCTTATTAAATAATTGTGAAATACCAAGAGAGGCAACATAAAGCGTGATGGAGATCGTAGCGAATATTTGTAGGATCCATACGATCAAAAACAACGAGTCAAAGCGTTCAAAAAAGATGCCTGGAAATTCAAACGAATTGATGAGAGATATAGTCGGCCAGGCAAGATTCCCTACCCCATCTATTGATAATGCACCTATGACAATAACGACTGTAACCAGGTAAAAAATCATCGGTAGTAAGACTCCAATAAAGACAATCTTTTTCCCTTTCTTGGGATCTGTTAAATAGGCCGATAAAATAATCATTAGCTCGATCCCAATGTAGGATAGTGACGTTGTCTTAACGCCCTTTAACACCGGTAGGATTCCATTTCCCATAACAGGGCGCAGGTTATTGATTTCAAATAAACCTAAACTCATTGTGGCAATTAAGATGAAAATGATGACGGTAAGGGGGAAGATCACCTGGAACACACGTGCAATGGAATTAATTCCATCCGTATTTAAATAAAAGGCAAGCCAAAGAAATAATACAATTAAAACTGGAATGGGGGTCCCCTCCAGTAAATAGGTTTCGGTTACTTCAGCCATGACCCTGACTTCAAAACTGGTGAGTGTAAGGAAATAAATAATCATTGTTACCCCAAGGATGACACTGATGATTCTCCCGACAATTTCTCTACTATACTGAAAAAAAGTTTTGTCAGGATATCTGTTGTTAAGGATTAAAATGATCATCCCTGCTATGATGGGAAAAATACTGCTGATGATAATGGTTATCCAGATATCGGGCGTCCCTACTTCAGCAGAAGCTGTCCTTGGCAGCGTTAATATTCCGACTCCAAGAACATAGTTAATAATGAGGATGATCGCTTGAGTAGGACTAATTCGTTCCTGTTGATTCAAGTTCATTCAGTACAAGTCCTTTCAATAAGTGAAGTCCATGACTACCCTTTTCTGATTTTGTCGCCAGGCTTCAGAATTTCGGGTCTCTTTTTCATTGATTGGATGGGCAGTCTGATTAAAAAGTCTTTCCAATCGCTGACTTGGTACGGTACTGCAGGACCGAGGAAAGGGACTCCAAAGCTTTTTAACCGGACAAGGTGAATACAGAAAAAAAGGAAAAAGACGATGACACCATAGAGTCCCAGAGTAGCAGCTAAAAACATGGCGATAAATCGTAAGATACGTAATGAAATACTTAACGTATATTGTGGGAGTGAAAACGATGAGATCGCCGTTATGGCTACAACAATGACTGTAACCGGGCTAACGATACCTGCTTGCACCGCAGCTTCTCCAATCACAAGCCCCCCTACGATCCCAATGGTTTGGCCGATGGGTTTTGGTAAACGCAACCCTGCCTCCCTTAATATTTCAATCGAAACTTCCATTAACATAACCTCAATGAGAACAGGAAATGGGACTCCTTCACGTGAGCCGATAATGGAAATGGCCAGATTTGTTGGAATTAACCCCTGATGGAATGAGACAAAGGAAATATATAAAGCGGGAGTGAAGACCGATATGAAAGCAGCCGTATATCGTAATAACCGAATCAATGAGCCGGGAATCCATCGATCATAATAGTCTTCTGGTGATTGCAGATACATATTGATGGTGACTGGAGCAATCAAGACAAATGGGGTACCATCCAGCAAGATGCCTACTCTCCCCTCTGACAATGCAGCAATCACCCGATCAGGTCGTTCCGTGCTTTGAATTTGCGGGAAAAGTGAGAAAGTATTCTCTTCAATAAATTCCTCAATATATCCAGATTCCGGTACATTATCGATGTCAATCGATTCAATCTTTTCCTTTACGTTCTGTATGATTGTTTCATTGGCAATACCCTCTATATAGGCGATGACCAGTTCCTTTTTAAATCGTTCCCCAACTTGGAAACTAATGAACCTTAGATCCTTATTTACACCAGCTTTTCTTAGAATTGCTTGATTATCATTAATATTTTCATTAAAACCGGTTCTGGGACCTCTCACCACCTGCTCGGTTACAGGTTCTTCAATACTCCGATCTTTTGATTCACTTGTTTTTAAAATGATTGCTTTAGTAGATTTCTCATGAAGCAATGCTGTTTCCCCTCTTAAAATATAGGAGGTGATTGTATGTATATCCGTTTCCTCATGACATTCACTCACAGGAAGCATTTCTTTAAGCGAATAAGGGATCCTCTCGTCATCTATCGTGTTGAACATAAGGGGGTCCAAAATATTATTATTGATAATGGCTGTATCCACTAACCCTCTCGTGAAAATGATCGAAGCTCTTGAATCATTCATGAAAAATTCCCGGGTTATGATATCATTATTTTCTCCCAGCACTTCATTGATCATCAATACATTCTCAGATAGATCGCTTGTAATCTTTAGGGTTGATTCCTTCTGTTTTGGTGAGCCAGGTTGATTTATTGCACCAGTAAGTAAGGTCTTTATTTTCATGATGATAATGGGTACGATCAACGTTAGTATGGCGTAGACGTATACGTTGAAATCAGGAAGGAATCCGATGACCTTATGAAGAAAATCCACTAAACAAACCTCCTAAATAAGCTTGCTCTCATTTAGTTTCTCTTTTAAATAAGGATTTATTCCGAGGGTAGATGATATCAGTATTATCAACTGCTTCCACGTCTTAATACGGTTAAATCAAAAAAAAATCCACCGAATTACTTCGGTGGATCATCATTAAAATGAAATTCCTATTGATTTCCGTAAATATTTCCGGTCGTTGACGTCAATACACCATTCTGAGCATTTAATTTATATTTCAGGCCGTTGCTGCTTGTCCAAGTCGGGAAGGAGAATGTATCACCTGTTTCTAACTTCACCATTTCAATGTCTTTCATTGTTAATGGTGAACGTGAGCCGCTTGTTGGTGCACCTGTTGTACGAGCGATGTATACAGCGGCATCCGTACTTCCCGGTTGAGATACAACACGTGCTGAGCCGTCTGCTTCAACTAATAAAGCAGTTTGTTCGTTAACGGCAATCCCTTTTGCCTGTGTCGTCCAACCGTCCATGATATTACGAGCCATAAACCCAACAAATCGCCCCATACGGTCGCGTTGCTCGAAATGCGTGTCCGTGATGGTGCTTGTTAAATAAGGGTTATCTAATAAGTTGCGTGTAAACGTCATGTAACGATTGCTTGGGTTACTTAATGCTTCATCTGAATAAACCGAACCGTTTCTCGCATCATATACAAATTGTCCTTGAATCGCGAGTCCTGCACTCGTTCCACCTATTGGAACATCGTAGATTGAAATTAAATCATTTAATGTATCTGCAAGTGGTGTATCTATTATATAGTCCACATATAAAGACTGATCACCACCCGCAAAGAAAACGGCCTCTGCTTTAAATACTTTATCAAGTACAAACGAATCGTACGCAGCATTGCGATTATTTAATACAATGGTTTCCACTGAGTCTAAGGGAACACCGTTACTTGCGGCTAAGTCGTACACATATTGATTATAGCCATCACCACCAGATGCTCGTAGAACAACAAAGTCCCCCCCGTTTGCCTTTTCCGCCATCCATAGCATTGCTTCATCCACATCTGTTGACCCACCCATTAAGTTAAGCCCATAAGTGGTAGATCGGGTAATGTTTGTCTTGTCTCCATAGCCGTAATACGTATAATCCTTACTTGCTGCTTCAGCAGGCCCGTGAGCAGCCAATAATCCCAATGACAAACCAATCGTTGCAGCCATTTTCAAATATTTCTTCATGTTTCTTGCACTCCCCACACTTCATTATTTGTAGGGACGTCTCAGATCTTCCCTACACTTAATCTAAGTGCAAGTTTTATGCCAATTTGAAAATTGTTAATTTTCAGTATTTTAATGTGTTAATCTGCTTTTTAATGTCTTTTAGGTTATTCTTAAAAAAACCATTTAACCCCAATAACCCATTTAACTATAAATCCTATCAAGTAGAATGCATGACATCTTAACCCCGATTTCCTTAAAATAAAGAAGGAGGTAACCAAAATAATCGTAGCAGAAATGACTAAGTATAAAATCACCCTAGGCATAAACAGGTTAAACAAATAGAAAAATAGAGTTACCCTTGTTTTTTCATAGATGTATAGAAGCTTCCTATCAACCAAATCTAATTTAGAAAGCAGACTTATATACTATTACTGAACCAATCCTGTGATTCAAATACAATAACCATCACTTTTTTATATTAGCCTTCATCAATGATGAAATCTGTTGCTCATCTGTATATGGAATTTGTTCAAGTTGATTGATCACCAGCTCTTGTCGCTGCAATGAATGATTCTGACTCAACTTCGCTTTTCCTTCTATCTTACTGATCTTTATTTTGAAACCTTGAACTCCCTTGCTCATACCGGCGAGATAGTCAGCACCTGCATCCTGTAATCTGTATGTACTGTCAGGAGCTTCATACTTCATGACCATATCATGGAATGATTCCATTAACTCCTTTTCGTCACTCAGAAGCTCGACTTTTCCATACACATGAACGGTCACGTAATTCCAGGTCGGCACTGCTTTATTCGTCTCATACCAGGATGGGGAGATATAACAATGGGGACCATGGAAAACAGCCAGGACGGTTTGATTTTCAATATCTTTCCACTGACGATTCGGGCGTGCAAAGTGTCCGTATAAGTACTTCCCGTTTACTATTAACGGTATATGAGTGGCACATGGCAATCCATCGTGTTGAGAAAAAAGAGTCGCAAAACTATGTTCTTTCATGATTTCGTAGGCAACCGATTCATCTGTGATCTTAAAATCTTTTGGAATATACATAATGATCCTCCTTCCAGCTATACATTTGTTCGTTTCTCTACTGCTGCGATCGCTTCGATTTCCACCAATTGATCTGTGTATCCCAGTACAGTCACTCCTGATAACGTACTCGGGACGTCATGATCCCCAAACTCTTTTCTTATCGCGTTCCAAGCCGTCACTAAATCCGACTGATTCAGAGAAGCTACAAGGACCCGGGTATATACCACGTCCTTCAAGGAGGCACCACTCTCTTTCAATACTTCCTTCATATTCTCCACACACAGTTTGGCTTGAAGTTCGTAATCATTGATATGAGGAACTTCCCCTTCTTTATTAAGAGGACAGGCTCCGGCCAAAAACAGGAGATCCATGTCCGAAGGTACTCTTGAAGCGTATGCATAATCAACATGTGCTAAATGTGCTGATCGAATCAATGATATTTTTCTGTTCATGTTGTTCCCTCCATTTATTTTGACGAATCCGAAGACTCACTCATGTTTAAGAGTTCAATACCCCTAAATATTCCTTCCATGGCCCCACATCTTCCATATAACGATTGGAAAACACCCTTACAATTTGAGAAAGATGGGTCAAATCATGGACCACCCAAGTGGAGATTAGTTCACGGGCGCTGACCTTGCCAAAAGCAGGATGCATACCCGTTGCATCAAGGGAATATTGAGCCGCTAACTCTTTTAACTCATTCACATTCGTTGCTCTGAGGGAAGCAAATTCCATGATCTTCTCCTCAAGACTTTTTGATGCGCCTTCTTTTAAATGTGAAAAACGATCAAAAACAGGGAACACCGTACTTTCCCCCTCTTCGAAGATCATCTTCAATCTCGGAATCCAATTATGTTTCTCCCCTTCGATTAAATGCTCCACAACTCCAATGGCATTCCAGGTCCCTTCCCCCTCATCACACTCCAACCATCCTTTTGACAAACCGGAAAGGAAATTTTCAAAGGTCTTCGGAGTTCTCTCCAAGACCTGTATTCCTTCATTTAACTTAAAGTTCATAAGCTTTCCTCCTTTAATGGATTTCTTGAGCGGAAATGTGACGACTGGCTGTTTCACCCTCCCCTTCTTCGCGGTGCCCATCAGAAGGAGTAAATCCAATTGATCTCTTAAGTTAAGTTCGACGTAGAAGAATGAATCCCTTGTTATATTCGGTACATGCCTAACACAAAAAAAAATAGGCTGCCCGCTAGTAACGGGCAGCCTAACTGAATGAATCACACAAAATGTACAACAGTTCCAACCACTAAATATCCAATACAAATATACGTTACAATCGTCTTCACTTTCGAGTCACCTTCCATGCTCATCATCGAATGTTGATGTCCGGATTTCATGAACAGTCGATTCAAATAGATTGAGACCATCGCGACGAAGACAAATACGATATTTAGCCAGAAGGTATAATCGATTTGAAAGGGTGATTCATTCATCACTTGTTTTGCGTTTTCCGGGATTAATCCGACAGCCGTAAACGCATAATGCATTCCTAACGCAGTCAGGATGATTGATAAATAGAAGATACCTGCAATGTATAATGCCGTTTTTAAGCCATAGTACTTTTTGTGAACCGCGACAATCGGTGGTACGACCAAATCAGAATAGATGAATGCCATGATTCCTGCAAAGGCAACTCCACTGGAAGCGAGGATTGTTGCAATGGGGATATTCCCCATGGACCCGATGAATGTGAGCATGGCAACGATCGGACCGATCAGTGCATTTTCCAGTACCTTTAAAAATGAGTCCGGTTGATCGGCGAGGAAGAACATTTTCCACGTATTCTCTGATATGAATGTCGCCATGATCCCCGCGATGGTAAATCCGATCGTAATCTCTTTCCACACCATTTGCCAATTCATCACAAATTCATGTCCGACCTGATACCAGCCCTCTTTGGACTTGATTTTCTCTTTCCAATTGAATCCTTCTTCGTCTTCCTCTTCGTCCTCCACATGATCCTTCGCTTCCTCCACTAGCTTCTTAGGATAAGTGATTTTCACAAGAATCCAGGTAATAAAGATCAGAACGATGCCCCCGATCATCTCTGCAACCACAAACTGCCACCCTAGAAAGATATAAATAAGTATGCCTAATTCAATCACCAGATTGGTAGAAGCAAATAGAAAGGCCAGGGTCGGAATAAAATGTGCCCCTTTTTTGAAAAGATTCCGCCCTGCTGCCAGGGCTGCAAAGGAACAGGAGGAGCTGATCGCCCCGAATAGTGTGGATAACCCAACAGACTTCAAGCTTGGATTCCCCATATACTTCACCATTTTATCCTTCTGTACAAAGGCCTGAATCATGGAACTGATTAAGTATCCAAGTACGAATGCCCAACCTGATTTCCAGAAATACCCCAGTGAGGTCTTCGCAGATTCGCCAATCAATTCTAACAAATGACCATCTCCTTTTCTGTAATCGATATCTGCCATAGTTCATTGTTACCCACTAATTATGCAGAAACATTGCATCTTGCATAAAAAAGGGGATCTGATTCCCATCACGGTTGTTGTACTATTACCACTTACTGTTTTATGTAACACATCAAATTCATAGAAAAATGCCTGGCCCGTTGCGTTTATACAATAACGCAACGGGCCAGGCATCAAAATGGGGCCATGGGACCTGTCACCATGGCTCCCTCACTCCACCACCCGCGGACCAACCACATGCACCACAATATCCGCTGTGAAATGAGCGATCATGGCGAATTCAAGTCCCACAAAGACGAAGAGTGCCCCGAACACAAGCCCTCCTATCCCATTGATGACGAGCATGCTGATGAATAACCCCAGAGTCATATCGAAATTGGACGCCGCCACACCATAATGCATGCTGCCGAAGATTAAGCTAGCAACGATGATGGCCGTCCATTTCTTTGCTTTTGTCGCCGTTCCTTTAAACATCTTCACCTGCAGCCATATGAGCAGGGTGACCAGGAACAGGCGGAAAATCGATTCTTCATTCACGGCCGCTCCAAATGACCCCAATGTCCCCAGCCACCAAGCGGGTTCATCGAGTGAAGAATTGTCCACTCCGAGTGGCTTCGATACGATCAGGCTGAAGATGCTGATGACCACACCTGCGAGTACCCCATAGAGGGCGGATTTCAGGACGGGTTTTCTAAAAGAATGAAGCGGTTGGGTTTTGTTGAAAAAAGATTCGATGATCGGTGCCTTGAGCTTCACCTTCTTAGCGAGCCATAAGGCGATGAACAGCAGGATTCCCGCTTCCAACAGCACCTGGATGACGTAGAACAGGGTGAAGGATAGCTTGCTCAGTCCCATGACTTCATGAAGATTCTCCCGTGCCATGGCATAGGGGGCAATCGCCAAAGCGCCCAATATATTCAGGATGAGAAGCGTAAAATAGACCTTCCAGTTGATGATACTCGGTCTTTTCCCCTCATAAGCAGCAGCGACCAATCGATGATCTTCCGTTTCTTCGCTTTCAACATAGCACTCCACTTTTTCCTGAAGGTCCCTAATGAACGGCTCTGGGTTGTCCATCGATATCAAAGCTTTCGTTACTATTTTTTTCTGGCCGAAATATCCTCTGGCGTAAATAGGTTCCTTGAAGATGATTTCATATTTCAGTTCATCCATCATGCCGAATACCCGTGTGAACACTCTTGGAAGCATGCTGACATGGTAGGCATTTTTCTCATGGATGATGCCACCGCTCTTGTTATACTGCGTCCTTGCCGGTTGGATGGTGTCTACATCCCTGATATGAAAGGTCAGTGACCTTCTTACCCCGATGTTCATGACAACTTTGTTCCCTTTCAGAATGATCGGCGAGTTCCTGACTAAGTTGTAGTCCCCCAGCATGTAGAGGATGCTGTAGACATGGAGCACAACGAGGATATTTGCCCTGAGGGGATCGATTTCCTTTAAGTAAATGTGAAAGACAATCCCTTCGATCACCTGCTCATGAAGGAGCGCGATGAACAGCCAGAAGTAATTCGATCCTTTGTGATAATAATAGCTCTGGACTCCTTTGTCATTACCTTTCTTCCATTTGAATAAAGCATAGAAAAGAATGATCCACTCTTTTTTCAGGATAGTCATGAACGGGTTGCTGTCCATGTCCCCCCTTCTGTATTTCACAAACAGGGTGACGGCACCGACTTCCGCCAGGGTAATGAGTATGATGATTGAGATGATCAACTGAGTATCCATCTGTTTCCCCCTTTAGCTGAAACGCTTCAGGAACCAATAAATGAGATATTGAACGACGCCCATTCCGATTAATAGAATGATAGGAACATAAGGAATGTGGTGTAGATAAGCGGTCAGCGCAATGCCGGTTGGAATCGCGAAAGCAAAGAAGATATACACCTTCCTCGTCGCCTTGAACGTCAGCCACTGCATCCCCTCATCTTCTTCCCGCAGTTCCATTGGAATCACGCTCGGCTTGATCCGATTTTGCGGATGCCGTCTGTTATAAACTGGGATGATCGCCATCATGATGAGGATCGGAATCCCGAGCACCATCGAATCCACCACGAGCCAATCCGGGATATGGGCCGCATAATGATCTCCCAACATGATGATCCCAAGGCCAATGATGAGAACGGCATTGAACAGTGGTGACTGAAATATCTTCTTTAACATGAACCTCTCTCCTCTTCCAATCGAAATATCTCTTCCACCGGGACCTCAAATACGTGTGAGATCTTCAGAGCCAGCGTGATGGACGGTGCATAATCCCCTTTTTCGATCAATCCGACCGTCTGTCTGGTGACGCCAACTAGATCAGCCAGATCCTGCTGGGTAAAACGGAACCTGGCGCGCAGTTCACGAACAGAATTATTCAACATCTACCATATTTCTCCTTTAATGGATTAATTAACTTAAATGTAAGGTATCCATTGCATTATGTATAGGATGATTTACTTTATTTGTTAAATGGACAAGGGATTGTGGCGGAATTGTTAATAATTGTATTTTCAATTGACAAGGAGGGGTTTTTTGAAGAAAAGAAATGAAGTGGGACGGTACGAAGGAAATGATGAGAGGCGATAGCTATGCTCGTACTCCATCCATTAGATAGTCAATAAACGAAAAAAAGAGGTGAGTCACTCTTTCATGACTCACCTCTCTTCTCTAACTCCTCGCCATCCACTCATAGCTTACCACCCCATGAGCCACTTCGAACCCGGCAGCTCTATATAGGTTTATAGCCTGGTGATTCTGCTTGCTGACGCAAAGGGTGATTTCAGCAATTTCATCGTGATTGAAAAGCTGTTGGATAGAAGCTTTGACTAGTTGGGTCCCAATCCCCTGTCTTCGATACAAAGGGGAAACCGCAATAAATTCAATATCTCCTTCTGCGTGCTCAGGATTAGCCTCGATATAGGAATAGCCTTTTATTTGCCTATTTCCGTCCTTCATTATGATGAGTTGATGCTGGTCAGAAAGAAATCCAAGAATGTCATCAGCTTTGTAATAAGCATTGGGAAAGGCTGAATGATGAAGCTCAGAAAATGACTCCTTGTAAGAGAAAGAAAAATGTTCAATTTCACCAGAATCTACTAGATTAAAATGTTCCCGCTTTACTTTAAGAATGAGATGCTCACCCTTCTCTACGGCTTTTATATCAGAAAGAAACCTTTTGGCCAGTTCATTTCTTTCATTAATAAAGAAATAGATTCTCTCTAAAGGGTTTCCCAGAGAAGAAAGTAGCCTTCTCATAAGTTCATTTGCTACATATCCCCCATCTTCCTCTTCGTCCACAAAAGGTCCCCAAGCCTCTGCGGTTTGATCTTCCAAGTCGATATCAAACCCCAGAGCACCAATAATATGCTCACCTCTGTAGGCAACCAGGAAGGATTTCGATACATCCAAATCGGAAAAATCCGTCTCTAATGAGTCAAGAATTTCACTTGCCTTCTCTCCGCAGTATCCTATATGATGCTGTGATTGATTGTTCTTCCTTTCAATAAACCGCGAGAGCTGTTCAAGGTTGCCAGGCGGTTGAATGGTTATTTGCATGGTATTTCCTACCTCCTTAAGTGCCAAGGTACCTGTCCCCGTGGACGGATTAACACCTCACATACTTCCGCTTAAACCCGATCTTCCCTTTCTCCACTTGCTTCAGAATATCATCGGCAGCCTTCAGGGTGCTGTTCTTTTTCCCTTCCCGTACCATTTCAACAGGTCCGATTTCCTTTGCCGTCTGAAGGGCCAGTTCATGAAGAGGTACATAAGAAACCCCGACTGTCGTGACAAAATTACTCATCGCCGATTTCGTTCGTTCAGGTGCAGTGTGGATGGTTTCTTTCACTTGTTCTAGCATTCCCGCGAGCTTCGATTCCGAAAACTCTTCGTCCTTGCGATTCCCAAGCAGCCAGCAGTAGCAGCTCCACCCCGCGGACATTTTCAGCTCTTCCCCGCTTGCGATCCACTTGTCTGCCACGTCTTGTGCGATATCGGATTCAGCCAAAGTGACCGCCACCACGTAGTCGGACAGCATATAAAAATACGCCCCGTCGATCCAGCGGTCAAAGTCTGCCTCCGTCATGGCTTTCGGATCGGCAATGACACCGGCAAAATACATGGCGTCGTAATTCCCCGTTGCATATAACTCCTCAGCCAACGCCTGATCCTTCTTGATTTTCCTGGCGAGCGGCTTCATCGCACCTGTCGCGACGCCAAAGACCGGCTCGTGGGCACCATTGGATATGTACATTTTCTTCGATCGTCCCTTTCCCAGTGCTTCCAGTTCTTCCATTACCGTTTGTGAATCCATTCTATACACTTCCTTTATTTTATGGGTTGTCCATCTTAGCACAACTACACTTTGATCAAATCGTTCTATGATTTTTTTGCAAAAGACAGCCCTTTTTCTTCCAGAGCCTCATTCAGAATTCGCACTGCTTTCGGTCCTACCCCATGAATCTTCAGAATATCGGATTCCGACACGCTGGTAAACTGCTCAAGGCGATAAAACCCGGCGTTATGAAGCTCACGGTTCGCGGGCTTACTCATCTTAGGCAATTCGCTTTCTGGTGTTGGGTTATTGGTCATGCCCCTGTCCCCCTCTCTTTTCTTCTGTCTTGCAATAGAACAAAATCGAATGCTCCTGTTAAGTATAAATATTCTCCCTAAGTAGTGCTGTTCCTTTATTTCATGACAGAAAAAAGAGCTGCCACAATGACAGCTCTTTTTAAGACTACATTCACTCAGGGCGCAGGTGCAGGCTTACCTGCTTCGATCAACACTTGATCACGGCCCAGCATGCCGGAAAGGAGAATGGTCAATACGCCTGTTCCGATGAGGAGCCATTCAATGGCGATGATATCTGCCAAGGGTCCGAATATCAGCATTCCAATCGGCATCATCGAGGTGGAGATCATCCCCATGACCCCGAAGACTCTTCCCAAGTAATTCTCTTCGATTTTCTCCTGAAGCAGCACCATTGTCGGTGTATTGAAAATCGGCATGGCCACTCCGAATAAAGCCATGAATACGAGATAGAACCAAAAGACCGGAACGATGCCAAGGGCGAAGGTGCAGAATCCCATAATCAGACTTGAGAAGGTCATCGTGGCAATCTTATTTTTAAATCCGCCCCATGAAGCAATGATGGCTCCACCTGCCATCATCCCGATGGAAAAGGCAATTTCGATGGCCGTCAGTCTCCAAATATCGTCCCCAAAGCTTCTGGCGACCTGCAGCGGAGTCAGAAAGGCCGCAGGTGCCATCAGAACAAAGAAGATGGAGAAGAACAGGAAGAACTTCTTCAGGAACCCATGGCTGTTGACATAATGCAAGCCTTGCTTGAAGTCACTGAAGTAGCTTGTTGTTTGTTTGCCCGCTGCCTTCTCATGCACCGAGATTTTCAAGAAGGCCAGCAGTGTGATGATGGCAATGGCTGCCGTAATGACATCGATGAAGAAGATGATTTCAATCGATGCCATCCCAAGTAATGCCGCACTGACCATTGGAGACACGAACATAATGACAGCCTGAATGCTTCCATTTGCCCCGTTCACCTTCGTCAGCTTCTCCTTTGGGACAATCTGCGGCAAAATCGCACCGACAGCCGGTGTCTGAATCCCGGTTCCAAGGGCCCGGACCGCTGCCATGACAAACAGCAGCCAGATCGAATCGTATCCCATTAAGAAGAGAATCGCGAGAACCAGCGTTGAAGTCGCGATCAGTCCGTCCGATAACACAATCAGCAGCTTCCGGTTATAGCGATCCGCCCAGACACCCGCAACCGGGGATAGGAGGAAGGTCGGGATAAATCCGCAAATGATGAACAACGTCATCATCAATCCGGACTCCGTCTCTAACGTGATATGCCACATGATCGCGTATTGTACCAGGGACGACCCGAATAACGAGATCGTCTGACTGCTTAGAAAGAGAATGATATTCCTTAACCAATCTTCCTTATGATTTTGATTTACTTTATTCATTTCCCACCAACTCATTTCTATTATATTTACTATAAAAATAAGCCTTGCCTACTTGTTATTTTTAAGACATAAAAAAGAGAGGAGACTCCTCCCCTCTTTAAAAATACCGACAAATACAGGTTTTCTTAAAAATAGACAGATCAATCCCATTGCTCTGAACATAGGCAGAGCCTTCAAACGTATTCAATTAACGAGTGAAAAGCGGGAAACGCAATCTGATTGATGCTGTCAACAGAAAAACCTCCATTTCTTTTATAAGTAAGATAATCATAGCAGAGGAACCCTGCTGGAGCAATCGTTTTTTGGGAAAATCCCTAATAAAAGGCCACCTGTGGAACAATCATATAATATAACTTTCTCGTTCTCTAATCCCTCCTTGATAATTCACCTCAAATTATTTAGTAGGGCTTGATATTGATTATAACCATTTAATATTGTTTTAAAGTACGCGTAACCATTTGCTTAGATGTGAAATTTTTGACTACCTTCTGATGAGCAGCAGAAATGATCATCTTCCTTAGTTCCCAATTAGATTTTAATGTAGAGATTTTTTCACAAAAAGCTTTGACGCTATGACTGTTTACCATCATTCCCGTTTCCCCGTCTGCGATGGCTTCGGATATCCCTCCCCTGTTAATGGTTATCACAGGAGTGCCTGTTGCCATCGCCTCTAGGATGACCATGGGAAATACCTCCCTCTCAGAGGTAAGCATGAGTGCATCTATCGATTGGATAAACTGATGGGGTTCTTGTACTTCACCCAGTAAAGTTACCCGATCGCTGATTCTTAACTTTTGAATCTTTTTCTGGATAGACTCCCGTTCTGGCCCCTCACCTGCAATATAAAAATGTAAATCTTTTTCGTCCTTCATAGTGGCGGCAATATCTAAGAACAGACTATGATTTTTTTCAGGCGACAACCTCGCCAGGATACCAACTTTAAATACCTCCGGCTGGGGCTTTTCCGTGAAAGGGAACTTTTCTAAATCAACTCCATTGTAAACGGTGGTGATCTTATCTTCCTGGACCCCGTATTGTACGAGTACTCTTTTCTCGTACTCACTTACCGTAATGATGCTTGTTACACAAAGATTCATCAATGACGAGAATAATTTCGGAAAAGTTTCAAGAGAGGTTATATTATGCTTGGTATAGACAATTTTCATCTTTCTATTAAAGGCAAGCATCCTTAAACATCCCGCATACAAGACCATCCGCAGGCTATTCGCATGGATGACGTCGATTGCCTGTTTATTGATATGCCGGGTGAGTCGCCATAAATTCAGAAAGTGATTTTTCCTGGTTAATTCCATATAATTATGTTTATTGGAAATTTTATCGGTAAGTTCTCCTCCACCGGCAGCAGTATAAAAACGGAAGCCAGAGCCGGTCATTTTGTTTTCCAGCTTAATGAAATAATTTTCTGCTCCACCCATGGTCAACTTATCCGTCAGCATCAATACGTTCATCTCTATTATGCCTCCTTTATCATAGGTACGTTTTCATTCTTCAAGCCAATTTCTCTTTCATAGGAACAGTATGTAGATAAGATTGCTAGAAATAGTAAGAACATGTCATTAAAAATAAGGGACAGAAACATCATTTGAAAAATGAATCCAAGAAAAGTCAAAAAGAGAAAAGGATACTTCCTATGAATATTAGCCTTGAAAATTTGAAGTAGTACGGTGAAGACAAACAGGACATAGATAAGTAATCCGATAAGTCCCGATTCTGTCAAAATTTCCAGGAATGTATTGTGAACGACAAGTTGATCACCGTATTTAAAAGCGTTGTAATCGGCGAAATTGCTTGCTCCAATACCGAACAAAGGATTGGATGAAAAAAAATCCCACGCACGTCCCCATAACTCAAGCCTTCCACTTCCTCCATCATTGGAAAAGTCCTGAAACCTGTTCTGAAGGATATCCAGGACACGGAAACCCATAAGGTAGCTTGCCACCCATGCAATGCTAAGGAAAGAAAAGGTAGAAATAATTAACCGCCATTGGTTGACAGGCTTGTTCAGAACAAAATATACCATGAAGATTACCATAAGAATCAACAACCCACCTCTAGAAAACGTGAGTACACTCGTTATTAAGCACAAAAAGAGCCCGAAATTATTTTTCCACGAGTCACGTTTACAAAGATAGAAAGTAAAAAAAAGCGTATTATAAAATACGAAATAGTTCGGGTCCTCTATCAGGCCAATTAATCTGGGATAATCGCGGTCAAACCAAGCTCCATATCGTATCACTCCGTCTCCAAGTAAAGAAAACCCATTGCTTTTCAACCCCCACGCATAAAGGAGAAGACTCCCACCATTAAATAGAAGCCCAGCATTCGCAATCCCGTTTTCCAGTTCCCTCTTCTTGAACATGCCGAGGATTCCTTTCATAAGGATATAGAATATGACATATAAAATAATCCCAAGCATAACTCTTAAGCTGGAAGTAGCATACAGGGAAAAAGCTCCGGATAATACATACACCAAAAAGAAGAAAAGAAGCATCACCTCAAAAACCTGCAATTTTTGAAATCGAAAGAAAGCCGCAAGGAACAAGACGAGAATGACTAAATACATCATATACGGTTTGAACGCGAAGCCTATGTATATGTGATACTTGCCAAGCATCACTGAAAACAGCAATAGAAACAGCATCAGGCTGTTTCGCGGTAAGTTAGTTTCATCAGGATACCCCATCGTGTGCCTCCTTTCTGAATTTCACCTTCCATTTTTGGTACAAAGGAGACTTTCTCCAAATTTCCATGCTTTTCTTCCTCCATTCCTTGTCCAGCCCTGCAAGGGAAAGAATAAGGATAAAATGAATACAAAAAGCAAGGATCGGGAAAGAAGATAAGAATAATTCTATCGCCAAAAGGCTGAGAAAAAAGGAACTCAAATAGGGGAAGACTGCTCGTTTGAACAGGATAGTCCGATCTGGATGCCAGAACAATAATCCGAATAACAGGACCAATTCAATGAGAACTCCGGCTGTCGCTGCTCCTGTCAAACCGTAAAATCGACTGAATACAGTATAAAAAAGCACCCCCGATGCTACGGCAATAGCCTGTATAATCATCCTTCTCGACTGGAGCGCCCTAGTCGTCAACCCATCCCCCAGAGCGATGCTGACTCCCTGAAAAACCATGACCAAGGATAATACTTTCAGTAAAAACGCAGCCTCCATCCATCTCTCCCCAAATAAAAGCGCGATGACAAAAGCGGAAAGATGGTAAAAAGGTATGGCGGCCAGCATACCAACGAACCCCATCAATTTCACCTGTGAGATGCTCTTCCTTACATGCTCCAGATGATCACCAGCCTGGAATAAACGGAATAAGACTGGATAAAATGCGCCGGCAATGATAAAAGGCACTTGTTGCAAGGCCTGTGGGATCCTGTAAGCTACAGCGAAATAACCGACTTCTTTCCATGACAGTGTCTGTTCCAATACAATTGGACCGATATGAGGGAGTAGGATAAACAATAAACCGGTCACCATAAAAGGAACCCAGTTCTTGCGCAGCCCTTTATAAAATGACGATTTGAAGGAAAATGTCAGATTTTTCGCCGTCAAGTATATTCCAAAACACCCTGCCAAGAAATAGGATGATCCATATAGGAAAAAGACGATCATCGGATCTATGTAAAACCATTTCCCGACCATGATAACGGTAATAAGCAACCCTGCGGAGATGATTCGTATTAATCCGGAATATTGCATCTTCTCCAACATCTGAAAATAGGTAATACTGATGCTCTGCATGGATATCCCGGTCACAAGCGGAAAGATCAAGCAGTAGGAAAGTATAATCAATTCCGTGTCATTTTGGTAAATCCAATGAATTAAAAGGAAACCAATCACCATCGTTGCCAGTGTCAATGCTAAGCGCAGTTTTATAAAAGAGGCCATGATTTCGGGAATAGGGGCTTCCTTTTTCGCCCCTTCACGTAAGACAATCTGGTTTAAGCCAGCTTCCGACAAATAAGCCATGATCATAGCAAAGGCGAGAACCACACTAAATCTTCCATAATCATCACTGTGGATAAAAGAGGCCAGAACTATCAATGCTGCTGCATTCATGATGCTAGATAGCGCAGTACTGTAAAATAGATGAAAAACATTCTTCACAATGGAATTTCTATTCTCCGTCATGAACGGTAACCCCTTCGTCATGAGTCATTGTTGGTAAACCACACCGATTACTTTACATCCTGCTGTTTCAAGTTTGGCTTGGATTTTCCTTATATCTTCGGTTTTATCCTTTCGTTGAAGGACCAGGACCACCTCCCTGCACTCTTCAGCAAGCAGCTCCATTTCAACACCGGAATGTAAAGAAGGAGCAGATAATACAACCCGATCATAGGTCTCCTGCCAAGACGCGATATGCTGCCTAAACGAGGGTGAAAGCCAGATATCTATCGGCTTTCCGGAAGAATTGTTCGCCAAAACCACATCCAGACCAGGCAGAAAAGTCGGGAAGACGGTTTTTAACGGCTCCTGATGAATCCCATCAGGTTGCTCCATATGGAACCATTCATGGAGCGAAGGTTTCTTCCAATCCCCTTCCACAAGAAGTACTCTTTTTCCTTGAAGGACAATGGCTGCCGCAAGTTCTGCTGTAATCATACCCACTGATTTCCCAGCAGGAATCGAAGTAACCATCAGCACTGAAGGGTCATGCTTCTCTACTTTGCTACTGATTACCTTCATTTGATCAAAGTTAATAATCCCCTTTTTTTGCTGGTTCTTTCCACAGATGATATCTTCAATGGGACTTTGCATGGATTTCTCCTCCTTTTCCCACATTTCCTTTTAGCTTTCTAAACTGTTTTCGGTAGACTTTCGGTAGACCGTCTTTAGTGGATGCCACTACACCTAACACTGGCATACCCAATTCCTCTTCAATGTGAGCTATACCTTGTACGGAATCATCCCAGTGGTCTTTTAACAAAGCTAATCCAATACCACAAAATAACCCTACCATCGTTCCTATCAATAGATTTACGATTGGGTTTCCCACTTTTTCTGGTTTGTTTGCTCCCTCTTTTTTATTGAGCATTGTTATATCTTCCATCTCCAAAGAACTCTTCATCTTTTCCACTGAAGTGGAAGCCAGAAGGTGGGCAAGGTCACTGGACCGTTCCATATCAGTATCTCGTATAACAATCGAAATAATCTGGGAATCTGAATTGTTTTTTACTGTGATTCTTTCTTCCATTTCTTCTGGAGTAAGGTTGAATTGATCCTGTACAGTCTCCAAGACAATCGGACTGGTAATGAAATCAACAGTTGAAGCAATTAGCCTGTTAATCGTTTGGGTATCAGTGTATACCTCCCCGTCATGACCGAAGTTCCCTATCAGGATATATTCTTTTGCTTCATAAGTGGGTTTTAATAAGAAAAAAATAGCAGCACCACTTAATAGTGAAACGCAGATTGTGGTGATTATAATGGTCGCTAACCTTCGTTTGAATATACGGAAGAATTCTTTAATATCCATCTGTTCCCTCATGAACTCACCTCCTCAAACCTGCAAGAGATTCCTGATGATAGAATTGAACGGTTTCCAATAGTCCTTTTGGAAGTGAATGGCAAGGTAACCAGTGCAACATTAATTGTGCCCGATCATTTTGTAATACACTTGAGCGAATGTCCCCTTCCCTTTCTGGTCTCAAAATAGGCTGGATCGACTCCCCCACAATGTTTGCCAATTGCTCAATGACTTCTTGTATTGATATTTCCTGACCCGTCCCTATATTAAGGGTTTCTTGATTACCATTTGTTAACGCGGCAACATTTGCACGTGCTACATCTTTGACATAGATAAAGTCTCTGGTCTGCTTTCCATCCCCAAATATAATAGGTGATTCTCCTCGTATTAATTTCTCAATAAAGACAGCTATCACTCCAGCTTCTCCCCTTGCATCCTGCCTTGGCCCATAAACATTGGCGTAACGCAAAATGGAATAATCAAGATGATGAGTTTTTGCGAAGATTTGGATACACTTTTCTGCGTGTTCTTTGGTCAGTCCATAAAAGGATATAGGCTTAAGGGGATGCGCTTCATCTACGGGAAGATAGATTGGGTTACCGTATACGGCTGCAGTTGATGCAAATACGACTTTTTTGACATTATGACGAACACAAGCTTGTAAGATGTTGAGTGTACCAATAATATTTTCTTCACAATCATATAAAGGGTCTATGAAAGAGTGACTTACAGACACTTGTGCTGCCTGATGAATGACATAATCCGGCTGCTCTTTGGCAAAAAGATCATCTATATTCATCCGAACATCCTGCTGATAAAAGCGCACTTGAGGAGGAATATTTTTCAAATGACCTGTCACTAGATTGTCTACCACGACAACCTCGTATTGTGTATCTAATAGCTCTTCTACAATATGCGATCCTATAAAGCCCGCTCCACCAGTTATTAACACTTTCATGGCAACCTTCCTCCCGATATTTATCGTAGAATATCCTATACCAATCGGTCACTCTTCCAAGGCTGATACACGGTTACCCCGCCCTTCATCTGCGACCCTGTCTTTCGTTAAATTCAATTTCAAAAGATTCTCCGACGAATCTTTCGTCAAGTCTACTAAGGCTTGACTATCTTTCATGAAAGCAATGTCCCACACCATACCCTCTACGATGTTATTGGATCCGGATAGAATCACCGCTTTGTCCGTTCGCTCTGTCAGTTGGACTTGAAGATTATCAAACATGTTACCCGATACCTCATTCGGAATGGTCACCCCGCTATTGATCTGTAAACAGACAATACAGTCATCCAACGTCATATTGACGAACCGGTTACCATTTATGAAATTGTAGTCTTCTCCTCCCTCAGGCGGTGTAGCCTCTAAAAGCACCGCTGAGTGAAATCCACTTACGTTCACTCCCGAAACATTCACAAAGCTGATAAATTCTCCAGATGATTCTGCGTTAAAAAAGATTCCTTTTCCACGATTGGTACCGCTGGAGTTGTACAACGTCACATTTTCAATATTAATTCGATTGGTCGTCCAGACCTGTTCTTTACCACTAACATAAATCGCAGTACCACGGAATTCAGGAGTGGTAATCTCAATGGTTCCATTCGTAATCGACGTTTTCCCCTCTACCTCCAAAACGTTGAAATTTCCTTCAACCAAAAGTTTCGTAGCCACTCCCATTTCGAGCATGACTCCCTCTTTCAATCGCAAGCCCCGTTTCAGTATGTAGGTCTTCCCAAGTAATTGGACAGGCAGATGTTCGTTTTCGTAGCTATAATCAATTGCTGCTTGGATGGCTGAAGAGTCATCCTGTTGATCATTTCCTCCTGCTCCAAACGATTCCACCCTGAGGACACTGCCAGTCTCTTCAATAGTCTCCCTGGATAATGAGCCAACTAATAGCACGACCGTTGCCGCAAGCAGGATGATGGTTACAATATATATATACTGCCTCTTCATACCTATTCCCCACCTATGAGTACTTCGAATAGACTGGCTTCTTCAAGGCAACGTCTAACCTGCTGTTTTTTCTTCGATGTTCCATTAGATGTTCCCCGCTCCGGATGACAATCAATTCCATATCACTTCCCGCCTTCCAGGAATAGGTTTTCCCTGCTGGAATCGTAAGGGTGGTACCAGTGCCGACTTTCGAGAATTCATCATTTAAGACAAGTGTTCCTTCACCTGCCGTTACCGTCCACACTTCCCTGTCCCCTTGACCCTGATCATGTAAATTCCTGCCGGCGGTCAAATGAACTTTTTCTGTGAGTGTTTCTGTCCCTATTTCCTTTTTGCTATACTCAAGAACCCTACTCCATCCCCACCAGTACTCTTCATACATTGGACCGTCTTGGAAGTGGGAAACATACTCCTTGATTTTGTGGCTGCTCTTTTTATCCGTCACCAACAATCCATCCGGGCTTGCAGCCACCACGATATCCTCCACTCCAATCAATATGATGGGAATATCCAGTTCATTCACGATACAAGATTTCATTACATCATTACTTATGACCCCATTTCCGATTACCGGGGTTTTCATTTCATCCGTCAGAGTGTTCCACGTTCCAAGATCTTTCCAGTATCCTGAATATGGAATCGCTATGATATTGGTGGCCTTTTCGACTACTTCATAATCAAAGCTATTGGATTTGAGCTGACTGTAATACTTCAGTAAAGCACCATACTCAACAGGGATATTTTTACATTTGAGCAGTTGAATAATATAACCCAGCCGGAAACTAAACACTCCACAATTCCAAAGTGCCCGCTGATGGATCAGCTTTTTTGCCGCTGTCTCATTCGGCTTTTCACAAAACTTGCTTACTTTAATAAAGTTGGCTGGCATTCCACTTTCCGGAACAATATACCCATACTTTTCAGCTGGGTAGGTCGGTGTTACCCCCAGGAGAGCTAAATCAGCATCACTCTCGTCTAACGCACGCTCAAGCTCGGTTACGGTTTCAAAAAAATGATCTTCCACGAATGGATCAACAGGCAGTACTCCTATGACCTCATCCAGGCTACATCTTTCCACGGAATAAAGATATACGGCAGCTAATGCGATTGCAGGAAACGTATCCTTCCGCTCTGGCTCGACCACCACGGGAATATTCGAACCTAGCTGGGTATGGAGCATTTCCACCTGAGAACTACTTGTTGTGACAATTGCCTCATCAGCAAGGTTAACTTTCCTGAGCTGCCTCCATACACGCTGAACCATTGACTCCATCTTTCCATTTTCATTTTTCAGGACTTTTAGGAATTGCTTGGACCTAGCATCGTTGGAAAGCGGCCATAGCCGCTTCCCTGAGCCTCCTGATAACAATACAATCCGCATGTAAACACCCACTTTCACTAATGAACGAGCATTTGTATCATTTTTCTCGATGATTTAGCATCTCTATGCATAACGGCATCCTTCCAGGTTTGGATTAACCTGGAACAGTTATGTTCCCAGGAGTAATTGCTTTGGACAAAAGCTTGGCCTGTAACTGCATAATGCTCTTGTAATTCTGGACTTTCAATCAGACCCTTAATAGCTGCAATTATCTCTTCTTTACTTCCCGTGCAAATCAGCTCATCCCCTCTCCTTCCTGAAATCCCCTGCAAAGCTATTGGATAAGCGATTGTCGGAAGTCCGCACGCCATCGATTCCACAATTTTGTTCTGCATTCCTGTACCTGATTTCATTGGATAAATACCAATTTCCGCCTGTAGTAGTTGACTACATATATCTTCAACAAACCCGGTAACCACCACATTATCTTTACCATGCAAAGCTGTCACTTTCTTTACCGGATCTTTTCCTACAATATAAAATTGGTACTCCGGGTATGCATGATGAATATGTGGCCAAACCTCTTTTACAAAGTCAACAACAGCTTCGACATTCGGATAGTATTGCATGTTTCCATGAAAGAGGATGATTTTTTTCTTTGTGGTGTTAGGATAGTGGGACAGATGCTGTTTCGTGATAGAGGTTCCATTTGGATTTACGACAATATGTCCGCTACTTAAGTATTTTTTATCACTTTCAGAAACGATCATTGCCCGGTCAAATTTCATCAATATCTCTTGCTCATATCGCCTCATCAGTTGTGACTCCAACTGGAATAACGGCTTTAGCCAATTGCTTTCAGTTTTGGCACGCCGCTCCATATTCAGTGAAAGAGCATCAATCATATCAATACATTTCGGGACATTGGTATCGATGAAATACTCGGCAACCCTGGCAGTCTGGACGTGAATAATTTCCGGGTTAATCCTTTTATAAATATGCATCACATGTTCTTTTACTTTAGGATGAAAAAATAGGTTAACTTGAATCGGTTTTAAATTATAAATCGTTTTTAACGACCTAAGCAGACTTTGTAGTGGATGGGTAGTAAATAGAATGATTTCCTTACAGTAAGGGGCAAGCTTATCCCTAACGAGCTCCCTTTCTTGCTCCGACTTTACAAATGTAATCAGATGAATTTGGTAGCCATTTGCTTTTAGTTGCTTGATCTGTTCCCACGCAATCAGCTGGTCCCCTTTATGTGGTGGGTATGGTGGCCTGGAAGACATATACATTACGTTCATTAATGTTCCTCCTATTAATTTATCTGGCTCCTTCACCAGTCATCACGACTTTGAAAGTCAAAAGAAGTATTTTTACATCGAGGAAGAAACTTCTCTTACGAATATATTCCAAATCATAAGCGAGCTTTTCTTCGGGGGTTATATCATATCCTCCGTTCACCTGGGCCCATCCTGTCAATCCAGGCTTGATGGCCAACCGTTTGATAAATCCTGGTGTTTTCTGATTGAAAATCTCGGTAAAAATAGGGCGTTCCGGCCTTGGCCCGATAATGCTCATATCGCCTTTTAACACATTGATAAGTTGTGGAAGCTCATCGATCCTTGTCTTTCGGAGATACTTGCCGATTCTGGTCACCCTTGGGTCATTGTTGACGGCCCATCTTGGTCCATCTTTCTCAGCATCCATTTCCATAGTGCGGAGCTTTAACAACTGAAAGTATTTCCCTTTCACGCCTACCCTCACTTGTCGAAAAAACACCGTACCTTTCGTATCCAATTTTATAGCAATAGAAAAAATAACCAGAAGCGGAAAAGCAACGACTAAACCAGCAATAGCCAGAACAATATCAAATAATCTTCGGACCATGAGATATGTAGCAGATGACAAAGAAGAGTTGTTTTCTATAAAGAACGTATCGTCATTCATTGAAACCCCTTTGATAACATTCATTTTATCGACTTCCAACGACAAAATCTTCACCTCCAAAATGGTTTATATCGAATTTTATCGACAATTGTTCACTATAAAGAACTTAAGCTTGCATGTATATTAACAGATTTTTAGTTCAATAGAAAGTGTTTTTAGAATTAATTTCCTCTTTTTCCAAGTAACAGTGACCAACCTGTTCTGACATTTTGGGAATAGGTCCCTAAAATAAAAAAATCGTGCCCATTATTCGAAGTAGAAAAATCAAGTAATGAAAGTAGTGGGAACGGAATAGAAAACTAGGGTTGATTTCAGTCGAAAACGCTCATTTGTTTTTGGAACAATTGGTATTTTCAGAGAATAAGATAAGATAAAAAGACAAGCATTACATTGAGTTGATCCTCATAGAACAATGCTAAACTTAAGAAAGTAGGGACAAATGATGAATGAAGACATCTATGTAGAAAGCTTCAGTGGGGCGAATGACTCTCTTAAAATACAGGCTGCCATTGACTATGCTAGAAACAATAACGGAAAGACCGTAAAGTTGGGAAACAGAAATTATTTAATTACATCACCAATCGTTGTTAAGCAAGGCGTCAAATTAGTGTTCGATTATGGAACGCAGTTTATCGTCGAGGGGAACTTTCGAGTATTAGAAATTCAACAAAACGCCTCACTGGAAGGCGCATATATTGCTATCAATGACCCGGCATTTAATTCAGAGGTTATCTACTTAAATGGGAAATACAAATATTATAATACGTGGCACCGGACCCAAATAAGAGATATTAATATTGTCAATTGGCATAGTAGTCACAAAGGTATCGGCTTATCACTATTCTCTGGCGGTGCAGGTCATGAAATCTCTTTCATTGATTTTGAAAATATTAAAATAGCAGGAATGAGAATTGGTTTGAAGCTGGTTGCCAACCGTCCCTCTACTGGGTTTTCGTGGATAAATGCGAACCGATTTCTAAGCTTGTCATTGGATGATTGTATCGAAATGATCACAATGACTAGCAGCTCTACAATCCCATTTGAAATCAGTGGGAATCAATTTATCAACCTCCAAATTCAACCCACTTCCATAACATCCAAAATCATGAAAATAACGGGACAGTTCAACTATTTTGATGGAATGATCTGGGATGTGTCATCTATCCCGCACAGTGGCCCTGTAATTGAACTGACCAATGACAGCATGGATACCACTCTCAATACTCCCTCCGTACCAAACAACCGAATTATCGATAATGGGCAGCGAAATAAGGTCAATCTTTAAGGGAAAAATGGCGTCCCAGATACGCCATTTCTTCTGTTAACAGGATCTCTAACATCTCCAGAATTTTTGCTGGACACATTCTTTGAGTCATCAATTACATTAAGATAATCACTTTTCTTTCCTAGTGCTCCAGAATACTGGATCTTACTTATATAAAAAATGGCGGAGAGTAGGACTATAATTAGGTAAAAAATACTTAGTTTATCCATTAGACAAACTATTTATTGTCTGCTATAATTCAGAATAATAAAACAAAAGGTAAGGGGGGAATGACGGCAGTGTCCCTATTATGCTCGTATTTGAAAACGCTTTATTATTTTTAACGCAGAAAATGTAAGCGTTGTCGTGAGCGTTATAAACAAAATGGGATCTGCCTCAACACATGATGACAAAGCAAAAAAGTTCACTTTATATTTTTTCTATTACATTAGTAGCCACGCTCGGCGGTCTCCTGTTCGGGTATGATACGGCTGTCATATCAGGGGCTGAGAAATCGATTCAGGCTTATTTGATTGATGGCCTCGGCTTAAGCTCATTCATTCACGGTGCGACGATTTCCAGTGCCCTGATCGGGTGTATCATCGGGGGAGTGATCTCCGGCTATTTTTCATCACGATTCGGACGTAAGAAATCGCTGATCATTGCTTCGATTCTCTTCTTATTATCTGCATTAGGGTCCGCTTATCCGGAGTTCCTCTTCTTCTCTGCAGGGGAACCGACGATGGGATTATTGCTTGCCTTTAACTTTTACCGGATCATCGGCGGAATCGGTGTTGGTCTTGCTTCTGCCATCGTACCGATGTATATCGGGGAAATCGCACCGGCAGGGATTCGTGGACGCCTCGTTTCATTTAATCAGTTTGCGATCATATTCGGAATGCTTGTCGTTTATTTTGTCAACTGGGGAATTGCCAAAGGACAACCCCTGGATTGGATCAATGATGTCGGCTGGAGATACATGTTTGCTTCAGAAGCCATTCCGGCCATATTGTTCTGCGTTTTCCTTTTCTTTGTACCGGAAACGCCTCGTTACCTCTCCCTGAAGAACAAAGATGAAAGCGCATTGGCGATTCTGACGAAGATCAATGGCTCCGCATCTGCAAAGGCAATCCTCCGGGAGATCAAACAATCGGTGAATGTGTCGACTGAAAAGCTCTCCACCTTCGCTTATGGGAAAACCGTCATCATCATCGGAATCCTGCTTTCTGTGTTCCAGCAGTTTGTCGGGATTAATGTGGCTCTGTATTATGCACCCCGGATCTTTGAAAGTATGGGGGCAGCAAAGGATGCTTCCATGATGCAGACGATCGTCATGGGCTTGGTCAATGTCATCTTTACAGTGGTTGCGATCATGACGGTCGATCGCTGGGGACGCAAACCATTGATGATCATCGGTTCGATCGGGATGGCGATCGGGATGTTCGGTGTCGCGGGGCTTGCGTTCTCGAATATCATCGGCATCAGCACGTTAATCTTTATCATTGTGTACACGGCTTCCTTCATGATGTCCTGGGGTCCGATCTGCTGGGTATTGATCTCAGAAATCTTCCCGAACCGCATCCGCGGACAGGCAGTCGCCATTGCGGTAGCAGCACAGTGGGCAGCGAATTACCTCGTCTCCTCCACGTACCCGATGATGATGGAATACAGCGGCGGGATGACGTACGGAATATATGGTTTGATGAGTGTGCTTTCCGCCATCTTTGTGTGGAAGTTCGTACCTGAAACCAAAGGAAAATCACTTGAACAAATGGAAGACCTGTGGAAGGTGCCTTCTGCAACAAAATCTAAGGCAATATAGTTTCGTATTACGTGGCATCTGTTGAAAAACAGATGCTTCTTTTACAAGATGAACAGAATACTTTACATATGGGGTGGAAGCATGAAAATCGACATAAAACATCTTCAACGGGATTGGAAAGAGTATACCTTACGGAACGATCATGGAATGGCTGTCAGTCTACTAAACTACGGGGGAATCATCACAAGGGTGATGGTGCCTGATCAGGACGGCACGGTTGAAAATGTGATGATCGGATATAAACAGGCTGAGGATTACGAGACGAATCCTCATTTCTTCGGAGCATTGATCGGCCCTGTTGCCGGCAGGATCCAGGGTGCCGCCTTTGAACTGGATGGGAATGTCTATATGCTTGAAGCAAATGATGGAGAAAATCATTTACATGGAGGCTCAAATGGATTTCATCAGGTCCTCTGGGACACGGAACCCTTACAGGATGAGGACCGGGTCGGGGTGGTTCTCTCCTATTCACGTAAGGACGGTGAGGGAGGATATCCCGGCAGGATCGATGTGTCTGTCACATACCTTTTAACAAATGAAAATGAACTGATTCTCGAATATGAGGCAGTGACGGATCAGTCCACTCCCCTTACCTTAACAAATCATGCTTACTTTAATTTAAGCGGGAATGGAAAAGAGACGATCCATCATCATCATGTCACGATCGACAGCCATCAATTTCTTGAGCTCGATAAGGAGTTGATCCCGACTGGGACGGTGATGGATGCTGCCGATACCCCATTTGATTTCCGTAAGGGGCGCAGACTGCAAGACGGTATAACGGCACAAACGGAGCAGAACGACATTGTCGGTCATGGCTACGATCACTATTTCCTGTTTGATCACAGCAGGTCAAAAAGTGTCATGATGACAGAACAAACGAGCGGTCGTGTGCAGACCATCGAGACGGATCAACCCGGAATGGTCATGTATACAGCGAATAATCTCCAAAACGGACTGGAGCTTCATGGAGGAACGTCGAGAAAGCATTTGGGCGTCTGTTTTGAAACGCAATGTCCGCCGGCCTCTCTCCATCATGATGGCCTGCCCCCTGTCATCCTGCAGCCGAATGAACGCTATCAGCAGCGCACTGTTTTTACTTTTTCAACTAAGAAATAAAGGAACCTCCAGCCTTTAGCTGGAGGTTCTACTAATATGCTCCCCGAATATGGGTGTGGACCTCTTTTTCGTAAAAACTTTTCAGTGTCTGCAGTTCCTCAGGACTGAATTCCTTTGCATTCAGTGCCTTAAGATTATCCTCAACCTGCTTGACACTTCTGAAACCCGGAATCACACTCGACACCTCTTCCTGCTGAAGGATCCACTTGATCGCAGCTCTGGTACGGTTGCCTCTCCCTTTTTCGATCCAGTTCAACTCATCGCTCAACTCGACCCCTTTTTTGAAGTCCAATCCACCAAAGGTTTCCCCGACGTTGAACGCTTCCCCGTTGCGGTTGAAGCTGCGGTGATCATCACTCTCGAATGTCGTGTCTTTTGTAAACTTACCTGTTAATAGCCCGCTTGCCAACGGTACACGGGCAAGAATCCCGACATCCTTTTCCATCGCCATCGGGAACAGCTTTTCCAGCGGTTTTTGTCTTAACAGATTGAAGATGACCTGCAGGGAGCTTGCCTTTGTATGCTCGAGACAGAAGATGCCTTCTTCTACTGTTTCGACACTCACACCGTAGTAACGGATTTTCCCTTCTTCCTTCAGCTTTTCCAGTACCTCGAATACGCTGCCTTCCTTTAGGATTTCCAACGGTGGACAATGAATCTGGTATAGATCGATTGCTTCCCTGCCCAGTCTTCTTAAGCTGTTCTCGCAAAATGCCCGCACGCTATCCATTGAATAGGTCCGAGGGTCATGGATATCGGAGCTGCGGCAAAATTTCGTCGCGATCTGGATCGATGCCTTCCCTTTAACCGATTTCGCAAGCAGTTCTTCACTATGTCCGTCCCCATACACATCTGCCGTATCAAAGAAGTTCACCCCTGCATCCATCGCCTTGTCCATTGCCTTCAGTGCTTCCCGGTCATCGAGCTTGCCCCAGGCGCCGCCGATGGCCCATGTCCCAAAACTTAATTCACTTATGTTCAGATCCGTGTTACCCAGCTGATTATATTTCAATGCTTCCCTCTCCTCTCCTTCATACGAGAAAGGCTGCCTATAGAAGCAGTGGAACTCTCTTCTGAAGCAGCCTTATCATCTGTCGGTATTATTTACGATAGTTTACCAGTTTTTCATTTAACGATTTTGTTTGCCCGTATACGTCCTGATAGAGATGGAACAATTCCTTATACATCTCTACGTTGGCCTCATTCGGGATGAACTCTCTCTCTACTTTCAGAAACTCATCGGCACATTCCTTCAGGGAATCGAACCAGCCACACCCATAGGCTGCTAGCATCGCTGCTCCCATTCCCGGCCCCTGCTCACTCGAGAGCTTCACGATTCTGGCGTTGAAGATGTCCGCCTGCATCTGCAGCCAGTCTTCATTCTTCGTCCCGCCTCCAGTGGAGACAATCGTCTCGATTTGCTTGCCGCTGCCGCGGAAGATCGCCAAGGATTCATTCAATGAAAAGGTGATGCCTTCCATGACTGCCCGTACAAAGTCCTTTCGTTCATGGGAGCTGTCCATGCCGATAAAGCTCGCTCGAATCGCAGCATCTGCATGAGGGGTCCGTTCCCCCGCCACATACGGTGTAAACAGTAAACCATTTGACCCGGGAGGCACGGTCCCTGCCTCCCTCACCAACTCTTCAAAGCTTTCATCCTTGGCAAACACATTCCTGAACCAGCTCAGGCTGTAACCTGCTGCAAGGGTGACACCCATCGTATAATAAGCTTCCGGGGCCCCGTGATTAAAGTAATGGACCTTCCCCTCGAAATCCTTATCATTGCCGGATTCATAGGATAGCACTACACCAGAGGTTCCAATGCTGCATAGAGTCTTACCTTCTTCTAATATTCCGGACCCGATTGCGCCGCACGCATTATCCGCTCCCCCGGCAAATACTTGGGTGGAAGGGGATAGACCAGTCGATTCTGCGATTTCAGGGCTTATGCTGCCCGTCTTCTCATAGGAATCGACCAATGGTGGACAAATCGCGGGGTCAATTCCCAGGAGGTCGCAGATTTCTTTGCTCCATGCTTTTTCCCCGATATCCAACAACAGCGTTCCTGCTGCATCGGAATAGTCCATATGCAGCTTCCCCGTCAACTTGTAGCGGAGATAATCCTTTGGAAGCACAAAGGTTTTCGCCTTCTCATAGATTTCCGGCTCATGCTCCTTCACCCAAAGGAGCTTTGGAAGCGTAAAGCCTTCCAATGCAGGATTTTTCGTAATCGAGAGCAAGCGTTCTTCTCCGATGACCTCGTATATCTGACTGCATTGTGCGGTCGTTCTTGTATCGTTCCAGAGGATGGCATTGCGAAGCACTTCGTTGTTCTCATCAAGGAGTACAAGTCCATGCATTTGGCCTGAAAAGCTGATGCCCTCGATATCTTCCGTATCGCCCTGGAAGTTTTGCAGGAGATCAGACAATCCAGCAACGGTCTGACCCACCCACGCTTTCGGATCCTGTTCACTGAAACCCGTTCTTTCTTGGATTAGTTCGTAATCCTTTGAAACCTCCTGAACGACTTCCCCGGTTTGGTTCACCAGCAGGATTTTCACTGCACTTGTTCCCAGATCAACGCCGATTACGTATTTCATCACTACACCTCTTCTACGTTTAACCTTATTCTCCAGCGTATGCTTTCAGTAAATATTGATTGATGGTTGCCTTGATCTTCTCAAGACGGCCTGATTGGTGCTTCACTCCTGTTAAGCCCAGCGCATGCTCCTCAAGCTTGCGGAAGTCTGAATTTCCTTCCACGATTTCAAGACCGATGCCTTCTGTGTAGCTCTTATAACGATTTTCAACCACACCATCCAGAACGTTATCATCAATCAGCTTCTGAGCAACCTTAAGCCCGACTGCGAAACTGTCCATTCCGGCGATATGCGCATGGAATAAATCCTCCGGCTCGAAAGAACCTCTTCTCACTTTCGCGTCGAAGTTCAAACCGCCGCGGCCAAGTCCTCCATTTTTAAGGATTTCATACATTGCAAGAGTCGTAGAATACAAGTCTGTCGGAAATTCGTCTGTATCCCAGCCAAGTAACGGATCGCCCTGGTTGGCATCCACTGAACCGAGCATGTTGTTCACACGTGCATAGCGCAGTTCATGCTCGAATGTATGTCCTGCCAATGTCGCGTGATTCGCTTCGATATTGAACTTGAAGTGGTCCTGCAGTCCGTAATTCTGAAGGAACGCAAAGCCTGTCGCCACATCGAAATCATACTGATGAGTCGTTGGCTCTTTCGGTTTTGGCTCGATGAGGAATTGCGCATCAAAGCCGATTTCCTTCGCATAATCAACAGCCATATGAAGGAAGCGTCCCAGGTTATCCATCTCAAGCTTCATGTCTGTATTAAGAAGGGTTTCGTAGCCTTCACGCCCGCCCCAGAATACATAGTTTTCTGCGCCTAATTCCTTCCCGACTTCCAATCCTTTCTTCACTTTCGCTGCAGAGTAAGCGAAGATGTCTGCGCTATTGGACGTAGCAGCACCATGGATAAAGCGGGGATGCGTGAAATTGTTCGCCGTGTTCCAAAGTAATTTCGTTTTGCTGTCTTTCATGTAGTCCTTTATCATACTTACGATTGTATCAAGATTTTGATTGGTTTCTCTTAAGCTGCTTCCTTCCGGGGCAATATCGACATCGTGGAAACAGAAGAATGGTACATCAAGCTTTTCAAAGAATTCGAAAGCCGCTTCTACACGTGCCTTTGCTAAATCCATTCCTGTATATTGATCCCATGAGCGGATCATTGTGCCGCTTCCGAATGGATCGGAGCCGTCCATCGTGAAGGTATGCCAGTAAGCTACACCAAAACGCAGGATTTCCTCCATTGTTTTGCCACTGATTTCTTCCTTTGGATTATAAAATTTAAACGCAAATGGATTGGTTGATGTTGAACCTTCGTAGTTAATTTTGTCGATGTTCTTAAAGTAAGCCATTGATCGTTCCTCCTAAAATTTTATAATGAAGTGCTTCAACTTCCGGCTCACCGCCCATCCGGATGAGCGATATTGATTCGGACTTTCCTTACTGCCACTCGAAACGTGATCAGCTTTTATAACAGATTCTTTATATGCGGACGAACCGATTGGCCGCCTGCACCATTTTATAAATGTAAATGCTTACAACGTCATTATAGCAACATAGTGTTAGTTTGTCTATTGAATAAACTAAGTTTTTATAAACTACTGCCAAACAAGCCCCGATACCGTATAATAGTTCATGATTGCGCATACAACTTACTCATCGATGGAGGTGGCTATGTCCATGAACACGTTAAACAGTGCGATCTACACCATCTTTGAATGGATCACGCGTTTCGCTTTCATAAATATTTTATGGGTACTCTTTACCTTGGCAGGGGGCATCCTGTTCGGCTTCTTCCCTTCTACGGTGGCCATGTTCGCGATTGTACGGGATTGGTTAAGGGGAAATACGGAGGAACCGGTATTCAGCACCTTCTTGACCTATTTCAAAAGAGAATTCTGGAAGAGCAACCGCCTGGGAATCGTCATCATCGCGATCGCACTCCTGATCGGCATCGATATCTGGTATATCCAAATGGATCTCCGTGAGCTGTTCACCTGGACCCATATTCCGCTATTCGCCTTTATGCTGCTCTTTCTATTCTTCTCCTTTTATCTGTTACCGGCCTTTGTACATTTCGATTTGAGCGTGAGGCAACTGATCAAACAAGCGTTTCTGATCATGCTGATCCATCCGCTCCATACGTTGTTGATGCTGCTTTGTCTCGGTTCCCTTTTCTTTATCATGTACAGGGTACCGGCTCTTGCGTTTATCTTTGGCGGCAGCGCTTATGCCTTTATCACGACATGGCTTAGCCTGCATGCATTCAAACGGATTCAGGGGAAACAGGCATAATAAAAAAAATCACTTCTCTCTCGAAGTGATTTTTTTTATTGCTTATCCCTTTACCGCACTTGAAGAAATTCCTTCCACAACTTTATTGCTGAAGAAGAGGAATGCAAGCAGGATCGGCAGCACACTGATAATGAGCGTGGCACCTATGGCTCCCCAGTCGGTCATGTATTGCCCGATGAAATTCTGGATCCCGACGGTAAGGGTTTTGTATTCATCGGAGCTGATAAATGTGTTCACAAAGACAAACTCATTCCAATTGTAAATCATATTGATAATGACTGTCGTCGACATGATCGGGATTGTCATCGGCAGGATGATTTTGAAAAACATCCGATGAACCGAACATCCGTCCATTATAGCCGCCTCTTCTATCTCACGGGGTAACGTATAATAGAATCCAAGCAGAATCATCATCGTAATCGGCAGATTATAGGCCGTATACGTAATGACGATCGACCATGGATTATCAATTAAATTCACATTTAAAAACATGCTGAATAGCGGTATGATGGCTGAATGAATCGGAATCATCAACCCAACCATGAATAACCCCAATACCAGTTTACCTAGCTTCCACTGCATTCTGGTTATGACGAATGTCGCCATGCTTGCAAACAATACCGTTAAGATGATCGCTACACCTGTAATCCAGATACTGTTCCAGAAGTAAATCCCGATTCCTCCCTCCCATACCTTCGCATAATTCTCCCATCTGAATTCAGAAGGCAGGGAAAATGGAGATTTCGAGAAGATATCCTGGTTATCCTTTAATGAAAACAGGAACAGCCAGATGACTGGAAATATCTGAAAGACCGCGACGATGGCTAAACAAAGATAGAGAATAAAGTAACCCGCACGCTTCATGGTCTAACCCCCTTCAATATTGAATTTCTTCTTTGGTCGCAGTGACTTTACGGACGATGACGGTCACGATTAATGTGATGATCAACAGCAGGAAGCCGATGGCGCTTCCGTATCCAAAGTCATTACTTGAAAAAGCCAGTTTATACATATAAGAAGCCATTACCTCACTGGCACCGTTCGGCCCGCCGCCGGTCATGACATAAATCAGATCAAAATACTTCAGTGATCCGACAACCGCAAGCACAATGGTCACCTTGACGACTCCCATTATTAAAGGCAGCTTGATTTTATAGGCAATTTGAAGAGGTGTCGCCCCATCGATTCTTGCCGCTTCCACCAGGGATTCCGGGATATTCTTCAAGGCAGCATAGTATATCAAGATGTAGAAACCCGCATATTGCCATAGAATCGGGATGAAGATGGCATACAATACAACGGATGGTTCAGCAAGCCACGCGGGCGGATCATCTACTCCGATCGCCATCAGTATGCTATTGAGCATCCCGTTCGACGGGTTGAACACCTTGATCCATAACTGGGCGATAGCAACGGATGACAACAGCATCGGAATCAAATAGATCTTCCTTAAAAGGTCGGCCCCTTTTATTTTTGAAGCCAATATTAACGAGATTGCCAGATAAATAATCAGACTAAGTGTTGAAAATACAGCAAGTAAAAAGGAATGAAGTGCACTATCCCAGAACTTCTCATCCGAAATCGCATGGATATAGTTATCAAGCCCTATGAACTCCATCTCCCCGATGCCATCCCAGTCCATCAAACCGTAGTACGCAGTCAGGATTAATGGGATGAAAATGAAGACACCGATCAAAAGGAGTGCAGGGAGAACGTAACAGGCGATAATCCACTTGTTAGACATTACTTTATTCATAACATTCAACCCCATATTTAAAAATAGAAAAGGACAATCCAGCTTACGGGTATGTCCTTTTCTTTAATTGACCATCAGAAAATCTATTATTCTTCCGAAAGTGCCTTTTCATGTTCTTTTGCAAATTCCTCCGGTGTAACTTCTTTACCAAAGAGCGATTGGATCATATCCAGGTGAACCTGTGCGACATCTGCGCTCATTTGAACGTCTGCGAATAATGTAATGTTGCTGGCATTGTTTAGATCATCCAATACGTCGACATACATATCCGGAAGATCCAATGACTCAGCATCGACCTTCGTTGCAGGGATGACACCGGCATCGGTCACCGACTTCTCTCCCCATTCCTGTACGAAGAAGGAGGCAAATTCTTTCGCTTCTTCCTTCACATCTGAGTCTTCCGCAACGAATAGTCCTACCCCTGGACCTCCGACGAAGCTGTTCATATCTCCATTCCCATCAACCGTCGGGAAGTTGAAGTATCCGACAGAATCCCTGAACTCTTGCGGAACATCTTCATTGGTTGTGTAGTTTGGCAGATCCCATGTCGCAATCAAGTACATGGCAGCCTGTTCGTTCATAAACATGCTCTTCGCTTCTTCATCTGAAAGACCATTGAATCCTTTGACAAAAGCGTCCATACCAACTAAATCCTGTACTTTTTCCGCGGCTGAAACAAGTGCAGGGTCTTCGAACGAACCCGTTCGGTTGATCGCATTCGTCAAGACGTCCCCCCCGCCTATCCGGTCCGCCAGGTACATATACCATAACGATCCAGTCCAGCGATCCTTGTTACCAAGAGCGATTGGCGCCACATCATTTTTCTTCAACGTCTTTACGACATTTTCTAATTCTTCATATGTTTTCGGTGCTTCCAAGTTATATTTATCGAAAATCGCTTTATTGTAGAAAACCGTGGCAATGTTCAATTCAAGGGGCAGGCCGTAAGTGCTTCCATCCACTTCATACGCTTCTGCCGTACCTGAGACGAATTTGTCCTTTAAGTCCCCTTCAAGCAAATCATCTAAAGGTGCAAACTTCTCCCCGCTTACATAAGGATCCAAGAATCCTGCAGCCCAAGTCATCCCCACATCCGGTAATTCATTCGAGGTTGATAGTACTTTAAGCTTATCCTTGTACTGCTCATTGCTCAGCACTTCAAGGTCCACTTTCACATCAGGATGATCACTTTCAAAATCCTTGATGATACCGCTTACAATCTCATTGTGCTGCTTCGAGCTTCCTTCGGGCCAAAGATGCATGAACTCGATTGTTTTCTCATCTCCGGACCCATTGGCCTTCTCATCAGATCCAGAACAGCCGGTGATCAGTAACAGAGAGGAAAAAAGAGTGAAGACTGTTGTAACCGCTTTCTTATTTCTCAAACTAAATACCCCCAATATTCGTTTTTTTGAAACCAGATATGTTACTGATTTTAGATTACCACCGAAAACAATGTTTGTCTAGTGGATAAACTAAGTTTATAATAGAATTAGAAAATGGTACACTAAAGGAAAAATTGAGAAAGAATGGAGCTTCCAAATGAAAATGTCACAAACCTACAATCAGCATGTTGTCAAAAAAGGCAACAAGTCATTAGTTTTACAAACCATTCAGGAATTCACCCCTATCTCAAGAGCAGACATTGCCAATCAAACAGGGTTGAACAAAGGAACGGTCTCCTCCCAGGTAAGTGAGCTCCTTAACGAAAACCTGATCCTCGAGTCCGGTCCCGGAGTATCAAGCGGCGGAAGAAGACCCGTCATGCTGTTATTCAACCATTTAGCCGGATACTCCATCGGGGTGGATATTGGTGTGAACTATATTCTCGGAATCCTGACCGACCTGCAGGGCAACATCAGGAATGAAAAACTTATTAAATTTCATGATCGAACGTATGAAGAAATAAAGGACGAACTGTTTACCATTGTCGATTCCCTGATTGAGTCAATGCCTGAAAGCCCCTATGGATTGGTAGGTATCGGAATCGGGGTCCCGGGAACCGTCAGCACAGACGGAGAGATTCTCCTCGCTCCAAATCTAAATTGGAAGAATATCAACCTTAGAAAGACAATGGAAGCCAAATATAACGTTCCCGTTCAAATCGAGAATGAAGCAAACGCGGGGGCTTACGGCGAGAAGAAATTCGGTGCAGGTAAAGATTCCAGCAATATCATTTATGTCAGTGTCGGGATCGGGATCGGCGTCGGTCTTATCTTAAATGGTCAGCTATATAAAGGAAATAATGGTTTTTCCGGAGAACTTGGCCACATGACCATTGAAGTCGACGGGCCGGAATGCCGATGTGGGAACCAGGGCTGCTGGGAATTATATGCGTCGGAAAAAGCACTCGTCCAATCTGCCACAGAGCATGGCATCAAGCCCGAAAACGGTCAGGCTCTTTCTCTTGAAAGCTTAAATGAACTTGCCGAAAACGGGGACGCACATGTCATTCGTGTATTCGAAGATATCGGTGGATATCTGGGTATCGGGATCAATAATATCATCAATATCTTCAATCCTGAACAAGTCATCATCGGAAATCGCCTGGCATCGTGCTCTAAATGGCTGGAAGAACCATTAAAGAAGAAACAAGGTCAGACTCTGTTTACGCATCAGAAAGATTTGAGCATCGATTTTTCACAGTTATCCACTCATGCCACTGCATTGGGCGTGGCTGCTTATGCAAGTGAAAACTTCTTAACCATCGATATCCAGGAAGTGTAAATCTATTTTCTAGTAGGAGAGGTGCAGAACAATGACAACGATTCAAAACCCGATTTTACCAGGCTTCAATCCTGACCCGAGTATTTGCCGTGCAGGAGAGGATTATTACATTGCCGTTTCTACCTTCGAATGGTTCCCGGGAGTCGGGATTTACCATTCAAAGGACTTAAAGAATTGGCGACTCGTATCCCGTCCCCTGAACCGCCTCAGTCAATTGAATATGATGGGCAATCCCGATTCAGGCGGGATCTGGGCCCCTGCCCTCTCTTATCGTGATGGCAGGTTCTGGCTGATCTACACCGATGTGAAAGTCGTCGAAGGACAGTGGAAGGACAGCCATAATTACCTCGTTACTTGTGACACCATTGACGGTGAGTGGTCTGAACCAATCCATTTAAACAGCTCAGGCTTCGACCCGTCACTCTTTCATGATGAAGATGGCAGGAAGTATCTAGTCAATATGCTTTGGGATCACCGCGTCGGCCATCACAACTTCTACGGCATCGTCATGCAGGAATACAGTGTGAGCGAACGAAAGCTGATCGGCAAAAAGGAAATCATCTTCAAAGGAACGAATATCAAGCTGACGGAAGCCCCTCATCTGTACAAAATAAACGGTTATTACTACCTGCTCACAGCAGAAGGCGGAACGAAATACGATCATCAGGCCACCATCGCCCGCTCGAAGGATCTATGGGGACCATATGAAGTGCATCCTGACAATCCATTGATCACGTCGTTCCCGTATCCAAGAAACCCGCTGCAAAAAGCCGGGCACGCTTCCATCGTTCAGACTCATACGGATGAATGGTTCCTTGTTCATTTAACAGGACGCCCGCTGCCGCAGGAAAATAAACCTTTGCTTGACCCACGCGGCTTTTGTCCACTCGGCCGGGAAACCGCCATCCAGCGTCTTGAATGGAAAAATGATTGGCCATATGTCACAGGAGGCAATCAACCGTCCGTAGAAATACAGGGACCTGCTGTTGAAGAAGTTCAATGGGTGAGAGATGTTGAGGTGAAGGACGACTTTAACCATGATTCTCTTAATCTTCACTTCCAATCCCTGCGCATTCCATTAGGTGAAGATATCGTTTCATTAAAGGATAACCCTGGACACCTGCGTCTATATGGCAGAGAATCGTTATCCTCTAAATTCACACAGGCCCATATCGCAAGGCGCTGGCAGCATTTCAACTTCATTGCCGAAACCAAGGTCGCCTTTAACCCGGACACTTTCCAGCAGGCAGCCGGTCTAGTAAACTACTACAATACGCAAAACTGGTCTGCCCTGCAAATCACCTGGCACGAAGAACACGGCCGGGTTCTCGATCTGACCGTCTGTGACAACTTCACATTCACTCTGCCGATGAAAGATGACCCGATCGTCATCCCGGAAAACGTCGAATATGTCTGCTTGCGTGTAAATGTAAGCACTGCCACCTATGAATATTCCTACTCCTTCGATGGAGATAACTGGACAAAGGTCCCTGTTAAGCTCGATTCTTACAAACTATCAGACGATTACATCCAGGGAGGCGGCTTTTTCACAGGAGCCTTCGTAGGAATGCAATGCCAGGACACTTCCGGACAGAAGCTGCATGCTGACTTTGATTACTTTGTTTATAAGGAAGGGAATTAATCACTCTCATACACATTGTTCATGCTCAGTGCAGATGAACTGTTCAAAACGTTTGGATCAAGAGAAAACAAAAGGTCCGTCCCTCACCACGGTAAAGCTTTACCGCAATGAGGGACGGACCTCTTTTCTTTTTTATTATTGTACTCGCATTACGAGATGGATTTCATTCTGCCTTTCAGTTTTAAATTGCCGAGCACGATTCCACATAGAATGATGACGACCCCTATCCATTGTGAAAAACTGACTACTTCAGCTAATATTAGAGCGGACATGGTTACAGCCACTGGAAGTTCAGAAGCCGTTAAGATTGTGCCAAGCCCTGGTCCGACATGGGGCATGCCGATCGAAAATAAAAGAGGTGGTAAAGCGACGCCAAAGAATCCGAGCAATAAACCATATTGTGCGACCCCCGTCAAAGTAGGTAAATCAATTAAAAACGTGGGTGGAAAAATTAAAAATACGACAATTAAACCACCTGTTGAAAGGAAAGCACTTTTCAAGACGGGTGGAGAATCTTTTCCGACAGAACTGCTGAGTGTGATAAAAGTGGTAAACGTCAAAGCAGATAGTAATCCCCAAACAGTCCCTTCCAAGGATAGAACAACTTCGCTCTTTGCAACTGCACCAGCAGCTAAAATGGAGCCGATTATTAGTATGGCAATTGAGATGATTTTACCTTTAGTTGGCTTTTCTTTATATAAGATCCACTCGAATAACGTGCCGATCCAAACAAATTGAAATAGAAAAATGATTGCAAGCGAAGCATTTAGTGTCTGCAGCGCCTGATAATAGAACACACCTGTCAGTCCAAATGGAATTCCAGATAATAATAGTTTGAAAGCTTGATTGAAAGGTATCCTTTTCTTTTTTGTAAACAGAACCAGCACCCAGGTAAGCAAAGCTCCAAATAAATATTGGCCACCTGTCACTTCTGTTACTGAAAAACCTGCTGAATAAGCAAGTTTGACAAATGTAGATAAGATCCCATAACAGCATCCACCTAAAAAAACAATCAATGCATATTGCCACGTTTTCATTTTTTTCTCCCCCTTTTTTACACATAAAAAAACCACACAATTGTCAATTGACATTGTGTGGCGAAAATAGAGCTGCCTCTATAAAAATCCACTTCCTGAAAAGGTTTTATCATTATAATAAAATGTAAGAGATCAAAACTAACTGCTATTAGCGCTAACTTTCCTACTAAAAGATTATACCATTTCCGATTGCAACTGTCAGGAGCTTGCCACTTTATTTTTTTCCAAATAATCTCTCAAGGAATCCATATCCTTTGCGCAAGCCTTCCTAAAGACGCCTGCCATTAATTTACCGAACAATTTCGACAGGCCGGTCAGCCCTCTGATTTCACCAAGTAACGTCACTTCTGTCCGATCACCTGATGAAGTCAGCAAATAGGTGAAGATAAATTCTCCTTTGCCTGTCGTCCCCTTCGTGCCGTCGCATCGCAGCACAATCTTATCAGGTTCTTTAAGCTCCACTACCTCAAAATATTCCGAAGCCTCTTTGCCGAACATCTTTCTCGTTTCCCTCCACTGACTGCCTTCACGGATCGGCCCTTCATCCATCCGCTCTATTCCCACCAACCCTTGCATCCACTGTTTGGCAGAAGCAAGATCTAATAGACTCGCATAGGCTTCTTCTTTGGAGACCTGAAAGTTTCTTTTTACTTCGAATGGGATACTCAAATGGAATGACCTCCTTAGATATCGTGCTACTTAAATAGTATTAGACAACCTCAACTTATTTCCTTCTTTCATTCGTTATTGGTTCAATAAATGCAAACCATATAATGACGTCGAATTTCATATGACTTTTGATCTCTGTCTGATGACATGCATTAACCCTACATAAAGAAAAACCCCGAAAGGATCAGGTTGTTCGGTAGCTCCCCCCCTGTTTTCCTATTTTCAAATAGAGCTGATTTCATTTAGGATGTAATTATTAGTCTGGGTAAAGGTCCATCAATTTCACCCGGATTCGGAATCGTTTAACTTAAGCACATTAAGTCATCATAAAAATGGTCACCCTTCAGAGTTACATTGAACCTTTCATCACTACCCTAATGTTTGAAACATAAAGTAAACCTTTGCCTAAACCGAGTCTCCTTTCATCAGTTAATATTATATATGGACTGTTTCACAGACTGAATGATCTCATCAAAGGCCTCTAGAGCTGATTTAGAATTCCGTTCACGAATCCCCTGGAGCAGCTTTTCATGGTAGGGGTAGCTTTGATCAAAAATGTCATCAATGCCAAAAGGCTCATTCCAGAACTCGTGAAATGTATCCCAAACGGAGTCGATGATGCTTTCAAGCATCTTGTTTTTTGAAGCTGCGTAAATGGCCTGATGGAAACGTGCATCGGCTTGATTTGCAAGCTGTCGTTGCCCCGTTTGGAGAAATTGGACATATTGCTGAAGGTGATAAGTCATTTCCTCCACATCTTCATCATTCGCTGCCTTCACCGCCAGTTCGACGGCCTTTTTCTCGAGTGCCTCCCTTACCTCCAGTGTTTCAAGGAGAAAGTTCTTTTTATCCTCTACTTCGAAAGCCATTTGGATTTGAAATGGTTTACTCTCCCTGATGAACGTCCCTTTTCCATTCAATATCTCGATGACCCCTTGGGATTCAAGAAGTTGCAGTGCTTCCCTCAAGGAAGACCGGCCGATTTGCAAAAGATCTACCAGCTCAGCCACAGAAGGCAGGCGGTCCCCGTATTTTAATCCTTCATCCTCAATATATTTCTTAATTTCATCTGCTCCGATTTCTGATAAGCGTTTTTTCTTTATGGCTTTCATTCCTTCACCCCAACGAATAACCTATTTTCCTCATTATACTATTGATAGGTTTTATAAGAAAATGTACTTATTTTATATTCTGAATAATCTAACCTTTCATACAGGTTGACAGTATGATAATATAAGAGCAAATAGAGTCAACATAGGAAAGGCAGATGGCATAATGGATAACTACGATACTCAAATTTGTACGCAATATGGCGATAACCCTGCTGAACATAAAGGAGCGGTATCTCCTCCGATTTATCAGACCAGTCTTTTTGCGTTCGAAAATTTTGAAGCGTTTTCACAAGCACAAACGAAAGAAAGGGAGAACTATGTTTATACACGCGGGGTGAATCCGACAACCGAACTTTTAGAAATGAAACTAGCTAAACTAGAGCGCGGAGAAAAGTGTAAGTGCTTTGGATCAGGGATGGGTGCAATTAGTTCCGTCTTCTTTTCGCTCCTGGAGAGTGGGGATCATGTGCTTTTCGTCAATGACATTTATGGACCGACCAAACAACTTCTCGCATATTTCAATAAATTTAACATCACACATACCTCTACGTTTGACGACGTCGAATCACACATTCAACCAAATACAAGGGTCATTTACGTGGAAAGCCCTGGGACAATGAATATGAATGTCATTCACTTGGAAAGCATCTCTGCGCTTGCGAAAAAGTACGGCATCTATACAGTTATCGATAATACATGGTCGACCCCCCTTTTCCAAAAACCGTTGACCCATGGATTCGACCTTTCCATCCATTCTTTGACGAAGTATATCGGTGGACATAGCGATGTAACCGGCGGAGCTGTCATCGGGAGTCACACCCTTGTTGATCGGATTTTTGAATTCGGCTTTCAGCTGAATGGATCCACCCTTTCTCCTCACGATGCGTCTCTCATCATTCGAGGATTAAGAACATTGCCTCTTCGGATGCAGCAGCATCAGCAAAATGCTTTGATGGTGATAGATTATTTAAAAACGAAGGACGAAATTGCTAAGGTTTATCATCCAAGTCTAATAAAAGGGGAAGAGTACTCTTTTATTAAAAATCAAATGAAAGGGTTTTCAGGGGTTCTTAGCATTGAACTCAAGGAAGGAGGGTTTGAAAACGTTGCTGCATTCATTAATTCATTGACGCTATTCAAAATTGGAGTAAGTTGGGGCGGCTATGAGAGCTTAGTCAACTCACCAATAAAACCACACAACGAAGATGAGCTTAAAAAAGCAGGGATCAGCACGGGCTTGGTTCGTTTTTCTATCGGTCTTGAAAGCCCTAATTCCCTGATCAGTGATTTAGAAAACGCATTCCAATCAATATCTCTTACCAAAACTTAAATCGAGGAGATGATTCATAATGAGTAAAGAGGGTATTAGACGACCATCCGTTGGCATGGCCCTGATTCCGATCATGATAGCCCTTGTCATTTTCATTGGAGGAATAGGAATTCTGAAATATCAAGCTGAGCTGATGTTGATATTTGCAGGCGTCGTGTTTTCCATATACGCCATTTGGTGTGGGCATAAGTGGGAAAAGATCCTTACCGTCATGGGGGAAAAAATCAAAACCGCACTGCCCGCTATCCTAATTCTATTTAGCATCGGACTGATCATCGGTACTTGGATGTTATCGGGTACAATACCATTTTTCGTCTATTATGGTCTTGAAATCATCCATCCTGGTTATCTCTATGTACTAGCTTTCATCGTTACCGCCATAGTATCTACATGTGTTGGGACATCCTGGGGATCTGCCGGTACGATAGGGGTCGCCTTGATGAGTATCGCCCAAACGATGGACGTCTCCCTTGCTATAACTGCTGGTGCCGTCGTTTCCGGCGCTTACTTCGGGGACAAACTTTCTCCACTATCCGATACGACAAATATGAGCTCGTTAGCCGCTGGTTCCAACTTGTACGAACATATCCAGCATATGATGTATACATCAATCCCTTCATCCATCATCGCCATCATAGTCTTTTATTTTGCTGGTTTAAGCATTGAATCAACACCGGGTCAACTTAATAACATCGAAGAAATGCTCTCAGGGATCGATCAACTGTTCAACTTGAATGTCCTTGTCCTCTTGCCGGCTGTCATCGTCATTGCCGGCTCCCTGATGAAGAAAAGCCCGTTGATTGTCTTGTTCAGCTCTGCCCTGACGGCAATGATCATCGCGTTCTTTTTCCAACAAGCTACAGTTGCTCAGCTGTTCACTTCAGCTGTTGAAGGATTCAATGTTGAAATGGTGACTGCTTCAAACCCGGGTCTCGATCCTACTGTCATTTCAGAATCGATGCAGGGGCTCCTGAATCGCGGCGGCCTGTATTCAATGTATAATGCCACTTTCTTTGTGTTTTGTGCCTTTTTCTTTGCAGCAGCCATCGAGGTTTCACAGGCTCTGAATGTCGTCCTTGAAAAAATCATCTCTTATCTTAAGTCAATAGGCAGTGTCATTTTTGCATCACTTGTCACTGGCTTTGCCGTCATCAACTGTACCTCCAATGCCTTGGTGACATACTTTCTAATCAAAGATATCTTCGGAGATGTTTATAAAAAGAAAAAACTGCATCCGGTTAATCTATCCAGAAGTATGGAAGATTCTGTAACGATCACAGAAGCATTGATGCCATGGACAGTTTCAGGTGTCTTCATGGCCACCACCCTTGGAGTGAGCAACTTCGAATTCTTACCGTGGGCCATTTTCAACCTTGGCGGGTTTGTCTTCTCCCTCTTATACGGCTTCTTGGCACCATACTCGAACAATTTTGGTATTCGAAATTTGACTGAGAATGAAGTTGAAGAAGACATGGAATCCTCCAAAAAGATTATCTAACAAGGACTAGCTGCATGGCTCAATAGAGGACAATTCCTGTTTTTTAGAAATTCGATAGAAATAAAGAGGCTGTCCCCAAAGATTATCCTTTGGGGACAGCTTTTTTAGATTATATCAACATTCGATTCATTATATTGTGGGTCACAAACAAACATTTTCACTGTCGCCTCGTTCCCCTTCACCCTCGAAGTACTGATGCGAATAACCCTGTTACCCTCTATTCTTTTTTCTATTTTTCAAAAACGCAATAAGAAGCAGGAGGATGGGAATGATCACGAAGAGTGGCAGATGTAAGACAAATATCGCTATCTCTAGTCCTTCTTGGATATGCTCTTGAAAATTGCTCGCAATCGTCATCGACATAAATAAAACGACCAGGCCCAAAGGATAGGACAGCCGTGAAGGTGATTTAACCTTAAATAAGCTGGCTGAGCCTATGACCGCTGCATAAAACAACACGCTTATCTTAAAAAAAATCCCAATCACTAAGGCAAGCATAAAAAATACATCCAGCCGTTCTAAAAAATCGGCTACTTGGATGGTCTGAACCGTACTAAGAAGCGGAAATTGTGACCTTGCAGTCAGACCCACACCGAGCACACTAATATTAATGAGCATCGTAAGTATGAGGTTGATTCCACTTAACCCCGTTGCACATATCATCGTAAGCTTTACCTTCTTTGGATTATTCATGTACGGCAAAATCATCGTAAATACAATGGCTTCTGTAAACGGGAAATATAAGGTTTGAGTAAAAACCACTTTTAGGACAGGTGCAATCCCTTCTTCAAGTACCGGCTGTAGATTGGTTAAGTCGATCAGACCAGAACTCACGATCAATATAAATCCAACGACCGAAAGCATAAACATAAGCATAAAAAGCAGTTCACCTGATCGCCCGATGACCTCTATTCCTTTATGGACCGTATAAATAATGACAAGCATTAACAGTGCATTGGCGATGAATAAAGGCGTTTCGGGATAGGCAAAGGTTAACAGCATTTCCCCAAAGTCACGAAGAACCCTCGAGGCATCATACATAAAGAAAAAAAGATAGAGGAAGGCAACCAAGGTTCCCAACACTTTACCGAGAATCTTTTGCATGTACTCGGTAGGCAACAGATCGGGAAAATACCAATAGAGTTTATGATAGACTAATAAAAGAACGAAACTGACGACCATTCCAAGCAGAATGGCCAACCATGCGTCCTGTTTTGCATCTATGGCAAGAGGGACGAGTAAAGCACTCCCCAGTTCAAACAGAACCATTAAGACAAAGAGCTGACTGGCACTAATTTTGGCTTTCTCCACTCTACTGGTACCCCCTTTCCCTCACTATTGATCATCATTTAAACTTGAAAGAAACGATTTATTTCGTAATCCCGCACGGCGGATATAGGCTTCCACTTTAATATCCACCTTTAATTCCGGAAAGTACACCTCGTTCCACATCGGTTTAAGCTTCTTCCACTCACCGGGACTGGAACGTCGGATGGCTTCGCCAAATCCAAAGATATCGGCTTTATTTGTTTGAGCCTGTTCAATCGCATTTTTTATTTCTTTTTTAACCTCTTTCTCCAGCTCTTCTTCCATCTTTGAAATAACCTTTACATCTGTGATATCGACAGGTACATTCATTTCCCCTATGCTTCCTTCCGCGCGTGTATGAATAGAGATATGGGGCTTTCCATTCTTCACTTTCGCAGATACGGTTGTTTTTTGACGGACTGTTTGATAGGCGATGGCTTCCTTTTTTCCTTTCCAATCAATGTTAATGTCTGTTCCCTGGATTTCATCTCTGATCCATACGGTTCCTCTTGCCGCTTTCCCATGATACCAATCCACTAATTTCCCTTCTTTTATGATGCCGATTCCACTTGCTTCAAGGGCAGATTCAGGCTCACTTTCTTGAATGTTTTCTAACTGGCTCGCATGCTTGGGATTTCCCACAAGACGAAATCCTGAAACCACGGTTGCTTCATCAGGGGATTGCAGCCCTTTCATCACGTCTTGGATCGACGTCTTTATGGTCTCTCCCCATACCTTTTGAGAGAATTCCAACGTTTTCAGCACCTTATTCGCCGGAATTTTATCAACGGGTGTTAATGTTTTCACGAGGGCTTCTGCAGATGATTGATTGGCAATCACCATGGTTGTCGTGATTCTAAATTCATGATCTCGATCGACTGCATCGATTAATGTAGCTACACCTTCTTCTCTTGCAAGGTTCTCCCCAACCACCACCAGGTTGGTATGAGCATAATACAATCTTCTCGAAATTTTGCTTGAAGCACGCCTGCTTGCTTCTACTAAATTATTTCCAGTAGCCGAATAGATGGTAACAGGTGGGCTTTGAGTCCCGCCACCTCCCCCACGCATACCTCCAGCCACGTTCCCGGGATTAATAATTTGAAGTGTGATGGCATATTTTCCATCTTCCGTCTTATCTACTCCCATGGCTGCCACGATAGCAAGATCGGTTAGCTCTTTTTTGCTCCAACATCCGGATAGCAAGACGGTCATTGTCACCAATATTATAAGGAAAACCAACTTATGCTTCATTGTTGTCACCTTCTTTAAAATCCCGATTAACCATTGCATGAGATGCAGGGGGCTCGGGACGCGAATTCTTCCCTTCCCGTACTGTATTCGCACTAATTAAGCGGGGTCTTTGTCTTAGTGACCACCATGGTAATCTTACAAACGTATCTCCATTATTCACAGGTATAAAGGGAGCAAACGGGGCCATATAGGGCACACCGAATGAACGTAAGCTGCATAGATGGACGACCACCATCAAGAGGATCAAAATAATTCCGTAGAATCCAAATGTTGCCGCACCAACCATAAACAAAAACCGGATTAAACGAGCTGAAATAGCCATATCAAAAGAAGGTGTCGCAAAACTGGCAATCGCTGTGATCGATACAATGATGACCATGGCTGGTGACACAATACTCGCCTGAACGGCTGCTTGTCCAATAACAAGTGCACCGACAATGGATACAGCCGAACCAATCGCTTTCGGCAGTCGAATTCCTGCTTCCCGCAGGATTTCAAATGTTATTTCCATCAGAAGAGCTTCCACGAATGCAGGAAAAGGAACGGCTTCCCTCTGTGCTGCAATGGCGACAATGAGCGTTGTCGGCACCATTTCCTGGTGAAAGGTGGTGACAGCGACAAAGGAAGCAGGTGCAATCAGCGAAATCATGAACATCAAAACGCGTAAAAGCCGAATCGAGGTCGCAATATCGAAACGGGCGTAATAATCCTCAGCCGATTGGAAAAATTGTATGAACACAGCTGGTGCAATCAGTACAAAAGGGGTTCCATCGACAAAAATGGCAATTCGTCCTTCAATCAGATTCCCGGCCACTACATCCGGTCTTTCAGTGTTGAAAATAGTGGGAAAGGGAGACAGTGTTTGATCCTCGATCAGTTGCTCGATATAGCCTGATTCCAAAATACTATCAATGTCGATCTTATTTATTCGCTGACGAACTTCTTCAATGACCTTTTCATTGGCAATGCCATGTATATACATAAGCGTCACATCGGTTTTGGTTACACGGCCAACCTTCAAAGACTCCATCCATAAATCAGGGGTCTTAATGATGCGCCTTACCATGGCTGTGTTGGTATCAATCGACTCTGTAAACGCCCCTTTTGGACCACGGACCACCATTTGAGTGTTAGATTCCGAAATGGAGCGTTTCTCTCCGCCTCTCGTACACGCACTCAAAGCCTTTGAAATGCCATCTATCAGGATAAGGGTGTCACCTGCCATTAAAGAAGAGAACAGGTCTTCCCAGGTATTGAGCGATAACACGTTCCCGACCGTCATCATGTCCTCAGAAATCCGTTCTAACGCATCATGCTCATTCAATTGTTCTTTATCATCATCTTTCATCATGGTCTGCAATAAGAATTCTTGAATCGTTCGATTGTCTACTATTCCTTCGATATAAACAATTGCTGTTTTAATATCGGAATCTCTCCCCATTTTCAGATGACGAACGACGAGGTCTGAACTGTTTCCTGTTTTCTGTCTGATGATGTCAAGGTTGACCGACAATGAATCTTGTATATGTTCTGCCGAGTGATCAGCAGCTTGACTTTCAGCATTTGACTGGTGGTTCTTTTTTGGTTTTCGACCTTTAAAGAACGAAGGCATAGATTCAGGCACCCTTCTTTTATTTTTTATTACTTTAACCATATGAGGGATTTTTATGTAATTATTAACAAACGCTTGACCGAATGATACAAGTCCAAAGAGAAGAAACTAGTTGGAGGAGTGTGATCGGCATGAAAATCATGGGTATTGCCCTTTTAATGATGGGATGTTTAATGGCTTTTTCTCTAAGTCTCGATATTTTCCAAGGATTCGATGTTTCAGAAGCATTGTACAATGCCGTCAGTCCTTTTCAAGTAATGGAAATAACAGAAATTTTTGTTCTTTTTTTTCTTCTTTCGATTTTTCTGCTTGAAACTGCCTACGTGTTAATAAAGAAGAGAAACGAAGACAAGTAAGTATATGAAATAAAAAAAGAGATGAGCCAGTAATAGCCCATCTCTTCTTTCTTTTTATACATTTTCCTGCTTTAATCCTTCAATGATATTCTGCTTCTTGACCTTACCGATTGAATAAAGCATGGCGGAGCTTACGATGATAAATATCGCTGCGATGACAAATAGGATATCAATCCACGGCAGCTCGAATCCGTAATCGAAGGTCTCTCCGACAGATCTGTGAATCAGATACATGACACCGATACTGATCGGCAGCCCGAACAGCAAGGATTTGACTCCGTAAAAGATGCTTTCATAGTTGATCATTTTATTAAATCCTTTTGGCGTCATCCCAACGGATTTCAGCATGGCGAATTCCCTTTTTCTCAAGGAAATGCTCGTTGAAATCGTATTGAAGATGTTCGCGATGGATATCAATGAAATCAGTGCGATGAACCCATACGTGAAGACTGACAGGAACAGGATGAGCTGTTCTTCCTGCTGTCTGTCTTGATAGACATTATATATATACAGATTCGATGGCACCACTTCTTCAAGGGCTTTCTGGGTTTCCATCGGGTCGGTACTGTTCATATATAACTGGCTGCGGACTTCCTTTTTCATCTCGTCATCCATCAAGACATCCATCGTTTTCATCGGTACGATGACATCCAATCCGCCCATCATTGCGGTACGGATCCCCATCGGCACTTGGTCTGTCATGGCCCCGATCGTAAACGATCCCAATGGTTTCGATTTCTCTGTATCATAGTTCGTGAAGATCAAATCGAGGACGTCCCCCGGTTCGGTTACGATCGATTTGGCCTCGATGAACTTGGTCGTCGTCGGATCTTGATAGGAAATCTGATCAATGACGATGGCTGTTGGCTTCTCAGGATCTTCGAACATCTCGAGTTCTGCGCCTGCTTTTTTGGCAAAGTCTCTAAAGCTCTGTTCATCCAATCCATGTAAGTTCACATAGTATTGATAACGTCCATTATCAAGGGGAATATTATCCCGTTCGATCATGTCCTTCAATTCCTGAGGAAATTTGTCTTTGTCAATAAGGGCAGTCGGATTCAGACTTTTTTGGACGCTGTATGCTGTGATATTCTCCAGTTGAACCAAGTCTTCCAATTGTTCTGTATCCCCGGTATTGGCCGATACGGAAATATCGAAATTCGTGCCCTCCTGGGACATGACTGCCGATTTCTTCAGGTTATCTGTAAAGAAAGACACGGATAAGAAGAGAACGATACTGATCACCAGGGAAAAAATCGTCGCATGGTAACGCCGTTTATTCCGTTTCAGATTTTTCAATCCGATTTCCGCCTCCAACCCGAACAGCTTCCGGACGAGCTTGGACGTTTTGACCGTCTTACCAGTCAATTTGACATCCTGCGTCTGGCGGATCGCATCGATTGCTGAAATCTTCGAGGCTTTTCGTGCAGGCATATACGTAGAAATAAAAATTGTCGTGCTTGAAATCAGACAGGAAACCAGGACCGTTGACGGCGTGACGACAACCTGAAGTCTCTCCGAAATGCCCAATGCTCCGTCAATGTAGGTATTGATAAACCAAAAGGTAGCTCCGATCCCCATCGCGCCTGCCAATAAACCAAGGGGGATGCTGATGACTCCGATGACCATCCCTTCGAAAAAGACGGAATTTCTCTTCTGCTTCTTTGTCGCACCCACACTCGAGAGCATTCCTAAGTGTCTGGATCGTTCAGATACGCTGATGGCAAATGCATTATAAATAAGCGATACCGAACCGATGATGATGACGGCCATGATGATCCCAAGCAAGGAAAACAGGGTGAAGCGGAGATTGTCATTGTCCGTCACACCGTAGTAGCGTAGCAATTCATCATTGAAAGCCACTTTCCCAATCCCATTCTCTTTTGCCAGTTTCCCGGCATGCTCAAAGACGGAGGAGTTCACTTTGTCCAACACCACAATCGCATCCACCATATCCGACTTATTCAAGGCACCCTTATCGATATAGCCGAGCACTGTATAACCTGGAGACCATGCCGGTTCCCATGATGGGGTTTCTATGATGCCCGTAACAGTGAAGGTCTCCATGGAGTTCACTTCAAGCCTTTCCTTAATACCTTCTCCATCCCTTTGGAGCGAGTCATTCTGTCCCAATGGCTCGCTTTCCCCCTCCATCATCCGGCTCCCGATAGCCAGTTTGATCTGGTCCCCGATCTTGTACTGAACACCGGCATCATTCGCGATTTGCTCAGAAATGACCACTTCCTGTTCATCGGAAGGCAGGCGGCCTTTACTCAACTCGATCGGAAACTGCTTTAATGCTTCTTCATTATATTCTTTTATAAATAAGTAGGGCTTATCTTCCACTTTGGCCCCATCGAGCTTTGCATACCCCAATTCATTGGATAGGAGCAAGCTTCCCGTATCTTCGTCATTCGCTATTGCTTCAATTTGATCGGGGCTGACGTTTTGATATTGAACATGCCACTCGCCATTGTCGGCGATCGATTGTCTTTTCATAATGTCCAGGAATGACACGCCGAGTGTCGCAACGGCCATGATCATCGATACCGAGATGATGACCCCGGTGATGGTTACAAGGGTTCTTCTTTTGTTTTCTTTCAGATGCCGTAACGTCAGTTTGTTGATGATATTCACGGACGGATCACCTCATCCTTAGCGATCTTTCCATCTGCGATCTCGATCACACGATCTGCCTGCAGTGCAATCCGCTCATCATGAGTGATGATGATCAATGTCTGGTTATAGGTTTTGTTGAACATTTTTAACAGTTCGATGATTTCCGTAGAGTTCTTGCTGTCGAGATTTCCTGTCGGCTCGTCAGCGAGAATGATGGCCGGATTACTGATCAGCGCTCTTCCGATGGATACACGCTGCTGCTGTCCGCCGGATAATTGGTTCGGCAGATGGTTCAGCCTTTCATGAAGGCCCAATGTAGACACTAGATCCGTCAACTGCTTTTGATCCACTTTGTGCTGATCCAATAACATGGGGAGGGTGATGTTCTCTTCCACCGTCAAAATAGGGATCAGATTGTAGAACTGATAGATCAACCCGATCTGCCTTCTTCTGAAAACAGCCAGTTGGGTTTCATCCAATTGATAAATATCGGTTTGATCGATCAGCACTTTCCCGCTTGTCGGACGGTCGACGCCTCCAAGCAGGTGAAGCAGAGTAGATTTCCCCGATCCAGAAGGACCAATGATCGCGACGAATTCCCCTTTTCTTACAGAGAATGAGACATCATCAAGGGCCTTGACCGCCGTCTCCCCTTTGCCATATATCTTAGACAGATTTTCAATTTGTAAAATATTCATTTGGTACCTCCATAATGTTGATGTAGACCCCAGTATATCTGTCCAATATGACTTTAAAGTGACTATGAAAGTGACAATTTATTCACTTTAGGGGTACGGGGAGCAAGAATAAACACCCTCCTATTTATAAAATTTAATCGAAAACACGGTACCATTTCCTTTTTCACTTCGGACCTCAAGATCCCCCTGCTGACTGGTAATGATGCTGTAAGCCATCGCCAGACCGATTCCGACACTGTCGTCGCTTGCATTCTTACCCTTGTAAAAACGCCTGAATATGTATGGGAGATCTTCTTTTGGAATCCCGTCTCCATTATCTGCAATGGTGATTTCAGTGTAGAGCGGATTCTCGGAAAATGAAAGGGAGATCACTCCTCCTTCTCCCGTGTGCTCCACAGCATTTTTCAGAATATTGATGAGGGCCTCGGCCGTCCAGCGAAGATCACCGGTAAACGAGACCGATTCGTCCCCGCTCACGCTCAATGTCTGCTCTTTAATATCCATTGGAATCAAGAAAGGCTGCACCACACTCTGAATCAGATCCCGGACGACCACCTTGTCTTTCTTAAACGAAATGGTTCCCGCATCGATCTTGGATAATTTCAAAAGCGAAGAAACAAGCCACTCGATCCTCTCCAACTGCACCCGGATATGTTGAGTGAATTCGGCACGCTTTGATTCCTCCAATGTGCTGTCACTTAAGAGATCGGCCATCACCATCATCGAAGTCAATGGTGTCTTCAACTGATGCGAGATGTCAGAAAGGGCGTTGGTCAAAGTGAGTTTATCCTTCTCTAAAAACGAACGATGCTCAAACAGCATCAAGGTCACCTTATAGATGTCATTCTTTAATATGCTGAGCTCCCCTTCTTGGTTATCCCGGACATCAAGGCTGTCATCCCCGCTGCTGATTTTCCTCAAGTAACCCGAAAGCTTTTCAATTTCCCGGTACCGCCACCTTGTAAAGATAAAGCTGCATCCTGCTAGCAAAACGGATGTGACCAGCACAAACAATGCAACCCGAATCGAAAACAGAAAACCTGCCAATACCGATGCTCCGACACTGATGCATAAAAGGCTGATGAAAAACCATTGAACTTCCCGATTCCGCCACATATCAATCGCCTGCCTTATATCCCATACCGCGGACGGTCTTGATGATCGTTGGCCGCTGTGGTTGGTCCTCCAGCTTTTCCCGCAGCCTCTTAATATAAACGGTCAACGTGTTGTCATTGACAAAATCACCGGCCACGTCCCAGATCCGATCAAGAAGCTGGGCCCTCGTCAGCACCTGCCCGACGTGATTGGCAAAGATGAGGAGAAGCCGATATTCCAAAGCGGTCAGCACTACCTCGTCACCATTCTTATACACTTTGCCCTCTGACGTGTTAATCCGGATATCCTCAATATCCAGCCACACGTTTGCCTGTGCCGGTTGTTTATGATATCTCCGGAGCACCGACCTGATACGGGATAGCAGCTCACGGACCCGGAACGGCTTCGTGATATAATCATCCGCACCCATATCCAGCCCCATCACAACGTTCACTTCGTCATCCAGCGCTGTCAAAAAGATCACCGGCTTATCGTCCCGCTTCTTCACCATCTCACACAAATCATAGCCGCTCCCATCAGGTAGCGACAAATCAAACAAACATAAATCGATTTCCTCTAACCGACCATGAATCATCGCTTTGGCCGACTCCGCATCATAACAAAGAATCGTCTCATATTCCTCCTGACGAAGCGAATACTCCAAACCGGCCGCGATCGTCCGATCATCCTCTACCAACAATACTTTCATATACATACACCCTAACCGTCATTCATTTTATCAACATATTTTATCATGGAAGCAGGATCAATGGACAGGTTCCGACCAGCCGTCCCTTCACCGAAGAAGACATATTCGAATCTGTTTCATTCATGTTATCCCCTCTCGACTTACTCTTATTCTATAAGAAGCCTTCTACTTGATACATTTTCCATAAAAATCCGTCGATTGAACACTTCTCACTTTGAATCAGACTCATCGTCCACTATAATATAAGTAAGAATTATCATAATAATCTAACTCTTCATCTCCAGCAAATGGTAATGGTTTATTCAAGCCAGTGTCACATATCTGAAAGGAGAATGTAAATGGAAAACAACAATCGCCCAGACCAAAAGGATCACTCAGCAGCTGCAGGACAGTGCCCTGTCACACACCACAAGGATAGTGCCATCACGACGACGACGGCTCCAGGGGGTACGACGAATAAAGACTGGTGGCCGAACATGTTGAATTTGAACATCCTTCGCCAACATGACACCAAATCAAACCCAATGGGGGAAGACTTCAATTATAAGGAAGAATTCTCGAAGCTTGATTACGATGCATTGAAGCAAGATCTTCACAATCTGATGACAGACAGCCAGGACTGGTGGCCTGCCGACTACGGTCACTACGGTCCATTCTTCATCCGGATGTCTTGGCACGCAGCAGGTACATACCGTGAAACAGACGGACGCGGAGGCGGTTCATCAGGTTCACAACGCTTTGCCCCACTGAACAGCTGGCCGGATAACGTCAATCTTGATAAAGCCCGCCGCCTTTTATGGCCGATCAAACAAAAGTATGGGAATAAGATTTCCTGGGCTGACCTGCTTGTGTTAACAGGTAATGTTGCCCTTGAATCCATGGGCTTGAAGACATTCGGATTTGGTGCAGGACGCGAAGACATTTGGCATCCAGAGGAAGATGTGTATTGGGGGAATGAGAAGGAGTGGCTTGCTGACAACCGTTATTCCGGCGACCGTGAGCTTGAAAATCCACTCGCTGCCGTACAGATGGGGCTGATCTACGTTAATCCTGAAGGACCGAACGGAGAACCCGATCCACTGGGAAGTGCCCGTGATATCCGCGATACATTCGGACGCATGGGGATGAACGACTATGAAACCGTTGCCCTTGTGGCAGGCGGTCACACCTTCGGGAAGGCCCATGGAGCCGGAGACGCCGACCTTGTAGGTGATGATCCGGAAGCGGCGGATCTTGAGACACAAGGATTCGGCTGGCTGAGCTCACACGGAAGCGGAAAAGGCCGCGATACGATTTCAAGTGGTGTCGATGGTGCCTGGACGACGAATCCGACCAAATGGGATAACGGCTACTTCGATCTTCTATTCGGATATGAGTGGGAGAAAACGAAGAGTGCGGCAGGCGCTTCCCAATGGGCACCGGTCGGCATGACGGAAGAACATATGGCACCTGACGCCGAAGATCCATCGATCAAAGTGAAGACGATGATGACGACCGCTGATATGGCGTTGCGTATGGATCCTGACTATGAAAAGATTTCTCGTCGTTTCCACGAGAATCCGGAAGAGTTTGCCGATGCCTTCTCCCGTGCCTGGTTCAAACTCCTTCACCGTGACATGGGTCCGAAAGCAAGATATTGGGGGCCAGAGGTTCCGGATGAAGAGTTGATATGGCAGGATCCGGTTCCTGCGGTGGATTATGATCTATCTGATAGTGAAGTGGCCTCGTTGAAGGAAAAAATCCTGGACACAGGCTTAACCGTGAGCGAGCTCGTGAAAACCGCTTGGGCATCCGCAAGCACGTACCGCGGTTCGGATATGCGCGGAGGTGCGAACGGTGCACGCATCCGTCTCGCTCCTCAGAAAGACTGGGAAGTGAACGAACCACAGCAGCTTGAGAAAGTCCTTGGAGTCTACGAAGACCTTCAAAGCAAGCTTGATAAAAAAGTCAGCCTCGCTGATTTGATTGTTTTAGGAGGAAACGCAGCCATCGAGAAAGCCGCTAGTGACGCCGGCTTCGAGGTAACCGTTCCATTCTCTCCTGGACGCGGCGATGCAACGGCCGAGCAGACCGACGCTGAAAACTTCGGCGTACTGGAGCCCGTGTCAGACGGATTCCGTAACTACCAGAAGCAGGAATACGCTGTCAGCCCGGAAGAAATGCTCGTGGATAAATCACAATTGTTAGGACTGACTGCTCCTGAAATGACGGTCCTTCTTGGTGGCATGCGTGCTCTTGGCGCCAACCACGGTGGTACGGATCATGGCGTATTCACAGACCGCGTCGGTGCATTGACCAACGACTTCTTCGTGAACCTGCTTGATATGGGCATCGAGTGGAAACCGGCCGGCTTCAATCAATATGAAGGCCGCGACCGGAAGACGGGTGAAGTGGTTCGTAAGGCATCACGCTTTGACCTTGTGTTCGGTTCGAACTCCGTCCTTCGTGCTCTGGCAGAAGTGTATGCGCAGGATGACAATAAAGAGAAATTTGTCCGTGACTTTGTTGCCGCTTGGGTGAAAGTGATGGATGCGGATCGGTTTGATTTGAGATAAAGTGAACACGCCTTTTCCCTGTTGGGATGAGGCGTGTTTTTTTGATGTGACGGGTTTAAAGATTTTTCGACAAAAGGATCAAATTTTGAAAAAGTGGATCATATAAAATTATTTTGGATCATAAAAATGGAGAGCGGATCATATATTAATATATTGGATCATAAGTTACGAAAACCGGATCATATACCTGATAGAGGCTCATTTTATGAATGGGATGCGACCTTATAACACTGCAAAAGAACTCTTTTTCAAACGAATTGGGTCAAACTATCAAAGTTCCAACGTAAAAATAGTGTTTTTTCACAAACCAAAACCCATACTATTAATAGCAAGTCTGATAGACTGTCAGTATAGGTATATTTATTCACCTATATCTAAAGCTGTATGAAATCAGCAAGGGAAGTAGGTGACAAAATGACAAATACATTGTTGAAAGCATTCAAAACGATTGAAGAAACGGCTGATGATGTACTGGAGCTCATCAGTAAGTTTGTAGATGTGAACACCTTTTTTCTTGCTAAAAATGACAAAAAAGAAGTCAATATCGTCCGGGCATACAATCGTGATGACGTGGTTCTGCCAACTGGGTTTGAGACCTTATATCGTGATTCATTCTGACAATTTATCGTAAAGGGTGGTCGTGAACCACTCATCATTGAAGATTTGAATGTATCAGCCTTAACGAAAGACATGGACGTGACGAAAAGTCTTGGCGGCGGCTCGCTTATCGGGGTCCCCATTTATTATAGGGATGGGGAAAATTACGGTACCCTTTGCGGCATGGATCTGCGTCCGTTTCATTTTACTCAGGAACATCGGGACTTATTTTTGGCCATGGCTGCATTGCTCGAGAACGTGTTGGACCTTGAAAAGAAAAACGCGCAGGTGCAGATGCTATCCGTTCCCCTTGTACCGATCTTTGATGAAGTTGCCGTCCTCCCTCTCATTGGGGAGGTAGATTCCGAACGAACCTCACGGGTCATCGAGCATACCCTGTTCGAAGCAGCCAAAGGTGAATTGGAATACATCATCATCGACTTATCCGGTCTCGTCAGCATCGATTCAGAAAGCATCTTCCATTTGATGAAAATCGCAGATTCTCTGAAATTGGTCGGAGTCACCACCATCTTCACCGGTATCCGTCCCGACCTCGCCCAAAAAGTCATTCAATACCGCAATGACCTCTCAGGCATCAGAGTGGAAGCAACACTTAAACAAGCGATCAAATCATTGAAACTGAAGTGATTTTGATAGATCATGAGAGATGAAAAAACACGCCTTTTCCTAATTAGGATGGGCGTGCTTTTTCATATTTTATATAACTGCCCGGATAGAGACCTTCTCTAAGAGGGAAACCATTAAGCCCCTACTCTCTCACGTTCTCGAACAACATCCCGTTTCTCATCCGTCCGCTTCTCCAACTTGTAAACCAATACCCCGCCGATCAACAACCCAATTCCAAGAATTTTCTCCCAGGAAAGTGCAGACGGTTCAAAGCCGAACCATCCACCCGTGTTGACGATAAAGGCGATGGTAATCTGAGAAATAAGCGCGATCGAGATCGCATACGCCGGTCCGATCAACGTGACTCCCCTCATCAGGAAGAACACGATACCGACTCCGAATACCCCGCTGAACAGAAAGACGGGATTGACCCCGCTGAAGTCCAGCAGACTTTTATCTTCCATTGTATAAAAGACCGGCAGAGAACAGACGAGACCGAGGCCAAGGACGAGGCTCGTCGTGGCCCATGGGCCTGTTTTTTCACTGACTCTTGCATTGAATACATTTTGTAAACTGATTAGGATTCCTGCCATGATGGCGAGTCCGATTCCGATCATATGAGTCCCTCCTTATTCATAGATGTTTCCTTTCGCGAGGATGCTGAGTTTTTCAAGATTTTTGATGGTGATGGACCCGTTGATCCGTTCGATGAGATCGTCCGTTGCCATCTTCTTCAGTACCCGGTTCAGGTGACGGTAGCTCGTGCCGATCCACTCGGCGAGCTCCATGAGATTGGACGTATGCATCTCCTGATGGAACATGGTCCCTTCTCCCGCTTCTGAAATGGATAGTAAGTAGCTTGCCAGGCGCACTTCAACGGGATACAGCATGTGCATGCTCGTGATATGTGATTCCGTGTAAAACTTGTGGGCAACTGTATCAAATAGAAAGCGCAGGATCGCCGGATGCTCCTTCTCAAGCCTTGAGAGATCCGTGAACGGAACCGATAGGAACACCCCGTCCGTGACGGCTTCCACCGAATTGAGTACTGCAGTACCCTTCGCATATTCCACATCTCCGATCAGGGCAAGTGGCCGCTTGAACCGATTGATCAACAGCTTCCCTTCCGGTGTATGGGTGAAGATCTTGATTTTCCCCTCCATGAGGAAGTATAGTTCATCGAGCTCTTCCCCCGTCGTAAAAAGATTGTCCCCTTTTTCAAAGGAATACATCTTGATATATTGTCTGAAATCCGCCGGGAATAACGAATCCAGCTCGAATTGTTTTATATAATGGTCTGGTTCAACACTCTGTATTTCTTTCATCGTATGACTCCTTCTTCTACAATTGGAAAAGGACGACCCCCGCAAGCATCATCGAGAGTCCAACAGCCTGCCTCGGAGTAACCGGGATCTTCTTCTCCCCGAACCATCCCCGTGACTCGATAAGGAATGCCGTCCCGATCTGTGCCACGAGAAGGATCGCAATGGCCGATGCCGGGCCGATCATGTGAATCGCCGTCAGTTCCGAGAACACCACGATCACACCGAACGATCCCCCGATCAAATAAAGGAACGGAACCTGCCTGAAGCTCTTTCCTTTTCCATCTCTTACATTCATATATATCGTCATCGCAATCGTAAAGGCCACAAGGTGAACCACCGAAGTCGTATGCCACCCGCCGATCGCGTCACTCATTCTTGCATTGAAAATCCCCTGCATGGTGATGCAAAGCCCACCAAGCAGCGCAAATATAGCACCTTTCATCGTTCATCCTCCTATTCATTGTTCTATTAAATAGGAGGACGGATATTTGTGAAAGGACATATGTCCTAAGGGTTGCCGATTTGGTGATTTGGTAAACCAGTAGAACCTATTGCCTCCCTTACTTCCTTCTTACCAAGTAAATATTCAGTAAATCAATCCTGTTAACAACCGATTTTCAGATTATCATATTGCAGTCAACTTCTCACCAAGTCAAACAATTGTGAGGAAAATCCCTCTACGTCCCCAATTTCCTTATTCTGCTGAAGTTTCTCGACCAACTTTAATGTAGTCACGGAGAAGGCCTTACATACATATACGGAAAATAGATTCAGGAGAAAACCTTCTATGTTATAGTCATACATATAGATATCACACCTTTTTATCAAAAGGAAAAAGGAGGCCTCGTCATGATTATCAAGTGGATACGCATACGATAATGAGTGGGGCTGCCTATCATGCTCCAAAACGCATTTATTCATCTACTGCTTCCTGACAGGAATAGATAATAAATCATACGGAGGTAAAAACATGACTGAACGAATACTGAACATAAATAACGTGGAAATCTGTACAGAAAGTTTCGGAAACCGTAAAGACCCTGCTGTGCTTCTGATCATGGGTTCAATGTCTTCATTAGATTGGTGGGATGAGGATTTCTGTCTGCGACTCGCTGATCAAGGGGTGTTTGTCATTCGTTACGATCATCGGGATTTGGGGCGATCAACCATTTATCCTCCTGGAACTTCCCACTATACCGTAACCGACATGGCTGACGACGCAGCGGGTGTTCTCGGTGCTTATTCCATTGAGCAGGCTCATATCGTTGGAATGTCGTTAGGTGGAATGATCGGCCAGGTTCTTACCTTGAAATATCCTGAGCGCGTACTGACCCTTACACTCCTTGCATCAAGTGTATTCGGGACCGCGATGGAAGAACTGCCTCCAATGGATCAGCGCATACTCGATCACCATGCGAATAGTGCTTCCATCGATTGGTCAAATCGTGAAGTGGCCATTCGATATCTGGCAGAAGGATGGAAGACGTTAGCCGGTTCCAAACCTTATGAACAGGAAAGAATGGTTAAACTGGCGGAAAGGGAGTATGACCGTGCCAAACAGCTGCCGAGCAGGTTTAATCATGCCCTCCTTCAAGGCGGGGAAGCTTATTACAATAGAATGAATGAGATCAGCATTCCGGTTCTCATTATTCACGGCACAGAGGATCCAGCACTGCCATACGAACACGGACTTGCCCTTGCAAAGGCCATACCACATGCTGAATTGATGCCTTTGTATGGATCAGGGCATGAGCTTCATACCGAAGATTGGGACCAGATAATAGATTCAATTATAAAGTTTCCTTCGCGATAAAAGAATAGATGAAAAAGGCAGCCTTTTCGTTTGACGGCTGCCTTTTTCATAGGTTATTTGGTTGCCGGGAAAATTCCACTTAAGTAACCGTTCTCGTAGCTTTTTCACGTTCAACCTCTCGTATTGTTGCAACAAGAGATCCCTTGAGCGAAACATATTACGCCTATATTCCCACTCTTTTTTGTTCATGAGGAGAAATGGGTGCGTCACTCTTTACTCGGAGCACCCGGAGGATTATACTCCGGTGGAATCCGGAGCCACCCCCTCGATATCATCAAATTTTTTAACGGAGCAGCGAACTTCATTAAGTTGATTTGAATGGAAAAAAACATGAGTCCGACATCGGTTCGGACTGTCTTTGACATTGCCTGAGCGCAAAAGGTGATGGAAGCTGCTACTTTTGCCGATATGAGGTTGGTGATTTCATCGTCCTTCAGCTTAACCCCCTCTGGCACGGCACTTTGCTCTGATATCGGTTTTTCAGGGTTGACCAAAGGCAATGGGACCCCTTCTTTCAAAAGGAATGCCTCTATTTTTTTTGTATCTGACATGCTCCCTTCCAATGCGCTTTGTAGCACATGTTGCACATCATTATCCGTGGTGGTATTCATTCCTACTTGGTAAAGAGCGTGAGCTTCATGAAACGCAGTGAATGCCGTCCAGAGGTCCATCACTTCTCCCACATGCAGAGGGGGTTTAGGTGCTTCATCTACAAAATTTTTCATTATGGCTGAAATCGCTTCAAAAGCATTTGTCATCATACGACCTCCTAATTACTGGTAGATACTAGTATTCCACATTACCCGTTATACATTCAGAAAAACGTATTTGACAAATACCTTGGGGTCCCTTCCCTTTAAGCCCTCAAAAATTCACCTTTTCCTTAAGAGGCTGTCCCCCTACTCATGGCTTCTCCTGAAATTCATCACCATCAACACCATCGTGATAATGACAATGACATAAAATATACTGTCCCGAATCATTTCCGTAGACATTTGAAATCCAGCAAACAGCAGCAAAAACGACGCATTCCAGATTAATTTTATCCTGCTTACCTTTCCCTCACGAATACCCTTACTGAATCTGGGGTAATAGATCCCCAACCCTAGCAGGATGAGGATTATCGATAGATTAATGAAAGCTGTAAAATGTCCAAACAGATGCATCCTGCTGATAGAAAAATAGAAAAGAATTGAATACAATACCAGTAGGAAAAGGTTGAATCTGATTATGTTTGTCATGTTTTCCCCTCCTAATATCCCGCTGTAACTACCCCTGTCTACTAACTTTATTTCGAATCAATAACACCCACCAGACGAACACATATATATAACCCAACAGAAGATAGAAAGCCCATAGCTTCCCTTTTCCCAGGTGGCTCAGCCATTGCTCCAATTCATTCTGATTCTGTTCTCGATAAATTCCATTCACCATGCCGACAACCGGGATGGAAATGGTCACAAAGATAGTGAACATCGCCCTCCATATATACCCTTGTTTTTTAATCGAAAGGATGGCTGATGCAATCGTTAATATCGTGAGGGAGTAATAGAGAATCCAAAACCATTGGGGCAGGGTTTCTGTAGAATACATGTAATTTCACCTCTTGTTTATGTATTTTTCGACAGGTAGTAATCTAAGCCTGCATCACTTTATTAAAGTGTTTTTTCGACAAAAGGTTCATATTTTATTATCCCGGATCATAAACGATGGCAACGGGTTCATAAATTCCAATTCTGGATCATAAATTGAGAAACCGGTTCATATATCCTGAATCCGGGTCATAAGTTACGAAAATCGGTGCATAAAATGGGATGGAGGAAAATTTTTTTAGAGTGGAATGTAAAAAATCATCGCTTTACACGTTAATGACACTCCTTTTTTCTTAAAACAAATGAATCTGACCCACCGCCAGTGCCGACAATTAAGAATCAGTCAAGCTGACGTAATAATATCCCACATCCTCGATCTCTGCCTGCATTCCTATAAATGACGCAATAGCATAATACACCGCACCCAAAGCCAAACAGGCAATGATCATCCCACTCACCCGGGGGATATGTTTGGTTTTTTTATAAAAGACAAGAGAGGTTGTGCCGACAATGATAAGGTAGGAAATCGATAGAATGAGCCCGAATGTGTGACTGCCAAGATCATTCACAGCCGTTCGAAAACGGTCCAGATGAGCTTGATTTTCCTCGTTCTCGTCGATCGTCACCAGGTGATCTTGATAACCGATTTTCCATATGAGCCCATCTTCCCCTTTTAAGACCGTGTACTGATAACCACCCGCTTCCCCTTCCCCTATCACAAATGGTGCCGCCGCATAAATATGGACGGGAAGCAGGGTGAAAAGCATCGTAAACAGGACAAGCAATCGTTTGTTCAACTCCATCTTCCTTTCTATCAGAACCTCAATCTTTTCCCTTGACAAAAAAACGCATTTATATAATAATAAATATCGAATTAGAATTATTACAATCTATTAATGATTCTCAATCACACAAACCACTAGGAGGAATTTACACTATGTCATTAATCGGTTCACAAGTCGTACCATTTAAAGCAGAAGCATTCAAAGATGGTGAGTTCATCACTGTTACAGACGAAAGCCTGAAAGGTCAATGGAGCATTTTCTGCTTCTACCCTGCAGACTTCACATTTGTATGCCCGACAGAACTTGAAGACCTTCAAAATAACTATGAAACTCTTAAAGAGCTTGGCGTAGAAGTATATTCAGTTTCTACGGACACTCACTTTACACATAAAGGCTGGCACGACAGCTCTGAAAAAATCGGTAAAATCAAATATGCGATGATCGGTGATCCATCACAACGCATCACTCGCGGTTTCGATGTATTAAATGAAGAAGATGGTCTTGCTGACCGCGGAACATTCATCATCGATCCGGATGGTATCATCCAGGCAGTTGAAATCAATGCAGGCGGAATCGGCCGCGATGCAGATATTCTAGTAAGCAAAATCAAGGCGGCACAATATGTGCGCAACAACCCAGGCGAAGTTTGCCCGGCTAAATGGCAGGAAGGTTCCGAAACACTTAAGCCGAGCCTTGATCTAGTTGGTAAATTATAAGGAGTGCTGAACATGCTCGAAGCAGATATTAAAGCACAATTAGAACAGTACCTGCAGATGATGGAAGGCGACATCGTCCTAAAAGTCAGTGCAGGCGACGATGACATTTCGAAGGACATGCTGGCTCTTGTCCAGGAGCTCTCTTCAATGTCATCACGCATCAGTGTTGAAAAAGCAGAACTGACAAGAACACCAAGCTTCAGCGTGAACCGTCCTGGTGAAGAGACCGGCATCATTTTTGCCGGGATCCCCCTTGGACACGAATTCACATCCCTGGTTCTTGCTCTCCTTCAAGTCAGCGGCAGAGCGCCGAAAGTGGATCAAAGCGTCATTGACCAGATCAAGAGTGTCAAAGGTGAACACCACTTCGAAACGTATGTCAGCCTAAGCTGTCACAACTGTCCCGACGTGGTGCAGGCACTGAACATCATGAGTGTCCTTAACCCGAACATCACACACACGATGATCGACGGAGCTGCCTTCAAGGAAGAAGTGGAGCGCAAGAACGTGATGGCCGTTCCTGCTGTCTACCTGAATGCGGAATTCTTCAACGGTGGACGCACGACCCTGGAAGAAATCCTTTCTAAAATCGTGGAAGGTCCCGGTGCTGATGAGCTATCGGATAAAGACCCTTATGACGTCCTTGTTGTCGGTGGTGGACCTGCCGGAGCAAGTGCGGCGATCTATGCTGCACGTAAAGGCATCCGTACAGGAATCGTTGCTGAACGCTTCGGAGGTCAGGTCCTTGATACAATGAGCATCGAGAACTTCATCAGTGTGAAGCACACAGAAGGACCGAAGCTTGTCGCAAGCCTAGAAGAGCATGTGAAAGACTACGGCATCGATGTCATGAACCTTCAGCGCGCAAGCCGTCTTGAGAAAAAAGACCTTGTCGAGCTTGAGCTTGAAAACGGTGCGGTCCTGAAGAGTAAGAGTCTGATCATCTCGACAGGTGCACGCTGGCGTAACATCGGCGTTCCTGGTGAGCAGGAGTTCAAGAACAAAGGAGTGGCGTACTGCCCTCACTGTGACGGACCACTGTTCGAAGGCAAAGATGTCGCTGTCATCGGCGGAGGAAACTCCGGAATCGAAGCAGCCATCGACCTTGCAGGAATCGTCAAACACGTCACGGTTCTTGAGTTCAATCCTGAACTTAAGGCAGATGACGTGCTGCAGAAACGTCTTTACAGCCTGCCGAATGTCACAGTGCTCACGAACGTGCAAACTCAGGAGATCACCGGTACGGATAAGGTGAATGGAATTACCTACACCGATCGTGATACCCATGAAGAGAAACACGTCGAGCTGCAAGGGGTATTCGTCCAAATCGGTCTCGTTCCAAACACAGACTGGCTCGGCGACCTTGTAGAACGCACGAAATTCGGTGAAATCATCGTGGACAAACACGGTGCCACCAACGTCCCTGGCGTATTCGCCGCAGGAGACTGTACAGACAGCCCATACAACCAAATCATCATCTCCATGGGATCAGGCGCGAACGCCGCACTTGGCGCATTCGACTACCTTATCCGGAATTGATCTACTATAGAGGTCCGTCCCTCCAACTTGAGGGACGGACCTTTCTTGTTTTCAGGAATAGCTTCTTCGAAAACCGACTCCAAACCGTCCTCCCTGGCAAATCATCTTGAAACTACAGTAAACACAAACCAGGCATAAATCCTAAGGATAATACCACGATTGACTAAATCACACTTTTTCACTCTAATATTCCTTAATAATATCATTTTAAATCTATTGGAGTAAGCATTTTATTCCATAATAAGGAAAAGTAATTCTTTCTTCACCTTACCCTTGCAATGCCCCCGCGATCACTGATACCTTATTGTCCCCTTGCTCCCTTCTTTACAGGACATAAAAAACACCATTTGAGGAAACAATAACGGAAACCATAACGGATGGCAGGTGAACAATAAATGAGTCCTTCTAAGAAGCTGTCAAAAAAAATTGAAGAGAATCTAGAAGCCATACGATCTGCCGTCTATGAAACAGAAGATCTGAAGACGAGGGATCTCATTTTCCTGGATAAGCCCTGCAAACTTCTCTTTATCGACTCGCTAGTGGATAAAAAGCAGATAGAAAGAAATATCATTGAGCCGCTTCTTGAATGCAAACAGGAGACTGGCCCGGAATCCGTGATAAAGAATGCGGAGTATAGTAGGACGACCGATCTCGAAGTGACCGTGAATGGTCTTCTTGAGGGGAGCTGTGCCCTATTATCAGAAGGGGTACATTCCGTCCTTTTGATGCCCGTTGGCGCAGTGGATTCAAAGTCCATTAGTGAACCGGAAAATGAACATATCATCAAAGGATCCCATGATGGATTTCTGGAGAACATTGATAAAAACCTCTTCCTAATCAGACGAAGAGTGAAAAACCCTTCATTACGAATTAAAAATTATACGCTGGGCTCTAAAACAAATACAAAAGCCTCGATTGTCTATATTGAAGAACTGGTGGATCATGGTCCATTAGACGTGTTAATGAAAAGGATAGAAGCGGTGAATGTCGGGGAGCTTCAATCTGCGGGTGAACTGGAAGAATTAATTGAAGACAACAGCTATTCAGTATTTCCACAAATATTATCAACCGAGAGACCCGACCGGGCGGCATCCTATTTATTAGAAGGGAAATCACTTGTCATCGTGGATGGAACTCCACATGTTCTGGTTTCTCCTATTACCTTTTTCAGCTTTTATCAGTCGCCTGATGACTATAATAGCAGATGGATCATCGGGTCTTTTTTCCGGCTCATACGGATATTCAGTTTTTTGGTGGCCATCTGCTTACCCGCCATTTATATTGCAGTCGTTTCCTTTCATTCAGAAGTTCTGCCCATAGGGATTCAATATGCGATCAGAGTTCAAATTGAATACGTCCCGCTGCCACCATTTTTTGAAGCCATTGCGATGCAGCTTGTACTGGAACTGTTGAAGGAGGCTGCGATCCGCCTCCCTTCACCCATTGCACAAACAATCGGGATTGTCGGCGGTTTGGTCATCGGGACGGCAATAGTAGAAGCAGGTTTTGTTTCCAACACGATGATCGTCGTCGTTGCACTTACTGCCATCGCCTCTTTTGTAGCACCTGTCAACCAAATGGGGACAGGTGCCAGGATCATGGCTTTCCCGATTATGCTCGCGGCCACTTTTTTTGGCTTTTTAGGCATTGTCCTTGCTCTTTCCGTACTACTGATACACCTCTGCAGGTTGGAGTCTTTCGGAAAGCCTTACTTGGAACCCTTAGCCCCATTACACTTCAAGGGAATGAAAGATTCACTTATCAAATTCAAAAAGAGGAATAACACTTTAAAACAAACGTAATCCAGAAACGAAAGTGTGGAATCGTCAATGTCACAGACAGGATCCCTAACGAACTGGCAGATATTTTTTCTTATGACCCAAACTCAAGTTGGATTCGCCATTCTAACACTGCCGAATACATTGCAAAGTACAAGTAAAGGAGACGGCTGGATGTCGGTCCTTTTGGCAGGAGTGGCTCTCCAGCTGTTCCTAGTTATTATCTGGCTATTATTGAGGCGTTTCCCCAATTTAAACTATGCCGAAATCACCATATTTTTACTGGGGAAATATGTAGGAAATTTTGTAAATATGATCTTGTATCTTTACTTTATCGTCACTGCATCGTTTGTATTGCTTCGGTTTGCGTCCATCATAAAAGAACACCTGTTGACGATCACTCCTTATTGGGTAATCGGATTGCTGATGATGCTTACCTGTACGTATTTAGCCATCAGTGACATTCGAATTATCGCCAGATTCTTTGGGCTCATATCGATTCTTTTTCTTTTCTTATTCGGAATTTCTTTTTTTTCCTTTCTATTGCCTTTGGACTTACATCATATTCTCCCTTTAGGAAACACCGGTATAAAGGATATTGCCATCGGCAGCAAAGATTGTCTGTTAGCCATCTTGGGATTTGAGGTGATCTTGTTTTTATATCCCCTCGCTTCCAAGAAGGGGACCACATTCTTAAAAGTGATCACATGGGCCAATGTTTTTGTAACAGGTTTAACTACTTATTTTGTCATTCTTTGCATCCTGATTTTCAGTGAATCCGTCCTGAAACAAATTAAATATCCCGTTATCTACTTTTTGCGGCCCCTTCATTTTCAAATGGTAGACCGTATAGATTTACTATTTATATCGATTTGGATTGTCCCACTGGCAGCATCGATTGTCATCTATATATATCTGAGCAGTAAAAGTCTTTCTTTTTTCAAGGGCAAACCCTATAAACTGGTTTTGATGAATAGCACATTGATTTTCGTCCTATTTACGATCGCAAAGAAAGATCCCGACTCACAAGAACTCTATTCCAACTATGTTGAATATTTGAGCTATGCCGTCGTATTCGCCATTCCATGCATATTACTATTGTTTTCTTACCTAGTAAAGAAACGGGAAAAGGAGGTTTCCTATTGAGAAAGATTCCGGTTATTTTCATTGCTGTATTCCTTCTGGCAGGGTGCTGGGACCAAAACCAGCTAAACGACAACAGACTGGTTAACGGGATCAGTTTTGACAAAGCTGAAGAGTCCGATCAGATTCTGGGGACAGTCAGGGCGATTAATATACGCAGCGCTGGTGGCGGTAAGTTTGAAGTCATGGATGAATTTTATGAAACGGAGAACGAAACGGTCACCCAGCTTGCCGTGGATCTTCAAGACAAAGTATCCGGGAATATGGATGTAGGAAAAGCATTTGTCATTATTGTCGGGGAAGAATTGGCCCAAACCAAGGGCATCACTTCACTAGTAGAGCCGATTCTTCGATCCACCAGGGGATATATCTCCTCGCGTATCGTGATAAGTGAAGGAAAGGGCCATGAAATCTTGTCCTTGAAGCTTGAAGATAGTCCCATTGTTTTCGAGGTGGATAATCTGCTTACCGGTGGGACAAAAGGAACATCTATTCCTAAAGAAACCACGTTTACGGCTTGGAATGAAATATCAGACAAGACCAATGATATCTTTCTCCCCTATATTAAAAAAGATAACCAAGACAAGGTGATGCTGGCAGGGTCGGCTTTATTTAACGGTGATAAATTCACTGGTGATACACTGACAACAAGCCAGACCTCACTTCTGCTCATATTAAGAAATGAGTTGGGAAACAGGGCCCTATTAAGTATAAAATCAGACGAGTTAAGTCAGCCTTTTACCATTGTCATTGATAATGCCAAGACAAAAATGGATGTTAAGAAAGAAAACGGGAAAGTCACCTGCACGGTTACAGCTAATCTTCAAGCAAGGATACAAAGCTATTATGAAGAAAAACCTTCCGAGGATCTCAAAAGCTTAAATACTTTGGCTTCAAAGGAACTCACGAAAAAAGCAAAGGAACTTACCGACCTTCTAATCAAAGCGAATAGTGACGCTTTAGGAATCGCCAAAGATCTCTCCACGAAATATCCTGATTCCTGGAATGCCGAAGCGTGGAAACAGGACTATCAACAAGTGACGATAAAGCCAAAGGTAAACGTTGAGATCCTCGGGTCTAACAATCTTAAGTAAATCTTTGCATCCGTTGATTAAACAGGATCGTTCGTTTTTAAAAAAGCCTGCCACTTCCCCAATGGCCGGCTTTCCTTATCAAGAGCTCTCCATTAGATGATAGTTCAATTACTCTCGCAATGCGCATTGCACCGTTAATCAGTTTGAAAATCAACCTTGTTTTAGAAAGTTATTCTGGTTTAACTGGTAGTAAATCTATGAATAAGAACCGATCCTTCTTCGTGAGATAATCCGGCGTCACTCTTTCCTTCCCCATCTCATATCGGATCGGGAAAGCAAAGTTCGGCCCGTCAAATACAAACGTATGAAACTCTCCGTTCTCCCCGCAAATATCACGAGTCTCTTCCGGATAATCCCCTATAAACGCCTCATCATATACTCTCCCTGCGAAGGACCGATCCAATTGATCCATATCCACACAAGTAAGGACGGTTTGAAATCCAAGGTCAATAAATTCACGGCCTAGTTCCCCGACAGGCCGACCCCAAAGTGGAAAGACCGGAGTGATCCCGGTTCCAGAAAGCATCTTCTCCCTATATTCCCGCACATCCTTAAGATGAATATCCCCGAAGACCATGTGTGAAACCCCGTCCTCCAGCATATCTGAGACCGCACTCTCCATCCGCTCCTGATACATCTCATTCGAACAATCCTCGGGTATCCAGACCTCACGAAGCGGAATCCCAAGTGACTCCGACTGCCTCTTCAACAACTCATACCGGACGCCATGAATCGAAACCCGGTCGAACCCTTCCGTCAGCGTCACGAGCAATGAATCAATTTCGTATTCCGGATTTTGTTGTATTTTATATAATGCCAGGGTGGAATCCTTTCCACCGCTGTATGCTATGACTGTTTTCATTTGGACCTCCATGTTTACGATATTGTACTATTGACCCTTTTTAACCCAAAGCAGTGAACTGACTTCACCGCGAGGAATAAGTTTTTCTCTATTATAATAGAAATTTCCCCTTAATGATCTTTGCCACTTCTGCCGCACTCAAGTTTGTATTGTTTATCTTTATATAGTTTGAATACTTCATTTCACCTTCTAATGAATTCAATCTGTATGTCTCCATCGACTTCTTCAAATCACCCTCAGACCATTCAATCTCCCTTTTAGATGGCTTATGTTCAAGTCTATTTGGACTTTTATTTCGCTCAAGTCTTTCTTCTACATCTGCCTCAAGCTCGACAAAGTAAACCGTGCCTCCCCTGGACTCGAACACCCGGGAGACTTCATTAACATAATCCCAGTCCTCTTGCATATCAAATGCCCAGACATAAGTAAAAATCATTCCATACAAATCACTCTTTGATACTTCTTCAAATATTTCACGACGAAACAGACTGACTAATCTCTTTCCTTCTTTCGTGCCGTAATCAAAGAAATGACTGACCAAATCAATCGTCATATGATTATGAAAAAGTTTCAAATCCGTTATTTTAGCTAATTCTTGTCCAACTGTCATCTTACCAACTGCTTGAGGTCCAAATACAAGAACAAATTTCATGAGCACTCTCCTTTATTAACCATATAAAGTTCGTCTGATAAAATGATCGTCATGCTTTGTAACAGTATGTTTCTACGTTTCGGAATTCCTGCGCTTCTACTGATTCGGTATTTTCCCCCACGTTATGTAGTCCTTGTGAAAAGCTTGCGTTATTTTGATCATTTTCTATCGATTTCTCGGTAATAATGGCCGCTTAGATAAAAAAACGATCCCGGATAGACCAATATACAGGAATCCCCTCACCATTCCACTACATCATAAGCTTCCACATCAATTTATCAGCGAAATACGGATTTTATCAGCGAGATTTTGATTTTATCAGCGAAATTCTCATTTTATCGGCGAAATCTCAAATATATCAGCGAATCGCCTCAGTCAGGGACGGACCTCCAACCCATACCCTCTCAATATAACTCATCACCAATTTCCAATCGTCACCCTCCACATTCTTATACGTTAGCGTTCATCGTAACCTCCCAAACTATGTCACTACCAATTATTTCAAAAAAGGACCGAGAACTCAATCCCATATAAAAAAGAAGCTCAACTATTCGTAGAGCCCCTGCTGATCATTATAATACTTCCCGATCTCCCGCCCCTGTGCAGAGTATCGTTCATTTCCTTGTAAGGAGAAGTCCTCCCCGCAAGCCGAATTCGTCACCTGGAATTTATCATATACAATCTCTTTTCCATCGGAGCCGGTCACACCCCCGCCTCCACTATGGTAAATACAATCTTTATCAAGGAGGGTCCGATTTCCTTCTTCATCCACATAAAAATACTGATTCTGATATATGCTATAACCACTGTCCTGCGTAGACGTTTGATAGATTCCATACCGTTCAATATCCGTCCTCATCAACGTGGGTAGACTCTCAATCTTTATAGGAATGACGGTAAACCCTCCATCTTTTTCAAGGGCAGGTCGTCCGGCATGCCATAGAAGATGACAACCGTACCCTCGTATCCTTCAGGAATCAGGGAACGGTTTTTGATTATTTCTCCTTGATTGTTACCGGATATCCAATTCACAGCTAACATCACAATCGCCACAACGCAGACCACGATAACTAATGTGAGATAAAATCGCTTGTTCTCCCGGTGAGGAGCCTTTGTCTTTTTCCTTTTCAACCATTCATCTATGAAGAAGAAGATTACCGCACAAATGACAGCAAACCACGCAAACCCGTCTATCACAAAATACGTAATAGCTCCAAAGAACGCATGGATGAATGCCGCAACAAACAACCTTCCCTTAACGAGCTTTCTTGTTAACCAATCTGAAAGTAAGGAAACGGGAGCCCCATACGCGAGGTTACCTGCAAAGGAATATGTAAATACAATTGGAAAGAGCCAGATGCCCCCGTCCATTATGCTAAAGATCATCAAAAAAGTAGAAAGAATCAAACTCGTATGCAATGCCGGTTTTATTTTATTCATCCTGTCTCCCCTCAAAAGCAACCTTGTGAAAATATTCACAAGAAAAGTATAACATAAAAACTAGTTCGTTTGGGATATTTATACAAACATGAGGAGACGGCCTTTTACACACGAATCCCCTATGCATGAAACAGCATAGGGGATTATTCTCTAAATACTAGTTGCTATTATTGTTGGAATTATTGGAGTTACCTGAATTACCGGACTGGCTTCCGCCCTTTGCTCCTATTTCCTGATAAAACTTCTTGTCGTGATTTTCTGAGGTTGCTTCTCCACCCTTTTCTCCGATCTCTTGGTAGAATTCTTTGTCATGGTTCTTAGCTGTTTGTTCGCCGCCTTTACGACCAGCCTCTTCGTAACTCATTTTACTGTTGTTGTTGTTGCTGTTGTTGTTGTTGCTGTTGTTGTTGTTACTGTTTGCCATAATTAAATCCTCCTTAAGTGTAGTGGGTGTTGTACGTTTGTACATTGGTTATTTACCTCATGAGATGAAAACCAAACAATCAGTGGGTCTTTTTAACATTTTTGTAATTTAATTTACACTTAAGAATGTTTCTTGAATCTATTAGATGTGCTTCCTGTAAAGGACAATTGAGAGAAAAAACATTTTCCAACAGAGTCGCTGAATGAAAAAAGCGGAAAAGATGATTGCTTCAAAATATACAAGATTCATCAAAGCTTCTCACCTGTTAATCATCTTCCCTATCTTTTCCTCTAAATATTAACTCGACCACCCACCTGATCAAGTACGAAAGAACGATATAGATAACAAAGGACACCCCAGTCTTCCAATGATAGATCTTATAAATATGTAACCATTGAAATATGGGCTCAGCGATGAAAGACGCGCCTGCCGAAAGAACGATATTCGCATAAAGAAATGCTTTTCCTTTGGGAAAGTATTTATACAAGAGCATATACGTGACAGGGATCAACGCATAGTCAAAGAGGTATGCTTTTGGAAGAATGGGGATCAGTTGTCCTGGATAGCCCCATAAGCCAAGATCATATCCAATTCCGTCCAGGTTTGCGGCGACCAGGATCCAAGTCAATCCAAGAAAAAAAAGCTTCGGCCGCTCCTTTCTTTTCGTTAATCGAAAAAAGATGACCCAGGATAGGATAAAGAGGACTACTATAAACCACCAGCGTGGGGATAGAAAGCAATGGTCCAGCCAATACTGGATGTATTCTTTGTTAAGAGCTACATCTTTTTCTCTAATTTGATCATATCTCTCCAGCATACGCGTCTCCTGTGCAAAAGAATTTTTATAAAAAAGACCCTCTTCAAGTTAAGAGGGTAATGAAAGAAAGCTTATGAGGGTATTATCTACCAATTAAAGGACCTTCATTCATACATACTTCTAAATAAGATTCATGACTTTTCTCCCTTACAAGCATCTTGCTATTATGTTAAAATTAGCCAAAATCAGACAATTTTCTTCCCTTTTTAAGAAAGGAGTTAAAGATAATGTCAAGAAATCGTGAGCTGCTTACCATTTTGCAGACGCTCCAAACTTATTCCGATTGTGATATTACCCAGTCATTTGCTGATGGTGATTCTGACGTATTGATGGTTTCTTACTCGAAGGAATATAACTCATTCGTCATCACTCAAAATGACTCCGAGATAAGCTATCATGATATCGACTCCGCTTTAGCCTTATTAGAACATATATTGCACACTTAGCTATTAATAAATGAACCATAGATTCAACTCAAAAAGACCCGTCGTCGTCGACAGGTCTTCTTGAATTTAAGGGAACCATCCGTTGGTTATTTATTGCTATTGGAATTGCTTGAACTGTTGGAGTTATTCGAGTTATTGGAGTTACCGGACTGACTTCCGCCTTTCGCTCCAATTTCCTGATAAAATTTCTTGTCGTGATTTTCTGAAGTTGCTTCTCCACCTTTTTCACCGATCTCTTGGTAGAATTCTTTGTCATGGTTCTTAGCTGTTTGTTCGCCGCCTTTACGACCAGCTTCTTCGTAACTCATTTTGTTGCCATTGTTTTTACTGTTGTTATTGCTGTTACTGTTTGCCATAAGTAAAATCCTCCTTAAGTGTAGTGGGTGTTGTACGTTTGTACATTGGTTATTTACCTCATGAGATGAACGTTAAACATACAGTGGGTGTTTTTAACATTTTTGTAATTTAATTTACACTTAAGTTAAGGCAGGATGATTCATGAATCCTTACTACTAGAAGAACTTGCTTCCTGACAGAGGTGTATGATGAAGGTATTAAAGAGGATTAGTATAGAAGGAGTCTTGCTACATGGATTACATCACACGGGGAACACCAGCCTTCAAACATGCAAACCTGGCCCTTTTTGCAGGCGGATTCAGCACCTTCGCCGTCCTGTGGGGAACTCAGCCCCTGCTTCCGGACATCGCCAAGGAGTTTGCGATATCACCAGCCACCTCAAGTCTCAGCCAATCGTCAACAACGATTGCCTTAGCTATCAGCCTAATAATTGCTGGGTCTCTATCAGATGTGTATGGAAGAAAGTCTGTCATGACCTTTTCGTTACTTGCCTCTTCCCTTCTTGCCATTTGCACAGGATTTGCAACAAGCTTCCATATGCTCATCATTGGCCGGATCCTGCTGGGGATTACACTCGCTGGGCTTCCTGCTGTCGCCATGGCATACTTGGGTGAGGAAATCGAAGCGAAGAGTCTCGGGATGGCCATGGGGTTATACATCAGCGGAAATTCCATCGGGGGAATGTCGGGTCGGATCATCAGCGGCGTCCTTACCGACTATTTCAACTGGCATGTCGCGTTGATGGGAGTGGGGATCATCAGCTTGATTTCAACCGTCATCTTCCTTGTGCTTATCCCGCCATCTGCTCATTTCAAAAAGCAGACATTTCAGTTTAAATCATTGGCCGGAACCCTTTTCAGCCAATTCAAAGTGCCTGGGCTTACCCTTCTCTTCACCATCGGATTTCTATTGATGGGAGGATTCGTATCCCTCTACAATTATATCGGATTCGAGCTGATCGCCCCACCATACTCACTCAGTCAGACCGTCGTCGGATTCATCTTCATCGTCTATATCGTCGGTACCTTCAGTTCGACCTGGATGGGAATGCTCGCCGATCAGTATGGAAAAAAAAGAATCCTGCCTCTGACGCTAATCATCATGTTATCCGGGGTATCAGCCACCCTGCATCCGAATCTGTGGGTGAAAATCATCGGTATCGCCGTCTTTACCTACGGATTCTTCGCCGGCCACTCCATCGCCAGCAGCTGGGTGGGACGATTGGCCGTCCATGATAAAGCACAGGCTTCGGCCCTCTACTTATCCGCCTATTACGCAGGATCGAGTGTCGGAGGAACCGTCAGCGGAAGCTTCTATCATCAATTTAACTGGCCAGGTGTTGTGTGGATGATCGTTGTCCTTTCCATGATCTCCATTGGGATATCGTTATGGTTGGGGAGAAGGGACCTAGCACGATCAACATAAAAGAGGACTTGCCACCAAGTCCTCCCTCTAAGGCGTTACCCCTTCACTCCCGCTTTCGGATCCCAAGACCCCTGTAATTTTCGGATATAAAGAATTTGACCTGCATGGTATGTGGTATGGATGGTGAGGTGGGCAATGATTTCAGTCCAGTTAGTCAGATTCACCTCATCCGCCTCTTCAACCTCCTTCTTCCAGTCAGCCATCAACTGATCAATCCGCTCGTACGTTTCACTCCAACTGAGACCTTCCTTATTCCTGAACGTGCTCTCACCTGTACTCTCTTCATTCTCAATACCTTTCAATCGATTTAAATGTCGTTGATTATAGTAGATGAGATGATGGACGATTTCAGAAATGGAATTGGTGGCTTCATTCGGCTTCCACGTTGCTTGTTCCTCGGTGAGATCCTTGATGGAATTGATCAACGATACAAACCAGGTATTTTGATCGTGGCAGGCATCCAGTTGAATGAGTAGGACTTGTTTGGCGTTCATTTTTTCCCCTCCTATAATTACAATTACATGTACATAAATACATTCCAGATAGGGTGGGATAGTTCCTTTTTTTTGTTTCATATAAGTCTTATCATCTTATTAAAAGGAAAAAATTACTGTTTATGGTATTGTTTTAATAAAGGATAAGGAGGGATAGGATTGAACAAATACCTGTTTATTTTTATTACAACATTAATATTGACTGTAGGATGTTCGCAAGAGAGTGGTAAGGAAAGTACACGTTCGAAAGAATTACCATCACAAAAAACATCTGAATTTTCACAAGGAAAGCAACACTTCAAAGTCATCCCGTTTTATGAAGAAGTTCTTAAGTATACCGAAGTTTCAAACGAAATTTCTGATCAAACTGGTATTCAAATCCATGATGATAAAGTGATGCAACCCTTTCGAGAGGAACTAGCAGAAGGAAATTTGAACCTGAATATGGACGTTTCTCAATATTTGACTCCTACTCGGTATGTTCAAAACCTTAAAGAAGATTCCGTTGAACTTCTTAAACGTCAGGAGGAAATAAACAGGGGGATAAAACAAGCACTGTCCAGTTCTTCCAAGCTTCTTTCTGGGGGAAACAAGACAGTATTTGTTATGCCCGCCAACCCTGAACTACCACTGGAAGATATGAATGGTGTCGCAGCGTGGACGTTGAGTGATAATGTGATCTTATTGCAAATCAACCCAAACTTTACGGATAAACAGCTAACTTATACAGTTGCACACGAATATCATCATTCGGTTAATATGGAAAGGAATTCTGTTGGCAGCACTATACTAGACTTTGTTATCTTCGAAGGGAAGGCTGACTCTTTTGCTAAAATCGTTTATCCTGAAACGGACGTACAATGGACTAAACCAATTCCTGATGAGATGATAAAAGACGCTTTATTTGAGTTAGCGGGAAAAAGGAGTTCCTTTGACTATGAGACTTACAATGAGTTTATGTCGGGGAATGACTCAAAGAATATCCCGAAAAGAGCTAATTATATGATAGGTTATAAGATTATGCAGAGTTATTTAGAGCAAAATCCAAAGTCAGAAATGGAAGAATGGACTGACCTGGATTCCAATGAAATTGTACAAAAAAGTGAATACGACTATCTAATAAAAGAATAGTAGTATGAGGTTATATATTACTCTATTGGATTTTCTTATCTAATTTTGAATTGATAACCCCTTTTTTTAGGGTAAACTGAGGTTATTTCTTACTATCATACGGTCACACTAGGAACTTTTAATGTCCACAACCCCGATTCTACTTCTTCCCGGCGGTTTATGATCCACTTTTCACCTTTTATAATCCAATTTACAGATATATGCGCCGGTTTCGGGCATATTTAATCCGGAATAATGATATGTGACCCACTTTTATACTTTTATGAACCGCTTGTCGAAAAATCCCGGGGAAGAAACACTTATTAGTGAATCTGTAAAAGTACCATTCAATAAGGTATCTCCACAGTTTCATGAAATTTCATCCCAAAATACTGATACTCGACCATCACCTGACGGACTCTTTCGTCATGAAATACATTTACTGCATAGATGGTATCTTCTTTCGTCGCAGTTCCATTATTTAATTTCTCCATTTGTTTTGATTGAGAAGATCCCCTTTCGATGACTACATCCTTTAGGTTCTTATATTCGACTTTTTCATCTCGATCATCATCACCAAGGACGTATCCTTTCAAAAGATTACTCACCTGCATCTTCACTTTCTCAGGAGCATCATCTTGATTGACTCTGACCCTCACCACTTTCGCTTCACGGAAACCATGATTGGTTACTTCAACCAAGACAGATGTCCCATCCTCATTTTGACTAATCATGCCAATCTCCATTGGGGGATTCTCTCTTACCCATAAATAAGTCCCTCCCACTACGACGGCCATCAAGAGCAGTACAGCTGCTATCCACCGTTTTTTCATCCGTCCATCCCCTTTTTCACCAACATCAGCTTTATTCATCGATTGCGGTAGATCTGCCTCATATCGGGATTTCCTTTCAATTTTTGCCTACTTGAATATTTTTCCTGATGGATACTACGATCAACGTAATGCCGGTAATCGCTGTTAAAACCGCCAATACAATGGGGAATGCTCCCAAGTCCCGTATTGCCGTCCCATATATTCCGTATCTACTGTCCCACCCGAGGCCATCCGTTTCACCCAACATGCGGGAATAGATGGCTGAAGTTATAAGCGCTGAACCATATAAAATGGCACTTACCAATATGCAAGTCAATCCAATCAGTAATTGTTTCATTTTTCCACGTCCTATCTCTCATCTTCCGAAAAAATCAGGCAACGGTACACCAAGATCGAATAATGCGCTCGTCACAAATAGGATCAGCACCGGGATTACACAGAGAATCAGGATTATCGTCCAGATGTTATTTGGAGAAACCTCACGCCTTTTCTTCCGGTAGAGGTCTTGTATCTTCTTTTGCTTTTCTTTTTTAGGTTGAATTATGTTTCACTCCTTTACATAGCCACTTTCTCAACATCATTGTCACCAAATAAGGGGATTCATTTCTCGAAATTAAAACTCGCCCCCCTTCAATCCAATAACAAATGAAACAAGAAAAAGTATAAACCCTACCGGAACTACCACTAAAATCGCCGCAGAAGCCTTCCTCCAAAACCCCGGCGAACTAAACCAGGAAGCTAAGGCAGCACAGCCATACCCTATCCCGATAATCCAAACCCACAGATGCCCGATTTGTTTCCCAACGAGGGATTGTAGAATCAAGAAGGACACAATCAAGATAAAGATTGATACAAGACCAAGGTATTTTTTCATCTGAATCCCCCTTCGAATATCCTAATTATTTCAAATACTGGAATCTTTCTCAATCTTTTTTTGTGGATTGCAGTCCGGAGATGTCTGAATACTCTACTGTCTAATCAATAATCACCAATACAAAACAAAAACCGGAAGACTCCCCTCTTCCGGCTCCACTCTCCATTATTTAATAATCGTCGACCCCTGCAACAGTTCCGGCTTCGCGCCAAGAATCAATAAAAATAATTTCGAATCACTGATTTGTCGGTGCTTTTTCATGATGTCTTTCAGCTGAACGATATTAGGGTTTTCTTTCAGCTTCTGCACTTCCTCTTGATAGAGGGACAGGATCGAGCCTCTTACAAACTTCGGCTCATAGTCCGGCAGCTCCTTGTCACGAAGTAGTGATCCCATGTATCCATATTTCAACTGTAATTGTCTCGTCAGGCTTACGACGTGGACGAGTTGCTCATTCAGCTCAGGATATTCCTGTTTGAACGATTCCACATCTTTTTTCGCCTCGTGCAGTTCGTTCATTCCAGCCAGCATTGTGGTCATGATGCTTCCCCTCCCAAGTTCCAAGGTTTTTCGAGTCCAATGATGTCATTCAGGATTTTACTCTGCTTGCGGCGGACCCGTCTTCTTTCTGCCCGTTCTTTTCCTGATTCGAACAGAAATTTCTCTTCTTCTGTCTCCGGGACAATTTCCGGTACTTTGACAGGATTTTTATTTTCATCGAGTGCGACGAAGGTCAGGAAAGCTGTCGCCGCCATTCGTCTTTCGCCAGTGATCATGTCTTCGGCGATCACTTTGCAGAAGATTTCCATGGATTTATTCCCGACGTATGAGACGAAGGATTCGACGCAAACGGAATCACTTTGATGGATCGGATACAGGAAGTCGATGGAATCTGTTGATGCCGTCACACATTCTTTCACCCGTGCATGACGTCTCGCTGATAACGTCGCATTGTTATCGAGCTTCTTCATCAAGACCCCGCCGAACAGGGTGTTGTAGTTGTTTAAATCATTGATCATCACCTGGTCCGTGCTGACGACCAGACTCTCTTTCGGATGCTTCGTTTTTGCCATGAAGAACAAGTCCCTTCTATTGTAAAGTGGTTTCTCAAACGTTTGATACCCAAAGTGTAAGCCCAGCAGCAGGATAAGTGAAATGAATGTTTCTTATCATCATCATAGATACTGTCTATGCAATGGCTTACAACTGAATGGTATCAATCTCCACTTTTCCAAAATAGACAACAAAAAAAGAGCATTCCTTAGTCAGAAATGCTCCCCATCAACCGTTCCTGGGTAAAAGTCAGCCACTCTTTTGTCGCATACGATAAATATTGATTTTTTCTCCAAATAATGGCGAGGTCCCATTCGATGACAGGCTTTACGACGCGGATAGCGACGAGATCCTCCTTTAGCTGCCTGTACACGCTGTTAGGCAGGATTGAAATCCCGAGTTCCGCTTCGATCATCTTCCCGATGAAGTCCCATTGAGAACTTTCAGACACCACTTTCGGGAGAAAACCTGCTTCTTTGCAAGCCCCGCGGATCCGGTCATTCAACGCAAAGTCCTTATTAAAGAGAATGAATTGTTCGTCCTCAAGCTCTACCAATTTAACCTGTTTCCTGCCGGCCAATCGATGTGTCCTTGGCACCACGATCCGAAGTTCTTCTTTCATAAAAGAAAAATGGTGAAAATCCTCCTCTGCAGCAGGCAGGACACCCACCCCCACATCGAGCTGGTCGGCGAGGATATCTTCTTCAATCCGCTTCGTCCCATTTTCGATCAACTGGAAAGTGATACCTGGGTAGAGGGCATGGAACTCCCCCAGCACCTTGATGAACCGACCCGCGTCCATGATCGGCGGCAGTCCGATGCGGATATGCCCCCGCTGCAGGCCGATCAGGTCATCGAGTTCATGCTGGACATTCTCGAATGCCTTATCGATTGTCTGAGCCTGCTTCAAAATCGCCCGTCCCGCATCCGTCAGCACGAGCTCCTTCCGGGAACGGTCAAACAGTTCCACCCCAAGCTCATCCTCTAAGTTCCTGATCATCTTACTGATCGTAGGCTGGGTCACAAACAAATGATCCGCTGCACGGGTGAAGCTCTTGAATCTCGTTACTTCTATAAAATATTTTAAGTGCCTGATGTCCACTTGCTCACCTTCTTTTACGATGTCAATTCCTATATAATAATAACAAACCAATACTAGATGTTAAGGATGACGGATTAAATGAATACAAAAACAAATTACCAAACTTGGATTCGGATGAACAAACTCCTTATTTTCTTGGGCATTTCACTTCTTCTTCTCTTGATTACATTATACTCCGTTCAGGTATATTTCCGCGTCTTAGCAGGAATGCTCGCCTTGCCGTTTCTTTATATAACCTTTATCCTTTCCTATTCTGTCTATCAATTCGCAACTTTTGGAGGAGGTTTCCAGTCAAAGATTCACCATTTGATTGTTTCTAAAGTCGAGGATGGCAGTGGAAAGATACTGGATATCGGGACAGGGAGCGGTTCACTGATTATCAAGCTCGCAAAGGCGTTTCCAAACTCCACACTGACCGGGATCGATTATTGGGGTGAGAATTGGGAATATTCGAAAGCACAATGTGAACAAAACGCAGAGATCGAAGGGGTCTCTGATCGCATCCATTTTGTAAAGGCAAGTGCCTCACACCTTCCTTTTCAGAATGGTGAATTCGATGTGGTTGTCAGCTGCCTCACCTTTCATGAAGTAAAGGATTCAAAGAATAAAACGGAGGTCATCAAAGAGGCACTGAGATTGGTCAAGCCTGGTGGTACTTTCGTCTTCATGGACCTCTTCATGGATGAGAGCACATTTGGGAAGAAAACAGAGCTGGTAGCTGACTTGACGAAGCACGGGGAAATTGAATTGAATGATGACAAACTGACAGACATCCTGCCTCTCCCAAAGATCTTGCGGAACAAGAAAGTACTGGGAAATGCGATGGTGTTGAGTGGGAAAAAAGCGAATAAAGCTCAGAGCAGATGATTTTGATCTGAGCTTTATTCGCTTTAAGGACTTTGACAAGGACAATGTTCCCTTTATCATCAAGGACACCGACTAACCAATTCCCATTAAACCAAAGGGGCACACTCTCCAATACTTCACTTTTATCTGTAACGGACTCTCCCTATCCAGACGAAAGGACATATTGAAATTCAAATATAGCGAGATTATGATCAAACTTCGTCCCATATGTTGCGTACTCTTGTTCAAGTTGCGTTCGTATTCGGCCGTAATATTGTATACGATTGTATCGTCTATGTATGATGTTCATGTGCCCTCACCTCTCCCCTTTAAACGACAACCCATTCTCTACAAGCGCCTTCCGAAGCTTCGGTATGGACGACGGGCCCATTCCATGCAAAGCCAGAATCTCTTTCTCGCTGCAGGCAGCCAACTCTTCCAAATTCTTGATTCCGTTATTCTCCAGCGCTCTTCTCGCCGGACCTGCAAGGATGGAAAGGAATCCGGTTTCAGGTTTTTGTTCTTTTTCACAAACGGGACAGGTCGGGCAATGACTCTTTTTCACATAGGTGTGACCTTTATCGCAAATCTTCACGTTTCCATTCGAAGTCATGATATCACCTCTTTCTTATGAGGAATCAATGTAAGGGCATTCAAAAGAATCGTGCCTCCGAGAAGCACGGCAGCAGCGAACGCTACGGCTCCCGATATGTCCATAATCGCGGACCAGTCCCCGATCGTGACCAGATGATAGTGATAAAAGATCTGGAAAGACAGGGATACGGCGCACGCCCCCATGCTCAATATGGGAAAAGCGACGTGATTTGTTCTGTTTTGGAAGAGGTTTACCAAAGGTAGTGTCCATGCCAGAAGTCCGAGTAACAGGCTGCCGATATTAAGCCAAACCATCATATCATCCCCCCCTCTTTTGCCTTGTTCCTGGTCCTCCACATCCAAGATGCCAAAAGGAGAACCATACCAACACACGTCGTGATAAGGTTATACACAAGAAAATCTCCCGTTTTACTATAATTAATCGCAAGCGTCCCGCCAAATATCAACATGATGGAGAATGATAAACGGATGAGATACCTATTAATTTTCATACAATCCCTCCTCACCCTTATTATTCCAAAATATGTTATCCTATTCAATCCTTCCCTCATGATAAAATAGAAAATATAACCAAAGGAGTCTGATAACGTGAAATACATCATGATTGGGACGGCTTGTTTGATGGTCATCGGAATCATCGCAGGCACGTTCATTTTTGAAAAAACGCCAAACGTAAACCAACCTGAGACGCCAGAAATAAGTGATCCCGTTCCCCCTCCGCTTCAACCAGTGAACGAAGCTGCCCCAGTTGGATACTCACTTCAGCAGGATCAGCTGCAGATTACATACAACCAAGGAGATGAGTGGGTGAAAGTCCCTATAGAAAAAGAACTTCTTTTCGAAGGGGAATATAGTGGAAATGAGGACGAGCTGATCGAGGCAAGCTATGTTCTGAACCAAAATCGTGCTGCCTTTTTATATACTCATGACTACAGCTCCCCAGATAAAGGCGTCCGATTGATCTACTCCAATAATAAAGGGCAGACATGGGAAAATGTCAAGGTAACAGGCTCCTCTCCGCCCATACGTTTTAGGAAAGTCGACTTTATCAACGATTCTTTCGCCTATGCGATCCTTTCAGCCGACCGGACAATGTCACAGGAATTGACGACCGTCTACTTATCGAAAGACGGCGGGAAATCGTGGAATGAGATGCCCCGCCCCGATATCATGCGACTCATATCTGATGGCGGATTTGTTGACGAAAATACCGGCTTCCTGTCATTTGGCATCCTTAATCCGGAACAGCCCGACCTCCAAGTCACACAAGACGGGGGACAATCATGGAACGAGGCTTCGATGGACATCCCTGATCAATATGAAAAAATCTTCGTCATAGCGGAAGTCCCGTTCAAAGAAGAAGATCACCTGGCCGTCTATGTCAATCAAGGTCCGAACGGCGATTATAAAGGCGGGAAGGTCAAAGGAAAATTCATCTCAATAGACCGGGGACGGACCTGGTCATTCCAAGAGGAGGTACAGCCGGATGAAATCGACTAAGAAAATAACCGGGCGTGTGCTATTCATCCTATCCATCACCTTATTCATCTTCCAGATGGGTTACCTGTTCCTGCACGCAACATATAAGGTGGAATACATCGACAATCGGTTGTTTTATCTCTTCAATATCCTGATCGTCATTGGCGTGGCTGCCTCCATCTTCATCCTCTTCACCTTGCCAAAAACATGGAAAGTCCTATCCTCCATGGTGGTAGCGATCCTCATTCTTCTTCAAGGAGGATTGATCATCCACCATGGTCAGCAAACGACACAGGTTGTAAGCTTTTCACCCGGCATGAAAAATCAATTCGTCCTAAAAGAAGATATAGGTACCGGGAAAGCCGTCCATTACAGAACATACTATCTGATCCTCGCCCGGCCAAAGGAAGTGCTACCTTATCAAACGAAAGGTGAATTCAAGGTGAAATGGCTGGAGAAAGATATAGCGGCATTGACCTATCCAGCCGCTGACAATAGCATCCATCAGTACATCGGAACATACGGTGCGAGGGATTCCGGTATTTCGTATTCCTATGTCGGACCAACGATTCAGGGTCAGTGGAAAGGAGATGGTGCAAGGATCGACAGCACGACAGAGGGAATCTCCATCGACCACGATGGAAAAATCGAGAAGTACAATTGGGACAATGTCGTTCAATTCGGCACCATTGCCATCGTCCTCGTCCATGACGGGGAGGCGGAGTGGACGATCGGACTGAATGAGAATTTCCAAAGTCACTCCAATGATCCGAAACCTCCTGCAGGTGAGATTACACTGTATCAGGCCAGCCTGGAATCTGTTGAGCCGGTCAGACTTACGTTTGTTGAATAGAAAATAAGCCGGTCTCTATTTTGGTGAGCCCGGCTTTTTATGTACTGCTCAATTTTCGACAAAGGAATCATATCGGATATAAGCTGGAAAACGCCTCTTATATTTCGTGTTAGTCCGAACGAGTCACCTTCGAAGGAGACTTCCCCTCCCTTTAGCCTCGGTATTCATTCGAAAGAAAGAGACCCTCTGTTTGCAGAAGGGTCCCCTACCAAATCTTATTCTACTACCACTTTTTCAGACGGTTCAGATTCCTTATCCTCAATATTCACAGTTGTAATATAATACGAATCTCCCTTTTCAGCCTCCCCATCAAAAAAGCTCTTCCGTTCGTGTGCTGAAATGCTCTCGATATGTTCAAACTCTTTCGCGCCTGAGGACTTTTTATACACTCTGTAACCCATCACCGTCTCATCATTGACCGAGTGCCAGGAAAGGGATCCGGTATCGTATTCGACTGCCGTCGGTGGTTCAGGAGCTTCAAGCTCATTGACTTTGGTTTCAGAGATGAGCTCTGTATACACGACCAGCCGGTCCGGATAAAGGTGTTCGTCATGATTGAACGTACCTGTGCACGTAATGACATTCAGGTTCCGTTTGTCCGAGGGTCCGAAGATTTTCTTGATCGGAGCTTCGTCACTCGGATAGCTTTCCTTCGATTTCACCTCGAAGGTCCGTTCCATTCCCTTTTCATCCGTGACGATGATCTTCTCCCCTACCTTGATGTTCTTCAGATAGAAGAAGATCGCAGGGCCTTTCTTACTGTCGACATGTCCAGCAAGGACGGCATTTCCCTTTGCACCGACCTTCACCCCGCGGTCGTACCATCCGACCACATCGGTTTCTTCAGGAACTTCCATTTCCCCGTTTTCAAGTAATCCCACGGGAATGATGTTCGTATCGATGTCCATGCTCGGAATCTGGACACGAGAAGGCGTAATTCCTTCTTCTTGAACCTTTACCTGCTCTTCAAGCTCTGTTTTTTTCTTCTTTAAAGAGTCAAGAAGAACAAACTCTTCTTCCTTATGGGCGGTACCCACCCCGGTTTTCACTTTTTCTTTTTCCACTGTTTGTTTCTTATCGGATTGAGTTGTCTGATTTTCTTTCTCAGGTCCGTCCTTTGCGATTGCCTGAAAGCTGACAACACCAATCATAAGGACCGCGATCAGTATGATAAGTATTCGTTTCTTCATCATTTTCCCTCCACTTAAGAGAAGAGAGAAGAGCAGATTCCCGCTCTTCCCATGGCTCTATGAATTATTGTTGATTAGCAAATTTCTTCTTGATGATGATTCCACCAGCCATTAATGCTAATGCGACAAATGTGATCCATGCAGCCATTGGTATTTGTTGATCAGCTGCACCGCCCATGCCTGTGTTTGGCATTTGTTCCGGCATGTCACTGGATGCGAACTTCTCAGGGTTCTGCTTCACAATTGCGTCGCCCAGTGCTTTCCCTACACCGAACATGAACGCATATCCTTCACGGAAGCTATCCATGCTTCCTTTGTAATCTTCCGCTACATACGAGTCGAACGTTTTCACAACTTGATCTTCATGTGTTTTCAGTGAAGATATGGCCGCGTCTTTCGGAAGATTTCCTTCCGTTGCTGTCGCAAGGAATGTACCGAATTCTTCAGTGAACATACCCAGGCTGTCTTTCGCTGACTTCACTGCTTCTTCGTCACCTGCTAATGTCGCACTTACAAGGTCTGCCTGTGCATTGATGTGCTCACTCGTCCATAACTTCTTGAATTGTGCCGCTCCTTCTTCACCATAAATGGATCCGATGGCTTTCGTCCAGGCTTCTGTGTTCATGTCTTCAGCCCAAGTCGCCGTGTCATAATCAGGTGCTTCACTTACACCCTTCTGCATACTCATTGCCGCTAAAGCGAAATGCTCTGCTGCCAGATTATTTAATGTAGAGCGTAATTCCGCTGCCGGTGCGTCTGCTTTTGTGTTATTGAATTTATCCGGCATCTGCGTTACGATCGCTCCGGATAACGCTTTAGAGATATCGAACATTCTGTCGTACCCTTCTTTGAAGTTCGTTTGATACGCTTTATAATCTTCTTCTACATAGCTGTCAAATGTTTCGATGACATCCTGCTCATGTGCTGCCAGTACTTCTTTTGCTGCCTCTTCTGGAAGATTTCCTTCTGTTGCTGTTGCAAGGAATGCTGAGAATTCATTGACGAATTCTTTCACTTCGGCTTCCGCAGCTTTTCTCATTTCCGCATCATCGGATTGTGCCGCTTCTACGAAATCCGGAGAGTAGTCATTATGTCCGGCAAAGATCTCTTCAAATTTCTGAGCGCCTTCTTTACCGTAAATCGATTCGATTGCCGGTGTCATGTCCAGTGCATTTTGATTGAGTGCTTCATATGCCTGTTTCTCATCCGGTGCATCTTTATAATCCTTCACCATGGCGTTGACCGCTAATACATAATGTTCAGATAGTAATTGGTCCAATGTGGAACGAAGGTCGGAAGCCGGCGTCACCGCTGTCGGCGTTTCTGCCGCGAAACTTACCGTTGGAGCTAATAGAGATAATCCTAACATCGGTGCTGCGATTTTCTTAAGTATCTTTGTTTTTTTCATTTTTCGAACTCTCCTTTTTTCTTCTTGTTTTTTGTATTCTGGTAAGATAACGCAGCGTATTGTGATATGGATCACTTTTTTTACAAAAAGTTTTATTTTTTGAAATAAGAAAAGGACAAAGGTGGTCGTAAGCACCTTTGTCCTTCTATTCATACTGCATTGAGGCAGTTCCTACCTTTTATTTCTGCTGGTTCCTTCGCTTTCCCTACTCAATCAACGCTAGTCAAGAATAGCCTTGAAACCTTTTAAGCTATCATTAAAAATAAGTAACCATCATAATGACAAAACTGATCAACGTAAATAAAACCGCTCCATAAAACACTGAACCTACATTCGCTTTCAGCTCATTGTCCTTCTGAATCTTCCACCCTGCCTCACTTGCTTCCAGAGTGGCCCCTTTCGATAGCGCACCACCGCTACTATTGAAAAAGAAAAGTCCCACTGTTAGTCCGAGACCGATGAAAAAGCTCCATTCCCCGTAAGAAAAGGAAAACAGAAGGCTCCCGATCCAAATACCAATAGCAAGTATCGCAGCCGTTACTAGTGACGTTCGTGTTATGAATTTCTTCATATTAATTCCCCCTCGTATTACTTACATTTACGAATGGACCTTTATAAAAGTTTCAATTTTCAGTCAATGTTGAATTGTAATACTTTCACTCCACCTGCTAAATAATCTTTCTCAACCGTTGAACTTAATTCATTTTATCCAGGTACCAAATTAATAGAGATCCTATCACATGAGGTAATATCTCGCTCATAATCCCTAAAACCATGAAAACCATTCCATACTGTTTTTTCTCGTAGTCCTTTTTTAAGACCAGCCCCACGCAAAAGGCTATGAAACCGTGAAGGATCGAAGGCGTGAAGAAGGCAAAAATCACCGATAACCAACCGACGAAGATCAGTATGTTAGTGCCTTTCTTATCCTTCATAGTATCTCTCCTGTCTTAAATAGACTGATTTGACGGAGCAATCTTGAAAAATGCCTCTTTCACATAAATCGTATAAATCAAGACGATGATTGAAAAAACAAAATTCCCTATAAAGGGCTGTTGAGGTTCATTCGTTAATAATATGAAACTGATTAATCCAAATAGTACCGAGTACGTGATCAATAACCAAAAACCCCATTTTTTCAACCTCATGTATCCATAAGCCATCAACAGAGAAAAGAATGCCACTACTACTCTCATGATACGTTCAGGTACAACCGATACTCCAAACCGTTCTGACATGCCAATGGTGTCAGCACCAGCCTGATAAAAAATAGAGGTGAACAATAATACGATGCTTCCAAAAATATAAAAATAGCCAATGATTGATATACCTAAAGGTCTCTTCACCATTTTACCTCCAGCGGTTTATTTATCATGTTAAAAAACCATAAATAGAACTGCACCTACTCTATATCCTTTTCCACCCAATACCCCTCATCCGAATTCTTCACCACCACATCAAAATGCTCATGCTTCGGATGCATAAAGACCTCATATTGAATTCTGCGCTCGTCGTGGGTTTTTCGTAAATACTCCACATCCATCCCTCTTTCGGAAACATCGCGGATTCCCCTTCTCAGGAGCTCCGTATCACCATCCGTATAAAAGTAAATTTTAAGGTCGTAAAGATCCGGTTTGCTGAATGCAACGGACATCCCTTCTACAATCGTCAGGTTATTTTGGGACGAGATAAGCTGACTTCGTTCATAGGGGACGTCCAGTGTGTAAATATCCATTCCCTCCTTCACCATCCTGATATCCCGATCGAGGGCGAATAGATGGTGAGCCGCAGGTTGACAGGCGGTCATTTTGGATTGATGGGTGTCATTGTTGTATTCATATTGGATGGAGGTGTGTTTTCTGACGTCGGAATTGACGATATAGGGATAGGTGTTGATATAATTGACCCCTTTTCCTTCCAGAAGCGTCAAAAGCTTTTTGGCAAACGTAGTTTTACCGGAAGCACCGTGGCCTGAAATGCCGATGACCATTCTGCCATCCACCTTGTTTAATCGATTGGCTATGTTATGTAAGATCTTGTCCATGAATTCTCTCCTTATTTATAAGCTATTCTCAATCATCCCCGCTGACATCAATTTCTGAATCATCCTCTTCCCCATTTTCATGCCGATCAAGATTCCGATCTGGATGCCCCAGTTCATACATCCGATGCCGCATCCTGAATTGCTTGATGACCATTGCCAGTAAGAATCCGGCCAGGGATAGATAGAGTAAGTAATCGAGATCGAAAAACAGAGAAACACATAATAATAGAATGGAAGGAAGGGCTATCAGCAACTGAATTCTTTTCATTGGGAAGATGCCAATCTTACAAATTCCTCGCTATCCTCTACACACAACCTCATCCCTTTTTCCCAAAAGGCTTCCTCCGTAATGTCTTCCCCCAGATGCTTTATGACGAGTTCTTCTGCCGACATACTTCCTGAATCCCGCAAGAGGTGCATGTACTGTTCCTCGAATCCTTTCCCCGTTTCTTTCGCACTGGCGAAGAGATTCAGTGCAAGCAAGTACCCAAAAGTGTAAGGAAAGTTATAGAAAGGAGATTCTGTTTTATAGAAGTGGGGCGTCCATACCCATGAATGAACCGGAATCTCATCAAGGGAACCCGCATACCCCTTCTCCATGGCAGTCTCCATCAGTTCGTTCAAGCGTGCTGCGGGGACGAACCCCTTTTTTCGCTCTTCGTGAAAGTCCTTTTCAAAGATGAACCGTGCGTGTAGATTCATAAAATTCATGACGCTTCTTTTCAATTTTTCATCAAGGATAAACAGCTTCTCTTCGTCAGACTCCGCTTTTTCCATGGCCGCCTCCAGGATGATCATCTCTGCGAAGGTCGACGCCGTTTCGGCCAAGCTCATGGGATAGGCTTTGTTCATCCCGTTCACCGATTTCATCGCATGGTTATGAAAGGCATGACCCAGTTCATGCACAAGGGTCAACACCCCTTTGAAGGTGCCGGGAAAGGTGAGGAACACCCTGGACTCCCCTGTTAACGGAAACCCGGCACAAATGGGAACCGCAGACTTTCCAGGACGGTTTTCTGCTTCGACCCAACCTTCACGGAAAGCCTTCTCCGCGAACCGTCCCATTTCCGGACCGAACGTACGAAATTGTTCTTCGATCAACGCTGCGGCTTCCCCGTATTCGATTCCTTGGTGATGGTGATTCATTGGGGACCAAAAGTGATAGGACTTCATTTTGGCATCACCATTCATCCGGGCTTTCACGTTCAGATAATCGGCAAAGGTTTTTTTATATCTCTCCATGACTGAAAACATGCTATTCAGCGTTTCTTCCTTCATCCGGTTTTGGGCGAGAGGGACTTGGAGGACGTCTTCAATCCCCGCGCTCCTATACATGTTCAACCTGAATCCTGCGAGATGATTCAGGATTTGCGCGAACTGTCCCTCATGTTCCGTCCACTTTTCCACCAGTGCCTCATGAGATTCTTTTCGAACCGAAGCATCGTGATGCGAACGCAGATTGATCGCCTGTCCAACCGAGATATCCTGACCATTCACCCGGACCTTGATACTGCTCATGTACGATTGATAGAACTGCCCCCAGGCGTGGTACCCGTCTGCCATGAGGTCCGACACTTCCTGGGAAGGCTCCCGGTCCGCTTCTTCACACCATTCACCCAGGATGAATCGATACTCCTTTAAGTCCTCTGAATCAAGCAAACGCTTCCATATTGGTTCCTCCGCATGGGCTAATTTCCTTTTCAGGTCACTGGTCATAGAGTCATATTTTGATTGGAGAACCGTCGTTTCCCCTCTATAGAATTGTGCGCCCTGGTCTTTCGGATTTTCTGAAAGAAGACATATGGCGTAGGATCTTGCTTGTGATATGGACAGCTTTATTTCTCTAAGCTGATCAAGAGTAGCCGCTAGTTGATCAGAATCGCTAACTGGAGTCGTCCACTTTTTCATGGTCTCCTCCAGCTTCATGATCTTGGCTTCCGTCTGTTTCATATGGTCATGCAATCCGGGTGATGTACTTCCACCTTTGAAGATGCTGTCGAGATTCCATACTGGATTATACTTTGTTTGATTCACATTAACTCCCCCTATCAAGTTCCGGACGAAACGTATGTTCTTATTTTACCTTTTTTTGAACTATTTTCCAACTCTTACTTGTTTAAAATTCTAAAAGTTTTAATTTTAAACAAGTAATCAAAGATTACGAAAGCGTATCATAAACCATATACCTGTTAGAATTTTTCCAGATTACACATACCAGGATATAGTTGACTTAGTCAACTAATATACATTACACTTATTTTGTAGATAGATTCACGATCCCAAGGAGGTCTATTCATGGAATCAATTAAAGTTATCGAGAAGATCCGTAAATTCAACAGATTATATGCAAATGTACTTGGTAAGATTGATCAGGAACTGTATAACCAGCCTTTTTCATTAACAGAAGCCCGAGTCATAACAGACATTCATGAAAGGAACGGCTGTACCTCCACAGAGATTAGAGAGAACCTTGGAGTTGATAAGGGCTATATGAGCCGGATCATTCAACGGTTTGAAGACGAAAACCTCATTATGAAAAAGCAGTCCAGCCATGACAAACGCCAATATTCCCTTTACCTCACCGACAAGGGTACGGGCATTTATCATGATCTGGTTGAAAATGCTAATATCGGAGTAGCTAAAATGATTGAAAACCTGTCCGAACAAGAACTGTCCCAATTAGTTTCATCTATGGAAACAATCGAAACCATTTATTCGGATGAACCGCAAGCCCGGCCAGTGATTTCCATCCGACCATTTCAACCAGGCGATCTGGGATACGTCGCATACTTGCATGGAAGGTTGTACGACAGAAAATATCAGTTTGGACCAATGTTCGAATATTACGTCATGAAAGGGTTGACTGAATTCATGATGAATTCAGATGGAGGAGAACTATGGGTCGCTGAAGTAAATAATGAAATCGTCGGTTCGATTGCCATAACGAAGTCAAGTGATACCGTTGCTCAGCTTAGGTGGTTCGTATTAGATGAGAACTATCAAGGAATGGGCATAGGAAAAAAGCTCATGGAGACTGCCCTTCATTTCTGTAAAGAAAACAGCTATGACCATGTATTCTTATGGACTGTGAGCACATTAACAACCGCTCGATACCTCTACCAGAAATATCAATTTAAACTAACGGAAGAAAAGCCAAATGATGAATGGACCGGGACTACATTAATGGAAGAACGATGGGATCTCGATCTTTCTGAATAGCAGGATCACCGGGAGTCTGACCCCAATTTTCGACAAAAGGATAAGTTGAAAATTAGGGGTCATAACTCAAAAAGAAGATCCAGGGACGGTCACTTGAATCCCGTCCTGGTCACTGACATCCTATAGATTTAACATCACGGAATTTTCCCGGCAGGCTCTTAAATAATTCATAAACACATCCTTCACCATCTCGGTCTTTCCAACCTCGATCAATGTATTTCCCTTCACCGAAGAATATCCACATACTTCTTCGTACAATAACGGAGACCCTGTCCCTACCCTGTAGACCTTCTCTTCCACCAGGCTTTCCCCATTCACTTTAACATCTGAAATTATGCCGTCATGGTGACTGCACGTAACTCCAGAGAACGCTAAAGCCCCAATAGGGATCCCATGCGGCCTGAATCCATTTCCGTATACCTGTTTGGAGGTAACCTCCCCATTAAAACTATCCTCTATCAATCTCGCAATTTGTTCACCTTTAAGCTCCATCAACACAGGAGAATGCATGCTTTTGCATCTGTTGTACACATCGCCCTTCGTCACATCGCCGGATTCCAAGCCTTGATCCACTGCGGCTCCACCATACATAATGCCAACTTCAGACTTCCAGTAGTCCCGAACGGCATCTGCCATTAATTGAATGATATCAGCATGAGTAAGATCTTCCCTCGTCGTAAACAATACCTCAGACAGAAATTCATTCGTTTCCTCACGCCCCTTTTCTAAAATGGCTTCCATGCTGGCATCGATTTCGGATTCGAGAGTGATTTCGACTAATTTCCCTTCGAAGGATTCAATCTTATGAAGACCATTCTCGATATGTAAATCCAATTGTAGCTCTCCGACATATTGTCCGTGAGACCCTGCTTGAACAATCAGGACACCAGATTCCACAACGGGACTTTGAAGCATCGTATGAGAGTGAGCCCCCACGATCACATCGACCAGGCCACTGACTTCTTTCGCCATCTTTACATCGGCACCATAACCCAGATGGGATAGAAAGACGATGACATCCGCCCCCTGCGTTTTCAAGTCCGCCACCGCTTTTTTGATGGCCGTAAGGGTTTCCCGATTCCTGAATCCGTGCTTGTTTTCATAAAGATCCTCGAATTGATCGGTCGCTCCAAATAATCCAACCTTCACACCGTTATCCACTGTCACGAGGAGCGTTTCTTTCATCCCGCCGATGGGAGTCCCGTCACCCTCTACAAGATTCGATAACAACCACGGGACACTGGACTCCCGGCTATGCTTTCGTATCAACGCCGGTGTCGATCGCAGCAGCTCATTATTCCCCACAGACATCGCATGATACCCGACATCCGCAAGCATCTCTAAATGCATATGGCCATCTGTCGCCAAGCACTCATTGATGCTCATATCCAAATGATCCCCGCCATCCACCAATAAATAACTTTCCCCTTGCGCCTTAAGCTCCCTGACACGTTTCTTTATGTACGCAGCCTGTCGTACTACCAAATCATAGTTTCCGTGAAGATCGTTGGTGTGAAGAATGGTGATGGTTTTGTTCATATGTATTTCCCCCTTTTTATAAGTGCTTACTTAACTCGATGACCGCGTAGTGATCAGTACTGTGCTCTTTATGCCCCAATGTACGACAAAATCTTCTCTTTCAATCCACCATTACTAGTGAACAGAATAAACGTTTCTGTACTTGTTTGGATCACGACTCTATCCGTGTGTCCATATGGATAACCTATTCTCATTGCTGTTTTCCCTTCACCGCCATATGTATCATCATCTCGCACTTCTTTAATATCAGATAAAGGAATAATGATGTTACTTAATTGCCATTTGATATTTAAGTTTTCGTCATTCTTTGAGACTTTTACTTCCATATCTTTCACTCCTAACTTCATTTACATTTACGAAAATTCTGACAAAAATCTTCAAATTTATGAATCACCATTGTTTTTCATATTCTTTATAAAGCAAACCCATAGCCTTGATAATCTTCAGGTCGGCAGCCTGATCGCGAAATCTATTCGGTAATTGAGTCGCTCCTAAAGCAAAGATAAAAGGATTTTCATTGAAATCACCCATGATCCCTATATCCACCACTACATTTTTCAAACCGCCTGTCATATGATTTAAATGATGTACGGGTACGCCATCTATCGTTCCCTGTTGTCTGATGAGCCCATTGATGATTGGTGTCCACAGAAGAGGATCTCTTTGGTATCCTTGAAAGATGTCTACCATTAAATCAAGTAGCTGATCCAACTGAGCTTTGTTATCATCATCCCTTGGGTCTTCAGTGACATTGATTGTTGAATAATAAGACTGAATCGATTGGTTCAATTTTTTCCGACCACCATAAGCACTCACGATACTCTTAGAAACAAAACTATCGTGACAAGCAATCATCACCTCAACTGCTTCCAGTAACGAAAGCGATTTTCTACTTTGAAAATGTGGATAGAGCTCCTTGCTGTCTTCTGCTGGATTGAACGAAATTTCTTCCACCAAGTCATCCCACTTCAAGTTCCCTTCCTCCACCCACTTCGTTACACAGAATCCGATGGCAACCTTTGCCGCCGATGCAAGAGGAACTATGAGACGGCTGTTATATGAAGATATTATTTTCTGTTCTTTGGTGGAATATATGATTATGCCTGTTTTTCCACTTTCTATTTCATGTAATTTCCTCAATACATTTTCGATTTTACTCACCTGCCTGATTTATCAATAACATATCTTATGTAAAATCATATCAACTTTCTTGCCCTATGAATTGCCCAGTTTGTCATTATCTTTACTTGCATATCATACATCCTTACTTACTTAGATTAAGAGTAGCATTATTTGTGAACACCCCTAGCACTAATAAAAATAATAGGACTAGACAAAAAGCTATGACGAATTTATAGCGCCTTTCCAAATTGATCTCCCCTTTCGATATAGTTACCTCCCATGAACTACTCCCCAACAATCCTCATATCCTTAAGCGGATAAAACACAACATTCGTAGTCCCAACTATCTCCTCCATAGGAATCGCACCAATATGCCTGCTATCCTTACTATCCCTTCTGTTATCCCCCATCACGAACAGATGGCCTTCCGGAACGGTCGATTGTCCAACAGCCGTATCCTCCAAGGTAAAAGGTCTGGTCAATTCACCCTGTACATTCTCTTTTTGCTCATTAAGGTACGGCTCTTCATACGCTTTTCCATTCACATACAAGGTATCATTTTTATACTCGATCTTATCTCCAGGCAGTCCAATCACACGCTTAATATAATCCTGTTTCTCATTTGCGTGAAACACAACGATATCAAATCGCTCTGTATCCCCTAATTTGGACACAATCATCCGTTCCCGGTCCTGCAGAGTCGTATTCATCGAAGATCCCTTCACCATGATAGGAGTGACTAGGAATGTACGGACAATAAATACAACTACTAATGCTATCACCAAAGCTTTAACCCATTCTAAAACCACATTTTCCTTTTCAACCACGATCTCCATCCTCTTTTCTTTCCTTAAAATGGACAATTGTACCTTTTACACTGTTGCGTATTTTACTTTTTCTTACATACGTATGAAACCGGTGAAAGTTTCATTTAAATGATGATAGGAGAACAGCTTCTTCTTTTTCACTTTAAACCACTTACTCATTCCTTTATTAAACAAGAAGATCAATAAAGCATAACTTGTGATAAATAGAATGAATTTCAACCATAATGCATCCATTTCACGTCCTCCCCTCCCTGTATGTATTTATTGGATTCTATAAATCTACGGAATCAATGATTTCCCGAGTATCCTTATGCAGCAACTTAACCTGCTGGTCATTAAGATTTTTATTGTTTTCAACATACCCTCCCCACTTTTTCTATTCCCGTCAATCCCGCGGCAACATTTTTCGTATCATCCTTATCTGACCTCTATGATTGATTTCATCCTCGTATACATGAAACCACATAAAATAGTGATTAGAAGGATGGCCATCCCATTGTCTATCCTCATATAACCAACCATCAGGCAGTTTGGAGAATTCCTCCAGAGTTCTGCGCCTTACTTCATGGAGCTTTTCGATATAGAACTCCAGCGGGTTACCCTTGATGCTCATTCGACCTTTATCCCCGAGGCTGTACGGAGCTCCCCACTCCCTCATCTCTTCTTCATTCGGACGTCTCCCATCAAATATTTCGATTTGAAACCCTTTTTCAACTGCGGCCATATGTAATAAAAGGGCTCCGATGCTATTCCCATCCTCACTTGGCAAGAAATCCAATTCAGACGTTGTCAGCCCCTTTACAGCTTCTAATGTTGTGTGCCTCGCATAATCCATTTGCGAGACAAGATGCCCTATCTGTGGAGTGAAACCTCTCCTTTTATCAATCTTGAATTCCATTTATATCTCACCCTCGTTTGACTAGTTAGTGAACTCAATATATTATTCCATGGAAGCTTCTCGTAGGCATGGCAACGATTCTCCAACGATATTCTACTCTCTGAATTGTTTAAAATCATCAATATAAAAAGCCACATAGCCGCAGTTCGAACAAACGGCTGCTTTCGGTTTTTCCGTCACCTTATTAAATAAACCTTTCCGTTTTTTACTTATCTTTATCCCGTACATGACACCTTCAACATTCACGCTACACCCTTTTACCATTTCACTTTTACAATGAGTACATTCCATTTGACTCCCCCTTGCTCACTACCAATTATTTCAAAATAAACTACTAATCACAATCATTAATTTTTACAAAAAAGGAATGACCCCCCCTCAGGAAAACGGGTTTACTTTAGAGGTGCAAACACTGTAAAACACATAGGAAAACGCACTTGAATTCACAGTGCGTTTTTTATTGATTCAGCAGCATTTTGACGAATGTTAATTGCTTATTGTTTCCTAATTCACATACTAAATCACATGGGTATGAAATAGTTATTGGAGGATATGTGTATTAGGTGTGATTTAGTAAGAAATCTTATCCTTAATTGAGCAACCAGTGATATGTAAAATAAGCGGAGTTTTTTCCTTTATGCAAAGCAAAATTTACGATTTTCACGTTTTTTGACTCAGTAGGGGAAATCTTTCCGCCTATTTAAGCTATTTTCAGTGTTATTTCCTAATTAAGAGTAAATTCTCCGCTTATTTATCAGACTCGCCTCGCTTTAGCGTCTCATGAACTTGTACAACTTACGGATATTTAGTGAAAAAAGAAAATTCAAAAAAGCTTGGAGATATTGCATCTCTAAGCCTGAATGGTAAAAAAAGAAGGAGTCTTCTACACCCAATCACTTTAGATAAAAAAAGAATGACCACCCCCAGGATGATCATTCCTTCTTCTCCATTATACGTTTCGAATAGCCTCTTCAATCCCATCATTTCCAGTAATCAAATCGAAGCCCTTATTAAATGTACGTTCTTCGTTCAGGCTCGCTACGATCGTGGCCGCTACATCTTCACGGGGAATCGATTCTCTTGATAGATTCTCTCCTGCGGTCACCTTCCCTGTACCCACTTCATTCAACAAACCGCCAGGACGGATGATGGTATAGGTTAATCCGCTCTGTTCCAGTGCACGGTCGGCAAAATGCTTTGCCACATAATATGGCTTTAATGACTCGTTCCAGTTCTCACGATTGTGAGCCTGCAGGGCACTCACCATGATGAACCGGTCAATTCCTGCCTGTTTGGCCGCCTCCATCGTTTTGACCGCTCCGTCTAAATCGATGAGCAATGTTTTATCCGCGCCCGTTTTGCCACCGGATCCGGCTGAAAATACAACGGCATCGGCACCCTTCAGACCATGTGTAATTTCATCCACCGTTCCCTCTAAATCCACCAGTGAAGATTGGACCCCATCCTGTTCAAAGGCCCGGGCCTGCTCTTCCTTTCTCACAATGGCCCTTGGCGTATGCTCGCTGCTTTCTATTAAGAGCCCGATCACTTGCTTCCCGATTTGTCCGTTTGCTCCTACTACTGCTACGTTCATATCCTCATCTCCTTATCCGATAAATTTGATATGAATTCATCATCACATGTTTCGTGAATGATGACAAATCTTCTGTTTGGGCAGGAGTTTCATATAAATAGACTCCATTCAAAGGCATAATCCCTTTTTTCCATTGATACGTTATATAAATACATCATAATTGATTAGGAGAATGTCCGATGAAGAAAATCATTTTGTTTGCGGACCCAGGCATTGATGATTCCATTGCCATCATGTACGCCTTATTGAACCCCGACATCAAGGTACTCGCTATCGTGTCCAGCTATGGGAACACAACAAAAGAACAGGCAACGGATAATATTGCCTACTTGCTCAAGCTCGCCGGACGAGAGGATGTCCCGATCATCGGCGGAACCAATAGTCCATCATCAGGGGAAATCCCAACTTACTACCCTGAGATTCACGGGCAGGAAGGGCTCGGACCCATCAGACCTCCTGAGAGCATATCTGGTGAACTGACCAATTTCTCAGAACTCTTCAAAATCATCAAGGAACAGGACGATATCACCATAGTTGACGTGGGGAGAAACACATCCCTTGCCACCCTTCACTTATTAGGTGAAAAGATCGTCGAGGAAATCAAGGAATTTTACATTATGGGCGGCGCCTTTTTGGTTCCTGGAAACGTTACCCCCTCTGCAGAAGCGAACTTCTATGGAGATCCCATTGCGTCACAGGTGGTGGTCAGGGATCTGAACAACCTTTTCGTCGTTCCCTTGAATGTCTCGAACAAAGCCATCATCACCATGGACCAAATCCGTTATATCCAGCAGATGTCCGATAACCCATTGATTGAAATCATGGATGAAGTCATGGAGTACTATATTGATGCTTATAAGAAGCTCGTTCCTGGAATAAACGGTGCACCCATGCATGATGTCGTGACCCTATCGCTGATGGCGAACCCGGAAATGGGCAAGTCCATCAGAAGAGAGATCAACATCTTGACCACGGGAACAGGAATGGGAACGTCCATCGCAGATTTCAGGCCCAGTTCCAAGCCGGCTGAAAAAAACATCAACATCTACCTTGAATTGGACTATCCAATGTTTGTCGAAGATTTTATCAATGTCATGGGAAAGGCAGACGGGAGACCCTGAAAGATCAATGAGCTTTCTTTTCAAAGTAAACAAAGACATTCGTGATCCACTTCGCAATCAGACCGACAACTACGTATCCAATGAATAAGGTGAAATAATTCGTCCCCCTACTCATCTCAAACAAACCTATCGCAACAAGCAATGGCTTGAAAGCAAATGCAAAGATTGCACTGAGCAGCAACATGAACAGGTAGTAATTTTTATTGCGATTTAATGTAAATTGATACATGAGCATATAGGAAACCGGGACTACGGACACATCCAATGAAACCGAGCTCGCTAGCAACGGGAAAATTTTATATGGATAAAACCACTTCACCATGTTGGCTCCTATGGCATCTACGTATGTAAAGAAAACATGAACATTATAACCATAGAACCCTAAAAGAAGGGCTTTTCGCTTATCCAACATTAAAAATAGCACAATCAGTGGGAGAATAAACAATGCAGCCAACACCCAAAATGGCCAGGTGGCAAAATCCGAATATTGCTGCCAGTAGCTGGTCCACATGTCAGTTTGATTCTCCTGGATCTCTTTTAAACGGCCAAGCATGGTCTGCTGGGATTCAGTCATGGTACTCGCTCCTTTAAACGTATATGCTATAGTATGAGCATGAAAATGACCGATTATGTCTTCCCGTATAAAAAGCGGGTCATCCTACAGGACGACCCGCTTTTCTTGTTAACCACCGATGCTTCCTGCTCGGCTCACTTAAGTTTGTCACTCACTGCAGCAAATGAACTCAACCACAAAAAATCATTGTAGTTCAACCCTCAAATGATCGAATACAATTCTTCCACACTCGTCACAACAAAATCAGCATGAGGGTTCTCTTCCATCTTATCCGTAAAAAAGCAGGAGCTGATCCCGGCATTCTTCCCCGCTTCCAAATCCAAATCCCGATCCCCGATCATGATCGCTTCCGAATGATCGATATGATGGGTTTGGATCAGGTGCCGGATGGCATCCGGACTCGGCTTTCGCTCAAACCCGTGCTGGGAGGTGATGAAGTCGGAAAAATAGCCCGTCAGCCCGTAATTCTCCAGCATCTTGATCGAAGACTCGCCTCTGTGAGTATACAAATAATTCTTTCTGCCCGTTTCATGAATACGCTTACAAAGCTCCACGATTCCTTCAAAGGGCTTGGACAAATCGAATTCCACTTCTTTTCTGCGGGAATCGTAGGCTGTGATAAACTCTTTCCCAATAGCATACTTTTCTTCATAGTGTTTCAGAGCAGACGTGATCGATACCTTCATCTGTTTCATAATTTCCTCTAACGGCTCTTCGAATCCACGACTATCAAGCGTTTCCTTGAAGCTCCCCGCCATCACGGGATATGTATCAAAAAGTGTGCCATCGAAGTCCCAAATGATATGTTTGTACATGATCATTTCCCCTTTTATAAAACTATCCTTATTTTACCACATACAAATCACTCGCCATTACAATGAAAAAAAGAGTTCATACAAAAAGGAAAATTATGCTAAAATATTTTAAAGATAAGAAAAGGGGGGCTTGATGATTCGTTCACAGCAATCGATTTTCCTTATTAGTTCGGCCGCCCTGTTTTTCTCAGGCATCACCCTTCTTTCATATAGAGTATTCGATTGGGGATTGCTTCCTCTACTGGGCCTATTCATTCTCTATCTCTCTGCTAAAAAGAACCGGTCCGTCATTTCCCTATTCCTCTTCTTCCTGCTCGGGTTACTGTTGTTTCAACTTGCAACCGGCTGGATCAACGAGTGGGATGTTTCAAAAGAAACGGAAATCCTGTTGAACAGAAGTTTTCTTCTATTTATTCTGATGGCATTAGCACTTTCACACTTGATATCAAAAGAAAAGATCCGTTTCTTCACTGTGTTCCCTAATTGGAGAAGGCGTATCTCCATGCCCTCCCATACCATATCATTGCCCTCATTCTTACTGATTGGGCTGGCGGGATCAAGCACCATCTTCATCCCACTCATATGGTCACCCGAAGTCAGTGAGGTGAAAACATTATTCCTATTCGCTATAGGATTTACCATCCTTAACGCTACACTGGAAGAGCTTATCTGGAGAGGCGCCATGCTATCATCGTTGAAACGAAACGTATCCGTCCTTTATGCCGTCACGGTCACAAGCCTCGGGTTCGGTTTGTTACATTTATCCATCGGAATCCCGCTGCTACTCAGCCTCCTCTTTTCTTTCGGAGGACTATTCTATGCCATCGTGGTGTTAAAGACCGATAGCATCTACCCTTCGATCGTTTTTCATATGGTGATGAATGTGGGAATGGTGTTGAATGGGTGGATAAATTAGTTTTGGATTCTTCAAGAAAGAGAGAAAAATAAGATGAATAAAACAGAATACTGGGATCTGTCCACTAACCCCACAGATGAAACGTACCATTCCCTTATAAAAGTGCTTTGCGACCATTCAGATACCTTTTACTTCATCACAAGAAAAGAACTTTCTTATGATCAGGATGTTCTGGCAGAATTCGATCCACACATCATCGAAACGTACCAAACAAAAGAATGGGCAAATACCATCACCATGGGACCACCGGCCACCGTTTATCTAATGAAAGCAAATGAACAAACCAGCAAGTTGCTGCAACACCATGCCAATGGTTTATATGACTGGGTAGCTCCAAAGTTGCCGGAAGACTTAACTTTTATCAAAAATTCGTTCACCTGGTTTTCATCCACCACCCATGAGGAATTTGGTGGTTTTTCCATTCGGTCTGATTATTACAGGAAATTAATCGACGATGTACCTGGTTTGAAGATTCAAAGAATAGAATAGGATTAAAGTATACGGAGGTGTAAGTATGGAGATCCCATTCATGATTCTGGGGGCACTAGTCAGTTTACTAAATTTCTATCTGGTTATCGAAAGAGCCGTTCGGGACGGCATCAACAATTCCTCGAAGATAAGAATGGAACCAAAGAACCACAGGGGGACGAGGATTCATTCGATGAAAAGTAATAGATGAATATTAATCTACCTCCAATAAAAATATATGGAACAAAAGGAGCGCATCCAATGAAATACCTTAAATCCTTTTTAGCCTTCGAATGGATCACGATCATCGGGGCTTCGACGGTCCTCTATACACGTTGGGACTTCCCTCTATCTGTTTGTATCGGCTTAGTGGTACTCGGGGTAATCCTTACGCTTTACTTTACGAAAAAATATGAAAAAAAAGAGGAAAAGAAGACGCTGGACAATGTATGATCCATATCAATCATTTCAATAGGAGTCTTGTATGCAGAATAAATTATACCCTTTTATGCAAAATCATTTCGACGGTCTAGTGCTTCGGCCATCCCTATTTTATTCATCTAAATATGGTCTGCGCTTTGAAATATCCATTCCTGGCGTGAATCATTTGAACAAGAGGAACCTGAAGCAAATAAAGGATCGAACCACTCGTCTATTCGACCAGGTATTCAAGGATTCAGATGATATCCTTCTTATTACGGATGTTCATACCATGAAGGATGACCGTTTTCTTGAGAATAGACCCACAAAGGTGTATCAGAAATATGTCAGGCGTAAAGACATTAGGTACAAGCTTTTTTATGAGCTCTTCCATATTGAAGAAGAAGATGAAAACATGGTCACACATCGGTTCATCCTGCCTTGTCAAAAGCATGATATCCGATATCAACCACTCCTAATGGCGATTTCCTACGAGGACTTCCCCCATCCGACTCAACTTTTAAAAGGTTCCCAACACGCGGGTATAGATATTTACTTCGTGAATGTCACACGAAAGATGATTTTTCATCTATATGATGACCGTGGTTGCGACATCATTGCGTCTGATAAAGAGAACCTGCGTTCCCTATACAGAGAATGTAATAATTGGATATTGGATTATGACCGGGTACAGATTGATGACATGATGAATAACCAATAAAAAAAGCGCTTGGTCTGAAAAGGGAACTCATCAGACCCAGGCGCCTATTATTTTGGAGCAAAGGGATGATTCTCTTCCAAAGGATCTCCCTACAACTTCCCATCAACCTCAGACGTATCCACATCTTCTCCGAACCAGTCACTCAACTTCGCCTTAGCCTTCGCTTTCACCTCATCATCGATATACATGGCCACCTGCAATAACGCAAGACCCAAGGCACCTAAGTCGTCTGTAAAACCAACTCCCACGGCCATATCGGGAATGAAATCTGTCGGAAGGATGAAATACCCCAGTGCCCCGATGATGATCATCTTCGACTTCTTCGGAACATCCGGCTTTTGCAGGACAAAATAAAGGAGCAGCGCCGTATACACGACGGAATGTCCCGCCTTCAATCCGTACCTTTTCAACTTACCCCAAAACTTTTCCTCTGAATAATGCTTTTCGGTGTTATCCATTTTACTTCCACCTCCAACCATCTCTTGTTCTTTATATTGTAGAAGGTTTGGTGGAAATAGACAAATGTTTGGAAAGGTGAGTTTTAAACCTTAGACATCGAAGTACGTTATAATCCAAGTACATAAACTTATATAGGAAGTGATCCACATGCTAAATGCAATCATCTTATTCGTCCTTGCCGGGATCGCAGAAATCGGCGGGGGCTACCTCATCTGGTTATGGCTCCGGGAAGGAAAACCACTCTCTTGGGGCATCGCCGGCGGAATCGCCCTTGCCCTGTACGGAGTCATCGCTACCTTCCAGTCCTTCCCCTCATTCGGGCGGGTCTACGCTGCTTATGGCGGGGTGTTCATTGTGTTGTCCGTCCTATGGGGATGGGGAATTGATAAGAAGACTCCAGATGTGTATGACTGGGTTGGTGCCGGGATATGTTTGGTTGGGGTTGGTGTGATGCTGCTTGGTCCAAGGCAGTAGACAACAAGGAACACTTGTTCTAAAAGATGTAAATGGAATTTCAGGAGCTGGTTGAATTGAGACCAACATTAAACACTGACACCTCAATTGATACGTTCAAAGAGTATTACTGGTTAAAGGAAGAACTGCAAACTTTTTGCCGTAACAATGGGATCAGCGCTTCCCGTTCGAAGATAGAGCTATCAGAACAGATTGCTACCTTCCTGGAGACAGGCGAAATCAGAAAACCTGTGAGAAAATCAAAATTGACATCCTTACCTCAAGAAGCATTAAGTCTTGATACCGTCATCACCGAACATCATCGCTGCAGTCAGCAAGTGAGGGCCTTCTTCAAGTCAGTCATTCCATCATTTCATTTCTCGTCTTGCATACAAAACTATTTCAAAAACAACGTAGGAAGCACATACCGTGATGCAGTCGAAGCATGGTACGAAGAAGAAAAACGCAAGAAAGATCCGTCATACCAGAAACAGATTGCTCCCCGATTCGAATACAATCAATTCACCAGGGACTTCTTTGCCGATCCCGACAACAAGGGCAAGACCAGAGTCGATGCCATTGAAGCCTGAAATGAAATCAAGAAGCTTCCTGGTAGCAATAAATATGTAGCGGGTACGTAATGTGAAGAAGGTCCGTCCCTACAAAATGAGGAACGGACCTTCTTCTTTAATCATTCATCTATTGGAACGTAGCTTCTCCACCTCCAACTTCTCGAATTTCACTCTCCCCCCATCAGAAAATAAAGAAATACCTCGATCCTCAGCTCGCGGAAAAACCAAACTAGTATGAACAGTCCGACCACCATCAATAAAGACCTCCACACTCGTCTTATCAACCAAAATAGTAAGGTGTGCCTGTTGAGCAACTGAATCGAATGGTGCCTTGCTTTCTACAAATGTCTCTTCTCTGTCGGGTTGATCGGTGAATCTCCGGTTTAAGTATGTGTAGTCGCCTTCAAGTGATATTCCAGCATCAATATGTCGGGATCGATCTTCGGACTCGCGTAATCTGATGCCGACTTGATCAGCATCCTCCCAGGACACATCCGCCTCCAGCCGATAACTCTCCCCTTCAACATCCAGCTTCTTCATCTCATTCTCCAAAGTAACATTTTCAAACGTCTCCGTAGATTCCACCAACCCATCAAGTGCTTCAATAGGCTGGGAGACAAGATAATTCCCACTCTCAGTGTCCCCTTCCAGTCTGATTTCCCTCATGATCGAATCCGTCCCATTATACCCATCATGCTCCATCGTCGGAGTGTTGTCCGCATACGACCACTTATTCATCCAGGCAAACGCATAACGCTTCTCTTCTTTATCCTCAGACTGACCCACTTTAAAGGTCACGCCTCCGTACCAGTCGAAGCCGTAGTCCAGCCACCGGGGATCTGTCTGATCGGCTACGAATGTGCTGCCATTGAATTTCCCCGTCCAATAAGCATACGTATTCGGCTCCCCGATTGCTTCACCATTGGCACTCACACCAAGTACCCACTTCACCGTGCCATCGGGTGCCCTCATTTCAAATAGATCCGGGCATTCCAGTACGCCTAAATTCGATGTCTGAAAGTCCCCTGTAAATGTCCAGCCTTTTAGATTCTCAGATTCATAGAATCCGACCTTGGACCCTTCCGCCATGAGCATGACCCACTTATCCCGTTCGTCATCCCACACAACCTTTGGATCACGAAAATTTTCTACACCGGGGTTTTTCAGGACAGGTTCGTCACTGTAATTCTTGAAGGTCTTCCCCTCATCCGTGCTCACCCACATGTACTGTTCCTGCTCACCGGTCTCCCCTGTTGGCTGAGTCACGATGGCAATGAAGGCATCCTTTCCAAAACCGGCAGTATTCTCCCGGTCGATGACGACGGAACCTGACCATGGATCGCCGTTTACATTGGTGTATTTCTGGATCGCCACTCCCTGGTCTTCCCAGTGGATAAGGTCCTTGGATACGGCATGGCGCCACTCGGTCCCGTTTCCGTCCGGGTAGTCTTTGTTGTAGAGATAGTAGTAATGATATTTCCCTTTATAATAGACCGGCTTTTGAGGGTCGTTTTTCCACTTGTCCGGAGTTGTGAAGTGGTAGGAAGGCCGGTAGGATACATCCTTATTCATAACCGGTTCCTTCTCTTCCTCCTGAGCCTTCATCCACCATGCAGCCGCGCCAATCACCAGGACGAGCAGTACAATCAGCATGACAATTCCCTTCTTTCCTTTTACTAGATTCATTTTTCCACCACCTAATAAAAAAGAAAATGCCATCAATGACATTTCCTTTTTTTGAAGTTTGCTATTATTGCTCGTCGTACGTAATTTGACCTTGCTCCAGGATGCCGTCCTTCACAACAGAAGATTTCTTGTTGTTGATATCAAGCAGGAAGGATGGAGCGAATGTTGATTTGTGATCCTGGAAGTATCCACGGTTTGTCATGTAGCTGGTTACGACGAATTTGTCGGATTCTTTTTGCGGGATGACATAGTGTGCGTACGTCCAAGTGATATCGTTCGGATCCAGGTCCTGATGAAGAACGATTCCCGTTTTGTTCATTGGTTTGAACTCGCCTGTCAATGAGTCAGCCACATAACCAAGCATGTAGATGTCTTCATCGTCTGTGCCTTCAATGGTCATCTTCGATCCGCGTGTGCTCGTGAACAGGTAGAACTTGCCGTCTTTCTGGAAGATGTTCGGGCGTTCGATTTCGTCTGTCACCGTGTTCGATACAATCAGCGGCTTCATTTCTTTCTTGATCGTATAGTCATCGTTAATTTCGATGATTCCAATGGCACCGTTCGCAAGCTCTGCCAGATCTTTCTCCGGGCTTTCCTGAAGGGATTGGAATTCCTTTTGGAAGAAATTCATTCCGTTTCCGTAGTACGCACGGTTATAAAGGGAATCTTCTCCTGCGTAGCCGTACTCTGTCCCTGTGTTTGCTTCAAATACCAGGTATTTCTTGCCGTTTTCTTCGATGTAGTGCGGGTCACGCAGCGTATGGTTGTTCATGAAATTGCGGTCTTCAAATGCTTGTCCGACTGTTTCATATGTGTCCCCATCGCCGCCGCTGTAGATAGTTTTATGATCCTCGACACCGTCGATGTTTAATTCGTTATTCGCTTGTTCAGAGATATTCACTTGTGCTGTTGTCAATGATTGCCGTCCGAAAAGTCCCTTGCTTTCATTGAAGTCTCCGCGGTTTGTGTAGAATAAGCGGATGTCACCTTCTTCTGTGAAGAGGGCGGACCCTGACCATTCCTCTACCTGACCCTTTAACGTTTCATCGTTCGCTTTGTATTTATCTTCATCGTCGAAGACCCGGCCAGCATTCTTCCAGGCATCGATGGAGTCCTCGCCGACTTTCTTATAGAACATATAGACGAATGTATCATTGGCGTTCTTTGGGTCGCCAGCAAGCCCGAATACGATGTGATAACCATTATACTCAGCCACCGTGCCGTCTGCGTTTTGAAGAGGCCATGTATCCCATACATCCATTTTGATTTCATTTCCGTTTTCATCGACCTTGGTTGCCGATTCTACATTTTTGATGGAAGAAGCGTCGAAAGAAGGAACCTTGAATTGAGCGTCTTCCTGCTGCTCGACCATGTTCTTCATATCCTGGCGGGTGATCTGTGATGTGCCATATGTTTCTTTGTACCCTTTTTCAGAAGCCTTGCTGGCAGAAGCCGATGTGATGCCGCCTCCTAAAAGAATGGCTGCACTTAACGAAACAACTGTTGCTTTGCTTGCAAATTGACGATAGTTCATTATGTACTCCTCCTATAAGATCGTATTCCGTATGGCGAATCAAATTCGCCCTACATGTATAAGTATAGGAGGTGGCGCCTGAGCTGGATATGTCATGGATTGATGTCATTTTCGTCCTGAATTGATAAGGGGGAGGATGGAATCATACAGGTGACAAAAGTCGTATAAAAAAACGACCGTCCAATCCCGACGAGTCGTTTTCCTGGCCGAACCTAAGAAGTGGAAGACAAACACGCCCCTTCCTTCCAGGCCTTGTCAAACTCATCCATTGCTTCTTTCCTTGAGCTTTCTTGATCAATATAGTCCTGCATGACTTCCCCCATCTCCTGTTTGATGCATGGAGAGAAGGAAGACCAGTTGAAGGTGTCCGTTTCCTTGATCAACTGCAGGGTCTCCTCACCTAGCGGACCGATGTCCTTGACGGGGATGTCCTTGAAAGCAGGTATAAAATGAAATTTCTCCGTCAAGTATGCCTGTCCTTTCTCGGATGACACCATCCAGTTCAGGAACTTCTTCGCTTCACGTTTTTCCACCGGGGAGGACTGGGAATTGATGACCCAATAACCGGGGACGCCTGCCAATATTCTGCTCTCTTTACGATTTCCAAGGGGTACGGGGGCCATGCCAACTGATATCGCTTTTCCTTCTAAGAGCGGCTGGATCCAGTTGCCCTGCAGGATCATGGCGGCTTCTCCTTCTGTAAACCGTTCAAGCTCCGTATAATAATCCGTACTGGTCGGACGTTCATTTCCATATTGAACCGTCAGATCGATGAGGCTGAAAAGATCCTGGAATGCGGGATCATCACCGAAGTTTGCTGAACCATCGTCCAATTCCTGAGCGAATCCTTTTTCTGCCTGGGCAAAGGCGACGCTCGCCATGTGATGACCAAGCTTCCAATCCTCGTAATACCCGTTGGCAAAAGGCATGATTCCCTTTTCTTCCAGTTTGGCTGCCGCTTCTTCAAGCTCCGTGTACGTGGAAGGAGGTGATGAAATGCCTGCTCTCGCAAAGAGTTCACGGTTATAAACGATACCGAATCCTTCGATATTCATCGGCATACCGTATACCTTATGGTCCAGTGTGATCCCTGACAGTACATTTTCCGACGTCCTGCCTACCCACGGTTCATCTGACAAATTTTCTAGAAAACGGCTCCATTCTTTCGCTGCTTCCCTGCCGAGGTTGGTGAAGATATCCGGCCCTTCTCCTGCTGCAAGCTTCGCTGTGATATCGGAGTAATCATCCGCCGCTCCCCCTACTGTTTCCACTTTGATGGTGACTCCGGGATTCTCTTTCTCATAAGCGGATACCATGCCCTCAAACTCACTGGCGATTTCCACCTTGGGATTGCGAATCGTAAGGGTGACCTTTTCTTTTTCGGGCTCCGGCTCTTTTTTCTTTTCCGACTCACCGTAGCAGGCTGTCAATGTAACAGACAGGAAGCCTATGATGAAGGCTTTAAATAGTGCTGATTTCATGTTGATCCCCCGCTTGACCGGTACTCAAAAGGTGTCATACCGGTCACTTTTTTAAATAGCTTTGAAAAATATTTCTCATCCTGATACCCAAGCATGGTTGCGATTGAATAGATCGACTCCTCTGTCTCCAAAAGCCAAGATTTCGCCTGATTGATCCGGAGCTGCGTTACGAACTTCGACAGGGTCATGCCCGTTTCTTTCTTGAATGTCCTTGAGATATGCTCACGGGTGAGGAAAAACATCTTCGACAACTTTTCAAGGGAGATATCTTCCATATAATAAGTCCTTAAATAGGAGACGATTTCCTGATTCCGCCTTTCCGCCTCCATCTCATCGGGACGGCGGATCGTCCGGTACTGTTTTCGGTCAAGCTCACGGAATAATCCTTCGAACACATCCCCTATGCTTCTATGGGAGTCGAACTTGTCCTGGACGAGACGGACGGGGACACTTATATTTTTACTCACCCATTCTTCCACGTAAATCCACTGATCCTTTGCGGTTATGACGATGCACAGTCCATCCCGGTCAAGATAGGGAAATGCCCTGCCGATTCTTCTGGATCTGAGTTCCTCATCCAATGCTTCGATATGTACTTCGGGACGATGCTTTCCATAGAATGATAGAAGCGTCATGTCCATTTCCTCCTCATCAGGAATCAGGTTTGCAACCGCGTCCTCATCCATCCTCTCCCCTCTGCAGATGGCGGTGATGAGCTGACTTTCGCGCAGCCTCATCGCTTCTTCTAGGATCTCTTCCTTCTCGACTCCCTCAGCTGCTTCCACTTTCACTGCCTCCACGGCTTTTTCAAGGACTGCCTGAAACGCTTCTTCTTCGATTGGCTTCAGCAAATAATCGAAGCTGTTCAGCTGGATGGCTTTTCTCATGAACGTGTAGTCATCGTACCCTGTCACAAGGATGATCTTTCCTTTAAAAGGACGTTCTTTGATTTTTTCTATGAGCTCCATTCCCGACATCTTTGGCATTTTGATATCAGTAAAGACGATATCCGGCTCCTCTTTCTCTATAATTTCAAGTGCCTCTATCCCATTTGCCGCCTCCAGTAGTTCAGTGATGCCAAGTCTTTCCCATTCCCCAAGCTGACGGAGGACGTTCCTGACATTTCGTTCATCATCAACAATCATTGCTTTCATTCGATTTCCCCCTCTCTAACGATCTTCCAGGAATGGAAGCGTCATGGTGACTCTGAAGCCGTTCCCTTCCATTCGGTCTATGTCAAACGATGCTTCATCATTGAAATTCAACTGCAGACGTTCATAAATATTCTTCAGCCCGATCCCTGAAGTCACAGGAACTTTCATGTACAAGGATTCCTGTATCACTTCCAGTTCTTCGGCTGTCATGGATCCCCCGGTATTTTGAACGATGAGGGTCACCTTGTCCCCATCCCTTTTCCCCTGTATGGTCAGGGAAGAATGCTCATAACCTTCTTCATAGCTATGTTTGAAATAATTCTCCACAAGGGGCTGGAGGATCATACTCGGAATGGATGCAGAAAGCACCTCTTCTTCGACGTTGATATCCGCCCGGACTCCTTCCCCGAAACGTTCTTTCTGCAGAGAGAGATACGACTGGATATAGCTTAACTCACCCCTGACCGTGACCCACTGATCCGCATGCAGGGAATACCTCATCATCTTCGATAGGGAAGTGATGAGTTTGTACACGTCCTTTCCATTGGACCTGAGGGCGACAGCGCCGATTGTTTGAAGGGCGTTGAAAAGGAAATGAGGATTCACCTGGGACTTAAGGGCAAGGAACTGATTCGTCCGGCTTTCGATCTCCAGTTTATATTCCCGGTCGATATGCTGATTGATCCGGTGCATCATCTCATCCATATGTTTCTCCAAATGTCCTAGCTCATCTTTCCGGGAAGTGGTGAAGTAGATATCAAGATTCCCTCCTTCGATGCTCCTTACCTTTTCACTAAGGTGGATGATGGGCTTCGTAATGACATGGGAAATCACTATCACCATGATGACCCCGAGAGTCACGACACTGATCCCCAATAGAATATTCGAGTAGGCCGCTTCATTTACATCCTTGAACAGAGCGTCTTTCGGAATGATTTTCACGAGCTTCCACCCCTCCAGTTCACCTCCTAATTTCTCTTTCAGCAGGAGCTCATCGGGTGAGGCTTGGTGCTTGAATGTCTCCCTTTTTCCACTGGAATAGATGATGGTCCCCTCCTCATCCAGGAGGGCAACCCGGGCAGACCCCGTGTCGGATAAATGGTTGATCATCGACCCGTACGAATCCACCTCTATATCCATGGACAAAAACCCAAGAAATTCTCCCGTGAGGATATTCTTCACTTTGTGGTGAATGGTCAGAACCTCCGTCTCATCTGATTCAGGAATGATGGCAGCATTGGTGGCATTTTCGATTCTATGTGGATCTTGAATGAGATAATTCCGTTCTGACTCATAAAGCTTTTTGAAAATGAGATCCTCAAGAATATGTTCCTGTATTTTCGGCGCACTGAACTTCGAGCGATATACCGTCATTGCTTCCTGATCCCTGTTAAAATAAAAGCGAAGCTGACGGATATCTGGCCGGGTGACAGAAACAATCTTTATACTTCGCTCGAAAGAATCTTTCGGATCCCCTTTGAGTCCCTTCTCGAATACCCGCAGGACATCCGGATCGTTATAAAGGGAGTAAGGGAGCGAAATCATATCTCCAAAATTCCGTTCCAGCACAGCCCCGCTCTCCTTCAGCTCCTCCCTGCTCTTCTCGACCTCATGTTCCTCGACACTCGTCTTTGTGTTGCTGTAAATGATGAATACCGACAGAAAATACGGCAGGATGATGAACAGGATCAGCATCCCGAACAATCTGCTGCGGACACTTCTCATCGGTACCGCCCCCTTTCTTTCTGACAAAACACTATAATAGTGCCGGATGACCGTCAATGATCCGGAAGTCGCAACCAGTGGCTGAACATAGCCCATTTGCATTAGGCTGCACCCGGGGAAGCCGGTTTATGATTTTTGACAGGTTTCTGCTTCCCATGTTCAAGACACCGCTCGACTCTCACGCGCGTTGGTGTTGTTGTTCTTTACTATCTCTTCTTTCTCTAAAAATCTTTTTTTGTTTTCACGTCTGTTCTGTACTGTATTCATGACTGATTCACATCGTTTCGGGCATGGGGAAAGAGGGCTGCCATTTTAGGTGTATACCCCTGCCTCTAGTAATTGTTGAATTCGTACCTTATCACCATTTTGCGTTACCCCTTTCCGCTCCATCACCCATTAACCCTCAACCTTTATATAGAGATTTGAATCAAAACTGGATACCTTGTGATGAAAGTTTTATCCATTTGTTCTTTGCACATGATTCAACTTTATTATCAGAAAATTAACTTTATTTCCCCACACCCCCATCATATAATAAATATATCGAAACTAAAGGAGGCTGTTTTCATGAGAAACATTGCTTTGATAACCGTACAATCATATAAGGGTGGAACACCTTTTTAACGTTGACGGTCTTCCCCCTTATATGTGTTTTGTGAACTAACACATAAAGGGGTATATTATGTCATTTCCAGTGAAAAAATTTCTTTCGTATTACAAACCGTATCGTTCGATTTTTCTTATTGTGTTGTTCTGTGCGTTGATCACGTCTTCCCTGACTCTCGTTTTTCCGTTGCTTGTTCGTTATGTGACGAAGGATGTTCTCGCCGGGAGTCTTTCCACGGCTTTTACCGATGTCCTTTGGGTCGGCGTTTTGATGATTCTTCTTGTGATTGCCCAAAATATCGGCAATTATATTGTGGATTACAAGGGACATGAGATCGGGGCACGAATGGAGACCGATATGAGAGGTGAGTTATTCGCTCATCTCCAGAAGCTTTCTTTCAGCTTTTATGATAAAGAAAAGACGGGCCGGTTGATGAGCCGGGTGACGAATGATCTCTTAATGGTATCGGAGCTTTATCATCACGGACCGGAAGATTATGTGAAGTATTTAGTTCGTTTTATTGGAGCGTTTGGGATTCTGTTCTTTATCAATGCTCCTCTTACCCTTACCGTCTTCTGTTTCTTTCCGGTCCTCGGTTTCTTTTCGCTTTATTTCAATAAGAGGCTGAACCGGGCGTTGACGGATAACAAAGAACGGATTGGCGATATCAATGCCCAGGTGGAGGATTCCTTATCCGGTATTCGCGTCGTTCAGTCGTTTGCCAATGAATTTCTTGAAATCAGTAAATTCAACCGGGAGAACCAACGATTCCTGGAGAGTCGGAAGGGAACCTATCGTGCAGAAGCTTACTTCTATAACGGGACGGAAGCATTCATTCAACTGATTACGATCACCATCGTCATCTTCGGATCCATTCAGATTGTGAATGCGTCCCTGGACCTGCCTGATTTGATCACCTTTCTGCTGTATATAGGCTTTATGATCGAACCGATCCAGAGGCTCACTCATATGAGTACGCAATTCCAGGAGGGGATCACAGGTTTTCAGCGGTTCATGGAAATCATGAACACCAAACCGGTCATCGAGAATGAGCCTGAAGCAAAGTCTCTCTCTAACGTGAAGGGACACATTTCATTGAAACACATATCATTTCATTACGACTCGTCCTTAGAACCGGTATTCAAAGATCTTTCTCTGGAGATTCTTCCAGGTGAATACGCAGCTATCGTTGGACCATCCGGAGCCGGAAAGACGACCCTTAGCTCCCTCATCCCGCGCTTTTATGACGTCACGGCTGGCGGGATTTATGTAGATGGTGAAAATGTGAAAGGCGTGGACTTGAAGTTCCTTAGAAGCAACATCGGGATCGTGCAGCAGGATGTGTACCTTTTTTCAGGAACCGTCATGGATAATATCCGCTACGGGCATCCGGAAGCGACAGACGAAGAAGTGATGATGGCTGCCCGGCAGGCGAACGCCCACGAATTCATAACACGTTTGCCACAAGGGTATCATTCCGAGATCGGACAGCGTGGCGTGCGATTATCCGGAGGACAGAAACAGCGGGTCAGTATCGCCCGTGTCTTCTTGAAGAACCCGCCCATCCTCATTCTCGATGAAGCAACGAGTGCCCTGGATAACGAAAGCGAAAGCATCGTCAAGGAATCCCTGGAGTCACTGGCAAAGGGAAGAACGACGCTCGTGATCGCCCATCGTTTATCGACCATCCGAAACGCTGAAAGAATTGTGGTTTTGTCAGATGGAAAGATTGTTGAGGAAGGGACCCATGAAGCATTACTAAAACAAGAAGGTCCATATTCCAGACTGTATTCGAAGCAGTTTGAGTTTCAAGTTTAAAGAAGGCTCTCCCACCGGAATGGTGGGAGAGCCTTTCAGATTCACTTATTTCACTTCCACCGAAAAGAGATCAGAAAAGGGTTACCCATTCAACCTCTCCCTCTTCATAAGCATCCCCATCGGAAGATACGTCACGAAAAACACCACAAGTGCCGCAATTTCCAGAGTGATATAATACATGACACCCGAACCGAAAAAGGAAAGGATCGTTTTAGATTCTGTCGGATTGGCTAAGTAGAAGAAATTCGTGTCGAGAAGTTGGTTAAGAAAGAAGATCGGCAGGGCAAGAAGATTGACCATCAGGAAGCCGGTCCATACAGCTTTTCTTGGCACCCGGTATCCCTCATACACGATGAAATATAGGACGGACCACGCAATGGCTCCATGGTGAAGGAAGTATTTAAGAAAGCGAAAGTGAGGAAATTGATATGCCATTTCAGGTGTTACCATACTTAAGATGGGAGGAAGAAATCCAATAAAGAACAGCAGATAGAATGCCTTCTGATTCGGCTTCAGGAATAAATAAATCGCGATAAAGGTACTGACGGAACAGAGCTGCAGAGGCAGATCCCCCACCTCCCAAGTCCCTGTTGCGACGAGCCAGATATGCCACGATACTTCTGACAGAACCAACATCCAGAATAACGTCCCCTTCATGTATGACTGATACCTCTTCAGGAAGCGTCTAAAGTATACAAGCATAAACGATATAGCCACAAACATCAAAAGCACAGCAATATGTGGAACAGAAAACAACTCGAACGTACGCATCTCTGTCACCGAAAACATCATGCCACCCCTTTTCTTTTTGAAAGTGGTTATCATGAATAGTCTATTCGGCTTATAGGTTGATTAAGAATGGAGTTTACAAATAGAAAAAGCCCCCTTAAAAGGGGGACCCCCATCCTACATCGTAAACGGCGGAATGTAACGTCCATCCACATCCGTGAATCCATACTCCTTCGCCAAGTTACCGGCTTTCAACACGTGACCCGTCTTCTCCATCACCCCTGGATCCATCGCTAGCGAGGTGATGGCACGTCCAACATAATAAGGGGTCTCCGATTTTCTTAAGTCTTCAGATTCCTGCCAATGTTCCTCGTCCACTCCCATATGGTCGAGTACAAGCTCTGTCCTCATGAATCCCGGCGAAACGGCAAGGACCGCGATATTATCTGCTTTTAGTTCTTCTGAAAGTCCGTACGCCATACGCACCAGTGCATTTTTCGCCAGATCATAATAGAACTGCCCCGTGTATTTGCCATCATCCCAGAAAGTCGTGTGAATGATGAGAGCTTCTTTATTCTCACGGAGCAACGGGATGGCAAAGTGATTTGTCGCCAGCTGAGCCCGCACCCCGGCCGTGAACATCGTATCCCAATTGGTAAGCGGCAGTTCCCAGAACGGTCCCGGATTCACTCCGATGTCATGGGCTCCCCACACATTATTAATCAGAATATCCAACTTGCCTTGTTCTTCACGGATTTGCTTAATGACCGCTTCTGTTTCTGAATCAATGGTATGATCACAACGAACAGCATTCCCCTTCCCACCAGCCTCTTCTATTTGAGAAACCGTGTCGTCAATCGTTCCAGGAAAGTTTTGCGTGGAATTCCCTTTTGTGCTGCGTCCCGTGACATATACCGTTGCTCCGGCTTTCCCCAATTCAACGGCAATCGCGCGTCCTGCTCCCCTGCTTCCTCCCGTAACGAGTGCAACCTTACCAGTCAGTGATTTCATATATCCCATTCCTTTCATCTTGTCAGATACGTTCATTATACGATCCTATTCTTGACACCAACTGTCATATTTAATTAAATAAAACTAATCCATTCATGAAAAAGGTGAAAAAATGAGAGGCGACCGACTTGTATCCATCCTTTTATTATTACAAACACACGGCCAAATGACTGCAAAAGAACTGTCAGAGAGATTGGAAGTTACCGAGCGGACGATTTACAGGGACATGGACGCACTGAGCGGAACAGGGATCCCCGTGGTGTCAGAGCGTGGCAAAAACGGGGGGTGGTCCTTACTCAAAGACTATAAGACGGATCTGACCGGTTTGAAGGAATCGGAAATCCGTGCTTTATTCGTTTCTCCTTCTATTCATCTCTTGGAGGACCTCGGTCTGACACGTACGACCGAAGAAGCACGGAACAAACTGATTGCCTCCCTCCCAGACACTTACCGTAAGAACGCGAAGGATGTTTGGAACCGGATCCATATCGACACAAGCTCCTGGCGAAAGCAGAAAAACAAGACTGCCTCCCTTGAAATCATCAAAGAGGCGATATTTCAGGAAATCAAATTATCAATCACTTACGAACGTGCCGATGGGGAAACGGATGACCGCGTGGTAGAACCACTCGGGCTCATAGCGAAGGGTGACCTCTGGTATCTCGTTGGAACTAAACAAAACGGGGATATCCGAAATTACAGGGTCTCCCGCATCCAATCAGCCGACCTTATGGACGAAACGTTTGAGAGACCTAAAGGATTCGACCTTGCTCAGTACTGGTCATCCTCCACCCGATCCTTCATTCAGAAACTTCCCTCTTATGAAGTGAATGTCGAGGTCTCACCAAAGGTTTTATCTAGACTCACATTCACCGGACGATTCGCCCGGGTCCTTGAAGTCGGAGAACGAAATGGGCCATCCTGGATACCCGTGACCCTTTCGTTTGATACAGAAGAAGAAGCAAAGGGATATCTTTTGGGGTTTGCCGACCAGGTTAAGGTAATAAAACCCCACGGCCTGAAAGAGAAGATCCTTGAGATGGCTGAGGCTGCCGTTTCATTTTATCAAGGAAAGGAATAATTCTCCGATACGTTATAGAAAAACGAATGCAGAATTCCCATGATAAACACCATTTCACTTGCCGACTTTGGTATTACTCCATTTCCATCATGTATTTAATGACCTTAGGACACGGAAGAAAAAGTATCCCTTTGAAAAAAAAAGGGTTGGGCCTATCTACTTCCACCCTTCCCTTCCTTTTTCATCTCTTTTCTCCAATAGCGATTAACTCATCAAGGAACACGTCCAGATCTCCCACTAACACTCCCCCATGTCCTGTACACATCACGCACGGATCATATTCCTTCATGATTCTAAGTCCAGTCAGAAATTGTGGTAAATCCCCCTTTGAAACCCCACCACCTTGAAGGAATTCAATCCAGGCTTGTCTTAGGTCATCTCCTTTTGAGACAAGCCCTCCATCCGACAAAGGATCCCCAAAGAAACAGAGAAAATCCCCCGTGAATAGTGTTCTGGTGGGCCGATGAAAGAAAATAACAGAACCCGGAGAATGATAGCCGACTCTGGTATATTCATAATTCCCTATCGTTCCCCTATCAAGGAGCTCACTACTGATGGAAGACGCAGCCGTGAAAGTCTCATCTGCATGAATGACTTTCTTTGCCTCAGTGAATAACGACACCCCTCCCACATGATCCTCATGACCATGGGTAACGAGCATCAGCTTTACATCGTTAGCCGTATTCCCGATTTTGTTTAAGGCGTGCTGAAGAAACACCGAGTGACCTTCTTTACACGAATCGACCACTGTCAATCCAGTATCCTCCTGAATAAAGTAAGCATTCGTATATGTATTCCATTCAGCATCCCAAATCGCCACCACATATATTTGATTGTTCACCTGTTCTAATAGATAATCCACTTACACTCACCCTCCAGATTTCCACGTTAATCAATTCAACAAATAGGGAGAATTCTCCTTTTCATGGGAGAAGTTAGTATATAAAACCTTGGATGAAAACCATGAGTAAGAAAGCCGCTACGCCAAAAAACAGATAACTTCGATACGATTTCCGATCTTTCTGAAGATCTTCTGCTCCCATGATTACGATGAGGACCGCCAACCCAGCCATGGTAAAAGGAAGCAATTCGTTATTATTTGAAATCAATCCATAGAGTGATAGTGCCAGAACGATGATGCTTATTGTTTTTCTTAATTTTTTCAGCACAGCTGATCCCTCTTTTCCTCTTATGAAAATAATGTCTTCGAGATAAGGGGTAAGATTGGTGCATCCATTTCAATGCATAATCCTCAATTATTTTTATAAAATTGCTTAAACACCTAGAATTCATCCTTATTTTACCACATCAGATGAATTCATCCATAAATAAAACGCCCTGTCTCAGGACGTCTGTTTTCTCACCTATTCAATCTCTTTCACAACCTCTGCCATCTTCTCCGGTCTTCCATCTGGCAGATTCCGATAGATATCCCGCGCCATATCAATTCCTGTATTTCCATCATATAGCCCGGTCATGACCAGTACGGGTGATTTAATCGCCATCCAATCACACATGTTGCCTGACCCACAGCGGGTCAGGCAACATCGTTTTTATCAATCTATAATGATCCTACTTTGCATCCTTATCAGGCTGATGAATCCCGAATGCATTGCCTTCCGTATCTATGTAGTAACCTTGCCAAGCCATACCAGGCAGGGCGTACTTAGGTAAGGCAACCTTGCCCCCATGTTCAAGGATAAGTTTCTCCGTTTCATCATAATTTTCCACACCCATCGTACACGAATAGCTGTTCATCGGTTGATTCGGTTCTGGTGGAGGACTTTGACGCTGCATCAACGCACCATTGATCCCCATCTCATTTTCATCCCCTGTAACCGCACCAAAGTAAGGCATTCCGGCGAATTCACTCCAGTCTTCGAACTTCCAGCCGAATACTTCTCCATAAAACGTCTTTGCTCTCTCCATTTCATCCACGTGCACTTCGAAATGTACCATTCTTCCCATTGTTCATACCTCCCTGGTTTCTATCATTCATTATAATCATTTCGGTATCCCTGGGAGAAACCCTTCTTTTTTTAAAAAATATCCCAATGAATCAGGGCTATTCCACCTTTATTGAGATTTCTGCACCAACAGATCCTTCAGCTGCTCACGCAGTGCCCTCTTCAGGAATTTACCCACAGATGTTTTCGGGATTTCATCCATAAAGACAATCTCATCAGGAAGCCACCACTTCGCGAATTGCGGGGCAATGAAATCGATCAGCTCTTGTTTGCCGACTTGACCCTTATAAGGTTCCTTCAACACGACGCAGGCAACCGGGCGTTCCTGCCACTGCTCGTGAGGGACTGCCACGATACTCGCCTCGAACACGGTATCATGTGCCATTAACGCGTTCTCAAGGTCAACGGATGAAATCCATTCCCCGCCACTCTTGATCAGGTCTTTTGTCCGGTCGACAAGCTTGATGATTCCCTCTTCATCGACGGTCGCAACGTCACCTGTGTAGAGCCAACCATCCCTGAACGCATCCTGGGAACGCTCGTCCTTATAATATTCATCCGCAATCCACGGGCCACGGAGCAGAATCTCACCCATTTCCTCACCGTCCCATTTTACTTCTCCATTGATTCCCACCACTTTCATTTCAAGTCCTGGAACAATGAGCCCTTGCTTTGAACGGATATCAAGGATTTCCTCTTGATCAAGCTCCGTCTGATAGCTCTTAAGTCTTGAAACCACTGCAAGGGGAGCCGTCTCAGTCATGCCGTAAGCATGAAGGAATGGAATGTTGTACTTCGTTTCAAACGCTTTGATCATTCCCCGAGGCGCTGCTGATCCGCCACATACGATGGATCGTAGGGAAGAAGTTGTGTAGTCCCCTTTTTCCAGTTCATTGAGAAGTCCAAGCCAAATCGTCGGGACTCCCGCGGTGAAGGTGACTGCTTCCTCTTCAATCAGTTCAGCCAAGAGCTTTGGAGTAAAAAGCGGACCAGGCAAGACTTGCGTCGAGCCGAACCAGGTTGCAGCGAAAGGCATTCCCCATGCATTGGCATGGAACATAGGCACGACCGGCATGACCACATCTCTTTCAGACAAGGCCGCCGTATCCGCCAAACCGAAAGCATAGCTATGCAGAACAATTCCTCTATGGGAATAGACAACGCCCTTGGGTAGACCCGTGGTGGCAGATGTATAGCACATTCCGGCAGGTTCATTTTCATCGATATCCTTTACGAATTCGAAATTCGGACTGGCTTCGCGCAACAGTTCTTCATAGGAAAAGACGGGTTCCAGTGTCGTTTCCGGAAGCTCATCTTTGTCGGTCATGATGATATAGGCTTCCACTGTTTTAAAGTGGTCCTTGCTTTTCTCAATGAGGGGCAGTAAATCCTCATCGACTAATAACACCTTGTCTTCCGCATGATTGACAATGTAAGATACATGTTCAGAAGACAGGCGGATATTGATGGTGTGGATAACCGCTCCCATTCCTGGTGCGGCAAAGTAGGCCTCCAGATGGCGGTGATGATTCCACGCAAATGTCCCGACTCTGTCTCCTTTCCTCACACCCAGATTCTCAAGCGCACTCGATAGCCTCCGTGTACGTTCACCGATTTCCTTATACGTTAAACGATGGATTCCAGAAAGTGTCCTTGAAACGACCTGCTTTTTTGGAAAAAACTTTTCGGCTCTCTCCAATAGAGAACCTACTGTTAATGGAACATTCATCATACCAACATTTCCCCTTTCGCTTCTCTTAATCTATTACACCTTGCTTCTCCCAATCCAGTATCTGCTCATCCGTGACGTCAAGCCAGTCTCTCAGAATCTCTTTAGTCTGTCCCCCTTTTTCCGGAGGCGGTGTGACAGCCCCCCGATTCAAATCCCCGTACATGTTCACTTGCCCGTCCGTTGTAACAAATCCCTTTTCTTTATAAACAGGGTATTCAACAAGCTCTCCCGCATCCAAAACCGGGGTAAGACAGCAGTCCACTTCCTGGCCAAAGACTGACCACTCCGATCGTGTTTTGCTCCTAAACAAATCGACCAGTTCACAGTATACGGGATTTTCCGTTTCCGGCTTCGAGTAGTGTGCTGACAGCCAGTCCTCCCTGCCAAGAGCCAGACAAAAGTTCCGCCAAAATTTCGGCTCCAGTGCAGCGAGGCTGACAAATCCCTTATCCTTCGTTTCATACAGACCGTATGAAATCACGTTACCGTTTAAAACCTGAATACCACGTGGGTATCCTGTTTCCTTTTCAATCAGGACATGATTGGTCATCAAAGAAGCCATGCTCTCTGCAAGAGAAACGCAGTGATAGCTTCCTTCTCCTGATATCCCCCTTGCCACAAGTCCGGCCAGGAGCCTTTCGCTTGCAGTTAATCCGCCGATATAGTCGGCAAAAATATGGCTCGGATGAACCGGTCTTCCGCTCTTGTCCTTCAGCTGTGCAAGGGCCCCGCTCACACTCATATAATTCAAATCATGACTTCCGAGCTGAGACATCTTCCCACTGTTCCCATAGCCAGTGATGGAGCAGTAGACTATGGCAGGATTGATGCTCATGACCTCTTTGTAACCAAGACCAAGCTTTTCCATTACACCGGGCCGGAAGCTTTCAATGAGCACATCAGCCTTTTCGATCAGGTCAAGGGCAATCTTTCTCCCTTCTTCCTGTTTTAGATTCAAGACGATGCTTTTTTTGCCACGGTTATGAGCGTTGAACACCAAGCCGTTTCCATTATGTCTTGCCGGATCTCCTTCCGGGGATTCTATCTTGATCACTTCCGCTCCAAGTTCCGCAAGCCGCAGGGTGGTAAAAGGGCCCGGTATATAGTTGGTAAAGTCGATTACTTGAATGCCCTTCAGCATGGTCGGATTTCACACCTCCTTGTTTGAACCTGTTCATTCGTGCCCGGAACAGGATTTCATTCTTAACCGAGCCGCTCGATGATGGTGGCATTCGCCATTCCATGGCCTTCGCACATGGTCTGTAATCCATAACGGCCTCCCGTTCTTTCAAGCTCATGCATCATGGTAAGCATCAAGCGTGCCCCACTTGCACCGAGCGGGTGACCGAGGGCGATCGCTCCGCCATTCGGGTTTAGTTTCTCAGGATCCGCTCCTGTTTCCTTGAGCCAGGCCAGTGGCACAGAGGCAAAGGCTTCGTTGACCTCAAACACATCAATATCTTCAAGCGTCAACCCTGACTTTTTCAGTACTTTTTCAGTTGCCGGGATCGGTCCTGTCAGCATCAAAGTAGGGTCAGAACCGACAACCACTCGTGTATGGACCTTGAAGCGTGGTGTCAAGCCCAGTTTCTCTGCCTTTTCCCGGCTCATCAATAGAAGGACGGCTGCTCCGTCACTGATTTGGCTCGCGTTTCCTGCATGGATGACACCGTCTTCCTTGAAGACCGTCTTCAAGCCGGCCAGAACGTCTGGAGTCGTCCCTTCCCTTGGACCCGAGTCCTCGGTCACAGTGGTGGTTTCCCCATTTTCATCAGTGACTTGAAGTGGCATGATCTCCTTTTTGAAATGTCCTTCAGCCTGTGCCTTCAACGCCCGGCGATGGCTTTCGGCCGAGAATTCGTCGAGTTCCTTTCGGGTAAATCCATATTTCTCGGCAATCCGTTCGGCTGATAATCCTTGATGGATGATTTCGTAGCGTCCTTTTAGCTTCGGGCTAAACGGGACGGCTTCCCCATAGTTGGATCCCATCGGTACTCTGGACATATTCTCCACGCCGCCTGCAATCACGACATCCATGTCCCCTGCTAAAATCGCCTGTGCGGCAAAATGGACAGCCTGCTGGCTCGAGCCGCATTGCCGGTCAATGGTGGTCCCGGGTACTTCTATCGGAAAGCCCGCTATCAAAGCAGATACACGGGCAATATCCCCTGCCTGTTCCCCTGATTGAGACACGCAGCCAAGAATCACATCTTCCACGAGTCCAGGGTCAATCCCGGCCCGTTTGACCACCTCTTCAAGGACCTGTGCCGCCAGATCATCGGGGCGGATATCCTTTAATAACCCCTTCCTTCTTCCTACAGGTGTCCTCACACCTTCAACAATGACCACTTCACGCATGTTTCATCTTCCTTTCTGCTTTTGAAATCCCGTACTCTATAAACCTAAGTTCTTCGCAATAATCGTCTTCATGATTTCATTGGTTCCTGCGTATATGCTCGCAACTGGGATATCCCGGAATCTCCTCGCAATCTCGTATTCTTCCATATATCCATATCCCCCATGGAGCTGCATGCATTCAGCTGCTATTTTCTTGGCACTGTCGGTCAGCTTCCACTTGGCCATGGACACCTTGGTCTCGATATCTTCCCCTGCGATATGCTCAGCAATCAGCTGATCAAGGAAGGCCCTGCCCATTTCGATTTCTGTCGCCATTTCCGCGATTTTGAACTGAGTATTCTGGAATTTGCTCACCGGCTTTCCGAAAGCATCACGGCTTTTCACATAATCGATGGTCTGGTTCAGCATCACTTCCGATGCCGTCTGTGCGGCAATGGCCACGAGTAAGCGTTCCTGCTGGAGTTTTTCCATCAAATAAACGAAGCCTTTCCCTTCTTCTCCAAGCAGGTTTTCTTTCGGTACGACACAGTCCTCGAAAATGAGTTCCGCCGTATCCTGAGAGTGCAGTCCTACTTTGTTCAGCTTCCTTCCCCGTGAAAAACCAGGAGCATCCCCCTCGATTACCAGCAGGCTGACCCCCTTATGCTTTGGGCTCGCTTTTGGATCCGTTTTACAGGCGACCACAATCAGATCCGAGTGAATCCCATTGGTGATGAAGGTTTTGGCACCATTGACGATATAGTGATCTCCTTCAAGGACCGCCGTTGTCTTGATATTCGCAAGATCCGATCCTGTTCCCGGCTCTGTCATCGCAATGGCCGTAATGATTTCCCCCGTCGCGCATTTAGGGAGCCAGCGTTGTTTCTGCTCTTCCGTTCCATAAGCTGTGAGATAGGGAACCACAATATCATTATGAAGCCCGATGCCAACAAGACCGGACCCAACTCGCTCTATCTCTTCATTGATGATGACGGAGAATCCCCAGTCCACTTCACTCCCACCATATTGTTCCTCGATATCCGGGCAGAGATAGCCCTGCTCTCCCATCTTCGTCCAGAAGGAGCGGGGAATCATCCGCTCCTCCTCCCATTGATCGTAGTAAGGATACGCTTCCTTTTCTAAAAACTTCCGTAATGACCGCCTGAACATGACGTGATCATCTGTTAAATATAGGTGTTCCATGTTACCCTCTCCTCTATGAAAATCACATTTTAGTTATTGTTTGACTCCGTTAAGAGACTGGCGGAGCTGAAATTTTAATATTTTCCCGGAAGCATTTCTCGGCAGGGCATCTTCCACAAAGATTCTTCTTGGAATCTTGTAGCCTGCAAGCTTCTGACGACAGAAGCTTTTCAATTCCTGTTCATCAATGCTTGCACCCTGTTTCGGTACGATGACAGCACAGACGGCTTCTCCCCACGTTTCATCAGGGAGCCCGATGATTGCGGCCTCAAGCACTGAAGGATGCTCATAAAGGACTTCCTCGACTTCGATGGAATACACATTTTCCCCGCCTGAGATGATCATATCCTTTTTCCGGTCTACTAGGGTGATGTAGCCTTCCTCATCAATAGTCGCGAGATCCCCTGTATACAGCCAGCCATCCTTCAGGGTTTTCCCCGTTTCCTCGGGCTTCCTATAATATTCCTTCATGATCGACTCACCCTTAAGGATGAACTCTCCGACCACACCTGGTGTAATGTCCTTCCCTTCCTCATTGACCACTCTCGCTTCGGTCAAGAATGCGGCTTTTCCACCTTTTCCGAGATGAGTTTTATGGCCCTCCGGATCTAACAGGATTCCCCCTGGTCCCGCTTCCGTCAACCCGCAAAGATTATAAAACTGGTCTGTCTTGAACAATTCGATGCTCTTCCGGACGACCTCAGGGGCCATCGGTGCTGCACCATATCCACAACGTTTAATCGAAGACAGGTCATAATCGGCGGCATTTGGCACCTGGAGCATAAAGGTATACATGGCAGGTACCCCAAAGAAGTGGGTGATCTTATGCTCCTGTATCGCTTCAAGGGTCTTCACCGGATGAAAATCCCTGTGAATGACATGGGTCGCTCCCAGTACGACCCCTGAGAGAAGGAACAGATTCAGCTGGGCGGAATGGAACAACGGCGCAATATGAAGGAAGTTCTCTTTCTCGTTGATGCCCATGCTGATCATCATCGTAAGCCCGACATTGAATACTCGCTTATGATCGAATAAGGCTCCTTTAGGTCTTCCCGTCGTACCGGATGTATATAAGATTTCCAGATCATCATCGTCTCTGACTTGAACTGACGGATCCTCTGTATTCGAAACGGGCACCCGGTCGAATGAATGATGCCCCACTGTTTTCGGAGTTCCCGTTGTAATCACATGCAGGACATGTGTACCTTCCCTGGCAGAAGTGACGGTCTCCTCGAATTCTTCGTCACAGAAGACGACAACCGATTCGGACTGTTCGAAAATATAGTGAACCTCCGATGACGTCAGACGGAAATTGACAGGCACGATCACCGCCCCGATCTTGGCACCTGCAAAGAAAGCAAGCACGAACTGATCAGAATTCTTCATCATCAGTGCCATCTTGTCACCTTTACGGATCCCGAGACCAAAAAGACCATGGGCAAGTTTATTCACTTCTTCGTTCAACTGCTTATACGTATAAGTTCTTCCTTCACATACAACCGCCAGCTTCTCCGGCTTCTTTCTCGCATTTTGTGCTAAATAAGAACCGATATCCATTATCCATTTCCCCCTATTGATCAAATATCTGAAAACGCATTCATTCTTATTTATGCAATAATTGTGCCAACTTTCAGAAAACGGAAATCATAGGAATCATACGATGGAATAGCAATCAAGGTGTCCAGAAATTGGACACCTTGATTTGGACAGTTTCTACGAACGGCTTAACCGTTCTATACGGACAGCTGGTACTTCTTCAGTTTTTCATACAATCCTGAACGACTGATCCCAAGTAGCCTGGCTGCCTGTGCTTTGTTTCCATTTGACTGATTCAGGGCTTTTTTAATAGCGCCAAGTTCCGCATCCTCTGCAAGACTGACGGTCGGCATCGGTGGTTCTGAAACCTTCGAGACCAGATAATCCGGAAGGTCTTCCACCTGTATATTTCCATGCTCAGCAAACGTCATGGCACGCTCAAGTACGTTTCGAAGTTCCCGTACATTTCCCGGCCAGTCGTATTGAAGTAGCGCTGTGTTCGCTTGGGCAGAAATGCCGGTGATGCTCGTGCCAAGCATGGAATTGAGATCAATCATGAGCTTATGGGTGAGATGTTCCACATCATGAGCACGTTCACGTAATGGTGGAATATTCAAGGAGATGACGTTCAGTCTGTAGTAGAGATCCTCCCGAAATTCCCCTTCCTTCACCATTTTCTCAAGATTCCGATTGGTTGCCGCAATGATCCGCACATCTACCTTGATGCGTTCATTTCCCCCGACCCGATAAAATTCACACTCCTGCAGAACTCGTAACAGCTTGGCCTGAAGCGCAATCGACATATCGCCGATTTCATCGAGAAACAGCGTTCCCCCATTGGCCAGGTCAAATTTCCCGACTTTTCCGCGCTGCTTCGCTCCAGTAAAAGCACCTTCCTCATACCCGAAAAACTCAGATTCAAGCAAATCCTCAGGGATCGCTGCACAGTTGACAATGACAAATTTGCCCTCGCTTCGGGCGCTGCTGTTATGGATGGCATGGGCGAACAATTCCTTTCCTGTCCCGCTGTCCCCTCTAAGCAGCACAGTCGACCTGCCCTTCGCTGCTTTGGCCGCACTTTTCTTTAATTTCTCCATATAAGGATATTCACTGAGTATGTGATCCCAGGTGAACCGCGCTGCTTCGGACTTTTGCAGCTGCTGGTGGTAGAAGCTTGCCTTGTTTTCAGCCTTTTGCAGCCTCTTAAACAACTCGCTTACCTCATTTAATTGACGGAACATCACCTTCCCGATGGCCCCGATGACCCTTCCATCCTTCTTGATCGGAATTCTGTGCACAATATATTTAATGCCTTGCCTTTCGTAAAAATCACTGATTTCAGCCGTTTCCGTCTTAAAGACATTCCGTAGCTTCAACTGGGGCAGCACACTGTCCACATCCCGATGCAACACCTCTGTCTTCTCGAGGTTGAAAAGCTCAAGTAATGGTGGACTCACCATTGTGATGGTATTCCGTTCATCCGTCATCAAGATGCCATCGTACGCATGCTCTAATGTCGTTTCAATGGTGAGCTTCAATTTTTTGACCGTTTGCAGCTCCTCAGCCATCTTTTCAATTTCAGAAATATCCTGGAAAAGAACGATTTTTCCTTGCTTATGGTTCACGGTTTCATAGGTCGAAATATGCATGATGCATTGATACGTTTCATCATGGTGATGTCCATGGTTTTCAATTTCCATGCCTGGAAATACTTCCTGAAGATTGTGAGAATGAATGGAGTCGATGGTGCGTCCCGTGATCTTCGAAAACGCTTCATTAGCATAGATGATCTGTAACTGTTCATCTGTCATCAATACGCCCACACCCGAATGCATCAAGATGGTTTCCAGCTGATCCTTTAAGGTATTGGCTGATTTCAATAACGTCATCACCATTTCTGTTTTGGTCAGTAATCCCATCACTTTGCCTTCCTCATCCAGGACGATCCCCGTTCCCGCCTTGCTGGTTTTCACCAGCTCTTCGATTTCGTGATAGGGCGTATCTACCCGAATCGTTCGTGTATCCTTTTTTATGTATGCTTTGATCGGTGTCTCAAGCGGCATCTGGTCCAGGATCATTTGATATAATCCGCTGCGTGTGAACACACCCTGAAGGTTCCGATTACGGTCTGTAACCGGCAGGAGGTTCCACTTCTTTTCCTTTATGATAAGAATGGCGTCTTTCAATGTGCTATCTTCCGTCATCACACAATCGACCGGCGTGACCATATCCCGGAACTGAATCATTACAATCCCCCTTAATTAAAATCTGAAAATTCAATCTGTTACTTTTATTATAAAGCTTTGGGTAATAAAGGTCACTTCTTCAATTTCTTATTGGGTACAATGAAAAAATAATGGGAAGCAAAACAAAAAAGATCAGAGGCTTTGAAACCCCTGATCTCGCAATCTATCTACTTTTAGTATCCCATTATTTGGGCTGCATGCGAATGGCACCGTCGATACGGATGGTCTCCCCGTTCAGCATCGGGTTTGTCAGGATACTTCCCACCAATTGGGCATATTCATCAGGATGTCCCAGACGCTTAGGGAATGGAACCATTTTTCCAAGTGATTCAACTGCCTCCTCAGGTAACGATTCAAACATTGGCGTATGAAACAATCCTGGCGCGATCGTCATCACCCGGATACCGTACGAAGCAAGTTCCCTTGCGATCGGGAGAGTCATTCCGACGACTCCACCTTTCGAGGCACTGTAGGCAGCCTGTCCGATCTGTCCTTCAAATCCAGCAACCGATGCCGTATTGATGATGACACCCCTCTCACCCAATTCGCCCGGTTCATTCTTCACCATTTGTTCCGTTGCCAATCGGATCACATTGAATGAGCCGATTAAGTTAATCGATATCACCTTCGAAAACGTATCGATAGAATGAATGCCTTTTCGTGATATCAGCTTGGATGCAATTGCGATGCCTGCACAGTTGATAACCGTATTAATACTTCCGAAAGACTCCACAGCTTTTTGAATAGCGTGGGAAACTTCCTCCTCACTACTTACATCGGTCCTGACAAACATACTTCTTTCTCCCAGTTCTTCCACTAGCGATTGGCCTTTTTTATCGGATAAATCCAATATGGCTGCTCTCCCGCCCTCCTTGATGATCTGCCTCACTGTCGCTTCCCCTAGCCCTGACGCTCCGCCTGTCACGATGGCGATTGATTCACTGATTTTCATTGAATGGCCTCCCTCTTTTATCTATTCAACTTTTAAATTGCAAGAATTGTGCCAAGCTTGATTTGGCCGTATTTATAACTGGAGGAGGTCCCAAACTGTCCAGAATAAGGACACATTGGACACTGAACATTCGTGACAATACACGACAACCTGGTACCATCCGTGCAAAAACCTGAATTGAAGTAAGATCAGAACCCTTCAAAATTAATTACAAATTCTATGATCCAAATCCCATTAGAATACGTTTCCTTCATGCCTCTCTATCAAGAATGAAAACCGAGAAACCCATTTGTGTGAAAAATATGAAGTCCAATTGTCCATTGTGTTACAAATCAACATTTTTTCACATTTACCAACAATCATTCTCTTGAATAACCTATGATCCTTCCATACTATTTAACTATAAAGCGATTTCATTCGAAAGGACGTTGATTATGCTGCCCATCGACAGACAGCAACAAATTTTAACATGGCTGGAAGAGGAAGGGACACTTCGTGTATCGGAAATCAGCTCCCGCCTTGAAGTTTCGGAAATGACGGTGTATCGGGATTTGAAGCCACTCCTTGAAGAGAACAGGGTTCACAAAACCTCCAATGGCATTTCAACCATCAAGGATCAAAGCATTCCAACAAATAACTGTATTTATTGCCTGAAGCCGGCTACTTCCAGAAGATCGGTTCAATTAGTGAAGAAAGATCACACGATCGAGCAGGCCTGCTGCCCTCACTGTGGATTACTCCGTTACGGGGACATTCAGGGAGAGGTCGTGCAGATCATGTGTCGTGATTTCTTAACGGATATGACAATAAGTGGGAAGACCGCCACTTTCCTGATCGATGCCGACTTAAACCTGAACTGCTGCCAACCTCAGGTGATCGCATTCGAATCGAACAAACAGGCACGTCAATTCCAAACGGGATTTGGAGGGCATCTTCACAGCTTTCAAGAGGCCATCGCGGTCATTTCAGAAGAAATGTCAGGCTCAGACTGCTGTCATGACTAAGAAAAGAGGAATCTACTATGCGTAAAAAATCGAACATGTCTCCTTATCAAACGATTTGGAGATGGCACTTCTATGCCGGGATCATCATTTCCCCGTTCTTGCTCATCCTGGCTGTGACGGGGTCCATTTATCTATTCAAGCCACAGATCGAACAAAATCTTTACAAAGAGTATTACGAAGTGAAAGCACAAGGGGAGAAACTTCCTGCTTCTGAACAAATCGAAGAAGTGAAGAAACTCCACCCGGATGCACAAATCACCAAGTATCGTCCGGGAGAAAGTCCCGAACGCTCCAGTGAAATCGGTATCAGCACCGACGATGGGTCGGCCACTGTCTTCCTGGATCCCTACACCGGAAAATCACTTGGCGAGTTAAAGCCTGAAGACCGGATCACGGATAAAATAGTGGAATTCCATGGGGAACTGATGGCCGGAACTATCGGAGACCGTATCGTTGAGCTTGTCGCCTCCTGGGCCATCGTTCTGATTGTCACAGGATTATTCCTATGGTTTCCACGTAAGAAGGACAAGCTGGCGGGAGTGTTCTTCCCCCGTTTCGGTAAAGGAAAAAGCATCCTGCGCCGGGATCTTCACGCTGTACCCGCTTTCTGGATTACAGCGGGAATGCTGTTCCTGATCATGACAGGCTTGCCTTGGTCGGGCTTCTGGGGAACGAACTTCCAGAATCTCATGACGAATGCAGGTGCCGGATACCCTCCATCGATTTGGACAGGAGAAGCACCACAGTCCGTTGTGAAAACAAAAGAAATCGCCGACGTCCCATGGGCAGCGGAAAACCTTGAAGTCCCTGTATCGGCACTCGAAGGCTACACTCCCGTATCGATCAATGATGTCGTGAGCATCGCCGACAGAGAAGGAATCGACCCGAGTTACACGGTGTACATTCCTGGGGATGAGAAAGGCGTCTATACACTATCTGCCTTTCCAGCAAAAGCTCAGAATGAGGTCACCATGCACCTTGATCAATATTCAGGAGCTGTCCTGGCTGATTATCGCTTCGATCATTACGGTATCGGCGGGAAAATCGTCGCCATGGGCATTACCCTTCATACCGGCACACAATTCGGTTTCATCAACCAGTTGATCAGTCTCTTCATTTGCCTAGGGATCATCCTGGTGGTTGTGAGCGGATTTTATCTATGGTTAAAGCGGAAACCGAAAAAAGAAATGGGCGCACCGAAAGCGCCAAGCATCTTGAAAATGAAGCTCTTCCTGCTTCTTATGATTGTCTTGGGTATCCTATTCCCTCTGGTTGGAGCTTCCTTGATCGTCATCTTGCTTCTTGACTGGCTGGTTATCAAACGGATCCCGGCTTTAAATAAATTCCTCGGTGCGGAATAAGAAAGGACGTTACTTCATGAAAAATCGTACGAAATACATTGGTCTCATCCTCATCTGCATGATGCTCGGAGCCTGTTCCCCGAAAGAGGATGCAGCCGGGCTTTACAGTCAGGAATCCCCGCTTCAGGCGGATATCACCATGCCTGAAGCGTTTTCCGGAAGTGAGCCGATCAAGATTGCCCTCACGCAAAACAGTCAAGCCGTCGATGATGCTGATTTTGTCCATGTCGAAATATGGAAAGGTGACGGCTCCTTCCATGATCAGATGGAGGAAGCCGATAATGCCGGAGACGGGAATTATACATTCAGCAAAAAGCTGACGGAAGATGGTCTCTATTACATCAAGGTCCATGCCGCAAACAACGGATCCACCATCATGCCGACCCTGCCTTTCGCTGTCGGTGAGCTATCCAAGGCTGATGTCGAAGCCCTGAATGCGCAGACTCCAGATGATAGTGGAAATCATGATTCTCACCATTGATGACAATAGACCGGAAGCAGATACTTGCTTTCGGTCTTATCATTTGAAGAAAAGACTGACCTCCTCATCACTTCTCCCATATTTTTTCCTGTAATAGACTACACCTTTGCTATAATGGATTCATAGACAAGCCCACAGAAAGGAGCCCACCCATCATGATCATTCGTGAAATCAAGGATTCATTTATCATGATCAGGCAGCACGACCACGCCTTTTTATCAGGCGAACTCATCAAGCACTTCAAGCCTTCCCTACTAAAATCAGATGCATTCTTTGACGATGCCTTATATGCAGCCTATCAGCACGACCGCAGCTGGATTGGTTTGGACGAGACCCCAATCTGGAATGACAGGGAGAAAATCCCCTACACCTTTTCAGACTACCCCCTCCTGCCAAAGCTCGCATTCTATAAAATCGGGGTGGACGAGATTGAGAGAGTGAACACGTATGCGAGTCTTCTCTGCAGCCTGCACTTCTCTTCCTTCTTTTCCCAATCTAAAAATAAAGACTGCCTCGTTTTTTTAACAGGAGAAGCCAGAAGACAAATGAAACTTAAAGAGTCGTTCCCTGACCTTGATGAAGAATTACTGCAGCAGCATTTCCGGTTACTGCAATTCTCGGATAACCTGTCCTTATACCTGTGTCTGAATGAGCCCGGTGCGGATAAAGAGGATGAGCATCCGTGGTTTAAAAATGGATTTCAGAATACAGAAATGTTTCATCCCGAAAACCAGCCGCTCATGTCCCGGTGGGTGAATGAAAATGAAGTGACCCTTGATCCTTATCCTTTTGACATGGACTTCGACGTATCGTTGCCGTACAAAGTAGTCACAAAGGGATTGATTGAAGAGATGGGGATTGCTGAGGCTTATATAGAGAGTGATATGGAAGAAAAGAAGATTTTCTTTCATCAATAAATACATATGGACGGTTCTTTTGCTTTGGAAGCATCAGAACCGTCCACATGTTTGGTGTCATACTATTTTTCCGGAAGCAAAATGATCTTCCCCAGTTTTCCTGAATTCTTGAAGTAGGTTTGTGCTTCTCCCGCTTTTTCGAGAGGAAAGGTACGTTCAATGACCGGTTTGATCTTACCTGCAGAAACGGCATCAAGCATCCGTCTAAACTCGTCTCTCGTACCCAGGACCGATCCATATAACGTGATATGTTTTAAATAAATGGTCCTGAAATCGAGTTCCGTTTTCTGTCCTCCAGCCGAGCCTGATATACAAAACTTCCCGCCATTCTTTAAAACGCTTATGGATGTCTCAAACAACGCATCCCCGACTACATCCAATACAGAATCTACCGGACCTCCATTGACTTCTACTATTTCATCGGCAAGAGTATGGGACTTGTAGGATAATACATGAGTAGCCCCCAATTCTTTCATTTTATCTTCCAATCCCATGTCACCAACAATCGCAATCACCTTCGATCCAAAAACTCTGGAAGCGATTTGAACATTCAATGACCCCACACCTCCATTGGCACCAGTGACGACGACCGTTTCTCCCGGCTTAGCCTTGATCTGCCCCACCATATGCCATGCAGTCAATCCGCTGACAGAAAAAACGGCACTTTCTTCATAGGCAGGGAGAGGCATATCATAACAGAATTCTGACGGCCAAACGACGTATTCGGCATACCCTCCATCATATTCGGAGCCAATGAACGACATATCCACTGAAATGTGTTCGAAACCCTCCATGCCGCTTGAAGTGAAAGGAAACAGAACGACATTCTTTCCTATCAAAGTATCAGAAACATCTGGACCAACCCCTACGATTTCACCCGTTATATCCGATCCCGGAATTCTTGGGAAGTGAACGCCTTCCGGACGCCAGCCTGACTTCTCTTCTGTTCCATAAGCCCCTTCTCTCATCCAGATTTCAGTATTGTTAATGGCACATGCTTTGACCTTTACAAGAACCTCACCTTTTTCCGGAGTCGGGGTCGAAATATCAACCACTTCTAATTTGTCGATTCCCCCATATCCGGTAACTTGAACAGCTTTCATTATACTCTCCCTCTCTCCCATTCAATCTTCATGGTTAGTTTATACCCTTATTGAGCAACCATGCAGACTCATAAGTATTTATATAATATTCCCTGGGGCAACCTTGGCTGAAACCTCAAGAATTTCACGCAACAGAATCATTTTCAGAATTGATTGACAAATATCCCGCAAAAAATCATATAATGGTAATACCAAGTATAAAATTGGTATTACCAATCAACAGGAGGGACATTCCAGTGAAAGAACGTTCATCAGACATTATCGCCGGCAAACTCATTCAATCCATACTGGAAGGGCGCTTCAAGGTTCATGAACCACTGCAATCAGAAAGAGTATTGTCCACCCGCTTTCAAGCAGGAAGACCCACCATCAGGGAAGCACTGCAGAGGTTGGAGCGGGACGGATGGATTACGGGACGGAAAGGGATGCCTGCGGTTGTGAATGATTACTGGAAGCAGGGAAATTTAATGACGATCGTGAATATCCTCGAGCACCAGGAAGAAGTACCAGATGAATTCATCCATCATATGCTCGAGCTTAGAGTCTCTTTGACCCCTGCCTATTTCAGGGATGCCATCCATCATCACAGGCTCAAGGTCATTTCACTTTTCGTCCCTCTTGAAGAGGTACAGGATGATGCACGATCATATGCGGATTTCGACTGGCAGCTGCAGCAAAGTGTCGCCATGCTGTCGCCCAACCCCATCTATCTTCTCATCCTGAATAGCTTCAAAGACTTCTACAGCAGGATGGCCGAGAAATATTTCAGCGAACCGGACCATCGCAAAGCTTCACGTGACTATTACGAAAAACTGTTGGACCTCATCTTAAAAGGGGAGATCGAACAGGCAGAGCGCCTCATCAAAGAAATGATGGAAACCAGCTTACGATTGTGGAAACAAAAAATGACTGGGGGCAATTGAGGATGAAAGTGAATCGATTGTATCGTGATTTCTTCTTACACTTTGATATTTTGGTCATGTTAGGTATCTTTCTTATGGTGGTCGGCTTTTTGATGACAATGGAGCTTTCCTTATCCACCTTCCTATTTTTTGCGATTGGGATTGTCGCCTACATGTTCAGTGAATACCTCACCCACCGCTTTGTCTTCCACATCAAGTCGCCGAAGAACGCTTTTCTTCTGAAATTGATTAAGCGTCTGCATTACGATCATCATAAAAAACCGAATGAACTGAAGCTTCTGTTTTTACCCATTTGGTACAGTGCTCCGAGCCTGTTCATCCTTTGTCTGCTGTTTTACTTCGTGAGCGGCTCGATCTCAGCATCCCTTGCCTTTGCCACCGGCATTCTGTTCATGTTCTTTGTCTACGAGTGGAAGCACTATGTCGCCCATCGCCCCCTCAAGCCGAAAACACGATTCGGAAAATGGCTCAAAAAGACACATACCCTGCATCATTACAAAAACGAAAACTACTGGTACGGGGTGTCCACGCCTTTCGTCGATGCTTTGTTCGGTACCTTGAAGGATGAACAGGATGTAGAAACGAGTCAAACTGCGAAAGATTTGGAGAAGAGGGCGTGAAAAAAGTCCAATCGGGTTGATCCGATTGGACTTCTCTATCTTACTCCCACTTAAACACATAACTAGCCAGGGCAAATCCGCCAACCAGCCAAGCTCCCAATATAAGAGTCTCCGTACCCAATTCTAAAAACGGGGTCCCAAGATTCATCGTCTCCCGCAACGCCGAACTCAGATGAGCGATCGGCAGCACCTTGACGATCGGCTGGATAAGATCCGGCATATTGTTGATCGGGAAGAACACGCCACCAAGGAACAGCATCGGAAACGTTACGAATCCCGCAATCGGTCCGGCACTTTCCGGATTCTTCGCCATGCCTGCGATGATAAAGCCGAGTGCCATAAACGCAAGGGTTCCTAGTATGATAAAGAAAATCATGGCGAGCCACGAACCTGCTACGTTGATGTTAAAGATGAGATCGGCAATGAGGACGACGAGCAATGCCTGGGTCCCGTTCAGCATCAGGCGCGCCGTGATCTGGGCCGCGATGAACGTGGATGCTTTCAATCTCGTCCCCTGCATTCTCCGGAGGATCCCCCGTTCACGCCAGGCGGAAATTTGACCTGCGACCCCGTTCATGTTGTTGCTCATGATCATCATGGCGACAATACCCGGTACAAGGAAATCAACATATCGAAGGTTCAGCGCCTCGACTCCTACTTTCTCGACCGTCACTAACGGCTTATAGTCAACCATGTCCTTGCTGTATTGATCGATGATTCCGTTCACCACCGTCAATCCAAGCTCTGACGTAGTCAGGTTTTTCTCGTTATAGTATACAGGAAGGGAGGAAGCCTCGTTCCCGTCCTTCAGGTTCTTTTCATATCCTTTCGGGATTTCGATCAGAAGCTGGATATCCCCATTTTCAACGGCTTCTTTTCCCGACTTCACGCTCTCATATTTCGTAGTCTCGATTCCCTCATTTTTATAAAATAAGTCCTTTAAGTCCTTCGATGCATCGGTGTCATCCCTGTCGGTCACCCCTACAGTTAAAGACAGTGAATTCCCTCCGCCTGCAAATGACCCGAGTGCCACCATCAGGATGACCGGGAAGAGTAACGTGAAGAAGAGGACCTGCTTGTTTCGTCCAAAGATCCGTAATTGTGCCAAAGTTAACTGCCAATAAGCTCTCATGATTCCCGCAACTTCCTTCCTGTCATATGAATGAAGACATCCTCTAATGTCGCCTGACGCGTCTCGAGATCCTGGATTTTCAAATGATGTTCCGTCGATATGGAAATGAGGGAGGTCAGTGCCAGCTGAAGCTCATCCGTGTAGAGCTGGACGAACGTGTCCTTGATGGCCACTTCCTCGACTCCATCCATTCTCATGAACCACTCCTGTTCAGGTGGATTATTGAGATGGAATTCAATCGTACTCGTTGACTGCAGGGTTTTCACCAGATTCGTCGGTGTGTCAAGGGCGATCAATTCCCCTTGATCCATGATGCCGATCCGGTCACAAAGCACATGGGCTTCATCCATATAGTGCGTGGACAGAATCACCGTCTTCCCCCGCTCCTTCAACCGGAGCACAATGTCCCACAACGTCCGTCGCGCCTGGGGATCAAGTCCCGTCGTCGGTTCATCCAGAAACACAATCTCCGGATCATGAATCAGCGCCAGGGCAATCGCCAGCCGCTGCTTCTGCCCGCCCGACAGACCCTTGATCCGGTCCTTCCGCTTCTCGGTCAGGAGCATATCCTCGATCAACTGATTGATGTCCACATGACTCGGGTAAAAGCTCGCATACAAATGAAGGATCTCCTCCACCTTCAACAACTCAAACAAAGAAGTCGACTGAAGCTGAACCCCGATCACCTCTTTCACCTTGTTCACATCTTTCCGTACGTCATATCCCGCAAGTGCGGCCGTCCCTTCATCCGGCTTCCGAAGTCCCACAAGCATCTCGATCGTCGTCGTCTTCCCGGCCCCGTTCGGACCAAGCAATCCGAAGATCTCCCCCTTTTCTACCTGGAACTTCACTCCCTTCACTGCCGTAAAGGAGCCATACCTTTTCACTAAATCTTTTACATCTACCATGACTTCGTTCGACATAACGAGCCTCCTTTTACAAAAATGTAACCGCCCAATAGTGAGCGGTCCTTCTGTGTTGTTTATACGCGATGATGATCTGCACGCCAATTTTGTATAGCTTTTTTAATATCGTTAGGTGATAAGTTCTCTGTCACTGCTCTTTCCACTAGCCCTGGAAATTCTTCATCAGGTGAAAAGCGGAGCGCAATCATCTGCTTCAGGGATAACGAAGCATCCAGCGATTTTCCCGTTAAACGATAATAGCGGAAACTTTCTTCCGTGCGGATGATTCGATCCTGAAGCTGAAGAGCATAGGTTCTTAGCTTTACCCCTATGAGGATTAACGTCAACACAACAAACAGCACAACAAAGCTTAACAAAGTCTCTGTCCCGACATTTTTAACGAAAAACGTAATCGTCAGGATGAGTGTAATGAGGGATAAAAGGGCAATCCCAACATGATAGGCTGGATCGATCTTACTGTGATTTTCATAGTTTTGCTGTTTCATATGTACCTCCTGAGGTTTGTAGATTCATTATAACCTAGATCCGAAACAAAAAAGAGCATACCTAAGAATATTATTCCGGTATGTGATCTACAATTCCTTCTAAATCTAAACCTTATTCCACCAAGGTCGATGGCCTATTGGCAATCCCATTTTGCGCAAGTATTAATATCTATATTTTCCCATATCATAATGGTAAGATAGTAGCAGAAGCAACACCTACAGGACGTTCACCTGCTTTTACCTAACAAGGTATATAAAAAAGGAGGTTTTCGAAAATGGTTTGGTTATTTGTTCTGATTCCCCTTTCCTTCATGGCTGGGGTGGTTATCGTGGGCAGTATTAAAGAAACTTACTTTTCTCAAGGGTACCTTACTGGTGATTGCTATGATACGCACAAGAGTGAGGGTTATAATGCTTATTGCCAGGGGCAGTCCAATCATTTGAAGTTCTGGACTGGCGGGCGGTAATTTGATAAGGAAGAATTCTTGTTTGAAAGGCATTGCTGAGTGCAATGCCTTTTTCTTGTTGAAATACAAAAGCACACGATTCATTTATCCACAATTGGGTAAACTATCCTTATCATCATAAAGGAGGTCATTGTATGCATAGGAAAACAACATGTATCTTCGCTGTTCTGTTCTCGTTCGTTCTTTTAGCCGGCTGTAATGACAAGGAAGAGGTAAAGAACCCTCCTGAAAATGCACCAGTTGAGGACACTGCCAATAATAATGAGGGAGCGAAGGATGAAGCTTTTACTTTTGCGAACTTTGATTTAGACGTTGATTACAAGGGAAATAAAACAATCGACGTGGATTACGAGAACGAGAAAGACTCGACGGAAGCAAAATATCAGGATGATCTTAATGATCAAAATTTGACTTCTGATGAAGCGATGGATAAGCTTACCCCGATCTTCAAAGATTTCTCGTTTGATCAGGATACCGATGAACAAGAGGTCATCAAACAAGTGAAAGAAGCATTTTCAGTTGAGGATGGCTATGAGAAGTTCGAGCTGGAGATTACATTCCCTGATGGGACGGAAAAAGAATACAGAGAAATGTAAGAACCTGCTTTCTTTCAAACAAAGGGACAATTCAATCGTATTTATTGATTGAATTGTCCCGTTTTTACTTCATCTTATTTATTTGTTCCGTGAGCTCTTTAAATTTCCGATCCAGTTCCTCATATTCCTTATCCCCTGGCATCATAAAACTGAGCCTTCCCAACACTTCCTGTCTCTCCGTCTCAAGCTTCAACCGCAGTTCTTCCTGGTCATCCCGTTCTGAAGCAGGCTCATTCAACTGTTTTTGAATCCTGCCGTCCGCGATCACGAGTTTCGTACTCGTCGTTTTCTCTAGAAAATAACGGTCATGGGACACGACAATCAAAGTCCCATTGTATTGCGAGAGGGTGTCCTCAAGCTGTTCACGGGAAGCAAGATCAAGATGGTTTGTCGGCTCATCCAGGATCAGCACATCTTTTTCTTCTAGAATATACTTCATCAGCTTGCACTTTACGCGCTCTCCCATACTCATATTCCCGATCGGTTCCCGCCAGTGGGTCGTCTGGAATCCCAGGTGCTTCATGAGCGTCTGGACTTTCCCTCTCTCCTCGAAGGTTTCCTTGTGGAAAAGCTGTTCAGGAGTTTCGTCAAGGGGAAGGTCGAACACTTCCTGCGTCAGATAGCCGATCTCTGCAGATGGTGAAATCCATACATCACCATCAGCCGCCTCCTGCCCCATGATCACCTTTAATAATGTCGTCTTCCCGCTTCCATTCGGTCCGATGATCGACACCTTTTCCCCATGCTGGATCGTGAAATTGGCTTTTCTGAATAGTATTCGTCCCTCAAATGCTTTCGCCAGATCTTTCACTTCCAAGAATCGCTTTCCTGTTTTGTTTGAGACCTGCAGGGAGAATCGCACAGTATGTTCTTCCTGCACCGCATCCACCTTTGCTTTTTCAAGCTCTTTCTCAAGACGCTTCTGCTTCGATTTCACCTGGCTGTCCGTCCGTTTTGCTTTTACCCGGTAGTATTCTTTAAATCCTTCCTGTTTCGTGGACTGGGCGTGGGCTTTTTGTGACCAGGATGTGAGCTCTTTCATCTGACTTTCGATCCGTTCCACCATTTTCTGCTGCTTCTCATATTCACGCTGCTGCGTGAGCCGTCTTTGTTTCCGTGCCTCCATGTAGCTCGAATAATGGCCCCGATGCTCAATCAGCTTCCCATGTTCGATGGCCCAGATTTTGTTCACTGCTTGATCTAAAAAATAGCGGTCATGGGACACGAGAATGATCGTCCCTTTATACTCCTTGATCTGATTCATCAGGAGTTCCATGCTTCCGTGATCCAGGTGGTTCGTCGGTTCATCCAATAGAAGGAGGTCGGCATTCTGCGCAAACCCTTTTGCAAGTCGGGCCTTCAGCTTTTCTCCGCCGCTCAAGTGCAGAAACTCATGATTCGGCACCTGCCATTTTTCCAGCAGCCTTGCTTCAGAAGGTGTCGTGTCGTCAAAGGAATAGGACTCCGTTTCCTGTTCGACCATCCCGATGTTCAAGTCGTGATGCAACCACTGGATTGTACCTTCGGAAGGCCCTAAATCCCCGTTGATCAACTGAAGCAGAGTAGACTTCCCGGCTCCATTCTGCCCGATGATCCCGATGACATCCCCTTCCTGCACACTCGCATTGACCCCTTTAAAGATAGGCTGATCCATCATTTCATAGCTTATATTCACTAACTTCATCAATTCTCTCATACCATCTTCCCCTCTCATCAAAGGGAGAACAAAAAAATCCTCCCCATTTCTCTGGAAGGATTAGCCGTACCTGTCGCGCTCAAAGAAAGCCATTTGGAAATCAATAGCTCAGACGATGTATAAAAATGGGCAGACTAATCCTATTTTGGTTAATTTGAAATATGGAATTTCAAACCTCGCGAAAATAAGATCAGTACTTCATCGTCCACCCATCACTCCTGTCATTTTTAGTATGTTCACTATATCATGAAATGATTTGGAAGTGCAAAAGGAAATTGAGAATATCTAAAAAAACCCAATACCAATAAAGGATTAGATACACAATCAGTGGTATGATAAAGACTGAGGACTAGAATTACATTAACTGGTCGACCAGCTTTAGGTGTTGGCTCGATGTTTAGTGGAAAGGAGCACTTTATTTGGAATCAATCTGGTTAGAATATGGATGGACATTACTGATCCTAATCGGCCTTGAGGGATTATTATCTGCAGATAATGCCCTTGTTCTCGCCGTCATTGCGAAACACCTTCCGGACGATGAGAAGAAAAGGGCCATTAAATATGGGATTTTCCTTGCCTTTGCCTTTCGTTTTGGTGCCTTGTTTGCGATTTCCTTTATCGCAAATGTCTGGCAGATCCAGGCGATCGGTGCAGCCTACCTTCTTTACCTGGGCTTAAAGCATGTCATTAAAGCACGCTTTGGAAAAGAGAATGAAAATATTCGTGAAGATACTGAAGAGGAAGCTGCAGGAAAAGGCTTTTGGCCGACAGTCGGAAAGATTGCATTGGCAGACCTTGCCTTTGCCATTGATTCGATCCTCGCAGCCGTGGCCCTTGCGCTTGGACTCCCCGATTCACCCCTTGATGATTTTGGCGGGATGGACGGCGGGCAATTTATCATCGTTGTCCTCGGAGGAATTGCCGGGCTGATTTTGATCAAATATGCTGCAACCTGGTTTGTGCAGCTGCTTGAAAAGCGCCCTGCTTTAGAGACAACCGCTTATGCCATTGTCGCCTGGGTCGGGGTAAAGTTGGCCGTCATCACACTGGCTCATGAAGATATTCATATCCTGGATCACGATTTCCCTCATAGCACCCTTTGGACCCTCACGTTTTACGGAGTCCTTGTGGCTATCGCCTTGTTTGGGTGGTTCGCACCGGGAAACAAAGAATCTCAGCATAGTGAAAGTTAGATAAAAGAAATGCCCTGTGAATCTTCACAGGGCATTTCTTTTCAAGACTGACTCCCTACACTCCCGGGAACCAGCCAGGCGTATTCACAATTGCATTCCATAACGGATCGGGAACGACCAATTCTTCCTGTTTCCCTTTATCTATCTCCGTCACAATGTCATCTTCTCTTCCTTCTTCTATCTTCATCAGCCAATCGGGATCAATGATCAGTTCACGACCAAGGGCCAATAGCGGAACGCCTGTACTGAACGCTTTATGTGCATCGTCGGCAGAGTAGATCGAACCTACACCAATCAGTGGTGTACGGTCACCGATGGTTTCCAATAGATAGTCCATTCTTGTTTTCTCAACGTCCTTAACGCCTCTTCTTGGCTTCGAGAAGAACTCGAAAAGGGAAACGTGAAGATAATCAAGGTCCTTGTCTGCAAGGGCATCTACAAGGGTAAGGGTGTCACCCATTGTGAATCCATTGTCTTCAGGCTCCTCAGGTGAGAAACGGTATCCGACCAGGAACGATGCATCCGCATGCTCAGCTACCACACTCTTCACCTTATCCACGATGGCAAGCGGGAACGTCATCCGTTTTTCCAGGCTGCCGCCATAACGGTCTTCACGACGATTTGTCATCGGGGAAAAGAATTGATGGATCAGATAGCCGTTCGCTCCGTGGATCTCCACGCCATCATATCCCGCTTCTATCGCTCGGCGGGTCGTCTCACCAAAAGCATCGATGATATTCTCAATCTCTGCTTCTGATAATGCTCTGGCTTTCTTCTCACCTTTTTCACCCGTTACTTCACTGGCGCTCACAACATCCCCATCTGGAACCAGATCCGGTGGGCATTGAACACCTCCGTGGAAAATCTGGAGGACTGCTTTAGCGCCCTGATCCTTTATTCCCTTTGCCAAACGTTCAAGGCTTGGGATCATTTCATCGGAGTCCCCGCCAAACTCACCCGGGAATCCCTTTCCATCAGGCGTTACATATGTGCAAGCCGTGATCACCATGCTGACATCCTTGGAACGTCTCGCATAGTAAGTAACCTCTGCATCCGTAACGTTACCCTGCTCATCCGAAGAGAAGTTCGTCATCGGCGCCATGATGATGCGGTTCTTTAATTCCACTCCGTTTTTGAAAGTATAGGGGGATAATAGCTCTTTATATTTACTGTTCATGATTTTGCCTCCTTGTGGTTGTTCAAGGGACATCTTAATAGATAAACAGGTTTATTGACCAGACATCTGCTTGGAGGATGTGCCGGTATTATGAAAAATGGGCATCCCTCAACGACTGAGGAATGCCCTATTACTTGCTTTGTAGTGTGGTTTCAATCAAATACTCAAAAAATTTCTTTACGGCTTCATGGGAGAAATCGATGTCACCTGCATTGTCTATATCAACAATAATAGGAGTAAAGTCATCTCCATCACGAACAAAGCAGTACCCATCTCTTTCTTCCAAGATTCTCTCAATCCCATAGCCGAATTCAATATCTGTGATCACAAAACCATCATTTAATCTACGTCCAATTGTATCTGAGTAGTAGTGTCTATCATGAATATCATCATATCTTAGATACCTTACCTTCACCTTTCCCATTAAACTCTTCCTTTCTTCTAAATTTGTCGCTGTTAAGAAAGAGGATTCCTACAATTTTTATTTGAGAACCAGCTTCGCCACAACCTCCACATGTGCGGTCTGCGGGAACATATCCACCGGCTGCAAATATTCCACCCTGTACTGTTTCTTCAAGTAATCGATATCCTTCGCCAAAGTCGATGGGTTGCAGGAGACATAGACAAATGTCTTCGGTTTTACTTCTTTCAGCGTATCAAGAAGCCTGTTGTCGCAACCGGTTCTTGGGGGATCAACCACGACGACATCGGGACGCCAGCCTTCGTTCTTCCACTTAGGCATGAGGGTTTCGGCACCTCCGACGAAGTATTCAGCGTGATCGATTCCGAATTTCTTTGCATTCTTCTTCGCGTCATCGATTCCTTCCTTGATGACATCCATTCCGCGGATTTCTTTGGCTCCTTTAGCAAGCCATAATCCGATGGTACCCACACCACAGTAGGCATCGACGACTTTTTCTTCACCTGTAAGGGCAGCTGCTTTCTTCGTTTCATTATACAACTTGCTCGTCTGGATCGGGTTGAGCTGGAAGAACGCGCGTGCGGATAATTCGTATGTGAACTCTTCCAGGCGTTCTTCGATGCTTTCTTTTCCGGACAAATGGATTGTTTCATCCCCAAATACGAGTGCCGTTTTTTTCGGATTGATGTTTTGGGCGATGGAGACGACTTCCGGAAGTCGTCTCTGGATCTCGTTGATCAGCAATTCCTTGCGGGGGATTTTTTTCTCCGACGTTACGAGTACGACCTGAACTTCCCCTGTTTCAAACCCGACACGTGTGACGATCGTTTTCAGGATCGGCTTTTTATTTTTATCATCAAAGACAGGGATGTTGAAATCATTGATGATGCGTTTGATTTCCGTTGTTACTTTATTCGTAAGCGGGTGCTGCACGATACATTCGTCGATGTCGATCAACTTGTTTGAGTTCATGCTGTATAGGCCAGCGATAGCCTTGCCGTTGTGTGTCCCCACTTGGAATTGGCTTTTATTCCGATAGTGCCATGGATTGTCCATTCCAATCGTCGGACGGATGTCCAGGTCTTCCAATCTAAGCTTTGTGTGACGCTCGAGGGATTGAAGCAGGATATCCCGTTTTGCATCCAGCTGTCCTTCATATGAGAAATGCTGAAGCTGACAACCTCCACACTGCTCGTAGACCGGGCAGGGAGCTTTGGTGCGCTGTGGTGACTTCTTCCGGATCTTTTTGATGCGGGCTTCGGTGAATTTCGGGTGGACCTTGGTCACTTCGACGACCACTTCTTCCCCTGTCAGTGCTCCTGGTACGAAGACGATCTTTCGTTTAAAGAATCCGACTCCTTCACCGTTAATGCCGATTTTTTTTATCGTCAGAGGAAACTGTTGTTTCAGCTCGATTTTCACTTCATTGTGCTGCTTTTTTTCGTATTGCTTTTTCATTGGTTCACGTCCGTTCTATTCGATACTTCTCCATAAATACAAGGATGCATAGCTTAAATAAGGATGCCAGGATGTGCTGAATTGGTCCAGCTCGTCCATGGTCGGTTTCTGATCCATTTGGAATAATTTCTTGATGGCATTTTGGATGCCGATATCCGCTTTCGGGAAGAGATTTGGCCGACCCAATCCGAATAACAGAAAGCTTTGAGCTGTCCATGGGCCGATGCCGCGGATTTTGGTAAGTTCCTTGATGACTTCTTCGTCCGGCTGCTCGGCTAGTTTGTCCAGGTCCAGTTCTCCGCTTGCTACCTTCTGTCCGATGCCAATTGCATATTCCGCTTTCCGCTGGCTGAATTGCAGCTCCCGCAGTTCTTCCACAGTAAGCCCAGCGACTGTTCCCGGTGATGGATAGAACCAGACCCCGTCTTTTTGCCAGCCATATTTCGAGACAAAACGATGGGTCAGGGTGAAGGCAAACTTCAGGTTCAGCTGCTGATGGATGATGCTTTTGATAATCGTCGCAAACGGGTCGAATTCAAGGATGATGGGCGTCCCGATATGCTCCTCGAAAATGGGCTTCAGATCGGTCTGCAGGAAGTGCTCGTGCATGTCGCGAAGACCGGTGTGCCACTGGAAAATGTCTGAAATCCGGTTCAGTTTTTGCTCAATGTTATCTTCATTTTCAAAAGTCATGCTGAATTCAGGCTGATCAGTGGTGCCTGTCGCCTGAACCTTGATGACCTCCCCATTCCCATCCAGGAGATAATATGGAACCTTCACGGTTCGGTTTTCCTGATCCACTGCATTCAACGGATCCAGCGCCAGCCTCTCCAGTACCCGGTCAAAATTATACGGTCCTTCAACCTTAACATCCCTTATCACCATCATCCTCATCCTTCCGCACAAAACTTGTATGTGTATTATAGCATACCGTGGGTGTAACACTTCAACGTTGTCGTTCGTCTGATACAGTAGCTGAGGGACGGACCTCTAAAAGTATTGGAGCTAAAGTTCAGGGACGGACCTCAAGGAATTTCTAAAAGGGATGATTTGGTTGGTGAGGAAATCGATAATGGGTGGTTTGTTCCTTTTATTCTGTCTTGTTGGCTGTGAAGAGCCTGAGGATCAGATGGAGACTGAAGTGGGAAAACAGGTGGGAGCTTATAAGCCTGTAGAAACAGATGTAGTGAATACTCATGGGAATATAGAGAATATGGAGCGTTTTGAAGAGTTTTATAAGAATGTCGGGGATGATGTGGAGGATCGCATTCGGATTGTTACTTATACAGAGGAAGGTGATCCTATCTTACATGACCTCGAGTATGACGGGAATGTACTTCATTCCGTTCGGGACTCACCTCGGGATACGTTTGGTAGGGGTGAAATTGTAGAAATGTCCTGCCAGAATATAGAGTATATAAAAAATGGGAAAATGGTGGACAATATGTACAAGTTGGCCGATTGTGATCGGAAGGATGCAGATGAGAATGTGCTTTGGTACTAATGAATTCAGGGACGGACCTCAATTCCTAGGACCAGGTCCTAGGAATGAAGGTCCGTCCCTCTATTTTTTCATCATTGGATGTTCATCAAGGCTTTTGAAGGTGTAGCCTCTTTTCTTTAGGTCTTTTATGGCTTTTTCCATGGCGTCTGCGTTGTCTTTGGAGACGGAGTGCAGAAGGATGATCGCGCCTGGATGGGCTTGGGCCATGATATTGTCGTACGAGTATTGCCAGCCTCTTTGCTGATCGGTTTTCCAATCGATGAAGGCGACTGACCAAAAGACGTGGGTGTAGCCTTCTTCTTTCGCGATTTGAAGCGTACGTTCAGAGAATACGCCTCTTGGGGGACGCAGGTATTTCATTTCTTTCTGACCGGTTAGTTCTTTCGTTTTCACTTTTACTTTTTCCAGCTCTTCCCGGATTTTCTGATCGGAGCTTGCCGTGAAGTCCGGGTGATGCCAGGAATGGTTCCCTACGATGTGCCCTTCTTTCACCATTCGCTTGACAAGGTCTTCAGCGCTTAGTAAGTAGTGACCTGTCACGAAGAAGGTGGCTGGCACTTTTTCCTGTTTCAACACATCAAGGATCTGCCCTGTGTAGCCATTTTCATACCCATTATCAAAGGTTAGATACAGGACTTTTTTATCCGGTGACCCCTTGTAAAAGGCGTCATATTTCTCAAGCAGCCGATCATGCTGTGCTCCTGCTTCTGCAGGGACTTCATTCTGACTTTTCTTAAATCCCCAGCCGATCGGGTTATTCGAAGCTGCATAGGCTTGTGCCGGGATGAGCAATACTAAGATTGACGCTATTATCAACACTTTTAGTGATTTCCGCAAAATTGAACCCTTCTTTCACATTCCGTTTCCCTTAGTTTTTGAGAACGGGAAGGATTCATGTGTACTAAAAGTATCCAATAGTTAAAGCGGTTATCATATCCCAACCTTTATTTCGATTGCAAACTCGCTTCAAATAGATCGATGATTTCCAGGAATCGTTCTGCTTCTCTAAATGTGTGATCAGCCAAAAGTGGATGGATATTACTTTTGATCCTGCATTCTTCAATTAGTTCTCTTGCGGTTTTCTTGAAATCACGTAATGACTTAACTGAAACCTTATTTTGATTCAGAAATTGATTCAACATCGGATTTGTTTCTGATTGTGGACGCATGGAGTCTAAATCAATCGCTTGAAAAACCAGTTGATCGAAATCCTGGCTGAACTCTCTCGCCTGCTCGACTAATTTCCGTTCGGAAGGATCCAATAGATGTCCGATAAACTTTGCGTGATCGGCCATGATTTTCAGAAAGAATACATTTTCCTGGATTATGGAATCCTGTTCTGGTACAAGTTTCCCCTCATTCAATTCCTGCAGACGCTTGGCAAAGAATGCTGCCTCCCTGCTAATATGATCCACTAACAATGGATAATTATTAGATCGGATTTCACATCGCAATGTCAAACCTAGTATTTTCCGCTTATAGTTCCAAATCGCAGCTGCCGCTTGATAAACTTCGCTGTTAAATGCTTGAATTTGTCGCACATCCGTGTTGATGGAGTATTTATTCAGCTTCTCCTCGATTCTTTCGAAAACCGTAATGAACTGCTGTGCTTCTTCAATTAATTGCTTCTGATCATACGTGAATCCCAAGCTCAGAAATAGAGCATGCTCCTTCATAATTCTCGACCAGAATTGAATCTCATCTAAAGATCGGGCAACGATCGGATTTGTCATATATTCTTCCCCCTCTACTCTCACTCTTCCCCCCTCATACTTATGTAGATGTATTTAAGATAATACTTTAAATATGTTAAATTCACGTAGTTCAAATGGAAAAAGCAAAAAGATTCCTCCTATTGGTACAAAAGGAATCTTCGAGAGGGACTGACAGTAGAATGAAGTTTAGATGATTATATAACTTGCATGCATCACAATAAAGGTCCTACAAAAAATTGGGTTTATATCCAGGCATATGTCTCAGGTCACCCTGATATTTCATCTTCCATCGAAGAGAAACACGTTTCGAGATAAGGTCCGTCCCTCACTCAAAAAAAGTCTGATACTTCGTAGCCATTTCGGTTAGTTTCCCGTTATGTTCATCGATAAATTCAGATACGGTTTTTTCATCCCAAATGGCCTTGCCTGTTGGGAACTCTTTAAATTCATCCTGGAGGTTCTTGACCATTTTGTCCCTTGAAACGGATACCATGGATTCGTCTACCTGGAAATGATATTCCTGGGCATTCGGAACGAGAAGGGTCAGGTAGATGGCGTTGTAATAAAAGTTCTTCCGGTCGGCATGATTACCGTCAAACCAAAACTCATCCACGTCACTTTCAGGAAGGCTCCCTTCTTTATTGCCATAGGTCACCTTCACCATTTCCCCTGAAAGATCGATTTCCTGAATGGTTTCTCCACCAGGTAATTCCTGAAGGATCGCACTGACCTTGGAGTTATCCCCTACATAGGTTCCGCTGTTTTCTTTTAACATATCAACGTTTACATCTTCAATGGAAGTAATATTCGATTTTTCACTATTACTTGCACACCCAGTCAAGAACACCATCAAGGAAAGAAACAACATGCTCACTAATTTATTGAAAATCATCATAGCCCTCCAGCTCCTGTTTGTATGTAATACGAAAAACATGTGTTTATGGTTTCATATTTTAACATAAATACCCAATAGAAAAACCACCCCGCATCATAACGAGGTGGTCCCTTTTCCTTTATTTAAAAACAGGCTCTTTAAACTGAGCTAATTTTTCCAATGACGATTTATCCACTTCTTCATGAAGGCTGTTTCCATGTGAATCCATCGTTACAACCGCTGTAAAGCCTTCCACATTCAGGTGCCACATCGCTTCAGGAATACCGAACTGCATCAGATCCACTCCGTCTACGCCTTTGATGCAATCCGCGTAGTACTGTGCCGCTCCACCGATGGCATTCAGATACACTCCGCCATGATCTTTCAAGGCAGCAAGGGTTTTAGGACCCATTCCGCCTTTCCCTATGACAGCACGGATGCCGAATCGCTTCATGATGTCCCCTTGATAAGGCTCCTCACGAATCGATGTTGTCGGACCAGCCGCTTTCACGTGCCAATTGCCCTCATCGTCCTTAAGCATGACCGGACCACAGTGATAGATGATTTGACCGTCAAGATCCACCGGTGCATCATTCTCACTCAGATGCTTGTGGATCGCGTCACGGCCGGTGTACATGCGCCCGTTGATTTGAACCACATCTCCCACTTTCAGCTCACGGATTTTTTCTTCCGTGATTGGAGCTTGGAGTACCACAACGTTTGGCTGTTCTCCGGATGAAGCCGCTGCCGTTTCAAGCTCAGCCTGTGACCCTTGAGTAAGGTCGATCTTCTCGCCTTCCTGATAGAACCATTCGTCGATACCGCCTGATTCAACATCAAGCTTCACGCCTAAACGACGGAATGCCCAACAATTATAGGCAACGGATACGAAGAAGCTTGCAGGGATACGATTCATGACGCCGACTTTACAGCCAAGCAGTGTCGTTTCACCGCCGAATCCCATCGTGCCGATCCCAAGCTCATTCGCATGGTCCATTACGTACTCTTCTAACTTCCGAAGATCTTCATTCGCATTCACATCATCCACGGAACGGAATAATTGTTCTTTGGCCAGGTCATAGCCTGAAGAACGGTCTCCCCCGATTCCAACGCCGATGAAACCGGCACTGCAGCCTTGTCCTTGTGCCTGATACACCGAATGCATCACGCATTTACGGATCCCATCCAGGTCACGTCCGGCACGGCCCAGTCCTTCAAGTTCACACGGAAGGCTGTACTGGATATTTTTATTTTCACAACCGCCACCTTTTAAGATCAGGCGCGCATCGATATAATCCTTCTCCCACTGCTCGAACTTGATGACCGGTGTCCCTAAACCAAGATTGTCTCCTGAGTTTGCCCCAGTCAATGAATCAACTGAGTTTGGACGAAGCTTTCCGTCCTTCGTCGCCTGTACCATCGCCGCATAGATCGCTTCTTTGATTTCAAGCTGATTCACGCCGACCGGTGTTTTTATTTTAAAAGTCGGAAGTCCTGTATCCTGACAAATCGGTGATACATTGTCATCCGCCATCTTTACATTATTTGAAATCGTGTCCAGGCTCATCGCCGAACGCGTGCCGGCGTTCTCACGGGCTTTCGCCGAGCGGATCGCACGCCTGACATCCTTTGGCAGGTTCGTGGATGTTTCCACAATCAAATCGTACATACTTTGCTGTAATGTCTCTTTATTCATCGTTCTCCCCCTCTAAAGATCTCAAAAACAGTCTTAATTTTCATACATCATTATACTCCTATAAGAATGAGATTGAAAGGGATTTCACAATGGAATTTCCTTCTCGAAATAACATGAAACCTCGTCTTCTTCCTTATAGATGTACCCGTTGTTTTGGTGAAACCGGATAGCGTCCGACCACTGTTTGTTGGTTTCGAGGATGAGGTAACGAGCCCCAAGGGAGTGTGCTTTTTCTTCCAGGAATCTGACCATGATACGGCCGAGACCACATTTCCTGTATGGGGATCGGACTGACATTCTCACAATCTGATACGTGTCGTCTGATTCTTTTCGAATCGCTCCTGTGCAGATGATGTTGTCACCCTCTTTTCCTACAAAAAAATGATGCTCCGTGCCGTCATACTCTACGGATATGTCATGAATATCGGGATTCAGGGTGTGATCGATGAATCCGAATCGTTCGAGGAAACCTGACAGGACCACGTTTTTTGCCTGCTCGCACTGGTGTTTTTCGATTGGTGTGATGATCATGGGGATGGATCGCTCCTTTAATAGATGTTTTTATTAAAGTATGACGTTTTAGCGGGAAAATCCTGCTTGGTATTCTTGTCTACCATTCTGCATAGGATGAAGCGTGGGGTTTATGGGGCGGATATAAAAATTGTAGACCATTATGAATTTTTATCGACCGTTATTTAAATTTATCGACCGCTATTTCTTTTTATCGACCGTTCTACAAAATCCAACAAATTTCGCAAACCATCACAATCACCATCGCTATTCACCATCACAACCAACCCCAAATCAAAGGTCCGTCCCTCAAAAAAAATAAGAGCCCCATCAAGGACTCTTACTCACTCTTCTTAAATTGCTCGCATTTTACTTCTATATCATCGATCATGGCGATCAGGCGATCGATATCGTCAATGTCAGCTTGTTCGGGATCGATTGAGTCCAGAACGTCGACGAACAGGTTCAGGCGTTGTTTTAAATAGCTCACTTGTGAGTCTTTATCGTTGATAGCTTTACCCAAGAGTTCTCTCTCCTTTCAATACGTTTACTATGGTAACCAATAACTTTCGGATTGACAAGGGCTGGGCGTTTCTCAATAATGAATAGGTGACTTATTAATAAAGGAGCTTTTATAATGAAAACTGATACTCTCTCCAAGAAAATGTCGATTGACCATGATCCTTGGGAGGCTTATTTAGATGTGGATGAGCATGGTGATATCACGCTTTCCAATATAGAATTCACCACCACAACGCTCTGTAACATGAGATGCGAGCACTGTGCCGTCGGTTATACGTTATCTCCGAAGGATCCAAGCGCCCTTCCCATTGAATTGATTCTACAGAAGCTCGACGAAATCAAAACACTTCGTTCCCTTAGTATTACCGGCGGAGAGCCGATGATGTCAAAGAAATCCGTTGAAAATTATGTCTTGCCCTTACTCAAGTATGCACATTCCAGAGGCGTACATACCCAAATCAACTCAAATCTGACCCTGGATCTTGACCGATACTTATTAATTGCCCCTTACTTGGATGTCCTGCACATCTCGCACAACTGGGGAACGATCGATGAGTTCATCGATGTCGGCTTTGCCAATATGGAACGAAAGCCAACGAGGGAACAGCGCCAGAAGCTATTTGACCGCATGATTGAAAACAGCCGTGCTCTCTCAAAACGCGGAGTCCTTGTCTCGGCAGAAACCATGTTAAATAAAAATACCCTGCCTTACCTGGAAAAAATCCACCGCCAGGTTGTCGATGAAATGATGTGTGGCCGTCACGAAATTCACCCGATGTACCCGTCGGATTTCGCCTCAAGCCTTGAAACTCTTTCATTAGAAGAAACAAGGGAAGCAATCAGAAATATTCTTTCCTTCCGTGATGAAAACGTATGGATGCTATTTGGAACACTTCCATTCTATCCATGCAGCTCTTCACAGGAAGACTTGGATTTTCTGAAGGAACTTTATGCCGCTAAAAATGTCAGCGTCCGCAATGACCCTGACGGCCGTTCCCGTCTGAACGTCAACATTTTCACCGGTGATGTCATCGTCACAGACTTCGGCGACACGCCACCACTTGGAAATATATCAAAGGATACCCTTCCTGCCATATTTGAAAAGTGGAAACAACAACCTCTTGCGAAAGAGTTGAATTGCCACTGTCGGGTGGCCCGCTGCCTAGGACCTAATGTGCTCGTGAAGTCTATGTATTATGAAGATGTGGACTTTTCGAAGCGTGAAGCGAAGATTTCCCGATGAAAATAGTGTGAAGGCTCAAATCTATTATGGATTTGGGCTTTTTTGATGGAAATTTGGGTCTGATTTTCTATTATTAACTAATTTTCAGGCCTGCCTTGTTGTGCCAGTTTTCGGGTTTGTCGTGCCACTTTGGCTGTTTGATACGCCACTTCCGCCCAAACTTGTGCCACTTTCCAGGTTTGTTGCGCCAAATTGTGGACAGCACGCGGCCTCGTAGACCAAATACACATTCAAAACACGCCCAGCTCAAGGTCCGTCCCTCTCCAAACAAAAAAAGAAACACAACGGACATTCATCCGGTGTGCTTCTTATCCGATTGGGCCGCGGTCGTTTTTTTTGAGTGGTTGAGCTATTTTTCCCATGGCTGGATCCATTACATTGTATTTTTGTTTTTTTATCTCAGCATAGATCTTTGCTCTTCTCGCTCCGAACCATACTCTTAATGTGATGAACGCCACTAGCAGGCCTCCAAAAATAAGTAAATACTCCATGATATCCCTCCTTCAATTCTGAATATTCTAATTATTATAACATATCAAAGAAAATAATAAAAGAGTGAAATAAGTTTTACCCCATTTCACTCATCTTTAAACATTTATCTTGGTGTTTCGCTTGCCATGAAGCCGAAGTGGACGTGATCCTGAACTGGAATCCAGGCCCCGACTCCTTGGGATGTAACATTTTTCACAACGACCGAGCGTTTTGTTCCTTTCATCACAAGGAATACTTCACCGTATGTTACTTTTCCTTTTTCGTTAATCGCTGGTGCGTAGGCATAGAGGTAGCCAAGACGCTTGGGTGAAATGTTGTACACCTGATCCTTCTTCGTCCCTGCTCCTACAATCGTTTGGAATGCAAGTGGCAGTTTGGATTTATCCATTGCTTTGATGAGCATCATTTTTTCTACATCATCTGCGTGTGGTACTTTAGCCGTCAATCCGCCCTTTACTACTTTTTGTGCTTCCTGGACGTAGTGAATTTGGTAGTTTGATTTTCCGCCGCGGTTATCGAAGTAGTTCGTGTTGACCTTTTGATACTCCCAGTTGGGGGATGTCTCGGTTGAAGCATAGTTTAAAGGCCATTCCCCTAAATAGATCGTTGCCCGTAATCCAATCGTTGGTGCTTTATTCATGGTGGATTCATTCAGCATACGGATCAGGTTCGGGTTTTCTATTTTCACATTCGATGTTTCGATCAATTCCTGGGACCACTCACTAGGTTGGAGATACGGTTGATCCTGGGTTGAGTTGGGATACGTATTTTCCTTTGCGATATTTAATACTGAGTTTGGGATCTTTACGCTGGTATCTTCAGGTGGTTTCGGGGCTTTCTCCGTCGCTTCCTTGTTTTCTTTTTTAGGATTATTTTCAGCGTGAATACCCGTTGTTGCAACGAAAAATGCGAGTATGACCATAAGAACAGTGCGCATGATTTTCATGAAATTGACTCCTTTCAAACTTAACTTAAGGGTTTGCGGTTAGTTTTTCCTAGTTGGAAAAGCTTATCCCAAAAACTTTATTTGAAAGAATATTTACAAAATTCAAATATTATTTTATACTATTATTTATAAGAAAACAGTCAGGCTTCTACCTACAAAGCAAACTGGCCTGTTTTCAATCATTCCTACATTCCCTAAAAAAAGCAGCGGAGTTCATGATTGAACTCCGCTGCTTTTTAATCATACTCACAGGAACAATCTTCAGGTGGACAGACACATTTGATGTGTACTTCATATGGTTTGGTGGAAACCTTCTTGCCATCAATGACGACAAAGGCTTGGATTGAAATACGATCATGCATTCCGTATTCAGGAATGATTTTGGCCAGATAGTTTCCTTTCTCGTCTGTGATAGCTGGGTTGGGTAGTATAGCACCCTTAAAGGGCTTTTCTTTCACTTCAAAGTGAACCTTGATATCTTCAAGCGACCTGGAATCACACAGTACTCTTCCAGTGAGGCGGCCACCTTTGCAACCTATATACGGCGGCACATGAAACGTCAGTTTGACTTCACTGCATTCCTGGCAGCCCGCATAAACAAAGGCTTTTTCTTCAATTTCCTTATCCCCTATCACGGCACTTGCCGAATACATAACGTCTTTGAATGGAGTGTTCGGCGGCACTTTGACGTCACTGGTAAACCTTCCATGTTCATCTGTAGACACAACATCTGGTTCAAACCGTAAAACCGGACTGGACAATCTCACTTTCACATTATCCAATGGTTCCTTGTCACATCTAACTTTACCGCTCACCTTTCCACAGCAGTCTATTACTTTTAGATGATCCAGTTCAATAGTCGGATCTTTGCATTCACAATGAATTTTGACCGTTTTGATCATCGACTTGATCACCGTGTCACCTAAAGTGGTCGTCGCCTGAATGGATATGTCTTCAGATTTTCCCGAGATTGGAGTGATCTTTGTTTCATATTCACCTTGCTCATTGGTCAGGACAGGATTGGGTTTCACTTCCACTGCACCTGGTGATGATTCTATAATCACAATCTTGATCGCAGTATTTCGGATAGGGGTTCCGTCACATGTTAATTGTCCGGTCAACTCAGTTCCTTTACAAGGGATGACCTCACACGGCACTTCGAGAGTCAGTTTAGGCTTTTCACACCTCTCACAGCCTGCAATGACTTGGTCAGTGTCCTCGACTTTTTTCCCACCCACCACTGCTTCCGCTTTATAGAAAGCAGACTGAAACTTAGTTCCATTTTTCACCTTGACGACCGATGAAAATTCTCCTTTTTCATTGGTCACTGGGACAGGTGGTTTAAACTTCAGCATCGGTGAGCCGGTTAGTGTTACCGGGATATTCGCCTGTGGTACGCCATCACAGGTAACTTTCCCAACCACAACGGCACGACAATCGATTTTTTTAAATTTATTTAGCTTTATGTCCGGTTTCTTACATTTGACGCAGCGAACCTTCACTTCTCTTGTTTCTGAGGTAACCCTTTTACCGCCGATTTTCGTTGTTGCTGTGATCGTAATGGTCTCATTCACATCAGGAAAAAGGACAAGGGTTGCCGTAAATTTCCCGTCCCCCTGAGTAATCGCAGGATTTGGAGTGATAACGATACGCTTGGATTGTGATTCAATGATAAATGAAATGGCAGCATTCCCTATTGCCCTTCCATCGCAAATGAGTCGTCCAGAAAGTTTTGCCCCCTTGCACCCGACAGGCTCCTTGATCGGATCCAGCGTAAGTTCAGGGTTTTTACATCGAATACAGTCCACTCTTACTGATATCGAATCCCTGATGGTTTTCCCGATGACCACCGCCGTTGCGGTCACGATGACGTTTGGTATGATCGAAGTGCCCGGAGCCACGGTCACTCTCGTTGAAAACCGGCCGGTGCTGTCCGTGGCAGGATTCGGGTTATCAAAGACCAGTCCCGGGAATGATGACGACAGATTAACCGTGACACCTTGGAGGGGTTGATAATCACATAGCACTCTACCACTGATGATGCCTTCACAGCTGATCGTTCCTTTTTGATCTAATTGAATAGTAGGATTTGTACACCCTTCAAAAGGAAAAATCCCGGAACATCCTCTCGGAGGTAAATCAATTTTGCAATCAATGACTTTGCCTAAGACTGGTTTTTTCTTTTTTCTCACTATTCTCATTCCTTTGCACAGAAACTCTTTTGCTATCTTATTCAGGAATGAGTAGGCGGTTCTCACAATTTTTTAGGGGATATAGAAAAGACCCGACAGACTATTCTGCCGGGTTCTTCATTTATTTATAGTAGGTAAAACCCAATCCCCATGATGAAGTAGGCTGCCAAAAGGGTAAGCCCTTCAAACCAGTTCGTCTCCCCGTCATTGGATATAACGATCGTGACAAGTACTGCTGAAACCATGGCCACCAGTTCCGGTAATGTAAACACCAGTGGCATGCTCGTTTCAAAAAACAGTGAAATCAATACAAGGACCGGCGCTACAAACATCGCGATCTGCAAGGTAGATCCGACTGCAATCTCCACAGCGATATCCATCTTATTTTTATAAGCCATAATGATCGCCGACGCGTGTTCGGCAGCGTTTCCGACGATGGCTACGATGATGACCCCGATGAAGAGCTCGCTCCAGCCGAATGTGTTCCCCACTTCTTCAAACGTATGAACGAGACGTTCCGATACATAGGCAACGGCTGCAGTGGAAGCGGCAAGGATCAGCAACGCTTTCCCCTTACTCCACTCCGGCTCTTCATGAGCGTGCGTACCTTCTTCGCCTTCATGCTGATACACCCCTCGGTGAGTGACTAATTTAAAGAATAAGGCAAATAAATAAAGAGCAATCAAGATGACTGAAACACCGATGGATAGAGACATGGTCTTCGCTTCATTCATATCCTGGGCGAATACTTCCGGGATCACGAAAGCAACGATAATGGCAAACATAAGCAGCCCCGAGTTGTGACGGGCATCAAACACGTTGAACTTCTGACGCTTGAATTTGATTCCCCCTACAAAAAAGGACAACCCGGCAACGAGAAGCAGATTTCCAAGCACGGATCCCGTTAAGGACGCCAATACGACGCCGATCAAACCAGCTTTTAACGCAAAAATAGAAATAATGAGTTCGACCGCATTTCCAAAGGTCGCGTTCAATAATCCACCGATGCGGGGTCCTGACACAACGGCCAAGCTTTCCGTCGATCTACCCATAAAGGCAGCGAGGGCAATGATCGTCACACAGTAGATGACGAACATGATGACACTCGGCCAATGAAGCAGTGAACCGATGACTGAGATCGGAACACCGGCAAATACAAGCAGTGCGAATACTTTATTCATCTGTAAGATCCTTCTTTCTAAAAGAAAATTTGTTTAAATCAAGGGAGAATAGACACATTAAGATAGAACCCACTTAGGAGGTACAACACATGGCACAAACCTTAAAAGACAAAATCGTTGAGCTGTTTTCCAACCATAAAACCGGCACCCTTGCCACCATTCGTGATAACAAACCGTATTCACGCTTTATGATGTTCTACCATGAAAACCTTACTCTCTACACTGCAACCAATGAACATGCTCACAAAGCGGAAGACATCGCACAGAACCCTCATGTTCATATTCTTCTCGGTCATGACCGCGATTCCGATCATGAGCACTATGTAGAAATCGAAGCAGAGGCAACTGTGGAAGAATCCAAAGAGCTGAAAGAAAAATTCTGGAACGAACAACTCAAATCCTGGATCGCAAGCCCAGATGACCCGGAATACATGCTCCTCAAACTCACACCAAAAACCATCCTCTACTACGAAAAAACAGGCAAAGAACCCCAGGAACTAAGCCTATAGAGGACACCTAATGAGGGACGGACCTTCGATCAGATGAAAACCTTGATATAATCGGGGTTATGCTGAGTTAGAGAGGTCGGTCCTTTAATATTTTACTGTATTGAGGGACGGACCTTCATCTGGCTAGAGCCTTGATACAATGGGGCTTATGCTGTTTTGGAGGTCCGTCCCTAAACACTTTACTGCACTGAAGGACGGACCCTCATCTAGTTATAAACCTTGATACAATAGGTCTTATACTCCTTGAAGGTCCGTCCCTCATCGCTTCTCATCGCTTTACTGCACTAACTCAAACGTTTCTTCGATTTTGATGCTGTCCTGTACGGATTGGACCATGGAGCAGTTTTTGCGGGTGAGCTTCATGGCTTTTTCGATTTTGTTTTCGTCGAGGTCCGTCCCTCTTATGGTGAAGTGAAGGGAGATGGCTTCGACTCTGTTTGCTTTGGCTTCGTTGCGGGTCACGTCGGCTTTGATATGTATGTCGTCAAATTCGATGCGCATTTTCTCCAGGACTTTTCGGAGTACTCCCCCACTGCAGACTGCCACTGAAGATACCAATAATTGGAACGGACGAAATCCATACTCTTCGTTACCCGAAACCTCCAGCTTCCCAAACCCTAAATCTGTGAAAAATCCGCCTTCTTGCATGTTAAATTCCATTTTCACTTCATTCCTTCCTTATTATGTTAGTGATGTTTTGATTTTACTCCATTCGTTTCGTATTGCCAAACAATGAAATTGAGGGTACCATCTAAGAAGTAATCATCAATGATTGGGAGTTTTTACAAATGAATCAAACACTAACCTTCCGTTTCTGGGTCCTTGTCGGAATCGTGGCAATTTCAGGATTCTCACAAGGGATGCTCCTGCCGCTGATCGCCATCATATTTGAGCAGGACGGCGTTTCTTCCTCCCTGAACGGATTAAACGCAACCGCCCTATATATCGGAATCCTACTCGCTTCTCCTTTAATGGAAAGACCACTTCAGAAAATCGGATACAAGCCGATGATCATCATCGGAGGAATTGTGGTCGCAGCGTCACTCTTACTATTCCCGGTTTGGAAATCCTTCTGGTTCTGGTTCTTCCTGCGTCTTTGCATCGGAATCGGCGATCATATGCTGCACTTTGCCACCCAGACATGGATCACATCGTTTTCACCAAAAGAACATCGCGGACGTAATATATCCATCTACGGGGTCTCTTTTGGAGTCGGTTTTGCCGTGGGGCCGATGATGACACAGCTCATCACCATCCATCAAGCATTGCCGTTCATCATCTCTTCCTTATTAAGCCTGACCGTATGGATGTTCGTCTTCAAATTACAAAACGAATTCCCCGATCAGCAAAATATCGGCAGTGCCTCGTTCCTTGGATCGTTCCAGCGCTTCGGAAAGGTTCTCAAATATGCATGGGTCGCCCTGTTGCCTCCATTGGGATATGGATTCCTGGAAGCTTCATTAAATGGAAACTTCCCAGTGTTCGCCCTTCGAAACGGTCTTTCCATTGAAGCAGTCGCCATCCTCCTGCCCGCTTTTGCCGTGGGAAGTATTATATCCCAGGTACCTCTTGGGATTCTGAGTGACAAATATGGAAGACAAAATGTCCTTCTCATCGTCATGATGATCGGTTTTCTCTGCTTTTCGGCCGCAGGAATCGTCTCTGAATCCACCATGGGCTTATTTATCTGCTTTACGTTAGCCGGGATGGCTGTCGGATCGACTTTTTCACTCGGTATTAGTTATATGACGGATCTTCTGCCAAAAGAATTACTTCCTGCCGGAAACATCATGTGCGGGATCTTCTTCAGCTTCGGAAGCATGATCGGTCCATTCGTGGGCGGAATCACCATCGACTGGTTCAAAGGCTCAAGCTTCTTCTATTTAATCGCATGCATGATGCTGATGATTTTTGTGAGCCTACTCTTCTTTTCCATTCAAAATCGACGTGGAGAAATAACCCAGAATAACTAGCACAAAACTCTTTCCATTATCATATACATGTGATAGGATTAGATTATAATAATTATAAATTACTAACTTCATATACATTCAGCTAAGAGCATGTGCAGTTTTGCTGTCACCTTTCATTGGTGGCAGCTTTCGTCGTTTTATAGGGGTAATGACGTTGATTATTATTCTCAATGAGAATCTCGTATTTTCATTTAACTAAGGAGGAATACGCTATGAGCTCCCAATCCAAAGCCTTATCCATGGGGACACCGAATGAAAAAATAAACATCTTTGAAAAAATAAAGCCTCATGCAGAATTGATTGCCGCACTAGTAAGCGGTGTGTTTATTTTACTGGGATGGTTGACGTCAAACGATGACTCAAGCTTGAGCATCATCTTCTATCTCCTTGCTTTTGCCATCGGCGGATTCGCGAAAGCCAAAGAAGGAATCGAAGAAACCATCGAAAACAAAGAACTGAATGTAGAAATGCTGATGATTTTTGCCGCCGTTGGGTCTGCCATCATCGGTTACTGGACAGAGGGTGCCATCCTGATCTTCATCTTCGCTGTCAGCGGCGCACTTGAAACGTATACGATGAACAAAAGTCAGAAGGAAATTTCCGCACTCATGCAGCTTCAGCCTGAAGAAGCATGGCTCGTGACAGGATCTGGTGAAAAGAAAGTCCACGTTTCAAGCCTTGAAATAGGCGATCAAATTTTAATTAAACCAGGTGAACGCGTGCCAACAGACGGAGTGGTCGTTAAAGGAACAACGTCCATCGATGAAGCAGCCATTTCCGGAGAAGCAGTCCCTGTAACGAAAGGTCAAAGAGATGAAGTGTTCGCAGGAACGGTCAATATCAACGGTGCCATCACGGTTGAAATGACCAAACCAAGCAGCGAAACCCTTTTCCAAAAAATCATTGATCTCGTGCAATCCGCACAAAGTGAAAAGTCGCCTTCACAGCAGTTCATCGAACGCTTTGAAGGAACGTATGTAAAAGTCGTGCTTGCCGTTGTCTTCCTGATGATGTTCCTACCCCACTTCTTCCTCGGATGGAGCTGGACGGAAACATTCTACCGGGCAATGGTCCTGCTCGTTGTTGCTTCACCTTGTGCCCTGGTTGCAGCGATCATGCCGGCGAGTTTATCGGCGATTTCAAACGGTGCCCGTCATGGAATTCTTTTTAAAGGCGGAGCTCACTTGGAAAACTTGAGCAACATTAAAGCCATTGCCTTTGATAAAACAGGAACGTTGACGAAGGGGAAACCCGTCGTAACGGATATAGTGGTTAGGGATCATGTGGATGAACGTGAAGTCATGACTACCGTTGCTTCGATTGAAAACCAGTCGAATCACCCTCTTGCCCAAGCGATTGTCCGCCACGCAATCCGCGAGTTAAACCTGGAACTTTTCCAGCCGGATTCCCTTGAAGACGTATCCGGTTGGGGAGTCAAAGCGCTTGTGGACGGAGCCGAATGGAAAATCGGGAAAGCAGATTTTGTGGATAAAGTGTTGGCAGAACAATTTATGGATGGTGCCTTTGGACGAATCGCTTCTGAAGGTAAAACGACGGTCTTTGTTGCCAAGGAAAATCAAATTGTGGCATTGATCGCATTGAAAGACGTGGTTCGTAAAGAAACCATTGAAGCGTTAGAATTATTGAAGCAAGAAGGCGTCCAAACCATCATGCTGACAGGGGACAACGAAAAGACAGCCCGTGCCATCGCAGAAGAAGCCAAGGTTGCCTCCTTCATTGCTGAGTGCCTGCCGGAAACGAAAGTAGACGAACTGAAAAAGCTGAAACGCCAATTCGGTACCGTCGGAATGGTCGGGGACGGAATCAACGACGCACCTGCACTTGCAACAGCCAACGTCGGAATCGCCATGGGCGAAGGAACCGACGTTGCCCTGGAAACAGCCGATGTCGTCCTAATGAAAAACGACCTTACCCGTATTGCTGAAGCTATTAAACTATCGAAAAAAATGAAGCGGATCGTCCAACAGAACGTGGTATTTTCAATTGCTGTGATCATGCTGCTGATCGCGTCGAACTTCCTGCAAATCCTGGATCTCCCTTATGGGGTCATCGGGCATGAAGGTAGTACGATTTTGGTTATATTAAATGGTCTGCGATTGTTGAAATAATGTTGATAAGCATCCAATCTTGAGGGATTGGATGTTTTTTTATGAATGGTATAGTGCGGCCAGCGATTCTCTGACACTTATCCACACCCCTTTTTCATCCACAATATATCAACCATTTTCACCTACTGAAAATTATCCACAATCCACATTCCATGAATACATCCCCCTCCCTCTATTCCTCCCACTACTAAACAACCAGAATAGTTATCCACATCCCCTGCAACACACCTTCCCCTACCAAGGTCCGTCCCTCCAACTAATAATATTTTACTAAAATAATATTTTGTTGTTGCTTTCTTGAAAGGGATATCATAAAATGTGTTTAGTTAGTGCAAACGGTTGCATCTATTTTTATGTTACATAGCACTCCAGTCATGAATAGGCACCCATCAGCATTTCACTTTAATTTGAAATGTAAACGCACACATGTCATTCAATGTAAATTATAGAGTCGAATAGATTGATATTAAAGGAGGAAACGGGTTTATGAAGAATTTATTGTCGTTTGATTTTTGGCAGAAGTTCGGGAAAGCATTGCTTGTAGTAGTGGCCGTCATGCCAGCTGCAGGGATCATGATTTCCCTCGGTAAGTTGATTGCGATGATGGGTGGAGACATCACATTAGTGCAAACGTTTGCAAGAGTGATGGAGGATATCGGTTGGGGTGTCATCACCAATCTTCACATCCTTTTCGCCGTAGCCATCGGTGGTTCGTGGGCGAAAGAACGTGCAGGAGGAGCCTTCGCTGCTCTGATCGCCTTTATCCTCATCAACCGTATTACAGGCGCGATCTTCGGAGTTAATGGAGATATGCTTGGGGATTCCGAAGCAACAGTCTCTTCCCTTTTCGGTCAAACCTTAGTGGTTTCTGATTATTTCACATCGGTCCTTGGTGCACCTGCTTTAAATATGGGTGTATTCGTCGGGATCATCTCAGGTTTCCTGGGAGCCAATCTTTTCAACAAATATTATAACTACAGTAAATTACCCGATGCTCTTTCCTTCTTTAACGGAAAACGTTTCGTACCATTTGTGGTGATTGTGGGCTCTATCGTCATCGCTGTCATCATGGCAATCGTATGGCCATTCATCCAGGGGTTACTGAATGATTTCGGTCAATGGATTGCAACATCGCGAAACACAGCACCAATCATTGCGCCATTCATTTTCGGTGCATTAGAACGTTTACTATTACCATTCGGTTTGCATCATATGTTAACGGTACCAATCAACTACACAGAACTTGGCGGAACGTACAAAATCCTGACAGGATCAGGTGCCGGTTCAACGGTTGCAGGTCAAGATCCACTTTGGCTTGCATGGATCGCTGACTTAAACAACTTCCTGGCTGCAGGAGATACAGAAAGCTACAAGCAATTATTAAATGACGTCACACCTGCACGTTTCAAAGTAGGTCAAATGATCTTATCCACAGCTGCCCTGATCGGTATCGCCTTTGCTATGTACCGCAATGTGGATAAAGACAAGAAGAAAAAATACAAATCTATGTTCCTATCCGCTGGTTTAGCCGTATTCTTAACAGGTGTTACAGAGCCAATCGAATTCATGTTCATGTTCGCAGCCCCACTTTTATATGTTGTGTACGCGATTATGACAGGACTTGCATTCGCGATTGTGGATATCGTTCACATCCGCGTTCACTCATTCGGATCCATCGAGCTTCTGACTCGTGTGCCGATGATCATCAAAGCTGGTCTGTGGGTGGACCTTGTGAACTTCGTTATTGCCTGTATCGTATTCTTTGCACTTAACTTTACGGTTGCCAACTTCCTGATCAAAAAGTTCAACTTCCCGACACCGGGGCGTAACGGGAACTACATTGAAGATGAAGCATCCACAGGCGGCGGTACCGTAAGTGCCGATTCCATCGCACCAAAAGTCGTTGCCATGCTTGGTGGTAAAGAAAACATCGTAGACGTAGATGCATGTATGACCCGTCTTCGTGTAACAGTAAAAGACACAAGCCTTGTCGGGACTGAACAGGAATGGAAGAAAAACGGAGCCTTGGGACTCATCCTGAAAGACAAAGGTGTACAAGCCATCTATGGTCCGAAAGCAGACGTCATCAAATCTGACATTCAAGATCTACTGGGAGCTTAATACATGAAACTACTCACGTTGAATTGTCACTCATGGCAGGAAGACAACCAACTCGAAAAAATCTCGATCCTGGCACATGACATCGCGGAGAAATCCTACGATGTCATCGCCCTCCAGGAAGTCAGTCAGCTGATCGAAAGTGAACCAGTCGAGGGCTTCGTTAAAAAAGGCAATTATGCCCTCGTCCTTCTTGGGGAACTGGAGAAAAACGGTGTGACAGATTACACACTCATTTGGGACTTCGCTCATATCGGATACGACGTGTACGAAGAAGGCGTGGCAATATTAACGAAACACCCGGTCGTTGAAGAACACCGCTTCTTCATCTCAAAAAGTCATGACCAATCCTACTGGAAAACCCGAAAGATTGTAGGGGCGACGATTTCATATGAAGGAAAGCCCTTCACCTTCTACTCCTGCCACCTCGGCTGGTGGACAGACGAAGAAGAACCGTTCAAGTTTCAAGTTGATTCCTTGATGGAGCAAGTCACCCCTGAATCCCCCTTCTTTTTAATGGGAGACTTCAATAATAATGCATGGGTTCGGGAAGAAGGATACGATTACCTTCTTTCAAAAGGACTCCTGGATACATTTGATGTAGCCGCCCAACGGGATAGCGGTGTCACCGTTGAAGGGAAGATTGCGGGATGGGATGAGAATAAGGTCGATTTAAGGATTGATCTTGTGTTGTCCAGTGAGAAAGTGGATGTTAAGTCTTCACGTGTCATCTTTAATCATGTGAATAAACCTGTTGTCTCGGATCACTTCGGGGTTGAAGTGGTTTTGGGTAAAGGAGAAAGCAGCTGATCTTGGATCGGCTGCTTTTTTGTAGTTTTTGGCTTATGGTTGATCTGCAGGATTTCTATTTTGTTGGTTTGTCCTTCAGGAAAATTATCTGCCACTTTTCAGTTTTATCTGCCGTTCTGGAGATTTATCTGCCAAATTACAGTTTTATCTGCCACTTTACATCTTTCGACAAACTTCTCATCACTCCCCACACGACACAACTTGACTGAACGCTCAGTCAAACACGCTCACCACCTCCCCCCAATCATCAAAAAAGCACAGCGCCCAAAAGACGCTGTACCCCAGCTTACTTCAACTCCACATTATCAATCACTACATCATGCGAACCAAGCACATTCCCAGTGGCACCCAGTAAAAACTTCAAACTCGTCTCCTCCCTCAAAGGGGTCGTAAACGTATATTCAAAGCGATCCATATTTTCATTAAGTTCAGCAATTTCCGAGAGGTACCTCGTATATTGACTGTTTTCCAGCGTCACTGCCATCGACCGGGCTACTGAAGAGCTTGCATCGAAGGAAAGCGTGTATTCTTTCCCGGGCTCTAGCACCAGATTCCCCTGAAAGAGTTGAACGCTCCATGCTTCCTTCCCTTCATTCCCGATGGAGATATGTGCTTCATCATCAACACTCTGAACACTTGCTCCTGCATCAAAATGAATGTAGGACTCCCATGGATCTAAGCCATTGTCGAATGTCCCGTTTTTAATAGGTAAAGGATCAACGGGTCCCACTTTTTTCAATAGTTTAATATTATCCAGCTTCACCTTATGAGTGCTGCCCCCAAGGTGGATGACCAGCTGCGCTTCCAAATCCGTCATATCCGGCATCAAGAAAGCCATGCCATGATTTTCCCAATCATCATTCAGAGGAATCGTTTCCTTTGCATAGGAAATCTCTCCATCCTTGCTTCTCATCTCGATCTGAATACCACGGGCACTTTCAGCCACCCCGTCCAGTGTCAGTTCATATTCACTTCCAGCCTGAAGCTGAACACCTTTTTGCACTAATTGTACTTCGTCCGTTTCATTTAAAGGCTTGGACGAAAATACCCGCTCTTCAGGATCCACTTCCATGGATTCAGCATTCTCGGAATCTACCAGATTCCAATAAAGCAAACGGTCAGGGAATCCCTCGTCGAACGTTCCATTATAGACAAGGTTCCCGTCAGGAAGTGCAGGCTTGGAAGCATCCGGATCCACTTTCACAGGAGGGATTTCCTCGACCCTGACACTTCCGATCCAGACAGGCAGGGTGGACAAGCCTAAATTAAACTCCAGTCGGGCTGCAAGATCGGTTTCCTCCGTCATTTGGAACACCGTTTCATAGGATTGCACCTGATCTGTTAACCCAAACGACTCGCTTCTTGAATACGTGGCATATCCCCTCTCTGCACCTCCGCTGACTTTTACATTGATCGGACGCGGTTCACTGGACTTCGCATCAAAGGACACACGATAATAACGTCCTTTTCCAATAGAGGCATCTTGTATCAGCTGGACAGAATAAGGTTGATTACCGGGCTCCTGTATATCGACTTTTGCATAGTTCACGCTATCCACCTGATCGATGGATACATTTGCTTTCCCGCCAAAATCAGGCACGGTCAAGAAATACCAATAATCCGTGTTCTCCACTCCTGCAATCCCTTCTACGTCTTCCCATTCCTGATCAAACCCATTATTGTAAATGAGGTTCCCGTCTTCAAGGGGTTGTTTCGCCTGATCTGGCAAAGGAGCCTGCTCGAAAACTGGTAACTCAGGCGTCTTATAAGGTCTTCCCGTCAGATCATACACCCGCACATAGTCAACGTTCATGGATTGAGGGAACATGATATCCTCAGTTGGATCTCCATCAAAGTTCCCGCCGATCGCCAGGTTCAATAGCATATGGAATGGCTGATCAAATGGAGCTGGATATGTGAAATTAGCTGATGTGCCAATTCCTTTGCTATACCAATTGTTTTGGGTTAGGCGGAGTTGTCCATCTACATACCAGCGAATTTCCCCCGGTTCCCATTCAACCGAGTATACATGCTCGTCTGCAATGGTCGACCCATCTTCAAAGGCATAGTGTGCGCCGGTGTATTTGTTATTTGGCCAGCTTTCACCATAGTGAATCGTGCCGATCGCTTCATGGGGATTGCTTCCCTGTGCCTCCAAGATGTCAATCTCCCCTGATGCTGCCCATCCACCATATCGATCATCTTCAGGAAGCATCCAGAATGCCGGCCAATACCCTTTTCCAACCGGAAGCGACGCCTTCATTTCGAATTTCCCATACGTTTTTGAAAAAAGACCCTTCGTTTTCAGGCGAGCCGATGTATAAGAGTACCCCTCATATTCTTCTTCTTTAGCCGTGATCACGAGCTTTCCATCTTCTGTCTTCGCATTTTCAGGGCGGTCTGTGTAATATTGCTTTTCATTATTCCCCCACCCCGGGATAAATTGACCGTTCGCATCGGTATACCCGTTGCCGATATCAAACGTCCACTTTCCACGGTCAATCTCTGTTTGATTAAATTCATCATGCCACATCAGGGACCATGGAGTGGTGAAAGAAGTAGCTTCAGAAGTTTCTTTTCCATTGAACATGATGGGGCTATCCAAGGTTGCTTCTTGTACGGAGCCATCACCGGTTATAACAGATCCCTTACCTGCCTTCAACACATGAAGCTCTTTCACTAACCCATTAGTGGGAAGAGTGAACTTTGAAAGCGCGTTCAATTTTATCCGTTCGGCAATACCCCCAAGCTCTACATTAGCCTGACCCTTTTTGCCGGTGGTTGTGACTGTATCAAACTCACCTTGCAGTGTAGCCTTTTTCTTTTTAGAAGGAGAGGAATATACCGTTACATCGTGAAAGCCTTCCGATGTAATTTCATTCTCTGTTAACAAAACCTGTCCATCCAGCCGTGTATCATTGACATTGGATTCTCCAGAAACGGTGATCTTCGTGGCATGGGCAGGTGTTTGAACAGAGAGGCTATGTAACTGGGAATCTTTCAATTCGAAAGTTTCAGGCGCTTTCCCTTTCACAATGGTGGTGCCAAGAACCGTCACATTCTCAAACGTAATATTTCTCCCTGCACCAGGGGTGATGACTAAATCGCCTTCAATCGTTTTATTCTTTAAGGTCGAATCCTTGAGGTGATAGGGCTTATCCTTGTGTGCTGCTTTTCCTATGTTTCCTGGTGTAAGACTCATGATGAGACATGCAGCGGTAAAAGAGGTGACTGCTTTTTTAATCATTGGAACGCCTCCTGTTTTGATTTATGTCTCACGTGGGACATTTGTATATAACTATAAAAGCATCACCACTCTTTGACAACATTTTTTTACAATAACAATCCCCTTTTAAACAAAAAAAATGCTTACTCCCTTGGGAATACAGCATTTTCTCTTCTTATTCTTTTTGACGACAGGAATCTCGTTTGACGAGTGCAGCTTGAAATGGACTCATCTTTTCATAGGGGATCTCTTCGATTCTATGAATCAACTGCTCCACCAGAGCCACCGCCATCTCAACTCTAGGTACATGCATAGTCGTTAATGCGGGAGACGTATATTCCGTAAGTAATAGATTATCAAAGCCAATGAGAGACACATCGTCAGGGACACTTCTGCCGGCATCTTTTAACCCCTTGAGGGCACCGAATGCAATATGATCATTCGAACAAACGATAGCTGAAGGAAGAGTTCCCTGCCCGATCCAATGATTGACGGCATCCCTTCCTGAATCCTCGATGAACTTGCCTTTAAATATGTAATCCGATTGAATGGGAATACCTGCTGTTTGCATCGCTATTTGATAGCCTCTCAAACGCGCAATTGCTGCAGGATTATCTTCATCACCCGTAATGATTCCGATCTCCTCATGTCCAAGCTCAATGAAATGATTGGTCGCCCCCATTGCACTAACCTCGTTTTGTAATACGGGCATCGGGATCTCAGGTGTCCACCTTGACACGTTGTTTTGATCAAAGACCCCCACCAAGAAGCCCGCTGCGGAAATTTCATCCACGATTGATTGGACGTTGCTCCAACTGATGATGATCCCCGCATCGATGCTCTTTTCACGGTAAAGTTTTAAAACGGGGGAGGAATCATTCAGGTCCGTCATGGACACAAGCATATTATAGCCCCGCTCTGAGGATGCATTGATCATGGCCCCTATCACTACACTGTAAAAAAGGTCATCCGAATATATACGATGCTTTGAAGGGTCTTGAATGATAAAAAGGCCGATCGTGTGCGTCTTTTTCTTCACCAGCCTTCTCGCTGACACATTGGGCTGATAGTGATTCTCCTCCATAATCTGCAGAATGCGATCACGTGTCTCCGCCCGTACCTGATCCGAATTGTTCAGTACACGCTGTACCGTCTTCCGCGATACCCCCGCAATCCTCGCAATATCAAATATATCCATAGGCTCCTCCTGAAATGGTTACTTCTTTCTATTATAACGAATGATATTAGGGTTGGATATATGACCATGATTGGACGTCCTTCTCCACTTTCAAAAAAACAGTTGAAACCTACCCACCCCCTCATCCGTATATACACTATAAACAGAAGCACTTGAAAGGGGAACACTATGGGAAATATATTACTATTTTCAGTCATTGTCGGATTGGTCATGGCCTTACTCGTCATCCCGATGGCAATCATGAAAAAGCAGAATAAAAAAGAGGGGTATCCGTCATTTGCAGCACTGTTCGGAGCCACCCTCCTTATCACGACTATCATTGTATTCGTCTTCTATTACATTACAAATCTTGATCAGAACTTTACGAGCATGTGGATCTTGCTCATCGTAGCTGCAGGATTCGGCGCCACACTTGCAACCGGGACCGAAAGAATGGTGAAGGGTGCACTGTTCCTTGGAAGTCTCCTCGTCGGGGCTTACTTCCTGACTGCCTTTGTTTTCAACGCCGATAAGAAATTTGAATCAGCGAAAATGGACGTAAAAACGGAAATCGAAGCGTTTGATGAGAAGGAAACGCCGGCAAGCGTCCCTCCACAATTCGCCCGTAACAAAATGAAGAAAGCATTCGGTCAGGTTCCGAATACGAGTTACTATGAGCTTGGACGACTGCAGATTCAAAAGGTCAATGGCGAGTACGTCTACATTGCACCGGTTGAATTCTCCGGATTCTTCAAATGGTTCAAGGGGGATGAAACACCCGGTTACTTCACCCTAAGTGCCACCGATTCATCAGCAAACCCTAAATTCATCAAAGAAGAAATGGTCTACACACCATCTGCCTTCTTTAATAAAAAAATCGAGCGACACATCCGCTTGAACTATCCGAAGGAGATCTTCAATGGTGATGTTCAGCTTGAGATCGATGACGAAGGAAAGCCATTCTATATTCGAACGTACGGTGAGTTCATTTCTGCACGAAACGGATTTGAAGCGAAAGGAATCGTCATGGTCGATCCGATGTCCGGTGATACCAAGTCATATAAAATCGATGACGTCCCGGATTTCATTGACGGAGCGATTTCACCGGAAACCGTCAGCCTCCAGAACAGCTATTTCGGTAACTACGTTCAAGGATTCTGGAACAGCCGCTTCGGTAAATCAGACGTCAAGCTTCCGTCAGATGAAGGGACCGAAGCCAATGTGAGCCCTATTTTTGACGAAAATGGTGACATGTACTACTTCACCGATTTCACCTCGCCAAAAGAAGGTGTCGATTCCATGCTCGGTTACTCCCTGACGAACTCAAGAACGGGAGAAGCAACGTTCTATACAGGAAACCTTGAAGAGTCCTACATGGATTCACAGGGAGCCCTGCAGATCATCCAGAAGAAATTCATCGAGAAAAAATGGGATGGCGAAATGCCGGTGCTTTATAACTTCTACGGAGAAGCAAGCTGGCTGACTCCGGTGCTCGATGCGAATGGTTTCTTACAAAACTACTTCATCGTCTCGGCAGCCAACCCGGAAATATCTGCCTATGCCAATACGCCAAACCAGGCTTTGAAGCAATACAAAACGGCACTCCAACGAGGAGGCGGCAGTGTGGACGGCAGCTCGAAAGCAGAGGAGAAACAGACAAATGGTACAGTCGTCCGTGTCTATAAAGAAAAGACAGGTGACTACACAGTCGTATCATTCTTACTAGACAACGGCAACAACTATATCGTTTCCTCGGAAAACAGCTTACTTGCGATCTACCTGAAGGAAAATGACAAGGTGAACGTGAAGTACATGGATACAGGGGAAGAATTCCTGCCAGTGAAAGAACTGACCATCGAAGGATTATAATAAAAAACGATGAGGGCACATGAGCTCTCATCGTTTTTTTATGATTCACCGGCATTCACATAATACACCAGATTATCCGTCCACTTCCCAAACTCATAAATGAATCCTTTCCGCGTGCACTCATACTGCATGCCGACACCTTCTGCAAGGCTGATCGATGGAGCGTTATCGAGATTGATATGGGCCTCGATCCTGTGATAATTCAATTTCACAAAAGCCAGCTGAAGGGCTGCCTTCACCGCTTCCTTCCCGTAGCCCCGGTTCCAGTAGCGATTATGTATCATATAACCGACCCTGCCCCAGTTAAAGTTGTACCGCATCAGAGTGGAGAAGTCGATGGTCCCAATATTCGCGCCACCTTCTTTCAGAAAGATCCCCAGAATATAGACTTGGTCCCGATCGATCATCTCATCATGCTTCAGAAGCATCTCCCTGAACCAAAACTCCGTGCACTCACTCATGTCCTGATAGCCAACATCATATTTATGCTGGGATGGGAGCCTGTTCAGATGTCCCCTTAACCAGTTCTGGTAATCCCTGTTTACAAAGGGTCTGATGACCAGCCTTGGTGATTCGATGGTTAAGTCCTTATGCTTCATCCTTGCCCCTCCCTTTTCGTTTATTTCTATTTTTAATAGTATCAACCTGCCATTTAGAATGGTAGTCCTTTTTCAATAAAGCGGAAGGCGTCCCTCCTCTGAGAAACGCCTTCATCATTACTTGTCTTTGTACCATTCTTCCTCTAGTTCCTTCTCAATCTGCTCATCGGACAAGTATTCTTCATCCAGCTGCTGCACATGCTCGGTGATCCGGTTAAGCTTGGAATGCACGACCCAAAGGCTGATTACCACGACTGCCATGAATAAAACGAGGATGAGTTCAAATTCCATATAATCGATGCCTCCTTTACCTATGTTTATTAATCAAACACGGGAAAAAGAAGGCTTTAGGGAGAAAAAAGGCGAATAGGTCCGAAAGTCCCCTCTTCATCCGGAACTCACGAAATACCAGTGTTCATCCAACTTTTCTATCTTGTTGAAGGCCCCTCCAAAGTCACCTGTACGGGGTCTCTCCCCTGATGACGAATAGACAAACCCGGAGAAACTATCCAATATCCCCCGAAAGGTAAAGAAAAGGACCTTCATATCCTTCTCCTTTTTCTCTACCAGAATATCGCCTCCACCTTTGGACACACCTTGGTATTCCCCGGGGAGGTGAATGATAGAGTCATTGTAGGGTACATTCGGGGTAATTGCCCCTTCATTTATTTTATTCACCACACTCATTCGATCATCATGATTCCTCTTGAAATCCATCTCCAATATGACCTTAGTGAAAGGGAAAAAAATCATGAAGATCACGGTCAGTACTTGAATGAAGAACGGTATCCAGTTCTTGTTTTTAAAAACGTCTATAACGGCGAATATGAGAATGACCAGGAAAAAACCTCCTGCCACTAACCAGAGAAAAGGCATCAAAAACGGCGTCAGGATGTGGACGAGTTCCCACTGAAAAAACGCCAGTGCCACTATCATCACACTGCTGGCTAGGGCCAATATGAGAATGACACTTCCCTTCTTCAATATGCTTTCGCCCAATAAACCAAATGTTTCGCATCCTTACTACAACACACACATGTATCCGACACCAGCTCCTGCTCAAACGGCATGCATCTAGAAGTGGCACCCGTTTCTTCCTTGATCTTATCTTCACAAGCCCGGTCCCCGCACCACATCGCTTTGACGAATCCGCCTTTTTCCCTAACCGTCGTTTTGAATTCCTCAAAGGTTTTGGCTACGGTTGTTTTTTCATCGCGATGGGCTCTCGCTTTTTCTAAAAGGTTGTGTTGAATGTCTTCCAGAAGTTCAGAGACTTTCACTTCCAGTTCTTCCATCGTGACCGTGATTTTCTCACCTGTATCACGTCTTGCTAATACCACCTGCCCGTTCTCGATATCCCGTGGACCAACCTCCAAGCGAAGTGGTATGCCCTTCATTTCATATTCATTAAATTTCCAGCCCGGCTTTTTATCACTCGCATCGATGTCAACACGGGCAACACCGGTAAGCTGGCTTTTCAGATTATACGCAAAATCAAGGACGCCCTCCTTATGCTGTGCAATCGGTACGATCATCAATTGAGTCGGAGCGATTCTTGGTGGAACGACCAGTCCACGGTCATCCCCGTGAACCATGATCATGGCACCGATGATGCGGGTCGTGAAACCCCAGGACGTTTGCTGCACATGCTGAAGCTTTCCATCGCGGTCCGTGAATTGAATCCCGAAAGCTTTCGCAAATCCGTCACCTAAATGATGGGACGTTCCAGATTGCAATGCCTTCCCGTCATGCATCAGGCTTTCGATCGTATACGTATATTTGGCACCGGCAAACTTTTCTTTTTCTGTTTTTTGACCCTTGATGACCGGTATCGCCAGCAGATCTTCACAAAGCTCCGCGTACACCTCCAGCATTTTCACCGTTTCATCATGAGCATCTTGATCGGTCTCGTGGCACGTATGCCCCTCCTGCCACAGAAATTCCAAAGTTCTCAGGAATGGACGGGTCGTCTTTTCCCAGCGGACCACATTGGCCCACTGATTGTAGAGCTTAGGCAGGTCACGGTAGGAATGGATGATGTTTTTGTAGTGCTCCCCGAACAATACCTCAGAAGTCGGACGCACGCACAGCCGTTCCGCCAGCTCCTCTTCCCCTCCATGAGTCACCCATGCCACTTCAGGCGCGAAGCCTTCGATATGATCCTTCTCTCTCTGAAGAAGGCTTTCCGGTATAAAGAGTGGCATATAGACATTTTCATGCCCTGTTTCTTTTATTTTTGCATCGAGGGCATCCTTGATATTTTCCCAAAGTGCGTATCCGTAAGGTCTGATGATCATCGACCCGCGGACGCTCGAGTAATCGATCAGCTCCGCCTTTGTCACGACATCCGTATACCACTGGGCAAAGTCTTCATCCATGCCCGTTACATCTTTTACAAATTCTTTTGCCATTTGTGAGCACCTCATTTTTAATTGGATTGGTTTTATCAGCGAAATTTGGATATATCAGAGGAATTTTCGTTTTATCGGCGAAATCCCGGATTTATCAGCGGAATTTTCGTTTTATCATCGAAATCCTGGATTTATCAGCGAAATTTTCATTTTATCGGCGAAATCCTGGATTTATCAGCGAAATTTTCATTTTATCGGCGAAATCCCGGATTTATCAGCGAAATTTTCATTTTATCGGCGAAATCCCGGATTTATCAGCGAAATTTTCATTTTATCGGCGAATCGCCTACACCCATAAAACAAAAAAAGCCCTGCTTCTCATCAGGGACCATTACTGGCGGTACCACCCTGATTCAAAGCAAAGCTTTACACTCATTCCATGATAACGGTATCGGACCGCTGATATCTTCATTCGATACAGAACTTAGAGGCAGGTTCAAAGGTTCATCAATGGGAGCTTTTCACCAAACCGCTCCCTCTCTGAAAAGACAAGATCCCTTTACTGATCCTCGGCAATGTTTCAGTTATTTTAGATGATTATATATAGATATGCAGGGGCTGTCAATATTTGTTACAAAGAATAAATCCTCTCCATCTCCAGACTGAAGAAATCATTCCCATTCCTCTCATCAAAATCCCCGGCGATCTCTTCCGCAATCTCACTCATCACATCAATGGCAAATCCCGGACGATGACCGGCTTCAACAAGCTTACGGTGAAGAACAATCGCACTCATATAAAAGTAAAACATCCCGTAAGGATCCTTCCCACTATCCGCATACTCGATGTGACGCTCCAAAATTTTGATTCCCCTGACTGGTTCCGTCAATGCAAGAAACGTGATATGTTCGGAAGCTTCGACTAAAAAGTGTGGCTTATCATAAATGAAAAAGTATCCTTCTGACTGATAGCGCGAGGCTTCCTCCACCCGGCCATCTTCATGATAAGGCAAAAGGAGCTTACTATAGGTCAAGTGGGGGATTTCACCACAGGTCACTTCTTTTGATAATAAAAGCATTTCAATGGGGCGGGCTTTTTCCTTTTCCCCGGTAAAATAAAAATACTCCAGCTGTGTCTGATATTCACAGGCTTCACAGTCTGAAAGTGAATCCCTTTCGGCTGTCATCCACTTTTGATAATACTCTTCCGCTTCCTCTGCATTACCTGTTTTCAACGCACGTTTATGCTGATGCTGATAAAAGGGACGCAGACTGTAGCCATAACGTTCATACGCTTCTTGAAAGTCACTGAAAAAGGCATCTAACAGTTCCGTGTCAATGCCGGGCATCTTCACCAGATGCTCCGCCATCCATTTATAGATCCAGAAGAAGCTTTCCACCCAATCCTGCAGGCTCTCTTCATTATCTAAAAAGAAGCCGTTGCACCACTCGAAATGATCGAATAATTCCTCATACTCCCCAAGATAGTTGACGGTCCTCATGATCCCGAACCGGCAGCAAAACTCCTTATAGAGGTCCTTTTCTTTCTGAGCAATGGACAACAGATCCTCTAAACCGTTCCACTTCTCATAACTTGCTTCTTCCCGGCCCATCAACTCTTCCCACCGGTCCCAGTATTGATCAGCCGTCATCTTCATCCACTTACCCCCTTTGTGTCTTTTCTATTTATTATAACATTCAGAATTACGTCTTAACTGTTTTTCCCAATAATTCCTGTTAGAGCTAATATACAAAATCACGGTGATCCCAAGCATGATCATCGAACCCGCAATCACAACAAAACGAATCGACACCAACTCGCCTCCCACTCCAATAAGCACCGTAGAAAGGATGACCAATACCCCTTCCAGCAATCCATACATACTGGCTACCCGTCCCATGATCTCGGCGGGAATATGTTCTTGATAAAAGGTTTCAAACCCTGTCGTCGCAAAGGCCAACGCGAAGGATAAAACAGCGAACCCGATCGCCGCTAATAAGAAACCTTCCGAGAAAGAATAAATCAGATATCCTCCGGAAACGAGCAGAGAACCAAATCCCATAAGATGCATGTGATGGAGTTTATGGGAAAGGGACGCGTTCAGGATCGACCCCAGTACAAATCCTCCCCCTGCAATGCTTACAAGATATCCATACGTACTGTTCGAAAGGTGCAATACCTCTTTAGAAAATGCGGCCTCAAGGGAATCGAGCGCTGCAGTCATTACAATCAGGATGCTGAACAAGACGTAAAGGACCATCACATAAGTAGCGCGCCAGCTGAATCTCCACACCATCCGCCAATCCTCTTTGATGACTTCCCATTTGGTATCACCTGTATCAACAGGGATCCCATCCTCTAGCTTCGGTAGAAAGAGGGTGATCACTCCTGATAAAAAGAGGGCCAGTGCATTCATATAAAGGGCAAACGTCGGTGTCCCCATCATGAACATCAGTCCGGCAATTCCCGGTCCAATGAGAAACGCACCCGATCCGATCAGCCCCCGGAGAGCATTGAAGCGCTGTCTGTTGCCCCGTGGGATGAAGGTCGTGATGTACGCCATGGACGCCGGATAAAACATGGCACTTCCCATATTGATGATCAGCACAACCGCATACACCCACCAACTCGACGAAAGAAAAGGCAGTACCGCAATCAACACCCCTCTGAAAAAATCAAGCCCTGCCATCAGATTCCGCTTGTTGACCCGGTCAATCAAGCTTCCCGCCCAGCCATTTGTCAAAAGGGCCGCCACAGGCTTCAATACATATAAAATCACCACTGCCAGAGGTGATCCCCACTCGTCTAAAACAATCAAATTTAGGGCGATTAAATAAATCCACCCTCCTACATTTGAAATCCCGATGCCTGCTAGCAGCAATAAAGGATACTTCCACTTCCTCATTGGTTATTCCTCCCCGCGATATGTTTTGTGAAACAAAAAAATCCCACCCCCAAGACGTTGATCTTGGGGGCGAGATTATTTATCGCGGTGCCACCCCAGTTCGTTAATATGTCGCCATACTAACCTTTTCGGGTACGGCCAAGCGGCTTATACCCTAGCCCGATAACGGGAGCTCCCGTCACACCATCCCCATTGCCCGGTTCCGATGCGCTGCTCAGAGTCTTGATTCAATACCGTCCCTCTTGCTCCTTTTCAGCTTCCGGAGCTCTCTGTAAAGATTTCAGATATCTACTCTTCTCTTCTTGGCATTTAATTGAAATTTTTATTATGATAGCATGATTGATTAAGGAAGTAAATGGAATATTCACATCGGCAGTCTTTGATTCAACATTTCTTCGTACCCGGGTTTTCGTTTGATGATGGTGATGATGAGTTGGACTTTGGGTTTATCGACCGTTTTTTCATTATATCAACCGTATTTTCACGATATCGACCGTTCCTCATAAATCGACAAATTCCGCAACCAGTTTCCTCAAGCAAAAACACCAGCACAAAAAAGAGCACTCCCTAATTCCCGAGCGCTCTCCCCCATTAGCTTCCCATCTTACGACGAGTATTGCTAGGCTTCTTCGTTTGTTGGCTTTGCATGCGTTGATTCGATACTAAACCGCCTGTTGCTTGCTTGCCGCCTGCCTGGGCTTCTTTTTTCTTTGCCAGCTGCTGCTTCATTGCTTCCTGCAGGCTGATTTTTTTCTTTTCTGGCTGTATTTGCTGATCATTATTATTCGACATAATGGAATCTCCTTTTGAGACTACTAAATTTTTGAAACTACCTCTATTATAATACATCCTCCACCAGAAAACATCTCGAGTTCCAAATAAAAAAGCCAACCCGTAAAGGATTGGCTTTCATTTTCTAGTGGTATCCATTCTGCCCGTTAGCAGAACCGGATGTTTTCTGTTTCGGTTTGTGCTTGCCGTTTTGCTTTGTACCGCCGTCTTTTTTCGTTTTCTTTGTCATGCTGAATCACTCCTAATAATTAGTCGGCATCTAGAAAACTTGTGGTTTTTGAACCATTCTTATTTTGTGCAAAAAAAGAAAAGAGTCTCCCGGTAATTACCGGAAAACTCCCTAACACATTAGGCTGCTGATTGAGGAACGTCTTCGTCGACTTGAATGACTGATCCATCGTTTAAGCGCTTTCTCAATGTGTAAATAAATGCTAATATTGCGGCGATGGTTACGACTGTCGCTCCCATATACGCTGTGCTCATTGATAATCCGAAACCGATCGGAGCACTCAGGATATACGTGAATGTCACCATCGTCATGAAGATCGCTGGAATCGTTGCGACCCAGTGAGGTTTCTTTTGCAGCGCCAGATACATGGCACCTACCCAAAGTGCGATCATAGCTGTCGATTGGTTCGCCCAGGAGAAGTATCTCCATAATAGGTTAAAGTCGATTCGTGTCAACACGACTGAGATCACGAACAATGGAATCGCAATCCAAAGCCTGCTGGACATTTTCACTTGTCCTACTTTAATATAGTCGGCAATGATCATTCGCGCACTTCGGAATGATGTATCACCAGACGTGATCGGAAGAATGATCACTCCAAGGATGGCAAGTGTTCCACCGATTGATCCAAGCATAAGGATCGATACTTCACTTACAACCGCTGCAGGTCCACCTTCTTTCAAGATGGCATTCAATTCACCCGGCTGGAATAAGCTCATGGCAGCTGCTGCCCAGATCATCGCAATGATCGCTTCTAAAATCATCATTCCGTAGAAAATTTTGCGTCCGTTCTTTTCATTTTGAGTCGTTCTTGAAATGATTGGTGATTGTGTGGCATGGAACCCTGAAAGTGCCCCACAAGAAATCGTCAAGAATAATAATGGGAAAATCGCTACTGATTCAGGATGCATATTCGTTAAGCTGATCTCAGGAATATCCGCCCCGGTAATCACTAATCCCGCTCCGATACCAACTGCACTCACTACAAGCAGTGCTCCGAAAAGCGGATATACTTTACCGATGATTTTATCAATCGGTAATAGGGTTGCGACAATATAATAAATAAAAATTGCGGCGATAATAACACCTAAAGAAATCCAGGCTGGCGTCAGATTCGCGATCAATGCTGCAGGTGCTGTAACGAAAACCGTACCCACCAGCACGAGTAATAGAATCGAGAATGCGTTCACCACATGCTTCATCGTCTTACCAAGGAAGCGTCCTGCAAGCTCCGGTAAATGAGCTCCTCCGTTACGGATCGAAATCATCCCCGTTAAGTAATCATGAACCGCTCCGGCAAAAATCGCTCCGAGTACGATCCAAAGGAAGGCGACCGGCCCATAAAGCGCTCCCATGATCGGACCGAAAATGGGTCCAACACCGGCGATATTCAACAGCTGGATCATGGAGTTCTTACCTGTTTTCATTGGTACATAATCCACTCCATCCGCCTTCGCATAAGCAGGAGTCGAACGACTTTCATTGATTCCAAAAATCTTTTCAATTAATTTTCCATATGTGAAATATCCGATAATTAATACAACAATCGAGACCAGAAATGTAACCATGCTTATGATCCCCTTTCGCTCATTTATGAATACGCTTTCATTATAGCAAGCTTATTCACCGTTTCGTCACATTCTGTTCAAGATGTCGGAAATCGGGGTTAAGATGTTCTGAGCGGGGGTTCATGTGCAGAGAAAGACGAGATGGTGCATGTTACAGATGATCAGCTTAGTGCGCGCCTCCGAATGCTCAATTTGTACCAGGCACCCAAAATCAAAATTGTACCTGGTACAATAATCGGTTTATGTACCAGGTACAAATCCAAATACCTACAACTCCAACCGCTCCCTCAATTCCTTAACATAATTCCGACTCACCGGAATCGCCTCATCTGCCCCATGAACCTTCAACTGAAACACGCCGCTTCCCCATGGGATGAGCTCCTCTACGAAGGGCAGCTGAACGAGGTAGCTTTTATGGACGCGGAAAAATGGATATGTACTGAGTTTCGATTCCAATTCCTTGATCGGCAAGCGGCACGTATACTTCTTCTTCTCCGTACATATAAAGGTTTCCCGCTCTTCACGGAATATATATAGAATGTCTTTCGGGCTGATGAATACAATTTTGTCTTCATCCTGAACCGCAAGTTTCCCCATCGAGAGGCTCTCGCTTTGCTCTTTCACTCCCACTTTCAAAAGATTCTTCAACCGCTCCATCGTTTGCCCGAGCTGATCTTCTTCAAATGGTTTCAATAAGTAATCAACGGCTTCCACCCGGAACGCTTTAAGGGCATAATCCGGATAGGCAGTGGCAAAGACGATTTCCGGTTTGTGCTTCATTTTTTGCAGGGCTTCCGCTAAGTCGACTCCGCTCATGCCAGGCATTTCAATATCAAGAAATAAGACATCGGGTTCTTTTGTTAAGATGATTTCCAATCCCTTTTCAGCAGAACTTGCTTCCCCGACTACCTTCACCCATGAATATCCGCTTAAGAGATGCTTCATTTCTTCCCGGCTATAGGGCTCATCATCAATAATGGCAACTTTCATCCTTACTCACTCCTTACCGTAAATTCAACGGTGGTCCCGTTTCCTATTGATGAAGTGATCGATAGACCTGATTCTTTCCCCATCATCATTTCCAATCGTTTGTTCACGTTATAGAGGCCGATTCCTGTACCGGCCTGTGATTCCACCGGCTCAAGCAAAAGCTTTTCCACTCTCTCTTCATCGATCCCGGCACCGTTATCCTCCACACGGACAGTCACCTCATCACCATTCGAATCAATCGAGATCTTTAACACAAATCCTTCTTCTACATTCTTCATCCCGTGCTTAATCGCATTTTCAACAAGAGGCTGAAGGGTAATCGAAGGGACTTTTGCCTTCAGGGCATCTTCATTAATCTCATACACCACTTCCAGCCGGTCAAAGAATCGTGCTTCTTCAATGGCGAGATAAGCCTTTACATGCTGTCCTTCTTCTTTAAGGGTCGAGGTGGATTTCGTGCTTCCTGTCAGATTCTGACGCACAAATTGAGATAATGAAATCAGCAGGGTCCTCGCCTTATCAGGATTGATCCTCGTCAACGACACGATGACATTGATGGTATTGAACAAGAAATGCGGATTGATCTGTGCCTGCAGCGCCTTTACTTCTGACTCTTTCGCAAGCTCTTTATGGGTATCGATTTCAGCCAGTTCCAGCTGGTGACTAAGCAGGGTTGCGATCCCCTTCGTTAATTCCATCAGGATCGGCGAGATTTCTTTTTCCGAATGAAAATAGAATTTAAGTGTTCCGACAATTTCATCCCCTTTTAAAAGAGGGGCCATGATCGCGGCCCCCAATGGGCATCCATTCCGGTCACATTGAATATCCTCTCTTCCCACCTTCATGAGCTCTCCCGTTTCGATGACCCGTTTCGTCGCTTCGGTTTGAATCGGGCGCCCTTGTTGATGGTGATCCGAGGCCAGACCGACATGAGCGAGGATGTGGGAAGTGTTCGTGATGGAAACTGCCAGAGCGTTCACATCTCTCATCAGGATTTCACACGTTGCCTGTGCAGAGGCGGCATTCAATCCTTTTCGCATATATTTCACCGTGCTATCAGCCAATCGCAGTGCTTTCTGGGATTGAGCCGCTCCCATTCGCTCTTCTTCATAAAAAACACTTTTAATGATCAACAGGAAAATTCCGGCTCCGACTCCATTTGCAAGGATCATGGGCCATCCGATATCGGAAACGAGTAAATAAGCATCATCAAATGGCTTCGATAATAGAAGGATGAGAAGCATCTGCATCCCTTCTGCGACAAAACCAACCAAAAAAGCTTTTTTGGGGGAAACAAGCCTGTTCTTCTTTTCCCGCTTTCCGATCCATCCTGCCAGTAATCCAGCTAACACAGTCGAAATCCCACAGGAGAATGCCGTGAATCCTCCAAGAAAATACCGGTGGACTCCGGCGACCAATCCAGCTCCTAGTCCGATCCATGGACCACCCAGTAACCCGGCGACCACGACTCCGATCACCCTGGAGTTGGCAATCGCTTCATTCTGTTGAAGATGCCACTGCCATTTTGTATATTCTTCTTGAAATGGATTCACAATCAATCCTGTATATGTACCAACGATCCCAAAGAAGCCAAACAGCAGGATAAGGAGCAGAGTCTGGGTTTTCTTTACATGGGTCCGCTTCTCGATTAAATGACGGAAGAAGCTGATCCTCGTCATCACAAAGGCAATGGTCACAATGATACCAAGCCTCTCCACCATTGCAGCTATCAACATAGGCTCCACCTCGCTTTCTATTTCACATCAAAAAAGAAGACCCCCTTAAACACGAATGTTTAATAGAATCTTCCCCTACTTGAACCTGTACTATGTCCGGGGAGTGATTTCCCCTATTTTAACACGAATCTTTATCTTTAATCGTGACCAATGCATTGATTTCCCCGCCGATCATGATGATGATTCCCGTTAAGTAGAACCAGATCATGAGGACGATGATCCCTCCGATGCTGCCGTATGTGGCTGAATAATTCCCAAAGCTTCCGACGTAATAAGAAAAGGCCAAGGATGCGAGTACCCAGCCAAGCGTCGCAAAAATCGCCCCCGGGAACGCACTTAAGCATTTGATCCGTTTGCTTGGAGCAAAGAAATACAACCCAACGAAAATAATAAACAGGATGATGGGACTGATCGCCCAGCGAATCCCGTTCCATACCGTTAAAAACTGCTCTGAAAATCCGAATTGAGAAAATAATAAAAGACCGATCTGTTTCCCGAACACCGGAAGTAAAAGAGCTATGACAAATACGAGAATCATGGCTAGTGTCAATAGAATAGACATGAGACGGGTCGCAATGAATGATCTTGTTTCCTCTACATCATAAGCACGATTTAAACTTTTCACGATGGCATTCATCCCATTGGATGCCGACCATATCGTGGCGATGATACTGACAGACAGTAAACCGGAATTCCGGTTCGACATGATGTCCTGTAGCGTTTCCTCGATCATGGACATCGTTTCCCCTGGTGCAAAATCCCTGACCAGACCCAGTATGTCCCCCTGCTCGACAGGAAGGTATGGCAAGAGTGTTACGATAAAAATCAGCAGTGGAAAGAGCGATAAAAGAAAGTAATAGGCAATTTGTGCGGCCAGGCCCGTTACATCATTCGCACTAATATTTGAGAAAAGACTTTTAGAAAATCCTTTCCATCCTCCTTTGACCGTCTCATCCGACATGTTCTCACCTCGTTTCGTTAATACCCCTTAAATGAAGACGCAATAGGTTGGCTCTCTTCATCCTGAGTTGTTAGTTCATTTGATGTTTCCCTATCTGAAAACGTATCTTTATAAGCTTCTGAAGAGTCTTCGAAGGTTTCCTTCGTTTCCTCGATTATTTCTTTCACTTGTGGAGTCATCCCTTTGATTTCATCTACCTTTTCACTGATGAATTGAATATCCCTGCTGACCTGATCAGCTGTCGTACGTAATTTCTCATACACTTCCTTCGATGACTCGACCAGTCTTTGAGGATTTTTTGAATATGTTGAAATATAATTCCCACTGTTCTTTAAAGATGTACCCATTTCCTGACGGGTCGTTCTATCCAAGAGGGAAAGCAGCCCTCCTGCCACGGCACCTAACAAAACCCCTTTGAAAAATTTATTGCTTCCCATATGTATTACCCTCCTTCAAATGATTGTCTTTTTTTATTTTTTCTAATAATAGGCTGCAGCCGGACTCCACTAGATCATACACTTCTTGAAAATTCCCCGTGAAGTACGGATCGGGAACATCTTTCTCCCGGCTTTCTTCCACCAGGTCCAGGAGCTTGAACACCTTTCCGTGATGATCACTATCAAGAATCTTCTTCATGTTTTGTTCATTCGAAGCGTCCATGGCCACGATGTAATCATATTTCTTATCTTCACCATGGAATTGTCGCGCGAGCAAGCCATCACTCTTTATATTATTTTCTCTAAGAATGGCTAAAGTTCCTTCATGAGGTTTCTTACCGACATGCCAATCTCCCGTGCCTGCAGAGTCAACCTCAATCACGCCATCCAGATTCTCTTCTTTAACCTTTGCCCTGAATATCGCCTCCGCCATAGGGGACCGGCAAATATTTCCCAAACATACAAACAACACAGATACCATGAACGCGCCTCTCCTAACGTTTTAACTTACCTACTCATTTCCCATTCCTTAATAGTGTAAAACATTCTCCGAAAAAAATCCTTCTCAATTGGAAGTTATGTTGACAGGTTGGAGGAATCATGGAAAGATAAATATATGAATGCATGTCAGAAAGGACGATTCCAGATGGATTTATCACAAAATACAACGGAAAATATCGAGTTCATGGTCACTGCCATTAAAGAAAAATTAAAAATAGTCAATGCCGGTGCCGTAAAGCCAGAAGATTTCAATGAAGAAATGTATGAAGATCTTCACGACCTTTATGTAATGGTCGATCGCAAGGACAGATTCAGCCCGAGTGAAATGACTGCGATCATTGAAGAAATGGGTAACCTGCGTAAATAATAGTCAGTCGTGATATGAAAAAAGGGACATTCCCTCAAAGGTACAAAATACCTTGGGGAATGTCCCCTTTCATTTAGTTGTCCTATTTCGAAAGAAGCGCCAGTGATTCACGGTTGAATGCCGGAAGATCATCCGGTGTCCTGCTTGTCACAAGCTGGTTCCCGCATACGACGACTTCTTTATCCTCGTACGTCACACCTGCATATTCCATATCTACTTTAATGGACTTGAAGCCTGTCGCTTTTCGTCCTTCCAGTGCTTTTGCCGTAATTAATAATTGTGGACCGTGGCAAATCGCGAATACCGGTTTCTTCTCATCCATGAAATGTTTCGTGAATTTAACGAAACGGTCATCTGCACGCAGCTGATCCGGAGAGAATCCGCCTGGTAATAATAGGGCATCAAAGTCTGCAGGATTGACGTCATCAATGCTTTCATCGATTTTCACCGTTGCATCTCCCTGCTTCCCTTTCACTGATTTCCCTTTTTCTTTTTCAATCGTCACAACTTCATGTCCTGCTTCTTTAAACGCTTTTTCAGGATCTGTAAATTCTACGTCTTCAAACATGTCTGTAATTAACGTTGCTATTTTAGCCATAAAATGAAACACTCCTAGTTATCGTTGTTTTTTTATCACACATGTACTTTACCCTTTGTGCATACATTCAAACACGACTCCCTTATTTATCCATCGTGAATTGAGAAAAGATCGTGTTCCTCTGCACTTCATATACCTCTTTACCAACGATGTCATTGATGATTTGAATATTCCGGTCCACAGCCAATCCTAAGTTCGTTGCCCCTGCACCGTGAGAATGCTCCAGGCTCGTCACCGTATAGAAATGATGCCCCCGGTCTCTGTTCTCTTTGAATTCCAGCTTATAATTCCGGGAGACTTTATACTTCTCCTCATCTTCCCAGACAATTTTGTCCTCGAACTCCTCAAAAAACCATTCGGGAATATTCGGCTTATAACCCGTCGCCAATATCACTTTATCCGTCTGATATGAAAAATCACGCCCTTCCTGCCATTGACGGCAATTCAGGACGTACTGATCCTCCTCTTTCCGGATCTTACTCACTTCCGTTAAAGGCTGAATCGTAATGTCCGGTGAGCTATCACTGACCGAATGATTATAAAGGATGTTGTAAATATTATTGAGGGTATCCGGATCGATCCCATTTCTGAGCTGATCCAACGTTTCTAATGCCTCCACACGCTTCTCATACGTCAGCCCATGAAAATAATCCACATAGTCAGGGGCAAAGAATTCCTGTCCCAGCTTCGACGACTCGAGCTGCAAAATCCCTTCGGAACGGGTAAGCCATGTCAGCTGATAGGAATGATCCTTCTGTTCTTTTAAAAGGTCAAAGAACACCTCGGCAGCACTTTGCCCGGACCCGACAATCGTAATCGATGACCTTTCCATCGTCGTGTTTTTATGAAATAGATACTTACTCGTATGATGGACGTCCACATCCGGCAGACCATCCATTCCGTCTAAAATCAACGGCTTGCTTCCCGTACCCATCACCACATGCTTCGCATAATAAATCTCACGCTCGTCGGTCAAGCGGTTATCGATCACAACCTTATAGCAGTCGCCCTCATCCGTGACCCCGATCACCTCACTATGAAATTGACAGCAGCTAAGCTGACTCACCACCCAGCGGGCATAATCATTGTACTCCTGCCTCGGCATTTCAAACTTTTGAAAAAAGAAAAATTTATATAAACGATTATGCGTATGTAAGTAATTCAAATAACTGTACCGGCTTTGTGGATTCGCAAACGTCACCAAATCCGCAATAAATGGAACCTGCAGATCCGTCAGATTAATCAACATCCCCGGATGCCACTGAAACTCCGGAGTCTGATCGAAAAATTTCACCTTCAAATCCGTCTTCTCCTCCATCAACGCCGCCAAACTTAAATTGTACGGCCCAATACCGATACCGATACAATCATATACATCCTGTCTACTCAATTGGCTCTCCTCCACATCTGTAATCATCTTTTCTATTTTTACCCTAAAACGATGGGGGATTACCCTTTTTAGTGAAAATAATTGTGACGGATGTGTGCGGTGGGTGAATATTTTGACTGTTGAATTGCGCTTGATATTTAACAGTTGATTTTCAAACGGAATTTGACTGTTAAAATAAACCTGAGATTCAGCTGCTGAACTATTTTGATTGATTAGCCTTAAGACTTGCACCCTCAACGGTGTTTTTTATTATTCTCGATTGAATATTGGTTCGGGAAAAGGACAAATGTGTATTGATGCGATACTTTAAAGGGGATACGAAACTTTTTATTATCGAGTTTCCGCTATATATTATCAACTTTCGGGTTATATTATCGACTTTGCCCCATATATTATCGACTAAGGATAAAACGACACGAACCGACATACACCTCCGCCACACACCCAAACAAAAAACCAATCCCCGCTACAAGGATCAGTTCTTCCTGAATATCATTACATACCATCCGCCTTCTTTCACGATCGGTTCGACGGACTCCACTTTGAAATTTGTTTTACCGGCCAATGTCTCCATCTCCTTCTGCGACGGAATCGGATACAGGTTCTGGAATGTCATGAAGAAGCTGTTGAAGGCACTGGAAAACTGCTGCCCGTGCTTGGACTTTTGCATCGGGGTCAGAACAAAGAACAAGCCTTCTTTTTCAAGCCACGTCGATGCTTTTTCAAAAAATTGCAATCTCTCTGATGGGTTGATATAGTGAAAAAGATTATTGGCCATGATCATGTCAAAGAGCTGACCGGGTTCATATTCATGGAGGTCCTTACAAAGGATTTCAATATTTTCATAGTCACTGAGCGATTCTTCAGCAGCCTTTGCGACGGCTTCATGAATCTCGATCCCTACCATTCTCTTATCAGGATAGCGATCTCCTATTCTCTTCACATATCCTCCTTCCCCACAGCCCAGATCCAATATCGAATTTACATTGAATTTTTTAATTGCCTTCTGCACCTTTGGAAAGGCAAAGCGCTCTAACAGGATCGACGTTTTTGCTACAGTCGAGCCATGGACATCCGAATTGAAATGCTGCTTCGTTTGATTGCGCAATAATTGAGGATACGACAACAAGGCCGGTATGTGCAGCTCCATCATTTCTTTCAGCAAAATACCGGATGAATGAGGGTCCCTCTTTGAAGTCGGCAGCTTCCAGCGGTTCCTCGTTGTGACTTTTTCATCCCCCACCCGCTTCATATGCTTGATGGTGATGCCGACCTCAACCCACTGTTCAAGAAGGTCCATTTCGATATTTTTAGCAAGCGCCACTTCCTGGATGGAGGCAGGCTTTGTAAAACTGTCAAACAGATCCATTTCGTACCCTACATAGGCATGCCAGCTGTACAGAAACGGCACATTCTTTTTCATCCAAGTTCTTGCACGCCATACTTTCACCATTTCTCCGATCATAGTAGTGCCTCCTTTCCTTTCCAGGGATAGTCCTGGGCTACCGTAAATTTTGTGTTGGATTTCTCATCCTCTGTCAACGAATCATTTCTGATCGGTAGCACTCCCCCTTGGACCATCCGGTCGTACAGGGTTTCCCTCCACATGCCGAGACCTGATATGTTCAGCATCTGCTTGTAATGGGAGATCGAATCCCTCTCCATGCGCTGCAGGCTCTTATTTCGCAGCCAGCCAACCGGGCGATAGGGATACGAATAAACGAGGGCCGATAAATGGCTGAGGTGTATTTGATGGGCAACCCTTCTTTTCCGGACCTTTGGGTACCACTTCAGATTTACCGGATCTAATTTACCCGCTGAATACATATCACACAGCAACTCTCCAAGAATGCTCCCATCCTGTATCGCCATATTCATTCCTTCTCCTGCCATGGGGTGAACCGTGTGGACGGCGTCGCCTATCAGGGCAAGATGGTCCTTCACATAGGTTTCCGCATGATATTTCAATGGGACCATCAGCTGGATCTTCTTCCAGTCCTCAATTTGGTTCACGTACCCATCGAGATCCGGGCACATTTCGATATAAAGCTTATGAAACTCTGAAATTGATTTTTTCCTGAGCGTTTTATATTCCCCTGCCGGGATGAGGTAAACGGATCGTACTTCATCGTTTGGCAACGGGAATAGACCCAGGAATGATTGATATGTAGAAATTATACGTCCCTTCACCATTTCCTTTGGTCGCGGAAAGGTAACCGTTAAGAAGTGATGGTTGTACTTTTTCTCCTTCACATCCACATCCATATAGTCACGGGTGACAGAGCTTCTTCCTTCCGCCCCGATAATGAAATCACTATGAATCTCTTGAATCTCTTTCGTCCCGCGATTCTCGATGATCACCGTATGACCGTCAATTTTCTTACAGATTGTATTCGATCGATAATGAAATGTTGGATACTCCTGCCCTTTTTCTCGGAGAATCCCCTTTAACGTTTCATGATGGATCATTAATGAATAAGGGTATCGACTGGGAAGAATCGAGTAGCTCATCGTGGAGTTCTCCGCTTTTGATTTCGCATTTTTCAATTCAATCAGTTCCAAATCGGAAATGATGTGGCCGTTTTTGAACACATGGTCAATGACTCCCAATGAATCAAATATTTCCAAGCTTTTGGGCTGGAGGAGTTCTCCCTTGTACACGGAGCCTGGTCCTGGTAACCGTTCAACAACCGTTACGTCTATATTGCACTGCGCTAATTTTAAGCCGAGTGTCAGACCGCCGATTCCTCCACCGCTAATAAAGACGTTCGTCTTCATCTCTCTTCACCTCTTTCCATCTCTTTAACCTTTTTCCAGGATGTTGAAACTTGGCGATGTGCTCACATCCATTCGCCATGAGTAGACAGGTTCTTAAAAAAGAAAAGAGAAATAAGAAATTTGTAGAACGTACTATTTCCCGGAAAATATCAGCTTTTCATGATTCAAAACCCTCTGGCATTTACATATTTTGTCGGAATACTCCCTGAAGGCTATTCGACAATACACGAGGAAATAAAAAACTCCACGACAAGAGTTCCCTCTTATCATGGAGTTTTTTCTATTTTTCATTTACAATCGGCAGTAAGATCGTAACGGTCGTTCCTTCCGTTACATTGCTTTGAATCGATAGTGAGCCGTGATGCTCTTTGATGATTTTTTGGCAAATCATCAATCCGAGACCGGTCCCTTTTTCTTTCGTGCTGTAGAACGGTTCTCCTAAATGCTTCATGCGCTCCGGCGGGATTCCATTTCCGTTGTCCTGGATGGAGATTTTCGCATAACCGTCTTCTTTTTCAAGTTGAACACTTAGGAGACCCCCACTCGGCATGGCTTCCAGGGCATTTTTCATGACGTTTAAAATGACCTGTTTCATTTGATGGGAATCACAATAAATTTCCGCTTCTTCCACAGAGAACCTTACATCGACTCCTTGCTTCAGGCATTCCATCTTAATGAATTCGACAGAGCTTGTAAGCAGGGTCGTCAATGACGTCAGGGAAAATTGAACGGCTCTTGGCTTCGCCAAGGCCAGAAATTCATTGGTGATGATTTCGATTCGATCGAGCTCTCCCTGGATGACCCCTAGGTAAAAGTCATCCTTTGCATTTTCTTTCATCAGTTGCAAGAAGCCTTTGAGTGTCGTCAGCGGATTTCTGATTTCATGGGCCACTCCTGCTGCAAGTTGTCCGATCATCGCTAACTGTTCTGATTTCTTCAGTAAGTCTTCATTTCGCTTCTTCTCGGATAAGTCTCTGATGATGGCTGAAATACCGATGAGGTTTCCATCGTCATTTAAGATTGGATTCATGTTAAAGGCAATTTCGATCGGCGTTCCGTCTTTTCGGTACCGCACCGTTTCATAATCCTTTATTCGCTTCCCGGCCTTAATGGTCATTAAATTCTGTTTGAATTGCCCTACCTGGTCTTCCTGGTGAATAAAGGTGATCTTATGTCCTGTTATTTCATCTTTATTCCAACCGAACATCGATTCAAACTGCTGGTTGACCTTTAATACGCTTCCCTCTGGATCTAAAAGGACAATCCCATCACCGGCATGCTCAAAGTACGCTTCCAGTAATTCTTTCGCTTCCTTTAATTCTTCTTCCATCTTCATTTTCTCTGTGATGTCCTGTCCAAATCCATAAATTCCGATGACCTTGTTTTTGACCCGGATCGGGATGTTGGTGACAGCAACATGGCTTTTGCCACCTTCTCCATTTTCGAAGGTGGTGACAAATCTTGACGCTTCACCTTTAAGGGCGACTTCAAAGTGATTGACGGCTGTGTGACGGCTGCCTTCCGCGATGAAATCACTGAAGTGGCTGCCGATCATATAGGGAGAGATATGATTCCATTGCTTATTCACAGCAGGGTTCACTTCCTGGATAATCCCGTTTGTATCTACCATATAAATATTATCAGGGCTGTATTTCACAATTGACTTATACTTTTGTTCGCTTTCAATCAATTTTCTCTGAATATCTTTGATCAGGGAAATATCTGAAATGGAGCAGATGATTTCCACTACCATTCCATCTTGTACCACTGGAACGATGGAGGCGATATATTCTAAATCCTTGTATTCATCCTCATACGTCAACTCTTCTCCTGTTTCCCATATGCGCTTTAGTTTAGGTTGGATCTTCCCTAAGTGATGGGAATCAAATACTTCTTCAATGGTTTTACCAATCACCTTTGAAGGAGTCAGATTTAATTTTTTCAACAGTTCCCCTGCCGCCATCTCGATCACAAATTCATTGCCTTTCTTATTGATCTTATAGGTGATCGTCTTTTGGAGCCTGAGGGTGTTCTCAAGTTCCGCTTTCAATGAGACCAGTTCGTTTTCATAGTTTTTCTTCTCCGTGATGTCGTGAAGGATGATTCCGACACTGTCTACGGTCCCATCACTTTTGTAATTGGCCGGGGATATTGTAATATTGCATGTAATCTTCCGTTCCTTATTCATCATGAAGGTTACTTCTTCCCCGGTTGTATTCACTCCCCTTATTCCATTCATCACTAAGGTGATAAAGGATGGATTCTGGAGGGGTGTTTGATTGCACAGGGACTCCCCCAGTACGGCATCCGAAATATGAAACAGCTCCTGAAAGGATTGATTCATCTCCACTACTTTCCCTTTGTTATCAAGGATACATACACAAGTCGGGGTGTTATAAATAAGAGACTCATATATGGCCGAGCGGGAGTTATTCGAGTAATCAAGAGAAACGTGCTTCTCTCCACAGGCCTCTGGAACAATCATCACTAATTCTTTTGTTTCATCTATCTGTTTACGTTTAACTGTGTAGGTGTAATGATTTAAACGGATGGAACAATTCTTTTCTACTAAAATTTTCTGAAGAAGATTATCTTCTTGCAGGGTCAATCCTTTCCATTCTTCATTCTCTTCTATAAAAGTTTGGCCTGTCACATCTATTATTGCAGCCGGGACTGGAATCGAATCAACACTCAATGCATGATAGGGTTGCATATCAGCCATAGTACCTTCCTTTTTCGTAACGTTATTTACCACCATTTTACCCTACCTCTTCAAACATATAAACGGTCAATATATTTCATATAAAAAACCCGGGCATGACCATCTGCCCAGGTTTCACCAATTTTTACACCATTAGAAGGTTTCCACCTTCGCAAGCTTTGCGAAATGAACCGCAATATCCGCCCCCACAAGAGCATTGTTCTTTACAAGTGCAATATTCGCTGTAAGGCTCTTTCCGTCTGTTAATTCCTTTACTTTCCCCAGGAGGAATGGCGTTGCTTCCTTTCCGGTAACCCCTTGTTCTTCCGCTTCGTTTAACGCTCTTTCTATGATTCTATTCATCTCGTTTTCATCCATGGCATCCCGGGAAGGAATCGGGTTAGCTACCACGACGCCCCCCTTTAATCCAAGATCCCATTTCGCTTTTAAAATGTCTGCCGTCTCTTCGGTTGTCTCAACTTTATAGTTCACTGAATAAGGGCTGCTTCGTGTGTAAAAGGCCGGTAAGGAATCCGTTCCGTATCCTAAAACAGGTACCCCTTTCGTTTCCAGATATTCCATCGTCAAGCCTATATCCAAGATGGATTTAGCACCTGCACAGACAACGGCCACGTTCGTCACAGCAAGTTCTTCAAGATCCGCCGAAACATCCATGGTCACCTCTGCATTTCTGTGAACACCACCAATGCCCCCTGTCACGAAAACCGAAATATCAGCAAGCTCTGCACAGATCATGGTAGCAGCAACCGTAGTCGCTCCGTCTTTTTTAGAAGCAAGGATATATGGGATATCGCGGCGACTTGCCTTGATCACGTCTGTCGCCTGACCTAAATATTCAAGCTCTTCATGGGACAATCCAATCTTGATTTTCCCGTTCAGAATGGCAATCGTTGCGGGAACGGCCCCCTTTGAACGAATGATGTCCTCTACTTCACGGGCGGTTTTCACATTTTGCGGATAAGGCATTCCGTGAGAAATAATCGTTGATTCCAATGCCACAATCGCCTTACCTGTCTTCCTTGCTTCTGATACTTCCTGCGAGTATTCCATATATGAGTTAATATTCACGTACATTTCCCCCTAATCAATAGTAATGACTAAACTCTTGTTGAAGCTTGCTCTTGTTCAACGTTGGTGCCACCGTAAATTTGGATTGCAGAGTGATCGACGAGCAGATCACCCCGATCCGGCAGGCTCCGTCTGTATCGGATCCTTTTAAATAACCGAATAATATTCCCGCGACAAGGGCATCTCCCGCACCGGTCACGTCAGCGACTTCAACCTTCGGAGGCAGAACGGCTCTCGCCTCTTTATAAGTAGTGTAATAGATTAACCCCTGACCTCCCCGGGTAATCACGACCCTTTCCGCCCCCCTTTGAGTGATGGCTTTAGCAGCTTTAAAATAGTCACCCTCTGTCTCAATCGTCATTCCTAAATACGTTTCCGCTTCCCCTTTGTTGCATATGAACCAGGAAACCCCTTCCAGTGATGCTGGCAGCTTCAACACTTTCGGTTCAGAAACAGGGATGATCGTAAGGGGCACCCCCTCCGTTTGGCACCGTCGAATGATATACTTGAGCACATTCTCTGGAAAATTGGTGTCGAGCAGCACCATTTCTGATGAAGAAATCATTCCCCACCTCTTATCAACAAAACCAATGTCAACGCTTTCATAAATGTTCATATCAGCAAGGGCAAACAGCATTTCCCCACGTTCGTCCAATATGGCTGAGTAAGCCCCGGTGCTTTCATTTAGAAGTCGCTGGGATGCGGATACATCGGCATACGACTTCGTTTGAGATAAAAGCCAGCTTCCTTCCGTATCTTCTCCTACAACTGTTACCAAATTGGCCTGTTTTCCTAACCGCCCTAAATTCTCGGCAATATTGCGAGCCACGCCACCACTGGATTGCTCTGTTCTAGCAGGGTTTGATGTTTCAGCAATCAACTTTCCGTCTAACTGAAGCTTCCGGTCGATATTCGCTCCCCCGATGCACGTGATCCCGTTTTTCTTCGGAAGAACATACGCACGCCCCATGATTTTCCCCTGCTTCACCAGATTCGAAATATACCCCGCAACGGCTGAGCGTGACATCCCGCTTCGCTCGGACAATTCCTGTTGAGTCATAAATGGATTTTCCTCAATATACGTCAACAAAAGCTTTTCTTTTTCGTTCACAAGCTCCCACCCCTATAAAGAAAAATAACTTTTGTTAATATTCTAAACTTTTGTTTAAATTTAGACAAGATGGAAAATAAAAGAAAAGCGTCCCGATATAACTCAGGACACTTAATTTCATTATTTACTTGCCTTTACCTCATACACATGTTGACTCGATTCAAGAATATGGTCGGGTCTAGGCTTGCCGGCACTCGCTTTATGACCTGCAATATGCTCAGGGCTCTTCTCCCAATTTTTCCAATCCGCTTCCGACTCCCATTGAATCATGACAATCACTTCTTCGTCGCCGCGGCGGACTTTTTTGACGAGGACCTTTAAGTCTATAAATCCTGGCTGCTTTTCAATCAATCCCTCACCAGAAAACCTTTCAACCACTTTAGTTGATGTTCCCTCTTTCACTGACAGGCTCTTTATTTGATAAAACATATTATAAACCTGCCTTCGCATCTTCAACCATTTGTTTCATCGATTGAAGTCCGCCTCCTGAAAGGTACCATGGGCCACCATTCAGATATACGATTTTTTCCTTTTTGTAGGCGTTCGTCTTTTGTACAAGTTCGTTTTCAATTGAATCTTTGACGCTTGCGTTAGGATCAAATGCAGCATCACGGTCGATCACAAACAGTACATCTGGATTTTGTTCCAATACATATTCAAACGTAACATTTTGTCCGTGAGTGGATTCTTCTATGTTTTCATCAGAAGGCTTGAATCCAAATACATCGTGAAGAATTCCGAAACGTGATCCCGGTCCGTATGCACTTACTTCTCCTTCATTCCCCATCAAGATCAACGCTTTGCTATCAAGGCCTCCAGTCTTCTCTTTAATGCCGTCGACCTCCGCTTGAACATCCTCTAATTCCTTCTTCATTTCATCTTCTTTATCAAAGATTTCTGCAATGGTTTCCATGTTATTCGTGAACGATTCCATGTATTTGGTATAATCCGTTTGAACATACACAGTCGGAGCGATTTTTGCGAATTCTTCATACATTTCCGATTGGCGTGCAGAGATAAAAATCACATCCGGCTTCATCGAGCTGATCGCTTCAAAATCCGCCTCTTTCAAACTTCCTACGTTCGTATAGTCTGAGCTGCTGTACTTTTCCAAGTAGGGAGGAATCGTTGCTTGCGGTACTCCCGCTACTTCCACTCCAAGTTCATCTAACGTATCAAGGACACCGAAATCAAACACGACTACCTTTTCAGGGTTTTGTTTCACTTTCGTTTCGCCAAGCTCATGTTTGACTGTGACTTCTTTCGATTCTTCATTTCCACTGGAATTCTTCGCTTCTGTCGTTGATTCTTCCTTTGAACCGCACGCTGCCAAAACTAGTAAGACTGTAAGTAATATTGTTATTAATGACCATTTTTTCATTTTCTTTTCTCCTCTTTTTTTATGAATTAAAATAAACACAAATCCGATTGTCATTCATCTGTTGCACAGGAATATCCATATCATAGATTTCCTTTAATGTTTGGGTTTGTATGATGATATCTGTTGAACCTTCTCTAATGACCTTTCCGTTTTTCATCGCTACGATTCTGTCTGAATACACAGAGGCAAAGTTAATGTCATGCAGGACGATGACGACCGTCTTTCCCAGGTCATCTACTAATCTGCGCAGAATTTTCATAATCTGGACCGAATGCTTCATGTCCAGGTTGTTCAGGGGTTCATCCAGGAGAATATAATCGGTATCCTGGGCGATGACCATGGCAATGAATGCCCGCTGCCTTTGCCCACCTGATAATTCTTCTAAGTAGTTCCCCTCTAAGTCCACCAGATTCATATAATCAAGCGCCTGGTTAACTGCCCTCTCATCATCTTCTGTCAATCGTCCTTTCGAATAAGGAAATCGTCCAAACGATACCAGTTCCCTCACCGTCAAACGGACGTTAAGAAAGTTGGATTGCTTTAAGATCGCGACTCTTTTGGCAAGATCGTCTGAATTCATTTTCCTGAGATCGGCCTGATCCAGTATGATTTCACCACTATCTGAATCTAGCAAACGGCTTACCATTGATAAAAGGGTAGACTTCCCGGCACCATTCGGTCCAATGAACGAAGTGATTTGACCAGGTTGAATCGTGACAGTCACGTCTTCAACCACCAGCTTTTTCCCGTAAAACTTGGACAGCCCTCGAATGTGTATCATTTGGCTTTACTCTCCTTTAACAAAAGATATATAAAGTACATTCCTCCGATGAAGTTCACAATCACGCTTAGAGTCGTGGAAAACGTGAAGATCCGTTCTACCACCCACTGTCCGCCAACGAGGGCAATGACACTCATCAAGCTCGCACCGGTAATGAATATGCTATGTTTGTAGGTCCGAAAGAATTGATAAGCTAAGTTCGCGACAATCAACCCGAAAAAGGTAATCGGCCCGACCAAGGCGGTAGAAACAGCAATGAGCACAGATGCAATCACCAGCATACGACGCACCATTTGATCGTACGGGACGCCAAGATTAATGGACATTTCCCTTCCCAATGACATGACATCCAGGTAATGGATCTTTCTCCATCCAAACATCATCACGATGGTGACAATGAAAAGGGCAAGCCAAACCAGATCTGCATTAATGTTATTGAAACTCGCAAACATCTTATCCTGAACCATTAAAAATTCATTGGGATCAATCAACACTTGCAGGAATGTGGTGATGCTTCCAAAGAATGTACCAACGATGATTCCGATCAACAATAAAAAATAGATTGGTTGATTACTATGACGGAATAATAATTGATACAGGATAAGAGCAAATACAATCATGGCTGTAATCGATAATAAGAAGTTTATATTCTTGTTTATGACAAGTATGTGATCCGATCCCAGGAAAAAGATCATTACTGTTTGAAGAAGGAGATAAAGAGAATCAAGCCCCATAATACTCGGTGTTAAAATCCGATTATGTGTGATCGTTTGAAACACGACCGTTGAATAGGCGATCGCGACTCCCGTAATGACCATGGCAAGCACCTTCATCCCCCGTCGAGGCAGTGCATAATCATAGCTTCCATTTAGCTCGTAAAATAAATAAACACCACAGAATAATAGAGAAATCCCCAGTAAAATAAGCATTTTCCAACGATTACGCATATGCCTTCCTCCTTACCAGCAAGTATAAGAAGATGGCACTGCCGATGACCCCAACCATTAAACTGATCGAAATTTCATAAGGGTAGATGATGACCCGACCCAAAATATCACAGACAAGAAGGAAGATGGCTCCAAGTAAGGCCGTATGAGGTAATGTCTTCTGTAAGTGATCTCCTTTAAAGATGGAAACGATATTGGGTATGATCAACCCCAGGAATGGAATCATCCCGACGGTCAATACGACTGTCACCGTGATGAGCGCAACGAGAACGAGACCAATATTCACTATTTTGCGATAAGAAACACCAAGATTCTTTGAGAAGTCCTCCCCCATCCCGGCGACAGTAAATCGATTCGCATAAAGATAAGCAATGATCATAATGGGAATGCTTATGTATAAAAGTTCATATCGACCTTTCATGATTAATGAGAAATCACCCTGCAGCCATGCCGCCATATTTTGAATCACATTTGCCTTGTAGGCAAAAAACGTTGTCACCGAAGATAACACATTCCCAAGCATCAACCCGACGAGGGGGATAAAGACTGCATCCTTGAACTTGATCCGATCGAGTATTTGCATAAAAAGCAGCGTGCCGGCTAACGCAAATGCAAAGGCAACAACCATCTTCTCAAGTATCGAGGCATTCACAAACACAATCATCGATACAAGGATCCCAAGCCTGGCAGCATCTATGGTTCCGACTGTCGTAGGGGATACGAACTTGTTTCGACTCAAGCTTTGCATGATCAAGCCTGCTATGCTCATTCCCGCACCAGCAAGTAAGATCGCAAGCAATCTCGGTAATCGACTGATGAGAAAAATCTGTGTCTCTTCGGATTGAAATTGAAGTAAATCCATAGGTGTAATATGGCTCACTCCTACAAATAAAGACAGGAGTGAAAGCAAGATGAGCGTAATAAAAAGGTAACGTTGCTTCATGACTATCCCCAAAACTTTCATTGATTTTTATTGAATATCATTGATATTGAAAATCATTATCAACTAATACAAACCTATATTACAATAAGGTTTCAAGAGGAGTCAACAACTAAATGAAAATCATTATCACTAATTCCATAATCATCCACAACTGAAAAACGGCTCGGAATACGCAGTACAGTTAGAATTACACAAAAAAAAAGACTTGCCCTCCCTCTCGGAAAAACAAGTCTTCTGGACTATGAGATTTTCTTTTCTTTTACCTTGCCAGTGTCTTTCATGTAGTACTCATCCGACGTAAAGAATTCATGAGTAAGCCTCTTCACTTCTTTACTTAAAAGAAGGACCGCAATGATATTCGGAATTAAGATCGCTGCAAGGGCTAAGTCAAGGAATTGCCAAATGACTTTTGCTGCACCAACCGAACCAAGGACAATCGCGACCGTATAAACAATCTTGATCCCCTGTGCTGCTTTCCAGCCAAATAGGAATTCTGCCTGCTTTGCTCCATAAAAGACGATGACGATAATCGTTGATAGTACGAAGAAAACCAATGAAATCGTAACGAGGATTCCACCAAATTCCCCGAAATAACTGGAGAAAGCTTCTGTTGTTAGTGCTGAAGGGTCATCCAATGCATTTTCAGCAGTCCAAACCCCTGAAGATAACACGACGAACGCCGTTGCTGTACAAACGATGATCGTATCAATCACGATTCCAACGATTGCCCATAGCCCCTGCCTGACAGGGTGATCGGTTTGTGCAGCAGCATGGGCAATCGGTGCCGTTCCTAGTCCTGCCTCATTGGAATATAACCCACGTGCAAATCCCCAACGGATCGTCTCAGCCACTGCCACACCGGCGAACCCACCCATTGCAGACATTGGTTGAAATGCGTTCGACAGAATCAGACTGAAGAATTCCGGCACTGCATCAATATTCATAAATAGGATGACCAATGCGCTTCCTACATAGATCAGAGCCATGAACGGTACAAAGATTTCCGTCACTTTACCTATACGCTTTATGCCACCAAATACGATTAATACAACGATGAGGGCAACGACAATGCCCGTGATGAGTCCATCCACATTGAATGTTTCTTCTACCGTGGATGCCACAGCATTCCCCTGCACCATCACACTTGGAATCAGCTCGATCATAAGGGCAAAGGCGAACCATACACCGAGCCACCTCATGTTTAATCCTTTCGTCATGTAGTACATGGGACCGCCAACAAACTCTCCCTTTTCGTTCTTCTCACGATAGCGGACCGCAAGCACACTCTCGGAAAACTTAAGGGCCATTCCAATCAAGGCAATCACCCACATCCAGAAAACAGCTCCCGGCCCACCAAACATGATCGCTGCCGGTACCCCGACAATATTCGCTGCCCCGATGGTGGATGATAGAGCCGACGTCAAGGCCTGCAACGGCGTCACCGTTCCTTCGCCCTTTGGCTTCTTAAAAACGCTCCCTATCGTTTGCTTAAATATGTAGAGAGGATAGCGAAATTGTATGAATTTCAATAAAAATGTCAGGTACAAACCCGTTGCACCCAGGACAATGATTAATGGAGGCCCCCATAACCATGCCGAAACTTTACCTATGATGTCAAAAAACGTATCCAATCGTGCTCCTCCTTTTTAGTAGAGGCAGTGGCTAAGGTTTGGAATTCTTGATTGGGGCAGGCCAAAATGATCGTACAAATGTATGTATAATGCCTTTGTCTCCTAAATGAGATCCCTTTTCCTGAAAAATTAGCCACAGCTTCTAAATGGTTTTTCAAACTTTTCCCTAAATTTGGTTGTGTGAAACATTTTGTTTGAAAATTGGAAAGTATGAGGATGATTTATTTGGTGAAAGTCTATTAAAGTGAGTTTTGGCAGGGGGTTCCATTCGACAAAACCCGTTCATTTCCCCGGAAATACGGCAACTTCTGACCAATAAAAAATCTGCAGCCAACTTCTGACTGCAGATCCCTGTTCTTATTCTGAAACCCTGGGCAGAATCAATACTTCCACCCTGCGGTTTTGTCCCCGACCTTCTGTTGTAGAATTGTCGGCAATCGGTTCAAATTCTCCAAACCCTTTAGCGCTGAACCACTGGGGATCAAGCTTCGGATTGTCCAAAATGATTTTCATAAAATTGACGGCCCTCATGACGCTCAGCTCCCAGTTGGAGTCATATTCCGCATTACTGATAGGCACGTTGTCCGTGTGACCGCTAATGATAATGTTCCGAGGAGGATTCATTTCAAGCAGTGCCGATAGTTCACTTGCCACACTCAGGTCACTTCCCTGGACTGTGGCTGATCCCGAGGCGAATAGCACGTTGTCCCGGATTGTAAGAAGCAACCCTTCATCGGTAAGCTTCGTGACGAATTGAATCTCCAGATTATTCGTTTTGATATACTGATTTATTTTTTCCTGAATTTCCTTTAACTCTTCCTGATCCTTCAGAAATGCCTGCTTTTCAAGCTCTTCCTTACTTAATTCCTTCTCTTTTTCCTCATCATTCCCTGAAGATGCTGCCTGTTTGCTTTCCTGATCGCTCGACTGCTGAGGTGCTACGGGACTGGGATATTCCATCATTCCGGTCCCACCGGTGAATATTTCACTAAACACCTGGGAGAGTTCCCTGAATTTTTGAGCGTCCACTGAACTTGACGCATAAAGCACTATAAACAGGGCCAGTAACAGAGTTAGCAAATCCGCGTAAGGTATTAGCCAGGACTCGTCCATATGCTCGTCGTCATGTTTCTTCTTACGCCGCCTCATCCTCATCCCCCTTTAACAACAATAATCGTTCACTTGCCGGTAAATAGGATGCCAGCTTCTGTTCGATCACCCGTGGCGATTCTCCCTCGATGATCGACAGAATCCCTTCTACCATCATCATTTTCATCTGAACTTCACGCTTTGACTTACGCTTCAGCTTGTTGGCAAATGGGTGCCAAAGAACGTAACCCGTGAAGATACCGAGGAGCGTTGCAACGAATGCCGCAGAAATGGCGTAACCAAGTTCATCCGTATTATCCATGTGACTGAGGGCTGCAATAAGTCCAATCACTGCTCCAAGTACGCCGAGGGTCGGTGCATAGGTACCCGCTTGAGTGAAGATGAGCGCCCCGGCACTGTGTCTCTCTTCCATGGCATCAATTTCTTCATGCAGCACATCCCTAATGTAATCAGCACTTTGTCCATCCACCGCTAATGAGAGTCCATCCCTCAAAAAAAGATCATCGACTTCCTGAGTTTTGGCCTCAAGTGCAAGCAGTCCTTCCTTTCGGGCAAGATCTGCCAATTGGGAGAAAAATTGAATCGTTTGTTTCGGGTCCTGCAGTTTTTGTTCTCTAAACAGTATGCCGAATAGCTTCGGTACTTTTTTAATTTCATGGGTTGGAAAGGCAATGGTCACTGCTGCCACTGTCCCAAGTAAAATAATCAATATGGCTGCAGGGTTAAGCAAGGCAACAGGGCTTACTCCTTTGAAAACCATCCCCACTCCAACCGCTATCAATCCTAAAATGACTCCTATCAAAGACGTCTTATCCATCGATCGCTCCACCTTACTCTTCGTAGTCTACTACTAATATCGGATGGAACTTCTAATTATTGAGAGGTAAAAGAGTTCAAAATTTTCTATTAAATTACCGTAAACCGTCATGAAAGCGAAACCTATTTTAGTCGATATATGTAATATATAGGTATTTATATTAAAGGAGAGAACCGTCATGACCCCAAAGCAATTGAAAGAAGTCGATAGTAAAAGGAAAAATCTGCTGCTCCTGATCACATATTCCATCAGTCTGATTGCAGCCCTCACGTATTCCATCATTAATGAGTCAGGGATCATTACCGTAACCGTATTCGCTTCACAGATCATCATTCTGGCCGCATATTTCTTTGTGTTGCAATTAATGTTGAAAAAGCCACATTCCTTTGTGTATTTCAGCATTCCTACTGTTTATGCCATCATCGGAATCTGGCTTTTTTTAGAAGGGTCCAATCCAAACGAATTAGTCATCTTATTATTTTTGGCTGTCATCAGTGCGATTCATTTTAATCCAGTGATCTTTGGGATCGGGTACGGGTCAGGACTCGCCTTATTCATCGTAAATGGTGCCCTTGCACCTGCAAACGACCCGATTTTCAAAGAATTATTCATTCCGGCTTTGCTTGTATATGTACTATTGGGGACGGTCCTTGGAGTGGTGATCCACTTGAACCGCAATCAATTCAAGCAGCTTCAGGAATTTATCAGAATGACAGAAAGCGAAGGCATGAAAAAAGAAGAACAACGAAACTTTCTACAAAAAGAATTAGCGAACATCTCTACAAGCATTCATCAAATCAACGAACAGATAAAAACTCACCTGGTCTCACATGATGAAATGAGAACGGCTGTAAATGAAATATCAGCAGGAAGCGTCACACAAAGCGATCAGATTAACAACATCGCTGCTTTTTCCGAAACGACGATGAGTAAAATGGAGGAAGTTTCGAAGCTTTCAAACAATCTCACTGTGCATTCCACTCAAGCGAATTCCATTGCTGTGTCAGGCAGTGAGCGTGTCACTTACTTGCAGGAGAACATGATTGAGTTGAAGAATATTATTGAAGGTCTTCGTCAAACGTTCAGCGAACTAACAAGTAAAATTGAAGAAACAAATACGTTCATTGGAAGCATTCAAGATATTACGGATCAAACCAATTTGCTCGCTTTAAATGCATCCATCGAGGCTGCGAGAGCAGGAGAAGCCGGGCGGGGATTCAGTATTGTAGCAGATGAAATCCGGAAACTGGCAGAGATTACACGAAACACTGCCACGCGTATTAACGACAATCTTGCCTCCGTTAACTCAGTGAACTCTTCTGCTGTCGAAATCATGAATCTCAGCTCAGAAAAGCTGGATGAAAATGTCGGGGTAACCGGTGAGGTAACAGAGTATTTCACGACACTGCGTGAAAAGCTTGCTTCCCTGTCAAACGAGTTCAAGACCTTAACTTCTACGGCATCTGAAGTAAGTGGCCAAACAGAAGAAGCTGAGCTATCGACGAAAGAGCTTGCAGCTGTCATTCAACAGACCTCTGCAGGGCTAGAGGAAATCAGTGCTACCATTGAAACCCTTCATGGCGATAACCGTATGATTGCTCAATATGTTCAAGAAACCGCCACAAGTGCCGAAAGGATTCAACGCAGTGTCGACGTGTAAAATATGATAAACTAAAAGCATCATTAGAGTACTAAAGGATGTGGCACCTTGAAACGAAGAATCATCATGATGATTCCCATCATGTTTATCGTAGCCGTGGTAGCAAATTGGATGCTCGGCAAAGGATACTCTGAAATCCCTTCCGAAGCCAAAACCATGATCATCATTGGAGCGGCACTCTTATCCGGTGTGATCTCATTTTTCTTATTTAAAGATGAGCCCGAGAAGAAATAATGAAACACCACTTTCTTTGTCGAAAGTGGTGTTTTCATTATTTCAAGAGCTTATTTTCAATTTTATGTTCATAATTTTTGAATAGTGAACCATTCGTTTTGATTCTTTTCTTTGAAAGCATCGCGTTGTATTTGAGCATGTTTTCACTCAGGCTTTTTTTCAGCTCCTGCTTCTCCAGGTCATCATCACATACCCGTAACAAATCTTCAATGCGCATCATTTCTTTTTTCACATTCATTTCATCCGTTGTATACCCTGCATTCTTCATCATCCGATGGGCCATCTTCAACTCCTGGGGCACTCCTAAATCATCATCTAAATTAAGCGGTTTACCAAAACCCGGCAGTTCTTTAAACTCGCCATCCTCATAAGCCTTCCTAATCCGTTGCTCGGACATGATCATCGAAAAATCCAATCCTACCCCTCCTACTCCATACTCAGTTGACGCGGCTGGTCTTTGACGTATCGATTACTACCCACTTGTTACCATTAGTATATCCAAAGTACTCCAGGATTGTATGCATAAGATACGTCTATTTTCTGACAATTCCTCCTCACATATTTTCGTATGAGCTGGAAAAACTACCTGTATCACGGATGAAAAGGAGTGGCTGACATGGCACGTGGAAAATCGTTCGAATCTAAGAAAAAGGGACATCCAGGAAACTTCCCTCAAAATAGTGCACCAGAGGGAAAACACTCAGAAGACGCAGCCGGGGATGAAGAACTGATTGTGACCCAGGAAGCGTTTAAAAACCGGGTGGATGAGGACGAACATCGTCTGTAAATACGAAAAACGCCAGGAAATCCTGGCGTTTTCTGTTTGATTGGCTGAAAAATCAAAATGTGAAAGGTACGAAAACTTAGTTATATTTTCAATTACATCACTTATATTTTTAACTTTCCGATTTTTTTCATTTTCGTCCCATTTATTTTTCAACTTTCCCATTATATTTTCAAATCCAGTACCTGAACCGCTTTTTACACACTCACACTTTCCTTCTTCGATAAGTCCATCGCCGGTCCAAAGAACTCGAAGTGTATGTTAGATTCAGGAACTCCCATTTCCTTCAGCGTTGAAATGACAGCTTTCATAAATGGCACCGGCCCGCACACATAGCATTCCGTTTCTCCATCCACATATTTTGTAAGGATTTCTTTGTTCACATATCCTTTAAAATGACCTTGAGATTCGTCACGGGGATTTTCGTACACATAGCACGCTTCTCCGTTCATTAATTCTTCCATTAAACCGTCTACTTCATTTCTAAAAGCATGGACCCCTTCATGTTTGCTCGCATGAATAAAGGCAGTCGGGCGTTCCGGTTTCGTTCTCGCCACCGTTTCAAGCATACTCATCATAGGCGTGATTCCGACACCTCCGCTTATAAATGCAACAGGTGATTCGGCATCCGCTAAATAGAAATCGCCTGCCGGTGCACTGACTTCAATTTCACTTCCTACGGCTACTTTGTCATGTAAGAAATTAGACACTTTCCCTTGAGGGTCGAATTCCGCTTCTCTTTTAACAGAAATTCTGAAGACGTTCTTCATTGGCGCACTTGACAAACTGTACTGACGAATATGGGTGAACACTTCACCAGGAATGGATACTCGTATAGAAATATATTGACCCGGCATGTAGGTTGGGACATTGCCTCCTTCTTTTGGTTGAAGATAGAAAGAGGTTATACTATCGCTTTCCACTACTTTTTTCGCGACGATAAACGGTTTAAAGTCTCTGTATCCGTCGTCTTTGTTCTCCGTTTCTTTGTACATCTCTTCTTCTACATCAATAAATACCCCCGCGATGACACCGTATGCTTCTCCCCACGCTTCAATGATTTCATCTGTCGCCGCGTCTCCAAGAACTTGCTTGATGGCTTGAAGTAAATGCTCCCCAACGATCGGATAATGCTCAGGCTTAACGCCTAAACTTCTATGCTTGTGCGCGATTTGCTTTACAACCGGCAGAATCATCTCGAGCTTATCGATATTCTGTGCAGCTGCATACACCGTATTGGCTAATGCGGTTTGCTGTCTGCCCTTTTTCTGATTGGCATGATTGAAAATATTTAGTAATTCCGGATGATTAGTAAATAAATTTTTATAAAAAGTGGACGTAATTTCCGTTCCTTTGATTTCTAACACAGGCGCAGTCGATTTCACGATTTCAATGGTTTTTTGAGATAGCATATTGGTCACCTCTAAAGATATATTTTAAATACATCTTTAGCGTACTCCTCTTTTTCCCACAAAGCAATATACAAAATACATCTTTAACAAAACAGCCACATTTAGACACAAACATGCTTCCTTCTGTATAATAAATGTATCGGATCGGAAAGGTGAGATACATGAGACTAACTTTATACACTGACTACTCACTGAGAGTCCTAATCTTCCTGGCATCAAAACCAAAAGAAGAACTCTCTAATATAAAAGAAATCGCTGATGCGTACAGCATCTCAAAGAATCACCTGATGAAAGTGACGTATGAACTGGGGAAAAACGGTCTGATTGAAACGATCCGCGGCAGAAACGGCGGCATCAAACTTGCACAATCCCCGGAAGATATAAATATCGGAAAACTTGTCCGGACCACAGAAGAAGACTTCCACCTTGTCGAATGCTTTGACGCCAAGAACAACAGCTGCGTCATCACTCCAGTCTGCGGACTTAAGCATGTACTCGGGAAAGCGTTAAACGCCTACCTCTCTGTCCTTGACGAATACACCCTGGCCGATTTGATCCAAAACCCGATGGACTATCGGTTCCTATTTCAAGAACAGAAGCAGGATGAAGCTTCCACCTAGTTATGAAAACTCCTTTCCATTTCAATGGGAGGAGTTTTTGGTTTGGGATGGAGTAGAGTCAGGCACGTTTTATCCAGGTATAACTTATCCACAATTAACTCACACCCATTCAAAAAAGCCTGTTTTCCAACTGAAAACAGGCCCCTCTCCTACTTCTTACTCTCACTATATTTAAATGTCATGAACACGAATAGGAAAAAGCTGAGTAATAACGTGCTTCCCCCTACTATATAGAAGACCATCGTGAAGCTTCCCGGCAGGTTAAATGGATTTAAGTTGTACATCCACATCCCAAGGGTTAATCCGATTGAACCGATAATCGCAGTCCATACGTGGGCAAATGCCAGTTTCGAAGATTTCGGAACTTGATAGGAACGATAATAAGAAGAATACGCAAATAAGCTTAACCAGCCCACTACTAAAATATGAGCGTGAATGGGTTTAAATGCATAGGATCCCGCTCCTGCCATATGAGACCCGAGAAATGCTCCAATAAACCCATAGATGGCGGACATTCGTAATAAAAGGACATTCCACGGCACTGTTTCTTCCCCCTTTTTCAACTGAAGTATTGCTTCAATCATTATAGTATAGTTTCCACGTGGTTCGCTATGTTTCTTGTTTGGATGCCACAGAACGTTCATTTTCAATGCACGAAACAAATACTTTTCCCTTCTTTCGCATACGATAGAAAGATGGGTGTAAACACTTGCAAACGGTGCCCGCACTGATACAATAAGAATGTAATAGAACATTCTGAAAAAAAGGAGATTACATATGTCTAATTACCAACAAAATCTTGAGAAATATGCTAGTCTGGCTGTTGAAGTCGGCGTCAATGTTCAAAAGGGACAGACACTTGTCATCAACACGTCCATCGATTCGGCAGAATTTGTCCGCTTAGTGGTAAAGAAAGCCTATGAAGTTGGGGCTAAGCATGTCTACGTTAACTGGAATGATGATGTAGTGAACCGTACGAAATATGATCTTGCTCCCGACGAAGCATTCCAGGAGTTCCCACAGTGGAAAGCAAGAGAAGTCGAAGAGCTTGCTGAAGGCGGAGCTGCATTCATGAGCATCGTATCTTCAAGCCCTGATTTGCTTAAAGGGGTAGATCCAGATCGTATCTCAAACTTCCAAAAGGTAGCTGGAAAAGCAATGTCCAAATACCGTCAATTCATTCAATCGGACAAAGTGAGCTGGTGCGTACTGGCTGCTCCTTCGAAAGACTGGGCTGCAAAAGTATTTCCGGATGCTTCTGAAGAAGAACAGGTGGATTTACTTTGGGATGCAATCTTCAAAGCAGTCCGTGCCGACCAGGCTGACCCTGTCCAGGCATGGAAGGATCACGACGCAAACCTTCACGAAAAAGTGGAATACCTGAACGAAAAGAACTACAAAAAGCTTCACTACACGGCACCGGGGACGGACCTTACGATCGAGCTTCCTCAAGGTCACCTGTGGGTGGGAGCTGGAAGTGTGAACGAACAAGGAACCACTTTCATGGCCAACATGCCAACGGAAGAAGTATTCACGGTGCCATTAAAAACAGGTGTGAACGGAACAGTATCAAGCACGAAACCACTTAGCTACGGTGGAAACGTGATCGATAACTTTACGATTACATTCGAAAACGGCCGCATTGTGGACGTTAAGGCTGAGGAAGGCGAAGAAATCTTGAAGCGCCTTGTGGACACAGATGAAGGATCTCATTACCTTGGGGAAATCGCCCTTGTCCCTCATCAATCCCCAATCTCTCAATCGAATGTGTTATTCTACAACACATTATTCGATGAGAACGCATCAAACCACCTTGCGATCGGAAATGCCTATGCATTCTGTATCGAAGGCGGAAAGAAAATGAGTGAAGAAGAGCTTGAGAAAAACGGATTGAACAACAGTATCACACACGTTGATTTCATGATCGGTTCTGACAAAATGAATATCGATGGAGTGAAAGAAGACGGCTCGACTGAAGCAGTATTCCGCGATGGCGGTTGGGCGTTTTAAGATATGACTGTGGAGGATCCCGGAAGGTGGCTTGGCTGCCTTTTGGGATTTTTTTATGGGGGTGAGGTCGGGATTGGAAGAAAATCGCTTGACTGAGCGCTCAATCCGTTGGGTGTAATTGGAAAAATACGCATATATTGAAATTTTGACGCAATAATTTTAAAAAACGACGCATAAATGAAAATATAGACGCATAAAATTATATTTTGACGTAAAAAACTAAAAAAGACGCAATCCTCCCCTTTGGATCGGTGTATCCTTCTCCCGTGATCCTATAAACCTTCCATTCATCATGTTATTAGCACATTTTCGAAACAAATCCTCCTCTTCCGGTCAAAAAGCTCACCCATACTGCTTCGTCAACGCAACAGCTGCAATCGTTGCACCCGCTGCCTGGGCATAGCTTCCGAATGCGGTGACCTGCAGTCCGATTTCCTTCATTTCGTTTAAAATATAAACTTCTCCTATCGCTTCAATTGCTGCTCCAAGGGATTGAAGTGAATTTCCGGCTGCAAGAAGATCTGAAAACTCCCGAGTACCCAACGTGGCCCCATAGGCTTCCAGTCCTGCCCCAAAGGATTGGACGGTGTCTCCAAAAATATCAAGGTTCAATCCTTCCACTTCTCTTCCTGCGAATTGGAGTTCAGCTGCTGCAACGTTTGTTACGTTTCCTGAAGCCTGAATCCAATCACCGATCACTCTTAACGTTTCTCCAAATGAACCGTCCGAGACTTTTTCCGCTCCCACCCCCTGAAGTGCATTTCCTGCCGCTTCAAATCCGTTTCCGATGGAGACCAACCGAAACCCGAGAGGCTCTTGACCGGATCGTTCTTCTTGTATGACCATGGTTTCGCCAATTGCTGCAATCACCGTTCCGATCACCTGCGTCCAAGCACCAGTAATAAGGATAAGCCTATCGATCACCTCCACCCACCGTTCCTTTCCCATTCAATACTTTTAATGTATTCAGAAAGGAGAAAATGGTATCTCTAGTCGCTGCTTCATCATGAGTAAATATTTTGTAAATACCAGTTAAATCAGTCTTGTTTATTTTGTCCTATCGAGCTATGATATTCTAGTTCATCTAGCGTTTCATGAGGGGAGGAATATAGATGAGAATTCGGGATTGGGACCGTAATTTAAAGGTCCGGCTGTTTGGGGAAGCAGCGATTAACATTACGTTCTGGATGTTCTTTCCGTTTTTGACGATTTATTTTACAGAGTCATTCGGAAAGCAGACGGCAGGATTATTATTGGTTCTTTCACAGGTGTTCGCCGTACTCGCGAATCTGATGGGAGGCTATTGCGCAGATCGCTTTGGGCGAAAGCGTATGATGGTCATTTCGGCCTTCGGACAAGGCTTTGCCTTTCTAATCTTTGGCCTTGCCAGTTCACCGTGGCTCGATTCAGCCATGATCGGTTTTATCTGTTTTAGTTTGGTAGGAGTATTTGGCTCGTTTTATTGGCCTGCAAGTCAGGCGATGGTGGCCGATGTAGTGGATGAAAAGGACCGCAGTCATGTGTTTGCCGTCTTTTATACGTCCATAAATATCGCAGTGGTCGTAGGACCGATCCTTGGAGGGATTTTCTATGTTCATTACCGTTTCGAGCTGTTAATTGCCGCTGCGCTTATCTGCATGTTCCTAGCTCTTCTTTTATATAAAATGACGAGGGAAACAGCACCTCTAGACACTAGTAAGCTACTGGTGACAGAAGGAAAAAAGAAAGCCTGGCATAATGTGATATCAGATCAGATGAAGGATTACAGTGTTATTTTTAAAGACAAAACGTTTTTATTATTCATATTAGCAGGGATTCTCGTAGGTCAAACGTTTATGCAACTGGACCTGCTGATTCCAATATATATTAAAGATGTGATGGATCAAGCCACTTTGTTCAGCTTCGGGGACTGGTCATTGACCCTTGTGAGTGAGCAGGTATTCGGTTTGATACTATCTGAGAATGGATTCCTGGTTGCCCTTCTTACGGTGGTCATCACGAGATGGATCACAAAATTCCGTGAGCGCAATGTGTTCATCCTATCCTCAGTCATCTACGCCGTTTCAATTTTTATGTTTGGACAAACAAACTCGGTTTGGATGTTTGTGATTGCCATGGCGGTGTTCACATTTGCAGAGCTCATGACAGCGGGCATCCAGCAAAGCTTCGTTTCAAAGCTTGCACCGGACCATATGCGGGGGCAGTACTTTGCCGCAGCCAGCCTGCGCTTCACAGTCGCGAGAACGATCGCACCTCTATCCATCACCCTCTCACTTTATGTAGGGTATGATTGGACGTTTATCATCCTGGCGATCCTTGCTCTTGTGAGTGCCGGACTCTTCTTCATCATGTTCGAACGCTTTGAAAAAGAAGAACTGGAATTGAAGAAAGCTGTTCAATAAAAAAAGGAATGATCCGCAATGGATCATTCCTTTACTTTTTTACAGTCCTAAATCAAAACCTTCATCATCAGACTTCAGCATTGTATTTAGACCAAGATCTGTCGAAAGACCAAGGTTGAACTCAGAGTCTGAAGAATCTTCATTCTCCCATTGAGTGTAGCTTGCACCTGCATTTACACCAAGGTTAGACATTAGAGAAGATTCATTTTCTTCATCAGAAGACAAGAATCCAAGAGTTGTATCTGTACCTGCATTTAATCCAGCACTTGTATACTCTTCTTCTTCAGAATCCATTGATTCAGCCCATAGTCCCGCTTCCACTGCGTTCATGACAGTAGCAGCAGTTTGTTCGTCTTCATCGTTCGTCATAGCACCCAGCATCAGGTTATTCGCTGCGTTTGGTTCAAACTTAGAATAGTCGTCGCTGTTTTCAACTGTTGTCATAAGAGAAGTATCGTTCATCGCTTCTACTTTAGACGAGTCACCATCTTCTTTATCTTCAGTTCCCAATACAAGACCATTTGTCGATTCAGTACCAAATGACGCTTTAGAAGAATCGTCTTCTTCGTTGCTTTCAGCACTTACCCAAACATTTGAATCGGTCATGGCATCAGCCATTACTTTGTTCTCTTCGTCAGATGCAGAAGCATTCAGACTGGAAGTAAGGTTTCCAGAAGTAGTAGTGGCATAAGAATCATCTTCTTCATTGTACATCGTTTCGTTCATGATACCAGCGTCAGTCATAGCTCCAACTTCCGCTGATCCGTCTTCCCCTTCAACAGCCGCGTTTACGTCCTGTGACGCTCCCGCTTCTGTTTTGGAAGTGAAAGAATCATCTTCTTCACTGTACATTGTTTCATTCATGACTCCAGCATCAGTTTCCGCATTCACTTCTGCTGATTCGTCTTCTCCTTCAACGGCTGCGTTTACATCCTGTGATGCTCCCGCTTCTGTTGTTGAAGTCGCTGAATCCTCTTCTACTGTTGTTTCGTTCATGACTCCAGCATCAGTTTCTGCATTCACTTCTGCTGATTTTTCTTCTCCCTTAACCGCTGCGTTTACATCTGAAGTCGCTTCTGCACCATTATTCCTAGTAACAGAATCATTTTCTTCATCAATGACGGTTTCGTTTACGACATTTGCATCTGCATCAGCACTTGCATCCGTATTTGATTCTTCACCTGATCCGCCAATATTCAATCCATTTAATAGACCATCTTCAGAATCCAGGATGTTGGCGTCTTCTAGTAACCCATCATTGCTGTTAAGCAGTGAATCATTCCCTGCCGCTAAGCTTGTTTGACCTCCGATTGCTAGACTTGCTGCTAATCCACCTGTCATTACTAATGTTCTAAATACGCTTTTTCTCATTTTATTTTTCTCTCCTTTTAAAAGTTTTTTGGTTTATATACTTTTGAAAAGAAGAGATTGCCTGAGGTGGTTGGGACGGTGGTGCGTTTAACCATTGATCATAATAAAGATTCTTTTTCTCATATAAATTGGCTTTTTGGAAGTTGACGGCCATTGCCTGCTGATCCGATACATACCATAAAGATGTTGACCCGGTTACCTGCCCACTTACTCCACTTGTGCTTGAAGACTGACTTGTAGAATGAGAGGTTGTGGTCGTTAGTAGCGGTTCCATCTTTTTGACCGGCGTGAAAGGAGGTTCATTCTGTTTTTCTGACTCTTCCGCCTTGGCACGTTCTTTTTGCTCAACTTCAGCCGGTTTTGTAAGTATGGTTTCATTTAATTGTTTCGCTTTGCTCATTCTGATGGAGCTTTGATCTGCTTTCTCAGCAGATGTTTCGGCTGGAACCTCTTGTTGAACCGGTTCTTTCCGGACATCCACTTTCTCCACTTCGGCATCATCATTCTCTATCTTTGTGTCGACCGAGGGCTCATCCTTCACTTCTGTTTCAACAATCCCAGTGTCCACTTTTACCTGTGGATCCTCGGAAACCTCGACATCGACAATCACTGTATTCACTTTCACTTCAGGGTCATCTGACAGGTCGACTTCCAATAGAGGCTTATCATCTGATAATGAATCTGAAACAGGTTTGGTTGTTTCTTCCACGGTGTCAGTGACCGTCTTTGTCGTTGAATCCACCGTACCGGTTACAGATTTCGTTGTTTTTTCAACAGTATTTGTAACAGCCTTGGTCGTATTGTTAACCGTTTCCGTTACAGGAGCTGTTGAGTCCCCTACGATATCCGTAACCGGTTCCGTCGTCTGCTCCACGGTTCTGTTCACCGTGTTTCCGGCGGTCTTAGTTGCGGCATTCACTGTGCCAGTAACTGTCCCTGTTGTACGATCAACCGTATCTGTCACCGAATCAACCGTCTCGGAAATCACATTTCCCTTTGACTGATTCTCATCATCTGAAGTTGTTTCAGCGGATGGTTTGACCTTCTCCTCGTCAGGAGCGGACACGGCATCATTCACGGTAATCGTCGCTTTGTCAGTGACCGCGTTGACTTCATTCGTCACAGTGGAGAGAAGTCCCCCTTCTGCCGAAGCAAAAGTAGGAATACTGATGACTCCCAAAAAGAGCAAAGCCTGAATTAGGTGTTTTTCCACTGCGTCTTGTCACCTCCTTCCGATTCAATTGATCGGATGCTGATTTTAAAGGGATGCCGAAACTTATGTACGAGGTACAAACATCATGAATGGTGCCTGGTACAAAATCCAAAAATCGTACCTGGTACACCCTTCATGAATCATGCCCGACACACGCCCCTGCATCCAATTTTCATAAAGCTAACGAAGGTGGTTCAAGTTTGGATCACTTTTTTTCAAAAAAAGTCTTCGGAAACAATTTTCAGAAAAGGATGAATCCGAAAAATTTCCTTTACCCCCTTTTTTCATCAAAAATGAGATGTTACAATGTACAACCGTAAGCAATCTTAACGTAGCTCATCCGAAGAGCTAGTCGGAGATTCCAATCAATACTACGCAAAGAAAGGATGTATATTTCAATGCATATCGGAAGCAAAGGCTGGTACGTAGAAGAACTAAAAAAAGCGGGAGTACGCCGCTACGAAGAACGCAAAGTAGAATCCTACAAAAAACACGTTCTTGCAAACCTGTTAGAACGTACAAAATAAGAAGACACAAGAGAGGGACGGACCTCGATTCCTATGACCTGGTCATAGGAATGAAGGTCCGTCCCTCTTTTTTATTTCAGTAGTTTCGAAGAGTAGATCGGATTCAGGTTTTGTTGCAGGGAGTATTTTTTGGTACGGTTTAGTTTGTATGGTTTGTTTTTGAGCAGGTAGGCTTGGTATTTCTTGTTCCAGCTTTTTAGTGACCAGAAGATCAGGCCTGCGGTTGTGACAACCAATCCTCCAGTTGCTGGCCAGAAATAGGGTGAAATGACACCTGATTCATAGGCAAGTCCGATGGGTGAAAAGATGAAGTACGTTAGCACGACAGACCCCATTAATACAATGGACAATGGGATGCTGTATTTCCACGGCATCATATCCACTTTCGGATTATAACGATATTCGTATGGCTTCTTCAATGGCTTCCACCAGCCGATCGCTACCATCAACACAATCTCTGAAACAAACAGGATTCCATATATATGAATAAAGTTAATATTGATAGAGAATCCGAATAAATGGCCTGTTCCCCATACAAGCATATAATACGTGAACACGTGAAGAATGATCACTGTTTTGGCGGCTAAAGCAGGAATGCGTTTTGAGAACACACCAACCAATAAAACGACGATAATCGGGATGTTAAAGAACCCTGTGAACTTTCGGATCAGATCCCATAAGCCGTCCGTCGCATGAATCAACATTGGTGACACACACATGGAAACGACCGCGAGTGCCGCTCCAAACCACTTACTGATCGAAATTAATTTCTGATCACTGACATTAGGGTTGAACTGAGGCTTATAGATATCAAGTGCAAATAACGTCGCTGCACTATTTAACAGGGAATTAAACGAGCTAAGCACCGCTCCCAGTAACACGGCTAAGAAGAAACCTGTCAGATACCAGGGCAGCACCGCGTTAATCAGTGCCGGATAGGCCAAATCCACACTTTTCAATGAATCTCCATAAAGATGAAAAGCAATGACTCCCGGCAGCATCATCATAAACGGAACGAGAAGCTTATAGAATCCTGAAATGATGACACCCTTCTGTCCCTCTGCCAGATTCTTCGCTCCTAACGTCCGTTGAATCACGTACTGGTTAGATGCCCAATAAAATAAATTCGCAAAAATCATTCCTGTGAAGATCGTGGAAAACGGAACAGAATCAGAAGAAGAACCTATTGAGTTCAGCTTTTCCGGGTTGTTCGTGGCAATCTCCTTTACTCCTGATAAGAAACTTCCTTCACCTAAAGCATAAAATCCTAAAATTGGAACAAGAATCCCGATGATCAAGAGGCCGACCCCGTTTAACGTATCGGAAATGGCAACGGCTTTCAGTCCGCCAAAGATGGCGTAAATGCTGCCGATGATCCCGATCACCCAGACAATCACCCAGATCGATTGAGTATAGGAAATACCCATAAGCCCGGGTACATCAAATAATTTCAACACGGCAAGTGCCCCTGAATAGAGCATGGATGGAATCGTAACAAATACATACCCGAGCATAAAGAGAATGGTTGTATACTGTCGAACTCCCTTGTCATAACGTTGATTCAGAAACTCTGGTAATGTCGTGAAGCTTCTTCCTAAATACTTTGGAAGCAAATACAGGGCCATGATGATAATCGCGATGGCGGCGGTCACTTCCCACGCCATATTTGAAAGGTTTGCACGGAAGGCTTGTCCGTTTAAACCGACCAGCTGCTCAGCCGATAAGTTCGTTAATAGAAGAGACCCGGCGATGAACGTACCCGTCAGCCCTCTCCCCGCCAAAAAATATCCTGTCGAATCGTTCAATGATCCTTTAGTCTTAATGTATGAAATCCAAGCAACCAACCCCATAAAAAACACACAAGTCAATAGTGTAAACAGCAAACCACTTTCAAACATGCATCCTCTTCCCTTCATATTTATTACATGTGTTTGTGAAAGTTCCCCAAATGTTATACTGGTAAACTATTATTTTTGGAATTTTGTTAAAAATAGTAATTTAGATTCACCACGTTTTTCCATGCTTTTCTTTACAAAAAAACTATTGTGATAGTCTTCAGTCATATGATAGAGTAGAAAACATATTTCAAATCAACTTCATACGAATTCCTTATATATCTATGGTGATATGGACCATAAGTCTCTACCTGGCAGCCGTAAAGTGCCGGACTATAAGGAAAGTCTTTTCTATATACTTTTTGTGTATGGAGACTTTCCCTATTTTTTAGAGAATGTCTTCATGCACTTTTTTATTTTTCCGAGAGGTCAGACATCATACGACGTAAACCTGAGGATTCGTTGAAAATTACATGTTGGGGGATTGGTATTGTGAGTTTAATATATGGCATCTTATCATTACTTGGAGTTCTATTCTTAGCGTGGCTGTTGAGCAGCAACCGCTCAGCCATTCAATGGCGCACGATCGTCATCGGGATCTGCCTCGAATTCCTGCTTGTCTTGTTTGTATTAAAAGTCCCCTTCGGACAAACCATTTTGAAAAAAGCTGCCTTGGGTGTACAAAAAGTCATCGACTACAGCAATGAAGGAATCATGTTCGTGTTCGGAGGATTTTTTGAGAAGGGAACGAACATTTCATTTGTGTTCGCCATCAATGTTCTGGGTGCGATCATCTTTATTTCTGCACTTATTTCAGCACTTTATTACTTGCGAATCATCCCGTTCTTTGTAAAATATATCGGAATCGGGTTGGGTAAGATCCTTGGGACGACGAAGGTTGAATCGTTTAATGCGATCGGAAATTCTTTTCTTGGATTAGCTGAAGCTCCCCTTTTGATTAAACCTTATTTAATAAAACTGACGCGTTCTGAACTTTTTGCCGTTATGGTTGGGGGAACTGCTTCAGCAAGTGGAGCGATATTAATTGGATATTCATTGATGGGAATCGACATGAAATTCCTTTTACTATCCGTCTTCAGTGTGCCGATCGTCTCTCTTGTGATCGCCAAAATCATCGAACCTGAAACGGAAGAATCCAAAACGAATGGTGATATTTCATTAGGAAAAACCACTCATACGAATGTATTCGAAGCGATTTCCGAAGGTGCCCTTAGTGGTACACAACTGGCCATCAATATTGGTGGGCTGCTCATCGCGTTTATAGGGATCCTTGCTCTCGTCAACGGATTACTGGGTGCTGTCGACATGAGTCTTTCCACGGTCTTCGGCTACCTGTTCTATCCACTGGCACTACTCGTCGGTATTCCGATGGATGAAGCGTTCCGTGCTGCCTCCATCATCGGGACGAAGCTTTCTGTGAATGAATTCGTCGCATACAAAGAGCTTTCAGGAATAATGAACGAGCTTTCCCCTAAGACCGTTGCGATTCTATCCGTTGCTCTTTGTAACTTTGCGAACCTGTCTTCAATCGGACAATTGATTGTCGGATTGGGTTCTTTAGAGCCGACACAGCGTCCGATGGTTTCTAAGCTAAGCTTGAAGGCCATCATTGCCGGCACATTGGCGAGCTTCATAACGGCCATTGTTATTAGTATATTTCTATAATTTTTTCTCGCGATTATGTTTCTTCCGACCGCCTTTAGTGAATAGTATAAGGTAGCAATCTTTTTGCACATTGATAACGGAAGGTGAATTCATTGAGAGAAAAAAAGTTTATGAAAGAAACGAAAACAAGTAAAACGACCCACGTTCTTCCACCCGACACCAACCATCACGGTACATTGTTTGGTGGAAAACTGATGGCCTATATAGACGACGTGGCCTCCATCGCCGCTACCCGTCACGCCCGCAAGCCCGTCGTAACGGCTTCAACAGATTCCGTTGACTTCCTGCAGCCCATCAAAGTCGGGGATGCCGTCACGTTGGAAGCTATGGTTACCTACACGGGTCGCAGCTCCATGGAGGTTTGTGTGAAGGTCACTTCAGAGGTGCTTCTCACAGGAGAAACCAATGTGGCAGCCATCTCCTTCTTGACCTTTGTTGCTTTAGAAGGCAATAAACCAGCCGTCATTGCGGAAGTCGTACCGGAAACAGAAGAAGAAAAATGGCTGAACGAAACCGCCAAGAACCGTGCCGAGCACCGCAAAGCACGCAAAAAACATAGTCAGGAGCTTGCGGAGTTTTTCCGTAAAGCGTATTGATGAAGGGGAGATGCTTGTAGAGAGCATCTCTTTTTTTGGGTAAGAGTCCGTTCGCCGATATATTTGGAAATTCGCCGTTATATTGAAAATTTCGCCGTTATCTTGGAATCCGGTCTCCTGCCGAATATTAATCGTACGAAATTTCATAGCCTAAATTAATACGACGAATCAGCACTTCGCTGATATATGTGGAATTTCGCTGATAAAAGGTACGATTTCGCTGATATTTTGAAAATTTCGCTGATAAAACGTAAATTTCGCTGATATCTTGCGTCCGATGTCTAAAACGCTTCTCATTTCCCGTCCAAAATCACCCCCCTCCCCCTTTTCCGATCATATCGATTGTAGTTTCACACCAGATAATTGTAATTTTCCATTTTAGTTGCCGATTCTCCACCAAATAATGGTGAATATCCAATTAACATTACCAAACCAATGTACACAACCACCATCCACACCACACACTTACCCCGTAAACTCCAATCATCCCCACAACATTTTTTCCCTCCTCCCCTTCAAAATAGGTCCGTCCCTCCGATAATACAGAGGTACGGACATGTGAATGTCTCAATATTTTTTTTGGAGGTAACGGTTTGAAGAAGTTAATCAGCGTGTTTCTTCTTGTCATGCTTGTTGTGGCGGGATGTTCCACACCTATGACGGAAGAAGCGAGTGTAGAAAAGCAGCAGAGTATTGGAATCCTTCTCTCTGACACAGGGCTTGGGGATGGATCGTTTAACGATTCGGCATTTAGAGGATTAGAACGGGCCAGGGATGAATTAGGTATTTTATTTGATTATAGAGAAGCACCGGACGGAAACTTTGAAGAAGCACTCCAGGAGCTTGTCGATCAGAACCATGAGCTTGTGATCGGCCTTGGATTTTCGATTCAAGATGCGATTGAAAAGATTGCAAAAGAAAATCCTGATCAGAAATTTCTATTGATAGACGGATACTCAGATGTGGATAACATCACATCGATTAAGTTTAAAGAACATGAAGGCAGCTTCCTTCTCGGTATGGTGGCAGCTATGAAATCAAAAAGCAACACGATTGGATTCATTAGTGGAGCCGATGTTCCTGTTATTCAACGATTTGAAAAAGGGTTTGAACAAGGTGCTCAGTATATCAATCCTTCCATAAAGGTATTGAAAGACAACGCCGACAATTTTGGTGACGCTGAGCTTGGTGGGAAAATAGCTGAGAACCAAATGAAACAAGGCGCCGACTTTATTTATCCTGCCGCTGGTTTTACAGGAGTGGGAGCGATTCAGGCCGCGCAAAAAGCAGGCATTTTATCTGGGGGTGTCGACTCGGATCAATACTTCATTGCCGAAAAGTCGGTTGTCACGTCCATGGTCAAAAAAGTTGATAACGCGGTATTCAACATAACAAAAGAACTTATTTCAAATCAAAAAATAACTCAACAAGCCTATGAGCTGGGGCTCAAGGAAGATGGCGTGGGATTAGCCCCCATTCGTGTGACCAGCTTGTCTCCTGAAGAAACAAAACAACTAGAAGACGCTAAAAACAAAATCATCTCTGGGGACATTAACATTAAATTGCAATAAATCTCAACTAAGGAGTATTCTCATGGCATTAAAAAGACGTTTACTGATTTTGGGACTTATCCCCCTTATCCTTTCGACGATTATCATTGGGTACATCGTCTCTCAACTGATTTCTCTTCAAAATTCTGCAAATGAAGATGTACAAGTACTTCTTGAAACAGAGACATTGCGGGGAGATTTGAATGTGGCAAAGCAGGCACTATCCAATTACTCCGTCAATTCAACAGCAGAAAACAAACAAATCGTAGAGGGCATTCTGGAAGAAACTTCTACGCAGATCTCAGGTTTAAAAAAGCTTTTGACAGTTAAAGATCAGCAAGAAACCCTTTCCTCCATCGAGGCGAAATTCACAGATTTGAAAACTGCATCAGATGCAGCTCTCACTGAAATGAACAAAGCGGAGATCAAACGACAGTCGATCCGTATCTCCGGCGTCCTGAACGATATGTTTCTATTAACGAAACAAACAAATGATTGGTATCAAAACCTTTTAAAAGAAAACAAGAGGCAAATTGAATTTATTGTATGGGTGTCGGTGATCGGGTTTATCATAACCATCATCCTTTCCATGGCAGCATCTACCTTATTGACACAGCGAATAGTTAAGCCTTTAAACATTATGGTGGATAATGCTGAAAAGATGGCCAATGGTGATTTAACGATTTCAGTTGAGTCGGTTAAAGAGAAAAACAGTAAATTTGAAGTGGACAAACTCCAAACCGCTTTTCACCATATGGTTTTGAACCTGCGGAGTACAGTTCAATCCGTCCATGATATCGGATCAAATGTAGAGAAGTTCACCCAGGATGTACGCTCACAAATGACGAGTTTGGCAGAAAGCAGCAACCAGGTGGCGATTTCGACTGAAGAACTGGCAAAAGGAAGTCAATCCATCTCTGAAGACATCCAGTCAACGGCTGCTTTAATGTCTCTGATGGGTGATGATTTTGCCCAGAATGTGAGACAAAGCGGAGAATCATCCGCTAGCAGTAAAGTGGCATTGGATTCGGTTGAGCATGGCAGGGCATCCTTAAATAAACAGCAGCAATTTGCTGAAATGATCGCCGAATCTTCTTCATCCATCATGGATTCCATCGAACACTTTGCCCAATATACCGGTGAAATTGAACATGCTTCCCATGCGGTAAGGGAAATTGCCGATCAAACAAATCTCTTAGCACTAAACGCAGCAATCGAAGCAGCCAGAGCCGGGGACGCAGGAAAAGGATTCGCCGTCGTTGCCCAGGAAGTCCGGAAACTGGCAGAAGATTCATCCGTTGCAACCGAGCGAATCGGTAACATGGTCGGAAATATCAAAAATGGCATTCACTCTATTATGGAAGCTTCTCAAAAGGGGAAATCCCTTTCTACTCAGCAAGTGGACTCCATGAGTGTGACAGAGCATGCGTTTAAAGACATATCCGGAAACGTTTCAACCATTTATGAAAATTTAATACAACTTGAAAATGGTATGCAAGCTTCGAATGAGCGTACCCACCAGGTGATCGCAGCCATTGAAAACATCTCGGCGATCACAGAGGAAACCGCTGCCGGAACGGAAGAAATTTCTTCTTCTACCGAAGAGCAGCTGAGGTACTTCGAACAAATGAATGAACAAGTAGGAAAATTGAACGGAATGACAGCAGAAATGAAAAAAGAATTGGAGCGGTTTACGCTTTGATAATGGGAAAATGCCTCCTGGTGGGGCATTTTTTTGTTTGATGGATTGATTGAAATTGACGGGGTTTCGGCCGTTCGCCGTAATATTTGGAATTTCGCCGTTAAAAGTGAGATTTCGCCGATATATTGAAAGTATCGCCGTTAAAACGGGATTTTCGCCTTTATTTTGGATTCCGCTCACCTGTTGCTTATTCATAGTTTGAGAATTCATCCAGTGGAGTAGTTTCATAGTCACCGTATCCGCCGTTCGCTGATATATGTAGAATTTCGCTGATATCTTGTTTTCAATTCCTAAATTCTCCTTCTTTACCTACTAAATCCATCCCACTTTCTTTCAACCTATGATCGTAATGGCGATTCTACCCGGAATATAATATAAATATTATCGAAATCCAAAGGAATACGCTATCTACTACAAGAGTCCCCTTCCCCTCCATTTTCACCCAAGCACCATCCCATATGACCACTCCCATGTCCCGAACTCCCCCCTTCACCACCATCCGACTACTCCAAACATCCCTATCTATATTACAGAACGTTTAAATTTTTTTAACGAACAAAAAATCAAGGTCCGTCCCTACGTACCCATATAGGTATACAAAACCCCTCCATCACACACTTTCACTTTTTTCAAAACGCTTTCACTTCTGTCATACTTTGTAATAATTTGTCGGTGGTAAATATCTCCACCTACATAACCCTCAAAAATCTCCTATACTGTATAGAAGGTTATACTGTCTAGAATTCTATAGTTGGAGGAATATTGATGTTATCAAACTCTGAAATTGGTATCGATTTAGGAACTGCAAATATACTTGTTTATAGTAAAAATAAAGGAATTATACTTAATGAACCTTCTGTTGTCGCGATCGACACAGAGAATAAAACGGTATTGGCGGTTGGAACCGAAGCCAAGAGCATGATCGGGAAAACGCCAGGGAAAATCGTGGCTGTGCGCCCGCTTAAAGATGGTGTGATTGCCGACTTTGATGTGACAACTGAAATGTTAAAACAAGTGATGAAAAAAGCGAGTAAAAAACTTGGATTCTCTATCCGCAAGCCAACGGTTGTCGTTTGTACGCCTTCTGGTGCAACAAGTGTCGAGAGAAGAGCGATTCAGGATGCCGTGAGAGGAAGCGGTGCGAAATCCGTGACTCTTATTGAAGAACCTGTAGCTGCTGCCATCGGTGCTGATTTGCCTGTAGGTGAGCCTGTTGCCAACGTAATCGTTGATATCGGTGGTGGAACGACGGAAGTAGCGATCATCTCTTACGGTGGCGTTGTTTCCTGTAATACTATCCGTATCGGTGGAGATCAAATGGATGAAGATATCGTTCAGTACGTTCGCAAACGTTACAATCTGTTGATTGGTGAAAGAACCGCTGAATTAGTGAAAATCGAAGTGGGTCAAGCACTGATCGACCATGAAGAAAGAACGATGGATATTCGTGGACGTGACCTTGTGACGGGCCTTCCAAAAACGATCGAACTATCATCCAATGAAATTCAGGATGCGTTGAAAGAATCTCTTCTTCACATCCTGGAAACGATCCGTGCGACATTGGAAAATTGTCCTCCTGAACTAAGTGGGGACATTGTCGACCGCGGTGTGATTCTGACTGGAGGCGGAGCACTTCTGAACGGACTTCAAGATTGGTTGAGCCAGGAAATCGTCGTACCGGTTCACTTAGCTCCAAACCCGCTGGAATCAGTGGCCATCGGCACAGGACGTTCCCTATCCGTGATTCACAAGTTACAAAAAGTAAAATAATCACGAGGTATCCCCCATTTCATTGGGGGATATTTTATTATCAATCTGAAACTCCCCTATTTACCCCACTAACATTTTTTCAAACATTTATGATCCAAAATCTAATTCCATTCGTTAGCTTATTAAAATTGAGTTCCTATCCGTTGTTTAGTATCCTTATTTTATATGTCAAAGATAAGGAGCGTAATATGCCCAATGATCGACACGATTTAGAACTATATCAGCAAGTTTTAGCCAAAGATTCAACAGCATTACGACAACTTTATCAACAATACGAAAAACTGATTTATTCTTTCTCTTATAAAATGACAGGTGATCGGGAAATTGCAGAGGAAGTGATTCAAGAGGTATTTATGAAACTCTGGAAAAAGCACTCTCCCTATGACCATAGTAAAGGAAAATTTTCATCATGGCTGTTAACGATGACGAGAAATACGTGCCTTGATGCGATCCGCAGGCGAAAGAAACATGAGTCTGTTGAATATATAGAGAAAGACTCCCTGCAGGTGACCCATGAGACTCCTGCCGATCAGTTGGAATGGAAAGAAAAAGGAGCAGCGATTCGGGAGTGTATCCAGTCGTTGAAAGATGAACAGCAAAACATTGTACAATTATTCTATTTCAAAGGGTTGACTCAACAATCCATTGCCGATTCCTTTGACATTCCACTAGGGACTGTCAAAGGAAGAATTCGTTTGGCGCTAAAGCATTTACACACGTGTCTTAAAGGGAAAGGAGGTCGATTCGAATGACTACACACCAATGCGATTACTTACTGGATTACTACAACGGTCATTTATCTGAACTTGAGAGAGCCCAATATGAAAAACATCTGGAAAGCTGCCCACAGTGTCAGGAAGAACTTCATGAACTGGAGCAGTTAGCAGAATATATGCCTTTCGCATCTGATATTGTCGAGCCTCCTAAGGACCTGGAAGACCGTGTTTTGGCTAACATTCTGAGTGAAGAGAAGCCAAAGGCTAACGTCCAACCTTTCTCCACTAAGAAAAAGAGATCATGGTTCCTCCCTTCTGTCGCAGCTGCCCTGGCCCTTTCCTTAATCGGGAATGCGTATTTGTTTACACAGATCGAGGACCAGAACGAAGTGGTTGAACAAGCAACCATCGATCAGGTAGTACAATATGTCGACCTCGCTGCCGTCAGTGGAAATGCAAAGGGTACAGCAAGTATCATCAAGCAGGGGGAACAAACAAGCATGGTGGTCCAGGCTTCTGAGCTTCAAGGACTTTCTAATGAAGAAGTGTATCAGGTCTGGCTCATTAAAGACGATAAACCAGAGCGAGCCGGAACATTTGTCACGAGTAAGGATGGCAAAGGATCGGTTGTATTCAAGTTTAACGAAGAGTTCACGAAAAAAGATTGGGATACGGTGGCCATTACCCTCGAGCCCGATGCGAACAGCCAGTTACCTCAAGGGGAGATTGTTCTAGCTTCGGAAATATAAAAAAAGTTCAATAAATGTTTTATCGCCGGGCAGTCCAGTACTGCCCGGCTTTTTTATTTCTATTGATGATTATTCGTTTTTTTTGCCTATCGAAATGTTCGAGAAATTTGCACCAGGGAATTAAGTCCTATGTAACGGAGGTTACACAAATGTTAAACAATATCTATTCGTTATTCATTTCTACTTTTTTAATATGGCTACATAGTAGAATACCCCCTATCCTTGTTATCTTTTACACCCTACTTTTCACCCCTATTAAAAAATAATAGAAAAAATTCAAAAAATGTGATCCATGTTTGAACTTCTGTCGTTAGCTTTATGAAAATATAAAAAAAAACAAAAGGAGAGATTCAATTATGAAAATGAAAAAAAGTTATTTAGCCGTCCCTTTAAGTATGACATTACTAGTACCGACTGTAGGTACAGTTTCAGCCCACAACGGCGAAGATCATTCACACGAGGTGAAAGTGGATACTCCAGCAGGAGAATTAAGAACAACATTGGACCATTTACTTACTGAGCATGCATACTTAGCGGTGGAAGCGATGAGACGCGGAGCTGAAGGAGCTGAAGATTTTGACGCAGCAGCCGGTGCCCTGAATGATAACGCAGCCGATTTAAAAGGAGCGATCGCTTCTGTATACGGTGAAGAAGCCGGTAATCAATTCAACACAATCTGGACGAATCACATCGGATTCTTCGTTGATTATGTAAAAGCTACAGGTGCTGATGACCAAGCGGCGAAAGACAAAGCACTTGCAAATCTTGCAGGCTACAAAGAAGAGTTCTCTAACTTCCTTGAAACGGCAACTGGTGAACGTTTAAAATCTGATAGTTTGGCAGAAGGACTTCAAATGCATATCACACAACTGATAGGTGCATTTGATAGTTATGTAGCCGGTGACTATGAAAAGGCTTACGAATACGAGCGTGAGGCTATCGGACATATGGGAATGGTATCAAAAGGATTATCAAGTGCCATCACGGATCAATATCCTGACAAATTCGAAAATACGATGGCTGTTACTCCGGCAACGGATTTACGTTCAACTCTTAACCACTTATTAACAGAGCATGCTGCCCTTGCAACGATGGCCATGCAAAACGGGATTGACGGATCAGAAGATTTCGATGCTTCTGTTGGTGCCCTGAATGCAAATACCGACGACCTGTCTGCAGCAATCGCTTCTGTATACGGCGAAGAAGCAGGTAACCAGTTCAAAGACATGTGGTCCAAGCATATCGGGTTCTTCGTTGATTATGTGAAAGCAACAGGTACTGAAGATGAAGCAGCAAAAGAAGAAGCCCTTAAGAACCTTGATGGATATCGTGCAGAATTCTCCAAATTCCTTGAAACGGCAACGGACGGTCGTTTAAAATCTGACGTCTTAGCAGAAGGACTTCAAATGCACGTGGATCAACTGATTGGAGCATTCGACAGCTATGCTGCCGGGGATTATGAAAAATCCTGGGATCAAATCCGTATGGCGTATGAGCATATGCTGAATCCTGCAAAAGGATTATCAGGAGCATTTGCTGATCAGTTCCCTGACAAATTCAAAGCCAATATGCCTTCTGAAATGCCAAACACCGGTATGGGTGGAACAGCCGGAAATGAATTCCCATTCGAATTCCTTCTTGCAGCTCTGCTGATCATCGCTGGTGGAACCACACTAGGAATGAAAAAATACGCTACACACAAAAAATAATAGGAAAAGATGAGAGGGACGGGCCTATTAAGGTCCGTCCCCCAGTGTGAAGATGAAAGGAGTGGCTTCACATAATGTATACTATGAGGGTTGTACTACTTGTGCTTGTACTATTGCCCATTTCTGCCTGTTCTGCAGGATTAAGTTCAAGTTCTCAAGAAGACAAGGCGCACAACCGATAAACAAGACGAAAAGCCGTAAGATCAAACGGAAAGCACCGCCGCTTCCCCTTTCCCATAAATAAAAAACAGCACGGACTCTTTCCGCTGCTGTTTTTTTATGGATATTTTTACAAGATAGAGAAAACCTACTAGTAAGGAAGGTGAAGATGATGAACGAACAACAACTTGAAGATCTGTTCAGCTTTTATGGATATGAAGATCTATACAAACGATTCAAGACGCCTCTATATGTGACTGGCATCATGGATGATGCCGACGCAGAGTTAATTGAAGATTTCTTTGAGAATTTCACATTCGATGCCCCTGTTTTATTCGATGAATTCAGATTTTGGTTTCAATATTATGAAGTATCCAAACGCCCGCCATTCACGTTTTAAAAAAGCTGCTTTCTGTACGAAACAGAAAACAGCTCCCCTTAATAAGGCGCATCCTGATAGAAATAATTCGTCGAATTCCACGTATTGTCGTACTCTTTATGAAATATATGAGTCGCTGCCGGGGACACAGGTGGTATCAACCATGTCCAATCCCCGGTCACATCACGGTCGGCGCTCTTCTCGTTCTCTTCAAACAAGCGGAATTGCTGGGCAGCCGTATGATGATCCACGATGCTTACCCCATCTTCTTTAAAGGAATGGAGCACAGCAATATTCAACTCGATCAGCGCTTTATCTTTCCACAACGTTGCCGCTCTCGACATATCCAACCCCATGCAGCTCGCTACTTTCGGCAGAAGATTATAGCGGTTCTCATCCGCAAGATTCCGTGCGCCGATTTCCGTCTCCATATACCAGCCGTTAAACGGAGCTGCTTTATATGAGATGCCCCCGATTTTCAATTCCATATCAGAAATGATCGGAACTCCATACCACTTCAACCCCAAATCCTTGAACCAGTCAAACTCAGGGTGGCGTAGAGGAACCTCCAACATACGTCGGGATTCAATCTCTTTCCACTGTGGAGGTCCGTCCCCGATTTGCACGACGAAAGGAAGGACATCAAAGTCAGTCCCCTGCCCTTTCCAGCGAAGCTCCTCGCATTTCTTCGTAAAATCGATGGAATGCGGGTCTCCTGCATACTGCCCATCCTCCACATAGCCGGCATATCTGATCAATTGATGATTCCATATTCGGATGTCAGGCTGCTGTGGCTGAGACGGTCTGAAGATGGTAATCGTAGGACGGATTCTACCATTATTGGAAGCATAGTCAAGGTGGCGCTCTAACGCACCGAATACTTCGTCCTCCGTCGACGCTTCCCTTTCGTCAAACACGTTCAACGAATTCCAGAACAAGCGGCCGATGCAGCGATTGCTATTTCTCCAAGCCATCTTGGCTCCGTGTACAAGCTCTTCTCTTGTATGAGTATAAGTTCCTTCTGTTCTTAGTTCATCTTCTATTTGTTGTAAGCGCAGCATCATGTCTTGCTCGCTTTTATTTAATTCCTGATAACATTGCTCAATGAAGGCCCTCGCCTCATCCAAAATCTGTATCAATATAATCGCTTCCCAACTTTCTTATTCAGCGCATACTGTACCTTCAAGTATAGCATTTATCCTATACTCTTTCCCTTGGTACATTTGAACAACCATTGAATCTTAAAGCGTCAGCGCTTTTTCATAGCAGCGATATTCCCGATGCCCTTCCGGTTTAGAGGTGAAATAGACTGATCCCCGGTACTCATAGCCCATTTTTTCATAAAGGTAATTTGCTCCCGTGTTCCTCGAATACGCATCTAACCGGATACTCTCGAAGCCTTTTTCACGAGCGAACTCTTCACATTTCTCCATGAAGATTTTCCCCAATCCATTTCCCTGCTGAAGGGGATCGAGAAACAAGGCATGAATCACCCACTCATTCTCAAGTTTCCAAGGAATCTCGGACCATTCCGGGGACTGCCATTCATTCAGGGTCGCGGATCCTGCTATATTTTCATCTATCATGAGTACGTACAGATTTCCATCGGTCATTTCTTCTTCAAAATATTCACGGCTTGGGTAGACTTCATTCCATTGAAGTAATCCCTTTTCATCCAGATCCTTTTTACATCTCAAGTACACGTCCATAATTGTGTCGAGATGGTCAGGATTCGCTTGCTTTAGTTGAATGTTCATTTTATTTCCTCATCTTATCATTGGATTTATGTACTCTTCTAGTGTTTCTTGATGATATGTCGGTTATACTGAACCCCGCAATCAACCTTTCACGAATCATGAGAGTGGTGATCCCTTCAGCTTTTCTGCCACTCTCTCTCCTGCTGAAATCCCGGATAAATAAGCACTTTCAAACCGAGTTCGTCCTGCTTCATCATTTTCTCTTAAAAAGGCATCTCCACAAACAATAACCCGCTGATTACTTCCAAATTCCACATAAGGGGAGCGAACGACTTTTTCTGCCTCTGCATATTTCCAGCGTTTCAATTGAGCATCGACCAGTTGATTTCCCTCTCCGAGATGAAGTTCTGCAACCTTCTGAATTTCACCCAAAATGGTGTCGTCCTCAAGGTCAAAGCGCTTCTTCGACCAGGCTCCCGTCATATACACACTCACCGTTACTGTTGAAGAAATTCCTTTCTTATGATGATCCACCACCCGTTCAACTCCCGGGGGCAATTGTTCGTCCTTATGTCCCGGTGCAGGTACGATGCTTACCTGATTAAAGGTGAACATCCCAACGAAACAAGGAGCGAACGTGATATGCTTTAGCTCCTTGCTTTCGATCTTAGGTAGCAAAGTAAGGGCTTGAGGTACTGGTGCCGTTACGATGATATGTTGGCCAAGGATCTTTTCACCATTATCCAGTTCCACTTCCAGAGGTCCGTCCCTCCCATCAAGGATGGAGGAGACTTTCGTATTAAGCTCTATTGGAAGTGCTTCGGCCAAGTTTTTGGCCAGGGCGTTCATTCCATTGACTGAGGTGTAGCGCGGGTAGGGGTCGCCAAACCACCTTTTGATCCAGCCTGACTGGAGCCAATTCTCAACGTCTGTTTGAAGTTCTGGAGAGCGAACAGTGAAGAACTGTGCGCCGTGATCCGCTTTTCCGTCTTGAATACGCCTTGTGGCGAGTCTCCCTCCGACACTTGTACTCTTTTCAATGACGATGATATCCGTTATTCCATTATCTTTTAACGTTTTGGCAGCCATGATCCCTGACAGGCCTCCACCGATGATGATCACTTCTTTTTTAGACATTCAATCTCATCCTCTCTTCTTTTTCATTATACAAAGGTCATTGGAAATTATGGAAGGGAGATGACTTCAACGTCATCTCCCTTCTACACTAACCCATTAATTCTTCTAACTCCTGATACATTTTGTCTCGATCCTGCTCTTTCTGTTCTTTTTCCTTATACAGTTCCTGAAGGATGTCCAAGTCTTCTTGTGAAAGAAGCATCTCTTCAATGGAAAAAATCTCTTCTTCAACCCGTTCCAGCTCGGCTTCCACCTCTTCCATCTTCCGCGACGGTTTTTCAGGGGCCGCTTTAGGGGGTGCTTCTTTTTTCACAACAACTGCAGGCACTTCCTGCGGAACAAGTTCAGGCAGCTTTTCCTTTGCCCAGCTATATGGACCATCAAAGAAATAAAGTTCGCCCTTATGAATCCAGTACGTTTTCTTAAATAACTTATTTAAAAAGTACCGATCATGAGATACAGCCAGGATCGTGCCTTTAAAGTCCTCCAGAGCATCCTCCAACACTTCTCTTGAATCAATATCCAGATGGTTCGTCGGCTCATCAAGGACAAGGAAGTTAATGTCCTGATGCATCAATTGGGCAAGGCGGAGTCTCATCTTTTCCCCACCGCTCAGCTGTCCTACTCGTCGAAACACATTCGGTCCATAAAATAAAAATTTAGCTAGAATATGCCGTGCATCCCCCTCTGTCACGGGAACCTCTTCCCGAAACGCATCAATCAAACGAACACTTGGATCCGCCACCGTAAAGTGCTGGGAAAGATAGCCTAATTTCACATTGCTTCCGATTTTCACAACACCTGCATCGGCGGTTTCTTCACCGAGAAGCATTCTGATAATCGTTGATTTACCGGTTCCATTCTGTCCGACAATCGCGGTACGATCCTTGAAATGGACGAGGAGATCGGCGTCACTGAACAAGCTTTTGTCTCCATAAGACTTTGAAGCACCATCCATGGAAAACACGATTTTCCCGCTTCGATTTGTTTCCTCAAATTCCAATCCCATCTTCTTACGGTCCAGAATCGGGCGCTTGATCTTCTCCATCCGTTCTAATGCCCTCTCCATGTTACGTGCCCGTTTATGCAAAGCTTCATTAGGAGGATTAGCCTGATTAGCCCATTCCTTCAATCGTTTGATCGCTTCCTTCATTTTTTTTATCTTCTTCTGCTGCTCCTGATAGGCTTGAAATTCGATCATCAAACGTTCTTCCTTTTCTTTCACGAAACCGGAGTAATTCGTATGATAAATCGTCAAGTCCCCGTCCTCTAAGTCATACACCTTCGTAATCACGTTATCGAGAAAATACCGATCATGGGAAATACACACGACGGTGCCTTCATACTCTTTCAAAAAATCCTCCAGCCACTCGACGGCTCCGATATCCAGGTGGTTCGTCGGTTCATCAAGGAGCAGAAGATCAGGTTTTTGCAAAAGTATCAAGCCTAAACAAAGCTTCGTTTGTTCCCCACCGCTGCAGTCATTGAAGTCCTTATCCACCAATTCACTGATGTCCAATCCATTGACGATCTTTGAAATATTGGATTCAATTTCATATCCCCCGGCAAGGGTGAATCGGTCCTGGGTTTTGCCGTATTCCTCTAATAATCGGTTGAGGGTGTCAGCATCTTGCTCCGTCCCCATTTGAAATTCCATTTCTTTTAATCGCTCACCGGTCTTGATTAATTCGGAAAACGCAGAGCGTAATACGTCAAGTCCTTTCGTACCTTCCGGATAATGAGGGATTTGCGCAAGGTAGCCTACCCTGGCTCCCTTCTTTAAATGAACAAGACCTTTATCAGGGGATTCGACTCCTGATAATAATTTAAATATCGTCGTCTTCCCCGTCCCATTTCTGCCAACGAGACCGATTCTTGCTCTTTCTGGTATTTCAAAGGATAAGTCCTCAAATATTAAATGTCCTCCAAACATCTTGCTTAATTCCTGTGCACTGCATAGTATCATTTTCCTCTTCCTTTCGTTCATCTATTTTAAGGTAAGAGGTTCCGTTATGATCACAAAAAAGCCATGGGAAGCAGAAGGCTCTCCCATGGCTGATCGAAGTGCGATGGCACTTCCCCCTTTTATAAAAGAAGGCATAAAAAAAGAGAGCGAAAACGCCCCCTTTTTCCGATTCTTTATAGAAAAGTGATTGGAATTGAGACCTCTTACCGTTCAGTATCCATATTTATTTGCTGAAAAAGGGCATACGTGTCCCCTTGAAGGCAAATACATGAAAAATTGCACGGCAAATGTAAATATAGTCTAAATACTTCCCACGCAATCCTACAGAACGATTCATCTCAATTCCACCTCCTTTTCCATTAAACGATAGTTAATATCACCATTATATAATTATTCTGAAAGCTTTTGCAATGTGTTTATTCCTTTTTATATAAAAATCTTGAAAGCACAAGACCGATCACTCCGATTGGAATCAGGATCATGGCACGGATCGTGAAATCCAGGAACACGAGATCTGCCAGGAAGAATTTCACCAGTGCCAGAGCTAAAAAACTGATCCCCACCCAGCGGTAAAAGGCGTCCTTCCTGCTTTCACCGAAGATGAGATAAGCAATGGACAGGGCGGCAATTGCCACGGTGAAGGCGGTGGTTCGCGGGGTATAATCCCAGCCGATTACAATGAAATCCGTCAAACGTAACACGAAGAACATCACAATCCCTGTCAACACCACTTTAATCGCCGTTGTCGACACGTTTAAGAAAGAGGACTCATTTTTATTGAAATGGGAAAACAGATACACATACCCAAAAGCAATCACAAAAATCGGCAGCTCAATCGTAAAGAAATCATCGGATGCACCGACCAGTACCCCGAGGAATGAACACATCATCAAAAGAATGGAAGCAACCAAACCAAGATAGCTTTCCCTTCTTCCAGCAAGCCATAAAAGGGCAGTAGCCTGGAGGCCGACTAAGACAAAGCGCCAATCGTATTCTAATAGTTCAAATAAGAAGAGGAGCACATGCAGGAAACCTAAGACCAGCAGGACATCCTTTGTTTGTTTCTTTTCCTTCGGTTCAATGAACGATACGCCGATATACACCGCTGCGAAAGTCACATAATAAAAGAGTGGGATCGCTGCGTAAATATCATTCAATAATCCGAGAAGGATGAAGGAGCCTGACACTAGAGCAGGAATCATTTCGGCACTCACCCGTTCATCGCGGCCCAGCACGATCAACAGTAAAACATAGGCGTGCTGAATGGCAAATGGAATCAGAACGGTCAGCGTCATCGCCCCTACCCCAAAGACCGCAAAGAAAAACAATGAGAAATATAGTAAGTAATAATGTATATTCCAGGCAATCCGGTATCGTTTCACCGTACTGAACGTCATTAACACAAAGAACAATACTAACTCATATCCGTAAAACAACCACTCATTCCGTTCGTCCCCTGCAAAAATGAACGGAAACAGATACGCTCCTGCCCCTATCAAGCAGAGGATCACTTCAGAACCATGCTTATGAGAAGTCCACAGTCCGACAGAAATAATGACGAGTAATAGTAGATTCGTGATGAGTCCGCCTATATATCCATATAAGATGTTTGCTGAGAATAACGTAATGATCGCAAGGACGATGCTCCCCGACAACAGCGTGAGGGCTAATTTCCTCTGATCCCTGATATACCGCTCTCCTAAGTAATACATCACGATACTGATGACAGCCCCCGTTAACACCCTTGAACCGGGCGTTACCCAGCCATTTTGAGAAGCAGCCATAAAGCCCCATATACTTCCTATCAATAGAACAAATAGAAACACTTTTGGAAGCCAGCGTTCCACTGAAAAGTCGAAGGGCTCTTTTTCAATGAATGTCTCATTTTCCTCATCAGGGAACTGCTTTTCCGGTTCTGTATACACTTCTGCTTTTTGGATGACAGGCGCTTCACTTTCGCTCTTCGCTTGTATCAACTGCCTTTTCACAAGGTATAGCTCTCTTTCCAGAGTGCTGATTTTCCGTTCCAGGCGTTCAAACTCTTCTTTCTCCATAGTTCCACCCCCTACCTTTTATTTATACAGGAAAAATGGAATAATTTCCTTTATTTTCTTGAAAGTAGAACAATAATTTTTGACAAAGAAAAAGCTCCACCTTATTGAAAGGTGAAGCTTTGTTTCTATGCCAATCGTTTGAAGTTTTGACCGAGTATTTCATTCATTGTATGGACCGTGATGAAGGCACGGTTATCAACCTGGGTGATGAAGCCTTTCAGCTTGGAAAAGTCCTTGCGACCAAGGATGGTCGTGATGACTTCCTTTTCGTCGGAAGTGAAGGCTCCCGTTGCCGTATGGATCGTCGCTCCTTTTCCCAGTTCATGAACGATATAAGACTTGATCTCATCGCTGTATCTGCTTATGATCACAATCTCTTTATTTGAATTGAATTGTTGCAATGCATAATCGATTACCAGTCCGTTCAGGATGACACCGAAGAATGCATACATTCCGACTTGCGGTCCGAATAATACGGCTGAGGACATGGCGATTGATAAATCTGCCAGCAATACGCCTCTGCCTACATCTATATTGAAATATTTATTAAAGATCAGGGCCACGATATCCGTTCCACCCGTTGATGCCTGTTGGTTGAATACTATGGCCATCCCGGTTGCGGCAATGCATTGCCCGATAATCAATTGAATCAAAATATCATCACTTAATGGAGCACTCATCGGAGCAAATCGCTCTAATAACCAAACATAGAATGAAAGGGCGAAACTTGCGTAAATGGTTTTCGCACCGAAATTAAAGCCGAGAAAGATCACACCGACGATAAATAATACGATATTGATTATGATCATGAACAGTCCAAGGGAAAGACCCGGAAACAGATCGTTCATGATGATTGATAATCCACTTACTCCCCCTGTCGCTAAATTATTTGGCGATAAGAAAAAATGGACATTCACCGAAACAAGAAATGCACCAAGATTCATCATTAAGAAGGAAAATATTCTTTGTCGCATCACCGCAACCTCCTTTTTCTTTAAAATTTTTATTGGTTTTCCGTAAATAGTTGAACAACGGGATTATAAAGCCCATCAAGACCCTTTGTAAAGGGAATCCGGTCAAATAAATAAGGTTTAATAATTGTGAAAATTGGAAGGGTTTCCAGATGCGATGATGGTAGGGTTCGGGTTTTAGGGGGTAACAATTGGGGTAAGGTGGGAATTTTAGCTCTCACCGCAAAAAAAAAGCTCCCTTCACCAAAGAAGAGAGCTCTTCGTTCACCCAAATTGTTTCCTATTCCGGACAGGTCCTATATGAAATTGAGGAATGGCTATCCCGATCAAGATCAGCAGGATGCCTATGAGCTGCAATAATACCACTTGTTCATGGAGAATCCACATGGCCGCGAGTATCGCAGCCGGAAGTTCCGCTGCCCCCATAATCGTCGAGAGACCCGAATCGAGGTGTGGAGTACCGATCGCGAAAAAGACGACGGGAAAGATACTTCCGAAGATGCCGACGAGTAGTCCGAAGTCAGCCATTTCAACAATTTGAACAGGTTCCTGAAGGAAAGAAGGACGAAACGCGATGAGGACTACAAGTAAACCGCCAAGGGTGATCATCATGCTTTTTTTAATCGTGGGCACTTCTCTTGCCACCTTGCCGCTGAAGAAGATAAACAGGGCAAATGTAATGGCTGCAAAGAACCCGAAGAGGATTCCCATACCATTTGCAGACCATCTGAAACGTTCAGAAGAGATCACCCCTCCACTAAGCAAGGTTCCCATCCACAGAAATACAATCGAAAGCAGCTTCTTATTGGAAGGGAATTTTTTTAAATAGATCGATTCAATCAAAACACCGATCCATGTGAATTGGAATAGCATGACAACTGCAATGGAAGCAGGAACCTCATGAAGGCTGAGACCATAAAAGACCCCCGTCAAACTAAGAAGGATTCCGACTCCAAAAAGCGAGACCCAATGCATCTTAGTCATCTTTATTTTTTTAGTAAAAAGAAAGGCCAGGAATAACATAGCCACTCCAAATAAATACTGTATACCCGTTACATCTGAAACAGAGTAGCCTTCAGCAAATCCGAGCTTCACGACAGAAGCATGTATCCCGTAAGAACTTGCTCCAATTAATACACAAAGAGATGCGTTTAATGGCTTCATCACGCTCCCTCCTTTTCTATCTCTTCCCGCTAGTATAATCCCGGAAATTTATTTCGGCAATAGAAATATCCGCCTATCGTTAAACAAAAAAAAGAACGATTCCTAAAGCAGAATCGTCCTTCCCATCTTATCGGTTATCAATCTTCTCCGGATACAAATCATGGTTCATCAAGCGGTGGTCTGCCATCGTTTCGTATTTCGTACCTGGCTTTCCGTAGTTACAATATGGATCAATGCTGATTCCGCCGCGTGGAGTGAACTTCCCCCACACTTCGATGTAGCGGGGATCCATTAATTCGATCAGGTCGTTCATGATGATATTCATGCAGTCTTCGTGAAAATCACCATGATTCCTGAAGCTGAACAGGTAGAGCTTGAGTGATTTGCTTTCCACCATCTTTTCACCTGGTATATAGCTGATATAGATGGCAGCGAAGTCCGGCTGACCTGTTTTCGGGCATAGACTTGTGAATTCAGGACAGTTGAACTTCACAAAATAATCCCGGTTTGGGTGCTTATTGTCGAATGCTTCCAAAATGTGTGGAGCATATTCGAACAGGTAATTCGTCCCCTGATTACCTAATAATGATAGATCTGTTAAATCTTCGTCTTTTCTTCCTGACATGTAAAAAATCCTCCCCTTCAGAGTGCCTCGAATGAAGGAGGACATAGCATTAGCCTAAGAATCAACATAACAGGCAGGTAAATTGCAAATAATGTACTATCCTGTTACGCTTAAAGGATAACATGTTTAAGAAAATCCCATGTTAGATTCATAGAAACCATAGTTTTTTATAGAGGGTTAATGCTATGAACCTCTCTCAGGTACTTGAGCGACAAATTGTGTTACAGAGGTTATATTAAATAAGAATATAGGGAAAGTCAATCCAATTATAGATTGAAATTTGCAGCAGGAATTTCAATTCTATCTATTGAATATAGTAATTGGTATTTTTGCTGGGAGTGATCATAAATGAATCAGCTGGTCCAGGCTTTCACCAAGTCTATTCTCGCGGGAGACGTGTATTCATTAATGGAATTACATTCGTCTTCTATTCACTCAAAAATAGATAATTTTACTTTTTATGAGAAAATTATTAAACCATCTATGTATAGAATCGGTGATCTTTGGGAGAAAAATCAAATTACCGTTGCAGATGAGCATTTAGCTACTGCAACCCTTAAATATTTACTTGCTACCGTCTTTACCCGTCAAGAAGCTTTGGAAAACCATCCTAAAGCTCTTTTATTTTGTATAGAGGGTGAACATCATAGTTTAGGACTTGAGCTTGCGAACGAAGTGTTCAAAGAGAAACAATGGAATACCCGTTACTTGGGGGCAAATGTCCCTGTTAAGGATGCCTTAACATTTATAGAAGCGTGGGAACCCCATGTCATTGGGATTTCCATCGGCATGACAACGGAACTGACTCGATTGAAAAAATGCATCGAAGAGATTAGAGAGTATAATCAAGAGATTGAAATACTGGTTGGCGGCCGATTGATATCAAACTACACCCTGGATTTTCTGGAAAAATCAAAGGTAGAAAGCTTTAATGACTTGTTAGAGCTCAATGAGTATCTGACAGATATGTCTGAACAGCTTGTTTCCCAGAAAGGCTAGCTCCTTCATCATATTTAGTCAAACTTAATAAGGTTCAACTGAATGTTATCCCTCATGAACCTCCTCTGTAGTGAGGAACGGGGCAATGACGTCCATTAACCTTTCTCAAGGGAGTGATCATGTGGAAAACCTGCATTTATGCCCGATTCCTTATTTACTACTGGATAGGCAGTTTAATATAATAGATGCGTCAAATTCAGGGTATGACTTCTTAAAGCCTGGAGAAAACTTCATGTCTATAGTAGAAGAAGAAAGCTCGCCAAAGTTCGCTCGGATTATTCATAAGAATTCCTCCGGTGAAATGGAACTGAATCTGAAGAAAAATGATTCATTCGAGCTGTTTGATATATTCTATCAGTTCTCAGATATGCAGCAATATTTCCATGTTGCCGTCATTTCTAAAGATGTTCAATACAAGAAAGTATCAGATCAAATGAATGGCTTATTTGATCTCATGGGTAAGTCCACGTATCCGCGAAAAGAACCTAATTTGACAGAAGTACTGGCTAAAGTGTCTTCTCTTTATTTGAAGCTTTCCAATACTTCTGATTGGAATCGACAAGAAATTATGGATAAAATAAAAGAGATAGAAAATCACCTTCAGCAAAATGTGAAGTGATAATAAATTTTATAGGAGAAGACAATATGACTTTATTAACGAACATACTTGATTACAACCAGCAGTTTGTACAAGAACAATCGTACGAAGAGTACAGAACAACCAAGTTTCCAGACAAACGATTAGTTATTCTTACTTGTATGGATACCCGTTTAGTAGAGCTTCTGCCTAAATCCATGAACATGAAAAATGGTGACGTAAAAATCGTCAAGAATGCCGGTGCGGTCGTGAGCCATCCGTTTGGCAGCATTATGCGCAGCCTGCTCGTTGCGGTATATGAACTCCAGGCAGATGAAGTACTCGTGATCGGTCACCACGACTGCGGAATGAGCGCCATCAACAGCGATAATATCCTGGACAAAATGAAAGAACGCGGGGTGGCGGATGAAACACTCGACACCGTCAACTACTCCGGAATCGACCTCCACGACTGGCTGAAAGGCTTCAGCTCAGTACAGGAAAGCGTCGCCCACAGCGTCGACATGATCAAAAACCATCCGTTGATGGATAAAAAGATTCCTGTCCACGGACTTGTCATCAGTCCGGAAACAGGGAAGCTTGATTTGGTTGTAGAGGGGTACTAAGAAAAGCGGAGGCGGCTCGTTCAGAGGCGACAAGCATAAGCAAACCCTACCGGAAAGGTGCTCTTTGCCTTTTTGGTAGGGGTTGCTTATGACCTCGAGCCTCTAGCCGCCGGAGCTGGACAAGTAGAAAAGCGGAGGCGGCTTGTTCAGAGGCGACAAGCATAAGCAAACCCTACCGGAAAGGTGCTCTTTGCCTTTTTGGTAGGGGTTGCTTATGACCTCGAGCCTCTAGCCGCCGGAGCTGGACAAGTAGAAAAGCGGAGGCGGCTTGTTCAGAGGCGACAAGCATAAGCACCCCCTACCGGAAAGGTGCTCTTTGCCTTTTTGGTAGGGGGTGCTTATGACCTCGAGCCTCTAGCCGCCGGAGCTGGACAAGTAGAAAAGCGGAGGCGGCTCGTTCAGAGGCGACAAGCATAACCTAAAAATCCCTGAAGGCGAACTCGCCTTCAGGGATTTTTGCGTATTTAGAGGGACGGACCTCCAGTTTTCTCATAAGCCTGTCCTTATAGCATTCCTGCCAATTGATTGTAGATTATAGGTCCGTCCCTCTAGAGAACCCCTTTAATTCCTTCAGGATCGGCATTTTTTCCATTTCGTCTTCGGTTACGTGTTCCCATTCGATGCCGTGTGGTTTTGGGTAGGGGGTGTGGGTTTCCGTGATGCCTTTTTCGGTGATGATCCAGTCGACGGTCAGGTCATAAGAATCTCTTGGGATGTCGTCTCCTACAAGCTGCTTACTGTTTATAGTCGTGATGACAGGCACCTGGTTGTTCCCGATTACACGAAGGATGGCATATTCGCGATCGGCATACCCCTCTCCTTTTCCGAACCTTCTCCCATCACGATGAATCGCAACGGAACCAACTACGATTAAGTCGATAGCAGGTATATCTGTTAGCGGCACGACTTTACCATATGTATTCATATGCTTGATACTAGCTGCCTTCCTCTCTTCTCCCTTGGGTACCCATCCAGATTTGATCATGACAAATCCGTCCTTTAAGCGCGGTGTTGGAATGAGCAAGGTTTTACCGTCCTTCAACACAGATGCGCGAAGTGGAAGCTGAGGTGCATCCGGATTCACCTTTACGACCTCTGCATCCTTGTAAAAATCCATACTTTGAACATAAGAGGCCGCCTTTTCTGCCCCTTTGAAATTGGGAATCCGTCCTACTAACGGAAAAGGAAACCGCCCTAATTTATTTTCTGTCAGACGATTCCATACCTTATGCCTGATTTCATCTTTCTCATTCATACTTTTTTCTCCCCCTTTTTTTAAAAATCCTGGTAACAGGTTTCCCGATTCTTACGGAAAAATCAACTCAGAATTAAAACCATTCAACATCATTATACATAGTGCTGCTATTATTCTTATCATCCTAATGTCTATCAAACCATTTTAATCTGAGTCGTCAGCCTGCTTGATGTGGGCTGGTTTTTTTATGGGTGAGGTGCCGGGAACTGATTGATTTCCATTTGCAATCCTCATTTTATTAAATCTAAATCCATGATCCCCCGCAACTGCGCCTTTGACATGTGACACTCGACTGCAATTTCATATATTGATACATAAGAAAAGCATGCCTCCCTTTTTGACTATGGTGGTTGATTTCATTTTTCAGCTTGTTCATGAACATCCGATCACACTGGCAGCTTGGACCGTATCGCTCATAGCAAAGGTCATGTGCCTTGCATGCTGCGTCGACTGAATTGATGGGAGCACCGGGTCCGCTGCATCCTGGTCCGCACCACTTGTATTCCGGGAAAATACACAGATTTGGACCTGTCTTATTTCTTCTCATATTCATCCTCCTTTCTACTCACTCTGCACAATAGTACGTTTTGTTTCTCACATAAAGGGAAATACACTCCATGTAAGCAAAATAAATTACTATACTGTATGTATTTCAATCTGGTTAGGATTGTCCTAATGCCTATCTGACTGGAAAGAAAACAATAGGAGGAATGAATAATGGCAACTTTTCAATTAAATGATACGGTACCAAATTTCACGCTCCCGGCAGTTTCAGGTGAAACTTTCTCATTTGAGGACCATCAAAAAGAACATCAAAGCTGGCATCTCATCGTTTTCTTCAGAGGCTCATGGTGCCCGGTATGTCAGGAAGAACTTAGAGAGTTACAAGCAAATAAAGAGTACTTTGAAAAACATAATGTTCACTTGCTGACGATTTCCAGCGATAAACTCGAGAACTTGCAGGAGTTTGCGAACAAAGAAGATTTAACATTCCCGGTTTTAGCCGATGAAAATTTAGAGGCAATCAAAGCCTATGATGTGTTCTATCACGGTGAAGATGCCCCTTATGAGGATCACGGACAACATGGTGAACCGGCTTACTTCCTTGTCAATGAAAAAGGACAAACCATGTACCAACAAAAACAAACGAGCCCATTCGGTCGTCCACATGCCAATGAACTGAGAAAAATCGTGAAGTATATCCAAAAAAACGTTAAATAATATTAGAAGAGGGACGGACCTTGTGTTACTCACCAAGGTCCGTCCCTCTTAATAATGTAAGCTCTAAACTTTTCTGAGCTTCTGCAACCGTATGAGGCTGCTTTTCATGATATCCGTAAAGAAGCAGGACGACGTTGGTGTAGATGGCTTTGAACCGGGCATATTCCAACTCGACTTCCTCTACCTCTCCATATTCTTCAAAAAACAACTTCCGTCCCGCAGGATTGAGATAACTGTACACGAGGTTAAGATCAATGGCGCGATGACCAATATGAACGTCACCCCAATCCAGAATCCCTGATAAGAATCCATTCTCATTCACAACAATATTCTTAAAATGAAGGTCGCCATGAACCAGAGTGGTTTCTGATGGCAATGGCTTTTTTGGTGCGTGCTGAAGGTAGTCTTTTAACTTTTCAACCTGGTGAAAAAGATTTAGTTCTTCGGTTTCATGAATGTTTTTTTCCAAGGTCGATATTCGTTTTTTTACATCTAAACGATTCAATTCATCATGAGGTACTCCCCGTTTCACGGCCTCTGAAACATCCGTCAGATGAAGCTTCTTTAGAAACGACGCCATTTTAAGGGCTGACTTCCCTTCTCTAACCACCTCATGTGCCCGGGATGGAATCGTTCCTTCAACAAACCGGTAGCCTAGAAAAGGCCATTTGTATGGAGGAGAAGACTCTCCAAAAAAGGTCGGAACCGGAATTCGGAGCCCGAGACTCTTTTCATCGAGCAGCGGCAAGAGCTTTCCTTCCGTTTCTAAAAGCTTCACGGCTATATCCCGTCTTGGAAACCGAAAGACCCAATCGTTGTTCACTTTCATTACCGTATTATCGAATCCATAGTCAATGATGTCCATTCTTGATGGATGAAGTTCCGGAAACTGATTTCCGATTAATAATCTTGCCTGGTCAATCGTGACCTCGACCTCCGCTTCCCAACTATTCGACACATTCACCCCGCCTTTCTCAAGTGTTATTCTTTGTAGAACCTAAACTCCATGTGATAAGTTTCAAGTAATCGGAAAATATATTCCAGCTTAAATTACGAGGAGGAATCATGATGTTACCCGAAAAGCAGCAACAAATTCAATTAGTCGCCCGTCCTGAAGGAATGCCTGTAAAAGAGGATTTCCACTTCAAAGAGATTGAAGTTCCTAAACCATCCAAAGGGCAAGTATTAGTCAAAACCCTCTATCTTTCCGTGGATCCCTATATGCGAGGCAGAATGTCTGATGCCAAGTCGTATGTAGAACCATTCCAATTGAACGAAGCGTTGGCCGGCGGAGCGGTTGGTGAAATCGTCGAGTCAGAATCAGGTCACTTCCAAAAAGGCGATTTCGTTGTAGGAATGCTGCCTTGGCAGGAGTATTCCCTTGCCGATGAGAAGCAGGTACGCTCCATCGATCCGAATGTCGCCCCTATTTCTACTCACCTTAGTATACTGGGAATGACTGGATTGACCGCTTACTTCGGACTCCTTGACATCGGTCAGCCGAAAGAAGGCGAAACCGTGGTTGTATCCGGTGCTGCAGGTGCAGTCGGCTCTGTTGTCGGACAAATTGCCAAAATCAAAGGAGCCCGTGTCGTCGGGATTGCAGGTTCGGATGAAAAAGTAAGCTACCTGACAGATACGCTTGGATTCGACGAAGGAATCAACTACAAAACAACGGACAACATCTATGCTTCGTTAAAAGAAGCGTGTCCAAACGGCATCGATGTGTATTTCGAAAACGTTGGTGGCGAAATTGGTGACGCTGCCCTTAGTTTACTAAATAAACATGCCCGCGTACCAGTTTGCGGAGCGATTTCTTCTTATAACAAAACAGATCGTGATCTGGGACCACGCGTACAAACCAGATTAATCAAATCAAGCGCACTTATGAAAGGCTTTGTCGTCAACGACTACAATGACCGCTTCAAAGAAGGAGCAACAGAACTTGGCCAATGGCTTTCCCAAGGAAAACTCCAATACGAAGAAACCATCACAGAAGGATTAGAAAACGTAACCGACGCCTTCCTCGGACTCTTCCAAGGCAAAAACATCGGCAAACAACTCGTCAAAATCGCAGAGCCAAGCAAGTAACCACTCTGAGGGACGGACCTCCATTTTTACTCAAATCCTATTAAATCAGCGTTTTGATTGAAGGATTGAGTGGATGAGGTCCGTCCCTCTAATCCTTTTATTTCCATAATCGAACCCACAAACTTACTTAACCCCCTTTGTATTAAGGTCTCGGATTAATATATGAGTGGAACGAGGTCCGTCCCTCGCACATCCCCATGTTTATCCCTCCCCATTGAACGGGAAAAGAAGAAGATATGATAAGAAAGAGTTCTACAAGGAGGAGTAATCGTGAAGAAGTATCAGATGTATATTAATGGTGAGTTTGTGGATAGTACGTCGAAGGATACGTTGGACGTGATCAATCCTGCGAATGAGGAGACGATTTCATCCATTCAGATGGGGACGGAAGAGGATGTGAATCACGCGATTGATGCTGCCCATTCTGCTTTTCTTTCATGGGGGAAGGTTCCTTCCAAGGAACGTGCTTCCTATTTATATAAAATAGCCGATAAGCTGGAGGAACGGAAAGACCGATTTGTTCAGATGCTGACAGAAGAAAACGGGAAAACGTTGGATGCCTCTGAGGGTGAGCTCGATTTTGCCATCGAGTATTTCCGCTACATGGCTGGTTGGGCGTTAAGATATGAAGGTGAAATCCTTGAAAGTGAGCGCTCGAATGAAAACATCCTTGTTTACAAAAAGCCGATTGGTGTCGTAGCAGGGATCGTTCCGTGGAACTTCCCTATGTTCATCCTCGCCAGGAAAGTTGCCCCGGCGATTGTGACAGGCTGTACGATCGTGATGAAACCAAGTCAATACACGCCAAATACCGCATGTGAGTTTGCTAAGATCATAGACGAGGTCGGGCTGCCAAAAGGAGTCTTCAACCTTGTAACGGGGAAAGGCTCCGATATCGGAAACCCGATGTCCAGTCACCCTAAAGTACGAATGGTATCCATGACGGGAAGCTACCCGGCTGGTTCAAAAGTGATGGAGGCAGCATCGAAGTCCATTACAAAAGTAAACCTGGAGCTGGGCGGTAAGGCTCCTGCCATCGTCACCAAGCATGCAAATATTGATCTTGCCGTTGAAAAGATCAAAACATCCCGAATCACCAACTCCGGGCAGGCATGTACGAACGCCGAACGAGTATATGTCCACGAGGATGTAGCAGAGGAATTCATCAGCAAAATGACCGAAGCGATGAAAAACACAACAGTCGGAGATCCGACAAACCGGGATAACGACATCGGACCTCTTGTGAATAAAGATCGACTTGAAACCGTAACTGAAATGGTCAATACAGCCGTTGAAAACGGAGCAAAAATCCTTACCGGCGGGAAACCGCTCAATATGGATAAAGGGTTCTACTACGAGCCTACCATTCTCGTAGATGTAAAACAGGATATGGAGATTATCCAGGAAGAGATCTTTGGACCGGTCCTCCCAATTATGACCTACAAGGATTTTGATGAAGTCATCGAGCTTGCCAACGATACCGAATATGGTCTTTCTTCATCGATATTCAGTGAAAATCTTCATGAGATCATGAGAGCCGCTAATGAACTTCGATACGGCGAAACCTTCGTCAATCGTGAAAATTTCGAAGCCATCAATGGTTTCCACGCCGGCCGCGGTCAATCCGGAATCGGTGGAGCAGATGGAAAACACGGACTTAACGAATACCTGGAAACTCATGTTGTTTACCTTGAGTACGATGAAAACTATAAAGGATAATACCTAAAGAAAAGCCTGCCCGCTTTCATCCTAAAAGCGGGCAGGCTTTTTCAGTGGAGAGTTTCGCCCAACAAAAAAAGTCCTGATAAACAGTCAGGACTTTTCTAAACGAGCACATGATTAGATTAGGCCAGGATAAAGAAATTTGCTAAAGCGAGTAATAATAGAATAATAGCAACTCCGGAACTCATCCAAAGAATATCGTTAAAATCCATTTTCAAATCGGCTAATTTATCCTTGTTTAGCAACGAACTTCACTCCCTTGAAGATTTTCAATAAATCCGATGACTTTAAAAATTGAAACGTCCAATTTAGGATCTGTAGATGTTGAACAATGAGAGCACTCGATTTGATTGACATTCATCGTTGAACGGAATTCATTCTCACAATGTGTGCACTCCAGTATATGTAAATCCCTTTTCTTACCCTTGCGATCAAATTGAATGCGCTCTCTACCCTGGTTAATATAGCTCACATTATTCTCTCCCGTCGTGTGTTATTTAGTACATATTTACCCGATGGAAAGAACATAAAACATGATTTATCTGATTTCTTTAAGAAAATGGGCTTCAAAAGCATATTGGAGATTTTATAAAAGAAACCTCCAATCGAAAAAAGCAAACAGCCCCGGCTGGTTGCTACAATCGTTTCTCCATAAAATACTGACTCTGTCCCTTAGGAAAATCTTTAAGGACCCCAAATTCCTTATACCCTAATTTTTTATAAAAATGAGGGGCCTGAAAGCTGAATGTATCTAATATAACGAGATGGCATCCCTTCTCCCTGGCGTACTCTTCTATCAGGTGAATCAATTTGGAGCCGTACCCCCCATGCCGATAGTCATCTGCCACCCACAGAAAATCAATATGGAGATGATGCCAGAACATTTCTCCGATCACTCCGCCAACAATTTCATCTTCATCGTTTCTCATAACAAAACTGATTTGCTCCAGGGGCGTCTTAGTCTGCTCATCTACTTGTGACATATTGTATTCGATTAATTTCTTACGTATGTAATCACTATCTTCCTGGACCCACTGCTTCTCTATATTCATTGGTTCTCCTCCCTTCCCTCCTATTTTTTCCTATTAAAGTCCTTTCGTCAATTCCCTTTTTTTACAAAATAATGTTTAAGAGGGGTCTCTACCGTTTATATGAAAAGTAAGCATTCTATAAGGAGGAGTTACATGTCTTTCAAAAAAACACTGAGCGTATTGGAAAACTTGTACTTACAAAAACCTGATAAATTATTGACTGTATACTTGAATACGGACCGCAGCGACCACGATCAGCAGGGTGGTGAATGGAAGATTGCCCTCAAAAACGGATTCAACCGCCTGGAAGAATACCTGGAAAGTGCTCCTGAGGAAAAAGAAAGGCTTCAATCGATCCGTCCGAAAGTAGAAAACTATGTATATAGTTTAGAACGTGAACTGCCAAGAAGCTTTATTATCTTCGCTTCTGCCGATAGTGGCATTTGGGAGACCTTCGAGCTTCAAATACCGGTTGAAACCAATTTTTATTGGGAGGAGAACCCTCACCTGGATCAATTGAAATCCTTGCATAAAGAATATCCATACACGGGATTGGTGCTGCTTCAGCAAAATCAAATCAAAATCCTCACCTCCGCCTTTGGAGAGATTCAGTCCAGCGAATTTATGGAATTCGATTTGGAAACAGATGACTGGCGAAAGCATGAAGGCCCCCACCACTCAGACGCCAGCATGGGAAGCGGCGGCGGAAAAGCCAATCAGCAGGAAGAATTCGAAAACCGCCTTAAAGCCAATCAACAACGCTGGTGGAAAAGCCTCGGCAGCATCCTGGACAAAAAGGCCGCTGATGAGGCGTGGGAACGGATCGTCCTCGTTGGCGACAAAGAGGAAGCCGCTGTGCTGGAAGACAGCATGAATAAAGAGATTCATGAAACGATCGGCAAAAACCTGCTGAATGAAAATGAGCATAAGGTTGTTGAGAAGTTATTGGCTTGAATGTTTTATAAGCCACCGTCTTGGAGGAGACGGTGGCTTTTTATGTTGGTTATCTGCCAATCTACTTATATCGCAATACCCGCACACGACAACCACCGCTCACCCCACAAAAAACAATTCCCTAAAAACAAGCACACGCTCCTCACATAGTCATACACTGAGATAAGGAGGTGTGTGTCCGTGCTATCAAGAATTAAATGGTTATCCTTTTCTATCGAATTGTTTTTGGCGGTTCCGATCTTTGGCAACATTGCAGGTGATGCGATTCCTTTTCTCCTGTGTTTAGTGGCCCTGTGGCATGCGAGCGTATTGTATATTTCAAGGTCAGAAGATCAACCGATCCTTGGAAGTGCCCTCGGTATCCTTGCTTCCTTCTTAAACTTTTTCCCGGTCATCCGATTGATTGCCCATGCAATCACTGCAATTGTACTTATTTTTGAAATCCAGAAGGCTCCCGGGATGGAGTAAGTTGCCAAAACAAAGGATGATTCTCAGCAAAGAGAATCATCCTTTTCAGTTTGACCGTTACATTTTTTCACACGCACTTCCTTCAAAACCTTCTGCATGGAACCCCCGGGACGAGCCACTCTCCCTTCTTGGATTATGATCACATATAAAAACAGCAAAGCCCTCTCCAGACTTTGCTGCTTCCTACAATTCAAATTCCCATTCTTCCCTTAATGCCAGGTATAAAAGGAGAAGGGTATCCTCAAGCTCCTCATACGTTTTATCCTGCACGTCTAATCCCAGTTTAGGATAGAGGATAAAGGCAAGCTTCTTGGTTAATTGGTTTCGTTCTGCAAGGGGGAGCTGAACGAATCGGTTGCTGTACGTTTTGACCAGATGCCATTCTTTCGCACCGAGCTGCTTTAATTCCCACTCTTCCACCGTTAAATCCTCTTTCCTCAAGCTGCGACGGCGGATTTCCTTCTCGATTGCCTTTTCCTTTCGCATTCCTTTGACGCGCCGCTCATGAACAACGATGGTTCCGGCAACGAGATCCCCCACCCTCTTATGCTTAGAATGCAGGAAGATCATAACCATACCAATGAAATAAGAGACGGGAAGCATGTCGATGATTCTTAGTAGATTGCGAATGAAGGAGGATAAGAGAGTGACGCTGTGTCCGTTTTCCTGCATCACCCGGATCCCCAGTAGTCGCTTTCCTACCGTCTTTCCACCCCAGAAGTATTCTAAAGCAAAGAAATACCCCCAGTTGAGAAAAAAGATGGCGATGATGGCGATCCCCCATAGTGTCGAGTTGATTTCCACCATACTAAATATGCCATTATTCCCCGACGTCACAAAAAACAGGACCACAACGATCAGGATGTTTACGATTGATAACAACAGCTGATCAATCATCAGGGCCGCAGCCCGGCTGCCTAATCCTGCAGGTTGGAATTGCAGGGAAACATATTCGGGGGTTTTAATATCGACTTGTTCTTCATGCAATACGATCCCCTCCTTATGGATGAATTTACCTTTAATGGTTTCTATTTTTTTCTAATCTTACTATAATAAGAGATAAGAAATCAAAAGAACAAGTAGGTGTCATAATGAACGTGAAGCAATTTGTCAAACAGCACCGGGACGACTGGAAGCAGTTAGAAGATCTCCTCGGAACTCTTCGCAAAAGGAAGAACACAACGGGCCCTGCCATTGATCGATTCAATCGTCTTTATCAAAAGGCTGCTCAGAATCTTTCCTACAGCCAGACTTATTTTCCCGGTGAAGAAGTGACCAATTATTTGAACGGTCTCGTATCAAAGTCTCACAATCTATTATATAAAGACCAAATCTCCAGTGGAAAACAAATTAGACATTTTTTCTCCACGACGTTTATCGGATTACTGCTTGAACAGTGGAAGTTCGTTGTCACAGCGATGATATTATTTACAATCGGTGCACTCGGAGCCTTCATTTCTGTCGTGAATGATCCTCTTCACCTTTATTCCATTCTTCCAGCTGAGATGTCTCAAGGGGTGGACCCTTCTAATCTCGGCAAAAGTGACGGACAAGTGGATTCTTCCCTTATGTCGGCTGCCATCATGACCAATAACATCAAAGTCGCCTTCCTGGCCTTTGCCGGCGGTGTGACATTTGGCCTTTTGACGGTCTATATGCTTGTGTACAACGGTATCATTGTAGGTGCCCTGGCCGCTGTCTTCTGGCACCAGGGAATGAGCTATGAATTCTGGGCTTACATCGTCCCCCACGGCATGATCGAGCTTACAGCCATCTTTATTGCAGGCGGTGCAGGACTCTTGATGGGCTATAAGCTCTTTGTACCTGGACGTTTCACACGAGGCTACCAATTAAAGCAGCAAGCGAAACGATCCGTCCAGCTGCTCCTCGGGACGGTGCCCCTGTTTGTGATCGCCGGGATCATCGAAGGCTTCATTACGCCTGCTGCCATACCTCTACTCGCAAAATATATGGTTGCCTTTATAACGGTTATCGGTCTGATTCTCTATATGACGATCGGAAAGCTTCGGCTAAAGGCGAGCTTACAGTAACCCCCGGTTCATCATATCGATATAGTAAGAAACAGCCGTTGCCGCCAGTTTCTCTTCACGGGCCTCCACCATCATGAGGCCCTGTTTTTCCCACTTGGCTTTCTCCTTTTTCTTCACGAGCATCTGTTTCTGAGCCATGCTCTTCATCATCGCCTGCTGAGAAACGACAGGCTCTGTCTTGATCCGTTTGACCAACGTTTCATCTTCTATCCCAATCGTTAAAAAGAGATGTTTTTTCCGCAGGCGCTGTAAGTAAAACAGGGCGCTTTCTTCATGAAGAAAGGTGTGTACGTCACTAAATAATAAAAGCAGACTCCGCTTTTTCTGAACCGTTTGAACATAGTGTAGGACGCCGGCATAATTTGATTCGGCTGCGTCCACTTCCAAATGATAGATACGATGAAGAATCGTTTGCAGATGTGCCATCCCTTTTGCCGGAGGGATATATACCTTTACATCTTTACTGAAAGCAAGGACTGTCACATAGTCTCCGTTTTGAAGGGCCGCTGCCGCCACGGTCAGGGCCGCCTCCAGGGATTTCTCCAACCGGTTTCCTTTTTTCAGTTCCGCTCCCATCATCCTTCCGCAATCAATGAGAATCGTAATGTACTTACCATGCTCAGGTTCATATTCATTGGTCATCACTTCCCTGAGCTTTGCGGTTTGACGCCAGTTGATCTTTCTCGGATCGTCCCCGAGTACATAATTTCTAATCTTGGAGAATTCCCCGGCACCGCTTTGCTGCTTACGGATTTTCACCCCTTCATATAGTAGGAACTGCTGAGCACTTTCCAATACTTTTTTCGTTTCGGTGAGATCCGGAATGACTTTCACCACATTATGGAGCTCCATTGTTTTTTGTTTTTCCCATAAACCGAGGGAGCTTCGATAACGAAGATACAGCCTGGTAAGTTCATAGTCTCCTCTTACGGGTGTTACAACATCATAAGTAAGGGTCCCTGCTGAATCCTGTTCAAGCTTCCCTTCTAAGGGAAGGGATGTTTGAAAACTTTGAGGGGTACCATCCAGGATCCGAAACTCCATGCCACGGGATGATCTGTTTATAATTTTCAGATCGACGACATAATCCAGACCCCTTTCCATTTGATCCGGAATATGGCGCTTGACGTCTATTTCCTTTTTGGATGGTGACAGAGTCAGGTCAATGAGACTCACGACGATAAATAATCCGTTCAATACGAAAATGAGCGTCCATGACAGACCAATAAACGTTCCTGCAAGAAGGATGACGGAAAATAATAGATTCGAGATCAACAACTTTCGCGTCGGCAATATCCCCTTATCTTGGAACAGGAATCGACCCAACAAGCTCTTGGATGACTTGGTCAATGGCCACTCCCTCCAATTCTACGTGCGGGGATAGCTGGATGCGGTGTCTTAGGGCAGGTCTTGCCACAATCTTGATATCATCTGGTGTGACATAGTCACGCCCTGACAGATAAGCCCATGCCCGTCCCGCTTTTCCGATCGAAATCGCCGCCCTTGTACTTGCCCCGAAGCGGATCGATTCCGTTTCACGGGTTTTTCTCACAATCTGCATAATATAGTCGAGTACCGCGTCACTAAGTGTGACATCACCGATTTCTCTTCTGATAGAAAGGAAGGTTTCCATGTCGAGAACGGCCCCGACACTCTCCGCATAATGATTCTCGATCACTTGTTTCAATACGTTTTTCTCTTCTTCAAAGGAAGGAAAATCGATGTCCAGCTTAAACAGGAAGCGGTCCTGCTGGGCCTCAGGCAAGGGATAGGTTCCCTCGAATTCAATCGGATTCTGGGTAGCTACCACGAAAAACACCTCTTCAAGAGGATACGTTGCCCCTTGGATCGTCACCTGCTTTTCCTCCATGGCTTCGAGCAGGGCCGCCTGGGTTTTCGCCGGAGTCCGGTTGATCTCATCGGCCAATAGTACATTGGTGAAAATCGGCCCTTTGATCGTTTGGAAGCTGCTATCCTTCATATTGTAAATCGTACTACCCGTGATATCACTCGGTAACAGATCCGGTGTGAATTGAATCCGGTTGAAACTTCCCCCGAGTAACTGGGAAAGAGTCTTGACCATCTGTGTCTTCCCTGTTCCCGGGACTCCCTCTATCAATACATGCCCTCCTGCCAGAATGGAAGACAACAAGAGTTTAAGATTCGTACTTTGACCTACAATTCGCTCTTCATATTTCTCCATTAAGGATGTGATTTCTGGTTTCAACGATCCTCCACCTCTTTCCTGAATAGTTCTATTTTTTTCGACCATTGTACGAATTCCTGTTTACTGATGCGTTCTTTCTCTAATACAGCCCTTATTCCAGATAAAACCGAATCGATTTCTTTTTTAGAAACGGTAGTTAACCTCCGTTCTAAAGGTTCGTTCAATTCCGACCATTCCTTACTCGTCGGAATCCCCCAACGTTCCTGGAACAGAACTCTGACGTAATCGGCTTGAATCACTAAAGATTCTTTGTATTGGCGCCCTTTTAAGTACCAGGCTGAAAGCGCCTTGATTCGTTCATCACTGAATCGGACCGTCTCTTCCCTCGGTGTGAGAGTACCACCAAAACGTTTCCCCCGCATCCAGAGCCAAAGGATGGTGAGGATCAGCAATTGAAGGATTAAAAGCAACAGCCACTGGGGATAAAGACTGGTAAGGCTTGCCTCACTCTCTCCCCCGTGAAGGTATTCATCTACCAGGATCGTTTTCCGAGCAGCAAGACCGCTTTCTAATAGAGTTAGAACCAGCTGAAGATGATCACTATCAAGAATATTCCCGTTCATCATCCATCCCGGTGAAGTAGAGACGATCAATTGACCTTTACCTATAGGAGAGCTATAGGCAATCGTTCCCTCCCGATCATCCAATAGAACGGTATCTTCATCCGACGTTTCTAACCTTACGCCTGATAGTAGATCTGTTTGATATGTATTCCCTTTTTGATCACGTATAAGAGGATTATCGAGCCCTTCCCCTAATAAGACCGTCTTCGTGTCAAACATCCCTTTTGGATTATCCTTTAAAAGAAGAATCGTATTCCCTGCTTTCATGAAATTCTCGTAAGCTTCCATTTCTTCTTGTTCAGGGATTGAGAACGGTTCTATCATAATCAGTAATCGATCCGATTCAGTCGCCGGCAGCTTGTCAGGTGAAAAAGACCAGCGTTGTATAGAAGCACCTTCGTTTTCCAAATAGGTATAAAGGGCTTTTATTCCAGAAGGAGAGGGAGACTCGGAAACATAGGCTGGATACTCCTTTGGCTTTTCAGGAGAAAGAAATACACCGATGATGATAAATAAGCTTAGAAGTGTGGCGAGCCAGACCCACGCCTTTATATTTGTTTTCAATGCTCGATTCTACCTCCTTTCTCTTATGCGTAAGGCTGTGAATCCGTTTCATGTTCCAACCAGCTTAGAGCTTCCTGTTTATAGGGGAGATACTCTTCTTTCTCCACTTCCCGCTCACCATAGGCCACTTCATCAAACAGAAGGGCCAGCCTGTAGAATCGCTCTGCCCAATCCTGATTCACTTTACGCAGTTCATCATAATACTCCCAATTTGTTTTCCAGACCTTTGCTTCGAGATAGTCTCTTTCATGAAAGTATAAAAGGAGGGCCAGGAACATATGGCGGGTTGCTTTCGAATAGTCTTCAAGCCCCTCTTGTTTATAAGCTTCTTCTAAATGTCTAGCATAGGACCACTCCATCTCATTCATGGATTGAAGTGGTTTATTCGAACGAAATTTCCGTTTTCGGACTCCGTTTCTAATGGCGAAGAATGCAGCAACGAGGAGAATGGCCACTACAATGACAATCAACGTGATAAGGATGCCCGATGCTGCCCCGCCAGTCGGTTCAAGAGAAGGGAATAGTTTTTCAAGCTGTTCTGAAAGCCATTCCTTTGCCTTCCCCCACCATTTGGCAAGCAGTCCCTGAGTCTCATCATGATAGGCCTTATATTCCTCCCCGTCCAAGATTTCTTCTAATTGATCCCTTGCTCTGTTTTCTATCAACACTTTCTTCACCTAGCTTTCAGATCAAAAGCCCGGAAGCATGAGACTTCCGGAACCTGACTGGATACTTCAATTGTTCAAGGAAACTATTGGATTGTGTTATAATCATCGATCATTTCATTTAAATCATCAGCGTCATGTCTCGTTCTAAGATCAAGGAACATAACCCCGAAACCAACGGCGAACAGCATCGACGTGAATAAAGACACAACGTTTACTATCATGCCGTACAGGACACTATTCCCTAATACCAACCCAAACGTTAGTTCGAAGGCTGAGCTTACGATTCCAACGATCAAGCCGAATACAATGAATAATAACAGAAGGATCCATCCACGCTTCTTCGTCAGCCTCCAGCTCCTGCCGAGACCAGGTGCGTCATTTTCTATGGCTGCCGCTCCAAAATAAAAGCTCCAACGTGTTAAGAAGTAAGCTACAGCAACCGCGAATGCAAGCAACAGGACAACCCCGGCGACCACAATCCCGACGCCCGGCTCCAGAAGTGCAGCACCGAATACTCCGGCAAAACCAATTGTAATAATCGGAACAAATACGATACCGAATACAATCACTCCAAATAGGAGACTACTTCCGATAATCGGCCAAAAACGGGAGAATGCTTCCTTTATCACAAGCTTCACCGTAAATTCTTCATTTTTTCTCATATGATTAAGGGCAAATAAAATCGCCGCTTGAGCGATTGGAGCCAGGATTATACTGATAAGTCCAATAAGACCTGTACCAAGCTCCGCTGCCAGATTTACTTCTGGACCCCCTTCGTCCGTAAATTCACCTGAAAAGCTGTTGACAATCCCATCGAACCAGGTTTCCCCGGTACCGACAGTCCTAAAGAAGCTAACCCCTGCTGCCAGTTCAATGAGTGCCTGCAGTAAATAAACTGGCCCTAATAAAATAAGGAAAATAAGAAAAAAGTCTTTAAATCGGTTCTTGCTTAATCGAAATGTGTGGTCCAGTATTTCACCGAACCCTTTAGGCTTACTAAATTTTGCGTTCACGTAATATCCCCCTACAGGTTATTTTTCAATATTTGACAATATATCGCTTATTCTACCATTATTCCTCCTTCCGTTGATGAAAGATTTGTATTTTTTCACTCTTGTTACCAAAATGCACCAATCCTTATTAGATATATATTTCACGTTGGGATTCTCATGCTTGTCATTTTTGGGTAGGAAGATTCGTTTACTTTCATCTTTCTATACGAAAAAGTGACCCAAAAAGTTTTCTTTTTGGGTCACTTTTTATCTTTTTATTTAGCTAAATCATGTTTAAAAGCATAAATCACAGCCTGGGTCCGGTCCTGGACCCCGAGCTTGGAGAGGATATTGCTCACGTGTGTTTTCACAGTTTTCAGGGCGATGAATAATTCATCGGCAATTTCCTGGTTCGTTTTCCCTTGTGTCATCAGGAGAAGGATTTCCAGTTCGCGATTGGTGAGCTCTTCATGAGGATGAGAAACGGTCTTTTGTCTCATGCGCGTCATCATTTTCCCAGTGACTTCAGGTTCAAGAATCGATTGGCCGTTGTACGTCTTACGTACCGCTTCGGCAATTTCACTTGCTTTCGACGTTTTCAGCATATAACTGACCGCACCGGCTTCCAGGGCTGGATACACCTTATCATCATCCAGGAAACTTGTGACGATGATGATCTTTGCGTCCGGCCACTCTTTAATGATCTCCTTAGTCGCCTGGATGCCATCCATTTCTTTCATCACAAGATCCATGAGAATAATATCAGGCCTCAGCTCGAGGGCAAGCTGAACGCCTTCTTTCCCATCCGACGCTTCCCCGACGACATCAATATCCGCCTGAGCCGATAGATAAGAAGAAACCCCGATCCTTACCATTTCATGATCATCTACAAATACCACTTTAATCATTTTTTTCACCTTCATTCTCCACAACGGGAACCTTCACTTCCAAGCGTGTCCCCTTATTCGGTACACTGATGATTTTAAACGTACCACCGATTTCAATGGCCCGCTCCCTCATATTCTGTAGCCCATAGGAGCTTGTGACCTTCGATTCGTTCACATCAAAGCCCTGACCATCATCCACTACCCGTAAAATAATGATGGATTCTCTTTTGATCAATCGAATATCCAAGGAACTCGCCTTCGCATGTCGCAAGGTGTTTGATACCGACTCCTGCAGAATTCTGAAGAGATGATCTTCGATTCCTTTATCAAGACTCATGTCTTCTATTTTCCACTCGATATCCAGGGGTACCTTCTGAGCTAATTCGACCAGCAGCTCCTTCATTCCTTCTTGAAGATTCTTTCCTTTTAACGCAACGGGGCGAAGATGAAGGAGGAGAGCCCTCATTTCAAGCTGAGACTGATGAATCATCTGCTCCACCATACCAAGCTGCTTTTCTTCATGAGGCGTTCGTCCAGGTGATGGTGTTTCCGTGATGGCTGACATCAGCATGGATGCTGCAAATAGTTGCTGACTGACCGAATCATGTAATTCCCTCGCCAAACGGTTCCGCTCCTGGGAAACGATTTCCTGGATTCTCTTTTCCTGCTCCTCTGCCTTTTCATTGGCAAGCTTTTGGGAATATCGCGCTTGATCCGTTAGATGCCTCCCTAACGCATCGACCTTTTTCCAAACCTGCTGCACTTCTGAGGTTGCCGTTTCAGGGAATGTGATCGTGCGGCCCTGTTCCACATTCATCAGGGCATCTTCAATCTCCCTTAACTGCCGTTTATCCTTCAACCCTGTCCGGATGCCGAACACGATTCCGATAAGGATGCTTACAACGAGGATAAACCCTGCTCCCGGTATATCCATAATCTCTACTTCCCATAAAAGGGACCAATCCTCCAAGGGATACAAATAAAAATATGACAGCGATAAAAAGATCACCATCCCAAGGGAAAAAAGAATGCCTGCAACAATCTGCTTACTGACTGTGCTCATATTCTCTTCACCTCTAAATCCCCGATCCACATCGAGGTGACAATCTTCACACGCTGGACAGCCGTATCATACCCTGGAGTTTGATAATAAAGGGACTGATTGATCGCTTTCGGCTCCACTTCTTCAAAAACCTCAATCGAACCGGCAAGTACCGAGTGATGAACACTCACTTCCACATCATACGGGATCAATATTTCAATATTGCCTAAAATATTTCGAATCGAAACGACGGACGTCCCTTTAGGAAGCACGGTATTTCCAATATCGATGACCGAGTCTCCGATCACACCCTGGATGTTGATATCATTCCATTCATATACGTCTTCAGGAGTCCGTTTCGGCCCGAACCATTCGTTTTGAAGAGCGGACTTTTTCATGACCAGTGGTTCACTTGTGTGGGTGAACGTTTCCTTAATCGTCGGATTGATGTATTTAGGATGTTTCTTCGAATCAGCAAAACGGACAATGATAAATAGAAGGATGGCAAACAATAAAAATTTAAATGCTACGGTATTAAAGATATTGACTGCTAAGCTGATGATCCCAAACCACAGCAGGATCTTTCCAACAGTACTCGGAAGCTTCTTTCTTCCAATATAGATACAGAAGGCCGCAATCGAGAGAAAGACGAGAACCCCCCCATCGTAGAATGATACTTCCAGCAGTATTAAAAGGGTTCCTATTAAAATGATCCAGCTGATCCCATCTGAGCGTAAACGATTGAACAAGGGGGTTCCTCCTTTCTGGTTATGTATTTATATAAATGAAGATTTTCGACAAGAAGTTCATATACCGGGATTCAGGATCAAAAAGTTCTTAATGCGGATCATATTTTCTGATTCAGGTTCATAAAACCCGTATCCGGATTATATATGATGATAAAACGGGGTGAACCCATTTGGGCTCCCCCTTTTTTATCGTTACTATTCGTTTTCATAGATTAGAATACCATGTTTTATGAAGGAATGGCTTCCGTTTCCTCTTTTTTCACTTCTTTTTCTAATTTAGCGATCTTTGCGTCGATCGTATTTCGATAATAAGACGAGTTCACACCATGCTCTAAATGATCTAAGTATGTTTCAATTTCATCGAATTTAGAGAACGCCTGGTTGTTATAACCGGAAGAAGATTCAAGCACAGAATTCACCTTGTTATGGGCACGGGCAATATTCTCTCTTCCCATCAGCTCCATCCGCTTGATGTACATATCCTTCAGCTTGTGCTTCATCTCCTCATATTTTCTTTCAAGCTCTTCAAGCTCTTTCGTTGCTTTCACCTTTGAATCCTGGATGCGCACGGCGCGCTCTTCATAGTATTTTTGTTCCTGCAGGGCAAATTCATACAGACCTTCTTCATTTGCCTTCGATGCAACCTCAGCCTGGTATTTTCGTTTGTCGGCTAAAGCAGAAGCCTGCTGATACTCTTTTTGGAATTCTTCTTTTAATAGATATTGTCTTTCAACAAGCTTACTTACTTTTTCTACTTCCTGCTCACACTGTCTTAAATAATGATTCAACACGGCTATTGGATTTTTCTTTTCCTTTTTATCTAATGCTTCGTGCAGGTCGGACATGACTGTATTTTTAATTCGTTGAAATAAGTTTGCCATAGTGTATTCTCTCCTTTAGTTTTTTAATTGTGACCATTCTCGTTCAAAATTAGTGAATGGATCCGATGATTTTTCTTCTATAATGACTTCTTCTTTTTTCCAGTTCTTGTAGATCACATACAGAACGTATAGAGCAACCAATCCGATGATCGCCGGGAAGTTGGATATCGAAGCACTGAATGCCGCAAGACCGATCAGTGCCCATAAGATCTTCTTCATTGTGGAATCTGTTTTCACAAATCCTTTAAAGCTGTAATACATGATCACTAACGAGATGGCGAGCCCTACGATCGGTCCCAAATTGGCAAGCAGGACAATGGCTGCAATCCCTCCTGCTAAAAGCAATCCAAATTTCTTCATATGTTGTTGCCTCCTTTCTTCTTCATGTCTCTATCCTATCTATTTTCAGGGTTTCCCATAACGAGCCTGAGCTTTATTTTCGTATCAGACTTGAGGCTTAGGGGTGGTAGGACTTGTCGTTTTTTTGATGTTTTGGCGGAGGGGTCGCGAAGTTTGTCCTTTTTTGTAGTACGGTCGATATAGTGAAAATAAGGTTGATAAAATGAAAGAACGGTTGATAAATTTTTTTAAGGTCGATAAATTCGAATAACGGTCGATAAACCACTACAACAGTCGTTCCACTACAAAAATAAGGTCCGTCCCCAAAACGGAACGGACCCTGACAGCATTATTCTGTTAACTCAAGAAATTCTTCGACATCCGCTATGCATAGCTTGATCCCTTTTTCCCAGAAGGCTTCTTTGGTGATGTCTTCACCGAGGTGCTTCATGGCCAGTTCTTCGACATTCATGACCGCTGTGTCACGGAGTAATGCCATGTATTTATCTTCATAGCTTTCATCCGACTCCAGGGCTTTGGCGTAAATGCTCAGTGAGAACAAGTATCCAAAGGTGTATGGGAAGTTATAGAACGGCACTCCTGTAATATAGAAATGGAGCTTCGATGCCCAGAAGCGCGGATGAACCTCTCCAATGGAGTCTGAGAATGCTTCCTTCTGAGCGTCCACCATCAGTTCGTTGAGTTTATCAGCAGATACAATCCCCTTCTTACGTTCTTCATAGAAACGTGTCTCGAATAAGAAACGGGCATGGATGTTCATGAAGAACGCGACACTCCTCTGCAGTTTATCTTCCACCAGGGCAATCTTTTCGGCCTTCGTCTCCGCTTCCTTTACGGCAGCATCCGCGACGATCATTTCAGCAAAAGTGGATGCGGTCTCTGCCACGTTCATGGCGTAGTTACGATTCAATGTGTGCATCGGTTTTAATGCATAGGAATGAAACGCATGCCCTAACTCGTGTGCAAGGGTGGAGACATTCGACATTGAGCCTGAATACGTCATGAAGATACGGGATTGATCACTTAACGGGAAGGACGTGCAGAATCCACCCGGACGTTTTCCGGATCGGTCCTCCGCTTCTATCCATTGGTTCTCAAATGCTTTTTCAGCAAACTGGGCCATCTCTTCTCCGAATCGGGAGAACTGCTTCAGAATGAATTTTGCCCCATCGTCATATGACATGGTACTCGTCGACTCTGCCACGGGTGCGTCAAGGTCATACCAATCGAGTCGGTCTTTCCCGATTAGTTTCGCTTTTCTTTCCAGGTACTGAACGAATGGCAGCTTGTGCTTTGAAATAGCTCCCCACATGGCATCCAGCGTTTCTTGCTTCATACGATTATATTCGAGGGGCTCCTTCATCAATTCGTCCCAGCCACGCTTCTTGTAGACATTCAAGCGAAAGCCGCCAAGGTGATTAAGGGTCCTTGCAAAGAGTTCCTCATTTTGTTCCCAGGCATTCTCTAATTTTTCATAAACCTCTTTGCGCGTATTGGCGTCTGGACTGGAGAGCAGATTATTAGCCTGACCAACCGATAGTTTTTTTCCATCATGTTCAATCTCCATGGCCCCCACGATCGTGTCATACATCTGTCCCCAGCCGTGATAGCCATCGACAGCTAACGCCTGGATAAGTGACTCTTCTGTGCTGGATAGCTTATCTTTCGCTTTTTGTCTCCACTCATTGAGGACGAAGGTAATTTCACTCAGTTGATCATGTTGAAGCAGTTCATTCCAGACCTCTTCTCTGCAATCTGAAAGCTGCTGCTGAAACTTTGTAAAAGTAGAAGAAAAGTCCGCACTCAGGCTTGTGACTTCCGCGCGGAGAGAATCTGCTTTTCGGTCATGCATATTTTGAGCTTCAAGACAGCTCACGAAGGCACCTGCCTGTCGCAAATATAGCATCACTTCTTTTGCTTCTTCAATCAGGTTCCACACCAGGTCAGCATCACTAGCCGATTGGGGCGGATGGAAAGCGAGTGCATTTTCTGCAAAGTCATTTTTCTTTTTTTCTAACGCATCGAGATGCCTTCTGAATTCCGGTGATTCACTTCCTCCTTGGAAAAACACATCTAAATCCCAAACATCCGAATATGTATGATTTGTACGGTCCATAATGTCCCCCTAATAGATTTTCTCATTGTCCCTATCCTATTTCTAATTCTCGATAAATCCCATAAATCCTTCCTGATCTTTCACTAAGGTTCTTTTGGTGACGTTTGGTGCTATTTTACAGAAGAAAGTAATAGTTGATTTCCGCTACAGGATGCTCGCTTTCCACGGGGCTGGCGGTGAGCCTCCTGATATGAACGAAACTGTCAATACTCATTATGCACATCGATTTAAAGGCAACTTTAATAAAAGAAGCCTTTTTAGCTCCTTCTTTTATTTTGCGTTAAAGCCGTTACTGGCTAGACTTT